>Ga0326727_10000020_pt1 | contig 757132 bp, 697 predicted proteins | sample MB2enrmetagenome_FD_207643 | JGI IMG/M metagenome (GOLD analysis project Ga0326727, IMG submission 207643) | Lab enriched peat soil microbial communities from McLean, Ithaca, NY, United States - MB29MY | ecosystem: Environmental > Terrestrial > Soil > Wetlands > Peat | place: USA: New York...
CGAACCTGGCTGAAGCGTCAGCTCAACGAGACGGCGCTTTTCAGCCGGCTGCCAGCGGCGACGCGACGCGCGCAGCTTCGGTGCTTTTGCTGCCATGAAGACCCCACGATGGAAGGTACGCTCCCGCTATCATCCTCGACGACTGCCCGCGCCTGCAAGACGGTCCCGAAACTACGCTTACATCTATCCGACGCTAACCGATGAAGATTGCTGGAGCCTTCGGAACGGCATCGTTCATCAGGGACGCTTCGGGCATCCAAGGTCTCAATACGATCGCGTGTTCTTCACGTTACCATCCGGAGGGCCTATCGTCCACAACAACACGTTTTCTCACTTGCTGCAGGATGGCACAACAAGAATTACGGTCTTAAATCTCGATGCCGTAACGTTCTGCAGAGACATTATGGACGCGGCACGCCAATGGTTCAGAACGGCTTCCACAACGCCGGAAGTAAGCAGAAATCTTCGTCGTATTGTGCAATTCCGCCCCGAAGGGTTTCCGGGGTTAGTAGGCGGGATTCCCGTCATCGCATAGGCTACCGATTTACCTTGGTGGGGGAGTGCCTCGACGTCTTGGACAAGTATTGGACTTGTCGCTCAGCCTGGCGGATCGCGGCGAACGTGCGGATCGATGCGCCGGCCGGCCGCGCGCGGGCGTCTGCCCCCCAGCGGCTGACGTGCTGAGAGAACCAGCCGACGAGGCGGTCCAGGTCCGCGTCATATAAGCTCTGCGCTCGCGCGCAAGTGCCGCCCACGGAGCTCGCCGAGCGGAGCGCCGAGCACCGAGCTCCGTCATCGTGCCGAAAAGCTCGCCAGCCGAGCCCGATCGCGCTCGGCGAGTCCGAGGATGCGGTCGGGCGAACCTCGCTGAACGCCGGAGAATGCCCTGCCATTCGCCCGCATTTGGCGCCTGCCGCGCGTTTTGCCCGCTCGGGGGCTTTGGACACTGCTCGGCGACAACTATCCTGGCCAACCGCATTGACTCACCCGAACTGCTACCCATGACTCCTGGTTGCCTCATGAAAATTGTTACCCGCCGGGGTGCTCCGGCGGGAGCTCGACATCGGATTGAGGCAGATCAGTATGGCAACGCGGAAGGAACTGCTTGGCGCGGTGATCACGCGGTACGGGATGGCATCCTCGAAAGAGAAGGCCAGAATCCTGGAAGAATTTACCGCGGTAACCGGCTACCATCGAAAGCACGCCATCCGGCTTCTGAACGCTGACGCCGCTCTGGCGCCATCAAGAACGCCGCGCAGCCGGGTCTATGATAGCCTTCCGCATTGAGGTGCTTCGCGATCGCGCCTAGGCTGTTGCCGGTGGCCCGCATGTCTTGCGCGATCGGCAGCACGTCCGAATAGTCCGCGATTGCCTTCTCGCGGTTCACTCGCGCGCTGCGCGCTTGCCCCTTCGCACGGGCCTCCGGCCGCAACGGTTTCGCCGATGGGTGATGCGAGCCCAGCTTCACTCCGCGCGCCTTGGCGGCCACGAGAGCATCCTTTGTGCGCGTCGAGATGGCCTTCGCTTCGTTCTCCGCGACCGCCGCCATTACGTGCACCGTCATACTGTTCGCGCCCGGCAAGTCGCAGGATTCGAACTGCAAACGCGTCTCCATGAGGTTCGCGACGAACGCGACGTTGCGCGCCAACCTGTCCAATTTTGCGATGACTAACGTCGCCTTGCTGCGCTTTGCGAACGTAATGGCCTTGGCGAGCTCCTGACGGTCGTTGTTCCGGCCGCTCTCGATCTCGCGGAATTCTCGCAGTAGCGTCGAGCCGGTTCGCTCGCAGTATGCGGTCACGTAGGCCTGCTGTGCCTCGATGCCGAGACCGCTCGCGCCCTGCTTCTCGGTGCTGACGCGGACGTAGCTGACGACTGACTTCTTGTTCATGACCGTATATTACACCCCAGTGCAATAAACGACGCAATAGGTGTCATGAAATTCCTAAAGGCTCGCCATCGAGGGCCCGGCTTTCGAGCCAATGCGTCGCTGAAGATAACATGTCACGCGGTCGGCCGAAAAAGTAGCCGTCTCGTCGTTAAGGAGCATCCTCGTCTAGCGAGTTCAAGAACTCGCTGTGACGGTGGCAAAATGGTATCTTGTTGCGGTTCAGCCTTGTATACACTCCATTTATTAGAAAAGGCACATTCGCGATGGCGACAACAAGTTGGACATCGCGGAGTTTTGGTTGTAGGGTCAGAAGAAGGAGTGACAGTGCTAATAGGAAGGAGTGATCCACGATCTGGGCTTCAGCCATCGCGCGAAGTCTGGCGGTCCGTCGAGCGGCTGGAGTTAATTGCGGAAGCTTGAGAGAGAAGGCGTAGACGACATAAAGGTTTGTAAAACTATGGATGAGATAATAGATGAATGAATAAATCGCCATGACGCCGACAGCCGAAGTTATGAAGTCAGCGACTTGGCGTAAGCCCATTGCCTAAGGCTCCTTAGGGTGCATGGCCTGGAAGGTGCGTATTGCTGGCCCGTTAATGTGGGCGTCACGTAAGCTTCTGGTGACCTGAGGGCGATCTCTTCGCCGTTCATAACCGTGAGGATTCGGGTAGCGTAAGAGTGGCAACGAACTCGGCCGGCGTCAAGTAGCCCAAGCTCGAATGCGGCCTGATGGTGTTGTAGTCGACGAGCCAGGTGGCAGCGGCTCCGCGCACCTCGTCGATCGTGCGGAAGAGATTCGGGTCGAGCAATTCGTCGCGAACGCGGCCATTGAGCGATTCGATCTTGCCGTTCTGCGTCGGCTTACCGGGCTGGGTGAAGTGGAGTCGGATGGCTTTCTCAGCCGACCAGCGCAGCATGCGCTGGCTGCTGAATTCGGAACCGTTATCGAAGCGCAAACCTCTTTGGTAGCCGCGAACAAAGGGCGAAAGGAACCGTACTCGAGGCGGTTATCCCGACCGCGATCGGCACAGGGTTGCGCCGCGGCGAGCTGTGCGCGCTGCGCTGGGGCGACCTGGACTTCGGCGCCGGAACAATCGCGGTGCGTCGCGCCGCCGCCCTCCTCGACGGCAAGGTCATCGTGAAAGCACCGAAGACGAAGAAATCGCAGCGGGCCGACCACCTCCCAGTATTCGTCCGTGACCTCCTTATCTGCCACAAAGGCCGAGCAGCTCGCGCATCTCGTCGATCTGACAAGCGAACTGGAAGCCCGGCGGCGGCAACGGGACGGTTATGTGTTCCTGCGGCGGAGCGGCGAGCCCTGGAACCCAAACGAACTCTCCCGGCAGTTCTCGCGTCTCGTCCGCCGCAAGAAGCTGCTGCTGTTCCGGTTCCACGACCTGCGCCATGGGTTCGCCTCTCTCGCATTCGCGGCCGGCATCCCGATGAAGATAGTCAGCGAGTCGCTCGGTCACTCCAGCATCGCGATCACGGCCGAACTCTATACGCACCTCCTCGACGACCACAAGCGCGAGAAGGCCGGTCGTCTCGACGCCTATCTCGATCGTGCGGTGCGCCCAGAAAAAGAGGCCGAAACCGCATCATAGTGCCCCGTTAGTGCCCAGGGCCACCCACAAAATGGCGAAGAACTCGATTTGGCGGGCTTTTCCCGAGAAATGGCGGGAAAGTGTAGGAATCGAACCTACCAGCCCCCTTGCGAAGGCCTCAGCGGTTTTGAAGACCGTGCGAGACACCAGTCCCGTACTCTCCCTTGGGCCGGAAATTTCGACAGACTGGTTTACCCGGGCTTAGCCCGGGCATTCAACGGGCGAAGCCGCCGATTGCTAGCGGTTTGCTAACTCCTTACCCGCGGCCTCTCATCTGCAGCCGCGAGAAGTTGAGGCGCAACGCCTGCATCCCCGAATCACTTTGAACGTACGGCGAGGCCATCGCCATAGTTGTTGCCGCCTTCTTCAAGCGCGAAGGTGCTTCGGCGTCTCCGCACGCCGCGCCGAGCGCAGCAAAGGCTCGCTGGGCGAACAGGATCATCACGGGGATCGGGCGCAAACCCCTGGACGTGCCCGACGCCACCACGGACAGCACGAAACGCGCCGGTCCGGCGATGCCCTTCTGTAGAGAACGGGTCCATTCTGCGTGGGTCGCGCTGCTCGCCTTCGCGCTCGCGGCGACCTTGCGGCTGGGAATCGCAGTCGCTCAGCCGGCCACGCCGGTCGCCCCGACGCCGGTTTCCGAAGCGGCGCCGATGCCCGTCGCGGGCGTCATTCCCGCGACCCTCGCGCTGCACGTCACGGGGTCGCCCGCCGACGGAGCGTTTCTGTACGCGCAGATCTGCGCCGCTCTCGAGCGCGCGATCCGGCCCACGTTGCGTCCAGGCGCGTCGATTCACTTCGGCTCCGTCGTGCCGTGGCCGTTGGTGCCGCTCGATCCGGGGTACCGGATCTCGGCGACCGTCGGCGTCACGCTCGACGGCGGCAGCGACAGCGAGCCGGTTGACGGGTTCACACAGGTCCTGATCGAGAACGAACCCGTCGCGCCGGTGACGCCGTCGGTCCTTTTCCTCAGCGACGATCCGGAGTATCTGCAGGGCGAGGGCCTCGTCTTCGGCGGTCGCGTCGAGGTGGGCCATGCCGCCCGCCTCTATTACTATCACAGCGACACCGGCATTCCGCGCGACCTCGACGTCGTGTTGACCGCCGCCGTTCCGTCGCAAGTCCAGATCACCGAGTCGGCGGCGGGCCCCGATCTCGACGCCATGAGCGTCGGCCACACGGTCTCGAAAGAACTCCCGTCCTTCGAGGCCCAGAACGAGAGCGTCATCGTCGACCTCGAACCCGGCGTGCCGTTCGTGGTGCGGCACGACCTGCTCTTCGCCGACGAGGTCGTCGCCGGTGCCGTCGATCTCCACCCCCTCAGCGGCGGGCCGGTAAAGGTCTCCGTCGTTTCATCGCTCGCGGGCGGCAAGGCCGAAACCTATCTGAACGGGCCGCGGCTCCCCTACGACGGGCACAATCGGCACGGCATCTTCTCGCTCGACGGGTACGGCGAACTGGCGTCGACTTTCACGGCCGGCGGCCCCGACGTTGCCGTCAAGTACGGCTACACGAGCCCGCCGAACGTCGATCCGGGCGACGCCGGTCGGGACCTCGGCGCGTACGGCGTCGTGCATCGAATCACGTTCAAACTCGTGAACCCGACCGACGTTCCGCATCTCATCTATCTCTACGAAAAACCGCTGGGCGGATCCGTCCGGAGCACGTTCTTCGTCGACGGCCAGCGAAAGGAAGTCGGCTGCGCGCGCCTCGAGCAGCCTTACTGGTTCATGACCTATGTACTGCCCCCGCATTCCGTCAGCGCTTCGACGACGCGCACGATGACGGACGGAGGCTCGTCGTATCCGGTCGAGTTCGGCACGACGGAGACCCGGCCCGCCGTCTACACGCCGCCGATCAACGCGAGCGACGGCTGTTCCCCGCCGCGAGCCGCGCCCCCGGAGAGCGAAGCGTCGCAGTAGCTTAGCGCATCCGGCCGAAAGCTTTATATCGGCTGTGACGGGTAGCAACATTACCCCCTCCGCTAAGTGTGACGTGTGCGAAATCACTATGTCTCACGCTAACGGAATCGGCGGAAGGTGCGGTGGCCGGCCGGCTGAAGCAACCGTGCCTATGCTGTTTCGCAAATCCGGCGGCGCTTCCGACCGCTTCTCCGCCTTCGCCGCGGAGTGCCTGCGCCTGCTGCGCGGTCGGATCGCGTTCTACGGCGTCGTTGGCGCTTTCGGCCTGCAAGTTTATCTAACGCTGCGACTCGAGTTCTCCGAGCATCACTCGGATAGTCGGATCTTGTCAGCGTCGATCTTGATGGCCGCTTACGTCGCGACCGTCACGCTCGGGAACCTCGTGCGCGCGGGACGCTCGTTCGACATGGCGCGAACCCACCTGCGCCGGCTGATCGCTCGCGAGAGCGTGGAAGTCGTGTTCCAGCCGATGTGGAATTCGCAGTCCGGTAAACTCCTCGGTTACGAGGCGCTATCGCGCCCGGCTCCCGGCTGCGGCTTCAAGTCGGCCGACGAGCTCTTTGAGGTGGCGGAAACGGCGGGACTGGCCGCCGAACTCGACGCGGTCTGCCACGGCAAGATTCTGAGCGCGGCGAAGAGCCTCGACCGAAGCCTGCCGCTGTTCGTCAACTTCTCCTTGCAATCGCTGCGGCGCGGCGGCGCGTATATCGCCGCCTTCACGAAGTCCGTCAAAGCCAAGGGCTTTCAGCCGGAGTGGATCGTCGTCGAATTGACGGAGCGCAGCGAACTCACCGCCGAGACGCTTCGGAAGTCGGTCGCGGAATTGCGCGCCAACGGTTTCCGCATCGCTCTCGACGATACCGGCGCGGGGAACTCCGGTCTCGCGGTGTTGAGCTATCTTCCCATCGACTACGTGAAGATCGATCGGGCGCTGATCGTGCGAGCGATAACCGAACCCAATGCGCGCGGCGTTCTGGCGGGTATCTTGGCGATCGCGCGAGAGACCGGCAGTCTCACGATCGCCGAAGGCATCGACGATCTCAAACTATTGGAGCTCGCCGCGTTGTTCCGCGGCGGCGCTTCGGGCTTGCAAGGATATCTCCTCGCCGTGCCCCGGGCGACGCAACTCGAGCACGGCGAAGTAACCCTCATCGAATCGAAGATTTCCGCACTGCGCGCGTGCCTTTCGTCCGCCGCCGACGGCTCGAGCGCGATTCTTGAATCCCGTAACGCTTCGGAGATCTTGCAAGCCGTCGCTCGCGCAAGCTAGCGCAGTCCCGCGCACTTTTTGCGGTGCGGGCCCTGCGTCCACGCCTCGCGTAGACGTGCAATGCATCCGTGCTAGCGAAGATCGCCGGTATCGATGCTTCCGATCCGAAACATTTCTGTGAACGTTTCGAGCAGGCTGGGATCGCCGCTGATCCTGACGATGCCTCGAGCGACGGCATCGCGGGCGCTCACTTCACCACTGAGCAAGAACTTGATCGCTGGGCCGCATTCCATGATGAGGTCCGCATCCGGCATAGACCCGGCGTTCAGGGTGAGCTTGCGGCGGGCGACGCGCAAGTTCAGAACGATTTCTCCCATCCGCAGTTCGTATGAGGCGCGCACGCCACGCGCCGCTGCAGGGTCGAAGGTTGCCCGCATGGCCGTCATGATCGCTTCGAGAGTGAGGATTTCGCCCGGGCGCGGTTCACCGAGCGATTTTGCTCCCCAGCGTCCGAGCGCGTCGAGAGCCTCCCTGAGATCGCGACCGTAGCCGGTTAGTTCGTAGACGATCGAACGATCGGGGCTTGGGAGCGCTCGTCGCCGGACGACGCCGTCCTCTTCGAGTTCCTTGAGGCGGGCGGTCAGGCCGTTCGTCGGGATCCCCGGCAGCCCATGCAAGAGATCCGTAAATCGCTTGGGCGATATCAAGAGATCGCGAACGATGAGCATCGTCCAGCGTTCACCCACTACCTCAAGGGCACGCGCGAGCCCGCAGTATTGTCCGTAAGCCCGCCTTGCCATATGTTAAAAATATATCATGCCGGTACTCTTTTGCCCAATCACTCAAGCGCCGGCCTCGAAAGCCGTCCCGCCTGCCTCTTCTCCGGGGAGTGGACTTGCTTTGTTGAAGTGGTATTGATATACTCAAGCCAGCTTCCGGGCGGAGGCGCGCGCGCATCGACCCGCTGGCGCATTTTCCATAGGCGGGCTTTATCCACGGCCCCGACAACCGAGCAGTAACGGTACGCTCCCGCGGCATGCATCGCGCTTGGGTCGACGCGTCGTCTCCGGGGCCGTCTCTCGGCGGCCATCCACGAGCGCACGGAAGAACAGATCAGCCGCTGTCCGCGCGGCAAACTCGAAGCACAACCGCAGCCTACGGGACCGGAAGGTGCGTGCATGACAAGCTCAGGCGAGATCCCGGAACTCGCAATTCGTAAAACGAGTCGCGATCGCTCGTGGAGCGGCTTTGCCGCCACGATCTACGATACCCCGGGCGGTTATTGCGAACTACCCGCCTCAACCAATCACGAACTGATCATGCATATCGGACCGCCGGTCATGGCGACGTGCCGGCACCAGCGGGACGTCCATCGCCGCCTCCAGGTCCCGGGAGACATGGCCATCATTGCAGCCGGGCAATCCGCCACGTGGGTGGCCGACGGTCCGTCCACAATAATGGTCGTCGCCGTCGCACCCTCGCTGATCCGCAGCGTAGCCTGGGGGATGGGTCTCGAGTCCGACGCGCCGGCGATTGAGCCGCACCTTCACTTACAAGACGCACAACTGGCACATCTTGGCTGGGCGCTCAAGGCCGAGTTGGAAGCTGACGATCCCATAGGTCGCCTCTACGCGGACAGTCTCGGACTCGCGTTGGTCGCTCACTTCTTGCACCGCTCCGCTTCGACCGCGGCGCGCTCCAGCTTTCGGCCTCCCAGGAGCCGCATCGGGCGCGCGTGCGAGTACATTCGCGACCATCCCGCCCACGATCTTTCCGTCACGGAGCTCGCCAAAATCGTCGAGCTCAGCCCCTCATACTTCAAGGTGCTCTTCAAGCAATCGACGGGGATGGCCGTGCATCGATACGTCGTTCGAAGTCGAGTAGAGTACGCGAGAACGCTTCTGCTACGAGGAAGTCTGACGCTCTCGGCCATCGCTTCACAAGCCGGCTTTGCGGATCAGAGTCATATGCGCAGATGCATGCGCCGCGTGTCCGGTTTCTCGCCGACTGCGCCGTCCCAGGCCAGTTACCAACAATACTCGATACAAGAGCCCGATCGTACGAACGATCATCCAAATGTTCGAGACGAAATGGCTACGGTTCGTTAAACTCTTAGTCCACTCGCTCGCGCACCGGACGGCTCGCCCGTCGAATCGTTGTGCCCTCAAGAGGAGAGACTCAGCATGGCCCGCCTGCTCTCGCAGAGGTTGGTTTCAGCATCGCAACGACGACCGGCGCCCTTCGCCGGACGACGGCGGCACGCGAGGATCGACGTCGCCACGGAACCCGCACGTGCCGCTCGTCGCGGCAAGTCGCGGACGCGGTTGACGGAGCGCCCGTGCTGACGAACGCGGTCGAAGCGCGTCCGCGACCGGCACGCCGCACCGACCTCAGCCTGGTTCCAGTGGTCGTCAAGCTGGAGGCGATCGAACTCTCCGGGATCCGCCTGGAGCCCGAAAGCAACTCCTTGCACGTCGCCGGGCAGACCTGGATACTGCGTGCCAAGCCCGTGTCGGTATTGTGGCTCTTGATGCGCTGTGCCGGCGTTCCCGTCACTCGCGAAGAGCTCATCCGGCATTGTTGGGGAACCTACCGGCCTCGCCACGATGCCGCGCTGCGCGTGTACGTGCACGGACTCCGGCGGCTGATCGATTCGGACCCGGCGGTCGAGCGGCGCATCGTAACCGTGCGGGCGGCGGGCACGCACGGTTACCTGTTTCTTACGTAGCGTGTTGCAGACCCTTACGTCGTCGGGAAGCAGGAGCACCGCTCGCCTCACGGGATGAGCGCGCGACTCGATGCGGCCCGACGGTGACCCGCGAATCCGCCGCTTCAGAAAACAATCCACTTGGCCGATCGATCGTCCGAACGTTCGAGACACCACGTGCGAGAGCCGCTAAACTTGGTGGAACGTCTGCGAAGGTGTAAAACCGAAATTAATCGCGCGTTCCGGGATTTAACGACTCGGGTTCGCTCGTATTTCGTCGTCGTTTCCAAGAGGAGGAAACCGGGATGGTCTCTTTGCTCCCAAATAGGTATTTCTCCCGATCGTTGCGGCGCCGAGGCTTTCCGCACTTCGGTTTGTTACCGGCGGCGTTCGCTTTCAGCCTCGCGCTCGCACTGGCGATCTGTCAACAGGGCTCGGTCCGTGCGGGAACGACGGGCAATTTGTCGGGAACGATCAGCGACGCCTCCACGAAGCAACCACTGGCCGGCGTCAGAATCACGGCGGCGAGTCCGTCGCAGATCGCTTCGACCACCTCAGATGCCTCCGGACGCTTCCAATTTCTCAATCTCGCGCCGGACACCTATACCGTTTCGGCCGAGCTGCAAGGCTACACCCTGACCCCGCTGTCGGGGATCACCATCGTCGCCGACAACACACGCGTTCTGCCGCTCGTAGCACAAAAGGAGATCAGGACGATCGGGCGGATAACCGCGCGTGCCTCCACCTCGCTCGTGCAACCCGGCACGACCGCCGACGTCTACTCGATCAATCCCACGCAACAAGCGAAGGTCGCAGCGGCCGGCGGCGGCGCGAATCTCGACTCGGCATTCTCCGCCCTCTCCACCGTGGCCGGTGTCGCAGTACAACCCGGCCAGGCCGGCTACATCGGTGCCGCTCCTCAACTTTCCATTCGAGGCGGCGACTACGATCAGATCGGTTACGAGTTGGACGGCCTCCCGATCAATCGATCCTTCGACAACTATCCATCGAGCGCGACGTCGTCGCTCGGCCAGCAAGAGTTGCAAGTCTATACCGGCGCGCCTCCTCCAACCACAGCCTCCGAAGGCCTTTCCGGCTACATCAATCAAGTCATAAAGACCGGCACGAATCCGGGCTACGTTGCGGCCACCATCGGTGAGGGATCGCCGTACTACCATAAGGTGAGCCTCGAGCTCGGCGGAACGTTGCTCGATAACCGGCTTTCCTATTACGTCGGCCTCGGCGGCTACAACCAATCTCAGCGATTCGTCGACCAATTCGACGGCGCGAGCTTGGCGAACTCGTACGGCTTGCCGTACGGCGTCTCGTGCGGGCCCAAGGGCACGTACTCGAGTACCATAGCACCCTCGTGCTATGCGAACGGCGCGTATACGCCCGAGGGTTACGTACTCTTGCCGAGCGACGCATTCGCCCAGTCACAGGTCAGCGACCGCGATTCGATCGTGAACCTGCACTATCTGTTCCCGCACAAGGACGGTTCGCGCGACGATATCCAGCTGCTTTACGATGACAGCTTCCTGAGCACCCAACAATACAGCTCCACGAACGACCTAGGCGGCGTCGCGTTCGAGCAGGCGATCAATGTGGCCAATGGCGGAACGCTCGCGGGTAACGGCAACGTGAACCCGGCGAACCCGGCTTACCTTATCAACGGAAAGCCGAATACCGCGACTTATATCGACGGCTACCAGCTCAATTTGCCCACAGGCGGGTTCTTGCCGGCGAACTACCGGCAGTACGCATCGATTTATTCGTTTCCCAACGTACCGGCCCATACGTTCGACGATCAGATCAACCCGGCCATCAGAGACGGCTTCAACAACGATCAAGCCATCGAGAAGTTGCAGTTCACGAAGACGCTCGGGAGTAGCGCGTTCGTTCGAATCTACGGCTTTAGCAACTATTCCGATTGGTTGAACACCGGACCGAACTCCGCGTACATTCCGAACGGCGAAGTCAACGGAGACTACGAACTCTCGTCACACCAACGCGGTGCCGGGTTCCAGCTTTCCGCGCAGTTGAACGCGCAAAACCTCCTCAGCATCGATGGAGACTATACAAAAGCCACCGTCGTCCGCGATAACAACACAGAATATCTCAACGGATTGTTTCCTCCGGGCTTCGTCGATTCCCGTACGGCGATCGGCGTCCTGGTCGACGCGAACAATCCGACGAACGGCGTTTGCTACAGCCCGTCCGGCGTTGCCGTCAACTGCCTGTCGAGTCCGACCGATTACAACCCCGCAGCTCAGTATGCCACCCTTCAGCAAGCCTATACGGGTACGGTAGCTCCGATCACGGCCAGAAGCTGCGGCGGCGGCCCGTGTCGGTACCTCGTCATCGGGAACGGTCAATACGCGACGTACAACACCGTTACGCCCCAATTTTTCGGTGCTTCGATTAACGACCAGATACGCCCGAGTCAACGGCTGACGATCAACGCCGGTCTGAGGCTCGACGACTACCAATTCATCGATGGGAATACGTCCGGCGGCGACGCGCGCACGTTCTGGTACAACGCCTACAACGCCGAAGTCTGCGAGAGCGCACTGGCCCAATCTCTCACCGTCCGGCCGGCCTTCGGCGCTCCGTGCCCGAACGGCACGAGTCCTGTGGAGTTTTCGAACCCTGCCGGTAACGTCACCCAAACCTATCCCGAGTTCCAGCCGCGCTTGGGTTTGACGTATTCCATCACGCCGCAGACGGTATTTCGAGCGGCGTACGGCCGGTACACGCAACCTCCGAATACCGCGTTCGAGCAATACGATGCGTTGCAGAGCAACGCCCCAGCTCTGCTCTACGGTACCTACGGATTCCAGCAGTACGGTTTCACCACGCCGAACCACGCCGTCCCACCGGCGGCGTCCGACAATGTGGACTTCTCGATCGAGCAGTCCCTCCCGGGTCAGGTGTCGTTCAAGATCTCTCCCTTCCTGCGGTCGACTCAGAACCAGACCGAAGACTTCTATCTGGATCGCGCCACGGGTTTCGTCTCCGGCCTCAACGTCGGCAAACAGACCTCGAGAGGGGTCGAGTTCGAGCTCGACAAGGGAGACTTTTCGCGCGAAGGCCTGTCGGCCCGATTGTCTTTCGCATACACGAACAGTTACGTCAAGTACAACACGTTATCCAACGGCTCGACCGTCTTGACGCCGGTCGTCAATGCGATCAACACCTATAACTCCTACACGAAGGCTGGCGGCGGCGCTCGCTGCTACACGCCCGCTATCTACTCGAACGGGGTACAAACCGGCGGCGGTACTCCCGATCCAGCTTGCGCTGCGGGCGATATCGCCAATCCCTATTACAACGCTCCCGAGCAGGATCCCAACGCCTTCAGCGGCTCGGGGATCTACACACCGTACTCCACGGTGCCGGCCGGGATCGGCGTCTCCGCCGTCCAGATCGGTTATCCGTACGTGACGTCGCTCGTCCTCAACGAGAAGATCAAACGCCTCGCCATCACGCCCATCGTCCAGTACTTCGCGGGTCAGCGCTACGGTTCGCCACTAGCGACCGAGGGGATCGATCCGGCTACGTGTGCCGCTACGCTGCCCGGTTCGAGCGCCGGCGATCCGCGCTATCCTTTCGGCGCGGCCGGGGGCGCCCCGTTCGATGCTACGAGTTGCGGACAGCTGCTGGGCGGTATTCCGAATCCGCAGACCGGAGCGTTCGATGGCATAGGGGCGTACGTCGAGCCGTCACAGCTCTTGCTGCACTTCCAATTGTCGTACGAAGTCTCCAAGACCGTGACCTTGACCCTCAACCTCGCGAACGTCGTCAATACGTGCTTCGGTGGTTCGAACGTTCCCTGGAAGGTAAGCGGAGCGTGCGGCTACGGTCCGGACCTAGCGGGCGTGACGCCTGCCACTGCCGGGCCGGCAGGCAGCAGCATCACCGGGGGCATCGGGAACACCTATAATCCCGGAGACGGCATCCAACCCGGCATGCGCTACTCCTATTCGCCGTATTGGCTGCAGCAGCCGGTCGGTATTTACGTCAACGCTAACCTAAAGATCTGATCTTAGAGGGCGCCGCCATCAACCTCGCCCGGCGTTCGGCGAGACCCTTTCATAATACGATTTCGTATTGTACGATCTCGTTATGCTTTTACCTTTCCTCCGGAACGTCGTTTTCGCGCTCGCCGGAGCGGCCTCGCTCGGCTCGCTGGCCGCCGCGGCCGACGACCCTCCGCGCCACGGCACGGTCGTGCTGACGCTGCACTTTTCCGCGCCGGTGGCGCGAACGACCGCCGCGTTCGGGCCGCTCGCCGAAGCAGTATGGTCGCCAGACTTCAGCCCCGCTTTCGTCTTCCCGCAACCGGCCGCGGACGTCGCCGGCGCGGTATTTCGCACGCCTGACGGAAAGCTTTGGCTGCTTCACGATTTCGACATCGCGTCGGGCTACGCGCAGTACGTGATAACCGGGAAATCCGAACTCGTCACGCTCTCGATTCGCGCCACGCCGGACGCATCGGGAACCGCCGTCACCATGACCTACGACATTACCGCCCTCGACGATCGAGGGACCGCGCACCTGGCAAAAGTCCGCGCTCACGCCGCGGCGATGAGCGCCGGAATGCAGGAAGCGATCGGCGCGTACCTCACAAAACACGCGAACTGATGGCCGTTTCGCAGACCCGCGCTCGACTGATCGCGATCCCGCGCATCGAGCGCGCCGCGCATGCCGTCGGCCTCTACCTCGCGAACCGGTCGGGTTTCGAACTGACGCAGGCGGAGGCGCACGTGCTCGCGTTCTTACATCCACGCTGCGAGGCCCGGATAAACGAGATCCACGAAGCCTTCGGACATCGCCGTTCGACGCTGACGAGCGTCGTCGACCGTCTCGAAAAGCGAAAGCTGCTCGAGCGGGCGAGCGATCCCGCGGATCGTCGCGTTGTCGTCGTCGCGCTGACACCCGCTGGCAGCGCGTTAGCCAAGGACGTCTTCGGCGCGCTGCGCGCCCTCGAAACGGGAGCTCTCGCGACGTTCTCCAAGACCCAAGTCGCTGCGTTCCTCCTCGTCCTCGACGCACTGACCGCGACGGTCGCCGCCGAGGCCGGAACGTAGCGTCGGGAGAGCACGATGACGAGCGTGGAGGTGGTGAGAGCGGCCACGGAAGAGGTGCGAATGCTCGTGGACGAACTCGAGCGCTCGTTGGCGCTGGAATACCCCGCGGAGCAACGCCACGGACTATCGCTCGATGCGATCTTCCAGCCGCACATCGAGTTCTTCATCGCCCGGCTCGACGGCGCAGCCGTCGGGTGCGGCGGCGTCGCTTTTTTCGAGTCGTTCGGCGAAGTCAAGCGGATGTACGTACGCGATCGGGTACGGGGGCGCGGCATCGCGCGAGCGCTTCTCACGCGGATCGAAATGGCCGTGCGCGAACGCGGATTTCGCGTGCTGCGCCTCGAAACGGGCGTGCGACAGACGGCGGCGATTCGACTGTACGAGAGCGCCGGATTTCGCGAATGCGGCGCCTTCGGCGAGTACGCTCACATGGCGGCGCGTGCCATCCAAACGAGCCGGTTCTATGAAAAGCGCTTGGCGGCGTCTAACTCGGGTTCAGCGCTTTGCTGCTCCCGTCAGCGCAACCCACGCCGCCAGATACGCAAGCTTCTGCTCCTTCCGCCACGGTCTGCCGGCGGTCGCACCGAGCGCCTTCAGACGCGCGGCGAGCGCTGCCGGCGTCATACGCAACGAATGCGCCGCCGAATCGGGCAGGGATTTCTCGTCCAGCTCGACGACCGCGACCCGGCACTTCGCGAATGCGAATCGAAGTGCGTCGCGCACGGCGCGCCCCTCGGCGACGGGGATGTGTTCCGGCCACGAAAGACCGTATTCCAAGACGTCGGTAATCCAGCCCGTTCGATTTACGAGGAGCGCGGCGACGACGGGCGTGCATCCCATCTCTGCGAGCTCGTGGATGATGGCGCGCGACGCTTCCACCGCGAGTCGAGCTTGGCGCCTGCGTCCGGCGGCGACCGCCGCGACCGCTTCGGCCGAAGGTCCTCCAAGCGGATGGCGCTTCGATTCCGCGGCGACCCGATAGGGTTCGAGCGAGAGACGATCGCCCTCCGCGCTCGTGGCGAGGAAGCGCGAGAACACGAAGCGCGGCTCACCGCGCTCGAGCGCGACGCCGACCGCGGCCGCGCCCCCTTTGAGCGCGCGCAGTCCGAGGCCCACGAAGCTCACGGCTTCACTCCAGCTCGCCTCACATCGCCGGTTTCGCGGGATCGCCGCGTCTTACCGGTTTGAGAGGGCGCCGCGAACGAACACATCAGCGTCTAACCGAGGCTGCAGGCGCCGCAGGCGCCGATCTCGACCGCGCTCGCACTGAAACGCGCCGGGTCGGAGTTACGTTCGCCGATCGCGCCGGCCGTTTAGAGCCGGCAGTGGCGCAGGTCGCTCACCTCGAGGGTGCCGTCGTGATTGCGATCGCACGCGAGGTACGCGCGCACGACGGCCGCCTCGTATTCCCGCTTATCGATCTTCCCGTCGCCGTCCGTGTCGGCTGCGGAAAACGCCGCCGCGCTACTGAAGCGTCCGGGAAAGGGCAGTAAGAGCGACGTGCTCCGCGTCTTCGCCAGTTCCGCTCGCGTCAGGAAGCCGTCCCCATCCACGTCGAGCCGCCCGAAATCGCGCCCGGCCGCCGCGGTCAACTCGGCGCGATCGAGCTTCGCATCGCCGTCCGTGTCGATCGCATGGAAACCAGCCGTCGCGCTCGCGGCATTGCCTTGCGCCGTTGCGACGCTCGGCACCAGAGCGAGGGGCAGCATCAATGCGACTCGCGCCGCGACGAACGACTTGCCTAAGAACTGCATTCTCATGCGGTTCTGTTCGACCCCGGCCACATAGGTCCGGCCGGCGCGGCCAAGCAATTCCATCACATCATGACACAGATCGACAGCGGGCAGCATGCGCCGGGCGTCGGCGCGTGTGCCGTGAAAAAGAAGTTCGGCCTCGTGCTCCAGGGCGGCGCGGCGCTGGGTGCGTACGAGGTCGGCGCGATCCAGTACCTCTACGACATCGGGATGCAGTGCGCGATCGTCTCCGGCGCTTCATCGGGCGCCATGAACGCCGTCACGTTAGCCGGCGCGAAGGGCTATCCGCCGGCCGTCTTGCGCGCGCTCTGGGACGAGTTGATCGTCGAACCGCCGTTCCCGTTCGTGCCGCCGCTCGTGAAGCCCGTCTGGGCCGCCCTCGGCGTACCTCACATGTACGTGCCGCGCTGGGATTACTGGAACGCGCTATCCTGGACGTACTTCTGCGATACCGCCCCGCTGCGCCGGACGCTCGTGGAACTGCTCGATTGGGATCGCATTCGCGATCCGGAGCACATGCGCCTGATCGTCTCGGCGAGCGCGGTGGAAACCGGTGAAACGAGCTACTTCACGAACTTCGGTACCGAATCGTTCGGGGTCGATCACGTGCTCGCGAGCGGGAGCATCCCGCCGGGCTTCGGCTGGACCACGATCGACGGCAAGGCGTACTGGGACGGCGGTCTCACCGATAACACCCCGCTCAAGCCGGTCATCGCCGCGCTGCGCGGCGACGAACCGGAGACGATGCCGATTTTCACGGTCGACGTCTTTTCGAGCGAAGCGCCGTTGCCGGCGAACATGTTCGAAGTCGTGCTGCGGATGTTCGAACTCCTGTTGCAGAACAAGCTCAGGGCCGATAGCGAGACCGCGCATCGCTACGCGCGCTTCATCGGCATCCTGAAGCAGGTCAACGAACAGCTCCCGGCCGACGCACCGGTGCGCGCGAGCGCCGACTGGGCCGCCGTGATGAACTACGCGCTCTTACGCGAGATCCGCACGATCGACATCGTCAAGCCGCCGCTCGACAACATGGCGGATTTCTCGCGCAAGACGCTCGCCCGGCGGATCGCCGCCGGTTACGAGGCGGCGAAACGCTCCCTCGAAGAGCATCCGCTGTCCGTTTGAATGCGAGCGACGGACCCGGTGCCGCGGTCGCCGGCACCGGGTTCGCGCTTCGGCGTGGAGCAAACGCCGAACGTCAGGCCGTCAGGGTGTGGGCGCTCTGTTGCGCCGCGATCCACGTCCCGATCTTGGGCCAATCCTTCGCGAGCGCGTCGTGTCCCATGAAGAGCCCGATGTGGCCGCCGGGAGCGAGCGTCTTCACGATCTGAGCTTTGGGCGTCCCGAGATAGTCCGCGGCGTTGAAGACCTGTTGCCACGGCGTGATATCGTCTTCTTCGCCGGCGAGCAGATACGCCGGGCACGTCACGTCGGCCAGCGAGAGCCGCTTGCCGAGCGCGACGTAGTCGCCGCGCACGAGCTGGTTCTGCTTGAAGAGCCGGTCCACGACCTGGACGTAGGTGCGTCCCGGCAAGTCGATCGGGCTCTCGTACCAGCTGGCGAACCGCTCCTGACGGCGCAGGAATTCGGCGTCGTCGATGTGCGTGTAGAGATCGACGTACTTCGCGAGATAGTGTTGCGCGGGGTCCATGTTCTTGTACGCCGCGAGCATGAAGCGCCCGGGCATCAAGCCGCCGCCCAGCGCGACGAGTTCCTCGAAGAACGCGATCGGAGTTTTCATGAGGAGTTCGCGCGCCGGCCCGTTGCCGGCGTGCGTGTCGATCGGCGAGCCGGCGAGCACCAGGCTCGCGACCTTCGCCGGAAAACGCGCCGCGTACATCGCCGACATCCAACCGCCTTGGCACAGGCCGACGAGGTTGACGCGCCCGCCCAGATCGTCGACCGCGACGTTGATTTCGGCGAGATACTGATCGACCTCGAGATCTTTCATATCGGCCGTGGCGGGTTTCCAGTCGGTCAGGAAGATGCGATCGCAGCCGTTGCCGCGCAGAATGGCCATCAGGCTTTGATCCGTATCGAAATCCGCGCAGGTCGCGGTGTGGCCCGCATACGGCGCATCGACGATCGTCGGCAGGCCGGCCGCGCCGGGCAGCGAGAAATCGCGTAGCTTCATCGTCCGCAGATCGAGCGCGATACGGTTCGCGGTGGTGAACTGCGGATGCAGCCCGAAATCGATCTTCTCCGCTTCGGCCAAGAACTTGACGTTGCGCGCGATCAAGTCCAGCTCGACCTTGGCGATCTCGGCGCCGGCGATCAGCGGCCAGAAGAACGGGACGGAGAATGCGTGGCGGCGCGAGTCCGCCGCGGGTGCCTGAACGGATGTAGGTGTTGTCATGTCGGACCCTCCGGGTCGGGAGACCCTCGACCGTTGAGGCTACCACACCCGCGAGAAGTTCTCGTGAATGGAAACGCGAGCTAATCACAGCCCCGTACGAAAGCTCCGTCAGTCGCTTCGAGGAGCGAGCCGAGCTCGCGGCATGGGCCGTTGCGCGTCACGGAGAACGGCCGCCGGATATGGCCCTCGATCACCTCTTCCTTCACGTCGCGCTGTGCAGCGCCGTCGCCCGGGCGACGCCGGACACGTCCGTCGCGATGCGCGTCCGGCTGTCGTACCAACAGGGCGGCGACGAGGTCGACAAGGTCGTGACGTTCGCGCGCGGCTACGATACGCAGACCGTCGTCGAACTCGACGTGCCGCGCAACACCTATCGCTTGCAACTGGACGTCCCGAAATTCAAGTGCTCGGTCTCGGACTTCGTCGACGCGCTGGCCGATCACAACCGGACCGTCACCGAAACGCTCGTCGACGGGCCGCCCGCGCCGCCGCCGCCGGTCGCGCTGATGGACGGCGCGGCGCCGATGTCGTTCGTATACGTCAAACCCACCTTCGTCGTGTTCGACAAAGGCTTGGCCTGCAACCAGCCGATCACGACGCCGCTGCCGTCGCACATCAACGTCGTCTACGACCAGACGGCCTACTACGTTTCGCTCTACATGGACCCCGCGGCGGACCCGAGCGCGCAGCAGGTCGTGGCGCTGCGCTTGCGCACGCCGACGGGCCTCGCGCATTACGTGCACGTGCCGATCCCGTTTCCCATGCCCTGGGGCGGCTGGCCCTACGTGGTGCACTTCCCCGTTAGCGAAGATATGATCGACAGCCTCGCGACGGAGAAAACCGATACGCTCCTGTGCCCCAAGCTCTGGGAGTCGAGCGCGCACTAACGAGCATGCGACGCGAAAGAGGGCCGCGAGCGGAAGCGCGCGACCCTCTCTTTCAGGTCCTCCCCGAGGTTACGTCGGGGAGGGAACCGGCGACGCGGAGGGACTGGGTACCGGCGTCGGCGAGTGATGCGGGTGCGGCGACCAGCTCGGCCACGGATGCGGCGAGAAGCTGGGATGCGGATGCGGCGAGAAGCTCGGGTGCGGACGCGGCGACTCGCTGGGATGCGGACGCGGCGAGAAGCTCGGGTGCGGCCGCGGCGACTCGCTGGGATGCGGATGCGGCGAGAAGCTCGGGTGCGGACGCGGCGACTCGCTGGGATGCGGATGCGGCGAGAAGCTCGGGTGCGGACGCGGCGACTCGCTCGGATGCGGGTGCGGCGACCAGCTCGGCCACGGGTGCGGTGACCAGCTCGGCCACGGGTGCGGTGACCAGCTCGGCCACGGATGCGGTGACCAGCTCGGCCACGGATGCGGCGACCAGCTCGGAACGGGTGAAGCGGCGGCGCTGGCTGTCGGGCTTGCTGACGCACTTGTTGCGAGGGGCCCGCGCGCGGCTCGGGCCGCCGCGCTGAGCGGGGCCGACTGGCCGTTGCCGGACGCGGGAATCGCTCCCGAGGTCGATCCGCCGCCTCCGCATGCGGCGAGAGCAAAACCCGCGTAAGCAAAGAGCAGCCCCGGCAGGACTCTCAAGGGTAACTTCATCGTGGCTCCATTGGTCGGTGGGTGTGGATACGAGCGTAAGCGTTCGTGAGGTTGGGGCGCGTTGCGAATCCGAGGCCGGCGTAGTTACAAGTAATCAGCGCGGCGTCACTCTTGGTCTCTCGCGCGCGCCGAGCGAACGCACCAAACGAACCGCATTCGAACCGCGCCGAATGCGATCGCCCACGTATTTGTTCGACCGAAGCGTTGGTGCGACGTACGCTGCGTCGGAAACTCGGATATCGGGCACGCGAGCGCGCGCCGCGTCGCTAACGTCGCGTGACGGGTCTCACAGTTCCGCTCAGAACGCGAAGGTCATCAGCACGACGGGACCGCCCGGCGGTCCGTCCGCCTGCGTATCCAGCAGCGTGAGGGTTCCGATTCCGACGTCCGCCGACGTCACCGTGGCGAGTTGCGTGACGCCGTCGCCATCGAGTAGGGCGCCCGTGGACGGTGCGCAGATCGTGCAGTTCCCCGCGGCCCGGCGCGCCCGCGATGACACCGGCAGCGAAATCCGCGCGCGGTGATACGAATGGTTCTGCGCGAAGAAGCGCCACTCGGAACCGTCGCCGAAATACGTCCCCGCAGCAGCGTACGAAGCCGAGACGGCGCCGGCGGACGTGTATCCGTAGCGCATCACGTCGGCGTTCATCGAGTAACACGCTGCCGGTCGCCCGGGACGCAAACACCCCGAACCATCGAGCGTTGCCAGTTGAGTGAGCCTCACGACCGACGTTTGCACCGTGCGCGCGGAGGCGACGTCCACCAGCTTGTCCTCGTCGATCGTCGCGCTCGCGAAGGGAGCGCCGGCGTCGTACGTATAGCGAAAGAGCTCCGTGCTGTGCGGCGAGCCCAGGTGCGGGGCGGCCGGCCCGTAATCGTCGATGCGCACGATCGCGACGTACGGCTCGCCCGAGATGCCCACGTTCGAGAGGCTCCAATTACCCGTCGTGAGGACCTGCGCGCTTCCGCCCAGCGCCGGATCCAGCGGCGAGGCGAGGGAATAGCGTCCCGCGGCTGCGGCATAGTGCACGAACGTGTAGCCGCCGGTCGCCCGCACGATCGCGTATGCGACGTTGCCGGGCGCGCTGCACGTGGCGGCGCCGTTCTCGATGATCACGAACGTCGGCACGCCGCCGCGCAGCGTCCACTGATAGCACCAATCGGCGAACAGTCCGCTGGAGAGCGCCGCGGGCGCAGCGGGCGACGGAAACGTCTTCGGCGGCGCCGCCAAGAGCGCGAGAAAACCCGAATCTGCGGCCCACGGTCCGGGCGTCGTGAACTCCGTGCCGAACCACGCATCGCGCACCGAGGCGATGGGCGGCGCGATCGCGCGCGACGCGTCCTCCTTGCCGTCGTTGAATTCGCCGCTGTTACGAACCGACAGATCGAGCGGAGCGCTGCCGCCCGGGTCGCCTGTCTCGATCTCGCTATCGGTGAGAAAGAAGTCCCCCACGCCGTTGGGTGACGCGGCGGCGTCGGTTCCGACGGACGCCAACAGGTCGATGTCGGTCGGCACGAGCGCCGAATAGGCGCCCGACGCGTTCGCGCGAGCGAAGAAATTGTAAGAACCGAATACGCGGGACGTGTTCTGCGCCGTGAAGAGCGCCGCGGCGCCGGGAATCGGCGTTCCCCGGGCCGAGGTGATCGTTCCGGTGAACGTAAATCCGAGCGACGGCGGCAAGGTCTCGATCGAGCTCGAGGAAGTCAACGTCACACCGGCGCCCGGCGCCGTGACGCTCGCGGTCACCATGTCCAGCAGCGGTTCGGACACGCTAGGTGCCGTGTAGACGGCCGTCGCGGTTCCGGGTATCGGCACGATCTTGCCGCTCCGCGCCGACCACGTCACGCTGAGCCCCGCGAGCGACGCCGTGTGATCCGACGTATCCGCCGCTTCCGCGGAAAGGAGCACGCTCGTTCCCGAAAATAATTCGGTGCCGGCCGGCAGGGTCCGCAGACCTTCGAGCGGTGCGCCGGCGGACGCATCGGCGTAACCGGGGATCGTAGCGGACCCTGCGAGCGCCGTACCGGAGGGATCCTGCACCTTCACCGCAGGCTGCGCGTCGGGATTGAGCTCGAGGTATTGATCGTTACTCTGTCCGTACTTCGCGGCCGGCGGCGTGAAGATTCCGCTCGCATCGGCGATTTGCGTCGATCCGTCGGGATAGGTCACGATCGCGCCCGGCACCGGGCCTGCGTCGATCAGCGGCGCGGGCACCTTCGCGCCAGCCGGCGTGATGAAGATCGAGCGCACCTTCAGCAGCGATACGACGAAGTGCACCTGCGGCGGCACCGGAACGACGTGTTTGACGGCGGGCACGAAGCCGAACAACGCGAACAGCAAAAGATGCACTACGACCCTCCCAAGACCCCGGCCGCTATCGAAGCCGCGGCCGCCCGGTTGTCGACTTGCAACTTGCGCAAGATCCGGGCCACGTGATTGTTGACCGTATACACGCTCAATTCCAATTCGCCCGCGATCTCCTTATTGCTGCGACCGAGCGCGATCGCGCGCAGCACTTCTCGTTCGCGTTCGGAGAGACCGCGCCGCGTTCCGTACGCGCGGCGCGCCACGATACTTGAGTAGCGTTCGACCAAGAGCGGACTGGGGCTCGCGCCGAGGGTGTCCGCGAGGCGCCGCTTGTACGCGTTGAACAGCGCCCGCGCTTCGTCGAAGGCGCCGTCTTCGGAGTACAGCTCGAGGAGAGTCGAGACGCAATCCTCATCGAGGGCATCGAGCGCTAACGCGCGTTCCGCCCACGCGATCGCCTCCACCCGGTTCCCCTCCGCGGCGAATACGCCGGCGAGCGTCGACTGCGCGTCGACGGCGGCCATCCGCCACCGGGCGACGTGGGGCTGCAACCACGGCGCGACGTTGCGTTCCTTCGGCGCGCCCGCCAACGCCCGAGCCGCGCTCTGCAGCAGGGCCTTGGCTTCATCGGCGCGACCGCGCGCGAACAGATACTTGCCCCGTTGCAATTCGGCCAGCGCGCGACCCGCGTCGCTCGCGACGAAGAGCTCGCGCCGCAGACCGATGCTGCTCGCATCGGCTACGATGTAATCGCCCGGGCCGTCGCTACCGGGTTGCAGCGCGCGGCGCAAGGCGTGCAAGGTCACGCGCAACGTCACCTCCGAACCCGAACCGCCTTCCGGCCACAGCGCCGCGATCACCGCGGAGCGCGACACCGACGCATTCGCGAGCGCGAGGTAACGCAGCAGTTCGGCCGCCTTCTTGCGCGGCCAGCGCGCGTCGCCTTCGCCGAACACCTCGTCGCCCAGACGCACGCGCAGTTCGCCGATCACGTCGAGGCCGATCGGCACGACGAGCGAGCCGAGCGGCGCGAGCGCTCGCGCCGTGGACGCGACCACGGGATCGCCGTCGTCGTAGAGCGTGGCCACGACCGCGTTCGCGCGCAGCGGCGCGTGCGCGCGCAAGAGACGGAGCGCGGCCGCGCGACCCTCGCTCGATGCGGCCGGTTCGGCGGCGAGTTCCGCGAGTTCCGCGGCGGCGTCGCCGGGATTGGGGAACAGGCGCTCGACGCGCGCGCAACCCGCGCCCTCGCGCAAACAGGCCAGCAGGCAGATGCGGGCAGCTTCCGGCGCGGCGGCGAGCACGTACCCCGCATGCCGCGTTTCCAGATCGGCCAAGTACGCGTCGCCTCGCGCAGCATCGAAGGTTCCCGCGGATACCTCACTCGCGAACAACTCCAGTTGGGCCAGCGCCGCGCCGTATGCGTCGCCCAGGCGCTCGCACGCCGCTCGCGCTCGCGCGAGCAGTTCGGCGTGCGTACCGTCGCCCCGCGCCTTGGCCGCGCTCGCGCGTCCACGCAGGACCGCCGCCTCGACACCGGGATCGCCGAGCGCCGTCGCGAGCATCTGCGCGTCGTCGAGTGCGGCATCGGCACGCGCCCAGTCGCCCGTTGCCAGCGCGACGTCCGCGCGCAAGAGCGCGAACTGCGCGCGCACGAGCGGATTGCACTGACCCAGGCGCGCGCGCAAGTGCGCCACGAACGATTGCGCCGTCTCGAGATCGGGCGGCTCCGCGGCCAGCGCGCAACGCACGCGCACGATGCCCGCCTCGAAGCGTTCGTCTTCGGCGTGCACCTCGCCCAACCGCGCGAACGCATCGTCCGCCAACTGCGTCGCGCGCGCGAGATCCTCGCGCAGCACCAGCTGCGCGCGCGCCTGCATGAGGTACGCGTAGCCCACGTGGAACTCGGCGCCGCCGCGAAAGAGCTCTTCGGCGAGCTCGGCGTACTCGAGCGACTTTCGCCAATCCCCGGTCCACGCGTGGGCCGCGGATATTCCGATGAAAATCGGATCGCTGTGCGCTTCCTCAGCCAATTCCAAACGTTCGGCAATCGCGAGGTGTTCGAAGGCCGCAGCGTAGGCGCAACGCGCCGCCAGGGCCATCCCGTAGAAGTAGTGCGCGACGCGACGGTACCCCGCGCCGCCGTTGAAACCGGCGGACTCCGCGAGCGCGATCGCCTCGGTGAAATAGCGCTCGCTGCGCTCGAACTCGCCGTGGCCCTGATAGCGAAAATTGCCGGCCGCGATCCCGAGTTCGACCAGCGCCATGCACGCCGTGCGCGAGTCGGCGATCTCGCACGCCGCCGCGTACGAGGCGTGGAACTGCACGTTGGCCGCCTCGACGTGTCCGGTTCGCAGCAGCGCGAGGGCGTGCAGCCGGTACAGCGTCGGCTTCTGTCGTTTGACGCCGTCGGGTACGTGCGCGAGCAGCTCGAGCACGGGCCGCAGACGATCGGTGTAGCGAATCGCGAGCACCGCCTCGTGCACGTACTCGACGATCTCGAGGAAATCGCCCGCCTCGACCAATTGCGCGAGCGCTTCCAACTTCTCGCCGCGGCGACGCAGCAATTCCGCATAACGGCGGCGCAACGCCCGTTCGCGTTCGGGTGCCTCGATGCGAAAGCGCTGTAACAAGAAATCGCGAAACAAGTGGTGGAACTGCCAGCCGCCCGGCGCGCGCTGCACGTAGACGCCGCGCGTGGTCAGCCGTTCGATCGCGCGCGCCGCGTCGTTCGCGTCCAGCAGATACGCCGCCGTCGGCTCGTCGAAGGTCGAGGGTAACGCCAGCACGTACGCGCTGTGCCGTACGTCGGCGGGCATCTGCTCCACGACTTCCTGTGCGAGAAAGTCGAAGGCGCGCTCGCGCACCGCGGGCAGCACGGTCTCGACGTCGGCGCCGCGTTCGGCGGCGAGGGCCGCCGCCAACCTGACCGCGATCGGCCAGCCCTGCGTGCGCGCGACGATCTCGCCGGCCCGCCCGCCTTCGCCGACGAGCGCCGCCGCCTCGTCGATCGTGAAGCGCAACGCGCCCTCATCGAGTTCGACCAGGCGCCCCGCATTGCGCAGCTTGGAAACCGGTGCGAAGGCCAACGGCCGCCGCGAAGCGAGCGCGATGTGCGCGAACGGGGGCAGACCGTGGAGCAAGCCGGAGAGAAACGCGACGGCGGGCGCATCGTCGAGCAACACGTGCGCGTCGTCGATGAAGACGGCCAGGGGTTCCGTGAGATCGGAACCGGCCACGAAGAGCTCGTTGAGCAGCGCGCGCGCGACGGCCGAAGGATCCTCGATGCCGTTGCTGAGCAGGCGCGCGGGCGAGTCGCCGAATTCGGGTAGCGCGGCGCGCAGCGTATCGAGCAGCCTTTCCGCGAAGGCCGACAGCGACGCATCCGCCGCGTCGAGCTCGAGCCAAGCGATCCGCGCCCGTCCGGCCAGGGCCAGACGCCAGGCGGCCAGGACCGTCGATTTGCCATAGCCTCCGCTGCCGACGACGAGCGCGGCGTCGCAGTGCAGAAGCCGCTCGGCCAGACCGTCGAGCCGGGGGCGCCGGATGAAGGCTGCCGGGGCCGCCCCCGATTCACGGGTCGTCACCTCCGGGGTTTCGGCCGCTCGGCTCCAGACCGTAGGACCATGCGCTTCCGGCCATGCCGGCGCGTGGCCGGAAGACGCAGAGGAACCAGGCGCCAGCACGTGCATCCCGCCTAGGTTCGCACGCGGAACGACGCGCGCGTGCTGCCCCTGGCCGCGAGCATTGGTCAGAATTGACTATCAACAGCGCGCCCCGGCGGAGGCGGGGCGCCTAAGCGCGCCCCCGTGCGCGCCGATATCTGAGAGTGAAGCCTCCCCGTGCCTCCGAGGGAGGCTTCTTCACGTCCCGAATGGCGGGCTCTCGTGCTCCAATTCGTAACCCGGGCGGCGCTCGCGTGGGCGCTCGCCGGCCTGCTCTGGGCCGGAACCTCCGCCGTCGCCGCCGCGGCGGGACCGCCCGTCACGACGACCGTCGCAGGAAACGGGCGCCTGGGATTGACCGACGGCGACGCGCTCTTGGCATCGTTCTACATTCCGGCGGCCGTCGCCGCGGGACCGGACGGGGACGTCTACGTGGCCGACCGCGGCGCGCAGAACATTCGCCGGATCTCGGGCGGACAGGTCGAGACCTTCGCCGGCCTCAGCGCCGGCGCGGGTGCCGGGCCGGATGCCCGGCAGGGCGGTTACCTCGACGGCCCCGCGGCAACCGCGCAATTCGATCGCCCGGTCGGCCTCGCGGTCTCGCACGACGGGACCGTGTACGTCGCCGATGCGGGTAACCACTGCATCCGCCGCATCGCGGGCGGCGTCGTCACGACGTTCGCGGGTTCGACCCAATCCGGCTCGACCGACGGGCAAGGCCGCAGCGCCGCCTTCGAAAACCTCAAGGGACTCGCGATCGACGACGACGGCACGCTGTACGCGGCGGATTACGGCGTGGGCATCCGGCGCATCACGCCGAGCGGCCGGGTCACGACCTTGACCGTGCCCTCCGAGAAGAAAACCTTCGTGGCCGTGGCCGCGCGGGGAGCCGGGACTCGCGTGATCCTGGCGTTCGCCGATAGCGAGGGCTTCGGCGTCCTCTATCGCGGAAAGTTCTCCGGCGCGCACTTCGATGACTCGCGCGAACCCGAAACCTCCGGGCTGACGGTCGGCTACGCCGACGGCATCGCGATCCTGAGCGAGAACACCGTCGTGGTGACCGACGTCGCCACCAATGCCGTGCGCTTCGTACGCTTGCCGTCGCCGCCGTTCATCACGGATCGCATGACGCGCGCGCTGGCCGGAGGCATCCGCGAAGGTGGCCCCGACGCCGGCGGATACGCCGACGGGCCGCCCGAGCGCGCGCTCGTGAACACGCCGCTCGGCGTTGCGGCCGGCCCCGACGGCTCCATCCTGGTCGCGGATGCGGGCAATCGCCGGATCCGGCGCATCACGGGCGTCGACCCGCGCGAGACCGTCCTGCCCGACGGCAGCAACCTCGCGTTCGCGCCGGGCGCGTACAACGTCGCGCTTATCGGAAATTCGTACGCCTTCTACAACGTGCTCTGGCCCGAATCGATTCCGGGCCGGCTCGAAGAGAGCTTGACCCGGTTCGGCCCGGCGGCCGGCCTCAAGAAGCGCGCGCACGTCGTACCGTTTCGCATCGACGCGCTCGATCTCGGCGCCGCCAAGAGCCTGATCGACGGATACCTGGGCGACGGACAAGTCGATCTGGTCGTCTTAATGGTAAACTCCTATACGATTTCCGACGCCGCGCGGCTTCTCGCGATCCAGGCGCGGCTCGAAGCCGTGCACACGAAATTTCTCATCATGTACACGCCCCAGGGCTACGAAGTGTCGCCGCTCGAGTTCGTCAAGGCCGACGCGGCCCGCGCCGACGACGATTTTCCCGGCCATCGCGAGAACGCCGCCCGCACCGAGTCGTTCTACAACAGCGTGCACGTCGAGAGTTTGCTGCTGCTCGACGAGATGCAGGCCGAGGAAGCCAAACCCGAGCGGCGCAGCCTCTTCTACAACGCGAACCACCACTTGACGCTCTACGGCACGGAGTGGGTCGCCGGGGAGTTACTGGAAAAACTCGTGATCTGGAAGCCCTGGCAGTGACGTGCGCGGCATGACCTCGCGCCGCGGCTTCGTCGCGCTGTTCGGAGCCCTCGCGTTCGGCACGGCCGCCGCCTTCTTGGCGCTCTCGATCGACCGCGGCGTCTACGCGCCGGGCGCCTGGGAACTGCACGAAAACGAAGAGCTCGGACGCATCCGCGCGCACGCTCCACCCCGCTTCAAAGGCGACGTCACTTCGTTTCGCATTCTGCGCAAGCTCTACAGCGTCGTCGCCTTCGCGATCGTCGGCTTCTTCGCGGCGCCGCTGTTCCGCGCGCGCCGGCGCGCGCTCTCGACCGCGCTCGCGATCGCGGCCTTCAGCACGGTGATCGAGATCGCGCAGCGGCTCACGGGCGCGCACGAGAGCCGGCTCTCGAACGCCTTCGACATCGCGTGCGGCGCCCTCGGCGGCTTGCTCGGTGCGCTCCTCTTCAACGCGTTCGCCGCGCGCCGCGGCTCGCGCGCCTGACGTGCGCGCCGTTGTCATGCGGGTCACCTCCGCAAGCGTGACGGTCGCGGGCGCGACGATCGGCGCGATCGGTGGCGGGCTGCTGGTGCTGCTCGGCGTCGCGCCGGCCGACGGCGAGGCCGAGGCCGTGGCGCTCGCGCGCAAGATCGTGGAGTTGAGGATCTTCGCGGACGGCGAGGGGGCGATGAATCGCTCCCTCCTCGAGACCGGCGGCGCGGTGCTGATCGTCTCGCAGTTCACGCTCTTCGGCGACGTCCGCAAAGGGCGCCGCCCCTCGTTCGTAGCCGCCGCGCCGCCCGCGCACGGCCGCGCGCTCTACGAGCGCTTCGTCGGGGCGGTGCGCGACTTGGGGCCGGCCGTCGCGACCGGCGAGTTCGGGGCCGACATGGCCGTGGCGTCGGTCAACGATGGGCCGGTCACGATTCTGATCGACACGACCAAGCTCTTTTGAAGCGTTCCCGCGGCAGGGAGCATAACTTTGCAGCGCAAAGCATGGCGGCGATGGAGATTCGTCAGGCTATGGCGGACCTCGCCGAGGTCCGCGGGCGGCTCGCCAACGTCCAGCGCTTCGACGGCGTGTCCGGGACCGCCGCAATCGCGAGCGGTCTCGTCGCGCTCCTGGCGGGAGCCGTCCAAGCCGCCACGGTCCCCGATCCCGTCACGCCGGCCGCGCGCTCGACGTACCTCGCTATTTGGCTCACCTGTCTCGGCCTGGCGCTCGCGATCAACTACGGTGCCATCGTGGCCTGGCGCGCCCGCAATCGCGGCGTCCAGGCGGGCGTGCAGTTCCGGACGGTCGGCATGAGCATCCTGCCGGCGATCGCGGCGGGCGGCGTCGTGACCTTGGCGCTCGCCCAACGCGGTCTCGACGATCTGCTGCCGGGCATGTGGTGCGCCACGTACGCGCTCGGCCTCTTCGCCTCGCGCCGGATGGTCCCGGGCAACGTCGTACTCGTCGCGGTTGCGTTCGGCGCCACGGCGACGATCCTCTTACTCGTCCCCTCGATCCGCCCGCTGACGTGGTGGGTGATGCCCGCCGCCTTCGGTCTCGGCCAAATCGCCATCGGCGCGATCGTGGCAGCCGATGCCGTGCACGAAAGGAATCTGGAATGAAACCCCCTGCTCCCTTCGCCTACGAGGGGCTCGAACGGCTCTTTCACGAGCGCGGCCGCCTGGCCGTCTGCACGTGCCTGATCGCCAACCCGGAGGGCATGAGCTTCAAGGCCCTTCAGGACGCGTGCGCGTTGACCGACGGAAATCTCAACCGGCATCTGCATGCGCTGGCCGGGACGGAGATCGTCAGTTTGGAGCGCTTGCGCGGGAACGGCCGTCCGACGACGATCGTTCGCATCACCGAATCGGGGAAGGCGCGCTTCTTGGAATACATCGACGAGCTCGAAGCCGTCGTGCGCGCGGTCAACGCGAGCGAACCCGAGCGCGCGCAGAGCGCACCCGCGCTGAGGTTGGCAACGTCATGATCGAACGCTCTTTCGTCGCCCCCGCGGGGGGCTCGCGCGACGCCGGCCCGCGGCACGTGGCCATCATCATGGACGGCAACCGGCGCTGGGCGCGCGAGCGCAACCTGCCCTCGCTCGAAGGGCACCGGGCCGGCGCCGCCGCGCTGCGCGAGACCGTGCGTGCCGCCGCGCGCTCGGGGATCGAAATCCTCACCGTTTATGCCTTCTCCGAAGAGAATTGGCGCCGCGACGCGTCGGAGACGGGACCCTTGATGGATCTGGTCCGGCACTTCGCCGCGCGCGAAGCGGGCTCGCTGCGCGCGGAGAACGTGCGCGTCCGCGCCATCGGCCACCTCGAAGGCTTGCCCGCGGCCACGCGCGCGGCGGTGGCGACGCTCGCCGCGGGAACGAGTTCGTGCGACGGCCTGCTGCTCAACCTCGCGCTCAACTACGGCGCGCGTCGCGAACTCTGCGATGCGATCAAGGCCCTCGCGCTCGACGTGCGGGACGGCAAGCTCGCACCGGATGCCGTCGACGACGACGCGCTCTCCAACTATCTCTATACCGCGGGTTTGCCCGATCCGGATTTGCTGATCCGCACGGGCGGCGAGCTGCGCGTCTCGAATTTCTTGTTGTATCAGATCGCCTACACGGAACTGTGGTCGACCTCGACCTATTGGCCCGATTTCGACGCCGCGCACCTGCGCGCGGCGCTCGCCGACTTCTCCACCAGGCAACGCCGTTTCGGTTCGTGAACCATCGCGCTCGTTCGCGCGTTAAGATAACTTAATGTTTATTCCCCCGCACGGCGCGGAACGACCCGCAACGTTCGGGCTAACGGGGGAAACGGCGTGCGGCAAGCGGCTATGGGAAGCTTCGGCGACATCGCGGATTCGACGATCTCGCGCGATCAGTGGAAGATCGTGTTCATCTCGGGCATGGGCTTCTTCACCGACGCCTACGACCTGTTCATCATCGGCGTCGTGCTGAAATTACTCGGACCCGAGTGGCACATCGGTTCGCTCGAAAAGGCCGTCGTGGGAGCGACGGCGCTCGTGTCGGCGGCGATCGGCTCGGCCGTCTTCGGACGCATCGCCGACGTTTTCGGACGCAAGTACATCTACGGTTTCGAGGTGCTCGTGCTCGGCGCGGGCGCGATCGCCTCGGCGTTCTCACCGAACGTCTGGTGGTTGATCGCGTTCCGCTTCATCTTGGGCTTGGGCATCGGGGGCGATTATCCGGTCAGCGCCACGATCGCGAGCGAGTTCGCCGGCAAGAACGTGCGCGGGTTGCTGGTATCGACGGTGTTCGCGATGCAAGGCGTGGGCCTGATCGTCGGACCGTTGCTCGCGATCGCGCTGATCTCCGGCGGCCTCTCCAACGATCTGGTGTGGCGTATACTCCTGGCCGCGGGCGCCGTCCCGCCGCTGGCCGTCTTCTGGGCGCGGCGCCACCTCAAGGAGACGCCGCGCTTCGCCAAGCTGAGCGAAGGTTCCGAAGACGATGCGTCGCGCGAAGCCGCGAAGACGCACGATCTCTTCGGCGCCGTCAAGCACGCGTACTCGGACGGACGGCTCCTGAAGTGGCTCGCGGGAACGTCCCTCGCCTGGTTCTTCCTCGACCTCGCATATTACGGTAACACGATCTCGAACCAACAATTCGTATCCGCCGTCAGCCCGCACGCGAGCGAACGGCACGACCTCTTCGTGTCGCTCCTGGTCTTCACGTTCGCGGCGTTGCCGGGTTATCTGTTATCGATGTTCGGCATGGACCGCTGGGGCCGCAAGTCGATCCAACTGCTGGGCTTCGCGATGATGGCCGCGAGCTTCGTCGGCATCGCGTTCCTGGGCGACGCGAAGGCGATCCTCGTCCCCTTCATCTTCCTCTACGGCCTCAATTACTTCTTCACGGAATTCGGTCCGAACACGACGACGTTCATCCTGCCCGCCGAGATCTTCCCGGTGCGCGTCCGAACGACGAGCCACGGCATCTCGGCAACCGTCGGCAAGGCGGGCGCGGCGGTGGGAACCTTCAGCTTTCCGCTCCTGCAAGCGCACTTCGGTCTGCCCGGCCCGATGTGGGTGGCCGGCGCCGCTTCCTTGATCGGCCTTGGGGTCACCTGGGCATTACTGCCCGAGCCAAACGGCCTCGACCTCGAAGAGGCCTCGCGGGAAACGTCCTTCGGAGCTGCGCCCGCCGCCCAACCGGCCTGATCGGCCGCGCCGCGCTATCCTGGACGGCGCCGACGGCCGACGTCAGATTCAAGATCTGACCGTAACTGCCGGTGACTTGGCCGTAGTTCCGCTGAAATGTCGCGGTCGCCGCGTTCCCGGGATCGATGTCGACGGCGCCCAGCACGGAACAGAGCGGCGTCAGGCTCCCGCGCTCCACGCCGAGCGGAATGTGGCCCGCGTCACCGGCGTACGGCCCAGACGCTGACGGTGCCGTCATACGGTCCGACCGCCGCGGCCACGACCGCCTCGCCGTTCCCGGCACGGACCACGCACCGCCCGGCGAGCGCTCCGCGGACATGGTGCCCTTGGCGCCGTTCCAGACTGCCGTCGTCAAGCCCGCGAGCGTGCTGTGAATGACCGGTGCCGTCGCGACGAAGGGCAAGATGGTCGCCGCCGTCCAGGCCCCGTCATGGGGCCGCGAGCTGGTGGAGATGTTCGCGTGATAGGGATCGGGCATGTCGACCAGGTCGCCACGGCATTCCCCGCTCCGTCGAGGGCAACCGAGGGTCGCTGGGCCGCGAGATGGACGCTCAGCGTGGTTGCGCCGCCGAAGCCTTGGGCGGCCCGCGCCGGCCCAGCGGCGGAACGAACGCGGCGGCGCTCAGTGCCACGGCGAGGGCGGTTGGCTGCATGCGTATCACTCGAACTACCTCAGCGATCGAAGGGGCCACGGCCGCTGGACGCTCGTTCTCGGCGGCCGCGCACCCCGACAGTCTACCTCCTGGCACCTCGCAGAGCCGCCGCTCGCTCGGGTCGCTGAATGGTTGGTTCTAGCTAGCCGATCTGCCTCACACCCTCGCGGTCGCACCGGAAAACGCCGGGGTTCCCGGACGTGATACACTTATATGCGTGAAAACGCGCCCTGACATCCGGAATATCGCCATCATCGCACACGTCGACCACGGCAAGACGACCTTGGTCGACGCGATGCTCAAGCAGAGCGGCGTCTTTCGCGAAGGCCAAGCCTTGACGACCCGCGTCATGGATTCGAACCCGCTCGAACGCGAGCGCGGGATCACGATCCTGGCCAAGAACACGGCCGTCAAGCACGGCGACATCAAGTTCAACATCGTCGATACGCCGGGCCACGCCGATTTCGGCGGCGAGGTCGAGCGCGTGCTGCAGATGGTTCAGGGCGTGCTGCTGCTGGTCGACGCTGCCGAGGGCGTGATGCCGCAAACGCGTTTCGTCCTGCGCAAGGCCCTCGAACTCGACCTCAAGGCGATGGTCGCGATCAATAAGATCGACCGCAAGGACGCGCGCCCGAGTGAGGTCGTCAACGAAGTCTTCGACCTCTTCATCGAACTGGGCGCCAGCGACGAACAGGCCGATTTCCCCGTGATCTACACCAACGGCCGGGCCGGCATCGCGAAGCTCTCCCTCGACGAGGAAGGCACGGATCTCGAACCGCTCTTCGCGACGATCGCCGCTTCCGTGCCGGAAGCGCCCGCCGAGGACGGTCCGTTCCAGATGCTCGTGTCCGCGATCGACCACAACAAATACGTCGGGCGCATCGGCATCGGGCGCGTCTTCCGCGGCTCGTCGCGCATCAACGCGCCGATCGCCAAGGTGAACCGCGAAGGCGAAGTCGAGACGGGGTTGCGGCTCACGAAGCTGCTGTCGTTCGCGGGCCTCGAGCGCGTGGAAGTCGAGGAAGCCAGCGCCGGCGACATCGTCTGCGTCTCGGGCATCGAGGGCCTCAACATCGGCGACACGATCGCCGACGCGCAACAGCCCGAAGGCATCCACGCGGTCGCGGTCGACGAGCCGACGGTCTCGATGTTCTTCATGGTCAACGCCTCCCCGTTCGCGGGTCGCGACGGCAAGTACCTGACCTCGCGCCAGATCCGCGAACGCTTGATGCGCGAGCTCGAATCCAACGTCGCGCTGCGCGTCGCGGATACCGATAGCGCGGACACGTTCGAAGTGCGCGGCCGCGGCGAGCTGCATCTCTCGATTCTCTTGGAGACGATGCGCCGCGAAGGCTACGAGCTCGCCGTCTCCAAACCGCAGGTCATCATCACCGAGCGCGACGGAAAGAAGTTCGAGCCCGTCGAGTACGTGGTGATCGACGTCCAGGAAGATTACGCGGGCGCCGTGATCGAGGCCGTGGGCAAACGCAAGGCCACGATGTCCAACATGATCACGGTCGGCGAGACGCGCCGCCTCGAGTACACGATGCCGACTCGCGCGATCTTCGGATTGCGCGGCGAATTGCTGACGCTCTCGCGCGGCACGGCCGTCATGTCGCACACGTATTACGATCATCAGCCGCTAGCGGGCGAGATTCCCGGGCGCCAGAACGGGGCGCTCGTCGCGAGCGAAACCGGCACGGTCACGGGCTACGCGCTGATGGGCGTCGAGCAGCGCGGCCGTTTCTTCGTCGAACCCGGCGTCGAGGTCTACGAAGGCATGGTCGTGGGCCGCGCCAACGACGATAAGGACGTCGCGCTCAACGTCGTCAAGGCCAAGAAGCTCACGAACATGCGCGCCTCGGGCACCGACGAAAACGTCAAGCTGCCGCCGGCCGAGGAGCTCTCGCTCGAACGCGCCATCGAGTTCATCGAAGACGACGAGCTGGTGGAGATCACGCCCAAGGCGCTGCGCGTGCGCAAGCGCATGCTCGACGAAACCGACCGCATCCGCGCGCGCAAGCGCGAAAAGGCCTTCGCCTAGCAGCGACGGGCCGTGTTCGTCGCGCTCTACCGCTGGCGGATCCGGCCCGGGCGCGAGGGCGATTTCCGGGCGGCCTGGGCGCGAATGACCGAACTCGTACGCGAGCGTTGCGCGAGCGGCGGTTCGGCGCTGTTCCGCGACGGCGACGGAACGTTCGTGGCGATCGCACGCTGGGAGAGCCGCGAAGCGTGGCAACGGTGTTTCGCGGAGGGACCGGTCGACGCCGTGCTGTCGGCGCGCATGAACGATGCGGTGCTCGAACGCTTTCCGGCGACCGAACTCGAGAGCCTCGACGACCGCTGGGCGCCGTTTCCGGGCTGATCGTTCCCGCCTCCGGCCGGGTACAAGGAGCGCATGGCCAAGAAGAAGTGGTCGCAGCACGTGACCGAAACCAGCGACGCGATGGACCTGCAGCCGGGCGTTTTCACCCAGCACGACCCGCGCGCGATCGCCCAGTCGGTCGCGCGTTCGGCGGAACGCAGCAAGCGCCGCAAATCGGCGCCCTTCCGTTCCGCGATGTCGATGCTGACGCTCTACGTCAACCGCGCGGGTAAGAATCTGAGCGCCGCGCAACGCAAGATCCTGGCCCGCGCCAAGGACGAGTTGCGCTCGATGTACGGCCGCTCACCGAAACACGAATAACGTCCACATCACGACGACGCCGATCACACCGATCGCAGCGGCGATGAACGCGGCCGCACGGTCCGGCATCGCGGAGCCCTCACCCGCGCGGATCGCTCGCGCCGTCGCCACGTACCGGTAGGCGCCGTAGGCCGCGCACGCAACGCCCGCGAGCGCCATGGCCGTGCCGAAGATCGTCGAGACGGCCGGCGACGTTTCGTGAAGATGCGCGACGATCGCGACCTCTCGGGTGAACAGCGCGAAGCGCGCGATGACGAAACCGAACCCGATGAATGCCAGCGCCGTGCGGGCATAAGCCAGAAAGGTCCGCTCGTTCGCGAGCGCATCGGTCACGCGATTCATACGAGCTGCGGACGTTCTGCGGCCTTCGGGAAAAACCGTCCGCGGCTCGTTTTTCACCGGCGGCGCGCTATCGCGAACCGGCGAGGAAGCACCGCTCAGCGCTTTGCCGGCGCTCCGCTCCGGGAGCACGTCGAGAAACCGAACACCGTGTAGAGCGGACAGTCGCCGGCGATACCGGTCAACAACGGGACGATGCCGACGAATCCCCATGCGGTATGCGGTCCGATGAAGATCGAGCTCGAGAGAGCGAGTCCGGCCACAACGCGGATGGCTCGCTCGATCGGATTTACGTTCGCCGGGAACAGCTTCCTCATGTTTCGACCGCGTTCGAGGCTGCGCCCGCGTAGCGCTCGGACCAGGCTTCGATTCCGCGGTCCAGGTTGACGGCGCGCGCGAAGCCCGCGTCGTTGAGGAGCGTCGTAATCTTGGCGCTCCGGCCGCCCTTCGCGCACATCACCACGATCTCGCGATCCCGCGGGAGCTCGGCGATCCGTCCCGCGACCTCGTTCATCGGAATGTTCAGCGCGCCGGAGAGCGCCAGCGAGCGGACCTCGTCCGGTTCGCGCACGTCCAAGAGCACGTGGGGAACGCCATCGCGCCTGCGCCGCGCGAGCTCCTCGACCGTTATCGATTTCATCTCTCATTCCTCCGGCCGGGACGAGCGCGCGAACGCGTCGCGCGAAGACGACGCACGCGACGCGCGGGCCGAACCGAAGTCAGCTTGGAGCGCGCCGGGCCGAGATCGCCCGTACCGTTTCGGTTGATACCATACCCGGCAGGGTTTGACAATACCCATGGGGGTAGGGTATTTTCTTAGCCATCATGGACCCGCAGCGAAACGTTCATCCGCTCCTGCGTCCCGCCTGCGACGCCGGCTGGCCCGTCGAGAGCCTGGTTCGATCGATCGCCGGTTCGCTGGTGCTCGCGGGCCTCGCCCTATCGCTGCTCGACCGATGGTGGCTGCTGCTCGTCGCTTTCGTCGGCGTCAATCTGTTTCAATCGGGGCTGACGGGCTGGTGTCTCATGTCGAACGTGCTTGCCGGCGTCATGCGCAGCCGCCGCGCGTGAAGCCCGCGGATGCGGTCGCGCGCCGCACGTTGACGCTTGCCGCATCCGCTCTGGCCGCAGTTTTGCTTGCGGGATGCGGCCGGCCAAACGCGTCGGCGATTTCCGCCGCCGCGAGCGCGCAACCCGTTGACGTGACGGTCGCACGCGCCCGCTTCGCGCGCATCGCGACGCCGATCGAGCTCTCCGGTTCCCTAGCGGCGGTCGAGTCGGTCACGGTCGGCGCCGCGACCGGCGGGCGAGTCGTCGCGGTCGACGTCCGTATCGGCGACGTCGTGCGCGCCGGCGACCGGCTGGCGCAGGTCGATCCGGCGGGGCCCGCCGCCGAAGTCGCCCGCGCGCGGGCGGGAGCGTCCGCCGCCGCCGCCTCGGAGGCGGCGAGCCGCTCGACCGTCGCGGTCGCGTCGTCGGCAATCGCCGCAGCTCGCGCCGAACTCGATGCCGCGAACGACCGCGCGTCGCTCGCGCAGACGACCGCGGGACGGATGGAGCGGCTCTTCGCGCAGGGCGCGATCTCGCGTCAGCAATTGGACCAGACGCGCGGCGATCTCGCCGGCGCGCGCGCCGCGGTCGCACAGGCACAAGCGGCCGTCGCCGGCGCAGGCCATTCGCTCGACGCCGCGCTCGCCCAGGCGCAAGCCGCCGGCCAGAGCGCGCTCGGCGCGCGAGCCGGCGTTGCTGCCGCCGCAGCGCCGCTCCGCGACACGACGGTGAGCGCGCCATTCGCAGGAATCGTCGTCGAAAAATTCGTGGAGGCGGGAGCGGTGGTCGCACCGGGTAGTCCGGTCGTCGCGCTCCAAGACTCGCACGATCTCGAAGTCGACGTCGCCGTCCCCGACGACGCGCTGGCGGGTCTCGTCCCCGGCACGCCGCTCGCGGTCCGCATCGATGCCGCCGGCGGCGCACCGGTACCCGCCCGCATCAGAGCGGTCGTGCCTTCACAAAATGCGGCTCTGCGCTCCGCGACGCTCAAAATCGCGATCGCCGAACGCCGTGGCTTGGAGCCGGGCATGTTCGCGCGCGTTTCGCTGCCCGGAGCGGCGCACCGGGGCTGGATCGTACCGCTCGACGCGCTCGTCACGCGGGCGGGGCAAAGCGGCGTCTTCGCGGTGCGCGACGGCAGAGCGTCGTTCGTGCCCGTCAGCACCGGCACGGTCGGAGCAGACGACGTGGAACTGCTCGACTTCCATAACGCGCCGATGGAGGTCGTCGTCGGCGGTCTCGAACGGATCGACGACGGTACGCGCGTCGCGATCGCGCGCCGATGAAACAAAACATCGCCGGCCGGATTGCGGCCTACTTCCTGTATTCGAAGCTGACGCCCGTCCTGGTCGTGGCGATCTGCGCGTGGGGCCTGATCGCGATCTTCCTGACGCCGCGTCAAGAGAATCCGCAGATCACGATGCCCGCGGCGACGATCGTGACGGCCTATCCCGGCGCGTCGCCGGCCGAAGTCCAGAAACTGGTCACGGAGCGCGGCGAACGGGTGCTGCAAGAGATTCCCGGCATCGAGCACGTGTATGCGATCTCGAATCGCGACGCCTCGATCATGACCGTGCTCTTCCACGTCGGCGACGATCCGACCAAGTCGTTCGTGGACCTCTACGATCAGGTCTTCGCGCATCTGAACGAATTGCCGCCCGGCGCTTCCCAGCCACAGATCACGCCGCTGAGCGTCGACGATATCCCGATCGTCGTCCTGACCCTGCACGGCGCGCGCTACGACCGCGGCCAGCTCGACGATGCGGCGCGGCGCATCGTCGATGCGGTTCGGCCGCTCCCGGGCGTCTCAACGGTCGACGTGTACGGCGGCCTCGCGCGTCAGGTCAACGTGACGCTCGATCCGGCGCGCCTCGCCGCCTTCGGCGTCGCGCCGGCTACGATCGCGCAGGCGCTCGGCGACACCAACTTGACGCGCGCCGTCGGGAGCGTGCGGGACCAAACCAGCGAGCTCTCGATTCACGCGGGCTCCGCGTACGCGTCGGCCGATCAAGTCGCGAACCAGATCGTCGGCGTGAGCGACGGCCAGCCGGTCGCGCTGCGCCAAGTCGCCGACGTCAGCTTGGGACGTGAAGCCGTCGAATCGGACACCCGCTTTGCGCTCGGCGGCGCGAGCGGCGCGGCGGCGGGACCGAGCGAACCAGCCGTCAGCATCGCGATCGCGAAGAAGGCCGGAACCAACGCCGTCGGCATCGCGGATAGCGCACTCCGAGCCCTCGCGGGCGTCGAACTGCCTCCCGGCATCACGGTCAGCGTCACGCGCAACTACGGCGAGAAAGCCAACGGCGCGGTCAACGAGCTGATCGAACGCCTAATGGAAGCGATCGTCATCGTCGTGCTGCTGCTGCTCGTGCTCGGGTGGCGCGAGGCACTCGTGGTGGCGACCGCGATTCCGCTGACGCTCTTCGTAACGCTCGGTACCGGCATGCTGACGGGGCAGAGCGTCAACCGCATCACGCTCTTCGCCTTGATCCTGGCGCTGGGTCTACTCGTCGACGACGCGATCGTGCTGGTCGAGAACATCCACCGGCATTACGCGATGAAGTCGGGCGACTCGAAGGCGGAAGCGACGGTTCGCGCCGTGCGTGAAATCGGCAGCCCGACGGCACTCGCGACCCTGACGGTCATGCTCTCGTTTCTGCCGATGCTCTTCGTGACCGGGATGATGGGACCGTACATGCGGCCGATCCCGCTCAACGTCCCGGTTGCGATGCTGGCGTCGCTGGGTATCGCATTCTCGATCACGCCGTGGGCTACGTACGCCCTCTTGCGCAACGCCAAATCGAAACCCGCACGCGGTCCCGCGCGGTGGATCATGCCCTTCCGTAACGCCCTCGCGGCGTTGCTGGACCGGCCGCGCGCGGGCAGCGTTTTTCTCGCCCTGCTACTGCTCGCGTTCGTCGCGAGCGCCGCGTTGCCGGTCGTTCAACTGCTGAAGTTCCGGATGCTGCCCGACGCCAACGAGACGACCTTCCTGGTCAGCATCGACGCGCCGCCGGCGAGCCCGCTGGGACGCACGACGGCGATCGCCGAGGCCGTCGGCGCGGAGCTGGCACGCGTTCCGGAGGTCGCCGACTACGAGATCTTTTCGGGCACGAATTCCGTGCCGGATCTGGCGAGTCTCTTGCAGGGCACGATCTTTCGGAACGCCCCGAATCTGGCCGACATCCGCGTGAATCTGCTTCCCAAAGGCGAGCGTACGATCCAGTCGGCGGCCCTCGTCGCGCAAGTCCGGCCGCGCCTCGCGGCGATCGCCGCGCGCTACAGCGCCTCCCTGCGCATCCTGCAAACGCCGCCCGGACCACCCGTTCGCGCGACGATCTTAGCGAAGATCTACGGGCCCGACGTCGACGGGCGCCGCGCGGTCGCGGCGCGCATCGGCGCGATGTTGGAGCGCGAACGCGGCGTGGTCGACGTCACCTCGAGTTTCAAGCCGCTGCCCGCGAGCCTGCAACTCGACGTCGATCCGCGCAAGGCGGCCCTCGCCGGGGTCAGCGCGGACGACATCGCGCGGACCTTGACGCTCGCGCTGCACGGCGCCGCCGTCTCGACCCTGCACACGCCGGGCGACGCGCGGCCCGTCGGCATCTTCGTGCGCTTCGCGCCCCAATACCGGCGCGACGCGGCCGCCTTGGCGTCGATCGAGATCCCGTCGCGGGCGGGCGGCCTAGTCGCGCTCTCCTCGCTCACGCACGTCGTCGCGCGGCAGCTCGACGAGCCGCTGTACCGCGACGATTTCGAGAACGTCTCGTACGTCGCCGCCGACATGGCCGGGCGCAGCTCCACCTACGCCGTGCTGGACATGGTGTTCGCGCTGATGCGCGAGCCCTTGCCGGCGGGCTACCGCGTCGACTGGGGCGGCGAGTGGCACCTGACCAACGTCGTCTTTGCCGACCTCGGCCGCGCGATGGGCGTCGCGTTCTTATTGATCTATTTCGTGCTGGTGGCTCGCTTCCGTTCGTTCGCGGTACCGCTGGTCGTGTTGGCGGCGGTTCCGCTCGCCGTGATCGGCGTGATGCCGGGCTTCGCGATCCTCGCGCCGTTCGGCGTGTACTTCTCGGCGACCGCGATGATCGGTTTGATCGCGCTGATCGGAATCGTCGTGCGCAACTCGATCATCCTGATCGAATTCATCGAGGACCGCCGCCGGGAAGGCGCGCCGCTGCGCGACGCGCTGGTCGACGCCGCCGCGGCGCGCACGCGCCCGATCTTTCTGACGGCGGCGGCAGGCGTGCTCTCGTCGATCGTCATCGCCGCCGACCCGGTGTGGAGCGGACTGGCCTGGGCCCTCGTCTTCGGAATGAGCGCATCGGCCGTGCTCTCGGTGATCGCGATTCCCTTGCTCTACGAACGCGTGACGCGTAGGTCGCCCGCGCCGCTGCCGGAGCCTTCGGAAGCGGCGAACGCTGCGCTGCGATCGTTCGTGACGTTCCCCGAGCTCGACGATTTCATGATGGAGTCGACGGCGCTGCCGCGCGTGTTCGCGGGCGAGACCGTTCACATGGACGCGCAGATCTTCCGCGGCGAAGGCGACGCGATCCACGGCGTCGCCCGCCTCAACGGCCCGTTCCGGGTCGAGCACGCCGAAATGACGGTCTCGAGCGGCGTCGGCGACCTGCAAGCCTGTCAACGCCTCACGTTGCGCTCGCTCGCGGCACCGGCGCCGGCGTGGCGCGAGATCGAATATGCGTAAGCCCGCGACGCTGCTCCTGAGCGCGCTGCTGGCCGGAATCGCGGGGGGCGCGCCGGCGCGGGCCGATGCGCCGCCGGAGCCGCTCTCGCTCGACCGCGCGGTCGCGCTCGCGCTCGCTCGCAATCCCGGATATCTGGCCACCCACGCGGACGTCGTCGCGGCCGGCGCCGGCTTGCGCGCCGCCGCCGGCCCGAAGGTTCCCGTCGTCGCGCTGCGCGACGACTTCGCGTACGCGACGCCGGTCGCCGAACTCAGCACGCCTTTCGGAGCGCTCCCCTTCAGTTCCACGACGACCACGAACGTGCCGCAGCTGACCGTGCGATATTCGCTTTTCGACGGCGGCCGGACGGCAGCGGCCGTCTCTCGCGCCGCGGCCGCTCTGGCCGCCGCGGACGCGCGCGAGCGCGCCGCCCGCATGGCGCTGATCGACGCGACGATCACGGCATACTTCGATCTCGTCGCCGCGTTCCAATCGGCGGCGGTCGGCGACCGCGCGGTCGACGTCGCGCAAGCGCACCTGAGCGACGCGCAGCACCTCTTCGATGCGGGCCAAGTTCCACACGCCGACGTCTTGCGTGCGCGGACGGAACTGGCGAACGAGCGCATGCGCAGCCTCATCGCGCACGATGCCGTTGCGCTCGCGCAAACCCGGCTCGACGATGCGATCGGCGCCGGCTTGGGCGACCTGCACCAGCCCACCGACGCCTTGGACGCGGCCGCTCCCGACATGGCGCTTCGCACGCTACTCGACTCCGCACCTGCAAGCCGCGGCGACGTCGCGGCCGCCCGGGCGGCGCTCGACGCGGCCGGCGATGCGTTGCGGGAAGCGCGTGCCGCACGGGAGCCGCGCATCGACGCCGTCGTCGTCGACGGTAACGTACAGCCGGCCGTCGCGTCCGGTTATCGCAATCAGTTCTCCGTCGGTCTCGACGCCGTGTGGACGCTGTTCGACAACGGCACGGGCGCGGGCGACGTCGCCGCAGCTCGCGCCGGCATCGCGCGGGCGCGACTCGATCTCGAGCGCCAAGAGCGGGACGCCGAGCTGCAGGTTCGCCAAGCCTATCTCCAGTTCGTCGACGCGAAGGCGCGCGTGGCGGCCTCCCAAACGCTCGTGGCGCTCGCCGACGAAAACGTCCGGTTGGCGGCGGTGCGCTACCGCGGCGGCGTCGGCACGCTGCTCGAGTTACAGGATGCCGAACTCCGCGCCACCTCCGCCCGGCAAGAGCTCATCGCGGCGCAGGTCGCGGTGCGCGAAGGCATCGTCCACGTGCGTTTCGCGGCCGGTCTCCTCTAACCGGATGCTGCGTCAAAACATTACGGGGTAGGGTATTGCCAGACGTGAAACCGGAGCGTTATCCTCAGGTGGAAGTTATGCCGAGAGCACGAGCCAAAACGACTCCGCCCCCACGCGGCACCGAACGCAACGAGTCGATTCTGGCCATCGACGCCGGGGCCGCCAAAGAGATCAACGCCCGCTTGGCGCGCGTCGAGGGTCAGGTCCGTGCGATCCAACGCATGATCGAGGAGCGCCGCGACTGCCACGCGATCGTGCAGCAGCTCGCGGCGGCGCGAACGGCGCTCGAACGCGCGACCGCCCAGCTGATGGTGAGCAGCCTCGCGCAGTGCATCCGCGATACGAAGGGCGGCGACGAAGCCGACGTGCGACGGCTCACCGAAACGTTCATCAAACTGCTGTAAGGACGCGCGCGTTGGAGCATCCGCACGGCGGCCGCGAAGGTGCCAAACAACCGGAACGTTTCGATCCCGCGCGCGCCGCGCGACTCGATGCTCCCGAACGCTTGAGCTACCTGCCGCCGGGCCGCATAGCCGAACTCTTGACCCTGCAAGAAGGCACGATCCTGGACTTCGGAACGGGGACGGGTGCGTACGCGCTACCGCTCGCGCGGTTGCTGCCCCGGACCACGATCCTCGCGCTCGACGAGCAACCGGAGATGCTCGCGATGCTGCAGGCCAAGCTCGATGCGGATCCGCTACCGAACCTGCGCCCGATCGCCCCCGAGGCGCTGGCGGGATTGGCCGGACGGGTCGACCGCGTCCTCGCCATCAACGTGCTGCACGAGATCGGCGATCGCGATCTGGCCGCCATCCCGGTCCTGCTCGCAGAAGCCGGTGAAGCGCTCTTCATCGACTGGGATGCGGAAGCCGACCGGCCGGTCGGGCCGCCGGCTCCCCACGTCTATGCCGCGCCGGAAGCCGCCGCGCGCCTGGAGCGGCACGGCTTCCGGGCGTTCCGGACCGTCGCGTTCCCGTATCACTTCGCAATCGTGTGCCGGGCCGGAACGGCAGCCCCGGCGGCAGCTTCATAAGATCAGGTTTGGTTGATCACAAATTCAACTGCTTGGACTTATCGAAGCGGTTCGGGTAGTCTGGTGGGATGACGGATCGAATCGAAACCATCACCGGCGCGAAACGTGCGACGTCGTTTCCGTGGTTGCCGGGACTCCTGTTATGCGTTGCCGTCGGCGCCGCTGCTCGCGTCCTGGCGCGTTTCACCGGAGCCGTACCGGACGTGCTGATCGCGCTCGCTTCAGGTATCGCGCTCGCGAACCTCGTTCGGCTTCCCGAATCCGTGCGCCCCGGCATTCGTTTCGTTCTCAATAAAGTCTTACGAACGGCGATCATCTTACTCGGAGCGGGGTTGACGCTCGGTGCGATCGCGCGACTCGGCGGCGCGACCCTGTGGCTGGTTCTGATCTGCGTGTGCGTCGCCGTTTCGCTCGGTCTGCTGCTGGCGCGCGTTGCGCGGTTGCCGGGCGCGATCGGCACGCTGATCGGCGCCGGCACGGCGATCTGCGGCGGAACGGCGATCCTGGCGATCGGCCCGCTGATCGAGGCGGCCGATGAGGAAATCGCCTATGCGGTCACGACCATCTTCACGTTCAACATCATCGCGTTAGTGATTTATCCGCTCGTCGGTCACCGTCTATCGCTCAGCCAGATCGCGTTCGGAAGCTGGGACGGTACCGCGGTGAACGATACGTCGGTCGTGGTGGCCACGGGATACGTCTATGGACCGCTGGCCGGCGCGACCGCGACGGTCGTCAAGCTGACCCGCACGCTCTTACTCGTGCCGCTGGCCTTTCTGCTCGGAACCGCGCACGCAGCACGCTCCCGCGACGGCACGCGGCCGCAGCTCTCACCCCGAACGTTACTGAGGTCCGTTCCGTGGTTCGTCTTCGGCTTCGCGGGGATGGCACTGCTCAACAGTACGGGCGCGATTCCGCACCCCCTGTCGAGCGCCCTGACGGCGATCGCCGGCTTTCTGATCGTCGTCGTTCTCGCGGCGGTCGGGTTGAACGTGAACGTCGCGAAGATCCGTCGCATGGGCCTGCGGCCGCTGGGCATCGGCCTCGGGCTCGCGCTCGTCATGGCAGTAGTGAGCTTCTCCCTAGTGAAGTTCCTTCGAATCGGTTAGGTAGGTAGTGTGTCTTCCATGTCCTTCGCGGAGAGTGCGTAGCCGGCACCTCGAATCGTACGAATGAGGTGGATTTTTTCGCCGCGATCGATCTTCGCGCGCAGTGATGAAATATAGCTCTCGACGATACCGGGGTTCACGTCGCGGTCCACGCCCCAGATGAAATCCAAGAGTTCCGCTCGCGTGAAAACCCGTTCGGGCTCCCGGAGTAAGGTCAGTAACAGGTCGAACTCGCGGCGCGACAGCACGACGTGGCGCCCCGCCCGAACCACGTCGCGGCGCGTTGCGTCCAGGAAGAGATCCGCATAGGACAGCGTCCGTTGTCCCCCCAAGCGGGGTCTGCGCAGAGCCCGAAAGAGACGGGCGATCAACTCTTCGAGCACGAACGGTTTGGTAACGTAGTCGTCCGCGCCGTTGAGCAACCCCGAAACTCGCTCGGATAGAGCGGTTCGGCCGCTGATCATGATGATCGGCACGTCGCTCACGCGACGGAGCGAGGCGAGCACCGCGAAGCCGTCCGTTTCAGGTAGCATCACATCGAGCAGCACGGTCTCCGGGTTCCACGAACGCATGATGTCGAGCACGGAGCGGCCGTCGGGAACCGCTTTCACCCAGAAGCCGGCTTTGGTCAGACCGGCTTGCAGCATGTCGCGCACCGCCGCGGAATCGTCGACGATCAGGATCCTGGCGCCGACGGGTGCAGGCGGAGGTGCTCCCGCGTCGCTCATGGCACCGGCTGCGGAAGGCCTGCGGAGATCACACCAGTCGCGAACTCCAACGACGATTCTTGGACGACGAAATCGTATCGGGCATTCGCCTCGGCGATCGCGGCTTGCGTTCGCGCGAGTTCGGCCTGGCTGACGTCGACGATCGAATTCAAGCCGATCCGGTAGCGGAGCGTCGTGTCGCGCAACGCCTCGTCGGCTGTGCGCAGCACGGTCCGGCTCACCTCGACGTTCCCCCGCGCGGTTTTGACGTCCTCGTACGCGACGCGGACGTCGCGCAGCAAGCGATTTCGCTCGGCCATCTCTTGCTGATTCGCGGCCGCCTCCTCGTATTGCGCCTCACGCTTTTCCGCCCGGAGCGCGCCGCCGGTAAAAATCGGAACGTTCACGTTGATGCCGGCCGCCGAATACGGAGAAGCCAGAGCGACGTTCGATTCCTTGAAGGGCGAAACACCGAAAAATCCATAGCCGGTGACCGTCGGCGACGAGAGACGGCCCGCCGCCAGAGCGCGCCGAGCCGCGGCCTGACCTGCTGCCTGAGCTGCCAACAGCTCGGGGCTGTTCCGCTGCGCGGCGATCTCGAGTGCGGTGAAGTCCGGAGGAACCTCGGGCAAGGTCGACACGTCGGTTAGACGATAGATCCGGTATTGGTCCGAACCGATAGCTTGGGTCAGCTGTGCGAACGCATCGAGCCGCCGATTTCTGGCTTCGAGCACGAGTTGGTCCGCCGTCGCAGCATCGCGTTCCGCTATCGCGAGGTCGAGCGTCGAGCGCAATCCGGCTCGCTGCAGCGCGCGCACCTGCCTCAGCAACGTCTGACGCTCCGTTCGCGTTTGATTCGCCACGATCAGCAGTGCGTTGGCCCGGAGCACCTCGAAGTACGCCTGAGTCACGTCCAGGAGAACGGTGTCGCGCGTCTGGTTGGCGATCGACGAACGAGCACGGAAGTCGAACTCCGCCGCCTGCACGAGATCACCGGTTCGTCCGAAGTCCGTGATGTACTGAGTAATTCCCACTCCGAGGGCAGTCCGCTGGATGATCGTCGGATCCGTGAGCGCGTTATAGGCTGCGATGCGCGTGCCCCCAGGCGCCACCGCTTGTACCGCGGAGCCGTACGCTTGCGGTTCGTAGCCCGCGCGCACGACCTTGACGGCCTCGTTAGCTGCGAATTCGTCGAAGAGGCTGGCTTTGATATCGGGGTGGTTCGCAAGAGCGAGGCGCTCGGCTTCCAACAGTGTGAGCGGCGGCGGCGGAGGTGGAGGCGAAACATGCGTTGCGTGGGCGGTGGTCCGCGCCGCCGCAGGCTCGAACATAAGCGCGGCCGCGATGGCCCAGAGCACGGCTTGGACCCGATAGCGACGCCTCACGCGGTTTGAGTCCGCCGCTTCCCGTAGATCAGCACGAAGGCCACCGGAACGATAAATATCGTCACGACGACCGAGACGCTCAGGCCGCCGATCACGGCCCGGGCGAGCGGCGCGTACGCCTCGCTACCCGCGCTCAAGCCGAGCGACATCGGGATCAGACCGATGATCGTAGCAAGGGACGTCATGAGTATGGGACGCAGACGCACCCGGCATGCCACGGCGACCGCGCGGCCTGGGTCGTGCTCCCGCGTCTCTAACAATCGGTGCGCGAACTCCACGATCAGAATGCTGTTGGAGACAACGATGCCCACCATCATGACCGCGCCCATCAGCGACATAACGTTGAGCGTCGTTCGCGTTAGCACCAAAAACACCAAGACCCCGGCTAGACCCGGTGGAACGGCCAGCAGGATGATGGCCGGATCCACAAAGGAGCGAAACTGAGCCACGAGGATCAGATACACGAGGACGACAGCCAACACCAACCCGATTCCGAAATTGACGAGAGACGAGTTCATCGCCAACACCGACCCGCGAACGGCGACGCGCGTGCCCTCAGGTAACGGCGTCGAAGCGACGATCTCGGCGATCTCGCCCTGCAATGCGCGTAGATTCTCAGTCTTTGGGGCAACGTAGACGTCGATGACCCGGCCGAGCTGATTGTGGTTCACGACCGTGGGCGCCGTATCGCGAGTCACGGAAACGACCGAATCCATCAGGACGTCCTTGGCACCTTCCCCGTCACCGCGCAGGGGAATCGTCTTGAGATCGTCGATCGACGCGACCTGCGTCTCCGGCATCTGCACGCTCAAGAAATACTGGTTGCCGTTCTTCGGATCGATCCAGTAACTCGGAGCGATCATTTGATCGGAGGTAACCGCCGTGATCAAGTTACTGACGACGTCCTTCTCGGACATCCCCATCTGTTTTGCGTGCTCTCGGTCGACCGCAATGCGAAGCGACGGCGCGTCGACGTCCTGCGGGATGAAGACGTCGCTCACGTCGCCGAGCTGCCTGATACGACGCTCCATGGCGCTCGCGACCGCATAACTTGCGTCGAGATCGTTACCACGGACCTGGATGTCAACAGGTGCTGGGAGTCCGAGATTCAGTACGGCGTCGACCAGTCCACCCGACTGGAAATACGTGGTTAGCTGAGGAAGCGCCAGGGTGACGCGTCGACGAACGGCGTCCATGTATGCATAGCTTCCGATCCGATGGTCGGGATTGAGGCTGACCTGCACGAACGCGGTGTGCGGACCGGTATTGCTCGTATAGATCGACGAGAACCCCGGCGTGACCCCGATGTTCGAAGCGATGACGTCGAGGTCTCCCGGCAAGACGGTCCTGCGAACAATCTCCTCGACCTGCGCCACGTACTGCGAGGTGAGCTCGATCCGCGTGCCGGTCGGCGCCTTGAGGTTCATCACGAACTGCCCCGGATCGGTACGCGGAAAGTACGCGAGCCCGAGAAACGGGACGACGATCGCGGAGACGAGGCAACCCGCTAACAAGATCGCGAGATTGCGGCGAGGTCGCCTCAGCGCACCCGCGACGGCTGCGTCGTAGCGGCGCAGCATCGCTTCGAAACCAGAGTTGAACCAGGTCGAGAAACGCGCGCTCAAGGAGCGCCTGGGCGCCTCCTGCGCTTCCGCATGCGGATCGGGAGGCGCCGAAGCATCGTGATGCGGTTCGAGCTTCAAGAAGCGCGCGCAGTAGAGGGGAACGACGGTGACGGCGACTACGTACGACGCGAAAAGCGACAGTACGACGGCGAGCCCTAGGGCAGAAAAGAGAAACTTACTGACGCCCGTGAGTAGGGTGACGGGAAAGAACACGATCGCGGTTGTGATCGTGGCGGCGAGGACGGGTAACGCGACCTCGCGGCCGCCCTTCTCGGCCGCCTCGCGGGGTGACTCCCCTTCCTCCATGTGGCGGAAGATGTTCTCGAGGACGACGACCGAATTGTCGATAAGCCGCGAAAATGCAAGGGCTAGGCCGCCCAGGATCATGGTATTGATCGAACTGCCGCCGAATGCGAGGATGATGAACGTCGCTAGGACCGAGAGGGGTATCGAGAGGAAGACGCCCGCGGTTGCCTTAGGGCTAGCCAGAAAGATCAGAATCATCAACCCCGTGAGAACTAGCCCCGTCAAACCCTCCTCTATGAGGTTACGGACCGCCTCCTTCACAAAGATCGATTGATCGAACACGACCTTCGCGACGAGGTTCTTCGGTACGTCGGTCACGTTTTGAATCGCCGCCTTGACGCCGTTGACGATGGAAATCGTATTGGAGTCGCCGCCCTGTTTGAGAACGGGAAGATAGACTGACGGCTGACCGTCGATCCGCACGACGTTGGTCTGAATGGCGGCAGCGTCTTTGACATGACCGATGTCGGCCACGTCGACGACCTGGCCGTCCGGCGTCGCCCGCAACGGAACGTCGTTGATCCGATCGATGATATCGATTTGGCTGTTGGTGAAGAGATTGTAGTCGTTCGGTCCGATCTTTACGTCGCCTGAGGGTAAGATCAAGTTGGCGCGGTTGACGGCGTCTGCGACGTCCATCACACTCATGTGATAAGCGTCGAGCTTGAGCGGGTCGACGTACACCATGATCTGGCGGTACTTGCCGCCGAACGGCTGCGGAACCGACGCGCCGGGCACGGTCGCCACTTCGTTGCGGACCTGGTACTGGCCGAGATCACGGAGCTTGGCTTGGGTCAAGCCCGGCGCTTTGAGCGTGATCAAGCAAACGGGTAGGCTCGAGGCGTCGAACGGGAGCACGACCGGCGGCAGCGTCCCAGGCGGCAAGCGCCGCAGATCGGCCATCGCGAGATTCGAAACGTTGGTGACCGCTGAACTCTGATCGAGACCGGGCTGGAAGGTGATTTTGATCAGGCTGACGCCCGGTAACGAACTCGACTCGATGCGCGAGATACCGCTTCCAAGGGTAAAGAAGCGCTCGAACGGTCCCGTGATATCTTTTTCGATTTGCTCGGCGGGCATACCGTTGTAAAACGTCGCCACGACGACGACCGGGATCTGGATCGGCGGGAATAGGTCGACGGCCATCGACATGACGCTCTTGACGCCGATGATCGCGACGAGCAGGCAGCAGACGATGACGAAGTAAGGATACTTCAGCGAGAATCGCGTCACGCGAGAGCCGTCAGACCGGGCCGGCCGGGACGAGCTTCGGGGTGACCTTCGTGCCCACGGTATACGCAGTCCGGTCGCCGATGAACACGCGATCGCCGGGACTCAGTCCGCTGCGCACTTCCACGAAATCGGGAGTTTGCAGACCGATGCTAACGACTCGGCGTTGCAGCGTGTCGTTTGCATCGACGATCCACACGTTAGGTGTGCCGTCGGTCGAAATCGCCTGCGTCGGCACCGCCAGCGCCCCCAATTTCGATGCCAGCACGAACGTTGCGGACGCGTACATGCCGGGTTTGATGTGCAGATCGGCGTTGTCGACGTCGATTTCGGTATGCATGGTCCGCGTGTCTTGGTGCAAGTCGTACGAGAACCGGGCCACGCGGTCGGGAAACGATTCGCCCGTAGCAGAGATCTTCACGGTCACGGGCATGCCGACGCGTACCAGCGGAACGATCGACTCGGGCGTCTCGACGACGAGTCTCAGCCGGTAGGTATCGGCCACCTCGACGATCGGCATCGCATTGCTGCTCGTCGTGCCTTGCTCGATCAGAGCCCCGGGATCGACGTAGCGCTTGGTCACCACACCGTCGAAGGGTGCCGCGATCACGCTATATCCTTCGACATCTCCCGCACGCTCGCGCTGATCCTGCGCCATCAAATAGTCCGCCCGGGCCTTATCGACGTCCGCTTGTGCGATCAAACCGGGCTCCTCGCGATCGACGGAGGCGACTCGGTCGTAATCTGCTTTCGCCAAGTCGTACGCAGCGTTGGCCCGCTCGAGGTCCGCCTCTTGCTCCGGCAGCTCGAGCGTCGCCAAGGTCTCTCCGGCCGTAACCCGGCTGCCGTAGTCGACGTTGATGTTGCGGAGGTAGCCGGCTTCTTTCGCGTAGAGCTTGACGGATTCGTAGGGTTCTAGTTCGGAGGTTAGGTTCGTCGTTTGCGACAGGTTTCGGCGCTGGACGCGCACGACGGCGACGGTCGGCGGTGTCGGCGCCACCGCCGCTTCCGCGCCGGCGCCGTCCGCCGGCAGCCTGGGACCTCCGTAGAAGTGCAAGGCAATCGCAGCGAGGGCGACAACGCATACGACGCCCAACAGCAAGGCACGGCGAGACCGCGTCGATAGAAAAGCTTTCATCGGCGCGGCCATTATACCGGCGCCCGCGACGGTCGGGCCTTTAGAAACGATGAGGAAATTCTAAGGCATTTCTGATGATCGGGCGAGAGCTCGCGACCTTAGAAAGTCATCAGAAAAACCTCGCAATTTCTCAAGGACGCGCTTCGGCCAAAGACCGTAGGATCGCCACATCGATGACTTTCGCGACCGCTAGTTCCGTTCAGAAGCGCGGGGATCCCAAGACCATCGTCGCTTTCCTCGACGAATCCGCAGCTAGTCGCGGGCGCTTGGAGTTTGCCCTCGCCGTTTGCGCCACGTTCGAGGCGCATCTGGTCGGTCTCTTCGTGCAGCTTCCACCGAGAGCGCCAAGCGACGACGTCTCCGCGCTGGCCTTCGCGCGCGGCGGGAGCGGCCTGGACGATGCGATCGACTCATACTTGGGCGAACAGGACGTCGCCGTCGCGGAACAGCGCTCCCGCATGGACGCAAGTGCCCGAGAGCGCGGGTTCACGGCGGAGTGGCGGTCGATCTCCAGTTATGCTTCGCTGCGCCAAGCAGCGTTACATTGCACGTATTCCGACCTCTTGGTCTTACCGCACGCAAGCCACAGCGAAAGCCTTCCGTGGTCGGCTGCAGAACTCGTTCTAGCATCAGGCATCCCGGGCGTTCTCGTCCCGGACGCGTGGGCGGACAGCATCGGCGCGCGCATCACCGTCGCATGGAATGCGGCGCGCGTGGCACGCCGTGCAGTCAGCGACGCGATGCCGTTTCTGGTCCGAGCCGAGCAAGTCGCGATCGTGCTCGTGGACGCTCAGGTCGGACTTGGGGCGCACGGCGAAGAACCTGGCGCAGACGTCGCTCAGCTGTTGGCGCGCCACGGTGTTCGCGCGGAGGTGGACCAAATTGAATCGGAGGGCGGGAGCGTCGCCGATGCGATCCTCGCTCACGCCCTCCGCTTCCGCGCGGACCTGATCGTTGCGGGAGCCTACGGCCACTCTCGCCTCGTCGAACTCGTGCTGGGAAGCACGACGCGCAAGCTCCTGCTCGAGACGAGCCTTCCGATCCTCGTCTCACACTGATCGTTAGCCTCTAAAAGTCGTACTCCGTGATGAAGCGCTGGTATTCGAAGTTGTACGGTAAGGTTGGCTGCGTGCGCGGCGCGATGCGGACGCGCACGAAAAACCCTTTGTACGGCCCCGGTCGAACCTTGTTGAAATAGTAAGTTCCGTCGACATTGAACTCAGAGGTCAGATTTCGAGCAATATCGTTAGAGTATTGGAACCACGCCTCATCGGCGATTAGTTTTAGCTGCTTGTTAGGGGTCGTATAGACGAGCGCCGCCTTGTAGGAGTTACCGGCACTGCGGCGGTCCGCCATACCCTGAGTGATCTGCGTTGTGTACAGCGGGTCCGTTCCGAGGCTATCGGTGTAGGGAGAAGCGATGCCGCCGTAAGCAACTTTATAGAGGTCGGGGCCGACCATCTCCGAGCTCCCCGTCCCGCCGCCTCCGACAAAGTATTTAGAGGTCGCGGCAGTCGCCGAACTCGCGTGCACGTAGGCGTACTCCCACGGCGCGATGTCCGTGCTCGCTGCGAAGAGCAAGCCCTTTGCGACGTTGACGCCCAGCTGCGCGCCGATCGTGTGGTTGTCGATGCGACCGACCTGATTGGTTCCGAGCGAGTTCTCCGCCACGTACTGAACCGCAAGATACGGATTGGCTGCGCTGTACGGGGAGAGACCATATTTGCCCTCGGCGTATGCGAGGTTTGCGATGTTGTAGTACTGGTAATCTTCAGCCGACAACACGAAACGGTTCGACGGATGGAAGTTCAGTCCGAGACGGAGCGTTCCCGGAGTGAAGGGATGATAGTGATCCAGGCTGGCGCCGGCGTACGGGGCGGTGAGTAGCGTGTTAGACTCGAAATTAGACGAATTTCGATGCTCGAAAGCAATAATTCTCGTTGCGCTGAACGAGAGAGAATCCAAGAGTTTGAACGTGGAGTCGATGCCCTGATAGGACTCGGGCATGATGCGCGAGTCGCTATTCGGGGTCCACGGGTAGTTCAACTCCTGATTACCGATCGTGACGAAGTTATTACTGTCCTTATACTGAAGGTACAGCTCGTGCATCGGACTATTTAGCGGGAATCCGGGAAGGGTATTGTCGACTTTGCCGTTCGCGCTCGGGTTCGGGCCGTTGAAGCCGAACGGCGTTGCACCGAAATAGGTATAACCGACGTTGAGGGGCGTGTCCGCGATGTGATAGTCCAGATGCGGCTCCACGCCGAACTCGATGGAGTGCCTGTTCGGGTTCGAGGCATTTTGGACTCTATTGAGGCGCTGGAAGTCGTAGCCGCGGAAGCGCCCGGACACGCTCAAGTGGCCGCTTAGCGGGGTCGGCGTCGGCGCCGGATGGGATTGGCCGCTGAAAGTGTCGGGGAGGGGTGCCGGTTTCTTGGCGCCCGGGGCCGGGGACGGATGAGTGACAGGGATGCCGAGTAGGTTTGTGGTTGCTTGCGCTAACGCTCCAGCGGGCATGCACAGCGCGGCGAAAATCGCGGGCACAACCGAGCGTAGAAGCCGGGTGTTCAAGGAAGCCTCCAAGGAGAACGAACGTGCGGGCTCCGCCGGCCGGTTGGCCCGGTCGCCTAGCACAGTAAAATCACCCACCTCCCCCTCATCAGGTCGGAGGCGTGCGGGCTAAGCTTACCCGATGGTGCATTAAGGTACCATTATCAAAATAGCCTTAGAGAAAACTCAGCCGGATCTAAGGCCAGGACTCCGCTTTAGTGCGTGGGCGGCAACCGACAAAAGTCGCAGATTACGGCATGCTTAGAAAATTCTGATGGTACTTTAATATGAAGTTGCTACAGTCTGCAGCGATGGATCCGCTGGGCGCTCGTATTCTCGTGGTGGATGATGAGGTCGCACTCCGAGATATGCTGGAGATCGGGCTCGGGAAGGCCGGATTCGTCGTCAGGGCGGTAGCTGACGGGCGTAGCGCGTTGGAGGTCCTACGCAGTTGGGCCCCCGAGGCCATAGTGCTCGACGTGATGCTTCCTGAGATCGACGGCTTCTCGCTGCTGCCCGCGATGCGCCGGCTGACCGAGATACCGATCATCGTTCTCAGCGCCCGTTCGGAGACCTCAGAGAAAGTCATGGGGTTGCTCCGCGGTGCGGACGACTACATCGGAAAGCCCTTCGAGCTCGAGGAACTCATCGCGCGACTCCTCACGGCGCTCCGTCGGCCCCGTCTCGAACTGAGGCAAACCCTCCGCTACGCCGACCTAAGCGTCGACGTAGCACGTCGAGTGGTCTATCGCGGCGATCGCCGCGTCGAACTCTCCCGCCGCGAGTACGATCTACTGATGACCTTCCTCGAGCAGCCGGAACGCGTATTCACCCGCTCCCAACTCCTGGATTTCGTCTGGGGAGTGGACCGCGACGTCGTTCCCAACGTCGTCGAGACGTACATCTCCTATCTTCGTGCGAAGATCGATCACGGCGAGCCGGTGCCGTTAATCCGAACGTTGCGCGGCTCGGGGTATGCGCTGAGCGTTCGCGATTAGTGCCGCCCTACTTCGGGCGGCGTCTCGTTCCGATATCGACCCTGCTGGTAGCCTCGTTTCTGACGTGTCTCGTGTTCGGCATCGCATTGTTCGCGTTCGCAGCGTTCGTCGACCACGTGCGGCAAGGTGCAAAGAGCTTGGTGGGCGAGGCGCAATCGACGGTCGAGGCGCTGCCCGGGCGCGTCGACGCGTTGACCGCGGCCAAATCCGCGGCACCGCGCTTGATCGACCCGGCGCTCCTGCTCGTCATCATCGGAAACCAACGCCGCGTGACGCTGCTACGCAGAGCGGACGCGCGCGGAAGCAGCTCGATCGCGGTCGTCGTGCGGGCGCGCGCCGACCGTTCCGCCGAGCCGGAGGCGCGCGGCGCTTTCGCCCGGCTCGCGCTCGGTCTCGCGACCGCCGTTGGATTGCCTATCGCTCGCGCGAGAGTGAAAGACCTCGACATCTACGCGACTGAGAATCAGTCCGTTTTCGTTGCCGACGCGCGAGGATTCGTTCCGGCGCTGTCCGCTGCCGCGGCGTTAGCACTGATCCTATCGGCGATCTTCGCCAGGGTCTTGTCGCGTGAGGCGTTCCGGCCGCTCGTTGAAGTCACTCGCGCGCTCGAGCGCTTCTCCGCGGGAGACTTTACGCCCGAACTCATCGACGCAAGCCGGCACGGGGAGCTAGGAGCTTTGGCGCGAGCCTACAACGGCGCCGTCGCTCAAGTCGAACGGTCGTTTGAAGAGCGCGCAAGAGCCACCGCTTCGATCCGCCAGTTCATCGCCGACGCGAGCCATCAATTGAGAACCCCGTTGACGGTGATCCGAGGCTTCGTGACGATCTTGCGCCAGAACTGGGAAGCGAACGAGGAAGTCGCCCACATTCTCGGATCGATGGCCCAACAAACGGCCTTGATGAGCGCCTTGATCGAGAAGCTCATCTTACTGGAGCGATGGGAATACGAAAGCGCCGACGCTCGGGCCCAGCGTTGCGACCTCGGGAGACTTATTTCGGAAGCGGTGTCGCCTTTGGCCCTTTCGAACGACTCTCGCACCGTGGATCTCGAGCTCCAATCTGGGGCGATGGTTTTCGCCGACCCTGACGATATTACGTACGCGATAACGAACACCGTCGAAAACGCTCTGAAATACACGACTGGACGCGTCGCGGTCACGCTAAGAGAGGTCGACGCCGGGTTTTGCGTGAGCGTTGCAGACGAGGGTCCCGGGATGCCGGCCGACCAGGCCGAACGCGCTTTCGAACGTTTTTACCGCGGCTGGCGGAGAGACGTCGAGGGGTCCGGATTGGGACTCGCGATCGCAAAACGGGCGATCGAGCGAGCACACGGGACGACCTACCTACAATCAGATCCGGAACGCGGTACCGTTATTCGGTTCTACCTGCCCCGCGACCAGGCTCAACCCTAATCGGAGTGGTCGGTATTGAAGAAGCGATCGAGGCAAGCTTGTTCGGCCGCCTGCATTTGACCCGGAGTCAGGAGGCCCGTCATCGGACACTTGAGCGGGTCGCTATAAATCGTCTTACGAACGGTCCGCTGGTCGACGGCTCCGTACGGCAGCATTTGGCTCGGATGCACGAACCGGTGGAAATCGACATCGATCGAATCGAAGTACGAACTCGGCAACGATACGTCGCGCAACGGCTGCACGGTCAAAATCGTCGAGGGAGGCGTGACGGCCGACAACTTCGTGTCGGCCATTGCTGGCCCGGCAGCCGCCAAAGCGAATGCCGCTGCGCATATGGTACGGCCGAGACAGCCGGTAGTTCGTCTCATAGCAGAATGATACCGAGGCCGCGTTCACGCCGCTCCTGGAAACTCCAATCGATTCGTGCAATTGGTGATAGGTAAATGCAATCACAAATGGAGCTTCGGCATCTGCGTGTATTCCTCGCCGTGGCGGAATATCTCCATTACGGTCGCGCCGCCCGCGCTCTCGGAGTCGCGCAGCCGTCGGTGAGCCAGCAGATTCGAAGCCTCGAGAAAGAGCTCGACGTCGAGCTCTTCGAGCGCAACAGGCACGGCGTCCGGTTGACCCCCGCGGGTGAGGCGTTCGTGAGCGAAGCTCGCTCGCTGATTGCGCGAGCGGAGCGCAGCGTCGCGCTGGTGCGAGAGGTCGCACACGGAAACGTCGGACGTCTGCGTCTCGGCTGTTCGCTGAGCGCGTTAGGTGCCGCTACCCTCAACGGTATTCGTCGCTTCACGCGCGACCATCCCGCCGTATCGCTCTCGATGACGACGCTCGGTGATCGAGCCGGAGTCGATGAATTGCTCGGCGAGCGACTCGAAGCCGTTCTCTGCGAAGATATGCCCGCGGGTGAGGCCTCCGTACTCGGGCTGCGCCGGAGACCCCTCGATACGTCTCCTCTCGTTGCCGCGATACCGAAGCACCATCCACTCCGCCGCCGGGCGACGGTTGCGATCAAGGATCTACGAGGGGAACGACTGCTGATCGCTGACCGTCGGGCTCATCCGCGGCTGTTCCGATACGTGCTCGAGGTCTGCGGCACGAACGGCTACGAGCCACCCGTCCTCCACGAGGTCGTCGAAGAGACCGCCTTGATCGCACTCGTTGCGAGCGGCTTGGGCTTGGCGCTCGTGCCGAACGCGTGGCGCGCGCTGCAGATCGACGGCATTGCGTTCGAGCCCCTTGCCTCCCCCGAGACTCGATTTGCGACGGCCGCATTCTGGCGGAGTGACACCGCGAACGCCGCTCTTCAGCCCTTCCTGGCCTGTCTGCTTCCCCCGAAGGCCGAAGCGCCGGCGGTTGAAGGCGCCACCCGTGAGGATCCCAAAAAACCGTAGCCATGTTCTCGTTTCGACGCTTGTTCGCGACGACGACGATCGCGGCGTGCGTCGTTTTGCCCGTAACGCTCGCGCCCGCGGCGGCCGAGCCGTCGGGCAACTATTGGGCGACGCAGCACGGCATCGACGGTCTCTGCAACTCATATCGCCCGAATGCGAAGCCGGCGGACATCGTCTTTCTCAAGCGCGCCCTCGGCGTCGACGGTTCGCCGGGCGCGTGGATGCGCACGTCCGACGACCTCGACGCCGACCTGTCCGCTCCCGACGCGCCGCCCGGCATCGACTTCGCGACGATCGTGACCGATCACGGTGCGATCGTGTCGGCCAACGTCGTGCACGCCGTGACCGCCACGTTCGTGCGCGAAACGCGCGCCTGGTGTTTCATCGGCGGCAAGCTCTCGCGTACGACGATCGACACGATCGACACCCGCACGTCGTTCGGCTGGCGCCGCACCCGTTATTACGATAACGATCTCCAGACGCCGCTCGTCGATTTGATCGCCGAGGAGAGCCCGACGGTCAAGCCGCCCAAACCGCTCAAGGACGCGCCGACCGCGACCTTGACGGTCGAGCCGTACGCGACGCCCGATAAGCTACCGTTCTTCGACGCCTACCGCGCCGCGGTCGCCAAGCCTCCCCTCAAGAAACCGTAGCGCGGGCGATCCGCGCGGGTACGCCCGCGGTATGGAAGACGCGCCGCACACCACGCCGTCGGATCCGGGCCGGCCCGCCGCGCTCGGCGACGGCGGCAACCTCGTGAAGAACGCCAAACGATCGCTCGGGCTCGGGAACGATGCCGGGAAGGAGCTCGACGATGAGAAGTCCCGGCCGCCCGAGGACCGATCGCCGCTCACCCCGGGCTAGCCGCCGCCCGGGGCCACGACGCTACGGCTGGGTCTGGAACTCCGGAAACTTGGGCAAGCCGGCCGTGAAGGTCAGCTCGCCCGCGTTCTCGTCGTAATCGACGAACACGCGCTGGCCGTCGCGAATCTCGCCCCCGAGGATCCGGCGCCCGAGCGGCGTCTCCAGCTCGCGCTGAACCGCGCGCTTGAGCGGCCGCGCGCCGTAGACCGGATCGTACCCGACCTTCACCAAATGGCGCCGGGCGGTCTCGCTGAGATCGAGTTCGATGCGGCGATCGGTCAGACGCGCGCGCAGCCGGCCGAGCTGCAACTCGACGATCGTCTCCAGCTGCTCCTCGGAGAGCGCCTGGAAGACGACGATCTCGTCGACGCGGTTGAGGAACTCCGGCCGGAAGTGCCGGCGCAGTTCGTCGAGCACCGTCGCCCGCATGACCGCATATTCGGCGCCGCCCTGCCCCGAGTAATCGAGGATGCGCGTGCTGCCGATGTTCGAGGTCATGATCAGGATCGTGTTCTTGAAATCGACGCGCCGGCCCTGACCGTCGGTCAGATGGCCTTCGTCGAGGATCTGCAAGAAGACGTTGAAGACGTCGGGCGCGGCCTTCTCGATCTCGTCGAAGAGCACGACCGAGAACGGGCGGCGCCGGACGGCTTCGGTCAACTGGCCGCCTTCGTCGTAGCCGACGTATCCCGGCGGCGCGCCGATCAGGCGCGAGACCGAATGCTTCTCGCCGTACTCCGACATGTCGATGCGCACCATCGCGCGCTCGTCGTCGAAGAGATAGCCCGCGAGCGCGCGCGCCAGTTCCGTCTTCCCCACGCCCGTGGGCCCGAGGAAGATGAACGAGCCGATCGGCCGGTTCGGATCCGATAACCCGCTCCGCGCGCGGATGACGGCTTCCGCGACCGCCGTGACGGCTTCGTCCTGGCCGACGACGCGTTTGTGCAGCTCCTCCTCGAGGCGCAGCAACTTCCGCATCTCGCCCTCGAGCAGCTTGGAAACCGGCACGCCGGTCCAACGGCTCACGACGTCGGCGATATCCTCTTCGTCGACTTCTTCCTTGAGCAAGCGCGGCTTGCCGTCGCTGCCGAGTTTGGCTTCGGCGTCGGCGAGCTGCCGTTCGAGCGCGGCGAGCGTGCCGTAGCGCAACTGCGCGACGCGGTTGAGATCGTACTGACGTTCCGCCTGTTCGATTTCTTTCTTGGTCGCGTCGATCTGCTCGCGCAGGCCGCGCAGTCCTTGAACCGCGTCCTTCTCGGCCTGCCAGCGCGCTTTGATGCCGCCGGTCTGCGAGCGCAGTTCCGCCAGTTCTTTCTCGATGCGATCCAGCCGTTGCTTCGACGCCTCGTCGGTCTCCTTGCGTAACGCCTCGCGCTCGATCTCGAGCTGCATGATGCGGCGCGAGGCCTCGTCGAGTTCTTGCGGCATCGAGTCGATTTCCGTCCGCAGCTTGGCCGCGGCTTCATCGACGAGATCGATCGCCTTATCGGGCAAGAAGCGGTCCGCGATGTAGCGGTTCGAGAGCGTCGCGGCCGCCACCAGCGCGGAATCCTTGATGCGCACGCCGTGGTGCACTTCGTAGCGCTCGCGCAGCCCGCGCAGGATCGAGATCGTGTCCTCGACGCTCGGCTGATCGACGAACACCGGCTGGAAGCGGCGCTCGAGCGCCGCGTCCTTCTCGATGTACTTGCGGTACTCATCGAGCGTGGTCGCACCGATCAAGTGCAGTTCGCCGCGCGCCAGCATGGGTTTGAGCAGGTTGCCGGCGTCCATCGAGCCCTCGGCTTTCCCGGCGCCGACGACGTTGTGCAGTTCGTCGATGAAGAGCAGCACGGTGCCCTCGGAGGATTGCACGTCCTTGAGCACGGCCTTGAGACGCTCTTCGAATTCGCCGCGATACTTCGCGCCGGCGATGAGCGCGCCCATGTCGAGCGCGATGATGCGCTTGTTCTTGAGCGACTCGGGCACGTCGCCGCGCACGATGCGCTGCGCCAAGCCTTCGACGATGGCCGTCTTGCCCACGCCGGGTTCGCCGATGAGGACCGGATTGTTCTTGGTCCGCCGCGAGAGCACTTGCACGACGCGCCGGATCTCTTCGTCGCGGCCGATCACCGGATCGAGCTTGCCGGCCTCGGCGGAGCGCGTCAAATCCTGGCCGTACCGTTCGAGCGATTGATACGTGCCTTCGGGATTCTGCGAGGTGACGCGCTGGTTGCCGCGCACGTCGCGCAACGCGCCCAGAAGTTTGTCGCGCGTCAAGCCGCTCTCGCGCAAGAGGCGCCCGACGGTGCCGCTATCGTCGAGCATCGCCAAGAGCAGATGCTCGACCGAGACGTATTCGTCGCTGAGCTTCGTCGCCTCATCGCCGGCCTGCACGAGCATCCGGCTCGCCCGGCCGGAGAATTGCGGCTGCACGTCGCCCGACCCCGAGAGGCGCGGCAACTTCGCGAGCGCCGCATCGACGCCCGAGGTGAAGGCGGGCAGATTGACGCCGGCCTTCGCGAGCAGCGCGGGTATGACGCCCTGATCCTGTTCGAGGAGGGCGGCCAAGACGTGTTCGACTTCCACGTTGGGGTTGCGCTCCCGCAAGGCGCGGCCGAATGCATCGTTGAGCGCTTCGCGTACGCGCTCGGTCATCTTTTCGACGTTCATTTCAACCCTCTACAACCCACCCCGTACCCACCAGCGTTGCAAGCGGGACGTCACTCTTGGACGGCGCCGCGGTGCCGGTTTCCGCGGGAACGCCGCGCACCCGCGGAGAGGCCGTACGGGAGTGCGGCGTTCCGAGAGCTAACCCCAGTGCGATGCTGCAGCCGGCCGACGGAACCCCGGCTCTGCGGGCCCCCTCGGCGGACGGTTCGCCGGGGCCGCCCGCCGTCCGCGAAGGCGCCTTCCACGCCTATTTCGTGTACGACGTCGCGGACACGATCGATCTCGCTCCGCTCGCAACCGTCGCCGGTGAGGGGGTCGCCCGCGCACCGCTGCACCTGCGCCGCGAAGCCTCGTCGGGATTCATCGAGTTCGCGACGCAACCCGTGGTCGCACGCATTCCGCCCACGCCGAGCGGCATCGCGGTGCGCGCCAAGATCTTCGATTACGGCGTCGTTTCGATCCGGCTGACCCTTCCGTTTGCGGGAACGTGGACCGCGTACTCGGCTTTCACGCGCCGGATGCGCAACGACGACGAATTGGAATCGCTTGCCAGCCAAGCCCTTGCCGGCTTGCTTGGCGAGATCTCTCCCGCCCTCGACGAACCGCACGAGCCGCTGGTCGAGGACTATTTCGTCTTCGAGGTCTCGTCTTTCGCGGAAGCGGTGACGAGCACGCAACTGTTAGGCGAGTATGCGGACGCGCTCGCGAGCCTGGTCCTCTGCGAGGAGCGCCGTCTGATGCCGGCCGAGAGCTCCGAAGCTTTACGAATGAACTTCGCCTATTTCGACGACGACTTGGCCGTCGTGCAATGGGACACCGCCTTCGTGTACGATCGCCCCGAAAGTGCCCAGGCCACACTCGACATCCTGGAGTTCGCCAACACGCAACTGGTCGAACTGCGAACCTACGATAAGCGCCTCGACGACGAACTCGACACGATCTACGCCCTCGATCCCAAGCGCCCCACCCGCCGTTTCGGACGCTCCGAGGCGCAGGGGGCGGCCGACCGGTTACGCTATCTGATCGTCGATATCGCGGAACTGACCGACCGCGCTTCCAACGCGCTCAAGATCATCGGCGACGCGTACTACGCGCGCCTCTATCGCGGCGCCGCCGGACGCCTGGGCCTCAAGGACTGGCAGAAGCAGATCGACTCCAAGGTCGATACGGTCAACGACATGTACCGCTTCTTCACGGACCAGGCCCAAGCCGCGCGCAGCGAGTTCCTCGAACTCGTCGTGATCCTGCTGATCGGCATCGAGATCGCCCTGGGCCTCCTCGCCCTGCGCCACTGAGGCCTGCCCGCCGCGGCATAACAGGAATAACAGGCCCGCTTGGGGGAAACCGTCTCGGCCTTAGAAAGGCATATTTCATAAGGGTTTTCCAGGCATAACAGAAATAACAGTGCATGGAAAATCCCTATCGCCCGGCGCCCGGCAGCGACCCGCCGGCGCTCGTCGGCCGCGACGGCGAGTTGAGCGCGATGGAGCTGGCCGTCAAACTGACGGCCAGCCGCGGCGCCGCCCAGCCCATCGTCGTCGTGGGTCTCCGCGGCATGGGCAAAACCGCGCTCCTGCGCCGAGCGGTCCGTCATCCCGATTCGAAGCCCGTGGTCCTCTACGCGGAAGGTTCGGAGCACCAATCCCTAGCTGCCGCCTTCCGCCGATCCCTCGAACGCGCCTCGACGGAACTCGCAAGCGGGCGAGATCGCTTCAAGACGACGCTCGACACCATCGTCCGGAAGTTGCCGAAGGCGAGCTTCGAGTTGCCGCACGACCTCGGCGCCATCGCGTTAGAGGGCACCCAATCGGAGGCCGAAACGAAACCCTTCTTCGACGTGATTTACGAACTCAACGAGGCTGCGGCGAAGCACGGCCGGTTTCTCGTGTTCGCGATCGACGAGATCCAAACGGTGCGTGTAGTCGACCTCTTGCCGGTCGTGGAATTCGTGCACGAAACGGCCGGCAGCAACAACCCGGCCCTCCTGCTGGGAGCGGGTCTTCCAAACAGCCGTCTGCACCTGCACCGCGTAAAAACGTACACCGAACGGTGGCGTTACTTCAGGCTCGAACTCCTCTCGCCCGGCGAAGCGCGCGACGCGATCGACCTTCCCGCTCGCGAGCGCGGCGTCGATATCGAAGACGGCGCGCTCGACCTCTTGGCCCGCGAGAGCGCCGGTTATCCGTTTTTCATTCAAGAGCTTGGATCCGCAGCTTGGGCGACGCGCACCGGCTCGACGGTTACCGTCGAACAGGTGCGCGGCATGCTCCCGGGCGTCCGGAAACTGCTCGATAATAGCCTCTACGAGCCGGTCTTCGAACCGCTGAGCGCCGCCGAAATGGAATACGCCTTCGAACTGGCGAAACTCGGGCCGGGTCCGCACCGCGTCGGGCGGATCGCCGCCGCGCTCGGTTCGCGGGTCGAAAAGCTCAACTGGATTCGCAACCAGCTGATCAAAAAGGACGTTGCGTACTCGCCGGCCACCGGATTGCTCGAGTTCCGGTTACCGCTAACCGAACGGTTCGTTCGGCGCAACGCCCGGGCACTGGCCAAACGCCTCGCGCCGGAGCCGCGCGACCGGCACTGACCCGGCGGCTACGCCTTCGCCGGCTCAGCCGTGCCGCGCCGCGGCGGCACGATGCGGAGCACGCGAACGTCGCCGGAGCGAATCGTCACCCCGGTCGCGTCGAACCACTCCAAGAGCGGCACCGCGAATTTGCGCGAGGTGCCCACGAGGTCGCGGAACGCAGCCATCGTGAGCTGCTTGTCGCGCCGGAGCGCGGCCTCGAGCGCCGCGCGAATCTCGCCGATCTGCTCGCCGCGGTACACGTCGTCGCCGACGCGCACGAGCGCGCCGCTCGCGAGCAACGTCTCGTACGCGAGCGCGAGGCAGGGTAGCTTCGCTGCCCGCATCGCCGCGACGAGCTCCTCGTGCGGAAGCGGCACGTACGGATGCTCCGGCTGCGGCGCGAAGCTGCGCGCGAAGAACTCGCGCTGCTCGTCCGTTAGCCGGGGTTGAAATTCCGGCGTCGCGTAATAGCCGGCGCGGTAGGCAAGGCGTCCGTCCTCGGCGGCGATCGCGAGCACGCGCACGAGCGGCGCCTCGGCGATGCCGAGTTCGCGCGCGAGCGTGCGTGGAACGACCCCGGGTTGCCACGGCGTCTCCCGTTCGGCCGCAGCCAAGTGCGAGCGGACGGCTTCGATCGCGTCGCTCGCAACCGCGCCGTCGACGAACGCGACCGGCTTGGTCAACCGTAGCGCGCGGCCGTCGTCCACGAGCCCCGCGAGGATCTCTTCCGCGCGGTCGGCACGCACGTTCGCTGCCGCGCCGAGCGACTTTGCGTCGCCGCCGCCCAGCCCCGCGGTAGCGAGCGCGCGCACCAGCGCCGCGACGTCGGGCGCGTCGTCGCTGGGTAGGGGCAGCCCGCCTTCGAGCCCGGCGATCGTGCCGCCGCCGAGCAAGGTCTTGGGTGAGAGGCGCCGCACGACGAACGCAGCGCCCGGAAAGACGACGGCCGGCGTGCGTAAATAGAGGCGAGCGCTCACCGGTGCCGCGTCGGCAGGCGCGCGCTCGAACGCCAACGTCCCGAGGAGCTCGGCCGAGCCGAGGTAGGCGCGCACCGGCGTCCGGCGTTTGAGGATGCCGACCGCGACCGGCAGCGGGCGGAAATCGACCTCGACGCTGTCGCTCGCGCTGAATTGCGGGCTCGCCAAAACGGCGCCGCGCGCGATCTCGGCGGTTTCGACGCCCGGGAGGTTGACCGCCACGCGCGTACCGCCTTCGACGGCGGCCCGTTCGGTGCCGAACACGTGAAGCGTCCGCGCCCGCACCTCGCGGCCGAGCGGCTGGAGCATCAGGCGTTCGCCCGTCGCGATGCGGCCTTGCATCAAGGTTCCCGTCACGATCGTCCCGTGTCCCGCGAGCGCGAACACGCGATCGACTGGCAAGTACGCCGGCGCATCCGGCGCGCGTGCCGGCAATTCCAATAACGCGACGTGAATCGCGGCGCGCAGCACGTCGAGCCCCGCGCCCGTGCGGCTCGAGACCGCTACGACGGGGGCGTCTTCCGCAAGCGTTCCGGTCACGGCTTCGCGCACGAGTTCTTCGGCGAATCCGAGCTCCTCCGCATCGACGGTATCGCTCTTGGAGAGCACGACGATCGTGCGCCGAACGTTGAGGTACTGCAAGATCGCGAGGTGCTCGAGCGTCTGCGGCTTGGGACCTTCGTTCGCGGCCACCACCAGCAGCAGCAGTTCCATGCCCGCGGCGCCCGCCAGCATGTTGTGCAGGAAGCGCTCGTGGCCCGGCACGTCGACGATACCGGCTTCCACGCCGTCACCGAAGCGCAAGTGCGCGAACCCGAGATCGAGGGTCATGCCGCGCAGCCGTTCTTCGATCCAGCGGTCGGGATCCGTGCCGGTCAGCGCGCGCACGAGCGAGGATTTCCCGTGATCGACGTGCCCGGCCGTCCCGATCACGTGCATGGGTTTCTCCGGCGCATCAGTTCAGTGCCGAAGCGATTGCGGCGCCCAACTCGGCGTCGCGTTCCGCCGGAATCGCACGCAAGTCGAGCACGACCGCGCCGCCGGCGATCCGCGCGACGACGCGCGGGCGGCCGCGCCGCAGGCGCTCCGCGAGCTGGTCCGCGTTCCGGGCGCCGTCGCGCAGCTCCACGCCGTACGACGGCAACGCCGCGAGCGGCGACGATCCGCCGCCCGCGTACGCCTCGGTCGCTCGCGTTCGCGCCGACTCGCGCACGGCCTCGGGCAGCGTGGCGACGAGCGCTTCCGCGCGCTCGCGCAAGGCGTCGACGCCGGCGCCCAACATCGCGTAGAGCGGAATCTTCGCTAACCCGCCGGGCGCGAGGTGCAGGCGCAACGTGGCGTCGAGCGCGGCCAGGGTCGCCTTGTCGACGCGCAGCGCCCGCAAGAGCGGGTTCGCGCGTAGCCGGGCGAGCGGCGCCGGGTTGCCGACGACGATGCCCGCTTGCGGGCCGCCGAGCAGCTTATCGCCGGAGAACGCCACTAAGTCCAGACCGTCCGCCACCGCTTCGGCCACGGTCCGCTCGTGCGGCAAGCCGAAGCGCGCGAGATCGACGAGCGCGCCGCTGCCCAGATCCTCGACGCTCGGAACCCCGGCCCGCTTGGCGAGGGCCGCGAGTTCCGGTGCCGCAACGTCGGCGGTGAATCCCTCGATGCGATAATTCGACGTATGGCTGCGCAACAGCAGCGCCGTGCGCGGCGAGAGCGCGCGTTCGAAATCGCGCAAATACACTTTATTGGTTGCGCCGACTTCCACCAAGGTCGCGCCGCTACGCGCCAGCACCTCCGGCAGCCGGAAACCGCCCCCGATCTCCACGAGCTGGTTGCGCGACACGACGACTTCGCGTCCCTTGGCGAACGTGTCGAGGATCAGCAGCACCGCCGCCGCGCAGTTGTTGACCACGAGCGCGTCGCGCGCACCCGTCACCGCTCGCAGCAGCGGCGTCACGCGCGCGTACCGCGAGCCGCGCGCGCCGGCTTCGAGATCGAACTCCAGGTTCGAGTACCCCGACGCGACCGTTTCGATCGCGGCGAGCGCCTCGCGCGCCAGTGGGGCGCGCCCGAGATTCGTATGCAGCAGCACGCCCGTCGCGTTGAGCAACGCAACGAGCGCGCCGGCTTCTTCGGACGCTAAGCGCTCGCGCACCGCCGCCACCAGCGCATCGTACGGCGGAACCGCTACGTCGCGCAGCGCCGCCGCGCGCGCCGGCACCAGAACGGCGTCGACCGCCGCTTTCACGACGGTCGTTCCGAAAATTTCCGCGTACGCCGCTAGCTCCGGATCCGCCAGGAACCGGTGCATCGCAGGCAGTGCGCGCGGCGCGGACGCCGGGCGCACGACGGCCTCAGGCGGCCGCGAGATGCTTCTGCAGCATCGACGAGATCTGTTGTTCGGGCACGAACCCCACGATCCGGTCGACGGCTTGGCCGCCCTTGAAGAGAATCAGACACGGGATGCCGGAGACGTGGTACTCCCCCGCCAAACTCGGATTCTCGTCCGTGTTGAGCTTTACGAACTTGACCCGGCCGGCATGCGCGGCGGCGACCTTCTCGACGACGGGCGCCAGCATCCGGCACGGACCGCACCAGGGCGCCCAAAAATCGACCAGTACCGGCTGATCGCTGTTCTTAACGTCCCGCTCGAACGTCGCCTGCGAGACCTCGGGGAGTGCACTCATGTTGAAATCAAAACCTCCGGTCCGTTTGACCGCCCCGCCGCAGCGGCGGTTGCGAGGCCGATCGGCGGCGATTGCGGCGGCTCTCGCGCTCGTCCCGACTGTTGCGCCGGCCTCGAGCCAAGGCCTGCGCATCCTGATCGACGCCTCGGTGTCCGAGCGGGCGAGCTCGGTCATGACGGCGGCGGCGTGGACGGCGTTCGTCACGGCGGGCGTCGGCAAGGCCGCCGTGACCCTTCCCGCCGCTACCGAGCCATCGCTCGAAGCATGCCGTACGGCGGGGGACGACTTTCTGCTTCACGCCCGCTTCGATCTCCGGCCGCGCTTGCCGGGTTTGGCGAACTCGAGCGGCCGGGTCGCGGCGCAAGTGCACCTGCAGCTCGTCAATTGCGTGACGGCCGAAACGAGCGTCGACCGCGTCCTGCGCATCGACGCGGACCCCGACGCCGCGAACGAGGGCGACTACGAGAGCGGCGCGGAGGTTACGTGGCGCCGCTCCGTACCGGCCGCGTTGAAATCGGTGGCGCTCTTGGGCCGCGTCGGGCGGGTCATCCGGGTGGCTCCGCCGCTGGCATATATCGATTTCCGGGGCGTCGATCTCAAGCCGGGCGACACGTTGCGCGACTTCGCCCGCTCCGACCGCGGTGCGCACCCGAGCACAATCGCCCTCTCGGTCACACAAGTCTTCGAGACGTACGTCGAGGCGATCTACCCGGCCGCCGACGGAGAGCCGCAGCCCGCCATCGGCGACCTCGTCGAGTTCGAGTTCAGCCGGCCGGCGGCGTCGGCTCGCCCGTGATCTCCTCGATCTGCTTGGTCTGGACGCCGAGGTTCGTGATCGCGATGACCTCGTCGCCGGGCTCGAGCTTCTGCAGGCGCACGCCTTTGGTCGAGCGGCCCGCCTTGCGGATGTCGGAGACGCGGATGCGGATCACCTGATTGCCCGAGGTGATCAACAGGATCTCGTCCTCGGGTTTGACCAGGATCTGATCGACCACGTGGCCGATCGCTTTCTCCTTGGCGAAGGCCTTGACGCCCTTGCCGCCGCGACCCGTATGGCGGTAATCGTCGATCGGCGTCCGCTTGCCGAAGGCTTGCGACGTGACGATCAGGACCTCGCGGCGATCGGGTTCTTCGACGTCCATCGCCACGACCGAGTCGCCCGGATCGAGCCGGATCGCGCGCACGCCGCGCGCGTTGCGGCCCATCGGACGCACGTCGGCTTCAGCGAAGTGGATCGCCATCCCGTTGCGCGTGCCCATGATGATGTTGGCCGAGCCGTCGGAGAGGTCGACCCCGAGCAACTCGTCGTCCTCGTTGAGCCCGACGGCGTTGAGGCCGCTGCGCCGGATGTTGGCGAACTCGCCGAGCGACGTCTTCTTGATGACGCCGCCGCGCGTGATCATCACGAGGAACTTGTCGTCCGCGAACTCGCGGATCGGGAAGACCGCCGTCACGTTCTCGCCCGGCGGTAAGGTCAAGAGGTTGACCAACGCCGTGCCGCGCGATTGGCGCGTCGAGTCGGGAATCTCGTACGCGCGTAAACGGTACGCACGACCCTTGTTCGTGAAGAACATCACGTACTCGTGGGTCGAGGTCATGAAGAAGTTCTGGACGACGTCTTCGCGCTTGAGGTTGGCGATGCCGATCACGCCCCGGCCGCCGCGGTTCTGCGCGCGGAAGGTATCGACCGAGACGCGCTTGATGTAGCCGCCGACCGTGGACGTCACGACGACCGGCGTATCCGGGATGACGTCCATGATGTTGAGCTCGTCTTCGAGCGCGAGGATCTGCGTGCGGCGCTCGTCGCCGAAACGCTTCCCGATGTCGGCGCAGTCCGCTTTGATGATGGCCGCGACGCGCGCGGGGTTGGCCAAGATGTCCTTGAGGTCGGCGATCGTCTTCTGCAACGCCTGATACTCGTCTTCGATCTTCTGGCGTTCGAGGCTGGTGAGCGTGCGCAGGCGCATGTCGAGGATCGCGTTGGCCTGCACGAGCGTCAACTTGAAGCGGTCCATCAAGGACTCGCGCGCCGTTTCCGTCGATTCGCTCTCGCGAATGATGCGGATGACCTCGTCGATGTTGTCGAGGGCGATCCGGAAGCCTTCGAGCACGTGCGCGCGCTCTTCGGCCTTGTTGAGTTCGAAGCGCGTGCGCCGCGTGATGACCGTGGTGCGGTGCTCGACGAAGTGCACGAGCATCTGCCGCAGCGAGAGCACCTGCGGCTCGAGCGTCTGCACGACGCCCGGCACCGGCGACGGCGCGGGCACGAGCGCGAGCATGTTGAAACCGAAGCTCGATTGCAGCGGCGTGTGCTTGTAGAGCTGGTTGAGCACGACGTTGGGCGTGGCGTTGCGCTGCAGCTCGACGATGATGCGGATGCCCTTGCGATCGGACTCGTTCTTGAGGTCCGCGATGCCGGGAATCGTCTTCTCGGCGTGCGCCTCGGCGATCGCTTCGACGATGCGCGCCGTCGTTACCTGAAACGGCACTTCGGTGATGACGATCCGGAAGCGGCCCTTCTCCTCGACGATCTCGGCCTTACCGCGCATCGCGACCGACCCGCGCCCCGTGCGATAGGCGTTGCGGATCACTTCCTTGCCCAGCAGCAGGCCGCCGGTCGGAAAATCCGGGCCTTGAACGATATCGGCCAGCGCGTCGTCCATCGCTTCGTCGGAGAGGCGTTCTTCGGACGCGCGGGTGCGATCGTCGAGGATGAACTCGATCGCCTTGCAGATCTCGCCGACGTTGTGCGGCGGGATGTTGGTGGCCATGCCGACGGCGATGCCGGCCGAACCGTTGACGAGCAGCTGCGGCAAGCGCGCCGGCAGCACGACCGGCTCCGTGCCCTGGTTATCGAAATTGGGGATGAAGTCGACCGTGTCTTTTTCGATGTCGGCCAGCATCTCGAGCGCGATGCGGGCCAGGCGCGCCTCGGTGTAGCGGTAGGCGGCCGGCGGATCGCCGTCGATCGACCCGAAGTTGCCGTGGCCGTCGACGAGCGGGTAGCGCAACGTGAAATCTTGGGCCATCCGCACCAGCGCGTCGTAGACGGAGGAATCGCCGTGCGGATGAAAGCTCTTGAGGACCTCGCCGATGACGCCGGCGCATTTGCGGTGCTGCTTGTCGGGCGTGAGGTTCATCTCGCGCATCGCGTAGAGGATGCGGCGCTGTACCGGCTTGAAGCCGTCGCGCACGTCGGGAAGCGCGCGCGAGGCGATGACCGACATCGCGTAGGAGAGATAGCTCTCCCGCATCTCGTCTTCGACGTTGACCTGTGAAACTCGATCTCTGCTATTCAATCCGTAATCCTATGCAACGGGGAACGAGACTCCCCGATCTCCCCGCGGGCGCGGGTTCTCCGTCCGGCGAAAGGGGGCGAGCCGGCTATCGCGTTTGGGGGCGCGGCTTGATGACCGCACCGACGAAAAATCCGACGATGCCGCCGACGATCGCGCCGACGATCGCGATGAACAAGACCTTGCTTCCGAGCCCGCCCCCGTGCGCTCCGAGCGAGAGGAACCGCTCGGTGACGAAAAACGCCTCGAAGAGCGCCGCGACGACGGCTACGATCACGCCGGTTATGACGCCGACCAATACGTCGTTCGCTCTCCACCGCATCACGGCTGACTTCGCGTTTCGGCCTGCCATTCTTTTATTGAGCGCCCCGTGACCGTCCCGGACCTCGCCGCCCTGCGTGAATTCGCCGCGGCGTTCGCCGCCGGACTGCGTCCCGGCGACGTGGTCGCGCTCGAAGGCGATCTCGGCGCCGGTAAGACGACCTTCGTGGCCGAAGTCGTCCGCGCGCTCGGGAACGTGGCGGAGGTCGCGAGCCCGACCTTCACGTTCTGGCATCGCTACGGCGGCTCGCCGCCGCTCGAGCATCTGGATCTCTATCGCATCGAAGACGCGTCCGAACTCGCCGAGTTGGGCCTCGAGGAAGCCTTCTCGCCCGGCGGCATCGCGTTCGTCGAATGGGCGGATCGCATTCCCGGGCTGCTTCCGGCGCGGCACATCCGCGTCCACATCCGCGGTGCGGGCGACGAGCCGCGCGAGGTCCGGGTGATCGCGCCGGGTGCCGCCCCATGATCCGGCTCGCGCTCGACGGGGCGCTCGGCGCCTTCTCCGCGGCCGTGGCAGACGACGAGGGGCGCTTTCCGGTCCGGACGGCCTCGGCCGCGGGTCAGGACGCGCTCGAACGCGGGCTCGGCGTCGTCGGCGAAGTCTTGGCCGGCCTGCCGCCGGCGGCCGTCGGAGCGCTCGCGGTCGGCGTGGGTCCCGGCTCGTTCACCGGTCTGCGCATCGCGCTCAGCTACGCCAAGGGCCTGGCCTTTGCCACGGGCGCGCCGCTGACCGCGGTTTCGTCGTACGACGCGCTCGAGCCCGAGGAGGCGGCCGGCACGCGGGCCGTGTTCGTGCACGGCCGCAGCGGCGTCGCCTGCGTTCGTTTGCGAGCGGCTGGGGATAGTGATTTCATCATGTGCGGCACCTACGATGCGCTGGCCGAGGCGCTGGCGGCCCGGTTGGCCCCCGGCGCGACGCTGCGCTGCTATGGCGCCGCGGAGGGCGTCGCTCCGGCGCTTGGCGAACGCGGCATCACCGTGTTAGCGATGCCAAGCGATGCCGCCGTTCCGGCGCTCGCGATCCTGCGCCGAGCCCAATCGATTCCGGCTTCCGCCTCGCCGCACGCGGTGGTCGCGGATTACGGCGAAGCGCATTACGCCGTGCGTTCGACGCCCGGCCCGTGAGAGCCGATCTCGACCCGCACACCGCGGGCCATCCCGAACGGATGACGATCTCGCGCATGACGGCGAGCGACATCCGCAGCGTCATGCGCATCGAGGCGCTCTCGTTTTCCACGTCCTGGCCGCCGAGCGCGTTTGCGAGCGAACTCAACGATAACAAGCTCGCGCACTACTTCGTGGGCCGCGTCGGCAATCAAGGCGAGATCGTCGCCTACGGCGGCATCTGGGTGATCCTCGAGGACTCGCACATCACGACGATCGCCGTGCACCCCGATTGGCGCGGGCGCAAATACGGCGAGGAAATGCTGGTCCACCTCTTGCACGAGGCGATCGATCGCGGCGCGTCGTGGATCACGCTCGAAGCGCGCGAGTCCAACTCGGTCGCGCAGGCGCTCTATCGCAAGTACGGCTTCACGATCGTCTCGACGCGCCGCGCATACTACAGCGACGACGGCGAGAACGCGGTGGTGATGTGGGCGGGGAATCTGCGCGGCGACCTGTATCGTAACCGGCTGGCCGTGCTGGAACGGGATCTGGCCGCGGCCATCGCCGGAGACCGGCGATAACCTTCGGCGAGATGGCGCGGCGCGTCCGCGCGCAGCTCGGCCAGCACCACCGGTACGCCCACACGGTCCGGGTGGCGCGCCTCGCGGACCGGCTCGCGCAGGCGCACGGCGCGAACGCCGCCGCCGCGCGGACCGCCGGTATGCTGCACGATCTGGCGCGGCTCTACAGCGCCGAGCGCTTGATCGCGGAATGCGCGAGCCGCGGCCTCCCGCTCGACGCCTTCGAACGCCGCAACCCGATCGTGCTGCACGCACGTCTCGGCGCCGAGCTCGCGCGCGAGCAGTTCGGCGTCCGCGACGAGGCGACGCTCGATGCGATCCGGCGCCACACGGTAGCGGCCGCCGGCATGACGCGCCTGGACGAGATTCTCTACCTGGCCGACGCCCTGGAACCGGGGCGCGATTTCGCCGGCCGCGAATCCCTGGAAGCGCTCGCCTTCCGCGACCTGGGCGCCGCGATGGGCGCGCTCTTGCAGTCGACCATGGCATACTTGGAAGCACGCGGGCTCGAGCCCGCACCGCAAACCTTGGCCGCCCTCGAGACCTATGCAGCCCGCGAAAGGAGACCGCTCCCTGCCTGATCTGATCGACCTCGTGCGGGACGCCGCACTCGACCTCAAAGCCGACGACGTGCTGACCTTGCCCCTCGAGGGCCGTACGATCGTCGCCGACGCCTTCGTCATCGCGACCGGGCGCTCGAAGATCCAGACCCGCTCCATCGCCGACGCCATCGTCGAAAAGGCGCGTGCGGCCGGGTTTCGGGTGGCCCGCACCGAGGGGTACGCGGACGGCGGCTGGATCCTGATCGACCTCGGCCCCGTGGTCGCGCACGTGTTCACCCCCGAGCAGCGCGCGTTCTACAACCTCGAACGGCTGTGGGGCGCGCCCGACGCGCAACAAGCCCGAACGTCGTGACGCCGACCAAACGGGTCACGCACAAGACGCGACGCCAGCGTCAGCTGCGTGAGAACCTCAAGAAGGCCGGCATCTGGGTCTTCATCGTCGTCTTCGTCTCGAGCGTCGTCGGCGTCGCAGTGGTGACGATCGCGCGCTGAAAGCCGCGCGCACCGGCGTTCACGCCGGCGCCGCGTTGTGACGATGCTACATGCAGGAGGTGTCCTGCCATGTCTATGAACGCGCTGTTCGTCCAGGTCGAGCCGGGCGAACTCTCCGGTTTCATCAACGATCCGGGGTCCGTCGAGCCGCTCTTTCTTTCCCGGCCGGGGCGAGGCGCCCGTGGCACGTCGTCCGCCGGCAGCGCCTCCCAAGCGGCGATCCAGGCTCGGTTCTCCACCCTCGTGGCGGGTCTGCCGCCGGAGCTCCAGGCACAGCTCGCAGCTCGGGCCGGCGTAGCGCCCGACGCGCTGACCGAGCCCGGCGCACTCCGGAAGCTGATGGACTTGGCCCGCGAGCGGCTTGCCTCCGCGGGATTGCCTCTGAGCCTCGGCGGACCGCCGGCAGGCCCCGGCGCCCCCCCACCCGGGGGCGCCGCGCCCGCGGGCGGCGGAGCACCGCGCGACGCGCTTTCTCTGGAAAAGGCATGGCACGCCGTCCACTATCTCCTATGCGGCACGACCGAGCCGGGGCCGACGCTGCTGAGCCGCGCCGTCATGGGCGGCGCCGACATCGGCGACGACGAGGAAGGGTTCTCGGGGTACGGCCCCGCTCGGTTTTTCACTGCCGCCCAGGTCGCCGAGTTCGCGCGCGCGTTGGAGCGACCGGAGGTCGAAGCCGAGGCGGCGGCCCGTTTCGACGCCGAACGTATGACGGAGCTCGGCATCTACCCCGGTTTCGAAGACGACGACGCCGAGTGGGCCCTCGACGGTTTCCGGCGGCTGCGGGATTTTTATCGCGATGCCGCCGGCAAGGGCCGTGCCGTGGTCACCTGCTTGGTGTGAGCGCGCGTTCACCGCACGCCGCGCTGCGCTCCGCCGGAAACAATCGCCGCGAGGTGGGGTACTAAGGGCCGTGACTGCTTCGAGGAGACATATGAAAATTACGAGCGCGATCGCCGCCCTGGCGGTCGCCGTCGTCTCGTTCGCGCTTCCGGCGTCCGCACGTAGCAGCTACGTGCAGGACGGCGCCGGAATGTTCAGCGCGGGCACGATCTCCAATCTCAACCAAGAGATCGGCGACTTCAACAGCCAAACCGGTAAAGAAGTCGTCGTCGTGACCGTTCCGTCGCTCGACGGCCAGACGCCGCAGAGCGTCGCCGAAAAGACGTTCGCGCAACAGCAGGTCAACGGCGTGCTGATCTTCCTCGCGAAAGCGGAGAAGAAGGATGGGATCATCGGCGACACGGCGTCGCGCCGCTTCTTCCCGTCGGGTACCTTCGACAACATCCGGCAAGCGATGCGCGGGTATTTCCGAACCGGCGACTTCGATCAAGGCATCACGACCGGCGTCGGACTGGTTCTGAGCCAGTATCGAAGCCACGAGCGCGCGCTCGGAACGCACGCGCAATCCTACGCCCAACCCACTCGTACGACATCGTCCTTCGGAGGCGGCATGTCACTCTTCTGGCTCATCCTCATCCTCATCGCGGGCTTCCTGATCATCCGCGCCATCTTCCGCGCGATGGCCGGCCCCCGCATGATGCCGCCGGGGTACGGCGGACCGGGTTACGGCGGCCCCGGCTACGGTGGTCCGGGCTACGGCGGCTACGGCGGAGGCGGGGGCGGCGGCAGCTTCTTCAGCGGTCTGCTCGGCGGCCTCGGCGGCGCGTTCCTGGGCAACGAACTCTTCGGGCGGCACGACGGCGGCCAGTACATCGATAGCGGCGCCAACGCCGGCTTCGCGGGCGGCGACGTGGCCGACTCCGGCGGCTGGCAGTCCGATCCCGGCCAGGCCGATATGAGCAACGCCTCGTTCGGCGACTTCGGCTCCTCGGGCGGCGGCTTCGACGGCGGCGGCGGCGGATTCGATTCGGGCGGCGGCGGCGACTCCGGCGGCGGCTGGTAGAACCCTCGCTAACGCGATCTCAGAGCGGCGTCCGAAGCGATTCGGGCGCCGCTTTCATGCGCGCGGCGCGCGCATACGGTGCGCATCGCTGTACGTCACGGCCCGATCGGACGCGCTGAGCGCCGCGTCCCGTTCAGAAGCGCGGCATGGCCGGCACGAACGAGATCAGCGTTTCGCCGTGCGGCTGGATCACGATCGAGCCGCCCGGACAGCGGTACTGCACCGCGCCGCGCTCGGCTTTGCGGGAACACGTCTTGGGTGCGTGGGTCTTATACCACGCGTCGACCGTGTCTACCGAATCCGTTGTCGTTTGCTGATAGGGCACGCCCCCAGCGAGCGCGGCGGCCGGCATGTCGCCGATGCCGTGCGCGGCCTGCCCGTGCGGATAGAGGGGTAATGTGCCGTCGTGATCGGCCGCGAGGGCGGGGACGCTCGATGCGCCGAAAACGGCGGCGAGCGCCAGGGTGGTGATGTAACGTCGGTTCATGACCCGAGTGTAGCGAGGTACCGTGCGCCGGATGTGCTACGGGCTCACGTGCCCCGTCGCACCGAACGCCACGCATCCGAGTGATGCGGAAATTACCGCGTGTCGTTGCTTCATCTCTGAACGCTTTCGCACGCGAGGCTCGCCTCAGTGCACGACGGCATACGGCTCCAAATCGTCGAGCTTGCGTTGGGTCATACCGCCGACGTCGAGCAGGTCGTCGAGCGACGCGTAGGGACCGTTGATCTCACGGAATTCCACGATCCGGCTCGCGAGCGCCGGGCCGATGCCGGGCAGGGTCTCGAGTTCGTTCTCATCCGCGGTGTTGAGATCGACCAGCTGGGCCGGCACATCACCTCCGCCGTCCGCCGCCGCCGCCACGCGCCGCTTCCGGTGCCCGCGTTTGGCGCCGTGCCGTCGCGCGGAACCCGCCGGACGGCCGTTGGAGGCCGGCGGGGCCGCGAACGCCGTGCCCTTGGGCGGCACCGCGATCTCCTCGCCGTCGGTCAGCGGGGCGGCGAGGTTGACCGCGACCAGGTCCGCATCGGCGGACGGGCCGCCCGCGAGCGCCACGGCGTCGACCGCGCGCGCGGAAGCGGGTAACGTGTAGACCCCGCGGCGGACGACCTCACCCGCGACGTAGACGACCACGTGGCCTCCGGGCACGACCTCGCGCAGCGAGCGGGAACGGCGCCGAGGCCGTTCGCGCGGCGGATCGCCGGGGACGAGCGGCGGGGGCGATTCGAAAGCGGCCGCCGCGGACGCCGGCGGCGGTGGCATGGCATGCAGGGAGCGGTAGCCGGCGGCCGCGCCCGCGACCAGGACGATGCCGGCGACCAGCGGCAGACGAAGATTCACGCTCGACGTATCGCGACGAGCGGTCGCGACGGCAAGGCCGCGAGGCACCTCGCGACGGAAAGACGGGAAATGCTCGAAGAACGGCCACAGGTGTACGATTTCCGCAGCGTCGAGCGGCGCTGGCAGGAGGAATGGGAGCGCAGCGGCATTTACCGCGCGCTCGACGACGACGCACGTGAGAAGCGCTACGTGCTCGAAATGCTGCCGTATCCGTCGGGCGACCTCCACGTCGGCCACGCGAAGAACTACACGCTCGGCGACGCCGTGGCGCGCATGAACCGCATGGCGGGTTACAACGTCGTGCATCCGATGGGCTTCGATGCGTTCGGCCTGCCCGCCGAGAACGCCGCGATCGAGCGCGGCATCGATCCCAACGTCTGGACGCGCAGCAACATCGCGAACATGCAGCGCCAGATCCGCCTGATGGGCGCGGGCTACGACTGGTCGCGCGAGCTCGCCACCTGCGATCCCAGTTACTACCGCTGGAATCAGTGGATCTTCTTGCGCCTTTACGAAGACGGACTCGCCTACAAGCGCGAGGCGCCGGTCAATTGGTGCCCCAAGGATCAGACCGTGCTCGCGAACGAGCAAGTCGAGGACGGGCGTTGTTGGCGCTGCGAGACCGTCGTCGAACGCCGCAACCTCTCGCAGTGGTTCCTGAAGATCACGTCTTACGCGGACCGCCTGCTCGAATCGATCGACCGCCTCGACGGCTGGCCGGACAAAGTCCGCACGATGCAGCGCAACTGGATCGGCCGCAGCGAAGGCGTCACGTTCTCCTTCGAGATTCCCGATCTCGACGAAGCGGTCTCCGTGTACACGACGCGCGTCGATACGCTCTTCGGCGTGACGTATCTGGCGCTGGCCGCCGAGCATCCGCTGGTCGGCAAGATCATCGACCGCCATCCGTCGCACCGCGAGGCCGTGGACGCCCTGCGCGCGTCGCTGAAGAACAAGTCTGAACTCGAGCGCACGAGCCTCATGGAGAAGAGCGGCGTGTTCACGGGCGCGTACGCGCGCAACCCGCTCTCGAACGAACGCGTGCCGATCTGGATCACGAATTACGTGCTCGCGGAGTACGGCACGGGTGCCGTCATGGGCGTCCCCGCGCACGACGAGCGCGATTTCGAATTCGCGCACAAGATGGGTCTGCCGATTGCGCGCGTTATCGAGGATCCGCACGCGCCCGTCGACGGCGCGCTCGCGGAGGCGTTCGTCGATGACGGACGCTTGATCGCGAGCGGCGACTTCACCGGCATGACCTCCGAGCGCGCGCGCCACGCCATCGCGGACCGTCTGGTCGCGCTCGGCCGCGGCGAGCGGACGGTGAATTATCGCATCCGCGACTGGCTGATTTCGCGCCAGCGGTATTGGGGTACGCCGATCCCGATCGTCTACTGCCCGGTCGACGGCGAAGTGCCTTTGCCCGATTCGGCGCTCCCGGTCGTCTTGCCGGCGAACGTGCCGATCACGGGCGAAGGCTCGCCGCTCGCGCGCGATGCCGCGTTCTTGGAAACGACGTGCCCGCGTTGCGGCGGCCCGGCGCGCCGTGAGAGCGACACGATGGATACGTTCTTCGAGTCCTCGTGGTACTACGTTCGCTATCTGGACCCGCACGACGAGCGCGCGCCGTTCGACAGCGCGCGCGTCGACCCGTGGCTCAACGTCGATCAATACATCGGCGGCTCCGAACACGCCGTGCTGCACTTGCTCTACGCGCGCTTCTTTTACAAGTATTTCCACGACAAGGGTTGGGTCCACGGGCCCGACGAGCCCTTCGAGCGCCTCTTCAATCAGGGCATGGTGCTGCGCAACGGCGAGAAGATGTCCAAGAGCCGCGGCAACGTGGTGGGCATCGACGAGACGGCCGAACGCAACGGCGTCGACGCGATGCGCTTGTTCCTGCTCAAGGCCACGCCGCCCGAAGACACGATGGAGTGGACCGACGAAGGCATCGCGGGCCGCGTGCGTTTTCTCGACCGCGTCTGGCGCGCGGCCGAACCCTTGCGCGACCGGGTCCGCTCCGTGCCGCTCGACCGGCCGCCGCAGGTTGCGGGCGACGCGCAGCGCGGGCTCGTGCGCGCGCTGCACGCGGCCCTCAAATCCGGCGCCGAGGAAACGCACACGCGGCGCTTCCACTATAATACGACCCTGGCCCGGCTCGACGAGTTGGTCAATGCCTTGACGAAATTCGGCCAAACGCCCGGAGCCGCCGGCGACCCCGCCCTGCTCTACGCCGCGCACGCGTTACCGATCGTGCTCGCGCCCTTCGCGCCGCACATCGCCGACGAGTTGTGGCACCGCTACGGCTACGCGACGTCCGTCCATCTCGAGCGCTGGATCGAGTTCGATCCCGCGGCACTGGCGGTCGACCGGATCGAGCTGGTCGTGCAGATCAACGGCAAGATCCGCGCGCGCCTCGACGTCGCGCCGGACATCGACGAAGCCGCGGCGCTCGCCGCCGCGCACGACGACCCCAACGTTCGCGCCCACCTGGAAGGCAAGACGATCCGCAAGCAGATCTTCGTCCCCGGCAAACTCCTCAACTTCGTGGTCGGATGAGAAGGCGCGTGCTGCCGAAGATGCTCGCGGCCGCGGCCGTCGCGCTGTTTCTGAGCGAGTCGCCGGCGTCGGCGCTCGATACCGTTCCCGGTCACGTCATCGTCGCGCGGGAGAACGACGACGCCGTGCTGCTCTGGGACGCGACGCCGGACGTCGCGGACATCGTGCGCGAACGCCTCTCCGATGCCGATGCGGAGAAGCGCCTCGAACGCGACGCGTTGCGCGCCCTCGCAACGTCGCTCGATCGCGTCCCGAACGCGCGCACCGTGACCTTGCGCGTGCTGTACTCCAAGATCGGCGACGTCAGCCCCGCCTACGGGAGCCCTACGTTCGCGGGCGTCGAGCGCTACGCGACGCTCACGGTCGACGCGCGCCGCGCCGCCGGCGACGACGACCGCTGGAAGGAACTCGGCCCCCGGTCCGCCGTCCCGGCGTGGATCGATTACGAGGTCGTGGGCGAATTGCCGCCGCGCTGAGAACCCAGGCTCAGACGTCCTGCGCTTCGTACATCAGCATCGTCACGCCGCCGGTCGCGAAGTTCGGCACGTCGCCCGCTGCGGCTTGACCTTCCGGCGAAGCAAACGCGGCCTGTAGATCGGCCATGCTGTCGAACTCGAGGATCGCGACCAGAAAATAGGGCGGCTCGCCCGCAGCCGCCGCGAGTTGCCCGCGATTGACGGTGTACTTCCGCAGCTTCGGAATGCGCTTCGCGATCGGAACGTGCGTTCCGAAATAATAGGCTTCGAACGCGCCGGGGTCCGTCGGCTGATTGTAGAGCACGAGAAGCTGAGCCGCCATAGTAATCGCTCCTGTCGTATCGGCGCGCGAGGATTCGCCGCCGTATGACGCGCTTCGTGGCAGTTCGCCCGGGCCCTACCGGTCGCGCGGTTCGTCGCGGGGCGGCACGGCGGGCGGATCCGTTCGGCCCGCGCGCCGTTCGACGGGCGCGGTTAGCAAAGTTCCATCGGGAAAGAGGCCGTCGTACACGGTCGGCAGCGGTTCGTACGGTTTGCGCATGACGCGAGCGAGACCCGCCCGCGCGAGGTTGGTCAGCAGTCAGAGCATCAGTGCGCCGACCAGCCGCCGTCGATCGAAATGGGCGCGCCGTTGATCGAGCGCGCCGCATCGGAGCACAAGAAGGCGCACAACTGGCCGACCTCTTGCGGTTCGATGAACGTCTTGTTCGGCATCGCTTCGAGAAAGGCGCGTTCGAGCGCCGCTTCTTCCGAGATGCCGCCGCCGTAGGAGGCGACGAGCTGCGGCGCTTGATTGCGAACCAGATCCGTCAGCACCGCGCCCGGGCAGACGGCGTTGACCGTGATGCCGAGCGGCGCGCCCTCGACGGCGCTCGCGCGCGTCAAGCCGACGACGCCGTGCTTCGCGGCGATGTACGCCGGTTTGTACGGTGACGCCACGAGCCCGTGGATGCTCGCGATGTTGACGATGCGACCGCGTTTGCGCGCGACCATGTGCGGCCACACCGCTTTGGTGGCGTAGAAGACGCCGTCGAGATTGATCGAGGTGACGAAGTCCCACTTCTCGTCGGGAAACTCGGCGATCGGCGAGACGAATTGCACGCCCGCGTTGTTGACGAGGTGATCGAGCGCGCCGAAATCTTCGGCGACGGCGTCGCACAGGCGCTTGAGCACTTCGGATTTCCGCACGTCGACCGCGTACCCGCGCGCTTTGCGCCCCGTCTCGCGCTCGATCGCGCCCGCCGCGGCGCCGGCCTCGTCGCCGTCGAGATCGAAGATCGCGACCTCCGAACCGGCCCGCGAGAGCTCGAGCGCGGCCGCCGCGCCGATGCCGCGGCTGCCGCCGGTCACGACGCTGACGCGTCCGGTCAAATCGATGAAATCCGCCGCCATCACGCGGCCAGCCGTTCGCGGAAATAGTCGACGGTCTTGCGCATGCCGTCGATGAGGGACGTGCTCGGCTTCCAGCCGAGTTCGCGCCCCGCGAGGGATGAGTCGAACTGCGCGTCGCGCACGTCGCCCGGGCGCTTGGGCAGACGCTCGACCGGCGCTTCGAAGCCCGTCACTTCCACCAAGGCCTTGTAGATCTCGTTGACGCTCGTCTTACGCCCCGTGCCGATTACGTAGGCGCCGCCGCTGCCGCGCTCGAGCGCGCGCACGTTCGCTTCGGCGACGTCGCCGACATAGATGTAATCGCGCGTCTGCTCGCCGTCCCAGTAGATCTTGATGCCTTGCCGCGCGAGGAAACGGCCGATGAAGATCGAGATGACGCCCGCTTCGCCGTTGGGATCCTGACGCGGCCCGTACACGTTGCCGTAGCGCAGCGACGTGAAGTCGAGGCCGTGTTGCGCCTTGTAGAAGCGCAGGTAGCTTTCCGCGACCATCTTGGTGATCGCGTAGGGCGATTCGGGCAGTTGCGGCGTCGCTTCGGTGATCGGTAGATTTTTCGGTTCGCCGAACGTCGCCCCGCTCGAGGCGAAGATCACCTTCTTGACGCGCGAGCGGACGCAGTTCTCCAAGGTGTTGAGTAAGCCCAGGACGTTGACTTGCGCGTCGAGCTGCGGATCGCGCGTGCTGATCGCGACGCTGTGCTGCGCGGCATGGTGGCTGACGATGTCCGGCGAGAAGTCGCGGAACACGCGCTCGAGGGCTTGATCCCGGATGTCCATGTGCAGGAACGACGCGCGCTCGGGGATGTTCTCGCGCCGCCCGCCCCCATGCGCCCAGAGGCTGTCGACCACGACGACTTCGTGTCCGGCAGCCATGTACGCATCGGCGATGTGCGATCCGATGAAGCCGGCGCCGCCGGTGATGATGATCCGCATGAAACTCCTTGGCGGCACGAGTCGACGTCGCGATGTGCCGCACGTGAACCGCGCGCACCTCGTCCCACTCGCCCTAGCATTCCTGGCCGGCATCGCGAGCGATAGTTGGAATGTCGCTCTGCCGGTGCTCGGTGTGGGCCTCGCCCTTGCGTCGCTCGCGCGCACCGTGCCCGGGGTCGTTCGTGCGAACGCACTCGCGGCCCTAGCTCTGGGAATCCTCGACGCTCGCACGCTAGCGCACGCGCCACCTGCCAACGGCGACGAACATTTCCGCCGCTTCCACGCGGTCGTGGTCGACCGCGTGATGATCGCGCCGGGGAGCGTGCAAGCGGCCCTCCGTCTCGACGACGGCAGCCTTGCGACGTTCGTATCACCGGATCCCTCGCTCACGCTCGGCGAACGGCTCCTGATGCGCGCGAAACGCGAGGCGTTCGACCTCGCGCGCAATCCGGGAGAGCCGTCGCAGCGCGAACTCGAATCCGAGCGCGGCATCGCGTGGCGCCTTGCGCGCGCGACGGTGCTCGCGCGCGCGCCGCCGGATGGCCGCGACCCGAGCCTGTGGATTCCGCGCGTCCGCGCGTGGGCTTCCGAACGGCTGCATGCCGTCCTCCCCGAGCCCGGCGCGACGATTCTCGCGGGCGCGATGTGGGGCGAACGGGGAGCGCTCCCGCCCGACCTGCGCGAGGAGTTTCAGGAGACCGGCACCGTGCACGTCCTCGTGACCGCGGGCCTCCACCTGGGCGTCGTCGCGGGCCTCGCACTGACACTGCTGAAAGGACTGCGCGCCGGCCGCGCGGGTTCGGCGCTGGGGACGATCGCGATCGTGTGGGCGTACGCGGCGTTCAGCGGCGCGCATCTGCCGTCGGTGCGCGCCGCGACGATGCTGAGCTTCGCGCTGCTCGCCTACGCGACGGGGCGCGAAGCGTTCTCGTGGAACGCCCTCGCCGCCGCTGCGATCGTCGTGGCCGCGACGCGACCCGCGTCGGTCACCAGCGTGTCCTTCGGGCTCTCGTTTTCGTGCGTCGCGGCGATCTTCGCGTTCGCACCGCCGCTCGCGCGCGCGTTCGCTCGTGCCGGACTGCCGCACCTCGCGTGCGAGACGTTCGCGGTGACGCTCGCGACGCAACTGGGGACGTGGCCGCTGACCGCGTCCGCCTTCCTCGTGCTCGCGCCGTATGCGCCGCTGGCGAACGCCGCCGTCGTGCCGGTCGTCGGCGTCGCGATGCTGGCGGGTTTCGCGACCTTGGCCGCGACGCCGGTGCCGCCGCTCGCGGCGCTGTTCGCGAACCTCGACGTGTCGCTGCTCGACTGGATCGCGAGCGTCGTGCGCGTGGTGGCGCGACTGCCCGGCGCGCGCCTCGTCGCGACGCCGCCGCCGCCGTGGACGATCGCGACCTACGATCTCGCACTCGTCGCCGCGGCGGCGTGCATCGCGCGGGAGCGAGCCTGGCGCGCGTTCGCGTTGATCGCCGCGGGCAGCGCGCTCTGCCTGTGGCCGCCGCGAGTTCCCAATCACGATCTGCGCGTCACCGCGATCGACGTCGGCCAAGCCGACGCGCTGCTCGTGCAGACTCCGCGCGGTCACGCCTATCTCGTCGATGCGGGCGGACGCCTGGAACGCGGTCCGGGCCTCGGTGGCGCATCGACGGCCGAGGACGTCGGCACGCGCATCGTGGCGCCGTTCCTGATCCGGTCGGGCATCCATCATCTCGACGCGATCTTCTTATCGCATCCGCACGGCGATCATGCAGGCGGCGTGGCCCCGGTGCTGCGGATGCTCGGCGCGAACGGCTTCGCGGATAGCGGGCAATCGTATCCGGGGCACGCGTATCACGACGCGCTCGACGTCGCGCGCGAGGCGCACGTTCCGATGTTGGAGCCGCGCGGCGGCGACGTGTGGCACACCGATGACGGCGTGACCTTCCGCTTCTACGGGCCGACGTTACCGTATATTACGGGTTCGCGAAGCGATATTAATAGTAATTCCTTGGTGTTCCGGTTGGAGTACGGACGCTTCCGGATGCTTTTCATGGGCGACGCCGGTCGCGAGACGGAAGAGCGCCTGCTCGCCGTCGGTGACGATCTGCGCGCCGACGTGCTCAAAGTCGGGCATCACGGTTCGGCGTACGGCACGACGCCCGAGTTCTTGCGCGCCGTCGAGCCGAGCGCTGCGATCATCTCCGTGGGGAGAAACAATCTGTTCGGCCATCCAGCGCCATCAACGCTCGAGGCGCTTCGCGTCGCGGGCGTCGCGACGTACCGGACCGACCGCGACGGAGCGGTGACGCTGGAAAGCGACGGCACGCACGTTCTGGCGAGAGGCTTCCTGTCGTCCGCGCATTCGGATGCACCCGGCACTGCGCCATGATCGGATTACTGCGGAGGAGGGCCGCCATGCATCGCGCCGGTGTTGCGAGAGATCAGCGCGTGGGGGAGATGGGGAAGCCTCGGAGACTTGACGCCCGGGAGGTAGTGTGGACGGATCGGGCGGCCCCGACCTGAGTCGCTTGCGCACGTGATGGGGCGCGCCGTGCCTCCGGCCGAATCACGGTAGTCATGCAAATCCAGACGTTCGCGGACTTGCTGAAGCACTTCCGAGTCGCCGCAGGTTTATCGCAGGAAGAGCTTGCCGAACGCGCGCGTATGAGCGCTCACTCGATCAGTTCGATCGAGCGGGGCGTACGGCGGGCGCCGTACCGCGACACCGTTGCGCTCTTGGTCGAGGCACTGGCGCTCGACCCTGCGGATCGCCAGTCGCTCGAAGCGGCGGCCGAGAAGGGTCGCAAACGAGCGCCCCGAGCGATATCCGACCGTCCATCCACCGTGCCGGCGAACAACCTCCCCGCACAGCTCACCTCGTTCGTCGGGCGCGTGCATGACGTCGAGGAAATTGAGGCACTGCTCGGAGCGAACCGGCTCGTCACCATAACCGGAGCGGGCGGCATCGGCAAGACTCGCGTCGCGCTCGAGGTGTGTTCGCGGATCGCAGGTAGAGGGCTCGACGGTCTGTGGTTCGTCGACCTCGCTGCGGTCTTGGACGGCTCGTTCGTAGCGGCGACCATCGCGACCGCGGCCGGCGTACGCCTGAGCGAAGGCGACTCGAGCGCAGCTCTCGCGGCTGCGCTTCGCCATGCCGCGATGCTGCTCGTGATCGACAACTGCGAGCACCTTCTCGCAGCGGTGGAAGCCGTGACGGTTGACCTGCTGCGGTCATGTCCGCGGCTGGCGGTGCTTGCGACGAGTCGCGAGCGGCTTGGAAGCCCCGGCGAAGCCGTTTATCGTCTCGCGCCACTGCCGATGTCGACGGCGGTGGACTTATTCGTGCAGCGAGCGGGGCTTTCGCGTGCGAGCGGCGAGCAGCTCGCGATCGCCGCCGAGATCTGCAGAAAGCTCGATGGCATTCCTCTCGCACTCGAATTAGCGGCGGCGCGCGTTCCCGTGTTCGGCCTGACCTCATTACGCGACCGCCTCGGCGCGCACTTCAAACTGCTGTCGCGGGGAAGTCGCGGGTCGCCGGCGCGGCAGCAGACGATGCAAGCCGCGATTGCCTGGAGCTACGATCTCCTGTATGCGAACGAGCGCGCACTCTTTCGCCGGCTTTCTATTTTCGCCGGCGGCTGGCGCCTTGAAGCCGCCGAGGCGGTGTGCGTCGGCGACGGACTTGCAGCGGCCGATGTCGTCGACGGCCTCGTTTCGCTGGTCGAGAAGTCGCTGGTCGTAGCCGACGACAGCGGACAATTCGTGCGCTATCGGTTTCTCGAGCCGACGCGTGCGTTTGCGTTCGATCAACTGACCGCGTCGGGCGAGCAACCGCAACTCGCGGCGGCCCACGCGCGCTGGATGGGGGACTTTGCCGACTGGGCGTACGAGGAGTATCATCACGTCCCGCCCCGGAGGTGGTCGGAGTTCGTCGCGCCGGATCTCGACAATGCGTACGTCGCAGTCTCTTGGGCACTCGGCGACGGCGACGACATCCGGCTCGCGGCTCGTATCGTCGCGGGGCTCCGCGGTGCATTTACCGACTCAGCGGGATCTCTTACGGAATTCACCAGTTGGATTACGGCCGCCCTCGACCGAATCGACGTATCAGAAGAACCGGCGTTGCACGCCCATTTGCTCCGCGCACTGATGACAGTTCACGGTGGCGCTCAGTTGATCGCCGACGCCGAACGCGCGATCCCGCTCTTCGAGAAGATCGATGAGGTCTTCGGCCTCGGCCGTTCCCTCGAGTTGCTCGCGTCGGGATATCTCGAGTGCGGCGAGCCGGAAAAGGCAGCCGAAGCCGTCGATCGAGCTTTGCTGCTCTACCGCGATCGCGGGCTAGGCCGGACGTCCGCCTACGCCGTTGCACTCGACACGCGCGCCAACGTTTTGCAAGAACAGCGCCGCTTCGAGGAAGCCGAGCGCGATCAAGCCGAAGCGCTCTCGATCGCGCAATTTCAAGAAGACGACTGGTTCGCGCTCCATCTGCAGATCAGCCGCGCGGCCGTAGCGCTCACGGCAAACGAGCCTGGGCGCGCGGTTGCCATCGCCGAAGCGGCGGTCGCGGAGGCGCGAGAGCTACGTTCGTCGCGCTATGAGATCTATGCGCTGATAAATCTCGCCGCAGCACGGCTCGCGCTCGACGACCTTTCAGGTGCGCACGAGGCGGCGCTAGCCGGACTTCGGTTAGCTCGGTATCGCGACCGCATCAGCGGATCGGTTGCGATCTTGTTCATCGCGACCGTCGCGGCTTTGCAGGGGCGTTCGCGTGGTGCGGCAAGGCTACTCGGCTACGTCGACGCTTGGGCCGCGGACGGGTTCCGCTGGGGCACGACCGAGGAGGTATTTCGCGGCCGCCTCGTCGCGGCACTGCAAGCGAACTTGAGTCCCCAGGAGCTCGCGGCCGACCTAGCCCTCGGCGCGCGGCTCAGCGACGAGGCCGCCGCCGAGGAGGCGCTCCGGGCCTGACCTCGGGCGCGACGGCCTAACTGTGCCAGATAACCGTCCGAGTGTGCCTTGGGAGCGGTGCGGCGCTGGGATAGCCTTCAGTCATGCCGTACATCGCCGTCGCCGAAGACAACTCCGGGCCCGTCGACCTCTATTTCGAAGATCATGGTGCGGGTGCGACCGTCGTCCTCGTACACGGCTTTCTGTCCAGCAGCCGGTCGTGGGAGAAGCAAGTCCTCGCTCTCTACCGCGCCGGGTTTCGGGTGGTCGCCTACGACCGCCGAGGGTTCGGCCGATCGAGCAAGCCGGCCTTCGGCTACGACTTCGACACCCTCGCCTCCGACCTTCACGCGCTCATGACGACGCTCGAACTCCGCGACGTCGCGCTCGCGGGGTTCGGGATGGGGGCCGGCGACGTCGCCCGGTACTGCTCGCGTCACGGAAGCAAGGGAGTTCGTAGCGTTACCTTCGTCTCGGGCATCACGCCGGCGACGTGCCCCAAACCGGAAAATCCGGACGGCATCGACGCAAGCGACGTCGATCGGGTGCAACGCGAGATCGATGCGGACCGCTACGCATTCTCAGCGCGCTTCATCGCGACGGCCTACGATACCGGGGAGCCGCTGCGGCACAGGGTCAGCGACGAACTGCTCGCGCGAGATGCAGCCGTCGCCGCAGAGGCATCACCGTTCGCACTACGCGACGCCGTTCACGCGTGGCGTGAGGACTTCGGTCCGGACCTCGACCTGATCGACGTTCCCACCCTCATCGTTCACGGCGACTCGGATCGCGTCGTGCCGCTCGCGGTCACGACGCGACGATTGCTCGCACACGTCCAGCACCCGACGTTGAAAGTTATCGAGGGCGCTCCTCACGCTCTGTTCTGGACGCACGCATCGAGCGTCAATACCGCGATGCTTGGATTTCTCCGCTAGCCACTCCACCACACACACATAATGCACGCAGTGCAAGAAAGGTCTCCTGTCATGGCCAACTTCCTCTCCAACGCCCTGAAGCACGTCCTGATCGCCGCATCGTTCACCGGAGCCGCGGCAACGGGCGCCGCCGCCGCGACGAAACCCACGATCGTCCTCGTGCACGGCGCCTTTGCCGACGCGTCGAGCTGGAACGGTGAAGTTACGCGGTTGCAACGAGCCGGCTATCGTGTGATCGCGCCGCCGAACCAGCTGCGCGGAATCGAAAACGATGCGGCATCGGTTGCATCGCTGCTGAAAACCATCAACGGTCCGATCGTACTCGTCGGCCACTCGTACGGCGGACCGGTGATCGAAGCCGCGGCCTACGGCAACCCGAACGTCAAAGCACTCGTCTTCGTCTCTGCGTATCTCCTCGATGAGGGCGAGTCGGTCGCGGGCCTCGGCGAAAAATTCCCCACGAGCCAGCTCACGCCGGCCGCCTTGACGAAGGTTCCGTTCGCGACGGCAACCGGTGAGGATGCAGATCTCTACGTCAACCCGCAGGCGTTCCATTCGGTGTTCGCCTCGGGCCTACCCGAAGCACAAGCGTCGATTCTCCAGGCGACGCAGCGTCCGCTGGCTGCCAGCGCACTGAGCGGTAAAGCGACCGCACCCGCGTGGAAATCGATTCCGTCGTGGGCCGTGCTCTCCACCGAAGACCTCGTGATTCCGCCGGACGAACAGCAGTACATGTACGATCGTGCCAAGGCCAAGATCACGCCCGTCGCGGCCGGCCACACCGCACTCGTCTCGCACCCCGAACTCGTTACGAAAGTGATCGAGGAGGCAGCTGCCACGGTGCGCTAGGCACGATACCCTCGAACGGCGCGATGCAGCCAAAGCGGTTGCGTCGCGTCCTTCATTAGGGCCGAACTCCTCGCTTGAGGACGGCGCACTTCGCGATAAACTCCTGCGGAGATTACGCGGACGGCGGGGAAGCGTTTTCCGGACACGCGTATCGCGATGCGCTCGAGGTCGCGTGCGAAGAAGCCGTTCCGATGCTGGAACCGCGCGGCGGAGGCGTGCGGCATACGGACGACGAGGCAACGTTCCGGTTCTACGGGCCGGCGTTTTCCTACATTGCGGGTCGCCATCGGATCTTGACGTGAAGTTCTACTGCGGCCCGTTGTAGGTGCACTTGCCGCTGGCGGCGATGCCGATCTGCGGCGGCGGCGCGGCCGGGAACGGCGTCGTCACGGCGACCGGGCTTGGATCGCTCGCCCAGTGGACGGTGTTCGTGACCTGAGAGTTGAGGGATTGGATACTCGACGGGTTGTAGCAGAACATGAGCTGCGAGACGTTCACTCCACGTTCGAAGTATTCTTTCGACGACGAGATCGTCGACAGCGATCCGAGCGCGCTCTGAAGGTAACCCGGCACCGTCACTTGCGCGGTGATCGACGGATGCTGGATGTCGAGGACGTCGTCTTCGACCTGAGTATGCTGGTACGTTTGACCGTTTTGCGTGTAGTACGACACCGTGCCCGGCGCCGAACCGCCGATGCCGTAGGGATAACCCGTCGTCGTGCATGCGGTGAGTTGAACGTTGCTCGGCGTGAAGATCGGTGGGCTCCCAACGTTGGTACTCGTGATCGTGGAATACGGAGCGCCGTCCGACAGTTGGGAGGCGATCGGCGTCGCGCAGGGGATCGGCGGCGCCGCCGCGCTCGACCCGAGCTGGGCGTACATGGCAAGGAAACTATAGTCGCTGTACGGAGTTTTCTCTTCGAATAATGCGGCGTAGCGAACGGCCTGTTCGATGCGTTCGTACTGGACCGCGGCCCGAATCGACCAAAGCACGCCGAATAGAGCCAACAGCAGCATCGGCATGAAGATGGCGGTCTCGACGAGGGCTTGGCCACGACTGGCGGATACGTGCGAGCGCATCAGAGAGGTGCCGTCTGCTGGCAGAGCTCAGCTTGCGTGAAGCCCGTCGTATCGTACAGCGCGATCGGCACCGATGTCCACCACGAGGCCAACGCCTCGAAGTCGTCGCCGAACCCGTTGAGCGTGTACGGCATCGACGTCGAGAAAGGCCGAGCCGTATAAGCCAGCGCCGGGTACGACGTTTCGTACCACGGCCGTGGCGACTGGCTCGAGCCGTACGTGTCCTGCGTCGCGTATGACGGGTCGCTCGCGTCGTTGTAGATTTCCGTTGGTGCGAATACGCCGCCGAGGATCGAAGCCGGATCGACGCCCGGTGCGAGCCATTCTTCGTTGATCGGAACGTTCGTCGCCGCGGCTCGGCCGATGACCGTAAACGGCTGCGGACTGAGGCCGAAGAAATTGAAGTGTACGAACGGCTGAACGGTCGCGCAAGCTGCAACCTCGAGGCGCGCCGGCTCCCAAACGTTGGTCGGCGTGGTCGTCTGCGAGAAGCCGCCCATTTGGACGTAGCCCGCATCGCGACCGACGCCCTGTGTCGTCGTTCGGTAACTGTAATCGACCATCGTGTATGTGAAGGCGCAATCGATAGGGAAATTGCAGGAGCTTCCCGACAAATGCAGGTTCCACTGCACGTCGTAGGCTTGCTGTTCCGCCGACATCTGTTCGGCCGTCGCTTCGATGATCTCGATGTCTTTGGTGTAGCGCGCGACGGACTTCAGATACTGATTGTAAAGATTCTTGTAGATCCAGAAGCACGAGCCGCCAGGATTGCTCGCCGACGGGGTAGCGCTCAGGCTCGCCGCTGCCGGGAACGTGCATCCGCCGTTACCGATCGTGCTCGTCGTATTGAGTCCGCCGTTGGTCGGATGGTAGACGCCGACGTCGAGCATGGCCTGCAGTAAGTGACGGATCCTCCACTCCTCGACGTCCGCCGTGTACAACAGAACCGTCATCTTGTTGAAATTGAGCGACTGAAATGCGAGGGCCGCCGACGCCGCTGCGTCGGCTGCGGTCTGCGCTCGCATCTGCCAATGCAACGTGTTCGCATAATTAAATGAGAAGAACATCAGTGACAGCGACGTGAGGATGGCGAGGACATACATCGGCAGCGTCTGCCCGCGCTCGTACCGGTGCGCCGTTCGAACGGAGGTCATGTACAGTTCAATCCCGGATGCATCTGATTGTTTCCATATTGGCTCGCGCTCGTGTAGGGCGTCCCAACGGCGGCGGTCGTCGATCCCGAAGCGTTCACGTCGGTCGCGTCCCATTGATAGATGTGTACGAGCTGGGAGAGGGTATCGCCGTAACCGGTGTCTTGATTGATGATGTCGTACGTGTTCATCGAACCGATGAGGAATGGGGGCGGTGTGGCGCCCGTCGTGTGGGCCGGTTCCGCGATGTCGCTCGGACGCTGAGCGTTCACCAGGTAACTCTCCAAGCCGGCGTAGTATTGTTGGTGACAGAACATCTCTGCGAAGGTATACGTATTGAGGTACGTGTTAGCGCTTCCGGGGCTAGAACCGAACGGACCCGCGCCAAGGTGCGTGTTGTTGCCGGCGGAACGGCCCCAGTTGTCCTGATCGAGAAATTCGGCCGATCCGAGCGCGAGTATCTGCTGATCGGAGTTCGGACACGTCAATCCGAACAGCGGCTGAACGCCCTTACCGCCACCTTCCAGACAAACCGACATCCGCGACATGCTTACATAGCTGAACGGCACGTCTTGGGCGCTACCGAAAAACGAACTCACGAGAGGTGTGGAACTCGTGTACCCGGTTCCAGCGACGTCGTATTGCGAGTTCGTCTGCCAGTTGAGCGGTTCGATGGCCGAACCGTGCACGCCGAACGTGCTCGCGCCGTTCAAGAAGCGAGCGAGGATGCCTGCGTCGCCCGTGGCGTTTACCGTCGCCTGCAGGTTCGAGGGGCGCAGCAGAGACGTTCCTCCGCTCCGCGCGCTCTGGTTCGTTGGATACGCCACCGAGACGTCTGCAGGGTCGATGGTAGGGGCGTTCGAGGCGACGGCGATCGGTAACGAATTGATTTGTGGGAAAATGTTCGTCACCGTCTGTTGATTTGCGGCGGCGCTCTTCGCGTAGTTGAGCGAATACTCGTGGGCGCCGACGAAAGCGGCCCCGTCGGCCATGAGTTGCAACCCTCCGACGACACCCATCTGAATGGCGCCGAGCACGACGACCAGAAGAAACGAGAGCACGAGCGCCGTCTCCGGAATGGCCGCCCCACGCACCAATCCGACGAACTTCATACTACCGCTCGCTTTCATGCCATAGTATGTCGTAAAAGTACAATTTCACAAATACCGGTAGGAGCCAATTGTGATGTGGGACACATCTTGGGGTCGCACCTAAGGTCCGTCGTTTCGCGTTCGACCTACAGTAGGAATCCGGTTTCGTGGATTGGACATGTTGAAAACCGTGGAGGAGTCTTCCGCTTGAAGCACCTGGCGGCGCGTGCGCTCGCAGATACGATGACGGTTACTCATCGTTTCCGAAGCATGTTCTGCTCTTCCGCGCGAGCGGAGGCGGGTCAGGTGCTCGTGGAGTATGCGCTCGTCTTGGGATTTGTCTCGATCGTCATGATGGCGGGCCTGACGCTGTTGGGCCAGACGACCTCACAAGTTCTCAATCTATTCCAGACGAATCTGACCGCGTACGACACGCGTCACGCCTAGCTGATCTCCTGCGCCGGGCCGTTACGCCTGGTCGACGTTATCCGCGGCCCTGCACCGTGACGCCGACGGCTCGATCGGTGTAGAGGAGCCCGTTATTGAAGTCGAGGTAGATCGTGCGATTGCGCGTTTCGATCGGCGTGCGCAAAGAAGTCGAGCCGAATTGGGTCCAGCAGTTGCGGAAGGTTTCGAGCGCATCGGTCGAATCCGCGGTGAGATCGCGATCCTCTGCATAATGCACCATGATCGAGGAATAATGCGCGCAGTCGAGATCGATGAGGATGTACGAATCGTCGACGGCGACGGCACGTGCCGACGGCGGCGCGAGGGGTAGAGCTCGTCGCGTGTACGTCCGGCCGCGAAAGGTGACGTCGATCCTGCCGAGACGATGCTCGATATCCGGCGTGGCGGGAGCATCGGCCATATAGGTTAGCCCCGGATGCGCATCTCGCACGAGGGAAGCGGGGCGAACGAATACGATGCGGCCTTCGCGGTCGTATCCCGTAAACTGCGTCTCGCCGGTTTCGCTCGGCGGCAGGAGCGCGCCGCCCCCGATGACGGCCTCGACCGTGTACGTCCAGCTGCTTCTCGATCCGCGTCGACCTTCGGTGAAATAGAGGTGGAGGATGCGTCGGTCCGGTGGAATCGTCGCGCTCGGATCGTATCTGCCGATGTGACGGACGAGGCTCCTGGTCTGCATTCTCTGCACGAAGAAAACGGGCACGGCCAAGACGACGACGGCCATCAACAGTGGAATGAGCCAGCGCAACGGGCGAACGGTCACCGGCAGAGCTCCTCTTGCTTTTCCCGGTTATCGGAGAAAACGCACGGCGAACGTACGCGCGGTGCGGGCAGGCTCCGGGCCGCGGCTATCTGACCGTCGAACCCGCTCACTCCCCGGGATGGTAGGTTCGTTCCGTATGCCCCGCCAGCTCGTCGGGATAAAAGTAGACCGGTCGAAGGTCGCCCGTGCTGTAGCGAATCGCTTGGTCGTCGAAATGGGGCGAACGTGGATCGCCGCTTTCCCCGCCCGCGGAGACCGCGATCGCGCGAACGCGCTCGCCGAACTCGACGATCGCAACGAACGTGTTGCCGTCGGTACCGTAGCGCTTCTTGGTATGCTCGCCGGGCGACGTGTCGAAGGCCGCAAGCGACCCCCAATCGCCCGAAACGAACGGCACCGGAATGCTCGGCGCCTCGTCGTCGAAATGCGGTCGGACGTCGTCGCTCAAACGTTGAAATCGATTGATCGTTCCCAACGGCGTTCGCCACGTCCCGAAACCGGCGGATATGCGGTCGACCGCGAGGGCGAAGGCCTGCAGTTTCCGCCGCGACGAGGTTGCGAGCAAGGCTTGCAGGTCGACCGACCCCACTTCGCGGGCGAGTTCGTCGGCCCAGACCGCGGCGAGTGCGGTGGGCACGGATTCGTTCGACCAGCGATCGTCCCAAGAACGTAAGGCGCCGATCGGTCCGGCCAGCTTCGCGGCGAGCGGATCGGTCGCGGGTAACGCTCGATACGCCCGAACGAGCGAAGGCACGAGGGAACCGAAGAAGGGCAGATTCCGATCGAACGCGAGCGCCCGCAGCCGCTCGAGCGTGAAGTCGTGACGCCCGCGCAGCAGCATCGCCGCGTGCAAGCCGCGCGCGTCTTCGCCGGCCGTATCCATGTATTTGGGATACCGGCTCCGTTTCGGACTATCGGGGCCGGCCGCGGAATAGGGCCAGTCGTTCGTGTTGAAGACCCAGCCCGTCGACGGATCGACGACGTCGGGTTCTTCGCCGAGCGAGAGCATTCCGTGCCAGTCGGTCGCCGGATTCGATCCGTCGACCGGCTTCGTGTAGTCGAACCGGTCGTCGCGTCGCGCGACGAAGTCGGTCATCATGAAAGCGATCTCACCTTTGTCGTCGGCGAAGATCGTGTTGTTGGACGAGTTGGCGCGCAGCCCGGCGATGCGATAGAACGAGGCATAGTCGGTCGCCTTCGTCCGCAAAAATCCTGATTCGAGCGCTTCCACCGGACGATACATCAGCTTTTCCGCGATCCACCTGCCGTGTTCCGATGCGACGATCGGCCCGTGACTCGTGCGGTAGACGGTAAACGTCCGGCGCGCGAGCGATCCGCCGGCCGTGCGATACCGGACCACGATCTTCGATACCGTTACCGGGTGCAACGCGCCGCCGTAGCGATAGAAGAGCCGTGCGCCGCGCCGGACGATCGTCTCGGCATACCGGTCGACGTTATTCACGCCGCTCGAGGTATGCATCCAACCCGCGTGCGCGTTAAAACCTTGGTAGATGAAAAACTGCCCCCACGTGACGGCTCCGTACGCGTCGAGGCCCTGGTCGCTCGACATCTGCAATTCGGAACGGAAGAAAAACGACGTATGGGGATTGATCAGCAGCAGGGCGTGGCCGCCGGCGGTGTCTTTGGGTGCGATCGCGATGCCGTTCGAGCCGAAACGCCCGAGGAACGACGGCCGTGCGAACGCGCTTCGCGTCGCGGCGCCGGAGCCGTAGAATGCGCGCAACTGTGGAAGATCGACGTCCTCCACGTCGGGGCCGATCGTGCCGTCGGAAAAGCTGAGCGTCATCCACGGTTCGAAGTGGGTGATGACGCGCGGGTGCACGTTCGGATGCGTCGCGAGGAAAAAGTTGAGGCCGTCCGCCCACGAGTCCATCAACGCGCGCAGCCAGCGTGGACTGGCGCGGTATTTCGCCTTGAGATCGATCGGGTCGATGAAGAGCTTCGCCCGGAGGTCGCCGTAGAGGGCGGTCGGACCCGTGCTCTCGGCCAGTCTGCCGAGATCCACGAGATAGTTGGTTTCCACTCGGTTGAAGTCGTCTTCCGCCTGCGCGTACGCCATCCCGAAAACCGCATCGGCGTCGGTCGAGCCGTGCACGTGAGCGATGCCCCAGTCGTCGCGAACGATCGTGACCCGCGCGGCCCGCGCACGCGATGCGGCCTCGTCATCGCCCGCGCAGGCCGGCGTGAAAGCCGCCAGGCCGAACACGACCGCGAGCGTCCCCAGAGCGAGTCGATTTTTCATCACATGCCTCCGCCGCCCCAAACAGCCGTGCAAGCCGGCAGGCGGTACCGGATCCGGCGACGCTTCGCCCGCCGTTCGCCCATGCCTCGTGCGCCGCACGAGCGACTTCGGGGTACCCGTAGCGTTGAGGATGAGTCGGCCGTTCCCGCGGTCAAGACCGTTCGATGAACGCGCGCGGCCCGTCGATCGAGAACGTCCATCTCGTCGACGGAACCTACGAACTTTTCCGCCACTACTACGCGTTGCCGTCCGTACGCGACGACCAAGGCCGCGAGGTTGCGGCCGTCCGCGGGGTGGTGGCTTCGCTGCGCGGACTGGTGCGTGAGGGCGCGACCCACGTTGCCGTCGCCACCGATCGCGTCATCGAGTCCTTCCGCAACGCCTTGTGGCCCGGCTACAAGGACGGCAGCGGCATCGATCCGCTCCTCTACGCGCAGTTTCCGTTACTCGAGGACGCGTTGGCCGAAGCGGGTTTCGTCGTGTGGCCGATGGTCGAGTTCGAAGCCGACGACGCGCTGGCCGCCGCGGCCGCGTCGGCCGCCGCCGATCCCCGGGTCGGGCGCGTCGTGATCTGTACGCCCGACAAGGATCTCGCGCAGTGCGTGCGCGCGGCGCGCGTCGTGCAGTTGGATCGGCGCAAACGAGCGACCTACGATGAGGCCGGCGTCGTGGCGAAGTTCGGCGTGAAGCCCGAAAGCATTCCCGATTACTTGGCACTCGTCGGCGATGCCGCCGACGGTTTCCCCGGCCTGCCCGGCTGGGGCGCGAAATCCGCGGCGAAAGTCCTCGCGCGCTACGCGCACCTCGAAGCAATCCCGGCCGAAGCGCGCGACTGGGACGTCGCCGTCGGCAGTTCCGAGAAACTCGCGCACGTGCTGACCCGCGAGCGCGACCGCGCATTGCTCTTCCGAACGCTCGCGACCTTGCGCACCGACATCGACCTCTTCGATGACGTGGAATCGCTCCGCTACCGTGGCGGCACCGTGCCCACCTAATCCGTTACCGTTACAGCGTTGCGTTTGCCGGCGCGACTTCACGGCGGAACACGCGGGAAACGCTTCGGATCAGTTTGCGGCGCCTGCCGTTGCCCGGCTCGCGACGTGCCGTTGCGACCGTCGTTCCGGAACGCCGATCGCCGCGACGAACGCGAGCGCGCACAACGCCGATAGCGCCGACATCGTCGCGGGAAGTCCGTGCACGTCCGCGATGCGACCCAGAGCCGGGCTCGCGATGCCGCCCAGGCTGACCGCCAGGCCGAGCGTCACGCCGGAGGCGAGACCCATGCGGTTCGGCAGAAACTCCTGCCCGAGCACGACGTACGACGCCTGCGAAGCGACGAGCGTAAAGCCGATGATGCCGACGGCCACGATCGCGAGAACGAGCGGTAATCCGCGCACGGTCGCGGCGACGAAGGCGGCCATCAGCAGCGCGCTCGCGCCGGTCGAAGCGATGAGGACGAAGCGTCGTCCGTACCGGTCCGCCACCGGGCCGCCGGCGAGCGTGCCGAGCACGCCGCTGGCGAGCAGAACCGTCAACGCGAGCGAGGCGACGGGCGCCGGCGCGTGCAGCACGCTGACGAAATATAAGGGTACGAAACCAACCAGACCAAGAAACGCCATCGAACGCAGAATCACGAAGAGGCTCAAGCGCGCGAAGGCGGCGACGTCGTCGCGCTCGCCGGCCGCACGCGTCGCTCGGCGCGCGGGCGCGAGACCGTGCAGGCGCGGCAGTTCGAGCGCGAGCAGACCCGCCATGAGCGCCACGGGCACGAACGCGATGAGACTACCGGATAAACCAAACGTCACGACCGCGCCGCCGGCCAGCAGTGGGCCGATCGCGAAGCCCGCGTTACCGCCGGCCGCGAACCACCGCATGCCGCTCGTCTTGCGTTCGCCCGCCACGAGGTTCGCGAGCCGTGCCGCTTCGGGGTGGAAAGCCGCCACGCCGAGGCCGCTCAGCAGCGCGGCGGCCAGCATCAGCGCGTAATTCGGCGCGACGCCGACGAGTGCCACGCCGCCGCCCGCGAAGAGCAGTCCCACGGGCACGACCCAGAGCAGCGGCTTGCGGTCGGCCAGCCAGCCGATCCCGGGCTGCACCACCGAGGACGCGACGTTGGCCGCGAGGATCAGCGTGGCGGCCGAGGTGTAGTTCAAGCCGCGCGCGGCGATGAGAAAGGGCAGCAGCGCCGGCAGAAAGCTCTGGTTCAGGTCGTCGGCGACGTGGGAAAGCGCGAGCACACCCATCGCGCGGCGGTCCATCTTCTGCAAGTTGCACATCCTCCGGTCTCAGCGTAGCGGAAAGCGCGGCTTCGTGCATTCGATGATTGGACTCCAACTATCGCGAAACGGTCATGATGGCCCGCAGTACCGACCCGAAGACCTATCAGACCGTGCGCGCGCCGATCGCGGTCATGGCCAAGGACTACGCCGGCGAGACCGAGATCGGCGCGCACGCGCACGCTCGGGCACAGCTCGTGTACGCCACGGCCGGCGCCGTGCGCGTTACCACGCCCGTGGCGACCTGGATCGTGCCGCCGAGCTGCGCCGTGTACATCCCGCCGCTCGTCGAACACGCCACGGCGACGCTCGGTCCCGTGCAGCTGCGAACGCTCTACATTGCGGCAAGCTTGGCCAAGCGAAGCCTATCGCCGGAGCCGCGGGCGGTCGCGGTGTCCGCGTTCTTACGCGAGTTGATCCTGCGCGCGCTTCACGTGCCGCTGCATGACGAGCCCGATGCCACCGCGCGCCGGATTTTCGGCTTGATCGTCGATGAGTTGCGGGCGCAGCCCGCGCTGTCGCTCGTGCTTCCAGTCGGGGGCGATGCGTTCGAGGAGTTGTGCGACGGGCTGCTCCGCGACCTCGCGCGTTTGCCGACGGTCGAAGCGGTTGCGCGAAGCTTTAACGTGAGCGAGAAAACGTTCAGGCGCCGCTTCGCGGAAGCGACGGGCATGACGTTCGGCGCGTGGTGCCGGCGCGCGCGGGTGTTGGCTTCGGTGGCGCGGCTCGGCGCGGGTGAACCGGTGACGACGGTGGCGCTCGATCTCGGCTACGCGAGTCCGAGCGCCTTCACGGCCATGTTCCGGCGTGAACTCGGCGCGCCGCCGACGCGCTATCTGCGCTCGCGCTGACTCGGTCCTCACGCGTCGCATTCGCCGTCCGGACCGGCGACCACAACCACATAACCGTCCGAATCGCGCAACCACATCTCCCGGTGCGAAGGGTTCGGATTGACGTGCGGCTCCAAGATGACCTCGGCGTTCAAACCGCGAGCTCGTCCGACGGCCGCATCGAAATCGCTGACCTCGAACCACAGGACGACGCCGTGTCCCGGCGGCGCAGCGTCCGCGTTGACGAGGTTGGGATGTTCCTCTTCGTCCCACGCGTGAAGCTGCAGAAGCATGCGGCCCGAAACCGAGATCCGATCGTACGTGTCGCGATGACTGTGCTCCGGAAGGGAATCCGCGCCGAGTAATTCCGTATACCAACGACTGCTCGCCCGAACGTCGCGCACGGCTACGAGCGGTTGCGATTGAACGCTGGACCTCGTTGCAGGCACGCCCACCAAGATTCTCCTTTTGCTTCCGCGCAGGATCCGAACGCGCGATCCCCTCGTGAGGCATCGCCGGCGACCATCGGCGTCTTGTGGCGACGATCCCGGGCGTCTGCGCGACAGCATAACACATCCTGAACGACCGTTCAAGGCTTCCCGAGCCCGGAACAGCGGCCGTTATCGACCGCACTTTCGGCGCTCCCGAGTGGATTGCGCCCGCGCGCAGTGCTCGCCGGAGAGGAACGTCGAACAGCAGCCTCGCGAGTAACCGTCGCCTGCACGAGACAACTTCAACGACGTAGCGTTAGTGATTATTGTATTAGCACGTATCACGCCTTCAACGCGACGAAGGGTCTCGTTTCGCGCGTGCCAAAGATCGGTTCGCGATAAGCTCGTCCGATTCGGGCTCGAACCCCGCTGCTCTGGGAGATTTCGACGCCGTCCGCAAGCGCGAATGCGTGCGCCGGCGCCCAACGCAAAACCGTTCATGCCGAAACTCTTGATCGTCCAATCCTCGGCGTACCGCTCGTTCCACGATCGCCGTCCGTATCGAATTCGGCAACGGAAATTGATCGGTGCGGTACTGCCGTATCTCGCCGCGCTCGCGCCGCCGGATTGGGACGTAACGCTGCTCGACGACGCGCTCCAAGAGCCCGACTACGGCCAACCGTACGACGTCGTCGCGATCTCGGTCCGCACCGTTACCTCGCTTCGCGCCTATGAAATCGCCGCCACGTTTCGCCAACGCCACGTTCCCGTCATCATGGGCGGGCCGCATGCGACGTTTTGGCACGAAGAAATGGCCGAGCACGCGGATGCGGTCTGCATCGGGGAGGGCGAAGATATCTTCCCGAGGATGCTGGCTGACGCAGCCGCGGGCCGCTTGCAGAAGTTCTACCGGCGCGATACCGGCGCCGACCTGAGCGGCCTGCCCACTCCGCGCTGGGACCTCCTCGATCGCAAGCGCCACGCGTTCTACGCACCGGTCGTCATCCAGCAGTCGCGGGGCTGCCCGTACACCTGCGAGTTCTGCGCCGAGCGGCGCCTCAACGGCGACTACGGCTATCGCGACCGGCCCGTGGAGGACGTGATCGAAGAGATCCGCCGCAGCCGCAAGCGGCACGTCTTCTTCGCCGCCAGCCAATTCGTCGGCAACAAGGCGCGGACCGAGGCGCTGCTCGAGGCGCTCGTTCCGTTGAAGGTTCGCTGGTCGGCGCTCTTTTCGCCGCGCTTCGGCCTCGACGACCACTTCATCGACCTGGCGAAGCGGTCCGGGCTGCTGCACGTCAACATGGGAATCGAGAGCATCTCGAAGAGCACGCTGCAGGGCATGCGCAAGAACTTCAACCGCCCCGACAGTTACGTCGCGCTCATCGACGCGCTGGAGCGGCGCAACATTAGTTATTCGTTCAACTTCGTATTCGGCACCGACGCCGAAACGCCCGACGTCTTCGACAGCACCTTGGACTTCCTCATGAAGCACAAGGTACCGGCGGCCTACTTCAATCTGATGATGCCGCTGCGCGGCACGCCGGTCTTCGACCGCCTCAAAGCCGAGAAGCGCATCATCGACGAATACGGCATCGGGCGCTTCGCCGGCGTCTTCTGCCACTTCCGGCCCCAGCGACTCTCGGGGACCGACCTGGTCGCGGAAGTCGCGCGGCTCAAGCGCGCGTTCTACTCGCCGCGCTCGATGTTGCAACGCCTGCGCGTGCCGCGCACGTACGCCGACCTCTCGTCCTGGTACATCAACGTCGTCGAGCGCAAAGTATCGCTCAACACGGCCACGATGAACGAGTTCAGCGAGTTCTGAGCGCCGCGGCGCCGTAGCCGGACGCTACGCCGGCGGAGCGCGCACGTAGGCCCACGCGCCAACCGTGGCCTTCGCTGACGGGCTGGATCTCCGTCGCGCCGGTCGCGAGCACGCGCGCGAAGAGCGCGTCGGCATCGTCCACCGTCAGTATCAAGCGCACGGAACCGCGACCGACCGTTTCAGGGCTGAAGTTCTGATGTTCCGGCGATTCCTCGGCGACCCACAATTCCGCGTCGCCGAGCGCGAGCCGCGCGACGATGCGGCTTGGCCGCCGTCGAGATAGTACGCGCGTCCGGCCCCGAGAGCTTCCTCGTACCAGCGCACCGCCCCGCACGCTATCGCGAACCGACAGCCACGGCGCCAATGATGCGGCCAATGCCGGTCGCGGCGCGTCCATGGGCCTCCGGTTTCTACGGCCGGAACAGGTAGCCCCGGGCGCCTGCGGCGCGCACGGTGACGATGCGCCGCTCGAGGGTGGGATCCGCATCGATCAGCCGGCGTAAGCCGTGCACGTAAACCCGCAGCGCCGCGTCGTGACGCGAGCAATAATACGCTCCCCAAATATGCCGGATCAGGGCCTCGCGCGTGACCGGTTCGCCCGCCCCGCGCATCAGCAGCCAGAGCACCGCGGCGGGTTTCGCGCGGAGGACCCGAGTCTGCCCGCGCACGCATAGCCGGTTACTCTCCGGCTCGAGCCGGATTCCCGAGATTTCGATCGGTTCGGGTGCCGCTGCCGCCGCCACGACGGAACGTCCGTCGCGGCGAGTCGAGCGGCGGCACGCTTCGACGGCGCTTCGCTGCACGGCTTCCGCGGCGCTCGCGTACTCGACCCGCGGCAACGTTTCCAGCATCGCTCGAACTCCCAAGGCAGCATGGTGCATCAGTAGCGAACATCGTACGCCATCCCGCGTCCGCTGCGAAGAACCAATTCTGCGCTCGCCGATGGTGCCAAAGGCTGCGCCGGTCAGACGCGACGCGCGGCCACACGAAAGACGGCGCGTGCGGCGTGTTCGATCTGCGGCATCGGCGCGGCGCTGTAGCCGACGACGAAGCCGCGACAGTCGCTGCGCGCCACGCAGAACGCCGACAGGGGTTGAACGCGAACGCCCTCGCGGCGCAACTCATCGGTCACCGCGATATCGTCGAAGCCCGCGGGGCCGATCACGGTCAGATGCAGTCCCGCGTTGGCCGCACCCAAGCGGAAGCCCGCGCCGCGCAATCCCTCCTCGTAGAGGCGGACGAGCGTCGCGCGCCGCTCACCGTAGATCGCGGTCATGCGCCGCACGTGGCGTGCGAAATACCCTCCGGCCAAGAACTCCGCGAGCGTCGCCTGCACGAAGCGCGTCCCGCCCATCGTGGCGAGCGTCCGAGCCACCGCGAAGATTTCGGCCAGATGCCGCGGAACGATCAAGTAACCGAGCCGTAGCGCCGGCGCGAGCGTCTTGCTGAAGGTACCGACGTAGAGCACGCGTTCCTCGCGGTCGATGCTCTGCAACGACGGCAACGGTTTCCCGTCGAAGGCGTATTCGCTGTCGTAGTCGTCTTCGATCACGTACGCATCGTTGGCGTGCGCCCACGCGAGCAGCGCGTGACGCCGTTCGAGACTCATGGTCGCGCCGAGCGGAAACTGATGCGACGGGGATACCAACGCAACGCGCGCAGGCGGCGCGAGCCGGGCGTCCAGCCCGTCGCCGTCGACCGGAACCGGCTCGAGACGCACGTTGCGCGCTTCGAGCGACGCTCGCGCGAACGGATACGTCGGATCCTCGACGACCGCCGCATCGCCGTCGCTCAGGAGCACGTCGTTCACGAGCCGGATCGCGGCCTGCGCGCCTTCGACGACGATCACGCGATACGCCTCGGCCGAGACGCCGCGGAACTGCTGCACGTGCTGCACGATTGCTTCGCGCAAGCGCTTGTCGCCGCGCGAGTCGGCGTAGTCCAACGATTCCGGCAGCTCCGCAAGCGCGCGGCGGGTGCAGCGCGTCCAAGCCGCAAACGGAAACGCCGCCGGATCCGGAACCCCGGCGCGCAGCGGCCCCTCGCCCATCGCATACCCGCTCAGCAACGCGTCCGCGGAGAGCAAGCGCTCGGCCGCCACGGGCAGCGCGCGCGGCGAGGCCGCGGCCGGCCCGGCCGGTCGCACCACGTTGGCAACGACGAAGGTTCCGGAACCGACGCGCGACTCCAGGTAGCCTTCGGCGCTGAGTTGCTCGATCGCGGCCGTCACGGTATTGCGCGAGAGCCCTAGCCGCCGCGCCAGCTCGCGGCTCGGCAACAGGCGCGAACCGGGATCGTACAAGCCCGATTCGATCGCGTGCCGCAGACGGCGCGCGAACTGGCGCCCCAGCGGCTCGTCCGAGTCGCGGTCGGGGAAGAGCGGCTCGAGGCCACGCGGCGCGTCCATGGTTCGAAGATACGTGGCACGCACCGAGGGGCGACTCCTGGTTCGCGCGTGCGGCCGCCCCCGGCGGGCTTGCGCGCGCTACGCCGCTCTCAGGCGAGCGGTTCCCACGTCGAATCCCTCCGGTAACGGTGCGTGACTCGTCCGTCGTCGCCGATCGCGAAGAGGTGCAGCCAGCGGTTGTCCACGAGGTTGCGGACGGTCTCGCTGTTGGCGATCACGCCGCTCAGCGCGTCGAGGGGCGCTTCGATGAAGACGTTGAGCCGCATCGGCTCGTGCACGAAGCGCGTCCCGTCGTGAACGGATTGCCACGGCAGACCGACTTTCAAATCCCCCGCATTCCCTTCGAGCACGCCCACGGTACCGGTCACGTTGTGAAGCACCTTGTTGCCCGCACCGAAGACCCGGTTATTGACGGTCGACCCGTAATACTGCAAGTTGATCCAACTCGCGACGACCATGGGCGCGGTCATGATCAAGGTCAAGATGCCGAAATCGGCATCCGCCCGCCAGTCGTAGTCGTGCAGGAAGGCCCGGCCGTCGAGGTCGATGCCGCGCGAGCGCGAGCGCGGTGCGGCGATGAACGCCGCATTGCGGGCCAGCGCCCATTCGGGGCGGGTCTGCGCCCAATCCCGGCTGCGTGCGATGACGCGCCGGTCCGTGCGCTCGTCGGGCTCGATGCCGAGCAACGGGGCGCGCTCGCGGCGCGTCTGGGCGCCGGCTTTGGCCAGCGTCTCCCGCACCTCCGCGATCTGCGCGTGGTGCGACTGCGGCGCTTGGTCGACGTCGTACAAGCGGATTTCGTCGGTCGTCGTGTCGTGGAGACAGCCGATGAACCACGTATCCTCGGGAATGTCGATGCCGCGATCACGCAGTCCGATCCGCACGTCCGGGTCGTTGCAGATCATCGCCGCCACGCGCGCGTTCGCTTCGCCCGTGTGGCCGCCGCAGGCTCCGCAGTCGAGGCCCGAGGCGTGCGGATTATTGACGGTCGTGCTGCCGTGGCCGACCATGAGGACGAGCCGGCCGAAGTCCGCCGTCAACGACATGGCGCGCAAGACCGCGTTCGCCATCTCGATCTTCTGCTCGGGCGTGAAGCCCGTTTGGCGGCCGCCGACCACCCGCGCTTCGATGCGCGGCCCGAGGCGGCCGATGGCGGCCGCGTCGAGGCCGTCGCTGTTGGGATCGTGAACCGTGCGCGTCAAGCCCAGGCTGTCGCTGAAGATCTTGCCGACGAACAGTAAGCCGGCCGTTTCCACGTACATGAACGACGACACCGCAGCGATCTTGAACGACTTCCACGCTTTGGCGGCGCGCCGGCGCAAGCGCCGGAGGCTCAAGATCCGTTCGTCTTCCTCATCGGAGGCGCTCAAGACCGTTTCGCACACGGTGAAGGCCGGCGTCAGAAGGACCGGGCACTGCGCGCCGCCGGTGACGTTGCCGATGGGCACGTACTCGATCGGGTAACCGAAGAAGCCCGCGAACCCGATCGTCTCGGCCGCCGGATCGATCGACTCGAGGGCTCGCCGATAGACTTCGGAGCGTACGTCGATGCAGAACGCCGCCTGCAGCATCTTGCGCGCGTTCGCGGGCCGGACCGCCGGCACCGCATTGGCAGGAACGAGCCGGTCGAGCAGCCGGCGTTGATAGGCGCCTTCGTACGCCTCGTGCACGATCAGATCGACGCAGAGGTCCGGATCGTCGCCGAGCGCTTCGTCTTGGGGCGGTGCCGCGGCTTCGGCCATCGCGCGCCACCACGCGTCCTTGAACGCCGCGTCCGAACGCTGCGCGAACAGCGTATAGCCCCACGCGACGCGGATCGCGAGCAACTCGACGAGCGTGTCGTCGGAGCGTCCGTACAGCTCGTTGTCCCAAACCAGATAACGCGCGTAGGCCGCCCAACCACCGATATCGACTAACGCCTGATAGAGATACTCCTCGACCGCGCGCGCCGGGACGCCCTGCCGTTCGACGACGGTCGCGATCGCGTCGATCGGATCTTCCGGTAACTCCGCGACGAGCGCCCGGAAGTCCCGAATGCCGAGCACCTCCGGATTGCGATCGTGCCGCATCGCCGCACGCCATGCCGCATACGGCTTGAGGCCGCGCGATGGCAAACGCCAGGCCGATTGTCCGTCGTCGAAGTAGGCGGCGCACCACTTCGAGATTTCATCGGTCATGAACGCCGTGCGCGAGGCGTTGCGGTCGCCCCCCGCGAGCGAATCCAAGACCTCGGCGACGGTGGCGACGTGCGCCGCGTGCTTCGCCTTCGCCGTGACGTCGCGCGCGAGCGCCGCTTTCAAAGCGGCGACGGAGGCGGGCGCGCGCCACTCGCGAGGCGCCGACGCCAAGGCGGCGGCCAGATCCCGGTCCTTGATGCGGCCCGAGCGGAGGGCTTCGCGGTAGAACTCGCGCGTCATCAACATGTCAACGCGCGCCACGCGGTGGAGCATCGCGCACGTCGCGTGGAACGTCCGCCCCTCGAAGCCCAAGAACGGGTTGACTGCGACGAAATGTTTGAGCGGCCACAGCGGTGCGATGCGCTTGCACGCGCCCGCGACGGCGCTTTCGATGGCGGCACGGTCGCGCTGCGGAGCGACCAGCACACCGGACGAAGATTCCATCTTCTACGTTCCTTTCTACTGCCCTAACGGCGCGTCGTCGTGGGTGCGGCCGGGGCCGGCGGTAGCGGCCAATAGCGCAGGACGAGCCGGTTCGCGAACGTGTTGACGTACAGGCCGTTTGAGACGTGCGCGTAGAGGGCTTGCCAGCGCGGCTTCCCCGCCTCGCCGGGCACGAGACCTTGAAGGAAGGTCACGACGGCGAACGATCCGATGACGGCGACGACCACGGCGATGCCGAGCGGATCGCGCAACGCTTCGATCACGGGTAACGCGCCGGCGTACACGACGCTCATGCCGTACTGCAAGCTGAAGTAGGCGACGGCAACGACGAGGGCTGCGACGAGCGTACGACCGACGACGAAGAGGCTGGGCCGTTCGTCGATGCCGTTGGCCACGAGGTGAACGAGCGCGAGTAAGAGCGTCGCCGCCAACGCGAACTCTCCGGGGCGTTCCGTCAACGTGATCCCGAAGAGCCGGCCCACGACGATCGCGATGGCGAAGACGCCCACGATGGCGAACACGAGCCGGGCCGGGTGCGGCTTTCCGCCCGGGCTCGGCGTCCAGGACGCGCGGGCGATGTCGATGACGCTGCCCGACGAGAGGAACGCGTGCGCCTTGTAGAGGGAGTGAGCCACGATGTGCAGCAACGCGGCCGGAAAGGCGGCCAAACCGCACTCGAGCATCATGAAGCCCATCTGCGCGATCGTCGAGTGCGCCAACGCCGATTTGATCGACGTTTGCGTCAGCATCACGACCGAACCGAAGAGTGCCGTGAACCCGCCGATCAGAACCAGCGTTTCGAGCGACGGCAGCGAGAGCGCGATCACGTGCGAGAAGCGCAACACGAGAAAGCCCCCCGCGTTGATGATGCCGGCGTGCAGGAGCGCCGAAACCGGCGTCGGCGTTTCCATCACCTCGATGAGCCAACCGTGCAACGGGAACTGGGCCGATTTCAAGAGACCCGTACAGACCAAGAGGATCGCGGCCACGTGCACCTTGCCGTCGATACCGACGGCGCGTAACGCGTCGGCTCCCGGAAAGATCACCGAGTAGTCGAGGCTGCCGAAACGCTGGTAGAGCAGGACCATCGCGCCGACCAGACAGAGGTCGCCGATCCGGCTCGCGATGAGTTTCTTGCGGGCTGCGATCACCGCGGCCGGGCGCTCGGGGTAGAACACCAACAGCTTGTGGAGGCCCATGCTCGTCGCGATCCAGGCGAACGTGAATTGCAGGAGGTTGCCCGAGACGATCGAGAGCAGGACCGCCGCGAGCGTCAGGCAGAGGTAACGCGTGAAGCGCACGTGACCCGGATCGCCGTCGAGATAATTGCGGCTATACGCGACGACGATGACGCCGATGAAGGACACCAAGCAATACATCGTGGCGCTGAGGCTGTCGAGATACAATCCGAAACCCACTCCGGCCGCGCCCAGCAGCGGCGTGTGCAACGTTCCGCGCGCCATGACGGCCCCCGCGCAGAGTACCGCGACCACGAGCGCGATCAACGCCGCCGCAATCCCGGCTCGGGCGGCGGCGGCGGCCCGGCCGCTGGAGCCGAACGGGACGATGCCGACGACGACGAGCGCAAGCGGTCCGAGCGCGGCAAACCAAACGTAGGGAGAAAGCATGTCGCGTCTCCAGTATCGAGCGATGGATGGTTGTGGTTGAATTAGCGAACGGAAACGATCAGAAATCGGTTGCGACGACGCCCGCCGCGCCCGCGGCCCGCGCGTGCGGCAGGCTCTCGACGTTCGTACCCCCGGCGGCGTAGACCGGGACGGGGCAGGCTGCGGCCAAGCGGCGCAGGCCCTCCCAGCCGATCGCTGCATTGCCGTCCGCGTCCGCCTCGCCGAGCACCGGCGATGCGACGACCAGGTCCGCGCCCAGCGCGAGCGCGTGAGCGAGGCCGGCCGGCGTCGCGCAGGTCGCGGCCCACAGGCCGACGCCCGGGCGCGCGCTCAAGCGCGCGGTTTCGCAGGCGCACGAGACCAGGCCCGCCACACCCGCGCGCTGCGCATCGAGCGGCTTCCCGCCCAGGAGGACCTGCGCGCCGAAGGGGCGTGCCAAACCGCCCACGCGCCGCGCGAACGCGACGCGCTGGTCGGGAGCGAGCCGGGGCGCCCGCACGAGGATCAGCCGTACCCCGGCGGCCAGCGCCCGCGGCAAGGCCTGGACGAAGGCGCCGGGATCGGCGTCTTCCGGGGACGCGAAACAGAGCGGCGGCAGTCCGAGGGCCGCAAGCAAGCGCTCGTTGCTCGGCAGAATGGGTGCGACCCGCGGGTCGGCGGGGTCCACCCACGCCAGCCGCTGGCCTTCACGGCCGCTCGGCGCGCCGCTCCATTCCAGCACGTCGAAAAAATGTAACCGGACGCGTTTGGTCCGAAAGGTATGGTTATAAACGATTCGCCGGCGCAGCTTTCGCGCTTCGATGCCGACCTCTTCCGCCAGCTCGCGGGCAGCGGCTTGCACGGCCGTCTCGCCGGGATCGATCTTGCCGCCGGGTAACTCCCAGAAGCCGGCAGCGATTTGCCGCGGCGTCCGCTCGGCGAGCAAGACGCTCCCATCCGCCGCCCGTACGACGCTGACGGCGACGTCGACGACGGGGAGGGGAGCGACGTTCATCTTGCTGCCGCGTCCGCCAGGGCAGCGGCCCGGTTTGCGAAGTCGAACTCCGCCTCGCCGGGCGCACCGCCTCCCACGCCGTAGAGGGTCACGTTGACGTGCGTTCGGCCGAAGCCGAGGTCCGGAAACAGTCCGGTCTCGTTCGAGAGCCCCGCGAGGCCATCGAGAAACGCACGCGTGTCGCGATACGATGCGAATTCGTAGCGGCGGAAGAGCGACGGCGGGCGCTCGACCAGTTCCCAACCCTGCGCGAGGTCGACGGCGGCCATCGACATTTAGCTCAGCGCGATTTCGCCGTCGCGGCCGCCGGAGAGCGCGTTCGGGGCAGACGGCAGCACCGCTTCCACTTCGGAGTGCGGACGCGCGATGATGTGCGCCGCCGCCAGTCCGTCGCCGACGCGCTCGCAGGCGTCCGCACCGGCGCGCACGGCCGCGTTCACCGCACCGGTCTCGCCGCGCACCAGGACCGTCACGTAGCCGCCGCCCACGAACTGCCGGCCGATCAGCCGCACTTCCGAGGCTTTGGTCATCGCGTCCGCGGCTTCGATCGCCGGGACCAGGCCGCGCGTTTCGATCATGCCCAGCGCGATGCCCATTTTTTCACTCGCCATTATCGTTTTCTCCGTTGAAGGTGTAGTGTTATGTGGATTCGGGGTCCCAGTGGTCGATGATGCCGCCGATCGTGAGGTCGGTGGTGATCTTGGGGTTTCCGGCGGCGATCCGCGCGGCCGAAATGCCGATCGTGATGACGTAGTCGCCGGGCTTCGCGCCGATGGGATCGAGCGCGACCTCGAGGTTGCCGTTCTGGTCCTCGACGACGCGCAGCGACTTCGAGGCGAGCCAGAAATTGCGTTTGCTCGTGACCATGTCGCGCACGACGCGCTGGATCTGCACGGTTACGCTCCCGCGCGCCCGCCGGCATCGTCCCAATAATCGATGATGCCGACGATCGTGAGGTCGCTCGGGTAATCTTTGCTGCCCGCGGCGTCGCGCGCGGCCGAGCTGCCGACGGCGATGACCCAATCGCCGGGCTTGCAGCCGACGGGATCGACGGCCACTTGTTTGCCGCTGCTGCCGCGTTCCTTGACCACCAGCAGGCGGCGATTCTGCAGCCCGCTGATGCGCGCGGTCGCGACGAGCGTGCCTTCGACTTGACAGATCTTCATGCGGACATCTCCGTCGGCTCGAGCGCGTCGAGGCACGTTCCGTCGCCGGCGCGCACGACCGCGTGCAGGGAAAGGGCGCCGCTGCGCGCGAGCGGAGCGTAGCGTTCCGAGATCGCCGAGCGCAGCCGGCGCGCGCGCGATTCGGCCCGCTCGCGCGCACCGGGGATGCGCGGATCGTAGCGTACGTGCACGAGCACCGGCACCGCGAGCGAGCGCGGCGCGTGCAGCCGGTGCAGGATGCGCACGCCGACGTCGAGGTCGGCCGCGCCCTCCTCGACCGTCTCGAGCTGCGCCTGAAACGCGAGGTTGCGCAGTTGCACGTCGTCGACCGGATCGCCCGTGACGATCAACCGTTCGGTGTGACCGGGGTCGGCGTACGTACCGCCGTATTGCGCGCGCACCGCATCGACTTGACCCAGGTTGTTCTTGAGCAGGTAGCCGCAGAACCAGCGCATGCCTTCGGTCGCGACGTCGCCCGGAGGGACGTGCGCCGCCGCGGCGACGGCCTCCCGGATCGCGTCCTTCGCGGCTTCGCGCGAGAGCGGGCGAGTCCGTTCGTACAGTTCCATAGCATCGAGGCGGCGCTCGACCGACATCCGGCCCTGCGCGTCGGGAACGTGCACCGCGATCGCGTCCGTGTCCGTGTCGACGCCGACGAGCAAGATCGCGGGTGCGCTATCGCGCGAGTGGATGCTGCGCACCGCGCCTTCGAACTGCTCGAGCCGTTCCAAGACCGCGGCAGCCGCGCGCCTCGCATCGCTGCCGTGCGCGGCGCAGCCCTCATGCTGCGGGTCGGCGCTGCTGTAATGATAGACGCCGATCTTGAGATAACGCGTCCGGGCGCCGGCTGGGCTCGGGCGCCCTTCGCGCCAACGGCGCAACTCGACGGCTTCCCAGCGGCGTAGAGTCTCCTCGACGTCGAAGGTCGCGCCGGCGTGCGACGTGCGCGACACGATGACCGCGGGCGGCACGCGCAAGATGTAATCGACGACCCCGCTGAGGCGGCCGTCCGCGCACGGCGTGATGTCGACGGCGTGGAACCCCCAGCGCCGGATCAGCGCCTCGGCATCCTCGCCTTCGCTGAGCGCCGCGAGCCGGCGGTCGAACGCGCGTTCCACCAGGCGGCAGAACGTCGCGAGCACACAGTGGGCGTAGAGGCGGCGCACGTCGAGCGGTGCAGACCAGCTGCTCGCCAGCAGTTCCGCGGGCACGTCGAGACCCAAGCGCGCGCGCAGTTGCGCGGACGCGCGTTCCGCGAACCCCGCCTCGAATTGTTGCGGCGCGAGTTCGCGCAGCACCGGTTCGATCGCGCCGAAGGCGGCCTCGATCTCATCGGCGCGCCGGCGCAGGGCCTCGCTGAGCGCGGCATCGGCCAATGGATGGCCCGTCGCGGCGAACGTCGCGAGCTCCGGCGCGACCGCCGCGACCGGCGCGAGCGGCGCGACGGTGAACGGCACCGGGCGGAACCGGCCGGCGATCCGCGCGCGGCCGGGGCCGGGGCGCCCGGCGGGTGCGTGGAGCCGGTTCATCCTTGGGCGCCTCCCGACAGGGTGACGCGCGCGCCCGCATCCGAGGCGAATCCCGTCATGCCGGTGACCAGACGCTTGGGTTCTTCGTCCGTGGCCAGCGCCTTGAATCGGCCCGCACCGGCGAAGGGCTTGGCGGCGTCGCCGCGGCGGCTCGGGTTGCGGCCGGCCGCGATGGCGCCTTCCGTCCCGGCGACGCGTGGGCTCTCCGCCCAGGAATCGCCCGTGATCCGTCCGGAGCTGCGGCCCTCGCCGCTGATCCGCGCGTGTGCGGGCGCCGCGCCCTCGCCGCCCCGGCGGGGGCGAAACGCGAACTCCAGATTGCCCGTCACTTTATTGGCGCCGACGGCAAACGAACCCGTGATGCGGCCGGCCGCGGGAGCCGTACCGTTTTCCTCGGCCCGCAGGTGAGCGGAACGCTGCGGCGAGCGCACCGAGAAGCGCTCGTCGAGCCGCGCGACGGGTTCCGCGAGCACTTCGACCGCGTGTTCGGGCGCGTAATACGGCGTACCCGTGACGTCGCGGGCGGCGCCGCGCGCCGTTCCGGTGACGCCGGCGTCGTGGCGCGGCGTGTCGCCGGTGACCGCCGCGTAGCCGCTGCGACGCGGCAGGCGCGCTTCGGCGGCCGCCGCGGTATCGTCGTCGCAGAAGCCGTACATCGTGTTCGCGCCCTGGTACGGGCTGCCCGTGATGATCTTGCACGAGCCCGGCGCGTCGCCCGTCACGCGCGGATCGTGCTCGACGTCGATGCCGGTCACGTGCTGCGCGCCCCAGGTCTGGGAAGCGCGCACCTTCGCGCCGGTCACGGGATCGCGCCGCGTCGCACCGAGCTGCGCGGCCGGTGCGGTGCCGCCCGCGCGTCCGCCGCATTCCGCCTGACGCTCGGCAGGCGCCAAGTACTGGTCGCCGGTCACGCGGCGGCACGCGCCGGCTTCATCGCCGGTGACCCGCACGCTGCGCCCGAGCGCCGAACCCGTGACGGCCTGCCCGCCGAGGGTGGCTTCGATCGGAGGCGCCGGCGAACGCTCGCGCGAGCCGACGACGCGCGCCGAACGGCCGAGATTCGTCCCGAACACCGAGGATCCGTGAGGATCGGTCTGGCGCGCGAATTGCGCGCCGGCATGCACCGCCGAGCTCGCGCGGGGCGTCAGGTCATCGGCGAGCTGCTGATCGGCCTCGCCCGTGATCGCGATGCCGTGTCCGGCTTCATCGCCGGTCACCGGCACGTTGCTGCGCACGAGCGTGCCCGACACGAGCGTTCCGCCGGGCGTCCGCGCCAACCCGACTTTCGGGCCCCCGGCGCGCCACGCGGCGCCCGCATCGGCGCCGATGTACTGCGTTCCCGAGACGGGCTGGTTCACGCCCCGCGCGTGGCCGGTGACGTTGGCGCTCGCGCCGATGCGCAGCCCCGAAACGCGTTGGCCGGCCTGCGTTTCCGAGACGACCACGCGCGGCGCGTAGTCGAGCGTGCCCCGGCGGGGCGGCCGCACGGGCGCGGCCGGCGGCGCATCGCCGCGACCGTGCCGGCTGATCTCGGCGCGGCGCGCGCGGGCCACGGACCGGGCCGACGCGTTGCCGTCGAACGAAACGGAAGCGGCAGGCGAAGGCGCCGCAGCGTTCGGCACGGGGACCGGCGCCGCCGCAGCCGCCGGCGCGACCGTCACCGCAACGGGCGCGGGCCCGCGGCGCCCGCCGCCGCTGCGATCGGCAGCGGGGGGCAACGCGGCTTTGCCTGCGGAGAGCGCCTGACGGCGCGCCCGCGACGCCTCGCGGCCTCCGGTCATCGCGACCCCGCGCGATACACGATGAACGCGGTGCCCTGCGATTGCGTGTAATTATCGTAACCAAGCAGCCGGACGTGGTGACCCGGGTTCGCGCGATGGCACGCTTCGAGTTCGGAGAGGATGCGCTCGACGGATTTCTCGCCGAACATCGGCAGCTTCCAGAGATACCAGAAACTCGAGAACGCTTTCTCCGGCTCGGTATGTTCGATCGCCGGGTTCCAGCCTTGCGCGATCAGGTACGCGACCTGCTTGCGCAGCCGCTCGGGCGTCATCGCGGGCAAGTAGGAGAACGTCTCGCCGCGGCGTTCGGTCGTCTTGTACGGTAGAACTTCAGACATCGCGCGTTACTCCCCAGCCGCGCCGGCGAGTTGCCGGGCCGGTGCGGCGACGTCGAGCTTGTCGACCGTGTCGAACTCGAATTTGATCTCTTTCCAGGTCTCCATGGCGATGCGCAACTCGGGCGAATGCTGCGCGGCTTCGGTCAAGATCTCGCGACCCTCGCGTTCCACTTGGCGGCCCTGATTGCGCGCCTCGACGCACGCTTCGAGCGCGACCCGATTCGCGTGCGCGCCGGCCGCGTTACCCCACGGATGGCCGAGGGTGCCGCCGCCGAATTGGAAGCACGCGTCGTCGCCGAAGATCGCCGTCAACGCCGGCATGTGCCAGACGTGGATACCGCCGGATGCCACCGGAAACACGCCGGGCATCGCGCCCCAATCCTGATCGAAGAAGATGCCTCGCGCGCGGTTCTCGGGCACGAAGGACTCGCGCATCAAATCGACCCAGCCGATCGTCGCTTCGCGATCGCCCTCGAGCTTGCCGACGACGGTGCCCGAATGCAGATGGTCGCCGCCGGAGAGGCGCAGGCACTTGGTCAACACGCGGAAGTGGATGCCGTGATACGGGTTGCGATCGAGCACGGCGTGCATCGCGCGGTGGATGTGCAGCAGCATGCCGTTCTCACGGCACCAGTTCGCGAGCCCCGTGTTGGCCGTGAAGCCCGCGGTGAGGAAATCGTGCATGATGATCGGCGCGCCGAGTTCCTTCGCGAAGGCCGCGCGCTTGTACATCTCCTCCGGCGTCGGCGCGGTCACGTTGAGATAGTGGCCCTTGCGCTCGCCCGTCTCCGCTTCGGCCTTCTGCACGGCTTCCATGACGAATTCGAAGCGGTGCTGCCAGCGCATGAACGGCTGGCTATTGATGTTCTCGTCGTCCTTGGTGAAATCGAGACCGCCGCGCAGGCACTCATAGACGGCGCGGCCGTAATTCTTGGCCGAGAGGCCGAGCTTCGGTTTGATCGTGCAGCCCAAGAGCGGGCGGCCGTACTTATTGAGACGGTCGCGTTCGAGCTGGATGCCGTTGGGCGGACCGCCGCACGTCTTCACGTAGGCGAGCGGAAAGCGCAGGTCTTCCAAGCGCAAACTGCGCACGGCTTTGAAGCCGAACACGTTGCCCACGAGCGACGTCAGAACGTTGACGACCGAACCTTCTTCGAAGAGGTCGATCGGGTACGCGATGAAGGCGTAGAAGGCGTTGGCATCGCCGGGAACGGGTTCGATGCGGTAGGCACGCCCGCGATAGTAGTCGAGGTCGGTCAACAGGTCGGTCCAGACCGTCGTCCAGGTGCCCGTCGACGATTCCGCGGCGACCGCCGCCGCCGCTTCTTCGCGCGGCACGCCGGCCTGCGCGACGATCTTGAACACCGCGAGCAGATCGCTGTCCAGCGGAACGTAGTCGGGCGTCCAATAGGTCTTGCGGTAGTCCTTGACGCCGGCTTCGAAAGTCTTTGCCACGCTCTTCTCCTGCGATTTGGGGTGCGACGGCAACGACGAAATAACGGTTCGTCCCCGAACCAACCCTCGACGCGTTCTCGCGCGGATCGCAATCCGTCGCCGCTCGCTCTTGAGTATGGGGGGCGCAGGATGACAGGTCAAATACAACTTTTCCGTCAATCCATAAAGCGGCAGTTATGCTTTCGCTCTATCAGTTGCGGGCGTTCCTCGAATTCGCACGCCTGGGGTCCGTGCAAGAGGCGGCGGATGCGCTCGTCGTCTCGCAGCCCGCGGTCTCGGCCGCCCTGGCCGGGTTGCAGCGCGCGATCGGCGTCAAGCTCACCGAACGCGACGGGCGCGGGATCCGCTTGACCGAAGCGGGCAAGGCCTTCGAACTCAGCGGCCGGCGCATCCTGGCGATGCTCGAGGACGCGCAGCGCAACGCGCGCGAGATCGCCGTCGCCGCGGAGGGCCGGTTACGCATCGCCGCCGTCACGACCGCCGCCGAACATCTCGTCCCGCGCATGCTCCAGCGTTTCCGCTTATCGCAGCCGCACATCGGCGTCGAGCTCGACGTCGGCAATCACGTCGCGGTCTGGGACCGCCTGCGGCACTGGGAGGTCGATCTGGTCGTGGCCGGCCGGCCGCCGCAGGAATTGCCCCTGCGGACCCTCGCCACGCGGGCGCACGAGTTGATCGTCATCGCGCCCGGGGGCGACGCGTTCCCGCTCCTCTCGCTCGGCGCCGCGACCTGGCTCGTGCGCGAACCGGGCTCCGGCACGCGTTCGAACACGGAGGAGTGCTTCGCAGCGCTCGGCATCGACCCGCCGCGTCTATCGATCGCTTCCAATGGCGCGATCAGCGCTTGCGTGCGGGCGGGATTGGGTTACTCGCTCGTCTCGCGCGACGCGGTCGCGAACGATCTGGAAGCCGGGGTGCTGCGCGAGATCGAAACGCCCGTGACGCCCTTGAACCGCCAGTGGCATCTGATCGCGGCGCGCGACCGCGAGGTGCCGGCGGCGGTGCACCGCTTCGTCACCTTCGCGATCGAGCAGTGCGCCTTCGCCGTCGCCCCCGAAGACCGAGTCGACTAATACGCCTCGACGAGCGGCGTCGCGATATAGCTTCCCAGACCGCTCGCGAGATCGAATCCGGCGACCGCGTTGTAGCCGCCGAATACCGCGATGTCACCGGCGCACGCCGGTACGCCGTTGTTGCCGCCGATCACGTCGTGAAAGTACGTTTTGCGCGACTTGATCGCCAGTTGGTACAGCCGCACGTGCGGGTTGGCGACGGCCTTGTAGTTGGCGCGATGTTGCTCCACGATGGCGAGCAACCCCGCCCATTGCGGCGCGGCTTCGCTCGTACCGCCGTTGCCGCCCTGCAGCCCGCCCTGATAGATCCACAGACCGTCGTTCACGTCGTCGGCCAGGAGCGAAACGTCGGGCACGTCGCGGCGGCCGTCCGCCGGCGTCACGCCCGTCTGATACGACGGCTTCGCGTACAGGATGCTGCGCCCGCCGCCGCCCGCGCCGTTGGAACTCAAGCCGTCGGTCTCGCTACAATTGCCGTACTCCCAGGCGGTTTCGCTACCGTATTTCGTCACGTTGCCTGCGGCGTTGATCGAGGCGTGAACGTTCGTGCCGCCCACGCTGACGACGTAGGGCGACGAACCGGGATAATCGACCGAGAGCGCCGTCGTCGAGCCGTCATCGCAATCGTCGGTCCCGTTGTCGCCGGAAGCCGAGAACCACCATTGGCCTTCGGCCACGGCCTGCTTGAAATAGCCGTCGTCCAACGTAACCTCGGACCTCGGCATATCGTGCTCGCACGTCCCCCAGCTCGTCGTCACCACGTGCACCGAGGCACCGAGCGAATCGACGATGTATTTGTAGACATCGTCGAAGTCGCCGTTGCCGGCCGTGTGGGCGACCACCTGATGGAAGGTGGCGCCGCGCGCCGTCGCCGTGGCCCAATCGGCGTCGAGCGTCGACTCTCCGTTATCGCATCCGGAACCGCAACTCGTGGAGAGCGCCCCGTCGATCGGCGTCGAGACGAGCTTGGCCGCGGGCAGCTTGAAGGCCGACTGAAAGTGGGCGAGATCGCTCGCCGTCGCCGCGGCCGCCGTCGCGTTGGCGATCGTGATGCCTTTCCCGTTCAAGCCCGCCGTGTACAACGGGCCGAAGTCGTAGGCGAGCGCGACGTCGGCCGGCGCCCAGCTGAATACACCGCCGATCGAGGAACCCGGGCGCACGCGCCGGTGCGAGTGCATCACGTGATAGTCCTCCAGCCCCGTCACGGCCAACGCGTGCAACCGCGCCGGGATCGCCGGCTCGAAACGCGCCGCGTAGAACGTCCGGCCGCGCTCGACGTGCAGGTCGAGCGGGGTCGCGAAGAAGCGCGACACGACGGCGGCCGGTGCCGAGGCAACGATGTCGCGCCGGTTGTTTGCCGTCTCGACGATCTGGAACCCGCCGGCGCGCAACGTCGCGAGCGCGTCGGCATAGAGCGCGGGATCGGCGCCGAAATAGCGGCCGAATTCCTGCGGCGTCAGATAGGCACCGAACTCCGGCGAGCTCGCGTCGCTCTGAACGTCGATGAGACGGTCCAGCTCGGCCTCGTTGCGGCCGGGCAGCACGACGTGGATTTTGACCGGCGCGAGCGCAGGCACCGCACCCACGATCCTCCCGCGAAGCGCTTCGGGGGTGAGCGCGCGGGGCGCGGCGGACGCCGCTCCGCTCGACGCGGCCAGCAGAACGGCGCCGGCGAAGAGACGGCGAGCGAAAGCGCGCACGTTCGATCCTTTCGTAGCTTCTATCGAAAGGCGGTCGCTTCGACGCTCCGGCTGCTTCCCATGCCGCGAAGCCGTCACAGCGTGCGAGCACACCCGCCCGAACCATTCGTGGATCGCCCCGCCGGGAGGCCAGGCACTCAGCAGTCCCTGCCGCGAGGACGAACGAGGCGGGCTCGGAGACGGCCGCAGAGATGCGACTAGGCGGGCAACGGAGCGCCACGGCCGCCGGGGCCCGGCCCGGCAGAACCCGGGCCTAGGGCCGCTCGACCGGGACAAGTGTGACACGACTCACGCCCTTTAGGCCGTCCGCCTTGTTGCCCCTCACTGACAAAGCCTGTAGTATGAGCTCGTAGTATGAACTCGTACTATGAACTCCGAGATCCGCCCGCTCCCTGCCGGATTCCATCACCACCCCCGGCCACGCCGTTCGCTTCGGGACGTTTTCGTCCAAGGAACACGCCAAATCGAGTCCGCTCACCTAACACCTTGTTCTGGCGTGGGACTCACGCGACCGTCACAGCGTTAAGTTTCATGTCGCAAAGCCTCATCCGGCGTTGCCGATCGACCGTTCTCCCTTTTAGGATGATCGTATGATTGCAGACGACGGGACCGGAACGGCGCTCACCCGTACGCCACCCGCCGGGGCAACGAAGGCTTGGCGGGACGCGGTTGCCGCGGTGCGGCCCTTCGCGCACGACGAGACGGGAGACGAGGTCCTGGAGTTTTCGCTCGCGCTCGCGTTCTTCGCGGTGCTCGCGATCGTCGGGCTGCATCTCATCCCGCAAGTGGCGAACAATCAAGTCACGACCGACGACAACAACTTCTCGCAATCCCTGGCAAACGGTTATTAACGAATGAAACCAATTTCGATACGAATGCGGCGGTCGGAGCGAGGCGCCGTACTCGTCGAAACCGCCATCGTCGCGGCCGCCCTGCTGACGTTGATGCTCGGCGTGCTCCAAATCGGCATCGTCGGCTTCGAGCAGTTGACGATCGACGCGGCGAGCTTCCTCAACGCGCACCAGACCGTCATCGGCGTAAAAGACCCGAACGGCCCGAACGACGCGACCTCGCAAGTTTTTCCGAACGTCAAGTCCGCCAGCTATCAAGGCGCGACCGTGCAAGTCGCGCCCAGTCCGGCCGTGCCGGTCGATTACGGTTACAACGGGACCGCCGCGGAGCAGGCCAATGCGGCGACGAACCACGTCGGCGGCGCATCGATGATCCAGCCGTACATCCTGCAGACCACGCTCAAGCAGGGTCTTTTCAACTTCTTCGGCTTCGCGGTCGACGCAAAGAGCCTAGCGAGCGAACCGCAGTACCTCGAGAGCGATTTGCGGTACGGCGTGAGCAACCTCAATTACGGTCAAAGCAACACGAGCTCGCTCTACCGCAGCAGTCTGTTCTCGAACGGCGAGAACACACCGCCGTTTTTCGGGTCGTGGGCGAACATCCAGGAATGCAACGACGCGCCGCCTTGGGGCGCTCTGCAGAACCAGACTTCCTGCGGAAACACTCCGGTGGATCCTTCCCCCGTGATGTTCCCCGCTCAATACGGACCCCGTGAGGACTCCATGGGCATGGCGGAATATCTGGAGACGTTGAACTGGAATATGGGAGGCACGGGAATTTCCGGCCCGGTTTGCCCGCAACCGAGTACGAGTTGCTCCACGACCGGACCGTTCGAGGCGATGGCCTGCCACCAGCGCGTCTTCTCGGCGATCGCTTCGTTCCTCTACGCGAACCCCGATCTCAACGCGATCGAGACCGCCTTCAATCCGTACTACTACAACGCTGTCGACTCACCGACTTCCTACGGGCAAGGCGTGCAGTTCTTCGGTCAATCGACCGCCTTCGTAACCACTCCGACCAATGCGGCGTGGACCGCTTTCGCAAACAACATTCACACGGTCTACGGCTGGGATCGCTCCTCGCTCAACGCCTACAGCCCGTACCCCGATAACGGCGTCAACGAGCTCAATCCCACCATCGGGTGCACCTGATGAAGCGCTTGCGGTCAACGCTCCACGAAGCCGAACGCGGACAGGTCCTGCCGCTCTGGATCGTCGCGATCATCACTGCGTTCAGCCTGATGTTTCTGGGTTTGAACTACGCAAACACGATCCGCTGGCAGATCCGCGCGCAAAACGCCGCCGACTCGGCGGCCTCCGCGATCATGTCGATCCAAACCCAGCGTTTCAACGAAGAAGAGCTCATGCTCTACGCGGCCGACATCGAAGAGATTCGGCTCCGCCACCTATTGGACGGAATCGCGCTCGCGCTCTCCGGTTCGGGAGGCTGCACGATGCCGGGCACCGGTTACCCCGGGCCCACCAATAAGTTCACCGGTTCGCTTCCCGGAGCGCCCGGAACGTGCGAGGAAGTGTACTCCGACCTGCGGCCGGCCTACATACGGTCGGTCAACCGTTACACCACCGACGTGAGCCTCCTCAACAGCGTCTCGACCTACGCAACCTACAACAACTGGATAAGCGACGCGTCGGCGGTTCTCACTCAAATATCGAGCGCGACCAACTGCAACGCGGCGAACGCAGCGACGCCGAAAGCTACCGGCGGCGACTGCGCGATGAAATACACTCTCAACGGCACCAACTACCGTTCCGCCGCGACCGGCTATCCGATGCAACCGTTCCGGTTCGATGCCAATACGCTCTACCTGCCCGATCAAGGACAGGCGCTGGACTCCTTTTCGGGCGGCGTCGATTCGGAGAGCAAGAACTTCGCTCCGGGCATGGTCGACGTCGTGACCTGCGTGAAGGTCCCGCCGCTGATCCCTTCGTTCGCAGGCATAACCTTCCCGAGCTATTACGCGATCGGGCGGGCCGGAGCGACGGCAGTCCCGGTGACGGGCGAGTGGACCCAGCCGGGCGGCCTCATCGATCCCGCCCGCGGGAGCATCGACTTCCAGCCGTACGAACAGTTCGATCCCAACACGCCCGATGCGGGCCAGAACCCCGACTATTATGGGATGAACTTCAACAACTGGACGTTTGCGAGCGTGACGTACACGCAGGCGACCGGCCAGCAGTACCGGGACTATGGCGCCGACAGCGCGCCGACGTACACGTTCAACTCGATTTGGCTGAACTGGTGGAGTTCGGTACCCATCGACCCGCGCGGCGTCGATACGACCCCCGTCAGCGTCGCGAAAGATTGCTAACGTGAACGTTCCAACTCCTCGCCACGCTCGCGGTCAAGCCGTTTTCGAAACGGCGATCGCCATGCCGATCTTCCTGATCGCTTTGTTCGGCGTGATCTTGGCTTTTCGCACGGGCATCGTCTCGGAACAGGTGCAGCAGAGCGTGCGCTATGGGGGGCTCGTGACGGGACTGGCCAACCCGTACGAGGCCTATTCGCTCTACACCGTCTATGCCACGATCGACGGCCAGACGCCGCCGCACATTCACGATTGCGTCGGCGGAACGACCTCCGTCATCGCCCAGGGACATCCGGGCTTCTGGCTCCCGAGCACCGGCATGCCCGCCACCTCGTCGGCGACATGTAACCTCGGGATCGTCACGACCGCTCAAGGCGTTTCCAGCCCCGTGATGCTGTTCGCCGACTATGCCGGCGCGCAAGCGCAGCCGCAGGCCCAGGGCATGCTCGCGGGCAAGGTCTTCGGCGGAAACAACATCTCGGCAACCCAGAATTTCTTCCGGTCGCCGGACCTCGGGACGATCCTCAACTGCACGAACCTCGGCGCGGCGGTGAAGAACTCCCTCGAGGGCGAGAACGATACGTCCCCGCTGACGGTGCCGACGCCGTTTCCCACGACGGTGACGGCCACGGCCACCGACGTCGTTCCGAGCGGACAATCCGCCGGCTGCTACGCTACCAACACGTTCACCGCGCCGTCCGCACCGTACTGACGCCGGGCCATACTAACGAACGTCCCATTCCTGCGGCCGCACCGGATACCGCAGCATGTTCCGGCGGTAAACGGTGACCCGCTGCGACACGCCCTCCGTATAGACCAGATCGTAGAGCGGAACGAGCGGCACGTCGTCGTGCACGATCCGGTCGATCGTCTCGAAATCCCGTTGCCGGCGGCCGTCGCTCGTCGCGCGCAGTTGGTCCGCGAAAGCGGTCTCGAAGCGCGGCGAACAATAGCGCGCGTAGTTCTCACCCCCGTCCGCGGCCTGCGCGCACTGCAGGTTTAGCGATTGTTCGGGATCGGACCCGCCGATCAGCGCCGCGGGCGTCAGGGCGAAGCGTCCGGTGCGTAGGGGTCCCGCAGGCGACGAGAAGACGTTGGGCGCGTAGCCCTTGACGGTGACGATCGCACCCATTCGCGCGAGCTGTTCCTGCGCGATGACGGCGATCCGCGCGGCGTCGCTCAGGGTCGCTCCGAAGCCGATATCGAGGCTGAGCGGCATGCCGCCGCGATAACGCAGGTTCCCGCGCAGCCGCCACCCCGCGGCATCGAGCAGGGCGGCGGCGCGCGCGAGATCGTGCGGATAGGCCGGCGGCTGAGGGTGCCGCCAGGTCGCGACCGGCGCGGGGAAAACGGAACGCGCGGCGGGGTAGAATCCGTGCCACGCGCGGGAGAGCCCGCGCAGGTCGAGCGCATATGCGATCGCCCGCCGCACGCGCACGTCGGAGGTCGGCGCCGCGGCCGTCTGCAGATAGAACGCGCGCAGGCCGTTCTCGGGCGTCCGAACCACGCGCACGCCGGGCGCGTTCGCCGCCGCACCCGCATTATCGGGGTTGAGCTCCGCCGCATCGACCGCGCCCGTGCGTAGCGCGTTGAAGGCCGCGGTCTGATCGGGCAGGATGCGCGCCAGGATACGCTCCAAGCGCGGGCGCGGACGGAAAAACGGATTGGGCTCGAGTTCGATCGATTCGCCGCGGCGCCACGCGACCACGCGGAACGGGCCCGTTCCGAACGCGTGCCGTTCCCACGCCGACCCCGCGACCTTCGTTCCCGTGAACGCGCGGCGCGGCAGGATCCCGTAGGCGAAATCGGCCTGCGCGAATAGGACGTGGACGGCCGCGCTCCACGGCCGCCGCAGGCGCACCACGACCGTCCGCGCGTCCGGCGTGGTGAGCGCCGCCACCCGCCGGTATGCGTCGCCCACGGCAGCGTTCGCGGGATCGAGGATCGCCCGGTAGGTGAACGCAACGTCGGCCGCCTCGAGCGGCGCGCCGTCCGCGAAGCGTACGTCACGGCGCAGATGGTAGACGATCCGCAGGCCGTCGGGCGAGACGTCGCCGTTGGCGCGCGACGGGACGCGCGTCACCAGAATCGGCACGAAGCGGTTGCGCTCGTCCAGGCCGACCAGCGTCTGGCACCAGAATTGAGTGAGCGCGATCTGGTTCTGGTCGAAGGCCGCGAGCGGGCTGAGCGACGTCGGGTCGAGCGCCAGAGCGAGCCGCAGCACGTGCGCGGGCGCGGCCGGCCGCCCGCAACCGGCAAGCGCGAACAGCAACAAGAGCGCACCGGCGACGGCTCGCTGCGGCATGGCCCAGCCCTTCGGGCAAGCCGCCGAATCCCTTGCCCGCCACACACCTAACGAATTAGTTGACAGCCCCGAAGCGTTTGGGTTATGGTCAACTATATCGTTAGTAGTTCCCTGGTGAGGGTGCACCGTTGAAATCCCCCTTCAATCGACCGCTGCGTGGCCTCGGGCCGCGGTTCGCCCTGGCGATCGTCCTGGTCGCGGGCTGCAGCGCTGCCGCCGCGGCCCTCGACGCGGCGACGATCGGCGCCCTGACCGTCGCAACCGTGACGACCCCGCCGCCGCTCGATCCGAAGGCTCCGCTCGCGGACTGGAAGGACGCGACGCCGGTGACCTTGGGCTGGGACGTGCAAAACGAGCGCCCGGCCTCCGAGCCGGCCGTCGCGCGCCTCGAGAGCGACGGCCGCTTCGCCTACGTGCGCTTCGACGTCAAGCAGCACGAGCGTCTGTTGCAGGCGCAGCACACGAACAACGTGGGCGACGGCACCGACGACGAAGTGTGGATCGACCTCTGGCCCAGCGGCACCACGGGCTTCTACTATCAATTCGCCGCCACGGCCAACGGCACGCACTATCAGTATTCGTCGGAGAACACCGCCTACGCGCCGACGTGGGAATCTCACGGCGCCGCCTCCGACGGCGGCTACACGGTGACGATGAAGATTCCGCTCGACGTCATGCGCGGCACGGGCGGCCCGCATTGGAAAGTCCAGTTCGCGCGCATCGTCCGCTCCACGGGCGAGCGCCAAATCTGGTCGTACGCGCCGGCGCAGAGCAACGGTGACGACGTCGCCTTCGCGGGTTCGCTCGCGGGCATGGCAGCGGCGGCCGCCGCGCGCCCCAAACCGCGCGTCGGCGTCTACACGCTCGCGGAAGCGGGCTCCGCGAAGTCGGGACTTTCGACGTCGCGCGCGGGCGCCGACCTGTCGATCCCGATCACGCCCACGGCTTCGCTGTTCGCGACGATCCATCCGGACTCGTCGAACGTCGAGATCGATCAGTCCACGATCTCACCGACGGCCTTCGCCCGTTTCTACACCGAGGTTCGGCCCTTCTTCACGCAGGCCAACAACTATTTCGATAACTTCGATTGCGACGCGTGCCCGCAACTCTCGAACCTCTACACGCCCGGCATTCCGACGCCGCGCGACGGGTATGCGTTGGAGGGCCATCAGGGCCACCTCCAATTCGCCGGCTTCGATGCGGTCGGCGAGGGCCGGATCGACGCGGCGCAGTCGCTCGGGTATACGACGCCCGACAACCACTGGCGGTATTTCATGGAACGCATCTCCGCCGACTGCAACGTGCCGGGCACGCAGAACTGTCAGTTCGGCCTCCCTTCCGTGCACGACGACACGTTCGCCAACGGGCTCTCGTACAACGACGGAAAACACCTCGACGCCTATTTCAATTACGGCAGCGACAGCGGCAGTCAAGTGCGCGTCCCGAACCAAGCGCAGCGCTACGATTCGGGCTTCTTCCTCTACAACGCAACCGAAGGCGCCGCGTTCTCGACCCGCAAGATCGGCCTCTATTACGATCCCGCCGACGGCCTGGTCCAGCACCCCGACATCGCCGGCTACGCGGCCTACGGCGTGAAGATGTGGACGTTCGGAGCGAATTCGAAGCTCGCGAGCGTCGGCGTCTCGGCCTACGGCGACCGTTACCACAACATGTTCGGCGCGCTCGATCAAACCGATAACTCGCTAACCTTCGACGCGCTGACCAAGAACCGGATCGACATCCAGGGGACGATCGGTTCGAGTTATCTCCTCCAGAACTCCGCCTGCGCGGGCGCCGCGTGCGTCTTCTCGCCGATCTCGCAGAACGGCCTGGGCCTCACGTGGCACAGCGGCACCCTCAACTCCCCGGGAAATTTCCCCAACCACGGCTCGTCGTCGACGCCGACGACCGTCACCTTCAACACGGGCCGCTTCGGCCCGGGACGGCTCGATGCGTGGTCGCGCAGCACCACGATGACGGCGGGCACGAAGGGCACCATCACGCTCGAAGCCGACGACACGCGTCAGTATCTGGACGCGGGCGGCACGAACGCTCAGTGGTTGGAACGGATGGGTTACACGTATTCGCCGAACTCGGACTCTTCGTTCGCCGTCGGCGTGCGTCGCATCATCGGCACGCCGCCCCTGGTCTTCGCGGCCGCACCGGTCAGCTGCACGACGGTCGTCAACCTCGTGCAAGCCGGCGCGACCGGGCCCTGCACCGGTGCCTGGAATCTATCGTTCTCGTACCATCACCGCTCGCCGCACGACGAGCTCTACTTCGCGTACGGCGACGCGAGCCTGCTCTCGACCACGCCCGCGTTCGTGATCAAGTTCATCCACTATTTCGGCGCGGAGAAGGGGACGTAACGGTCGCACCGCGCAAGCGACCGTTCACGCTCGTACGCAGGACCGCGCGCGCGTGGCTGCCGCCGCCGGCGCGGCGCAAGATCGCGAACTCCTCGGCGAGCGCGGTGACCAGATAGAGACCTCGTCCCGATTCCGCCATCAGATCCGAGGGCAGGTGCGGGACGTATTGAAAGCCGGGCCCGTCGTCGAGGACGTGCAAGACCGGCGCGCCCGTCTCCCAGTTGAGCCGCACGTCGATCGACGTCCCCGCGTAGCGCAGCACGTTGCCCAGCAATTCGCTGTAGAGCAATTCGAAGTTCAGGACGTCCTCGTCGGCGAGTCCCCCGGCGCGCAGCACCGCGCAGATCGCCCGCCGCGTTTCGTAGGCCGCCATCCGGTCGCTCGCGTCGAACGACCAGCGCCGGCCGGAGTTGGTTCGCGCGCCGACGAGCAACGTCATGATCGCCACGTCGTCACCGCTTTCGGCGCCGAGCACGGCTGCCTCGATCTCCGCCGCAGGCTCGAGCGCCAACTCGACGGCCGCGTGCGCCACGACGTCGCGCAGGCGCCGCTCGCCGGCTGCGTAGTCGCGCGTCGATTCGGTCAAGCCGTCGGTGTAGAAGACGATGAGCGAGCCGGGCACGAGCTCCGCGATCAGCGAATCGGCGGCCTCTTCCCGTTGCCGCAAGCCCAGCGGCAGACCGCCCCCGCCGAGTTCTTCGAGCGTTCCGTCGGGCAAGCGCACGAGCGGGCGCGGGTGGCCCGCGTTGGCATACGTGATGACGCCTTCCACATCGTCGATCACCGCGACGAACGCCGTGACGATCGCCTGCGGATACTCTTCTTTGAGCGCGCGATCCGCTGCGTCCAACACGGCGCTCGGCGGGATCTGAATCTGCGCCGCCACGCGCAACGCTTGGCGGACCTTCGACATGATCACCGACGCGCGCAGACCCTTGCCGGTCACGTCGCCGATCGAGACGACGAGCCGCCCGTCGGGCATCGCGAACGCGTCGTACCAGTCGCCGCCGATCTCGAGGTCTCCCGTGGCTGGCCGGTACACCGCGGAGAGCGCGAAGTTTCCGATCCGGTCGGGAATGGCGGTGAGCGACGCGTCCTGCAAGGTGCGCGCGATGTGGTGCTGGCGCTCGTAGCGGCGCAGCAACGATTCGCGTTCGGCCAGCGTCTCCTGCAGCGCGGCGTTGACCCGGTCGAGCTCGCGTGGCGAGCGAAGCGCGAGCGCCCGCGGCAAGAGCGGCACGAGCATCACCGCGGTCGCGACGGACGCGGCCGCGGTCGTCGCCTTGACGACGCCTTCCGTCCAATACGCGGGGTGCCAGATCACGACGATCGCGAGCACGTGCGTGAGGCCGCACGAAACGATGAACAGCGAAAACATCCAAAAGATCGGCGAGAACGGAACGTCGGGCCGCCTCCGCACGAACCACACGAGCAGCGCCGGGATGGAGAAGTACGCGAAGGCGATCAACGCGTCGGAGACGACGTGTAACGCCAGGACGCCCGGCATCCAACGGAAGCAGAAGCCGTGGGGCATGAAGGAATCGGTCATCGGGTCCTTACGTCGGTCGTTCGAACTCTCGCTAAACGTGAACGGGCCAGCGCGTACGCTGGCCGCATTTTAGCCCCTGCGTCGCGCCGCCCCTATCACGATGCCGCGGGCGCCAAGCTGCGATAGGCGTCGAGCGCGTCGCGCCGCGACACGACGCCGCGCAAGCGGCCGGTTCCATCGACGACCGGTAAGACCGCCGCGCCGCGTTCCAACATCGGCTCGATGATGGTTTCGAGGGATTCGTCCCCGCGCAGCAGCGTGGCGGCAGGCCGCAGGAACGAATCGACCGCTCGCTCGCCATCGCCGGCGAGGTGCGACGCGAGCTCCGTAATCGAGAGAAAGCCTACGAATGCGTCGTTAGCGTCGACCACGGGCACGAGCGAGTCGCCGCACCCTTCGAGCCGCGCCGCCACATCGTGCAAGAGCTCGCCGCTGCGAACGATGACCGACGGCGTGCGGACGAGACTCGCGACCAGCACGTGAGCGAGCGGACGAGGGCGCCGCACCGCACGCCAATCGATCCCGCGACGCAAGAGCTTGGCTTCATACACCGTCGCGCCGAGCAGCCGCCGGCCCGCGAGCGACGAGATGACCGTCGCGATCATCAGCGGCAACACGATCGTGTAGTCGCCCGACATCTCGAAGACGATGACGATGGCCGTGATCGGCGCTTCCGCCGCAGCCGCAAACGCCGCCGCCATGGCCACCAGCGCGTACGCGGCCGGTCCCGCGGTCCAGCTCGGAAAGAGGCCGTGCACGACGGAACCGAACGCATCGCCCAGCATGGCGCCGCCGAACAGCGACGGCGCGAAGACGCCGCCGCTGCCGCCAAACCCGAGGGTCAACGACGTGGCGAGCGGTTTCAGGAACGCGAGCGCGAACGCGCCGGCCGGCACGATGCCGCCGTCGAGCGCGCGCTGAATCGAGTCGTAGCCGACGCCCAGCACCTCCGGCGCGACCAGCGCGATGAGGCCGACCAACCCGAAGCCGATCGCGCCCGAAGCGAGGGCCGGCAACCCGAGACGTTCGACCCCGTCCTCGATCGCGTAGAGCAGCTTCACGAATCCCCACGCCCAGAGCGCGCACACGAAGCCGAGCACGGCGTAGAAGACGAGTTCCCGCGGGGACACGAGCGTAAAGCCGGCGGCACTGAAGGACGGCCGGTTACCCAAGTACGCACGCGAGACCACCGCGGCCACGACGCTCGAGACCACGATGACGGCGAACGAGCGCGGCGCGAAGTCGCCGAGAATCACTTCACTGGCAAAGAACACGCCGCCGATCGGCGCGTTGAACGTCGCCGAGATGCCCGCGGCCGCGCCGCAAGCGACGAGCGTGCGCACGATCGGCGCGGGTGCCTTCGCGAGCCGGCCGAGCACCGAACCGATCGCGGCCCCGATCTGCACGATCGGTCCCTCGCGGCCGCAACTGCCGCCGAAGCCGATCGATGTTGCCGACGCGAGCGCCTTGACCGCGATCACGCGCGGCCGGATCATGCCCCCGTGCAGCGCGACGGCGGCCATGACCTCGGGGACGCCATGCCCGCGCGCTTCGGGCGCGAACCGCGCGGCGATCCAAGCGGCGAGCGCGCCGCCCGCGGCGATGACCGCGACGAGCGCGAAGGCGGGAAGCGTGCGCGCGCTCAGCCACGGAATCGCGATGTGGAATGCGAACGCGTTTTCGGCTTCGATGAGGCGGCGGAAACCGATCGCGCCGAAGCCGCCCCCGAAGCCCACCACGAGTGCCGCCGCGAGCATGTACGTGCTCTGCGAGAGCGCGATCGAGCCGATACGCAATTCGAAGCCACGCGCGCTCTCGCGAAAGCGCGGCCGCCCGATCCGGGTGGACAGCTGCATACGCACTATGTATGCCCGCGATTGGCCGTACCAAGCTGCCGCGCCCTCGAGGTCCGTCCGACCGCGCGTCGAGCGGTACGGAAGGCTCGCTTACCCGCTTTAGTGGCGAGCCCGTGGCGGCGAGAGATCATTCCCGCGCTTTGGAGACCGGGAGCGCCACCCAGATCAGGCCCTTGTAGGTCGGACCGCCGTTGGCTCCGTACCAGGCGGAACTCGCGCCCGTGTTCGCCTCCACGTACCCGTGCACGTATTGCAGGAACGGGATCTTCTGCCACCCCGGGGCGTTGAAGCCCACGTTGATCGAGTTGCCGTTGAGGATCTGGCCGTTCGGGCCGCTGTCGTTGAGATCGTGGCGGACGCTAACCAGCACGTTTCCGTGGAAGAACAGTTGATAGACGCCCAGGCTCGCACCCTTGCTGCCGGTCGCGGGCAGCGGGCTTCCGTTCACGCCGATGCCGGGATTGTCGTCGACGCCGCTCGAGTAGATGGCGAGTACGCCGGGCAGACCCTTGGGATCGGGATCGACCTGCACGTAGCCGGCGACGGAGTTGTAATGGTCGGTGCCGGTGCTGACCGGAATCGTTCCGACGCTTCCGAACACGCCGACCTCAACGGGTTTCTTCTCACTCGCGTAAGCCAGCCTCCACTGGAAGGTCTTGTCGCCGGGATTGAAGTCGGTCAACCCGTTGAGATCGTCGCCGCTGAGAAAATAGCCGGCTTCGGCATCGATGGCGCCGTGCACGTAATTGAACTTGGTGCCCCAACGATTGTCGTTCGTCGCGCTCCAATCGTGCTCGCCGACCAGCGTACCCGAGGCGCTTGGTCCGTCGATCTCAGAATCCTGGCTGTACGGCGACGGCGCGATGTTCTCGTTCTTACCGACGAAGAAGTGTCCGTCGTGGTGCAGCAAGCCGCTGTAAGCGACCCACGCGGTATCGAGGCCCCCGGATTCGCTGCCCTGCGCGAGCCACTGCTGGATGTGGAACGTCACGTCCGGCAGGGCGTAGCCGACGCCGTGGATCGCGAAGTTTCCCGGATCCCATTGCCGCGTGCTGACCTGGCCGCTCTGCGAAGAATCGTACACGAGCGATTCATCGAGCCAAACGGGAACCGCCTTCGTGAGTATTTGCCGCGGAATCGCCGCGTACGCCGTACGCTGGATGTAGCGGCCGTAGGCGTTGAGCAGCGGCACCATCGTGTGGCACGCGCCGCACTTGAGCCCGGTTGCCTGCGCGAAGGTGGGCATCGCTTGAAGCGCCTTCGGCGCCGCGAACATGCCTGGGAGGAGAAAGCCGAGGGCAGCGGCGGCAAGGGCGACCTTGATCGCCGCTCGCTTCGTCACGATGCCCTCACCCGGAACGACACATATCCCACTGGACGCAACACGATTATCTCCGCTGTGATAACAGAGCGTTTACGGATAGCGAAAAACGATTATCGCCGCCGCTCACTCGTATCGTAGCGGCCCGCGCAGCCGAATCTTGCGAAGGTCCGGTGAAGGGCCACAAGGACGGGCGGCGTTCGAACTGCTAGTCTTCTGATTCATCCGGGTGCGCGGCGTGGCCGCGGAATGGTGGGCAAAGTGGATGGATGGCCGGCGCGGCTACTCGTTGCGATCGACGAATCGCAGACAGCGGATCGCGCGGTGAGCTTGAGCCTCGGTTTGGCGTCGCGTCACGGCAGCGAGCTCGTCTTCGCGACCGCCGTGAACCACGCCGCGATCGTCGCGGAGTGCGCGGTGCCCCAGGGCGCGCTCGACCCGACGCCGATCCTCGATGCGCTCGACGACGCCGCGCGAGCCGTGCTGGCCGCCGTGCGCGAGCGGGCGCGGGCCGCGGGATGTGCGGCGACGTGCGCCTTGCTCGACGGCGCACCGGCGGAAGCGATCTTGCGTCATGCGGAGGTTTGCGGGGCCGGCGCGATCGTCGTGGGTTCGCAGGGAAAAGGCGCCCTGAAGCGCTTCTTTCTCGGGAGTACCGCCGAGGGCGTCCTGCGCGGTGCGCGCGTTCCGGTCATCGTCGTTCCGCCCGGCGACGCTGACGTGTCCCGCGCGTTTCGGAGCATCACGGTCGCGCTCGACCGTTCGGATCCGGCGGCCCACGCCGCGGCGTTCGCGCGATCGCTCGCTCGCGCCGAAGGCGCCGAACTCACCTACTGCTGCGTGATCGGCAAGCCCGAAGAGCGCGCGGCGGCCCGGGCCGCGCTCGAACGCGCGATCGCGCCCAAAGCGCCGCCGGGGCCCGCGGCCCGCGAGTTCATCGTGGAAGGCGAGCCCGTCGCGGAAATATTACGTGTCGCCGAAAGCGAACGGGCCGACGCGATCGTGGCCGGCTATCATGCCGGGCACGCCGTCGCGCATCGCTTCCTGGGCAGCGTTGCCGCCGGCATCCTGCGCCGCGCGGACCGTCCGGTCGTCGTCGTGCCTCATTGAAGCGCACCGGCGACCGCGCCGGCCTCAGAGGCTTTCGAACCATCGCTCCACGGCGTGCCCGACGCGCTCGTCGTCGCCCGTTGCGCAAAGATCGAGTAAGAAGCCGCGGAAGCCGGCCAAGACGATCGTCGCCCGAACGCGCGCCTCCCGTTCGTCGAGGCCGGCGCGGCGATAAGCGGGTGCGAGCATGGTCAGCCAGTTTTCGATCGCACCCGGAAAAAACGCCGGAAAGCGTGCCGGGGCGACGAGCGCGAGACCGTAAATCTCGAAGAAGAGGCGAAAGAGCGAACGCGACTCCGGGGCGGCCAGCACGCTCCAGGCTTCCCGGCACATCTCGTGCGCGGACAAATCCTCGCGGTCGTGCAGCGAAGCGAAAAGCACGCGTTGACGGTCGCCCGCGCGCTTGAGGATCTCGACGGTCAGCTCTTCCTTGGACCGAAAATGGTACAGCAGTAAAGCAGGACTGACGCCCAGCTCTTTTGCGAGCGGGCGCAACGAAAGGGACGCGACGCCGTTGGAAAAAGCGTACGAGACCGCTCGATCGAGCAACTGCGAGCGATTGGCCTGATCCGGCTTTCGCGTCACCACGTCACGATAACATACTCTAAACGTTCGTTCAAGTCATCTGACGTGCAGCAGCGCGCTGAAGACGTAACGATAGATGATGGCCGCGCCGAGCACGAAAGCCGCCCCGATCGTCAGACCGCCGACGAAGTATCCGGCCCAATTGCGCTCATCGGGAGCGTTGCGCTCATCGGGAGCGTTGCGCTCGTCGGGGATATCCGCGTACGATGCGTGGGGCTCGGCGTCGCGGGAGGCGATGGCTTCGGCTGCACGGTCTTGGACCCGTACGCCGGATCGTGAGGTCATAGGACGCGCCCTTTCTCGATCGCGGTTCGTTACCGCCACTCTAGCGCGCCGGCGTCCCGCATGCGTCCCAAAAAAGCCGCACGCCATCTTCGTCGTAACACGTAAGCAATTCTAAAGACCAGCGCGTTCAAACGGAGCAGCGAACTGAACGCGGCACGAGCGCTTACCGTTTGGCGTAGATGGACGAGTCGGCAACCCTCGTAAGCGCGTTGCGGAACGCTGCGTCGCGCCCCGATGACGTGGCGACGAAAAAGTCCCCGCGGTCGCTCAATTCGTCGCGCAGCGTCGCGGAAAAGGCGGAGTCGTCGATTTCATACCGGCCGCGGCGGCGTTCGACGACCAGCACGAAGGCGGGCGCCGAGTCGAGGCTCGCAATCGTTCGCCGCGCGAGCCAAGCTGCATCGATCGACTCGTACGACCGCAGCACGGCGACGACGGCCGCAACGAATTCGTCGCTCGACGCGTGCGGCACGAAGCGTTCGCCGGGCGAGCAACTCGCGCGGCGCGCGCGGTCGCCGTCGAGCGCGACGAGGCGCGCGACGGTGCGATCCGCGAAGCACTCGGCTTCCGCGACCCGCCCCAGCGTTAGGAGCAGTTCGATCGCGCGATTGGCGGCCGGCACGACGGCGTCGGCTTCGGACGCGAAAGCAAGGTCGAGCCATGTGAGCGCCGCCGGGTCCTCCCGGTCGGCCAGGACGCAGCCGAGGTAGAACTGAGCGACCGCGTCGTTCGGATCGGCCGCAAGCAACGCACGGGCGAGTGCTTCCACGTCGTCACGCGCGACACCGTACGCGAGCCGCACGCGCTCGCGTTCCTCCTCACGGGTCAAGTCTCCGGCCCGCGCGTCCAGCGCCGCGAGCCGCTCGCGCCGGGAGCGACGCTCGCGACGCGATGTCGTCCACGTGCCGGCATGTTCCGCGGCCCAACGCGCTCCGAGTTCCGCCGAAACGAGGCTGCGGCCGGCGCCCAGAAATGCGGCGGCGGCGGAGCCTGTGCTGCGGAGCGCCCCGGCAGCGAGCGGCGCGAGCGCCGCGTCGGGCGCGACGTCGAGCGCGCGTAGCCGCTCGGCAAGCGACGGGTGCGTGTCCGCGCTCTGCGACGGAACCGCCAACGCGCGGCGGAGCAGCGGCCCGGCGTCGGCGAGCGGGGCCATGGCAATCTCCGCGATCCGGTCGTACACATCGCTCGGAGGGATAGGTGCTGCATCCATGCCGGCCTCCAGCGGTTGCCAAAAGTCGCGATCGATCCGCTGGTCCTGCACGTTGACGGCGACCAGGGCGCTCGCGAACGTCTCATTGCCGACGTGCGCGGCGGCGGCGCGGTCCGCTTTGATCTCGACGCCGCGAGTCGCGACGCACGAGTATGCGTCGAAATAGCGGACGAAGCGGCGGTAGAAGGGCCCGACCGCGCGGGCCAGGAGATCACCGTCGGCGCGGGTCGCCAGCTTCTCCATCGTGAGTCGCATCGCGTAAATCTGGGTCGACGTCGCGCCCATCGCGCCGGCCACATGCCCAAATTCGTGAGCCAACACCGCCGCGAACTGCTCGGGCGACAGCGAGTCCATCAAGGGTAAGCCGAGCGTCAAGTGCACGCGCCGCCTGCCCCACAGGCCGCTACGCGGTTGGTGCGCGACCGCCGCATTGAACGAACCGTCGAGGAACACGGCGGAGGGCGCGATGGCCCCCTGGGCCGCGCGCAGCCTCTCGAGCAACGCGAACAGCGCGGGAAAGTCTGCGGGCTCGAGACGAACGCCGGCGGGCGAGGGCCATCGGACGACGTACGACTTGGCGAGCAGGCACAAAGGCACCAGGAGTAAGATCAGCGCCTTGGCCAGCGCCACGCGGGCGCCGGGGGGCAAGAGCGGAATCAGGATTGCGACGAGGCCGAAGGCAAGCGCGATCAGCGCAAACGGCAGCGCCACGCCGAACCAGCCCAGGAGCCAGGTGCGTCGCAAATAATTCGCATACCCGCGCTGCGCCGAGGCTTCGATGCGGCGCACGAGTCGACCGAACCGTTCTTCAGTCACGTAATCCCCGATACTCCGAGCCAGGACGTAAGAGGCACACGGCGTCGCCGTTCCCTCACGGGACGAGCAGGCGCAGGCCCTGGCGTGAAGATACGCGCCGAGCCGTCCTAGAAACGTCCTCGCAGCGTCCCCGGGGCCGCCGAGGGCGCGCCGAAACTGAACTACGCGCTCAGAAAACGTTCGATCGAGGTTGCCAGAGCGACCGGCGTCTCGCTCATCGGGTAGTGTCCGGCGTTGGCGAAGACGTCGAGCTCCGCGTTGGGATACCACTGCAGCCACGTCGCGCGCATCGCGTCGGGGCCGAGTGCCGCGTCGTGCTCGCCGGCGATCACTTTGACCGGCACCGGATTTCCGGCCACGGCCTCGTGAAAATCGGTCTTCGCCCAGGCGTCGAGGTACGCCGCGAACGCATCCCGGGTCGATACGTCGAGCGACGTACGAACCATTGCGTCGAGCCACACGCCGGTCAGCCTGTTGCCCGTCGTGAAGTCGATGATCGCACGCCGGTTCGCAGGTTCGTCAGCCGCACCCGAAAACAGCGCCCAGCCGGCCTCGTCCATCGGCACCGCCGCCGCCGGCACGGGCGTGATGCCGACCAGCTTTTCGACCCGACCCGGCGCATCGAGTAACACCCGCTGGATCGCCTTACCGCCCATCGAATGTCCGATCAGCGAAAACCGCTCCCAGCCGAGCGCGTCCGCCAGCGCCACCACGTCGCCCGCGATCTCCTCGAGCGTGTACGAACCGTTCAATCCTTTAGCTTCGCCGTAACCGCGATAATCCATGAACGCATAGGAGAAGCGCTCGCCGTCGAGATGCGGCCAGACGTCCTTATATGCATTCCGGTCGCCGAACCAGCCGTGTAAGGCGATGGCTTTCCGGCTGCCGTTTCCAAGGACGTAATGCGGGTTTGGCATCGTCCTCGAGTTCGCTTCGCGCGTGGTTTTTCACCTTCGATGCGAGCGATGTCGCCGGTACGACGGATCTCTTGGCGATGGCGCGGCGCGCCCGTCGCATCCATGCAGACCCTGCTTCTCGCCGTCGCGCCGCGGCGGTGCCTTTGCGCGCCGCAGCGCGGGTCTCGTCGCCGTCCCGGTGCATCCGCACGAAGAAGTACGGGCCCATCGGTGCGCGACGCCCTCACGTGCCGCATCTTCCAATCCGGTCGCGGCTCGCTCTGCGGGATTGGTTCGGCTACTTACTTTTCCGGGCGGTTACGGCTCCGGCGTCGGCGGGGCCGTGGGATCGGAGGTGGGGATGCCCCCGTTGAGGGTGCAGGCGGTGCGGTCGAAATACCAGTCGGGCAAGTTCGCGGGGTAGGCGAAGTCGCTGAGGTCGTAGGTGAAGTCGGCGCCGATCTTGAGCAGGAAGAGTTGGGCTTTGGCGTAGCCGGCGATGCGGCGCAGCGTCTGCTGCTGCGGCGCTTCGTCGTACGACGCGACGAACACGACCCGCACGAGGTTGGCCGTCGCTTCCGCTTCGCCGCGCAACTCGATCACGCCGTCGGTCGCGGGATCGATCCAGAGGTCGCGCAGCACGTTTCTGGCGGGCTCGCGATAGGGGCGCAGGGCCAGATGGATCGCGGCCTTGCCGTCGACCGTTTCGGTACCGGCGAGGCTCACCGCATACGGGCGCGAGCGGACCGTGATGGCGCCGATCTGCTTGAGATCGGGCGCGGCGCCGGGATCGGGCGTGGCGACCGCGATCGGCAGCGACGGACCGAAGATCGCGCGCCGTTCGGGGACGAAACCGAACGAATAACCGGGCGAGAGACAGCGGGTCTCGAAATCCGGCGGGTCGGGCCGGTCGCGCGCGTCGAGCGCGACGCCGACGATCGTGCAGCGCCCGTCCCGCTCGCGATACCACACCCGGCTCTTGCGCTCTTCGACGTGGCCCTTGCGGATCGCCGTCGCGTCGGTGCGGTAGCTCGCGAAGTCCGGTACCGGCAGTGCCTTCCAGCGCTCGACGGCCGCGTCGTAGAGCGCCGTCGCGCTCGCCGGTTCCGCGGCCTCGTCTCCGCGGACCGGCCGCGAGCCGAGCGCGACCGTGGCGAGCAGCGCGCCGGCGAGCGCCGCCCGGCGCACGTTACGGCCCCTCGACGACGCGCACGAAGTTCTCCGGATGAACGTAAGCCGCGAAGGCCGACATGACGGCCGATGCGTCCGTGGCGAGGTATCGGCGCGCGTCGATGTCCGCTTGGTTGAGTGGTAAACCGTTTGCGGCGTCGTCGAGGAGCGACGTGCCGATCGCGCTCTCCGAAGAGTCCGCAATGACCGTGCGGCGCACGAGCGACGCTTTGACGAGCGAGAGCTCGAAATCGCCGACCGGCTCCTTTTTCATCTTATCGATTTCACTGTCGATCTGAGCGGATATCCGCTCTTCGTTCGAGGGGAGGCAGGCGAAGTAGATCGAGAACTGCGAGCGCGTCTTGCCGGCAGTCAGCTGGGAGCCGATCGAATAGACGAGCCCCGCGTTCTGCCGCAGGTCGCGGAAGAGGCGGCTCTGCTCCGGTCCGCCCGAACCTCCGCCCAAGATAGCGTTTCCGAGCTGTAGCGGATACATCTCCGGAGCGGCGCGCCCGAGCGGCACGGTTTGCAAGAACGTCGCGTCGGTCTGTCCCATCGCCGGGATCGTCAAGCTGACGTCGGCGGCCGGGTTGAGCGGCACCGCGGGCAGATCCAGCGAGGGCACCGCGCCCGAACCGGCCGGCCAGTTCGCGAAAGCGCGCGCCACGGCGTCCTGCGCCGACGCGGCCGTCACGTTGCCGATCACGACGATCGTCGCCTGATCGGGCCGGACCGTTTTGGCGTAGTAGTCGCGGACGTCGTCGAGGGTGAGTTCGCGCATCTCGCCCGGCGTCGGCTCGCGCAGTTCCGGGTCGCCGGCCGGATAGAGTTTGCGGTCGGCCCGGCGCATCGCGATCGTGTTCGAGCCGTTGAGCGAGGTCTCGAGTTCGGAGATCGCGCGGCGCGCAGCCAGGTCGAAGGTCGGCTGGTCGAAGCGCGGCTGCAGTTCGTTCTCGGCGAGCAGTTCGAGCGCGCGTTCGAAGTTCGCGGAGGTCGTCTGCAGCCCGAAGCCGCTGCTCCCGCCCGCCACCTCGGAATCGATGTCGTCCTGGGCGCGTTCGAAGGCCGTCCGGTCGCGGGTCTTGGTACCGTAAGCGAACATCGCGCCGAGCACCGACGACACACCCTCTTTGCCCGGCGGCTCCTGGATCGCCGGATTGGTGCGCACGTTTCCGAACAGGAAGACCGAGTCCGAAATCGTCTCGGGAACGACGATCAGTTCGATGCCGCTCGGCAGCGTCGTTGCGACCGGCGCGAGCCGCGACGGTTCGGCCGCAACCTTGTCCAACAGCTGCTGCGCCCAATCCGGCAAGCTCGTCGTCGCCGGTTTGACCTCCAGCGGTTTTTCTTGGACTTGTTGCGGCGCCGACGGTGCGGCGTTTTGCGATGCGCCCGGCGACGGCGTGAGCGCCCCGACGATCGCGTGGTGCGGATCCAAGTACCGTTTGGCGACGCGGTCCACGTCGGCCAACGTCACCTTGGCGAGCAACTGCTGTTCGCGGGCGATCGACGGTTCGCCGTCGAGGGCGATCGTGGTCGCCCAATCCGACGCCAGCGACTCGATCGAATTGCGGCTCTCCTCTTGATCCGAGATCAGGCGCCGCTTGGTTGAATCGAACAGCTCTTTGGGTACGCCGTCGCGCGCGTACTGTCCGAGAATCGCCTCCAGCCGCTTCGTCATCGCAACCGGATCATCGCCCGGGGCGAGCGCCGCGGTCGCGAACCCGAGCTGCGCCTCAGGTACGTAGGGGAGCGAAAACCACTCGCCATCCAGCGCTTCGCCGCGGTCCGCGAGCGCGTGCAGTGCGCCGCGTTGCGCGTTGAGGACGCCTTGCAAGACGAACGACGGCAAGAAATCGGGGCTCTCGATGCCGGGCAGGCGGAAACCCACGAGGGCCAGGGGGTAGACGAGGGTCGTCGGCTGCTTCACGACGGTGCGTTCGAGCGGTGCGAGGCGCGCGGCCGCATGCGCGGGCACCGGACGCGCCGGAATCGACTCGAAGCGCGCGCGAATTTGCGCGATCGCCGCCTGCGGATCGACGTCGCCCGCGACGACGAGCACCGCGTTGTTGGGCGCGTACCAGCGCTGCCAGAAGGCCTTGAGCTGCGGACCGGTCAGGCGGTCAAAGGCCGCCCGCGTGCCGACGCCGTCGTGTCCGTACGGCGTGCCGGCGAACGCCAGCCGGCGCGCGCGATCGAAGAAGTCGTTGCCAGGTGCGGTTTCGTCGTGCAGCACCTCCTGCTCGATCGCGCCGCGTTCGTCTTGCCACTCCGACTGCGCGTCCAGAACGTCGCGCATGCGGTCGGATTCGACGTGCAGGACGGCATCGAGGTCGGCGGAGGGCACGGTGAATTCGAATTGGGTCAACGTCTCGGTGGTCGACGCGTTGAAGGCGCCTCCGAGCGCGGTCGCGAGGGTCCCGAGTTCGCCCGTGGAGAGATTTTTCGTGCCCCGGAACATCATGTGTTCCTGAGCGTGCGCCATGCCCGGCACTGCCGCGGGGTCGTCGCGCGAGCCGACCAAATAGGTCATATCGGTCGAGACGACTGGCGCCAGCGTGTTGCGTACGATCACGACGCGCAGGCCGTTGCTCAAGGTGGTTTTGACGGCGTCGCTTGCGTCGGGTGGCGACGCCTCCGCGGCACGGATCGTGGTCGCCGCGCACGCGGCCAGCAGCAGCAGCGCCGAGCGCAGCGGAATTCGTTTCACGGCGTGAGAGATTGCGAGCCCCGTAGCCCCGCTCCTCGCGAGCGGAGCGCCGCCCTATTCCAAGGACCAGCCGTACGCCAGCAGAGGCTTGGCGTCACGCGCGAGCTGCACGATCCGGCCCACCAGGTCCGGCGTCGTCACCTGAGCATCGCTGAGGTCGCGCCCGGCGCAGAACGAGCGCAAACGAAAATACGGCGCGAGCTCGCCCCGCGCGTATGCTTCGAAACCACGCGCGGGCCGCGCCAGCGAATCGTCGGCGACCTCGGGCCCGTCGATCGCGAGGCCTCGCTTGGCGAGGGCGCTCAACACGCGCGTGAATTCCGCCGGCCGCGCCGCCATCCGCTCGCGCCAGCGCCGCAGCATGGACTTGTCGATCCGATAGAACGCGGCGGAGAGAAACGACGCACCCGGCGCGATGTGGACGTAGATGCCGCCCGGCGTTTCACGGCCGCCGTCGTACGAGAGATACGCGCTCAGGTGCGTCTTGTACGGACTCTTGTCCGCGCTGAAACGCACGTCGCGATAGATGCGAAACATCGACCGTTTGCGATCGCCGCCGATCGGGATGTTCGCGCGAGCGAGCGCGGCCGACGCGTCCTCGACCAAGGCCGCCATCGGTTCGATCAGCTCCGCGACGAAGCGCTCTTTGCGGGGCGCGAACCACGCCCGGTCGTTGTGTTTCGCGAGCTGTGCGAGGAGACGCAACGCCGCCGGATTGAATCCGGCGAACCGGGCAGATGCCGCCATGGTCGGGCTTCTTCGCGTCGAATTGCGAGCGCCATGCCCGATGACGACCGGCGCCTCGCGTACTCGACCGACGGCTCGCTGCCGCTGCCCCCCGTCAGGCGCGCGGCGGCAAAATCGAAGGCCGCCGGCAAGGCGGTGCCGCCCGACGACGGCTTCATCCGGGTCGGCTGCGAACGCCGGCGCGGCGGATCCGTCACGCTGGTCTACGGACTGACCGCAGCCGAGACGGCCCCCGTCGCCGCCGAGCTCAAGCGCCTCTGCGGTACCGGCGGCACGGTGAAGGACGGCGTCGTATCGCTGCAAGGCGATCGCCGCGACGCGGTCCTGGCATATTTCGGCGAGCGCAAGCGCCGCGCGAAACGCATGGGCGGCTGACGCGCCCTTGCGCCGGCGCCGCCGCGGGAATCACCGCGAACGCGAACGGCGAGCGCCGGCGTTGCGTTGAAACGGTACGATGCTGTTCGCGCTTCCCGCCCCGCCCGCGATCGCCGCAACGGCGCCCGCCGCTTCCCCCTCTCCCGCGCCGTCGCCGACGAACCCGGCCGGATCCGTTGCGGACGGAGGCGCGCTGATCAGTAATTCCGGCTCGACCAATACCCTGCCGTACACGATTGCGCTCCGGCCCGACGGCAGCGCGGTCGTGACCGTCGGCGCCGCGACACGCCGGCAGAGCGTACCTCGGGCCGATGCGGCGGAGCTGTTCGCCGAGTTACGCGACGCCATGCCGCTCGGGGGTCTGACCCACGCCCACTGCATGCGCAGCGCATCGTTCGGCACCTCGACGACGGTGACGTTCGGCGGCGAAGCCACGCCCGACCTCAACTGTCCGGGCGACCCCGCCTCGCGCGGTCTCGCCGCCGGCGTGGCGCGCGTCGTGGACGACCTCGCGCTCGACCTCTGGCGCGTGCGCCATCCGGTGCCGCTCAGCTCGTAAACGCAACGAAAATTTTACACTCGGAGCCGAACTGTGAGCCGCTCCACGCGAAAACGGCGATTCGTCGGCCGATAGGTGTAACACATGATCGATCGAGTCGAGCGAGCCGGACCGCTGCGCAAGCGCCCGGCGGCGTTCCCGGCGCAGAGCGTATCGGCCCCGGTTCCCGCGCGGGCGGGTTCCGTATTGGCGCTGCCGCTCGGCGAAATCGCCGGGGCGCTGCACGCCGTCGCGCTCGATGAGAAGACGCGCTGCGCGACGTACGAGTTGCTGGTCGCCAACGAAACGCCCGCGCCGCTCGCGACCTTCGCGTACGCTTCCGAGGCCCCTCGTTTGGGCAACCTGATCACCTGGAACGCGATCGTCGTGCCGCCGTTCTCGGCCATCGCGATCACGGTGGACGTGACGGTGCCGCGGCGCGGTCGGGCCCCGCGCGTCGTCGCCGAGTTGCACGGTGAGGAGGCCCAACTCACCCTCGACGCCGATCCGCCGAACCGGCATGCTCGCGGCCTCGCGCGCCGCGCGACCTTGGCCGCGTCGGCCGTCTTCCTGCTCGCGCTCGGCGGCGCATCGATAGCCGGCACGAAAACCCAAGTTCTCGCCCTCGGCGCGCCGGAGACGGTGCGCGCCGGTTCGCCCTTCAGCGTCGCCTACGCGCTCGGTCACGCCACCGATGCGGAATACAGGATCGAGACGCCCGACGGCATGCAGGTGCGGCGGGGAAAGCTCGAACCCGGTTCCGGTGCCTTCACCGTGCGACTGCCGACGGCGCCCGTATCGAGCGGTTACGACGTCAATATTCTCGCGCACGGCCGGTTCGGCAGCGACGAACGCACCACGCACGTCGTGGCCCTGGGAACCGACACCAAACCGAACCACCCGGCACCCGTCGCGCGCCTGAACGCCGTCGCCTTGGAAAACGATTCGGTCAAAGGCGGAGACCCGATCGCCGTCGACTACCAGACCAACTCGCGCACCGGCTCGGTTCGTCTGATCGACGAACAGGGAACGGTCCGCGCCGAAGCGTTGCTACGCTCGGACGGCCGTTCCGTGCTGGTCGCGCCATACGTCGACGCCGATCAAGACTTCCGGGTCGTCATCGACGCCGAGCGCGGCACCGGTCACGCCGAAGCCGAGGTGCCCGTGCGCGTGCTACGCAGCTTGCCGGACTCGGTCGGCTCGGCCGATGCACCGCGTCCCGGCGCGGTGCCCGCTATCGCCCCCGTGGGCGCCGGCGCGGCGAGCGCCGGAGCCGCCGACGCGCCGGCCGGCGCCGCCATCCCGTCCGATAACGCGCCCTTCACGGTCGCTCCCGTGCAGGCCGCCGGTCAATCGATAACCGTGACGATCTTGCGTCACGAGCCGGACCTGCACATCGCGCTGATGGGCTCGTCGGGCACGGAACTCGTCGGACAAGACGTCGCGCCCGACGAGGCGAGCATCGTGCTGGCCGCTCCCGACCATCCGCCGACGGGACGCCTGGCCATCGTCGCGACCTTCACCAAGGGATTCGGTCAGGAAACCGTCGTTCGCCCGATCACCCTGAACGCTCGCTGACGCCGTTCGCGCCGCCCCACGCGACGAGCGATGACCAAGCCGCCCACGCCGCTGCCGCGCCTGCCGCCCTGGATCGTCGACCGGGAACGCATCGCGAACTGGTTCGAACGACACGCAGAGCTGCCGCTGCGTTACCTCGTGGGTTCGCTCGGCACCGGAAAGACCACCGCGCTCGTGCGGCACCTGGAAGGCCTCGGCGCGGGTGGCGGATATCTCGCGCTCAAACACGACGAACCGTTGCAGGCCTTTCGCGGAAGACTCGCGCGGGCATTCGGCATCGAATACGTTCCGGCGTCGTTCGAATCGCTCGTGGCCGCGCTCGCGACGCTCGCGCCGCGGCAGATCGCGCTCGACGACCTGGACCGCGCCATCCCGGAAACGCTCGAGGAGATCAACGATCTCGTCGCCGCCGCACCGGCCGGCATCTCGTTCATCTGCGCGGCGCGCTCGCGCGCGGCGCTCGACGCGCCGCGTCTGGTCGCCTCGGGCCTCGCCGCCGTGATCGACGGACCCGGGCTCGCTTTCGATGCTGGCGACATCGCGCGCATGGCCGAGTTAGCGAAAGTTCCCGCTTCGCCGGCCGACGCGCGAGCGCTCCTCGACGATACCGAAGGCTGGCCCCTCATCGCGAGCTGGGCGCTGCGCGATGCCGCCAAGAACCGGCGTTCGCTGGCCCACGCATACGAGTCGTGGCGGCGCGATAACGCGCGCGACCTTCGCGAGCTGCTCGACGACGAACTGCGCGCCGCGGGCGAAGAGTTTCGCCGGATGTTTCGCGCCGCGTTGCGCAGCCCGGGGTCGCCGGAACAGTCCGAGCGCCTGCGCGTGCTCGAAGGGCGCGGCCTGTTCGCCTATTATGCCGGCGGAACGTACTGCATCTATCGGGTGGCGCGGCAACTCGATCTCGAGACGCCGGCGCTCGCGACCGCGGAGGCCGAGCCCGCAAAACTCTTGGTCGTGCGCATGTTCGGGCGTTTCGAAGCGGAGATCGGCGGACGCCGCGTCGAGTGGATCAGGCGGCGCGAAGCGCAGATCTTCAAGTACTTGTTGCTCAAGCCCAGCGGAACCGCGAGTCGCGAGGAATTGCTCGCGGTCTTCTGGCCCGGCACGGAGAGTCTGCTCGCGACGCAGAGCCTGCGCACCGCATCGAGCAACATCCGCAAGGCGCTCGCCGCGATCGTCGGCTACGCGAACGTCGACCGCTATTACTCCTCGCGCGGCGACATTTCGGTCAAGCTCGAGAACGCCTCGATCGACGTACGGCGTTTCACCGCGCACGTCGCGGACGGCGACGCCGAACGCGAATGCGGCCGCAGCGGTGAGGCGCTCGCGCACTACCGCGCGGCCGAATCGCTCTACAGCGGCGAACTGCTGGCCGGCGAGTATCCGGAGACCTGGTACGCCCCCCGCGCCGAGATGTTCAAGTCGTTATATATCGCGGTGTTGGAACGAATCGCCGAATACCTCGACGACGCGGGCCGCAGTCACGAGGCGCTCGACTACGCCGAGCGCGCGCGGCGGCTCGCTGCCGATTCAGCCGCGTCCGCGGGTCCCGCTCCGCAACCATAAGCGATACGTCTTGTCCGCGTAGGCGGCGCGCCAACCGCGCTCGAGCGCCAGCGCCTGATCGAGCGACGCGCCCGTCTTGACGACGACCGCATCGACGTCGCGGCGCGCCAAGATCTCGCGCCAGTCGCCGGCCACGCGCACGATCTGGGCGAAATCGCTCCAGACCGCCGGCGGATACGGGTCGGCCCGCCCGTCGAGGAAGACCCGGACGCGCGGCTCGCCGACGGCCAGGCCGCACCACGCGAAATCGGCGCACAGGACGCGGTGCTCCCCGGGCAGCGCCGCCAGCGCCGCGAGCGGCGCGTTGGCGAGCCCCGTGGGGGGCGGCGCGGTCCGGACCAATTCGACGGCCACGACGGCGGCGAGCCCGAGTGCCACGGCCGGCAGTCCGAACGCCGCCATCCGGTCCGCCCGGGTCGGCGGGCCAGGTGCCGGGGCAGCGAAGAAGCCGACGCTGCGCGAGAGCGCCGGTGCGACCAACGGCAGCGCGACCAAGCCGAAGAGACCGACGTTGCGCGCCGCGGACAACAGCAAGAACGTGAACGCGCCCAGGATCAAGAGCTCGCTCCAGCGTCCCGCGCGGCGCACGCCGTAGATCGTCCCGATCAGCAACAGGGGCAGCGCGCCGAACGCGAACGAGAGGTCGTCGAGGTCGGTCACCTTCCATTCCGAGATGTAGTTCTTGATCGGGTTGCCGAATAGCGAGAGCGCGTAGGCGGGCAGGTGCCAGCCGAAGGGGTTGCAGCAGATCGCCACGAGCGCTCCACCCGTCAGCGCCGCATAGCGGCGCGAGCGCGGACCGAAGCCGCGCTCTTCTAGGAGCGCCCCGCCGGTCGCGATCCCGGCGAGCACCGGCGCGAGCATCGCGCTCGCATGCAGGTTGGACCAGAGCGCCGCGAGCGGCCAGGCTGCATAGCACCACGGGCTCTCCCATTCGAGCGCCCAAATGAAGGCGGCGACCAGCGGCCACGCCAGGACCTGGGCGCGCACGCCGAACGACTCGAACAGCGCGAACCCCGCGAAGGCCGTGCACAGCGCGACGGCTCGCGGCGACGCGCCGCGAGCTTCGGCGTGCCGGGCCGAAATCGCCAGCGCCGCGACCGCCGCGAGCGCCACGCCGCCGGCGAAGAGGTACCAGGCCAGGCCCGAACGCGCCGCGTCGGCGGCTAGCGAAAACGCCCATTCCTGGGGCACCCAGGCGGCGCCGGGAGCGCTGAAGGTCTCGCTGCCGAGCGCCCGGGGAATGGCGTGGGCGTGCAGGATCGTCGCGCCGAGCCAGCGCTGCCAGGCGAGATCGCCGTCGCCGGCGGGATACGCGATCGCCGTCGACGCGAAGCGCGCCGCGAAGATGGCGATCACCAGCCACGCGTACCTCACGGCCGCCGCACGTAGAGCGCGAGGTTCCCGGCCGTGCCGGCCGGCGACCAGCCGGGCCGCGAACCCACCAGCGTCGCGAAGGCGCGGTCGCGCCGCACGAGGACGGCGTCGATGCGGCGGCCGGCGAGGCGTCCCCGCCAATCGCCCTTGAGCCCGGCGAGGTCGCGCTGTTCCGTCAGCACCGCCGCCGGATACGCCTCGACCCGGCCGTCCACGAAGACGGAGATGCGCGGCGAGGCAGCCGCCGCCTCGGAGCACCAATCGACCACGGCGCAGAAGAGCCGGTGCCCGCGGCCGTCGGCGGCGAGCGTGCGAGCCAGAACGGACGCATCGGCGGGCGCAGCCGGGCGCAGCGCGCCGCCCAGCGCCGCCGCCAAAGCGAAGACGAGGGCCGCCGCGGCGAGAACCGCGCGCGCCCCCGGGCCGCGCGCGAGCGGCCCGGCTGGGCCGCGCTTGCCGAGCGCCTCGGCGGCCGAAGCCGCGAGCAACGGCGCGACCACGACGCCGAAGATCGCCAGATACGAACCGTTGGCGAGCGCGAGCAGCAGCGCCGCCGTCCAGAGAAGCGCATCGCCCGGACGCAGGCGGCCGGCTCCGAACGTGAGCGCGGCCAGGACCGCCAGCACGAAGCCGGTCCGGTAGGCGAGATCGGAGACGTCGGCGGGATGATAGGGCACCAGGCCGTCGAGCGCGCGATCGACGCGCAGCGCCTCGTAGGCGAGCGCCGGAAACGTCCAGCCGGCGGGCGTCGCCAGCGTCGCGAGCGCGGTGGCGGCGAACGCGAGCCAGGCGTCACGCCGCTCGGCCGGCAGCCTGCGTTCCAGGTGCGCGCCGAGCGCCGCCACCGCGGCGAGGGCCGGTGCCAGCAAGCCGGCCGGGGAGGCGTTGCACCAAACCACCGCGAGCGCCGCGGACCAGAGCGCCCGGCGCGGGCCCGGGCGTTCCAAGAGCAGCAGCAGCGCGGCAGCGAAGGCCGCATTTTCGATCGCCCCGCCCGGGCGCAACGCGTCCGCGGCGCAGAGGGCGGCGAACGCCGTCGCAACGAGCGCCACGGCTCCCGGTGCCCGCTCGCGGGCGCGCAGTTCCACCAGCCACAGGGCGAGCAGCGCCGTGAGCGCGGTGGTCAACGTCGCCGCTGCCGGCCCCGCCGCCGACACGAGCCACACCGTGAGGCCGCCGAGCCAGCCGAGACCCCCGTCCCAGGCGCCGGGCGCACCGAACACGTCGAGACCCAGACGGACGGGGACGCGCCCTTCGAGTACGACGCGCGCGCCGGCCGCGCGGGCCACGGCCAGCGCGCCGGCGTCGGGCGCGCGCAACGCGACCGTCGCGGCCACGGCCGCCCACACGAGGATGCGAACCGGCCGGAGCGCCGCTTCGGACGACCCGCGAGCCATCGCGGAACCGTCCGCAGGCAGCGAACCGGCTGCCGACACCACGAAACTCGCTACGAACCCACGCCCGGCCGCAACGCGCGCACGGGAGCCGGAGCGCTCATTCCATCACGAGCCGGTCGCCGACCAGCACGTCGCGGCCCGAATCGGAATCGGCCCCGAGTTCGACCACGGTGACGGCATTGCGGCAGGTGACGGCCAGCCGGTTGGGCGGAACGGCGCTCGCGATCTTGAGCACGCAATTGTTCTTATCGAGAAAGTACAGATCGATCGTGGCGCGCATCCCGATCGTGTGCACCGCGGCGCAGCGGTCGATCCACAGACCTTCGTCGGGCGATACGGTCTGGCGCGGCAGCAGGCCGACGCCTCGCGACCACGGCGTCGTCGCTCGCGCCACGCGCGTCGCGAGCACTTTGCCGTTACTCGAATTTCGTAAGGTGAAGCTCTTGGGATTCATGTGAATACCGGTACCGCCATGCCGAGCGCGATCGCGCAGGCCAAGTAAGGAGCGAATGCGATGGGTTCCGAGCGGCGATTGCGCACGACCGCCACGACGACCGCGACGAAGCACGCCGCCGCGAACGCGAGGATCGCCGCTTCCAGCGGCAACACGGCGGCGCCCAGCATCGCGAGCTTCACGTCGCCCCAGCCCATGCCGCGGCCCTTCGACAAGAACGCCGCCGCTCCGAAGGGGAGGAAGACGACCGCCGCCGAGACCAGAGGCCCGTACTGGTGCGTCAGGACGGCGACGCCGAGGACGATGCCGAGCGGAATGAGCGTGAAATAGTCGGGGACGATGCCGCAGCGCACGTCGCTATACCAGGCCGCGGCGAGCGAAACGACCAAAACCAGTTCGATCGCGAGCAGCGGTATGTTGGACGTTCGCATGCCCAGCAGCATCCCGACGGCAAACGATCCGGCCACCAGAGCCAGAACCGGCGGTTTCCCCGCGCGCGGCCCGTCCTCGAACGGCACGATATCCTTGCACAGGAAGGCCGCGAATTGGATCGTCAGGTACGTCCCGCACGCGAAGACCATGCCGATAACCGCAAGCAGCCACCACGGCGGCGCGGGTACGTTCACGCGCGCGCGCTCACTGCGGCTTGGAGAGATACTCGGCGGCTACTCCGCCGAAGATCATGACGAACAGCGCCGGCAACATGAACAGCGCCATCGGAATGACCATCTTGGTCGGCATGAGGTTCGCGATCTCTTCCGCCCGCGTCATGCGGCGATTGCGGACCTCCTCGGCGAGTTCTTCGAGCACCATCGAGAGGTTCGAACCCAGCCGCTCCGCCTGCACGATGGCGGTGATCGTCGTCGAAAGCTGCTCCTGACGGACGCGCGCGGCCATCGACCGCAGGGCATCCGAACGCGAACGGCCGAGGCGAACTTCGGAGAGCACCGCCTTGATCTCTTCGCCGAGCGGTCCAACGGCGATTTCCTGCGCCGAGGCGAGCGCGGCGTTGAAGGCCTGACCGGCCTGGACCGTCGAGGCCAACATGTCGAGCAGGTCCGGTAGCGCCTTCTGGATCTGGATCTTGCGCTCTTTGACGGCCATCTTCAACTGCGAGAGCGGAGCGTACGCGCCGCAGACGGTCAGCAGCACGATGCCGCCCAAGAACACGAGGTCGGTCGATTGGAAGTAGACGGCGAGACAGATTCCCAGCGTGAGGCCGAACACCAGGCCCGCCACGATGCGCAACCCGATCTGCGCGGGCGTCACCTTGTACCAGCCGGCTTCGAACAGCGTCTGCTGTAAGCGGCTGCGCTGGTCTTCGTTGAAGAGCCGCTCGAAGGCTTGCGCGCGCGATTGGCCGGGAGCCCACTTGAGGCCCTCGAGCTCTTCGAGGCGCTTCGAAACCTCGCTCTTGCTCGGCACGAGCGAGAAGGCGAGCATGCCCGCGGAGAGCGCGAACCCGACGGCGATCGCGATGATGGCGATAGGTAAACCGGTATGCATCAGACGTCGAACCGTAAAATCCGGCTAAGGGTGAAGATGGCGGCGATCTCGAGACCGGTCGCGATGCCGAGCGCGATCAAACCCGGCGTGGTGTGCAGCAGCGCATTGCCCATCTCGGGCTGCGTGAAGACGACGAAGCCGCCGACGAGCACCGGCAGCGCGCCGATGATGAAGGCGCCGAAGCGTCCCTGCGCCGTCAGCGCGCCCATCTTGCGGAACACCCGGCGACGGTCGCGAATCGTGGCGGCGAGCTTTTCGAGGACCTTGGCGAGGTCGCCGCCGGTCTGCTGCTGGACCCGCACGACGCGGGCGAACATCTGCATCTCGCTGCTGGGCATGCTCTTGGCGAGCTCGTCGAGCGCGTCGATGATCGAGATGCCGATGTTGGTGCGGCCGATGACGCGCATGAACTCCCGCCGCGCCGGATCGGGCACTTCCTCGGTGACCAGGATGATCGCCTGGCGCAAGCCCAAGCCGACCCGAAGCGCGCCGGCCAGCATGCGAAGCACGAGTTCGAGTTGCTGGACGAAGCCGCTGACCCTGCGGTGTCCGCGGAAGTTGAGGTAGAACGAGCCGCCGAGCGTCGAGATCGCGAGCGAGAAGGGCAGCATGAAGATCGAAATCAGCGGACTCGTATGAATCACCAGCACCACGGCGATCCACAGGATCACCGTGACGCCGAGGATGATCATGGCAAACTCTTCGGCCTTGATGGACATGTCGGCGCGATCGATGCGCTCTTGAAAGCCCGCGGCGAATTTCTTGAGCGTTCCGCCCATGTCGCCGCCGAGCGCGAAGACCAGGAGCGCGACGATACCGAAGACCGACGCCCCGATGGCGTACGGAAAAACACCTACCATAACGTACCCGTCGATTGGAGTTTGGCGAGTTCGCGCGGATCGAAGTGTACGCCGGCTTCCTCGAAGCGCGGCAGATAGTGCGGTTGGACGCCGGTGTACTGGAATTCACCGACCACGACGCCTTCGGCGTCGATACCCCGCGACTGGTACTTGACCAATTCCTGCATCGTCACGATGTCGCCTTCCATGCCGACGACCTCGGAGATGCTCGTGACCTTGCGCGAGCCGTCGCGCAGGCGTTCGATCTGCACGACGCAGTCGACGGCGCTGGCGATCTGTTCGCGGATGGCCCGGACCGGCAGTTCGTAGCCGGCCATCAGGACCAGGGTTTCGAGGCGGGCCAGCGCGTCGCGCGGCGTGTTCGCGTGGAGCGTCGTCAACGAACCGTCGTGACCGGTATTCATGGCCTGGAGCATGTCCAGCGCCTCGCCGCTGCGGCACTCGCCGATGACGATTCGGTCCGGGCGCATACGCAGCGAGTTCTTGACCAGATCGCGGATCGTGACCGCGCCGCGGCCTTCGATGTTGGCCGGCCGCGATTCGAGGCGGACGATGTGCTCCTGGTTGAGCATCAGTTCGGCCGCGTCCTCGATCGTCAGGATGCGTTCGCCGTTGGGGATGTAGTTGGAAAGGATGTTCAGGAAGGTCGTCTTACCGGAACCGGTACCGCCGCTGACGACGATGTTGAGGCGGGCTTCGACCATCGCCTTGAGCAACGTGCACGCCTCGGGCACGATCGAGCCGAAGCGGACGAGGTCGTCCATGTTCAGGCGCTTCTTGCCGAAACGCCGGATCGTCAAGGTCGAGCCGTCGAGCGCGAGCGGTTCGATGATCGCGTTGACGCGCGAACCGTCGGCCAAGCGGGCGTCGACCATCGGTGAAGATTCGTCGATGCGCCGGCCCAGCGGTGCGATGATGCGCTCGATGATCGTGCGCAGGTGGCGCTCGTCGTTGAAACGCCGGTCGCTGAGGGTCAGCTTACCGCCGCGCTCCACGTAGATCGTGTTGGGGCCGTTGACCATGATTTCGGAGACGGCCGGGTCGCGCATCAGGTCCTCGAGGGGTCCGAGGCCCATCAGCTCGTCGATGATCTCTTGCTGGAGTTCGGCGCGCTCCTCGACGGTCGCGATGTCGGGGTGCTCGGCCAGCAGCTGGCCGGCGACGTCGGCGATCTGCGAGCGCAGTTCGGCGATCTTCTGCCCGTCCGTGTGCGCGCGGCTGGCGGCCACGACGTCGATGCGCTTGGTGACCTGTTCGTGGATCTCGAACTTCAGCCGGTCGCGTTTCTCGTTGGCCGGCGTGCGCATCGGCTTGGCCTGCGTCGCGCCGCCGGACTGCATGCTGGTCGCGGCGCCGTTCGAGGTGGCGGGACTGGACGAAAGCGGGGCACCGGCGGCCATGACCGACGAGGACGGACGCAACACCGACAGCGGCGACTCGGCCGGTGCGGTGCTCAAGCGCTTGGCGAAGGTCTCGATCGCCTTGGGATAGTTGCGGTCGCCCTTGCTCGGGATCTCCGCGACGACCGTTCCGCCGAGGGCCTTCTCGAGCTCGCGCGCCGTGATTTCGGCGCGACCGCCGCGCAGGTTGGTGACGATCCAGATGCGGGCCAGCGGAATCCCGAACTTGCCGAGATCGCCGATCAGCGTGCGCGCCGCCGCGGTGCCCAGCAGGTTGGGTTCGAGCACGATGACGTAGCGCGAGGCTCGCGCGATGAAGGGCCGCACCGCGGCCGCGAAGGGCGCCGGTGCGTCGACGATCACGACGTCGTGCTGCTGGGTCAGCTTGTCGACCAGCGAGTCGACTTCGTCGGGTCGCAGGGCGAAGGCGTTATCGAGGCTGTCGGTCAGTTCGACCGCGGTGATGCCGCCGGTCGCGATCAACGAGTACACGCCGAGCGTCCGGTTCGCATCGAACTGGCGGACGGCGTCGAGCAACACCGAGAGCGTGCGCCGCCCCGAGAGATCCGCATCGACCAGAGCGACGGGTCCGCCGCTGCGCTTGAGCGTCCGGGCGGCCTCGAGTGCGAGGGTGGTCGCGCCCGATCCGCCCTTGGCGTTGATGAGGACGACGATCGGCGCGCTCATTAGCGCATCGCCGCGCCGGACACGATCCTGTCTCCGTCGATCACCGTGACGCCGGGGACCTCGGGAACGTTGGCCACCGTCGGCGGACGAGCCGGAACCAGCGGCGGCGGAACGTTCTGCGGCGCTGCCGGGCCGGGCACGACGCCGAGATCGGCGAACTCGAGACGCTCCGCCGGCAACGAGCGGACGGGCTCTTGAGGCGAACGGAGCGCCAGACGTAACGTGGTGTTGAGGTCGGCGACCGTCAGCAGATCGGCCTGTTCGGGCGTCACGCCGAGGGTCACGGTGTTGGCGCCGGCCCCGGAGTCGGGGGCGGGCGAGGCGCCGGCAGCGCCGGTCGACTCGAGCTCGCTGCCCATCGCGAGGACCAACGCTCCGCGGATGATCGTGAAGGTCTTGGGCGGGATGCCGGGGCCGCGGCCGACCGCAGCCATGACGTCGACCCGGTCGCCCGACTGGATCAGGCCGGCGACGGCCTTGACCCGGTCGACGGGAATCGTGACGGCGCGCATGCCGGGCTTGAGGCGAGCGGTGAGACCGACTTCGGCGGGTTGGCCGACCTTGGTCGCGGTCAGCGTCGAACCCGCCGGGATCGTGATCAGCGCGATGTCGCCTTCGGCCTGCTTCGGATCGCTCAGCGCCTGCGGTTCGACTTCGTTTGCCGGCCGGGTGGTCTTGGTCAGCATGTCGGGCGTGATCTTCAGACGCGCCGCGATGTCGCGGTTGGCGATGACGATCGGCTTGAGCTCGACCTGTTGCTGCTGGACCTGGCTCTGCTGGTTGAGCGAGCTCAGGAAGCGCAAGGTGATGATGCCGGTGCCGATGGCCAGCAGAACGGCGACGATGAGCGTGATGCGACGAGTATTCACAGTGGCAGCCTCAGGAAGGGCGCGGCGGAGTGAGAGAGCGCGACGGCCACCGCACCGAAGGCTATAGCCACGGCGTACGGCAGAGTAATGGATTTCGCCGGGGCGACCGCAACGGTCCCCTTATAGGCGAAAGGTCGCAAGAGGAGGGTGACGGAGGCGAGGACGGATTTGAGCCGTCCCATGGCGATCGCGACGACCAGCGCGAGCAGGCCGCCGCCGATCGCGGTGTAGATCAAGAAAGGAACGGCATCGGGGAGGCCGAGGGCGGCCGCGCCGGCGGCCAACAGTTTCACGTCGCCACCGCCGAGCCACCCGAACGAGAACGCGACGAAGCCGATCAGCAACACGCCGATCAGCGTCGCGCAGGCCACCGCGAACGGCACGAAACCCTGGGTCGCGTGGAGCACCAGAGCCGCGAGCGCGAGTGCGGCGGTCAAGAGATTGGGAATGCGCCGCGACCGGAGGTCCGTGAGGACCGCGATCGCGCACGCACCCAGTACGAGCCAGATAGCGATGGAAACGTTCATAAATCCTAAAACGGCATGGCGCTGGCGGCGGGTCCGATCAGCGTGTTGTTCGTCTTGTGACCCATCAGCGAGAGCGCGGCAAACGCGGCTACACTCACGAGGCTGATGATCAGAGCGTATTCGAGTAGGCCCTGGCCCCGGTCATCGCGCAAAAATCTGCGAACGGTGTATGGCATCCTGCTCTCCGCACGCCGTGAAACAAAGAATGGGGCGGTCGCGACGCCGGCCGGCGATGCCGGCGTCGCGAACCCATCGGGGGTTAGCTCAGCGAACCCGCCGCGTTGTTCAGCGTGTTGTTGGCCTTGCTGCCGAGGAATTTCAGGGCGGTGATGGCGACGATCGAAACGAGAGCGATGATCAGCGCGTATTCCACGAGGCCCTGGCCGTCTTCGTTGACGAGCATGTTCGAAAAGTTCTTGAGCACGATTTCTCCTAGTTGCAGTGTGAGTGAGTGAGTGAGTGAGTGGTGTTCGAGTGGGTTGGTGTGGTCTTGGTTGGCTTCGGTTAGGACTTCCGGTCGCCTCAGCGGATCGACCGCGGAACCTGGTCGTTCGGTATCGACACGGTCCCGTTCGGGGCTTTCATCACGATGTGGGCCTTGGCTGGAGAGACGCCCGCGACTGATGAAGCGACCAAAGTGAGGATGCCTCCGCGGTAGTAACCCGGTGCGATGGAGAGATCCGTTTTGAACGTACCATCTACATCGGCTATAACTTCGTGGCGGCTTAGCACGACGTCGGGTATCTCGGTTGTAAAGGTTCCGATAAGCGTCAGCGTGATCGGGGCGTTGGCGGGAGCCTTGCCGCCGACGCTGATTTCCTGCTTACCGGGCGTCTGTACGACGCTCAGGCCGGTGATGGCACCCGAGATGGCGTTATAGCCGCTCGCCCCGGTGGAAGATACGGCGATCTCGTGGTCCGGTGGGCCGCCGTAATGTGCCGAGATTTGTCGCAGCCGGCGCAGGAGCTGGTCCGAGATATAGATGTCGTTGTGGCTGAAACGAGGGACGCTGCCTTCTACGGCTTCAGTGCGGTCGTTGACGTCGAAGAGCGCTTCGCCGGGCCGGATGACGATCGTCACCCCAGCCTTGGTTAGGGATACGGCGTCCTCCGGGCCAAGGTAACTGTACTGGAAGCCCAGGTCGGCGGCGGCCTTGGATAGGGGCGTTTCGTGGCCGGCGATTGCCGCCGGCGCCGTTGCGAACAAGGCGGCGACGATGGCGGCTCCGGTTGCGAGACGGTTCAAGTGGTGACCTCCGCTTCCGCACTCTAGCGGGTGTGTGGCTCGAGTGCAATGCTTCCGATAAAAGATTTACAAGCTGACTACACAGTGTTGACGCGTTAACGCCGATAACCTGACTACCATCCTTTCGAACGATTCGGATTCGAACCTTAGCCTCGCACCCACGGAGCACTACGTGATCGATATACGCACGCGGGCCTTCCTGACCAGCGGTTTGATGGCGCTCTCCATCATCTGCTCCACGGTCCCCGCAGCCGCCGACGCCATCCAAATCCTGTCGCTTCAGACGGGACACTCGATCATCCTCAACGCCGACGGCCTCAGCCGCGTGGCCGTCGGCGACGGGCGGATCGCAGGCGTCGTGCCGATCGGGACCTCGCAGATCGTCGTTAACGGAAAGTCTCCGGGCCATACGACGATCTTCGTGTGGTCCGGCGGCACGCGCACGACCTACGAAGTCACCGTCACCGAACAGAGCTTCGACGACATCGCGAAGGTTCTGCGGGCGGCCATCGACCAGCCCGACGTCCAGGTCGTCGCCTTCGGCGTCAACCTGATCGTCCGGGGCACCGTTTCCGACGTCGCCGCGTACAATCACTTGAACGACGTGTTAGACCGGTTCAAGGGGATCAAGTTCAACGGCGGAAACAGTGGGGTCATCATCAACGCGGTCTCGATCGCCAAGCCGCTCGGCAACTTGCAGGACGAGATCGCCGCGATTCCCGGAGGCCACAACCTCCGCGTCGATGCCGACACCAAGGGCAACGTGGTGGTCAGCGGCACGGTCCGCGACCAGTCCGAAGCCCAGCGAATCCTCGACCGGGTCAAGGGACTGGCCGGCCCCTACCTTTCTGAAGACGGCAAGATCATCGACCGCCTCGGCATCTCCACGACGAGCCAGGTCGATATCAAAGTCTACGTCTTAGAGGTGGACAAGACGGCGCAGTCGTCCCTCGGGCTCGAACTCGGCTCGGCCAGCCTCTCGAGCGTCCAGCCGGGCGGCGTACAGACCTATAATCTCTCGAGCAATCCCTCGATCACGGCGGTCGAGTCGCCCGGCCGGGCGGGCGCGGCGCCCAATCCCGGCGTGATCGGACCGTTCTACCGGATCAGCCTGCTCGCGCCGACCCTAAACCTGCTGATGCAGGAAGGTCACGCGCGCATGCTGTCCTCGCCGAATCTCGTCACGCTGCCGGGCCAAGAGGCGACCTTCCTGGTCGGCGGCGAGATCCCGATTCCGGTGTCCAACGGCCTCGGCACGATCTCGATCAGCTACAAGGAATTCGGCGTCAAGCTCGACGTGACGCCCACGATCTTGGGCAACGGCGCCGTCGAGGCGAAGATCAACCCGGAAGTCTCGAGCCTCGATTTCACGGACGGCATCATCCTCAACGGCTTCACGATCCCCGCGCTCAAGACGAGCAAACTGTCGACGGACGTGATCACGCAGGACGGCGAGTCCATCGTGATGGGCGGCCTGCTGCAGCGCATCGAGTCCAAGAACATCCAGAAGATCCCGTTGCTCGGCGACCTGCCGATCCTCGGGCAGCTCTTCCGCTCGACCACGTATCAGAAACAGGAATCCGACGTCGTCTTCGTGATGACGCCCAACATCGTCACCAAGTAGCGCCGCCCGCCCGCGGCGCCGTGTCCCCACCGGACACGGCGCCGCTTTCTTTTTCGAGGAACTCGCGTTGACGGTCCATCTCCGATTAGCGGGCGCGGCTGCAGCGCTCGCGCTCGCGGCCACTCTCGCCTCCGGCGTGCCGGCCGCCGCCAAGACGTCGGTCTCCGACGTGGGCGGAGTCGAGCTCATCGTGAGCACGCCGGACCAGACACCCCGCCCGGCCGCGAAGCACCGCTCGAAGCCACGCGCGCAAACCGAATCGTCGCCGGACGCCGTCCCCGCCATTACGCCGGTGCACGCCGGCGGGCGCGCGGAGGCGCTGGTGCGCACCGCGATGTCGCTGATCGGCACGCCGTACGTCTGGGGTGGAACCTCGCCCTCGGGGTTCGATTGCTCGGGGTTCGTCTGGTACGCCTACAACCAGGTCGGCATTTCGATCCCGCGCACGGCCGACGTCCAATTCGCGGCCGGCCGGCCCGTCGACGATCCGCTGCCCGGCGATCTCGTGTTCTTTCAGACCTACGACTACGGCGCCTCGCACGTCGGCCTCTACATCGGCAACGGCTGGTTCGTCAACGCGATCGGCGCCGACGTCCACCTCGGCAACTTCAATTCCACGTACTTTCGCGGCCGCTATCTAGGCGCGCGCCGATTCCTTAGCTAACCCGGCCACGTGGGTCAAGGCCTCGGAGAGTTCGCGCAGGAACGACGCCGCGTCCATCACGAGGCCGATCGTTTGCGTCGAGCCCCGGTCCGTGAGTTTGGTGACGCTCGCGGGGTTGATGTCGACGCAGATCACCTTGCAGCTCGACGGTAAGAGGTTGCCCACCGCGATCGAGTGCAGCAGCGTGCATACCATCAGCGCCATGCCGATCTCCGGGACGTGCCGGCGCATGGCGCGCTGCGCGTCGACGACGTCCGTGATCACGTCGGGCAGCGGCCCGTCGTCGCGGATCGAGCCTGCCAACACGACGGGAATCCCCTTGCGATACGCCTCGTACATGATGCCGCCGCGCAGCATTCCCGCGGCGATCGCCGGTCCGATGCCGCCCGCCGCCCGAATGCGGTTGACCGTGCGCAGGTGGTGGACGTGACCTTCTTCGACCGGGAAGGCGTCGGCGAGATCCACGCCCAGCGACGTCCCGAAGAACTGCGATTCGATGTCGTGCACCGCGAGCGCGTTGCCGGCAAAGAGGGCATCGACGAAATCGTCGCGGATCAGACGCTCGAGATACTTGCCGGCGCCGGTGTGCACGATCGCCGGGCCGCCCACGAGCGCGACCCGTTTGCCCGCGGCGCGCGTGGCGACGAGTTCGCGCGCGATCTCGGCGACCAGCGACTCCTTGGGCTTCTCGCTCGACACGGCGCTGGACATGAACTCGAAGACCTGCTTGCGGCGCGGGCGCTGCAGGGCTTGCACGCGCACGCCGCTGTGGCCCACGACGATCGCTTCGCCCGCGCGCACGTCCGACGGCGCAACGGTCCGCGCCGAGTCGCCTTCGAGCGCGATCGCGCAGTCCATCTCGGGCAGGGCCACGGGCAACCACCGGCCGTCGACGCGGACCTCGGTCTCCAAGTTGGTCGTGGCGTAGAAATCGTCGGGCAGGACGCCGTCGCGCGGCGCGGGCCGGCTGACCGCATCGGTATCGTCGGCGACGATCGCGCCGATGTCGCGCAGCTTGTCGAGCAGATCCTCGAGCGCCTCCGCGTTCTCCGCTTCGATGCGCAAACGCGCGGTCGAGGGTTCCGTCGCGGTCTTCCCGACGTTGAAGTTATCGATCGTGTAACGGGCCTGATCGTGGTCCATGATCAGCTCGAGCACGCGACCGAACACGCCGGAATCGAGGATGTGTCCCCGCAACTCGATCTCGCGAACGAAGCCCATCATGACTCCCGTTCTTCGTCCGCCCGTAAAGAGCGCCTTCGCCGCGCCAACGCGAAGAGCGCGCGGTGGCCTTGATCCTCGTTCCGACGCCGCTCGGTAATCTGCGCGACATCACGCTGCGCGCGCTCGACGTCCTGCGCGAGTGCGAACTGCTGGTGGCGGAGGACACGCGGGTCGCGCGCCGTCTGTTGTCGGCGCTGGGTTTGCCCGCGAAGCCGATCTGGAGCTACCGCGAACAGAACGCCGCCGCGGTCACCGCGCCGATCCTCGAACGCGCCGGCAAGGGCCTCGTCGCGCTGACGACCGATGCGGGGACGCCCGGTATTTCGGATCCCGGCCGCGAGCTCGTGGCCGCCGCGCGCGAGGCCGGCGTCGCGGTCGAAGTCCTGCCGGGTCCGTGCGCGTTCGTCAGCGCGGCGGTGCTCTCGGGCTTCGACCTGGGCCGGCTCACCTTCGGCGGTTTCGTGCCGCGGGCGACGGGCGAGCGGGAACGCGTCCTCCGCGAAGCGGTCGCGTCGGGCGCCACGACGGCCTGGTACGAAGCCCCGGGACGGATCGTCGCGACCTTGCGTGCCCTGGAAGCCTTCGCGCCCGGAGCCCCCGTCTTCATCGCGCGCGAACTCTCGAAACTCCACGAGCAGCAGCTCGCGGGAACGCCGGCCCAGGTGCTCGCCGGCCTCGCGAATCCGCCGCGCGGCGAATTCGTCCTCGTGCTCGGAGCGCTTTCCGTGCCCGCGGTGCCGGCCGCTCCGGCCGCGGGGGACGTCGATGCCGAGCTGGACCGCGCGCTCGCCGCCGGCGCCAGCGTGGCTGCCGCGGCCCGCGACCTCGCTCGCCGCGGATACGGCTCGCGCGCGGATCTCTACCGGCGCGCGAGCAGCCGCCGCAACGCCGAGCGCGACCCGTGATCGCCGTCGTCATCGGTTTCTTGGCCGTCGCGCTGATCGGAACGCTCGCGCTGCACGGCCCCGAGCGCGCCGTCGATCCACGCCCCATGCGCCGGGTCGAACTGCCGAAGCTCGCGCTCGCGGTCGCCGTGGTGACCGCCGCGTTCCTCGTTCAGCTCGGATTCGTGAGCGCGGCCGCCCGCTCGCAGATCCCCTTTCCCGCTTGGTTCCGGGCGCTGCCGTTACTGCCGATCGACGATCGCGGACCGCTCTACGGTCATGCGCCGTTCTGGACCGCGGGTGCCCTTTGCACGCTGCTCGAGACGCTGGCACTCTACGCCGTCTACCGGATCGGTGCGGACCGGCAGTTCGGACGCCGCGCTCGCGCCGTGGTGTGCTGCGGTGCGGGCGCGATGCTGCTGGCGGCTTGGCTGGCGCCGGCGCTGACCAGCTTCGACATGTACGCCTACGCGGGCAGCGCGCACGTTCCCGATCCATATCACCCGCCCGCGCGGGCCTTCGCGGGCGAATTCGCGGTTCTCAACCGCCTCTACGGCATCCCGATCTTTCCGAGCCCGTACGGTCCGGTTTGGCTCGCCCTGGCCCGCGTCGCGCTGGCGCCGTTCGCCGGCCTCGACGCGCAGCTGCACGCGCTCCGCCTGCTCGGCGCGCTGTGCCTGATCGCGTGCGTGCCGGCCTTACGGATGTTGCGCTTCGGCGCCGCCGAACTCGCGCTGGTCGCGCTCAATCCGGGCTTGATCGCCGACTTCGTCCTCGACGGCCACAACGACGTCGTCGCGATCGCCTTGGCCCTGTGGGCCTTGGCGCTCGGCCGGAGGCTGCCGGCCGCGGGCGTGCTGTGCGGGGCGCTGGCCGGCGGCGTCAAGTTGCCCTTCCTGGCGATCGGTGCGCTCGCGACGGCCGGCGCCAAAGCCGCGCCGGTCCGCCTCGGAGGCGCGCTGCTCGCGATCGCGGGAGGTGCCGGCATCTCCGCGCTCCTGGGCGGCCGCGACTATCTCCAAGCGATCGCCACGACGTCCCGGTTGTACGGGGCCGCCCTGCGCGATCCGCTCGTGAACGGCGCGCACTTGGCGCTCGCGCTGCTGGCGCTCGCCGCCGTCGCGCTGGCGGTCTCGACGCGCCGCTCGTGGCCGACGGCGAGCTTTGCGTTCGTCGCCCTGGCCGCCGCGTTCTTCGGCTGGTACGTCGCCTGGGGTCTCCCGTACGCGGCTTACGAGCGGCGCTGGTTCGCGGTCTTCGCGCTCTCGCTGCCGCCGCTCACCTTTCTGCTCGCGACGTTCTACGCCGGGAGCGTCCTGTTGAGCCTGAGCTTGACCCTCGCCGTCATCTTCTGTCCGCTGGCGACCTATCTCGTCCTACGCCGACGACGCCGCCCGGCGTAAAGCTCTACCGCGAACCCCGCCGCGTTCGAATGCGACTAGCGCGGCCGCCGCGACCAGCAGTCCGAGGCCGAACCACGTCGGCAGCTTGAATTCGAAACGCTCGAGGGCCGTGCGCGAGTCGCGTTCGCCCGAGCGGACCCAGACGCCCCACGCGACCTCGGCGGGCAGCGTTCCGGAAGCAACCTGATGCAATTGCGCGGCGACGTCGACCCGATGCGCGGGATGATGGGCCGGTCCGATGCCGGGGATCTCGGCCAGGGTCTCCCAGGGAACGGCCAGCGCGAAGAGCGCCGCGACGGTCAGCACGCGCAGGCGCGGGCGGCGCGCGAGCAACAGCAACACCAAGGGAATCGCGAACGCCATCTGATGGATGTGCACGTAGGTCCCGCCGACGACGGCGAAGGCGGGCGGCAGCAAGAGGACGGCGGCGCGATCGTCGAGCTTCGCGGCGACGCGTCCGGCCAGCGCCACGCCCAGCCCGGCCATGAACACATAGGACGCCGAACCGAGCGCGAGCGCGGTAGCTGGAGCCACGCCTACGGCGGCCAGCAGGGCGCTGAGGCTATACTGGCCGCCGAACTCCAGCCCTTCGCCGCGGGCCTGCTCCGGCAGCACGACCCGCACATACTCGAGGTTGCGTGCGGGTCCTTCGGCGAGCGAGAGCAAGACCAGCAAGACCGCGCCTCCGAGGAGGGCGCGCCGGGCGCGCGGTTGCCACACGAAGAGCGCGACCGCGACGGGCAGTCCGACGTGCGGCTCGAGCATCAGCGGCAACGTCAGCAGCGCCGCTAACTGGGGGCGCTCGAGGCGTAATGCCAGCGCCGCGCCGCAGAGTGCGCACAGAAGCAGCGGGACCTGCTGTCCGATCGGCACCGAGGCAAAGGCGACGGCGGTCAGCGCGACGATCGTCACCACGACCAGCGGCGCATCGGTAAGCCGGCGCAGGAGCACGATCGAAGCGGCCACGGCGACCAGCGCGAGCGCGAACCACAGTGCGCTGGCCTCGCGGAAGCTCAGGTGCGCGAGCGCGCCGAATACCGCGAGCGCGTACGGCGGAAGCGGCGCGGGAACGACGAGGTCGGGCACGATCTTGATGCCGGACTCCGCCAGCGCGTCGCGTTCGCAGGAGCGCAGCGGCTCGGCGAGATACGGGTCCGCGCCCGAGGCGCCGACCTTGGCCGCGCAGTCGAACGCCAGGAAATCGATCGGCTGCGCGACGATCGCCTCGCCGCGCGGGAACGCGATCAGCGCCGCTTGCGCGAGGACGCCGATCAGCACGGCGAAGGCGACGGCCGCGAGCGCGCCCCGCATCAACGTTGCGGTGCGCGGGCTCACGCCGCCCTCCGCGCGCGCGGCAGCATACCGGCGGAAACGCCGACCAGCGCCAAGAGCGCGGCCCACGTCGGAAATTTCACCGCTATATTTTCAAGCACCGAACCTCCGCTCGAGCCGTACCCGCCGCCGGCCATGAAGTCGCTCTCGGTCTGTTCGGCGAGCGCCCCCGCGTCGCTCGCGGGTAACGCGACGTGGCGCGGAGCCGCGGCGTGCGGCCACAGCAAGGCGGAAAACGTGCCGGTGTCGGCGATCGCGCCCCAGGGCACCGCGAGCGCGAAGAGCGCCGCGTACGCGAGGCGCCGCGGCCCGCCGGCGCGGGCGTGGGCGATGAGCAACGCGACCGCGGGAACGGCGACCGCGATCTGCGCGAGGTGCACGAACGTCCCGAGCACGAGGGCGAACGCGGGCGGCAGCAGCACGACGAAGGCCGCATCGTCGTAGCGCGCGGCCAGGACGCGCGCCAGCACGATGCCGGCCGCCACCATCGCAACGTACGAGAGAGAGCCTGCCGCCAGCGCCGCGCCGCCGTCGGCACCGAGCGCGTAGAGCAAGGCCGTCAGGCTGTATTGAACGCCGAACTGGCCGACTTGGCTGCGCGCGTGCGCGGGCAGCACGTCGCGCACGTATTCCAAGCAGACGGCCGGACCGGCGAGCCAGAGCGAGGCCGCGAGCGCAACGACCGCACAGGCCAGCAGCGCGCGGCGCGCGCGCGCTTCGCAGACGAAGAGCGCGAGGCAGGCCGGCAGGCCGACATGCGGCTCGATCGTGGTCAGCGCGCAGAGCACCGCCGCCGTGGCGACGCGCCCCGACCGCAAGGCCAGCGCCGCGCCGCACAGCAGCGCGACGATCAGCGGCACGATCTGCCCGAGCGGCAGCGACACATACCCCGCAGCACCCAGCATCGCGAGCACGGCGACGCCCACCGGCAAGCCGCCCAGCCGGACGAGAGCGATAGACCCGAGCGCCACCGCCGCGATGGAGATGACGAACCACAGGAGGCTCGCGGCCGGGAACGGCAGCAGCCCGAGCGGCGCGAACAAGGCCAGTGCATAAGGCGGCAGCGGCGCGGGCAACACGAGCCCGTCGAACATCTGCAGGCCGAAGGCGCGTGCCGCCGCCTGCTCGCAGCCGCGCAGCGGTTCGGTCCGGTACGGATCGCCGCCGGTCGCCAGGACCCGGGCGGCGCACGCGAAGGCCCGGAAATCCGCGGGATTGGTCACGGGCGTCGCCACACCGGGCCGCACGAACGAGCTCATCGATGCGACGCCGAGGGGCAGCGCGAGCACGAGCGCCGAGAGCAGGAACAGCCGGCGGCGCTTAGGAGACAAGGGGTTTCCGCCGTCCCAGCGGCGCGGCTACCGCGACCAGCGCGAGCAGCCCGAGCCACGTCGGCAGCTTGCAGGCGAACTGCTCGGCCGGGGTGCGTGAATCGGCGCGCTGCGCGAAGGCGTCGATGAACGCGGTGTAGGCGATCTCGAGCGGTTCGTCCGGTCGCGCGCGCGGCAGGGCGGGCGCCGGGCTCGACGTCTTCGCCGGCAGATGGTCGGCCACGACCGGCATCTCCGCGACCGTTTCCCAAGGGACGGCCAGCAGCGCGACGGCGATCGCGACGGCCGCGAACGAGGCGCTCCGGCGCGGTAGCCGCCCCAAAAGCATCAGGCCGAGCGGCACCGCCGCGGCCATCTGGTGGACGTGGAGGAACGGGCCGCCGATCAGCACCGCCGCCAGCGGCGTCACGGCGTAGAAGGCCGGATCCGCGAAGCGCTTGGCCAGGTGCGCGCCCAGGGCCAGGCCCACGGCCAGCATGGCCGCGTATGAAAGCGAGCCGAGCGCCAGCGCGGCGCGCAAGGGAGCCCCGAGGGTGACCAGCAGCGCCGTCAAGCTGTACTGCGCGGGAAAGTTGTACGCTTCCGAGCGGGCGTGCCCGGGCAGCACGCTCGTGAGAAATTCGACGCTCAGCCGGGGGCCGAAGGCGAGCGACAGCGCGACGAGCAGCGTGCCCGCCACGGCGAGCGGTAGCCGGGCGCGGGGCACGAACAGCAGTAAGCCGAGCCAGACCGGCACGGCGAGATGCGGTTCGAGCGCACCGACCGACGCCGCGAGCGCCGCGCCGCGCCCGTTGCCGCGCCGCGCGGCGAGCGCTGCCAACAGCAGGCCGGCCAGCGCGAGCGGCACGATCTGGGCGAGCACCAGCGACGCGAAGCCCGCGGAGGCGAACATGGCCAGCGCCACGACCGACGGGGGGAGGCCGCTGAGTTCGCGAGTCGCGACGATGGTAACGCCCAGCGCGAACACGCAGAGCGCGAGCCAGACTTGCGTCGCGACCCCGAACGGCAGCAGCGAGAGCAGCGCGAACGGCGCCAGCGCGTACGGTGGAAGGGGCGCGGGCAGCACGTGGGCTTCGTTGAGCCGCAAGCCCGCGTCGGCCAGCACGTCGCGTTGGCACGAACGCATGGGCTCCACGCGATAGGGGTCGCGGCCTTCGCGCATGATGCGGCCGCCGCAATAAAACGGCCGGAAATCGACCGGATTGGTCACCGGGCCGTCGACGCCGCGCACGGCGAGCCGCCCCAGCAAGACGGCAAAAAGGCAGCAACAGAGCACGGCAACGCTGCAAGCCGCGACGTATCGCAGCGCCGATACTCGCGCCCCGGTCGTGCTCCCCATAGTGCTTCCTTCGGCATCGCGCCGCGGCGCCATTATCGAGGCAGGGCCCGGCGACGGCCTGCGCGCCGGCCGCGGTCGCGCCACGTCCTGCCGAGGTCGGTGCGAAGCCCTCGCCCGAGGCCTGCCGAGGTCGGGGCGAAGCCCTCGCCCGAGGCCTGCCGAGGTCGGGGCGAAGCCCTCGACCTCGGCCGGGGAGGCCTCCGCTCGAGGCCGAATCGACGGAAGGTGTCCGACCGCGCCTTTTTCGTGACCACGCCGATCTACTACATCAGCGGCAACCCCCACATTGGGCACGCCTACACCTCGATCGCGGCGGACGTGTTGGCCCGCTATCACCGCACCCGCGGGCCCGCGTTCTTCCTGACCGGAACCGACGAACACGGCCAAAAGGTCGCCGCCGCGGCCGCCGCCGCCGGCCTCGACCCGCAGACGTGGACCGACGCGCTGGTTCCGAAATGGCAGGCGCTGTGCGCCGCGTACCACGTGAGCTACGACGATTTCATCCGCACGACCGAGCCGCGCCACACGCGCCAGGTCGTCGCGGTCTTCGAGCGGCTCAAGGCCGCGGGCGACGTGTACCTCGGCACGTACGAAGGCTGGTACTGCACCAACGACGAGACGTTTTGGCTCGAGAGCAAACTGGTCGACGGCCGCTGTCCCAATCCCGAGTGCGGCCGCGAAGTCCAGTGGCTCTCGGAAGACAATTGGTTCTTCGCGCTCTCGCGCTATACGGAGCGGCTCAAAGAGTACTATCGCGCGCATCCGCAGTGGGTGCGGCCGGAGCGCTCCTACAACGAGATGGTCGCGACGCTCGAGGCCGGCCTCGAAGACCTCTGCATCTCGCGCGTCAACCTCGATTGGGGCGTGCCGCTGCCCGGCGGCGGCGTGATGTACGTGTGGCTCGACGCGCTGTTGAATTACATCACCGCGCTCGACTACGCGGACGACGGCGAGCGCTTCCGCACGTTCTGGCCCGCGAACGTGCAGTTGATCGGCAAGGAGATCGCACGCTTCCACACGTTGATTTGGCCCGCGGTGCTGTGGGCGCTGGACCTGCCCGCGCCCGAGCTCGTGTTCGCGCACGGCTGGCTGACGCTCGAGGGCGAGAAGATGTCCAAGAGCCGCGGCAACGTGATCGATCCCTTCGAGATCGTGGAAACCTTCGGCGCGGACTCGCTGCGCTATTTCCTGATGCGCGAAGCGCCATTCGGTAGCGATTTTTCGCTGAGCATCGAGAAGATTCGCCAACGCCGCAACGGGGATCTGGGCAACGACCTCGGCAACCTCGTGCGCCGTTCGCTCGCGATGCTGGTGCGCTATCGCGAGGGGCGCGTGCCCGCGCCGAACGATTCGGAGTTCGCCGCGCGCTTCCGCGGCCTCGGCGCGCGGGCCGGCGCGCAGCTCGCCCAGCTCGGCTTTCGCGACGCGCTGGAAACGATCTGGGAACTCGTGACCGCGCTCAACCGCACGATCGACGAACGCAAACCGTGGGAGCTGCACAAGCGCGGCGACGCCGCCGCGCTCGACGCCGTGCTCTACGAGCTCTGCGAGGGCATCCGCTGGCTCGCGATCCTGCTCTGGCCCTTCATGCCGGTCAAGGCCACGGAGATGTGGCAGCAGCTCGCCCTCGAGGGCGAACCGTCGGTCGGGTGGGACGCGGAACTCGTGTGGGGGCGCCTCGCCGCCGGCACGCGGGTGCGCCCGGCGGAAGCGCCGCTCTTTCCGCGGCTCGACGCCGAGCCCGCCGCCGCGACGACGTAACGGCGCCGGCGCGAACGACGGCGAACGATACGGATATGAACGAACTCGATGACGGATTCGCGGAGCGCGCCGCTCAGCGGCGCTTGGCGATGCAAGCGCACGTCGCGCGTTCGCGCGATGAGGTCGACGCGTTCGAACGGAAACGCGAGCGCGCCCTTGCGCCGCACGCGCGCGCCGAGGCGATTTGGCCGCTCGTCTGCGAGCTATGGATCATGCGAGGTGGCGATGCAGCCTAACTCAGATTTGATCGATCTGTTGCGCGCGTTCAACGCGGCCGGCGCTGACTATCTGCTCGTGGGCGGATACGCCGTAGCGATTCACGGCAAGATGCGCGCCACGAAAGACGTCGACGTCTTCATCGGAACCGACGCTGAAAACGCAGCCAAGGTTCGGCGCGCTTTGGCTTCGTTCGGCGCGCCGCTCGACGACCTCACCATCGAAGACCTCACTCGGCCCGAGACGCTCTTCATCATGGGGCGTCCGCCGAATCAAAGCGACATCATCACGAACCGCGTCGAGTCCACGTTCGGCGGCGTCCGCGTGTGCTACATCGGCAAGGACGACTTGATCGCCAACAAAACCGCAGCCGGGCGGCCGCAGGACCGAATCGATCTCGAATATCTGCGCGGTGCCGATTAGTCAATTATCCGTATCGGAAAACACCAAGTTCGGGAAGAACGGGCGCAGCGCTTTGCCGAGCGTGCCGGGGGGAACGAAGCCCGGCGGGGGCGGCGGCAACTGAACGTCGGTGTAGCCGTGCACGAAGGGATCTCCCGCGGGCGAGAAATGAATCGGCCACGGAACGCTGCCGGTCTCGTACGTGCCGTCCGCGTACGTGAACTCGTACGAAACGTAGTACCAGTCGAGGCCGTTCGCGCGCCAGCCGCGCACCGGATAGTATTGGCCTTGGCCGCGATGCAGGTTGCCGAAGACGCCGTGCATCTGCATCCGGTATTCTTTCGGCGCCGCGGGCGGTTCGGGTCTGACGTTGCGTAGCGGATCGGCTCGCGAGCGCGCCTGCGCGATCGTCCTGGCGAGGTCGTTCTGAATCTGCGCTAACTGCGCGTCGCTGAGTTTGCTCCCGCGCGACGGAGCGGCGGCCTGCGCCGCCGCGGCGGAGTGCTGCACCGATGCGATCTGCTTCTCGGGCGCGGGCGTGTGGGGCGGCGCGGTCGGCGTCTGCGTGACCTGCTGCGCTTTGCGGGTGATCGCCGGCTGCGTCGTTGCACGCGGGACGGGTTTCGCCAATTCGTGACGCAGCAGCGACGGCGCGTGATAGACGGGTTGGCGCACCACGACCTGACGCGGCGCCTCCGCCACGGCCTGCGGGAGCGGCACCGTCTGCGGGCGCGGTCGAGCCGGCGGCCGTGGCGCCGCATGCGCGGGCGGGCGCGCCGCCACGGGCTTCGGGCGCTTGTCGAAACGGATCGCCTGGGAGATCGTCACGATCTCGTCGGGCGGCGGCTTCGGGCGGGGGTGCGGCCGGTCGAGGTGCAGCAGCCGGCTCAGCTCGTCGTAGGTCACGAAGAACAGCAACCCGAGAACCAAGTGGACGAGCAGCGACAACGCGACCGCCACCCGCAGAATCCGGTTGCTGCGCGCCGCGTCCCGTACCGCCGTCATGCTACGATCCTGCACGTATGTTCGACACGCACGCTCACGTTCAGGATGCCCGGTTCGACGACGACCGCGACGCCGTTCTGGCCCGCGCCAAAGCGGCCGGGGTCGAGCGCATCATGACGATCGGAACCGACCTCGCCGACAGCCGGCAGGCCGCCGCGGTCGCGGCTCATTACGGACTCGATTACGCCCTCGGCATTCATCCGCACGAAGCCAAGGATGCGCCGCGCGACGTCGCGGCGGCCTTCGACGAACTGGTCGCGCAGGCCGAGTCGCCGCCCCGCGCGGTCGGGGAAATGGGCCTGGACTACTATTACGACCATAGCCCGCGCGACGTGCAGAAGCGCGTGCTGGTCGCGCAGCTGCGCTATGCGCGCGAGCGCGGTCTGCCGGCCGTCTTCCATCAGCGCGACGCATTCGACGACTTCGTCGCCACGTTGCGCGAGGAACGCGCGGCGCCGTTACGCGGCGTCGTGCACTGTTTCACCGGTACGGCCGAAGAGGCGCGCGTGCTGGTCGGCGAGTTCGGCCTGCGCCTGGGGATCGGCGGCGTCGTGACCTTCAAGACGGCCGAGCCGCTGCGGGAAGCCGTCGTCGCGGTCGGACTCGAACACATCGTCCTGGAGACCGACTGTCCGTACCTGGCGCCCGTTCCGCACCGGGGCGCGCGCAACGAGCCCGCCTTCGTGGCCGCCACGGCGGCACGGCTAGCGGAACTCTTCGGCACGACCGTCGACGAGATCGTCACGCGAACCACTGCGACCGCGCGCTCACTCTTCGGAGGGTAGCGCGTCGGGCCGGTCAGGTCCTGAGACGAGCCTGGGCCGGCAGCGCTAGGTGAGTCCGCGTGGCGGCCGGGCGGAGGACCAGGTGGCTTGGAAGCGAGCTTCCAGCCCGCCCAGCAGTGCGGGATCCCGGGTGCGCAGACCCCAATCGCGCATGGAGCCGGCCGAGTAGGTCGCGTTGGCCGAGCCGACCCATCCGCGGTCGCCGCCGACGCAGAGTTTCTCGTCGCTCGCGCTGACGCGCACCTCGACGCCGGCCGCGCGCAAGCGGCGGAGCGCCGAGCGCTCCGAGGCGTGGCCGCGGCCGGCGAATTCACGGGCGGCGACCAGCAGCCGCACGCCGCCGCCGTGAGTCGCGCGCTCGAGCAGCGCGTCGTAGACGCAAGAGTATCCAAACGACTCCGACTGCACGTCGACGCGCGGCCCGGCGGCGCGGCGGATCGCGCCGGCTTCGAGCTGCAGCGCGCGCGCCTTGTCGAGCGCCAGATCGCGAGGCGGCGCAACGGCGGCCCGGCCGGCCAGCGCGGCGCTCACGGCCGCCACCGCGGCGGGGTCACGTGTGCTGACCACCGGGTCGCGGCCGTCGCCGGTCCAATTCCGCGCGTCGAGATACGCCGTCCCGTCCACGACCGCGGCCTTGAGATGCAGCGGCGCATCGCCGGAAGCGGTGAGCCGCGCATCGACATCGTGCCGGCGCAACGCGCCGACGCTGCGCCGGTTGACGCGAGCGAGGCCGGAGGGCCCGCGGCCGCCCCGGTACGGCTGACCGTCGAGCGTCACCGAGACGCGCGCACCGCGGTCGCCGGCTCGCTCCAGCGCCCGCTCGACCGGCGAGCCCGGCCACAGCACGTAGGATGCGAGCGTGACGTCGCGCGCACGCGCGACGGCCGCCGCGACCGCCGCGTCGCCCGTGAGCGCGACGTTCACGCGAGGGGCAAGGGCAGCTGCTCCGGGCCCTGGGCGAAAAATCTGCCCACGAGCCCCACCGCGGCGTGGGCGAAGGCCTCGAGCTTCTCTTGCCCGGCCGGCGTCGCGAGATACGCGGCCAGCGCCGCACCGACGCCCGCGGTCGCGGCCGGCCCCGTGCGCGTGGCCGCGTGCTGGATTGCGTCTTGCCGGCGGCGAATTTCGTCGCCGAGCGCATCGAAAGTGCGCAGTCCGTCGCGAACGCGAGCGTACCTCGTAGTAGCGCTGGTTGCCCCCGCGAGCGGCAGCGCAGCATCCGCGCGCGAAGGAAGGGCGTTGAGGGTCACATGCACCGCCTTTCTGGAAATCGTGCGGCTTCCGATCGCGACGAACGCGAGCCGCGGCAAGGCCTCCGGCGGCGTCCAAACCCACGAGCATGAACGACCGCGCCTTATCAGGAAGCACCGCCCGCTAAGCTTATGGAAAAATCCGTCTACGTCCGCGAGATGTTCGCATCGATCGCGCCCCGCTACGATGCGACAAATCGCCTGCTGACGGGCGGCATCGACGAGCGTTGGCGCAAGCGTGCGGTCCGCGAACTCGCCCCCCCGCCGGGCGGCCGCATTCTCGACATGTGCTGCGGCACCGGCGACCTGTCGTTCCACCTCTTGCGCACCGACCCGAGCCTCATGGTAACCGGGGTCGACTTCTGCGAGCCGATGCTCGAGGGCGCCAAGCGTCGCGCGCCGCGCGAAGCCGCCGGCGGGCGAGTCGAATTCCGGACCGCCGACGTCATGGCGCTGCCGTTCCCCGACGCCAGTTTCGACGGCGCGATCATGGGCTTCTCGATGCGCAACGTCGTCGACATCGTGGCCACGTTACGCGAGGCGCGCCGCGTGCTGGTGCCCGGCGCCCGGTTCGTGAACCTCGACGTCTCGAAGGCGCCCAATCCGCTCTTCAAGCGCGCGTTCGACGTGTATTTCTACGGTCTCGTGCCGCTGATCGGCGGACTCGTCGGCGGCTCCAAGAGCGCGTACCGGTATCTGCCGAATTCGCTCACGAACTACCCGGGCGCCGACGAACTCGCGGCCCGCTTTCGAACCGCAGGGTTTTCCGGCGTGCGGTACGTCCGCTTGGCCGGCGGCGCGATCGCCGCGCACGTGGGGACGGCGTGATCGACCGCTCGAAGCCGCTGCACGCCGGCACGGACTCGGACCGCGACCTCTACGCGCTGGTCGAGGGCTTCTTCGAAACCTCGTTCTCGACGGACAACCTCGTGATCACGGAGGCCGTGCGACGGATGCTGGCGGCCGGCGGCAAGCGGCTGCGCCCGCGTTTCACCTTGCTTGCGGCCGAGGCCAACGGCGCCGACGCGCGCGACCACCTGCCGCTGGCCGCCTACATGGAGCTGATCCACGTGGGCACGCTGATCCACGACGACGTCGTGGACCGCGCCGAGACGCGGCGCGGCGTGAACGCCACGGCCGTCGATTTCGGGAACCGGGTCAGCGTGCTGGCCGGCGACTACCTCTTCGCGTGGATCTTCAAGAACGTGACGGCCGCCTATCCGAGCCCCGTGCCGAACATCCTGGCCTCGACGTTGGCCGACATCACCGACGGCGAGGTGCTCCAGCACCGCGCCGTCGGCAAGCTCGACTTGCCCGTCGGCGACTACATCGAGATCGCGATCAAGAAAACGGCCACGCTCTTCGCCGCCTCGGCGGAGTGCGGCGCGATCATGTCCGGAGGCTCGCCGCTACGGGTCAAGGCCTTGAGGGACTTCGGGCTCTATTACGGCATCGCGTTCCAGATGCTCGACGACCTGCTCGATCTGACGGCCAGCGAAGCCGAGCTCGGCAAGCCCGTCGGCAACGACCTCGTGGAACACAAGATGACGATTCCGCTCATCTTCGCCCTCGAGGACGGGAGCAGGGAATTTCGCGAATCGGTCAGCCGTTACTATCGTGCCGGCGACGGCCCGGAATCGCGCGAGGCGCTGCCGGCCATCCTCGCCGGCGTCGCGGAAACGGGGGGCCTGGCCAAGACCCGCGAGGCGATCGCCGGTTACGTCGAGCGGGCGAAAATGTCGCTTGCCCCACTCGGGACCGTGGCCGCCCGCGCCGAATTGATCGGTATCGCCGACGCGCTCGCCCGGGACAGCGCCGCCCGCACGAGGTAAGATAGCGAGACACAACTCCACGGGCTCTCGCAGCGGCCGGGGACCGGGAAGCAAGGCCCTCCCGCGTGCCCAGGGTCTTGGGGGCGAGCAACCCCCAATCGAAAGGGAGCAAACAACGATATGTTCGGAAACCCCATGGAAATCGCGATCCTGGTCGGCGCGGCGGTCCTGCTCTTCGGAGCCGACCGCGTGCCCAAGCTCGCCCGCGGGCTCGGCCAGGCGAAGAAAGAGTTCATGGTCGGGCAAGCCGAGGCCGATGTGGCCGCCGAGCGCGCCCGCGCCGAGGCCAGGGCCGAGGCGGAAGCGCGCAGCCACGCCGAGACGCAGTCCGCCTCGCAGACGCTGGCCGAAGAGCCGCAGACGGCCAACGGCGTCGTCGTGGCCGCGCCGTCCGTGCGCCGCGAGCCCGCCGCGCCGCCGAACTAAGCTCGATCCCGCTTGTTGGCCGAGCGTCCCCCGGTCGTCGACGACGGGCCGGAATGGGATCAGAAAGAGATGCCGTTCACGGAGCACCTGCGGGAGCTCCGGCAGCGGCTGATCGTGTCGCTGGCGACGATCGGCGTGCTCTCGCTCGCGCTCTTCTGGCCTTCGCAATACGTCATAACCTGGCTGAAGAACGAGTATCTGGGCCCGCATATCCAGCTCCACGCCTTCGCGCCCACCGACGTGATCTTCACGGAGTTCAAGTTCTCGATCTACGGCGCGATCGTGCTGGGCCTGCCGGTGATCGTCTACCAGATCTGGATGTTCATCGTCCCGGCCTTCCACCCGCGGACGCGCCGGATCGTCTACGCCTACACCGCGCCCTCGATTTTCCTCGCGGCCGCGGGAATCGCGTTCTGCCATTTTTTCATCATCGGGCGCGTGCTGACGGCACTGCTCGGCATCACCAGCGCCGTCGCCGAGGAGACCTTCGGCGTCGAGTCGACGCTCAACATCATCCTGCTGACCTTTCTGGCGTTCGCGATCGTGTTCCAAACGCCGATGATCATGGTCGCCTTGGCCCGCATCGGGCTCGTCAACGTCGCGCTGCTGCGCAAGTACCGCCGCTACGCCGGGATGGGCATCCTGCTGCTCGGCGGCCTGGCCGCGCCCGACGCCTCGCCCGTCACGATGCTGCTGATCGCCGTCCCGATGTACGTGCTCTACGAAGCCAGCATCTGGATCATCTTGCTGTTGGAGAAATCGTGGCACCGGGAAACCGCGGGAGCCTAGGCTAGAGGCGATGGCGACAACGGACGCGACCCGCCCGCCGGGCTCGCTGCGCGCCGGCCTCGAGGAGACCGCGCGCGAGCTGCTCGGGCAGCTCTCAAACTTCTGGTTCGGGATGTCGCTGCTCGCGATCTGGGGCTTCCTGACCTTGATCGGCGTGATCGTCGACCAAGGCAAAGACGCGAGCTTCTACCTGACCAACTACACCCCGGCGCTGGCGCGCCTGGTCCTGCGACTGCACCTCGACAACATCTACCATTCGCCGGCCTACCTGGGCATCGTCGGCTTCATCCTCGCGTGCATGACGCTCGCGACCTTCTGGCGCGTGATCCCGACGCGGCTGCCGCCGCTGCGCGCGGTGAAGATCGACAAGATCCCGCTCAACGCGAGCGTCACGATACGCGGCGACGAAGCGACGGTCCGCGAACGCGTGGAGAACTTCTTCGCCCAACACGGCTGGCAGGTTCGCAAGCGCGAGCTCGGCGGCGTGGAGTGGACGTTCGCCGACAAACACAATTGGGCGCGTCGTGGCGTTCTGGTCGCGCACGTCGGCTTCGTGATCATCGCGGTGGGCACGACGCTCTACTGGGCCTTCGGCTACAGCGGGCAGACCACGATCCTGGCCGGCACGAGCGTCACGATTCCCGAGAACCACACGGTCTTCCAGCTCGACCGCTTCCGCTATCGGATCGACCCGATTCAAACGCGCAGCGGCATCGTGTACCAACCGATCGACTACGTCTCCGACGTGCGCGTGACCGGCAAGGACGGCAAGACGCAGCTCACGCAGATCCGCGTCAACCATCCGCTCGACATCGACGGCACCTCGTACTATCAGGCCTCGTACGGCTTCGCCGTGCCGTTCACGGTCACCAAGGACGGCCGGCCGCTGGCCAACGCGCCGCAGAGCCCGCTCAAGGAAGGCGAAGGCTTCCAGCTCGGCGACACGAGCCGGTCCTTCCAGTACGCGAAATTCGTGGGCACGATCGGCCCGGGAAATACGATCGGCGCCGATCCGCGTCCGAACAATCCGGGCGTCCTGCTCAACGTCTTCGACGGCAACGAAAACATCGGCAGCGTGCTCGTGCCGCTAGAACGCGGCATCGACCTCGGCAGCGGGTATCGCGTCGATGCGGGCCGCTACGTGCTCTACAGCGGCATCCAGTACCGGCACGACCCCGGCATCCCGTTCGTGGGCCTGGGCGCGTTCGTGCTGCTCGCCGGCCTGTGCATCTCGTTTTATTTTCTGCCCGCGCGGCTGTACGTGCGTATCGACGGCGCCGAGCGCAGTTGGACCGTCGGACTCGCGGCCACGACCGTCAAGGGGTACGACATCTACGAAGAACAGTTCGCGGCCTTGGTCCGCGAATTCGAGCGGGCCGAAACGGCGCCCGTTCCCCGCACGCTCGCGGCCGGAGCCGCGACCTGACATGCGCGTTAGGTTAACGTCAACCGAGGTACCTCCATGAACACCGATCAGGTGCTGATCGTCATCGCGATCTCCGCGTACATCATGAGCACGCTCGCGCTCTTCACGTACTTCCTCTCGCGCGAACGGCTGCCGAAATTGATCGGGATCCCGTTCGCCTTCGTGGGCTGCGCGGTCCAATTCGTCGAGCTCGTCTATCGCTATCAGACCAGCCACATCTGGCCGCTGACGAACCTCTACGGCTCGTTATCGCTCTTCTCGGCGATGAGCGTCGCGATCTTCATCGGTTTCGCGCTCAAGTACGATCTGTGGTTCATCGGCGGCTTCGTGGAAGCGCTCGCGGCGAGCTTCCTCGCGTACGCGCTGACCTGGAACGAGGGTTATCTGCCCGCCGTGCCGGCGCTGCAATCGTACTGGATCAAGATCCACGTGCCGCTGGTCGTCTCGTCGTACGCGGCCTTCATGGTCGCGGCCGTCACGGCGTTTCTCTACCTGATCAAGTACTACGGCGAGAAATCGCTCGAGCGCCGCGGCTTCGCGGCCGGCAACCTGCGCGCCGCATCGGCCGGCGGACCCTCCCTCGGGTCGAGCCTGCAGATGCAGGCTTACGCGGAACCCGGCGTCAGCGGACGCATGGTGGGCGGCGACTTTCCGGCGCTCGCGACCGCGGCTGCGGCGGGCGATCCGCTCGCGACTTGGCTCTCCTCGCTGCCCTCGCTCGCCAAACTCGACATCACCACGTATCGCATCGTATCCGTCGGTTTACCGCTGTTGACGGTGGGCATCATCACGGGCGCGTGGTGGGCCAAGGAAGCCTGGGGCGCCTACTGGCAGTGGGATCCCAAGGAAACCGCGGCGCTGGTCTCGTGGACGATCTACGCGCTCTACATGCACCTGCACACGCGCAACAGCTGGCGCGGTTTGCGTTCGGCCTGGGTGTCGGTAATCGGCTTCATCTCCATCATGTTCTGCTATCTCGGCGTCAACATCTGGATCAGCGGCCTGCACAGCTACAAGATGTAGCGCGGCACGATACGGCGTCGCAGCGATAGGTACGCATCGAAAGCGAAGACGGCGATCGCCAGGGCGGCGAAGTAGAACGGAATCGGCGGACCGCCGAAATAGGCGCTTTCCCGCATCGCCGCAAAGAAGGGCAGTGAAACGAGGACGATCGCGGGCGCGCCCGTTTCCACCGCGTAGGGCAGTCCCCAAAACAAGTACCAGGGCGCCGAGAGCGGCGACATTTGCCCGAAGATCCACGCCAAAGCGGGGGAGCCTCGGCGAAACGCAACGATCGCGAATGCGATCGCGGCCACGACGGGCATCATCAAGACATACGTGTCGGCGCCGCGCTCGTGCGCGCGGGCGGACCATACGGTCGCATGGTTCGCGATTCCGGAGAAGAGGACGCTCCCCGGATAGATGAGCGTGATGCCCCCTGCCAGGGCGCACGCGCCCACCCACGCGGCGACCCGCTTGCGCATCGAGTCGAGGGGTACGAACGCGGGCCCTGCCGCGATGAGAAAGGGCGCTTTTATGAGCGCTGCCGCGGAAACCAGGACCATGGCGATCCAGATGCGCCCGCGCCGGGCCGCCAAGAGTGCGGCGGCCGTTGCCAACAGCGCTTCGACGTCGGCGTGAACGCAGACGACGAAGTAAAACCAGACGGCCGGATTCAGAGACCAGGCGGCCTCGGCGGCGCGACCGACCATCAGCCGGCGCAGCAGCATCGCCATCGCGGCCGTCAACGCGATGTTGAGGACTCGCAGAGCGATCAGTTTGGCCAAAATCGTGGGAAGCCAGGCGGTCACGAGGATGTCGAGTCCGAGCCAGAGCGGCCCGTAAATGACGCCGACGAGCGGGACGTGCTCGTAGATCGGCGCGTAGAGCGTTCCGTCAAAGGCGTGCGCCGGGGGAACGTACGCATGCCAGCCGAGCATCCCGGCGGCGACGAATTCGTAGGGGTCGGTCGTGGCCATCGCGGGCGTCACCAGCGCGGCGAGGGCGAGGGCAGCGGCGACGCCGCGCGATACGCCTCGCTCCAGAACGCCGTTACGAGCCCCGACCGCGGCGACGACGAGGAGTCCGGTCTGGAGCGCCGCGAGCAGGTACCCCGCGGTCGACAACACTTGGTGCACGCCCAGCCGCTCGGAGTGGTGGTCGTACACGGGCAGCGGCAGCGTCCGCAGCCAGTCGCTGAGCGGCGGTCCGTTTTCGACGTGCGCCTGATGCACCAAGAGCACGAGTTGGGCGGCGAACGCGGGGACCAGGGCCAGCGCGCAGATTCGCGTCAGCATCGCGCTAGGCGCGAAGCGCTCCGCCCAGGCGCCGACGACGCTACCGAAGCGCTGACGAAAGAGCGTCCAGACGACGGCGACGCACGCGACGATCGAGACGAGCGTCACGTCAGCGTGCGGAGTGGGACTCGGAGGCGGGCCCTAGCGCCCGCGCCTCGATACGGCGAGGCTTCGGAGCCGCGTCGCTTCGAACGCTGCGAACCGCATTGGAAACCGGAGCGCGCGCAAAAGCCCAGCCGACCAGGCTCGGCCAGCGAAACGGGCCTAGCGCGATTCCGCCGATCGCATACGTTCCCGCGGACTCGAGCGACCAGCCCGCGCCGCGAAGCAACTCGCGGATTGCAGCTTGTGAAAAGCAATTGACGTGTTCGTGCATTTGGAACACGAAACCCGGCCGCAACAGCGCGAAGGCGACGTCCGGGCGAGCTATCGTTAGCCAGAGTTGTTGAACGACCCGTTTCAGGATCGTGATGGGCTCGAACGGCGACTCGATCGGGACCTCGATGAAGACCAAAGCCTCTCCCGCAGCTTGCGCGATTTCATCTAACGTTTGCCGAGGCGAGCTAACGTGCTCGAGGACGTTGCTGCAGATCACGAGATCGCACTTCTCCGAGGTGCAATCCGATAGAGTCGCAAGCCCGGTGACACCGGGAAGGGGTTCGATGCCCGACACATCGTAGACGAAAGCGCGGGCTCCAGGAATCAGCGAGGCGACCAATTCGCCCCGGTTTCCGCCGAAATCGAGGACTTTCTCCGGCAGTCCGTCGCGAAAGCGATCCGCGAAGAGCTCCCTAACATGGGCCCGCCGCTTTTCCATCAATTCCGGGCTCTCCAGATTCGCATTAAAGTCCGGCGTGTACCACGGTTCGCACGATTCGCGAGTCTGCTGATACGCCGGGCCTCGATACGCGTCGTAAAGCCGGGCATTTTCGGCGTCGGCCAGCCGTGGTTCGAAAAACCGGAAGCGGCACTTTTTGCAGGAATGGAGCCGTGCGCCAAAAGCGGGGCGCGCCCAGATTCGGCGCGCGAGAAAAGGAGCCACCATCGCGGCGGTGCTCGCTGTCGATTCGGCCCCGCATGCGAGGCACGAGCTTGTCGCTTTCATCTTTCTGATTGTTATCGGCTGCCGTTCGCCGGCGTCCCGAGCGGCACGCCGCTCAGACCGCCGTTTGCTCCTGCTTTTCACGTGCCGCCCCGAACTGCGTGACCGCTTCGAGCCGATTCGCCACGTCGGCCGGGAGGTCGAAATTCACCCGTTCGCGCTCGACGACGTAAGGACGGCGCTGCACCTGCGTGAGTATCGTAGCGATGTACTCGCCCATGATTCCGAGCGAGAGCATCTGTACCGACGCGAAGAGGAACAGACCGATGACCAAGGGCGCGATCCCGAGCGAAAAGTGGTCCCAAAAAAGCAACTTGTAAACGAAGTATGCGAAACCGATGAAGACACATAGCGCGGAGCACACGAAGCCCGCGAACGTCACGAAGCGCAGCGGAATCTTCGATAGCTGCGTGATCGCGAGCATCGCCAGGTCGTAAAGCGCATAGAAGTTGTTTTTCGACGAACCGCGCTTGCGCTTGGGCTGATCGTACTCGAGTTCGAAGTACGGCAATCCGATCTCGGCGATCATGCCGCGAAAATACGGATACGGATCGTCGAAAGAACGAACCGCTTCGACGACCTTTCGATCGTAAAGCCCCGATCCCGTAAAATTCTCGAAGGTGTTGATCGACGACAGGCGCTCGATCGTGCGATAGTAAAGCTTTCGCAAGCGGAACATGATCGGGTTCTCTTGGCTGCTCTTCTTCACGAAGAGCACCATCGAGTAACCTTCTTCCCACTTGGCGATCAGATCGGGGATCAATTCCGGTGGGTCTTGCAAATCGGCCACCAAGCCGATGACGGCGTCGCCGCGTGCTTGGAGGAGAGCGTGCATCGCCGACCGGACCGAGCCGAAGTTTCTCGCGTTGGCGATGACCTTGACGCGCCGGTCTTCGGCAGCGATCCCCTTGAGAATCGTCAACGTACGGTCGGTCGATGCGTTGTCGATGAAGATATGCTCGTACTCGTACCGGCCCACCGTCGCCATCGCCGCCCGCACGCGCTCGTAGAGCTCCCCAACGTTTTCCTCTTCGTTGTAGCACGGGGTCATGATGCTGATCTTCTTCAAGGCCTTGACGTTCATCGACGGCTCCGAATTCAGCAGGTCGCTAGTGCGAGGCTGCGTGCCTTTGGGATTCCATAACAGACGAGGTCCCATACTTCGAGCTTATGGGGCCGAAGGAAGAAACGGTAATCGGGATTCAGTGATGCTATCAAGAGCGGAATCGCCCAGAGATCGTCCTGGCGATGGTAGCTGCAGATCGCCAGAACCGGAGCGCTCTCGCGTATGATCCGGGAAGCGCCACGCAAGGCTTCGACTTCCGAACCTTCGATGTCCATCTTCAGAAACGTGGGGGCGGACTCCACCAAAAACGCATCGAGGGGTACCGCTTCGACTTCGAAGACGTCTTCGCCCGCGCTAACGACCCGTGCCGCATCGCCGTCCGCGACGAACGAAAGGCGCTCGTGACGCGACCCGCTGGCCACCGGGTGCGTGGTCACGCGTGGATCGCCGTGGGCGAGCAACTCCCGATTCCGTTGAAGCTTCGCGAAGTTGTCGGGATCGGGTTCGAGCGCGACGAACTTGCTGAACCGTCCCCCGCTCTCTTCTAGGAACACCGCCAGCGTGTCGCCGTCGTAAGCGCCGCAATCGACGAAAACCTCTTCGTCCGAGAGCGCTACGAGGTCGTTCGGGAAATACATCGTCTGCGACACGGGGCCGGAGAGGTCGTCAAAATCCAAATGTAAGCGCCAACGGATCTGACTTACGAATTCTCCGCGCGAGCGGTCGTCGGCCCATAACGTTGCTGCCGCGCGCACCTCGGCCGCATGTTCGTGCACCTTGTGGGGCAGGTCCACGCTGTAATAGGGCAACAATCCGTCGGGATACTTCCAGTACAGCGTTCCGAAAGTCGTGACCCGTTCGCAACCGAGGGCCGCGAGTTCGCGGACGCGGTCGCCCATGCGATCCTCCTCACCCCACGCCTTCTTTCCGCCCCAGATCGTGATGACGAAGACGGCGGTGCTACCGTATCTCGCCGCCGCGTCGGCCGGAGAGAGGACTGGAACGCCGCGAACGCTCGAACCCCAGAGCTCGCCATTATTGTCGGCAAAGGCCACGGGCTCGATGCCGTGCTTGCGAAGCCCGGCGAGCGTTCGCAAACCGAGCCGCCCTGCGCCAAAGAGGACGATGGAACCGGCACACGGGCCGGCGACGTCATCGAATGCGCGCCGCTCTCGCGCGCGGGCACCGTCCACTCCTTCGGCGAGAAGGCGATCGAGTTCCGCTGCGGCCTGCTCGGCCGACATTTCCGTCATCTGGAAGTCCTTCTCAAAACGGAGCCGGTGCGATCGGGTCGCGCCCAACACGCACGGCCTAAAAACACCTGGTCGGAGGCCGGCCCGGCCGGAACGAGGGCCCGCGCCGACGAGGCGTTCATTGTGCGGTGTTCGGCTCAATGAAAGGCGGCCCTTAGGAAGCCCGCCGAGTCCTCGACTTGCGCCGCTGCGCGCCGATACCAGTATCTGTAGCGCCGTCGGCCTCGGGACACCCACGAGCCGCCGTCGCGTCTTTGTCGTCCCGCCTTTTGCGAAGGAAACTGACTTTGAGCCTCAACGGACACGCAGCTGCGCCGATCAAGACCGTCAACCTTCGAAACAAGACGGTCGGGGCAGGCTACCCCTGCTATGTAATCGCCGAAATCGGGATCAATCACAACGGCGACATCGACCTCGCTAAGCGGTTGATCAGCGTAGCCGTCGCTGCCGGTTGCGATGCCGTCAAGTTTCAAAAGCGGACCGTCGACGTCGTGTACACGCCCGAGGAGCTGGCGAAGCCGCGCGAGAGCCCGTTCGGCGATACGAACGGCGATCTCAAGCGCGCGCTCGAGTTCGGCTTCGACGAATACTGTGAGATCGATGCCTATTGCAAGGCGGCAAAGATGCCGTGGTTCGCGTCGTGCTGGGACGAAGCGTCGGTGGACTTCATCGAGCGATTCGATCCGCCATGTTACAAAATCGCGTCCGCCTCACTCACGGACGATAGTCTGCTGCGCCACACGCGCCGCACCGGAAAGCCGATCATCCTTTCATCGGGCATGAGCACGCTCGAAGAGATCGACCACGCGGTCGAGGTCCTCGGACGGGAAAATCTCGTCATCCTGCACGCGTGCAGCACCTACCCGGCGTTTTATGAAGAGCTCAATCTTCTCGCTATTCCGAAGCTCGCGGAACGCTACGGGGTTCCGATCGGCTACTCGGGACACGAGACGGGAATACCGTCGAGCGTCGCCGCTACGGTTCTCGGGGCCTGCATCGTCGAGCGACACATCACGGTCGACCGCGCGCTCTGGGGCAGCGATCAAGCGGCCTCGCTCGAACCCAACGGCATCGGCCGTCTGGTGCGGGACATCCGGCTGGTCGAGCAGTCGATGGGCGACGGCGTCAAACGCGTGTACGAGCGCGAGTATCCCATCCTCGCGAAGCTGCGCCGGGTCGGCGCCGCGGTTTGAACTTCCAGCGCGTCAGGGCGATCGCGCTCGACGTGGACGGCGTACTCACCGACGGAGGCTTCTGGTGGGGCGCCGGCGGCGAGGAGCTCAAGCGCTTTTGCTTCGCCGACGTCATGGGCGTGTCGCTCGCAACGAAGGCCGGCCTCGTGGTCGCCCTGATTTCCGGCGAAGACAGTCCGCTCGTCGACCGGTTCGCGCGCAAGATGCATCTCGACGACGTGTATAAGGGATGTAAGAACAAGCGGGAGGCCGTGCGTGCGTTCGCGGCCGCGCGGGACCTCGCTCTGGAAGAGATCTGCTTCATGGGCGACGACGTGAACGACGTCGAGGCGATGCGCGTATGCGGGCTCGCCGCGGCACCCGCCGACGCGCGGCCCATCGCTCTGGCCGAAGCAAGTTTTGTCGCGGAAGCCCCCGGAGGCAACGGCGCCGTCCGCGAACTCGTCGACGCCATTCTCGCGGCCCGGGGCGTCGTTCGTTAGCGAAGGAGATCATGAAGGTATCCGACTACGTCGTCCGCTTCATCGCGGAGCAGGGCGTCAAACACGTGTTCCTCGTGCCGGGCGGCGGTGCGATGCATCTCAACGAATCGCTCGCGCGCTCCACGGAGGTCTCCTTCGTCTGCAATCTGCACGAGCAGGCCAGCGCCATCGCGGCCGAGGCGTATGCGAAGGCTACGAACGGGCTCGGGGTCGCGATGTTCACGACCGGACCCGGCAGCACCAATGCAATCACCGGCCTCGCCGGCGCGTGGCTGGACTCGACGCCCTGCCTCTTCATCTCCGGCCAAGTGAAGCGGGCCGACCGGATGTTCGCCGCCGACGGTACGCCGCTGGGCGTTCGGCAAGTGGGCGTCCAGGAAGTCGACATCGTCGCGATCGTCGCACCGCTCGCCAAGTACGCGGTCACGGTAACCGATCCGGACTCGATCCGCTATCATCTGGAAAAGGCCGTGCACGCGGCAACGACGGGCCGCCCGGGGCCGGTGTGGATCGACATTCCGCTCGACGTGCAGGCCTCCCCGATCGATCCGGCGTCGTTGACCGGGTTCGAACCGCCGGCCGGCGAGCCCCTCGCGGATGCTGCCGTGCTCGCGACCAGGGTCGAGGAATTGATCGCCTTACTCAACCGCGCCGAGCGTCCGCTCCTGCTCGTCGGTAACGGCGTCCGGCTGGCCCGAGCGGAACCCGAGTTCGCCGAACTCGCCGCATACCTCGACGTCCCGATCGAGACGACGTGGCTCGCGATCGACCTGATCGCCGAGGAGGATCCGCATTTTGTCGGACGGCCGGGGGCGGTCGCTCCGCGAGGCGCGAACTTCGCGGTGCAAAATTGCGATTTCTTGCTCGCGATCGGCGCGCGGCTCGATCGCGTCGTCACCGGGTTCGCTCCCGAACAGTTCGGGCGGCACGCGACCAAGGCGATGGTCGACATCGACCCCGCGGAGCTGCGGAAGATGGGCGAATCGATCGACCTCCCGATCCAGGCCGATGCCGGCGCCTTCCTGCGCGAACTGCTCGCGCGTCGCGACCGTATCGAGCATAAAGATCGAAGCGCTTGGAACGCTCGTTGCCGAAGCTGGAAAGAACGCTATCCGGTCGTGCAGCCTGAGCACCGCACGCCGCGCGGCCGCGTCAGCGTTTACCACTTCGCGGAGATTCTCTCGGAGGAGCTGCGGGAGGGCGATTTCATCGTGTCGGGCAGTTCCGGTAGCGGCATCGAACTATTTTTGCTGGCCTTTCACGTCAAAGCCCGCCAACGGGTTTTCCACACGACGGCGCTCGGCGCGATGGGTTTCGGCATCGCTGCTTCCATCGGCGTCTCGGTCGCGGCCGGCGGCAAGGAGACGGTCTGCGTCGACGGAGACGGCGGTTTCCAGTTCAACATCCAGGAGCTCGAAACGGTCTCGCGTTTGAAGTTACCGGTCAAGTTCTTCGTGCTCAACAACGACGGTTACGCTTCGATCCGCGCGTCCCAAACGAGTTTCTTCGGCCGGCCGCTCATCGGATGCGACGAGCGCACCGGCCAAAGCCTCCCCGATTTGCGTAAGGTCGCCGCCGCATACGGGCTGTCGACGGATCAAATCGCGACGCAAGACGACCTTCGCGCCGAAATCAGGCGCGTACTGGCCCGCCCCGGGCCCGTCGTCTGCGATGTCTTGACCATCGCGGATGAGGTCCGCGCTCCGCGACTGTCATCGCTGCAATTGCCCGACGGGTCGTTCGTCTCCAAGCCGCTCGAGGATCTCTGGCCGTTCTTGGACCGGACCGAATTCGAGGAAAACATGAGCCCGTCACGGCCGGCCGACGTCTTCGCGGAACGGGTGTAGTCGCGGCATGCGTTACATCGGGATCATGCAGGGGCGGCTGGTTCCGCCTACGGACGGACGCTTTCAGTCGTTCCCGAACGGGGACTGGCGCGCGGAGTTCGCGCGCGCGCGCGACGCCGGACTCGATTCGATCGAATGGATCTACGACGTTTTCGGCGAGGCCCACAACCCGCTCGCTTCCGACCGGGGCCTCGAAGAACTCGAGAGCCTGGCCGCCGGTTCCGGCGTTCGAGTCGTCTCGGTGTGCGCCGACTACTTCATGGACCGGCCCATCGTCGCTGCAAGCGGCGACGAGCTGCGGGATCTCGTCGGCCGGCTTTACTGGCTGATCGAGCGCTGTCGCCGTGCCCGGATCGAGCGCATCGTGCTGCCCTTCGTCGACGCCTCGCGGCTGCGCGACGACGCGGATCGCCGGCGTGCGCTGGCGGTTCTGAGCGACGTCGTGCCTACCGCCGAGCACGCGAAGGTCGAACTGCACCTCGAGACGGACCTCGCACCTCAGCCCTTTGCCGCGTTCCTTAAGGGCATCGTGCACCCGTACGTCAAGGTGAACTACGATGCCGGCAACAGCGCCTCGCTCGGCTATCGGCCCGCGGACGAGTTCGCGGCGTACGGCGCCCGAATCGGCAGCGTTCACATCAAAGATCGCACGCTCGGAGGCGGGACCGTTCCGCTCGGCACCGGGGACGCCGACCTGCGCGCGGTTTTCGCGGGCTTGCACGCACTGGGTTATCGCGGCGACTACATCCTGCAGGCCGCACGTGGCGAGCCCGGCTGCGAGGTCGAACTCGCCGCGCAGAACCGCCGCTTCGTCGCCGGCTCGATCGAGGCCAACCGGACGGCCCACGCAACGCCGGGATGAAGGCCCTCTTCGTCGGACTCGGCGGTATCGGGCAGCGGCATCTGCGCAACCTGCGAACGCTGCTCGGGACGAACGTCGAGGTCATCGCGTACCGTGCGCGCCGGCTCTCGCACGTAATCACGCCGGCGCTCGGCATCGACCGGGCGGCCGACGTCGAGTCGCTGTACGGCGTCACGGCCTTCACCGATTTGGACGAGGCGCTCGCTCAGCGACCCGACGTCGCGTTCGTCACCAATCCGAGTAGCCTCCACGTGGAAACGGCGCTGGCCTGCGCGCGGGCCGGTTGCGATCTCTTCATCGAAAAACCGCTCGCCGCATCGACCGGCGGTATCGACGATCTCATCGCGCTCGTGAACGAACGCGGGCTCGTCGCGATGGTCGGCTATCAGCTTCGCTTTCACCCGGCACTCGAACGCTTCGCCGCGATCATGCGCGACGGTTCCCTCGGTAGCCTACTCTCGGTCCGCGCCACGATCGGTGAATACTTGCCGCACTGGCACCGGTACGAGGATTACCGCGAGATGTACGCCGCGCGCGCCGCCCTCGGCGGCGGCGTCGTTCTCTCGCAGATCCACGAACTCGATTATTTATATTCGCTCTTCGGTTTGCCCGCGACGGTATTCGCGCTCGGCGGCCATTGGAGCACGCTCGAGATCGACGTCGAGGACACCGCGAGTGCGCTCCTGGCATGCTCGTTCTCCGGACGCGGCTTGCCCGTTCATCTGCACCAAGACTTCGTCCAGTGGCCGCCGACCCGAAACTGCGAGGCCATCGGCGACAAGGGGAAGGCCGTGCTCGACTTCGCGGCCCTGAGCGTCACGTTGCAGCCGTACGGCGACGCCCCACCAATTACAGAGCGCTGGGACGCCTTCGAGCGCAACGACCTGTTCGTCAGCGAGCTCTCGCACTTTCTCGACTGCGTAGAGCACCGCAGCCGCCCGCTCGTCGACCTTGCCGAAGGCTTCGCGAGCCTACGTATCGCGCTTGCGATCAAAGAATCGCTAACGACGGGAGCCGCGGTGGCGCTCTCGACCACGGCGCATGCCTGAACCCGCGGTCAATCTCTTCGATCTGACCGGCCGCGTCGCGATCATCACGGGCGGCGCCGGGTTGCTGGGCTTCCAGCACGCCCAGGCCATCGCCTCGAACGGGGGCATCCCCGTGCTCGTCGACGTCGCAGGTCCGAAGGCCGCCCAGCGCGGCACGGACCTCGCGCAGCGATACGGCGTACCGGCGTGCGGGCTGGCGGCGGACATAACGTCCGAGGACGCCGTGCGCAACCTGCTGGCCGGCGTGCTCGAGCGTTACGGTCGCGTCGATATCCTGATCAATAACGCTGCTAACAATCCGGCGATGGAGCCTGGCGGCGACGTCGACTTCTCCCGCTTGGAGCATTTCCCGATGGCGCAGTGGCAGGCCGATATCGCGGTCGGTCTGACCGGCGCGTTTCTCTGCAGCCGCTTCTTCGGCGCCGAGATGGCAAACGCGGGGCGTGGCGTCATCGTCAACGTCGCGTCCGACCTCGCGCTCATCGGACCCGATCAACGCCTGTATCGCCGCAGCGAATTAGCGCAAGACCGCCAGCCCGTCAAACCCGTGACCTATTCGGTCGTAAAGACCGCGCTGATCGGCCTGACGCGCTACCTGGCTACCTACTGGGCCGGCCAGGGCGTACGCGTGAACGCGATCTCGCCGGGCGGAGTCTTCAACGGCCAAGATGCGGGATTCGTTGCCCGGCTGACGGACCTCATTCCCATGGGCCGAATGGCGGAGGTCGACGAATACCGCGGCGCGATGCTCTTTCTGTGCTCCGACGCGTCGTCGTACATGACCGGCGCGAACCTCGTGGTCGACGGAGGCCGCACCTGTTGGTGAGGGAGTGACCGGCTCCGCCGAGTGGAAGCGCGCGCACCGCCCGCATATCCCGGCATGATTTCGCAAACCGATGCCGAGCACATGACGGCCGCGCTGCGCGGCTCCCTGGACGCGCTGCGGGGACGGCGCATCTTCGTCACGGGCGGAACCGGTTTCGTGGGCAGCTGGCTGCTCGAGGCGTTCGCCCACGCGAATCGCAGTCAGCAGCTCGGCGCGCAGCTCATCGCGCTGACCCGCGACGCCGCGCGCTTCCGCGAGCGCGCTCCGCACCTCGCGGGCGATCCCGCGATCTCGTTGCACGGCGGCGACGCGACGAGCTTCACGTTCCCGCCCGGCGAGTTCGCATTCGTCATTCACGCCGCCACGGAGACACAGGTCGCACCGGGCGTGGAGCGGCCGCTCGGGTCGCTCGATGCCGATCTGGCCGCGACTCGCCGCGTCCTCGAATTCGCACGCGCGGCCGGAACGCGACGCCTCCTATTCACGAGTTCGGGTGCCGCCTACGGCCCGCAGCCGGGCGCGCTCACCCACATGCCGGAGATTTTCACGGGCGCTCCGCTCACGACGGATGTGAGCGCGGGATACGGACACGGGAAACGCGCGTCCGAGTTCGCCTGCTTTTCGTACGCCCGGCTCTTCGGCTTTACGGCGGTCGTGGCGCGGCTCTTCGCTTTCGTGGGCGCCTACTTGCCGCTCGATGCCAACTTCGCGGTCGGGAACTTCATCGGCGACGCGCTGGCCGGTCGACCGATCCGCATCGCCGGGGACGGAACGCCGCGGCGCTCGTATCTGTACGGCGCGGATCTCGCCGTTTGGCTGTGGACCTTGCTGCTATCGGGAGAGTCCGGCCGGATTTACAACGTCGGCTCCCCGCACGACCTCTCGATCCGCGAGCTCGCGGAAGCCGTCGCAGCCGCGACCGGCGCCTCCGCGGGAATCGAGATCGGCCGGACACCCGTTCCCGGCGCGCCGCCGGCACGCTACGTTCCCGACACGGCGCGCGCGGAGAGCGAACTCGGTCTACGCACGGCGGTCGGGCTGCACGACGGCATCCGCCGGACCTTTGACTGGCATCGGGCTCGCGGGGGCGCCTAATCGCTCCGGGCCTGCCGCGGCCGGGCGCTCGCCGACGGTTGGCGACTCGGGGGTGCGACGGAACAGGCGCGCCAGGAAGGCGCGGATCGGCTCGATGCCGCGCAGGCGTTGGTCGACGGCCGCGTTTTGAGCCCGGATCCAGCGCGGCCCGTTCGAGTTGGCGAGGGGCATGGTCGCAGCGTAGCATCCTCGCGCGTGCGGCGGAAGCGGCCTCGCACACGCCTGACGGCGCCCTGGAACCAACGTGCGCGGCGGGCGGGTCATGCGCACGATGGACGTCGCGACCCGCCCCGGAGCCACGCTCGAGACCTTGCGCCTCGCCGACGGCTACGCCGCCCTCGGCGAGCGTTTCGTGGAGCGCCGCGATCCGACGCCGCTCTCCGAACCGTACCCGATCGCGCGGAATCCCGACGTCGCACGGCTGCTCGAACTCGACGAGGACCAGTTGGAGCGGCCGGAATTCCTGCGCTTGAGCGCGGGTTGCGCGCGTTTCGGGCCCGTCCGGCCGTTCGCGGCCGTCTACGCCGGCCATCAGTTCGGCACGTTCGTGCCGCAACTCGGCGACGGCCGCGCGATCACGCTCGGCGAACTGCAGACCTCCGCCGGGCCGTTCGAATGGCAAGTCAAAGGCGCGGGCACGACCGCGTTCTCGCGCTTCGGCGACGGGCGCGCGGTGCTGCGCTCCACGATCCGCGAATACCTCGCGAGTGAAGCGATGGCGGCGCTCGGCATTCCCACGACGCGCGCGCTCGCGATCTCCGGCAGCGACGATCTCGTCTTCCGCGAACGGCCGGAAACGGCGGCCGTGCTGACGCGCATCGCGCCCTCGCATCTGCGCTTCGGACACTTCGAATTCTTCCACTATCGCGGCGATTTCGAGGCCGTGAAGAGCCTAGCCGAGTACGCGGTGGGACGGTTCTATCCGCACCTGCTGCCGATCGCGGACGAAGCCGAACGCTACGCGGCGTTCCTGCGCGAGGTGACCGAACGGACCGCGCGGACGATCGCCCGTTGGCAGGCCGTGGGCTTCGCGCACGGCGTGATGAACACCGACAACATGTCGATCCTGGGCCTGACGATCGACTACGGTCCCTACGGATTCCTCGACACCTACGATCCCGAGTTCATCTGCAATCACACGGACGAAGGCGGGCGCTACGCCTTCGAGCGCCAGCCCGGCATCGGCCTCTGGAATTGCAAGGCCTTGGCCGTCGCGCTCTCGTCGCTGGTCTCCCGGGACGATGCCGAGGCGGCTCTCGGCGCCTACGAACCGGCCTTCCGGAGCACGCTGCTCGCCTTGCTGCGCGCGAAATTCGGGCTCGAGGAAGCGCAGGACGGCGACGCCGCCCTCTTCGCGGCCTGTTTCGACGTGCTGCGCAACGGGCGCGTCGACTACACCAACTTCTTCCGCGCCCTCTCCGGCCTGACGGGCGCGAGCACGCCGTACGACGACGGCCTGGCCCTGCTCTTCGAAAACCGAAGCGAGTGGTACGACTGGCAGCGCCTCTATCGCGACCGGCTCGCCGCCGAAGGCCGCGGCGACGCCGCCCGGCAGGCCGCGATGCGCGCCGCCAATCCCGCCTACGTGTTGCGGAATTACCTGGCGCAAAATGCGATCGAGGCCGCCGAAGCCCGCGATTTCAGCGAGATCGCCCGCTTGCACGCGGCGCTGCGGGAACCGTTCGAGGAGCGCCCGGAACGCGCGGCCTACGCCGCACCGCCGCCCGAATCGGCGCGCCACATCGTCGTCAGCTGCTCGAGTTAGCCAGCAGCCCGGCGCGAGTTTGCAACGGCCGCCGGAAGGTCGGCGACCGCTTGGGACTAAACCGCGAAACCGGGCAGCCAAGCCTTTCGGACCCGACTGGGTATTATCGCGCAGGAACGAAAGTGGTTGCCGCCCGGGCACGGCTTTGGTATGTTCCCTTGCGGTCGCGGGGCGGGTTCTGCCCGGGCGTCGTCTCATTCTTCATAACAAGAGCGCGTTGAACACGCCGCGGCATGGGCGTGAAGGAAAGGGTCAGTTGGGAGCACACGAAGCGCAGGCCTATAAAGATCCGGGGACGCCGGAAGAGCAGTCCCGTCGGCAGTTTCTCGCCAACGCCACTTTGGCGGTGGGCGGCGTCATCGGGCTCACCCTGGTCGTCCCGCTCGTGACCTCGTTGATCCCCGAGTCGCTCCTCTCGCCCGACAAGTCGGCGGGCGGCGTGTGGGGCGACCTGCCGGCCGATGCCGTCAAGCAGCTGGAGAGCAAGCCCGATTCGCCGGTCAAGATCACCTTCAGTTTCAATTACGCCGACGGTTACTTCGCGCCGGCCCCGGACACGCAGTTCGTGTGGGGCGTCAAATTGACGCCGGAGCAGGCTGCGAACTTCAAGGCCAAGCGCCCGGACATCTACGCCAATCCCGGAGGCGCGATCAAGTACGACGCGGTGGTCATGGACTTCGTCATCTTCAGTTCGATCTGTCCGCACCTGGGCTGCCGGTACGAGTGGACGCCGGCCGCGAATCGCTTCATCTGCCCGTGCCACGGCTCGCAGTTCGGAGTCGAAGGCGCGAAGCTCGCCGGGCCCGCGCCGCGCGGTCTCGATCCGCTTCCCTTCCGCGAGAAGGACGGCAAAGCGCAGGTCACGTGGATTCAATACAAGTCGGGCGAGCCCGACCGCGTCATCGTCGCGTACTCCTAATCGCAAGAGAAAGCACATAACGTGAGCGTATTGACTTGGATCGAGCAGCGAACCGGGCTCGTCGGTCAAATTTCCGAGTTCCTGACCGAGGACGTGCCCGGCGGCGCCAGCTACTGGTACATTTTCGGTAGCGCGACGATCTTCGCGATGATCTTACAGATCGTCACGGGCATCTTCTTGACGTTCTATTACGCGCCGTCGACCGCGTCGGCGTGGGAATCGACCAATTACATCTATCACAACGTGCCCTTCGGGCTCTTCGTGATCAGCTTGCACTATTGGGGCGCGACCGCCATGATCGCGCTGCTGTTCATGCACATGCTGCAAGTCTTGCTGTGGGGCGCGTACAAAGCGCCGCGCGAGATCATGTGGGTGCTGGGCATCCTGTTGCTGGTCGTGACGCTCGTGCTCGGGCTGACCGGCTACCTGTTGCCGTGGGACATGAACGCGCTCTTCGCGTCCCAGGTCGCGATCAACATCGCGTCGTCCGTGCCGTTCGTGGGCAACGCGACGCAACAGTTTCTCAGCGGCGGCCCCGGCATCGGCACCCTGACGATCAACCGCTTCTTCGGCCTGCACGTATGGCTGATGCCCGCGTTGCTCGTGCTCCTGACCGCGGGACATCTGGCGATCTTCCGCCACAACGGCTCCGCGGGTCCGCCGATCGATCAAGACCTCAAGCGTCTCCCGCAGGGCCGCTTCTGGCCCAACCAGATGTTCATGGACGCCGCGGCCTCGTTCGTCGTCTTCGCGCTGATCGTGATCCTCTCGATCTGGGCCCCGCCGGCGCTCGACGTGAAGGCCGACCCGACCCAGAAGTTCATCGCGTACCCGGCCTGGTATTTCTTGGCGCTCTACGGCCTGCTGCGCGTGGCCGGCCAGTTTCCGCCCGCGATCCAGCCGCTGACCAACCTGCTCGCGACCGTGGTCATCCCCGGCGGCCTCGTCACGTTCCTGATCCTGCTGCCGTTCCTGGACCGCAATCCGAGCCGTCAGATCACGCGGCGTCCGTGGGTCCTGGGCATCACGGCACTGACCCTCGTCATCGCGATCGGACTTTCGCTCTACAGCCAACTCGCGATCCAGCAAGAACAAGCCGAGGCCGGCGAAGGCCCCGCCGCGGCGTCGGCCGCGACCGCGTCCAACCAGCTCGGCGCCGGGACGTCGGCCGGTTCGTCGTCGACGGTCGGGCAGTCGCCGACGGGCGGCACGCAAGTCGCCGCTTCGGGGGCGGCCGCCAAGGGCGCTCAGGTCTACACCCAAAATTGCGCGAGCTGCCATCAGGCCAATGGCGCCGGCCAAGCCGGGGTCTTCCCGCCGCTGGCCGCTAACCCGTACGTGACCGGACCGACCACGCCGGTCATCCATACGCTCCTCTACGGCCTCAACGGTGCTCAGGTCGAAGGCAAATCGTACGCCGCTCAGATGCCGGCGTGGAAAGGCACGCTGACCAACGCCGATATCGCGGCGGTCATCACCTACATTCGCACGTCGTGGGGCAACAAGGGCTCCGCCGTGACCGAAGCGGACGTCGCGAAGGTTACGAAATAGCGGTCGGTCAGCTTCCATAAGCCGGACTTCGAGGGCCGCGTCGCAACCGACGCGGCCCTCTTCACGTCGCGACGGCGCGTTTCCAGCGCGCGCTCAGCCACCAAGCGTACCCGCCGATCACCAGGAGCGCGAGCGGCGTGAAGCCGATCTGATGCGCGACGATCACGCTCGGAGCGACGGCGTAGGCGGCGCAGACCGCGGGGGTTCGAACCGGTTCCCGCAGCTCGGTGACGGCGACGAACAGCATCGGCAGCATCAGCACCGCGTCGTAGCTCCACGCATGCGGGCTGACGATCAAGCCGAGCAGACAGGCCGCGGCGTAGGCTTCTCGGGCAGGCGCGCGCCGTAGTGACGGAAGCGACGCCGCGACGACGAGCAGCGCGAGCGCGATGACGAGCGCGCCGGGCGCGTGCCAACGGATCAAAGTCGTCGTCAAGCCGATCGCCTTGCTGGCGTTATGCGCGAAATCGGGCGCGAAGAAGGCACGTTCGAGCGCGAGCCACGCGCGCGGCCAGCCCCAATCCCCGCCTGTAGCGAAGACGCTCACGAGATACCACACCCCCGCGCCCACGGCCACGATCCCGAGCTCGCGCCTGCGGCCGCGCAAGGCAAGGAGGCCGAGGAGCGGGAGCGCATACGTCGGTTTATAGAGCAGCAACGCCAGCGGCAGGGCGGTGAGCAAGGGCGCTCCGCGCGTGAACCCGAGCAGCGACAGGAGGACGAGCAGCAGGCCGAGCGGCGCGTTCTGCCCGATCACGACGGCGTACGTCGTCGGCACCCATGCCAACACCGCCGCCGCGCAGAATTCCAGCGAGAACCCGTAGATCCGTCGCGCCGTCGCCGCGGCCGCGAGCGCGGCGGCCAGCATCGCGACGGCGTTGGTCGCGAAACCAGCGGCGGGCGAAAGGCCGCGTAAGGGAGCCAGGAGCCACGCGGCGCCGGGCAGGTACGTGAACGCGTCCGCGAGCGGCTTGGGATCGAGCAGGCCCGGCGTGCCGACGCGGACGGCCGCGCCCGCGAACGTGGGCCAGTCCCAGAATGCGAACTGGTGCGAGTGTACGATCTGGAGGATGCCGATCGCCGCGAGGCCGATCGAGTACAGCGCGAAGCGCCCCGCGCTCAAACGAAGCGGCACCGGCTGCGTCGCGAGGGACTTCAACGGCCGGCGATCAGCGGCGCCGCGGGCACGAAGACGGCGCGCCGGTTCGACATCGCGCAGGCGAGCGCGAGCGCGAATAGCAGCGCTGCCCACGTCGGGAGCTTGACCAGCGTGTCGAGCCAGACCGGGTGATGGTAGCGGGCGACGACCGCCTCGATGTAGCGGGTGCGGGGGAGTTCGGCGAGATCGCCTGGGGCGGGTCGCGTCAGGGCGACGGCCCGGGGCGGCGCGGCCGCCGGTAGGTGATCCGCGATCGGTGCCTGCGCCAGCAGCGTGAGCCACGGCATCGCCAAGCACGCGATCGCGACGTACAATCCGGCCCGCCAGCCGCTGCGCGCTTCGAGACGGCTTGCCAGCAGAAGCACGGCGGGTAGCGCGATGGCCATCTGGTGGATATGGATGTACGCTCCGCCCAGAAGCACCGCGGCGCACGGCACGGCGGCCAGATATGCGTCGTCCTCGAAACGTCGCGCCAAGCGGCGCGCGAGCACGATCCCGGCCGTCGCGAAGACGACGGTCGAGGCCTCGCCGGCATGCAGCGCCACGCCGGGCGCGACGTCGTATGCCCAGAGCAGCGACGTCAGGCTGTACTGCGCGCCGTAGTTGACGATTTCGGAACGAGCGTGGAGCGGAAGTACCCCGGTTACATATTCGAGCACGGCGGAGGGTCCGACCGCGAGCAGCGAAAGCGCGCCGAGCGTGGCTGCGCCGAACGCTAGCGGACGGCGGATCGCCGGTACGAAAAGAAAGGCCGCGCAACAGGCCGGCAGGGTTACGTGCGGTTCGATCGTCGCCGTCAAGAGCGCCGCAGCGGCCCATCCGTACCGCCGGGCGCGAAGCGCGAACGCCGCGGCGCAGAGCGCGCAGATGACGATCGGAACGATCTGGCCGAGCCAGAGCGATTCGCAGATCTGTGCCGGGGCGAGCGCCAGGACCGTGAGCGGCAGCGGGAACCCCGTCAAGCGCGCGGTCAGCGCGGCGCTCAGCACGATTGCCGCGAGCACCACGGCTAACCACGCGAGCGCGGCAACGGGGAACGGCAGCAGCGCGACGGCGGCAAAGAGGGTCAGCGCATAGGGCGGTAGCGGCGCCGGCATCACCCGCGCGTCGCCGAGCGGCAACCCGTTGGAGCGAAGGGCGGCGAGTTCGCACGCCCAGAGCGGCTGAACCCGGTAGGGATCCCTCCGGCCGTCGACCGCCGCGCCCGCGCAGTAGAACCCCCGAAAATCGTCGGGATTGGCGAGCGGGCCGTCATGTCCGTAGACACCGAGCGAGGGCGCCAGCCCCCCGAGGAGCACGACGCAACCGAGCAGCGCCACCAGTGCGAGCCGTTGCATTTCTCTAACCTTCTTCGGCGCGGCTGCCTCCCGGCCCGAGGAGGGGCGGCCGAAGCGCGTCAAACCCTCGCGCGTACGGGCCGTTCGACGGAGAGCACCGCCCGGGCGTGGCTGCCCCCGTCGGGGCGGCGCACGACGCTGATGTCGTGCGCGAGCGCCGCCACGATGTAGAGGCCGCGGCCCGATTCGCTCATCGTGTCCCGCGGCAACCGGGCGTGAAATTCGAAGCCCGGCCCGCGATCGAGCACGTTGATCACGGGCGCACCGGCACTGAGGTCCAGCACGACTTCGGCCTCGCCGAACCCGTGGCGCACGACGTTGCCGATCAGCTCGCCGACGACGAGTTCCGCGTCGCCGAGCTCCCCATCCGCGGCGCCGCACTCCCGCAGCGCGCCGACGATCGCCTTGCGCACGCCGGCTGCCGCGTCGGCGTCCGCCGCGCTGAAGTTCCAATGCGTCCGCGGGTCGCGCTCGCCGACGCGGACCGTGAGAATCGCGACGTCGTCGGACGGCGTGTCGAGCACGAAGTTGCGGATCGCTCGCGCGACGTCCGGCGCGCCCAGGACCTCGTCGGAGACGAGCGCCGCCTTCAGCCGCCGCTCGCCCGCCCCGACGTCGCGCGTCGATTCGGTCAGCCCGTCGGTGTAGAGAACCAGCAGCGAACCTTCGCGAAGCGCTGCGATGCCCGCAACGCCGCCGGCGCGGCCGTTCTCGTCCCGCAGGCCGAGCGGCAGATCGGGCGCGTACAATTCGCTGACCGTTCCATCGGCGCTGCGGAGCAACGGCGGCGGATGGCCTGCCGACGCGAAGGCCAGCGTTTGCGTGATCGGGTCGAGCACGCCCACGAAGGCCGTGACGATGCGCTCGGGCTGATCCGAGCGCAGCGCGCGATCGACCGCGTCCAGGATCGAGGCGGGATCGGGATGGATCTGCGCCGCGCCGCGGATCGCTTGCCGGACCGCGCCCATCGTGACCGCCGCGAGCAGTCCGCTGCCCATCACGTCGCCGACCGAGAGCACGATGCGGCCGTCCGCCAGGCGAAACGCGTCGTACCAATCCCCGCCGACGAGCGCTTCGCCCTTGGCGGCCTCGTAGACCGCGCAGAACGAATAACCGGCGATGTCCGGTAAGACCGACGGTAACGCCGCCTCTTGGAAGGCGAGCGACGTGCGATGCTCGCGGTCGAGTTCGCGTTCGAGCCGATCCTGCGCGACGCGCCGGTCGTGCACGTCGGTGGCGCTACCGGCCCAGCCCACGATCGCGCCGTTCGCTCCCCGCATCGGCAACGCGCGCAACGCGTGCCAGCGCAGCGCGCCGTCGTCGGCCCCGGCCGGCTTCATGCGCAGTTCGGCCTCGTAGGGCTCACCCTCGGCGATCGCGCGCGAGAGCGTCCGCCTGATGCGCTCGAAATCAGCCGACGGCAGCACCTTGCGCCAGCCGGCGGGCGCGGTCGCTTCGGGCCCGTCGAGCCCCGTGTACTCGTACCAGCGCCGGTTCGCCCAATCGACCGCTCCCGTCGCATCGTGCGTGTAGATGATGTGCGCGACGTGATCGGCGATCGCGCGGAAACGGGCCGCTTCTTCGGCCCGGACGCGCGCGGCGGTCAGCTGACGATCGACGCGCACGAGCAACTGTTGGGCGGAGAAGGGCTTGGCGATGTACCCGTCCGCGCCCGCGGCGATTGCCGCCGCCGACGTGCTGTCGTCCACGTCGCGTGCGGACAGCACGACGACCGGCACCTCACGCAGCGCCGGGTCCATTCGCACGCGGCGCACGAATTCGATGCCCGACATGCCCGGCATCATGACGTCGCACAGGATCACATCGGGAGGCGACTCGCGAGCGGCGAGCAGCGCCGCGGCGCCATCGCCCACGCACGCGACGTCGTACAGCGATCCGAGGATGCGCGCGAGGTAGCCGCGCAGGTCCGCGTTGTCGTCGACGCACAGGACGCGCGGACGCGAGACCTCGCGCTCCGCGGCTCGAATCCGCGTGGGCTCCGCCGTCCAGCTCAAGGCCTCGTCGACGAAGACTCGTTCGAGCGCGGCCTCGCGCCGCACCGTCTCAGCGGGCCCCTCGGCGGGCCGGTGCGGCACGACGACGGAGAACGTGGTCCCTGCGCCCATCCGGCTCGCGCACGACACCGTGCCGCCATGGAGTTCGACGATATCGCGCACGAAGGCGAGCCCGATCCCGCTGCCCTCGACCGAGCGCGCCTGCGCGGACTCGGCGCGCCAGAAGCGTTCGAAGACGTGCGGAAGATCGCCCGGCGCGATGCCCGTTCCCGTGTCCTCGACCGTCAACCGTATGAACTGTTCGTCGTGCGAGAGCCGCACGGCGACCGTTCCCGCTAACGTGAACTTGATCGCGTTGGACACCAGGTTGAGGATCACGTGTTCCCACAGCCGCGGGTCGATCAGCACGGGACGCTCGAACGGGTCGATCGCGATTTCGAATGCGAGCCCGGCGCGCTGGGCCGCCGAACGGAAGAGGCTCGCGACGTCGCCGGTCAACGCCGCGAGGTCGCACGGGACGCGGCGTAGCGCGACGCGATTGGCTTCGACGCGATTGAACTCCAGGAGCGTATCGACCAGACGCCGCAGGCGCGCGCCGTTGCGGCGCACGGTTTCCAAGGCCTCGCGGTGCTCCGCCGGCAGGTCGGGCGACAGCAGCACGTCCTCGAGCGGGCCGAGCATCAAGGTCAACGGCGTCCGGAATTCGTGGCTCACGTTATCGAAGAAAGCCGTCTTGACGCGGTCGAGTTCGGCTAGCGCCTCGGCGCGCTCGCGCGCTTCGCGCTCGCGCAAGACGAACGCCGTCGTTTCGGTCACGGCGCAAAACACGCCGCCGATGCCGTCCCCGTCCTCGATCGGACTGTACGAAAACGTAAAGTACAGTTCTTGCGGAAATCCGTTTCGCTCCAGCGGCAAGAGCAGGTTTTCCGACCAGGTCGCGACCCCGGTTTCCAGTACGCCGTGCAACATCGGGCCGATCGAATCCCAGATCTCGGGCCAGCAATCGCGCGCGCGCTGGCCCAGCGCCGCCGGATGGCGCTCGCCCAAGATCGGCGCGTACGCATCGTTGTAGAACTGAACTAATTCCCGCCCCCAAAAGAGGATCATGGGGAAGCGGGATTTCAGGCAGATGCCCAGAGCCGTGCGCAAGCTTTGCGACCACCGCTGGGGCGGCCCGGCGGGCGAGTTCGTCCAGTCGAACCGCTCGATCAAGGCCGCGAGATCCGAGGGCTCGCCGGGCACGGGCGGCGCGGCGCGCTGGATCAAGCGCGCACGCCCGCCGGGCGGGGCGAGAGCGCCACAAAGCTCGCGGGATCGCGTAGGTCGCGCAATGCTGGTACGGTTCTCGTCGGAGCGAAGGGGACCAGGAGGATTCTCTTCCGATCAAAGACCCCCTTGAACCGCAGCTTACTCACTGAGGGGCCCAGCGTTCGCTAGCGTGTGCGGACGCGTCGAAATGCCGCTCGTCGCAGCTCGCGTCCACATGCCGGCGAGCTTACCGGCCTAGCGCGAACGTCGCGAGCCAGGGTCGCCGGGTTATTTCGTTTCAAAAACGCGCATCGCGAAGTTAGCGGCGAGCCGAGACGTCGCGACCTTTTACGGCCGATCGGCCGCGCGCACGGGCGCGCACGGCGGCCCGTCGTAGAGAAAGAGCACGTCGTTATTCGACACGGCGAGCACGCGCCGGTTCCGCCCGTACGTGGGGTCGGGATCGGGGCGCTTCTTCGAAGCCACCACGAACGCGCGCGGAGCGCCGCAGATGGACCGGCGCGGATCGGTCGACGGTCCGGTCGCGACCTCGCCCGGACCGTCGAGCGCCTCGACCCGCGGATGCGTGTAGAACACGAGGGCGTTACCGCCCGACACACCCTGCACCGCGACGAGATCCCCCGCGCGCCGCTCGCGGTCGATCACGCGAGCGAGTGCCGGAATCGGCTTGAAGCGCTCGACCAGCGGTTCGCCGAAAGCGATGATCAGCATGACGGCGACGCTCGCGCCGCCCAGGACGAACGGTCCCGCCCACGCCCAGCGCCGCACGAGCAGCAAACCGAAGCACGCGACCGATCCGAGCAAGATCGCGCCGCCGAGCGCGAGGAAATCGTTTCGAATCGCGGCCAGGCCGGCACCCAAGCGGTTATCGTGCGAAAAGGCCCACATCGCGAAGCCCAGACCAACGATCGTCACCGGCACGACGGCGGTCCACCAGAGCGCCGAGCGCCGGTCCCGCTGCCCGACGACGCGATCGAACCAGACCGCCACGAGGATGGCGAACGAGGGCAGCTCGAGCGCGATGTAGTTCGGCAGCTTCGTTTTCGCGAGGCTGAAGAACACGAAGGGCACCGCGGCCCAGACGATCGCAAGGCGCGCCAGGCTGCCGTCGCGACCACCCAGCGCGTCGCGCCGACGCGCGTCGCGCCAGCCTTCGAGCGAGGCGGGCACGAGAAACGCGAACCACGGGAAGAAACCCAGGATCACGACGGGCAAATAGTACCAAATCGGCCCGCTTTGGTTTTCGATCGTGCCGAGGTAGCGGCCGACGGTATAGTGACCCACGAGTTCGCCGAAGGCGACGGGACCCGCGGCTCGCGCGAGCGCGACGACCCACGGCAGGAGCAGCGCCACGTAGACGCCCGCGCCGGCGGCCCAGCGCGCGAGCGAGGGCAGCGCGACGGGGTAGCCGGCACGCCGCTCCCAGAGCGCCCACGGAACGACGACCAGCAGCGTGACCGCCGGCGCGACCGGGCCCTTGGCGAGCGTACCGAGCGCGACGGCAATCCAGCCGCCGTACCACCAGGCCGCGCTGCCCGTGCGCAGCGCGCCGAACCAAGCCAGGATGGCCACCGCCACCGCGAGGTCGAGCAGCGCGTCCATGATCGCCAAGCGCCCGACGACGGCCTGCATCAACGACGTGGAGAGCACGACGGTCGCGAGCAGGGCCGCGCGCGGGCTCGTCACGCGCGCCATCGCGTATCCGAGCGCCGCGGCCATCGCGATCGTGGCGAGTGCCGAGGGCAGACGCAGCGCGAACTCCGAGACGCCGAACGCCCGCGCGAAGAGCGCCGCGATCCAGAAGTAGAGCGGCGGTTGAACGAACCACGGCGCGCCGTTGAGGTGGAGCACCACCCAATCGTGCGTCAGCAAAATTTCGCGCGCGACTTCGCCGTATGCGGTCTCGCTGTTGTCCCAGAGGGTTCCGGCTCCGAGACCGGGCAAGGTCGCAAGCGCTGCCACGAGCGCACCAACGAGCGCCGCGCGCCACGAGGCCAAAACCACGTCCGGGACCGTTTGAGGGCCGGATGAAAAGTCCCGCGCCGCACGCCCGGCGAAGACCGTCCCCGTGTATCCAATCGCCCTCGACGTGCGCGATCGGCTGGCCGTCGTGGTGGGCGGCGGGACGGTGGCCGAGCGCAAAGTCCGCGGCCTGCTCGACGCGCGAGCCCGGGTGCTGGTCGTCGCGCCGGAAGCCGGCCCGGCCTTGCGAGAGGCGGCGGCGCGCGGTGCGCTCGAGTTGCGACTGCGGCCGTTCGAGCCCGCCGATCTAGCCGGCGCTTTGCTCGCCTTCGCGGCCACGGACTGCGCCGGCGTCAACGCGGCGGTCGTGGCTGCGGCACGGGCAGCCGGCATCCTCGTCGACGACGCGTCCGGCGCCGGACGGAGCGACTTCGCGACGGGTTTGGCGCACCGAGCCGGTCCCCTGACCTTCAGCGTCGATTCGGGTGGGACGTCGCCGGCCTTCGCGCTGCGGCTCCTCGCGGAGCTGCGGGAGCGCTACGGCGAACGCTACGCCCGCGCCGCGACCACCCTCGGCCGGGCACGCGCGTACGCGAAGGCTGTCATCCCGCCCGCATACCGGGCGCGGGTGATGGAGTCGCTCGCCGGACGGGAGATCGAGGAACTCGCGGCGATGAATCCCAGCACGGTGGAAAACGAAGTCGAGGCCGCCTACGCGACGCTCGCGGGCCAGGGCGCGCCTGCGCCGGAGCCGTTCACGAGCTTGATCTGCGCGACGCGCGCCAGCGCGCTGGCCATGTGGCAGACGCGACACGTGATCGCGACCTTCGCCCAGGCCGGCGTCGTCTCGACGATCCTGCAGATCTCGACGAAGGGCGACCGGGTCCAGGACCGTTCGCTCGCGGCGCTCGGCACCGATAGCATCTTCGTGAAGGAGCTGGAACTGGCACTGCGCGAGGGCCGCGCCGACTATGCGGTCCACTCGTGCAAGGATCTGCCCTCGTCGCTGCCGGACGACATGCGGCTTGCCGCGATCGGCCCGCGCGCGGATCCCCGCGACGCCTTCTGTTCCGAGAAGTACCCCTCGCTCGACGCACTGCCGCCGGGCGCGCTCGTCGGCACCTCGAGCCCGCGCCGCCGCGCGCAACTCCAAGCGCTGCGGCCCGACCTGCGTTTCGAGACGATCCGCGGAAACGTGGACACCCGGCTGCGCAAGTTGCGCGACGGCGAATTCGACGCGATCCTGCTCGCGATGGCGGGACTCTCCCGGCTCGGCCTCGCCGCGACGTACACGGTCCCGATCGACCCCGGCGTGCTGATTCCGGCGGTCGGCCAAGGCGCGCTCGCGATCGAGGTCCGGGCTTCGGACGGCGCGTTGGCCGAGCGCATCCACGCGCTGTTCGCCGATGCGTCGACCGAGATCGCCGTACGCGCCGAGCGCGCGTTCCTGCGGACCTTGCGCGGCGGCTGCCAGGCTCCCGTGGGCGCGCACGCGACCTACGCGCACGGCCTGCTCCACATGACCGCGGCCATCGCGGCCGCCGACGGGTCGGATATCGTGCGCGGGAGCGTGGATCGCGAGCTGACCGTCCCGGCCGAGGCCGAAACGCTCGCCCGCGAGCTCGCGCTCCGCCTGCTCGACGAGGGCGGCGCGGCCTTGCTGGACGCGGCCGGGGAGCCGGGCTTCGGCGCCGCGCCGCTGGCCGGCCGGCTGTTCCTCTTGCCGCAGACTCAGGACCGCCCGAGCCAGATCGCACCGGCCTTGCGCGGCGCTGGCGCGGAGGTCATCGAGGCCTCCGACAGCGAGGACGCGGCCCTCGCGCTCGGGGGCCGCGTCCCGAGCGGCCTGTTGTTCCCCTCGAGCGGCTCCGTGCGGGCCGTCACCGCATATCTGGCGCGGCTGCGCGACGATGGTGCCAGACCCCTGGTCGCGGCCATGGGCGACGCCTCGGGCGAGGCGGCGCGCGCGGCCGGCTTCCCGCCCGACATCGTCGCAACGGAACCGACCGTCGCGGCATTCGTACAAGACGTGACGCAATACGTGCTCAGAGAATCAGGAGCTTCGTTTCCCGCATGAGCCTGACCACACCCGAGCTGCTTCGACCGCGCACCACGATCGATCTGAGCAAACGGCCGCGGCGCGTCCGCGCGAACGCCGCGCTGCGCGACCTCGTACGCGAGCACGAGGTCCGCATCGCGAGCCTCGTGCAGCCGCTCTTCGTCGCCGACGACGGCCAGCCGACGGGCGAGATCTCGAGCATGCCGGGCGTGTTCCGGTTTCCCGTGGAGGGCGTCGTGGCGGAGTGCCGCGAGTTGCACGGACTGGGCATCCGAGCCGTGCTGCTCTTCGGCATCCCGGATTTCAAAGACGCGACCGCGAGCTCCGCGCACGACCCGCGCGGCGTCGTTCAACGCGCGATCCGCGCGATCAAGCGCGACGTTCCGGAGATGCTCGTGATCGCGGATCTCTGCAACTGCGAGTACACGGACCACGGACACTGCGGCATCCTCGACGAGCGCGGCGACGTCGACAACGACGCGACCCTCGAGCTGTTGGGCCGGACCGCGCTCTCCTACGCGGAAGCCGGCGTCGACGTGATCGCGCCGTCGGACATGATGGACGGCCGGGTCGCCTATCTGCGCGCCGTGCTGGACGGCTCGGGCTATACGAGCCTGCCGATCATGTCCTACGCCGTCAAGTTCGCGTCGGGCTTCTACGGCCCGTTCCGCGACGCCGCGGATTCCACACCCCAGTTCGGCGACCGCCGCGCGTACCAGATGGATCCGCCCAACGGGCGCGAGGCCTTGCGCGAGGCGTTGCTCGATCTCGACGAAGGCGCCGACTTCCTGATCGTCAAGCCGGCGCTCGCGTACATGGACGTGATCCGCGCCGTGCGCGAAATCGCGGACGTGCCCGTGGCCTGCTACAACGTCAGCGGCGAATACGCGATGGTGAAGGCCGCGGCCCGCAACGGCTGGATCGACGAGGACCGCGTCGTCGACGAGACCCTGGTCGGCTTCGCCCGCGCCGGCGCCGACATCATCATCACCTACTTCGCCAAGTCCTACGCGCAGCGCCACCGCGGCCGCCGGTAATCCGAGTGAACCGAGTAAACCGAGTGAACCGGTGAACCGAGTGAACCGGTGAACCGGGGGGCATGACCGGCGTCGCGATCCTCGCCGGGGGCGAGGCGACCCGGTTTCCCGGCAAGCTGCTGCTCGATGCCGGCGGCGTACCGCTGTTGCTGCGCACCTACCGCGGCGTCGGGCCGGGGCGTGAAACCGTCGTCTCGTGCGCCGGAACCTTCCCGGCGGCGCTCGACGCGGAGCTTCCGGCGGCGCTGATCGTCGACCGGGTCCCGCGCCGGGGCCCCCTCGGCGGCGTGGTGAGCGCGCTCGGACGCATGCGCTCGCGCTGGGTCTTCGTCCTCGCGGGCGACACGCCGTTCGCGGGCGAGGCGCTCCTGGAACGCCTCGAGGCCGCGCGGCAACCCGGCGACGAAGCCGTGGTCCCCGTTCGCGCCCAGCCGGACGGCACGCATCCCGAACCCCTGGCCGCGCTCTACGACCGCGTCGCCCTGCTACGCGCCGGCAGCGCCGCGCTCCGCGCGGGTCGCGGCTCGCTGCGGGCCGCGCTCGAGGGCTTGCGCGTCCGGTTCCTGCGCGTCGACGAGGCGCGCACCTTTCTCAACGTCAACACGCCGGCCGACGCCGGCGCGCTTTCCAAGGAGCTCCTATGAACCGCGAGCGCAGCGCCGCCGCCTACGAACGCGCCAAAGCCGTCATTCCGGGCGGCGTGAACTCGCCCGTGCGGGCCTTCAAAGGGGTGGGCGGCTCGCCCGTCTTCGTGGCCTCGGCCGCGGGCAGCCGCTTCACCGACCTCGACGGCAACGCGTACCTGGACTACGTGATGTCGTGGGGACCGCTGATCCTGGGTCACGCCGATCCTCGCGTGATCGAGGCCGTCAGCCGGGCCGCGACGCGCGGCACATCGTACGGGGCGCCGACCGAAGCCGAGAGCGAGCTCGCCGAGCTCGTGATCGCGATGGTGCCCTCGGTCGAGAAAGTCCGTTTCTGCTCGAGCGGCACCGAGGCCACGATGAGCGCGCTGCGGCTTGCCCGCGGCTTCACCGGCCGGGCGAAGCTCGTGAAGTTCGCGGGCTGCTACCACGGCCACGGCGACTCGTTCCTGATCTCGGCGGGCAGCGGCGCCCTGACGATGGGCACGCCGGACTCCCCGGGCATCACCGAGGGCACGGCCCGCGATACGATCTCGCTGCCGTACAACGATCTCGACGCCGTCGAAGCGGCCTTCGCGCGGGACGGCGACGCGATCGCGGCCGTCATCGTCGAGCCCTACGTCGGCAACATGGGCCTCGTGCTGCCTCGGCCCGGATTTCTCGCCGGGCTGCGGCGGCTGTGCACGGAGCGCGGCGTGCTGCTGATTTTCGACGAGGTCATGACCGGGTTTCGCGTCGCGCCCGGCGGCGTTCAGGAGCGCGAAGGCATCCGGCCCGACCTCACGACGCTGGGAAAGATCATCGGCGGCGGCCTGCCCGTGGGCGCCTTCGGCGGCCGGGCCGAGATCATGGACCGGCTCTCACCGTTGGGCCCGATCTACCAAGCGGGAACGCTGTCGGGAAACCCGCTGGCCATGGCCGCGGGGTCCGCGACCCTGCGCGCATTGCGCGAACCCGGCGTCTACGAGCGCCTCGATGCCGCCGGCGCCCGCTTCATCGAGGGGCTCGACGGCGTCTTCGCACGCCACGGCGTCGCACACCAGACCGGCGCCCGCGGCTCGATGGTCGGGTTCTTCTTCACCGGAGCCCCCGTCGTCGATCTGGCGAGCGCCAAAACCGCCGACACCGCTTTCTACTCGCGCTTCTTCCACGCGATGCTCGACCGGGGCGTCTACCTCGCACCCTCACAGTTCGAGGCCGGGTTCTTGAGCTTGGCGCACAGCGACGCCGACATCGACGCGACGGTCGCGGCCGCGGACGATGCGATCGCTTCGGTGCTGGCCGCGGTCTAACGTTGCAACGGCTTCACAGCTCCGTCATACCGGTTTCCATCGCACCGTGGTAAAGAGAGAGGGATGGCTCACATTCGAGCGCGTGACATGGCGCACGTCGCCCCCCGCCATTTTGTGGCAGCATTTTCCGGAGACGCCGGCTTCTCACGGTCTTTTTCGGCGTCTCGTGGTACTGGGGAGGTGACATGCCGCTAGTATGCCTGGGACTCTCGCACCATACGGCTCCGGTCGAAGTGCGCGAGCGTCATGCCTTCCCGGCATCCAAGATGGCCGAATCCTTGGTGGCGCTGCGGGACTACGAGATGGTCCACGAGGCCGTGATGGTCTCGACGTGCGGCCGCCTCGAGATCTACGCCGAGCTCGAGGACTACGAGACGGGCGTCGAGCAGCTCAAGAGCTTCCTGCGCAACTTCCGCCACGGCGACGTGCAGCACGACATGTCGTCGTACATGTACACCTTGCTCGGCTCGCAGGCGACCGACCATCTCTTCCGCGTCGCGACGGGCTTGGACTCGATGCTGATCGGCGAAGCCGAGATCCTCGGGCAGATCAAAGACGCCTACATCCAAGCCCAGAAGGCGCGTTCGCTCGGCAAGACGCTGCACGTGCTTTTCCGTGAAGTCCTCAATGCCGGGAAGGAAGCGCGTTCGTCGACCCAGATCGGCGGCGACTCGGTCAGCGTCGCGACCGCTGCGATCGACCTGGCCAAGCAGCGGCTGGGCGAGAACCTCGCCGGCAAGACCGTGATGGTCGTGGGTGCCGGTAAGATGGGCACGACGGCCGCCAAGCGGCTGCGCATCGAGGGCTGCTCGGAACTGCTGGTCGTCAACCGCTCGCACTCCAAGGCCCGCGAGGTCGTGGAGAGCCTGGGCGCCGGTATGGCGCTCGAACTGCCCGGCATGGTCGAGGCGATGAAGCGCAGCGACATCGTCGTCACCTCGACGGGCGCGTCCCACTTCTTGCTCACGCCGGACAACGTCGCCGAAGCGATGCGGGAACGCGCGGAGCGTCCGCTCTTCATCGTCGACATCGCGGTCCCGCGCGACGTAGATCCCGAGGTGACGCGCGTCCCGAACGTGCACGTGACGGACATCGATAAACTCAAGGACTTGATCGACGTCACGCTCGAACGCCGGCGCGAAGCGATCCCGATGGTCGAGGAGATCATCGCCGAGCACGCCGAGCGCTTCGCGCGCTGGTATCAATCGCGCGTCACGATCCCGGTCGTCAGTTCGCTCGTGCAGAAGGCCGAATCGATCCGCGACGCCGAGATCGAACGGCTCTTCGCGCGCTGCCCGGAGCTCAGCGAGCGCGAGCGGATGCTCGTCACGGGCGCGTCGCTCACGATCATCTCGAAATTGCTGCACAGCGTCGTCACGAAGCTGCGCGAACGCGCGACCTCCAATCACGCCGAAGCGCTGACGCTCGCGACCTTGCTCGACGAACTCTTCGACTTGCGCGTGCGCAACGAAGAGATCGCGGCGGGTCGCCGTTCGCCCATGCCGCAAGCGGCGCTCGAGGCCGAGCTCTCGGAGTGACCCCGGTTCCCCGGCGGGGGAAGGTGTGGCTGGTCGGAGCGGGCCCGGGCGATCCGGGCCTGCTGACGCTCAAAGCCGCGCGGGCCATCGCGGCCTGCGACGTGCTCGTCTACGACGCGCTCGCGTCGAGCGCGATCGTCGCGATGGCGCCGCCCGGATGCGAAAAGATCTACGTGGGCAAGAAAGCCGACGCGCACGCGGCGTCGCAAGACGAGATAACCGCGCTGATCGTCGAGCTCGGGCTCGCGGGCAAACGCGTCGTACGCCTCAAGGGCGGCGACGTGTTCGTCTTCGCGCGCGGCGGCGAGGAAGCCGCCGAATTGCGCGCGGCAGGCGTCGCCTTCGAGATCGTTCCCGGCATCACGTCGGCGCTCGCCGTGCCCGCGTACGCGGGTATTCCGGTCACGCATCGGGAGCGTAACACCTCGTTCACGGTCGCGACCGGCCACGAGGATCCGGCGAAGGGCTACTCGTCGCTCGACTACGCGAAACTCGCTAATCCCGCGCAGACCTTGATCTTCCTGATGGCGATGGGTAATCTCGCGGGCATCGTCGCGAGATTGCTCGAGCACGGCATGCCCGGAGATTTGCCGGTCGGCATCGTGCGCGAAGGCACGCGCCCCACGCAAGAGACGCTGATCGCGACGCTCGCGACCGTGGTCGACGAAGTCGAACGCGCGCGCTTCGTGGCGCCGGCGGTCGTCGTGATCGGCAACGTCGTGCGCGAACGCGAGGCGATCCGCTGGTTCGATGCGGGTCCGCTCTTCGGCAAGCGCGTGCTGATCACGCGCGCGCGGGCCGAGGCCGACGCCTTCGCCGAACGGTTATTGGAAATCGGCGCGGAGCCCGTGATCGCGCCGGCGATCGCGATCGGTCCGCCCGACGACCCCGCACCGGCGCGCGCGGCCCTCGCGACGCTGGCCTCGCGCGCCTGGGTCGTCTTCACGAGCGGGAACGGCGTCGCGGCGTGCTTCGACCTCTTGCACGCGGACGGCGGCGATGCACGGCGCTTCGGCGCCGCGCGGGTCGCGGCGGTGGGTCCGAAGACCGCGGAGCGGTTGGCGGCGCAGGGGATCCGGCCCGACTTCGTGCCCGACGCTCACGTCGGCGAAGCCGTCGCCGCCGGGCTGCTCGAGCGCACGCAGCCCGGCGACCGGGTCTTGCTCTTCGGCGCACAGGAGATGCGCGACGTCATCCCGCGGACCTTACGCGCCGCGGGTCGGGAGGTCGAGGTTGTGGCGGGTTACAAGACCTCGATCGTCGAGGACCCCGAGCTGGCCCGCCGCGCGGAGGAGACCGATGTCTGGACGTTCACGAGCGCGAGCACCGTGCGCGGGTTCGTCGCCAACGTGCCCGGCGCGGGCGATCTCGCGCAGGAACGCACCGTCGCCTGCATCGGGCCGATCGCGGCCAAGGCCGCACGCGATAGCGGCCTTCCGCCCGACGTCGTTGCCGAAGAGTTCACCGTCGACGGCCTGATCGCCGCGCTCGAGGCGGGACAGCGGCACTCGGTCACGTAGCGCTCGCTGGGGTTCCGCCGCTTCAGCGGGCCAGGGCGTTCTCCAGTTGCGCCAGATGGGCGCGCGAGCCCGTGCGAACCTTCGCTTCGATCGCGCGATAGCGCCGCGCGATGTCGATGCCGAGCGCCGTCAACTCCGCGCCGCCCCCGCCGCTCCCGCCGAGCTGCGTCACGACCAGCGGGCCCTTGAAGGAACGGTTGAGATCGTCGACCAGGAGCCAGGCGCGCCGGTACGACATGCCCATCGCGCGCCCCGCGGCCGAGATCGACCCGGTCTCGCGGATCAGCTCCAAGAGCCGGATCTTCCCCGGTCCGAGCGCGAGTTCGTCCGTGAACCGCAGCTTCAACGAGACCTGCACCATGCCGGAGCATACGTCGGCGAGGCACGGGTTTCTTGTAACCGGTTGCGCTTCGGCCGCGGCCCGGCAGCCGGCCCGCTCCGGAGCCCGTCGCGCGCGGGACGCGACGGATCCGGGGCCGTTCGGAACGAGCCCGCCCTCGCGCTTCGAACGGAGCGCGGACGCGCCTCGGACGTCGGGGAGCGGGTTATGGCGGCGTACCCGGCGGAATATAGCGCGTATGAAACGCTCTGCTTTCGCGTGCGCGCTGGGCGCCTCGCTCGTGCTCGCGGCACTCCCGGCCGGCGCGGATTCGGACTCCATCACCGTGTTCGCGGCCGCCTCGCTGAAGGAAGCCTTCAGCGCCGCCGGACCCGCCTTCACCAAGGCGACGGGCACGGCCGTCACCTTCAGCTTCGCGGGTTCCGACAGCCTCGAACAACAGATCGCGCAAGGCGCCCCCGCCGACGTCTTCGCCTCGGCGAACGAAACGCAGATGCGCAAGGCCGCGTCGGCCGGACTGCTGGGCTCCGAGCCCAAGACGTTCGCGCGCAACCGGCTCGTCATCGTGGTGCCCAAAGGGAATCCGGCTAAGATCGCGAGCGCGGCCGATCTCGCCAAGAGCGGCGTCAAAGTGGTGTTCGCCGCCGCGACGGTGCCGGTCGGCGCGTACACGCGTGCGGGACTCAAGAAGCTCGACGGCCGGCCCGGTTACGCAGCCGATTTCGACGCAGCGGTCGAAAAGAACGTCGTCTCGAACGAACTCGACGTGAAGGCGGTCGCGACCAAGATCTCGCTCGGCGAAGGCGATGCCGGCGTCGTGTATCAGACCGACGTCGCGCCGCTGGGTGCGAGCGTCGAGACCATCGCCTTTCCACCCGACTCCGTAGCCGAGGCGACGTATCCGATCGCGGTCGTGAAGACCGCGCCGGACGCGAAAGGCGCACAGGCCTTCGTCGATTTCGTGCTGTCGCCCGCCGGTCAGGCGTTCCTGAAGGCGCGCGGTTTTCTCAGCCCGTGATCCGCGGGGCGATCGCGGTCGCGTCGGCACTGCTGGTCGCCTTCATCGTTCTCCCGCTCGCCGGCCTCGTGCTGCACGTGGAGCCGCGCGCGTATCTCGCCGCGCTCTCGACGGTGTCCGCGCGCAATGCCTTGCGGCTGAGCTTGCTCACGACGACGCTCGCGCTCGGGCTGACGATCGCGTTCGGCACGCCCCTCGCGTACGCGCTCGCGCGCGGCCGCTTTCCGGGGCGGCGCGTCGTCGATGCGATCGTCGATCTCCCGATCGTCGTCCCGCCCGCCGTCGCGGGCCTCGCGCTGTTATTGGTTTTCGGGCGCAACGGCACGCTCGCGCCCGTGCTGCGCGCGCTCGGCATCCAGCTGTCGTTCACGACCGCGGCCGTCGTGATGGCGCAAGTCTTCGTCGCTTCACCCTTCTACGTGCGCGCCGCGCGCGGCGGGTTCACGACCTCGGACCGTACGCTCGAGGACGCCTCCGCGACGCTCGGGATGGGCCCGCTGCGGACGTTCGCGCTCGTGACCGTGCCGCTCGCCGCACCGGCGCTCGTGGGCGGCATCGTGCTCTCGTGGGCGCGCGCGCTCGGCGAGTTCGGCGCGACGATCATGTTCGCGGGCAATCTGAGCGGCGTCTCGCAGACGATGCCGCTCGCGGTCTATCTGGACCTCGAGGGCGGCGACGTCGCGGGCGCGACGGCGCTCGCCGTGACCCTGGTCGCGATCAGTCTCGCGGTCGTGATCGCCGTGCGCGCGCCGGCCCGCGACTGAGGCCCGCGTGCTGAGCGTCGCGGTCGCCAAACAACTTCGTGACTTTACTTTATCGGTGAACCTCAACGTGCCGAGCGGCGTCACCGCGCTGCTGGGTCCGAGCGGCTCGGGCAAGACGACCGTGTTGCGCTTGATCGCGGGTTTGCTGCGGCCCGATTCCGGCACGGTCGAGCTCGACGGACGCGTCCTCTCGGGCGGGCGCGCGTTCGTGCCGCCGTACCGGCGCGACATCGGGTTCGTCTTCGCGGAGTACGCGCTCTTCCCGCACCTCACCGTCGCGCAGAATGTGGCCTTCGGGTTGCGCGCCCGCGGAGACGCCGCCGGCGCGCGGCGGCGCCGCGTGACCGACTTGCTGGAACGTTTCGAGATGTCGGCCTTCGCGGAGCAGCGCGCCGACGAACTCTCCTCGGGCCAGCGGCAGCGCGTCGCGCTCGCGCGCGCCTTGGCATTCGAGCCGCGCGCGCTCTTGCTCGACGAGCCGCTGAGCGCGCTCGATCCCCGGACGCGCGTTCGCGTGCGCGCCGAGCTGCGCGGTCTGCTGGCGGCGCTCACGATTCCCGTCTTACTGGTCACGCACGACGAGGCCGATCGCGAAGCGTTCTCCGAGCGGGTCCTGCACCTGGCCGCCGGACGGATCGGCCCCGGCAACGGGACGAGCCTGGTCCAGGACGGCGTGTAGCGCGCACGTAACACCATTCGCGCAATGCGGCGCGTTTTCTCGGTGCTTCTCTTCGTTACGCTTCTCGTCGCATCGCTGGCCTCCGGCCGCTCGCCCGCGCTCGCCCGGCGCAAACCGGCTCCTTCGCCCTCGCCCTCGCCGACCGGAACGCCCACACCCAGCCCGACGCCGAGCCTCTCGCCCGCGCAGCGGTTGGAGCGCTTGCGCGACGAGTTGGAAGCGCTCGCGCGGGCGGCGCCCGGACGCCTCGGTGCGAGCGTCTTCGACGTTACGACCGGGGCCCGGGCTTCCGTTCGCGGCGACGACGCCTTTCCGCTCGCGGGCACGGCCAAACTCGCGGTCGCGCTCGCCGCCTTCCGTCGCGCGGACCAGCATCGCCTGGACCTCAACGCGCTCGTGCTCGTGACGGCAGCCGACCTGCGACACGGCAGCGCGATCGCGCTCGCCCATCCGCGCGGCAACGTCTACCTCTCCAATTGGATGTTGATCGAGGCGATGCTCGCGAACGGAGACAACACCGCGACCGACGTGCTCCTGGGCGAACTGGGCGGCCCGGACGCGCTCCAAACGTTTCTCGACAAACTCGGAACCCACGGCTTTCGCTATCGGAAGTCCGAGGCCGATGCATACGCGGACGCGCACGCGGGCCGGACGTTCGCGCGCGGCGCAGATAACGCCGGGACGCCGAGCGGCGTGGCGGATCTCCTGGCCGAACTCGTTCAGGTGCACTACCTCTCGCTCGGGAGCACGAACGAAATGCTCTCGATGCTCCTGGCCACGCAGAGCGGCTCGGAGGGGTTGGCGGCCGGACTCCCGCCCGGCGCATCGCTCGCGCACGAGGCCGGAAGCGGATATCCGGTCGACGGGGTGACCGGAGCCACGAACGACGCCGGCATTCTGACGCTGCCTGACGGCCGCCGCATCGTCATCGTGGCGTTCCTCGCGTCGGCACGGGGCGACGCCGCCGAACGCAACGCCGTTCTGGCGCGCGTCGCGCGCGCCGCCTACGACGCGTTCGGCCCGTGACGCTCGCGCCGCTCTCCGATTTCGACATCGGCGCGGTCGCCGCCATCGCGATCGCGCTGCTGGCGTACCGCGCGCGCTCGCTCGATCTCGGCGGAGCCCTCGCCGCGGTGGCGGTCGGTACGGCGACCTTCGGGGCGCTCGGACTGCCGGGCGCCGGCGTCTTATTAGCGTTTTTCGTGACCTCGGTCGGCCTGTCGCGTATCGGGAAAGAGCGCAAAGCCGTCGCGCTGCGCGACGTGGGCAAGACCGGTCCGCGCGACGCCGCCCAAGTGCTGGCCAACGGCGGCATCGCGGCGCTCTGCGCGCTGCTGACGCTGTGGGAGGGGCCGCGCTACGCCGCCGCCTTCGCGGGCGCCTTGGCCGCGGCGACGGCCGACACGTGGGGTACGGAGATCGGCGCCCTCGCGAAGGGCGTGCCGCGTTCCGTGCTGACCTTCAGACCCGTCGCGACCGGCCTCTCCGGCGGCGTGACGCTCCAGGGAAACCTCGCCGAAATCGGGGGCGCGCTCGCGATCGCGCTCTGCGCCCTGGCGCTCGTGCCGCACGCGTTCGTCGCCATCTGGCTCGGCGGGATGGCCGGGGCGCTGGCCGATTCGCTCCTGGGCGCGTCGCTGCAGTCGTTGCGCTGGTGCGGCGCCTGCCGCCGCGCCACCGAGCGCGAGCCGCACGCCTGCGGCGCCAACACGACGCCGCTACGCGGACTGTCCTGGTTCGGAAACGACGCGACGAATTACGCCGCCACGCTGGTCGGCGCGACGGTCGCCTTCGCCTTAGCGGGCCCGCGCTAGCGGGTTCACCTCAGCGGCTCAAGGGCTCGCCGCAGGCGAACCCGGGACGGCTTTTTGTTTGCTGCCGTACGTTTTCTCGAGGTACGGGATGATATCGTCGTCGTCGTCGAGCGTGACCTCGCCGTCGACCATGACCGGAATGCCGGTCTGGTTGGACACGGCTTTGACTTCATGCCGCTCGGCATGCGAGCGCGGCACGTTGACCGTCTTGTAGTCCAGCAAGAGGTCCGTGAGCTTCGAGCGCACGCGCGCGCAGTACGGACACCACTCGGCTTGATAGAGGACGATATCGGTCGGCTGGCCCATGGGGAGCGCTTCGGTAGGCGCGGCGCGGTCTCCGGCTTTGCCGGCGTAGCTACGAGGGCGCAATTCGTATGGGCACCCGGCGGCCTCGCAGCCGCCCGCCGGCTCAGACGGGCAAGGAATTCCAGAAAGATGAACGCATTCATGTTTCATGGTTCGCTTTTGGCCCTTCTGCCTCGGCTACGTGTATGCCGTGGCCGTCGTTCTCGGCTTGAGCTTGCACGGCGCTTTCGAATGGGCGCCCGTCCTCCTGACGTTTGCGATCTTGCCGGTGCTCGACGTCGTCGCGGGCGTCAATCCGCTCAACCCCGCGCCCAAGGGCGAAGACGCCCTGCTGCGCGATCCGCGGTTCCGGCTGCTGACGTGGAGCTGGCTTGCCGTCGGTTTCGGGCTGACGATCGCCGCACTGCACGCTGCGTGCCGGCCCGACGCCGGTTGGCAGGAGCGGGCGGTCCTGGCAGCCGGCACGGGCTTGATGAACGGCGCGATCGGCATCACGTACGCGCACGAACTGATCCACCGGCCGGGCCGCTTCGAGCAGTTGCTCGGCGAGGCGCTCCTGGCGCTGGTCACGTACTCGCATTTCCGCATCGAACACATCGCGGGCCATCACCTTCGCGTGGCGACGCGCGAGGATCCGGCAACGGCGCGACGCGGCGAGAGCTTCTACCACTTTTTGATCCGCTCGATAACGGGCGGCGTCCGCTCGGCGTGGGGGCTCGAATGCGCGCGACTGGCGCGACGCGGCCTGCCTCCGTGGAGCGCGCGGAACCGCATGCTCTGGTACGGCGTCGTAACGGCACTCACGTACGCGGCGGTCGCGCGAGCGTTCGGAGTGCCCGGCGTCGCTTTCTTCGCGCTGCAAAGTGCGGTCGCGGTCGCATCGCTCGAAGCGATCAACTATATCGAGCATTACGGTCTCGAACGTAAGCAGGTCGGCACGGGCCGCTATGAAACCACCAAACCCTCGCACTCCTGGAACGCATCCCAGCGTCTCTCGAATTACATCTTGATCAATCTCGCTCGCCACTCCGATCATCACACGGTCGCGTACCGCCGTTATCCCGTGCTCCGCACGTTCGATTCCGGCGAGGCTCCGCAATTGCCGCAAGGCTACGCGGCGATGTACCTGTTGGCGTTGGTTCCGCCGCTGTGGTTCCGGGTGATGAACCCGCGCGCGGATCGCTGGCGAACCGCGGAACGCGCGGGTTGAGCGAGCGAGTCGACGGCCGGCGCCAGCGCAAGAAGCGCGCCGTGCGCGACTCGATCGTCTGCGCGGCCGCGCGCCTCTTCGTCGAGCGCGGCTTCGCGGAGACCCGCATGGATGCGATCTCGGAAGCCGCCGACATCGCCGTCGGTACGGTCTACAACTACTTCAAGACCAAGACCGAGTTGCTCGTAGCGATCCTGCTCGACGACGTGGAAGCCTTCGTGCACGACACGCGCGTGCTCGTCGCGCGCCCGGGCGGCGATCCGGCCGCGGCGATCGCGGCCGTGGGCAACGCGCTGATCGCGACGATGGACCAGCGCCCGCGCAGCTTGTGGCGCCAACTGCTCGGCCAGGCGCTGATCGATGCGACGCAGGTCGGTCCCGCCTACGCGAACGTCGAGCGGCTCTTACTCGATCTCGTGCGGACACTCTTGCTCCGGCAGCGCGCCGGCGGCGTCCCGGACGCACGCGTCGGCGTCGACGAAGCGGCCGAGATCGCTTTCGCGCTCGCGCATCGGCTCGTGTACGCGTATTGCCGCGACGACGCCATGACCCCCGACGACTTCAATGCGGCGTTCCTGCGGCAGCTGCGCTCCGTCTTCGGCGATGCGGTCGCGTCCGCGTCACCGTCCGAGGCCGGCGCGGACGTCGTGAGCCGGCGCCGGCAGCTCGACCGCGGGTAAGCGTGCGTCGCGCACGCCGAAGGGCTTGGCGCTGATGCGATAGGCGAAGGCTGCGTTCGAACGTCCGCCCGCGGCCTCGCGTACGACGAAGCCGCGAGCGTCGCGCGACGCGACGTAGAGACCGCGCGTCTCGCCTTCGGGCGTGAGGCTGACCAGGTACGGCCGGCGCGCGTCGATCGAGTTCGCGAAAGCGCGTTCGAACGAAACCTCCGCGCGGCCCGCAACCAGCCTCGCTTCGCCGCTATCTTCGGCCGTCGGCTCGCTCTCGCGGGGAGCGAACCCCACGACCCGTACGTTGCGCGTGCAACCCTGACTGCAACCGCCGGCCGTGTAGAGTTCGCCCGCGAGCGTGAGGTCGCCGCTATCGTCGAACGAGGCCATCGCTTCGTTCTCGCCGTTTGCGATGTCGAAGACCGGCGACCGCGCGCCCGTCGTGGCGGCACGGGCCACGAGCGCGACGTCGGCGTTCGCGACGCCGGCGCTCGACGTATTCTGGAAATAGCCGGCGATGCCGCGTTCGGAGGCCGCGTAGATCGCGTTCCCGGCCGGCGTGGAATCCAGCGCGTACACGTCCGCGCCCGCGGCGCTGCCGCCGTTGTAGATCTCGAGGCCGCTGGGCCCGAGCGATTTGAGGATGGCCGCGACCCCCGTGCGGCTGCTGGCGACCAAGCCCGTGCCCGAGGACGAACTCGCGGCCACGCCCGCGCCGGCACTCGAACTCGCCCGCAGGCCCGTGCCCGAACTCGACGACGCGGCCACGCCCGAACCGGAGGAGCGGTTCGCTTCCGAGAGGCACGGCGCGGAAAGCGAACAGGTGACCGTGCCCGCGACGCTCCGCACCACCGCCTCGGCGGCCTCGGCGGCGGAGGCTGCCTCGCGGGCGGCGGGGGCATGCGCGACGACGAGGCCGCCGAGCAGCGCGAGCGCGCTCGCGAGCGCGAAGGGACGTGGATCGAAACTGCGCGGCGGTGCGGGTCGGCGAAGAAACGGCTGCATGGGCGATCCTCTCTGACGAACGATTGGGTTCGCAGAGCGAAGCGCGACGAAGGGTTCGAGCCGCTAGGGGGACGCCGCCAGTCGAGAATGCGGGGTCAGGGCGCCTTGCTGACCATGCGGAACGCATCCATCACCGGTCGCTCCAGGATCCGCATGACGGCGACGAGCGGTCGCGTGAAGGGCGTCGGGGCCGTGTAGCCTTCATCGAGGTCCCACACGGGGATGAACGCGCGGTACAGAATCGGGAAAGAGTCGCTCCAGCGGCGCACCGCGGCTTCGTCGAACCCGCGCGCGCGCAGCGCGGCGAGGACGCCCGCGTCGTCGGGCGCGGAATTGGCGATCTCGACGAATTGATCCGTCGTGAGCTTGAGCCGGTACAGCAGAGCGCGGTCGACGGGTGAATGGCCCATCAGGTAGGCTCCGAGTTTGCCGTCCGCGCGCATGCGCGCTTTATCGATCATGCGCGGGAGCCAGCGGATGCCGTCGACCTCGACGGTCCAGCGGCGCGGGATTGGCGAAGTCGTTTGCGTCATGCCTGCGGAGGTTCGGTCACCGCCCGCGAAGTCCCAGCCCGCCTGCTTCCGCGCTCGAAATGAGAACGATTATTCGCCGGCCTCGGGGTGCCACAGGCCGACCGACGAACCCACCCAGGTCTTCTCCTTATTATAATCGACGCCGAGCATGGCGCCGCGCGAAAGGCGGCAGAGGTTCGTCACCAGTTCCAAGTGCGGCTGATCGTCGGGGCGCGCGAACATCATGCGGATCTCCAGCTTCACCGTGCCGCCGTCGGCGGCGGCGATCGCGGGACCGTACTCGATCTTCTCCTGGACGCACCAGCCCTCGCGCGCGCGTTCGGGGATGGCGTCGATATCGGCTCGCGTGGGAGACAAGTTCACCCCGACGCCGGCAAACGAGAAGAGCGGCTTGAGGACGTAATCGTCGCTCAAACGCTCGGGCAGTTCGTCCAGGTCGGAGAGGAGTCGCGTGTGCGGTACGGCGGGGTGATCGAGATGCGGTAACGAGGATTTCGACCAGATGAAAAACCAGTTCGGGTGCGGCGCCCACTGGACGTCGAGTTCGTCGCGCGGCGCGAACGGGAGCTCGTAGGCGTGCCACTCCAATTCGTCGGCGATCGTGCGATAATAAAGCCGCTCGACGGGAATCTCCCGGCCCGCGCCGTCTTTGCGAAAGAGCTTGCGCCCGCGCACGATCAGCGCGCGCGGATCGAGCATGTCGACGCCCAGAAAGGCTTTGGTGGCCAGAAAATCGGCGGCGGTCTTCTGCTTTTCCGGCTCGATGTCGGCCAACACCACGCACTGCGGGTCGCAGTCGCCCACGATCGTGCGGCGCAGGATGTCCAAGTACGAGGCACGGCTGCGGCCGCCGAACCAGCACGACCAGTCCGCGGCGCCGAAATCGGGTTCCAGCGCCGCCACCCATGCGTCGCGCTGCGCGACCTGAAACGCGAAGAGCGACGGAAAACCCTGTAATTCGATCAGCTTGGGTACGAAATTGCCGTCCGGCAGGCGCACCGCGGCGAAGTCCACGACGGCAAACGACGGGAGCGGCGTCTCGTTCGCGTAGGTCCAGCGCTCGGGCAGCGAGCCGCGCATGCGCGCGATGCGCTCGGGCTCGCTCAGCTGCGCGACGATTTCGCGCGCCGCCTCGGCGCATGCGTCGCGAAACGCCCGCGGCAGAAAGACCGGGGTTTCAGCTAAGCGGAACCCGACCTCGCCCCCCACCCGCCGCGCCAGATCGGCGCAGTAGCCCGCATAGCGCTCGTCCGAAGCGGTTTCGTTGAAACGTGCGCGGTGCCGCGGGTCCAATCAGGACGCGTCTCTACGCGGCGTGCGCGAGCCGGCCGACGTGGCGGTGCACGAGATCGCCGAAAACGCGGCGCGCGACGAAGAGGCGCTCTTCGCCGCGATCGTTTTGCAGCACCGGCAAGATCGCCGAACGTTCCGCGTGGACTTGCGCCGTGATGGTACCGTTCTTGAGCATCCGGTCGAGCAGCCCGCGCACCCGCTCGGAGGATCCGATCTCGGGGTGGCTGTTGACGCCGAAGAGCCGCGGCGCGCTGCCGTCCCGCTCGCGCACGAGCTCGAGCATCGTCAGCGCTTCCCCGGGGTGGTCGCTTTCGGCCGCGGACTCGAAAGCGATCGGCGTGACGCCGCTCGGGAACGACGGAGAGGTTGGGAGCAGATCGTAATAGCGCGAGTCCAACACGGGGACGCTCGGGTGCGAGAACGAGGAAAACCAGGGATGCGCGATCGCTTGCGGGGTCAACACGTTGGTGCCGACGCCGCTGCGGTGGCCGCCCTTCTCGGGGCCGCGCAGCTTGGGTTCGGCCACGCCCGACCAACGGCAGAGCAGCCCGAAGGTATGGCAGACGCCGAAGAGTGCGGCGTCGTCATCGGCGGCGATCGCTTCGAAGAGGCGCCACAGCGGAGCTTCCCACGACGGGTCTTCGCGGATCTCCCGGACGCCGCGCTTGTGCGTGTTGTGACGCGGATCCAAGTGGCCGGGCCCGCCCGTGCCCAGATAGAGGCGATGCCGGCCCTCGGCGTGATCGGGCACCATCAGCCGATCGCGGACTTCGTACGACAGCAGCCTCAGGCGCTTGCCCGCCGCGGCCAGCGCTTCGTCGTGGGCCAGCGCGCAGTCGCGCACGAGCGTGACGATCGCATCGTGGCCGACGTTGGGGAAGTTGTGGTTCATGTCGAGCAACGCGACGTCGACCACCCACGGCTCGCGCGGCGGCACGTCCTGCGGTGTCTCGACCCGCACGAGCTCGAAGCGTTCGGTGCGCCAATCCTGCGCGTGCGACTTTTCAAGCAACGGGGATGCCAACCTCGGTTTCTTCGATGATGTACCGGACGACCGCGCACAGGTCGCCGGTCTCGCGAAAGACTTGCAGTTGCCGGTCCGCTCCGGTCCGCCGGTTGAGGATCTCGTAGACGTAGCGGATATCGTTCGTCACGCCCAGCTCCTCGACGACGTCGTCGACGAATTCGAGGAGTTCGAGCAAGAGCGACTCGGTCGGCACTTCGCTTCGTTTACCCAGATCGATCAGTTTGCCGTCGAGGCCGAAACGCGCCGCCCGCCACTTGTTCTCGTTGATCAGCGAGCGCCGGTATACGCGCCAACCCTGATTGCGGTCGTAGAGTTTCCAGAGCTTGTACGTCAGCGCCTGGAAGATCGCCGCGAGGCACAGGGTCTCGTCGGCCCGCATCTGGATGTCGCAGACGCGGTACTCCAAGGTGGGGAAGAACGGGTGCGCGCGCACGTCCCACCAGATCTTCTTGCCGTCGGCGATGCAGCCGGTCTGGATCAAGGTGTGGACGAACTCTTGATACTCGACCCACGACCCGAAGAGATCGGGTAATCCGGTACGCGGAAAGCGTTCGAAGATCTTGGAGCGGAAGCTCTTCCAGCCCGTGTTCTGTCCGGTCCAAAACGGCGAGTTGACCGAGAGCGCGAGGATGTGCGGCAGAAAGTAACGCACGCCGCTCATGATCGCGATGCGCGCGTCGTCGTCCTCGAGGCCGACGTGCACGTGCAAACCGAAGATCACGTTGGCGCGCGCGATCATCTGCAGGTCTTCGATCAGCCGATCGTAATGCGCGCCGGGCACCGTCGGCACCGTGCTCCAGTGCGTGAACGGATGCGTGCCCGCCGCCGCGATCGCGAGGCCGTTCTGGCGGGCGAGCGAAATGACTTCCGAACGCAGGCGCGTGATCTCACGCCGCGCTTCCGCGATGTCGCGACAGACCGACGTCGCGACCTCGATCACCGGATCGTGCAGCTCGCGCTTCATCTCGGCCTTGAGCCGCTGTTCGCCTTGGGTGAAGAGGTGCTGGATGTTCGATTTGAGTTCGCACGTCTGGGGATCGATGACCTGATACTCTTCTTCGATGCCGAGCGTAAAGGACGGGCGATCGGGCACTACTCGTTCGCTCCCCACCGGGCGGCGACCGAGCTCGGCCACGTTCCGGTCAATTCGAAGGGCGGCGGCTCGAGCACCCGATCGACGAGAACCTCGGCCATGTTGCGCACCATCCAGTCGAAGTTCGCTTCGCCGACGGACTTCAGGTCGGCATCGGGCGCCGGGTTGGTGAAATCGATCGCGTACGGCACGCCGTCGCGCACCGCCAGCTCCACGGTATTCATGTCGTAACCCAGCGCCGTCGAGAGCGCCAGCGCGTCGCGCTCGAGCCGTCGCAGGAGGGCCGGCTCGATCGCGGGTCCGCCGCGGACGTAGCGATGTTCGTGCGGCGCGCGCGGATCGTAGGGCATCACGTGCACGCGCTCGCGGCCGATCGTGTAGATGCGAAAGTACGACTCGAATTCGATCGCTTCTTGCGCCATCATCACGAGGTCGCGCGACGCGTCGTAGGCCTTGAAGAACTCGCCGCGACCTTCGACCTTGTAGACGTCCTTCCAACCGCCGCCGTGCGCGGGCTTGAGGAAGATCGGGAACTTCAAGTAATCGAAGACGTCGTTCCAATGAACGAAGCGCAAATTACGGAACGAACTCGCTTCGGTATTGGGCGGCCGGTGCTTGTGCGGCAGCAAGACCGTGCGCGGCGTCGCCACGCCGACCGATTCCGCCACGATGTTCCCGAAGTACTTGTCGTCCGCCGACCACCAGAAGGGATTGTTGACGACCTGCACGCCGCGCGCGATCGCGACCTTGAGAAAGGTCCGGTAGAACGGCACTTCGTGGCTGATACGATCGAGTATCAGCGCATAATCGAACCTTTCCGTATCGCGCAGGGCCGAAATCTCGACGGGCACGCCCTCGACGGCCCCGTTCCCGGCCGTCCGGATCGCCTCGATCAGGGCCCACGGGAACGTATCTTCCATTCCGAACAGGAGGCCGATTCGTTTCATTGAGTCGGGCATCGGGTTCCTTGAGCGGCTCCTGTCGGAAAATTTTCGAGAGGCGGCCGAAGTTCGCGGGAAGCCCGCGCGGCCCTATGCAACCTAGGCGAGCGATGCAACGCCAGTATGAGAAGTGGTATAGTCCCGCGTTATCCCGGGACATGGAACTCCTGCGATTTGGGTGGAGCGGTTTCCCGGTCATCCTGTTCCCCACCTCGATGGGCCGCTTCTTCCAGTACGAAGATACGGGGCTCGTCGCGCACTTGGGCGAGAAGCTCGAGCGCGGGCAGATGCAGCTCTTCTGCGTGGACTCCGTCGACGCCGAGAGCTGGTACGACGAGGAGATCCACCCCGTGTTCCGCGGCAAGCGCCACCTGGACTACGACGCCTACATCAAGCACGAGGTCGTGCCGTACGTCCACCATCGCGCCGCGCGGACCGACCTCGGCGTCTTCGGGTGCAGCTTCGGCGCCTACCACGCCGCGAATTTCGCGGGGCGCCATCCGCACCTCGTGACCAAGAGCGTCTGCTTCTCCGGCGTCTACGACGTGGGCCGTTTCAACGACGGCCACTGGGACGAGACGATGTACTTCAACTCGCCCGCGAGGTACATCGCCGGCATGCAGGGGCACCGGCTCGACGCGATCCGCCGCGTCGAATGGGTGATCGCGACCGGGGAGTTCGACACCCTGGCCGAGGACAACCGCAACTTCGATGCCGTGTTGACGGCCCAGGGCGTGCCGCATCACACCGAGATTTGGCAGGGCATCAACGGCCACGACTGGCCCTATTGGAACGAGGCCGTGGTCCGGCTGCTCTGACCCGTTCGCGCCTCATCTCATCCGGCGGCGCGCAGCGCACCCGAGAGGGCGTGGGCCAAGGCTCGAACGACCGTCGAGCTGGGCGTTTTCGCGCGCACGAGGCCGATCGCCACGCGCAAGCGCCCGTCCTCGATGCGCACGACGCGCGTTCCGGCGGGCACCGCTTCGACCTCGGCCAGCGGGAGCACCGCGGCGCCCATCCCCAGCTGCACGGCGCGCTTGAGCGTCGCGACGTTGGCGCTCTCGAGCGCGACGTCGAGCTCGACGCCGTCCCGGGCCGCCGCATCGCGCATCGTCGCGTTGTACGAACACGTGGCTTGGGTCAGCAAGATGCGCTGGCCGGCGAGCTCCTTGAGGCGGACGGAACCGCGCGCGAAGGCCGGACTGCGCTCGTCCGCGAGTAGCGCGAGCCGCTCGACGTAAAGCGGCTCGAAGGCGAGGCCCGCGCCGGCGGGCGGCATCGCGCACACCGCCAAGTCGAGGTCGCCTTCGGCGACGCGGCGCACGAGCACGCTCGTGCCGCCGGTCTCGAAACGGACCCGCACGCGGGGGCGGTCGCGCAGGAAGGCCGCCAGTGCCCCGGGGACGCGGGTGTCCGCCGCCGACTCGATGGCGCCCAGGCCCACGTCGCCCGAGACGCCGTCGGCGAGATCGGCCAGGGCGCCGCGGATGTCGTCGACCTCGCGAACGATCGTGCGCGCCCGCTCGTAGACCTCGCGCCCCGCGACCGTCAGGTTCAGCCGCTTGCCCTCGCGGGCGAAGAGCGGCGCCCCGGCCGACGCTTCAAGGCCTTGCAGTTGAGCGGTCACCGTCGACTGCGCGTAGCCGAGAGCCCGGGCCGCGGCGGTGACGCTTCCGTTCTCGACGACGCTGCAAAGGGTGGCCAACTGCCGGAGCTCCATGCCCGTCATATATCGATAATGGTGATGATAAACCTTCGATCGATCGCTTGAATCGATATACAAGACCCGTCACACTGAGCCCATGTGGACGCGTGTCGTGGCGGCAGCCGCCTGTTTTGCAGCCATCATGGGCTTTTCCCGGCTCGCCTACGGCGTGCTGGTGCCGGCGATCCAGCACTCGTTGGGCGGCGGATACGCTCTCTACGGAGCGATCGGCGCAGCCAACCTCTTCGGGTACTTCGTCGGCACGCTCGGCGCCACGCGGCTGGCCGCCCGGCACGACCGGGCGCATTCAAATGCAGGCGCCCTCGTCGCGATGTGCGCCGCGATGGCGGCCTCGGCGTTGGTCCGCGACCCGCTGCAGCTCGGCCTCCTGCGCTTCGCGGTCGGCGCCGCGTCTGGCGTCGCGCTGGCGCTGACGCTATCGCTGGCCGTCGAAGGCGTGTCGCCCGCACGGCGCGGGTTGGCCGCCGCGATCGTCTGGGGCGGCGGCGCGCTCGGGATCGCTCTGGTCGGCGCGGTGCCGCTGGGCTGGAGCACGCAGTGGCGCGCCGAGTGGCTGGCGATGGCGCTCGCCGGGGTCGCCTGCGCGGCCGTCTTCGCCTGGCTGACGGGCCGCTCGAATCAGGCGGCGCCGGCCCGCGTCCACGCAAACGCGGGGGGCGCCGTCTTCGGCCGCGACTACCTGCCGCTGACGGTCGCGTACTTCGCTTTCGGTTTCGGCTACATCGACCTCGTCACGTTCCTCGGCGCCTCGCTCGCTCGAACCCATGGCCTTCCGCCCGGGACCGTCTGGATCGTCCTGGGAACGACCGGCGTCGCCGGAGCCGCGGTGTGGGGGCCCGTCGTCGACCGCTTCCGCAGTGGCCTGCCCGTTGCGGTGGCGTGCGGCCTCTGCGCTGCCGGCGCGCTCCTGCTCGCGCTGGGCAGTCCCTCCGCGGCCCTGATCGGTTCGCTCGCCGTGGGCGTGAGCTTCATCGGCGTTCCCGCCATGGTGGGGGCCCTCGTGCAGCAACGCGAGCGCCCGGCGCACTACGCCGGCACCTTCGCGGCGGTCACGGCGGTCTTGGCCTGCGGCCAGGTCCTGGGACCGCTCGTGGGCGGCTTCGCCGCCGAACGCCTGGGGACGCCCGCGGCCCTGTACGTCGCGGCCGCCGCGCTGGCCGTCGCCGCGAGCCTGGCGGCGGCGTACCGGGCGCCGGCTCGCGTCCGCCCCGCCCGCCTAGAGAATCGTCTTGCCGAGCGCGGAGAGGATCAAGCCGACCGCGAGTTCGGCCGTGCGGTTGCGCTCGTCTAGGATCGGATTGGTCTCGGTGACCTCGAGCGAACCGATGACGCCCGCCTGGGCCACCATTTCCATGGCGAGGTGGGCCTCGCGGTAGGTGAGGCCGCCCGGCACGGACGTGCCGACGCCCGGCGCCTCGCGCGGGTCGATTCCGTCCATGTCGAAGCTGACGTGGACGCTACGCGGATCCGAACCCACGATGGCCAGCGCCTCGTCCATCACGCGCTCCATGCCCAACCGGTCGACGTCGGACATCGAGTACGCGCGTACGCCGAGCTCCCGGATCCTGCGGCGTTCGCCTGCGTCCACGTCGCGCAGGCCGATCAGCACCGTGCGCTCGAGCGAGATGCTGCGCTCGTCGAGGGCGATCGAGACCGGCATCCCGTGCACGTTGCCCGAGGGCGAGGTCAGGGGCGTGTTGATATCGCCGTGCGCGTCGATCCAGATCAAGCCGGGCTGCGTCGCGCGCGCCCGGCGCAGACCGGCGAGCGTGCCGATCGCGATCGAATGGTCGCCGCCGAGCACGACGGGGAAGCCGCCGCCGCGCACGGACTCCTCGACCAGCCGCGAGAGCTCGTCGCACACGGCCAAGATGATGGGCAGGTACTTCGCGTTCTTCACGGCCTGGGCGGCGCGCGAGTCCGCCACCGGAACGACGAGATTGCCGTGATCGACGATCGTGCTCACCCCGAGGTCGACGATGCCGTCGCGCAGGTGCGCGTAGCGGATGGCCGACGGACCCATGTCGACGCCGCGGCGGTCGGCGCCCAAATCCATCGGGACGCCGATCACGTCGACGCGCGCGGGAGTCTTGGGATCGCGCGCCACGACCGGCGCCGGAGAAGTTGTCGTCATAGCTCGCGCCTCCTACGCGCGCACGCGTTCGGCCTTCTTGACGGCGGCCTTCGACGCGGGAGCGGCCGCCGGCACGGGCGGGACGACCGGTGGCTCGGGAGGCCGCATTCCGGGCACGGCGTGCAGCACGACCACGCGCAACGCCGCCGCGATCGGCACCGCCAAAAACATGCCCGCGATGCCCATCAGATCGCCGCCGATCAGGATCGCGACGATCACCATCAGCGGCGAGAGACCGACGGAATCGCTAACGATCTTGGGCGCGATGAAATGCCCTTCGGCCTGGAAGATCAGCACGAAGACGACGGCTACGGTCAACGCGTGCTGCCAGCCGTCGTTGAAGAGCGCCAGCAACACCGCCGGAATGAAACCGACCAGCGGCCCCACGTAGGGAATGATGTCGAAGATCCCTGCCGCAACGCCGATCAGCACCGCGTACTTCACGTGCAGGATCAGGAGCGCGATCGTGATGCAAGCCCCGATCACCGCGCCGACGGTGATCTGACCGCGAATGAAGCCGCCGAGCACCCGATCGAGATCCCGCAGCAGTGCGAGCGTTTCGGGCTGGGCGCGGGGCGGTACGGCGCGCAACGCCGTCCGGATCAAGTCCGGGGCTTCGATCATCAGGTACACGGAGAGTACCGGAATCACGACGACCGTTGCCAGCAAACCGACGACCGAGAGCAGCAACGCGAATACGCCGGCCGCGCCCGCGGCCGCGTATTCCTGGCCGAACTTCGCCAATTGCGGCGGCGCGGCGGCGAGGTACGCGCGCACGCCGTCGGGCAGGCGCGCGACGAGCGGGTTAGCGGGATTGGTGAAAAAATCTTGGGCGTGCTGGACGATCAGCGGCATCGCGCGGACGAGGGATTGCGAATCCGCGTACAGCGCCGGCACGACGAACGATACGCCGAACGCGACGATGACGACGATGCCCGCATAGACCAGCAGAATCGACCAGAGCAACGGCAAGCGCGTGTTGAGGCGCCGCACCGCCGGGTAGATGACGTACGTGAAAAAGATCGCGCCGATGACGATGACGGCCACGGATTTGACTCGGCCGATGAAATCGAGAACCGCCGACAGCATCACCGCCGAGATCGCGATGAGCAGCAAGATCTTGAGCGCGTACGTGACGCGGCGCTCGCCCCGCGAGCGACGCCCGGCGGGACGATCCGGCGGCGAAAGCATGGCCCAAGCCTACTACATCGCGCAACAGAACCCGCCCGGACCGCCGGTGCCGTACCGGCCGCCCGAGCCCGGCCTGCCGCCGGTGGCGCCGGGCGGCCCCGTCGAAGAACCGCCGATGGCGCCGCCGGGGACGGATCAGCCACCGGGCACGTCGATCCCCGCGCCGATCACGCTCTGAACGCGCGGGGGTCGCGCTTTCGGCTAGCCAACTGGCAGTACGATGGCGTCGATTCCACGCGCGCTCGTTTCGGGCGCGCTCGTTCTTTCCGCGCTGCTCGGACTGGCCGGCTGTCGCTCCGGCGCACCGCCGCCGCTGCGCATTGCGCTCGTCACCTTCGACGGACCGGCGAGCGATGCGCTGCTCAACGCCTCCGCGCGCAGCGGCTTGGCGGCCGTCCGCAGCGCGTTCGGCGCCGAAGTGGTCAACGCGAGCGCGACCTCGCGCGCGGAGTTCGTCGCCGACCTCACGCTCTTCGCCGACGAGGACTACGACGAGGTCTTCGGCTCGGGCCCGGCGCTCGCGACGGCCATGACGGAAGTCGCCCGCCGCTATCCGCGGCGCAATTTCGTGCTGCTCGGCGCGACATCGCCCGAGCCCAACGTTACCTCCGTCGAATTTCCCGTCGAGCAGGCCGCCTTTTTGGCGGGGGCGCTCGCCGCGACCGCCGCCCGCGGACGCGACATCGACCTCGACGTCGCGAGCGGCGCGCCACCCGAGCAGGCGGCGCTCCGGAGCGGCTTCATCGCGGGCGTGCGGGAAATCGGGCACGCTCGACCCGTACGGCTCGACGCCGTCGTAGCGAAGGGCCCGCTCGCGCCGGCCGCGACGCTGTACGACGCCGGTTCCGCGGTGGCGTTTGCTGCGTTCCGCGCGCCGCGCCGCGGCGCCGTGCTGGCACGCGCGATTGAGCGCGCCGACGTCGCGGTGTTACAGATTTCAGCCGATGCGCGCTCGCAAAAAGTGCCCGCCGGGCGCACGTCCTTCGGCATCGCCGAACATGGAGTCGAACTCGGATTGACGGCGCGCGGCAGGCGCCTCGCGGGCCAAGCCGGCCTGGCCCGCCTCGCCCGCTTGAGTGCGGCGATCGCGGACGGCCGCATCGTCGTCCCGCGCACGCTCGCCCAGTTAGCGGCATTCAAGGCCCTCCCCGCCGAGTGAGCGGCGACGCTTCTGCGAAAAACTTTATCCACGTGGATAAGAGGTTTTGCAGCCGATACCGTTGATAATGAGGCGCAAGCTTATGACGCATCGCACCCGCGCATTCTGCCTTTGGCTCCTGGCGCTCGTGATGACGGCGCTCTCCCTTTGCCCGAGTTCCGCTCGAGCCGCCGAGGCGGCGGGACCGCTCGCCGAGCTTCAACTGCAATTGGCGACGCTGGTCGATCACGCGCCCGGTCGCGTCGGAATCGCGGTCGAGGATCTCGCTACCGGGATGACTTCAGGAGTCAACCAAACCGCGAGCCTGCCCGCCGCCTCGACGATCAAGATTCCCGTGATGGTCGAAGTCTTCAAGCAGATGGAATCGGGAACGCTCGACCTCAACACCGTCGTGCACCTCGAAGCCTCGGATCGCGATTGGGGATGGGGCGATATGGCCGACGCCGCGCCCGGCACGGCGCGCACGGTCAAGCAGCTGCTCTGGCTCATGATCACGCAGAGCGACAATACCGCGACCAACATGCTCATTCGCGTCGTCGGACGCGCGCACATCAACGCGACGATGTCCGGGCTCGGTTTGCACAACACGCGCCTGGGCGACTACATCCGCTCTGAGACGGAAACGATCCGTTACGCGTTGCGCACGAGCCCGCGCGACATGTTGACGCTGCTGGACGCGATCGCGCGCGACCGCCTGATCGACCAGTGGTCCTCGCGCGAGATGCTCGCCATCCTCGAAGGCCAGAAACACAACGGCTTGCTGCCGGCGCCGCTGCCGGAAGGCATCAAGATCGCGCACAAGACCGGTTCGCTGCACGACACGCTCAACGACGTCGGCATCGTCTACAACGAAGACGAACCGTACGTGATCGCCGTGATGACCACGCAACTCCCCGATCTGGACCTCGGACGCGCGTTCATCCACCGCGTCTCGCGCACCGCTTACGATTCGTTCAGCCGCTTCGCGAGCTGGCGCGAAGAGCAAGGCATCGCGGCCTTCTCCCCGCTCGAACCGGACTCGCAGCCCGATGCGGCGCCGGTCTCGCCCGACGAAGAGATGTGGAACGCCCCCGCTCCCGGCGCCGGATCTTCGGACATCCCGCTCGACGATTGAGTCTCCCGGCCTGACCGGCAAACGGGGCGGTCGCAAGCCGACGCCGGTGGCGACGCGATAACGCGGGCCCGGCACGCGCTTAATGACCGTACTATGTGGCAGGTCGCCCGCGCGCTGATGACTGGATTGTTAGTTCGTTCTCCGGACGAGCCGCAAAAATCGTGGTTCATACGACTTGAAATGACCTATTGGTTCATATAGAGTACCTTGGAACGATCGACCACCGCGCCCGGTTACGACCTGCGCCGGCGGTACGTCCATTTTGGAAGACGACGGAACGGGCACAACTCAACATGATCGAAGTCGATTCATCCTCTGCGACGAGGCGCGAGGAACGCCGGCGCGCGCAGGTGCGCCCGAGCTGCTGATGCCGGAACTCCGCACCTCGGAACGCAGCACGAATGACGACTTCGCGCTGGGTCCGCTCGATACGTCGATCGCGTTCCTGTTGCGGGCCGCCTCCGACGCTTGCGCGGCCGCTTTCGCACGCCGCTCCGCCGGGCTCGACGTGAGCGCGGGCGAATACGCGTCGCTCACGGTGATCGACGCGAACCCAGGCATCACGCAGGGCCAACTCGGCGCCGCGACCGGCCGGCACATGTCGACGCTCACACCGCTCCTGCGCGACCTCGAAGAACGCGGTTTCATAACCCGCACCGCGTTCCCCGGCGACCGGCGCAGCTTCGCGATCGCGATGACCAAACGTGGACGCGAACGCCTGCGGGAGATAAGCGCGATCGCGGAACAGCACGAAATCGAACTCGACCGCATCGTCGGAGCGCAAGGGAAAGTTCAGTTGATTCGCCAGCTACGCCGCATCCGAGCGCTTCTGGCTTGAACTCGGCCGGAACGGTGCGCGATTCGGTGTTCGCCTTCTTGCGCGCCGCCGGAGCGACGACCGTGTTCGGCAACCCGGGCTCGACGGAATTGCGCTTCTTGCGCGATTGGCCGGCCGACTTTCGCTACGTCGTCGCGCTGCACGAGGGGTGTAGCGTCGCGATGGCCGATGCCTACGCGCAGTTGACGCGCAATGCCGCCGTCGTGAACCTCCACTCCGCGGGCGGCCTCGGTAACGCGATGGGCAGCATCTTCTCCGCGTACGAGAACCAAACGCCGCTCGTGATCATCGCGGGTCAGCAAACGCGATCCCTGTTGCCCGCGATGCCGTTTCTCTTCGCGCGAGACGCGACGGTCTTGCCCCAACCGTACGTGAAATGGAGTTGCGAGCCCGCTCGCGCCGCGGACGTGCCGGCCGCGATCGCGCGGGCGTACCACGTCGCGATGACGCCGCCGTTCGGGCCCGCATTCGTCTCGATTCCCGAGGACGACTGGGATCGCCCCGCGGAACCGTTCGAGTTGCGTCGCATCGAAGCGCGCTCGCGCGCCGGCGCGGCGGCGCTCGACGACCTCGCGGCGGCGCTGACGAACTGTGCTCGACCGGTCATCGTCGTCGGGCCCGGCGTCGATCGCGACGGCGCCGCCGACGCCGCCGTGGCGCTCGCGGAGCGCGTGGGCGCGCCGGTCTTCGTCGCGCCGTTCTCGAGCCGTTGCAGCTTCCCCGAGCGACATCCGAATTTCGCAGGCTTCCTGCCCCCGGTCGCGACCGCTCTGCGCGAGAGGCTGGCGCCGTTCGACCTCGTGCTCGTGCTCGGCGCTCCGGTCTTCACCTACCACGTCCCCTCGCCGGGCCCCGCGGTCGCCGCGGGCACTGCGCTATTCCAATTGACCGATGATCCCGCGGCGGCGGCCGCCGCGCTCGCCGGGACGAGCGTCGTGACGTCGCTGCGCGAGTCGTTGACGGAGCTAGCCGCGCGCTTGCCCCCCGGCGCCGGGCGTTCGGTACCGGAACGCGCGATGCCGCCCCCGTTGCCGCCGGTCGCGCCGCTGACGGGCGCCTACGTCTTGCAGGCGCTGGCGCGCAGCATGCCGCGGGGCACGCTCGTGATCGAAGAAGCCCCGACGCACCGCGACGCGCTGCACGGCTACCTGCCCATCGCCGAGCCCGGCACGTTTTTCGCAGCCGCGAGCGGGAGCCTGGGCTGGGCCTTGCCCGCCGCCGCCGGCGCGGCGCTCGCGCGTCCGGAACGGCGCGTGCTGGCGCTCCTCGGCGACGGGTCGAGCCTCTATTCGATCCAAGGACTGTGGACGGCGGCCCGGTTGAACTTGCGGATCGCGTTCGTGGTGCTCGATAACGGCGGCTACGCGGCGATGGACCGCTTCGCGCGTTACCTCGGCATCGCGGGAACGCCGAGCTTCGCACTCGGCGGCATCGATTTCGCGCGCGCGGCCGAGGCGTTCGGCTGCCGCGGCGCACGCGTGACGACCGCCGAAGAGCTAGAGCGCGCGTTGGCGGATGCGTTCGCCTTCGACGGACCCGCGCTCGTCGCCGTCACGGTCGACGACGGCGGCGGCACCATGTACTAACCGACGACGGCGCCGCGGCCCGCGTATGCGGGCGTGACCAGATGCCGATACGCGGGTTCGCGCCCGACGGTCAGGCGGGCGAAGATGTCCGACAGTCGCCGCGCGACCGGACCCATCGTGCGGTCGCCGACGGGGCGGTGATCGACGGAGTTGATGTACGTGATGCCCGCCGCCGTGCCCGAGAGGAAGAGCTCGTCGCACGCGTAGAGCTCGCTGCGATCGATCGCGCGCTGCAGCACGGGCACCCCGAGGACGTCGCTCGCGAGCGAAAGCACCGTCCGGCGCGTGATGCCCTCGAGCACGTTCTGCGCCGCGTCGGGCGTGAACAGCACGCCGTCCCTGACCATGAACAGGTTCGCCGCCGAACCTTCGGCGACGTGACCGTCGCTCGAAAGCAGGATCGCTTCGTCGAAACCGTTCATCAGGGCCTCGCTCTTCGCGAGCGCCGAATTGATGTACGCGCCCGTGATCTTGGCGCGCGCGGGTGCCATCGTATCGTCGATGCGGCGCCACGAGCTGACGCCGGCGCTGATGCCCGCTTCGGCATCGAAATACTTGTTGAAGGGCACCGCGACGATCGCGAACGCGTCGGGAATTCCGGTGAGCCGCACGCCCACGTCCTCAGCCGCCTTGTAGATCAGCGGGCGCACGTACACGTTCTCTTCGAACCGATTGCGCGCGATCAATTCGACGGTCAGTTCGACCAGTTCGTCGATCGAGTGCGGCAGGCTCATCAACAAGATGCGGGCCGAGGCGTGTAAGCGCGCATAGTGCTCGCGCAACTGCAAGAGATAGAGCTCGCGATCCTCGGCGCTCCAATACCCACGGATGCCCTCGAAGCAACCGGTTCCGTAGTTGAGACCGTGGGTCATCAAGCCGACGCGCGCGTCGTCGTACTTTTGGAAACGGCCCCCGGCGAAGACGATCGAGTCGTTGATGCTCATGGTCCGGCCCCCTTCGTGAAGACCTTGCGGCAGGCATGCTCGCTCCCGGCGCCGATGTGTGGGTCGTGGCGCCCCTCCTGGAGGTCTTCCTGCGCTTCTTGCGCCTGGGCTGCACATCGTTCGGCGGACCGGTAGCCCATCTCGGGTACTTTCGCCGGGAGTTCGTGGAGCGAGCGCGCTGGCTCGACGACGCGGCATTCGCCGAGATCGTCGCGCTGTGCTCGGTCTTGCCGGGGCCGACGAGCAGCCAAGTCGGGATCGTGCTCGGCGCTCGGCGGGCGGGCCCGGCCGGAGCGCTGCTCGCATGGCTGGCCTTCACGACTCCCTCCGCGCTGCTCCTGACCGCCTTCGGGCTGGCGCTGCGCGCCGAAGCGCTGGGAGGCCCGAGTCCGCTGACCCGCTCGGGCGCCGTCGCGGGCGCGCTCGAGGGCCTCGGCGCGGCCGCGGCGGCGGTGGTCTTGCTCGCGGTCGTGCAGCTCGCGCGCAACCTGCTGACGAACGGCCCCGCTCGCGCGATCGGCGGGGCCGCCCTCGCGTTCGCGCTGGCGGCGGAGCGCTACGCGCCGGGTTACCAGTGGATGATACTCGTTGCCGCCGGCGTCGCCGGTGGAGCGCTACGCGTCGCGGGCTCCAAACTCCCCGCCTCGGCTCCGCCGGGGGCGCGCTCGCGCCGCGGCGCCGTCGTTGCCGGCTCCGCCTTCGTGCTTCTGCTGGCCGGGTTGCCGATCGTCGCGCCGCCGGGCTCGTACGTCGAATTGTTCGCGACGTTCTTCCGGGCGGGGTCGCTGGTCTTCGGCGGTGGCCACGTCGTGTTGCCGTTCTTGCAGAGCTTGGTCGGAGACCGGATCTCGACGGCGACGTTCTTCGCCGGGTACGGCGCGGCGCAAGCGGTGCCCGGACCGGTGTTCACGTTCGCCGCCTTCGTCGGGGCCGTGGATCGCCGGACGGGCGGCCCGCTCGCGGCGCTCGTCGCGCTGGCCGGCATCTTCGCGCCGTCGTTTCTCCTGCTGGCCGCCGCGCTACCGCTCTGGAGCGCGTTGCGCAGTCTGCCGCGCGCGGGTTCCGTTCTGACCGGCCTCAATGCCGCCGTCGTCGGGTTGCTGGCGGCGGTCTTCGTCGATCCGATCGCGCTCGGCCTCGCGCGGGCGCCGCTGGGCATCGGCTGCGCGCTCGCAGCGGCCGCGCTGCTGTTCTTCGCGCAATGGCCGGCGTGGGCCGTGGTGCTCGCGAGCGCGGCGGTCGGAGCCGCGCTCCGCGCGGCGGTGCCCGGGCTGCATTGAGCGGGGCGTTCGGAGGATTTCGGGGAACCTCCAAGCCATGCTGGAAGGATCGCGCGCGTTCGACATCGCCTGGGGAACCGTTACCGCGCTCGTCTGCTTTTCGCTCGGTCTGCCGGCGCTCTTCGGGTGGCTGCGCGCGCGCCGCGAAGGTTCGCCCTCGATTTTCGGAGCGGCCACCGACCCGAGCCGGCGCTTGCAGTTCGCGTGGGGCCTGTTCGCGATGGGCATGGGCGGCACGAACCTCGGCTGCCGCTACATCAACCACCGCTACCTCAGCGGCGTGCACGAAGGTTTCTTCGCCCTGACGCTCGTGGTCGTCGCGGTGCTGCTCCCGGCGCTCGTCGCGCAGGCGCTCCGTTCGCGGCCGCGGGCAGGCGACATGCGCGCGGCTTAAACCCAAGCTAACCTTCACACGCTACGATGCGCGGCGACGTGAAGAAAACGATCGCTCTCACCTGCGCGCTGTGCGTGCTCGGCGGAACGGCCACGGCGCTCGCGGCACTCGGCGGTGCCGCGCGCGGGCTCGTGCTACCGACCGAATGGCGGCTCGCGCCGGCGCCCGGTACCGTCGCGCCGACGAAAACGTTGCCGCAGAGCGCGGTGCTGACGGCCGAGCGTCAGCACCTGATCGTGGTCGAGGCGGGCGCGGGCTCGCCCGGCATCCGCATCCTCGACGCGCACAGCCTGGCGCTCGAACGCGACATCGCCGTCAAGGACGTCTACGGGGTACCGCTGGCCGACGCGCGCGGCGACGGCTTCTGGGTCGGCACCGGATCGCAGAACACCCTGGCGCATTACTCCGCCGCGACGGGTGCGACGGACCGGCCGGACATCGCACTGCCCGCTGCGTTCTGGCCCGCGTCGATCGCGCGCTCGCCCGACGGCCGCACGCTCGCGGTCTCGGGCGACCTCGCGGACGCCGTCCTCTTCGTCGACGAATCCGCGGGCAAGGCCGGCGCGCCGATCGCCGTCGGCCGCCATCCGGCGGGCCTCGCTTTCTCACGCGACGGACGGAGCGTGTTCGTCGCGAATTGGGGCGGCTCGACGATCTCGCGCATCGACGTGGCCGCGGGCGCGCGCCGCGACGACATCGCCGTCGGGCGCCATCCCGAGGCGTTGCTGCTCGCGCGCGACGGCCGACGGCTCTTCGTCACGGAAACCGATGACGACGCTCTCGGCGTCGTCGATCTCGCGAGCGGCCGGCGCGTCGCGAACGTCGACGTCGCGCCCTACGCCGCCGGCCGCAGCGGTGCGTCGCCTTCCGCACTGGCGCTCTCTCGCGACGGCAAACGCCTGTGGATCGCGTGCGCGGCAGCCAACGCCGTCGTCGCCGTCGACACGTCGGGCCCGCAGCCGCGGCTCGCCGGGGCCCTCGCGACCGGGTGGTATCCGACGGCGCTCGCGCTCGATCCCGACGGCACGTCGCTCGACGTCGTGAACGGCAAGGGCGAGAGCAGCCACGCCAACCCCCAATTCGATCCGTTCGCGTACGTGCGCGGCGCGGCCCGGGATAGTTCGGGCTACGATGCCGTGAGCAGCGTCGGCTCGGTGCGCCGCGTCCCGATTCCCGGCGACGACGCGCTCGCGCGCGGCCTCGCGGCCGTGCGCGCGAACCTGCCGCCCGCGGTCGCCGCGCCGCCCGGTACGGTCGTGCGTTCCGGCGGCCCGCTCCGCCACGTGATCTACGTGGTCAAAGAGAATCGCACGTACGATCAGGTGTTGGGCGACCTCCCGGGCGCCAACGGCGATCCGGCCTTGGCGCTTTTCGGCGCCGACGTGACGCCCAACGAACACGCCCTGGCGCAGCGCTTCGGAATTCTCGATAACACGTTCGCCAACGCGAAGGTCAGCGCCGACGGGCACAACTGGTCGATGGCCGCGTTCGCCAACGACTACCTCGAGCGGATGTGGCCGCCCAACTACGGCGGCCGCCGGTCGCTCTACGATTTCGAAGACGGCGCGGACGCATCCGTGCCGCACGCGGGGTTTCTCTGGAACGACGCCCTCGCGCACGGAATCACCGTGCGCAACTACGGCGAGTTCACGACCGAAACCGAGGGAACGCACACGCCCGTGACTTCGCATATGCCGGGACTCGACCGGGTGACCGACGCGCAGTTCGTCGGCTTCGATCTGGGCGTCAGCGACCTCGCGCGCGAAGCCGAGTGGGCGCACGAGTTCGAGGCCTACGCGGCCAACGGCACCTTGCCGCAGCTCGAGATCGTGCGCTTGCCCAACGACCACACCTCCGGCACGCGGCCGGGCGCGCTCGTACCGAGCGCCTTCGTGGCGCAAAACGATGCCGCGCTGGGCAAGATGATCGACGAGCTCTCCCACTCGCGTTATTGGAACGACACCGTCGTGTTCGTCGTCGAGGACGACGCGCAAAACGGTCCCGACCACGTCGACGACGAGCGCATGCCGGCGTTCGTCATCAGCGCTTACTCCGCGGGCGGCGTGGTGCACGAACATTATTCGACCGCCGGCATCGTCCGCACGATCGAGCTGATCCTCGGGTTGCCGCCGATGACCGTCTACGACGCGAGCGCGCGGCCGCTCTACGCCGCGTTCGCGCTCGCGCCCGATACCGCTCCCTACGAAGCGCTGCCCGCGCGCGTTCCGCTCGACGAAACCAATAAGAGAACGGCGTACCGGGCGGCGGACAGCGCGCGGGCGGATTTCTCGCGCGAAGACGCCGTGCCGAGCGGCGAACTCAACGACATCCTCTGGCACGCCGTCCGAGGCCGTGCGGCGCCACCGGCTTACGGAGCGTTCGACACCCGCTAATTACCGAACGTTTCGGGCTGCGGTCCAGTCGCGCTCCGCGTAGGCCCGCAACGTCAACAACTGTTTGCGGAACATGATCAGATCCGCGTAGGGGACGGCGCGGCGCAAGACCGCCCCGTACGGCGAACGCGGATAACGTACCAGGACTTTGGCGATTAGCCGCGCACCGGCGGGACCGGCGGTCACGCGATAGGTCCCCGCGAAATCGCCCATCGCGGCGCGTCCCACCTTGGAATCCAGCCGGACGGTCAAATCGCACGGCGCGGCCGCGACGACCCGGAAGATGATCATCACGGGGTCGCCGGCCCCCAGCGGCGCGAGGTCGGGCGCGAGTCGCGGCGGACTGCGGCGTCCGAAATTGTCGAGCCAATCGTAACTATACGGCGCGACGCGCAGTTGACGCAGCCAGCGCCACACCGTATGCGGCGCGGCGCGCACGTCGACCGCTCGAAAGAAGGTCTCGTCGTGCGGGAAGTCCAGCGCGTCGCAAGGATACGGCGCCGCGCGTTCTTCGGGCGTCGCACCCCAGCTACGCGGGTCGAGCGACGCGGCCATCAGACGCCCAGCGCCAGCGAATCCGCGCGCGGGTCGGCACCGCCCGCGAAGGTGCCGCGTTCCCAGTCGAGCGCGATCGCGTGGGCGTGCCCGAGCGCGTTATCGTACGGCCCGAGCACTTCGACCGCGTGGCCGCGCGCCCGCAAGCCCGCGACGAGCTCGGGTGGGAAGCGCGATTCGACGCGCACCGAATCGGCGAACGCCGCTTCGCTGTCGCGGCCGTACACGAAGCGCGGCGCGTCGAGCGCCGCCTGCACGGAGAGACCCCGTTCGTAGACGCCGTGGATCAATTGCACGTGCGTCTGGGGCTGGCCGTCGCCGCCCATCGTGCCGTACACGAACTCCGCCCGCCTGCCGCGCAGCAGCATGCCGGGCGAAAGCGTGTGCAGGGGCCGCCGGCCGCCGCGCAGCGTGTTGGGGTGGTCCTCGTCGAGGCGAAAGTAGGCGCCGCGGTTCTGCAGAAAGATGCCCGTTCCGCGGGCGACGATCCCCGAGCCGAAGTTCATGTACAGACTCTCGATGAGCGAGACCGCACGCCCGTCGCTGTCGACGGCGACGACGGCGATCGTGCCGCCGCGCCCGGCGCGCGAGAGGCGCGTGCTCGCGCGGGCGGGATCGATGCGAGCGCGCAGCGCGGCCAGCGCCTGCGGTGCGAGCAGGTCGTCGATCGGGCCCGCCATGGCCGCCGGATCGGCGAACCGTTCGTCGCGCGCGTCGAACGCGGCCTTGATCGCTTCGATGGCCAGATGCGTCCAATCGAGGTCGGGGGCCGCACCGTCCCGCTCGAGCGCGCCGAGCACCATCAAGGCGACCGCGGCCTGCGAATTCGGCGGATGCGCCGCCACGATCGCGCCGTGCCACGGCAGGCAGAGCGCCGGCGCGCGTTCCGTCGCATGGGCCGCGAGATCGTCCGGCGTCATCGGGTTCCCGAGCGCGTTCAAGGTCGCGCAGATCGCGTCGGCGATGCGGCCGCTGTAAAACGCGCGCGCGCCGCCCGCGCGGATCTCGGCCAAGGCCGCGGCGAGCGGCTCGTTGCGCACGACGTCCCCGGCGCGCGGCACCCCGCGCTGCAGGAAGAGCGCCGTCGCGTCGTCGTCGGCGCGCAACAGCGCTTCGTTGAGCGCGAAGTACGCGGCGGTCACGTCCGTCGCGACGAAGCCGTCGCGCGCGTACGACTGGGCGGGCAGCAGCAGCTCGTCCAGACCGCGCGTGCCGTGCGCGACGGCGACGTCTTCCCATGCGCGCACGCAGCCCGGCACGGTCACGGTGAACGCGCCCCGCGCGGGCATCGCGATGTGCCCGCGCTCGCGCACCGCTTCCGCGGAGAGGGCGGCCGCGGCGCGGCCGCTCCCGTTGTAGGCGAGGGTCTCACCGGTCTTGGGTTCGTGTACGAGCCAGAGCGCGTCGCCGCCGATGCCGCAACTCGCGGGGTAGACGACGCAGAGCACGGCGTTCGCCGCGATCGCCGCATCGACGGCGTTGCCGCCGCGACGCAAGACCTCCGCTCCCGCCGCGGTTGCCTGTGCGTGCGGCGACGCAACCATACCCCGAGAAGAACGCGCGACCGCGCGCGAGGCCGCAGACTCGAACATCGGCGCACACTTACGCACCCGAGCGAGTGCGGCCCCCCGGAGAGATCGAAGCGGGCGCGGCCCGCTCCGCGCGGAAGAGCCGGGGATGCTCGTGGTCGATCGCGTGAGCCGCTCGTTCGGATCGGTCGTCGCCGTGCGTGACGTCAGCTTCACCGCCGAACCCGGTTCCGTGACCGGACTGCTCGGCCCCAACGGCGCCGGCAAGACGACGACGATGCGGATGCTGCTCGGCATCTACGTGCCCGATTCCGGCGCGGTGACGTGGAACGGCGCACCGATCGCCCTGCGAACGCGCCGCCGCTTCGGCTACTTGCCCGAAGAACGCGGCCTGTACGGCAAGATGAAGGTGCGCGATCAGATCGCCTACTTCGGCCGGCTGCACGGGCTTCACGCCGACGAAGCGCGCGTCCGGGCGACGCGCTGGATGGAAACGCTTCACATCGACGAGTACGCGGACCGGGCGTGCAACGAGCTCTCGAAAGGCAACCAGCAGAAGGTGCAGCTCGCGAGCGCGGTGTCGCACGACCCCGAACTGGTCGTCCTCGACGAACCGTTTTCCGGCCTCGACCCCGTCAACGCCGAAACGATGCTGGAATGCATCCGCTCCCTGGCCGCCCGCGGCGCGACCGTCGTCCTCTCGAGCCATCAGATGTTCCAGATCGAGGACGCCTGCCGCTCGTTCTGCATCGTCGGGGCCGGCCACGTGCGCGCGCACGGTTCGCTCGCCGAGTTGCGGCGAGCCTTTCCGACGCGCACCGTCCGCGTGGCACCCGATCTGCCCGCCTTTCGCGCGTTGTTCGCCGCGCACGGCGCGGCGTCGCCGCGCGCGAGCGGGTCCGAGCTGATCTACGAGTTGCCCGCCGACACGGATTTCGGCGCTTTGTTGCGCGAAGCCGTCGCGGCGGGCCCGCTCGAAACGTTCGAACGTCAAGAGCCGTCGCTCAGTCAAATCTACATGCGCGCCCTCGGCTCGTCCAACGGCTCGGCCGCGTGAGCGAACTCGGCATCGTCTTCGTCACCGAACTCGGGCGCAAGTTTCGCTCGACGATCTTTTGGCTCGCGACGGCGGGCGGCATGCTCGCCATCGCGTTTCTCGTGGAAGCGCCGGTCGTGCTCGCCTCGCTCGCACGGGCGTCGAGCAGCGACGTCGTCCTGGCCGGATCGCCGGCGTTGCGCGAGCGCGCCGCCGCCCTGATGCAAGCCCATAAGGACTTTCGGATCGTGGCGAGCGTCGACGCGCTGCCACCGCACGTGACGAGCGCGTACCTCGAAGCGCACGGCAAAGCCGGCGCGGCGATCGCCGTGTCGCTGCGCGGCCGCCGCCTGCATCTCGACGTGTATCCCAAGGATCTCTCGGCGTTCGACGACGTGGAGTTTCGCAGCCTGACGCCGCTCAACATCGAGCTCGCCACCGGCCTTTCGCCCGGCATCGTCGAACGCGCCGGCGCGATCGAGCGCACGATTCATCCGCTGGACGCGAAATTCGCGGACACGCGCGAAGCCGCGCTGGCCCACGGCGTCACGTTCGGCTTGACCTTCATCCTCTATCTCTCGATCGTGATCTCGAGCCAGAGCATCATGTCGGCGGTCGCCGAAGAGAAAACCAATCGCATTGCCGAGATCTTGATCGCCACGATCGATCCCACGAATTTGCTCTACGGCAAGACGCTCGCGGCGGCCGTGATCGCGATGGCCCAGATCGCGCTGTGGGTTGGAACCGCGCTGCTCCTGCTGCCCGCCGCGGCCACCTCCCTGGCCAGCGGGGCGGGCGGCACTGGCGCGCCGGGGACGCCGCACGTGGGCGAGACGACCACGCTCCTAGCGATCCTGGACCCGGGACTGCTCGTCGCCTTCGCGATCTTCTTCATCGCGGGTTATTTGCAATACGCCACCATCTACGCCGCCGCGGGCTCGCTCGTGTCGCGGACCGAAGAGCTCGGCGCGGTGGCGACGCCCGTCATCTTGCCCGTCGTCGCCGCGTTCCTGGTCGCGCAATTCGCGCTAGTCCAGCCGGCGGCGCCGATCGTGATCGCGTGCAGCTTCGTTCCGTTCCTGTCGCCCTTCGTCATGTTCACGCGGGTGGCGATCAGCGAGGTGCCGGGCTGGCAGATCGCGCTGGCCGTCGTCATCAACGTCGCGACCGTCGCGGGCAGCTTTTGGTTGGCGGGTCGGATCTACCGCGTCGGCATGCTGCTCTTCGGCAGCCTGCCCTCGCCCAAACAGGTTTTCGCGGCGCTACGAACTTCCTGATTCGTTCGCTCGTCGGAGGAAAGAAGAAACTTACGGCTCATGTAGGCGTTATTGGGAGGAGGCTATATGGCTTTTGACACGGGCGCGTCCCCGAACCGTTGGCTGATCGCATTCGCCGGGGTGATCGTCATGATTTGCCTCGGCACCGCCTACGCGTGGAGTAACTTCACCGCTCCCGTGATCGCGGGATTCCACTGGTCCGCGACCGAGGCGAGCTTGGTCTTCGGACTCGCGATCTTCTTCATCGGCATCGGCGCCGTCATCGGAGGCCGCTGGCAGGATACCGTCGGGCCGCGCACCGTCACGATCACGGGCGCCGTGCTCTGGGGCGTCGGCGTCCTGCTCGCGGGAGTGGGACCGCACAGCGCGATCTGGTGGGATCTCACGTACGGCGTGATCGGGGGCTTCGGCAACGGCATGGCCTACATCACGCCGGTCGCGACGGTCACGAAGTGGTTTCCCGATAAGCGCGGCCTGGCCAGCGGCATGGTCGTGATGGGCTTCGGCCTCGGCGCCTTCTTCTACGGCTTCATCCTCAAGGCGATTCCGGCGTTCGTGACCGCATCCAAACACGCGAGCGCCTACGCGGACGCCCGTTCCGCCGCGATCAAAGCGGGCACGACGTTCGACGCCGCGTCCTATGCGCTGACCTCGGCCGACCTCTCGGCGCTCGCGACCGTCTTCATCGTCAGCGGCATCGTCTTCGCGGTCGTCGGCGGCCTGTGCGCGTCGCTGCTGACCAATCCGCCCGCGGGCTACACGGTTGCGGGCGCCGCGGCAGCGCGCGTGTCGCACGAAGGTTCGTACACGCCCGCGCAGGTCTTGCGCACGCCGCAGCTCTACCTGCTCTGGCTGATGCTCTTCCTCAACGTGGTGGCGGGCATTCTGGTCGTTTCGAACGCCGTTCCGATCATCCGGGAGCTCGTCTCCAAGGGCGTGACCGATCCCGACGCGATCAAGGCGCTCACCGGAACCGCGATCGGCGCGTACGCGTTCGTCGCCGTCTTCAACGGGTTGGGCCGCTTCTTCTGGGGCGCGGTTTCCGATCGCTTGGGCCGCAACATCGCGTACGCATCGATCTACGGGCTCCAGGTGCTCACGTTCTTCGCCTTACCGAACCTCCACACGGTCCCGCTCGTGCTGGTCGCGTTCGCGATCATCCTGGCCTGTTACGGCGGCGGTTTCGCGGTCATGCCGTCGTTCAACGCCGATTTCTTCGGAACGAAGTATCTGGGCCAGAATTATGGCTATATCTTGACGGCCTGGGGCGTCGGCGGCCTGGTCGGACCCACGATCGCCGGGAAGGTGAAGGACGCGACCGGCTCCTTTTCGGGTGCGCTGGTGCCGATGGCGATCGTCCTGCTGTTCGCGCTGATCCTGCCGTTCGTCACGCGCAAGCCCGCGCCCGCGGCGGGCAGCGTCGCGGCCTCGACCGCATAACATGGCCGCGGCGCTACGCGTCCGCGCGTACGTGGGCGAACGCGACCGCCATCACGGCCAGCCGCTGTATACCGCGATCGTGCACGCCGCCCACGAAGCCGGGCTTGCGGGCGCGACGGCCTTCAAGGGCATCGAAGGGTACGGGAGCCACTGGGTCGAGCACTCCGCGCGGGTGGTCGACATGTCGTCGGACCTGCCGGTCGTGGTCGAGGTGATCGACGAGCCCGCCAGCATCGAAGCCTTCTTGCCCGCGCTCACCGCGATGGTCGGCGCGGGCTTGATCACGCTCGAGCGCATCGAGGTCGTTCATCGCAGCGCGCGGAATCCGCCCGCGTGATCGATTGGCGCGCGCTCGCGGTCGTCGGGCTGGGCGCCGCACTCGGCGGCGTTCTGCGGCTCCTCGTGACCCAAGTCGTCGTCGCGCGCGCGGGCGCGGGCTACGCGCAGTACGCGACGATGTTCATCAACGTCAGCGGGTCGTTTTGCATCGGCGTCATCATCGAGATCGCGCAGACCCGCGCCGAACTCTCGCCGCTCTGGCGCTATTTCATCGCGACCGGCATCTTGGGCGGCTACACGACCTTCTCGACGTTCTCGTTCGAAGCGTTGACCCTGCTCGGCGGAGGCCTGGCCGCGAGCGCGGCGTTCTACCTCGTAGGCAGCGTCGTGCTGGGCATCGCCGCCGCCTTCTGCGGCATCGCGACGGCCCGCGCGCTCGCGCACTAATTTCTAACTAACGAACAAGCCGCCCGGCTCTCCGCGGCGGCACGCTGCGCGAACATCGCCGGAAAGAGAGCGATGACGTGGAGCAGCGGATCCGACGCGAGGCTCGCGACCGCCGTGCGAAGGCGGGCGACGTCCGCGGGACCGGGAATGTGCGCTTCGTCGTCCTGCGACTGCCCGTTAGCGGAAATTGCGGGAATTGGCGGTAGACCATCTCGCCGCCTCGCGCCGCGTCATCGCGGGGACGTCAAGCGATTCGCTTACCGCCCAGCATCACGAGCTTCGGCGCCGCGGCCAACAATGCGGGATCGGCGCTCGGGTCGCCCGCGAACGCCACGACGTCCGCGAGCAGGCCCGGCGCGAGCCGGCCGCGGTCGCTCGTGCCGAGCAGTTCGGCCGCAACGGAGGTGGCGCTCTTGAGCAGATCGAGCGGGTGCATGCCCATCGACTTCAGGAGGGCGAAATCGCGGTTGTTCTCCGCGTGCGGAAAGACGCCGGCGTCGGTGCCGTAGGCGATCTTGACGCCGGTCCCCAGGGCCCGCGCCATGCCGGCGTTGCGCAGCTCCGCGGCTTGGTGCGCCTTCTCGAGCGAATCCGCCGGGATCTTATTGGGATTTCCGGGTTGCAGGATCGAGTCGAGCGCCCAGATGGTCGGAACCAGATACGTGCCTCGCTGCTGCATGTTCGCGAGCGTCTTGCTGCCGACGCCCGTCGCGTGCTCGATCGAGTGGCAGCCGCCTTCGACCGCGAGCGCGATGCCCTTGTCGCCGTGGCAGTGTGCCGACACTTTACGACCGAACTTCGTGGCCTCGTCGACCACCGCCTGAATTTCGTCGAGGTTGAGCTGCGGGACGTCGAAGGTATCGCCGTACGAGAGCACGCCGCCCGTGGCCGTGATCTTGATCAAGTCGACGTGGCGCTTGACGTGCCGGCGCACTTGCTCCCGGAAGCCGTACGGCCCGAACGCGGTGCCGGGCTCGTAGTCGTCGTCGAGGTGCACGAAATCCGCTAAGTCGTTGCGGTCGCCGTGGCCGCCCGTGATCGAGAGCGCGGTTCCCGCCGCCAGGATGCGCGGCCCGACGATCGCGCCGCGCGCGATCGCGTCGCGCATCGCGAGATCGATGCCGGCCCCGCCGCCGACGTCGCGAATCGTCGTGAACCCGTTGGCCAGCATCGCGGTCGCGTTCTTGAGCGAGAACAGGGTCGCTTCGGCGATCGAATCGGCGACCGAGTCCGGCCGCGCCAGCGCCTCCAGGTAGCGCGACTCGACGACGCTCGCCGCGACGTGCGTGTGCGCGTCGATCAAGCCGGGCAGGAGGGTCGCGTCGCCGAAATCGAGCGTGCGCGCGCCCGTGCCGGCGTCGCCCGCACTCATTGAGACGATGCGATCCCCGCGCAGCACGAGCACGCCCGGCGAGCGCACCGCGGTCCCGTCGAAGAGCCGCGCCGCGCGCAGCACGGTGACGCTCGCCGGCGTGGTCTCGGAGGCGCGCGCGAGCCGCGGAAGGAGCGCCGCACTCGCGGTCGCCAGCACGCCGGTCAGAAACGAGCGGCGGTCGAGCAGCGCCGCGGCGCCCGCGATCGTGCGGTGCGAGAGCGGGCGATGCGGGCACCGGCAAGCGAACGGGGCGCGGTCGTTGTGGCGCTGCATGGGTTACCTCCCTGCGGACGATACGGCGCGCGCGTTCACGCGCCGCGCTATTCGGCCTTCGGCGGCATCAGCGCTTTCGCTTGGCGGCCACGAAGGCCTGGACGTCCTCGAGCGACCGCGCGTTGAGGACCTCGTCGCGCGTGATCCAGGCGCGGCGCGCCTGGCCCACCGCGTAGCCGACGTTTTCCAACTGCGCGGCCGAGTGGGCGTCGCTGTCGAGCGAGAACGTCACGCCGAAATCGCGTGCGCGGCGCGCGAGGCCGCTGGGGAGATCGAGCCGGTCCGGTTGGCCGTCGATCTCGAGCGCGGTGCCGGTCCGCGCCGCGGCGGCGAAGACGGCGTCGTAGTCGAACTCGTAGCCCGGGAAGTTCTCGACGCTGCGTCCCGTCGGGTGGCCGATGATCGAGACGTACTTGTTTTCGCACACGCGCAGCAGCCGCCGGGTCATCTCTTCGCGCGACATGTTGATCGCGCCGTGCACGCTGGCCACGACGATGTCGAGTTCCGCTAAGATGTCGTCGTCGTAATCGAGCGACCCGTCCGCATTGATGTCGACTTCGGCGGAGCAGAGCGTGCGGATGCCGTGGCGCGCGCCGAGCTCGCGCGCCTTCGCGCGCTGCTCGCGCAAGTCGCCCGGGTCGAGACCCAAGCGGCCCCGTCCCCACGAGTGATCGGAGATCGAATGGTACGCGTAGCCGCGCGCCTTGGCCGCCGCGATCATCTGTTCGAGGGTGTTCGCGCCGTCGCTCCACGTGCAGTGCATGTGAAAGTCGCCGCGTAGGTCGCCGAGATCGACGGGCCGCGGCAACGTGCCGTCGGCGGCGGCGTCGATCTCACCGACGCCCAGCCGCATCTCCGGTGCCACGTAGGCCAAGCCCAGCGCCGCGTAGACTTCCTCCTCGGTGCGGCACGTGAGGTTGACGCCGGTCGCCACGTCGAGGATCCCGTTCTCGCTGACCCGCAGGCCGCGGCGCACCGCGAGTTCGCGCAACTGGATGTTGTGTTCCCGCGAACCCGTAAAGTGTTGAAGTAAGTTACCGTAGACTTCCGCCGGCAGGACGCGCAGGTCGATCTGCAAGCCGCCCTCGAGCCAGATCGAGGCCTTGGTCACGCCTTCGGCGAGGACCGCCTGCGCCCGCTCCCAGCGCACGAAGCGCGCGATCACGTCGCCGGGCTCGCGCGAGGTGCAGACCAGGTCGATGTCGCCGACGGTCGCCTCGGCCCGGCGCAGGCTGCCCGCGAAGGCCAGGTCGGCGGCGGCCCCGCCTTCGGCGAGGTACGCGATGGCCTCCCGGGCAAGCGGCAGCGCGCGCCCGAGCGGCGTGCGCGTCCGGCGGCCCTTGTAGGCAAGGATGCCGCGCCTGATGTTCTCGAGCGACTTGGGGCCCAGCCGCGCGGTTCCGGCGAGCGCTCCCGCTTCGAGCGCCGCCTCGAGGTCGGCCAGCGACGCGATGCCCTGATCCCGGAAGAGCGCCTGCGCCGTCTTCATGCCGATGCCGGGCACGCCCAAGACCTCGATCAGGCTCGGAGGATACTGAGCCGCCAGTTCCTCGCGGTAGGCGATCTTGCCGCTCGAAATCAGCTCGGCCACGCGGCCGGCGATCGTCTTCCCGATACCCGGCAGCCTCTGGAGCTCGCCCGCGGCGATCAGCTCGGGGGCGGGCGCCGCGTTCTCCAGCGTTTCGGCGGCCCGCTCGTACGCCATGAATTTGTAGAACGGCTCGCCCGCGAACTCCATGAGCGTGCGGATTTCCTTGAGCGTGCGGGCGATCTCGGCGTTGGACGGGGGGCGCGTGCTGCGCTCGGGCGGCTCCACAAAGGACGACGATTCGTCGAATCCGTACGAAGGTCCCATGCTCCGCGTCGAGCGCCTGGATCCGCACATCTTCAATCTGCCCGTCGACAAGATGCGCGCGGGCTACTATTCCGACACGTACTTCAACCGCGCGCGCGAGATCTTGCAGCGCGACGGGCACCACCCGCGCGTCAAGATGCAAGTCTTCCAACGCAGCCGGGCCGTGCTCTGCGGCATCGACGAAGCGCTCGCCATCATCCGGCTCTGCAGCGGCGCGTACGATGCCGCCGGGGTATGGCACGACGCGTGGAACCGGCTCGACGTGCGCGCGCTGCACGACGGCGACGAGATCGCCCCCTTCGAGACGGTGATGTCGATCGAGGGCGACTACGCGGTGTTCGCGCACCTGGAGACGCTCTACCTCGGCGTGCTCTCGCGCCGCACCCGGATCGCGACCAACGCGCGCGAGATCGTGGCCGCCGCGAATGGTAAGGAAGTGTTATTTTTTCCGGCACGCTACGACCACCATCAGATGCAGACCGGCGACGGCTATGCGGCGTACATCTCCGGCGCCCTGGGCGTTTCGACGGACGCCAACGCCGAATGGTGGGGCTCGCGCGGCATGGGCACGGTGCCGCACGCGCTGATCGCCGCCTACGGCGGCGACACGGTGCTCGCCACCATGAAGTTCGCGCAGTACATCGATCCCGACGTGCACGTGATTTCCCTGGTCGACTTCGATAACGATTGCGTGGCCACGAGTTTGGCGGTCGCGCGGGCGCTCGGCACGCGGCTGTGGGGCGTGCGGCTCGACACCTCGGGGACGCTCGTCGACAAGAGCGTGATCCCGCAGATGGGCACGTTCACGCCGACCGGCGTCAACGCGCGGCTGGTGCGCAACGTGCGCGAAGCGCTCGATGCCGAGGGCTTCCCGGCGGTCAAGATCGTGGCCAGCGGCGGCTTCGACGCCGAGAAGATCCGGCGTTTCGAAGAAGAGGACGTGCCCGTCGATGCCTACGCGGTGGGCAGCGCGTTCTTCGAGGGCACGGGCCGCTTCGACTTCACGGCGGACATCGTGGCCATCGAGCGCGACGGCGCGTGGTCGGAATGTCACAAGGTCGGCCGTCCGGAGCGTCCCAATCCGCGGTTGTCGCGCGTGGCGCCGTGACCGTGCTGCGCGCGCGGGGCGCGCGCTTCGTGCGCGACGGCCGCGAGCTCGTCGCACCTTTCTCGCTCGCGCTAGCGGCCGGCGAAACGCGGACGCTCGAACTGCCCGAACCGGCGGCGGCGGGAATCGCGGCGCGCATGTGCGCCGCGATCGTCAAACCGACCGAAGGCTCGATCTACGTCGGCGAGTACGAAACCCGCCTGCAGCCGCCGCAGTGCAAACGGCTCGTCGGATTCGCCGACGGCGCGGGCTTCGACGGCGACGACCATGCCTTCCGGTGCGAGATCGGCTTTCGGGCCGACGTGTGGGGCCTGGACGCGCGCGAGGCGCAGGCGCGCGGCCGCGCCGTGCTCGACGCGCTCGGCGACGGCGACTACGCGCGCGGCGTGGCGCTCGCGCTCGTACCCGACGTCGCGCTCGTCGTGCTGGACCGGCCGCCGGGCCGGGTCGTCTCGCGCGTTCGCGCCCTGGCGCCCGCGGCCGGCATCCTACGCACGCGTTGATCCGATTCCGGGCGACGGCCGCGATCGTGCGGCGCCACATCGACCGCCGGTACGCGCTCGATTGGGCGATGCAGTTCGCCCTGATCGGCACGATCTCGTACCTGTTCGGGCGCCTCTTCACGGACGCGTTACTGATTTTCGGCATCGTCGGTTTCGTGTCCGCCGCGAGCGTCGTCGACCAGCAGCATCGGAAATTACTTCGGCGCCTGACTTTTTTCGCGGCGCCGCTGTACGGTCGCGAACTGGCGCGCGCGCACGTGATCGCGCCCGCCGCCGCCGCGCTTTCGGTTCCGCTCGGGTACCTGAGCGGCGCGGCGCTGCAGGGCCGCGCGCTGCCGGCGCCGTTCGCCGTCGCGCTGGTCCTGGCCGCGCTCGTTGCGGCGACGGTCTCACTGTCGTCCGCGTTCCGGGACGGCTACCGCGCCGCGCTCTACGTCGGGTTAGCCGGTCTCGCGGCGCTCGGCTTGGGCCTCCCGTTCGAATTGCGGCTCGCCGCCGCCGCGCAAACGAGCGCCGTGCTCGCCGCGATCGAAGGTTTCTTCGCGCTACGCGCTTTCGGCGAGACGCTCGCGCGGTACGATCCGCTGCCCGAGCGCTGAGGGCGCGCTCAAGCGGGCTGCGACACCGCCGAGGAGAGCTTCTCGAGCATCGCGCGATTGAACATCACGAGGTCGCCCGCACCGCGGGTCGTGATCCAGTGCCCGTCCTGCACGGTCGGCTGGTCGCGATAGAGGCCGCCGGCGTTGCGGATGTCGTCCTTGATCGACGCCGAACCCGTCAACGTGCGGCCGCGCGTAACTTGCGCCGAGATCAGCACGTGCGCGCCGTGGCCCACGGAGAACATCGGCTTCTTGGCGGTGTCGAACTCCTTGACGAAGCGCTGCACTTCGCGATCGCCGCGCAGGCGATCGGGCGACCAGCCGCCGGGAATCAGCAACGCGTCGAAATCCTCCGCCGTGACGTCGGCGACAACTTCTTCCGCTTTCGCGGGCTGGCCGTCGTCGAGGCCGCGTTTGCTGCGGATGCGCGTCTTGGCGCGATCGTCGATGCCGACGATCGTCACGAAGGCTCCCGCATCTTCGAGCGCGCGCCGCGGTTCGGATAATTCCACTTCTTCGAAACCGTCGCCGACCAATGCGGCGATGCGTTTCCCGTCGATCCCTGATTGCATAGCGCGGTTGCTTCCCGGACGCTCGAAGTCATACCTTGGGTCAGGTCGGCGGAGCCGACCTGACCCGCTTGGATTCAGGTCGGCGTGGCCGACCTGAATCCACTTGCTCACGGGTTCGGAGTTGCGTTGTTTTGTTAGGGCTCCAGGTTGGGGAGAGGCGCTAGATTGGCGGCGTTGCTACGAGAGCCGCTGACTTTGGTTTCGGAGCAGGTGAAGCTGGGGAGGGTGGGCTTGGTGGCGGCTATTTGGGCGAGGTATTTCTTCGCGAAGAGGGCGTAGCCGGAGTCGTTGGGGTGGAAGCCGTCGGTGTAGAAATTCGACGGGACGTACGAGTTGGGATCGCAGAGCAGATCGACGGTCGGGACGTTGAACGTCGTCGCCGCGAGCTTGTAGACGCCCTGGTCGATGCCGGTCACGGACACGGCCTGCAAGAGGTCACGTACCGAAGCGGGTAACGGCGTCAGGCCCGGCAACCCGCCCGCGGCGAACGGGATGTTCGCGAAATTCGGCAGGTCCGCAATCACGATCTTGGCTTTGCCGCCGGTCTTGGCGTTCACGCCGACCAGCAGTTGCTGGAGATCCGAGCCGAACGCGGTGACCTCGGTGTTCAGGAACGTCGTGACCTGCGCCTGGGTCGCGCCGCCGAGCGTCAGACACACCGCCGCGTTGACGAGGGCGTTGGTGTCGTTGCCGCCTGCGAAGACCGTGACGAGCGTGGAATTCGCGGGCACCTTCGGCAGCTCGTTGGTGATGAAATCGCCGGGGATCGCGTCGCTGCCGGTACGCGGCTGGCAGGGCGCGGAGCCGGACGCGGAGCCGTAGAGGTTGCCGACTTTGCGGATATCGGGGCCGAGGACCGCACCCGAGATGCCGAGATCGTCCAAGGTCACCTTCGCACCGCCGGCTTCGAGCGCGCGCGCGATGTCGGGCACGTAACCCGTGCCGGTCAGATTCAAACAGCCCGGGTCGGCCACGGTCGGCGGGTTCGCGCACGGCTTCGAAGCGCCGTAGCCGACGGCATCGCTCGCGCCGATGGCCGTATACGCGATCGGCGCCGGCGTCGCGGTGGGTTTGGGCGTCGGCGTCGCGGTCGGTGCGGTCGACGGCACCGGCGTCGGATGTTGCGCCGGCGGGAGCGTCACGTTGCTGTTGGTGCAGGCGCCCAGCGCCGCGGTGCCGGCGAGGCACAGCACGAAGGCCGCCCTGCGCATGGGGGTGAGAGTCAAAGAGTTCCTCCGGTCGCTTGCACGGCCGCGCGCAAGAGATACGTTAATTCGAGCTCGAGTTTGCCGAGCGAATCCAAGACGTCGTCGGTCATCAGAGCCTTGAGCGTCGGATTCCGTACGAACATGTCGCGTTCCGGCACGGCATGGCGCGGATTGATCTCGCGCATGTAGATGCGCGCGTCCTTGCGGACTTGCCCCGCCGGCAGGAAATACAGCGGGTCGAGGCCCAGCGCGTAGACCTCGAGCGACAACAGCGACGCGCGTTGCAGGAACTCGAGCGCCTTCAAACGCAGCGCCGCGGCGAAGCGCGCGAGTTCGGATGCCGTCACGCGTTCCGCGCCGGCGAAGATCGCGGCGATGCGCTCCGGAGTTTCGCCGGTGGCCTCCGCGAACGAACCACCCTCCGGCAGGCGTTCGTCCGCCAGCGACCGTAAGGCCGCGCCGAACGCGGCACCACCGGCCGTGCCCGTCTTTCCGTCCCAAGCGACGGCTTGCTCTCCGTTCAATTCTACCGCCTGCGATAGGAATTACGTGCCACCGAAGAGGACCAGATTCGCCAATGGTGGAGAAGACGCCCGCGGCGCGCGCGACCGAAGCGCGTAAATCGCGCCACCTCGATATCTGCCTCGAAGACGACGTCGCATCGCATCTCGATGCGGGCTTCTCACGAGTGCGCTTGCGTCACGAAGCGTTGCCGGAGTGCGCGCTCGAAGATATCGACACGTCGATCGAGCTCTTCGGCCGCAGGCTCAGCGCCCCGCTGTTGATCTCCTCGATGACCGGCGGCACGGAGCGCGCGCGGACGATCAACCACAACCTGGCCGTCGCCGCCGAACGCGCCGGCGTGGCGCTGGGCCTGGGCAGCCAGCGTGCCGCGCTCGAGGATCCCGCGCTGCTCGAGACGTATCGCGTGCGCGACGTCGCTCCGCGGGTCGTGCTCTTCGCGAACCTCGGCGCCGTACAGTTCAACTACGGCGTGACGGTCGACGACGCGTGCCGCGTCGTGGAGAGCATCGCCGCGGACGGCCTCTACCTCCACCTCAACCCGCTGCAGGAAGCGCTCCAACCGCGCGGCGACACGAACTTCCGAAACCTCTTGCCGCGCATCGGCGCGCTGTGCCGCGCGCTCGACGTCCCGGTCATCGCCAAGAGCGTGGGCTCGGGCATCTCGGTGCGCACGGCGGCGCGCTTGCTCGACGCCGGCGTCTCCGCGATCGACGTGGCGGGCGCCGGCGGGACCTCCTGGGCTCGCGTCGAGGGCCGCCGCGCGGGCGACCCGGCGCGCGAGGCGCTGGCCGAAACGTTCGCCGCTTGGGGTTATCCGACCGCCGAGGCGACCGCCGCGCTGCGCGACGCCTTCCCGCACGCGGTCATCTTCGCGAGCGGCGGTATCCGCACGGGCGTCGACGTCGCCAAGGCGATCGCGCTCGGCGCCGATCTCGCCGGCGCGGGGCTGCCGTTCCTCGAGCCCGCCACGCGCTCGGCCGAGGCCGTCTCGGCGGCGGTCGACTTGATCTTGGCGGGGTTGCGGATCGCGATCTTCGCGAGCGGCTGCCGCCGCCCGAGCGACCTGCCCGGCGCGCTCTACGAGCGGGGTTCGGACCAGACTTTGATCGTCGAACCCTCGACCTGAACCTCGAACACGTCGACGGTCGTGAATCCACCGAGGGTCATTCGCCCGTCGCGCACGTCGAAGCACCAGGCGTGCCACGGACAGGTGACGACGCTGCCCTCGATCCAGCCGTCCGCGAGCGGCCCGCCTTGATGCGGACACGCGTTTTCGATCGCATGGAAGGCGCCGGCCACGTTGAACACCGCGATCTCGTAATCGCCGACGACGTACGCTCTGGCTTGGCCCGGGGGGATGTCGGCAACCGTCGCGACGGGAACGAAACTCGGCATAGCGACACCCCCCGTTCGCCATCCCGAAGGCGGTTCTCATGCTCTCCGACTATCGAAACTGGCTCGAAGCCGAGCTGAAGCTGCTCGGCAACGCCAGCCATCATGCCTACTCGTTCGGCCAGGCCAACATGGCCAAACGCGCGCTCGAGCGGCTCGACGAGGAACTCGCCGGCCGCGTCGCGTTGCTCCTCGAAAGCGCCGAGGCAACGGCCGTCCTGACCGCGCTCGAAATGCTCTCCGAACGCGAGACCGCGCTCGATCCGGCGCTCGCGGCGCTGCGCGAGCGGCTGAAGACGGCGCCGGCGGCCCGGGCCACGTAACGCCGCCTCGCATTGCGCCGGCGGACCGGGTTTGGTATGATTCGCCGGTCGCCGGCCCGGAGACCGCCTCGCGCGGATCGCCTCTGGAGCCGAAGCGAGACGATCCTTGAACGAGGAGCCTTCGAACATGCCCCTGACCAAAGAACAGAAACAGGAACTCGCCGTCAAGTACGGCCGTAGCGCGGGCGATACCGGCTCGGCCGACGTACAAGTCGCCGTGTTGACCGCCTCGATCAACCAGCTGACCGAGCACCTGCGCGTCCACAAGAAGGACCACCATAGCCGTCGCGGCCTGCTGATGCAGGTCGGCCAGCGCCGGCGCCTGCTCGGTTACCTGCAGAAGAAAGATCTCGAGCGGTACCGCAAGCTGATCGCGGACCTCGGCCTGCGCCGCTGACCGACGGCGAGCTGGCCGCGCTACGCGCGGCTTGCCCGCGGGCGCTCACGCATCACCTCCGGCGCCCGCCGCGGGCCGTCCTCGACGAGCTGGCGGCAGCGACGCCGCTCGAGCTCGCGGCTGACGTGTACGGCAACGGCGACGCGCTCGCAGCCTTCGAGGCCACCGTCGCGGCGGAGCTCGGTAAGGCAGCCGCCGTCTTCATGCCCAGCGGCACGATGGCGCAGCAGATCGCCCTGCGCGTTTGGGCCGAACGCACGGGCCGCCGCGCGGTCGCGTTCCACCCGACGTGTCACCTCGAGATCCACGAAGCCAAGGGCTACGCGTTCCTCCACGGGCTGCGGGCCCTGACCTGCGGTGCGCCGGGAAGCCTGATGACCCTCGCCGATTTCGAAGCCGTCCACGATCCGCTCGCGGCCTTGCTGATCGAGCTTCCGCAGCGCGAGATCGGGGGCCGCCTCCCGGCGTGGGACGAGCTCGAGGCGCTGTGCGCCGCGGCCCGGGCACGGGGTGCCAAGCTCCATCTCGACGGCGCGCGCCTGTGGGAGGCGGCGCCTCACTACGAGCGCACGCACGCGGAGATCGCAGCGCTTTTCGACAGCGTGTACGTGTCGTTCTACAAGGGGCTCGGCGCGATCGCGGGCGCGATGCTGGCCGGCGACGCGGAGACGATCGCGCAAGCGCGGGTCTGGCAGCACCGGCACGGGGGACGGCTGGTCGCGCTCTATCCGCTGTGGCTTTCCGCGCAGCTCGGGTTCGAACGAAACCTCGCGAAGATGGGCGCGTATCGCCAGCGCGCCGTCGAGATCGCCGCCCGGTTGGCGAACATCGACGGGCTCGAGATCGTTCCGGAGCCGCCGCAGACCAACATGTTCCACGTCTTTCTGCGCGGCGAGCGGGCCGAACTCGAAAGGCGCGCGCACGAATTCGCCCGCGCGACCGGAACGTTCGTGTTCGCGCGCCTCGCACCGACCGTCCAACCCCAGGTGCAGAAGTGGGAGTTCGTGGTGGGCGATGCGACGCTGTCGCTGAGCGTCGACGACGTCGTCGCTCCCGTGCGCGCGCTGGTCGCATGACGGCACGCACGGCTCACGGGGCGGGGGAGGATGGACGGGGCCGGGAAGTCAACCACGAGCCTCACTCACCCCGAGAACGCGGTTGCGACGGGTCGACGCGAACCCGGGTCGCTTCCGCTGCGCCTGCACGGTTCGTCTCGGTGGACCATCGCCGTCGACGAGGTAGCCGGTGGGAGACCGCCCAGTGTCCCTGATCGAGTCCAATCATTCGAGCGATAGCGGCACGGCATTCGTCGCCGTCGGCTTGCCTATCTACAACGAGGAGCAGAATCTCTCGGCGCTGCTCGACCTCCTGATCGGGGAGACCTACGTCCACGAGATCGTCGCGGTCGACGACGGCAGCAGCGACGCCTCACCGCAGATCCTGCAATCGTACGCGGCGCGTTCGCCGAAAGTACGGCCGATTCGCACGGGGGGCCGGAACGGTCAGCTGGCCGCTTGGATCACGGCGGCCAAGAGCGTCGAAACGCCGGTCATCGCGTTCGTCGATGCGGACGCGCGGCCCGCGCCCGGGGCGATCCGTTCGCTCGCGGAACGAATCGTTTCCGATCCGGCGTGCGTGATCGCGAGCGGGCGCGTGATGCCCACCGATTGCACGGGTTTTCCGGCTAGCCGGTTCCGCGGTGAGGCGGTCCATCGCATCCGCCTGCTCGGCTATCCCCGCGATACGATGATCGGACGATTTTTCGCGGTGCGCCGCGAGTGGTTCTTGGAATCGGCGACCCGTGCCGACATCATCGCGAACGACGCCTACTTAGGCTGTCTCGCCGCACGCCAGCAGCGCGTCAGCCGCTACGTGCCCGAAGCGGTGTGCTACTACACGGAGGCCAGCGTCTCGCACGATTTCGCCGCGCAGCGGCAGCGCGCCGACGCGGGCTACCGCCAGTTGCGCGAGATGGGTCTGCTCGAGCGCGGTTACGAACCGAAAGCGGCGGATTACGCGAAGCTGCTCTCGACGGCGGCGCTGCGGGATCCGGTGGCGGCCGCGAGCTGGTTCGTCGAACAAGTCAAGGCGAAGTTCCGCCGCGCGTATTCGACCGGTGGCGGTCACAACGGGATCTGGGAGACGCAAGCGAGTACGAAGCGGCGCCTCACGCTCTGAGCTTGCGTTCTCCGTCGCCGCGAGACCGGCTTCCGAAGATCGTGCTCGCTTCTCGCTGCGATCCCGCGCGCAGCGCCGGCGGAATCGAAGCCTTCATCGCCGAGCTCGCGCCGCGGTTGCGGGAGCTGCACCCCGAGTGGAACGTGACGCCGATCTACGCGTTCGTGCGGGCCCACGGCTGGAACAAGATTCCGTTCCTGTGCGACGTCGTCGCGGGCGTGCGGCTGTGGCGGCTTGCACGCAGCGCCGACGTCGTCATCGTCAACGGTGCGGAATACGTCTGGTTGATGGCGTTCGATCCGGCGTTCCGTTCGAAGACGTTGGTGGTATGGCACGGAACGCGGGCCTTCGAAATACCGGCCTTGACGCCCAAGATGAGCCTTCCGGTATCGATCTATTGGACGCTCGAGCGCTGGTTACAGGGATTCGCGTTTCGATTCGCACGGCACGTCGCGGTCGCGCCGTCGGTCGTCGACGAGATACGCACCACGTACCGGCGCGCGCCTGCGATCAAAGTCGTCATCAACGGAGCGCCCAGCCTCGCCGCGGCGCCCGATCTCGCGGCGCGCGGAAACGCGTTCGTCGTCGTCTGGAGCGGAACGAACGCGTATAAGAAGGGTCTCGACCTCGCGGTCGCCGCGTGCCGCGAGGCCCGCATTCGCATTCCCCAACTCGAGCTGCACGTTTTCGGCATGCCGCGCGACCCCGCCCTCGATGCCGAGTGGATCGCATGGCACGGATTGCAGCCGCGGCCGGTTGCGCTGGCGGCGGTCGCAGGCGCCGATGCGTATCTCGCGACCACGCGATACGAGGCGTGCAGTATCGCCGTTCTCGAAGCGTTGGCGCTCGGTACGCCGATCGTGGGCTCGCCCGCGATCGCGTGGATGCTCGACGAAGTCGGCATCGCCGTCGCCGATTACGCTCCGCGCTCGTTCGCCGCAGCGCTTGCGACGCTTCCCTCGCAGACGCAATCGCGCTCCGAACGGATCGCGCGCGCGCGCTCGACGCTCGCGCGCTTCGACTGGAACGACGCGGCCAAGGCCTACGCCGGCACGATCCAGGACGTCCTAGCGGCCGCGTCAAACCGGTCGTCACATGCTTGACGGCCTGCGGCGAACCGCGAAGAGGTTCAGACGCCGATACTTGGTCGGAATATTTTTTTCGATTGCGGTCGTAGCGTATGCGGCGGTGCTGGTGCGTTCGCTCGGCGCCGCCGCAGCGTACAAGAACGCTACCGCGTCGATCGTCCTCACGGAACCCGACGTCACGGCCGAGTACATCGCAACGATCGATTCCGGCACGCACGAGCTCGCCTTCGGGCCGCCGCACGGCCACGCGGGCTTCCCCAGCATCGATTATATCGTTCCGCTCGGCCAGTCGGCGCATCTGCTGCGACCCGAATTCCACCGCCCACGGCAACTGGTTCTGTTGGTGCGGCGTGCCGACGGCATGCCGAAGCGCTCGGTAACCAACGTCTATCTCGACGGCAGACGCGTCGGCGAATGCGGCATCGGCAGCGACGTGGACCAGACGCCGTGCACGATCGATCTCGACCAGTCGCAGGCTCCGGCCGCGGACGCCTGGCACATTCGTCTCGAGGATCCGCTGGGAGGCATGATCGTCACGCGCGTCGTCATCGTCATCGGCCGTTAGCGTGAAACGCATCGGGTTCACGGACAGCCGCGCCGCGGCAAGCGTAGCGGCGCTGATCGCGGTCGCGCTCGTGGCGATCGCTTCGATCCTGCTCTTGCGCTACCAGCACGAGAGCGCCGGTGCCGCGGCGAACGAACGCAGCCACCTTCTCGAACGTTTCGGAAGCGCGGCGACGGACTCGGTCAACGCCGTGCCGGACCCGTCGTGGAACACGCTGGAACTCGGCACGTCCGCTACCGCGCTCGGCGTCGCCGTGCCGAGCGAGCCGACCGCGACTGCCTCGGCGCGCTGGGATATGAACGACTACGAGTTCGGTCATCTCTTTGCGTCGAACCCCGCCTGCTCGATGTCGCTCTTCGCACTGGCCGAAGACCCCGTCCCGACGGGCACTCCCGCGACGATCCAAATATTGCTCAACGGGCGCCCGGCCGAAACGCTCCAAGTCAGCGGCGGTAAGGCGATTCCGGGAGCCGTTCGTTACGAACATGCCGTATCGACGCAACCGATTTTCCTCGGGCCGCTCTTCCAACCGTCGGGCCACCTCGTGCCCGTGCCCTGGAACGCGTGCGCCGAACAGCACTGGCGAATAGAAATCCGCGTCAGTCACGTCCGCTGGAAGGTGGGACGCGTGGGCGTGATCGCGCGCTACACCCTGCCGCGGCCGGAGCTGAAGGGCCCCAATGCGGCGCTCGCGGTGCTGGGCTGCGTCGTCGTCGCGGGCCTGGCGGCCGCTTTCTTCGCGCTCTTCCAACTCCTGTTCCGGCGTTACGGGCCGTTCTCCGCGATCGCGGCTCTGATCGTCACGCTCGGCGCGACGCTCACCCACGATCAATGGGACTTCCCCGTCTGGGTTCGTTACGTCGACTTACTGGCCTTCGGGCACGGCAACCCCGTCACCATGACGGCCGGATCGCCGTTCTGGGCATATTTGACCAGCGTCCTCGCCCCGGTAGCGATCGCGGCGTACGGGTATTTCAACTATGGGAGCGACGAAGTCACGGCGCTCTTCCTGAAGCTGAGCATGGCGCTCGCCTGCTGCTTCACCGCGTACATGATCTCGCGAGCGGCCAACGTGCGGGTCCGGCGCATGGTCTTCCTCTTCGCGCTCGTCTCCCCGGTCGCACTCTACGGATTGGCCGGCGGTTACCGCGAAGTGTGGTCGGCCTTCTTCGCGGTCGGCGGCATCCTCTCGAGCCTGCGCCGGCGGTACATTCTCGCATCGGTGCTGTTCGCGGCCGCGGGGACGATTTCCGAGTCGCTCCTGCCCTTGAGCCTGTTGCCCGCCGCGACGATCTTCCTGAATTGGCGCAACGGTTCGCGCACCGTCGTCCACGCGTTGGCGTGCATCGTCGTCGCCTTCGGACTCGTCTCCGTCCCGTGGCTGACCTTTCCGCACGATCAGATCGCCGGTGCCATCACGTTCCGCACCGGCAGCTATCGCTTCGGCGGCGCTTCCTGGCAAAGCGTCGCGGAAAGCTACGGGATGTCGTTACAGTTCGTGAAGGACCACGGACTGCTGGTCAACGTCGTGTCCTACACGCTCTTGGCGCTCGGATTCTTCCGCAAATACATCTTGCTCGTACGCGACGCGGCCGGCTCGCAGGCCGACCGCGAGCGAAACGTCCTGTACGTTTTCTTGGGTCTGGAGTTTGCGTTCTTTCTCTGTTACACGGGCGTGGATCCCAACACGTGGTACGGTCTCGGTGCCGTCGTCTTCATCGTGCTCAACGTCACCGATCCGTTCAATCCCTTCCCGCTCGTACTGAGCCTGGTCTGCGGTCTTACCTTTTATTCGATCGCAGGCTTGGGCGACTTCGTCAACTGGACGTATCTCTGGCCGGTCGACCTCGGACTCTTGGGCATTCTCGGACATCCGATGTACGTCTTCATCGGCCTCGCCAACCTGCTGATCCTGGGAGGCTGGGTCGCGGCGTTGCGCGGAGATTTTCGAACTCTCTTCGGGAACCGCTCGCTCGCGTTATTGGCGGCTTTCGGCGCGACCTGCGTGGCGGTCACGATCTTCCAATTTCCTGAAGACACGGCGTTCTGCTTGGCATTCGCCGGCTTCATGGCTTGCGGAATCTACTCCACCACGCGGATCCTGCAGCGACGCGGCGGCGCGCTCGGAATTCCGAATTTGCAATACCTGACGATCGCCCTCGGCCTTTTCGGGGCGTACACCCTGTTCGCTCAGGGGTTGCCCACGCAGAGCCTCGTAGCGCTCGCGCTCGCACTGATCGTGCTCGGCGGCAGGATCGGGCTGGCCGACATCGTCCCGGTGGTGGGCACGTTTTGGTTGATTTCGATCGAGCCCGGTACCGGCTGGCTATCGGTTGCGGGCTATCTCGTATTGGCCGCGGTCTTGCTCGCGGCGCTCTGGAGCGCGCATCGTGGGACGCTGCGGCGCTACATTCGCCGTCCCAAGTTGGGGTTCACGCGGGTGACCATTCAATGGGAATCCGCGAGCCGCGCCGGCGCGGAAAACAATCACGCTCACACGCACGCTCACGCTCGCGATGTCCCCGAACTGCCTGCCGAAACGAAAGTGGTACGTTAGCGCTGGCGTCTTCGCGCTCACCGGATCGGCTCCGGCGTGCGCGCTCGCTGCCGGTAGCGCACGGCAACCGGCCGCCGCTGACGGAGACCGAAGGCGAGAAACGCGCCCACGATGACCGCGGTCGCGCCGATTTCCGCGCCCGCGGTCGCGAGCGCGCCCGCCTCGATGAGGTATAGCGGCCGGGCAGCGTCGCGCGCCGGCACGAACCACCCGTTGACGATGCCGTCCACCCGGACGTGCGGGAGCGCCGCGTCGCCCAGGAACGCGAACCACAAATCGTTGTACGCGACGTTGTAGCGCAGGAACGTCGCCGGCCCGCTCGGGAGCGTGGCGACCGCGAACCATGCCGTATACGCGTGGAAATCGACACCACTCGCCGGCCGAGCCGGAGGATTGAGCGGTAAACGGGGGGGCGAGCCCTGCAACGCGACGACGCAGAGGCCCTCACAGCGAACGGCGCTCACGTCGGAGGGGACGGCGACCCAGACGTAGCCGCGCGTGGTGCCACTCACCGTTCGACCATCCGCGGCAGCGAGCCGGCCGCGTACGTACACGAGCGCCCCGAGTCCGGGTCGTACGCCGAGCCACGCGTTGTGGTTGACCGTCAACGCGCCGCCGAACGGCTGACTGAGGGACGGATCGGTGAGAAACGCTAAGCGAGCGTCGACCCAGCCCTCTCGCGCATCCACGAAGCGTTTGGGCGAAGGCACGCTCAGCGTTGCGCCGTACGAGCGCCACGTCGCCGGAACGCCCGCCCCGCGCGCGTTGCGCGCGTCGCCGAAGAAGACGTTTCCCGCACCGAAATTCGTATCGAGGGTTCCGACCGCAGGGAAGCCCGAGAGCGACAATTCGGGCAGCGGCGCGATGCACCTCGACGCCGGCCGCGCCGCTCGGGCGGGCTTCGCGGAGACGACCAGTGCGACTTGGCTCTTGATGACGCGCGCGTTGCTCGAGAGCCAGGGGCGTTCGACGATACACGAGACGCTGAGCGCCGCGAGGCCGCGCGTATCGCCGTCGAGCGCGTACGATTCCAGCGCCGACACGGCCGGATAGAGCGGGAAGAATTCGTTGAGCGGCGTCACGTTGTCCGCGCGCGAATAGCCGTCGGGGTCGATTCCCGACCCGCGCCCGTGAAAGTTCATCGGCTGAAAGGCCGGGAAGAGCGCGAAGCGCGTGTTCGGCGGACTGAGGATCGGCGCGCGCGGTACGTCGCCGGCCGGGACCCAAAACGTTTGGGGAGGTCGCGCGATCCAGCCCGCCAGCAAACAGGCTGAGGCCGGCAACCAAATCCAGCCGGCCGGCGGCACGCGGCGCGCGAGCGCCGCGCACAGCGCGACGTAGCCCGCCGCGGCGAGCCCGAGCAAGTCGTACAGTTCGCGGAAGAGCCCCGTTTCGGGGACGTTCGTGAAGGCAAACCGAACCAGATCGGCCCACGGCGCGTGCGTTCCGAACGAAGCCAGCAGCGCGGCGGCCGTCGCGAGCGGAAGCAGGATCCACTTCCGGTCGAGCGCGACGACGGTGGCGCAACCGAGCGCAGCCAGGGCGAAGATCGTCCACATGCCGAACGCTGCGAGCCCCGCGAACGACGCCGCGTACTCGGTCGAGTAGCCGTTGAGGACCAAGGCTTGGGCGGGCTGGATCGACTGCGAATTCTCCCACGCCAGCGTGAGCGGCGTCGCGAGCAGCGAACTGCGGTTGACCATGACCCCGACGATCACCGGGACGGCGAGCGCGCCCCAGGTCAGCAGCGTCAGCCGCCGGCCGCGCGTCGCCGCATACCACATGGCCGGCAGAAAGCACACGGCGAAGAACTGCGTTTGCGGAGCGATCAAGAGCCCGCAGCACATCATGCGAAGTTGATTGCGCGCGGGCGAAACGAACTCGCGCAGGAGCAAGATCGTGCCGCCGTAGCTCAGGAGCATCGCGGTGTGCCCGGCCACGAGCTTCGTGTAGACCCACGGGTTGAACACGACGAACACCGCACCGGCTATTTGAGCCGCGGTCGAGCCGGTGAACGCGCGCACGCACGACTGGGCGCTCCACGCGCAGACGAACCCGATCCCCCCGAGAATCAAGAGGTTCGCGAGGTCGGGACCGGCGAGCGTCTGCAGCAGCGTCATCACGGGCAGCAGGATGAACGACGACGGCGCACCGATCGGAGCGCCCATGCCGGAGGGATCCCAGCCAAGGACGCTGCCCATGACGACCGCGAGGCTGCGATAGGGCGGATACCAATCGTGGCGCAGGAGCGGCGCCCCTCCCGCACAGCAAGCGGCGAATCCGGCCGCGCAGGCAACGCTGACGGCCAATTCAACCGCGCGTCTTCGCGCCGGCTGGGCCACGGTACTTTGCACCATACCCCGTTCGCCGGGCGGCGGCTGCCAATCCCGTCGGCTTCGTACGCGTACTCGTTCTCGTACACGTACCAAGAGGGGAACGCCGCGAATGCGCCTTACGTTACCCGAATATGTTGCCTGAGCGTCGCAAACTCTCGATTCGCTACTACGCCGGACTCTGCATGTTCGCGCTTGCCGCGGCGAGTTCGCGCACGGCGGCCGCCCCGGCGCCGGATCGGGTCGAGACCGTCAAGTCGTCGCTGCAGTCGCAGCGCAGCGCCCTCGAAACTCGCGATAGCAGCGGAGCGAACGCCGACGCGCGCGACCTGGCCGATGCTGCGCTGCTCATCCTGCTTACCGGCGGGAACGAAGCGGACGCCGAGCGAGATCTGAGCGAAGCGTTCTCAACGGAGGACACGAACGCAGGCAGCCCCACGTATGGAGCGATACGCTGGCGAATTCATGATCCCGCGGTCACGGACGCCAATGCGATCGAGTTCAGCGCGCAAGCGCTCGGACCGATCCTGAATCAGAAGGAACATCCGCTCTCGCAACAGTTCCTCGATTCGTTTCGTCCGCGAATCGCGCTCGCCGTGGAAGGCGTGCGGAATCATCGCGTTCCGGTCACCTATACCAACATTTTTCTCATGAAGACCGTCAACCTGATCTTGATCGGTCAATACCTCAAAGACGCCGGGGTCGTGCGTGAAGGCGAAGCGGATCTCGACGCGTGGATCGATTACACGCGCCGCTACGGGATCCACGAATTCGACAGCCCGATCTACTACTCGACGGATCTCGATTCGCTGGTCGAAGGCTATCGCTACGCGGCCGATCCCGGCGACCATAAGAAGTTCGCTGCGGCTTTAGAATATTTCTGGACGGACATCGCCGCCAATTTCTTCGAAGGCGGACATCGCATCTCGGGGCCCTACAGCCGCGACTACGACTTCATCGGCGGGCTCGGCGACCTCAACGTGTGGCTGGCGGACGTCGGTTGGGACAAGGGCTTCACGAAGGTTCCCAATCTCGGCGGCGTGTTTTCTTACGACAACCTCCGGCCCGGAGGATACGCGCCGCAACAGAGCATCGACGAGCTCGCCAAGAGCGGCACGCGCGAGGTGACCTCGAGTTGGGACGACGTGCCGACGCACGAGCGGATGGATTGGGTCGCGCAAAACGTCGCTATCGGCTGCACGAGCGGATCGTACTCGAACGAGGACAAGCTCTTTGCCGCGACGTTCGCCGGTCCGTCGAGCAGCACGCAGATCAGCATCGTGCCGGACTACCAGAACGCACCGTACGGGGCGCACACGGGCGGCCATAAGCCGGCGCACTTGCCGCCCTGGATGGGCTGCGTGGAGCGTGGCGGCGCGGCGCTGGTGACCTTGGACATCAACCCCGCGATCAAACCCGGACCTGGGGGCGTGAGCACGAGCGTGCTCCTCCCGGCGGACGCGGCCATCGCGGTGGACGGCTCGCCCGTCACCCCGGTCGAAGGCGGCGTTCCCGTTGCCGCGAACGCGACGATCTCCGCGACCGTCGGTCAGGCGACGGTGGCCTTCAAGCTCTGCCAGAGCCAATCGCTCAACGGCGTCCCGCCGACGCTCTCGCTCGTGACCGACGGTCCCGCGCTCGCGCGACATACGGTCTGGCTGAAGATCTCACATTTGCAGCCGATGGAACGCACCACCGAGCGGCACCTCCGTCTCTCGTTTCTCTTCTTCGCGCAGGATAGTGGATCCGCGGCGGCCGCCACGCAAGACGTCCAGCACACCGTCGTGGACGAAAGCATCCGCGGGCAAGTGTGGGACGCGGTCGCGCATCTCCCGGGGTTTCCGCTCGAAATCCAGCGCTCCGCCACCGATCAGCGCGTGATCTTCGCCGAATTGATCAACGGTAAGCCGGTAACTCGCGACACGTTGGCCGTCAACGGCAAGGACCTCGCGGGTCCGATCTGGGCCAAGCTGTAGCGGCCCGGAGGCGGCCTTCCGCGGCGCGTCGCGCGCCAGGACAAAAGTCGTTCGAGTGAGCTCGGCCCGTTCGAGCAAAGCGATGCGCGCAGAGGCAGCTCATGCGAATTCCGCGAACGACCCTGCTTAGTTTATCGCGCGGGAGGGAATTTTTGAAACTCGAGAAGCTGCAGGCGACGTGGAACAACCTCGGCCGGATCGACCCGATGTGGGCCGTGCTCAGCGATCCGACCAAGCTTGGCCACAAATGGAGCGAGGACGAATTCTTCGCGACCGGCCGGCAGGAAGTCGGCACGCTCATGCAGTCGCTCGAAGCCCGTTTGCCGCTAGCTCAACGCCGCCGCGCGCTCGATTTCGGCTGCGGCCTGGGGCGCCTCGTCCGCGCCTTCGCAGCGTATTTCGATGAGGTGGTCGGGATCGACATCTCACCGTCGATGATCGAGCAAGCCGGCAAGCTCAACGCCGACATCGCTAACTGCTCGTGGGTTCTCAACGGCGAGGACGACCTTCGGGTTTTCCCCGACGACCACTTCGATCTCACGCACACGGACATCGTGTTGCAGCACATGAATCCGGCCTTCGCCAAGCGCTATATCGCCGAGTTCGTTCGCATCACCGCGCCGGGCGGCACGATCGTCTTTCAGCTTCCCGACGTGCGCCCGACGAGTCTCGTCAAGCGATTCCGCTTTGCGGTCGCCCCCTTCTTGCCCCTGATTCCCAAGGCGATCCTGCGGCCCTATCTACGCAAACATTACCCCAACGCGCCCGACGACATCCTCGTCCAGTTACCGGACACGTTCATGGAGATGCACGGCGAACGTAAAGACAAGGTCGTTGCGATGATGGAGCGGCTCGGTGCGCCGGTTCAATTCGTCGATGAGGAACCGGGTGAAGGCTGGGTCACGTATCGCTACTTCGCCCGCAAGCGAGCGTAGCAGCAAAAAACTGCCACGCCCGCTCAGGAGCTCGTGGCTCAGACGCGGGGAGGCGCGGCCGGCACCCGGCAGAACTTCGGTTTGTGGTACACGTACGGCGGCTCGCGTTGTTGCAACTCGAGGATCCGCGAGCGCGATAGCGCGGACGGGCGCGTCGCGCCGGCCGACGGCAAACCGAATGCGTACACGCGGCCGGACTCGTCCGCCTGGAACAGGCCGCTCGGTACGATAACGGGCGAGCCGTACGAATATCCGATCAAGGGATAACTCCACAAGACCGCACCCGTCACGGGGTCGAGCGCCGACATGTTCCGGTCGAGCGGCGTGAACGCGAGATCGGGCGTTACGGCGACGTATCCGATCACGGGCGACGCCCGCGTGAGGATCTGCCAGCGAGCCGATCCGTCGAGGCGCAACCCGAAGAGGTGCCCGCCGGGATTCGCACAGTTACAGTGGTCGGGATCGCGAACGAAGCCGGCCGGCACGATAAGCGTTCCGGTCGCCGCCGGACCGGGGAACCAGGACGGCGTTCCGAATCCGCCGGAGCCGTCCGGCGCGCCCAAGAACTTCTTCCAAATGACGTTTCCGGACGTGACGTCGACGCGGTACGCGTAACCGTTCTTGCCCATCGCAAAGCCCGAATCGCCTTGCCGCAGCACGGTTCCCCCGATGTCGTCATCGGTTAGCGGGTCGGCCGTGTTGACGTACCAGGTCGGATCGATCGCACCGGGCGTCAAGGCGGTGATGGAATTGGCGGTTTGCGGCGAGCGCACGCAGGTGTTGCCGGTACCGTAGGTAAGACGCGCCCCGTCGTACGAGATCGAGGACCAGACGCCGCCGCCGTCCGGACTGCCGAGCGGCGGATCCACGAGCACCGGCGAGCCGACCAGAGCCCCCGTGTTTTCGTCGAGCGCATAGATGCCGCCGGCGCGGCACATCGGCGGATCGCCGATCGCGACGGGAACGTAGATGATGCCGTTGACCGCGACCGGCGAGCCGTGCACGCCGCCGGGTAGTTTCGTGATCCAGAGCTGGTGGCCGGTCTTCGGGTCGAGGGCCACGAAATAATAGTTGGGATCCGCGACGCCTCCGTTTTGAAACGACGCGACGAACAGCTTGCCGTCGTAGAGCGCCGGCGTCATCTTCGTGATATCCGAATCCGGAATCACGTAGGGCTGGGCCCACAGCGGCTTGCCGGTCGTCGCGTCGAGCGCGTTGACCACACCGCTCAAATCGACGACGTAGACGACGCCGTTGACGACGATGGGGCTCGCATTGAAGCCGGCCTTCGGAGTCACGCCTGCAGCCGGATACATCCATTTCAACTGCAGCGTCGATACGTTCGCTTTCGTAATGCCCGTCGGTAGCGTTTCGTAACTTTGGCGCTGAACGTCGCGGGCGAACGTCACCCAGTCGTCACCGCCGGCCGGACTCGATGGCGGCGGTTCCGCCGCGTTTCCGCCGGCCGGCGCGCCCGCGCGGCCGGCAACGGCGAACTCGAGTGGCCGCCGCAGCCTGCGAGCAATAACGCCAAGGCCAACCCGACGATAGCAGAACGCATATCTGAGTTGAACTCCGTTTCGGTTCGACAGTATAACAGAAACCGGCGCGCAGAGCGGCCGGTTTTCGGCTTTTTGACCAGCGTTGCGCCGGGACCTGTTGCACCGGAACGCTCTGGCCGCGAGCGCCCGAAGGCCGGCGCGACCGTCTCGTCCGAAGCGGCGAAACGGTCGCCGTACGGCAGCCCCGGGCTACACGGCCACGGGGCGAAGCCGTACGTGCGCGCTCAGGTTCGGCGAACCGGAACCTTGCAGAACTTCGGCTTGCGGTACGGGTGGGGCGGCTCGCGCTGTTGCAGCTGGAGGATCTGCGAGCTCGATAGCGCGGACGAAGACCGCGCACCCGACGACGGCAACCCGAACGCATACACGCGTCCCGACTCGTCGGCTTGGAAGAGCCCGCTCGGTACGATGACCGGTGACGCGTACGAATAGCCGACCAACGGGGAACTCCACAGGACCTTGCCCGACACGGGATCCAGCGCCGCCATCTTCGTGTCCAGGGGCGTGAACGCGAGATCCGGCGTCAACGCAACATATCCGACCACCGGCGACGCCGTCAGGATCTGCCAGCGGGCCGTCCCGTCGAGCCGCAAACCGAACAGGTGCCCGCCCGCGTTCGCGCAGTTACACGTATCGGGATCCTTGATGAAGCCGGCCGGTACGATCAGCGTACCCGTCGCCGCCTGACCCGGGAACCACGACGGCGTGCCGAATCCGCCCGCACCGTCCGGCGCGCCCAAGAACTTCTTCCAGATAATACTTCCCGTGGTAACGTCGACGCGATACACGTAGCCGTTCTTGGCCATCGCGAAGCCGGAATCGCCTTGCCGTACGATGGTCCCGCCGACGTCGTCGTCGGTCAGCGGGTCGGCCGTGTTGATGTTCCAAAGCGGGTTGCTCGCGCCGGGCGTCAAGGCGGTGATCGAGTTGGCCGTCTGCGGCGAGCGCACGCAGGTATTGCCCGTCCCGTAGAAGAGATGCGCGCCGTCGTACGATATCGCGGACCAAACGCCGCCGCCGTCCGGGCTCCCCTGCGGAGGATCGACGAGCAACGGCGAACCGACCGGTGCTCCCGTATTCTCGTTGAGCGCATAGATGCCGCCGGGGTGGCATTCCGGAGGATCGCCGACGGCTACCGGAACGTAGACGATGCCGTTGACGGCGACCGGCGAACCGTGCACGCCGCCGGGCAGCTTCGTGATCCAGAGCTGCTGACCGTTCTGCGGATTGAGCGCCGCAAAATAATAGTTCGTGTCCGAGACACCGTTGTCTTGATACGACGCGACGAACAGCTTGCCGTCGTAGAGCGCCGGCGTCATCTTCGTGATGTCGGAATCCGGTAGCACATACGGCTGCGCCCACAGCGGTTTGCCGGTCTGCGCGCTCAGCGCGTTGACCGCGCCGCTTTCGTCGACGACGTAGACGACGCCGTTGACGACGATGGGGCTTGCATTGAAGCCGGCCTTCGGCTTCGCGCCGCCCGCCGGGTACACCCACTTCAACTGCAGCGTCGATACGTTCGCTTGCGTGATGCCCGTCGGCAACGTTTCGTAGCTCTGACGTTGCACGTCGCGGGCGAACGTCACCCAGTCATCGCCGCGGGCGGGACTCGATGCCGGCGGTTGCGCGCCGATTCCATCGGCCGGCGCTCCGGCGGACGGGAGGGGCGAACTCGCGTGACCGCCGCCGCACCCTGCGAGCAACAATGCCAGCGCTGCGCCGACGAAAGTAGAACGCATACCCGAATTGAACTCCATTCGACACTCGTACGTACGAAACAAAGCGACCCACACTCGGGCCGTTTTGCGCCCTTTGGCTCGCGTTCCGTCGACACCTGTCAGCGAGAAGCCGAATGCGCGGCGTCGCTACGGCGCGAGCGCGAACGAGCGCCTGCTGGGTTCGCACGATCGCTCGACTTCTGTCGCAGCGGCCCGCTCGAGGCTGCGGCAGCGGCGGATTCGTTCGATCGGCGAACGGCGATTCGCTACTTAGGTACTGAAGCGATAGCGTCGCGGCGACCCGGCGTCACGGATCGCCGGCGCGGAGCCCCGGTGTCGTCAACAGTTGCTTCGTGAGTTCCGCCACGATCAAGTTCCGGCCGAACGTCGAGAGATGATGGTCCCAAACTTCGAACAACGGAACGTGATTCGGGGACCCGTAGGCGCTCAGGAAGGCGGGCCACAAGTCGAGCGTCGGAGCGCCGCTATCGCTCAAGATCTTGGCGAGCGCGTCGTGATAGTATTGCACGTGCGTCAGGTCGGTCTGCCAACCGTTGTACGCCCACTGCCCTTTGTAAATCCGGTAATACGCCTCCTCGTCCGGAAAGTCGATCGATCCGGGAAAGTTCACGACGAGCAGCGTCACGTTGCCCTCTTTGAGATCGGCCATCGTCTGCACGAGTTCGTGCTTCAGCGTCGCCTGCCAATCGGCGCCGAAACAATTCCCGGCGTCGCCTCCGGTCTGCCCGAAGGTGCTCAGATCGAGAACCACCATGTCGACGACGCCGGTCGAGAGCTCCGCGTCGATGAGGTCCAGCTCCGGCGCGGCGCACACTCCCTTTCGCATGACCGGATAGATTCTCGGTATCCGTTTGCCGTGCGGCGCGGCCGTGAGCGCGTCTTCGGTAGCCCCCGCGATAGACTCGTGCCACGGTTGATCCCACCAGATGTACGACGATCCGACGAGCGCGATCCTGAATTCGCGGTGATCCGGTTCCGACGGAAGTTCGTCCCGGTCTTCCAGCGTCAGGTGCGTCAGGTGGTTGAAGGCCGAGAGCAGCCGGATTCGTCGATTACCGGTATCGGCGACCGCGACGCGGCCGTCGCGAGCGAGCGCGATTCCCACCGGCTCGTCGACGAGCGCCTGCACCCCGGGGCCGTCCCGAAAGCCCGCGATGCCGGTGCTCGCGTTCTCCGGCGGAACGGCGGTGAGGTTCCGCGTGTACGTGTAGGTTTCCGCCGCGTCGGCCTTGGCTTGACCGAGCCGAACGGCGCTATCGAGCGCGTCGGTGAAAACGAAGTCTCCGCTCGCAAAGGCCGCCAACGCCGACACGGGACCCGCATTGGTGTACGGTTCGCGATAGATGACGGCCCCCTGGGTGTCAAGCTGCACGCCCAGACCGAATTGCAGCGGAAACGGCCGGTCGACGTTGAGCGTCCGGGTGTCCAGTCTCTGAATCAGAGACACGGACGCAACCAGTACGTATTGACGCGCGCCGGGAACCGTCGAAACGGCGATCACGTTTCGCGAATCTCTGAACGACAGCGTCGAGACGTTCCCGTGCGGATCGATCTCGCGCACGCCGTTCGGCGGATCCGCGACGTAGATGTCGCCCGATCCGTCGAGCGCCAGCGACACCGGCCGCGCGAAACGCGCGCTCGATCGCGCGCCGTCGCGCCCGCCGGCCTCGGTCGTCCCCGCGAAGGTCGAAACCATTCCGCGCTCGACGAGCCGCAGGCAATGGTTCTGCGTGTCCGCGACCAGCACGCCGCCGGCGGGCAACGGCAAGACCGCGGCCGGCATGTCGAATAAGGCCTGCGCCGCGGGACCGTCGCGATAGCCGCCCACCGCACCGAGGCCGAGCGGAATCATCGTGCCCGCTCCCGCGAGCGTCGAGACGTTACCCGAGGGGGAAACGATCCGGATGCGCTGCGCGTCCCGGTCCGCGACGAAGAGCCGGCCCGCATCGTCGAACGCGATGCCCGCCGGCGCAACGAAACTCGCGGCGGCCGCCGGCCCGTCCGCGATTCCGACCGCACCCGAGCCGGCGAGGGTCGTGACCGTCGGCGAGTCGGGCGGGTCGCGCGACTGCGCCAGGGCCATCGCGCACGGGCCGCCCCCGGCCGCGAAAATCGCTAAGGCCACGATAGCGAGGCAGCGGAGGCGCGGCGCGACGACCGTGCCGACTCGCGCTATCAATAATCCGTCCTGCCGGTCATGGCCTCGTCGCAGCTCCTTCACGGCGCTTCGTCGTTTCCTAACGCACTTGCACTCGCGCGTCGGCGCGATCTAAGTGGCTCCGGCTTCGTAATACGTGAAATCAACGTGACAAATTGCCGTCTATCGTATTCCGCGACCTTCTCGATCGCGACCGTTTTCGCAATCGCTAACCGGCGTTCCCCTCACCGTCCACCCGAGCGCGGGCGCCGACAACGCACGAAAAACGGCGTGGTATCGAGGCCGGTCTCTGCGGCGTTCGTTGCACGGATTTGAGGCGCGCCGCGCGATCGCCGTTTCGGGAGCGTCTTCGGGCGCGGGCGAGCGGGCCTCCCACGATCTCGCCGGGTTTGGCGGAGGCGCGCTCGTAGCCGGAGCGCGACGCGGCGCGCCCTCGCCCGCTCGCGACGAAAGTCGCAGCCGAGAGGCAAAGACGCTCGACCTGCTGAACCTCATCCCGTTTATGATAAAAGATGAAGAACACAAAACGACGTCCGAGCCCGAAACCGTCTCCCTCGAGATCGGTGGACGGACCCTCACCATCGAAACCGGTGAGCTAGCCAAGCAAGCAAACGGCAGCGCCCTGGTCCGCTACGGCGACACCAACGTCGTCCTGGCCGCCGTGACGGCCTCCGAGAAGCCTCGCGAAGGCATCGACTTCTTTCCGCTGACCTGCGACTTCGAAGAGAAGATGTACGCGGCCGGAAAGATTCCCGGCGGCTACATCAAGCGGGAAGGCCGCCCGTCCGAGCACGGCGTGCTCTCGGCCCGCCAGATCGACCGGCCGATCCGCCCGCTCTTTCCCGAAGGCTTCCGCAACGACGTCCAGATCATCACGACGGTGCTCTCGATCGATCCGGAACTCGATGCCGACATCCTGGCCGTCTGCGCCGCGGGCGCGGCGCTGGCCGTCTCGGACATCCCCTTCGAGAAAACCGTGGCTGCCGTTCGCGTGGGCCGCGACACGGAGAACAACTACATCGCCAACCCGACGATGCCCGAGTACGAGACGGGCGGCATGGACATCGTCGTCGCCGGGACGGCCGACGCCGTGATGATGGTCGAGGGCGGCGGCAACGAAATCTCGGAAGAAGATTTTCTGGGCGCGGTCGCGTTCGCGCACGAAGAGATCAAGAAGATCGTCGCGCAGATCGACGCGCTGGCGAAGAAGGCCGGTAAGGCCAAGCGCGATTTCGCCGCGCCGCAGAAGGACACCGAGTTCGAAGCCTGGGTGCACAAGCACTTCAAGAAGGACGTCGCCAAGGCGATGCGCGTCGTCGAGAAGGGCGAGCGCAACGCGGCCTTCGCGAAGTTGACCCGCGACGAAGCGATCGCGCGCCTCAAGAAGACCGACGATGCGATCCGCGCGAAGCTCGAAGACCCGAGCAACAAGGATTTCGAGAAGACGATCAAGGCCATGGAAGAGGAAGAACTCCGCGTCATGGTCGTCGACGAACGGATCCGCCCCGACGGCCGCAAACCCGACGAGATCCGCGCGATCTGGTCGAAAGTCCATTACGTGCCGCGCGTGCACGGCAGCGGCGTGTTCCAGCGCGGCCAGACCCAGGTCTTCACCGCGGCGACCTTGGGTTCGATCAGCGACGAACAGCGCCTCGACGGAATCATGGCGATTCCCAACAAGCGCTACATGCACTACTACAACTTCCCGCCGTACTCGACCGGCGAGACGCGCCCGATGCGCGCGCCCGGCCGCCGCGAGATCGGGCACGGCCACTTGGCCGAACGCGCGCTCGTGCCCGTGCTGCCGCCCGTCGAAGAATTCCCATACACTCTGCGCTTGATCAGCGAAGTGCTCGAGTCCAACGGATCGTCGTCGATGGCGTCGGTCTGCGGCTCGACCTTGGCGCTGATGGATGCGGGCGTACCGATCACCAAACACGTCGCGGGCGTCGCGATGGGCCTGGTGCTGCACGGCAAGAAGCACGCGATCCTCACCGACATCCAAGGCCTCGAAGACGCGCTCGGCGAGATGGATTTCAAGGTCGCGGGCACCGTCGACGGCATCACCGCGATCCAGATGGACATCAAGGTCGCGGGCATCACGATCGACATCATGCGCGAAGCGATGGTCGAGGCCAAGAAGTCGCGCCTCTTCATCATCGACAAGCTCAAGGAAACGATCGCGGGACCGCGGACGGAGCTCTCGCAATTCGCGCCGCGCATGATCGTACTGCAGATCAATCCCGATAAGATCAAGGACGTGATCGGACCCGGCGGTAAGGTGATCAACAAGATCATCGCCGATACCGGCGTCAAGATCGACATCGAGAACGACGGCCGCGTGTTCATCGCCTCCGCCAACGGCGAGAGCGCGGAGAAGGCCAAGAAGATGGTCGACGCGCTGACCAAGGACGTCGTGGTCGGCGAGACCTACATGGGCACGGTCACGCGCCTGATGAACTTCGGAGCGTTCGTCGCGGTGCTGCCCGGCAAGGAAGGCCTGGTGCACATCAGCCAGCTCGCCCCGGGCCGGGTCGAGAAGGTCGAGGACGTCGTGAAGATCGGCGACGAGATCATGGTCAAGGTCGTGGAGATCGATTCGCAAGGCCGTATCAACCTCAGCCGCAAGGCCGTGCTCGGCGGCGGCGGTGCCGACGAGGAGTACGTGCCGCGTCCGCCGCGCGGCAACGGTGAGTTCCGTCCCGGCGGGGGCGAGCGCTCGGGCGGCGGAGGCCGCCGGCGGCGCGACTGACGTCACGCGGAACCGTGAGAAGGCGGGAGGCGCAAGCGCCTCCCGCCTTTCATTCCGGCGCTTTCAGCGGCGCTGGGGTTGGGTCCCGACTTCGATCGAGGGCAAACCGCCCGTCTTGAGGGCGATCTCGATCGACTTCCCCTCGTAGAACTGGTTGTACGATTTGACCGGCCGCTCGTCGAGCGAACCGTCGACGAAGACGTCGACGCGGTCGGAGTCCTCCGGACGGTACACGAAGATCTTGTAGTTCGCGACGTCGCCATCGTGGACCACGATGCGATGTCCGGCTTCGAGCGTATGGACGACGTATTCGCCCTGCTTGCCGGACGGCGCCATCGCGGGCGCGGGCCGGTGGGCCGCGGACGCCGACGGGGCGGGACGCTCGACGCCTTCCGCACGCAGCAGGCTCCCAATGAGTGCGTAGGACGTTTCGATCGTCTCGAGGAGCGTGCGCAACCCGCTCGCAAACGGCAAGGGGACTTCGGCGATGCCCGGCACGTCGGCGAGCACGGCAGCGACGGACCCGAAAATACCAGCGGATTTCGCCAGCGCGTGCGGTTCCGAGAACGGATGCTTCGCCAGCTCCGCGCTCGCGGTCTTTACCATTGGCAGCACGCCGCTGAGCGCGACGCAACCGTCGGCATCGCGCTGCCACTCCGCGCCGGCCGCATCGTAATGGCCGCGCAGTGCCTGGTCGAGGCTCGCGCACGCGGTCGCGAGCGCCGCTTCGTACGCGCGCACCAACTTCACGCGATCCTGGCCCGGTGCGATCTTCAGGGCGTTCGCGCAGTAGTGCTGCGCGAGCGACGACATTTCGCGCAGAACGGTCTTGAACTCGCCCGCCATGGGCACCTCCGGCTCTTCCGCGACACGACTCGATGAAGCCGGCGCAACAGACGCCATTCTATACGACGCGTCACAGCCCGACGCACGCCGTTCGCCCTACGCGGCATGGGAATTGCGGCGTGCGCGCGCTGCCGGCCTGCGAGCGGGGCGGCGGTCCGTTGTCTGGACCCTGCCGCTCGTGGGTACACCGAGGATATGGAATTGCGAGCATCGAGCGGGAGCTATCTCGCGGCACACTGGTGGGCACCGTTGCTGCGCGGCATCGTCGCGATCGCGTTCGGGCTCTTGTTGCTGGCGCGGCCGGTGGCCGGCGTCGCCGCCTTCGTCATCCTCTTCGGCGCTTTCGCCTTCGTCGACGGCCTGCTGACGATCGTCCAAGCGCTGCGCTATTCGCACCCGCAGAGCGGGCGCTGGTGGTGGCTGCTGCTGCAGGGCGTCTGCGGCGCCGCGATCGGCGCGATCACGTTCTTCTATCCCGGCATCACGGCGTACGTCCTGGGCGTGTTCATCGGCGCCTGGGCGATCGTGACCGGCATCTTCGAAATCGCGGCCGCGACGCAGATGCGCCGGAACGTGCCGGGCGAGATCTTCATGATCCTGGCCGGCATCCTCTCGATCGTGTTGGGCGGCGCGATCTTCATCTTCCCCGGTGCCGGGCTGCTCGCGGTCGTCTGGTTCGTCGCCGTCTACGCGCTGGCCGCGGGCCTGACCCTCGTGATCCTGGCCTTCCGTTTGCGCGGCCTCGGCGGGCCGGGCCGCGGCGGCCTCGCCGCCCCGCGCCCCTGACCCCGCGCCTCCGGCGCGTGGCTTCTACGTCCCGGCAAACCCGCGGTAGGGCTGCAGCGGCAGGATCGTAACCTCCAGCATCCCGGCCCGGCAGAGCGGCAGCGATTCCATTACGGCCCCCGCTTCGGCGGCGTCCGCGGCCTCGAGCAGCACGACCGCACCCGGGACGTCGCCCCGGCTGTAGATCGCGCGCACCGTGCCGAGGGCATAGAGTTCGCGAACCCGCGCGGCCTCGGCGGGTAGGAGTTCCGCCACCTCCGCTTCGGTGAAGGCCTCGACGCGGCGCCGGGCGATGGCGAGAAACTGCATGGGGCCCGCTTCGCTGCGGTCGAAAGCACACCTCATGGCCCTGCTCGTGGTCACCGTCCGTCCCGGCGCCAAGCGTCCGGGCCTGCGCGTGGAGGGCGAGAGCGTCGAACTCCGCGTCGCCGCGCCGCCGCGCGACGGCCTCGCCAACGACGCCGTGCGGCGGGCGTTGGCCGAAGCCTTGGGCGTGCCGCTGCGCGCGGTCACCCTGGCGCGAGGCGGCGCCGCCAAACACAAGGCCTTCGAGATCGCGGGCCTCGAGCGGGCGGCGATCATCGCGCGCCTGCGGCTCGCGGCGGGGGCGGTCGGCGAGGCCGCGTCGTCAAAGGACGAGTAGATGGCATTCGATTCCCTGGGGCAATTCGTCGACGCGCTACGCCGCGCGGGCGAGCTCGCCGAAGTCCGCGCGCGCGTGAATCCGCACCTCGAGATCTCCGAGATCACGGATCGCGTCGTCAAAGCCGGCGGTCCGGCGTTACTCTTCACCGACGTCGCCGGCTCCGACTATCCGGTGCTGACCAACCAATTCGGCACGGAAAGACGCATGGCGCTCGCCTTCGGCGCGCGCACCTTGGACGAGGTGGCCAATCGCGTGCGCAACGCGGTGACGCCGAACGTGCCGGGAACGCTCGAAGGTAAAGTCGCGAAGCTCTTCTCCGTCGGGTCGGCCGCCTTCGCGATTCCACGCACCGTCACGAACGCACCCGTTCACGAGGTCGTCGAAACCGACGTCGATCTCGAGAAGCTGCCCGTGCTCACGACGTGGCCGCTCGACGGCGGCCCGTTCGTCACCTTACCGCTGGTCTTCACCAAAGATCCGCAGAGCGGCGTGCAAAACGTCGGCATGTACCGCATGCAGCGTTACGGCAAGACGACGACCGGCATGCATTGGCAGAAGCACAAGCAGGGCCGCGCGCACGCCGCCAAATGGGGGCGCATGGTACCGGTCGCCGTCGTCATCGGCGCGGATCCCGCCGTCACCTACGCGGCCACCGCGCCGCTGCCGCCGATCGTCGACGAGATTTCGCTCGCGGGATTTCTGCGCGGCCGCGCGGTGCGCATGGTGCGCTGCAAGACGATCGATCTCAAAGTTCCGGCCGATGCCGAATTCGTGCTCGAAGGCTACGTCGATAACGACGACCTGCGCGTCGAAGGCCCGTTCGGCGACCACACCGGCGTCTACAGCCTCGCCGATTACTATCCGACCTTTCACGTCCGTTGCGTCACGCACCGGCGCCGGCCGATCTACGGCGCGACGGTCGTGGGCAAACCGCCGATGGAAGACGCCTGGCTCGGCAAGGCGACGGAACGCATCTTCCTGCCGCTCCTGCAGATGGTCGTGCCGGAAATCGTCGACTACAACTTGCCCGTTGAGGGCGGTTTCCATAACCTCTGCATCGTCTCGATCAAGAAAGCGTATCCCGGTCACGCGAAAAAGGTCATGAACGCGCTCTGGGGCTTGGGCCACATGATGATGCTGACCCGCTGCCTGATCGTGGTCGACGACGACGTCGACGTGCAGGACACGCGGGCCGTCGCCTGGTTCGTCCTCAACAACATGGATCCGTCGCGGGATCTGGTCGTGATGCCCGGACCCGTCGACGACCTCGACCACAGCGGCTCCTACCTCGTCTCGGTCGGCCATAAGCTCGGCATCGACGCGACCCGCAAACGCGCGGACGAAGGTTACGAACGCGCCTGGCCCCCCGACATCGAAATGGACCGGTCCACCCGGGAGTTGGTCAGCGCCCGTTGGCGCGAGTACGGGCTCGGCCGGTTCGCGGGCCGGCCCGACGCCGGTTCGGGTCAAGGCGCGCTCGCGCTGCAACGACTCCTCGCGACGCCCGGCATCGCGCCGGGCAGCGTCGACGCAACCGCCCTGCGCGCCGGCGGGGTTCCGGCCGTGTGGAAGAACGGGGGAGAACCGAAGCCATGAGCGTCAGCCGCATCACGTCGCCGCTCGGCGTCGTGCAACTGGTCCTGCGCGAGATTCGGGTCGAACACACCTTGTTCGCCTTGCCGTTCGCCTACGTCGGCGCGGTCTTCGGCGCGCATGGCCTGCCCTCGCTGCATGCGTTCGTGTGGATCACCCTCGCCGTGCTCGGCGCTCGAACGGCCGCCATGGCCGCCAACCGCTACATCGACCGCGATATCGACGCGCGCAACCCGCGCACGGCGCGGCGCGCGCTCGCCAGCGGCGCGCTCGCGCCCGGCGTGATGCTGGGAACCGCGGTCGCGGGGATCGTGCTGCTGGTCGTCGCGGCCGCGGAACTGAACCCGCTGTGCCTCAAGCTCCTTCCGCTCGCGGCGCTCGGCATTCTGGCCTACCCGTTCTGCAAGCGCTTCACGTGGGGCGTGCACTTCGTGCTCGGCGCGGTCGACGGCTTCGCCCCGCTGGGTGCCTACGTCGCGGTCACGGGCCGGATCTCGTTGCCCGCGATCCTGCTGTTGGCCGCGGTGACGGTCTGGGTCGCCGGCTTCGACATCATCTACGCGCTGATGGATCGCGACGTCGATCTCGCGCAAAACATTCGCTCGATCCCGGCGCGCTTCGGCGCGCGCAGCGGACGCGTTCTGCCGATCGCCCTCCACCTCGCGACCGCGGCACTCCTCGGCGCGGCGGGCGCGCTCGCGCAAGCCGGTCCGCTCTACTACGCAGGCGTCGTATTCGCCCTCGGGCTCTCGGCATACGAATACAAGCTCTTCGACTGGGCGGAAAACGTCTTCGTGTTGAACGAACGAGTCTTCGTGAGCAACATGGTTTTCTCGATCGCATTCCTCGCCTCGACGTACGCGGGATTCGCAACGCGAATCCCACTCGCTTTCGTTACCTGGGGAGCCAAGTGAAGCGCAAGCTTTTCGTCGCCGGCGGCGCGGCGCTCGCCGCGAGCGCAGGCGCGGCCGCACCGGCGCGCGCGACCTTCGGCGACACGCCGATCGCGGGCACCGTCACGCTCGGCGTCGTGGCGCCGTTCACCGGCGACGCGATCCGGCTGGGCGAACAGATGGGCAACGGCGTGCGCGCCGCCATCGACGACACCAACCAGTTCCTAGGCCCGCTCGACAAAGCGTATGTGATGCGCACCTTCGACGATCAGAATCTGCTCGCCACGGGCATGGTCAACGCGGAATTCGCGTGCGACGATCCGCAGATCATGGCCGTGATCGGCCACTTGAGCGGCCGCATCACGGAGGCCGCGATGCAGACCTACGTCAACAACAAGATGACCGTCATCTGCCCCGCGTCGTCATACGACCGGCTGACCGCGCACGGCTACGGCAACATCCTGCGGCTGACGACCAAGGATTCCACCGAAGGCCATCTCGCCGGCCGCTACATCGTGCAGACCGTGAAGCCTGCCACGGCGGTGGTGCTCTACCAAGACGGCGATTACGGCGTCGACGTCGCCGGCGGCTTCGCCGACGAGATGGCGGGCAGTAAGGTGAAGACGACGCCGCTGGTCTTCAGTTGGAACAAACCCGATTTCGCGGCGGTCGTCGCGCAGGCGCTGGCCGCGAAGCCCGACGTCATCTATCTCGCCGGGATCACCAAAGACATGGGCCCGATCGTTCCCAAGCTTCGGGCCGCGGGGTACGCGACACCGCTGTACGCCTCGCAGGGTTTCTTCGATCCCGCGACCGCCGCCCTGGGCGACTCCGCCGACGGCATCACGATCTCGAGTCCGATGCCGCCGCTGCAGCTCGCGCCCGGCGCGTTTCGCATCAAGAGCGATTTCGAGCGCAAATACGGAGCGATGACGCCGCTCTCCGCCTTTTCGTACGCGGCCGCGCAGATCCTGATCTCCGTGATCCGCCGGACCGGCGCGAACGATCGGCTGGCCGTCGACCGGTCGTTGAACTCCGCTTCCGCGTTCAACACCGTCGTCGGCGAGATCTCGTTCGGCAACGACGGCGACCCGATCAATCCCAACGTGTACTTCTATACGCTCAAGGGCGGCACGTGGAAGTACACGACCTCGGCCGTTCCGTCGTCCTTCATCGTAAAGTGACGCGCCGGCGCGTCAGCGCGAAGTGACGCGCGAGCGTTCCGGGTGATGGTGCGCGTGCGCCATCGCGGCCGTGCGATCGTCGGGCGCGTCTTCCAGGAAGAACGAGAAGCGGATGCGCCACGCGCCGAGCGTCAGGGTGAAAGCCGTGCCTAAGTATTGCATCGTTAGACCTCGATACGTTTCCAGGATGCGATCGCGATCGCACAAGCGGCGAGGCCGATCAGCCAGGTGATGGCGGCGCGGGGCAGGACCCCGAGCCCTGCGAGCAGCGAAGAAGAACTCGCCGCCGCGTCCTTCGCGTGGATCGTCAGCGAGCTGAAATACGCGATCGGGTTGACGAGGTTCAGCGCGACGACCCCGTAATGAAAGACCGGCCCGAAGTACGTGACGCCCGGCAAGAGCAGCAGCACGCCGAAGAACGCCCAGCTGCCGCCGGCGACCCAGCCGCCGCCACCGCGCATGGCCGCCGTCGCGGCTTGGATGATGCCGTACCACATGAACGACATGCCGAGGCCCAGCGCCAAGATCGCCCATGCCTGCGGGGTCGAGGTGATGCGGCCGAGCAGACCCGCGGTCGCGAGCGGTACCAGACACATCACGATGAAGGCGAACGCGAATGCGGCGAAGATGCCGGCCAGGTCGACGGCGAAATATTCGAGCGCGATGCGCTCGCGCGAGACCGGCCGGGTGAGCGTGAAATCGAGCCCGTCGCGTTCTCTATTCAACGTCGTTGAGATGACCGTGGCGAAGACCGCCGCGCAATACGCCGCGATGCCGAAGAGCGCGCCGAGCGGGATGTCGAGATCCTTGATGCCGTTGAGCGGCATTTGATGGATACGGCCGTCGGTGCCTTTTTGCAGGACGATCGCCGAGCCCAGTTGCAACCGGATGTTACCGTCGCTCCCGCCGTGCGCGGCGAACAGGCTCAGAAGCAAGAAGCCGATCATGGCGGCGATGATGCCGGCGAAGAAATAAAACGCTTTGCGAACGCGTAGGAACTCGACGTACGCCATCTAGACTTCTCCTTGCGATGTGCCGACGGAGGCGGCGTTCGGATGTTCACCGTCCGCGACGGCGTTCAAAAAGATATCTTCGAGCGACAGATCGTAGGTCGTGACCGCGCGCGGACCGAGCGTCTCGACCTCGCGCGCCACGCCGGGCGCGTCGTTATTGACGTAGGCGCGCAAGATGCGGCCCGTGCGCTCGATTCGCGACACGCGTGGATCGCGAGCTAGACCGTTCGGCGAGACCGCGTCGGCTTCGAAGATCGCTTCGACGACTTTGCGCTCGCCTTTGAGTTCGTCGACGTTGCCGTCGAGCACGAGACGGCCGTTCTTGAGGATCGCGACCCGGTCCGCGGCGCGCTCGACCTGACCGATCTGATGTGAGGAGAAGAGGATCGTCGCGCCGCCGGCCGCGGCGTCGATCATCAGATCGAGCGCGACGCGCTGGAAGATCGGATCGAGGCCGCTGGCGGGCTCGTCGAGCACGAAGATGCGCGGCCGTATCGCGAAGGCGAGCGCGAGCGCGAGCGCCGTGCGCTGGCCCTTGGAGAGGCGCTTGACGCGCTTGCGCGAGTCGAGTTTGAAGGTGGCGCACAACTCGTCGAAGCGCGCGGCGTCGAATGTGTGATAGAGACGCCGCGCGAGCGTACGGTGTTCGCGTACGGTCATCCAGTCGTAGAGGGTGCTGCGCTCGGGCACGTAGCCCAGCGACTGGAAGGTGGCGGCGCTCACCGGCGCGCCTTCGACTTCGACGCTACCCGCCGTGGGACGCGCGAGGCCCAGCAGACACTTGAACGTCGTCGATTTGCCGGCGCCGTTGGGGCCCAGCAGCGCGCAGATCGAGCCCGTGCCGACCTCGAGGGTCAGGTCCGCGACCGCGAGCTGTTCGCCGTAGCGCTTGCTCAACGTTCGAATGGAAATCGCGTTCATGCGTCGTCGTCTCCGGAATACCAGCGCGCGAGCACGCGCTCGAAGAGTGTGCGAACCTCGGATTCGGTGAGCCCCAGAGCGCGTACGGCGCGTATCGCGTCTCCCAGAGTCGCCTCGCCGACGTCGGTCGCGGCACGGCGCAGTTGCGCCGGGGTGCCGTCAGAGCGGACGAAGGAGCCGCGGCCGGGGCTGGTCTCGATCACGCGATCCCGCTCGAGTTCGCGGTACGCGCGGGCCACCGTGTTGGGGTTGACCGTCAGTTCGACGGCGAGGGCTTTGACGGTCGGCAATTGCTCGCCGGCGCTCAGGGTCCCGAGCGCCACGGCGCGCTTGACCTGGTCGATCAACTGGAGGTAGAGCGGAATTCCGCTGCGCGGATCGACCGTGAAGACGGCGGGCATGCCGGGGCTAGAAACGGACCCCCCAACCGGGGAACATCGCTTCGTTGCGGGGGGTGCGGATGACGGTGCGGCGGGTTTCGGGTTCGTCGGCACGGCGGATCGGGGCGGCTTGGTTGTACTTCATACTGTTCTCCTAACGTGTTGTTGTGCTAGTACACTAGTACAATAGCACATTGAGGCGCGGCGTCAAGCCCCTCTGGTGTATTTGAAACGCCGCGGCCGCAAGGCGGTAAGCCGCCAAGAGCTAAGTGGGAGACCCGAATGCCGAGGCCAGCGCGCATCACGCCCGGACCAGGCCAGGAGTCGGTCTGGGACTACCCCCGCCCGCCCCGACTGGAACGAACGGAGCGGCGCATTCGCGTCGTGTTCGCCGGACGGACGATCGTCGATACGACGTCGGCCTGGCGGGTGCTCGAAACATCCCACCCGCCGGTCTACTACGTCCCGCCCGGGGACCTCGATGCGGAGGCTTTGCGGCCTGCGGCCGGGTCGAGCTTCTGCGAGTTCAAGGGCCGTGCCGCGTACTACGACCTCGCGCTCGGCGAACGCATTTCGGCGCAGGCGGCTTGGTATTACCCCACGCCGACGCGCGCGTTCGCGCCCATCGCTCTGCACGCCGCGTTCTACGCCTCGCGCGTCGACGAATGTTACGTCGACGACGAGCGGGTCGTGCCGCAGGAGGGCGACTTCTACGGCGGCTGGATCACGCGCGACGTCGTCGGCCCGTTCAAAGGGCCGGCGGGGACGTGGGGATGGTAGGCGCGGATCTCTTTACCGGCCCCGATTCGCTGCGCGCGCCGCGCGAGAATCTGATGCTCGGCCTGTGCACCGTCTTCGCACCGGCGGCCATCGCGCTGATCAGTTTGATTTTCCCGAGCGTGTCGTTCTCCGAGTTCGTACTGCTGATCGTGGGCGGCATGGTCTTCGTCTCGATCTCGCGCGGCCGATTGCTCGGCTCGAGCATCCGCATCGAGGGGCGTCAACTGCCGGAGATTCAGCGCCTGACCGATGAGGTCGCGGCGCGCCTGGGCATGCATTCGCCGCAAGTGTTCGTGCGCGACGATCCCGCCGTACCGATCGCGGCGGTGGGCCTGGGCGAACCGTACGCGCTGATCATCTCGAGCCAATATTACGAACATCTGCGGCGCGGGGAGTTGAAGTTTCTGATCGCGCGGGAGATGGGTCACATCGCAGCCGGGCACACGCGCATCACCTCGCTGCTCAGCGCCTCCGGTCGCGAGAACCCCGTCGTGGCGCTCGTCTTCGGCAGCTGGCTGCGCTTGACGGAATACACCGCGGACCGCGTCGGATTGCTGTGCTGCGACGGGCTCGACGACGCGCTGGGCGGTATCGCGATCACGACGTTCCATGCGATCGGCCGTCACGTCGACATGGCCGTGCTCGCCGAACAGCGCCGCGATCTGCAAGCCGAACCCTTGCTGCGCATGGGCGAGTGGATCACCGGCACGCCGTACGCGACCAATCGGCTCGAGGAGCTCCGGCGCTTCGACGCCGACCCGTTCGCGCGGCACTGGCGCGCGCGTCTCACCGCGCCGCGGCAGCTCGTTCCCGTGGAAGCCGCCGCGGAACCGGGCGCCGTATCGGTGCGGGATTGCGCGCCGATGTTTCGTCGCGTCGGTGCCGCGATTATCGATTATTCCGTCATCGCCGCGATCCTCAAGAGCCCGCTCGGCGTTCAGGTCTCGGAAAACGCCACCAAGGCATCGAAGGTATCAGCCGCCGCCGACTCGGACGTGCCGGAGTGGCTCAAAGCGCTGCTGGGCAACCACGCCGTGGTCCATGCGACGAGCTTCAATCCCGTCGATGCGTTTCCGCTGCTGATCTTTTTCCTCTACAGCGCGCTGCTGGTCGCCTTCAGCGGCCAGACGCTGGGCATGATGGTGATGGAGTTGAGGGTGGTCACGACGCGTTTCGCGCGGCCCAGCCTCTTTCAGACGCTGTGGCGCTACGTCGTGGCGTTCGGCGCGACGCTCACGACCGTCGCGTTCTTCGCGATCTTCTTGCGTATCCAGCCGCACGACCGCCTCTCCCGCACGCGGCTGATTCGCGGACGCAAGATCGCGTGAGGCGCGGGCGCCGGAACCACGCGCTGTTCCGCGCGGTTGGGAGTCCCGTATGAAAGCGATTGCCATCGACCGCAACGGCGACCCGAGCGTCTTGCAGCTTCACGACCTTCCGGTGCCGGAGCCCAAAGCCGGCGAAGCGCTGGTGCGCATCGAGGCGAGCGGCGTCAACTTCATCGACGTCTACTACCGGACCGGCACGTACAAGGCGCCGCAGCTGCCGCTGGTCATCGGCCAGGAGGGCGCGGGCGTCGTCGAAGCCGTCGGCGCGGGCGTCACGAGCGTGAAGCGAGGCGACCGCGTCGCGTACGCGGGAACCCTCGGATCCTACGCCGAGTACGCCGCGGTCCCGGCCGCGACCCTGGTGCCCGTGCCGGAGGGCGTCGCGCTGCGCGACGCCGCGGCGCTGATGCTGCAAGGCATGACCGCGCATTATCTCGTGAACTCCACCTTCGCCTTGCAAGCCGGTCAGACGGCGCTCGTGCACGCGGGTGCGGGCGGCGTCGGGCTCCTGTTGACCCAACTCGCGAAAGCCAAGGGCGCCACGGTCATCACGACGGTCTCCACCGCGGAGAAAGCGGAACTCTCCAAAGGTGCCGGAGCCGATCATACGATCGACTACACCGGCGAGGATTTTGCCGCCGAAGCGCGCCGCCTCACGAACGGAGCCGGCGTCGACGTCGTGTACGATTCGGTCGGCTTGACCACGTGGGAGAAGAGCCTCGATGCGCTGCGGCCGCGCGGTTACTTCGTGCTCTACGGTGCGTCGAGCGGGCAGGTTCCGCCGTTCAACCTGCAATTGCTGGCGCAGAAAGGCTCGCTGTTCGCGACCCGCCCGTCGCTCGCGAATTACATCGCGGCGCCCGACGAGTTGCGATCGCGCGCGAGCGATCTCTTCGCCGCGGTGCTGGGCGGCGCGCTGCACCTGCGCGCCGAGCACACGTACGCGCTGGCGGACGCGCGTCGCGCGCACGAGGACCTCGAAGCCCGCAAGACCACCGGAAAGCTGCTGCTCATCCCGTAGCTAGCCGGCTAGAAGGCGTGCGCGCCCAGCAGCTCCTTGAACGTCTTCCACGCCGCGTCGAAGGTCGGACAGCAGAACAAGACCCAGCCGAACGCGACGAATAAGAAGGTCAACGCCGTGCTCGGCCAGCGCGCTCCCGCGAGCTTCGCCGTCCGCGCACCCGCGGGCGACCGCTCCCACACGCGGTGCGCGCCGAGCCCGGCGCCGTGCCAGAGGCCCCAGCCGACGAAATGCCAGGCGGCGCCGTGCCAGAGGCCCGCGATCGCCATCACCGCGGTCAGGTTGAGGAGCGTGCGCGCGTTGCCCTGACGGCTGCCGCCGAGCGGAATGAAGGCGTAGTCGCGTATCCACGAGCTCAGCGAGATGTGCCAGCGCCGCCAAAACTCGGAGATGTTTCGCGACCAGTAGGGCCGGTCGAAATTCTCCAAGATCGAAAAGCCCATCAGTCCGGCGAGGCCGATCGCAATGTCCGAGTACCCGGTGAAATCGAAGTAGATCTTGGCCGTGTAGGCGAGCATGCCGATCCAGTAATCCGCATGATTGTAGAGCGGATCGGGCGTCAGGAGCGGCTGAGTCAGGGGCGTCATCGAGTCCGCGATGATCATCTTCTTGGCGAGCCCGAGGATCACGCGATAGACGTTCGCGGCGACGACGAGGGAGTGCGGACGTTCGATGTTCTTCGATTGCGGTTCGAAGTTCTGGTAGCGTTTGATCGGTCCGGCGACGAGGGTCGGGAAAAACAGCGCGAACTCGGAAAACGAACGCGCGCCGACGCTCTCGATCTTCCCCAGGTAGACGTCCACGAGAAAGTGGATGAACTCGAAGGTGAAAAACGACAGCGCGAGCGGCACGACCCAGTTGAGCGCCCCGAGGTGCGCCTTGGGCACGATCGCGTTCACGCTGCCGACGAAGAGGTTCGCGTATTTGAAGAGCGCGAGCGCGCCGACGCTGAGCAAGACGCCCAGCGTCAGCAGGCCGCGCCGGTCGCGCGTTCGCTCCTTGGGCAGATTCGCCATCGCGCGGCCGATGAAGAACGTCGCGGCCGCGAGGCCGACGATCAAGAGCGTATACGCGACGCCGGAGGCCGAGTAGAACACGATGCCGCCGGCCACGAGGGTCAGGTTGCGATATTGCCGGGGCAGCAACCAGTACGTCAGAAAAAACGGGATGGCGAAGAGCGCGAACTGCCAGGTATTGAAGATCATCGCAGCGCGCTTTTCAGAACCGGGTAGAGGCGGTCGGCGAGCTCGGCGTTGCCGGCTGCGGTGAGGTGGTCGTTGTCGATGAAAGCGCCCGCGGGGAACTGCGCGTCGAGATCGATCGTCCGCACGCCGCGCGCCTCGAGCGCGCGCTGCAACGTGCGCAGATTGGCGCGGTACTCCGGACTATCGATATAGTCGTGAAGGAGCTTGTGGTTGGTCGGCGTGAGAAAGGCGAGGGCGGGAATGCGCTCGCGCCGCAGTTCGTCCGCGAAGACCAGGAGCCGCGCGAAGCTCACGTTGCTCGCGTCGATCGGCGAGAGGTCGTAGGTCCCTTCGAAGGCGTCGGGCGTGGGCACGTGTGCGCGACGGTAGCGCTCGTTGTAGCCCGAGACGTCGCCGGCCAGATTCTTCAGCCACGACGCGAAGTCGTCCGTCCCGAAAATCGACTCGCGCAAGTCGACGCGATAGCGGTAGAGCAGCCAAAACCGCTCGACGAAGCGGCTCGCGCGATCGTTGATCGCGGAGTGATCCTGCATGTCGAGCACTGCCCGCAAGCCGGGAACGATCTGCGGGTCCGCCGCGAGCGCGAGAGCCGGCCGCAGCCGGCGATAGGCGCTGTCGCTCGAATTGAACTCCTTGCTATTGACGTTGAAAACGACGAGCCGGGGCCGCACGCCTTTCGCCAGCAGGAACCGCAACATCACTTCATCGTTGACGGGACTGCCGCCCTCGTACGAGAGGTTGACGACGCGCGCGCCGCTCAAGCGGCGCGACAGCGCTTGCGCGGCGGTCTGCTCCGGTGAGAGCTTGTAGCCCCAGAGGGCCGAGTCGCCGAGGAAGACGACCAGATCGTCGCGGCCGCGCAGCGAGTCGACGTACCGGTCGAGATAACCAGCCGAGAATTGTTCGGGCAAACGCGACGCCGAGGGTGTCCAAGAGCGCAGCGGCGCGTCGGCCAGCAACAGCAACGCCAAGGCCGTTACGTACGCGACCCACCAAGGCGTGCGGCGAAGCGTCGTCGCCGGCGCGCTCTCAGAAATCCGTGTAGATGAAATGGCTATCGGTCGCCGGGCTCAGTAACACGGTCGATACGATGATCGCGAAGAGCACCGCGCCGAGCACGAACGGCCCCAAACGCGGCGAACGCACGATCGGCCAGATCCGGCTCGACGTGAGATACCACGCCTGCTCGAACGCGTTCTGATATCCGGTGGTCAGCGTCGTGTTCGCGTCTTCCCAGTCTTTTCCGCGATCTTCCGGTTTGATCATGCACGTCGATTGCGTTCGGCGCGCCGGCTCAATGGAGCCACGCTTCGAACCTGCGGATGTCCATCATGCGTTCTTTTTTTCCCATGAACCGAGCTCCTCGCAGCGGAGCCGCGCGCGGCCGCACGCACGCTCCGAGCGGGCTCCCGCTCTAACGCTCTACTGCGAAGGCGGCAGCTGGCCGACCACATCGACGTGGACCCAGGACGGGAGCGACGCCTTGTCGCCGAGATTCTTCCAGCGGTCGCGCTCTGGCGCGGCGTCGCTCATCTTCACCTCGACGTTCGCGTACCGCTCGACGCCGGCGAACGTCGGCGTGCCGTACACCGGGCTCACGTCGCCCGTCTTCGAATAGAGGATCCGGACCGTGACGGTGCGCGCGTTCGAGGAGACTTTCGGCAGCACGTCGGCGAGCACGCGCAAGGCGTCGTGTTCGAGCCGGTCTTGCGCGTCGGTCGCGCTCAATTTGGCGCTGACGATCGAAGCGACTTCGGGCGTGGCGTCCCAGATCGCAAGCGCGTCGCCTTCGGCGCGCGCCAAGATCACGTGGCCGGGCACGGCCGCGCCGTCGGCCGACGCCGGCACGCTCGCGGCGACCGGTGCGAACATCGCAGCACACAGAAAAACGACTCGAGCGGCATTCACGCCTAGTGGATCCTTTCGTAACGCGCTTATATCGCGGAGCGACCCCTGCGGCCAATGCTCGTGTCTCGCATCCAACGTGGGTCCGCGGTTCCGAGTCGGACTATTGAGTTTTCACGCGGCGCCCACCTCTCAACGCTGCCTTGGGGGGTGCGCTCGCTCGGCAACCGGTACGGACGGCTGCAGGGAGCCGGGAGGACTAACCTGCTGGCGCGCGGCAGCCGCCCCGGGAATGCGGGCCGGCTTGCGCGTCACGCGCGCGCGAGAAATCCGCTAACGCACTCGTTACCCACGGTTTGCGGGCGCCGATCGCGCCGGCGACGGCGGCGCATCGCCGCCTAGCCGAACCGGTGATGCGCGGCCCGTCGCGGGCGCGCATACTCGTGCCATGAACCCAACGCAAACGAACTCCCTCGCCGCGCTCTCGGGCGATCTCGCCGCCGCGGTCGCGGCGATCGCACCGTCGATCGCGTACGTCGACGCGCATCCGCGGCGCGACGCGAGCGGCATCGCCTGGGATGCGCACCACATCGTCACGGTCGATCACGTGATCGAGCGCGAAGAAGAGATCGAGGTGCTGCTGCACGACGGCGCGACCGCGCGCGCGGGCCTCGTGGGTCGCGATCCGGCGACGGACGTCGCGCTGCTGCGCACCGAGGCGACCTTGTCGCCGGCGCCGCGGGCCGACCTCGCAACGCTCGCCGTCGGCCATCTGGTCCTCGCGATCGGCCGCGACGAAGACGGCGCGCCGGGTGCGAGTCTGGGCATCGTCAGCTCCCTCGACGGCGCGTGGCGCACCTGGCGCGGCGGCGACGTCGACCGTTTCATCCGCCCCGACGTCAACCTGTACCAGAGCTTCTCGGGCGGCCCGCTGATCGATGCCGCGGGCCGCGTGGTCGGCATGAATACCTGGGGCCTCTCGCGCCGCACCGCGCTCACCCTGCCCGTCACGACGCTGGAACGGGTGATCGGCGCTTTGCTGGGCGGCGGTCGCGTCTCGCGCGGCTACCTCGGCGTCGCGATGCAAGCCGTCCGCATACCCGAATCGATTCGCGCGTCGCAGGTTCTCGCGCAGTACGCGGGCGCGATCGTCGTCGACGTCGCCGCCGGGGGTCCCGCGGATGCGGCCGGCGTGACGATCGGCGACGTGCTGCTGGCGATCGGCAGCGCCGTCGTCGAAGACTCCGACGACGTACAGCGCGCGCTCGGCGCTGCGACCGTCGGGACGCGTCAAACGCTGCGCGTCTTGCGCGGCGGCGCCGTGCGCGACTTGGCGGTGACGGTCGGCGAGCGGCCGCGCGAATGACCGGCACGGTCAGCGCGGACCTCGAGGAACTGGCGCGCGCGCTGCGCGCCTCGACGGTACGCGTGCACGACGAAGGCGGGCGCGGCTCGGGCTCGGGGCTCGTTTGGGACGCGAACGGGCTGATCCTCACGAACGCCCACGTGGTCCGCGGCTATTCGGCCACGGTGGAGTTCGGCGAGCGCGGCCGGGCCGCCGCCGAAGTCGTCCGCCGCGACGACTCCCGCGACTTGGCCGCGCTGCGCGTCAAACCGCAGGCGGGGCTCGTGGCGGCGCCCGTCCGCGACTCCGCGACGCTCGTGCCGGGCGAGCTGGTCGTCGCGGTGGGCAACCCGCTGGGGTTCGTCGGCGCGGTCACCGCGGGGCTCGTGCAGCGCTGCAACGCCCGCTGGGTTGTAGCGGATGTGAGACTCGCTCCGGGCAATTCGGGCGGCCCGCTCGCCGATACGGCGGGGCGGGTCGTCGGCATCAACAGCATGATCGCGGGCGGCCTCGCGCTCGCCGTGCCGAGCGCGGCGGTACGTGAGTTCCTCGGCAGCGCCGCGCCGCGGCGCCGCGTGGGCTTGCGGCTCCAGCGGGTCTGGACGCAAGCCGGCGCGCGGCGCATCCCCGCGTTGCTGGTCACGGGCGTCGAGCCGAGATCGGTTGCGGAACGCGCCGGGCTCGTGCCGGGCGACACGATCGTGGGCAGCGAGCGCGGCCCGCTGCGCGATGCGGAGCGCTTCGCCGCCTCGCTCGCTGCGGGCGCCGCACTCGACGTGCTCCGCGCCGGACGCAGCCTGCGCGTCGTGCTGCCGCCGCCTTCGGACGGGGATTCGCGCGCGGCGTGATCCGGACGGTCGTTTCGGCGCCTTCCGAGCTCGCGCGCGCCGGTCTAGCCGCCGTCGTGCGCGGCGACGCGCGCCTGGCGCTCGTGGGCGAACTCTCGCCGCCTGAATTGCAGCGCAACGTCGCGGCCTTCGACCCCGACGTCGTGCTGGAACAGCGCGACGGGGCCGGCGACCGGACTCGCATGCCCAGCGTCGCGCTCGTCGACGATCCGCGCGAAGCGTGGGCCGCCGAAGCGGGCGAAGACCGCGGTCCGCGCGCCATCCTCGCGCGCGACGCGGCACCGGAGGAGATCGTCGCGGCGATCGTGGCCGTCGCTGCCGGACTCGTCGCGGTGCAGCCGCGCGCGCTCGGCGGCCGTTTCGAGCCGGCGGTTCGCGGCGAGGCGGAGCGCTTGACCGCGCGCGAGATCGACGTGCTCGGCGAGCTCGCGCGCGGCATGCCCAACAAGGCGATCGCCGCGCGCCTGGGCATCTCCGAACACACCGTGAAGTTTCACATCGCGTCGATCTTCGCGAAGCTCGCCGTGTCGAGCCGCACCGAAGCGGTCACGCAGGGCGTGCGCCTCGGACTGATCATGCTTTGAGGCGCGCGCGCCACGGAAACTTGCGCTAACGTCGCGCCTCGACGCGTTCGAGGCGGCGCTCGAGCGCCGCGATCGTGACGTCCTGCGCGGCGAGCTTCGCTTCGTCGCGTCTGACCCGCTCGTACAGGCCCTTGGCGGCCGCCAGCGCCACGCCTTGCGCGTTAGCGGTATTGATCTTCGTCTCCGTATCGCCCAGACCGAACGCCGCTTTGAAGTCCTGCGCCGTCGGTCCCAAGAACCGGGTTGCCGCGCGCGAGTGCTTCATTTGGTAATAATAGACGGGTAAACGGTCGAGACGCTCGAGCACGGTCGCCGTATCCGCCGCGACCAGGTGTTCCTTGAGGTTGCGATCGCTCGGGCAGTTCCAGCCCGAACTCCCGTCGTACGAACACGTGCCCGAGCCGCCGGAGCCGCCCGTGAATTGCGCCGACGTGCCGTTCGTCGAGACGCCGTAAACCGACACGCCGCCGCCCGAGGAGAAGTCGTCGCCCTCGACGGCCGTCCCTTGATTGGATTTGGTCTGCGCCAGCAAGGCGGTGTCGAAATTATTGGTGTTCGTGATGACGAAACGGCCCGCGTTACCGTACCGGCCGTTCCCGCCCATCGACGTCTCGCCGCCCGAGTGGACGCCCAGGAGCGCGGCCTGGCCGAACTGCGCGGCCGCGCTGTCGATCTCGAAGTAGCCGGCGATGCCGCCCTGATCGCCGGAGGGCGAATGCGTGATCGCGCCGTCGCTCGTGGCGCTGCTGACGACCTGCAGTCCGTAGCTATCGATGCCGTTCGTTCCGACCGTCACGGCCGGCATCGTGTTGCGCGGATTGCTGATCGCGAAGGAGCCCGCGTTGCCGTACGCGCCGCGCGCCGTGGCGCTGCCGCCGGCGTCCTGCGCGATCAGCGCGGCGCTGCTGCTGCCGGCCGAGGTTCCTTCCAAGGTGAGGTGCGCGGCGGCGCCGCTGCCCGACTCGATCCCGTCGAAGGCCACGGAGTTCTGCCCCGTAGCCTCGGCGACGATCGCGAGGCCGTAGATCGCCGGCGACACGCCCAACAGGCCGATACCCCGGCTGCCCGAGGCCGTCGCGGCGATGGCGGCCGACCGCGCCGCGCTCCCGCTGCTGACGAACGTGTTGGTGATCGAAAGCGCCGTACCGTTGAAATTCACCGAGTAGGAGCCGGGCACTTGAACCGGCGTGCCGGCGAACCCGGGCGCCGCGACGGCGGAGAAGAGCGTTGCCGCGGCGAGCGCGGCCGTGCCCCAAAGAGCGATGCGACCCATGGCTGGGACCTCCAGAGGGTTCGGAGCGTTGATGCTCCGTCATATTGGGAGGTAGCATCCCGGAAGTCTTGCAACCGCACCCTCACCTCGCGGCTCGAACCGATCAGGGGTTCAACGTCACGACCGACATGCTCCAGGGCGGCAGCGTCACCCTGACCGGGCCGTGCCAGGCGCCCGACGTCAGCGACACGGGCGGCGCCCAGACGTTGTTTTTCGAGAGATCGTACTCGGCCTTACCGTACCGGACGAGCTGGACGCTCGAACCCGCGGCCAGCCGGTCGACGGAGATCTCCGCGGTGCGCGTCGTGGCTTCGTTGAGGTTGAAGAGCGCCACGGCGTAGCTCGTGCCGCGCGACACCGCGAAGGCGCGCAGTCCCGCGTCCGAACCGCCGAGACGGAGCGACGCGATGCGCTCGCCGTCGCGGATGTAATGCGACATCACTTGGTAGGCGCGCGCCGTCGCGAGCGGCGTGCCGCGCGGCACCGCCGTCGCGTTATAGCAGCCGTACTCGGGCGTCCCGTCGGAGAAGATCATATAACCGCCGAAGTTCTGCCAGCCGTAGAGCGACGGCGAGAAATTCGCTCCCGAGGACGCGTCGTTGCAGCCGCCGTAGGCGAGCCACCACGTGGAACGGAAGACGTCCCAGCGCGCGAGGATCGCGAGCGAAAACCCGGCGTAGAGCGCCTGCACGATCGACTGCGCCTGCTTGCCCGGATTCGTGTAGACCGAACCCATTTCGCCGAGGTAGATCGGTACGTTTCCACGCCCCGCGGCCGCGAGCTCCGCATGCAGCGCCGCGACTTGGTCGGCGAGCGCGATGGCGCCGTCGGCCAGCAACCACTTGTCGTTCTCGTTACCGGGGCCTTGCGCGTAATAGTGGTATTCGACGAAGTCGTATTTCGCTTGACTCAAGACGATCTGATCCCAGGCCGCCGAACCGTCGACCACGACGCCGACCAGGGCGCTCGGATCCGCAGCCTTGATCTGCGGATAGTAGCCCGTCGCGACCGCATTCGCATAGGTTCCCGGGTCGTGCGGGTTCGCGTGCAGGTCTTCTTCCCACGACCCGTACTCTTCGTTGCCGACGGTCCAATAGCGGATGCCGTCGCCGTTCGCCTTGGCATGCGCGACCCAGGCCGCCGCTTCCGCGGGATCGCCGCCGCCGTTACACGCTTCGTTGGAACCGTAGTTGAGCGTGATGGAGATGCTGAACTTTCCCGGCTTCGCGACGTCGTTCATGAAGTTGTCGAAGGTCGAATTCGTATCCGTGTAGCCGCCGCCGCAGCTGCTATTGGTCTGCCAGTGATAGAGATCCGATTCCGAACCGCCCGGCCAGCGCAGGGCCGTGATGCCCGCGGCCTGCAGCGGCGGCGTGATGCCGCTCTGCGTGATATCGAACCAGGCCGCCATGTTGGTGCCCAAGAGCGTGCTCGACACCGGAGCGCCGAGCATGCCACCGTAAACCGTAACGGTCGCGGGCGCGGGGGTGGCGAGCGTTTTCACGGACGGTGCGCCGGCGGCGACCGCCGTTTGCGCGGCGAGGAGCGCGAACGCGGGCAGCAGGGCGAGACCTCTGAGCTTCATGTCGGGACCTCCTTTCTGACGAGTATCGGACGCCGGGAGCGCATTCCGTGTCGGAACGCAACGGTCGCGCTCACTCGAGGGGTTGCTGGGAGCGATGCTCGATCACCGGCGACCGACCGATCCCAGACGCGCGGAACTGGCCGATTTTCTGCGGACGCGCCGTACCGCGCTGTCCCCGGAGAGCGCCGGTTTTCCTTCATCCTTGCGCCGCCGGACGCCGGGGCTGCGGCGCGAAGAGGTCGCGGAGCTCGCGAACATCAGCGTCGCGCTCTACACGTGGCTCGAGCAGGGGCGCGACGTGCCGGTCTCGACCCGGACCATCGATGCGATCGCCGACGCGCTGCAGCTCGAGCCGAGCGAACGTAGCCACGTTCAACGTTTGGTGCGGCCCGGGCAGAGCGAACTGCGCGAGGAGATCTCGCCGGCGCTGCGCCGCGTGGCGTGCTCGCTGCGCTCGCACCCGCTCTTCGTGCTCGATCACGCCTGGGACATCGTCCTGCACAACGACGCCGCGCACGCGGTCTTCGACACCCTCGACCCGGCGAGCGACGCCGATGAAGGCAGCCACAACATGCTGGAATCGGTCTTCACGGAATGCCGCTTCCGCTCGCTCTTCGACGATTGGGAGATGATCGCGAAGGGCGTAATCGAGCAGTTCCGGCTCGATTACGCGATCTACGCCGACGATCCCCGTTCGCAGGAAGTCGTCGAGAATCTGCTGGCCGCAAGCCCCCTCTTTCGCAAGCTGTGGGAGCAGCACCGCGTTCGCGAATTCCCCGAAGGTCTGCGCGAATTGCGGCACCCGGTCGCCGGGACGCTGGTGCTCGAGCCGACGGTCTACGCCGTCATCGAGTCGCCCGGCTTGCGCGTGATGCTCTTCACGCCGTTCGACGCGCAAACCGCGGAACGCATCGAAGCGCTCGTGGCCGGCGGCGCGCGCGCGCAGAGCGACGCGCCCGCTACGTCAAGCGCGGCATCGAAAACTCGCTCCCGGCGCGGACCCCGCCGGGCCACCGTGTCGTGACCGTCTTCGTTTTCGTGTAGAAGCGCACGCCGTCGGCGCCGTACTGGTTGAGGTCGCCGAACGCGGAATGTTTGAAGCCGCCGAACCCGTAGAACGCCATCGGCACGGGAATCGGCACGTTGATGCCGACCATGCCCACCTCGACGCGGCTCGCGTACTCGCGCGCGGCGTCGCCGTCGCGCGTGAAGATCGCGGTGCCGTTACCGTATTCGTGACCGTCGACGATGGCCAGCGCCTCCTCGAACGATGCGGCGCGCAGCAGCACGAGCACCGGCCCGAAGATCTCCTCGCGGTAGATGCGCATCGCGGTCGTGACGCGGTCGAAGAGCGTCGCGCCCAAGAAGAACCCGTTTTCGTAGCCGGCGACCGAATGGCCGCGGCCGTCGACCACGAGCTCCGCGCCCTCGGCGACGCCGAGATCGATATAGTCCCGTACTTTTTGGCGATGCTCCGCCGTTACCAGCGGGCCCATCTCCGACGCCGGATCGTGGGACGCGCCGACGCGTAGGCGCGCGATCCGTTCGCGCAGCCGGACGCTCAGCGCGTCGGCGGTCGCGTCGCCGACGGCCACGACCGCGGAGATCGCCATGCAGCGCTCGCCCGCGGACCCGTACGCGGCGCCGATCAGCGCGTCGGCCGTCGCATCGAAGTCGGCATCGGGCAGCACGACGGCGTGGTTCTTGGCGCCGCCCATGGACTGCACGCGTTTGCCGTTGGCCGCGGCCGTCGCGTAGACGTGGCGCGCCACCGGCGTCGAACCCACGAAGCTCAGCGCGGCCACGCGCGGTTCGGCCAGGAGCGCATCGACGGCCTCGCGGTCGCCGACGATCGCGTTGAAGACGCCGGGCGGCCCGCCCGCTTCACGAAAGAGTTCGGCCAGCAGGAGCGCGCCCGAAGGATCTTTCTCCGAGGGCTTGAGCACGAACGTGTTGCCGCACGCGAGCGCGATCGGCGCCATCCAGAGCGGCACCATCTCGGGGAAATTGAAGGGCGTGATGCCGGCGGTCACGCCCAGCGGCTGCCGTAGCGAATGCATGTCGACGCCCGTCGCGACGCCGCTGGAGAACTCGCCCTTGAGCAGGTGGGGGATGCCGGTCGCGAACTCGACGACCTCGATGCCGCGGCCCAGCGACGCGCGCGCGTCGGCGAGCACCTTGCCGTGCTCGCGCGAAACCACGCGCGCAATCGCGTCGGCGTGCGACTCCAGCAGTTCGCGATAGCGCATCAGCACCCGCGCGCGCGCCAGCGGCGAGGTGCGCGCCCATCCCGGGAAGGCCGCCGCGGCCGCATCGACCGCGCGTGCGACGTCGGCCGTGCCCGCGAAGTGCACGCGGCCGCACGGGCGTCCCTGCGTGGGATCGTAGACGTCGCCGTACCGGCCGCTCGTGCCGTCGACGTACGCGCCGCCGACGAAGTGGCGGATCGTCGCGACCTCCGCGATCATGCGAGCGGCATCCCGCGCAGCGCGAGCCGCGATTCGGCGAGCAGGCGTACGCCGTTACGGCCCAGGCGCTCGAAGGCTTCGGTCGCGTAGTGCGCGTCGAGCGCGGCCTGATCGACCCATTCCTCGAAGAGCACGAACGTCGCAGGCTCCGTCACGTCGCGCGCGACCACGAAACCGAGGCAGCCCGCTTCGGCGAGCGATGCGGCGCGCAGTTCTCCGAAGATCCGTTCCGCTTCGCCCGCCTTATCGGCGGGGAATCGATATTTGACGGCGTTGACGATCATGCCGTCGGTTACGCGGAGCCGGCGCGTTCCCCCCGCAGACCGCCCCGGCCCACGGAAACCGGAATCCCCGTCGCCCTGCGGGAAGGCGGCGGCGTGCATAAGCTCCCGATCGTTCTTCTCATCGCCGCGTTCGCCGCGCTTCCCGCGCTCGCGGCGGACGCCCCGCTCGCGTACCCGCCGGCGCCGCGCGGCGACGTGACGGAGTCGTTCTTCGGCACGACCGTGGCCGACCCGTACCACTGGCTGGAAGACGTCGATTCGCCGCAGACCAAGGCCTGGGTCTCGGCGGAAAATGCGCTAACGCGCGGTTACCTGGACGCGATACCGGCGCGCGCGACGATCGCGACGACCTTTCGCAAGCTCTACGATTACGAGAAGATCTCGGCGCCCTTCCGCGAGGGCAGGCGCTGGTTCTTCTATCGCAACAGCGGCTTGCAAACCCAAGCCGCGCTCTACGTACGCGATGCGGAAACGGGGCCCGCGCGGCTCTTCTTCGATCCCAATACGCTCTCGCGCGACGGTTCGGTCCAGATGGCCGATACCGCGTTCACGCGCGACGGCCGGCTGATGGCCTACGCGACGCAGTCCGGCGGCGCGGATTGGTACACGTGGCACGTGAAGGACGTGGCGACCGGCGCCGACCGCGCCGACATCGTCCGCTGGTCGAAGTTCTCCGGCGCCGCGTGGCTCGGCGACCGGGGCTTCTACTATTCCGGTTACGACGCGCCGTCCGCGGCCAACAAGACGCTGGCCAAGCTCGACGTGCAGAAGGTGTGGTTCCACGCGCTCGGCACGCCGCAGAGCGCGGACCGCCTCGTGTATGCGTCGACCGCGCATCCCGACGAGTTCGTCGGCGCCGAGGTGAGCGACGACCAGCGGTACGTCTTCCTCGAACGCTCGAAGGGCGACGGGAACGCGCTGGCGTGGAAACCCGGCGGCGAGGCCGGCGACCGCTTCCGCCCGGTCTTCGCGCTCGATCCGAACGTGTCGTATCAGATCGTCGGTAACGACGGCCCGCGGATCTACGTCCAGACCAATCTGAACGCACCGCGCTTGCGCGTCGCCTCCTTCGACTTGAACGACCCCGCGCACGCGTTGCACGACGTCGTTCCCGAAACCGGGGACAAGCTGGATTCCGTGCAGTTGGTGCGCGACCGGCTCTACCTCGGCTACCTGCACGACGCACATTCGCTCCTGCGCATGGTGGATCTCCGCGGGCGCGACCTCGGTGCCATCGAGTTGCCCGCGATCGGTTCGGCCACGTTCGATCCCGCGCAACGCGACGACCGCGCCGTGTACTATACGTTCCAATCCTTCGCGTTCCCGACGACGATCTATCGCTTCGACCCTGCCGCCGGCAAGGCCGCGCTCGTCTTCCGTTCGCCGATCGCCTTCGATCCGGCGCCGTTCGTCACCGAGCAGCTCTTCGCCACCTCGAAGGACGGCACGCGCGTGCCCGTCTTCGTCGTGCATCGCAAAGACATGCCGCTCGACGGCTCGACGCCGACGATCCTCTACGGGTACGGCGGTTTCAATATCTCGTTGACGCCGGCGTTCGAGCGGGAGACGGCGCTCTGGCTGCAGATGGGTGGCGCCTACGCGCTCGCGACCCTGCGCGGCGGGGGCGAATACGGCGACGCCTGGCACGACGCCGGGCGGCTCGCCAACAAGCAGCACGTCTTCGACGATTTCATCGCGGCCGGGCAAATGCTGATCGATCGCAAGATCACCTCCACGCCCAAACTCGCGATCGACGGCGGTTCCAACGGCGGCCTGTTGGTCGGCGCGGTGCTGGTGCAGCGCCCCGAACTCTTCGGCGCCGCGATCGCGGAGCAGGGCGTGCTGGACATGCTGCGCTACGAGCGCTTCACGGTCGGTAAGGCCTGGATCCCCGAGTACGGCTCGGCCCGCGCCTCGGCCGAGCAGTTCCGGACGCTCTATGCCTACTCGCCGCTCGATAACGTGAAACCCGGCACGCACTATCCGCCGACGTTGATCACGACGGCCGACCACGACGACCGCGTCTATCCCTCGCACTCGTTCAAATTCACGGCGGCCTTGCAACGCGCGCAGGCCGGCGACGCTCCGATCCTCTTACGCGTCGAAACCAACGAAGGGCACTTCAGCGGGCTGACGACCGACAAGCGCATCGCGCTCGCGTCGGACTTCTACGCGTTTTTGGTAAAGAGCCTGAACTTCACGCCGACGCTTTGAGCGCGTGGAGAACGGGTCCCGCCGCGCGCCGTTTGGACTCGTACATCGCCGCGTCGGCCCGCGCTACGATCGCATCGCTATCGAGCGGACGATCGGTCCAGACCACGCCGATGCTGGCGCCGGGGACGATCGATTCGGCACCCAGGACGGTCGGCAGCGCGATGGCGGCGGAGGTCCGGCGGGCGATGTCGAGCGCGTGTTGCGGCGTATCGACGTTATGGCAGATCACGAGAAATTCGTCGCCGCCCAGACGGCCGACGATGTCGCCCGCACGGGCGTTGCCGCCCAAGCGTTCGCCCACGATGCCGAGCAACGCATCCCCGGCGGCGTGGCCCAGGCGATCGTTGATTTCCTTGAAACCGTCGAGGTCGACGAACAGCACGGCGATGCCGCCGCAGACGCCCCCGGCCGACGGCAGCACCAAGGTCAACCGCTCGAGGATCGCCTGCCGGTTGTAGCAGCGCGTGAGCTGGTCGAACGTCGCGCGCGCTTCCAGTTCCTCGCGCAAGCGGACTTTCTCCGTGATATCCGCCAGGCACGCGATGGCGCCCGTGATCGTACCGTCGTCGCCGGCGAGCGCGAGCAGGCTGACGCTACACCGCCGGTCATGCGGGGACGCAAAGGTCACCTCGACTTCGCTGCCGATGCCGCGCTCCAAGAGGAGCCGTAGCGCCGCATCGAAGGCCGCTCGGTCCGGCGCGGCGGCGAACGCGAAGTGTTCGTCGATCGTCACGGCCCCGGCGACGCCCGTGATCCCATCGATGCGTTCGTTGGCGTGCACGATCCGCCGTGCGGCGTCGATCTGCACGATGCCGATCGGCAGCGCTTCGGTCAGGCGGCGCAGCAGCCGTTCGTTCTCGCGCAGGGCCTCGATCGCGTCCATGCGTTCCGAGACGTCGAGCATCTGACTGACGACGTGTTTGCTCTGCGGATTCGCCAAGCGATTGTCGTGCGTGCTCTCGAGCCACACGTACCGGCCGTCGCGAGCGCGATAGCGAAAGGGCGCGCGCGGGTGGAAGCCGGGGCGCGCGAGCATTTGCATCCAATTGGCGATCGCCAGCGGCCGGTCGTCGGGATGGACGAGTTCGAGGGTCCGTTTGCCGATGAGGTCCGAGCGCTCCCAGCCCAAGATCGCGGTGGTCGCCTCGTCGATCTCCGTGATGACGGCGAGTTCGTCGCGTTGCCACGTGCACCAGCGCGGACGGAATAGCGAGGGCGCGTTCTCGGGACCGGAAACGTGATTGCGATTGCCGGCGATGAACGCGAGATAGACGCCGTAACGGTAACGCGCGTCGACGAAGTGGAGCACGACGGGAATAGCGGGAGCGACGCGCAAATGCACGGCGACTTGCGCGCCGCCCGTGCGCCGCGCGCGCTCCCAGGCTTCGACGATGTTGGGTAGATCCGCCGGCAGACAGAGTTCGAGAACCGATCCGTACCCGGTTAGCACGTTTTCGGTGCGAATCGGCACGTCGGACGGCATCGCGACGGCGAGTCCGTTCTCGTTCATCGCCATCGCTTGCGGCGAGGAGGGCTGGCGCAATAGCCAATCGAGCGCGGTATCGAGCGTCGCGCGATCGAGGATCTCTTCATCGGCAGAGCGCGCCGTACCGGCCGCTGCCTCAGGCTGCACCATACATCCTCGATATCGTCAACGTTGCCGGAGCGAATGAGAGATGCAGCGCACGCGCGTACATTAGCGATTGTAATATATTCAGTACTTTTGCTTTTGCACCGTTTCCCCAATCGCGCGCAGGTGAAACTGACAGCCCTCTTCGGCGCGCCGAAATCGCCCGGAGGGCGCAGCTACGAGCCGCTCGAGGCGAGGCGCGAAGCGCTCGTTGACATCGAACGTACGTTCGATTACCATGAGCGCCCATGGTTTCTCCGCCTGTTTCCGGGACGCTTCCCCGCCCCGCTCCCGACCCGCGCCGAGCGGCCCTCGAGGGGCTGCGTGCGGCGCTGTCGGCCGGCCACCGGGCCGCTTCCCCCGAGGCGTTCGCGACCACCGAGGAAGCGCTCCTCCGCAGCGGGTTACCGCACCTCGATGCCGCTCTGGGCGGTGGATTCCCCCGCGGAATCGTGGCCACCCTCGAGGGTCCGGCCGGGTCGGGACGCTCCGCTCTGGCCGCCCGGCTCCTGGCGCGCGCCACGGCCGACGGCGGCCTCGCGGCGCTGATCGAGTTTCCGGAGGGTCCGGAGGGCTCGTTCTACCCGCCCGCTTTGGCGGCCGCCGGCGTCGAACTGGACCGCCTGCTCGTCGTCCCCGTTCGCGATGCCGCGGGCGTCGCGCGAGCGGCCGACATCCTGTTGCGCGCCGCCGCGTTCGGGGTCGTCGTCATACCCGCCGTCGCGCTGCGCGCCACGGCTTGGACGCGGCTCGCCAGCTTGACCCATCGTGCCAACGCATTGCTGGTGACGCTCGGGACGGGCGCCTCCGACGAGTTGCGCTATTTTGCCTCGCTGCGCTTGCGGCTGCAGCCGAGCGGCGTGCGCTGGGCCGGCGGCGAGGGGCTCTTCTGCGCCCTGGCCGGCCTCGAGGTCGAGACCGCGGTGCTCAAACACAAGCGCGCCGCGCCCGGCAAGCTCGCGCGCTTCGAGTGCACGACCTTCGAACGCGCGGGCGCACCGCTCGGCGCCCTGCGCGAGCGCGTCCTGCACGAACCCGCGCGCTCGACCGGCGGACCCGTCCGCGAAAGGATCGCCCGATGAGCACCACGATCGCGCGTACGCTGTTCTGGCTCGGCCTCGCGGGCCTCGCGTGGCTGCTGGCCAACACGGTGCTCGTTCCGATGCGCGTCGTCACGTAAGCGCCGGTGCCGATCGTTTGCGCGCTCGTGCCGGCCTACCGGATCGCCGTGGCGCGGCTCGCCGACCCCGCGCTGCGCGGCCGGCCGCTGATCGTCGCCGACCGGCTCGAACGCGGGCACGCGCTCGACGTCGACGAGGCCGCCTACGAGCTGGGCGCGCGGGCCGGCATGACGCTGGTCCAGGCCGGCGCGTGCGCGCGCGAAGCCGCGGTCGCGGTGCACGATCCCGCCCGCGCCCGGGCGCTGTGGGAGCGCGCGCTCGATGCGCTCGACGCCGCCTCGCCGCTGGTGGAAGACGCGGGCGACGGGGTCGCGTACCTCGAGATGCGCGGCATCGCGCCCGAGAGCGGCTGGCTCGCGAGCGTCCGCGCCGCGTTCCGCGCCGACCCCGAACTCGCGGCGCTGCCGCTACGCGTGGCGCTGGGGCCGGGGAAATTCGCGGCGCGGGCCGCGGCACGCGTGCGCGACGGCGCGGTCGTGCGCGTGGGCGAAGCGGCGGCGTTCTTGGCGCCGCTGCCGCTGCGCTTCCTCGAACTCGACCGCGCGACGCTCGAACGCCTCGAACTCTTCGGCGTCGCCGATCTCGGCGCGCTCGCGGCCTTGCCGCACGGCCCGTTCGTGCGCCGCTTCGGGCCCGACGCGGCGCGCTGGCACGCGCGCGCGAACGGCAGCGACGACGAACCGCTCGTGCCGCGCGTGCGCCGCATCACGATCGATCGCGCGCTCTACGGCGAAGGCACGGCGCAGCGCGAAGATCAGTTGCTCTTCGCGTTGCGCACGCTGGTCGCGCGCGTCGCCGAGGACGTCGCATTCCTGGGAAAACGCTGCGGCGCGCTGCGTTTGGAACTCGAATGCGAGGACGGCGAACGGCCCGTACTGGAAAGCGTGCTCGCGCAACCGACGTCGCAAGCGGCGACGATGTTCGATCTGTTGCGCGCGCGGCTCGAAGGAACGGTCTTGCACGCGCCCGTCATCGGCTTGCGCTTGGCCGCCGAACGGTTGGAAGAAGGCGGTGCTGAGCTCTTCTTGTTCGCGGGCCGCGATCCCGATCCCGAAATCGTCGCGATCGCGCTCGCGCGCTTGGAGGCGGCGCTCGGGCCCGGTGCCGCGCTCTGCGCGCGCGTCGTCGACGGCAATCGCTACGAAGCGCGCGTCGCGTACGTACCGTTCAGCGCGACGCGCGCCGCGCCGGCGCCCACGGCCGTTACGGCAGACGCCGCGACGGCCGCAGCCGCGGAAACGGGAACGCTCGCCTACCGCGTGCTCGCGCCGCGCGCCGTCGAGGTGCGCGTGCAACGCGGGCGCCCCGCGTCCGTGGACGGCCGCGCCGTGCTCGACGTCGCGGGACCGTGGCGCGCCGACGAAGCGTGGTGGGCCGAAGCGCTCGATACCGGTGGCCGGCCGCTGGGAAACGACGCGTACGACGTGCTCTTAGAGCACGGCGCCCTGTGCCGCATCGTCAACGAACGCGGACGCTGGTTTCTCTGCGGTACGTACGATTGACGGGGAAATCTGCGCCAGGTCACGTTCCCGAAAATGCCGTCATTGTGCCCTGCCGACTGACCGAAACTTTACACACGATGGAAGAGTGGCGCGTCGACTACAACGTCATTAAAGGTTTCGCGGAAGGCAACGCGGGCCGGGTGCTGATCGGTGCCGACGACGAAAGCGAAGCGCATCGTTCGGCGCTCGAAGCGGGGATCGACGAACACGGCGAGATCGCCGTCGTGAAGATCGAACGCATGTAAATCTCCACAAGGGAGCGTCGCCGCTCGCCTACGAAAGCGGCTTCGTGGCTATCACCGATTATTTCCCGAAGACGCTCTTCGCCGGCAAGCATCTGTTCGTCACCGGCGGCGGCAGCGGCATCAACCTGGGCATCGCCAAGACCTTTGCAGCGCTCGGCTCCGGCGTTAGCATCTGCGGGCGTTCCCAGGAACGGCTCGACGGCGCGGCCGAGGAGCTACGCGCGTTCGGCATCCCGGTCTTCGCGCAAACCGCCGACGTGCGCGACTACGCGGCCGTCGAAGCCGCGATCGATGCCGCCGGCAAAGCGCTCGGACCGGTCTCGACGCTGGTCTGCGGCGCCGCCGGCAATTTCCCCGCGCCCGCCGAGAAGATCAGCCCCAACGGCTTCAAGGCCGTCGTCGAAATCGACTTGCACGGCTCGTTCCACGCGAGCAAGGCGGCCTTCGAACAGCTCAAGACCACGCGCGGTTCGATCATCTTCATCTCGGCGGGCCAAGCCTTTCACGCCTATCCGATGCAGGCGCACGTGGGCGCCGCCAAAGCCGGCATCGACATGCTGATGAAGGATCTCGCGCTCGACTGGGGCCGCTACGGCATTCGCGCCAACAGCATCGCGCCCGGCCCGATCGCCGACACCGAAGGCATGCGCCGTTTGGCGCCCGGTCCCGACGCCCTCGCGCGCCTGGAGAAGCACATTCCCGCGGGCCGTTTGGGAACCGTCGACGATATCGGCGCGGCCGCCGCGTTTCTCGCCTCGCCGCTCGCGTCGTACGTGTCGGGTACGGTGCTCGTCGTCGACGGCGGCCAGAATTTGGCGGGGCCGGGCATCGGGTCTTCGTTCGCGGCGAGCTAGCTTCAAAGCAAGGGACACCCGAAAAGTCTCTTCGGACCGGCCGCCGAATCCGAAGGCCGATGTGCAGGAGCATTCGGCCGCTCTTCAATTTCGAACCGGTGGCCACCGACGACCAGATTCACGCCGCGGCGCGCCAGTACGTGCGCAAGGTCAGCGGATTCGCGAAACCCGCTAAGGCTAACGAAGCAGCCTTCGAGCTCGCGATCGAGGAGATCGCGGCCGCTTCGAAGCGCCTGCTGGCGAGCCTCGACACGCGCGCGGCGCCGCGTAACCGCGAGGTCGAGGGAGCGAAGGCCAAAGCGCGCTCCGCGCGATCGCGAAAGCGGACGCCGGCCGGCACGTAGCGCGGCCTCACACGTACCCGAGGAGGTCGAAGATCTCGCGTTTGTCCGCGAGCGGAAAATCGGCGGAACGGCTACGTTCGCAGCGCTCGCACACCGCGCCCGGATCCGTGGAGAGGACCGCGGTGCGAAGATGCGGCGATAGCGGCGGAAGAACAACGCCACAGAGCGGGGCGAGCGCCGCCGCGTCGCGCCAATGTTTGGGGTCGGCCGGGCTCGCAGCCGAGGCCTTGCGGATCGTCTCTATCTTATGCGCGAGGATATCGCGCGGGTCGAGTACCGGCAGCGAAGCGCCGCCGATCGTCGCGCTGCGCGCGCGCACGAGCGCATCGAAGGTATCGGGAAAAACGTCGATCCGTAAGCGGGCCGGCGGATCCACCAGCTGCAACAACGCCTTCGCCCGGCCCGCTCCGGGTTCGTGATAGTGCGATACGAGAAAGGCGCGCACGATCTCGCGCGCGTCGCCTTCCACCCGCCGGGCGACGAGGTCGACGTCGGCCGGCACGACGCGGAGAGCCGGTCGACCGGCCTTCGCGAGATGGTATTCGACGGCGACGCCGCCGGCGAGCGCGACGTCGCGCTCACCGAAGCAGGGCAACAGCCGCGTGAAGCAACCGCCGAGCCGCGCGAGTTGGTACGAATCGAACACCGCCCTTAGCGATTCTCGATGGTCACCGGCGTACCCCGGCATGCCATGACCGAAGCGAGCTTCCGCCCGAGCGGGCAGCTGCGCGACCTCGGGTGCGCTCGGGGATTGGCGGCTGCCTTAGTCCCTTCGATCTGAATCGGGCTGCTGAAGTAGCGTACGTTTGCATCGACGCCGTGCTTTTTCTTCACCTTGGCAAACCAGGCGGTGGAGAAAAAGCTCTCGGCCGCGGCCCGGTTCCGGAACAGGTAGATGCCGCCGAATTTGTTAGCCACGCTAGGTGTCAAGCCTACGCGGCGCGACGTGATCAGAGGCTCGCGTAGCCGTCGTTCTATCGCCGTCGGCCGTTGAGACGATGACGCGCCGCGCGTGCGGAGCGCGAATCGAATTACGACACGTACGGTTCGAACGGCGTCACTGGCGCGAGGATCGCATCCATCCGCGCGAAGATCGCGGGATCGACGTCGAGGTCGGCGGCGGCGACGTTGGCATCGACGTGTTCGGGTTTGGTCGCGCCGGCGATGACGCTCGAGATCTCGGGCCGGCGCAGGCACCACGCCAGCGCCAGCGCCGCAAGCGTCGCACCCGCCTCGCGCGCCAGCGGCTGCAGCTGCGCCACGGCGTCGAGCACGGGTTGCGTGAAGTAATCGCTCATCATGTCGGCGGCGCGGCCCGCCGCGCGCGACCCCTCGGGCGGTTTGGCCGCATCGGTGTATTTTCCGGTGAGGATGCCCATCGCGAGCGGCGACCAGACGACGTTGCCGAGTCCGTACGCGGCGGTCGTGGGCAGCACGCGCTCCTCGATGCGCCGCCACAGCGCGCTGTATTGCGGCTGATTGCTGACCGGCGCCGACCAGCCGCGCGCGCGGCATAACGCGACCGCGCTCGCGATTTGGTCGGCATTCCACTCGGAGACGCCCCAGTAGAGGATGTCGCCGCGCCGGATCAGGTCGTTCATCGTGGCGCACGTCTCCTCGAGCGGCGTCGTCACGTCGTAGCGGTGACACTGATAGAGATCGATGTACTCGACGCCGAGGCGCCGCAGCGACGCGTGGCACTGTTCGGTGACGTGTTTGCGCGAGAGACCGCGGTCGTTGGGGCCCGCACCCATCGGGAAATACACTTTGGTGGCCAAGACGATCGAATCGCGCGAATAGCCGGAGAGCGCGGCGCCCATCACTTCCTCGGCCCGGCCGCGCGCGTAGACGTTGGCGGTATCGAAAAAGGTGATGCCCCGCTCGTACGCCCGCGCGATGCACGCCCGGGCGGTTTCCGCTTCGACGCTGCCGCCGTAGGTGAGCCACGAGCCAAGTGCCACCGTGGAGACCTTCACGCCGGCTTGTCCGAGATTTCGATAACGCATGCGCCAACAGTCCGCGCGCGGCGCTTCGATTCCTCCGCCGCTTACGCGCCCGGGATACAACCGATTTTGCAGGTGCGGCTTCCCCGGAATGCAGTGAGCGACATGAATCAACGATGGATAACGGCGTCGGTCGCGGGAGCCGCGCTCGCCACGGGCGGAGCCCTCTTGGGCCGCTCCACCCGGCGCGCGCTCGGGCCGCGCAACGAGCAAGCTGCCGTGCCGTACGGCCACGGTCACCGTATCGAGAAGTTCGCGACGATCGCCCGCGAGCCGGGTGACGTTTACGCGGCCTGGCGGGATTTGGCGAGCCTGTCGCTCGTCATGCCCAACGTCAAACGCGTCGAAGACGACGGCGCGCATTCGCGCTGGACCGTTGCGGGGCCGGGGAAGACGTCGATCACGTGGGACGCCGAGATCCTCGTGGATCGGCCCGGCGAGCGCATCTCCTGGCGCGCCGACGAAGCGCCGGTCAAACATGCCGGAACCGTGCGGTTCGAGCCCGCACCGGGAGGCCGCGGCACGGAGGTTACCGTCGAGATCGAATACGTTCCGCCCGCCGGGCCCATCGGTGCGCTCGCGGGGAAGATCGCGCAGGCGCCGCCGCAACGGCTCGTCGAGATCGATCTGCGCCGTTTCAAATCCGTGCTCGAAGCGGGCGACATCGCCGTCAACGGAACGGACGTGACCGAATGAAGGCCGTGTGCTATCACGGGCCGCGCAACGTCAAGGTCGATCGCGTGCCCGATCCCGTCATCCTCAAGCCGACCGACGCGATCGTGCGGGTGACGGCAACCGCGATCTGCGGCTCCGATCTGCACCTGGTCAACGGCTACGTTCCGACCGTGCAGAAGGGCGATGTGATCGGCCACGAGTTCGTAGGCGTCGTCGAGGCGGTGGGCGACTCCGTGACAACGGTGAAGCCCGGCGACCGCGTCATCGTGCCCTTCACGATCTCGTGCGGCGGCTGCAATTACTGCCGGCGCGGGCTCGTCACCTTGTGTGATAACTCCAATCCCAACGTCGAGGTCGCGGACGTCGTCACCGGCCACGGCGTGGGCGGCCTCTACGGCTACTCGCACGCGTTCGGGGGCTATCCCGGCGGGCAGGCCGAGTACGCGCGGATCGTGTTCGCGGACGCGAATCTCTTCCGCATTCCCGACGGTCTCGACGACGAACAGGTGCTGTTCCTCACGGACATCTTCCCGACGGGCTATCAGGCGGCGGAGCAGTGCGACATCGAACCCGGCGATGTCGTCGCGATCTGGGGGTGCGGCCCCGTCGGCCAATTCGCAATCCAGAGCGCGCTCCTGTTGGGCGCTTCCCGGGTGATAGCGATCGATCGCATCGCGGACCGGCTCGAAAAGGCGCGCGCCTTCGGCGCCGAGGCCGTCGATTTCGACGAACAGGACGTCTTGTTCGAACTCAATCGCCGCACCGGCGGCCGCGGACCCGACGCCGTGATCGATGCCGTGGGACTCGAGGCGCACGCGTTCACGCCCGACGCCGTGCTCGATAAGGCCAAACAGCTCGTCAAGCTCAGCTTCGATCGCACGCACGTGATCCGTCAAGCGATCTACGCCTGCGCGAAGGGCGGGACGGTATCGATGCCGGGCGTGTACGTCGGCGTGGCGGATCTGTTTCCGCTCGGCCAGCTCTTCGCGAAGGGCCTGCAACTGCGCGCGGGCCAGACGAACGTGCACCGCTATATTCCGAAGCTGCTGGAGCTGGTCCAATCCGGCCGCATCGATCCGCGCCAAGTGATTTCGCACCGCTTCGCGCTCGACGATGCGCCCGAAGCCTACGAACTCTTCATGACCAAGACCGACCACTGCCAGAAAGTCGTGCTGCATCCGACTGCGGCGTAGCCTGGCAAGCGATTTCTCAGCTTCATGTAAGACGCGGGCGCGATAGTGAGGTGGAGATGACCAGACCGAAACCTCGGCACCGTTATCGCCGCCTCGCCGGCGGCGCGGGCGCGCTCGCGGCAACCGCGCTGCTCGCCCAGCTACCGGCGCTCGCCGACGACGCCGGTGCGCGCGCATACGCCGTCACCTCGCAGAGCGACGCTGCGGGGCAGACGATCACCAACCGCGAGCTGTTGACGATCGGCTCGCAGTCCGGCAAGCCGCTGGTGCGCGTCTCCAACGGCATAGAGACGGCCTCGTTCGTGGCCAGCTTCACCTCCGATGGAGAAATCGCCAACGACACCGCCGATCCCGGCGTGATCTGTTACAACATGGCCACGTCGCTCGTCGCGGCCTACGACAAAGACCCGAAGGCTCCCGTGCCGCTCTACTTCCGGTTTCTCGATAAGGTCGTCGCGATTCCGCTGCACGTCCAGGCGGAAAACGGCGAGGACGGGACGAGTACGCTCTCGTTCGACGGCCACGATACGGGCACGATCTCAAACGGCCAGACGGACATCCCGAGCGGCCTGCTCGTGCGCGGCAAGATCGCCGAGACGCGCGGCGCGATCGATAGCGCGGTCTTCGACGAAGCCACGGTCGCCGGTTCGCCGGCACAGCGGATCAGCGGCACGAATTGTTCGCTGACCGAGGTGCCGCAGAGCATCGGAACGTGATGCTCCGCGGGCGTTGCCCGCGGCCTCACTTGACTCTTGAATGAATCTCGGCGACATAGCCGCCGGGAAACGCCACGAATGCCGCCTCACGCCCCTCCGAGGTGTAGGGCGGGACGAGAACCGCCGCGCCCGCCGCGCGAGCTTTCGCGAGCGTGCCGGAGAGATCCGCGACTTCGTAACCGGTCGTCTCGCGGCCGTACGGGTACGCGAGATGGCCGTCGGTCGCGAGCACGGTCAGCTTTCCGAAAAGCGATTCGAGCCGAATCCGGCGATACGTGCCTGCCGGGTCGCCGACCTCGATGCCTGGTGCGTGCGCGTCGTCCGAGACGAGCGTTGCGGCGGCGAAGCGCGAGAAGTCGCTAACGAACGCATCGGCTGCGTCTGACGGTACGTAGACGCGGTTCTCCGGCACGGTTTCGAGCGCCGGCGACTGCGTTTGCACGGTGTGACGGTAGAACTGCATCCGCACGCCGCCCGGCCATTCGACGACGGCGTCGCGGCCGATCGGGTCGTCGAAGGGCGCAACGACGATGGAGGCACCGTCGTCACGCGCCGCCCGGACGGCGGCATCGAGATCGGTCACGAGATAGCCGGTGCGCTCGCTGCCGAACGGGTACGGCACGGGGCTCGTGAACCCGAACGCGGACACGAGTCCGACCGGCGCCAGGGCAGCCTGCAATAGGGTCGTGCTGGGAGTGGGCGTGACGGTCGTGGTGCTTTGGGCCGTCGCCTTTCCACCGAACGTGGCCACGAAGCTCGCGACGAAGCGCTCGAGGTCCGCCGGTGCAACGTACACGTGGCTCGTATCGTACTGGGGGCCGACGCCGAACGGACGCGCCGCTTCCCCGGTGCCGGGCGGCGCGTCGCCCGCACGAGCCGAAACGGCGCTTGCCGCGCTCAAGACGATGAGGAGAAGCACCAAAAACGTTCGTTTCATCTGCCTCGCCGGCGCCTTGAAACGCAATGAGATTTCAGCCGCTATTCGGGAGTAGTTCGTAGGAGCGAGGAGGCGCCGTCGCCATCATTGCGCGCACGGTAGCGCCGAGACCTCTCGCCTTGACATCGAACGCACGTTCGATTACGCTGCCCTCCCATGGCCGCCGCGCGCTACGCCGAGCTGCACTGCCGCTCGAACTTCACCTTCCTCGAAGGCGCGTCGCACCCCGAGGAACTCGTCGAACGCGCGGTAGAGCTCGGGCTCGCCGCCGTCGCCCTGACCGACCGCGACGGCCTCTACGGCGCGGTCCGCTTCGCCAAAGCCGCCAAGCCCACCAAGCTCGGCGCGATCGTGGGCGTGGAATTAACCCTCGAAGCGCCCGAACTGCGGCCGAAGCGGAGGCGCGACCTCACGCCCGCGGAATCCGCGCGCCAGCCGCGGCTGGTGCTCCTGGCCGAAGACGAGCGCGGCTACGCCAACCTCGCGAGCGCGGTCTCGGCCGCGCAGCTGCGCGGCAAGAAGCGCGATGCGCGGCTGCGGCTCGCCGATCTCGACGGCAAGACCGACGGCCTGATCGTCCTCTCCGGCTCGCACGCCGGTTGGGCCGAAGAGGCCCTCGTGCGCGGCGATCTCGCCACGGCCCGCCAACGCGCCGCGGCACTGCGCGAGCTCTTCCCCGGCCGTTTTTACCTGGAGTTGCAGCACCATCTGCGGCCCGAGGACGCGCGCCTGATCCTCGCGCAGCTCGAACTCGCCGACGCGCTCGGCGTGCCCTACGTGGCGACCAATTGCGCCGCATACGCACATCCCGGCGACGCGCTGCTGTGCGACGTGCTGACCTGCGTGAAGTACCGCACGAGCCTACCCAAAGCCGGCACCCTGCTGCTCCCCAACCACGAATTCTATCTCAAGAGCGCGGCGCAGATGGCGCGCATCTTCGCGCCCTATCCCAAAGCGATCGCGAACACGCTGGCGATCGCGGAACGCTGCCGTTTCCGCCTCGACAAACTCGCCGGCCAGTTCCCGCTCTTCCCGGTTCCCGCGAACGAGAACAGCACGCACTCGTATTTGCGCACGCTCGTGTTCGCGGGCGCGCGCACGCGCTACGGTCACCCGCTCGCACCGAACGTGGAACGCCAACTCGAATACGAGCTCGGCATCATCGCACGGATGGATCTGGCCGGCTATTTCCTGGTCGTGTGGGACATCGCGCGCGCCGCGGTCGAGATGGGCGTGCTCTGCCAAGGCCGCGGCTCCGCCGCCAATTCGGCCGTCTGCTACGCGCTCGGCATCACGGCCGTCGATCCGGTCGGCATGAACCTGCTCTTCGAACGTTTTCTCTCCGAAGAGCGTAACGAGATTCCCGACATCGATATCGATTTCGCGCACCAAGACCGCGAGAAGGTCATCCAATACGTCTACGAGCGGTACGACCGCGAACACGCCGCGATGACGGCCGAAGTCATTACCTATCGCACGCGTTCGGCGATCCGCGACGTCGGCAAGGCGCTGGGGCTCTCGCTCGCACAAGTCGATGCGATTTCCAAAGAGTACGACGCGCGCGAGTCGCTGGCGGGCGCGGTCGGCGCCGAATACGACGGCCGCAGCAATCTGCCCGCATCCGTGCAGAAGCGGCGCGACCTCGACGCCGGTTCCAACCAGCGCGTCTCGCGCGCGACGGCGGGCGATCAGCCCGCGCAGTCGCCCGGCCGCGCCTACGCGCCGGGCTTCGAATCGATCGACGAAACCGCGCCGCAATCCGCGCCCAAAGCCGCGATCCGCACGCTCGAGCCCAATAAGCCCTGGGCGTTCTACGGCTTCAAGGGCAAGGATTTCGGACCCGATCCCGAGCCCGGGATGCGCGGGCCGGTCGGCGGCCGCGTCGGCGCGCTCTTGCTCGCGCTCTGCCGGCGGCTCGACGGGTTTCCGCGCCACATGGGCATCCACTCGGGCGGCATGGTGATCACGCGCGATCCGCTCGTGCAGGTCGCACCGGTCGAGTGGGCCACGATGCGCGATCGCACGATCGTCCAGTGGGACAAGGACGACTTAGCGGATCTGGGTTTGATCAAGATCGACTTGCTGGGCCTGGGCATGCTCTCGCTCCTGCGCGACGCGTTCGCGTTGCATACGCGGCGCTATCCCGAGCGCCCGCCGCTCGGCCTCGCGACGATTCCGCCGGACGACAAGCCCACCTACGAGATGCTGCAGCGCGGCGACTCGATCGGCACGTTCCAAGTCGAATCGCGCGCGCAACAGTCGATGCTGCCGCGCCTCAAACCCGCGTGCTTCTACGACCTGGTCATGCAGGTCGCGATCATCCGGCCCGGTCCCATTCAAGGCGACATGATCCATCCGTTCCTGCGCCGGCGCAACGGGCTCGAAGACGTGACCTACCCGCACCCCAAACTCAAGCCCGTGTTGGAACGCACGCTCGGCGTGCCGCTCTTCCAAGAACAAGGCATGCGCATGGCGATCGAAGCCGCGGGCTTCTCGCCGGGTCAAGCCGATCAGCTGCGACGCGCGATGGGCCACAAACGTTCGCGCGAGCGCATGGCCGAGATCTATCCCAAACTCGTCGACGGCATGGTGCAGAACGGCATCGACCGCGAGGCCGCGCACCAGCTCTTCCACATGCTCGAAGGTTTCGCCGATTACGGTTTTCCCGAGTCGCACGCGGCGAGCTTCGCGCTGCTCTCGTACGCGTCGTCGTACGTGAAGTGCCACGAGCCCGCGATCTTCTTGGCGGCGATCCTCAACGTGCAGCCGATGGGCTTCTATTCGACGGAAGTCCTGGTCAACGACGCCCGGCGCCACGGCGTCGTCGTCAAACCCGTGACCGTCAACGAAAGCGAGTTCTGGAGCTTCGTCGACGACGACGGCGCGACGCGGTTGGGCTTCCACATCGTGCGCGGCCTCGGCGAAGGCCAGCGCGAGGCGTTGCAGACGGCACTCGCGCGCGGATCGTTCGCCGATCTCGGCGAGTTCGCGCTGCAAACCGGGCTCAGTAAGGACGCGCTGGAGAATCTGGCCGTCGCGGGCGCCTTCGCGCCGTGGTTCGCGACGCGGCGCGACGCGATGTGGGCGCTGCGCGGTCTCGACGAGCGTGAAGCACGCGGGGAACTCGGCCGCGGCATGGACGTCGAGGAACCGCCGGCCGCGTTTGCGGCGCTGACGCCGCGCGAAGAGACGGCCTTCGATTTCTGGGGCACGGGCCTGACGACCGGGCCGCAGCCGATCGCGCACTTCCGCCGCGAACTCGACGCGCACGGCGCGATCGCCGCCGACCGGCTCCCCGCGATGCCCAACCATCTGGTGTGCAAGGTCGGCGGCATGGTGATCACGCGCCAGCGCCCCGGCACGGCCAAAGGTTTCGTCTTCCTGACCCTCGAGGACGAGACGGGCCTCGTGAACGTGATCGTCAACCCCGCCGTGTACGAACGCAACCGGCGCGTCATCCGCGCCGCGACCAGCCTCGTGATCGAAGGCACGTTACAGAAAGATCAGGGCTGCATCGACGTGCTCGCCAAACGTTTTTGGCCGCTCGACACGCGCGACACGATCGAGGGGGTCCATGCGCGAAACTTCCACTAAAGGAAGCAACCGTTGTCAGTCGGCCACTCGAATTTCATGCATCCGGTTGCTTGCGTCGCACTGACAGCCTTTTCCACGAACCGTACCGCCAGTGACGTCGGCAACAGAACCGGGCAACCGCGTTTGCCGCCGGCCGACCGCCAGGACACGACCACGCCTGCGCCAATAGCAATAACGTCCTCTCAGGGTGGTGATTGGCTATGAAATTAATGGCTTGGGCGTCGCGTCTATCCGGACTCGTCGCACTCTCGGCGTCGCTCGCGGCTTGCTCTGGATCCCATTCGACCGTACCGGCTGCGCCGCTGGCCGGCGACGCCGCCGCCGCACGTGCCGCCTCACCGCTCGAACCGGCTGCCGCCCAGCGTCCGCCCGCCTGGACCGGAAAGACCGCCGCGGCGACGTTGACGCTTCGCATCCCGGAACCGCGCCGCTCCGGCATTCCGCCCCGCCGTCCACGCTACGTTCCGGCGAGTTCGCGCTCCATCGCCGTCACCGTCCTCAAGGTGAACGGCTCGGTGATCAGCGCTACGCCGCAAGTAACGTCGCTCTCTCCCGGCACCTCGCCGTGCGGCACGGTCACGAGCGGCGACTACACGTGCACGATCCAGGTCGTGCTGCCGATCGGCACCGACGTCACGGAGCTCTCGGTATACGACGCGACCGGCGCCGCGGGAAACCTGCTCTCGCAGCAAGTCTCGAGCCTTACCGTCGTCGAGGGGGTGAACAACCAATTCGGGAGCGGCTCGCCGATCACGCTCGATGCGAACCCGGGAGCGCTTTCGGTGACGGCCCTATCGGGTCCGACCGGAACCTACCCGAACTTCACCGTGACGGGCACCTCGAATGCCACGTTCACCGTCGGCGTCGTCGACACGCACGGCACGGCCTTTGGGAGCCAGCCGGGTAAGCCGACGATCACCCAAGCCGCGGCGACCGGAACCGGCGCGAGCGCCTCGGTAAGCGGCACGACCTTGACCTTGACTCCGCCATCCTCGGGCTCCTCGACGAACGTGGTCGTCGACGCCGATCCGGCCGGCACGCTCGACGTGAACACGAGCCTTTCGGCGAGCGCGTCCGCCGCAGCGACCAGCTTTGCCGTCGCGTCGGCCACGGGCATCTACGCGGGCCAGAACCTCGAGCTCGACTATGAGACCTTCAGCGGAAGCACGCTCATCCAAGAGGCCGTTCACGTTCTTAGTGTGAGCGGCACCACCGTCACCATCTCGTCCGGCCTCGCGCACGCGCACGCGTCGGGCGCCAAGGTCTACCACTCATCCGATAACCTGACGTCCTCGACGGCGCCGTTCACCGTGACGATCAGCGCGCCCCCCAGCGTCATCGTGCCGATCGCTTCGACCGGCGCTGCCTCGCCGTCGAAAGTCTTGCCGTACGCCTGCTGCTTCTCCGCGCTCACGCCGGGACCCGCGCTATCCAGTGCTGCTACTGCGTCATTTGACTTGGGACGTTTCGACGCGCTCGGCAACCTGTTCGTCGCGGACGTGGAAAACGACGCCGTGTACAAGGCGCCGTACAACAGCACCACCGGGTTCGGCGGTTCGTCGGCCTTGAGCGGCGTCGTAAATCAACCCGGGGTACCCTCGTTCGACGTCGGTCCCGGCACGACGGCCGGCGGCACGGTGGCCGTCGAGAACAGCACGAGTCCGCAACTCGATTTCTGGGCTCCGGGCGGCTCCGGAAATCCGACGGGCTTCAACAGCGTCCTCGCGGGCCCGGGCTACGTCCCAACGCTGGAGCAGGGGTATCCGAGCGTCGCCGTCATGAGCGACTCGACCGGAGCGACGTTCGGCTTCGCGTACGACGTCGCCAGCTCGACCTCCACCCGAGATGAGATCGTCGTCACGAACGGAACGTCTTCCGAGCAAGATCTCAGTAACTCCGCGATCGTCAGCAACTACAATGCCGACGTCGCGGTCCCGGTCATGACGTGGGATGCGGGCCGGCAGTCACTGATCTACGCCAACTCGGGAAGCGGCTTCGAAGTGCTCGAATTCCCGCGTAACGGCACAACCGGGGCAATCTTGCAGACGACGCCGAACCTGGTCGGGCCCGCGTCCGGGTATCCGCACTGGGTCGCCGCGTCGCCCGACGGGGCCTATGTCGCGGTGGCCGGCGACGACGGGAGCGGCGGTTCGAAGGTCACGATTTACCATTACAGCAGCCCGAGCTGGTCGAAGATCTCGACCGGCACGAGTATCGACGGGAAAGACTTCTCGAACTTCACCTCGATGCGGTTCACGGGTGGTGGTAACCTGATCGTCGCCGACAGCAACGGCACCTATTCGCACCTCTATGCGTATACGGACGCCGGAGGGAGCGCGTGCGCGACCGGCTGCACGAACGGCTACTTCGATCTGAGCTCCAGCTTCCCGAACTTGCTGATCAACGACATCGCCGTACTACACTGAGTCGCCCGAGCGCTGTTCGGCGGCGTCACCGAGAGGGCAAGCTCGGTGATGCTTGAATGCCTGGCAGCAACGTTCCGGAACTTCCGCCAGCGTGGAGACGTGCATGACCGAAGAAATTCGCTCCGACTCCCCTGCTCGCGCCATTGCGCGCGCTATACGCCGCGGCGCGCTCGCCGCGATTCCGCTCGCGCTCGGCACCATGCTCGCCGTCTCGGGCGCGAGCACCGCCCCGGGCGGGTTCACGGCCGCGCAAGTGACGCAAGGCTCGTCCTTATTTTCTACCAAGTGCTCTTTCTGCCATACCCTCAACCTCTCGGGCGGCGCGGGCCCCGCGCTCAGCGGCGCGTCGTTCAAGAAGTTAGCCGGTAAATATAAGACCGCCGGCGGGCTGTACGCGGTGATCAGCCAGAAGATGCCGCTCGACGCGCCGGGCAGCTTGGGCTCGACGAACTACCTCGCCGTGACGGCGTTCTTGCTCAGCAAGAACGGTTACAGCGCGGGCAGCGACGCGCTGAGCGTGAAGTCGGCAAACGCGGTCAAGCTCGACGCAAAGTAGCTCGCACCGCGAGCCCGCCTACGGCGAAGTGAGCTGCCCGGTCACCGGACGGGAAACGCCTTCGAAGGGCGCGTCCCAATAATAGACCGTGACGCTCGACGTCCCGATCTTCACCGCCGCGGGCCAATCCGGGCAGAGTTCGGGCGGGGGCGATTGTCCGTTGGCGGGCGGCGCCAGACAGACGACCGTTTTGCCGTTGATGCTCATCGTCTTGCCGGCGAGAAATAACACCTTGGAACCGTCGGTCCGCCGGACGACGATCGTGCCGGCCTTCATGCCGATCGCGTAATCCACGAGGACGCCCTTGAAGACGCGCAGCCGCACGCCCGGCGGCGGCGTCGGAAAGAACGCGGGACCGGAATCCGCGCGCGCCGGCGGAGCATCGGACGCAACCGCGCCGGCACACACCGCGACCGCGAAGGCCGCGAACAACCCGCGCGTTAGCCGCATTTGCGTGCCTCCCAGGCCGGCTGCAAGACGTCCGCGACCGAAGACGGATCGGTCACGCATGCGAATCCGTAGCCGCCGGCCCGCATGTCGCTGCGGATTTCTCCGACGTCGGTCGCGTACGGAACGGCCGGACCCGACGGGTTGCGGCGATCGACCACGTTGCCCGGACCGTGAAAGTGCGCGAGCGCAGCCGCTTCGCTGCCGTAGACCTTCTCCCAATAGGCGATCAGTTCGGTGCCGTAATCGACGTTGGCCCAGGGTGACCTCGCGTAGGCGAAGTTCGCCGCGCCATAGGCGCCCGCATCGATCTGCAGCACGCCGTAGCCCGTGCCGTCCGGCCCGGGCGCATTGGTTCCACAGAACGGATTCGGCGCCGCGGGCGCGCACCCGTTACCCGCGCATTGCTCCTGCGCCGCGACCGCGGCGATCAGGAACGGATCGACGTGCCGGTTCGACGCCGCGTTGTAGATCTCGAGCGCATAACAGAAGCAGAAGCGGCCGGGCACCTTGAATTCGACGTCGACCGGGTCGCCCGCCACGGTGCCGACGTCGATCGTTTCGTCGGGATCGATCGGCGCCGGGCCGCCGTTGTACGTGGCCACGACGTGCATGTCGGTCTGCCCACACGTCGTCGTGATCGGGGGATCGAACGTGATATCGAGCAGTTTCGGCGCCGGGCTTGCGTTCCACGTGCCGCTCGGATTACCACCGAAGCAGAAGAGGCCGGTTCCGCTCTCTTCGATGTCGAGGCCGTCGAACGCCGGTAGCTCGTAGCAATCCGTCAAGCCGCCGCTACCGCAGCCGATCGGCGTCGGAGACGGCAGGGGCGCAAACGCTGCCGGCGCGTGCACCGGCGCCACCAGTTCGCCGACGGTTGCACCGGCCGGAACCGCGGGCTGCGGCATGCCGGGTAACGACACCCCTCGCCCTCCGCAGGCGCAGAGCGCCAGCGCGACGGCGAACGCGAATCCGAAACGAACCGGCCGGCCCCGAGCGCTGCTCGCCTTCACGGATCGTCCCCTCCTCTCGGGAACGTTAGCTACGACCCGCCGACAACCAATAACTCCAAGCGTCGCGCGGAGGCTCCAACGACGGAGGCGACGGCGACTTCACCGGCGCACGTTCCTCGCGTGAAATCGCGGCTGACTTCCGTCCTCGCGCTGCTGGCCATGGCGGCCGCCTCAACCACTCCGTCGATCGCGTCCCGGCCGCCGCCGGGTTCGCTCGGCACGATTGCGGGCGAGATCACCACGACGTCCCAGTCCTCGGCCGATCTCGACGCGATCCGCAGCGGCGCGCGAATCGTCGTGCGGACCGAGGACGGCACCGCCGTGGGGACCCTGCACTTCGGCTTCGAGAGCCGCGACGCGGCGGGCGTCGGGCACCTGCCGTACACCGTCGAGGATCTACCGGTCGGCGTCGAGCTGCGCGTGAGCGCGGAGCCGCTCACGGCGAGCGAACCGTCGCCGCTGCCGAGCGGCTTTTTCCTGACGTTCCGGCTCACGAAGTCGCATGGCGACCCGCACGTGCCGTACTACGCGGTCCGTTTGCAGCACGGCTTCGCGCGTGCGGACAACTGCGATTTCACCTATGCGACGCTCGAGGTGCCGCCGGCGCTGCAGGCGACGCCCAGCCCGTCGCCTGCAGCGTCCGGCCACGCTACTTGAGCGCGTTCACCAGCTTCGCGACGTCCGGCACGCCCAGACCCGTCACGTTGTCATAGCCGGGCTTCGCGACGTAATACCCGTTGCTACCCGCCGTGACGTCGACGAACGCGCCGCGCTCGCGATACAGGCTCGCCGCGGCGTTCGCGACCGGCGCCAGTTTCGCGGCCGCCCGCGCGTCGGCCACGAGCGTCCAGACACCCGCGAACGTCGGCGCGCTGACGCTGGTGCCACCGATCGGGAACGTGCCGCCGCCGAGCGCGAACACCTCGGTCGCGCCCGTGTACGGGTCCGCCAGCATCGCGACGTCGGGCAGATTCTTGTCGATTCCCGACGCGAGCCCGGGGATCGGGAGCTGATAGGCGGGGATGCCGAAGAACGCGCTCACGCCGCCGCCGCTGCCGGTCCAGGCGTGCTCGAAGATGCGCCCGCCGGCCGGGTTGGCTTCGACGGTCGTGCCGCCCACCGCGATCGCGTTGGCATCGGAGGCGGGGTAGCTCACGTCGGTCGCGTTCTCGATGGCCAGGTCGTTCCACGACCCGCCGTCACCCGACGAAACGAAGAGCGGCGTGCCCTGCGCGGCCAGCTGCGCGATCGCCGCGCTCTCGTCGGAGAGCGATTGCGTCAGACCGTCCGCGACGAAGTCGCCTTCGTTGAACCCGTACGAGTGCGAGACCGCCGCGAAGTGATACGTCGCGTCGTCCTCGGCGATCTTCGCGAACATGTCGATCAGTTCGCTGAACGCGCAATTGGGTGCGAGGTACAGCCGGATCGCGGCTGACGGCGCCGTGCCGTGCACGCGCTCCACATCGAGGATCGCTTCGCCATCCTGCGCGGTGGACGTGCCGTCGACGGGTACGACCGTCAGCTTCGCGGCCGGCAGTCCGAAGAGACTGTCGTAGCGGTTGAGGTCGGCCGTCGCGATCGAACTGCAGGCCGCGACCGCGACGGTCTGCGACGCGCCTCGCGTCCCGCCGGCGTAGACCGGCGCGATATCGTACAGGTCCGCGATCTGCTGCGGGGAGTATCCGTTCGCGGGTCCGTTCGGCGTCAGGGCGGGCTTGACGAAAAGCGGGCGGGCGTGCGCGCCCGGCACGAACGACGTGGCCGCGATCAAGCGCGCGATCGCGGCCGGGAAGGCGAACGGCGTCGAGCGCACGATCGTCTCGCCCGCCGCCGCGTACGCGCCGTAGGTCGCATGCGCGGCGCGCGCGGCGGCGGCGAACGTGCCCGTGAGGATCAGATTTCGCAGGTGCGGCGTCTCGCGCACCGTGAAGCCGTACGCGCGGAAGTAGCGCTCCAACAGCGCGAGGCCGGCGGGATCCTTCGATGCCGGGATCACGGTGAAGTCGCGCACCGCGGTGAGCGACGGCAAGGGCGCCGCCGCGAGCGCGCGTTGCGCGAATGGGGACGGCACGGCGCGGTCGGTTTCGAGCGCGAACGCCGGCGCTGCGAGGAACGAGAAGATGGCGGCGCCGGCGGCGGCGCGCAGACCGATTAACATGGTAAAGTCCTTTAATTGCAACATGAATTCAGCGCGCGCCGAAGAGCGTGCCGGTCCGTAGGATGAAGCCGCGTTGCACGCCGTCGTGCACGCCGATCCCCGCGACGTTACCGAGGTCGTCGATGCCTTCCGCTTCCTCGAGCAGCCAGCCGGATTTCGCCGGGAGGAGCGCGTTGAGATCGACGACTTTTCCCTTGAAGAACGCGGTCGCGTGGGGCGGGATTCGACCGTTCGTGGGCTGGGAGAAACCGACCGCGACGCCCTGCGAGTTGATCGCGAACGCGGCGCTGTTCACGAAACCGGTGCCCGGATAGAGCGTTCCGAGGTCGGTCAGCGTGCCGCCGCTGTAACGATAGGCGTGCACGGGTGCGTTGACGCTGAAACTGAACGTCGAATGATAGCCGACCACGACGCCCGCGGCGTTCACGGCCGTCGCGACGCTATTGCCGTTCCCGTGGACGGTGGCGAACGTCGTGACCTTCGAGCCGTCGAACACATACGACGACGTGGTGCCGGCCAGGAACGCTTTCTGGCCGAGGCTTCCGACGACGAGGCCGGAATCGTTGACGCCCGTCGCCGTCGCGCCGAGAAACCCCGGCAGGGCGCGCACTTGAGCGATGCCGTGTAGCGCCCCGTGCTCGTACACGAACGGTTGCGAAACGTAGCGGGTGCGGCTGCTCGGCGTCGAGGTCCCGACGACCGTTCCGTGGCCGTTGATCGCGGTCGCGACGCTCGTTGCGTCGCCCGGCAACGCGCCGAGATCGATCTCGCGCGAACCCGCGAATTCGACGGCGCGCTGCTGCGTTTGTCCGGAGAGAAACACCTGGCCGACCGCGACGCCCGAGGCGTTGACCGCCACGGCCGCGTTGCCTTCGAGCCCGGCGCCGATGTCCGTCAGCCCCGCGCCGCGCGACGCGACGGCGTTGGTCTGACCGTTGCCGGTTATTCCATAACCGACGGCGACGCCGTTCGAGACGGCGAGCGCGGCGCTGGGCAAGCGGCTCCCGCCGATGCCGCCGATATCGACGATCGTGACCGGCGTCGCGGCGCCGCCGGGTAGCGGCGACAAGAAAAGGACGAACGCGAGAAAGATCGTCGCTGAAAATCGAGATCGATGCAATGGAGTTCCTCGAGGATGACGAGAACGACCGCTCCCGTCGAAGGGCGCGCACTCAGTTGACGCGCGCGGCTGCGCGAATCCTCTCACGAACGTGGCGCGGGATTCACTTCAATAGTTAATCATCGGGCGCGGCGCCGGCGGCAGCATTCGAGCAGGCGAACGCCGGCACGGCCGCGCCGTCAGGTCGTTTAGTGCTTGTGTTTCGAAACGGCGCGGTGCTCCGCGAGCGACGGCGCTACGAGACGAGCGCGCGCCGGCCGGCCGTCACGGGCGGACGCCCTCGCGTTTCGAGGGGGCTACGCTCGCCGCGGCCAAGTGCAAGCCTCGACGCCGGCCCGCCACGAGGAGAAGCCGTCCCTATGCCGTTCCGATCGCTCCTACTCGTAGCCGGGTTGTTCGCGCTCGTGCCCGCCGCGCCCACGGCCGCGCAGATCGATCCCGACGATACGGGCCTGGGCACGAAACTGGGGATGCAGCAGCAGAACAACTCGGGCGAAGTCGGCACGGTGACGCTCTACCGGCGCGGACCGGCGACCACCCTGGTGGTCCTGCAGCTCTCCTCCGAGCCCCCCGGCCGTTCGCAGCCGGCCCACATCCACCGGGGCCACTCGTGCTCGAACCCCGATCCCAAGCCGGCCTACGGCCTCGCACCGGCGATCAACGGCCTCTCACGCACCCTCGTCGAGGCCCCAGAGGCCAAGCTCCTCTCCGGCAACTACGTCGTGAACGTTCACGCCTCGAGCGCGCGCCTGGGCCACTACGTCTCGTGCGGCGAGCTGTACCGGTAAGCTCGCGCGTGTCGCTCTCGCACGGATTCGTCGACACCGTCGGTCACACGCCGCACATCGTGTTGCCCAAGCTCTCCGCTGCCCTCGGGCGCACGATCGTCGGCAAGGCGGAATTCCTCAATCCCGGCGGATCGGTCAAGGATCGCGCCGCCAAGGGCATCGTCCTCGAGGCCGAAGCCGCCGGACGGTTGCGCCCGGGCGGCACGATCGTCGAAGGCACCGCCGGCAACACCGGCATCGCGCTCGCCCTGATCGCCAACGCCCGGGGGTACCGGGCGATCATCGTCGTTCCCGACGACCAGTCGCCCGAAAAGATCGGCTCGCTCCGAGCGACCGGCGCCGACGTGCGCAGCGTGCCGGCCGTGGCCTTCACAAACCCGCAGAACTACTATCACGTCGCCAAGCGCCTCGCCGAGGAGACGCCGGGCGCCATTTGGGCCGATCAGTTCAACAACACCGCCAACCGGCGCGCCCACTATGCGACGACGGGCCCCGAGATCTGGGACGACTTCGGGACCGGACTCACGGCGTTCGTCGCCGCCTGCGGCACGGGCGGGACCCTGGCCGGCACGGCCGCGTTCCTGAAGGAACGCAATCCGGCCGTGCGTGCCGTGCTGTGCGACCCGTTCGGCTCGGCGCTCTTCAGTTTCGTGACGGCGGGAACGCTCGACGTCGAAGGCGACTCGAACGCCGAAGGCATCGGCATCAAGCGCATCACGGAGAATTTCAAGAACGCGCCGCTCGACGAAGCGCTGCGCGTCGATGACAAGACCATGGTGGAAATGGCCTACTGGCTGCTTCGCGAAGAGGGCCTGTACGTTGGCGGCTCGGCCGCGCTCAACGTCGCCGGCGCCGCGCGCTACGCGAAGACGTTGCCGCCGGGCAGTACGGTCGTGACGATTCTCTGCGACGGCGGCGACCGCTACCGTTCGCGGCTCTGGAATGCCGCCTGGCTCGCCGAGAACGACTGCACGCCCACGGCACCCGACCTCTCTTTTCTGTAGGAACCGATGTCCGATACGATCGACCCGACGCGCGCCACGTCTCCTTCGTTCAACCGCCGAGTCTTCGTCGGGCTCTCCGCTGCGAGCGCCGCCGCGGGCGCGACCGGGGCCACCGCCCTCGCGCAGCGCGCGGAGCTGGGCCGTCCGCATCCGCCGCTGGTCGCCGAGGACGACCCGGCGCTCGACATCGCGCGCCCCGAGCTCTCCCATGCGGACCGGACGCTCGGGGCGTATCTCGCGGCGCCGAAGGGCGCCGCCCCGGCGACTCCGGCCGTCGTGGTCGTCCAAGCGATCTGGGGCGTCGATGCGCAGTTGCGCGATACGGTGCGGCGCCTGGCCACCGCCGGGTACGTCGCGATCGCACCCGACCTCTACGCGGGCTTGGGCGCACCGAGCGGCGACGGCGCGACCGAGATCGGGCCGTTCCGGGACGCCGCAGCCAAACTCGCCGACGCGACCGTCGACGCGGACCTCGCCGCGGCCGCGGCCTACGTTCGCTCGCGCCCCGGCACCGCGCGGGTGAAGGTCGGCGTCACGGGGTTCTGCATGGGCGGCGGCATCACGTTGCGCCAAACCGTCGATAACGCGAAGGTCTTCGACGCGGCGGCGGTCTTCTACGGCAAGGTCCGCTACGGTACGACCGGCGATAACGGTGCGATCACGCCGATCGCACTCGCCTACGCGGACGACGTCGCGATTCCGCTCGCGGGCAGCTGGGGCGCGCGCGACACGAGCATCCGCCCGGACGACGTCCGCGCGCTCGAAGCGCGCCTCGTCGCCCGCGGCCTCGCGCACGACTTCCGGATTTACGACGATGCCGGGCATGCGTTCTTCGACGATACCCGCGCGTCGTACGTGGGCCCGGCCGCGACGGACGCCTGGGCGCGCACGCTCGCGTGGTTCGGCCGGTATCTCACATAATGGCCTTACGAATCGTGCACTGCGCCGACGTGCATCTGGAGACGACCTTTCCCGAAACTCGCGGCGGCGCGGGCCGGCGGAAGGCGCTGGCCGACGCGTTCGTGCGCATCGTCGACGAGGCGCTCGCGCGCGACGCCGACGTGCTCACGATCGGCGGCGATCTCTACGAGAGCGAGCGAGCCGGACCGCAGACCGTGCGTTTCCTCTTCGAACAATTCGCGCGCTTCGGTAAACCCGTGTTCGTCGCGCCGGGCAATCACGATCCGCACGCACCGTCCTCGCTGCTCGCGCGCGCGGATCTGCCGGAGAACGTCCGCGTCTTCAACGAAGCCGCTTGGCGCGCGTATCCGCTGACCGCCGACGGCGATGTGACGCTCTTCGGTTTCGGGCACACGCCCGCCGAACCCGGACGCCCCTTCGACGGCGCGCGCTTCGAACGCGGCGGGGTGCAGATCGCGCTCGTTCATGGGAGCGACGAAGAACGCTGCCCGCCGGGCAAACGCGCGACGGCACCGTTTCGGCAGGCCGACGTCGTGGCTTCGGGCGCGACCCTGTTGTTGACCGGCCACTATCACGGCGGTTACGTGAGCGAGGAGAACGGCCGCCCCGCGTTCGCGTATCCGGGCTCGCCGGAGCCGATCAAGTTCGGCGAACGCGGCGCGCACGGCGCGCTCGTGATAACGGTCGAGGCCGGCAACCTGCGCATCGAGGCCGTGCCGACCGCGCGCACGCGGCTGATCGACGCCGAGTGCGGACTCTCCGGCGTGACGAACGAGAACGCCGCGTTCGCGTGCGTCGAAGCCGCGCTCGCCCCCTACGGCACGAACGACTACGTGCGCCTGCGCCTGCGCGGCGACGTCGCGCCCGGCACGCGTATCGATACGGTGCTGATGGAGGAGCGTTTCGGCGCGGGCGTGGGATCGCTCGCGGTCGAGGATCGTACGGTGGCGCACGATTACGAGAGCATCGCGCGCGAACCGACGGTGCGGGGCCACGTCGTGCGCGATCTGCTCGACGCCGGTGAGGAAGGCGCGGCGGCCTTACGTTATGCGCTGGCCGCTTTCGACGGCGCCGAGATCGCACCATGAGAATCGACGAGCTGCGGGTCGCGGGCTTCGGGAAACTCACGGATCGCACGTTTCGCTTCGACCCGCGCTTCACGGTGGTCTACGGACCCAACGAAGCCGGGAAGTCGACGCTGACGACGGCGTTGCTCGGCACGTTGTACGGTCTGGGCCGGGGTGAGAAGGACCGCTGGCGGCCGTGGTCGGGTGCGCGCTTCGCGACCGCGCTCACGTATTCGCTCGCCGATGGGCGCAGCTTCGAAGTGCAGCGCGATTTCGAACGCGACGCCAAGGGCGTCCGCGTGTACGACGAGCACGGCAACGACGCGTCCGCGGAATGTTCGGTCGGCAAGATCGTCACCCCGGGACACGCGCATCTGGGCATCCCCGTGGAGGTGTTCGTCAACGCGTCGTTCGTCGGTCAAGGCGAGGTTGCGATCGACGGCGCGCGCGCGGAGCGCATCACGCATTCGCTCGCGCACGCCCTCGACGGCGGCCCCAAGGAAGACGCGGCGCTCGGCGCGATGCATCGCCTCGACGAGGCGCTCGCGCTCCACGTGGGGCGCAAGAAGGCGACCGTCAACGCGCCGCTGCGACATCTGATCGAAGAACTCGAGGAGGCGCAGGCGCGTGCCGAAGAGATGCGCGCGCGCCTGCGCGAGCTCGACGACGTGCGAGCTCGGTTGGCGCTGGAAACGCAGCGCTCGCAGGAGCTCGATGCGGCGCTACGCGAGCAGCTGCGGCGCGGCCGCTCGCTGCGCGCGTACACCTTGCGCTCGCGCCTCGATGCGCTGCGCGAGATTCGCGACGATCTGGCCGCGCTCCAAGCCGAACGCGCGCAGTACGACGACGTCGACGGGTTCCCGAGTTACCTCGTGACGGAACTCGAAGAGCTCTACCGCGAGTGGCACACCCTCGACGCGCTGGCGCGCTCGCATGCCGAGGAAGCCGCGCGCAACCGCATGACGCCCGCGCTGCAGGCCGAACTCGACGAGCGCAGCGCCGACGGCGGCGCGCTCGACGACGAGGCGTTCGCAGCGCTCGAGGCGGCCGGGGCGGAAGCGACCGACGCCCGCAATCGCGCGACGGTCGCGGCCGATCGCGCGCAGAGCGCGCGCCGTTCGATCGAGGGCGGCGGCGAGCTCTTCGGCGTGGCCTTCACGGCCGGCGCCTTCGTCGCGCTCGGAACCGTCATCCTGGCCGTCATTCACGACTGGACGTTAGCGGCGGTGGTCGGCGTGTTCGCGGTCGTGCTGTTCGCGATCGCTTGGAACCGTTGGAGCGGGCGCCGCAACGCCGTGCGCACCGTCGCGCAGATGCAGAAAGCCGCCGACGACGCGAGCGCCGCCGAGCGCGAAGCGGCCGGGCGGGTCGCGGTGGTCTTGGAACGCCTCGGCGTGGCGTCGATCGAAGAACTCGCCAAGCGCCGCGAGCGCGCGCAGACCTTGCGGGCCCGCAAAACGGAGGCGTCGGCGCTCGCCGAACGGGCCGCGGAAACGCGCAGCCTCGCGGATGCGAAGGCCCTGGCCTTCGACGAGCTGGCGGTCCGGCTCGTGCCCGAGAGCGGTTCGCGCGAACGCGACCTCAACGAGGCCAAGGCCCGCGAGGTCCGCAAGAGCACGCGCGACGGCATCGACGTGCGGCTTTCCATGCTCGACGTGCGCCGCACCGACGTGCTCGGCAGCGACGACGAATTCGCGCTGGAGACCGAACTCGCCGAATTGCTCGCCGCGGGCGTCGAGCCCGCCCCGCTCGACGGCGCGTCGCCGCGCGCCTTCGAAGCCGAGCGCGGCGACATCGAGCGGCGCTCGAGCGAAACCCGCGAAGCGATGGTCGCGACCGCGGCGGAACTGCGTACCGCCGAAGCACAGATCGGCGATTTGGCCGCGCTCGACGAACGGGTGCTGGCCCTGCGCGCGCGCGTCGAGCACTTGGAGCGCTTCGATGCGGCGGTGTCGCTCGCCAAGAACACGATCGACGCGCGGACGCGCGAAGCGCATCAAAAGTTCGCGCGCCGGCTCGCGGATTACGCCTCGACGACCTTCGCTCGCGTGACGGGAGACCGGTACCTCGACGTGCGTGTCGATCCCACGACGCTCGCGGTTCGCGTGCGCGCGCCGGAAACGGGCGAAATCCTCGACGTCGAGCGCCTCTCCGCGGGCACGCGCGAACAAGCCTACCTCGTCGTCCGGCTCGCGATGGTGCGGATGTTCTCCGAAGGCCTGGAAACGGCTCCGCTCTTGCTCGACGATCCCTTCGCTTTCTGGGACGAACGGCGCATCGAAAACAGCTTCCCGATCCTGGCGGCCATGGCGGAAACCACGCAGATCGTGCTGTTCACGACGAGCCGCGAGCTCGCGGCCGCGGCGACCGCGCGCGGCGCGCGAGCGCTCGATCTCGACGACTCGAGCGCCTCAGGCGGCGGCGCGTTCGACCGCGATCAGGATCTGCCCCTTCTTTCGCAAGCGTAGGAACGTGATTTCGACGGCCACCGCACCGTGCGGGAACGCGAAGAGGTAGTCGAACTTCTCGCTCACGGTATGGTCGGTGCGCAAGAAGGTGCGCAGGCGGCCTTCGAATTCGCGCACGGCCGTGCACGGCGCGACGTCGCGGAAGAAGTTCCGGCCGATCACGCGCTCGCGCGCGAGCTGCGAGAGCCGCGTCTCGTATTCGTTGTACGACACGATCGCGCCGTCCCGATCGATGACGATCGCGCCGAAGGGCAGCTCGTCGAAGCGCTCCGCCGGCATGTCGAGCACCGCCTCCAGACGGCTCGGATCGCGTCCCGTCACTTCGCCTTGAGTCGCGCCAAGGCGTCGAGCGTGTTGCGCACGTGATCTCCCGGGTCGAGGGACCGGTAGGAATAGAAGATCTTCCCATCCGTTCCGATCACGTACGACGTTCGATCCGAGTAGGTGACGGGGCCGGCGCCCAGCAGCGCGTCGTAGGCCTTCGAGATCGCATGGTCGGGATCCGAGGCCACCGCGAATTTGCTGCGGCACTCCGAGACCGAGAACTTATCGAGGGTTTTGATGTCGTCGCCGGAGACGCCGATCACGGTCGCGCCGGCCTTCGTGTAGTCCGCGATGTGCGTCGCGAAATCGTGCGCCTCGATCGTGCACCCGCTGGTGAACGCGGCGGGATAGAAGTAGAGCACGACCGGCCCTTTCGCCAAGGCGTCGCGCAAACTGAAGGTGAAATCCTTGCCGCCCAGCGACGCTTCGGTCGTGAACGCGGGTGCCGCGGCACCGGGCCGCAGTTCGGCGGCGGCGGGCCGGGAGAGCGCCGCGCACGCGGCGAGCGCGGCCAGGACGAAGGTCGATTTCTTGTTCATAGGCCCATTAGACGCGCGATCACGAGCCGCTGCACCTCGTTGGTGCCTTCGCCGATCTCGTTGATCTTCTGGTCGCGGTACATGCGCGAAACCGGGTACTCGTCCATGAAGCCGTAGCCGCCGTGGATTTGCACCGCCTCGTTGACGACGCGTCGCGACAGCTCGCCCGAGAACAGCTTCGCCAGGCTCGCCGTCATGACGTAGTCGCGGCCGTTGTCCTTCTCCCACGCGGCTTTGAGCACCATGAGCTTTCCGTGCTCGATCTCGGTCAGCATGTCGGCCAGCTTGAACTGGATCGCTTGAAACTTCGAGATGCTCTGTCCGAACTGATGGCGGTCCTTGGCATACTGCAGCGCTTCGTCGTACGCGCCCATCGCCAGGCCGATCGACAGCGCCGCGACCGAAATGCGGCCGCCGTCGAGGATCGTCAGGAACTGCTTGAGGCCGCGGCCGAGGCCGCCCAGCAGGTTCTCCTCGGGGATCTTGGCATCGACGAACGACAGCTCGCGCGTGTCCGATGCCTTCCAGCCCATCTTGCGGTACTTCTTGGAACGCGTGAAGCCCGGAGCGTCCTGCGGCACGATGAAGTTGCTGATCTCCGGCCGCCCGCGTTCGTCCGTGCCGGTCACCGCGGTGATGGTCGAGCCGCCCGTGAGATCGGTGCCGCTGTTGGTGATGAAGGCCTTGGTGCCGTTGATCGTCCAAACGCCGTCGCGCAGTTCCGCGCGCGTGCGCGTGCCGCCGGCATCGCTGCCCGCCTGCGGCTCGGTGAGGCCGAATCCCCAGAGCATCTCCCCGCGCGCCAGCGGCACCAGGTACTTCTGCTTCTGAGCTTCGCTGCCGAACAAATAGAACGGCGTCGAGCCGAGCGACACGTGCGCGGCCAACGTGATGGCGGTCGACGCGTCGGCGCGCGCGATCTCCATGACGGCGAGCGCGTAGCTGACCGTGTCCGCGCCCGCGCCGCCATACTCCTCGGGGAACGGCAGGCCCATCAGCCCGAGCTCCGCCATCTTCTTCACGAGGTCGTACGGAAACTCGGCCTTGGCGTCCAGTTCCTCGGCGCGCGGCTTCACCTCGTCCTGCGCGAACTCCCGGCAGAGCAGCTGGATGGCGCGTTGTTCGTCGGTCAGATCGAAATTCATGGGCAGAGGTGAAGCTCCGCTCCGGCGCCGAAAAACCCCTGTAATGTCAACGTTCGGGCCGGCCGCTTGATCTCGCTGCGCGGCGTGACGCTCGTTTATCCGAATGGCACCCGTGCGCTCGACGCGATCGACCTCGAAATCGCGAAGGGCAGCTTCGTTTTCCTCGTCGGCCATTCGGGCACCGGCAAGTCGAGTCTCCTGCGGCTCCTCTACCGCGAGCAGGTTCCGACGCGCGGCGAGGTGACCGTCGATTCCACGCGCGTCGACCGCCTGCGCCGCTCGCGCATCCCGCATCTGCGGCGCAACGTCGGCGTCGTCTTTCAGGATTTCAAGCTGCTCTCCGACAAGACGGTTTGGGAGAACGTCGCCTTCGCGCTGCAAGTGACGGGTGCGCGCACAAAGGACGTCATGCGGCAAGTGCCGCGGGTGCTCGACCTCGTCGGGCTCGCGCACAAGGCGCGGATGTTCCCGAGCGAACTCTCGGGCGGCGAGCAGCAGCGCGCCGCGATCGCCCGGGCGCTGGTCAACAATCCCAAGATCCTGCTCTGCGACGAGCCGACGGGCAACCTCGACCCCGTCAACACCAACGAGATCATGGATCTGTTGCATCGCATCAACCTCAAGGGCACGACGGTGCTGATCGCCACGCACAACGCTCTGGTCGTCGACCGGATGCGGCGCCGGGTCATTCGGCTCGAGGACGGCAAGATCGTCGCCGACGAGGAACGCGGATACTATCTGCAGCGCTCGGAAGGCCTGGCTGGCTTTCCGACCGCCGAGACCTCGGCGCTCTGATGGATTGGGGCCGCGTTCGCTTCTTCTTCGGAGAAGTCTGGCGCAATTTCACGCGTAACCTGCTGATGCAGGTCACGGCGATCGGGACGGTCGCGGTCATGGTCTTGCTGCTGGGCACGTTCCTCTTCACGCGCGACACGGTCGGCAAGATCGGCGACGACGTGCTCAAGAAGATCGAGATTTCCGTGTTCCTGAGCGACAAGGCAACGAGCGCCGACGCGCAAGCGCTGGCGGCCCGGTTGCGCGACGATCCGCGGGTCGAGAGCGTCGTATACGTCTCGAAGGCGGAAGGCCTGCGGCAGATGCGCGAACGTCTGCGCGGACAGATCGACACCTCGCTGCTGACCGCAAACCCGCTGCCCGACGCGTTGCGCGTCCGCGTGACGTCGCCCGATCGGGTCCGTGAGGTAGCCGCCGCGATCGCGAAGCTGCCGAACGTGGCCCACGTCGAGTACGCGCAGGACGCCGTGCAAAAGCTGCTGCGCCTCTCGGACGTCTTGGGCCGCGTGGGCCTGGGCATCGTCGCGCTGCTGGTCTTCACGGCGGCGATCATCATTTCGAACACGATCCGGCTGACCGTGTTCGCGCGGCGCCGCGAGATCGCGATCATGCAACTGGTCGGGGCGTCGGGAACCTACATCCGCCTGCCCTTCATCTGCGAGGGGCTGCTCGACGGCGTGCTCGGGGCGGCCCTGGCGCTCGCGCTCCTAGAACTGGCCCGGCTGCAATTGCTGCCCAAGCTGTTCGTCGCCTTACCGTTCCTGCCGATCCATGCGGCTTCGATCGATCAGGGCCGCTTCGCCTTCGAGCTGCTTGCCGTCGGCGCGGCGGTCGGCATCGTCGCATCGTGGCTCTCGGTCGGGCGTTACCTCCGCAGTTGAGCGGGCTCCGCGTCCGCGTTGCGGCCCTCGCGTCGGTCGTCACGCTCGCGCTCGGGCTCGGGCTCGGCACGCAGGCCTTCGGCGGACCGCGGGCGAGGGAACAGCGCGTCGCCACGGTGGGCGACAAGATTCAAGCGAAGCAAGCTGAGATCGACGCGATCCACCGGCGGCTGGAAAACAAGCGCAGCCTGCTGCACTTCCAAGAGCTGCGTTCGAGCGATCTCCAGGCCCAGTTGGCCCAAACGAACGCCGGCATCGCCCGCGTGTCGGCGGATCTGGACACCCTCGGCGGACGCGTGCAGTGGAACCAGCGCCGGCTGGCTTGGAACCAGGTCCAGCTCGACGCCGCGGAGGCGACCCTGGAGCGGCACAACGAAGCCCTGCGGCGCCGGCTGGTCGACGCCTACGAGCGCGGCGACCTCGGGTACGTCAACGTGCTGCTCTCGGCCTCGTCGTTCACCGACTTCGTCGAACGCTGGGACGACATCCGCTACCTGATCGCCGCCAACCAGAAGACCGTTCGCGAACGCCGCGCCGCCGAACGGGCCGTCGCGGGCGCGCGTTCCAGCCTCGAGCGCGAGCGTCTCGCCCTGCAAGCCGCGATCGACCGCGAACGGCAGGCGAAATTCCAGCTGGCCGGGCTCGCGCAGGAACGCGAACAGCTCGTCGGCGTCGCCGAAGCCCAGCGCCGTAGCGTCGCGAACGAGGTCGTCGAACTCGAGGACGTGTCCGCGGCCGAGGAAGCCGCGCTCGAGGAGATGATTCGCGAGCGCCAGCGCGAGGAAGCCGAACGCCGTGCGACCGAGGAGGCCGCCCGGCGCCGTGCGGCGCAGCTGGCCGGCCAGGAACTCCCGCCCGCCACGCCGTCGGGCGGTCCCGGCGACTTCTCGTGGCCGGTCTCAGGTCCGATCACCTCGCCCTTCGGCATGCGCTCCAACCCGATGGGTCAAGGCTTCGAGATGCATCCCGGGATCGACATCGGCGCGCCGATGGGCGCGACGGTCACGGCCGCGGCGGGCGGCCGCGTGATCTGGGCCAAGGAGTACGGCGGCTACGGTAACGCCATCATCATCGACCACGGCGCCCAGACTTCGTCCGTATACGGCCACCTCTCGCAAATTTTCGTCGCGGAAGGCCAGGACGTGACGCGCGGCCAGGCCATCGGTGCCGTGGGCTGCTCGGGGCGCTGCACGGGGCCGCACCTCCACTTCGAAGTGCGCGTCAACGGCGTCGCGGTCGACCCCACCAGCCGCTTGCACTGAGGCCGCGCGGGCCCATTCCGTCGGTTCGATTAGAATGTGCTGAGGCGGCCCCCAGAACGGAAACCTCGGTTCGGCGACGCGCGTAAGACGAGGTACGGCCCGCATGAACCGCCGTCTTTCGGGGGATACCCCTGGAACCGGGCGGCCCTGCAGCCGGAATACGTCGCCTCGGCGTCCAAGTACCACCGACTTCCGTCGATATAGTGAACAACGGGGCGGCAGCGTGGCCCCATTCGCCCAGCACCCCAGAAACCGATAGGGACTTTGTCAAGAACGCTTCGCGCCCTCGCAGCCGCTTTCGTTGTCGCCGTCGCCTCCCTGGGCGGCGCGCTCTATCTCGCGCACGAGCGCTCCACGCATCCCGCCGACGCGTTCCTCGATGCCAATTCCGGCGTCGCCGCGCTCGACTTGCACGCGCTCTTGGACAACCCGCACGGCGGGGATCAACGCATGCTCGACAGCGCCTTCCGCCAGGTCGAGAAGACGTACTACAAGCCGGTCAACGCCCAAACGCTGCTGACCGGCGAGCAGCACGAGCTCGTCGCCTACCTCAAAGCCCACCACGTCGCTTCGCCCGCGATTCCGCAACTCGTCGCGACCGGCGACGAGCCGACCGACGTGCGCGCGCTCAATCGCGATCTCGAGGTCGCGCAGAACCTGTACGGCGCCAAGACGTCGAATGCCGAACTGACCCAGGCGGCGATTCGCGGGATGCTCAACTCCCTGGGCGACCCGTATACGACGTACCTTTCGCCGGCCGAGATCAATTCGCTCGAGGAGTCGCTCAAGGGCGGCGACTTCGGCGGCATCGGCGTCTACATCGTCCAGGATCCGCGTAACCGCCACATCCTGGTCGAGCCGATCGAAGGCACGCCCGCGTATCGGGCCGGCGTCAAGACCGGCGACCGGGTGCTGGCCGTGGATTCGCACCCGGTCGAGACGATGAAGCTCGACGACGTCGAGCGCCTCATTCGCGGCAAGATCGGAACGGTCGTCCATCTCGAGGTCCGCTCCAACGGTTCCGCGCACGACCGCACGGTCGCGATCACGCGCGAGCAGATCTACGTGCCCTCCGTTCACGCGCAGATGCTGCCCGACGGCTTCGACTACGTCCGATTGGCCGACTTCGGACAGACCTCGTACGACGAAGTGCGAAAGGCCATGCTCGACGGGAAGGCGCACGGCGCAAAAGGGTATATCCTCGACCTCCGCAACAACGGCGGCGGCCTCCTCGAAGCCGCGGTCCAGATCTCGAGCCTCTTCATCCCCCAGGGCACGATCGTCTCGACGATCGATCGCGCGGGAGACCGCGAGACCAAGTCCGCCACCCACGACTCGATCGGCGCCGCTCCGCTCGTGATCCTGGTCAACAAATACACGGCGAGCGCCTCGGAGATCACCGCCGGCGCCGTCCAGGACTACAAAGTGGGAACCTTGATCGGCACCAAGACTTTCGGTAAGGGCGTCGTCCAGAGCATCTACAATACGAGCGACGGCGGAGCCCTCAAGATCACGACCGCCAAGTACGTCACGCCGCTCGGACGCGACATCCAGCACAAAGGCATCGAACCCGACGTCGTCGTCGACCAGCCCATCGACGCTCCGATCATCGGAACGTCCAAAGATCTCCAACTCGCAGCCGCCAAATCATATTTACGGCGCGTCGCCCGCAGGTGAGTGCATCGATGAAGTTCCTACCAATTCTTGCAGCGGCCGGAATGCTCGCCATGGCCGTGCCCTCGGCGACGACGGCGTCCGGCCTCTCCGGCGTCGAGAGCGACGAAATCGAGATGAGCTATTCGCTGCTCAACTCGGAGTTCTATAAGAAAGTCGATCAGCAAGCCGCGCTCGACGGCGCGCGTGCCGAGATCATCGCCTACCTCGAGAAGCAGGGCATCAAATCGCCGCACGTGCCCGAGGTGCGCGCGGTGAACGACCCGTCGATCGACGCGCGCGAACTCGAACACGAAGTCAACGCGGTCGTCGCGGAATACGGTTCCAAGGTCGGCGGCAGCCGTCCCTTGGCGTACGAAGCCATCGCGGGCATGCTCTCGTCGGTCAAGGACAAGTACACGACGTTCCTGGATCCGCACCAGTACGCCGAGCTCAACGAGGGCCTCGACGGCGGGAACTTCAGCGGCGTCGGCATTTCGATCCAAGTGGACGAGAAGACCAAACTGCTGACCGTCAACGAGGTCATCCCCGGCGGTCCCGCCGAGAAGGCCGGCCTGCAAGCCGGCGACGTGATCACGGAAGTCGACGGAAAGTCGACCAAGGGCCTCACGACGGACCAGGACGCCAAGATGCTGCGCGGCGAGAAGGGCTCGATCGTCCACCTGACGATTCTGCGCAACGACGCGCCGATTCCCGTCGTTGCCGTGACGCGCGACGTGATCCACCAGCCCAGCGTTTACTCGAAGCTCTTGGATAACGGCATCGGTTACGCGCGCCTGACCGTCTTCGGTTCGAACACCGCCTCCGAACTCTCAGCCGCGTTGACCCGTCTGCAGGCGCAAGGCGCCAAAGCCTACGTGCTCGACTTGCGCGACAACGGCGGCGGTTATCTGAACGCGGCGATCGACGTCAGCTCGAAGTTCATTCCCTCGGGCCCGATCGTCTCCGTGGAAGCCCGCGGCGGCAGCGACACGCAATACGATGCCGAGAACACCGCGATTCCGCCCAAGCCGCTCGCCGTGCTCGTGAACAAGTACACGGCCTCGGCTTCGGAGATCACCTCCGGCGCGATTCAAGATAACGGCGTGGGCGAACTGATCGGCGAGAAGACCTACGGCAAGGGCGTCGTGCAGACGATCCACCCGCTGCCCGACGGTTCGGCCGTGAAGATCACGAGCGCCCGCTATCTGACGCCGCGCGGCCGCGACATCAACCTGATCGGCATCCAGCCCGACATCGTCTCGGTCGAACCCAAGACCGCGAAGCTCGGCGATCCGGCGACGGACGCGCAACTGCAATCGGCGATCACGTATCTTCAGGGCAAGATCGCGCAAGCCGGGACGTAGTCTTCGCTCCGCGGCCGGCGAGCTGAAATCCGGAAAGACCGGTTCCGGGGGCTTTCCCGGTGGTCAGCTCCTGCATCGATGGCGCTCGCCATCGGCGATTTCGTCGAGCAGCGAGCGTTAGCTGAGGATTTCGACTGGATTGTCGCGGTCGAGCGCGTCGAGGTCGATGTCGGCGAACGACGAGATCGGCGTGAATGCAACGCCCTCACCGCGCAGGTACCGCTCGAGGTTGAGGCCGCGTTTGGCGTAGCGGCGGTCGGCGGCGAGCGCGGCCGCGTAATCGGAACGGCCGTCGCCCACGAAGGCCGCGCGCCGGCCCTGGGCTTGCGCGGCGCGCACCATCGCGACCTTGTCCGTTCCGTTGCCGACCGGGTCGCGGAATTCGATTCGCCAGCCCGCCGGGTCGGCGACGATCCCGTTGGCGACGACGGGCAGGTCGGCGAGACCGAGCTCCGCCAGCCGCCCGCGCACGATGGGCTCGATGCCGGAACTGACGATCGTAACCGGCACGTCGCGCGCGCGACACGCAGCGACGAAGGGAACGAACGACGGATCGAGCGCGACGCGCTCGCGCAGCAACGCGGAGACCTCGTCGAGCGAGCCGCGCACGTGCGCGGCCTGCAACTGCAGCACCTCGCGCAGCGTGAGCGAACCGTCGCGCAGGCCGCGTTCGGTCTCGTGCCACGCTTCGTCGCCGGCGAAGTGGCGGACGAGCACGTCGAAGGTGTCGAGGTCGCTGATGGTCCCGTCGAAATCGACGAGGAACGCCCACGCCGCGTTCGGCGGCGTGGGCGCTCGGAGGGGCTCGGTCATCGAGACGGCGACTCCGTCATCGTTGACGCGACTTAGCTCTTTTTCTTGCGAGCCGGGGTCGCGCTGGTTTTCTTGCGGGCTGGAGCCGCGGCGGCGGTCTTCTTGGCCGTCGTCTTCTTGGCGCGAGCCGGTGCGGCCGGACTCTTCTTGGCCGCGGTAGCGCGGGTGGCCGTGGCTTTCGCGGCCGGAGCGGCCGGCTTCGCTTTGCGCGCGGCCGGTTTGGCCTTGGCCTGTGCCGCCTTGACGGGTTCCGGCTCGGCCGCGGCGGCTTTGGGCTTGCGTCCGCGCCGCTTCGGCGCTTCGGGCGCCTCCGCGGGTGCCACCGCTTCGGGAATGAGCGCCGGGGCTTCCGCGACCGCCGGCTCGGCAACGACCTTGCGCGGTCGCCCGCGCTTGCGCGGAGCCGGCACCTCGGCCTCGGCCGCTGCTTCGGGCTCGGCACTCGTCACCGCTTCGACCGCCGCCGGCAGCGCCAGTTGCGGGGCTTCGATGTCGTCGGCCTTGCGACGGCGGCGAGCGGGCTTGGCGACCTGCGCCGGAGCCGCTTCGGGCACGGCCAGGATCGGCGGCGGCGCCTCGACCGCGACCTCGCCGCGCCGGTGTTCCACCGCCGCGATCGCCCGCACGGGCTCCGGTGGCGCGCTCTCACCGGTCGGTTCGGCCGCTCCCGCGCCGTCGACGCGGAAGATGTGGCGGTCGGGAACCGTTTGACCGCCGCTCGACGCGGCCACCGCCGCATCGCCGGGAAGAGCACCGCGGCCGCGACGGCGACGCCGGCGGCGGCGACGGCGCACTTGGCCTTCCTCGCCGGCAGCCGGGGTGGCCGTTACGTCCTCTTCATCGCCCTCGAGATCGGCGTCGCCGTCCTCCGCGGCCGCGCCGCCTTCGAGCGGCGAGACCGGTGAACCGTCCGGTACGGCGACCAAGGTCGCTGCCGCGCCGTTCGCCGCCTCCGCGGGACCGCCCCGGCGACGGCGACGACGCCGGCGGCGGCGGCGGCCTTCGCCGTCGGCCGGGCCGCCGTAACTCGCGTAGGTGCGGCCTTCCCCGTTGGGATCGACGGCCGCGTATTCCGGTACCGCATGCAGCGGCGTGACGGTCGCAATCGGCGGGCTCGTCGGTATGTGCGCGCGCGTTTCGGCGTCCTCGGCTTCGGCTTCGGCCGAGGTCGAGATGCCCAGTGCGGGCCGGGCTCCGATGCCCTTCGCGGCCTCCTCGGCCAGCTCGCGCAGCTGTTCTTCCTGCTCCGCGGGCGTGAGCTCTTTCTTGCGCCCGCGACCGCCGCGGCGGCGGCGCTTCTTGGCTTCGGCCGCGATCGGGGAGACGTGCGAGCGCGGCTCCGCGAGGATCGTGCCGTCGTCGTCGATATCGATGACCTTGATCTTCAGGGTCTCGCCCGCCGCGTTCGCGGCGTTCTCCACTTCGACGAGCCGGTCGCCGACGATCGCGAGCGCCGAGGTCGCGACCGGCAGCCGCGCCGGCACGAGATCGACCTCGAGTTCGTCGCCCACGCGCACGTTGGCGGGCGGGGCCGTGGCCGCCGCGAGGTCGGGCAGCTCCTCTATGCGGGTCTTCTCGGGATGGAGCGCCGGATCTACGCGCACGGCGATCGTGGTCTCCAGCTCTTTCTCGAGGCCCGCGAGTTCGTCTTCGTACCAGTATTCGATCTGCGCGCCGACCGTCGGCGCCGTCACGACCTCGATCGGTTTGTGCGGCGCGCCGTTGTGGTGTTCGTGGCCGAAGCGGCGCACGTCGCGGAAGGTCGCGATCGCCACGGACTCAGGCGACATCACGGAACCGAGCCCGTTGCACGTCGGACACGACCCGCGGAGTTGCGCGGAGAGATCCTTGCCGACGCGTTTGCGCGTGAACTCGAGCAGGCCCAGTGCCGAGAACGATTGGATCGTCGTCCGAGTGCGGTCCTTCTGGAGACCCGCCTCCAAGGTGGAGATCACGCGGTTGCGCGCGTTTTCGGTCGACATGTCGATGAAGTCGCAGACGATGATGCCGCCGATGTCGCGCAGGCGCACTTGGCGCGCGATCTCGGCCGCCGCTTCGATGTTCGTCTTGACGATCGTGTCTTCGAGGTTCTTGCCGCCCGTGAACTTGCCGCTATTGACGTCGATGACCGTGAGCGCTTCGGTCGTCTCGATGACGATCGAACCGCCCGAGGGCAAGTTGATCTTGGGCCGGAGCAGCTTCTCCACTTCCTCATCGATCTTGTAATCTTTGAAGAGCGAGCGGCCGCTATTGTAATACTCGATGCGGTCGACGTACTGCGGGCCCAGGAGCCGCATGAAATCCCGGACCTTCTCGAAGTCTTCGGCGTTGTCGAGCAGGACGCGGTCGACTTCCGGCGTGATGAAATCGCGCGCCGCCTTGAAGACCAGGTTCATGTCCTTGTGGATCAGCGACGGCGCGTGGGCGCGCTTGTAGCTCTCGAGGATCCCGTGCCACATGCGGATCAGGACGCCGAGGTCCGCGATCAGCTCGGCCTGGCTGACGCCCGCGGCCGCCGTCCGGATGACCGTCGCCATACCGTCGGGCCGGATCATCTTCATGATGCCCTTGAGACGATTGCGTTCCTCGGCGCTCTCGATCTTGCGCGAGACGCCCGAGTACTTGCCGGTCGGCATCAGGATCAGGTAACGGCCCGGGAGCGAAATGTTCGTCGAGATGCGGGCGCCCTTGAGGCCGCGCGGCTCCTTGACGATCTGCACCAGGACGTCGTCGCCCTTGCTGATCTTCTCGGTGATCGTCCAGCCCGAGCGTCCCTGGGTGATCTCGACGTCGCCGATGTTGAGCGGCGTCTTGTTGATGTCGTCGACGAAGAGGAAGGCGTTACGCCCGAGTCCGATGTCGACGAAGCTGGCTCCCATCCCCGGGAGCACGTTCATCACTTTGCCTTTGTAGATCGAGCCGATGACCTTTTCTTCGCGTTCGAAGTAGATCTCGGCCAATTGTCCGTCCTCTCGGATCGCGACCCGGTTTTCCCAGGGGTCGCTCGAGATGAGGATCTCTGTTGGCACGTAGTTGCCTTTCGGTTTTCGGGCGCCCCGGTTCAGCCGGGCGCCGCGTACATGCGTTGTGCCTCCCCGCCACGATGACGGGCGGCGCGCTTCGATCGCAACCGGAAACGGAATCCCGCGGCGCGACCGGGAGCAGTTAAGTTTTCAGCCACCCGCGCCACCGGCGCGTGGGCCTCCGATATGCCAAGCCACGAACGCGGCACGAGGCGGCGCGCTCGCAAAAATCTTTGATCGGATGCCGCGTCATTAGCGGCGGCCCAGGGCAGGTCCTTTGCCCGGAGCTTGCCGGGACGTCACGTTTCCGCCAGCAGGCCCTCCCTTTGCCGCCTCGAACTGCCCGGCTGCGGGGCTCGGCGGCGTTGCCCCGCGGCATAGGCGAGGCGACTCCTCCGGCTGCCGCCGCGCGCGGCGGACGGGGGCCTCAGAAGACCAGCTTGTTGCGCTGCAGATAGATGTTCAGCAGCAAACCGATCGCGGCGAAGTCGGTCAGGATCGCGGTGCCGCCGTAGGAGACGAAGGGCAGCGGGATGCCGGTGATCGGCATGATGCCGATCGTCATGCCGATGTTCACCGTGATGTGGAAGGCCAGCATCGCGACCAGGCCCACCGCCAGCAGTAAGCCGAACCGGTCGCGGGCGGCCAGCATCGCGCGCAGCGCCCCGAAGAGGATCACCGCATACAGAGCGATCAGCGCGAGGGAGCCCGCGTAGCCGAGTTCCTCGCCGACGACCGTGAAGATGAAATCGCGCGAGTGTTCCGGCACGAAGTTCAACTGCGTCTGCGTCCCATGGTACAGTCCCTTACCGAATAGCTCGCCGCTGCCGACGGCGATCTTGGACTGGTTGAGGTTCCAGCCCGCCCCTTGCGGATCGGCGTTGGGATGGAGGAACACGAGCAAACGGTTGCGCTGGAAAGGTTTGAGCACGTATTTCGTGCCGACGACGAACGCACCCGCAGCGGCGGTCAACGCCGCGTAGACGCCGAAATACCACGTCTTCGTCACGCCGAAGAAGAGCTCGGCGCTGAGCATCGCAAAGATGACGAGCGTCGTTCCGAGATCGGGCTGCTTGAGAATCAATAACGCCGGCACCGCGACGGCGCCCGCGGTCATCGCCATCTCGCGCCAACCGAACGTCGTGGTCCTGGCGATGAGCGCGGCGATGCAAATCGCCAAGATGAGCTTGGCCGGTTCGGACGGTTGAAATTGAATCGGCCCGACGTTGATCCAGCGTTGGGCGCCGAGCGCGCTGCGGCCGCCGACCATCACGAGCCCCAGCAGCAGCATGTTGCCGATGTAGAGCCCGAAGGCCCAACGCTGCCATTTGTGGTAATCGACCGCCGCGAAGACCGCCATCACCACCACGCCGATGCCGATGTAGATCAGCTGTTTGCGCCATTCGCTCGACGCGCCGGTATCGTGCAAATCCGCCGAGTGGATCAGCGCGACGCCCCACAGCGCCAGGGCCACGGTCGCGAACACCATGACCCAGTTGAACGACTTGTACCAGGAGCGCTCCACGCCGGGAGCTTAAGCCGCGACGGCCCTCAGGCCTGGGCCGCCGGCTTGCCGACCGCGCTCTGCGCGACGGCCCGGCGAGCCGTCGCCGCGGCGTTCGCCCCGGCCTTCTTGCGGCGGCGCCGGCGGGGCCGGGCGGCGTTGGCCGAGGTCGCCGCCACCTTGGAGGGCTCGGTCGCAACGGCGAGGTTCGCTCCGGGCTCCGGAACCGCGGGGGCCTCGGCAGGCTCGCGTTCCGCCGGGGTACTCGTGCTCGCGCCGCTCGCAGGCACGACGGCGCTCGGAGCCGCCGCTCGCGGCGGCGCATCGGGAACGGGAGCGCGCGCCGGGGCGACCGGCGGCAGCGGTGCTGCCGGCTGGACGGCGAGACCGGGGCCGGGCGATGCCGGCGGCGGCGACGGCAGTTCCGGCGCGCGAGCGCTCTGGCGTTCCCGCACGCCCTTGATCGGGATGCTCGCCAGCATCGCGACCTCCCGCTCGCGGTGCTCGAAGCTGACGTCGGCGTGATCGGAGTCGATTTCGACGTAGCGCGAAATCACCGCTAAGAGGTCCCGCTTGAGCGCCTCGACGACGTCGGGAGCCAGCGAGAGGTGATCGGAGAGCAGCACGAGGCGCAGCCGCTCCTTGGCGGTTGCGCCCGAGGGAGGCGCGGGCCGGAACAGCGAGCGGAAGAAATCGATCATGCACGCCCTCCGAAGAGCGTGCCGAGCTTCCCGAAGAGGCCGCCGCTCGGGGCCTTCACGGTCGGGGCGGCCACCTTCTTCCCGGCCAGCTTGGCGGCGATCGTGCGGTACGCGGCGCCCGTCTCTGACGTCGGGTCGAGGGCCAGCGGCACGCCCTTGTTGGTCGCCACGATGACGCCGGGCTCGTCGGCGATCTCACCGAGTAACGGCAAGCGCAGGATCCCGTTGACGTCCTCGACGGAGAGCATCTTGCCCTTCTTCACCAGCAACGGGCGCACGCGATTGACGATCAGCTCCGGCCGCCAGTCCGACGGCAGCAAGCCCACGACCCGGTCCGCATCGCGGACGGCCGAGACTTCCGGCGTGCAGACGATGATCGCGTGCTGCGCGCCCGCGACGGCGTTGCGGAAGCCCATCTCGATGCCCGCCGGGCAATCGATCAGCACGAAATCGAAACGGCCGCGCAGGTCTTCGATCAGCGCCTTCATCTGAGTCGTGACGACGTCTTCCTTCTCGCGCGTCTGCGCCGCCGCCAACAGGTAGAGATTCTCGCTGCGCTTGTCGCGAACGAGCGCCTCGTCGAGCGTGGCTTTGTCTTCGAGCACGTCGAGCAAGTGATGTTTGACGCGGCTCTCGAGTCCGAGCACGATATCGAGGTTGCGCAATCCGACGTCCGCATCGACCAGCACGACCCGCTTGCCCAACGCGGCCAGCGCCGCACCGACGTTGGCCGTCGTCGTGGTCTTGCCGACGCCGCCCTTGCCGCTCGTGATGACGATCGCGCGGCCGCGCGTCACGGCCGGCACCGCCGCGCCGTCGGGACCCGGCACGGGCACCGGCGTATCAAAAGCTTGCATCGTCGGAACTCCCTGTTGAAGCGATGGTCACATTCCTACCCGGCCTTGAACATCGTGAAGAGCCGGCCAAAGAGCCCCGGCGTATCGAGGTTGGTGAAGGGCACGATCTCGCCTTCCAAGCGGCGCGCGATCTTATCGTAGATCGTCGCCAAACGCTTGGTGTCGTCGAGCACGATCGGTTCGCCGCGATTGGTCGTGTCGATCACTTCCTCGTCGTCGGGGACGATGCCGAGCAACTCGGCCTGCAAGACTTCGCAAACGTCCTCGACCGACATCATGTCGCCGTTCTTCACCATTTCGGGGCGAATGCGGTTGACGATCAAGCGCAACGGGATGCCGGCCGCGGTGAGCTTGCCGACGACCCTGTCGGCATCGCGAATCGCGCTGACCTCCGGCGTCGTCACGACGATCGCTTCGCGCGCGCCCGCGATCGCCGCGCGGAAGCCGTGTTCGATGCCCGCCGGACAATCGATGATCACGAAGTCGTTGCTCTCCGCGAGTTCCTCGATGACGCGCGCCATCGCCTCCTCGCTGACCGCTTCTTTCTCGCGCGTCTGCGCGGCCGCGAGCATCGAGAGCGATTCGAAACGCTTGTCCTTGATCAGCGCCTGACGCAGTTGGCAGCGGCCTTCCACGACCTCGACGAGATCGAAGACGATGCGTTTCTCTACCCCGAGGACCAAATCGAGGTTGCGCAAGCCGATATCGGTATCGACGAGCACGACCTTGCGGCGGCGCTTGGCCAGCGCCGCGCCCACGTTCGCGGTGGTCGTGGTCTTGCCGACGCCGCCTTTGCCCGACGTGATGACGATGCGTCGTCCGCTCATGAGATGTTGCCGCCGATCTGTGCGAAGGGTGCGAGCGTGATGCGGCCGTCTTCGACGAAGGCGACCTCGGGTTCGCGCCGGCGACGCGCGCCGTCGTCGGAGGCGATCAAGGTCGCGATGCGCAGTTGCGTCGGCGCGAGTTCCAGCGCGAAGACGCGCGCTGCCGGATCGCCTTGCGCGCCGGCATGCGCCGTGCCGCGCAACGCGCCGAAAACGACGATGTCGCCCGTCGCCACCAGTTCCGCGCCCGGGTTGACGTCGCCGACGACGACGAGGCTGCCCAGCTGCTGCAGGACCTGGCCGCCGCGTAAGGTTCCGCGGTGGTACAGCGTGCCGGGCGCGGGCAGGGCCGGAACGGCCGCCGGTACCGCCGGTGGGGGCGAAGGTGGACCGAAGACGGGCTTGGGAACCGAGGCTTCGCCGCGCGCGCGCCGATTCGCGATGTCGGCGCGCGCGCCGGCGAAATCCGCTTCGAGCGAGCGCGCCTTCTCGGTCAGCTCCACCGTCTTGAACGCGCGGGCCGCGCGCTTGCGCTCGATGTTCGCCACGGTCGGCCGGGGCGGCTCGCCGAGATAAGCCAGCGCATGCCGTTCCGCGACGGGCGCGACGGCCTCGCCGCCGTACAGACCGCGCACGACGATGCCGAAGCCGCTGACGGTTTCGAGAAACCGCGCGAGCGCGGAATCCTCGGGCGGCTCGCCGTTGAAGATCGCCGTCGCCTGGCTACCCCGGTAGAAGTCCGGTCGCTCCGCCAGCCGCCGTTCCATTTCGGCGCACGCCTCGTCGAACGGACTGCCCGCGAAAACGAACTCGAGCCCCGCGGCGGTTCCGCGCAGCATCCCGTTAACTCCAGCCTGCCGAAATCATCAAGCGCCCCAATGCCGCGCGCGACCCTCCCGGCCCTTCGACCTCCACACCGGATGCACAAGTTTTGCCCGTTATTCACATCCAACTCACGGCCGCTCCACCGCGTGGGAGGCGGAATCCGCCGGCAGGGAGCGCCCGCGCCATGTTTCGCGGCGCGGCGCGTCGAATTCGACCGCCTCGCCGCTCCTTCACGGCCGCCTCCGAGGTGAACGACCAGTCTATGTCTTTGCGCCGCGTCCTGCATGCTTCGCTGATCCTCTCGCTGCTCTGCGCTTCCATGCCCATGCCGGCCGGCGCGATGTCGACCGCCGCCGAAGTCGAGCAAGCCAAGGAAGAAGAAAAGCAGGTTCTCAGCGAGTACAACGTCGTCTCCGACCCGCTGCTCAACCAGTGGGTGAACGAAGTCGCCGAACGCGACTGGAATCAGGTCGCCCGCCGCGATCTGCCCTACAACATCAAGATCCTCGACGCGCCCGACATCAACTCGTTCACGCTCGGCGGCGGCTACATCTACGTGAACGAGGGACTGCTCGACTTCGTGCAATCCGACGACGAGCTCGCCGGCGTCATCGGCCACGAGACCGGCCACAACGAACGCCGCCACACGGTGACCCTGCCCGCCAAAGCGCAGGCGCTCAACCTGCTGTTCGGAATCGCGTCGCTCTTCTCGCCGATCATCTATCACTTCGGACAACTCGCCGAAGCCGGCATCATCGCCAAGCAACAGCGTTCCGACGAACTCCAGGCCGACCAATACGGCCTCTTGCTGATGACGCGCGCGGGCTACGATCCCGACTCGATGGTGTCGTTCATGAAGCACCTCGGAGCCGCCGAGGACGAACACGATAGTTTGGTCGATAAGTATTTGGCCGACCATCCGGGGTTCCCCGACCGCGTCGCGCACCTCGTGGGCTACGACGAGCTCGATCCCAAGAAACGCACGACGGATCAGGATCTGGTTCAGGCGCTGCACGACCAGTCGACGGCGCGCTACAGCATCGCGGCCCTCAAATTCAATAAGGTCCTCAAGGAAGATCCGGGCAACACGATCGCGCTGCTGCACATGGGTCAAACCCAGATCGCGCTCGGCCAGACCGAGAAGAGCCAGCAGACGCTGGCCGAGGCCGCTCAGAACGGCACGCCCGAGACCCGTTCGACGGCGCTCAACAACATCAAGTCGCTGCGCGAGAGCGAAGCGAAATTCACGTTGACCAAGCCCAACCTCGCGCCGTTGCGCCAGGAGCTCAGCGACACGCAGGCGCGCGAAGTCCAAGCCGACGCGGCGATCGCATCGCGGCGCGACGCCGGCCGCGATCTGATCAAAGCGCTCAACACGCGCATCCAGAACATCACCTACGGCGTGCCGGATTTCAGCCGCGTGCCGATCCGTAACGGCGGCCGGCTCGACTCGGTCCTGCGCAACCTCAGCGCAATGGGCCGCGCGATCAACGCCTCCTTCGAGAAGTCGTCCAACGTGATCGGCGGCATCGGATCGCTGGAAAAGAACAAAGAATCCGGTTTGGTGAAAGAAAACAACGACATCCTCAGCGAGCTCGCGGCGCCGTTGCAGCTCGATCCGGTGCCCGCCCAGTCGCTCTCGATCCTGCCGTCCTACCCGCGCATGTTCGAGGACCTCTCGCTCAGCGACGGCGACATGATCCGCGCGCTCGACGCGTCGCGCTCGTCGCTGGCGCTGCTCGACGTGTCGCTCGGCGACCTCAACGACTTCATCAACCGCCTCTCGCGCTCGCAATTCGACTACCAGGGCGACGTGTCGGTCAGCGACTACAACGCGTTGCTGCCGCTGATGCAGAAGGCCGAGGACGGCCTCAATAAGGCTGCCGTCGCCGGCTCGCAGGCCCAGCAGCTCTTCAACCTGGCGCGTTCGCGCCAGCTCCAATCGCGGATCACGATGCTGGGCGTCGGCTATCCCGAAGACCGCTATTCGACCTTGCAGTACGCGCTGCAGCAGCGGGTAAAGAACGACGGCGTCGATTTCGCCACGATGCAGCGCGAGGATCTCTCGCCGGGCGAAGTCGCCGCGGCATCGATCGTGGCGGCGGACACCAACACGACCCCGAGCGCGGTCATCGAAGAAGCCAAGACTACGAACCGGCGCATCGTCGACGTCGCCAACGCCCGGGGCATGCGCTCCGAAGCGCTGGAGATTTTCCTGGGCTTGGTCTACCTCGACTACACCGACGATCCGCTGAAGGAAGCGCTCGGGCACTGAACCTCGTCAACGGAGAAGCGGGTACGAGATGGCGTATATGAAGGCAGCCACGATCAATGCCTCGGACCTCCTGACGCTCGTCCGGAAGGGCGTCAACGCGAGCACCGTGCACACGGAGGCCCGCAAGCCGTTCCGTTTCTTGTTGTGCGGCGACCCGGGGCTCGTGGCCGAGCTGCGCGCGCTGCTGCTGCTCGCCCGCGATAGCGACGAGAACATCCCGCTCGACGCGGCCTCGACGCTCGAGACGATCGATCCCGAGCGCCGCCCGACCGTCGTGGGCGCGGACGCGCGCTGCGTGATCTTCCTCGGCCGCGGCGCCGCCGACGTGGCCGGCGCCCGGCTCGACCTGCTGCAGCAGCTCCGCCTGCCGGTTTTCGCGCTGACCGTCGATGCGGCGGCGACGCCGCTCGCGCAGCCCGGTGCGGCCCCGGCCGCGGGCGAAGTCGCCGAGTACGTGGTGCCGCGGCTCGACCGCGAATCGCTGCGCGGCCGCTTCTTCCCGCAGCTGATCGACCGCTGTAAGGGCGTGGAGGTCGCGGTCGGTCGCCGCCTGCCCGCGCTTCGCGAAACCGTCGCCGCCAAGTTGACCCGCGACGCCGCCTCGTCGGCGCTCAAGGTCGCGGCCGCGAGCGCCGTCGTCGAATCCGTGCCGCTACTGGGCATCGTGATCGGCGCCGTCGCGTCCGCGGGCGACATCGTGGCGATCACCGGCATCCAGATCGTGCTGATGATCCAGATCGGCGCCACCTACGGCAAGGATCCCGACGTCGCGCGCATCTGGGAACTCCTGCCCGTCGTCGGCGGCGGCCTCGGCTGGCGCGCGCTCTCGCGCGAACTCGCGGGTTTCATCCCCGTCGCCGGCATCGCGATCAAAGGCGCGATCGCCTACGCGGGCACGATCGTCGTGGGCGAGGGCGTGAGCTTCTTCTACGAGTACGGCCGCCACATGACCGCCCAGCAAGCCGGCCAGATCTACGAAGAAAAGAAGCGCGCCGCCCTGACCTTCGCGCGCACCTTGGCCTCGCGCATCAAGAAAAGCTGAGGGCCGCGAACCGAGCACGCCGATCACCTGAGGCCGAGCGGCTACGCTAACGTAACGCCGTCGAGGCGAGGTGCACGAGGAGATCGTCGTCGCCGAGGTGTTCGAACGCGGCGCCGAGCTTGGGCCGCACCGTCGCCGCGATCTGCGCCGCCAGCGCCGCGCGGGCGTCGGCGTTGAGCGTCGTGCGGCGGCCGGCATAGCGGCGAATCAGGTCGCGTTCCGATTCGGTCAAGCCGTCCACGACCGGGTCGTCGCGTTCACGGAGCTCGTAGCGTGACGACGTGCCGCGATCGCGTTCGAAACGGTTGTCGCGCACGACGATCGTTCCCGCGGCCATATCGCCGAGCCGGCGATTGAGCGGCGAGAGCAGCGTCGAGAGCGCGGAGACGGCGTAGAAGCCCACAGCCAGCTCGAGGATGCGCACGACGTTGCGCACGACCGCGCTCGTGAAATCGAGCGGAAAGCCGCCGTCGCGCACGACGCGTATGCCGAGCAGACGTTTGCCGGGCGTCCGCCCCCCGAAGCGCCACTCGAAGAAGATGAAGTAACCGAAGAACAACAGGAACCCGGCAAGCGACACGAGCGCGATCAGGATCGCTTGCGCGAATTTCCCCAGGGGCGTTTTGTCCGGCGCAACGGGAGTCGACTGCACGCCCGACCCGACCCAGATCAGCAGCAAGAACGCCAGGATGACGACGGTGACCTGGATCGACATGTCGATGAAGACGGCGAAGAAGCGGCTCCCCAGACCCGCCAGTTCGTAAGTGAAGGCGACGCTCTCGCCCGTCGCGACGTCGACGCTGCGTTCCATGTGTCGCCGACCGCTGCGGGAAGGCGCCCTCGGAGTCCTGCGAAAGAGCACGCGATGCGCGAACGCAACTTCGTCGGCCGGCGTCAGGAAGGGTGGGATCGTCTCGAAACGCTGCTGGCAGCCGTCGAACGCGGCGGCTTGCGGGCGCTCGAGCCCGCGCAGCTGCAAGAGCTCGCCCTGCTGTACCGCGCGGCGACCACCGACCTCGCGGCGGCGAAGACTCGCGGCTACGAGCCCGAGCTGACGGCCTACCTCAATCGCCTGACGGCACGCGCGTATACCGTCGTGCACGCGGACGCCGCGCGCGGGGGCTGGCGCAACGTCGCGACCTTCTTCACGCAGACGTTCCCGCGTGAGTTCCGTCACTCGTGGCGGATCATCGCCGGAACCAGCGCCCTCTTCATCGCGGCCTGGATCGTGGCGTATTGGCTCGTGGCCGCGAACCCGATGAATGCCTACGCGCTCCTGCCCGCCGAGGAGATCCCCGCGATCTCCAAGAGCCTGCACGATTCCAACTTCGGCTTCGACCGCGCCTACGCGCCCGCGATGTCGACGATGATCATCACGAACAACATCAAGGTCGCGATGATCGCTTTCGCGGGCGGCATGACCCTCGGCGTCCTCACGCTCTGGGCGATCCTCAATAACGGCCTGATGGTCGGCGGCCTCGGGGCGCTCTTCGCATCGAAAGGTTTCGGCACGGACTTCTGGGCCACGATCGCGCCGCACGGCGTCATCGAGCTCACCTCGATCCAGATCGCCGGCGCCGCGGGACTGCTGTTGGCCCAAGCCGTGATCGCGCCCGGCCGCCTGCGCCGCATCGATGCGCTCAAAGCCAACGCCCGGCGCGCGGGCGTGTTGATGATCGGCGTCGCGGGACTGCTGATCATCGCGGGCACGATCGAAGGCTTCGTGACGCCGCAACGCACGAGCGAGCTCTTCCGCTTCGGGGTCGGCGCGCTGACGGCCGCGTTTCTGATCGCCTACCTCGGTCTCGCGGGCCGCACGCCGCCCGCGCCGGCGACGATCTCCGGCTAAGCGCCGGTCCGTTTTCCGCAAAACGGGGCACTGACCGGGGCGGGAGGTCCCGTCATGCGCTCGCATCACCTCGGCTTCATCATCGCGGCCGCCTCGCTGTTCGCCGGCTGTAGCGGAGGCGGCGGCGGGACGACCGTACCCGCCGCGACACCGCCGCCGCCGATCGTCGTGACGGCGACCTTTCCCGCGGCTACGGCGACGGCCGCAGGTGGCGGCACGGCGTGGGCCATCACCGCCGTCCGCACCACGCTGACCGGTACGGGAAGCGCAGCCTACGGCTCGCCGTACGATACGCTGCAGGTCGCGGTCACCTTCGCGCAAGACGTCGCGGGCGCATTACCCGCGCCCGGCGCGAAGCTTGCCGGGCCGGGCGAGCTCGGCATCGCGGTCGCACTAGCGACGCGGGGCGGCGGCGGAATCGGCGACTGCCGTGGAGCGCCGCTCTTCGACTTCGCCTCGGACCCGGGCGCCGTGCCCGCGCGCCTCCTCGACGGTAATTACAATATCCTCAGCGGCGCACAGGGCGTGCCGCTACAGAGCGGCCTCGCGGGCGGAAACCCCACCGACGAAGCGGTGACGATGGTCGACGGCCACACGATCGTGCAGACCTTCCGGCTCGTGGCGGTCGACGGGCTCGCGCAAGGCGTTCCGCACATCGGCGTCGGCGTCGGGAGCTTCAACGGCAGCGGCAGCACCCGACCCACGGACTGCGTGCCCGCGTCCGGCAGCATCGCCGCGAGCGGTTGACCGCAGCCGTCCGTCCGCGCACGCCAGCGACACCGTCGCGGAGCGGAATGCGTCGTGAAAGGTCACGTCAACGGAGCTTCCGGCCGGGCACGCCGGCTCGGCCGGTAAGGTCTGCCGGCTCGTGCCCGCATCGTAGCCGGCCGCTTCGCTGACGCTGCCCGAGCCGCCGAAGAAGAGCGAAAAGGGAAGGCCCGCGACGGTTACCGATTCGAACGTCACCGGCGGAATGTCTTCGTCCGGCGCGAGCGGCAACGCGACGCCGGGCCCGGGCCGGCCACGGTAGACCGCGGCTTCGATGCCGCCCGCCCGCGCGCGCACGGTCACGGTCAACCCCGACCGCGCGACTGCCGCCGGATCGCGCAACGCCGCACCGCTCGCCGCAGCTTCGACTCGCGCCGTCAACGCAGCGAACGTGACGGCGGCCGCGTGCGCCCGCAGCGCGCCGCGCGCGAATGCGGCGAACGCGAGCAGTGCGAATAGCGCCACGATGCCGAGCGCCACGACGGCGTCGAGCAAGGCGTAGCCGCGCTCACGGCGACCAGGCACCGTCGCTCGTTTCGCCCGTCGTCCAGCCCGCTTGCGCGAACGCATCGATCGGAAACGGGTTGGCCGGGTAGGTGCTGCCCGGCGGCGCGTTCAGCGTTATCGATTTCGCGTATGCCGGCGCGCACGGCACCTCGAAGGCCGCTCCCGATACGCCCCACGGCAAGCCGTCGTCGCCTGCCGGATCGTCGTCCGCGAACGGGTCGTTCTCATCGAAATGCGGGCTCGCTTCCGCGCAATCCATGTCGACCTTGATGCGCGTGTCGCGATAACGGTCGGGATGTGCCGGATCGGGTGCCGGCTCGTCCGCGAGCTCGGCGGTGCCGTCGCGCGGCGCGGTGCCGCCGTCGTCGCCTTGCGCCGCGGTTCGCGTGCCGGCGAGCACCGTCGATTCGCGCACGCCGGCCACGATCGCGTAGGGTGCGGCATCGAACACCCGAACCGTCACCGCGCGCGTCCGCGCGGCGATGACCGTTCCGGCGGGATCGAGCACGCGCACCGAAACGCTGCCCGCGATGCGTTCCTCGTCGATCACGGACCGCTGCAACGCGCGCGCGAGCGCGGGACCGTTCGCTCCGCCGTTCGATGCCTCCGAATGACCGTCGATCGTCCAGGTCAGCTCGTACGCGAACGGGCAGCGAACCGGCGCTTGGGCGGCGCAGAGGGCTTCGGCCCGCGCGCCCGCGTGCGGGAACGGATCGGTCTGCGCCGAGGCGGGCCAAGGTCCGCCCGCACCTTGCGCGGCAACGATCACGCGTACGTCGGTGAGGTAGCGCGCGAGCGCATCGCGCAGTGCCAAATCCGTTTCGTGCGCGACCAATCGTTCGTAGGTCGCACGCGCCGACAGCGCCCCGCTCGTGAGGACGGCGCAGCCGAGCGTGACGATGATGGCGACGAGGGTCAACGTCTGCAGCATCGGCTCACAAGCCCTTTCCGCACGCGCGCGAGTCGGGATGCGTCAGACACCAGCCGCGCGGCGGCGGCCCCGACGGCAACGGTGACGGCGTCCAATCGGGTGGCGCCGAGGGCGGCCAACACGGCGGCGTCCCGGGCGGCGGCGAGGTGAAGCACGGCGGCGGCGTATCGACGATCGCCGGCGGCGGCGTGAACGGCGCGGTGCGGTTCGCGGACGAGGGCGCCGGCGGTCCGACGCCGCAAGCGGGCTCGCTCTGCGTACGCGCCAAGAGGCCGGCGAAGCTCTCGTTGAAATCGTCGGGGTCGTAATTCGCTTGCGGACCGTGCGGATCGACGCCCGACGCACCGCCGTAGATGTTGAAATCGCACCACGCGATGCGGCTGCGCCAACCGTCGTACGAAACGTCGACGTGTCCGTCGATCCACGTGTGGCTCACCTGCGCGAGCCCGAACCAAAACCGGTGGGTCTGATCGATGCGATACACGATGCCGTGGGCGACCGGTAAGGCATGGAACGTGAAGCCCGTCGGCAAAGCGCCGCCGAGGAGATGTAAGGTACGCGCCGGGCCGGCGCCGGCGATTTGAAGCTGCACGATCGCATTACCGCCGAACAAATCGGGGTTGGGGAGCGAGCCGTTATCGAAACTCACCGGCAACGCCCGCGCCTTCGAGCCGAGTAGAGCCGCGCTCACGGCACCGTACGGATTTCGTCCCGATGCCAATTCGTTCGCCTGCAGCACCCGGGCACCGAACGAGCCGATGCCCTGCAGCGGCGGATAGGTCGCGCGCGCGTCGATGGTACCCGTCACCGGATCGCGTACGCCGCTCGCTCCGCCCGGATCGTAATCGCTGCGGCGTACGGTTCGCGTCGCCGCGTCGAACGCGTAGCGCCAGAAGATGTCGCGGCCCGCGTCGTCCTTCGCGTAGAAATCGACCTCGCTCGAGGTGCCGCCGGGAACGAACACCGCGAACGCGCTCGCGGCTTCATCGCGCCAGCGCTCCAGTTCCCGGTCGAGGTCGTTCGCCCCGCGCGCGCCGGCGAATCCGTCGCGGGCCGCGCGAGCCACGCCCGCGAGCACGCCGGCCGCCGCCAATCCCAAAACCGTCAATAACGCGACGGAGAGCAAGACTTCGAGCGTCGAAAATCCGCGCTGCGCCGTGCGTCGCTCGGAACGCGCGCGCCTCACCGCAGCCGGCTCCCCGGTGCGGGCGCTTCCTGGGTGAGGGTGACGGATTGGCTGACCGCCGTCCCGTCCGGCGCCGTCGCGGTGACCGTCGCGAGATAGCTACCCGGCAGCGACGGGCGCGCGACGTCCGCGTCGAGCGCGACGGTTCGCGTTCCGTGGGCGCCCGAGAACGTGAGGCGGACCGACGTGCTGCGCCCGGCGAGTGCCGCCAGCAGGGCGGGATCGTACGCGGTGGCGGCGCGCAGATCGGTCAGGACGTTCTGCGCGTCGGCCGCCAACAAGAGCTTGGTCTGCGAGCGCGCGGTCACGTGGAGGCAAGCCGCTACGCTCCCCGCGACGCCCGCGATCGCCAGCGCCGTCAAGGCGAGCGCCGCGAGCGCTTCGAGTAACGTGAACCCGCGTTCGCATTCTCTGGTCATGACCGGGTTAGTGCCCCGGTCGAGCTGATTTAGAGCAGGCCGCGGGCCTTCACGTCGAGATACGCGTCGAGCAGCGCGATCGTCAACTGCGGCGCCGGCACGTCGACGACGATGATGCCGCGCGCGCGCAGGACCGCGATCGCTTTCGCGCGCTCGTCGGCCAAAGTCATCGCGACGCTCGTGCGATACGCCGAGGCCGTGGTCGCCGGCGTCTCCTCGAGCGCCGCGCCGATCGCCGCATCGTTCATCAGCACGCAGATCGCGAGATGGCGCGGCACGAGCGAACCGAGCCCGGCGAGGACCGACGCCGACGTCACCGGATCGAAAATATCCGTGAAGAGCACGATCAGGCTGCGTTTGGAATAACGGCGCCGTAGCGCGACGAACGTCGACTCGTAGTCGGGCTCGTCCATGCGCGGCTGCAGATCGTACGCGGATTGCGCGAGCGCGCTGACGTGCGCCGCGCCGCGCCGCGCCGCGATCGAGAGCAGCGGCTTGCCCGCGAACGCTTCGAGCCCGATGTTATCGCCCGCGAGTTGCGCGACGCGAGCCACCGACAGCGCTCCGGTGAGCGCGTAATCGAATTTGCGCTGCGGCCCGATGCGCGGCGTCATCAGACGCCCGCAATCGAGCGCGACGATCACGTTCTGGCTGCGCTCCGCTTGATATTGCGAGACCATCATGCGGCCGCGCCGCGCGGTGGCCTTCCAATCGATCAGCCGGAACGCGTCGCCGGGCTGGTACTCGCGCAAGCTCTCGAATTCGCTGCCCGCTCCGCGCAGCCGCAGGCGTCGCAGCCCCGCGTCCAGGAGCGTGCTGCGCTTCGCGAGCGTACCGTATTCCTCGACGGCCGAGAGGTCGGGGAACACGCGGACGTCGGCGCCGGCCGGAACCCGGTAGCGGCGCCGCAGCAAGCCGATGCGATTCTCGACCCACACGTAGAGGTCGCCGAAATGCGCCGGACCGCGCTCGCGGGGCGTGAAGGCGAGCTCCAAGCTCGCGACGGAACGCGGCGCCACGGTCCCGCCCACCGACTCGGCGGCGAAGTCGAGGATCGGCACGGGCGTCTCCAGGATTCCGAGCCGCACGCCGACCCCCGCGCGGTTCTCGACCTCATACGTGGCGGTGGCGGTGCGGCGCAAGGCGACGAGCGGAAGCGGGAGCCGCGCGACTCGCAACGCGCGCGATGTGGGACCGATCGCGGCGTCCGCGGCGACGAGCGCAAGTGCGAGCGCGCCGGCGGCGGCGAAGGCGTAGAGCATCGGTCCGGCGACGCTCGCCAGCGCGAGCAGCAACGCCAATCCGAGCAACACCCAGACCCCGCGCGCGGAGAGCCACACGGCGGGCACGACCGGTCGCACGAAGCGGTCGGGCCTAAGCCACGGCCGGTCGCGCGACGTCCTTCGGGACGTCGACCGCAGCCAAGATGCGCTCGAGGACGCGTTCCGCGGTGGCGCCCTCGATCTCGGCTTCGGGCCGCACGATCAGCCGGTGCGGCAGCACGAGCGACGCGGTGCTCTTGACGTCGTCGGGCGTCGCGAAGTCGCGCCCCTCGATCGCGGCCGCCGCCTGCGCGGCCGCCAGCAGCGCGATCGCCGCGCGCGGACTCGCGCCGAGCGAGAGGTCGCTCGAATTCCGCGTGCGCGCCACGATCTGGTAGATGTACGTTTGCAAGGCCGGCGCGACGAAGATCTCGCGCACGTCGCGTTGAGCGGCCAGCACCTCCTCGGGCTGGGCGACCTGCTCGACGCCCGCGGTCGTGAGGTCGCGGGCGTCGAAGCCCGCGGCGCTACGCGCGAGCAGCTCGCGTTCCTCGGTCTCCGTGGGATATCCGGTCCGCGCTCGCACGAAGAACCGGTCGAGCTGCGCCTCCGGCAGCGGATAGGTGCCTTCGAACTCGACGGGGTTCTGGGTCGCGCACACCAGGAACAACGCCGGCAAAGCTTCGCTGGAACCGTCGATCGTGACTTGCCGTTCCTCCATCGCTTCGAGCAGTGCCGACTGCGTCTTGGGCGGCGTCCGGTTGATCTCGTCGGCGAGGACGATGCTCGTGAAGATCGGTCCGCGCCGGATCGAGAACTCCGCGGTTTGCGGGTTGAACACCGTCGTCCCCACGATGTCGGCCGGCATCAGATCCGGCGTGAACTGGATCCGCCGGAACGGCGCGCCGAGCAACGCCGCGAAGGTCCGGACGAAGAGCGTCTTTGCCGTGCCGGGCACGCCCTCGACGAGCACGTGCCCGTTTCCCAGGAGCGCCAGCAGAAACGCGTACGAGGTCCGATCGTTCCCGACGATCACGCGGTCGACGCCGGCCTGCAGACGCCGGGCGAGTTCAGTGGCGCGTGCGGCCATGCGCAGCGTATTCCTTTCGTAGACGTTGGGCGAGGGCGACGCCGCGCACCAGGTTCTCTTCGTTCGGGAAACCGTTGGCCGCGACCGCGTGCATCTCGAAGAACGCCGTTCGCAGGTCCTCGCGCTCGATGCGGGCCCCGATCTGTTCGTTCGACGCTCCGTCGTCCAGACCGAGCCCGCGCGCGACCACGCGCGACGCCGAGTTCGCCGCGTCGGTCAACGCCTTACGAACCGCGCCGCCGCGGGCCAACAGGCTGGAAAGCGCGTCGATGAAATCGGCCGACGTCCGATCGTCGCGTGCTGCCGGCAGGAGCGGCGGCCCCAAGCGCACGGCGGCCCCGGCGAAAGCGACTAAGAGGGCCGCGAGCGCGACGCAGAGCGCGATCAGGAACGGCCGCGGCACGATCGACCACCAGTGGAGCGGTACGATGTGGCCGTGGACGGTTTCGTCGAAGGCGACGGGTTCGTCGGCGCCGGCGTCGCCCGCGACCAGTCCGTACGCGAAGCGCGCGCGATCGCCGTGCGCGATGCCGTCGTTGCGCAAGAGCGTCTCGTCGATCAGGGCGGTGACGCGGCCTTTCCCGAACGGATAGGTGACGGCGATCGCGCCGCGGCGGTCGGCGAGCAGCACGCGCGTCCGGCTGCCGAGCTTCGTTCCGCGCCCGAGTTTCCAACGCAGCGCGCTCGAGACGTCGAGCCGGGCGACGCCCGGCGGCGATACGGGCCGCGGCCGCCCACCGCCCCAGCACGCCTTCGAACAGGACGCCGGGAGATGCAACACGCCGGCGCGCGCGGCGTCGTCGTCATGACCGAGATAGACCAGGTGCCCACCGGCGCGAACCCAGTGTTCCAGGGCATCGACATCGCCTTTGGACACGGGGATCTGGTCGGGGTCGAACGGCAACGGCTCGGCGTAGACGAGCGTGCCGCCCGGTTCCAAGAATGCGGCTCGCTGCTCGAAGCGCTCGACCCGCAGCCCCTCGCGGGCGAGCAGTTCGTAGAAGGCGCGATAGCCGCCGCCGTTGGCATCGAAGCTCGAGTACGTCTCGTAGACCGGGGACTGTGCCTGGTCGCTGCCATTCTTCAAGACGCCGAGCACGATCAAGACGATCACGGCCACGGCCAACAACGAGCCCTCGAGGGGCGGGATCCGGCGCAGGGCGGCGATCATGCTCTCAACGCCGGCTCGAACTCGTCCAGCGCCCGCTCCGCAGCGTCGAATTCGCTCCGCTGCGGCGTGTCCGGCGCAAACGCTGCCCGCACGAAACGATCGGCCAGCGCGTCGAACGGCAGGGCGGCGGCGCTGCGGGCGCGGCGCACGGCTCGGCGGTATTCGCCGGGCGTGCGCGCCGCATCGAAGGCGACGATCGCGCGGTCGTCCAGTTCCGCGAGCGCCGCGCGAAAGAGGGCGGAGATCGCCTCCGCGTAGGCGCCGCGCGACGCGGCCTCACGAGCGGCGCCGCGCCAATACGCGGAGTCCTCGGCCGGCGCGCGCGCGCCGAAGACGCGTCCCAGCGCCGCGCTCGCGGCGGCCGGACCCGCGAACGCGAGCGCGATCCGGAACACGACGAAGGCCAGCAGACCGAGCGACACCACGATCAACAGCAGCCCGACGACCGTCCCGACGCCGTGCGACGCCGACAGAGCGCTGGCCAGCGGATGGAGCAACGGGCGCAGGATGTGATCCGCGACCCAGTCCCACACGACTTCGATCAGCGTCGGACGCGGTGCGCTCGCCGTCGCCGAGACCGAGGAGCGGAAGGCCGGCTCCGCCAGCACGGAGCGGACGACCCGGTCCGGGTCGCCGTGCGGATACGCCGGCGCGGAGGTCACTCCGGCGCGAGCGCCTGCGTCTGGGTCTGCGCGGCGCTCGCTGCGAGCTGCAGATCGAGACCTTCCTCGCGCACGCGCAGATCGAAATAGAAGATCGCGAGGAACGCCGTCGTGAACGCGGCGGTCGCGATCCGCACGATCGTCGAATACGCGACGCCGACAGCCGAGTTGTGCACGGCCGCAAAGAGCGCTCCCTCGCCGAAGGCCGACACGATACCGATGGCCAGCGCGACCGCGAAGAACGCGATGCCGACCAAGAGCGAACGTTTCAGACCCACGCCGACGAAGACGCGCCGGATCCCGCGCCCGAACGACGTGACGGGGCCGCCACCTTCGACGACGCAGGTGAAGTACGATACTTGCAGCGCCAAAGTCACGACGATGAAGAATCCGATGCCCGCGAACAGAGCGACGGTTCCGATCAACACGGCGATGAGGATGCCGAGCCAGTGGACCGCGGCCGTGACGAACGCCAAGCCGAATATGAGAACGACCAGCGCCAGCACGACGCCGATGTAGAGGATCACGCCCGCGATGAGATACAGCAGGTTGATGCCGATCAGCGGCAACCAGCGGCCGAGCGCGGCGCGGTACGCATCGCCGAAAGTCGATGCGCGACCCAGGTAGAGCGCGGACGTCGCTTCGATCAGTGCCGCCGTCGGCAGCGGACCGCCGAAGAACATGAGCGCGATCAGCGCCGGATACCAGCCGTTGAGGCTCGGCGCCGCAGCCAACGCATGTTGGATCGCCTGGGGATCGCCCGATTTACCGCCGGCCGCCTGCGACTGCAACGCCTCGGTGATCGCTTGCAAGACGCTCGTGACGTCCTTGGTGGCGAAGTACTGCACGATGCCGAGGGGGATCGCGTACACCAGAAAGAGCAGCGATAGCGGCACGAAGTTCGCCACGCACAACGTCACCGCGCGGTCCAACAATTCGCCGAGGCCGAGCGGGCGCAGCGACGGCACCGGGGGCGATGAGCTCACGTCGGCGTTTCCCTCCCAGATGGGTCGATATGGAACCTCGCCCAAAGGGAGCGGCTCCGCTAACGCCGGACTCGTTCGGCGATGACTGCAGGCCATCCGCTCGGTTCCGTGACACACCTCTGGCGTTACCCGGTCAAGAGCCTCGCGGCCGAGCCGTTGGCACGCGCCGACGTGGGACCCGAGGGTATCGCCGGCGATCGCCGCGCCGCCCTGTTCCTGCGTTCGCCGGACCGTCCGCGCTCGGGGAAGACGTACCGCGGCAAGGAGCACAACCTGCTGCACACGGTCGCGGATCCCCGGCGCGCAGTCGCGCTGGCCGGCGAGCGCGGTGCGGAGCTCGAATACCGCGATGAGGGTCCTTATTTCGACGACGCCGCGTTTTCGCTGATCTTCGATACCTGGTTAGCCGAAGCGGAGCGTCTCGTCGGATATGCGCTGGATCCGCTGCGCTACCGTGCCAACGCCTTCGCGCGCGCGAGCGCCGGATTCGACCTGACCGAAGCCGAGCTCGTCGGCTCGACGATCGCAATCGGCGACGCGCGACTCCTCGTGACGGCGCCGATCGGGCGGTGCGTGACGACGACCTACGATGTCGCGACCGGCGCGAGCGACCCCGAGGTGCTGCGCGTGGTGGCGCGCGACCGCGAGAACCAGATGGGCGTTTATTGCGCGATCGTGGTCCCCGGCACGCTGCGCCTCGGCGACGAAATCCTCATAGCGCGCGACGCCCCTCCAGCGCCTTCGCTAACGTGACTTCGTCCGCGTAGTCCAGATCGCCGCCGATCGGCAAGCCATAGGCGAGGCGCGTCACCGCCACGCCGCTGGGTGAGATCAAGCGCGAGAGATAGAGCGCCGTCGCTTCGCCCTCGGCGTTGGGATTGGTCGCGATGACGGTTTCCACCGGATTCTCGCGCGCGATGCGCTCGATCAACTCCTTGACGCGCAGCTGCGCCGGCCCGATGCCGTCCATCGGTGAGATCAATCCGCCCAGAACGTGATACCGGCCGCGGTACGCGCCCGTGCGTTCGATCGCGTAGATATCCTTGGCCTCGGCGACGACACAGAAGAGCGTGCCGTCGCGCCGCTCGTCGGTGCAGATCGCGCACGGGTCGTCCTCCGTGAGCGCGAAACACTGCGAGCAGAGCTTGACGCGATCCTTGACGGCGAGGATCGCTTCCGCCAACGACTGCGCCTCGGCGCGCGGCCGGTTGAGCAAATAGAAAACGAGCCGCGCGGCCGTTTTCGGACCCACCGTGGGCAGCTTCGAGAATTCGTTGATCAGACTCTGAACGGGTCCGGCGAGCGCGTTGCCGATCTAGCGTGCCTCACCGGCGAGGGGGGCGCCAAGCCGTAGGTTCGTGAACGCCGCAGCGACGATGAGGCGCACTTACATCAACCCGGGAATGCGCAGGCCGCCCGTCACGGAGCTCATGCGCTTCGCCGAGGTCTCCTGCGCCTTGGTCATCGCATCGTTGATCGCGACGACCAGGAGATCTTCGAGCGTCTCGGTGTCGTCGGGATCGACCGCTTCCTTCGAGAGCTTGACGGCCGTCACGCGGTTGTCGCACGTCATCTCGACCGTGACGGCGCCGCCCGCGGCGGTTCCGGCGACGACCGTCGACGCCAGATCTTCCTGCGCTTTGGCCATCTCTGCTTGCATTTTCTTGACCTGCGCCATCATCTGCGCCTGATTCATGTCGTCTCCGTTCCACCGAGCTTCTTGAGCGCGTATGCCATCAAATCGAATTCGCCGCCGGTGACCGCCTGGCTTGCCTGCGGCGCCGCGCGATGCGCGCTCCTGGCCGAACGTCCCGGACCATCCGGAGTGGAAATGCGAAACGACACCTTCATCGGAACGCGCAGGACGTCGCTCAGCGCGGCTTCGAGGACGCTGCTGCGCGGCCGCATCAGGCTCTCCTGAATCGCATCCACCACCCCGACGACGAGCGTGCTTCCGTCGACGGCCTCCAAGCGCGCCTTCGCCAAGAAGCCCTGGAGCGGCTTGTCCTGTTCGCCCACGCGCTGCTTGATTTGATCCCATAACATATTCAACCGTACGAGCGTCGGCGGCCCGGGAGCGACGTCGCGTTCCGGCTCAGGCTCGGGCGGCGCGGGCGGCCGTTCAAGGCGCTCCGGCTCCTGCCGGAGTTCGCGCGGTGCCTCGGGCCGGCCGCCGTCGGCGGCGACGTTTTCCGGATGCTCGAGCCGGGCGGCTCCTTCCGTGCGCGTCACCGGTTCCGTGCGCGTCACCGGTTCCGGGCGCGTCACTGGTTCCGTGCGCGTCACCGGTTCCGTGCGCGTTGCGCGTTGCGGGCGGGGGGCGGGGGCGGTGCCCGCGGCTTCCTCTAAGAGCGCGACGCGGGTCGCGAGCGCGCCGAGGCTCGGATCCTCCTGCTGGACGATCAGCCGCAGCAGTGCGGTCTCGAGTTCCAGGCGAGGGTTTCCGGAGGAGCGGCCCGCGGCGAGGGCCTCGGCGAGCAAGCGCAGACCGCGCACGATCTTCGGTTGCGGCGTCGCCCCGGCGAGCGCCACGGCGGACGCCGCATCACCGGCGGAAAGGTCGCGCGAGAGCAGGTCCGGGTCGATTCGGGCCACGAGCAGGTTGCGGTACTCGCCGATCGTCCCGCGAATGAGGCCGAGCATGTCCGCGCCCGCGTCGCTCGCTTCGTCGACGCAGCGCAGGCCCGCGCCGGCGTCGCCCCGCAGGATCGCGTCGATGAGGGCGCGAGCGTAGTGGCGGCCCGTCGCCCCGAACGCCGCATCGACCGCCGCCGCGTCGACGGGACCGCCCGCGTAGGACGCGACCTGTTCCAGCATCGTCAGCGCATCGCGCAAGCCGCCGTCGGCCCGATATGCAATGGCGCCGAGCGCGCCGTCGTCGATCTCGATACCTTCGGCTGCGGCGATCTCGCGCATCCGTTCGATCATGACCGCCACCGGAATTCGCCGGAACGCATAACGCTGGCAGCGCGAGAGGATCGTGGGCGGAAGCGCCTCCGGAGCCGTCGTCGCCAGGACGAACACGGCGTGCGCGGGCGGTTCTTCGAGCGTCTTCAAAAACGCGTTGGCACCTTCGCGCGTCAGCATGTGGGCTTCATCGATGATGAAGACCTTGGCTCGCATCGAGGCGGGTGCGAATTTAACGGACTCGCGCAGAGCGCGAATTTCCTCGATCCCTCGATTCGAGGCGGCGTCGACTTCGACGACGTCGAGCGCGTTGCCGGCCAGCATCGCGCGGCAGTTATCACAGGTATTATCGGGATCGGGCGTGGGCCCGTTGACGCAATCGATGCAGCGCGCCAGAATCTTGGCAGCCGACGTCTTGCCGCTGCCGCGCGGACCGGAGAAGAGGTACGCGTGAGCGAGCTTGCCGGAGGATAGTGCCGTCCGCAGCGTGCGAACGACCGCGTCTTGCCCGACCAGGTCGTCGAACGACTTCGGCCGCCACGTGCGATACAGGGACACGGCGCTACGAGTTCGTCCCGGCCTTGCGACCGCCCCTGTTTCGCGAAACCGTCTTTCGGGTACGGGCGTTGTAGGAAATACCGCCTTCCATAGAGAGCGGCTTTACATCATCGCAGGAGAGCGACGTTGGCAAGGCGAGGAAGCCTCAAAGACCGGCTCGAGAAGGGTCTGCACGATCTTTTCGGCTTCGAGCAATTTCATCCGGGGCAGGAAGAGGTCGTCACTCGCGTCATGCAGGGTGAAGATACGCTCGCAATCCTGGCTACGGGTGCGGGCAAGAGCCTCTGCTACCAGCTTCCTGCCTTGTTGCTCAAGGGGACGACGGTCGTCGTCAGTCCGCTGATCGCCTTGATGAAGGACCAGCTGGACGTCCTGGCCGATCGCGGCTTTCGCGATAACGTCGCGCTGAATTCGACGCTGTCGGAGGACCAGGAAGACGCCGCGATCGCGCGGGTCGCGCGGGGCGAGATCAAGATCGTCTTCGTGACGCCGGAAAAGCTCGAAGACGAAGCGTTCCTCGGGATCCTCAAGTCGATCCACGTTCCGCTCTTCGTGGTGGACGAAGCGCACTGCATCAGCCAGTGGGGCCACGACTTCCGGCCGGCCTATCTGGCGCTGGGACAGGCAATCGCCGCCCTCGGAAAGCCCACGGTGCTCGCGCTGACCGCGACGGCGACGCCCGCGGTCCGTGAGGACATCCTCTTACAGCTCGGCATCCCGAACACCAAGACGATCGTCAAGGGCTTCGACCGGCCCAATCTGCGCTACGAGGTGATCCGGGCGGAGAGCGAGGCGGCGAAGCTCAAGAGCCTCAAATCGCTCTTCGAGAACGGACTCGACGGGACCGGCATCATCTATACGGCCACGATCAAGAACGCGCTCGAGGTGCAGAAGTACCTGCACGATCAGCTCGATCTTCCGGCGGCGGTCTACCATTCGAAGCTGCAGAAACACGACCGCGTGTCGGTGCACGAATTATTCATGGGTGAAGCGATTCGCGCCGTCGTGGCGACCAACGCCTTCGGCCTGGGTATCGACAAGCCGAACATCCGCTTCGTGATCCACTACGACTTACCGGGCAGCGTCGAAGCGTACACGCAAGAAGCCGGCCGGGCCGGGCGCGACGGAAACCTCTCGCGCTGCATCCTGCTCTATCGCATGAGCGACACGCGCGTCCAAAATTACTTCCTTACCGGCAAGTATCCCGACATCGAAGACGTGCAGAAGGTCTTCGGCACGCTCGAGTATTTCGGCGGCCAGGCCGACGGCGTTTCCCTGGCCGACTTGCGCAAGATCTCGCAACTGCCGCTCACGAAACTCAAAGTCGTCCTCGCGCTGCTCAAGAAGGCGTGCTTCATCGAAATGCGCGCCCGCGCGCGCTACGGCCTGACGCACGACGCGCTCAAGAATCGCGACCTCGTGTTGAGCCTGACGAACTACGATACGAAGAAGTCCTACGATCAGAGCAAGCTCGCGATGATGCTCCAGTATTCGGAGACGCGCAGTTGCCGTCGCAAGTTCATCCTCAATTATTTCGGGGAGGACTACGAGCGCGAAACGTGCGGTCAGTGCGACAACTGTCTGCGCGCGGCCGTCCGGACGGTCGCCGAATCGCGCACGACCAGCGGCTTCCGCATCGCCGACGTGGTCGTCCATCCGAAGTTCGGGCAAGGCACGGTGGAGCGGGCGGAGAAGGACCTCGTGACGGTCTTGTTTCCGAGCGTCGGATACAAGACGCTTTTGGCGTCGGCCGTCGCGCACGAAGCCAAAATCGCCTAGCGAACACCTTGTAACGGCGGAGAACCGCCACGCCACTCGTTTTCCCCTAGGAGGCTCATGGAGCGCGGGGTTCCGCGGTCCCGAAGATCCGGTGCTTCGGCGCGCCGTTACGGTGCGTCGACTTTCGCGTGGAGCGTCGCGTTCGCACTCGCGGCGCTCTGCGCTGGAGCGGGCGGCGCCGACCCGCAAACGCCTCCGGCAACCGCCGTCCCGGCGACGGCCGCTCCCGCCGGCGCGACGCCGCTTCCCTCCGGTGTGACGCCGCTTCCATCCGGCGCGACGCCGCTTCCATCCGGTGTGACGCCGCCTCCATCCGGAACGACACCGCTTCCATCCGGCGCGACGCCGCTTCCATCCGGCGCGACGCCGCCGCCCGGCGAGACGCCCGTACCCTACGAGACGCCGACGCCGCCGCCGATTCTCGTGGACCCCGCGGCAGCGGGAGTGCAGCCGGGGGAGAGCCAGACGTTGCGCGTGATGCAAGAGCTCGGCAACATCACCGTGACCGTCGCGAACCCCGCGATCGCGGACGCGACCGTGGATGAGACCGAGCGGACCGTCACCGTGGTGGGCAAGACCGTGGGCTCCACGACCCTGACCGTGCGCGACGAGCGTGGTTTGACGCGCGACGTCGCCGTGCGCGTCGCGTATCCGGCCGGTACGATTCCGAACGCGACCTTCGCGCGGGTGACCGGCCGGCCGGCCACGCAGGCGTTCTTGCGCGAAGCCGCGCTCGCGGCCGCGCTCAAATCCGTCGTGCCGCGCCCCGGTGCGACGGCCGTCGCGACGCTGGACTCGATCAACGTGGCCGCGCCGCTCAAAGTCGACGACGTGACGTTCGTCGACGTCCCCGTCATCCTTCAGGGCGATCAGTACTTCACCGTACAAGGCACGGTCCGCGTGCGCATCGAGAACTTCGCGCAGCCCCCGATTCCGCCGGCATCCTTGCTCGTGAGCGATTACCCGGAAACGCTCAAGGAGAACGGCACGCTCTTCACGGCCGATCTCACCGCGAAGTCCGCGGAACGCTTCCTGTACTTCCATTACAATCCGGCGGCGCAGCCCGACCGGCGCATCGTGTTGCGCGTGCAAAATACGGCGAGCCAGCCCGCGCTCGTGCAGTTCATCATGGGTCAGGGTGGTCCCGATGCGAACGAGATGGCCGTCGGGCATCAGGCGACGCAGCGTTTCCTCGTGCGCCTGGCTCAGAACGAAGGCACGGTCGTGCTCGTCCCGCCCAACTCCACCGTGACGCTCTCGGATCAAAGTTTGCCGGCGAGAAACGTGGTGAGCGGGTTGATGCAGCTGCACGAAATCGAAGGGCCGCCGTTACACTTGGCGCTCGTGGCGCAAAACCTCGACGCGCCGCTCGACGGTTCGATCGGCAGCGCCGACTTATTGGAAGGCGGCCACCCGCACGCGCGCGGCATCTATCCGATTCCCGAATTCTTCTTCGATTACAGTTACGACGCCGAGGGGCCCGACCTCGAGATTCCGATCGGACAGATTCCGCTCCCGAATCTCGTGCGCGGCCAGACGCTCGCGGGCGACTACGGCGTGCTGCAGTCCGTGACCATTCGTATGGTCAACAACGACCGCCACAACTCGCGGGAAATCGCTCTGTACGCGAGCCCGCGCGGCGGCCGCGCCACCGGATCCTTCGTGATCGATCGCGTGCTCGTTCAAGCCCACGGCATGGCGCCGTACGGCCACTATAAACTACGGCAGTATACCATTCCGCCGGGGAGCTTCGTGCGGACCGACATCGTTACGATGCCGGAGGGCGGCTCCTCCTACCCGCTGCGTTTGATCGTGGCACCCGACGACGGCAGCGCTCCGCCGGGTTCTTCCGACTCGCCGGTCTACTAGCCGGAAGGTTCGGCGCAGAGGCGCCGCGCGGCCGCCGCTCCGTTAGCGCAGACTCAGCCGGCGGCCGCCGCATAGGCGGCCGCCGCGGCGCGCGCCGCTTGCGGCCAGCCGAAACGCGCGACCGCGGCGGCGCGCCCGGTTTGCGCGCGCGCGTCGGCGTGGCCGGGCGTCGCGACGATCGCGGCCAGCGCGTCGCGCCACGCGGCGACGTCGTCGGGATCGGCCAGCGGCGCGGCGTCGCCGACGACTTCCGGTAAGGATGAGGAGCGCGCCGCCACGAGCGGGACCCCCGCGGCCAGCGCCTGAGCCGCACCGTACCCGAACCCCTCGTAACGGGACGGAACGAGCGCCACGGTTGCCGTCGCGTAGAGATGCAGCACGGTTTCGCGCGCGACGTAACCGCGGAAATCGACGCGCGCCGCGACGCCCAATTCCGCGGCCAGCGCAGCGCACCGTTCGAGATACGGCGTCGGGGGGCCGACCGACACGAGCCGCAACTCCGGCACCCGCGCGAGCGCGCGGATCGCGACCTCCAGGTTCTTGCGCCGTTCGACGGTGCCGACCACGAGTGCGAAAGGCCGGTCGCGGTCGGGCGCGCGCCGGATCGCGGCGATGTCGGCGGCGACGCCGGGATAGACGACCGAAACCCGAGCTTCATCGAAGTGACCGAGTGCGAGCAACTCGGAGCGCGAGAAGGCCGAGTCGACGAGGATCCGCCGCGCGACGCCATATCGTGCGAGGCTGAACGCGCCGAAGTAGGCGCGGGCGTAGGGACGCGCGTGCTGCTGCGCGCGCAACCACGCCACATCGTGCACCGTGACGACCATCGGCGTCCCTGCCAGCAGCGGCATCGTTCCCGACGCGCAGTGTGCGACGTCGATGCGCGCGCGACGCGCGGCCAACGGTAACAAGACCTGGTCCCAGAGCACGCGGCGGTCGAAACGCCATGGATCGAGCCAGGGCGCCTCCAGGCCCACGGCATCGATGCCGCGATCGCGCAGCGCCGCGAGCAACCCGCTCGCATATTCGCCGATCCCGGTGGCCGTGCCGCGCGCCAGCTGAACGTCGAGGCCGACCCGCACTACCGCGCGCTGCCGAGTTCGCGCGCGAGCCGCCGCACCGCGTTCGATTTCGGGTCGATCGACCCGGCGCGATTCAGGAGGACGCGCGCCCGCGGCACGTTTCCCTGCCGTAACGCCACCTCGCCGAGTCCCGCGAGCGGCTCGGCGCTCGCGGGATCGAGGTCGCGCGCGCGCACGAAGCTGCGCTGGGCCGCTTCGAGTTCGCCGACGTTGAGCAGCTGGTTCGCGTAGGCGAGGGCGTTGCTCTCGTCGAGCGGCGCGAGGCCCACGGCGTTCCGGTAGGCGTCGAGCGAATCCAGCTCGCGCGCGTGCCGCTCCGGCGAACCGACCGCGAGCGCATACGCAGCGGTTTCCTCGAGTCGCCCGAGAGCGAAATAGGCGCGCGCCAGCGCGTCAGATTGCGTGCGGTCCCCGGAGAGCTTCGCGATCGCGGCGCGCTGCAGCTCCAGCGCCGCCGGGATCTTGCCCGCATCGACGAGCTCGCGTATTCGCCGCTCCAATCCCGACAGGTCGCTCGCCGCGAGATAGTCGGAGACCGCCGTCGCGGAGTCGCCGCGCGCTTCAGCTAAGCGTCCGGCTAATGCGGATCGATCCCGCGAGGGCGCGAGCCGGTCGATGTCGCGTTGCGCGAGCACCAAGTCGCCGGCCGCCAACGCATTGCGGGCAAGCACGAGGCCCAGCGCCGGCGGCAGCGGCGGACCCGGCGGTAAGCGGTCGACCCACGCGCCGACGGCGGCTGGGACGAACTGCACCCAGGAGCCGCGTTGCGCGCTTGCGCGGAGAGCGATGCTCGAGAGGACCTGGACGCTCCCAAGCGCGAGGAGGAGCAGCGCGATCGCGATCCCGGCTAGCAGACGCATCTTCTCGGGACGTGTTCTTGCGTTCGTTTGCCGGTGCCCGCTACTGGGGCTTGGGTCGGTGGTGCGCCGGCTACTTTTGGCGGCGGCGCCGGGTGGCGCGCACGGACGCGGCGGGGAACGTTCGTCGCCGCCCCGTCCGGGGGCGGCTCCTACTGCTCCGCCTCCTCGTTCCCGCCATCCGTGGCTCCACCCGTCGGTCGGAGCTCCCGCCGCATCCATGCGCGCCACCCGGCGCCTCGTCGGTGGGTGGCGGTGCCGTTGCGGCCACGCGCAGCGTGGGCGGCGACGAGCGCTTCGCGCCGTCGGAGGGCGTTGGCTGTTCGTGGTTTGGCTTTCGCGCTACTTTGGGGGGCGCGATTATTAGAAGCGGACGGTGAAGTTGATGTCTTGACGGTTTTCGGAGAGGTTGAAGTTGGGGACGACTTGGTCTTGGTAGGTGTAGTGGCGGGACAGGAAGGTTAGCGACGAGTTGGATTTGGGGATGTTGTAGGTGAGCGAACCGGTGTAGTAGTCCTTGCGTTCGGAGATGTTCTGGGTCAGCGTCGTGCCGGCCGCGCCGCCGAAGCGCTGCGTCGAATAGGAGCCGCCGAGGTTGAGATCCTTGGTGAGCGGGAGCGTCGCTTTGGCACCGAGCGTGATGTGGCGCATGTTGATGTAATTGGGATAGTACGAGACCAAGCTGCCGCCGCCGTACGGACCGCCGCTCGGGAACGACGCGTTGGCCGTCTGGAAGGCGGTCGGGTCGGCGCTCTGCGTCGTCGGGTTGAACGGGTAGTATTGATACGCCGTCGTGTCGTTGCGCCGGAGCGTCTCGTACTGACCGCTGATATCCACCGAAGCCTTCCGGTTGAAGACCGGGACGGCGAAGGTCGTGCCGACGTTATAGGAGTCGTTCGATTCCGGCACGTTGCTCACGATCGTCGCGCCGCCGATCAGCGATCCGTAGCCGTCGGGCTGGATCTCTTGGAGATGCTGGTACGACCCACGCGCGGTGAACGAGAAGTCGCCGATGCGCACGGGCGAGTTGATCGATACGGTCTCGCCGCGCGAGTCGGGTGCGAAGGCCGAGAAGAACGTCGGCCCCGTCGCCTTGAGCTGATTGAAGATCGGGTACGCGTACGTCAGATTCGGGTTGCCGCTCGTGTTGGGATTGGCCAGTCCGATGCGCGTGAACTGACTGTCGAACTGGCCGTTGATGCCGACGTCGTTGGCGAAGCCGAAGAAATCGGGATAGTAGCCACCCTTGTAGTATGCGAAGAGCGACGGCGCGTTGCCGAAGTAGCGGAACGGCGCGCCGCTGAAGAAATCCGCGCCGACGGTCTGATACTGCGCCGACAGCTCGACGTTTTGCACTTTCAGGCGGACGCCGAACACGCCCGCGGTGTCGCCGACCGCGGCGACGTTGGTGTAGTCGGGCGTGTACTTGCTGTCGGCGAATTCGCCGTAGAGCACGGGCTGCGACTCGGGGCCGAACACGTTGAACGGGAGCGGCGCCTGCGCGTCGAGGCCGAACACCGTATCGCTGACCAAACCGTATCCGTCGGGCGAGGACTGATTGACGAGCGTGATGCCGGTCGCCCCCGACCCCGTGGTCTGCGTATCGGAGAAATCGAAGATGCGATTGAAGGTCACGCCGATCTCCGCTCCCGCGTAGCCCTTGATCTTCTGATTGAGGCGCCCGTGCACCATATAGCGCTGAAACGACGAATTATTCGTATTGCTGATGTTGCGATACGTGATGCCCACGACCGAGCCCGCCGGCAGGGGCACCGGGAAGATCACCGCGTTGTACGCCTGATTGAACGTGAAGCTCGGGAGCCCGACGCTCGGGCCGCCGGTCTGCACTCCCGACGCGTTGAAGGTCGCGCCGTCGTAATACGAGATGTACACCGAACCGATGACGGCGGCGTTCGTGAGGTACACCTGTGAGAGCGTGCCCGATCCGGCGCTGAAGGTGTCGGTCTTGAGCACGCCGGCCGGCGTCGTCTGAACGAACGTCTCCTGCGGCGCGACCACCGTGAACAGGTAGCCGTTGGCGTTGAGGGGCAGGACGCTCGGATCGGTCACGCCGGTTTGCGTGTCGAGCCGAACGTCGTCCATGCGGGTGAACGAGAGCTGGAAATCCGTCGAGCCGAACGCGCCCTCGCCGACGGTGCCCGACATCTCGACGCCCTTCTGATAGGGCTGAAACGGCGTCGAATAGTTGACGACGCCGTTGTAGCCTTGCGGCGCGCGAAACGCGAGCCCCGTCCGCGACGACGTCATATCGTCGATGATCCCGAACTTGAAGGTCAGGTTCGAGATCGCGCCCGTGTGCGCGACGTTGATATTGATCCCGGGTTCGACGTCGAACTTCGCCTGCTGCGAGTACTCGCCGCCGTACTCGTAATCCAAGATGTGGACCGGGATCGAGACGGTCAGGTTGTCGTTGATCTGATACGCGAGCGAGAAACGGCTGTCGTTTCGGATCTGGATGCCCGAACTCGCCTGCGTGAAGGGGTTGTTGGAGTCGTCGGTCGTCAGGTATGCGTTGACGAACGGATCGATGCCGGCGACGGCCGTCGGATTGGTCGCGCTACCGGGCGGCACGCTGCTGCCGTACCACGTCGGCACGGCCGCGCCCGTGGTGTTGGTGATGGACTCCGGATTCCCGGGACGTTGACGGAGGGTGACCTGCGGGAGGAAGACGCCGTGCAGCGAGAGCGACTGCGCGAACTTCGTGCGCTTGTCGAGCGCATCGAGCGAGTCCTCGAGGTTCGTGACGCGCACGCCCAGCGAATCCAGCTCGTCCTTGAGCGCCTCGATCAACTTCTGAAGTTTGTCCAGGTCCTCTTTCGACGGACCCTTGGGACCCTCGTTCTCCTGCAGCTTCGCGATCACGCGCGCCACGACCACGGCCATCTCGTAACGCGTCAACGGCCGGTCGCCTTTGAACTTGCCGTCCGGGTAGCCGTCGATGATGCCGTCGGCGGCAAGACTCTGGATGTATTGATACGCCCAATGATTGGCCGGTACGTCCGAAAACGGCGTCGCGAGGGCAGCGCCACGTCCCCCACCCAGGAGCAGCGCGGCTGCCACCCCGGTTGCGAGGGCGAGGCGTACGAGACGCTTCATAGATCCTCCAGAAGAATAGGGACGCCCGAGGCTCCGGCGCGGAGCCCGACGCTCCGCTTGCGCGAACTCGCCCGCCACGGTACGTACCTCCCTTTCGAAGGCGCCCCCGCCCAAGACCAACGGGGACGCGGAAAGTACGCCCATCGCTTTCGAGCGCGCGCGCTGTTCCGTTTACGACCGTGCAGCAACGAGTCCTGCCCTCGTATTGCGAGGCGAAACGGGCTTGGCTAGAGTCTGCGGAAGTCCATTAACTGTCGCTTAAGACGGGCGTTCCAGCCGGCCTTGCAGCAGGCGTTCCGCGATCAGGAGCGCCGCGTAGTCGTCGATCGGCCGAGGCGGCAAGAGCATCCCGCGGGGGATCAGCCGGCGCCAGCCGCGCGGCGGGTTCGCTTGGAAATAGCGGGCCCGCGCGAGCAGGGTCGTCTCGCGTTCGTCCACGATGCTGACCGGCACGCCGAGCGCCTCGACGACCCCGCCGACGATCGCCGTGTGGGTTCCACCTCCCAGCGCGACTTCCGCGATCGGGTAGCAGGCCAGCAGCGCGCGCAACGACTCGGCCAACCGTTCCGTCGGGACGATTCCCAGGTCCAGGGGGGTGGCGCCGACGGCGGTGAGGACCGCGTAGCCGCACTTGCGCGTGCCGGGGTCGATACCCAGGACCGCTCCGCCATCCGGGTTCACCGCGGCGTGCGGCTCAAATCGAAGGTGACCGGGATGCCCCCGGTATGGGGATAGACGTCGGTCACGGCGCGGGCCACGATATAGAAGCGTCCCTTCCCGGCGCTGATTTCCCGCTGCGTCGCTTGGACCTGCGACAGCGTCAGCGCGGGGATCGCGTTGGCGAAATAGGCGGGCATGCCGCCTTCGATGGCGGTCGAAGACACGGCTCCGGCGAGCTGGCCGTAGGCGACGTTGGGGATGATGGCGGTTCCCCCATCCACCTCGACGCTCGCGATGGGCTGGTGGGCCGTGAAGATGCGCTGATCGGAGTACGGCGCGAACGTGAAGGCGATCGTGTCGCCGGCAAATAGGTTTTCGTCCGCGACCGCGACCAGCAGCACGGGCCCGCGGATCAGAAAGCCCTGTACCTTGGGATCGGACAGTACCGCCGCCAGCTTCTTGGCGATATCGGCATCACTCGCTTTGCCGCGAAACGGTTTGAGCCCCTGAGGCACGTAGGTGCGATTGAGGTACGCGACGACCGCGTCGAAGAATGCCGCCAGCCGGGCGGATCGCTCTGCGGGCGTCTGCTGCGGTGAGATCAGCAGATATTGGCTATAGAGCAGATCCCCGTGGTTGACGACGACGTTATTGAGTCGAACTTGCTTTTCGAGCGCGTCGGCCTGCGCTTGGAGTTGGTTGACCTGGTTGTTGATTTCGCTCAGGTGAAAGAACGCGGCCCGTGCGTAATCCGACGCGAGCAACGTCGTCACCGTGACGATCAGGGCGATCGTCATACCGGTCGTCACCGCGACGATCGTCGACGTGTACTTGGGCCGCAATCCGAAGAGCGTCATGCGCTTGCGCCCGACCTGATGGCCGACGCGGTCGCCGATGTACGCGATCAGGCCCGCCACCAGCACGATGACGACGACGACCAGAATCCCGCCGAGGGTCCCCACGCGAACGCTAGTAGCGCGCGGCCCGGCGCAGCAACGCCCCGCCGCCGGCCGTGAAGATCAGGTTCGGAAGCCATGCGCCGACCGTCGAGACCGCGTAACCGCCGGGCAAGCCCGTGAAGAGCGCCGAGGCGATACTCGCGATCACGAAATACACGAACGCGACCGCGACCGCCAGGCCGAAGCCCAGACCCGTGCCCCCGCCGCCGCGCGAGGGCCGCAACCCGAAGGGAACCGCGATCAACGTGAACACGAAAGAGGCGAACGGTCGCGCAAGCTTTTCCTCGTACGTCGTTTGGTAAGCGCGCGTCTCTTGCGGCGACAGTTGTCCCGACGCAATGATCTCCCGTATTTGCGAGCGGCTCATGGACTCCCGGTTGTTATCCATCGCGCGCTGTTGAATTTCGCTCGGCTTCTGGCCCACGTCGACGCGCATGCGGGGTTCCTTCGAGGATTGGACGGTCCCGTCGCTGCTGAACCGGTAGATCGAGGCGTCTTCGAACGTCCACGACGGCTGATCGTAGTGGCCGCGGTCGCTGAAGAGGATCGCCTGCGGCCGGTTGTCGGAACCGTACGTGACGATCGTGACGAAGAGTAGCTCCTGCGTCGTCGCATCGTAGCCGCGAAAGTACGTCACCTGTTGGCCGCCGCCCGGCAAGTTCGTGATCACCGTGTGCGTTCCGCCGCCGAACGCGCCGACGTGACGGATCGTGTCGTCGCGCAGGTGGGCGGCCTGGTCGTTGGCGTACGGCACCACGCCCTCTTGCAGCAGCAGCGATACGAGCGACACGCCCACGCTGACGATCAACAGGGGCGCGACCGCGCGGACCAGACCGATGCCGCCCGCCTTCAGCGCGGTGATCTCGCTTTCGCCCGAGAGCCGTTGCAGCGCGAGCAGCGTTCCGAGCAGCATCGCCATCGGCACGATCGTCACCACGATCTGCGGCAGTTGCCATAAGAAGTACTCGACCGCCGCGACGAGCGGCGCGTGCTCTTCGGCCACCAGCCGGCTGATCGCCAGAATGTTGGTGGCCGCGAAGATCAGCGTGAAGGCCGAGAGGCCGAAGGCGAACGGTCCGGAGAGTTCGGAGACCATGTAGCGATCGAGGATCGTCGGGTGGGCGAGACTGGACGCCAGTTCGCGTAGCGGCGAGTTCCAGCGTCGCGCCGCGACCAGATCGAGCACGCTCGAGCGCATCAGAGACGGAATCCCTCGCCCAAGTAGAATTGCCGGGCTGTCGGCGAGTCGAGGACTTCCTGCGCGTTACCCGAGACGACGATCTTGCCGTCGTTGAGGATGTAGGCGCGGTCGACGATGGCGAGCGTCTCGCGCACTTGGTGGTCCGTGATGAGCACGCCGAGGCCGCGGTCGCGGAGTTGGCGGATCATCACTTGGATGTCCGCGACGGCGATCGGATCGATGCCCGTGAAGGGCTCGTCGAGCAACAGGAAGGCGGGTTCCGTCGCGATGGCGCGCGCGATCTCGACCCGCCGGCGCTCGCCGCCCGAGAGCGAATCGCCGCGCGCGTCGATGAAGTTCGTCAAACCGAATTCGTCCAGGAGTGCCGGCAAGCGCGTCTCCTGCTCGCGCGGCGGCACGCCGTTCATCTCCCAGATCAGCCGGATGTTGTCGCCCACGGAGAGTTTGCGAAAGATCGAGTTCTCCTGCGCGAGGTAACCGATGCCCGCGCGCGAGCGTTTGTACATCGGCAGGCCCGTCAGGTCCGTGGCCTGCGGCCCGTTTTGCAGGACCACCCGCCCTTCGTCGGGCTTCACCAGGCCGACGACCATGTAGAACGTCGTGGTCTTCCCGGCGCCGTTGGGCCCCAAGAGGCCGACGACTTCGCCCGTGTTGACCGTTGCGCTCACGCCGTCGACCACGGTTCGAGCGCCGTAACGCTTGACCAGATCTTCGAGGATGATCCGCCGCCCGTCATCGCCGCTCATCGGCTCAGCGGGCGCCCCGGACGCTGAGTTGTCCGTCGTGCAAATTCCAATCGAGCGTTTCGCCACGCAACTCGTCGCCCTGGGGCGAATGCAAGACCACGTTGCCCTGGCCGTGCAGCTCCTCGGTTGGATCGTCGTAGCGCAGGGTGTCGCAGCGTAGCGTCGTGCCGTCCTGATCGACGGCCGTCACGCCGCCCGTCATCGTCACGGTCTTGTCGCGTTCGACGACGGTTCCCAGCGGCGCGTCGGCCGTCAACTGTTTGCCGGCAGTGCCGTAGAAGGTGATGTGCGGCCGCGTGAAATCGCTGCGTCCCGTGTTTGCTCCGAAATACTGACCCGTCTCCGCATCGGCGCGCAAGACGTACACTCGCCGGTTGCCTTTCTGCTTCGTCAGATAGATGTACTTCGAGCCGACCTTGTGCGCGTGCAGCGCGATGGGGATGCTCGAGGGCCCGGCTGCCGGAACCGCCGAAGCGGGCCGCGCAGAGCCGGTCGCGGGCCCGGGCGTCGCGCTCGATTCCCCGGACGTCCTTCCCGAGCAGGCAGTCACGGACAGCAAGGCGGACAGCGCCCAGAGGCCTGCGCGCCGGTTCAACGCGCCGCTCGGTTCACGAATTTCACCCGGTCTCGTGGACGTGCTTTCCGCGGTTCACTAGATCGCTGCATTCACCGGTTGGGGCACTTCACCCGGTTCAGCGCTCCGGACCGCCGCCAAGGCCAGCGCGCTGTACGGGATCCAGATGAATGTCATCTGTACGATCGCGATCGTATCGAAAACGCCGCTGACGGCGAGCGCGACGAATCCCGCGCACACGCCGGCGGCCAGCGCCCGGTCCGGTTGCGTCGTGCCGGACCAGCGGCGGCGCAGCACGCTCGTGAAACGCACCCAGCCGAACGCGGCGGCCGCCAGACCGACGAGCCCGAGTTCGGCCGCGGCCGAGAGATACACGTCGTGCGGATGAAGGGCCGCGAAGGTGCCGGGGGCGGCACCGTTGACCGGCCTGATCGCCGGGTAGACGCGCCAGTACGCGACGGGACCGACGCCGGTCAGCGGAAAGAGCGAGCCCGCCCGTAAGCCGCTTTCCAGCGTGCGCAACCGGCTGAACGAGTCCGACGGGTCGTGGTGCGGGAACGGCCGCAAGGTCAGCCCCAGCCCCGCCGCGAGCGCGATGGCGGCGAGGGCTCCGGCCGTGCGCCGCCGGCCCAGAACGAACGCCAGGAACACGGCGCCTGCCGCCGCGCCGGCGAGCGACTCCCGCGAGAAGGTCAGCAGCAGCGCGACGCCTCCCGCGAGCGCGCCGCTCAGCGCGAGAAGCCGTTGTTTCGCGGGCCGGTCGCCGAGCGCGATGCCGAGAGCGAGCAAGACGAAGAGATCGAGGAACTCGGCGAATTGGTTCGCGTTGAGGAAGAAGCCGGCGGCGCGGCCGTTGGCCGTCGCGTAGAGTTCCGCCGGAACGTGGGTGAGTACCATGGCGATTCCGAGTAGGCTCGCGATCAGGCCGGTCCAGAGGTAGGCGGCCACCAGAGTCCCGGCCACGCGCGGTCGCCGGTAGAAGCGCACCAGGGCGACGTGGAAACATGCGCCGAGCAGCATGGAAGCCACGACCTGTATGCCCGAAAGCGGGTCGAGCCCCAGCAGGGAGCTCAGGAGCGCCGCACCGATCCACGCGGCCAGGAGGTCGCGCGAGGCCGAGGCATCGGTCAGCGCGCGCTGCCGGACGAGCGCGGGGAGCGCGCCGTCGCGCGCGAGGGCGGCAGCGCAGGTCAAGGCCGCGAGCGCGAGCCCCGCCGCCAGCAGCGCGGCACCGGTCCGGCCGAGGAAGGCGTAGCCCACGGGCGGCGTCGGCGAAAGCGCGGCGAGCGATGCGTAGAACTGGACGGCGACGAAGTAGAGCGCCAGCGCCGGCGCGACGGCGCGCGCGGCGCTCACGCGTCGCCGAGTCCGTGTCGAGTCGCCTCGAGCGCCAGCGCCATGAACGGGATCCACGCCCCGAGTTCGAGCACGTGGATGCAGTCGACGCCCGCCTGGACCCACGTCGCCACGAACGCCGCCGCGAAGGCGAGGCCGAGCGTCCGCGCGGTTGCCGTCGCGTCGCGCAAGCGCGCCGCGAACGAGCGCGCGAACGAACACCACAAGAAGGCGAGCGCCGCGAGGCCGCAGGCGCCCGTCTCGACGCACGCTTCGAGGACGTAGCCGTGGGGGTGGAAGGCGACGGTCAGGTCGCCCGGGGGCCGCAGGCCGGGAAAGAGCTCGCGGAAACCGCCCGGTCCGACGCCCGTGAGCGGAAAGAGCGAGAAAGCGCGCAGCGATGCGATCCAGATCGGGATGCGCGAATACTCCTCGGACGGGTTGTGATGGTCGTTGAAGCCCAACAGCCACACCGCCTCTAGCGCGAGCGCCGCGATCAGTCCGAAGGCGACGGCGGGTTTGCGGTAGCGCACGAACACCAGCAGCGCGGCGCCGACGGAGAGACCGTACCAGCCGGCGCGCGAGTAGGTGGCCCACAGCGCGACCAGGCCGGCGGCAGCGCTGGACATCGCGACGAAGCGCAGCCAGCGCCCGCGCGCGCAAAGCGCCACGCCGAACGCAACGGGGACCAGAAACAGCAGGTAGCCGGCAAACTCGCCAGGCACGAGGAACGTGCCCACGGCGCGCCCATGCGCCACGGCATATGCGGCTGCGGGCGTACGGGTGGCGACCATGGCAAGCCCCAGAAGCGAGACGCCGAGGCCGCTCGCCAAGAATGCGCCGAAGATCGTGGCTGCGGCTCCCGCAGCGTAGGTGCGCGCGATCGCCAGGTGCAGCGCGGCCGCCAGCGCGATCGCCACGACGTACCACGCGCCCGTGAGCGGATCGACGCCGAACGCGGCAGCGAGAGCCCAACTGCCGGCGTACGCGGCGACCGGAGCAGCGATCGACCCTGCGGCCGCGGCTGCGCGCGCGCGCGTCGCTGCGAAGGCCGCTGCCCCCAGCAGCAGGAGAGCCACGAGGAGCACTTGCGCGAGGGCCCGGGGCATCACCGCGACGCCGGGCGGCTCGATCGCGGTCAACTCGATCAGCGCCGGCGAGAAGGGCAAGATCGCGAACGCGCAACCGAGCGCCGCGATCGCGGGGCGCGGGCCACGCAACCCGAGCGCCCGGCTCGACAGCGCGATCGCCGGAACGTTCACGCGGCGCCATCCGTGGCGTCGAGGATCGCGCGGGCGACCGCTGCCGCGCCGCCCGGGGCACCCATGCGCCGCCGCCCCGCCGCGCCCATCCGGCTCAGACGTTCCGAATCCGCGAGCAGCTGGGCCAAGGCGGCGGCGCCCGCCTCGGGCGCCTCGGGGATCAACTGCAGCGCCTCACCCAGGAGGCGGCGCTGTCGCATGCGGTACCAGTCGTCGCGGGCGGGGCCGCCCGCGCCGAACGCGATGACGGGAACACCGAACGCCGCGGCTTGTTCGTTCGCGGTGCCCGCTTGCCCCAGGACCGCCACGCTGGCCCGCAACACGGCGCCGAGTCCGCCCCGCCACCCGATGAGGCGTACGCCGCCGGATTCCAATGCGAACACGGAGCCCGGCGCCGGATCCCCGGCGGCGAGCTCCCAGCCGTCGGCGGCCAACGCCGCCCGAAAGCGAGCCGGCTCGAGTCCCGGCGCCACGGAGAAGAGCCCCGTGGTCTGCGGCCGCAGCGGCCCGAGCGCGCGCACCACCCGCGCGAGCCGGACGCCGTCCGCGTAGGCGGCTTCCCGGCTTCCAGGAAGGATGCCGAGCGAGCCGCTCGGCAAAGCCGTTGCGTCGGCCTCCACGAGGTCGACGATGACGTTGCCCGGCGCTTCCGCGGGAACGCGAGCGGCCCGCAATGCCGCCGCCGTCTCGGCGTCGCGCACGAAGATTCGGATCGCCCGCCGCAGGAGCACCCGCTCGAACGGACCGTAGGGTGCCACGTAGACGCTCTTCGCGGTCCCGACGAAGAGCGTCTGCGTCCGGCAGAGGAGCGCGAGGGCCAACGCATACGCGTCCCCGACGGCCACGACGAGGTCGTAGCGGCCGCGGGCGGCGCGCAGCCAGGCCACCTGCGCCCCGAAAAGGCGGAGGAAGCCCGCGCGCAGATCGCGCGAGAATGCCCCTACGTTGCCCATCGCAACGAGGCCGCCGCTCGGCATCCGGCGCCGTGGTCCGATGACGGCCAACGGACCAGCACCCGCGCCGTTCCCCACGAGCGCCAGCAAGTCCAGCGCGACGGGCGGGTTCGCGCCGCGGTCGAGCTCGGCGGCGATGCGTGCCGCGATGGCCGTCTCGCCGTGGCCGTTGGCGACGAAGAGCACGCGCAGCACGCTACGCGGGGGCGGCTACGGGTGCGACGGGCGGCGCGCCCAAAAGCGGCAGCAGATCGAAGCGAGAGATGCGCGCGCGCCCGTCCGGCGCTTGCTCGAGCTCCGTTCGTGAAACGAATTTCCCGTAGGGGCCGGCATGCACGATCGGCACGCCCCCGACGGTCTCGGGGACGGGCAGCGTGTCGTGGCTGTGCCCCCCGAGAATGAGATCGAGCCGCGGTACCGCGCGCGCGAGTTCGCGATCGGCGCGCAAACCCAAGTGCGAGAGCACGATCAAGGTCGTGCCCGGCGGTGTGGTATCCGCGATGCTCCGCGCCGTCTCGAACGGATCGAGAAAGCGCCAGCCGAAGACGCGCTCCCACGGGCTGCCCTGCGGGTACTGAACGACCAATAACGCGAACACGCGCACCCGCCACGGTCCGCGTTCGAAACGAGCCTCGGCGGAAAACGGTAACGGTCGCCCCCGCACGTCGACGAGATTCGCGCAGAGCAGCGGATGCCGCATGCCGCGCGCGCGCGCCGCGAGCAACGAGAACACATAATGGAATTCGCGGTTCCCCAGCCCCTGCGCGTCGTAGCCCGCGGCATCGAGCTCGGCCACGATCGGCTCGCGGCGGCGATAGACCGTTTGGCTGCCGCGCAGCGAATCTCCGCAATCGAAGAGCAGCCCGGGTTCCGCCGCGCGCAACGCCGCCAGCCGCGCCACGATGCCGCGCCGGTCGTGCAGATCGGAGGTGTGGTAAATCCGCAACGCCTCCGTCACGGCCCCGCACCCTCCGGCGCCGCTTCCCCAGGAAAGCCGGTTCCGCCGGCTAGGGATACCGCGAAGGCCGCGCAGCGGCGTAGCGCGTCCGGCGGACCGAGCGCCGCGCGCACCTCGCGCATCGCCGCAAGCTGCGCGGACGGGTCGCGCAAGAGTTCGTCGAGGGCGTCGGCCAGGCGCTCCGGCGTGGCGTCGTCCTGCAATCGTTCCGGAACGACCTCGCGCTCGAGCAAGATGTTGGGCAAGGTGATGTAGGGATGCCGCCACACGCGCTTCGCGATCGCGACTTGGGCGTTCTCGATCACGTACAGTGCCACCGTCGGCACCTCGCGCAGCGCGGCTTCCAAGACCGCCGTTCCCGACGCGATCCAGGCCGCATCGGCCACGTCGAGGGCCGCGCTCGCGCCGCGCACGATGCGCACGCCGTCGAAGAACGTGCGCTTGAGCTCCGCGGCGATCAGCCGCTCCGTGTCCGCGTCGGCCGCGCTAACGATGAAGCTCGCATTGGGGCGTCGCGCGCGAACGATCCGGCAGGCCCGCAACAAGCGCCCGAGGTGCCGCTCGATCTCCGCTCTTCGACTTCCCGGTAAGAGCGCGACCACGCCGCCGTCGCCGGGCGCCGGAGCCTTGGGCGGGCGCGGCTGAACGAGCGAGACGAGCGGATGTCCGAAATACGCGATCGGCAGCGAGAGCGACTCGTAGAAATCACGCTGGTGCACGAACGGCGTGAGCGCCGTCGTGTACCGCGCGACCGCGCGCGCCTGCTTGGGATTGTCGAGCCACGCGCCGGGCGGAAAAAAATAGAGGATCGGCCGCGGATAACCCAATAGCCGGAGCGTCTTGGCGAAGCGCAGGTTCGAAGCGCCGAAATCGATCAGCACGATCAAGTCCCAGGGCGAACTGCGCAGCCAGAGCGCGTGCCGCCACATGTTCGCGAAGAGCGGCGGGATGCGCCGCACGGCCGCGAAGAAGCCCAGGCTCGCCCAGCCCGTCGTGCGCGACGTCAACCCGATGCCCGCCGCCGACATGCGCTCGCTGCCGATTCCCACGAAGCGCGCGTCGGGCTCGAACTCCCGCATGGCGTTCGCGAGCGATGCGGCCAGCATATCGCCCGAGGCCTCGCCCGTCGCAATGAAGACCCGCATTACGATCGAACGCGCGTAACGCGGCGCGGCGTCATTTCACGATGCCGCGTTCGGTCGGCGCCTCGATGAAGGCCAGCAGATGCCGTCCGTGCTCGCTCTTGACGAGCGAGCGCATCGCCTCCGCGGCTTGCGAGATGTTGTTCCCGGAGCGGTACATCAACCGGTAACACTCCTTGAGTTCCGCCAGGATCTCGGCCGTGAATTCGGAGCGCCGCAGGCCGATCGTGTTGAGCCCGTACGGTTGCGTGGGATTGCCCTCGACCAGAAAGTAGGGCGGGACGTCGCGCTTGATCTTCGAACCGCCGCCGATCATCGAGTGCGCGCCGATCCTCACGAACTGGTGCACGCCGGTCTGGCCGCCGACGTTTGCGTAGTCCTCGATCGACACGTGTCCCGCCAATTGCGCGGTCGACGACATCGTGACGTGGTTGCCGACCTGACAATTGTGCGCGATGTGCACGTAGGCGAGCAGCAGCGTATCGTCGCCGATCGACGTCACTTCGTCCTCGCCGGTCGCACGGTGCACCGAGACGTATTCGCGCAAGACCGTCCGGTTACCGATCTTCGTATAGGCGCGTTCGCCGCGATACTTGCGGTCTTGCGAGGGGGCGCCGATCGAGCAGAACGGGTGGATCTCGCAATCTTCGCCGATCGTCGTATGGCCGTTGACGACGACGTGCGCGAGCAAGCGCGTGCGCGCGCCGACCTTGACGCTGTCGCCGACCACACAGAAGGGGCCGATCTCGGCCCCTTCGGCGATCTCGGCCTTCGGGTGGACGATCGCGGTGGGGTGTATCAACGGGACCTCACTGGTGCAGCACCGTCGCGTCCATGCCGAAGTTCGCGATGTCGGCGACCGCGAACATCAAGTCGGCGGCGCAGACGAGCTTCCCGTCGACCTTCCCTTCGGCCTTGACCCAGCCGATGCTCGAGCGCGAGCGCAGAAGCGTCACTTCCATGTCGAGGCGGTCGCCCGGCACGACCGGGCGGCGGAACTTGCACTTATCGATTCCGGTCAGGAACGCGGTGCGTCGCAGAAAATCGTCCGGGCCTAAAATGATCGTGCCGCCGAGCTGGGCCAGGGCTTCGATCATCAGCACGCCGGGCATCAGCGGGTTTCCAGGAAAGTGCCCCTGGAAAAAGTGTTCGTTGATCGTGAGGTTCTTGTACCCGACCGCGCGCTTCATCGTCTCGAAATGCGTGATCCGGTCGATCAGCAGCATCGGGTAGCGGTGCGGGAGGACTTCCATCAACTTGAGGATGTCCATCGTCTTGCTCACCTCGACCATCAGCCCGCCGCTCCCGGCGCGTACGCGCGCTGCGTCTGTGCGGCGCGCAGGCCGCGCACGGCTTGCGCGTGGAGGCGATGGCCGCTCTTGAGCGCGATGACCTCGCACTGCGGCCACGCGCCGAGCAGCGCGAAATCACCGATGAGGTCGAGAACCTTGTGGCGCACGACTTCGTTGGGCCAACGCAGCGGCGTCATCGGACCGTCGTCGTCGAACACGAGCGCGTTATCGAGGGAGCCGCCGCGCGCGAGCCCCGCGCGCCGCATCGCCTCGACGTCGCGCAGATACCCGAAGGTGCGCGCCGGCGCGATCTCGCGCCGGAACGAATCGGCGTCGACGGTAACGTCGAAGAACTGCGCGCCGACCGGTGCCGGGAAGTCGACCGTGAACCGGATGCGGAACGCGTCCGCCGGCAGCACGATCACGACCGCGTCGCCGTCGTGAAAGGCCATCGGGACGGCCGGTGCGATCGTCGCGCGCGGCACGTGCTGGTCGGCCAGCCCCACCCGCGCGATCGCCTCCGCGAACGGCGCGGCGCTGCCGTCGAGAACGGGAATCTCGGGCCCCTCGACGTCGATCCGGGCGTTGTCGAGGCCGAGCGCGAAGACCGCGGAAAGCAGGTGTTCGACCGTCGACACCGATCGGGTACCGTCGCCGATGACGGTCGCCAGTCGCGTCTCCACCACGTGTTCGCCGTGCGCGGGAAACGTCGCGCCGCCCAAGCAAAAGCGTAACCCGCTGCCCGCCACCTGCGGGTGGATCCAGACGCGGCACGCGGCGCCGGTATGAAGGCCCACGCCTTCGAATTCGACCACGTCGCGCAGCGTGTGCTGATGCGTCACTTTCCCTTTGCTTCCAGAGCGCTCACACGCTCGTACAGTTTTTCGAGGTTGCGAAGGCGAACCTGCTGGCGCAGTTCCTCACGGTGATCGCGCGCCGGTTGCCCGCTGATGAAGGCGTCGTCGGGCACGTCGCCCCAAACCATCGTGTTGCCGGCGATCCGAACGCGCGAACCGACGGTAATATGCCCCTTGAACGCGCTCTGACCGCCCACGACCGTGTAGTCGCCGACGATCGTCGAGCCGGCGAGGCCGGTCATCGCCGCGAAACCGCAATGCTTGCCGATTCGGCTATTGTGACCCACTTGCACGAGGTTGTCGATCTTCGTGCCGGTTCCGATCGACGTGGAGCCCGTCTGCGCGCGATCGACGCAGGTGTGCGCGCCGATCTCGACGTCGTCGCCGAGCACGACGTCGCCGATCTGCGGGATCTTGGCGAAGCGCCCGTCGACGAACGCGTAGCCGAAGCCGTCGCTGCCGATCACGGCCCCCGCCTGTAAGGTGACCCGGTCGCCCGCCGTGCAGCGGTCCAGCAGCATCGCGTGCGGATGCAGCATGCAATCCGTCCCCAGCCGCGCACCCGCGCCCACGACGGCGCCCGCGAGGAGTACGGTCCGGTCGCCGACCCGCGCGCCCGGTCCCACGGTCGCGAGCGGCCCAACGTACACGTCGGCGCCGACGGCGGCGCTGGGATCGACGACGGCCGACGGGTGCTGGAAGGGCCCGCGCGGGCGCGGCGGCTCGAGCGCGGCGAGCAACGCCGCGAGCGCCGCCCGCGCCGATGGTACGAGCAAGAGGGGCTTGCGCGGTGCGACGCCTGCGGCCACCACCGCGTCGGCGAGCTGCGGCTCCGTCAACACGGCGGCGGCCCGCGATGCGAGCGCCGCGCGCAGATAGCGTTCGTCGGTCGCGAACGTCAGCGCCCCGGCACCGACGTCCTCGATCGCGCAGACGCCCGCCACTTCGACGGAGGCGTCGCCGCGAACCGTGCCGCCGACCCGCGCCGCATACTCGCCGAGCGTCACGCGAGGCCTGCCCGAAAGACGAACACCTAGAAACCCGGCCCAGAGACGCGACGACCGTCGCTCGGCGCTCTTCCGTCGCTGCGGCGTCGCCTCACCCCGCATATGGGCCGGGGCACTACGAGTTCGCCGGAGCCTTTTCGGTGATTTTTAAGATTTTCTCCACGTCGCTCGTGATGTCGATTCCGCCGTACCCAACGAACTGACGGGTCACGACGAGCTTGATGTGTTTCTCGTTCGCGACCTGCTCGGCGGCGCTACGCACGTCGCCCGAAACCTCGTTTTGCATATCGACGTAATGCTGGCGCAACGCCTCGAGTTGTTGCTGCTTTTGACGCGGCGGCGCCGAAGAGCGGTTGATGGCCGCGCTATCGGACGCCAACTGGTTCGAGTAGTTGATGAACTTCGGCCAATTCGCCTGAATTCGAGCCAGATCGATCGTGGCCACGGAACTCTGCGCTTGCGACGCGCAACCCGCGATGGCGAAGAGCGCACTCGCGCACAGTATCAAGCGTTTCACTCGTGTAGACTCTCGACGTCCTTCTCGGCATCGGCCGTCAGATCGACGCCGCCCGCAGGCGCGACGACGTCGCTCACGACGACGTCGATGCCGCGCTTCTGGGCGATCGCTTTGACCTCACGGCCTATTTGGGAAACCATTTCATCGTAGAGCTCGCCGCGCTGTTTCTGCAACTGGCCCAGCTGTCGGTTCGCGCCGGCCTGCGCGTCGGAATCCGCACCGGCAAGCGCCTGGAAGCGCCGGGTGAGGTCCGCCCGCGTTTTCTGGAACGCGGCGACCGTCTGCGACGCATCGCGATTGAAGTCGTCCTGATACTTGCGGTGCAGCGCTTCGAGGCGCGCGCGCATATCCGGCGAGAGGCCGATCGCACCAGCGCCGCCGGCTCCGCCCTGGGGCGGTAGGCCGATCTGCGCGATCAGCGACTTGCGGGTCTGATCCTCGCGTTCGCCGATTTTCGCGACGGTCCGTTTGCGCATCTGGGCGACCTGGGCGTCGAGCTCGGCCTTCACCTGTGCGTGCAGCGTCGCTTGGAAATCGGCTAAGGTCGCCTGGTCGCGATTCTTCATCGCCGCCAGCGCATCGGATTCTTTCTGATCGAGGGCGTCGAGCTGCTTCTTGACGTCGGCGCGCGACGCGTCGTCGAGCGCGAGGTTGGAAAGCTTGGTGCGCAGCGAGAGGCGCTCCGCAGCGTCGTCGTTGGCCTGCTGCAAAGAGAAATCCGATTCGCGTTTCTGCAACTCTTCCGCACGGTTCCGATAGGTGCGCGAAGCGCGCTCGCCGAGCGCCGTATCGAGCGAACGGACTGCGGCTTCGTCCTGCGCGATCAACTCTTGGCGGTAGGCTTCGAGATTGTGCTGGGCCGCCGCCGCGACGGTCTGCGCCTGCGACCGGGCTTCGGCGTTGACCCCGCCGGCGATCGCGGCTCCGCCCGGGCCGGCCGCGCCGCCCGCCGCGCCCAAGGCCGCGTCGATCGCCGCCTGCTCGCGCTTGGCGTACTCCGCCTGCTTGTCCGTTAGCGCTTTCTTCGTGCGATCGGCAGCGGCTTCGAGCTCGGCCTGAAGCGCGCGCTCTTCCTTTTCGATGTCGGCGCCCGAGCGCGCGATCTCCGTGCCGACGGAACGCAGTTGCAGCGCCTGCATGTCTTCGTCGAGCCGGGCCAATTGCGAATACAGCGGATGAACCTTCACGAGTTCGTCCATCCGCACGTAGCCGACCCGGCCGTCGTGGGCCGCCTGCACGGGCGCGACCGTCGAGGACTGGTGCGAGCAGCCTGCGAGCGCCGCGAACGACGCGGCGGCGAACGCCGCTAGAGCCCGCCCGTGCCGGCGCCCGGGATTACTTGAGCTGATTCTCGACATCCGTCGTGATGTCCGTACCGCCGTAGATCAGGTTCGAACGGTCGATCACCAGCAGCAAACCCTTCGATTTCGCAACATCCGCGATGACGCTGCGGGTGCGGTCGACGAGCGGCTGGATCTCTTGTTTCTGCTTGTCGGCCAGCGCCGCCTGATAGTCCTTGAGAACTTGCTGACGGTCGGCGTCGGTCTTCGCGCTCTTGAGCTTGACTTGCGCCTGCTGCTGTTCGTCGGCCTGAAACTTCTGGAAGTCATCGTTAGCCGCTTTTAGTTTGGGAACCGCGTCGATCTGCGACTGATCGACATATCCGACGCTCGACGGCGGCGGCGTGTTGACGGGCGGGATGGGGTCGCCGGGACCGCTCAACAGCTGCACGACGCTGTTGGTCACGTCTTGGCCGCCGTAGATGATGATGCGCTTGTCGACGATGACCGACAGATTCTTACTGGAAGCGACGGATGCGATCGCGACCTGCGCGCGCGAGAAGAGCGGCCCGAAGAGCTCGCGCTGCTTCGTTGCCAGCTTGTTCTGAAAGGCCTGCGCGATGCGGGCTTGCGTGTTCTGATCGCGCACGCCGCGAATCTGCGCGGCGAACTGGCGATCGAGTTGCGCCTTGTAGCCGGCGAGCTGCCTGTTGGCATCGGTGAACGACGAGAGGCTCGACAGCGCGGCCTGATCGACGTAACCGATATCGGTCACGTCGGCGGCGAGCGTTGCCGGAGCGAACGCGGCCGATGCGGTCAGCGTCGCCCCCAGCGCGAGGGCGAGACGGCGATTCGTGTGTCTAGGCATATTCACTCAGAAGCTCTGTCCGATTCCGAAACTGGTGTGGGTACCGGCGGCGCCTTTCGCAAAGTCCAGGCGAATCGATTTGAAGCCGAGCTGCGGGACGTCGAAGCGCAAGCCGATCCCGGCATCGGTCCGGTAGAGCCAATCGTTGTAATTGACGAGAACGTTCCCGAACTGGTCGGTGATCGGCTGCGCCCCGCGGATGCGCTGGCCGCCGTAGTCGTAGAACAAGGCGACGTTGAACTTGCGGTCCGGCGAGACCGGGACGCGCAGCTCGGCTTGCAACAGCGCCTCCTCGGTACCGTAGAACACTTCGCTGTACCCGCGCAACTGCTGATCGGTCAGAATGAACAGTTTGCTCGGCGGAATGGCGCCCGTGGCGTCGCCGAGCAGCGCGTGGAAGCCGAGCGTCGAGTTTCTGAGCACCGGGAAGAACTTCGCCCCGTCGAAGGTCGTGATCGTGTAGCCGAACTGCGAGCCGATCGCTTTGCCCGACAGCTCCTCGGTCAAGTTGACGTTGACTCCGCGGCGCGGATTGAAAACGTCGTCGCGCGTGTCGTTCTGGATGCCGACCGAGACGGCGTGCAGGTTGTACCCCGCGCCGTTGGACGTGTCCGCGATCGACGGCGCCACGATGCCGAGCGTCGTGCCGTTCGTCTCCGATCCGAAAGGCGAGAGCGAGCCGTTGTAGTTGAGGATTTGCTGCGTTCCGGCGAGATAGTACGGCACGGGCAACGTCACGTCGGTGCTCAGCCGCTGGACCGTGACGCCGAGCGTCGTGGTCACGGTGTCGGTGAGACGCCGGCCGAGGTTGAGGGAGATGCCGTTGGCGCGGCTGCCGTAGGTCGCGGCCACGCCGCTGAGCAGGTTGGAGTTGGGCGTCAGCACGACCGGCACCGTGCCCGCCGTGCCGCCGCAGTTCGAGCCGCCCGGATTGGGCGTGCAGACGATCGGATCGACGCCGATCGCTTGCGCGCTCGAGGCCTGATAGACCTGATAGAAGTTCGTCTGGTCCGTCGTGAAGATCGACGCGGCCAAGCTATAGCGCTCGGAGGTCGGCGTGTTCCCGAGGTACGGAATCGAGTAGCTGATGCTGCCGTCGGCGACGCGCGCGCCGCGCTCGATCCGAATCGACGCTCCATTGCCCGTGCCGTTGATATTGTTCTGCGAGTACGAGAGCGTGCCGGTCAGGCCCTGACCCGTCGGGCCGCCGGAGTAGCCGGCGCCGATTTGCGCGGTACCCGTGCGCTGCTCCTTGACGTTCCAGTCCAAGGTCACTTCGTAGGGCTTCTTGGGGTCGGGGCCGGGCTTGGGATTGAGATCGACTTTCTCGAAGAAGCCGAGGTTGTTGAGCCGCTCGTAGTCGCGGCGCAGGAGCCCTTGCGTGATGATCATGCCGGGCCGCAAACGCAGTTGACGCCGGATCACGACGTCCTTCGTATTCGTGTTGCCGGTGATCTGGACCGCACCCACGACGGCGACGTAGATGCTGTACTTCACGCGCGCGGTTCCCGCGGTCAAGTCGACCGTCGTCGGATCGATGCCGGCCTCGAAGTCGCCGACTTGTAAGTCGTACTTCTCGTACAACTTCTTGAGGTTCTCGTAATCTTTATCGCGCGCGTCTTCCGAATACGGCTGACCGACCTTCAGGGTCAACACCGAGCGGATCAAATCGGGACGCAGGATCGGGTTGCCGGTGATGTCGATGCCGCTGACGGTCAGACCCTCGCGGATCTGTAGGCTCAGCACGCCGTCCTTGGAGATGTTCAGCCCCGCGACGTGGGTCGGGACTTGGCCGCTATAGCCGATCTTGTCGTAGTACGAATTGATCTTGAGGACGTCTTGGTGAAAGGTGTTGGTGTTGAGTACCTGGCCGACGGCCGTGTCCATCAGCGCGAGCAGCGTGTCGGACGGTACGTGTTCGTTACCGCTGAACACGATGCGCTCGATGACGGGATTCTCGATGACCCGATAGGTGATCGCGATTCCGTCGGGCCGCTGGCGGATGAGCGGCGGGACTTGGTCGGAAAAATAACCCAGATCGAAGATGTTCTGGAGGTCTTCGCGCACCAAGCGTTCGTCGAACGGTTGCCCGGGCCGCGTACGCACGACGGAGAGGATCTTGTCGGTCGGCACGTGCGCGTTCCCCGACACGTCGACGCTCACGACGAGCGGCGCGTTCGCCGCGGGCGCGCCGCTCCCGGCGGCCGGTGAAGCCGCCGCGACTGCGGTCGCGGAGGCCGCGACTGCGGTCGCGGAGGCCGCGCCGGTGGGGGAAGCCGCTACTACCGGGGCGGGTGATGCGGCCGCGGCCGGCGGCGTTCGATGCGAACGAGCGGCCACGCCGTAGGGGAAGATCAAGCCGACCAGCGCGACGAGCGCGACGACGTTGCGGCGCGCGCGACGAAGACAAGACAACATACTCAGTAGAAGCATCCTTTTACGGGGGGCGAAGCTCCCCGGGCCTACCGGGTGGACCGAAATCGCACACGATAGATTTCGCGCTCGCCCCTGAGAGGCGAACGCGCAGGCCGACCCGCCCGTTTTCTTTGTCAGCGCCGCGACGTTCGCCCCCCTGGCGCACGGTCCTGGCCCGTGACTTTTACGCCGATCGCGGTTCGCTGCCGGCCGGAACGGCCCGCCCGAGGCCGCCTGTGGGTCGCTCGGCCTACCAGAAAAGCCGCTGGAGCGAAAGCGAAAAGCCGGCGGTCCCCGCGGTCGGCTGGGTAGCCTGCAACTTCGGATTGGTCGTGTACAAGTACGTGTTCGGCGACAGCGAATTGAGCCCGGTCGCGCCCAGCGTCTGGAACACCGTCACCTGCCCCACGGTCGCGGCGCTGGCCTTCACGTCGAAGCCGAACGTCTGGCGGTACGGGTAGCCGAACGTCGTCCCGTAGATCGCGTCGACGTTCTTACCCAATATCTTACGAGCCGTCAAGCCCACGCTGCCCGTGTAGTCCACGTTGACGTTGAGGTTCGTCAATCCGACGGCATCGGCAACGGTTGACTCGAACGGTGCGAGCAAGGTGCGCGTGAACTGCGCGTTCGCGATCCCGAAGGCTTCCTGCGCGACGCTGAGCTCGCCGCTGACGTTCCGGTTGGCCGCGACGCCGGGCGCGAGCTGCCCGACTTCGTTGCTTCCCAGAAGGGTCGGCGTTCCCGGCGTATCGCCGAAGAGGTTCTTGGCGCCCAGCGCCGGCGCGTTGAGCAAGAGGCCCAGGATCTGCTGGCGGTCGTAGCTCGGATCCGACGAGAGGGCGATCGAGAGGTTCGTGACGGGCCCGGTCACGTTCAGCGCGATATCCGCCGTGCCCGAAACGTTGCGCACGGTGTTGGGATCCGGATTGATGACGTGCGTGGTCGCGCGCGCCGCGAGAACGGGGATCACGCCGAGGTCGGGCTGGAACGTGACCGTGCCGTCGACCAATCGGAACACCGTGTTGAAATACGTCAACGTGCCGCCCGTCGAGGTAAAGACCCCGGTGAGCTCGGGGCCGGAGCGCGTGCCGGCGATCGACAAGTCGCCCCTCGCGCCGATGTCGACGTTGGCGCTGCGCACGCGCACGTTTCGTTGGGCGCTCACGTCGAGCGCGAGCGAGACGTCGCTCGCCGGACGGGGCGGCGGCGCCGCCGCCGTGTCGAAGCCGGCGCCCCCCGTCGCACCGCCGGCCGCCAGCAGCAGCGCGCTGAACGGAATCGTCGCGTCGCTGAGCGCCAGGTGCCCGGAGAGCTTGGGTATCGCGCCCGGCCGGTGCGCGAAGGCGAGTTCGCCGTCGACCGTTCCGCTGCCGAACTCGGGAAGATCCAGCCGCAAGGCGGCGGCCTTGGCGTCGAGGCGGTACGCCGCGTCGACGCCGGGATGGACGAGGTCCGGCAGCGTTGCGACGCCGGAGGCTTGCAGCGTACCGCCGCCGGCCGCCGCGTGGAGCGCGTCGAGCTTCACGTCGTTGCCGTCGAAGGCCAGACGCGCGGAGAGCCCGCTCAGCGGCACCATCTCGAGCGGCGTTCGGAGCGCGCCGCCGGAGAGCGCGAGCGCGCCGTAGAGCTGCGGTGCCCCCGCGGTTCCTTCGACGGCGACCCGGCCGTCCAGCTTGCCTGCCAGGCTCGAGCCCGCCGGCAAGAGCGTCGAGAAATCGGCCAAGTCCAAGCCCTTGACGCTCATGTCGAGCGTGACCGGCGCCTGCGACGGTCCGAAACCGAACGGCGCCACTTGGAGCGGAACCGAACCGGCGAGGTAGAGCGCCCCGGTCGCGAAGCCGACTTCGACGCCGCTGAGGACGACGTCCCGGCCTGCGACCGTGAACTGTCCCAGAGCCTGGGGTACGGAAACCCCGCGAACGACCGCCCGTTCGAGATCGACGCCGCCCGCCACCTCGGGCTTGAGCCGCGTTCCCGTCACGCGGACGTCGGCTTCGGCCACGCCCGTCACCGGATAGTTGGCGCCGAACAGCCGGTCCGCGAATACGCCCACGTTCGGACTCTTCGCGTGCAGCGCGAGCATCAGCGGGTCGTGCGGTCCGAGGCCGAAGCTGCCCGAACCTTCGACGGAGAGCGACGGCAGCTCGAGCGCGGCGCGGCGGAGGGTCGTGCCCCGGATCGTCGTGGTGGCCGAGACCGTCAAGCTGTTCACCGGGAATCGGCCGAGCGAGCCCCCCGCGAGGGTGGCATCCGTCGTCACCACCGGATTCCCGAGCGGTCCGCTGACGCCGGCGTCGGCGTCGACGCGCCCCAGGATCGGCAGCTGGTACCCGAGCGCCGGCAGCCAAACACCGAGGTCCAGATCGCGCAGGTGCGCTTCCCCGCGGAAGCGCGAGCCGCTCATGAGCCGGGCCCAAGCGGCGTGGGCAGGTAGCGTGGCCGTCCCTTTGGCAACCAGATGTCCCGACGGGCCGCCGAAGCCGATCGCGCCCGACACGTCCGGGCCGCGCGAGGTCCAGAGCGCGCGGGCGTCACCGAGATCGAACCGGCGATAGCGCAGCGAGGCGATCGCAATATCGCCCGCCGTCTCGATTCGTTTACGGTGCTGCACGAAGCGAGCCTCGATCCGGCCCCGGCCCCCGAGCGTATCGCCGGCGTCGAAGTAGTCGTTGAAGTCGGCGAGATCGGCGTGCGGCGCATCGAGTTGGAGCGCCGTTTCGCCGGCACCGAACGCCAGCCCGAAGCCGGCGCGCGTCGTTCCGACCGTGATTTCGCCGCCCCGCAGGGTCAGGGACCGGGAATCGAGCCGAACCTGCGCGGACGCGTCCGAAAACCCCAGACCGTTCACCGACCCTTCGGGAACGGCTAGGCGTCCGGTCACGGCGTACCGCTCGGCGGTTCCACTTACCCTGACGTCGCCGGCCAAGGTGCCGACGATGTCGTGGCGCTGCGCCAGCGCCAGGGCGAAGGGCGCGACGGGCGCGGCCGCAACGTGAAAATCAACGTCGTACCGGGGCGCGCCCCCCGCCGTACCGTCGATGCTTCCCGAAAGCGAGCCGAGCGCGGCACCGACCGTGGCATCGGTGGCGCGCAGGGCCAGGTGTGCGCCGGACACGCTCACGTCGCCGTTGCCGGCAACGTTTTGGCCGGCGACGCGCGCGCCGGCCAAAGCCACGCCGCCTTCGAAGCGCGGCGCGCTTCGTTCGGCATCGAACGCCCCGATCGCCGACACCCGCGCTCCGCCGAGCGGGCCGAGCGCGCCGAGCTGACTGCCGTCGGCGCCGGCGAGCGAGACGCCGATGCGACCGGTCGCCCCGGAGGCCACGGTCCCCGCGGCGGCGGCGGTCGCGCCGGCGATGCCCGCCAACGCCCCGTACACGCGGAGGCGCTTGTCTTCCACGGCCAGGGTTCCGGAAAAGCCCGCGACGGGAACGCCGTGCAGCGTCGCGCCCGCGGTCGCGTCGGCGCGGGCCTGCACGACGGTGCGCGTGGGATCGATCAGCAGGGCCACCGGCCCGTCGATGCTCCCGCTCGCACCGAGCGCGCCCGTGAACGCCTCGAGTTGTCCGAAGCTGCCGCGGTAGTCGCCGTCGAGGGCGAGCCTCCGGTCCGCGTACGCGCCTCGGCCCGCGAAGGCGCCCCAGGGGCCTCGCGCCGCCAGCCCGCCAAGGCGCAGGTCGGAGAACGCCCCCACGAGATCGCCCGAGACGGCATCGAGCGCCACGTCGCCCACGCGGACGCCGCGGCCCTCCACCCGGCCCGCGAGGCGGAAACGCGAGGGCGGTCCCTCGCCGATGACCGAGCCGCCCACGCGGCCGCTGAAGGGCGGCGGAGCCCATGGGAGCCCGGGCAGGTGCGGGTCGCCGGGAGCCAGCGCGAACGGATAGTCGCGCGCGTCGAGCCAAAAGCCGCTCTCGCTCGCGCTACGCCGCGCGTAGTACGCACCGGCGACGCTCGCACCGTCGTCGCGCCGGGCGAGAAACGGTCCCAGCTCGCCGTCGCCGTCGGGATCGAGATGGAAGACGCCGCCCAGCGTCGTCCCGCCACCGGCACCGCCGGCGACGCCGCGCGCGTCGAACCGGAGGCCGTCTCCCGCGAAGATGGCGGACGCGTGCAGGCGGACATCGGGCGCGATTTGCGCCGCGTAGGGGAGGGTCGCGGCGGCGCCCCGCACGTCGGCGAAGACGGAGGTGCGCACGACGTCGCCGAGCACGATGCTTCCGTCGGCGCTGACCGCGAGGGGACCATACGTTCCACGCGCTCCGACGACGTCGACCGCGCCGTCGCGGTAGATCGCGCGTCCCGTCGCGGCGGCGATCGGGACGCCCGCGTAGTCGACGTCCCGGGCATCGACCCGAGTCGATACGAGCAGATCGCTCACGGCACCCTCGACGAGGGTGGCGAGCCGGACGCTCCCGGACAGCGGCAGGCTCCGGGAGAAGGCGAAGAGCCCGCGCGCCGCCCCGAGGTCGGCCGGGTCCGCGACGATTCCGAGCCGCAAGGCCGGGGCGGACCAATCGAAGAGGCCGCCAGCGAGTCGAACCCGCAACGGCCCGAGCCGGGCCGCGAGGCGCGCGGCCGTGATGCCGTCGTCGGCGAGATCGACCCGCCCGTTCATGCCCGTTGCCTGGCTGACCAGACCCGGGACCGCCATGGCGCCGCCGGCTAGCTCGCCGCTACCTGCGATGTGATATCCCGCGGACCCGCCGCCGTGCGCAGGAAAGGCGTAGGCGACCACGTCGAGCGAGCGCACCCGCCCGGCAACGAAGCGCGCGGCGGGCGAATTGATGAAGTAGTCGACGACCGGCACGATGTCGAGGTCGGACGCGCGCAGGCGGTGCAGCGCGAAACCCGACGCGTCGAGGCGGCCGGCCAGCGAGAACGGTTGGGCCGGGTCGGCCGCGGCAATGCCGGTCAGCCGGTACGCGCTGCGGGCGGCCCCGTCGTAATGCAGCGTCCCGCTCAAACGGGTCAGGCGCAGGAGCCGGGCGTTGGGCAAGACGCGGTTCGAGTCGATCACGGCGATGCTGCCGTCGCGAATCCGTGCGTCGAAGCGCAAGGGTGCCCCGCCCGGCCCGGCGCCGCCGCTCCCGGCCGGCCCGGGCGTGGCCGGGCCGGTCCCGAGGTTGAAGCTGCCGTCCGCGTGACGAACCACGTAGAGCCGGGGCCGGTCCAGCCGCACGCCGCGCAACCCGAAGCGCCGGGTCCCGCCGGGCAACAAGCCGCGGAGGTCGTAGGTCACCACGACGCGGTTTGCATCCAACACGGGGTCGGCGCCGCGGCTCACCTGCAGACCGGTCACGGCCGCGCGATTCGCATTGAAGTCGAGCCCGTCGAAAGCGAAGCGGTAGCCCGTCGCGAGGTCGAGCACCGCGGCGACCGCGGCGCGCGTCAAGGGGGCTCGCAGAACGACGGCCACGATCGCGAGCACGGCGAGCAGCACGAAGGCGATCCCCCGGCGGCTGCGGCGCCGGCCCGGCGGGAGAGCGCCGGTCGAGGTCCGATCGGATCGCGGCCGCTCTCGCTCTCGGGTTTCCGTGGACGCGGAAGGTTCGCCCCCAATCATGCGACGGCTTGCCGGAGGGCGACGCCTAGCGCTGCGGAGGCCGAGCCGACGAGACGCGGACCCACCCCGAAGCCGCCCTCCCCGGGTTGCTAGAGATCAAGGTTCTTGACGCTGCGCGCATAGGCTTGGATGAACTCCTTGCGCGGCTCGACCTTGTCTCCCATCAGCGTCGTGAACATCTCATCCGCCGCGACGGCGTCTTCCAGCGCGACCTGCTTGAGCCGCCGGCTCTCGATATCCATCGTGGTCTCGGCCAGCTGCTCGGCATCCATCTCGCCGAGACCCTTGTATTGCTGGATTTGAAAATCTTTGGGATCCTTCTCGCCGATCAGGGCTTTGAGCTCCTCATCGGAAAACGCGTAACGCTGGCTCTTGCCGCGTTTGACGCCGTATAGCGGCGGCTGCGCGATGTAGACGAATCCCTTCTCGATCAGCGCCCGCATCTGCTGATAGAAGAACGTGAGCAGCAGCGTGCGGATGTGCGATCCGTCGACGTCGGCGTCGGTCATGATGATGATCTTATGGTAGCGAAGCTTCTCGACGTCGAAATCCGCGGCGATTCCGGTACCGAGCGCCGTTATCATCGCGCGGATCTCTTCGTTGGCGAAGACCTTGTCCTCGCGAGCCTTCCACACGTTGAGGATCTTGCCGCGCAGCGGCAGGATCGCTTGCGTGCGGAAATCCCGGCCCATCTTGGCGGTGCCTCCAGCGGAGTCGCCTTCGACCAAAAAGATCTCCGAAATCGCGGGATTCTTGTCGCTGCAATCGACCAGCTTGCCGGGCAGGCCCATCCCGTCGAGCGCGCTCTTGCGGCGCGAGAGGTCGCGCGCCTTCTTCGCGGCTTCGCGGGCGCGCTGTGCCTGCATGCACTTGTCGACGATGGCTCGCGCGGGCTTGGGATTCTCCTCGAAGAAAAAATCCAAACGCTCGCCGACGAGTCCGTACACGATGCTGCGCACTTTGGCGTTGCCGAGCTTGGTCTTCGTCTGACCTTCGAACTGCGGTTCCTCGAGTTTGACCGAAACGACCGCGGTCAGCCCTTCCATGCAGTCGTCGGTCGAGAGGTTGGCGTCGGCTTCCTTGAGGATGCCGCGCTTGCGCGCGTAGGTATTGACGGCGTTTGCGACGGCGGTTCGAAAACCGAGTAAGTGCATGCCGCCTTCGGTCGTATTGATGTTGTTGGCGTAGGAGAAGATCGTCTCGGTGTACGTGTCGGCCCACTGCAGCGCGCACTCGATCGCGACCTTCTCGCGGTCGCCGTTGGTCGAGATGATCGGATGCAGCGGGTCCTTCTTATCGTTGAGATGCTCGACGAACGAGACGATGCCGCCGTCGTAGCGGAAGAGTTTCTCGCGGACCTCTTCGGGACGCTCGTCGCGCAGGGCGATCGCCAGGCCTCGGTTGAGGAAGGCCAGTTCGCGCAGCCGCTTCTGCAAGATATCCCAGTGGAAGTCGGTCGTATCGAACATCGTGCGGTCGGGCAGGAACCACTGGTAGGTTCCGGTCCCCTCGACGTTGCGCGCGACGACTTTGAGCGGGGCCACCGTGACGCCCCGCTCGAAGCGGATCTCGTAGAGCTTCCCGTCGCGCTTGACGCGGGTCGTCATCTTCTCCGATAACGCGTTCACGACCGAAATCCCGACGCCGTGGAGGCCGCCGGAAACCTTGTATCCGCCTTTGCCGAACTTTCCGCCGGCGTGCAGGATCGTCATCACGACCTCGACGGCCGAGAGGTTCTCCTCCACGATCAGGTCGATCGGGATGCCGCGACCGTCGTCCTCGACCGAGCACGAACCGTCCTTGCCGAGCGTAACCGTGATGTGGCTCGCGTAGCCCGCCAGCGCTTCGTCGACCGCGTTGTCGACGGCTTCGTACACCAGCTGATGCAAGCCGCGTTCCGACGTGTTCCCGATGTACATGCCGGGCCGTTTGCGGACGGCCTCCAGCCCTTTGAGAACTTCAATTTGCTCGCCGGTGTATTCGTTCATCGGACGTACGTGTTCGACGAAATGGGCCGAAGGTCCGGTTCCCGCTACGGGCGCGGTTCGGGCGGCGCCGGCTCCGCCGGCCAGAGCAGCGCCTGCAACTCGGCCCCCAGGAGATTGAGAACGACCGCCGGCGTGATGCGGTCGGGCGGCAGCCGCGACTGCAATAACACGTACGAGCTCGCGACTTGCCGCTCGACTCCCGAGCCGCTCAACGACCCTGCGCGCCGCGTTCGTTCGAGTACGAGCCACCAGCGTTGCAAGAGGTAACGGCGCGCGCGTTCGAACTCCGCGACGCTGACGCCCGGCAGAGTCTCCGCCAGCTCCGCGCGGGTTATCCACGGGGCCATGTAGAGTAGCCGCTGCAGTTGGGCCTCGCGCCGCCGCTCCGCCTCACCCATGCAGGGCGCGCACGCGACCCGCGAACCGTCGTCGGACCCCAGCGGCGCGCCGCAACTCGCGCACGTCGCGCTCGCCGTCCGGCGCAAGGTGCTCAAGCGCCGCCGGAGCCGCGCGAGCGCCTCGCCGAGATCCGCCGCGGGCTCTTGGGCCGGAGCCTTCCGCCCGGTCCGTGCAGCGCGCACCGGCCGCGCGGCCGAGCGGCCGGGGACGCGGCGCAAGGCTCCGGCGCGGAAGCTCAACCGCTCGATGCCGCGCGCTTGCGGCAGGTCGCGCATGGCCAGGAGAATCGTCGTCGACAGAAATTGCAGCTGTTGGCTCCAGGCGCTGGAGCGCGTGGCGACAAGCAACGTCTTGCCGTTGATGGCGAGCGGCGCCGAGTTTGCCGCGACGTCCGGCCCGACGATCGCGGGCCACGCCGCTTCCAGCGCGTAGAGCGGATCGGCGACGATGCCCTTGCCCGGCGCCCAATCGCCCAGGGCCCCGCGCAGCGGTTTGAGCGCCATGACCGTCAGGCCACCCGTGACAGCGTCGCGCGCTCGACGCGGAACGCGGCTGCGACCGGAGCATCGACGTCGTGGGTCGTGGTAACGAAGGCTTGTTCGAAAGACCCGACGCCGCGCAAGAAGGCGTGTTGGCGCTGCGGATCGAGTTCCGAGAGGACGTCGTCGAGCAGGAGCAGCGGCGCTTCCCCGGCACGGGCCTCGAGCACGCCGTACTCCGCGACCTTGAGGGCCAGGACCGCGGTGCGCTGCTGGCCCTGCGAGCCGAAGGCGGCCAGCGGCACGCCGCCGAGCCGGAACGCCACGTCGTCCCGGTGCGGGCCGACCAGCGACATCCGGCGTCCCACCTCGGCAACCCGCAGGCGGGCCAGGCGATCGGCGAAGGCCGCGGCGACGCCGTCTGCGGTCGGCACGTCGGCCGGCACGTCGGGGAGGTAGGCGATCTCGAGCGGGCCCTCGCGCGAGCCGACCCACGAATGGTGGACGGCCTTGGCCCGCTCGTCCAATGCCGCGATGAAAGCGCGCCGCGCGAGAATCAAACGTGTCCCCATCTCGATCAATCGTTCCTCGTACGTCGCGAGCAACGTCTCGTCCGGCGCGATCGACCCGCGCAGCAGGGCGTTCTTTTGCACGAGAAATTTCTGATAACCGGCCAGGGCCGCATAGTAGGCGGGATTCTCTTGGGACAGCGCGGCGTTGACCAGCGAACGGCGCGCCGACGGCGGGCCGCTGACCAGCGCCAAGTGGGCGGGCACGAACGTCACCACCCGCAAGCGGCCGAGGTACGAGGCGTAGCGCACGCCGCTGCCGTTGACCGTGTAGATCTTGCGCAACCCGGTGGGGCCGGTATTGAGGGTGCACGAGAGCCGGATCGTTCCGGCGGCGACGGTCGCCTCCCCGGAGAGCGACGCGCTCGGCATGCCGCTGCGGACGATCTCTCCTTCCCGGGCCGTGCGGAACGACTTACCCGTGCCGAGCAGCGCGATGGCTTCGAGTAGATTGCTCTTGCCTTGGGCGTTGGGGCCGGTGAGGATGATGAGCCCGGGCGGGGGTTCGAATTCGAGCGCCGCGTAGTTGCGAACGTTGGAGAGGCTGAGATTTCGAAGCCGCACCTAGTGCCCCGTCGCAGCGCCGAGGCGGGGTACGCTCTTCGCCCTTCGGAGCGACCGACAATCGCTCTCACGTGATGTTCGTATGGGTGGGGGCACCTAACCGGCTGGGCGCGGAGGACGCACCCTACTGCCGCAGCGGCATCAGGACGTACATCTGGGCCGTCGCGCCCTCTTCCTCGGCGGGCCGAATCGCGGCGGGCGAGAGCGGGCCCAGGAACTCCATGACGATTTGCGGCGCGTCGATGTGATTGAGGATTTCCACCAGGTAGCGGGCGTTGAAGGCGATCGTCAAATCTTCACCGGTTTGCTCGACCTCGAGCTCCTCGTGCGCGTTGCCGGTCGTATCGGAGTTCGCGGTGATGACGAGCTGCGCGTTCGAGACGCCCATCTTGACCATGCTCGCGCGATCGCCCGCCACGAGTTCCGCGCGGCGCAAGCCGGCGATCAAGGCGCTCGTATTGACGGTCATCGAGCGGTCGAACTGCGCGGGAATCACTTGCCCGTAATTGGGATACTGCCCGTCGACCAGCCGGACGACGATCGATGCGTTGGCGGCCGCGAAAGCGAGTTGGTTGCCCGAGGGGCCGAGCGCGCTGACTTCGACGGTCTCCGCACCACCGAGATTGCGTGCCGCTTCGGCCAGGGCCCGGGACGGTACGATGAAGCGCGCCGTGCCCTCGTCCTCGAGGCCGCGGGCCAAGGTCGCTTGCCACTTGGCGAGACGATAGCCGTCGGTCGCGACCATCGTCAGGCGATCGCCGGCGATTTCGAGGAGCGTTCCCATCAGGACCGCACCGCGCGCTTCTTCGCTCGACGCGGCGAAAATCGTCGCGTTGACGCCTTCGCGCAGGGTCTTCCCCTCGATCGCGAACGACGTCCCCTTCTGGGACGACGGCAGCGGCGGATACTCATCGGCAGGCAGCGCGTGAAAGTCGTAATTCGAGCGTTCCCAGCGAACGCTCGCGCGCGTCGGCGTGCCGGCCAGTTCCATGATGCCCGCCGGCAAGTTGCCGAGGTAACCGCTGAAGAGCTTGGCCGGCACGGTCACGCTTCCCGGCTCGCTGATTTCCGCCGGAAAGACCTGTTCGAGCGTCAATTCGAGATCCGTCGCGCGGACGCGAATCGTGTTGTCGCCGGCGGTGAGCAGGACGTTCGAGAGGATCGGCACCGTCGTGTGCGTGTTGACGACTTTGCTGGCCGCACCGACGGCGGAGGCGATGTCCTTGGTGCTGCAGCTAAACTTCACGTATCCACTCCCGTTGCCCGAGCGTCCTCGTCCCTAAGAAATAAAAGAAGGTCGTCGTAGTAGTAGTAATGCGGTGAAAACTGCGGAGAACCGCGGGAACCCGTTCGCGACGGGCGTTTGACGGCCGGATATCCTGTGCATCGATCGCCTCGCGATCTCCACATGTGCACCGGGGGCGACGGGGTCGTGAGTTATCCACGCGCACGAGTCCGCCCTGTACACCGCTGTGGAGGTGCACGCCGGCGGCAAAACGGGGCACTAACCGTCGCGTGACGATCCGGGCTCAATCGCTCTGGCAGAGGGCCATCAAGGAGCGGACCTTCTTGTGGTACGCCTCGTCGGTGGCCATTTGGTTCTTGACCTTGTCGCGGGCGTACATGACCGTCGTATGGTCCTTCTTTTGGAACTCGCGGGCGATCTGCGGCAGGGAGCAATCCGTCAGCTCGGTCGCGAGGTACATCGCGATCTGGCGCGGTGCCGCGAGGCGCTGGTCCCGGCGCTGGTGGTCCATTTCTTTGACGGTCAACCCGTGCTGCTTGGCCACGCGCTCTTTGATCAGGGCGATCGTGATCCGGCGCGCCGGCGCCGCGGCCACGACGTTCTTGAGCACTTCGGCCGCGAGTTCGGCCGTGATGGGCGATTTGGTCAGCGACGCGAAGGCGACGACCCGGATCAACGCACCTTCGAGTTCCCGGATGTTCGAAGGGATGACCTTTGCGATGAAGGAGGTCACGTCGTCGGGTACCGGGATCTTTTCGGACTCCGCCTTCTTGCGCAAGATCGCTTCGCGGGTCTCGAGGTCGGGCGGCTGGATGTCGGTCAACAGGCCCCACTCGAAACGCGAGCGCAGGCGCGATTCCAAGGTTTGGATCTCCTTGGGCGGGCGGTCGCTCGAGATGACCAACTGGCGCTGTGCTTCGTGCAGCGAATTAAACGTATGAAAGAATTCCTCTTGGGTCTGTTCCTTGCCCTCGAGGAACTGGATATCGTCGATCAGGAGGACGTCGACGTGGCGGTATTTATTACGGAACTCGACCGTTTGATTGTTCTTGATCGCGATGATGAATTCGTTGGTGAACTTCTCGCTCGAGACGTAGACGATGTTGGCTCCGGGATTCTGCGCCAGGACGCGATGGCCGATGGCGTGCATCAAGTGCGTCTTGCCCAGTCCGACGCCGCCGTAGAGGAACAGCGGGTTGTACGCGCGCGCCGGGGACTCCGCCACCGCCTGCGAAGCCGCATGAGCGAAGCGATTGGAGTTACCGATGACGAATTCTTCGAAGGTGTAACGCGGATTGAGATTCCCGTGCCGGATGTCCTCGTTCTGGGTGGGGCGCGCTGGCGGTGCGGCCTGCGCGGCGGCGGCGGCGGGCGGTTCCGCGGCAACGACGAAGCGCAGGTCGATCGTCGCGCCGAGAAGTTCGGTCAGCACTTCGGAGATGTCGCCCTTGAGGCGGTTCTCGACCCAATCGCGCGCGAAGGGAGACTGCACCGAGAGCACGATCTCGGCGTCGCTCATCGCGATCGGCCGAATCGGCTTGATCCACATTTCGAAAATAGGCTTGGAATATTTGCGTTCGAGCGCGGCGAGCGCCGCACTCCACAGTTCGTTCGAGATGCCGGGTTCCCCGACCGCAAGACCCATTTCAGTTGACCGCCTTAGTAAAACTTTCCCGGACGACGACGCCCTCGGACGTCAAAGACTCACCCGAGAATGAGGCCGTTGAATTGGAGTGCGGCACCCCGAGTCCTCCGGCATTTCTCCACTATTTTGTCCACATATTCACAGTCCGGGCGAGCCGCCCGCGGGACCGCAAAATGGACGTTTCCGGGGCGCCGGCGAGCCGCTCGGAAAATCGGCCGGAGGCCCGCAACGGTTGCCAGAACGAGCTTTTCCGGGCTGCGGCGCGGCGGCTGTCCACAGGGTTGTGCACAGGTGTGGACAGCTTGGGAAGTTTTCTCATAAGCGCAGGCGATTGGACCCATTAGTTTCCTGCGACCCCCGCCGGGGGACCCGCGTTGACGCGAACCGGCTCGAACGGGTATAATCCGGGGTCCGTTCTTTTCGGCGGATTTCGACCCGCATCGGGGCCGGCGCCCCGGAGCCCGAGCTTGGAGCTATCGACGTGAAACGCACCTTTCAACCGCACAACCGCCGCCGCAAGCGAGTCCACGGCTTCCTCGAGCGCATGAGCACGAAGAACGGCCGCAAAGTGATCGCGGCGCGCCGCAAGAAGGGCCGTAAGCGCCTGACCGTCTAGCCGGCACGTATGCATTGGTTCGGGCGGCTTCGCCGTGCGGGAGAGATCGCTTTCGTGCGCCGGCGCGGCCGGCAGGCCGCCCTCGCCACGCTGTCCGCATATGCCGCGCCGCAGGCCGGCCCTCCCTCGCGGGTCGGCGTGACGGTGTCCAAAGCGGTCGGGGGCGCGGTCGTCCGCAACCTGGTGCGCAGGCGGATCCGGGGAGCCCTCGCGGAGCTTCCGCCGCCGGCGGCGCCGCTACGCCTGCTGTTCGTGGCCAAGCCGGCCGCGGCGACCGTGCCCTACGGGGAGTTGGCCGCCGACGTCGCCGCGGCCGTCGCTCGCGTAGCCGTCCGGCCGTGAGCCCGCGCCGGTTGGTCGCGCTCTCGATTCTCGCCTACCAGCGAACGGTCTCGCCGTTGCTCGGACCGAACTGCCGTTACTATCCGTCGTGCTCGCAGTACGCGAAGGAGGCGGTGTTGAAGTACGGCGTTCGGCGTGGCGTGGCGCTCGCCGTGCGGCGCATCGCGCGCTGCAACCCATGGAACCCGGGGGGCGTCGACTTCGTCCCGTAACGGGCCCTCAAACGGCTCGCACGCATCTTGAAAGGCTGACCCCTTGGAGTTCCCGATCGCGGCCTGGCTCGCGTTCAACCCGATACAACCGATCGTCGATCTGCTGCATGCGGTCCTGGCGACGATCTACGGCGTGGTGCACAACTACGGCTGGAGCCTGATCATCCTGGCCTTCATCGTGAAGCTGGCCTTTTGGCCGCTCAACACGATGCAGTTCAAGGCGATGCTCAAGACCCAGCAGATCGCCCCGAAGCTCAAAGCCCTGCAGCAGAAGTACAAGAACGACAAGGAAAAGCTCAATACGGAGACCATGGCGCTCTACAAGGAGACGGGCGCCAATCCGCTGGCCGGTTGCGCGCCGATCCTGCTGCAGATGCCGATCCTGATCAGCCTCTACTGGGCCGTCATCAGCGACAAGGCGATGTTCGCCTCGCAGTCGTGGCTGTGGATCGGCAGTGCCGCGGCCGTGGCGTCGCCGTACCACATTCTCGCGGCGAGCTTGGCGACGCCGGACTACGTCCTATTGGCCTGCTACGTCGTCTCGATGTACTTCAGCGTGCGCTTCACGAGCCCGGCCGTCGACCCGCAGCAAGCCCAACAGCAGAAGATCATGGCGTTCGTGTCGCCCGCCATGGTCGGCTTTTTCGGCATCAAGTACGCCTGGCCGTCGGCGCTGATCATCTATTGGCTGTCCTTCAACGTCTTCACGATGGCGCAGCAGTTCTATCTGATCCGTAAGTATCATACGAATCCCGCTGCGATCGGGCCGCATCCCGAGGCTGCCCTTGCGGCGGCCGCGCCGGCGGCCTCCGGCGGGAAGAACGGCCTTCCGTCGGGCCAGCCTTCGGCATCGACGGCCGGCGGTGCCGCGACCGGCGGCGGCTCGCGCGCCGCCCGCCGCCGGCGGAGTTCGCGGCGCTAGCGCTTTATTCTGCGTCTACGACACGAGGAGACCCAGTGATGAACGACGATACAAAGGGCCCCGACGAGGGCGGTCCCCGTGGCTTCGGACAGCGTCGGCGCGCCGGGCGCGGGCGCCGGCCCGGGCCGGCGGGCGGGCCCCCGCAGAGCGGCCCGCCGGGTAGGCGCCCGCCGCGCCGCGATTTCGATGCGGGCCCGCCTCGTCCGCGCGCGACCCCGACCCCGGAACCCGAGTCCGTCAAACCGGCCCGCGAACTGCTCGAGCAGATCCTGACGAAGATGGGGATCGCGGGCGCGCGCGTTCGGTATTACGCGCGGACTGAGGGCGAATATCTCGAAGTCGACGGCCCCGATCTCGCGAATTTGATCGGCCGGCACGGGCACACGCTCGAAGCGCTCAACCTGGTGTTCAATAACATCGTCAACGCGGGGGTCAAGAAAGACCGCCACTATTTCACGATCGATGCCGAGGGGTACCGGGCGCGACGAGCCGATCTCTTGAAGGGCTTGGCGCTGCAGACCCTCGAGCGCGCGATCCGCGAGAAGCGTCCGATCTCGCTCGAACCCATGTTGCCGAGCGAACGGAAGGTCATCCACCTCGCCCTGGCCGACAATCCTTTCGTGGCGACCGAGTCGAGCGGCGTCGAGCCGGAGCGCCGCGTCGTCGTGATCCCGCGGCCCGCCTAACGGCGCAGGTCGCCGGGAGCGCGTCCGCGTTGGAAACGATCGCGGCGATCGCGACCCCGCCGGGCCGCGGCGCGGTCGCGGTCGTGCGCGTGAGCGGCCCGGGGGTGAGTCAGGTCGCCGCCCGCGTTTTTCGCGCGCGGGCGGCGCTGACGGCGCGCACCGCCACGTTAGGCGACGTGCTGGGTGAAGACGGGACGGCCATCGACCGGGGGCTAGCGCTGTTCTTTCCCGCGCCGCACAGCTATACGGGCGAAGACGTGTTGGAACTGCACGTGCACGGGTCTCCGGCCGTCGCGCGCGACACCTTGCTCGCGACCTTGGCGGCTGGTGCGCGCGCGGCCTCGCCGGGCGAGTTCACTCGGCGCGCCTTCATGGCCGGCAAACTCGACCTGTGCGCCGCCGAAGCCGTGGCGGATTTGATCGACGCCGAACATCGCGGCGCCGCTCGCGCCGCGGCGGCTCGGCTTGCCGGCGGGTTGGCTGCGGAGGTCGAACGGCTGCGGGCTCGCCTCGGCACCACCTTGGAACGCCTCTCGGCGGCGTTGGATTTTCCCGACGAGGTCGAAGCGGACGCGCCGGCCGTTCTCGCCGCGACGATCGCCGCCGTCGACGCGTCGCTCCGGGGTCTTGCCGAGTCGTGGGAGACGGGGCGGGTCGTGCGGGAAGGGCTGGCGGTGGCGATCGTCGGTCCGCCCAATGCCGGGAAGTCGTCGCTGCTCAACGCGCTGCTCGGGTTCGAGCGGGCGCTCGTCTCCGAGCAGCCGGGAACCACGCGCGATTTCATCGAGGAGATTCTGGCGCTGGGCAACGGGACGGTTGCGCGCATCGCCGACACCGCGGGACTGCGAACCTCGGGCGATGAGTTGGAGCGCGCCGGCATCGCCCACAGCGAGCGCGCCCTCGCGACCGCGAGCGTGCTGCTCGTGGTCGTCGACGGGTCGGTTCCGTTGGAAGCGGATGCCCGGTCCGTTCTCACCCGCACGCGCGGCCGCGCGCGCGTCGTATACTTCAATAAGCGTGACCGGGGGGACGCCGGCTTCGTGAGGCGGGACCCGGCGGAAGGCGACGCCCTCTTCGGGAGTACGCGCGATCCGGGATCGGTCGACGCGGTGCGGGCGGCGCTCGCGCGTCATGCCGCGACGGACCTCGACACTTCGCGCCCGATGCTCGGCACCGCGCGGCAAGCCGACGCGGTGCTGGAAGCGCGCCGGGCCCTGGCCGACGCGCTGGCGACGCTGGCGGCAGGTGACCCCGTCGACCTGATCGCGGGCGACCTCATGCGGGCGGACGCTTCGCTCGGGCAGCTGACCGGCCGCGATGCGAGCGAGGCGCTCCTCGACGCCGTGTTCGCGCGCTTCTGCATCGGCAAATGAGCGACGACGCCGGCGTCATCGTGGTCGGTGGGGGGCATGCGGGTGTCGAGGCCGCGCACGCCGCGGCCCGTATCGGGGTGCCGACCCTGCTGCTCACGGGCGACCCCGAGCGCATCTGCAGCTTGGCCTGCAATCCCTCGATCGGCGGAAGCGCGAAGGGGCAGCTCGTGCGCGAGATCGATGCGCTCGGCGGGTTGATGGCGCGCATCGTGGACCGCTGCGCGCTGCACGTGCGCTTTCTCAACGAGTCCAAAGGCCCGGCGGTTCGCGCGCTCCGCGCGCAAGCCGATAAGCCAGGGTACGTGCGTGTCGCGACCGAGATGCTGCGCGCCACGCCGAATCTCACGATCGTGCACGGCCTCGTCGACGATCTGATCCGGGATAGCAGCGGCGTTCGCGGCGTTGCGACGAGCGACGGCCGGCACTATCGCGCGCGGCGCGTCGTCCTCGCGACCGGCACGTTCCTGGGCGGCAAGATCTATCGCGGCGAGCAAAGCGAAGCGGCCGGACGCCTCGGAGAACCGCCGGCGCTCGCGCTCGCGGAATCCTTGCGCCGCGCGGGTTTTCCCACCGGCCGGTTGAAGACCGGGACGCCGCCGCGCGTCGATCCGGCCACCGCCGATCTCTCGCGCATGCGCGAGCAACTCCCGAGCGCCGTTCCGCTACCCTTCTCCTATCGCAGCGAAGCGAAATTCGCCGGACCGCAGCTATCGTGCCACGTCGTCTCGACCAACGAACGCACGCACGCGCTCGTGCGCGACAACCTGCATCGCTCGCCGCTCTACGGCCTCGACCTCATTCGCGGCATCGGACCGCGGTATTGCCCGTCGATAGAAGATAAAGTAGTTAAGTTTTCGCACAACCCGTCGCATTTGATTTTCGTCGAGCCCGAAGATTGGGAACGGTCGTCGCTGTACGTGGGCGGCTTTTCGACGTCGCTTCCCGCCGAGGTGCAGCGCGCGATGCTGCGCACCTTGCCGGGGTTCGAGGAGGCGGAAATGTTGCGCGCCGGTTACGCCGTGGAGTACGACTACGTCCCTCCGACCGAACTCTTCATCAGTTTGGAAACCCGCCGCGTGCCCGGGCTCTATCACTGCGGGCAACTCAACGGAACGTCCGGCTATGAGGAAGCGGCGGCCCAGGGCCTGGTCGCGGGGGCGAACGCCGCGCTCGCGACGCTCGGCCGGCCGCCGCTGAGCATCGGGCGGGGCGACGCGTACATCGGCGTTCTGCTGGACGACCTCGTGACCCGCGGCGTCGACGAACCGTACCGGATGCTGAGCTCGCGCGCGGAACATCGCGTCGTCCTGCGCCACGACAATGCCGACCTGCGGCTCTCGCCGCTCGGCTACCAGATCGGGCTACTGCCCGAGGACGCGTTCGGGGCCTTCGAGGTGCGCCGCGAAATGTTGACGCGGGGGCTCGCCGCCGCGCGGTCGGAGCGGTTGCGTACCGGTGTCGGTGCCGTTCCGCCCGGGCCGACCGTGGCCGAAGCGTTGCGTCGGCCCGACGTCGCTGCGAGCGACGTGGCGCACCTGCTCCCCGTCGATGCCCAGACCGCGGAGCGGGTCGCGATCGAAGTCAAGCTCGAGGGCTACGTGAAGCGGCAGAACATGGCGATCGAGCGCGCCCGCCGGGTCGAAGACGATCCGATTCCCGAGGAGTTCGCGTTCGCGGGCGTCCGCGCGCTTTCCGGCGAGGCACGGGAGAAGTTCGCGCGCCACCGGCCGCGCTCGCTCGGTGCGGCGGGGCGCATCCCGGGCATCTCGCCCGCCGACATCGCGATCCTGAGCGTGGCGCTGCATCGCAGCCGGGCTTTGAAGCCCACGGGAGTTGAATCGGAGAGTTCCGCAAAACCGGCAACCGGCTTCACCGCGACGCACCCCGGCAGCTATGCCGCGGCGAGCAATCCTTGACCGCGAACGGGCGGGTCGAAGATCGCGGCGGGCCGGCCCTCGACGACCGTGCGCGCTCGTTGCTGGATCGCTACGCCGATCTGTTACTTGCGGCCAACGCGGGAACGAACCTGACTGCGGCGCGGACCCGTGCGGAGGTCGAGGCGCACATCGCGGACTCGTTGCGTCTCGCACCCTTCGTGACCGGCCCGCTGGTCGACGTGGGGAGCGGTGGCGGCTTCCCCGCAATCCCGCTCGCGATCGTGCTCGGCCTCGACGCGACGCTGATCGAGTCTGTCGGCAAGAAAGCGCGCTTTTTGAAGGCGGTCGTCGAGGAGCTGGCTTTGCCGGCGACCGTGCGGGCCGAGCGCGCGGAAGACGCGGCGCGTGATGGTGCGCTGCGCGAACGTTTCGCGACGGCTACGGCACGTGCCGTATCCACGGCACCCACGGTGCTGGAGTTAACGGTCCCGTTTCTGAGCATCGGCGGCCGAGCGGTGCTTCAGCGCGGCCGGTTCGAAGCGGCGGAACGGTCGGCGACGCACGATGCAGCGTTGGTCCTAGGTGCGGCGTTGCGCGACGAGATCCGCTTTGAGGTCGGTGCGGGGGACGAACGGCGTCTCCTGATCGTTGTCAAAGAAAAGGCGACGGGTCAGCGCTTTCCACGCCGTGCGGGCATTCCCGCGAAACGTCCGCTCTGTTACGTGCGGGATACGGCGGACGATGGCTGAGGATCCGGCACAGGCGATCGACGCGCGGCTGGCAGCCGCGCTACCGCTGGGCAGCTTATACGCGGTGGGCGGGCGGGTGCGCGACGAGCTTCGCACGGCGGCCGATGGGATTCCGCGCCCGGCGAAAGACCTCGACTACATCGTACTCGGCATGGGGCTCGATGAACTGGTCGACCGGTTATCGACGGTCGGCCGAGCGGATCTCGTCGGTTCCTCCTTTGCGGTCGTCAAGTTGACCGTCGCGGGAACGACGGTGGATGTCGCGCTTCCTCGGCGCGAGCGCTCGACGGGCGTCGGGCATCTGGACTTTGAGGTGGAATCCGGGCCGGACGTTTCGCTCGAGGACGATCTCGCGCGGCGCGACTTTCGGATGAACATGATGGCGCGCGCGCTCCCGGATGGCGCGATCGTCGATCCATATCACGGCGCGGCGGATGTCGCGGCGCGGCGCATCGATCTGCTGCGGCCGGAGGCCTTCGAGGAAGATCCGCTGCGAATGCTACGGGCCTGCCAGTTCGCGGCGCGGTTCGAGTTCGAGATCTCCGAGGCGACGATGGCTGCGATGCGGTCGGCTGCGCACTTGGTAAAGACGGTCTCCGCGGAGCGAATCCGCGATGAAGTCATCAAGATGTTAGATCAAGCGCGGCGCCCTTCGCTGGGCCTGGAGGCCATGCGGGCCGGCGATTTGCTGCCATACGTGTTCCCGGACGTGGCCGCCGGCGTCGGGGTCGAACAGAATCGCTTTCACGCGTTTGACGTGTATCACCACAATCTGCGGACGATGGACGCGACGGCGCCGGGGGACGTGACGCTACGCCTTGCTGCCTTGCTTCACGATGTTGCAAAGCCCCAGACGAAGATGATTGACGATGATGGTGCCCATTTCTACGGCCACGAAACGGTTGGTGCGGAGGTGGCGAGGTCGCTCTTGGAAGGGCTTCGCTTTCCTAACCAAGTGATCGCCGACGTGGAGCAGTTGGTCCGGAATCACATGTATAGCGCGGATCCTGCTGTTCAGCCGCGGACCGCGCGGCGCTTCATTCGGCGGATCGGCCCGGACCGTCTCGACCGGCAGTTTGCCTTGCGCGCCGCCGACATCGTTGGGAGCGGTTTGCCGAAGCGTGGCACCGATAACGAAGCATTCGAGGCTCGGGTGCGAGCTATTATGGACGAGAAACCGGCGTTGTCGGTCAGGGATCTAGCCGTGTCGGGCAACGATGTCATCGCCGCCTTGGTGGAGGCTGGTCGGCTGCCACGCGGCTCGCGGGGAGGACCGGACGTCGGCGCCGTGCTGCATCGTCTCCTCGAGGGTGTTTTGGACGACCCTGCGCGGAATGAGCGGGAGAAGTTGCTAGAGGAGGCGCGATCCCTCATCGCTATGGACGGCGCGATTGTTTCACGCGAAACATCAAGGTAGCGTTCCGGCGGAGCCTGCAATGTGTTTCACGGGGAACAATGCGGTGGTTTCAGAACGCGTCTGTGGTCGCGGCACCGCTGTTGACGCGAAGGTGGGACGATCTTCCCTGGAAACGTCCATCCGCTTCTTTTGAGGCGTCGTCGTGAGACCTATCGTAGGAGTGCCTTGACCCCATTCACGCCGGGCGCGCTTGCCCATTCCCCGTTCCGTGGCCGGCAGTCGGGGCGACGCCGCTCCCTCGCGACCCGTGTGTGCCGATGATGCGGACCATCGCCATCGTCAATCAGAAAGGCGGGGTTGGAAAGAGCACGACGGCCGTCAACCTCGCCGCCTCCCTCGCTATCTTGGGTTCGCGCGTACTGCTGGTTGATATCGACCCCCAGGGCAACAGCACGAGCGGCCTGGGGGTAGATAAGCGCGCCCTTGCGAGTGATATATACAGCGTGCTGCTTGGAGACATGCCGGTCGATCGCTCGATCGTTCCCACGGGCGTTGCAAATCTCGACCTCGTCCCGGCTACCATTCAGCTCGCGGGCGCCGAGATCGAGCTTGTGTCCACCCTCTCGCGAGAAACGCGTCTCCGCCGTGCGCTCGACACCCTGAAGGGACGCTACGACTACGTCATTATCGATTGTCCACCATCCCTTGGGTTGTTAACGCTGAACGCCCTCACGGCGGCGAGCGAAGTCCTGATTCCGGTTCAGGCGGAATACTACGCGCTCGAAGGGCTCTCGCAACTCACGACGGTGGTTGGTCGGATCCGCGAAGCCCTCAACCCCGAATTGCACATATCCGGAGTATTGGTGACCATGTACGACGGGCGAACGCGCCTTGCCACCGAGGTCCTCGACGAAGTGCACGCCCACTTCCCGAGCCAAGTGTTCCGCACCCAAATCCCCCGGAACATTCGCCTATCCGAGGCGCCTTCGTACGGCAAACCGGTCGCCCTGTTCGACGTCAAGAGTCGCGGGGCGCAAGCATATCTGGCCCTCGCTCGCGAGGTCGTGGAGCGATGAGCGCGCCGAAGCGCGGCTTAGGACGTGGTTTGGATGTGCTCCTCGGCGAGTCGCGTCCGGTGCCGGCGGGGCTGACCCAGGTGCCGATCGGCGCCATTCGACCGAACCCGCAGCAGCCCCGAAAAAACTTCGAACCCGGCGCTCTCGCGGAGCTGGAACAGTCCATTCGCGAGCTCGGCGTTCTCGTCCCGATCATCGTTCGGCCTTTGCCCGCGTCGGGCGGCGCCGCGGCGTATGAGTTGATCGCCGGCGAGCGGCGCTGGCGGGCATCGGCTAACGCGAAACTGGCGACGATTCCCGCGATCGTTCGGGAAGCTGACGACCGGACCAGCATGGAACTCGCCGTCGTCGAGAACTTGCAGCGCCAAGATCTGGACCCATTGGAAGAGGCGATGGGCTTCCAACATCTGCTCGATGAATACGGCTTCACACAGGAGCGCCTCGCGGAGCGAATCGGGAAGAGCCGGCCGGCCGTCGCGAACACGCTTCGCCTTCTGTCGCTCTCCGATGCCATCAAAGCGCGCGTCCGGTCAGGCGCGTTGACGGCCGGCCATGCGCGAGCCCTTCTCGCGCTTGATGAGGACCAGCGGGAGGCGGTCGCGGAGCGGATCGTGCGCGAGGGCCTCACCGTCCGCGACGTCGAGCAACTCGGCGAACGCAAGCGCAAGCCGGCAGGGGCATTGCCGGCGACGGGACGCGCGACAAAATCTCCCGACATCGAAGCGGTTGAAAGCCGCTTGCGTTATGCTTTAGGGTCGCCGGTCGCGATCATCGCGAGCGGTAAGGGCGGCCGTATCGAGCTCCGGTATGCCGACCAAGGCGATTTGAACCGGATATTGGACCTGATCGCGCCGGAGACGGTATGACGCGGGGCCGGCTGCTCGCAACCGGGGCGGCGACCACCGCGATGCTCGCGGCCCGGCCCGCCGGAGCGGTCTTATCCCGGCCCCAACGCGACGTCCTCCGCCGTTATCTCGACGCGTTCGTCGCCCGGCGTTACGACGCCGCGTTCGCACTTCTCTCCGATGACGAACGCCGCTATTTCCAGAACGCTGCCAACCTCGCATCGGTCTATGCCGCCGATCGGTTCAGGCTTGTCTCCTACCGCATCATCGAGTCCAAGGTCGCGCCCCCGCTCGGGGCCGTGGCGGTCGTCCTCGAGCGCATCGAGTTCTTCGATGCGGCGCGCCAGTCGCCGGCCTCGGCGACCGCGAAGGTCGTCTACGGAATTGTCCCCGGGAAGAATGGGTTGCGCGTCAAGGACCCTGGGCACCCGTGGCGGGTCATCGCCCCGTCGAGTCTCGGCGGAACGCTAAACGGCGTCGCCGTGACGATCCGGAAAATCGCATTCTACACGGGACGCATTGAACTCGTCGCGACGTTTCAAAATCGGGCCGACCGTGTCGTGACGCTGTTGCCCTATGGCCGGAGCGTCTTGCAAGATGACGCGGGCAAGATCTATCAACCGATCGAAAGCCGCCTGTCCAGTCTGACCGACAAGACGCTCTATACGGGCCTTCGGCTTCCATCGAGCGCGCAGTACACCGGTGCCATCGCCTTCTTCACGCCCGACCGTTTCCGGCCGAAGACGCTCACCTTGACGATCGGTCCTGCGCTCTTTGACGGTGCCGACGAACCGTTCGCGATCGACGTCGCGACCTTCGCCGTGCCGGCCTCATAGGCCACGGCCGTACCACCGACAATAGGAACTACGTACGTATAGCGTGACAAGGGCCGTGACAGGAGTGGCTCGGCGGCAAAGCTAACGGCCGGTCGTATCGACGGGAACCTCGTCTCAAAGGTCCGTCGAGTTTCGTCTCGTGTTCGACGGGAGTATTCCGTATGCGTCGTCTCGCTCTATCGGCTGGGGCTCTTTTGGGCTTCGGGCTGCTGACCGGCTGCGGCGCCGGCAGCGGGTTTTCCAGCGGTTCCTCCAACGGTTCGATTACCGGTGTGGCCTTTACGAACGGTTCGGGGCAGGCCGACAACTTTTTCGTCACGCCGGGCGGTCTCGCGCCGCTCCAAGTCAATGCGGTCGGCTTCAATGGCTCGGGCCCCACGCCCCAATACGTCCCGGGAGTCACCTTCACGTGGGGTGCCCGGTACGTCGATCCCACCCTCGATCCGCCGAGCGTCGCCGATTATGCGGTCGGCTCGTCCTCCGGGAGCCAGCCGACGTCCTTCAAAGTTTGTCCCGCGAAGCCGGCGGTGCTGCTTGCCATCCCGATTTTGGTTTCCGGTGGAGGCGGGACGGCGTCGACCGAGTATCCCGGTTACTCCGTCCTGGGCGCGAATCAGCCGGCGTCCAGCGTTTACGTCGGGACCGTTCCGGATCAGACCGCCAAGGCATACTGTATTCGGCTCGAGGCGACGCCCACGACCGGCGGTTCGAACGGCGGCGTAACCGTCGTGGTATCCAGCAACCCCTGAGCTCGCTCACGTCCGCCGTGATACGCTGGCGGCCATGACCTTCGAGGGAATCTACGCAATCGTGGACCGCGCCGTTCACGATCGCCCGATGGAGCTGCTCGACGCGGTGTTGAGCGGCGGCGTGCGGCTCGTCCAGTATCGGGCCAAGGCGGGGGTGGACCGCGCCCTCGTGCGCGAGCTGACCGCGCGCGCGCGGGCTGTTGGCGCGAAGCTGATCGTCAACGACGATCTCGAGGCCGCCCTCGAGGCGGACGGCTGGCACGCCGGACAGGAGGACCTGCTCGGGCACGACGTGTCATCGATACGTCGCCGCTTGGGCACGCGCATCTTCGGCGTCTCCTGCCCGACCGCGGCGGAGGCGCTGCTCGCGCAGGCAGCGGGCGCCGACTACGCCGGCGTCGGGCCTTTCGCGGTCACGTCCTCGAAGGACGACGCGGGTCCTGCGATCGGCATCGAGGGCGTGCGCGCGGTCGTCCGCGCAGTGAGCCTGCCCGTCGTTGCGATCGGCGGGATCAATGCCGCGAATCTACCGAGCGTGGCAGCGTCCGGCGCCGCGATGGCGGCGGTCATCTCGGCGATCGCGTTGCAACCCGACCCGGGACAGGCGGCGCGGGAGCTCGTCGAGCAGTGGCGTTCGCTCCGCGGTGACCGGGTCGCGGGCTCGCCATGATGCCTCCCGTCGTCTGCTCGATCGGCTCGACGGAGCCGTGGAACGCCGCGGGCCTCGGACTCGACATCTCGGCTCTGCGCGACTGCGGAGTCCGGCCGGTCACGGTCGTCGCGGGCGTTACCGCGCAGGATTCGGCGGGCTTGAGCGCTTCGTTCGCCCTGCCCGCAGACATCATCGGCGCGCAGTTGGAGTCACTGCGCGACGCGAACATCGCCGCCTACCGGGTGGGCGCGCTCCTGGATGCCGCCAGCATCGACGCGGTCGGAGCTTGGCTCGCCGCCGCGGGAGCGCCGGCCGTGTACGATCCCGTTCTCGGACCGAGCGCCGGCGGCGCGTTCGCGGGCCCCGAAGCGCTCGCCGCGATCGTCGGCCGGCTGCTCCCGCGCGTAACGTTGGCGACGCCGAATTTCCACGAGGCTGCTCGGCTGTGCGGATCGGCCGGTGTTGAGGCGGGCGTGGACGCGGGCGTCGACGCGATGGAGCATGTCGGCCGCGCGTTGCTCGACCGCGGCGCGCGGGCCGTGCTCGTGACCGGCGGCGACCTGCCCGGCGTGGTGCGCGACGTGCTCGTCCAACCGGAGGGGACCACCGTGTTCGAGGCGCCGCGGATCCCGGGCACGATGCGGGGCACCGGGTGCTTGCTGGCCTGCGGCATCGCGGCCGCGTTGGCGCGCGGTTCCACCCTGCGCGACGCCGTCGCGGCGGGACGCGCGTTCGTGCGCGAACGCTTCGCGCGCGCCGTTCGCGCGAACGGCACGCGCGAAGCTTATTAAACCAATTGAGTAACTAGGCGTCGGTCTCCACGAACCGCCTCAGCGGTAGGAGGCGCGCTGTTTCGAGAAACAATCGCGGCAATACACCGGCTTATCGCCACGCGGCTGAAACGGCACCTCGGCCGTTTGGCCGCACGCGCTACAAGTTACCGCATACATCTCGCGCGCCGACCCGCCGCTACTCCCGCCGCCGTAGCGACCGCCGCCGGCGCCGTAGCCGCCGCCACGCGATCCGCCGCCGCCCGCGCCGCCCCCGCGCTGCGACTTGCGCGCCGCGCGACAATCGGGGCAGCGGTTGGGTTTATTCTGAAAGCCTTTCGTCGCGAAGAATTCCTGTTCGCCCGCGCTGAATGTGAACTCGGCACCGCAATCGGTGCAGGTCAGCCGCTCGTCGGTATACAAAGCGAGGCACCTCGTAATAGTTGGGAACTGGTTTCGACTCGCTCGTGTATAAGACGATTTTAGTCATTGCGCGCGCGGGCCTGAAGCCTTTTTGATGCGTGGATACTAACATAGGGCATGCCGTGCTGCAAGAGAGCGTAACGCCTATACGGCGGCGCATAATGTCGGGAACGCGCCCGACCGGTAGACTTCATATCGGACACCTCGTAGGCGCGCTCTCGCAGTGGGCGTCCTTTAGTCGCACGGACGAAACCTTCTTCGAGGTTGCGGACCTGCACGCGCTAACGACGGCATACGAGCGCACGGAAACGATAGAGAGCAGCGTAACCGAACTCGTGCTCGACTGGCTCGCGGCGGGCGTCGATCCGGAGAAGTCGGCCCTCTATTTGCAATCCCGCATCCCGCAGATCGCCGAGATGCATCTGCTGCTATCGATGATCGTCCCCGTGTCGTGGCTCCAGCGCGTTCCGACGTTCAAGGACCAAATCGCCGCGCTCGGCCCTGAAGTCGCGACGTACGGATTTCTCGGATATCCGCTCATGCAATTGGTCGACATCGCGATCGTTCGGGCCGACACGGTGCCGGTGGGCAAAGACCAACTCTCGCACCTCGAGTTCGGGCGTGAGGTCGTGCGGCGCTTCAACCACCTCTACGGCCCGACCCTGGTGGAGCCGCAAGCCACGCTCTCCGAGTTTCCCGACGTGCCCGGCATCGACGGCCGTAAGATGTCGAAATCCTACGGCAATACGATCGATATCGCCGACGACGAACCGGCCACGACCAAGAAAGTCCGCTCGATGGTCACGGACCCGCTCAAGATCCGGCGCAACGATCCGGGGCGGCCGGAGATCTGTCCGGTCTTCAAGCTCCACGAGATCTTCAACGCGCCGCGCGTGCCCGCCATCGAAGCGGAGTGCCGGACGGGGCAGCTCGGCTGCGTCGCCTGTAAGTCCGAGTGCGCCGCAGCGCTGGACCGCGCGTTAGCGCCCGTGCGGGAGCGGCGCGCCGCGATCGATCCGGCGAGCGTCGCGCGCATTCTCGCCGATGGCGAGGAACGCGCCCGCGCCGTCGCCGCGGAGACGATCGCAAGCGTCAAGGACGCGATGAAGCTCGGACGAGTCGCGCCTTAACCGGGGAAACGCGGTAAGACGGCACGCATCCGCTCGACGGCCGCGTCGAGTTCCTGGACGGATTTCGCGTACGAGAAGCGCATGTGGCCGCGTCCGGTCGCGCCGAAGGCCGACCCGCCGAGCGCGGCCACGTTCGCTTCTTCGAGAAAGAATCGCGCGAGCGCGCGATCGTCGCTCGTGATGCCGCTAACGTTGGGAAATGCGTAGAACGCCCCGCGCGGCACGCGGCACGTGACGCCGGTCAGCGAGTTGAGGCCGGCCACGATCCGATCGCGTCGCACCCGGAATTCCTCGACCATCGCCTGCACGGGCTCGTCCGGCCCGAGCAGCGCGGCCACGCCGGCTTCCTGTACGAAGGTGGTCGTGCACGAATAGTTGTTCTGGGCCAAGAGCGCGACGATCTTCGCGATCGAGGCGGGCATGATGCCGTATCCCAGGCGCCAACCCGTCATCGCGTAGGCTTTCGAGAATCCGTCGAGGACGATCGTCCGTTCGCGCATGCCGTCGAAGCTCGCGATCGAGACGAATTCGCCCTCGTAGAGGTTGCGACTGTAGATCTCATCCGAAACGACCGTTACGTCGTAACGGAGCGCGAGCTCGGCGATGGTCGCGACGTCGTCACGCGTCAGTACGCCGCCGGTGGGATTTTGCGGCGAGTTGAGGATCAGCACTTTCGTGCGCTCGGACATCTTGGAAGCCAAGACGTCGAGGTCCAGCCGGAAATCCGCGGATTCGAGGAGCGGGATCGGGACGGCGCGGGCCTGGAGATAGTCCGCGCAGCCCGCATATGCGGGATAGGCGGGGTCGGCGAAGAGCACTTCGTCGCCGGGGTCCAACAGTGCGGAAAGCACGTTCCAGACCAGCGGTTTGAGTCCCGGACTGATGACCACTTCCTCGCGCGAAAAGCGCTCGACACCGCGGAAACGGCTCGCGTAGTCGGCGACGGCATCGCGCAGCCGGGCCGTTCCCGCCGATGGCGTGTAATGCGTCAAGTTGTGTTCGATCGCTTCGATCGCGGCGTGCTTGATGTGTTCGGGCGTATCGAAGTCCGGCTCGCCGACCTCCAGATGGATGACGTCGCGGCCGAGCGCTTCGAGTTCGCGCGCGCGTGCGAGCACTTCGAACGCGCCTTCCGCTGACAAGCGGAGCGCGGCTGCGGACGGACGGATCTCTCGAGCGATCATGACCGGGCCGATTCGTCACGGAGCCGCGCGGATGCTGCCGAACGCACCCCCGCTTCCGCCCTGGGTCGTCGCTGCGCTTCCGCCCTGGGTCGTCGCTGCGCTTCCGGCGTGGGCTCCTGTTAGAGGTGGACGCGCTGTTCCATCAGGAATTGCGAGGACGTGAAATCGGGCGGAATGCCCGCGAGCGGCGCGGTGGAAAGACCGCCGAAGGTCGAGCGCCGGAAGTCCAAGAGAATGCTGCTCTTGGGCGTTTGGGCCACCTCGACGCCGACGCCGAAGCTGCGCTGTGCGGCGTCGATCGGCTCGCCGAAGGTTCCCTTGAGCGCGTAACGGCCGTAGCTTGCCGAGGCCAGAACGTTCGTCGAGAACTTTCGCGAGAAGGTCAGCACCGCTTGCGGCACCTCGTACGAGACGGCGTCCTCCGGATGAGCGGCTGCGAAGCCACGATAGAGCGTATCGTCGACGATATCGAGCGTGAGGTCTCCGAAGGCGGGGTGCCAGGCGGACCAGAAGCCGTAACGCTTCTGCTGTCCGAAGGTCGCGTCACCGGGAAATTGCGGCAAGTAAAATCCGTCGAGAAAGCCGGTTTGCTCCGCCGTCGCGCGCGTTTCGGGATCGATCTGGTGGAGATCGGTGTACTCGAGGTGCACTTCCAGCGGGCCGCCGTCGACGTAATAGCGGAACCGGTAGCCTTGACGGTTGACGCCGAGGACGCTGTTATCGATGGATTGGAAGTTCGATTTGAGCCACTGGCCCGGCCACGCGAACGCGGCGCTCCACTGGTTCTCCGGAACCCCATACGGCAAGATCGCCGGCGCATAGCGCGGTTCCATGCGGTAGTAATCGAGCGTGGCGGTGATTCGGCCCGCGGTCTTGACGACGCCGCCGTGATAGTAACCGCCGGGTGCGCTCGTTCCCGGCAGGGCGACGCCGCTCGCATCGTACCACGTTCGCCCGACATCGGCCCGGCCATCGATGCCGAGCGTGGTGGAAACGTGGAACGTCGAGCCGATTCCGGCCACGGTCTGACGCTGGCCACCCAGGAAGCTCGTCGGCAGATAACCCACCGGCGACGAAACGTATTGCGGATCGGCACCGAACGGCACCGTCGTAAAGACCGGTAAGCCGCCCGTCGTGATGTGCGCGAGCGCGAAGCGAAACGACGTGCCTTCGCCGCGATCGAAGAAGGCCGACGCATCGAAAAGGCGGGCCGGCGTGGCCGGTAGGGCCGGTAAGGAGGCATCGGCGACTTCGAAGGTCGCGTCCCCGCGGTGCACCGTCGCATCGACGCCCTGCAACGGCAGAGTCGAGGGTTCGGGCGTCCATGCGTCGAGGTTCGGAAGTCCGTTACCAATGGATTCCGCGGGCGCGAACGCGATGGCGGAGTTCACGCGCGTGATCGGAGGCGATGCGAAGACGAACGATGCGGTTTGGGCCAGATCGAAGTACCCGAAGCGAACGCGTTCGTTGCCGTCGGCCGATTCGACGGCGCCCGAAATGAGCGACGTCCGTACCGCGGTGACGTCGTCTTGGCCGGCGTGCGTGGGGAAGGCGATCGTGTATGGGAACGCCTGCGAGCCGAGGTGCGGATCCAGCGTCGGCAGCAACGGGCCGCCCCAGTATGCGGCGTTCGTCGCGCTCCCGCGCACGAGCCCGAACCCCCCGGTCAGCGATACGGCGAACGTCCGCGCGAAGTAGGTCGCCGTCGATTCGAGGGTCGACACGCCGGCGATCCCCGGCACGAGCGGGGCGCTCGAAAACAGATCGTACGGCGTATTGGGCGCCAGCGGCGAGCCGGCGATGAAGCCCGCCGCCTCGGGCGGCGTGAGCCCCGGTCCCGCGGCCGAGTGATCGACGAACGTCAGTTGGCCGTCGGTGCTGAACTGCAGGCCTACGGGCCGCGGCGTCGCCGCCGGGGCGACCGGCGCGGCGGATGCGGCCGGCGCGGCGGATGCGGCCGGCGCGGCGGATGCGGCCGGAGCCGCCGATGCGGCCGGAGCCGCCGATGCGGCCGGAGCCGCCGATGCGGCCGGAGCCGCCGATGCGGCCGGTGTCGCCGCGAGCGCCGCGGGACTGCCGCTCAGCCACCCGCTCACGGCACCCAACGCGAGCACGAGCGCGAACGCGCGCAGATGCATCGATGCGTGACGGCGTCGGCTCATGGGGCGGCGCTTCGCCCTTAGGGTGGCAGCGTCTTGTGAAAGTAGCCCGCGATGATGCGCCGCGCGACCGGTGCGGCGGTATTGGCGCCGTAGCCCCCCGAGCGCTCCATGAAGACCGCCAGCGCGATCACCGGATGGTCGGAGGGGGCGTAGGCGACGAACCACGTCGTGTTGGGGCCCGACCCGCCGTCGGTCTCGGCGGTTCCCGTCTTGCCGCCGTAGGGGACGCCGGGTACGTCTTCGCCGTACGCCGTACCCCACGGCTTGGTCACTTCGTCCATTCCGGCCCGCACTTCGCGCAACGCTTCCGCGGAGACCGGGACGTGCCGGATCACCTCGTGGTCGAAGCGTTTGATCACGTCGCCGTGCACGTCCCGGATCGCCGCGACGAGGTGCGGCCGAAAGAGAATGCCGCCGTTGACCACGGTCGCCGTGACGTCGGCCATTTGCAGCGGCGTCGCTTGCATCGCGCCTTGGCCGATCGCGAGTTGGCACACGTCGCTCGGTTCCAGCGGCAGCCCGTACACCTTCATCGACCAGGCATTGGTCGGCCAGTTCCCCGGGTACTCGCCCGGGATATCGATGCCGAGGGTCTTGCCGAGCCCGAACTGGGTGGCCCAATAACGCAGGCGATCGTGTCCGAGCCGGTAGCCGAGCTGATAGAAATAGCCGTCGGACGACGCGGCCAGCGCGTGGATGAAGTCGGTCGTTCCGAGTCCACCCGCCGCGATGTCGACGAAGGTGACGCCGTGGCAGTTCCACGCACCCGAATCGTACAGGACTTGATCTTCGCCGATCACGCCCGAGGTGATCGCGCCGCTGCCCGTCACCATCTTGAAGGTCGAGCCGGTCGGCGTGGCGGCCGCGATCGCGCGGTCGTAGAGCGGGTGCAGCGGATCGTCGAGATAGCGTGCGTACGTCGATTCCTTGATGCCGTTGGTGAAATCGTTGGGATCGAAATTCGGATACGAGGCGAGCGCGAGGACGCCGCCGTCGCGCGGATCGATCGCGACCACCGCGCCGCCGAGACGCCGGCCGCGCAGCTTGCCCGTGATCGCGAGCTGATCGCGTAGCGCCTCCTCCGCGAGCGTCTGCACGCGCCAGTCGATCGACAGGACGAGGCTCTTGCCGGGCACGGGTTCGACCGGGCCCAAGCGGCGCACCAATTGTCCCTGCGCGTTGACTTCGATCTGTTCTCCGCCCGGCGTGCCGCGCAGGTACGAGTCGTAATTCTCTTCGAGCCCGTCTTTGCCGATCACGTCGTTCTGCGTGTAGCCCTTCGAACGCAGGCGCGCGTATTCGTCTTCCGTGATCGCGCCCACGTAACCGAAGAAATGCGAGCCGAGCTGGTGGTACGGATAATCGCGCACGGGCTGCGCTTCCAAATCCAAGCCCGGGAGACGGTCCTGCGACTCCGCCAAACGCGCCATCTGCGTGCTGTTGAGGTCGCTGGCGAGCACGATCGGCCCATAGGGTTCGTAGGTCGCGACCTCGTCGAAGTTTTGGTAATTGATGCCGTGATGGTGCAGCAGGCGTTTCCACAAGACGTCTTCGGGAACGCCGAGCACGCGCGAGAGCTCGCGCATCGTGTGCGGCGCGTCGTGCACGTCCGAGGGGATCATCGCGCACACGAACGACGGGCGGCTGCGGACGAGCACCACGCCGTTGCGATCGTAAATGCGTCCGCGCGGCGCGGCGACCGGGATCCGGCGGATTTGGTTGGCGCGCGCCGCTGCGGCGAAGCGGGCGCCTTCGAAGACCTGAACCTGCGTCAGGCGGGCGATCAACGCGAGGAGCGCCGCGATCACGGTCAAGATGAAGATGACGAGCTTCCAGGTGCCGCGCGGTAACGGCCGGGGGGTGTCAGCGACGGTGCGCACCGGTGCCTCCGAGTTGCGGGAAGACCCAGAGCGCGGCGAGCGTCACCGCCGCGTCGAGGACGCTCTGCCACAGGGCGACGTGCAGCTGCGCGAGCGGCAGCGCGCCGGCCCGGCCTTGGATCTGCATGATGATCGCGAACGCACCGTAACGCACGAGCGTCACGACGGCGGCGCCGGGTACGAGCGCCAATTTCGTGTCCGCGAGCCACGTACGGGCGAGCCGGCCGGCGAGCGCACCCGCCAGCGCCGTCGCGAACGTCCAGGCGACGCCGGTCGATCCGGCCAGCGCGTCCTCGCACGCGCCCGCGATCATCCCGAAGGTGAAGCCGCGCAGCGAGCCCATGCGCACGGCATACCAGGCCACGACCAGCAGCACGAGCGACACGACGGCGCCGCGAACCGCGACGAACGGTGCCAAGGTCGCTTGGAGGCCGAGTGCGATCACGAGCGCCGCGGCGACGTGCCACCAGACCGGCGGGTCGGGCACGTAGCCGGGAGCGCCGGTTTCCACGGGCTTGTTCGCATCCCAGAAGGCGCGGGCCCGGGCCAGATCCGCGTTGCTACGGTTCATCGGAGCCGGGACCGGGCGCGTCGGAGTCGGCTCCTCGCGAGTCGCGCGGCAGCACGAGAACGCGCGAAATGCGCCCGAAGGAAACGGCCGGTTCCACGAGTGCCGTTTGATAGAGCGCGCCCTCGGGATGGTCGACTTCGGAGATGCGACCGAGGGCGAGCCCCGCGTGAAACGAGCGGCCTTCGCCCGTTACGACGACGTCGCCCACGCGCAGCTTGGCGTCCTGCGAGACGTATTGCAAGCGAATCCGCGAGTTGGTGCCGGTCGCAATGCCCCACCAGCGGCCGCGTTGCACGACCGCGGGGACTTTGCTCGCGCCGTCGATGGCCAGCAGGACGGTACTGCGCAGCGGCGCGACGTCGATGACCCGGCCGACGACCCCGTCCTCGTCGATCACGCCGTCGTCGCGCTGGACGCCGGCGTTGGAACCGCGGTCGATCGCGACGATGCGCGAGAGGTTCTCGGGGTCGAAGCCGACGACAGTCGCGACGATGGCGCCGGGGATTTCGGCCGACGCCCGCGCGATGGCCTCGGCCTCGGGCGCTTGGGAGAGCGCTTCGCGCAAGCGGGCGTTCTCGCTGCGCAAGGCGCGATTTTCGGCGCTGAGCTGGGCGTTGCGCGAATACAGGCGCGGAGCGTCGGCCAGCGCCGTGGAGACGCCGCGTAGCGAGGTCCCCAGGCCCGCCGTCGCGCTTTGCAGGAAGAGCGCGGTCGAGCCGACGGCGACGGTGATGAGGCTAGGTTTTCCCGATTTGGCGGCGTCGAGTTGGATGAGGGCGATCACCGCGGCGACGATGATCGTACCGACTACGGCGAATAGCTTTCTCTCATCCCGATACGTAAAGATTGATACCACCTCGTGAACCGGTCCGCTTCCGGTCGTAGCCGCTCCAGCAGCGTCGGCGAGCCGAGGATTTCGCCCGCGCCGCGCGCCACGCAGGTGAGCGGATCGGGGGCGATCGTCGTGGGGACGTTCGTGCGTCCGCCGATTTCGCTTGCTAGCCCGGTGATCAGCGCGCCGCCGCCGGTCAACGTGATGCCGCTTTCGATCAGATCGGCGGCCACGTCCGGCGGAACCGTCTCCAGAACCGAGCGCACGCCGCGCAAGATCCGTTCGATGCCGTCGTGCATCGCTTCGCCGACCGCGGTCCGGCTCACTTCACGCGCGCGCGGCGCCGCCGCGTCGAGATCGACGCCGTTGACGACCGCGCAAGCCTCGTCGGGACGGCGGCCCGCGAAGCCGAGCTCGATTTTCAGCCGTTCGGCCGTGAGATGCCCGATTGCGAAGCGCTGGGCGCGAAGTTCGCGAACGATCGCGGCATCGAAGAAGTCGCCGCCGATCTGAATCGATGCCAGCCGAATCACGCCCGCCGTCCCGAGGATCGCGATTTCCGTCGTGCCGCCGCCGATGTCGACGACCATCTGCGCGCGCAACTTCGTGACGTCGAGGCCCGCTCCGACGGCTGCGGCGACGGCTTGCGGAACGTAGGTCGTGTAGCGCGCGCCGGCGGCGCGCACGGCCTGCTCGACGGCCTTGCACTCGATATCGGTCGCACAGCCCGGGATCGACGCGACCAGTCGCGGCGCGAGGCGCGGCCGGGTGGCCAACGCCCGGTCGACCAGGCGCGCGACCAGAGTTTGGGCCGCACGGAAATCGGAGATCGTGCCGCGCCGGAGCGGGCGGACCACGCTGATGTACGCGGGAGCGCGGCCTTCCATTTCCTTGGCGGCATGCCCGATCGCGATGATCTCATCGGAGCGCGTATCGTAGGCGACGACCGACGGCTCGCTCACGATCACGCCGGCGCCGCGCTCGTACACGACCGTATTCGCGGTACCCAAATCCAAGCCGACGTCCGGACTGATCGTCGAGCGCAGCGTGCCGATCACGCCGCTCATCGCGCGGCTCCCGCTACGGCGGGCAGCGCGTAGCCGAGTTCGGGCAGGCGGCGCACGAAGTCACCGAGCGGGAAGCCCATGACCGTATAGAAGTCGCCCTCGATTTGCTCGACGAGCGCCGCGCCGCGGCCCTGGATGCCGTAGGCTCCGGCCTTGTCGCGCGGTTCGCCGGTCGCGATATAACGTTCGATGACGTCCGAAGAGAGCGACGCGAAGCGCACGAGCGTCGAGTGCGTCGCGCCGATACGGCGCCCGGTCGGTCCGTCGACCGCCGCGTACGCGGTGTGGACGCGATGGTCGCGGCCGGAGAGGATGCGCAGCATGCGCGCTGCGTCGGTATCGTCGGCCGGTTTCCCGAGCGCGACACCGTCGACGTCGACAACCGTATCTGCGGCGACGATCAATGCGTCGCGCTCGAGTCGCGCCACGGCGTCTGCCTTGGCGCCGGCGTGCAGGGCGGCGAGCTCTCGAGGACCATAACCCGGCCGGTCTCCTTCGTCGACATCGCTCGGTACCACGCGTACCGTCAGACCGAGCGAGGTGAGCAGCTCACGGCGCCTGGGCGAGGCGCTTGCGAGCACGATCGAGAGCAATTCACGCATGCGGAGTCGATGCGCCTAGTATAGAGAACCGCGTCACCATTTGTATAGAATTGTCGGGAAAAAAGAACGAATCAGTCGTAGATCTTCCCGTTGACGCGGATGTAGCCCGGCGCGTGGCGCCCGCGGGGATCGAGATGCGTGTAATGGATCAATCCCCCGCGCGAGTCGTAGATGTATTCTCCGTGCACCTCGACGAAGTCGCCCGCGGCGAGCGGAATCGGGCCGGTCAGGTCGACGTTGTCCTCGATCCGCACGGTGAGGCCGCGGCCCGCCGAGCCGCGCAAGTGCAGCAAAAAGCCTTCGTGCGCTCCGCTCGGCCCGACCCGAGTGCCCAGGACCCGAGCGACGCTCCCGCTGGCCGTCACTTCGATTTTCGAGCGGTGTGCGACCCAGGCATCGTAGACGGCACCGTTGGCGTCGTCGGCGCCGCCCGATGAGCCGCTGCAGGCCGCAAGCGCCGCTAGCACGATTGCGGCAACCGGCCGCAGCGCGCTATTCGACATCGTTGCGGAGCACGTCCGCAGCCGCTTCCCGCCGGACGACGAGCCGATGGACTCCTCCGCCGGCGAACGCGACCGCAGGCCGTCCGAAGCGATTGTAATTGCTCGCCATCGCGTAGGTGTACGCCCCGGTCGTGCCCAGCGCGAGCAGATCACCGGCGCGGAGATCTTCGGGCAGAGGGGCCTCGACCAGCCGGTCGTTCTCGCACGAGCGTCCACAGACCGTCGTCTCTCGCGGCAACGCGCCGGAGCAACGGCCGGCCAGATGGGGGTGGTGGTAGGCGCCGTAGAGCGCGGGTCGCGGGTTGTCGGCGATGCCGCCATCCACGATGGCGAAGCGCCGCCGCCCCTGCGCTTTGACCGCAACGACGCGGTAGAGGGATGTTCCGGCGGCTGCGACGATCGAGCGGCCCGGTTCCAGGCCCAACCGCGGCGGCGAGAGGCCGAGCCGTCGAGCGGCGGCGGCAGCTTCTCCCGCCAAGTCGCCGGCCGCGCTTGCGACGTCGAAGACCTCGCCCCCCGGCACGGCGTCGACGCCGAAGCCTCCTCCCAGGACGAGGTCCGTCACCGGTGCGCCGGCGGCGCGGGCCTGCGCGTAGGCCTCGAGCGCGATCGGCAGACTGGCGGCGTAGGGTGCTTCATCGAAGATCTGCGAGCCGATGTGGCTGTGGATTCCGACCAGGCGCAGGCCCGGCGCCGCCATGACCGCGGCGATCGCGGCCGGCAGGTCGGCACGCGAGAATCCGAACTTGGAGTCCTCGCCGCCCGTGCGCACGTAGGCGTGCGTCCGTGCTTCGATGCCCGTGTTCAGACGCAGCAGCGCCCGCATGGGCCGGGCGGGCTCCGCCAGCATCGCGAGCTGCCCGAGTTCTTCAAAATGGTCGATGACGACGCGGCCCACGCGTCCGGCGGCGACGGCTTGCAATTCGTCGGCGGTCTTCCCGCACCCGTGCAGGACCAGACGCGCCGGTTCGAAGCCCGCGCGCTCGGCGGTCAGCAGTTCGCCGAGCGAACAGACGTCGAGGCCGAGGGGGCTGGCGGCGAGGCGGCGCGCCAACGCGACGAAGAGCAACGCCTTGCCCGCATAACTGACCTCGAGGCCGTGACGCGCGGCGAGTTCGGCGTAGAGCGCGACGTTGCGATCGAGGACGTCCGTGTCGATCACCAGGAGCGGCGTGCCGTAGGCGGCAGCCAATGCCTGAGCCGGGACCCCGCCCAGGGCCAGGCCGTCGCGGACTTCAGTCACCGGCGGAGGCCGGGGCGGCTTCGCGGTACAGACTGTGCGCGACGATGTACCGCCACACGGCCTCGGGCACGAGATACCGGATGCTGCCGCCGCGCGCGAGTTGCCGGCGCACGAGCGTTGCCGATCCGTTGAGCGCGGGCAGGTCTAGGATGCGCATCTTCGTTCGTTCGGCCGGGGAGAGCTCGGCTAAGAGGCGGTCGAAGCGATCGGGAGCGCGTTCCGCCCGCGGCGCGATCGCGAAGGCGTCGAGGTTGGCCAGCACGACGTCGAATCGTTGCCACGGCGAATCGACCAGCGAGTCGCCGCCCACGACGAACGTCAATTCGTCGCTCGGAGACTTGGCGCGCAGACGCGGCATCAAATCGGCGCTGAAGCCGGTCGCGCTATCGTCGAGATCGCTCTCGTCGATGGCGAAGTGTGGATTGGCCGCAATCGCGCCGCGCAGCATGGCAAGCCGGTCGTCGATGCTCGCGACGGGAGCTACCCGATAGTGCGACCCGCGCGTCGGAAGGAAGATCATGCGTTCGAGGCCCAGCTCGATGCGCGCCGCTTCCGCGACGAAGAGATGCGCGTTGTGAACCGGATCGAAGGTGCCTCCGAAGAGGCCGAGCTTCACGGTGCCGTGCCGGCGACGCGTCCGGCGTGGGCGCCGTGCGCTGCCCGGCCGACGCGATACCCCGCCGCGAAGGACAGCGCCACGACGAGCGCCAGCGCGATGACGAAGCCCGTGTAGAACTTCACGGTCGCGTTCACGAGTAGTCGAACTCGTGACCCGCGATGCGGACGGTGTCGCCGTCGCGCGCGCCCATCTCGCGCAGGCGTTTGTCGACGCCCATCTTGGCGAGGATCGCTTCGAAACGCCCGAGGCCTTCGTCGCTGTCGAAATCGGTCATCGCCGCCAGCCGCTCCACTCGTTCGCCCAGGACGACGAACGTGCCGTCGGGCTCGACGTCGATGGTGAACGGTTCCTGGGGCGTCAGAACGAAGCGCGGGATGTCGGGCGCGACGAGCGCCGGCGGCGGCGTCGCTTGGATCGTCTGGAAAGCGGCGAAGAGCACGTCGCGCACGCCTTCGCCGGTCGCGGCCGAAATGCCGCGCAAGCCCGGAATCCGCTCTCGTAGCAGCTCGTAGTTCTCGCGCGCGGACGGCAAGTCGAGTTTCGAGAGCACGGGGAGGACCGGCCGCTCCAGCAGCACCGGATTCCAGAGCCGCAGTTCGTTCTCGATCGTGGCTTTGTCGGCGAGGATCTCCTCGGGGTCGCGACTGCCGTCCATCAGGTGGATCAGCACGCGCGTGCGTTCGATGTGGCGCAGGAAGCGATCGCCGAGACCCGAGCCCTGGTGCGCACCTTCGATCAGCCCCGGCACGTCGACCAGCACGAACGATTCTTCCGGACCCAGGCGAACGACGCCGAGCTGAGGTTCGAGCGTCGTGAAGGGGTAATCGGCGATCTTGGGCCGCGCCGCGGAGGTAACCGATAGTAGGGTTGACTTGCCTGCGTTGGGGAGCCCGACGATGCCGCAGTCCGCCAGAAGCTTCAGCTCTAAACGAAGTGTGGCGCTTTCCGCGGGCTCGCCCTTCTCCGCGAAGCGCGGCGCTTGCCGCGTGCTGGTGGCGAAGTGTTGGTTCCCGAGGCCGCCGCGGCCGCCTTTGGCCACGCGGATACGTTCGCCCGGCGCCGACAGATCCGCGACGAGCACCTCGCGGCCGTCCTCCTCGACCCGGAACACGAGGGTGCCGACGGGCACCGGCACGATCAGGTCTTCGGCACTGCGGCCGGATTTGTTGGAGGTCGAACCCGCCTTGCCGCTCTCGGCGGCGAAGTGCTTCTTGAAGCGGAACTCGATCAGGGTGGAGAGTTCGGACGTGGCCTCGAGCGTGACGTCGCCGCCGCGTCCGCCGTCGCCGCCGGCGGGGCCGCCCTTGGGGACGTACTTCTCGCGCCGCCAGGCCACGATGCCGTCGCCGCCCGGGCCGCCCGCGACCGTGATCGTGGCCTCGTCGATGAACTGCACGTCAGGCCGCCCGAAAACAAAAGAGCCCGAAGGCTCTCATGCTCGCCGGGACGGACGGGCTCGTGGAGCCCTCAGGCCTCGGCGATGACGTCGACGTGCTTGCGATTCCGCTTCTCCGAGAACTGAACCCGGCCGGGGACGAGCGCGAAGAGGGTATCGTCCTTGCCGATGCCGACGCCGAGACCGGGGTAGAACTTCGTGCCCCGCTGGCGCACGATGATGTTGCCTGCCAGCACGAGCTCGCCGCCGAAGCGCTTGACGCCCAAGCGCTGGGCGTTGGAATCCCGCCCGTTGCGGGTCGAGCCGGCACCCTTCTTGGACGCGAACAGCTGGAGGTCGAACGTAAACATAGCGGGCGTAAGTATATCAGGGGGTCCGCTGGGGCGCAAGCGCGACCGCGAAGCGTGTAGGCGCAAAGCAGAGATGTCCGGTCCGTAGCAAAGCAGAGATGTCCGGAACCACCAAGGGAGCGCCCTATGGAGCTCCTCACCATGTCTACGGCAATCTCGACCGTCTGCAAATCATGGAACGGGTCCGCATGGGGCCTGGCAGCGCCGGCTACCCTGCCTCGGGAGCGGTTCAAGGTGTCTCGGCGTCGCTCGGCGCGCTCTTGAGCCGCCCTGGGCGCCGCTGACCGCCTCCGCGCGGCAAGCTCTGGGTCACACCCTTTCCGGCCCGACGTTAGGTCGCTGCACCTATCCGGCATCGTATCGGACTTCCTGCGCCCTAGCGTAGCGTGGCCGACGTCGCGATGGACCGGCGAACCGGAGATCGGAGGGTCGATTGAGCCCCCGATGGTACACTTTGAGAACGGTCGCGGTGTGGCCGCGCCGGCCGGAGCTCCCAATGTTTGAAGCCGAATTGGCCGCGTATGAGGCGGCGAAGCCTGAGCTGCTGGATCGCGAAGGCCACTATGTCGTCATCCGCGGAGACCGCATCGTCGGCGTGTTTGCTTCACTCGATGAGGCCTACGCGTCGGGCGTCACGGAGTGCGGTACCGAGCAATTTTTCTTACATCGCATCGCGAGAGTCGATACTGTCGCCGTGCTGTCGCCGCTCACGTCCAAGGCAACGACGGCATCGATATTGTCCTACACTCCGCTGTGACGCAGTGCCACGCATCAGTGGGCCTCGCCTCGTTCCCCCCGGTACCGACGTCAGCCGGCTCACCGCCGCTTTCGGACCGAGGATCCCGATAACGCTGCGAATGCCGGCCCCTCTCGCGGCGCTTCGCTCGTCGGTCGGGGCGTCGGTTCCACAAGCCGTGTTTGGTTCGGCACTCATCGACACGGGTGCGAACTTCGAGGCGATCGACCCGCAGGCTGCCGCGTTTCTCTTGCTGCGCCCTTCCGGCCTTATCAGGACCGTTGGCCACGGTGGCGGCACGACTGAAGCCGCTCTAAGCTACGTCGTAGCTGTCTCGTTATGCGAATTCGATGCGGGCCTCTGGGAAGTCACATCCGTTCCACTCAAGCACCTGCAGCTGGTCGCGGTGATCGGAACGAGCTTTCTGAAGCGGTGCATGTTCGCGCTGGACGGACCTCGCGGCTCGTTCGTTCTTTCCTGGACGTGACGACGGCATCTGCCGAGCGACCCAACCTTCGACCGGGCGCTGCCGGCGCCCCGAAGCTGCCGCCCGGAGCAGGCCGATTCGATCGCTTATACGCCGAGTCGGTGCTATACTTGGGGGTGGCCGGTTCGCGGACCGTTTTCGGCAGAGCGGCCGGCAGGATCGAAAGGTCGTCGAGATCATGGCCAAGATCATCACCGCCGAACAAGCCGCAGAGCTCATCCCCGACGGCGCGACCGTCGGTGCGAGCGGAATGCAGGTCATCTGGGCCGAGGAGATCGGCGTCGCGATCGAGCAGCGCTTTCTGGCGGCGGCTCATCCGCGCGATCTCACTTTGGTGCACGGAGCCGGCATCGGCAACTGGGTCGATAAGGGACTGCACCATTTCGGGCACGAGGGGCTCGTCGCGAAGTGGATCGGCGCGCATACCGGCGCCGCTCCCGCGATGGCGCACCTGATCGAACAGAACAAATGCCAAGCCTATTGCATCCCGCAAGGCGTGGTCGTGCAACTCTATCGCGAGATCGCGGCGAAACGCCCCGGGATCATCACGAAGGTCGGCCTCGGCACATTCATCGATCCGCGGCTCGAAGGCGGAAAACTCAACGCCATGACGGCTGCGGACTACGTCGAACTCCTGAACCTTCACGGCACGGAATATCTCTTCTACCCCGCGTTTCCGATCGACGTCGCGTTGATCCGCGGCACGACGGCCGATCTCAACGGGAACCTCACGATGGACGAAGAGGCGTTGCTCTTCGAGAGTCTGCCGCTCGCGCAGGCCGTGAAGAATTGCGGCGGCATCGTTATCGCGCAGGTCAAATACCTCGCTGAGAACGAGACCCTGCATCCCAAGCACGTGCGCGTTCCCGGCGGCCTGGTCGACTACGTCGTGGTCTGCGCGCATCCCGCGCAGAACCACATGCAGACCGCGGCGGAGTTCTACAACCCCGCCTTTTCGGGCGATATCAAGCTCCCGCTCGACGAGCTCGCGCTCTTGCCGATGAACGAGCGGCTGGTCATCGCGCGGCGCGCCGCGATGGAGCTGCATCCGCACGCGTTCGTCAATTGCGGCGTCGGTATGCCCGACGGCCTCGGCAGCGTCGCGGCGGAAGAGGGCGTCACGCACCTCATGACCCTGACGACCGAATCGGGCGCGATCGGCGGCGCGCCGGGTATCGATACGAAACACGGTCGAGCCAACCTCAATTTCGGCGTCGCCTACAACGCCGAAGCGCTGATCGAACATCAAGCGATGTTCGACTTCTACGACGGCGGCGGCCTCGACATCGCGTTCCTGGGTTTGGCCGAGACCGACCGTCACGGCAACGTGAACGTTAGCCGTTTCTCTGGGCGCGCGATGGGCGTCGGCGGATTCGTCAACATCACCCAAGGTGCGAAGACCGTCGTCTTCGTCGGCACGTTCACGGCCGGCAAACCCGTCATCGAGGTCGCCGCCGGGACGGTGAAGATCGTGCAGGAGGGCGTCGTCAAGAAGTTCATCGACCAGGTCGAGGAAATCACGTTCAGCGGCGCCCAGGCAATGAAGTTGGGGCAACGCGTTCTCTTCGTCACGGAGCGAGCCGTCTTCGAATTGCGCGACGGCGTCATGACGTTGACAGAAATCGCGCCGGGCATCGACGTCGAGCGGGACGTCCTCGCGCAGATGGAGTTCCGGCCCGCGATCGCACCCGATCTGCGGACGCCGCCGCCCGAGATGTACCAGCGGCATTGGGGCAAGCTGCGCGAGATCATCGAGGCCCCGCGGATGCCCGAGATGCGAATCCCCGTTCCGGCCTAGCGCTCGCTCGGGGAGGCAGGGCCCTCCGCGGACCCGGGGCGGGACGCGCCGGAAACGGCAGGCTTCCGCCTCGGCCGCGTCATACGCTCAGGAGGCTTTCGGCCGGGGACGAGCATGCGTCCCCTCATGCCGGCGGCTCTCACAAGGCCGCCCGGGTTTTTGTCGAAAGCAACGCGGTCGGGGGCCGCCCCCGCGGGCCGCAAGCCCGCACGGTGCGAAGCGCCGTCGTTCCCGCGCGCCGCGCGATGCTAACGGAGTATTGGTTGGACAGAAAACGGGTCGTCATCACGGGGATGGGCGCGGTCACGCCGCTGGGAAACACGCGCGATGAGTTCTGGGCTGGACTGGTCGCGGGCAAGAGCGGCGTCGCCCGGGTGACGGCCTTCGACGCCAAGGCTGCGGGCCTCAAGGCGCAGATCGCCGCGGAGGTCAAGGATTTCAACCCCGACGACCTGATCGGCCGGCGCGACGCCCGCCGGATGGACCGGTTCGCGCAGTTCGCCTTCGTGGCGGCCCGGGAGGCGATCGAGGACGCGAAGTTTCCCGAGGATCAGGAACTGCGCGACGATACGGGCGTGGTCGTTGCCAGCGGCATCGGCGGCATCATCACGATTCAGGACACCGTAACGAAGGCCCGGGCGGCGGCTACGGCCGGGCGGATCACGCCCTTCTTCATTCCGATGCTGATGGGCAATGCGGCGCCGGCCCAGATCTCGATGCGCTACAAGTTCCGCGGCCCGATGTTCGCGGTCTCGAGCGCGTGCGCGAGTTCCAACGACGCTTTCGGCGTCGCGTACGACATGATCGTGCACGGGAAGGCGCGCGCCATGATCACCGGCGGCTCCGAGGCGACGGTGACCGACGTTGCGATGGGCGGCTTCGACTCGATGAAGGCGCTCTCGACGCGCAACGACGAACCCGAGCGCGCCAGCCGGCCCTTCGATAAGGAACGCGACGGTTTCGTGCTCGCCGAGGGCAGCGCGATCTTCGTCCTCGAGGAGTTGGAACTGGCGAAGTCGCGCGGCGCGCGCATCTACGCGGAGCTGCTCGGGTACGGCGAGTCCGCGGACGCTTACGATCTCGTGGCCGTCGACCCGGACGGCGGCGGCGTGGAACTGGCGCTGCGCCGGGCGTTCGCCTGCGCGGGGATCGAGGCCAAAGACGTGGATTACGTGAACGCGCATGCGACCTCGACGCCGATCGGCGATCCCGCGGAATCTCAGGCACTCGGCCGCGTGATCGGTGCGGGCGGCCACACCTTCGCGGTCAGTTCGACCAAGAGCATGCACGGACACGCGCTCGGCGCCGCGGGTGCGCTCGAAGGCGTCGCGACGGTGCTCGCGATCGGCAACTCCATCATCCCGCCGACGATCAATTACGAGCATCCCGATCCCGACTGCACGCTCGATTACGTTCCGAATATCGCGCGCAAGGCCGAGATCGACGTCGCGCTCTCGAGTTCGTTCGGCTTCGGCGGCCACAACAGCGTCGTGGTTTTCGGAAAATACAAGGCCTGAAGCGATGTTCTGCTGCGGACCGCGCCGTGGCCGGTGAATCCCGGCGCCAGCGCCTGCGCGCGCTCCTGACCCGCGCCCGTGCGAAGCGCGTCGATATCGCGGCCTTCGACGCCGCGTTCGTGCACGAGAGCGCGGTCAAAGAGCGGCTGGCCGAACGCTCGAACGAACGCTTGGAGTTCTTGGGCGATGCGATTTTGGGCTTCACGGTCGCGCGCTCGCTCTACGAGCGCTACCCCGCTGCCGATGAGGGCGAGTTGACCTTACGTAAAGCGGCGCTCGTGGCGGATAGCGCGCTCGCGGCCACGGCGGAGCGTTTGGGTTTTGAAGCCTTGTTGCTGCTGGGCGCGGGGCTCGCGAAGATGCCGCTCGCGCGCCGGCGCTCGGCCCTCGCCGATGCGTTCGAGGCGTTCCTTGCGGTTCTGGCCCAGCAGTGCGGCCTCGACGTCGTGGCCGATTTCGTGCAGCGCGAGCACGTGGCCGAGCGGGAGCGGCTCGGCGCCGGCATCGACGATCCCAAGACGATGTTGCAAGAGTGGACGCAGCGACGCTTCGGCGCCGTTCCCGAGTATCACGAACGCTTCGAGGGGCCGGATCACGAACGCATTTTCTTTGCCGACGTCACCGTCGACGGCGACGTGCGTGCCGAGGGCAGCGGACCCTCGAAGAAGATCGCGCAGCGCGCGGCCGCCGCGCGCGCGTTGGAAATGCTCGCCGAGCGCTACGACGACGTCGCGCCGCGCGCGCTCTCGTCGCCCGTGAGCCTCCCTTCCGCCAAGCGGCCCGCTCCCCGCCGCACGCCCCGCCCGCCCGCGAAAGCGGCCACCCCGGCCACGTCCGAACAGGTGCGCGGATGAAGCTCAAATCCTTGCGTCTCTTCGGATTCAAGACGTTCGCGGAGCAGACGACCTTGACGTTCGAGCCCGGGATCACGGCGCTGGTCGGCCCCAACGGTTCCGGTAAGTCCAACCTCGTCGACGCGATTCGCTGGGTGCTCGGCGAGCAGAGCGCCAAGTCGCTGCGTTCGACCAAGACCGAAGACGTGATCTTCGCCGGTAACGAGCGCCGCAAGCCGCTGGGCATGGCCGAGGTCGCGCTGACCTTCGACAATCACGACGGCGCGATCAAGCTGGACGCAAGCGAGGTTCAGATAACGCGGCGCGCCTATCGCGCGGGCGACAGCGAATTTTTCATCAACCGCCAAAGCGTTCGCCTGCGCGACGTGATCGAGACCCTCATGGGCACGGGCCTGGGCCCCGGCTCGTACGCGATCGTCTCGCAGGGCCAGATCGACGCGATCCTCGCCGCCAAGCCGGCGGACCGGCGCGGCCTCTTCGAAGAGACTGCCGGAATCAATAAGTTCTTGGCGCGCAAGAACGAGTCGCTGCGCCGCCTCGAACAGACCGAACAGAACGGCATCCGCGTCAACGACCTGATCCAAGAGATCGTCGCGCGGATTCCCGAACTCGAGACCCAGGCGCGCCGCGCGCGGCGATTCCGCAAGGCCTCGGCGCGGCTGCGCGATCTCGAGATCCTCTCGTATCTGCGAGCGGGCGCGCAGCGGCGCGCCGAGCGCGAAACCTTGCAGGCCGAACTCGAACGTCTCGAGGTCGCCCGGGCGGCGGCGGGCGCGCGCGCGGCCGCGCTCGACGCGGACCTCGCGACCCTGCGCACGGATCTCTACGCGCGCGAACGCGCGCTGGAAACCTTTCGCGTCGAAGGCACGCAGGCGCGCGCGGAATTAGCCGAGCTCGAAGCCCAGTTGGCGGGCGCGGCGGCGCGCCGCGAAGCGCTCGAAGCGCAGTCGTCGCAGATCACGGGCGACCGCGAGCGGGCCGAAGCCGAACAGGAAGAGCTGCGCCGGACCGTCGCGGCGCTCGAAGCCGAGATCGCTCCCAAATCCGCCGAACTCGAGCGCGAGCGCGCCCGCGAGAAACAGGCGCAGGACGCGCTCGCGACCGCGCGCGCGGCGCTCGACCGCATCTTCGCCGCGCTGCGCGAAGTGGAAGCTGCCGCGGCTGCCGACGCGGCGAGCGAAGCGGAGCGGCGCGCGCAATTGGCCGCGACGCAGAGCGAGTACGAACGGCTCGAGCGCGAAGCCTTCGCGCTGCGCGAGGACGCCGGCAAACGCAGCGCGCGCCTCGCCTCGCAAGCCCACGAAGCCGAGAACGCCGAAGCGGAACTCGCGGCGCTCGAGGACCGCGCCGCCGCGGCGCGCGCGGCCGCGCAGGCCGGCGACGACCGGGTTCGAGCTGCGGCACAGGCCCTGGCCGACGCACAGCACGCCTACCGTGCGGCCACGAGCGAACTCGCGAGCACCGAAGCGCGCCTGCACACGATCGAGGAGCTCGAGGCCAACCTCGAAGGCCACATTCCCGGCACGCGCGCGATCTTGGAAGCGAACGCGCGCGGCGAGTTCAGCGGCATCCACGGCGTCGTCTCCAACCTCATTCGCGTCGACGAAGCGTACGCGCGCGCGCTCGATATCGCGTTCGGCGCATCGCTATCGAACATCGTGACGGAGACCGCCGAGGACGCGGAACGCGCGATCGCGTTCTTGCGTGCCCGCGAAGCGGGTCGCGCGACGTTCCTGCCGCTCGATACGCTGGGCAGCCGCGCGGGCCGCAACGCGAACGAGACGCCGCGCGAGCCCGGCGTCATCGGCTACGCGCACGCGCTGGTCGAACCGACGGAACCGCGCTACGCGGGCATCGTCGCGTTTCTGGTGGGGCGCATCCTGGTCGTCGAATCGCTCGACGTCGGCGTGCGCCTGGTGCGCGGGCGCGGCTTCCGCGACGCGGTCGTGACCTTGGACGGCGACGAGATTCGCGGGGGCGGAGCGATGACCGGCGGCCGCTACAAACGCGAACGTTCGATCCTCTCGCGGCGCGCGCAGGCCCGCACGCTCTCCGAAGCGCTTCCGCAGCTACGCGAGCGCCTCGAGAGCGCGCAGGCAGCGGCCGCTGCGGCGAGCGACGAGAGCGCGGCTGCGACGCGCGAACGCGACGAGGCGCACCGGATCGAAGGCGAACTGGCGGTCAAGCTGCGCGACGCGCACGCGCGCGTCGAAACGCTGACGGTCGAGCGGCGGCGCCTCGAAGGCGAAGTCGCCGCGATGTTGGCGCGCGCAGCCGAACGCGACCGCGAGACCGCGACCGCCCGGGAACGGCTGGCGCTCTTGGACCGCGCTTCGACCGATGCGTCGACGGCCATCGCCGATCGCGAGCGGCTGGAGGCGTCGCTCGTCGAGGCGCGCGAAACGATCGCCCGGGCTCAGGACGCGGAGCGCGCCGTCGCGGCCGAGATCGCCGCGGTGCGCGAGGCGGTCGCGAGCCTCACCGCGCGGCGCGACGGCGCGGCGGCGCGGCTCGGCCTGCTCGATGCCGACCGCGAGCGCGCGGCTCGCGCGCGCGCCGCGATGAACGAAGAACTGGGCGGCCTCTCCGCGCGGATCGAAGGTGCGGAATCGACCTTGACGCGGCTGCGCGAGCGCGTTGCGGAAGTCGATGCCGCGGACGCGCAGGCACGTCGCGAGCGGGACGCGGCGCTCGGGCGGGCGCAGCAACTCGACGCCGACGTGCGCTCCGCGCAGGCCGCCGAACGCGAAGCCGGCACCGCAGGCGAAGGCGGCCGGATGCGCCTGGCCGAGATCGACGCCGAACTCGGCATGCTGGCCGCGCAATTCGCGCAGAATCCGGCAACCGCCGAAGAATGCGCGGACGTCGAAGCGCGCTACGCGAACGAGACGGGCGAATTCGGCCCCGAGATCTCGCGCCTGCGCGACGAGATCGCGCGCCTCCAGAACGTCAACCTCAACGCGGAGGCCGAGATCGCCGAGCTCTCCGAGCGCGAGCGTTTCCTGCGAGAACAGCTCGACGATTTGGCGCGCGCGCGCGAAACGTTGCTCGCCTCGATTCGCGAGATCGAAGAGTCGTCGCAGGCGCAATTCAACGAGACGTTCGCGCTGGTCAAGACCGCCTTCGAAGACGTCTACGCGCGGCTCTTTCCGGGCGGCCAGGCCAAGATGTGGCAGACCGATCCTGAGAAACTCTCCGAAACCGGGATCGAGATCTCCGTGCAGCCTCCCGGTAAGAAGATGATGTCGCTGACCGCGCTCTCCGGCGGCGAGCGCGCGATGGCCGCCTCAGCGCTGATCTTCGCGCTGATCCGGGTGAAACCGTCGCCCTTCTATCTGCTCGACGAAGTCGACGCCGCGCTCGACGATGCGAACGTGGAACGCTTCGCCGGCCTCGTGCGCGAGGTCGGCAACGAGGCCCAACTGCTCATCGTGACGCACAACAAGAAAACGATGGAACTCGCGCAGCGCATGTACGGCGTTACGATGTCGGAGCCGGGAATTTCGAGCGTCATCTCGGCGGACCTCACGCCGGCACCGGCCGAACCCGAACTCGTCGCGGAGCCTGCCCTTGCCGGTTGAGTCCAGTCGTGGCGAAGCCGCGCTCTTCTCCGTGTACGATCGCACGGGCGTGGTCGAACTCGCGCGGCGGCTGGCGGCGCGCGGCATGCCGATCTTCGCAACGGGCGGCACGCGCGCGCATCTGGTCGAGCACGGCATCGACGCGCACGACGTGGGCGACCTCACGGGTTTTCCGTCGCTCTTCGACGGCCGGGTAAAAACGCTACACCCGCGCGTTTTCGGGGCGATTTTGGCGGACCGCGAGAACCCGGCGCACCTCGCGGAGGCGCAGAAACACGGCGTGCCCACGATCTCCACGGTCGTGGTCAACCTGTATCCGTTCGAAGCCACGGTGGCGCGCGAAGGCGCGACCCTGGAGGAAGCGGTCGAGCAGATCGACATCGGCGGCGTCGCGCTGATTCGCGCCGCCGCGAAAAACTTCGAATACGTAACGGTACTCGTGGATCCCGATCAGTACGATGCGATCGGTGCGGGCGACGTCGAAGCCGACGAGGCCTCGAAGCTCGCGACGCGACGGCGTCTGGCGACCCGGGCGTTCGAGCGGACGGCCGAATACGATTCCTCGATCGCGCGCTATCTCGAGGCCGGCCTGCTCGCGCACGAGTTGCCCGGCTCGCTCGCGCTGACGTTGCCGCTCGCGACGCCGCTGCGCTACGGCGAGAATCCGCAGTCGCGCGCGGCGTTCTACCTTTCGCGGACCGAACATCTGCCGGAACAGTTGGGCGGCAAGGCGCTATCCTACAATAACCTGCTCGACCTCGACGCGACCTTGCGCATGCTGGTCCGCGAGGTGCCCGACGCCGCGCGGGACGTGGTGCGGGCGGCAATCGTGAAGCACACGGTCCCGTGCGGCGTGGCCGAACGTACGAGCCCGCTCGACGCCGTCGACGCCGCGCTCGCGGCGGATCCGGTTTCGGCATACGGCGGCATCATCGCGCTCGACGGCGCGGTCGATCTGCCGACCGCCGAATCGTTAGCCGAATTTTTCCTCGAGATCGTGGCGGCGCCGGCGTTCGACGAGCCCGCGCTCGCGCGCCTGCGGCGGAAGAAGAACCTGCGCATCATCCGCTACGACCGCCGGCTGCCCGACCGGCTGGCCCGCGAGCTGCGCGTGCGTAGCGCGCTCGGCGGCGTGCTGGCCGAAGACGACGATCCCGGCGCGACGCCGGAACGCTGGCAGGTCGTTTCGCGGCGCGAACCCAGCGACGGCGAGTGGCGGGATCTGCGTTTCGCGTGGGACGTCGTGCGTCACGTGAAATCCAACGGCGTCGTCGTCGTGCGCGACGGCATCACGCGCGGCATCTGCGCGGGCCAAACCAACCGGGTCAGCGCCGTGCGCATCGCCGGCGCGCGCGCCGAGGTATTCGCGCGCGGAGCGGCGTGCGCGAGCGACGGTTTCTTCCCGTTCGCCGACGGCTTGGAAGCCGCGGCGGAAGCGGGCTGCAGCGCGGTGATCGCGCCCTCGGGGTCGATTCGCGATGCGGAGGTCGTGGCCGCCGCCGACCGGCTCGGCATCGCGCTCGTCTTCTCGACGCACCGTTACTTCTTGCATTGACGAGCCGGCGGTTCGGCAACGAAACGCGGGCTCGCCGGGGCGGTGCGCGTACCGCGGAACCGGGATCTTGCTTTCGCTCCGGTGGACGGTTAGCGAACGCCCCAATACGCGGCCTGCGCTTCGTCGAGCGCGCGCGCGACGTCGCCGTCGGCCGCGTCGAGATCCACGTTGGCGGCGTCGCCGAGGCGCGCGCGCACGGAGTGCAGCGCGGCGAGAACCTTCACGACGTAGTGCCGTGTCTCGTAGTTGGGAGGGACGCCGCCGTAGCTCTTGACCGCGTACGGACCGGCGTTGTACCCGGCGATCGCCTCGCGGATCGGCTGGCGCGCTTCGCTGAAGAGCGCCAGCAGCTGGTGCAAGTACAGCGCGAGACCGCGCAGATTTTCGCGCGCGGACCGCGGGTTCACGCCGAGGTCGTGCGCGGTGCCGGGTTTGAGCTGTCCGAGCCCCTCCGCACCGTGATTGGATATCGCGCCGGAATCCCAGTGGGATTCGACCGTCACGACGGCCATCATCAGGGTCGGATCGACGTGCAGGCGGCGGGCATCGGTCAACAGAGCCGAGGCGTAAGCCAGACTCTTGCTTTCCGGAAGGCGGGGATTGATCGTTCGCATCACCGATGCGTAGGTGTCTTGGACGGTTGCGTTGTGTTCGACCGCCAAGCTCGGGGTGGCGGACGAGATGACGAACAACAGCGCAAGCGTCGCTTTCAATGGCCAAGCGGCGCAGTGCATGGCGCGCGTTGTTCGCAGCCGCGCGCCGTCACCCTCTCACCACCCGGTTAGATCCTCACCCGCTGACGTCGGCAATGCGCTGCGTGGAGCGGCGAACCAACGATCGATCGCATAGCTGAAGAGCGTATGCCCAAACTGGTCGTACGAACGATGAAGCGGCGAGGATGTGTGAGGCCGCTCACTCCGTATTTCGGCAGGGCTCACGCGCAACTGTAGGAGTGAAATTCGCCGGGTCCGAGGGCAGAGTGCGGCCGGCGCGCCTGGCAGCGGCGAGCTTACCGGTGCGCGCCGGGGCCCGGTGCCGCGCCGCGAATGCGGGGCGCCGCGCCGCGGAAACGCGCGACGTGCCGGTGCGGCCGTGCTCCGCGATAGGCCGCCGGATAATATAGCGGTAAACCAACCGCATCCGCGGCGTCATCGTCGCCGTACGAGCTCTCGTCTGGTGGGGGCGTGCTCTCGCTCGCCGGACGGTGCAGCGGCACCGGCACGTAGTCGAGGCTGGCGGCGGCGCCCGTCGCGGGCGCGCCGAGGGCACTTCCGCCGATCACGGGCACGCTCGTCGTGCGCGGCGGCGGACCGCTGCCGTCGATGACTTCGACGGGCGAGGCGGCGCCGCGAGAGCGCTGCGGCCGGCTGGTCGGATCCGGAGCGACGATCGCGACCACTTTTGCGCTCAGACCGGCGGCGCCGTCGGAGCTCTGCGCCCGCGCGGGTGCGCCCTGTCCGGCGACGCCCAGGGCAAAGGGTAGGACGATTCCCGCGAAGGTGCCGAGCCGGAGTCGATCCGCGATACGAAGCATTGCGGTGATCCTCCCCAAGAAACTGAGAAATCCCCGATTCGAGCCCCTGCGGAGCGCGACCCGCGCCTGCCGCTCCACTTTTCGGGGGAACCGCGCCTCCGCGGACTCGCGACCTCCGATGCCCGTCACGCCGGCATGGCCCCGGCGAACGGTTCAAGAACCGCAGAACCCATGCCGCGCTACTTACACACCTCGATTTTCGTCTCGGATATGGCTACGTCGATCGACTTCTACACCGCCAAGCTCGGGCTCACGTTGCTCGACGGGCCGTTGCACTATCCCGGCAACGCGGACATGGCCTTCGTCGGTGCCGATTGGAACTCGTACATCGAGTTGGTCTACGACCTCGAGGACCATCCGCCGTATCAGCTGGGCAACCGGTACGAACACCTCGCGATCGAGGTCGACGGCGACCTGCCGGGTTTCGTCGCGAAGCTGCAATCCGAGGGCGTGAAGATCCTCACGCCGCCGAAGAAAGCGCCGGGCGGAACGCGCTGGATCGCGTTCGTCGAGGATCCCAACGGCATCCCGGTCGAGTTGCTCGAACCGCGCGTTCCGCGTTGACGGCGCGGCGCCTCGCGGCGAGCGCCCCAAGCGAAACCAAGCACCGCGAGCGGCGCCCGCTCGCGAAGACGGCGGCCCGTTGCCCGGCCGTGTGGGGATATCGCGTCAGGCGGTCGGCAACCGAAGTAATTCGGCGAGCGTCCGCGCGAGGAGCTGCGCGCCCGCGTCGCGAGCTCGCGTTCCCTGCCGAAGCCCCAAGCAACCCCGCTCGGGACGATGCCGGTGTCGAGCGCCGCACGGACGTCGCGGTGCCGACCGGCGATCATCACGAGGCGCTGCCGGCGTGTAAGGCCGTCCCGCGCACCGCTTCCACGTCGTACGATTCGCGGTAACGCACGACGCAGTCCGCCGCCAGCCCCTGGTCGTAGCCGCGCTCGCGGAGGAGCTCGGCAACCGGCAACCGGTGAGCGGCGGGCCGATCGTGCGGCGCACCCGCTCGGGGCCGGCCGGCGCGAAGCCGAGTGACGTCAACGCGGCATCGACCGACCTCGCGATGCCCGGCAGCGACTGGACGAGCCGGACAGCATGCGAGGCGATGCACTGGGGCGTGTCCTCGAGCAGGCTCGCCCGAGGACTCGCGGCCTCAGGCGCCGGCGGCGCCGGACTCCAGCTTGAAGTCGTGCTGCAATTGCGCGACCAGTTCTTGGCCGTGTTTTGAGGCCGATTCGGTCGCTGCGGCGACCGTCTCTTCGACGACCTGCCGCCCGCGCTCGACGACGTCGTCGACGGCCTGCTGCGCCTGCTCGAGCAATTCGTCGCGAACGGGCGCGAGCTTACGCCGCTCCACGTCCGTCACGGGGGCGAGAGCCCCCGCAATCAGGCCGATGGCCAGGCCGCAGAGCATCAGACCTAACGGGTTTTCGCGCACGAAGCGTAGCGCCCGATTGCCGGACTCGTTGCCGACGGAGCCTGTTTGACCGTTGTTCATCGGGCGATCCCTCCGTTGATCTTCGCTGAGGCCTTGACGGCGCGCGACAGTGCGAAACCCGCCGCGCCGGCGGCGAGCGTGGCGATTAGGGGCTGTTCGCGGGCGTAACGCTCTGCGTCGCGCCAGAGTTCGCTCGCGTCCCGTCCGGTGAAGTTGGCGGCGAAGCTCTCGACCCGCTTGGCGCCCTGCGCCACAAACGGACTGAAGGCCGCCAAATTCGGGTCGCTGCTCAACTGTTCGGCGACGGCGTGCAACGTGGCGCCGCTGGTTCCCAGACGTCTTCCCAGCGCGTCGATCTGCGCCTGGACTTGCGCGGTCAGATAGTCGGCGCTGTTCGAACGAAGTTGGTCGAGGGTGTCGGCGACAGCCATCACGTTGCTCCCCTTCTGCCGGGCGCGTAGTCCCGGCGAATCGTGTAAGAGAATGTTCACCACGCAAGAGCGATATCAAACCGCTCGATCCCCAATCCGGCGGTCGTTGCCGAGGCGATGTCGAAATTCGGGTCGCCCGGACGTCACCGGATCGGGTGCCGGAGCGGCGCCGTACCGATCGTGAAAGGATCGCTATGGAATTCACCTTATTGCTGTACGACCGCGAGCAGCGTTGGACCGAGATGAGCGAAGAACAAGCGGAGCGCGAGTATGGCGCCTACATGGCGTACACGGCGGCGCTCCGTGAGGCCGGCGTCTACGCGGGCGGTAACCGCTTGGAGCCGACGGGCACCGCGACGACCGTGCGCGTCGGCGAAGGCAAGACGACCGTGCTCGACGGGCCCTACCCCGACACGAAGGAGCAGCTGGGCGGTTACTATATCATCGACGTGCCTGATCTCGACGCGGCGATCGCCTGGGCGGCTCGCTGCCCCTGCGCATCGCACGGCAGCGTCGAAGTTCGTCCCGTCGGCGCGGTGTCGGCGCCGGCATGAGCCCGCCCGGCGGGGCGCGCGCCGCGGCAGCCGCCGCCGAACGCACCGCACGCGAGAGTTACGGGAAGCTCGTCGCCTATCTCGCGAAGCGCTGCGGAAACGTCCACGCCGCGGAGGACGCGTTGGCGGATGCGCTCGCGTCGGCGCTCGAGCGATGGCCGAGCGACGGCGTGCCCCACGCGCCCGACGCGTGGCTGCTCGTCGCCGCGCGGCACCGCCTCTTCGACGGCGCGCGTCGCGAACGCCGGCGAGACGTCTTGCACGAGCGCCTCGCGGCGGCGGCGCGCGACGCGCAGCAGACGTTCGAAGCGGCGGAGGAACTGGACGACGACCGCCTCGGCGTGCTCTTCGCCTGCGCCCATCCTGCGCTCGCGCCGGGCGTGCGCGCTCCGCTGATGCTGCAGCTCGTTCTGGGCATCGATGCGGCGCGCATCGCCGGCGCATTCATGATCGCGCCGGCGACGATGAGCCAGCGGCTGGTGCGCGCGAAGCACAAGATCGTAGCGGCGGGCATTCCGCTCCACGTCCCACCCGCGGGCGAGTGGCCGGCGCGTTTGGATGCGGTCCTCACGGCGGTCTACACCGCCTACGGAGAGGGTTGGGACGACCCGCGCGGGTCCGATCCGCGCACGCGTGGCCTGGCCTCGGAAGCGATGTGGTTGGGGCGGCTGCTCGCCGAGGCTTGCCCCGCCGAAGCCGAAGCCCTCGGCCTCGCGGCGCTGATGACCTACGCGAACGCGCGCCGCGCGGCGCGCTACGACGAGAACGGAACCTACGTGCCGCTGGAGCGCCAGCAGGTCGCGCGCTGGGACGCGGCGGCGCTCGACGAAGCCGAGACCTTGTTGGAACGCGCGTCGAGGCTCGGGCGCGTCGGCCGATTCCAGCTCGAGGCCGCGATCCAATCCGCGCACGTCGTTCGGCGCCGGCACGGATCGCCCGATTGGGAAGCGATCGCGATGCTCTACGACGAGTTACTGCGCCGAACGGGATCGCCCGTGGTCGCGCTCAACCGCGCTGCGAGCATCGGCCGCGCCCGCGGACCGCAAGCCGGCCTCGCAGCGCTCGACGCGCTCGCGCGCGACGCGCTCGCGCGCGACGCGCGCATGCTGGGTTATCAGCCGTACTGGGCGACCTTGGCGAACCTCGCGGAACGCGCGGGGCGTGCGGAGCAAGCGCTCGACGCGTATCGGCGCGCGCTCGAGCTCACGAGCGATCCCGGCGTTCGCACATTCCTCTTCGAGCGGGCGGCCGCTGCGGGCGGCCGCTGAGACCTCGCTCCCTCCGCGAACGGTTCAAAAATCGCTAACTCGAGGCCGAACCTGCGATATCGCGAGGGCGAGCTGATGCCGATGCGCGCTTCGCGGATTCACGGCTGCACCCCCTAGCGGCCAAGCTGATACATCACATCTTAACGACTTTATGCGGCGTCCCGGTATGTGAGGCGCCGTGAGGGGTGTCTCCTCATGGAGGACTTTCGCGGGCCGATAGCCTGTGAGGGGCCGACCCGATACGCTCCGCTACCGGAGTATCAGCGTCCCGAAGCTCCGACGCGTTTCGAAGGCGCGCGATTTGTTCATGCCACTCACACACTAACTTCAAGGAAATAACTAACGTATGAAGCACAAGATCATCGCCCTTGCGGCGACCATCGCCGCCGGTGCGCTGTCGATGGCGCCCGCGAGCGCGATACCCGATACCGTAAGCGCACAGGGAACGGTTCACGTCACCGCCGACGTGTTGCCGGCCATCGCGGTCACCGCGACGACCGACGCCGTCCAGACGAACTGGAACTCGTCGGGGAACGTGCCGTTCACGGTCACCGTCAACACGAACGATCCCTACGGTTACGTGTACCAGTTCACCGGAGCGAACCCCTCGGGCGGCGGTCCGAACAGCTTCGCGCTGATCGGAACCGGCGCGAACGCGAACTCGCCCACGTACTCGATCACCGGTCCGCAGAACGAGCCCTACCAGAACGGCATTTTCGGCTCGACCGTCTACACCACGAGCGGAAGCCCGGCCCAATTCAACGTCAACCTGCCCGCGCCGACCGGTCTCCCGGCCGACGCGTACACGGATACGTTAACCGTCACCGTGACGACGGCGGTCCCGACCTAAGAGCCCGGTGCGGCTCAGCGCGGCTTCACGGAGGAAGCCGCGCACCGCCGCGCTGCGAGCCGATTACGAATTACTATCTTCGAAGGAATAACGGCGTTATCTTCATGACCGACACTCTCCGAGCTCGCGGCGTAGCGATCGCGTTCGCCGCACTCGCATTCGCCGGCGGCGGCAGCGACGCCCGAGCCGAAGGCTTCCAACTCTCTCCCGTTCGTCTGAGCTTGACTGCCAAAGAGCACGTCGCCTCGATCGCGGTGTTGAATCCCGCGGACGTTCCGCTGCGCATCGAAGTCCGGAGCGCGCGCTTGACGCAGAACGCCGAGGGACGCGCGGCGCTGGTACCCAGCGACGATCTCCTCGTCTTTCCGCAGCTGGTCACGATTCCCGCGCACGCGGTTCGCAACGTGCGCGTGGCCGCGACGCTCCCCGCGGGGGAGCGGGAAGGCGCGTACGAAGTCGTCGTCACGGAGATTAACGCGTTCGCGGCGCCGGCGGCGCGCCGCACGGCGATCGCCTTGCAGATGCAAGCCGACATACCGGTGTTCGTGGCGCCGCAGGCCGAACGCCGGTCGGCGGCTATCGCGGACGCGAGCGTTCGCAATCGCACGCTCGCATTCTCCGTGCGCAGCGACGGTAGCGTTCACGTCGTTACCAAGGACGTGCGCGTCACGGGCGAGGGCACGGGTGGTAAGCCCGTGTTCGCTGCCGGTCTCGAAGGCGGTTTGCTGCTCGCGGGCGGCGCGCGCGAGTACCGCGTCGCGCTGACGAGGGCGCAGTGCGGTGCGCTCCGGGCCGCGACGATCCGGCTGCGGGCGAACGACCAAGATCTCGTGCGCGCGCTCGAAATTGGTCCCGATGCCTGCAAGTAGAACCGTAGCGCTCGTCGCGGCGTTGCTGCCCGTGTCCGTCGGGGTCGCCCCCGCCGGCGCGGTGCCCGTTCCGGTCGCGACGCCGGCTCACGACCGGCGCGCGCCGCTTTCGCTCGTCGTCGACGGAATACAAAGAATCGCTAACATCGTGGCGCTCCTGCGGGATAGCGACGTGCTGGTGACGCGTGACGACTTGCGCGCGGCCGGCGTTCCGACGCCCGGCGCGCGGCTGATCGCGATCGACGGCGTGTCCTACGTTTCGCTCGCGTCGCTGGCGCCGCACGTGACCTTCCGCATCGATGAGTCCGGCATCGCACTCGACCTGCAGATCGAGTCCGCGCTCTTGGCGCACGATCGGCTCGACATCGCTCCCGCTCCCGATGCAGCGCGTGCGAAGGCCGATCCCAGCGGCTTCCTCACATATTCGTTGGCGACGGGCTCGGGTGACGGTGGTTACGGGAACGCGTACGTGCAAGCCGGCGGCGGCAGCGCCGCCTCGGGCCTCTTCACGGCCAGCGCCGCGTACGAAGACGGCGCCGCGCGGCGCGGCCTCTTCACGTACCAGCGCGATTCCGAAGCGAAGCTGAGCCGGTTCACGGTCGGCGACGACTTCGCGTCGACCGGCGAACTCGGCGCAAACGTCGTCGTAGACGGCGTGGGCGCGAGCCGTCATTTCGAGTTCCAGCCGGACTACGCGTACTTTCCGACGCCGGGACTGAGCGGAACGGCCTTGAGCCCGACGACGGCGGATCTCTACGTGAACGGCACGTACCTGCGCTCCGTCCAGCTTCCGCCGGGCACGTTCGATCTCAGCGGAATACCGGTTCCGCAGGGCGCCGGCGTGACGCAAGTGGTCCTCCACGACGCGTACGGGAATTCGCAAAGCATTACGGGCGCTTACTATCAGGCGCGTTCGCTGCTGCGCCGCGGACTCACCGATTACGATTACCACGTCGGCTTCTTGCGTACCGATCCGTTCGGTTCGCAGGACTCCGAAGGACCCTTCGCCGCGCTCGGCGAGTATCGGATCGGCGTTACCGACGGGCTGACGCTCGGCGGCCGATTCGAGCGCACGGCCGGCATCGAGAGCGGCGGCCCGCAGGTCGACGTGGCGCTGCCCGTCGGTCACGTCTCCCTCGAGAGCGCGCTCAGCGACGACTTCGGCCGAAGCGGCAACGCGCTGGCGGCGGCTTACGAATATTACGGACGGCGCTTCGGCGTTTCGGTATCGGCGCAGACGCAGAGCGCGAACTACGCGACGGCCAGCCTCGGTGCGTACGCGCTGCGCGAACGCTCGAACGTGCGTGAAGCCTTCGCGCTGCCGCTCTCGCATAGCGCGACGTTCGACATCTCCAATACCACGACGACGTTCGGGGGATTGCCGGCAGCGGGGATGCTCCTGGCCGAGCTCAACGTGCGTCCGTCGCGCCGCGACCTGTACGTGACCTTCAGCGCGGCCCGCAACACCGGCGGTTCCATCTTCGGGCTCGGGAACGCCGCCGCGCCGCCGCACTGGACCTTCGGGGCGCTGGCCACGCTCGGAACGGGGAAGACGTCGAGCGTGTCCGTCGGTTCGCAGGCCGGTGCGGACGACGCATCGAGCACGGTGCAAATCACGAAACCGGCCCCGCTCGGTCCGGGCTTCGGCTTTCAACTCCAGTCCACGGCGGGCAGCGTCGAACGGTTCAGCGCGGCGCAAGTCGCGTATCAGAGCCAGTACGGCGAGCTGGAAGCACTCTCGACCTCGGGGCTGGGCCCGGACTCGACGTCGCTGCGCTTGTCCGGCGCGCTGGTTGGATTTCCGCAAGGCGTCTTCTTCACGCAGCCCGTCGACGGGGCGTACGCGCTCGTCGACGTACCGCAGTTCGCGCGCTTACCGGTATTTTTCGATAACCTGTACGCGGGCCGCACCGACGGACGCGATGCGATGGTCGTACCTTACCTTTCGCCGTATTACGAGAACCGGATCTCGATCGACGAGCTGCGCGATCGCCTCGATCTCTCCGAGGATTCATCGAGCAACGACGTTCGCCCCAAGACGCTGTCCGGCGCGGTCACGCGCTTCACGATCCGCCACTTCCACGCATACGCGGGGCACATCGTGCTGCGTGCTGCGGGGCGAACGATCGTGCCGGCGCTCGGACACGTCGTCTTCACGCGCGACGGCGTCGACTACGCGTCGGACCTGGGTCTCGAAGGCCAGTTCTACGCGGAAGATCTCCGCGCGGGCCGCTTCTCCGCCACCGTCACGACCTCCGAGGGACGTGCTTGTACGTTCGCGATCGAGTTCCCCGACGATTCGAAGCCGGTCACGTCGGTCGGCACGGTCACCTGCGAGGTGCGCTCGTGAGCCGCGCCCGTACGTTCGCCTGCTGCGCGGCGCTCGTCGCGTTCGCCGGGTTGCCGCTACAGTCGCCCGCGGCGACGAACGGATGCACGCTCTCGGATGAAACGCCGCTAACGCTTGCGGAAACGTCCAACCCCGACGGAAGCCTCGACGGCCGCGCGAGCTTCGTCGTCACCTGCGCGCGGACGCAGAGCGTCACGATCTCGCTGCTCTACTCGCACCGCTTGCGCGGCGCTTCCGCGAGCGCCGATTTGGCATACGATCTGTTCGCGACCACGGGAAACGCCGCGGTGTGGGGCAGCGGCGGCGACGGCGCCCCGCTGACGCAGACCTTCAGCGCCGGCCGTCCGACGCGGCTCTTCGTGTATGCGCGGGTCGCGGCGCACCAGCATCCCGTGGCCGGCCGCTACGACGACGACCTCGCGATCGAGTTGCTGCCGTGGTAGGTGCGCGCGCAGTATTTCGGCCGGACCGGGCGGAACGCCGCCGTCCATGTGGGCGGCGGATATCGACGTCGATGCGGAGTTGGCGCGGCGGCTGATCGCCGCGCAGTTTCCGGATTTGCGCGGGGCCTCCGTCGAACCGGCGGGCAGCGGTTGGGATAACGCCGCCTTCCTGGTCGACGGAGAGCTGCTCTTCCGCTTTCCACGGCGGCGGATCGCCGCGCCGCTGATCGAACGCGAGCTCGCGCTGCTGCCGTCGATCGCGCCGCGCGTGCCGCTGCCGATCTCCGTTCCCGCATTCGCGGGCGTGCCGGCGGAAGCGTATCCGTGGTCCTTCGCGGGCTACCGGAAGATCGCGGGCGTCACCGCGTGCGCGCTAGCTCTCGCCGACGCCGAACGCGCGGCGCTGGCCGAGCCGCTCGGCGCGTTCTTGCGTGCGCTGCATGGGATCGATCCCGCACCGCTGGTCGCGCGCGGGTTACCGCCCGACGAACTCGGCTGGCTCGATCACGCCAAACGCCTCGGCGTCTCGCGCGAACGGTTACCGGTTCTGTCTGCGGCGGGTGCGGAGGTCGTAGATCGTGCGCGAGAACTCGTCGATTGGCTCGCGGCAAACCCGCCGGGCCGAGTGCCGGAATCGGGGCGTGCGGTCGTGCATGGCGATCTGTACGCACGCCACGTGATCCTGTGCGACGGTGCGCTCGCGGGCATCATCGATTGGGGCGACGTGCATCACGGCGATCCCGCGCTCGACCTCGCAATCGCGCATCTGATGCTGCCGCAGTTCGCGCACGCGCGTTTCCGCGCGGCGTACGGACCGATCGACGACCGAACGTGGAGCGCGGCGCGCTATCGCGCGATCTACCACGCGATCCTCGAACTCGACTACGGCATCCGTACCGGCGATGCGGGCATGCGCGACATCGGCGCCGCGGCGCTACGCTCGATGCGCGGCGCAGCGCACGACGATTAGCGACGAACCGGCGCCGGCACATCGCACGTGAAGCGCCGATCCTTCGCCCGACGGCACGCCGTGACGTGCGCGGCTCCATGCGCCGCGTTTTCGTAGATCGCGTAGCCGGTTCCATCGTGGTTCACATAACACACGGTCCCTCGCCCGAGCCGCCAGGCCGGCGGGGCATCGGACGCGGACGGCGCCCAGTCCGCACGGGCCGGGGCTGCTTCCCGGCGCGGGCGTCTTAGCGAAGTTTCCGGTCGCCGTTTGGCACGGGACAAGGACGAAGCGCACGCCTTCGCTCCTCGCCGCGAACGGCGTCGCGAGCGCGACGAGTCCGAGGCCGCACGCGAGCGCGAGCGGGCGGATGCGATTCATTCGGCTCGGCAACGTCGCGCGCACGTGCGATGCTTTCAAGGGCAGCGCAAACGGGCCTCGGCATTCACCGATACAAGAACGGATCCGCCGGACGCGCTTGACGCCGCCAACGCGATACGCGGAGCACGGAATTCGCGCCGGCGCCGCGCACGATCGTGCCTTCAACCGTGACCCACGCGTTGGTCACCGGCAACCGGCGTTCGAGGGTGACGGCGATCGGCGTCGCGTCGAGCCGGCAACAGGCAATGGCGAAGCGTTCCACGACGGTCGTTCCGCGCGCCGGCAGGGCGACGCCGCTGAACGCCAGGTGCGAGCCCGGGAAGGCCGCCGCGGCTTCGGTCGCGTCGAGCCGATAGGCCGGCTCCGGCACGTGGAGGACGAGCGCGCTTGCCATGAGACCGGGAATCAGGAGCGCGCCCCGAAGGCGGCTCACCCGCCTCCGGCACCGCACCGCCGCAAGGACGGCGGACGCGCCGGCTAGGGGCACCAGGCGCGGGTTCACCAAGCCCGATGGACCGGCCGCGGCAAGCCCGGCAAGGACCAGCGCCAGGGCCAGCCCCGCCAGCGGAATGCCGGAAGCGTCGACCGCCGGCCGGCTGCCCGGCGCGGCGCGTCGGAGGATCCCGGCGCTCGCGAGCAGGCCGGCCGAGCCCGCCGGCAACGTCGCGGAAAGCGCCGCGGCCACCGCCACGCCCGCCGTCGCGCACGGAACGGCGCGGCCCAGCAGCAGACCGGCGCCGAAGGCCAGCACGGTTCCGGTACCGCCCCAACCGCGCAGCGCGACCGTCGCGTCGCGCAGCAAGGTGACGGCGAGCGAGGCGATGCCGGCGGCCAACGCGAGCGCCGTCAGTTCCGCGAAGACGTCCGGCCGCTCGTCGCGGCCGGGGGACGTGTGGACGCCACAGGTGCGCTGCCCTCGCCGGGCGACGAGTCCGAGTCCCAGGGCGATGCCGAAACGCCCGAGCGCGACCACGGGTCCGAACGCCAGCCACGCGAGGGCGGTGGCGGGAAGCGACAGCGCGCCGGGAAAGCGGCTCCCGCAGCCGCAACCTGCGAGCGCCGCGGCCGCGCCGAACCAGCGGAAACGGCTTCCGGCGGCCGCCTCGGCGACAAGGACAAACGGAGCTGCTTCGAAGAGAGTACCCGCTGCCGCCGCCAGGGCAGCGTGCAGCGTCGCCGGCGGCAGGGCTGCCAAGCATGCGGCAAGGGCGATCGGTTTCCAGAGCGGTCGAGGCATTTCGGGCGCTTGCGCGCGAAGAAGGACGAGATGAACAAGATCGCCGCCCCGCGAGGAACGGCAGACCTCTATCCCCCCGAGAGCGCCCGCTGGCAAGCGCTGGAATCGCGCATCCATGCGATCGCGCACCGCTACGGCTACGGTCAGATTCGCACGCCGATGTTCGAGTCGACCGACCTCTTCGTGCGCGGCGTCGGCGAGACGACCGACATCGTCGAGAAAGAGATGTACACGTTCACCGACAAGGGCGACCGCAGCCTCACGTTGCGGCCGGAGTGGACGGCGCCGGTCGTGCGCGCGCTGCTCGAACACAACCTCCTCGCGCAGGGCCCGCAACGGCTCTACTACATCGGCCCCATCTTTCGGTACGAGCGTCCGCAAGCCGGGCGATACCGTCAGGCGCATCAATTCGGCGTCGAGTGCTTCGGCTTCGCGGGCCCGGAGGCCGACGTGGAGACGATCGCGCTCGCGCACGAAGTCGTGCGCGCGCACGGCCTCGGGGTGACCGTCTCCCTCAACTCGATCGGCGACGACGTGTGCCGTCCGCGCTATCGCGAAGCGCTCTTCGCCCACTTCGCGCCGCACCGCGACGCGCTCTCGGCGGACTCACAGCGGCGCCTCGAACGCAATCCGCTGCGCATCCTCGATAGTAAGGCGCCCGAGGATCGCCCGCTCGTGGAGAGCGCGCCGACGATGCTCGATGTGCTCTGCGAGCCGTGCGCGGCCCACTTCGCGCGCGTGCGCGCGCTCTTGGATGCGGTCGGCGTGCCGTACGCCGTCGACCCGCGCATCGTCCGCGGTTTGGACTACTACACCCGCACGGTCTTCGAGTTCATCTCGAGCGATCTGGGCGCGCAGTCGACGGTCTGCGCGGGCGGCCGCTACGACGGTCTGGTCGCGTCGCTCGGCGGTCCGCCGACGCCGGGCGTCGGCTTCGCGCTCGGCTTGGAACGCTTTCTGATGCTGCTCGCCAAGCGCGAGGCGGACCCGGCCGGTCGGTCGGGCATCGCGGTCGTCGCGCTCGGCGAAGCGGCGCGAACCCGCGTCGTGCCCTTGGTCGCGGCGCTGCGCCGTTCGAGTGGGGAACTCGCCGTGACGATCGACTACGGCGACGCGAAGATCGCGGCGCAATTCAAGAAGGCCGATCGCGCGGGCGCGCGGGCGGCCGTCATCGTCGGGGACGACGAGGTGGCCGGCGGCACGGTGATCGTGCGCGACCTGGCGACGCGCGTGCAGGACACGTTGAGCGCCGGCCCCGCCGACGCCGAGACGGCGGCACACGTCCTGCGTTGGTACGCGTCGCTCCCGGCCGCGCCCCAGGAAGCGGCCTGAGGTGGACGAGCGACCTGCAAACGAGGCGCCGCGCGAGGCGCTCGACGCGCTCTTGGGGATCGTTCGTGAGTTCGATCTCGACGCGCTCACGGTGCGCTATCGCGGAGCGACCTACGAGCTGGTCGCTCGGCCCGAGTCCCCGCTCGTGCCGATCTCGAGCGGCGGGGCAGCCGAGCAGCCCGGGCCCCTGCCGGCACCGCCCGCACCGGCGGCGCCGGTCGCGGCGGCCAACGCGAAGAAAGTAACGGCGCCGATCATCGGGGTCTTCTATCGCGCGCCCGCGCCGGGCGCCGAGCCCTTCGTGGAGATCGGCGACCGCGTCGAAGTGGGACAGGTCCTGTGCATTCTCGAAGCGATGAAGCTGATGAACGAGATCACCAGCGACTACGCGGGCGTCGTGCGTCGCATTCTACCGGAAAACGGAGCGCTCGTGTCGCTCGGCGAGGATATGTTTTGGATCGAACCGTGACGCGCAAATCGTTCCGCGAATTGCTCGACGAGCGGCGCGGGCTGCTCGATGCGGATCGTTACGAGGCGGTGACCGACCGCATCGCGCGTACCCTGACCGCAGCTTTCAACGCGGGGCGCAAAGTGCTGTGGTGCGGCAACGGAGGGAGCGCGGCGGACGCGCAGCACCTCGCGGCGGAATTCTCGGGACGCTTCCTGCGCGAACGCCGCGGGTTGCCCTCGGAGGCCCTGTCCGTCAATTCTTCGGCGGTCACGGCCATCGCCAACGACTACGGCTACGAGCGCGTGTTCGCGCGCCAGGTCGAAGCGTTCGCTCAGCCGGGCGACGTCGTTATCGGAATTTCGACGAGCGGCAACTCACCCAACGTCGTGCTCGCGCTCGAGGAAGCCAAGCGAATCGGCGCGACGACGATCGCCTTCAGCGGCAACGGCGGCGGCCGTATGGCCGACGTCGCGGACATCACGTTGATCGGGCCCGACGGCTATTCGGCGCTGGTTCAAGAGGTGCACATCACGCTCGGCCACATCGTCTGCGACCTCGTCGAGCAGGCTCTCTTCCCCGACGCATGAGGTTCCCTGCGGCGACGCGCGCCCTCGTCGGGGCGTTCTGGCTCGGCGCGACCACGTGTGCCGCCCAGGCCGCCGCCCCGCCGGCGGTCGCCACGGCCGGCGACTGCGTCGCCGCGTTGCGCAACGTCCACGCCGGGAGCGGCGCGAAGTCGTTCGCGTCGGCGTACGTCTTTACGCACGATTACGCGTACGGCGAGTGGGCCGCGGGCGTCGCGCGCGGTCAGTCGCTCTGGCACAGGCGGGGCACGGTGTGGTGTAAGGTGCCGACGGGAACGAGCGCCCTCGACGAGCGCGCGATCGTCGGGTACGGCGTCCCCGCCGCCGACGCGCGCGAACTGGTCACGCAGATGGCGAGCACGGCGCAGATCGCGCCGCCCCAGCCTCCCAAAGACGTGCGCCATCACTAAGCCGGCCGCGTTCCTCGACCGCGACGGCACGCTGATGGAAGATTCGGGCTTCATCGGCGACCCGCGGCGCATTCGCGTGCTCGACGGCGTCGCCGAAGCCTTGATCGCGCTCGGCGGCGCGGGCTTCGAACGGATCGTGATCACGAACCAATCGGGCGTCGCGCGCGGCATGTTCGGTGCACCCGACGTCGAGAACGTCAACCGGGCGCTCGCGGACGAGCTCGCCGTGCGCGGAGCGGGGCTCGATGCGTTCTATTATTGCGTTCACCTGTACGGCTGCGATTGCCGTAAACCCGCGCCCGGCATGGTCCGGCGCGCGGTGGCGGAACGCGGGCTCGACCTGTCACGCAGCGTGATGTTCGGCGACCGCGGCAGCGATATGGCCCTCGCGGCGAGCGTCGGCATTCCGGGCATCCTCGTCAACGAACTGCCCGGGTATGCCGGGCCGGCGCCCCTCTTTCGCGCGCGGTCGCTGCGCGAGGGCGTGCGTTTCTTCTTGGAGCACGTGCATGCGTAACGGGTTGGCCGAGCCGCGTGCGCGCGAACTGTTCGCGCGGATGCGCGACAAGCGCGTGCTGGTCGTCGGCGACGTGATGGTCGACGAGTGGGTGTGGGGCAGCGTGACGCGCATCTCGCCCGAAGCGCCGGTTCCGGTGGTCCGCGTGAACGATCACTCGTTCACGCTGGGCGGTGCGGGCAACGTCGCGAGCAACCTGCGCGCGATCGGCGCGCGCGTGTCGTTCGCGGCCACGGTCGGCGACGACGCGGAGGGCCGGCGCGTGCGCGAACTCCTCGACGCGCAAGACGTCGACTCGAGCGGCCTCGTCGTGCTCGGCGACCGGCCCACGACCCGCAAGACGCGGATCGTCGCGCACAACCAACAAGTCGTGCGGGCCGACTGGGAGTCGGCCGCACCGCTCGCCGCCGCGGACCGCGCGCGGCTCTGCGCGCTGGTGGCGGAGCGCTCGGCGGGGCACGATGCCGTGGTGCTCTCGGATTACGCGAAGGGCTTGTTTTCGCGCGAGGTCGTCGAAGCGGCTTCCGGCGCGGCGGTCGTGACGGCCGACCCGAAGCCGGCGAACATCGGGCTCTTCGCCGGCGTCACGTGCGTCGCGCCCAATGCGGGCGAAGCGGCGGCGGCGTCGGGCGTCGAGATCTCGGACGACGCGTCGCTCGAACGCGCCGGCAGCACGCTCTTGGAACGGCTCGGCTGCCGCTACGTCGTCGTGACGCGCGGCGAACGCGGCATGGCGCTCTTCGGCGCCGCCGGCGAACGGATGTTGATTCCCTCGATGGCGCGCACCGTGTACGACGTCAGCGGCGCGGGCGATACGGTCATCGCCGTCTTGACGCTCGCGCTGGCCGCGGGCGCGCCGATCACGCTCGCGGTCGAACTCGCGAACTTCGCCGCCGGTGCGGTCGTGGGCAAGCTCGGCACCGCGACCGCCTCGCCTGCGGAAATACTCGAACTCGTCGGCGCCGATGAGTGACTTCTCGGCGCCGTTATTCGATGTCGAGGGCGTGGCGCGCTGGCGCGAGGAACAGCGCGCGCGGGGACGGCGCGTCGTGTTCACCAACGGCGTGTTCGACATCCTCCACGCCGGCCATGTCGGATACCTCGCCTGGGCGCGCGCGCAGGGCGACCTGCTGGTCGTCGGCATGAACGTCGATGCGTCGGTGCGCGCGCTCAAAGGTCCCGAGCGGCCGATCGTACCCTTCGCCGACCGTGCCGCGGTCGTCGCTGGGCTGCGCAGCGTCGATGCGGTCGTCGGCTTCGGCGAGCGCACGCCGGAAGCGTTGCTGGAACGCGTCCGCCCGGACGTCCACGTCAAGAGCGCGCAGTACCGCGTCGAAGATCTTCCCGAGCGCGTCGTCGTGCTCGCGTACGGCGGCGAAATCCGCCTGGCGCCTCACGCGACGGGTAAGAGCACGACGGATATCGTCGCGGAGATTCGGCGCCGCTACGGACCGTAACGCGGGCTCGCGGGCGATGCGCATCGCGATCACCAGTAACGGTCCGGGCGAATTCTCGGGTTGGGTGCGGCCGCTGGTCGCTGCGTTATTGCGTTTGGAATCCCAGACCGACGTCACGGTGTTCTTCGTTCCCGACGACTACGCGACGGGGCGCGAAGCCGATGTCGCCCAGCGGCTCTTTCCGAGCATCCGCGTCGTGCCGGCCAGAGAGTACGTGCGGTTCGCACTCGGGCGGGGGCGGCCCGCGAACCTCGGCGACGTCGATATCGTGCAGTATCTGGGCGGCGATCTGATGCACGCCGCGCGCGTGCACGCGCGGCTCGGCGGCACCGCCCGTTCCTACAAATTCGCCGGGCGCGCGGGCGCCAAGCGCTTCGAACGCGTCTACGCAATCGACGAACGCAATGCGACGGAACTCGCCGGCGGCGGCTATCCCGCGGAGCGGATCGAGACGGTCGGCAACCTCGTCATCGACGGCGCGCTCGGCGAAGCCGCGGGAGCGTTTCCGCCCACCGAGCCGCTCGCCGACGTGCCGCCCGACGGGGTGCTCTTCATGCCCGGCGCGCGCCGTCACGAAGTCGCTAACATGATTCCGTTCCTGGTTCAAACGGCCGTGCAGCTGCGGCGCATCGCGCCGGACGTACCGCTGGCCTTCGCGCTCTCGCCGTTCACGACGCGCGACGAAATCGAACGCGCGCTCGCCGCAGGCGGTCATCCCAACGTCTGGGGCGCGCGCGGGCGCGTCACGGCGCTGCGCGGCGGCATCGGTTTGCAGCCCGAATCCGGCGGACCGCCTTTCCCGGTCGTGCGCGATGCCATGCGCTACGCTCCGCGCGCGCGGTTGGCCGTCACCCTGCCGGGCACGAAATGCATCGAACTCGCCGCGCTCGGCGTGCCGGCGATCGTGTGCGTGCCGCTCAACGCTCCCGAGGTCGTCGTCGTCAACGGTCCGCTGCAGTACATCGATCGGATCCCGTTCGTGGGCCGGTTCGTCAAGCGGCAGGTGGTGATCGCGGTCGATCGGCGCTTCACCCTGACGGCCCAGCCCAACATCGATACCGGCGAACAGTTGATGCCGGAGTTGCGCGGAACGTTGATGCCCGCGGAGGTCGCGCGCCGGATCGCCGCATACGCGGCCGATGCGGATGCGTTGGCCGAAGCGTCGCGACGCCTGCGCGCCTTGTACGCGGCGCACGCCGGCGCGGCGGACCGGATGGCGCGTTCGCTGTTGGGTGCGGAGCCCGCCTCACAAGAGTAATCCGAAGCGAGCGCGGGCAATAGTTTTCGAATGGACGCCTCGGTCCGGGATGCTTTCGCGTCCGACTTTTATCGCATCGATTGCGCGCGCGGCAACGCGCCGTGAAGCTTTCCGTGGTGATCGCGACCAAGGATCGCGCGGCGTTCCTGGAGCGTACTTTGGCGTCGCTGGCCGCGCAGCACGGCGCACCGCCCTTCGAAGTCGTCGTCGCCGATAACGGTTCGAGCGACGATACGCCGGGCGTGGTCGCGCGCGCGCAGGCGTCGTACCTCTTCGACATCGCGCGCGTCTTCGTGCCCCGGCCCAATCGCGGCGCGGCACGCAACGCGGGCGTGGCGCGAGCGCGCGGGGCGCTGGTCGTGTTCGTCGACGACGACGTCTGGTTGCCGTCGGGCTTTCTCGCGGCGCACGCCGCCGCGCACGCGCACGAACCGTTCCCGCACGTCGTCTCGGGGCCCATCATCAACGTGCCGTCGTACGAAACACGGCCGAAACCGAATGCCTTCAACTATTCCGGCGCGTTTCTGTGCACGTGCAACGCTTCGGTGCCGCGCTCGTCGCTCAATGCCGTGGGCGGTTTCGACGAAGCCTTCGATCTCTACGGGTGGGAAGATACGGAATTGGGCTTGCGGTTGCGCCGCTTCGACGTGCGCCATCGTTTCGCGTGGGATGCGTACCTCTGGCACATCAAGCCGCCGCGCGTCGAGACGTTGGACGCCGTGCTCGCGAAAACCGTCGAGCGCGCGACGATGGCCGCGCGCTTGCTGCGCAAGGACGGCGGGCTGCGCACGAAGCTCGCAACGGGCGCGTATCGCCTGAACTTGATCCGTTCCGCCGTGCTCGCGCCGGGCTGGTCGCTCGGCGCCTATCGCGCTCTGGCAACCAATGGCCGCGTACCGGCGCCGCTGCGCGCCGTGGCGCGCGCGCAACTCCTCGACGGCTCGTATCGCACGACCTTGGTGCGCGCGCTGACCGACGCGGCGCGATGAACGTCGTGCTGGTGCGGGCCGACGGCATCGGCGACGCGCTGGTCTGCGCGCCGCTGGTGGCGGCGTTACGCGCCGCGGGCCATCGCGTCGGTGCCGTGCTCGGCACCGGAAACCGGGAGGCGTTCGCGCCGGATGCCTTCGAGGCGGTCCACGTTCTCGACCGCATTCCGTGGCCGCGCCATGGGTCCACGCCGGCCAGCCGTCGCGCCGCGCTCGCCGCGATCCGTGCCGCGCGGTACGACGTCGCGCTGATCGCGTCCGAAGAACTCGAGGCCTACGAGCTCGCCCGCGCCGCACGCATTCCGGAGCGCATCGGCTTCGTCAACGGCTGGGAAAAACCACTAAAGACCCTCCGCGTCGCGCCGTTCTTGTTGACGCGCGCGCACGTTCGGCCCGCGTCGTCGGAACGCGAGCGCCGGCACGAGGCCGTCACGCTTTTTCGCTTATCGAAGGGACTGCACGGCGAGCCGGTGCCGACGCGCGACGTTGCGCGGCTGCGGCCGCTCGTGCTCGGGGAACCGGTCGCTCCGTATGGAGCCGTCGCGCTCCAGGTCTCCCCAAAGTTCGCGGATGCGGGTCTCGGCGTCGAGGCGTTCGCTGCCGCCGCGCGCGAACTGGCCGCCCGCGGCCTCCGCGCGGTCGTCCTGGGTGATGACCCGGCGCTCGTCCGCGAAGTCGCCGCCGCTTCCGGCGCCGAGGCACGTACCGGAATCGACGTGCCGGGCTGGAAGGCCGCGATCGCCGGCGCGGCGGCGCTGATCACGCCGGACTCCGGCGCGGCGCACGTCGCCGGGATGCTGGGCGTTCCGTGCATCGATTGCTTTCCGCCCGGAGATCCGCGGGAAATGGCGCGCTGGTCGCCGTGGGCCGCGCCGTTCCGCACGATCGCGCTCGATCCGGTACGCACGCCGGCGCAGACCGGCGCGCGCCTCGCGCGTGAGGCGGCGGAACTGCTGCGTCCGTCGCGCGCCGGACAGTTCGTATGAGCGCGCTCGTCATTTGCACGGGTGGCGGTATCGGCGACGTGTTGCTGGCAACTCCGGTCATGCGGGCGCTGCGCGAACGGTTCGGCGCCGTCACCGCGCTCACGAGCGCCGCGCATCGCGAAGTGCTCGTACACGACCCCGATCTCGCCGACGTCTGGACCGACGACGTTCCGTTCGCCGAGCAGTGCGCGCGCATCGCGCAGCGGCGCTTCGACGCCGCGGTCGTCACGTGGGCGTCGTTGCGCGCGGCGGCGCTGCCGTACGTGGCGCGCATTCCGCAGCGCGCGGGCCAAGCGCGCCGCCTCTACTCGCCGCTCTTCACCCACGCCGTGAAGGTCAAGAGTGAGTTCGGCGACCACACGACGCACTGGACGCAGATCTTACTCGAGTTCGCACGGGCCCTCGGCTGCGACGTCGCAGACGCGACGCCGGTGTTCGCGGTCGCCGATGCGGACCGGCGGAGCGTCGCCGGAAAATTGCGCGCGGCGGGCGCGGCGGACCGCTACATCGTCCTGCATCCCACGCGCGGCATCGCCGCGGCCCACGAACGCTGGCCGACCGCGCGCTTAGCCGAACTCGCGCGCGCGGTCGCGGAGCGTTTCGCGGCGACGGTCGTCGTCACGGGGTCGTCGGGCGACCGGGCGATCGCCGAGCAGGTCGCCGCCGCGGGCGGCGGGATCCCGGTGGCGGGGAATTTGACGCTCGGTGAATTCGGCGCGCTCGCGGCGTCGGCGCTGGGCGTCGTTGCGATGGACTCGGGACCGATGCACGTCGCGGCGGCGGTCGGCGCGCCGACCGTCGGCATCTTCGCGCTCCGCTCCGACGAACCGGAGCGCTGGGCGCCGCTCGGTCCACGGACCGCGATCGTCCGCGGCACGTATCCGTGTCCGCCCCAACATCGCAAGGAGACCTGCCCCGACTTCGCCTGCGTCGCGGCGCTCGAGATCCCCCGGATCCTCGGGGCGTTGAGCGGGCTGCTCGGCCGCGAAAGCGAACCCGGATGACCGTGCTGGCGACGATACAGTTCTGTACGTATAACCGGGCGCAGCTGTTGGGCCGGGTCCTCGACGCCTGCTTCGAGCAGACCGTGGATCCCGGCTCCTACGAGGTGGTGCTCGTGGACGACGGCTCGAGCGACGGCACGGCCGCCGTGATCGAGGCCGCCCGCGCGCGTGCGACGTGCGCGTTCACCGTCGTCTCCCAAGCGAACGCGGGCTTGGCGCGCGCGCGCAATGCGGGGATCGCGCGCGCGCGGGGAGAGCGGATCATTTTCATCGACGACGACGTGCTGCCCGTGCCCGCGTTCGTCGCCGAGCATCTGCGTTCGCACCGCGCGCATCCGGCCGCCATCGTGCGCGGCGGGGTCATCAATACCGAGAGCTTCGAACGCCTGCCCGCGCCGTACTGGACGCTCGCCAATTATTCGGCGAATTACTTCTGGACGACGAACGTGTCCGTGCCGCTCGCCACGCTCCGGGCTGCCGGCAACTTCACCGAATCGTTCCGCGAATACGGCTGGGAAGATATCGAATTGGGTCTGCGTTTGCGCGCTGCGGGCATCAAGGGCGTGTTCAATCGCCGGGCGCTCGCGTTCCATTACAAGCCGCGGCCGCGCGCGGCCGGCGTCGAGGGCATGTTGCGACAGCGCCGCGCCCAGGCCCGCACGGCCCTTCGACTGCGCGAGTTGCATCCCACGTGGCGCGTGGTGCTCGCGACCGGCGACGATCCGCTGCAACGCGGCTTGCATCGCGGGCTGCGCGCGCTCGGAGCGATGACGCGCCTCGAACGCGCGATCGGCGAGCGCGATGCGGACCGTCCGCTCGGCGCGCGGCAACTCGCCGCGGCGCGCGCACTCGCGACCGAGGTGTATTACCAGGAATTGGACCGAGCGCGAACGGCCGCGCGCGCCGGTTCCCGATGAACGTCCTCCTCACGCGCCTCGACCGCGTCGGCGATCTGATCCTCTCGACGCCGGCGATCGCGTCCGTCCGCCGCTCGTGGCCGCAGGCGCGCATCACCCTCGCCTGCAGTTCCTATAACGCCGTCGTGGTCGAACGCAACGCCGACGTCGACAGCGTGCTCGTCGTGCCGGCGGGCCGCGCGCCGGACGCGTTCGGCGAACGGTTTCGCGGCGCGTGCGATCTCGCGATCGCGCTGGCGCCCTGCATGCCGGATTTTCGCCTGGTCGGCGCGACGCGCGCGCCGGTGCGCATCGGGTATACCTACGTTCGGCGCTATTTCGTGCGGATGACCGCGGCGCGCTATCTCACGAAGTTGGCCATCTCGCAGGCCGATCCCGAACTTTCCGAGCGGCATCCCGAGCGCGTGGTGCGACACGAGGTCGAACAGGTGCTGGACCTCGTCCGCTTGGCCGGTGGCCAGGAACTCGCCTCCGATCTCGTGATTCCGATCGACGACGTCGACCGTCGCGCCGTCGCGCACGTGCCGGCGGGCGGCATCGCCTTCCATCTGGGCCTGCGCTGGTTTCACGAGGGCAGCACCCTCGAAAGCACGTTGGAATTGCTGCGCCAGTTGCGGCGCTACGGCTTCCCGCTGATCGTGACGTACGGCGTCGACGCGCTGGAACAGGCGGCCGCGGTGCGCGCGGCGGGCGTCGCCGACGCCGTGGTCGGCGGCGTCTCGTTCTATCAGTGGGCGGCGGTGTTCGAGAAGAGCCGCCTGGTCGTTACGGTCGATACCGGTGCGACTCACGTCGCAAGCGCGACCCGCAGGCCCACGGTCGTCGTGTTCGAACATCGCTACTTCAACCTGAGCTCGCAAGAGTGGTCGCCGTATCGCGTTCCGTCGGTCCGTTTGCGCAAGCCGGTCGACGACGAGCCCGCGGGCCTCGCGGCCCTGCGCGCGTCGGTGCTCGCTGCCGTCGGCGAACTCTTGGACGTGAAGGCCCTGGCAAAACAAGCATGACGTACTTACAACCAGAGATCAGCGTCGTCGTTCCGACGTACAACCGGCTCGATACCCTGCGCCACGTGCTTCCGTCGCTGCTGCGCCAAGATCTGCGCGCGGAGCGCTACGAGATCGTGATCGCCGATTCCAACTCCAACGACGGCACTGCGGAGTATTTGGCCGAGGTCGCCAAGACCGACGCGCGCGTCCGCCACCGGCCGGGTCCCTACACGGGCCGCGCGATGGCCCGCAATGCGGGAATCGAAGCGGCGCGTGGCGAGATCGTGATGTTCACCGACGCCGACATCATCGCGTCGGGCGACCTGCTTTCGGCGCACCTGCGCCGCCATCGCGAACGTGACGACATCGCCGTGGTGGGAATGGAATTGCAGGTCTCGTCGCTGGCCGAGTACGAGCGGCTCGCGAGCCGCCCGAGCGAACGCCGGCCGCTGCATCCGATGTCGCGCAAGAAGCTCTCGTGGCTCTATTTCCTGACGGGCAACGCCTCGGTACGGCGGCGCGACCTCGACCGGGTGGGCCGCTTCGACGAGAACTTCACCGGGTACGGGCACGAGGATCTGGAACTCGGTTATCGCTTGCAGGCCGCGGGGTTGACGATCGTCTACGAGCCGCGCGCGATCGACTACCACTGGCACCCGGTGCCGTACGCGGAACAAAAGGAAAAGATGGAACTCGCGGGCCGGTCGACCGTGCGTTTCTATCGCAAGCACCCGACCTTCGGCGTGCAGGCGCGGCTCGGCATGACGCCGCTCTCGCTGGCCGTTCACGGCGCGGTGGCGAAACGGCCGAACTTGCTGTCGTCGCTGGAACGCGCCGGTGCCGCGAAGCCGGGCTTGGCCCGCAACATCGTGTATCAATATCACTATCTCAACGGCGTCAAAGACGCTATGGAACGCGAGCGAGTGTGATGGCGGCAACGCGATTCTCCTGCGGCGCGATCGGCGCCGCGCAAGCCGGCTGGGAAGTCGAATTGCGCGGCTGGGTCAACCGCCGGCGCGACCACGGCGGCCTGATCTTCATCGACGTGCGCGACCGCGACGGCATCACCCAGATCGTTTTCGATCCCGCCGTCACGGTCGCGTTCGATGCGGCGCAAAGCCTGCGTAACGAGGACGTGATCGCCGTGCGCGGCGCCGTGCGCGCGCGTCCGGCCGGCACGGAGAATCCGAAACTCGCGACCGGAGCCGTCGAAGTCGCGGCGGAGCGCTTGGAAATCCTGGCGCGTTCGCAGACACCGCCCTTTCCCATCAACGCCGAGGCCGACGTCGACGAGTCGCTGCGGCTCAAATACCGTTATCTGGATTTGCGCCGCCCCCGGCTGCAACGGAACCTGACGATCCGCCACAAGCTCGTCAAGGCGATGCGCGATTTCTTCGACGCGCGCGACTTTCTCGAGATCGAGACGCCGTGTCTGATCAAGTCGACGCCGGAAGGGGCGCGCGACTATCTTGTGCCCAGCCGCGTGCACCCCGGCACGTTCTACGCGTTGCCGCAGTCGCCGCAGCTGCTCAAACAGATCTTGATGATCGGCGGCATCGGCCGTTACATGCAGATCGCGCGGTGCTTTCGGGACGAGGATTCGCGGGCGGACCGGCAGCCGGAGTTCACCCAGCTCGACGTCGAGATGTCGTTCGTGGAAGAGAACGACGTCATGGCCGTGATGGAAGACTGCATCGCGTACGTCTGGCAGGCCGCGCTCGGAATCGAGATTCCGCGGCCGATTCCGCGCTTCACGTATGCGGAGGCGCAGAAACGGTACGGCAGCGACAAGCCGGACATTCGCTTCGAACTGGAACTGGCCGACGTCGACCTCGCCTTCGCGGGCACGAACATCAAGTTCTTGCAAGAGCACGTGGGGAACGACGCGAGCCGCATCGTCGCCGTGCGCTATCCGGGCGGCGCGTCGCTCTCGCGGCGGGACTTCGACGCCTTGACGGAAGCGGCCAAGGGTTTCGGTGCGAGCGGCCTGATCTGGGTCTCGTTCGCGGCCGACGGCTTCAAGTCGTCGATCGCGAAGTTGCTCGACGACGCGACGGTCGCGACCCTGCGCGAGCTCGCCCACGCCGAGCACGGCGACGCGATCTTACTCGTCGCGGGCCCGAAGGCGCCGGCGAGCGACGTTGCCGGCAAGCTCCGGCTGCACGTGGCCGACCTGCTGGGCTTGCGCGATCCGGCGACGTTCGCGTTCTGCTGGGTCGTCGGCTTTCCGCTCTTCGAGCGCGATCCGGAGACGGGCGGCATCACGCCCACGCACCACCCCTTCACCGCGCCCGCTCCGGGTCAGGAAGGTCTGCTCGAGAGCGATCCGTTCGCGATGCGCGCGCAGCACTACGATTTGGTGCTCAACGGTTTCGAGCTCGGCAGCGGTTCCATCCGTATCCACGATCCCGCGTTCCAGAAGAAGATCTTCGAGATCTTCGGGCTCTCCGACGCGGAAATCGAGGATCGCTTCGGATTTTTCATGGAAGCGCTCCATTTCGGCGCGCCGCCGCACGGCGGCATGGCGTGGGGCCTCGATCGCGTGGCGATGCTGGCGTGCGGGGAAACCTCGATCCGCGACGTCATCGCGTTTCCCAAGAACCAGATGGCCCGCGATCTGATGATGGACGCGCCGTCGAGCGTGCCCGACGCGTTGTTGCGCGACCTCGGGCTCGAACGCAAGGTCAAACCGCAACCGCCGAAAGCCGCGGCTACCGTCCCGTAGGCGCGGTGGCCGCGCCCGTTCCGGGTGCTGCGATGTTCAGGCAGGGCTGCCGTCGACCTGCTGTCCGAGCCAGGTCACGAGTCTGATGCCTCGATTGAAACGCACCGGGAGTTTCCGGTAAGACGTGGTCTTGTCTCGTGGACGAAGTAGAGCGGCCGCTTATCCGGGACTCCAAGGGCCGGGCCACTCGACGGCGCGGGCTGCGTCGTAATACTGGTGAATCTGAGGTGCGTCCAGCAGCAGCGAGGCTCGCTTCAAGGGCAGCTGCAATTTCGCGCGGGCGGCGTTGGTCGCGATGAGCTTATCGACGAACGTCGGATCGGGAAGCCAGTCGGACTTCGCCAGATTGCAGCGGCTGCAGGCCATGACGAGATCCCAGAGCGGATCCTGTAAGAGAAAACTCCACGGGAGCACGTGGTCGACGTGAATTCCCGTGCCTTCGCCGAACGGGCGGCCGCAATAGAAACATTGGGAAGCGTCGGTAGCCGCGAGGATGCGCAGATACGGCGCGAGCGACCCGCGCCGGGCTCCGTCGCGGCGCACCTTTTCGATGATATACGGCGCCAGCGCGTTGACTTTCTCGAGGTATCCTGCCCACCAATAATTCGCGATCGTTTCGAGCGCGAGCGCGTTGGCGGCGATGAAGGCGTGCGCGGCTTCGGAGAGTTCGAGCCGCTCCGCGCTCTCCTCCCAGGTGAAGAGGTCCGGCATATGCGCGGGCTTGCTGCGATGGAACGCGCGAAGGACGTTGATTTTCAAGATCCGTCGCATGCCGCGAATCAAGTTCGCGCGGCCGGCGGCCGGCAGTCCGTCGAGGCGCCGCGTGCCGCCCGCGTCCGCGGCGGTGCGGATTGCGCGCACGACTTCGGGCTCCTTGCTGATGACGGCGGCTTGGCGCAAGTGGAAGATCACGGTCTGCGTCCAGTAGAGCGCGACGAACTGCTCGCCGACGTCCGCGAGCGAAATCGTGCGGCCCGAGCCGCGCGCGACCAGCCGCGCCAGCGCTTTGAGCAGCGCCGGCTTGTACGTCGTGGACATCGACGCATCGCGCGCGAGCACGATGACGTCGCGAACGTCGAACGTCGCTAGTATCTCCTGGGGGAATCGCTATGGCTCCGTCGTGCTGAAGCGATAGTCCTCGTAGCGGCGATCGTATAAGACCTCGAGCCACGACATCAAACCGCTGCCCTGCACGCGAACGTAGAGTGATGACGGCAGCACGTAGTCGCCGGCCGCGACGAAACGCTGCTCGAGGCGCACGGCGACGCCCGGATCGTTCTCGGTACCGGTGGCGATGACGGGTCGATGCGTCGCCGCGGTGTAGGACACGTACGCGGGCAGATGCGAGGCGAGCGCCGCCTTCGCGGCGGCGTAATCAGGGGCAGCATCCATGGGCAACCCTCCGGGACCGAGATAACGCCCGACGGGTCTGATGTTTCGGCTCTTAGACCTGCAGTAGGAGCGGTCTAGAGGTGAAGCCCGAGTCCCGCGTAGGGCGAGTTGACCGTCCCATCCGACGGTGCGTTGCTCTTGGCCCGGTACCGCTGGCCCTGATAGCCGAAGTCGAGGAAGAGCGGCGACTTGCCGAGGTCGAGCGTCGCGCCGGCCGCGTAGGTCAGCGCACCGTACGACAGGGTCGCGTTGGTTCCCGATAGCGGGCCGAGGAACTTCGAGGTCGGATACGTGTACGTGCCGCTGATCGACGGATAATACCAGATGTTCCCGTAGAGCGAGAACGGCTGGTCGAGGTCGGGAAGCTTTTCGGCACCGAAGCCCACACCGCTGAGGTTGGGATAGCCGAGATACTTCTCTTGTTTGAAGAAGCCGCTCACGCCGATGTAGATTCGCGGGTCGGCGACCTTCAGCCCGAAGCGCGCGTCGAACGTGGACTCGATTGCGGTGAACGCGGGTACGTACGCCTGCCCGAGCCCGTTATAGGCTTCGATGTTTTGGTACCCGACGGTCGTCACGCAACCCGGGTCCGAGGCCGACGGGCAGTTGCCGTACTGATAGACCGGGTCGTTGCCGATGACCGTCGAGCAGCCCGGACCGGCCGTGCACCCCGAGTAACCGAGGTTGGCGGAATGGTCGTAGCGCAGCTGGGCGTAGTCGCCCTCGAGCATCCAGCGCTGACCCACGAGCGGAAATTCGACCGCGCCCTTGAGCGAGTACGAATTGCGGCCGTTCGCGCCGGCCGCGAGCTCGTTGTATACCGTGGGCGAGATGTCGAAGTCGCCGGCGACGAAGGCTTCGTACCCCTGGGTCGGCGCGGGTGCCGGCGTGGGCGTCGCGGTGGGCGCGGCCGTCGGTGCCGGCGTTGGCGGCGCGGTCGGCGCTTCCGTGGGTGCGGGCGGGGTCGGTACCGGCGCCGGATTGTAGCGCACCACGACCAGATGCTTGTCGGCGACCCACAGCACGTAGGCGCCCATGCCCTCGGAGATCACGCGCAGCGGAACGACGACGGCGCCGCGGTAGATCTCGGGCGGCACGTCCAGCGGGCGGTCCTCACCGTTGATCGTCACCGTCGGCTTGCCGACCGTCACCTTGACGTCCGCGCCCGGCTTGGAGACGTCGACCGTTTTGGTCGCCGGATCGTAGCTCACGGTTGCGCCGGTCTGCTCGAACATCGACCGCAGGGGCACGAGAATCGTGTTTCCGCGCACGAGCGCCGCGAGCACGCGTCCTGCTTTGAGCTTATCGGGCTTCGCGTAGACGTGGCGGTCGTTGAAGAGGATCGGCACCTCCCCCGACGGTGGAGCCCCGAAGTCCGCGGCCGGCGCGGCGGGTTGGGCACTGGCCGGCGCGCCGAAGGCGGCGGCCGAGAGTACTGCCGCGGCCACGGCGAACGTCAACCAGGGCCGAACTGAGGCGAGAGGATTCACGGTGAATCTCCTTCGGCATCGGGCGCGATGCGACGGCGAGGCTCCAATGGCTCACCGATAGCAAGCATGCAGCACCACGGTTTGCCGCCCCTCTCGACGCGGATGCCCGTTAGGTCAGAAGTGCAGTCCGAGGCCGACGTATGGGCCGTTGATGCTGACGTTCGCCGGCGCGTTGGTCTTCGCGTTGAGGTGGGTTCCCGCGTAGCCGACGTCCAGGAAGGCCGCACCGAACGTCGCCGTGCCGCCCAGCTCGTATTTCCATTCCGAGTAGGCCAGCGTCACCTGCAATCCCGAGAGCGAGCCGAGGAGCTGCGAGGTGGGGTAGGTGTACTTTCCGCTGACGTTGGGATAGTAGAAGGCGCTACCGTAGATCGAGAACGGCTGATCGAGGTCCGGCAGCTTCTCGATCCCGACGCCGACGCCGCCGATCGTCGGATATCCCAGGTAGTTGTACGCGCGGAAGAGTGCGCCCACGGCCAGGTAGATGCGCGGCGATGCGACCTTGATCCCGAAGTGCGCGTCGACGTCGTTCTCTTGGGCGTTGAAGGCGGTCACGTAGATCTGTCCGAGGCCGCTTCGCGCGCTCGTGATCCCCGCGCCGACCGTCGTGACGCAGCCGGGGTCGCCCGGCGAAGGACAGCTCCCGAGCTGATAATGCGGATCGCCCTCGACGACGGTGTTGCAGCCGAGCGTCCCGGGCGAACAGCCGGCGACGCCCAGCGCCGAATCGTGCGGGTACAGATAGTGGCGCCAGTTCGCGCTGACCTCCCACGTGGGTCCGAAGAGCGGGAACTCCACCGCGCCCTTCACTTCGTACGATGAGTGGCCCGTGTTGCCGCCGCTGAGCTCGTTGTAGACCTTCGGCGAGACCATGTAGTCGCCGGCGACGTACCGCTCGTAATTCTTCTTGGGTGGAGGCGCGGGCGTCGGGGTCGCGGGCGGGGCGGCGGTGGGCGGGGCGGTCGGCCGCGGCGTGGGAGCGGGAGTGGCCGGCGGTGCCTCGGGAACGGATTCGACGTACCGGATCACGACGACGTGCTTGTCCGGCAACCACTGCACGTACGCGCCCATCCCTTCGGAGAGGACGCGCAGCGGGACGACGACCGATCCTTCGTAGATCTCGGGCGGAACGTCGAGTGGCCGCTCCTGGCCGTTGACCACGACCCAGGCTTTGCCCACGGTCACCTTCACGTCGGCTCCGGGCTTCGAGAGGTCGACCGTCCGGGTCGACGCGTCGTAGGACACGGCAGCCCCGGTCTGTTCGAACATCGAGCGGAGGGGCACGAGGATCGTGCCGTTGCGGACGATCGCCGTCAACGTGCGCCCCTGCTTGAGGTGGCTGGGCCGCGCGTAGACATGGTGGTCGTTGAAGATGATCGGGATCTCGCCCGAGGGCGGAACGCCGAAGTCGGCCGCCGGCTCCTGGCCCTGCGCGTGAACGGCTGCTCCGAATGCGATCGCGATGGCGGCAAACGACGCTGCGGCGAGCCAGCCACGAGCAGCGCGAGCAAGAGCGTTCACGGAAGTTCTCCCTGCGGTCTGACCAAAATGCAAATTGCGACGGCAGCGTAAGGCCGTAAGCCGGATTAACGGCGGTTTTGCGCGCCCCATACGGTGACCCCTGCTATCCTGTCAGGAGCGACCGGGCCCTCGTGAAAATCGCGTCGAGCATCGGCTCGGTCAACACGCCGGTGTTGGTGTTTTGGCGGCTGGGGTGGTAGGAAGCGATGAGGGTCGCGCGGGGCCGGCCGGCGCGTTCGTAGCGGGATTCCGCCCCGTGCGCGAACGGGGTGCGGGCTACGGGGTCGTACCCCGCTGCCGACAGCGCCGCCGCGGCGGCGCGCGTTCCGATCGCACCGAGACCCACGACCACGCGTAGATCGCCCAGCGCCTCGACTTCCGCGCGCAGGTAGGGGAAGCAGCGTTCGAGCTGCGCCGGCTCCGGTTTGTTTCCGGGCGGCGCGCAGCGTAGCGCCGCCGTGATCAGGGCGTCCTCGAGAACGAGGCCGTCGTCGCGGTTGCGCTGGTCCGCCTGGTTCGCGAAGCCGGCCCGGAAGAGCGCGCGATAGAGCCAGACGCCCGAAGCGTCTCCGGTGAACATGCGGCCGGTTCGATTGGAGCCGTGTGCCCCGGGCGCGAGGCCGACGAGCAGCACCCGCGCCGCCGGATCGCCGAAAGCGGGCACGGGTCTGCCCCAGTAGTCCTGGCCGCGATAGGCTCTGCGCTTCACGCGGGCGACCTCCGCGCAGTATGCGCGCAGCTCCGGACAGCGTTCGCAAGCGATAACGCGGGCCTCGAGCGACGCCAGGGTCTCGACGGCGTTCGGGTCGCGTCTCACGCGAGCCCGGGAAAGCCCAGCCGCGCGAGCGCCGCGTATGCGACGATGCCGGCCGAGGTCGAGAGGTTGAGGCTGCGCACCGCGTTGCCGCGCATGGGAATGCGCAGCGCGCGATCGGGGTGGGCTGCGAGCAGGGCGGCGGGCAGGCCCGCCGTTTCCTTCCCGAAGAGCAACGCGTCGCCGGCGGCAAACTCGGCCGACGCGTACGGACGCCCGCCTCGCGTCGACAGCAGCCAGAGCGGCCCGCGCCAGACGGCGAGAAAGGCGTCGAGCGAGGCGTGGACGGTCAGCGCGACGCTCTCCCAGTAATCGAGGCCGGCGCGTTTGAGCTCGCGGTCGTCGATGGAGAACCCGAGCGGTTCCACCAGGTGCAGCGCGCAACCGGTGGCCGCGCACAAGCGGGCCACGTTCCCGGTGTTGGGCGGAATCTGCGGTTCCACGAGCACGATGTGCAGCGGCGCGCCGCGCGGCGCATCGTCGCGCACGCGGTCCGCGGGTTGGGCCGGCGTCGCGTTAGGCTTTCGGTTTGTGGTAACGCAGAACTTTCGAGAGGTCGGCTCCGCGGATGATCCCCGCGCTGTGGTACGCGAGGCCCCACGCGTCGATCGAGGAGAGGTCGGGGAAGATGCACGTGTCGAGATCTTCGTCGACGGAGCCCTTGAGGACCCACGCGCCCCCCGCGGCGTTGATTCCGCCGAAGAGATCCGTGCCGCCGAGCAGCGTGCAATAACAGGATGCGGGGTTGCCGTTGCAACCCGTCCCGAGCGGAGTCTTCGAGTAATACGCGAGCGCCGCTAGCGTCGGTTGCGTGGCGAAGAGCGTCGTCGTCAAGACATAGATGCGCGACGATTTATCGGCGCTCTGGAACCGGCAGAATTCCGCCTTCCCCGCTAGCGGCAGCGGGTTCGGATTATTGGTTCCGTACTCGGCCTGGCGCAGCTCCACCGTGCCGCCCACCGCGCGGCAATACTGCGTCGCGGGGTCGATCGCTTCCAGATTGGCGGCGCGAGCCGGGCTCCCGCCGGACGTCGAGAGCAGCAGCATGGCGGCGACGACGGCAGTCGTGACGTGCGAAAACGGCGGACGCTTCATGGCGCCACGCCTTGCCGACCAGGCCGGCGGGTTCCTTCGCCGCGCGCCTCGCCGCGCGCTCCCTTGCCGCAGGACTCGTGCCGAAGCGGGAAGCATAGTGCGGTCGCCCACTCGTCGCTACGGCCGTGCGGCGCGACGACCGGTACGTAAGGATCGCCCGAGCTGAGGAACATCGAGACCGCATGAGTGTGACCGAAGCAGCCCCGGCGCCCGCGCAGGGCGCGGAAGGCGCGACGCGGCCGAAGACCGGTCTCGTCGTCGCGGCGCTCGGCGTCGTCTTCGGGGACATCGGCACGAGCCCGCTCTATACGCTGAAGACGTGCTTCACGACCGCGCACGCGGAGCCGACGCTCGAGAACGTCCTCGGCATCCTCTCGCTGCTCCTCTGGCTGCTGACGTTCGTCGTCTGCTTCAAATACGTGGCGAACCTGATGCGCATCGACCACGACGGCGAAGGCGGCATCTTGGCGTTGCTGGCCCTGGCTTCGCCGCCGCGGTCGTTCGGAATTCCGCTGCGCGTCGGCTGGCTGACGATCGTCGTCGTGACCGGCGCGGCGATGCTTTTCGGCGACGGGATCATCACGCCGGCCATTTCGGTCATCTCCGCGGTCGAGGGCTTGGGCGTGGCCACGAAAGACGCGCAACCGTTCATCGTGCCGATCTCGGTCGGCATCCTGATCGCGCTGTTCGCGATCCAATCGCGCGGGACCGAAAAGGTCGGGCGCATCTTCGGCCCGGCGATGGTCCTGTGGTTTCTGGCCATCGGTATCGCGGGCGCGATCGCAATCGTGAAGGATCCGCAGGTGCTCTTCGCGCTCGATCCGCGCCACGCGATCTGGTTCGTCACGCACCACGGCGTCTTCGGGTTTCTGATCTTCGGCGCGGTCGTGCTCGCGATGACGGGCGTCGAAGCGCTCTACGCCGACATGTCGCACTTCGGCCGGGCGCCCATCGCGACCGCCTGGTTCGCGCTGGTCTTTCCGACGCTGATTCTGAGCTATCTCGGCCAAGGCGCGATCGTGCTCCACGATAAGAGCGCGTTCGATTCGCCCTTCTTCGCGCTCGCGCCGGGTCCGTTCTTGATCCCGATGGTCGTGCTCGCGACGGTGGCGACGGTCATCGCCTCGCAGGCGCTCATCTCGGGCGCCTTCACGCTGACCGAACAGGCCATCAACCTCAACCTTTGGCCGCGCATGACCGTGCTGCACACGTCGTCGAGCCAGCGGGGCCAGGTGTACGTTCCGGCGGTCAACGTGATCCTCGGCATCGCGTGCGTGACCTTGGTCGTGACGTTCCGCAGCAGCGATCATTTGGCTTCCGCTTACGGGCTCGCCGTGTCCGCGACGATGCTGGCCACGTCGATCGCGTTCCGGGACGTCGTCGTGAACGTGAAACACTGGAAGCGAATCGTGGCCCTGCCGCTCGTCGCGTCTTTCGTCCTCGTCGATGCGACGTTCTTTCTCTCCGGCTTACCCAAGATTCCCGACGGCGCGTGGGTGCCGCTCGCGGTCAGCGCGCTGTTCGTCGTCACCGCGCTGACCTGGCTCGAGGGCCGGCGCTGCTTGACCAAGTCGCTCTTGGAATTGCAGATGCCGCTCGAGCAGTACATGCGGGAGGCGCGTCCGAGCCAGGCAAAAGCCGCGGGCACGATGGTGTTCCTCACGGGCGATCAGCACGGCGTGCCCTTCGTCGGCGGCAAACACCACTGGGTGCGCGCGCGCGCAGACGAGGAGCGCGTCGTGTTGCTGACGCTGATCCGCGCCGCGCGGCCGTACGTTTCGGAGTCCGACCGCGTGAGCATCGAGCGCAAATCCGAGCGGTTGACCCTCGTGACGGCGAACTTCGGGTACATGGAGCGCCCGAGCATCGATCCGATCGTGCACGCCTGCGGCGGCGAGGGACTCGAGCTCGATACCGACGAGACGTCGTTCTTCTACGCCGATCCGAAGCTCGGCCGTGCGAAGGCGAATTCGCTGCCGGCGTGGCAGCGCGGCTATTTCGCGTTTCTGGCTCGCAACTCCCGACCGCTGCCCGACGACCTCGGCATCCCGGCGGAGCGCCGCGTGGAGCTGGGCGTCGAGGTCGCGATCTAACGCTTCATCGGTTAATCGTTCGCCAGGCGCAGGAGCGTCGCGGTCAGCGGCGCGGGCACGACCGCGAACGCGATGCCGCCGTGGCCGAGCCAAGCGCGCTCGAAGGCGTTACGCGGGTAGGTAACGGCCACGCCGTCGCGGGCGGGGTCGTTGACCAGCGCGTCGCCGTTTGCGTCGATACCGCGCAGCACGACCAGATGTCCGTTGCTGGCTGGAAGCGGCGCGTTCGGCAGCGTGCCTTCGGTCCACGCGATCGAGAGCGCGAGCGGAATATCGTCCGCGACGAACGCGTGCGCGTGCGCGAGATCGCGTAAGTGCAACACCGCGGCGCGGAAGCCGAGCGTTCCGGCGAACGCGGCGTTGAGCGTCCAGTTGCCCGTTCCGCCGTACTTGGAATCGAAGACTTCGCGCGCCACGACCGGCACGTCGACCGGGTAGGAGCGGTACGCCAATAGCATCGCGAGCGAGGCCGGCGCGCACCAGCCGCGTTCGAGCGGATAGGCGGGCTCGTACTGCGAGTACGGCGGAACGTCGAGCGCGAGCGCCGGCAACGCGACGATCGAGGACGGCGCGCCGTAATCCGGCGTGCTGACGAAGAGGGCGTCCAGCGGCCCCCGCGAGCGCACGCCTAGGGTCACGAGGTCGACGCTGGCGCGCAGCACGTCGGTTTCGATGCGCACGAACGTGTCCGCGCCGTCGAGCGACGTGCGGCGCTCGCTTTCGAACGCCACGTAGGGAAGCCACGCCGACGTGCGCCCGTCGTGCGCTCCGGCGCGCAGTTCCAGTGCCCCGGCGAGCGCGAGCGTATTCCACGACACGACGGCCTCGCGCGTCGGTCCCAACCGGACGAGCAGTTCCTCACCGGCTTCGGGTCGCTCGACGAGCGTCAGCATGATGGCCGATCCACTAGATCGACCATTCCCACGAATTCCAATTGTCCGTGATGTACTCGGCGGGCCGGTAATTCTTCAAGTCGTCGTTGTAGGCGACGACCGCGCGTTGCCAGTACAGGAACACGACGGGCACGAGTTCGTGAATGCGCGATTCCTCGCGTTGGTAGAGTGCTTTGCGCTTCGCGCGGTCGAACGTCCGGATCGCTTCCTCGGAGGTCTCCGTGATGACGGGATCCTTCAGGAAACTCGTGTTCGCGCCGTGCGGCGGTAGGAAATCCGCGCTCCAACTGCCTTGATTGTCCGGGTCGGGCGCGTTCGTATCGATCGACCATTCCAGGTCGTAACGCCCGGTATAGAGCGGGCCGGTCTGCGCGAAGAGCAGGCTCCCGGGGTAGTTCTTGATCGTCAGCGCGATGCCGTCGGCGGCGAGGTCCTGTTGCATCTGGACTTCCGCCTGGGCGTTGCCGGGCTTGTTGGTCGCGGAGATCGTGAAGCGCAGTGCCGTCGTGCCGTTGGTGCGCACGCCGTCGGGGCCGGGTTTGAAGCCCGCCGCGTCGAGCAGGCGGCGGGCGTTCGCCTCGTCGTGCGGATAGAGCGGGATCGACGGCGCCGCCCAGGAGTCGGGCGGGATGTCGCTGTGCGCGCGCTGATTGAGGCCGTGGTAGACCGTGCGATTCATGCGATCCCAGTCGATCGCTTCCGCGATGGCCAGCCGCACCCGCACGTCGGAGAGCCCGGGATGGCTCGTGTTGATCGCGAGGCGGCGCCAGTTGGCCGAGAGGTGCGGCACGATGCGCACCCCGTCGACGCCTTCCAAACGCCCCACGAACGTCTCGCCGACGCTGGGCACGAGATCGACTTCGTGGGTCTTCAACTGCGCGATCAACGTGTCGGGACTCGGCACGATGTTCCAGTTGATCGATTTCAATTTCGGTGCGCCGCGCCAGTACTTGGGGTTGGGCGCGAACTCGAGCGACGTGCCGCGATTCCACGCTTTCAAGAGCCACGGGCCGCTCGAGATCGGAGCGGCGTTGAAAGCTGCGGTGTTGAGATCGGGCAGTTTCCCGAGCAGATGCTCCGGTAAGGGCGGATACGCGCTGCCGCCTCCTCCGCCGAAGCAGCCCAGCACGTCGGCGTTGGGCTGCTTCAAGTGGATGACGGCGGTCGCGTCGTTGGGCACGTCGATCGCGCTGATGTCGTCCCAGCCGAAGCGGGTCTTCACGTTATTGCGATCGCTCATCACCGCGCGCCACGTGAAGCGCAGATCGCGCGGCGTCAGCGGTGCGCCGTCCGACCAGGTGACGCCGCGCCGCCAATGCAGCACGATCGTCTTGGAGTCTTTCGAGATGCCGCCGTTGGCGTAGGTGGGGACGGTCGTCGCCAGCTCGGGGACGAACTCGCCGTGCGGGTCGTAACGAAAGACGGGTGCGAAGATCAGCGCGTCGATTTGGTCCGTCGCGTCGCTGTGGCCGTACATCGGGTTGAGGTTATCGGGTTCGTCGCTGCTGCCGACCCTCAACTCGCCGGGTTTCGTCCACGGGTGGCGGCCGCCCGAGGAAGCCGTGTCGCTCGTGCGCGTGCAGCCCGCGAACGCGAACGCGGCGAGCAGAACGAGCGCGAGCCCGCGCTTCACGCGAGCGCCGCCGTCTTGGCCGCGAAGGCCGGGGCCATCGCGGCGTAGAGTTCGTGCGGGCCGTAGCGCACGACGTCGTCGCAGGGCAGTCCGGTGCTCGCGCGAGCGTCCGCAATCGTGCGCCGGGCCGCGGCGTCGTCGAGGCCGTGCGTGTTGAGCGCGACGCCCGCGACCCGGGCCGGTTTCACGGTCGCGCACAACCCTTCGTAGAGCTCGACCAGACGCGGTAAAGGCAGTAACGGCGTACCGTACTCCTCGACGTGCGTGCGGGTCGCGAGGTGCACGAGCACCAGCGCGTCGGGGCACGTTCCGTATAAGAGCCCGAGCGTCACGGGCGCGAACGCCGGATGGCCGATGCCGCCTTGGCCCTCGACGAAAAGCACTTCGGCCTCCTGGTTCTCGATAACGAGTTGTTCGGCCGCGCCGCTCGTGAAATCCGAGATCGTGCGATCGATCGGGATGCCCGCGCCCGCGATCACGATGCCGGTCTGGCCCGTTGCGACGAAGCGCGCGTCGACGCCCGCGGCTCGCGCGGCCCGGGCGAGCTCGAGTGACGCCGTCATCTTCCCGACCGCGCAATCGCTGCCGACGGTGAGTACCACGCGCGGCCGTACGGCGTTGCCTTCGCCGGAGAAGAGGCGCGGCGCGGGTGGCGTGCGGACGTCCCAGATGCGCACGCCGCGGCGCCGGGCCGCGGCCGCGAATTCGGCATCCTCACCCAGAAAAGCGTGCAAGCCGCTGACGATTTCGAGGCCCGCGTCGATCGCGCGCAGGATCTCGGCTCGCCAGCCGGCCGGGAGCGCTCCGCCGGCCGGCGCGACCCCGACGAGCAACGCCGTCGGTGCGTATGCGAGCGCGGCTTCGAGGCTCGCCACCACCGGCGCGTCGCTGGCGAGATACGGCACGACCTCGCGCACGCGTTTCCCCGCATGAGACGCGTCGATAACCGCGACCGTGACGTCGGACGAGTACGCGATCGCGCCGTGCGCGGTCTTCGCGCTGCGCGTCGCGAACAAGCCGGGTGCGAGGATCGCGTAGCGGCGGGCGTTAGCCACGTTCCGTTACGCCGAGTCCCGGACCCTCGGGCAACACCAGCTTTCCGTCCGCGTAGGTGACGCCGGAAAACGGGTCGCGGGCCGTGAGAAACGGCCCGTCGAGGTCGGCCCAGTCGACCAGCGGCGAGAGCTGCGCCGCCGCCGTCGTGAGGATCGCGCTTTCCACCATGCAGCCCAGCATCACGCGCAGGCCGAGCGCGCGTGCCGTGTGGATCGCCTCGAGCGCGGCCCGGATGCCGCCGCACTTCACGAGTTTGATGTTGACTCCGTCGACGCAGCCCGCGAGCGCGGGCAGATCGCGCGCGTCCTTGGCGTCTTCGTCGGCGACCAGCGGCACGCGGCAGCGCTCGCGGATCCAGCGCAGGCGTTCCGGCGTTCCGGCGGGGATCGGCTGTTCGCAGAATTCGACCCCGGCGCGCTCGAGCGAGGCGAGCTTCGCGACCGCCTCCTCGGGCGTCCACGCTTCGTTCGCATCGACGCGCAACGTGCCGGTGTAGCGCGCCCGCATCGCTTCGAGTACCTCGACGTCGCCGTCGAAGCCGAGCTTGACTTTCACGATCGGGTGCTCCCGGATCGCGTCGAGTTTGGCGAGCATGACTTCCGGCGTATCGATGCCGACGGTGAACGACGTGACCGGCGTCCGCGCGGGATCGAGTCCGAAGAGTCGCCAAAGCGGGCGCCCGACGTCCTTTCCGATCGCGTCGTGCATCGCGATGTCCAGCGCGCAGCGGGCGGCCGGCGGGATGCCCGGCAACACTCGCTCGAGCGCGTAGGGATCGTCTCCCGTCAGATCGAGCGCCGCGAGCGCGGCGGACACCGAGGCGAGCGTTTCACCGTAGCGTTCGGAGGGGGCGCTCTCGCCCAGTCCCTCGCTGCCGTTCCAGCGCAGCCGCGCGACGACCGAGCGGGCCGTCGTCTCTGAACTGCGCGCGATGGTGAACGTGTGAACGAGCGGAAGTTCGAGCTCGGATAGCGCCAAGTGCACGCTCGCGAACTTCCGCGAGGGTGCGGTGGCTCCTCGCCGCGGGAGCGCGGCTTCGCCGGCCGATCGGGGGTTCCGGCCGGGGAGCGTGCCTCATCGTAGCTGGAGCGGCCCACGCTGCGCCGGCGTCTAATGGAGGATGCTGCACGACGTCGCCATCGTTTGGTTCCGGCGCGATTTGCGGCTCGCGGACCACGTGGCGCTCGAACGCGCGGCGCGCGCGAGCCGCCGGATCGTGTGCGCGTTCGTTCTCGATCCCGAACTATTGCGCGGCCCGCGCGTGGGCGGCGCGATCGTCTCGTTCTTCTTCGATTCGCTCCACGAACTGCGCGGCGAGCTCCGCCGCCGGTCGAGCGACCTCGCGCTGCTCGAGGGCGACTTTCTCGCAGAGCTGCGCGGACTGATCCGGCGCACCGGGGCGACCGCGCTCTACTACAACGTCGACTACGAGCGGGCGGCGATCGAGCGCGACGAACGCGTGAGTACGGCGCTGCGCCGTGACGGCCTGACGGTCGAGGCGTGTCTCGATCACGTCTACTATGGCGCCGAGGAGGCGTTGAAAGCCGACTCGTCCGCGTATACGGTCTTCACGCCGTACAAGCGCCGCTGGCTCGAGCGCTTGGAACACGATCCGCGGCCGCCGGCCGACTCCCTCGCGGCGATCGCGCGCAAGCTCGCCGGGCGCGACGTCATCGACACGACCCGCGAGGTGCCCGAACCCGCGGAGTACGGCCACGAACGCTCGGAGCACTTCCCCAAGGGCGGCGAGTCGCGCGCGCGGGCGATCTTCGAACGGTTCATCGCCGAACGAATCGGCGGCTACGCGCAGGATCGGAATTTTCCCGCGGAACCCGGCACGTCGCACCTCTCGCCGCACCTGCGGGCCGGGACGATCGGCATCCGGACGTGCGTCGCGGCGGCGCTCGAGGCTCGCGCTGCGGCGCGCGGCGGCCGGCGCAGCGGCGCGGAGACGTGGCTGAGCGAACTGATCTGGCGCGAGTTCTACCAGCAGGTGTTAGCGAATTTTCCGCACGTCGAGAGCGAGCCGTTCCTCGAAGCGGCCAAGCGGTTGAAGTACCGTGAATCGGAGGCGGACTGGAAGGCGTGGTGCGACGGCCGGACCGGCTATCCCATCGTGGATGCCGCGATGGTTCAACTCAATACCTACGGCTGGATGCACAATCGTCTGCGCATGATCGTGGCGTCGTTTCTCACCAAGGATCTGTTGCTCGATTACCGTCTGGGCGAGCGTTATTTCGAACAGCACCTCGCGGACGGCGACGTCGCCGCGAACAACGGCGGCTGGCAGTGGTCGGCCTCGACCGGTACCGATGCGGCGCCGTACTTTCGCGTTTTCAACCCCGTTCTGCAGAGCAAGAAGTTCGATCCGGACGGCACCTTCATCCGCGCGATGCTGCCCCAACTCGCGGCCTTGCCCGCCGCTGCGATCCACGAGCCGTGGACCCTGTCGCCGCTCGAAGCGGAGGCGTTGCATTTCCGGTTGGGACGCGACTACCCGTATCCGATCGTCGACCACTTCGAAGCGCGGGCGCGGGCCCTCGCCGCCTACGCGCCCGTGTTGGGCAAGACGGCGCGCGTACCGAAATGAGAAGCCGTGTCAAGTCTTGACCGAATGACGATACGTGGGATAATAGGCGAAGGCGACTGCGCTCGCACGCGTACTTTCCTAGGTGTAGGACCAACGTAAAAACCAAGGGAGCATCAGCTCCGGATACGACAGCATGCCGGCAATCGCCGGTCCCCTGGCGCCCGGGCCGCACCCACCTGTCAAAGACAGGTCTCTACCCGGGCATGCAGACGGCAAGGGCGGTTGCCTTACCACTCACATCGCAAACGCGCTCTCCACGAGCGCGTTTGCGCGTTATTCGTAGTTACCGGCGAGCGCGCTCGCGCGCCGGTTTTCGTCACCCGGCTGACGCTTTTTCCTGGAGCGCGCGTGCGCGCCGGTTTTCCTTACCTGGTTGACGCTTTATCCTAGAGCGCGCTTGCGCGCCTGTTTTCCTTACCTCGTTGACGCGCTCTCCTGGAGCGCGCTTGCGCGCAGAGTGGCGAAGCGCCGGGCGGCGTGGTGGTACGCGTCGCGCGGTTCCGGCGCGCTCGCGGTCTCGAGCAGCACGAACCCGCGAAAACGGGCGAGCGCGGCGATCAGGCGTTCCGCTTCGGAATCGCCCGCTCGCCCGAAACCCGCGAGATCGCGGATCGAATGTGCGGCGATCACACTTTTCCCCAGGAGCGCCGTCGCGTCGTCGGACGTGCCGAGTGCCGCGGGATCGAGAGCGTAGCGCAGCCAGGCGCTATCGACGTCCTTGGCGAGCCGCTTGAGGTCCGCCGACGAAGCGCACAGGGTCCCGGCTGCGTTGCGCGCGGCGAGCGTCACATTCGCGCGCTTGGCGGCGCGCGAGCGATCCTTGACCGCGTCCGCAAAGTTCCCCCAGGCAGCCGGGTCCTCGCCGGCGGACGGCGCCGTGCCGATGACCAGCGGCGCGCCCAGCAGCGCGGCGACATCGATAGCGGCGTCGCCGCTCGCGCCGAAGGCGTCCGCCGCCGATACCGCGGCGACGGAAAGCCCGAGGTCCGCCGCCAGCTTCTTGAGCTGCGCGAGATAGTCGGCGTCGGTGCGCGGGAATTGGGCGAGGTCGAAGACGATCCCGTCGACTTCGAGCTCGTTGGCGCAGAGGTCGACCCATTCGAGCTGCGTCAGCGCGCCGTCCGCGATCGGGCGTGCGAACGTGGCGCTCGAGCAGGCGACTTTCATGGCCGCTCGCGTTCGGTTCCGGCTTCTCCCCTCCCGCCCCGTCCGCTCCTGCGCCATAAGTCGCAGCTCGCGGGACGACTTCCGGCGCAACGGTACGCGGACGGGGCGCGTCGTATCTCATACGCAAGCCAACTCCGCCCCGAAACGATGGTAACGCCGATGCAACTGCTGGAAGCCACGCTGCTCGAAGAATCCGACCCCGAGATCTTCGCCGCGATCCGCGACGAGGACCGGCGTCAGCGTGAAAACCTCGAGCTGATCGCGTCCGAGAATTACGCGAGCCGCGCCGTGCGCGAAGCCTCGGCTTCCTCGCTGACGAACAAATACGCGGAAGGGTATCCGGGCAAACGCTATTATGGCGGCTGCGAGTACGTCGACGTCGCGGAGCAGCTGGCGATCGACCGCGCCAAGGCGATCTTCGGCGCGGATCACGCCAACGTGCAACCCCATGCCGGCGCGCAAGCCAACATGGCCGTGTTCATGGCGGTGCTCAAGCCCGGCGACGCGGTGCTCGGCATGGCGATCGACCACGGCGGCCATCTCACGCACGGGACCAAGGTCAGCTTCAGCGGTAAACTGTACGACGCGCTCGCCTACGGCGTGCGCAAAGATTCGGAACTGATCGATTACGACCAGGTGCGAGCGCTCGCCCGCGAGCACAAGCCCAAGCTGATCATCGCCGGCGCGAGCGCGTATCCGCGCACGATGGATTACGCACCGTTCGCCGAGATCGCGAAGGAAGTCGGCGCGGTCCTGCTGGTGGACATGGCTCACATCGCGGGACTGGTCGCGGTCGGGCTGCACCCCTCCCCGGTGCCGCTCGCGGATTTCGTCACCACGACGACGCACAAAACGCTGCGCGGTCCGCGCGGCGGACTGATTCTCTCGACGGCGCAGTACGCGGCGGCGGTCGATAAGAGCGTCTTCCCGGGCATCCAGGGCGGCCCGATGATGCACACGATCGCGGCGAAAGCCGTCGCCTTCGGCGAAGCGCAGAAGCCCGGCTTCGCGACCTATCAGCAGCGCGTGCTGGAGAACGCTCGGGCGCTGGGCGAAGAATTGCAGCGTGCCGGCGCGCGCCTCGTCGCGGGCGGCACCGATACGCACCTGCTGCTGGTCGATCTCACGCCGAAACACCTCACCGGCAAAGCGGTCGAGGGTTATCTCGACGAGATCAAGGTGACGGTCAACAAGAACGGCATCCCGTTCGACCCGCAGAAGCCGGCGATCACGAGCGGCATCCGCATCGGCACGCCCGCGGTCACGACCCGCGGCATGGGTGTGGCCGAAGCGCGCGAGATCGGCAAGATCATCGGCGAAGCGCTCGACGACGTCGGCACCCGCACGAAGATCGAAAAGCTGCGCGGCCGGGTCGCGGAGCTGACCTCACGCTTCGACGTTCCGTAAAGGCCTGATTTGACTTTCGACCGCGCTTGATAACTCGGCCAAAGGCCTCTTCTCGCTGATTGACTGGCCGATTGGGCGTTTTCAATAGGCCTATATTCGGTGCTGAGTGAAATTCTTGAAGGTCACCGTTGAGGTTACGTCCGCTTTCGTCTAAGAAATAGAGGAAGCCAACGTCGGCCATCTGCATCGCACTTCTTCCATAACGCGGTTAATGTGGACGTTGGCACATTATAGAAAAAGACGTTGAGATCGGCATTGTTCCCATAACCAAGAAGACGGCTGGAAACTTTGGAGTCATCCCAAAGCTCGCCGGACAAAGCCAGCCGCCCTACACGTTCGAATACGCCTTTCGCGCGTTGAGCTTCTTCAGTATTGGCAAACACATTAGCGGCCTGTCGGAAGCAGCCAATATCTTCTGGTCGCACAATCCAGCCGGATAGGTCGCTGCCTGTGAGTTGGCGCGCAGTAGCGCAAACGGCTTCTAGACCGGCTCGTCTGCCTGCAATGAAAAGAACTAGCAGCTCGCTCTTTTTAAGCCGATCTCGAGTATCGGGAGAGATCGCCGAAACATGATGTTCACTAGTAGCCCACTGTAATTCGGGAACATTATACCATTGTTGAAATACGGTTCTTCCTTGACCTCCGGATCCGACGAAGTCATCGTAAAAGACTATTGGTAAATCCTGCGAAACTTCTTCGATTGACTTCAGGACTATTAGTTCGATGGGTAGTTCCGCTTTGATGTCCGCTATAAAGTATTTAAGCATTTCGGCGCTTGTCGTGCTCCCGCCAAGCGCGACCAACTGAACGCGCGAGTATTTCGAGGACAGCATCTCGAAATAGCTCCTATAAGCGTCGACAAGTCTTTGGCGGGTCCAGAACTGAATTTTCCGAAGGGTTTTGAGTACGAGAGGAACTTCGTCGCGAGAAAACTGCATCAGATAATTCATTACGTGCGCGAAATCGATAGCTACGCCGGCAACAGAAAGGTAGCTTTGGAAGTTTTCTACTAGCTCAGCAATGACTGGTCCAAATACTCTTTCTGTTTCCGTTCTCTCAGGAGAAGGGACTACGTATTCCAAGCCCTGCGGCGGAGCGACCGGCGGTGGATCACCGGCCCTCTCTCTTAGTAGATCCGCAAATCGCATAAGATCATGGGAAGAAATCTTTGTTAGTGTTAGCTGCCGGTCCTGAAAAGTGATGTTAGCAATTTCTTGGACCAGTTTGCGAACTGCCAAGTGCACCGCAATCGCATGCTCGGCTGGTGCATAGACGTAACCGATGCTCTTGCCTTCCTCGTATGCTTCAGCCCAGCGATCGATCCTCGCCGCCACAGAATAAAGGCGTAAGCCTGTTTGTTCATTCCCCACGAGAAACCGAGTCTTTTCGGATATGCCTTGCGGATCGGGCAGGTCGACCATTACGAAGTCTTCGCGAAGTGTATCCGCCGCTGCAGCGTTTCCGCCGATAATCAGGTAGTTCTTCGCGATCTCAACTATACGCCTTACGAAATCGAGAGACTCCGGAGTTCGCTCTTGAGCAACGTACGGCTTAAGTTCCTGCCAGGCGTTCGTAGCATCGTCAGCAAGCGGAAATTCTATTAACGACGGCCCAAACGCGATAGCTCGCACTGTCTCGTGGCGATCGTGAATCCTTCTGATAAGCTCTTCTGCGCGACCAATCATTTCCAGGTTGTCCTGAGTGGCGGTGGAAGGCCACTTCTTCTGGATGAAATCGGCGTCGCTAAGTGTTAGGAATGTTGCAGGAGATTTAAAGGCGACTGTCCCCTCAACCAAGAGATCTAGAGCGCGCTCAACTAAACCTTCTAATGCTCGAATTTTCTGATGGTGATAGAGCTTGTCATATAATAGGACGCGACTAACAACAAGTTCCTCGGCTGCTATTCCTCCTCGCTCGTCTATTGCCATCATATAGATCGATTCATTTGGCAAGAGGCCGCGAGAGGCGGCCCAATAAGATCCTAAATCGCTATCGGTTGATATTGCAACTGCTTGGAGCTTCTGGAGGAGACGATCAACGTCCACTGGCATAGGGAGTCCTGCCGAAAAGCAGTCGCGTGCCATGTAGTCTAGCTTGTCGGCATCTACTGAACCAGAAATAATCTCGCTCAGAAAAGGTCGCGCACTGTATGGCGTGCTGCCCACAATCAAATGAGCGATGTGATACGATAAGTTTGACGGGTCTTCCCAAGTCGGCACTTCTGCGACTCGCAAGACTTCGACGAATTCGGGTAAGAGCACGATTAAGCTAGCAAGAACTTCAGAAAACGAAGGCCGCTTGCGGCACCTAAAGAATTCTTCAGCTTCCGATCGTGCATCCGCTGCTGTGCCACCGTGAGGAAGGTTTTCAATGCGCGACATAGCGCGTTCGGAGACATGGCTCAAGAATCCATGGCCGATATCGTGCAATAAACCTGATAACCTCAGCAGAGACTCGTCTGACCTGGATATAGGATCGATGCTTCTTCCAGAAGATCGAGCATTATGGTTTATTGAATCAATAATACGCTGCGTCTGATATAAAACGCCGATGCTGTGCTCAAAGCGACTGTATCCTGCTCCTGGGTAGACGAGGTACGCAAGGCCTAGTTGAGCTATGTTGCGTAGACGCTGAACCGGAAGGGAATCCAGGATGAGAACTTCCCACCATTCCAGTCTAACCGTCTTCCAGATCGAGTCATTGACAATTTTGGGCCTTCGCAAACGTTCGGGCACGAAACGCATCCTATTAGCATAAGATGTCAGCGACGCGCCAAATGCCGCCCGCAAATCGGCTGAGATGCCACCCAGGACCTTTGGAAGAGCACGATTGTCATTTGTCATCGCCGCCCTTTGATGTCATGTTTTCATATTATCAATAAATGCTTGGGCGAGTTGTGTGAACTCCTCGCGCTGACCAGTCCTTTCCAATAGGCGCTCTGCTTGATCCTTTTTTAGCTTGATTTCGACAACTGAGTAAGTCGGGTTTGGAAAGCTTATAAGGAGGTCTCGTTGGGCGCGCGTTAAGGCGCGCTCGAACCACGGACTTACTCCGTATAAAGGATCGTAGTCGATCGCGAGTTGTTTGCGATCGACAAATTCACCTTTGGGTCCAGTGATCGCTTGATAGAAGGCACGATTCAATGAAACGCGATTTGCCGTGAGTCGGCTATATGGAGATGCGTCTTCGTCGTCTTTGATGGTACGGATTGCGGCTATCAGGCCCGCGAAGAATTTGTCGCTAGTCACTGTCGTCACCCCTTTGACGGCTGAGGTCCTACTTGCCTGACAACTGCGCTGGGACGCGCTGTCGCCAAGGCATTCGTGATCGAACATATGTTCGTTCGCGCGTGTGCTCCGTCATTGCCGCTTTCGATTGCAAATGCATCAATGCGAATCCCCGGTTTCCGTTCAAGGCCTCGACAGTAATGCATATATGCATTAGTATACCATGTATCGCGAACCGAAGAAAGAAGCGTCCGTCGCCGGAATTCCTCCTGCGACTCGCTGATTGGATGAAGGCCGAGCGTCTCTCAGGTTGCAGCCTTGCGAGAGAAATTGGCTTTGCTCAAGCCACTGTGTCACGTGCCCTTCGTGGAGACCTCGACGAGGAGTCCCGTTGCTTCCGAGCGATCGCGAGGCGAGCGGGGTTGGGTATGCAAAAATGCATGAGCGGTGTCCCCGCCCAAGTCTTGTCTTCTTTCGAACTGCTGTGGGACGGCTCGGAAGCTCACGCTGAGGCGATTGCGGGGCTCTTGACCGCAGCGGCCGCCTTAAGCCGTTTCAAGCGTGACGCGGCATAATCCACATCGGTTAAGAGTTCGGCTCTGTCAGCATCGGGTCTCAGTGGCCCAAAGCCGGGCGGCCCCACGAAAGTAGGTGGCTCGGGCTGCGGGGCGCGAAGGTGCGCCGGAGATACGTCGCAGCTAGGGGGCAGCATGACGCCATCCGTCGCGAGCGGGCCGACCGTCGGCGAGCAGGCACTGCGCGCGCTCGCGCGCTATCCGCAGCGCGACGCCTTCGTCTGGCCCGGGGGACGGCTGACCTACGCAGGCGCGCTGGACCTGATCGGGCGCTTCCAAGCGGCGTTCGCGGGCGCCCGGCCGGCGCGGGGCGCGCGCGTGGCGCTGCTCTCCGCCAACCGCGCCGAGGCTTGGTGCGCGGGCATCGCCGCCCAGGCGTCGGGCCTCTGCACCACCTGGCTGCATCCGCTGGGTTCCATCGCGGACCAGCTCGACCAGATCGCCGATGCGGAAGCGGCCGTTCTCGTCGTGGATTCGCTGCATTTCCACGAGCGCGGCGGCGAACTCGCGGCGGCGGTCGATGGGTCCGTCACGGTCTTCACGCTCGGCGCGGCCGCGTACGGTCGCGATCTGCTCGCCGCGGCGGACGCGGCGGGAGCGCAGACGCCGGCCGACCTAGCCGACGCGAACGACCTCGCGGCTCTGAGTTACACCGGCGGCACGACGGGAAAATCGAAAGCGGCGCTGCGCCGCCACGCGTCGCTCGCGGCGATGACGGCGGCGTGTCTCGCCGACTTCGAATTACCGCAAACGCCGCGCTACCTCGCGATCGCACCGATCACGCACGTGGCCGGCACGAAGGTGCTTCCGAGCTTGATTCGCGGCGGCACGGTGCACCTGATGAAGGGCTTCGATCCCGAAGCGATCCTCGCGACGATCGCGCGCGAGCGCATCAATTTCTCGCTGCTCGTGCCGACGATGGTGTACGCGCTCCTCGATTGCCCGGCGCTCGACGGCGCCGATCTCTCGTCGCTCGAATTGCTGCTGTACGGCGCTTCGCCGATGTCGCCGACGCGCTTGCTCGAAGGGCTGGAACGCATCGGGCCCGTGTTCGCCCAGCTCTACGGCCAGACGGAATGCTATCCGATCGCCGTGCTCGCCAAAGCCGATCACGATCCGGCGCGCCCCGACCGTTTCGCCGCCTGCGGCTTTCCGGGCGCGAGCGTATCGGTGCGTCTGCTCGATCTCGAGGGAAACGACGCGGCGCCGGGGGCCGCGGGCGAAATCTGCGTGCGCGCGCCGCAGGTGATGGAAGCGTATTGGAAACGTCCGGAGCAGACGCGGGATGCGCTCCGCGACGGCTGGCTCCACACCGGCGACATCGCTCGCGTCGACGACGAAGGCTGCCTCTACATCGTCGATCGCACCAAAGATATGATCGTTAGCGGAGGTTTCAACATCTATCCGCGTGAGGTCGAAGACGCGTTGACGACGCATCCGGCGGTCGCGACGGCGGCCGTGATCGGCGTGCCGGATCCGAAGTGGGGCGAGGCCGTCATGGCGCTGGTCGTCTGCCGCCCCGGCCAGTCCGTCTGCGCCGAAGAGTTGACGGCCGCGGTCAAGGCGCTCAAGGGCAGCCCGTACGCGCCCAAGCGGATCGAGTTCGTCGATAGCTTGCCGGTGACGGCCGTGGGAAAAGTCGATAAGAAGGTCTTGCGCCAAAGCTACTGGGCGCGCGAGTCCCGCATGGTCGGTTGAGCGCGGTGCGCTCGTTTCTGGACGGGCGCTTGCGCCTTCCGCTGATCGCGGCGCCGATGTTCCTGGTCTCGGGGCCGGCGCTCGTGACGGCCGCGTGCCGCGCGGGCGTGGTCGGCGCGTTTCCTACCGCGAATTGCCGCTCGATCGACGAGCTCGATGCGTGGTTGACGGGTTTCGAGAACGCGCTAACGCCGCGCGACGCACCGCACTGCCCGAACCTCATCATGCGCCGCGCGAGCCTGGCCGACGAACTGGCCGTTCTGCTGCGCCATCGGGTGGAGCTCGTGATCGCGAGCGTCGGATCGCCCGAACCCGTGATCGCTCCGCTGCACGACATCGGCTGCGCGGTCTACGCCGACGTCGCGTCGCTGCGCCACGCCGAGAAGGCGATCGCGGCGGGTGCCGATGGTCTCGTGCTGTTGACGGCGGGTGCCGGCGGACAAACCGGGTGGGCAAACGGCTTCGCCTTCGTGCGCGCGGTGCGCGGCATGTTCGACGGACCGATCGTGCTCGCGGGCGGCGTCTCCGACGGCACCGCGCTCTGGGCGGCCGAAGTGTTGGGCTGCGATCTCGCCTACATGGGTACGAAATTCATCGCGACGCACGAGAGTCTGGCGCCGGACGCGTATAAGGCGATGCTGGTCGAGAGCCGGCTCGACGACATCCTGCTCACGAGCGCGATGACCGGACTCGAAACGAACATGCTGCGGCCGTCGATCGTGGCCGCCGGTTTGGACCCGCGCGATTTGCCGCGAGGACTCAGCGCCGAGTCCGCCTCCGCGCTCTACGGCGCGCCCGGCAACCCGGCGCCGCGCCGCTGGAAAGATATGTGGAGCGCCGGCCACTCCGTCTCCGGAGTCGATCGGATCCGGTCCGTCACGGATCTGATTGAGGCGACCGCTCGCGAGTACGCGGCCGCCCGGGAACGCACCGCGACCCGGCTGGCAGGTGCCCGGATGCTCGAGAACGGCCGGCGCTAGTTATACTGTCTCTTGAACATACTGTCTCGGATGCAGTATGCTCGTGAGGCAGTATGTCTGTAGGGCAGCAACGATTCATCGGCCGGGCGCGCGAACTTGCAACGCTCGAAGACAGCTTTGAGGCGGATGGGGGCCAGCTCTGTCTGGTTTCCGGAAGGCGGCGCATCGGCAAGAGCTACCTCCTCCAGCGCTTCGTCGACTCTCGCCGGGCCATCTTCTATCAGGCGACGCGCCAAGCCGAAGGCCAAGAACTGCTCGCCTTCACGCGAGAGGTCCAGGCCGTTCTGGGCGGCTTGCCCGCCGGCTACGCGTTCCCGGCTTGGGAGGCGGCGCTCCAGTATCTCGACACCGCCGCGGGGGGAGAACGGCTCGTCGTCATCCTCGACGAGTTCCCGTACCTCTGTGATTCGACGCCGGGCCTCGCTTCGGTCGTTCAGCGATGGTGGGACAGGCGCGGGCGAACCTCGCCGCTCATGCTCGTGTTATGCGGCTCCGCGCAAAGCTTCATGGCCGATCTCGACGCCGGCGCGGCGCCGCTGCACCAGCGCTTCACGCGCAAGCTCGACGTCGGGCCGCTCACCTATCGCGAAGCCGGCGAATTCTTTCCCATGTTATCGGCTGCGGAGCGCGTCCGGATCTTCGGCATCCTTGGCGGAACGCCGTTGTATCTGCAGCAGTGGCGTCCCGAACGAAACCTGCGCGAGAATTTGTTGCGGCTCTTCGGCGATCCAGGCAGCATGCTGCTCGATTCCGCGGCTCTCGTCCTCCACACAGATCTCGGCGACGCCACGGCCGCCTATCGCGCCCTATCGGCAATCGCGAACGGCGCCGCGCGGCGAAATGAAATTTTGCAGAAGGGTGCCGTCACGAACGAACGCGTCCTGCAACGTCTCGAAGATCTTCGTTTGGTTATCAAGACGGTGCCGATTACCGAAGGCGTCCGGTCTCGACGGGGTTTTTTCAAGGTCGCCGACCCGTATTTTCGTTTTTGGTTCCGGTTCGTCGAAAGCAACCGTGCGACCATCGATCGCGGCTCGGCGAACGCTTGATATCGCGCATCGTCGAGCCGGAGCTCGACGGCCATCTCGGTCCGATCTTCGAGGAAATCGCGCGCGAGTTCGTCTTGGAACTCCTCGCGCGCGGCGAGCTACCCGGACTCGACGTCGGCAGCTGGTGGTCGACCGACGGGCAGCACGAGATCGACATCGTGACCGTCGCGCGAAAAGACATAACGAACGTCGGTACCGTCAAGTGGCGCAGCTCGCCGCTCGGCCGCGACGTCTACGAGGACCTCGCCGGCCACGCCGCGGCCCTCGGGGTCGATGAATCGATACCGTGGCTGATGATCGGGCGCGGCGGCGTCGAAGATTCGCTCTTGGCAGCCGAACCGCACGTACGCGGGTTCTCGGCGGACGATCTGTACCAAACGACGTGAGCGACGAGCTCGACGGAGACGCCAGTGGGGCGATCACGTGCAATGGTGTTTCGTGAACGTCAGCCCGCGCGTGCCGTAGGCGTTCGCCGGGTCTTTCGCGAGCTTGAGCGTGCAGCCCGTGAGCTTGAAGAAGAGCGTCTCGTTTTCGGCCCGCACGTTCTGCGGCTCCTTATCGACGATCTGCGCGGATTGCGTGAGGTGCACGACGGCGAGGCCGTTTGCATCCTGCCACGTGCCCGACTCGCGATTGGGATAGACCGGCGTGCCCGCGGCGGTCTTCGTGTAGCCGGGATACTCGGTCTCGAGCGTCGCCTTCCCGTCGTGATGCAGCTTCAGTTTGAGTTTCTGCATGCTGTCCGCTCCCGTTTGCGTTAGCTCGTAGGAGCCGGCCAGAGCGGTTCGCCCTCCATCGGGGAGGCTGGAAGGCGGCGCCGGCGACTGCGCCGCGACGGCAAACGGTGCGAGGGCGAGTGCCGCGGCGAACGCCTGCACGAGGCGGCGTCGAAATTGCATGGAGCACCTCCGGAAGCGAAATCGGCGGAGCCGCTACCCTACCGGCCGCCGGCTCGGCGCACCTTCGTGCGTGTCACAGGAAGCCGACGCCGGATGCTGGGGATCCCATGAGACTCCGATGAGCGGGCGGGTAGAGGCGTGCGCGCCGCCTAAGCGTGCGGGGATGCGGCCGGGCTGGGACGAGTACTTCATGGAGGTGGCGCGCACGGTGGCGACGCGGGCGACCTGCCCGCGCGCGAGCGTGGGCGCGGTTCTCGTGCGCGATAACCGAATCCTGACGACCGGCTACAACGGCGCGCCGCGACACGTGCCGCATTGCACCGATGTGGGCTGCGAGATGGTCGGCGGCCACTGCGTACGCTCGACGCACGCGGAGGCCAACGCCGTCGTTCAAGGCGCGCTCCACGGGGTCGGCCTCGAGGGCGCGACGGCCTATTGCACGCATCAGCCCTGCGTGCACTGCGCGAAACTCCTGATCAGCGCGGGGATAACCCGCATCGTGTACGGCGAGGCCTACCTCGACGCGTTCTCCCAACGGTTGCTAGCCGAGGCCGGCGTGGCGCTCGTCAGCTTCGCGACCCTCGAACGGGCCGCGCCGGGATCGCGCGCGTGACCCTCCAGGGACTCTACTTTCTCTCGCTGGCGACGGCTTTTCTCACCGCCCTGGCCGCGACGCCGCAAGCCCGCCGCCTGGCGCTTCGCGTCGGCGTACTCGATGAAGTCGGCGACCGGCGCATGCATACCGAACCCAAGCCGCGCATCGGCGGCATCGCCGTCTATTTGGGCATCGCGTTCGCGCTGTTCGTCTCGATCGGTTTCGCGCTGCACACGACCCTGTTCCACAGCGCCAACGACACCCAGGATTTCTTCGGGCTGCTGTTCGGCGGCACGCTGATCATGCTCGTGGGCGTGTGGGACGACATCATGGGCATGCGCCCGCGCAACAAATTCATAGCGCAAATCGTGGTCGCGATCATCTCGATGATCTACGGGTTCCACATTCCCGGCTTCGCGATCCCGGGCCATACCGGATACGTGAACCTCCCGCCGTGGATCGATTATCCGCTGACCCTCCTCTGGTATCTGGGGATGATGAACGCGATCAACTTCCTCGACGGGCTCGACGGCCTGCTCGCGGGCGTCACCGCGATCTCGGGGCTCTTTCTCTTCGGGATCGCATCCGGGCACGGGCACGTCGGCGCGGCCCTCGTGCTGTGCGCGCTCGTCGGCGGCGCGCTCGGATTTCTGCCCTACAACTTCAATCCGGCGAAGATCTTCTTGGGCGACACCGGCTCGTTGCTGATCGGCTACGTTTTCGCCACCGTGTCGTTGCTGATCACGGCCAAGATCGCGGTAACGGTGAGCCTGCTCGTGCCGCTGACGGCGCTCGCGCTGCCCGTGGTCGATACGGCGGCCGTGATCTTCCGGCGCTTTCGCGCCGGCAAGGCGATCACCGAAGCGGATCGCGGGCATTTCCATCACATCCTCGTGTTCCGGTTTGGGCTCAACGTGAAGCAAGCCGTGCTGCTGATCTACGTCGTCTGCTTCGTCTTGGGAGCGGTCGCGTACGTGCTCTCGGGCAGCGCCCCGGGCCGTCTGCACCTCGGCCTTCTGTAGGAGACATCGTGGTCACAGCACCGCTCCGGGTGATGAGCGTATTCGGCACGCGCCCCGACACGATCAAGATGGCGCCGGTCGTGCGCGCGCTGGCCGCCGCCCGGCCGCACGTCGAACCGATCGTGTGCGTCAGCGCGCAGCACCGCGAGATGCTCGACGATCTGCTCGCGCTCTTCGGAATCGCGCCGGACTTCGACCTCGACATCATGCGCCACGATCAGACGATCACGCAGATCACGACGCGGGTGCTCGCGGGCATGGAGCCCGTGCTCGCGCAGGCGCGGCCCGACGTCGTGCTGGTGCACGGCGACACCTCGACGAGCACCGCCGCCGCCCTCGCCGCCTATTACGCGAAGGTGCCGGTCGGTCACGTCGAGGCGGGCTTGCGCACGTCGACGATCTGGGAGCCGTTTCCCGAGGAGATGAACCGCCGCCTCACGGGCCGGCTCGCCTCCTACCACTTCTCGCCCACCTCCCGGGCGCGCGACAACTTGGAGCGCGAGAACGTACCGCCCGCGGACATTTTCGTGACCGGCAATACCGTCATCGACGCGTTCCTCGCGGTGGCGTCGCACGACGACGGCGCGGCCGAGGGCGTGTGGGAGGGCCTCGCACCCGACCGGCCCTGGATCTTCGTGACCGCGCACCGGCGCGAGAATCACGACAAGATGCGCGAGATCTGCGAGGCGTTAGCGGAAATCGCGGCCTTGCCGCAGCGGCCGCAGATCCTGTGGCCGGTGCACCCCTCGCCGCGGGTCGCGCCGGTCGCGCACGAGGTCCTCGACGGCGTCGCCGGCGTGAAACTGGTCGCGCCCCTGCCCTACGACGTGACCGTCCACTCGATCAAGCGTTCCAAGCTCGTGCTTACGGACAGCGGCGGCCTTCAGGAGGAGGCGCCGTGCCTGGGCAAGCCGGTCCTGGTGATGCGGGACGAGACCGAGCGTCCCGAGGGCATCGAGGCAGGCACGCTGGAACTCGTCGGCCCTCATCGCCAGGCGATCGTGGCAGCAGTCAAGCGCCTGCTTGAAGACGAGGCCGCTTACGCGCGGATGGCCCGCGCCGATAACCCCTATGGCGACGGGCGCGCGGCCGAGCGAATCGTCGCTTGGCTCTTGGCCCGGTGGCGAGGAGGCGCCGCACCGGAACCGTTCGCGGTGGGCTCCCGCTAAAGTCGCACGATCGGCCCGCGGCTTCATCGCCGGAAGGGGAATGCAGGGTTCGCCGCTGGGGTTCCTCAAATAGGGAAGTCGCCGTGTCAGAGGCTGATTTGCGTGCTTATCATGACCGCAAGCGGCCTATGGCGGTATGGTCGCTTGGGTTTGCCGTTCTCGCGGGGCTTGCCGTTTGGGCAAAATCTCCGGTCGCGGCGGTGGCCCTGGTGGTCGGCACGGGGTGCGGTCTCGCGAACGCGCTGCTCACGATGCGCGGGAACGAGCGGCTGGTCGACCATCGCAGCGTCTCGACGTTCGTCATAAGCAGTACCCTGCGCATAGGTGTTTTCGGTATAGTACCGGTGGAGTTTGCGCAGCATGGCCCCTGGTGGACCATGGGAACATACTTCGTCGGGTTTTTTACGCCACTGGCGCTCTACGCCGCTATCGTAGCTCGCGCCGTTCGGACGGGATAACGTGAAAGAGGGAATCGGCACCCACAGCCTGTGGCAGCTGCCCGTGCTCGGCGCGGTCCACAGTGACACGATTTTGACGACGTGGCTCGCCATGGCTGTCGCGCTGCTGCTTCTAGCCTGGGTGGGCCGTAGCTATCGTTCGCCTCGCGCCGGCAAGACGCAAACCGTCTTCGAAGGCATCATCGACTACATCTCGGACATGGTCTACGGCTCCCTCGGCAAGAACGGAGAACCGTTCGTTCCGTTCTTCATCTCGCTCTTCATCTTCATTTTCTTGCTCAACCAGTTCGGCGTCTTCCCCTTCAAGCAACTGGGTCTGCCCTTCGGCGGGGCTCCGACGGCCGACCTCAACACGACGGTCGCGTATGCGCTGATCGTCTTCTTCCTCATCCAGATCACGGCGGTCCGGAAGCGGGGGCTCGGGGCTTACGCGCACATCTTCCAACCGTGGTTCCTAACGCCGATCAATTTACTCGAAGAACTCGTGCGGCCCGTTACGTTGGCGGCGCGCCTGTTTTTCAACATCTTCGTCGGCGAGCTGCTCTTCATCATCATCGCCTCCATCGTGACGGCGAAGGTGACGATCGGGGCGTTCAATCTCTCGCTCGCGGTCAGCATCCTCCCCTTCTTCATTCAGTTCTTCAATTTTTTCGTGGGCACGGTTCAGGCGTTCGTGTTCACGCTGCTCGGCATCGTCTACTTGTCCTTGGCGACCGCCGAGGATCACTGAGAAAGGTACCATTGTGACTTCTGAGAGCTTAGTTGCCGCCGCGACCATCCTCGCGTTCGGGTTGATCGTCCTGGGCGTGGCGCTGGGGTCGGCGATCGGCGACGGCGTCGTCGCCTCCAAAGCCGTCGAGGCGATCGCGCGGCAGCCGGAAGCGCGTCCCAACATCTTCACGTTCCTGTTCTTGGGCGTCGGCGTCTTGGAAGCGTTCCCGATCATCGCGCTGGGTCTGGCGTTCTACCTGCTGCTCGTGGTGGCGAACGTACCGGCGCTGCTGACCCACCTCTCCAAGTAACGCGTAGCCGATGTTTCTTTCGCTCGACGGGACGTTCTGGTTCCAGCTGATCAACTTCGCGATCTTTTACGCGATCTTGAACGTGGTGTTCTTGCGTCCCGTCGGTAACGCGATCAAGGAACGGCGCGCCCACATCGACGGCGTGCATAGCGATTTCGAGCGCTACGACCATCAATATCAGACCCTGCACGCGCAGGCCGAGCAGAAGCGCGGTGCGGCGCGGCGCGAAGCCGACGAGACGCTGGCCCGGGCGCGCGCCGAAGCCGAAGCCGAAGCCGAAGCGATCGCGCAGGAGCAGGGCGCGGCCGCGACAGCCATCGCGAACGAAGCCCGGCAAGTCGTCGAAGGCGAGATGGCCGCCGCGCGCGGCCGCGAGGAAGAACTCTCGCAAGCCTTGGCGCGGACGTTGTTGGAGCGGGCCGTGGGGAGCGCGCCGTGAGCGACCAGTTTTATGAGAACCTCGCGACGTGGAGCCAGGTCGTCGCCTCGATCCTCTTCATCGCGGCGCTGATCTACGGATGGGTCAAGTTCCTGAGCCCGGCGGTCGCCAAGTCGCAGGAAAGCAAGAACGCGGAGCTGCTCGAAGCCGAGCATCGGCGCGACGCCGCTAAGGAGCGGGTCGAAGCCGCGCAACGCGAGCTCGAGAAGGCCGCCGACGACGTTCGCGCGATCACGGCGCGCGCCAATCGCGACGCCGCGTCGCTGCGCGCCCGCATCGTGACCGAAGCGCACGCCGAAGGCAAACGTGCCGTCGAGCACGCCGAGGGCGAACTCGACCGCGCGCGGGCGGCCGCGCGAGAGGCGCTCCGCGCCGATCTGATCACCCGGGCCATGAAGATCGCGCGCGACGCCGCGAGCCGGGTCGACGAACCCACCAATCGCCGGCTCGTCGCCGAGGCGCTCGACGGCGCGGAACGCGGAGCGAACGCCTGATGGTCAACGAAACCGTCGCCCGCCGCTACGCCGCCGCGATCTTCAACATCGCGCGCGACGCGGATTCCATCGAGGCCATCGGGCGGGATCTCAAGGCCGCGACCGGCACGATCTACGGTAACGACGACGTGCGCCGCTTCTATCTTTCGCCCGTCTTCCAGCGCTCGAAGAAGGAAGCGCTGCTGAAGGAAGCCTTCGCCGCGAGCCTGAGCCCGACGGCGCTCAACTCGTTGCTGCTGCTGGTTCGCAAGCGCCGCGAAGCCCTGCTCCCCGCGATCTCGGCGGAGTACGAGAAGCTCGCCCGCGACGCCGCCGGCAAGGAACCGCTCGAGATCGTGAGCGCCCGCGAGCTCGCGCCCAACGAACTCAATAACATCGTCGTGCGCCTATCGCGCGTCTACGGCAAGTCGTTCGAGGTCACGCAACGAATCGATGCGGGGCTGCTCGGCGGCGTCCGCATCACGATGGGCGATCGCCGGATCGACGGCTCGCTCGCCGGGCGCCTCGAGGATATCGCGCGCCAGCTCTTCGCCCGAAACTAAGATCGATTACCGAGGAAAGCACACTGCATGATCAACGCTGACGAAATCGCCTCCATCCTCCAAGCCCAGATCGCGAACTTCTCGACCGAAGTCCACGAAGATCAGGTCGGCACGGTCATCGAAGTGGGCTCGAGCATCGCGCGCGTCTACGGTCTGGAAGCCGTGCAGCAGTCGGAACTCGTCGAGTTTCCCAACGGCCTCCAGGGCATCGCGCTCAACCTCGAAGAGGATAACGTCGGCGTCATCATCCTCGGGCCAGATACCGAGATCAAAGAAGGCATGCAGGTCCGGCGCACGGGCCGCATCGCCTCGGTGCCGGTCGGAGCGTCGCTGCTCGGCCGGGTGGTGGATCCGCTCGGCAACGCGGTCGACGGCAAGGGCACGATCGAAGCCAAGAAATACCGCACGATCGAAAATACGGCGCCCACCGTCATCGAGCGCCAGCCCGTCAAGCAGCCGCTGCAGACCGGCATTCGCGCGATCGACGCGCTGATTCCGATCGGCAAGGGCCAGCGCGAGCTGATCATCGGCGACCGCCAAGTCGGCAAGACGGCGATCGCGATGGACACGATCATCAACCAGAAGGGCAAGAACGTCTACTGCATCTACGTCGCGATCGGACAGAAGAACTCGACGATCTCGGCGTTGACCTCGCGCTTCGCGCAAGAGGGCGCGATGGAGTACACGACCATCGTCACGACGTCGCCCGCCGACTCGCCGGCGCTCAAGTACATCGCGCCGTACGCGGGCTGCGCGATGGCCGAGGAGCTGATGTACGAGGGCAAAGACGTCCTCATCATCTACGACGATCTCACCAAGCACGCGATCGCCTATCGCGAAGTCTCGCTGCTGCTGCGCCGCCCGCCGGGTCGCGAAGCCTATCCGGGCGACATCTTCTTCCTGCACTCGCGCCTCTTGGAGCGCGCCGCCAAACTCTCCGACGAGAAGGGCGGCGGGTCGCTGACCGCGCTGCCCGTCATCGAAACCCAGGCGGGCGACGTCTCGGCGTACATCCCGACCAACCTGATCTCGATCACGGACGGCCAGATTTACCTGACCACCAACCTCTTCTTCCAGGGCGTCCGCCCCGCGGTCGACGTCGGCATCTCGGTGTCGCGCGTCGGTTCGTCCGCGCAGACCAAGGCGATGAAGTCCGTCGCGGGCCAACTCAAACTCGACCTCGCGCAGTATCGCGAACTCGCGGCCTTCGCGAAGCTCTCCTCCGACCTCGACAAGAACACGCAAGCGACCCTGACGCGCGGCGAGAAGATCACCGAGATCCTCAAGCAGCCGCAGTACCAGCCGCAGAACGTCGAAGATCAGGTCGTCCTGATCTACGCGGCCACGAAGGGCTACCTCACCAACATCGAGACCGCGCGTCTCCAGGAGTGGGCGCACAGCTTCGTGTCGTTCCTCCACGAGAAGAAGACCGATCTCATCAACGCGATCGCCGAATCGAAAGCGCTCTCCGACGACAACGCGAAAGCGCTCGGGGCCGCGATCGAGGAATTCAACGCGTCGTTTTGATGTGCGCTCGCAGAGAGTCACCGATGCGTAGCGAGGTGCCGTTCCGTGCCTAGCGTTCGCGATCTGCGCGATCGGATCAAGTCGCTCAAGAACACGCAGCAGATCACCAAGGCGATGAAGCAGGTCGCCGCGGCGAAGATCCGGCGCGCGGAGCTCGTTCAGAAGCAGGCCCGTCCCTACGCGGACGCGCTCTCGCAGATGCTGCGCGACCTGATGGACGCGGTCGGCTCCGTCGACCACCCCTTCATGAAGCCGGGCCGCGACGGCGCGCCCAAGGGCATCGTGCTGATGACGGCCGACAAGGGGTTGGCCGGCGCGTTCAACTCCAACGTTATCCGCGAAGCCGAGCGCTACGCGCGCGGTGCGGGATCGGTCGTGTGGTACGCGGTCGGCAACAAAGCACGTAACGCAACGAAACGGATGCACGCCGAGACGCTCCTCTCCGAGTCGTTGTCGGTCGCGGACAAACTCGCGATCGCCAAGCAAGTCGCGGCGCGGGTCAGCGACGATTTCACCAGCGGCAAGGTTTCGGAAGTCGTCCTGATCTCCTCAAAGCTGATTTCGGTCATGGTCCAGCGCCCCGAAGTCCGCACGCTCGTGCCCATCGCCCCCGGCGAGAAGAAGGAGCACGCGTCGGACGGCCCCCGCGCCGCCGTCGAGTTCGCGCCTTCGCCCGAGGCCGTGCTGACCCGCTTGCTGCCCAAGTACCTCGAATTCACGATCTTCTCCGCGATGCTCGAAACCGATGCGGCGTTCTATTCCGCGCAGCTGATCGCCATGACCAACGCCACCGATAACGCGGGCAAGCTCCTGGACGACCTCACGCTCGCGATGAATAAGGCACGCCAAGCGGCCATCACGAAAGAAATGCTCGAGATCGTCGGCGGCGCGGAAGCGCAAGCCGGCTAACCGCCCAAGAAAAGGGAAGCACCGATATGTCCACACCTACCGTCACCGCCACCGCGACCGGCAAGGTCATCCAAGTTCTCGGTAACGTCGTCGACGTCGAATTCTCGCCCGAAACGCTACCGTCGATCAACTTCGCGTTGACCGTGCAGGTCGGCGGCGAGGCGAAGCCGGGCACGAACGGCCAGGCGAGCGGGGTCGCCTCCGACGGCGTGGCCCTCGGCGGCACGGCGACGCAGGCCCGCGAACTGGTGCTGGAAGTGCAGGACGAGCTCGGCAACAACTCGGTCCGCTGCCTCGCGATGGGTTCGACGGACGGCCTCGTCCGCGGCCAAGCCGTCGTCAACACCGGCGCGCCGATTACGATTCCCGTCGGCGAAGGCACGCTCGGACGCATCTTCAACGTGCTGGGCAAGGCGATCGACTCGAACGACGAGGTGCACGCGGCGGCCTACTGGCCGATCCACCGCGACGCCCCGAACTTCGCGGCGCAGGACCCGACGCCGAAGATCTTCGAGACGGGCATCAAGGTCATCGACCTGATGGCGCCCTACACGCGCGGCGGCAAAGTCGGTCTCTTCGGCGGCGCGGGCGTCGGCAAGACGGTGCTCATCCAAGAATTGATCCGCAACATCGCCCAGGTCCACAAGGGCTTCTCGGTGTTCACGGGCGTCGGCGAGCGGACCCGCGAGGGCAACGACCTGTGGCTCGAGATGAAAGAGTCGGGCGTGCTCGCGCAGACGACTCTGGTCTTCGGCCAGATGGACGAGCCGCCGGGCGTGCGCTTCCGCATCGCGCAGACCGGCGTCACGATGGCCGAGTACTTCCGCGACGAGAAGGGCGCCGACGTGCTGCTGTTCGTCGATAACATCTTCCGCTACATGCAGGCGGGTTCCGAAGTTTCCGCGCTGATGGGCCGCATGCCCTCGGCCGTCGGTTACCAGCCGACGCTGTTCACCGAAATGGGTCTGCTCGAAGAGCGCATCACCTCGACGCAAAAGGGCTCGATCACCTCGGTGCAGGCCGTCTACGTGCCCGCCGACGACTATACGGATCCGGCCGTCGCCACGACCTTCGGCCACCTCGATGCGACGACCGCGCTCTCGCGACAGATCTCCGAACTCGGCATCTATCCGGCGGTCGATCCGCTGGCGTCGTCGTCGCGCATCCTCGATCCGCAGATCATCGGCGAGGAGCATTACCGCGTGGCGCGCGGCGTTCAGGAAACGCTTCAGCGCTATAAGGACTTGCAGGACATCATCGCGATCCTCGGCGTCGAAGAGCTCTCCGAAGACGACAAGGTCATCGTGGGCCGCGCGCGCCGCATGCAGCGACTGTTCTCACAGCCGTTCTTCGTGGCCGAACAGTTCACGGGCCGCCCCGGCAAGTACGTGAAGATCGAAGACACGATCGCGTCGTTCAAGGAAGTCCTCGACGGGAAGCTCGACTCGCTGCCGGAGGCGGCGTTCTACATGGCCGGCGGCATCGACGAAGTGAAGGCGAACGCCGAAAAGCTCGCCGCGACGAACCAGTGACGGCACGCTGATGGCCGGTAAGACGATTCCGTTCCGGCTCGTGACGCCGGTCGCGATCGCCTTCGAGGGCGACGCGGAACTCGTGATCGCGGTGGGAACCGAAGGTGAAGAGGGTATCTTGCCGTCGCACGCGCCGTTCCTGACGGCGCTGCGCCCGGGCATCCTGCGCGCGAACGTCGTCGTCAACGGCGAGAGCAAACGGCTGGAATTCGCCACGAGCGAAGGGTTCCTACAGGCGCTGCCCGATCGCGTGACCGTCATCGTCGATGCGGCGCTCACGCGCGATGCGATCGACCTCGATGCGGCGCGCGCCGACCTCGAAGCCGCGACCGAACGCCGCAACCAGCAGCAGCCGCAGACCGCGGAGTACGCGCGCGAACAGGCGATCGTCGATTTCGCGAACGCGCGCTTGGCGCTCGCGGGGTAACGCGACCCACCAGGGATTTCCGTCGCGACGGTCGGAGTTGTGGATGACCGGACCCTTTGGGGGCCGGTCATCGTGCTTTGGTGTGACGAGGTGTCCTCGTGTACCATTTCCGTTCGTTCCCCGCTTTGTTTCGTGCCGTAGTATGTGGTGCGACGCTGCTCGCGTTCGTGCTCGGGTCTGCCGTCGCGGCGAGGGCCGGCAACACGGGCTCGCTTGCCGGCACCGTCCTCGACGACAAGACGCGCGAGCCCGTGGCGGACGCCGTCGTCAGCGCTTCGAGCCCGTCGCAGGTCGCCCACACCACGACCGACGCCAACGGTCGCTTCACGTTCCTCTCGCTCGCGCCCGACACGTACGTCGTCGGGGTGACGAAGCAAGGCTACGAGTCGCTGACGCTGACCGGCATCACGGTCGTCGTCGACCAGACGCAGTCGCTGCCGCTGACGCTGCAGCACACGCTCAAGACGATCGGCCGCATCTCGACGCGCTCGTCGCTCGACCTCGTAAAGCCGGGTACGACGAGCGATGTGTACGTCGTCGACAGCGCGCTGACGGCCGCCGCGGCGCCGGTCGGCGGGGGCGGGTCGCTCAATCAGGCGTACTCCGCGCTCGCCGTGCTACCGGGTATCTTCGTGCCGCCGAGCCAGCAGGGCGTGAACCAAACCGTTTACATCCGCGGTGGAAACTACGATCAGATCGGTTACGAGTACGACGGCGTGCCGGTGAACCGTTCCTTCGATAATTATCCGGGGCATTCGGCGGCGACGCTCGGCCAACAGCAGTTACAACTCTACACGGGCGGTGGAGGACCGGGCGAGAGCGCTTCGGGCCTCGCCGGCTTCATCAACCAGGTGGCGAAGACCGGAACTTACCCGGGCTTTGCCGACGTCTCGGGTTCGCTCGGCTCGCCGACGTTCTATCACGACTTCTCGGCAGAAGTCGGCGGGCAGACCTCGGACCGGCGTTTCAGCTACTACGCGGGCATCAGCGGCTGGAATCAAGACTTCCGCTATTTCGACAATTTCAACGGAGCGGGGCTGACGAATCTCTTCCCCAACGCGATCGGCCCGTCCAACGACACGACATACCTGCCGTTCTACCCGGCGGTCTATCCGACGTGCGACAAGAACGAGATGAGCCCGTTCGACGAGCCGGGCGCGAAGGCGCCGAGCTACGCGAACGATCCGGGCTGCTTCGCGACGCTGAATCCGGCGTACGGCAACGTCAGCCTCATCGAAGGCCGCGAGGCCCTCGGCAACTTCCACCTGAGCTTGCCGCATCACAACGACGGCGGCGCCGACGACATTCAGTTCCTCTATACCAACTCGACGCAGTTTCGTCAGTATTATAGCGGCATCGACGATGCAGGCCAGAATCTGATCGGAGGGCTGGTCAACGCGGGCGATATCAATTCGCCGCACTGGCCCGACTACTTGACGTACCCGGCGGGCACCCAGTTTCTGGCTCCGGCGAACGTACATCCGGTCGCCTATGCGTTCCCAGGCTCGACCGCGCCGTGCTACAACGAGCTCGTCGACGACGCGGGCAACGCCGTGCCGGTTCCCGGAGGGTGTGCGAACGGCAACGTCGCGGGCTTGCCGGCCGATTACCGCGACGGCCGCTGGGACACGGCCAGCATCGTGAAACTGCAGTATCAAAAGAACATCGGCAGCCGCGCCTACATTCGGATCTTCGGCGACACCTTTTACTCCGATACCAATCGCAGCGGCGCATCGGGCCGCGGAATCGGCAGCGGGTTCAGCACCGAAAATTACGACTACGAGATCGACTCGCATTCGCGCGGACTCAACCTGCAGTTCGCGGACCAGGTGACCGATCGGAACCAATTGACGGGCTGGCTCAGCTACGTCACCGCGACGACGAACCGGCTGAACAACTACAACGACTACAACACGCCGGACCAGCAAGTCAGCAACCTCACCAACGGCACGGAGTGCTTCGACTACGTCACGGGCGCCCACGCGCCGTGCAATTCGCCGAACACGCAGGGCATCTTCAGCAGCCCGACGGACGGCGAATCGCTCAACTGCCAGACCAACTCGGCTCACAACATCCCGGCCGCGGCGTGCGCCGCGGGGGCGTCGTGGCGCTTGACGTATACCGGAAATCAGGGCGCGCTCAACACGGTGGTGCCGAAGTTCTCCGCGGAAGCCATCAACGACGAATGGAAGCCGACGAGCCGCCTCGACATCAATCTCGGCGTGCGTTTCGAACGAGACGAGTACGACTTGGCGAACACCGATACGCCCGGCAAGAATTTCTGGTACGCCGCCGCGCAAGCCGAGTACTGCTACAATCCGGTCACGTTGCAGCCCGTGTTTCAGAAGGAGCCGCCGCAGAGCCAAAACCTCGCGCAACCGCTCGTAACCTTCAACTGCCCCGTCGACGATTCGACGGGAACGGCCGTCCAAACGGTCCATCCCGACGGAAAAGACGGGCATCTGCTGCTCTCGAACGTCTACAATCCCCAGCTCGTACAGACCTACACGTTGCCCCAGGCCGGCGCCACCTATACGGTCGATCCGCTGACGGTCTTACGAATTTCCGCCGGCCGGTACGCGCAGCAACCGCAGGCGTACGAAGTGCAATACAACAGCCTTGAGGAGAACCTGGCCAACGAGTTAATCGGGTTTCTGCCGTACGGCTTCACCACGCCGCGGCACGACGCCCAGCCGCAGTATTCGAACAACTACGATTTCTCGTTCGAGCACCGGTTTCGCGGCACGGACATGTCGCTGAAGCTCACGCCGTACTACCGGTATGCGACCAACCAGCTCTACGAGAACGTGTCGGTCTACGGACAGAGCCCGTCGTTCAACTCCGGCATCGAGAAGAGCCAAGGCATCGAACTCGAGTTTCTCAAAGGCGATTTCAACCGCGACGGCCTCTCGGTGCTCTTCTCGTACACGTACCTGGACTCGAAGGAACGTTGGGCGAACTACGCGGGCACGGATATCAATCCCGTCGACCCGTACAACGTCTACATCCAGCAGTTCAACGCCTTGACGAAGGCCGGGGGCGGTGCTCCGTGTTATACGAACGCCGGAACGGCGACGGCTGATCCGGCCTGCGGCCCCACCTCCATTCGCAATCCCTATTACGCGAGCGCGCCGCAGCCGCTGCTCGACAAGAACGCGTATTACGCGACCGGGCTCGACTTTCCGTATCTCTCGCCCAACGTGTTCGGCATCGTCTTGAACTACCGCAAGGCGAAGTTCGCGATCACACCCTCACTGACGCTCAACGAAGGGGCGCCGTATGGAACGCCGGCCGACGTCTTGGGCCTCGATCCCCGGACGTGCACCCAGAACCAAGCCGCGTCGGGGTTCACCGGTGGAAACCCCTTGAATGCCGACTACACCTCGTGCTCGTTTGCCGCGACGCCTTCGGGGAGTCTCTACGTCCCCAATCCGGAGACCGGCCGGTTCGATTCGTTCGGCCAATTCACGCAGCCCTGGCAGCTCAACGCCGGCTTGAAGCTCTCGTACGACGTCAATCCCAAGGTGCGTATCGCGGGCACCGTCGCGAACCTCGTCAATCGTTGCTTCGGCGGCACGCGCGCGCCCTGGACCGCCGCGTTCCCGCCGAGTTCCACGGTCTGCGGTTACTCGTCGAATCTCTTCTACGTGAACAACTTCTATAACGGATCGAGTCCCAACGACGTCGCGGCGAACGGCGTGCCGCTGAACCCCTACTTCGCGCACTCGTTCGTGCCCGCGTTCGGCGACGTCAACTCGTACAACTATCCCAACCCGCTCAACGTGTACTTCCAGGTCCAGGTAAAGCTGTGAAGCGGCGAGCGGCCGCGGGGCTCATCGCGTCGGCCGCCCTGCTCGGGGTTCCGCGCTTCGCGCGCGCCGCGGACGCGTGCGCGCCGGCCGTGTACCGGCCGGACGGAAGTCACGGCTCCACAACTCGAAGTGGGCCGGGGCTCGTGCTATCCGGCGGCGGCGCGAGTTCGATGCCGGTCGCGGCGCTGCCCTGGATGCGCGCGCGCTTCGGAGCGCCGGCCGGCCGCGCCGGAAACGTGCTCGTGCTGCGCGCCTCCGGCGAGCGCGACAACACGGACGACTTCTACCGGGAGGGCCGCTTCGCGTCGGTGGAAGAGATCCTGATCCCGCCGTGCGCGTCGCGTTCCGAGGTGAACTCGATGGCGCGCTACGTCGATGCGGCGGACGGCGTCTTCTTCGCGGGCGGCGATCAGGCGCACTACGCAGCGTGGAAAGGCAGCGCGCTGATCGAGGCGGTCCGGCGGGTCTACGCGCGCGGCGGCATCGTCGGCGGCGGGAGCGCGGGCCTCGCGATCCAAGGCGCGATCGTTTACGATTCGGTCGCCGCCGACCGGATCCACGGCGCCGATTCCGACTACAACGTCACGACGGCGAACGCGACGCACAACCCGCTCGAGCCCGAGATCAGCTTCACGAGCGGGCTGTTCGCATGGCCCGCGTTGCGCGACACGATCACGGATACGCACTTCGCCGCCCGCGATCGCTTCGGGCGTTTGGTGGCGTTTCTCGCGCGAATCGTGCGCAGCGGACTCGGTTCGCCGCCGTATTACGGGCTCGGCGTGGATGAGGGCAGCGTGGTCTTGGCCGACGGAACGGGCCGCGCGTTACTGCGCCGCCATGCGAAGAGCCGCGGCGCGTATCTCGTGCGGCTGAACGAAGCCGTGGCGTTGCCGCCCGGAATGCCGCTGCATGCGACGGTCGACGTCGCGCGCGTGGCGAACGACGGCGAGACCTTCGATCTGGCGAACAAGCGGGTCGCGGCGCCGTGGCGGACGATCGTCGTCAACGGCGGCGCGACGCCGCGGTACAGCGCGGATCCGTACGCGTGAGGCTCCGGCGTATCGGCGCCCTCGCGGCCGCATTCGTTTTCATTGCCGGCGGCGCCGGCGCGCTCGTCGCGCGGCGGGCGGCCGCCGCGGGCCGCGTGCTGCGGATCGGCATGACGACCGAACCCAACTCGCTTTCGCCGCTTTTTTCCCTCAACGACTACGAACAATTCGTCGACCGGCTCGCGTTCGACGTGCTCGTGACGGTCGGCAGCGACGGCCGCACCTTGATTCCGCGGCTGGCCGCGGACGTGCCCACGCTCGCCAACCACGGCATCAGCGCGGACGGGAAGACGATAACCTATCACCTGCGCCGCAACGTGCGCTGGCAGGACGGCGCGCCGTTCACGAGCGCCGACGTCAAATTCTCGTATGACGCGCTGATGAATCCGGCGAACAACGTGCCCAACCGGCACGGCTACGATGAAATCCGCGATGTCCGGACGCCGGACAGATACACGGTCGTCTTCGACATGAAGCGCGCCTACGCGCCCGCGATCACCAACCTCTTCGGCGACGAAGCGCCCAACCCGATCTTGCCGAGCCACCTGCTGGCGAAGTACCCCGATCTCAACCGCGTGCCGTTCAACCAACTTCCGATCGGAACGGGTCCGTTCCGCGTCGAGCGCTGGGACCGCGGGCAATCCGTCGAACTCGTCGCGAACGACGACTACTATCTCGGCAAGCCGAAAATCCGCCGGATCAGCGTGCGCTTCATCCCCGACGAAGCGACGATGATCGATCAGTTGCGCACGCACGAGCTCGACCTCTTCACGCAAGGCTCGGTCAACGCGTTCCGGCAGATCAAGAGCCTGCCCGGCATCGCGTACGTGCTGGTCGACAATCACGGCGCCTCCAACGTGCTCATCAACAACACGCGGCCGGTCTTACGCGACGTGCGCGTGCGGCGCGCGATCGCGTACGCGATCGACAAGAAGACGATCGTCGAACGTTTTACGGCGGGCGCGGGTTCGGTCGCGACCGAGGACCTGCCCTCGTTCATGTGGGCCTACGATCCGAAGGTGCAGACCTACGGCTACGATCCGGCTCGCGCGCGCACACTGTTGCGCGAGGCCGGCTGGCTGCCCGGCCCGGGCGGCGTCGTGCAGAAGAACGGACAGCCGCTCGACCTGGTCTTCGCCTACGCGCAGAACAACGTGACGGCGCGCCTGATCTCCGTGCAGCTCCAGGCCTACCTCGCCGCGGTCGGCATCGGCGTCGAACTCAAAGGCTACAACGGGAGCATGATGTTCGCGCCGCTCTCGGCCGGCGGGGTCTACCAAGGCGGCAACTTCGACCTCGCCTGGTACACGATGACCCTCGGGATCGATCCCGATTCGTCGGGCCGCTTCACCTGCGGCGCCATCCCGCCGAACGGCCAGAATTATTCACGTTATTGCAACAAGGAGATGGACGCGGCGCAGCTCGCGGGCCTCGCGACGTTCGACCAGAGTGCGCGCAGGAAGGCTTATGCGAAGAGCCAGGAATTGCTCGCGCGCGACGTCCCGATCGTCTTCGTCTTCTGGCCCAAGGACAGCGAGGCGTTCGACAACCGCCTGCACGGCTTCGCGCCGAACCCGATCACGCCGGCCTGGAACGCCCAGGAGTGGTCGCTGTAAGGCGCGATCCGCCTCGCTTCGAATCGTTAGACGCTTTTGAGACGCTTGGTCCGCTAGGATGCCAGAAGCCCGGTCGGGCTGTCGCATCTTCTTCGGAGGTATTCTCGTGCGCCTTCGCCTTACCGCAGCCAGGTTCTCCGGCTCGTGCGCGCTGCTCGCGCTCGCGCTCGCGGCGTGTTCCTCGGGTCCCCAGAGCTCCACACCGCCGGTGCTTCCCGCGCTAAACGGCGCGGACTCGCAGTTCGAGGCGCCGCCGGCGGCCGTCCTGCGCGATGCCCGCGCGGCGAACGCCGGCGGATTTCTCGCGGCTCCCGCGGACGAACTCACGAGCCCCGCCCATATCCCGATCAGAGGGCCGGTCGGCCTCGCGGTCGACTCCGCGCGCAACCTCTACATCGCGAACCACGCGAACGGTGGGAGCCAGATCCTCATCTACTCGGCGGCCGGCCAGCAGCTGACGTCGCGGACGATCACGGAGAAACTCGGCAACCCTTCCGGCATCTTCGTCGCCAAGAACGGTTTCGTGTACGAAGCCGATCGCGCGAACAAGACCGTGCAGGAGTACGACACGGAAGGCAAGTTCGTCCGCGCCATCCGCGTTGCGTCATCGACCTCGCCGTTCACGCCGAGCGAGGTCACGATCTCGCCGTCGACCGGGGATATCTGGGTCGCCCTGCGCGACGACAACGACATCGCCGTCGGGAGACTCGACATCTTCAGCCCGGCGGGAACGCTCTTGCGAACGACGATGCAAGGACTCGTATATCCGCTCGGGATCGCCTTTTCGCCGACGACGGGGCTGGCATGGGTCGGGAACTCCGAGACGCCGCAGGGTAATTCGTTCTCCGTGTTCGATGCCGACCTGAAGCTGCGGGCGACGTACCGCGTCGATATCACGCCCGGCTATCTCGCCTTCGATAAGGCGGGGGACTTTTGGGCGAGCGCGCCGTTCGGAACGTCGGTACATCACTTCACCCAGCAGGGTCGCGATCTCGGCGGGCCGCTGACCAAGTATGTCGAATTTCCCTATGGCGTCGCGATCGACTCGGAGGGCTACGTATACGTCGCCCCCGTCAGTGAGAACTACATCGTCAAGTTCGATTCGAAAGGCCATTACGTCAACGCGCTGAAGTAACCGCGCCGGTGAGCGCGGGAGGCGGCCGTCGCCCGGGCGCGCTGAGGGCATCTATGACTCCCTTGATCTCGGGATGGATGCCGCTGAGCCCCTTTGTTTGCACCGTATCGTTTGGAGCAACTGCATTCCGAATCTGTGGGCGAATGATCCCCCTCAGACGAAGTGATGAGACGTTGACCATCCACTGCATCACTTGCGGCTATCGTACTGCGAGAAGCGCCTTGCCTGGGTAATCTCACGGCCAGGCTCTTTGCATATGACCCGCGGCTATCCGTCTGGAGCTTCCCGAATGCCTCGATGAACCTCGCCTCGGGCTAGCTACCCGTGAGGTATTCTGTGTGGGCCAACACGGCCTCGAGTGCCATGATCGCTTTTCGATTGGTGTCGCCAGGAGCGAAGCCACTCGGATCCGAGTCTTCATATGCATTGTTCCGGTCCCACATGAAGGGCTTCTGTGACGATGGGATCGTCGTCCTCGCCGGCCAAAAACTTATTATGTATCACAACCCACGAAGACATCCGGCGGAGTCCGTTCGACGGAGTCGACAAGCCGGAGATTATCTCGCAAGAAAATAGCTGTAAATAGGTGAAATAACGCCTTCGTCCAAGGGGTCGCGAGAGAATCCCTAACGTGGTCGCTGAGATGGGCGCCGACGCGGACGCGGGGCCGCACCTTCATTCGAGGGCGCCGCTCATAACGGAAGCCGGCCGTACGCCTTCAAATAGAGCGCGCCTTGCAGGTAGCTGGCGATGCCGATCAGCGCGATGACGGCGACGCCGTAGCGGTTGAAACCGCTACTGATACGGGCGCCGAAGCGCTCGAATGCCGAGAGCAGCAAGCCGCCGGCCGCCGCGATTCCCACTATTGCGGGAAAGATCGTGGCCGTCTCCCGGAGGCCGTAGAGCACGCCTTGCTCGAGTCCTCGAAACGGCCAACCCGACCAGGAACCTGCGATGAACGCTACTTCGTACGCGACGACGAATGCAGCGCACCACCCGAAGTTCAGAGCGAACGTCTTGAGCACGAGGCAGCTTTCTACGCGGAGCCGACGAGCGGCCTTCGCGCCGCTCATCTCACCTGAGATAATTGTCCGGTGAAGCGGAATGACGCGGGCCGTGCCGCGAAGACGGCCTCGACGGATACGAGCGCCCCAAGGACGGTTGCCGATACAGATAGCACAGCCCCGCAGCGCGGCGACCGCGACCGCCGATAGAGACACCATGAACACCACGCGACCGGAGCCGCGCCCGCCGGCGGGCGTTGCCATCGGCGCCGCGCTGCTCCTGGCCGCTGCTGCGATCCTGCCGTTCATTGGACGAGCGAGCCTCTCGAACGATGAAGGCTGGAGCCTCGCGTTTGCACGCTTGCCTTGGCCGACCTTGTGGACGGCCACGCACCACCTCGACGCGGTGTTCTTGCCGTACTATGCGTTGCTGCACGTTTGGCTCGCTCTGGGCGACAGCGCCGCGTTGCTTCGCTTCCCTTCCGCGCTCGCGATACTGGCTTCTCTCCCAGTCGCCTACGCGATCGCGCGCCGATTATTCGATCCCGTGGTCGCGGCGGTTGCCGTACTCCTGCTCGCGTGCAATCCGTTTCTGGTTTTTCACGCCAAGGACGCGCGCCCGTACGGTCTCGCGTTCTTGCTGTGCGCCGTCGCCACGCTGGCCTTTTTGCGCGTCCTGGAGTCGCCGACGCGTGCCAACGGGTTCGCGTACGCGCTCGCGGCAGCGCTCGCCGTCTACGCGCACGCGTTCGGCGCTTTCGTGATCGTCGCGCACGCGGCGTCGACGCCCGTTCTCCCGCGCGCTGCCGGCGCGCCCCGCGTCGTTGCGCTCGCGCTGTTCGGGGCGCTCGTCGCCTGTGCGCCGCTCGTCGCCTTGATCCATACTGCGGGGAGCGCCCAGATCGGCTGGATCGCGCATCCCGGTCCACGCGACTGGCTGGAGCTCGTGAAGGATCTGGCCGGCGGTCGCATCGCGCTCGCCGCGTTCGTGTTCGGATGCGCGGTCATGCTCGTGCGAGCGCGGATGGGCCGCCCGCGCGCCGCATTCGACGCGGTCGTGTTGTGGTTCGCCGTTCCGCTCGCGTTACTGGCGATCGTGTCCTATGCGGTGGAGCCGGTGTCGATTTCGCGCTATGCGATCTTCTGCGTCCTTCCGCTAACGCTCGCGACGGCGGCCGCGATCGGTGAGTTCCGGCGGCCGCTCGTCGTGGTCGCGACGCTCTTTCTGCTCGCCGTTTCGGCGCGCATCGTGTGGACGCAGCGCAGCGAGGACGCCGAGAACTATCGAGCGGCGGCCGCGTACATCGCCGCCCACGCCGCGCCCGGCGACGTCGTTGCCGCGCCCGAAGCCGCCTTCGCTTTCGCGGCGGCCCAAACGGCCGTTCCGAACGTTCCGCCGCTGATCTATCCTACCGCGACTTGGCAATTTTGGCTCGGCCCGCAACCGCTCTCGGCCATCGCCGGAACGCAACTGGCGCACGCCCGGACGGTGTGGGTCGTACGCCGCGGATATCACCAGCGCCGGCCGCAACCGGCGGCGAGCGCCGCACTCGAGACGTTGCTCGCGCCCGACTTCGCGCCGGCCGGCGAAACGGACTTCAGCTACGCGGGCGTCGTCCGGTACGTTCGCGTGAAGGCCGCTACAGCGCTTCGACGATCGTGACGTTCGCGAGCCCGCCGCCCTCGCACATCGTTTGAAGACCGTACTTTTTCCCGCGCGCGCGTAGGGCGTGCACGAGCGTCGCCATCAATTTGGTGCCGCTGGCGCCGAGGGGATGGCCGAGCGCGATCGCGCCGCCGTTGACGTTGAGCTTCGCCGGATCGGCGCCGGTGTGTTTGAGCCACGCGAGCGGAACCGGCGCGAAGGCTTCGTTGACCTCGTAGAGGTCGATGTCGTCGATCGTCATGCCGGCGCGCTTGAGCGCGCGATCGGTGGCGAACAGCGGTTCCTCGAGCATGATGATCGGGTCCCCGCCGGTGACCGTGAAGGCGTGGATGCGCGCGAGGGGAGTCAGACCATGCTCTTTGAGCGCGCGCTCCGAAACGATCATCACCGCGCTCGCGCCGTCGCAGATCTGGCTCGCGTTGGCGGCCGAGATGCGGCCGTTTTCCTTTAGCAGCTTGACCGCGCCGATCGATTGCAGGTTCGCGTCGTAGCGGATGCCTTCGTCGGTATCGTGGATGCGCGCGCCCTCCGGCGTCTCGATCGGCAGCGGCACGATCTCGCGCTCGAACGCGCCGCTCGTGGTTGCCGCCGCGGCGCGCGTGTGGCTCTCGAGCGAAAACGCGTCGAGTGCCGCGCGGTCGAAGCCGTGCTTCTCCGCCATCATCTCGGCGCCCATGAACTGGCTGAACGCGATGCCCGGATAGCGCGCGTCCAGGCGCGGGCTCTTCGACGTGCCGGGCTGGGCCGTCGCGGAGAAGTGTCCGGTGCTGCCCATCGGCACGCGCGTCATCGACTCGACGCCGGCCGCGATCACGACGTCCTGCGTGCCCGAGAGAATCGCTTGCGCGGCGAACTGGATCGCCTGCTGGGACGAGCCGCACTGCCGGTCGATCGAAACGGCCGGCACGCTCTCGGGCAGACGCGACGCCAAGACGGCGTTGCGGCCGACGTGCAGTCCTTGCTCGCCCGCCTGGCCGACGCACCCCATGATCACGTCCTCGATGGCGGACGGATCGATGCCGGTCCGCTCGACGAGCGCGTCGAGCACGGCCGCGCCCAAATCGACGGGATGCCAATTGGAGAGCGCGCCCCCGCGCCGGCCGCCCGCCGTCCGAACCGCCTCGACGATGTACGCTTCCGCCATGATCCTCTTTCGTTGGTGCTGGGCTACGGCGCTTCGCGGCAGTAGTTCAGAAACGCCTGCTCACACCTGCTTCGTGGCGCCATCCAAGTAGAGCGGCAGGTTCGCGGCGACGACTCGCCCGTAGCGAGCGAAGAGCGCCTCGTACCGCCGGGCGCTTGATGGGTCCGGCCGATGGACGTGCAGCGGCTGGAGGAGGGCGGCCACGGCCGCGTCGCCCTCGAGCGCGCCGACGGCGATGCCGGCCGCCATCGCGGCACCGAACGCCGACGCCTCGTCCTGATTCGAGAGCACCGCCTCGCAGGCGAACACGTCGGCCACGAGTTGCCGCACGAGCGGCGCGTGGGTCAAGCCGCCCGAGAGGCGGATGCGGGTAACCGGCCCGGTTCGTTCGCGCAGGATCGCGAACACGGCGGCGAGTGCGAAGACGACGGATTCGAACGCGGCCCGCACGACGTCGCCGGCCGTTTGCGAGAGGTCGAGGCCCGCGATCCCGCCGCGCAGTTCCGCGACCCAATACGGCGCGCGTTCGCCGCCCAGGAAGGGCATGACCGTCACGCCGCCGCCGCCGGGCTCCGCCTCCTCAGCGAGGGCGAGCGCGCGCGCGAAGCGCTCCGGCTCCGGAACTTCAGGAACGAACAAATCGAACAGCTTCGCCAGCACCGCGCCGCCGGAGCTGGTCGGGCCGCCGACGACGAACCTGCGGTCGTCGTATGCGTAGCAGAAGGTCCGGCCGTGTTCGTCGAGGCTCGGCCGGTCGCACACGATCCGGACCGCACCGCTCGTTCCGAGGGTGAGCGCGAGTTCGCCCGGCGTGACGGCGCCGACGCCGAGATTCGCGAGGGCGCCGTCGCCAGAGGCCAACACGACGGGCGTCGCAGCGTCGAGTTCGAGTGCGGTCGCGACGTCGGGTTGCAGGCCGCGCAGGACCGTCGAGGGCGGCGCGAGCTCGGAAAGCTTGGAATCCGCGATGCCGGCAGCGTCCAGCGCCGCGGAGCTCCAGCGGCGCGAGCGGAAATCGAATAACCCCGTGCCCGAAGCCATGCCCCAGTCGATCAGCCAACGGCCGGTCCAGCGAAAAACCAATAATTCCTTGAGCGACACGAAGCGCGCGGCCCGCCGTAGCAACGGCGCGTCGCGTTCGGCGAGCCGGCGCAGTTTGCACGAGGGCAGCATCGGGTGGACCGGGGCGCCCGTCTTGGCGTAGAGTTCGTCGGCGGTTCCGTCCGCGCGCCAGCGCTCCGCCACGGCGGCGCTGCGCCGGTCGAGCCACGTGATCGACGGCCCGAGCGGCGCGCCCGACGCGTCGACGGCGAGCAACCCGTGCAGCGCGCACGAGAGGCCGATCGCCGCGACGTCGGCGCCCGCCGCGCGCACGGTGTCGAGCGTCTCCGAAAGCGCGCGCATCGTCGCGCGATACACGTCGTCGGCATCCTGTTCCGCGGCATTTGGCGCGGGCGTCGCGAGCGCGTACGTCGCCTTCGAGTGCCCGACGGTGCGGCCGGCGGCCGTGCATGCGAGGATCTTCACCGCACTCGTGCCGATGTCGATGCCGACGAGCACGCGCTCGGCGGCCGCGGGTTGGCTCGCTGTTCCTGCGTGCGTCACGACTCGACCCCGCTACCCGTTTCGTGCGGCCGGAACCTTGGCCGGCGGTTCGCGCGGGGTTGCGCGCGGCGGACTGCGAACACTACCCCCTGCATCATGAACGTGCTCGACCGGCTCGAAACGACTTTGCGTGTCCGCGGCGGCTTCCAACTCGAGGGTTCCGTCGAAACGCACGGCGCGAAGAACGCGGCGCTGCCGATCATGGCGGCGGCGCTGCTGGCCAAAACGCCGGTAACGCTCCACCGCGTCCCGCGCATCACCGACGTCTCGGTCATGTGGCAGCTGCTCGAAGCGCTCGGCGCTCGCCTGCGCTCCGAGGGCAAGGGCACGGTCACGATCGACGCGAGCGACATCGTCACGCATCGCGCGCCGTATACGCTCGTGCGCAAGCTCGCCGCATCGTTCGATCTGGTCGGCCCGTTATTGGGACGGTTCGGCCGCGCCGAGGTCCCGTTGCCCGGTGGTTGCCTCTTGGGCACGCGCGCGACGGACATGCACGAGCAGGCGTTCCGCGCGCTCGGTGCCGAGGTGTCCAACCAGCACGGCTATCTGATCGCTCAGGCGACGAAGGGCCGCCTGACCGGCGGGAACATCGAATTCCGCCAGCCGAGCGTCGGCGCTACGAAAAACGGCATGCTGGCCGCGGTGCTGGCCGACGGCACCACGACCCTGCGCAACGTCGCGATGGAGCCCGAGGTGGTGGACCTCGCCGACTTCCTGGTCGCGATGGGCGCACGCGTGAAGGGCCAGGGCACGGATACGATCGTCGTCGAGGGCGTGCACGAGCTCCATGGCGTCGAGTATGAGGTCATTCCGGACCGGATCGTCACGGGCACGCTCCTGCTGGCCGGCTGCGCGACGCGCGGGGACGTGACCGTGCAGCGCTGCGCCCCGGCCCACCTGGAATTCTTGATGTCGAAGGTGACCGAGTGCGGTGCCAAGGTGACGACCGGCACGGATTGGATCCGCGTCCAGGCCGACGGCGTGACCGGCGGGACGGACGTCCTGACCGCGCCGCATCCCGGCTTCCCCACGGACCTCCAGCCGCCGATGCTCAGCTTCCTGTGCACCGCGCCCGGCACGAGCGTGGTCGAGGAAACGATTTTCAACGCTCGCTTCTCGTACGTAAACGAACTTTCACGCATGGGCGCCGACGTGCGCGTCGCGATGGACAACAACACCGCCCTCATCAAGGGCGGCACGCCGCTGTCGGGCGCCCCCGTGGAGGCGCCCGACATCCGGGCCGGAGCGGCGCTGGTGGTGGCGGGCTTGGCCGCCAACGGCGAGACCGACATCATCGGCCTGGAATACATCGATCGCGGCTACGAGCGGCTGGAGGAGATGCTCTCGAGCCTGGGGGGCCAGGTGCAGCGCGCCAGCGGCATCGCTCAAGCCCTAGAACCGCTCGGCACCTACGAGACGACCGCATATCCAAAGGTAGTCTAGCCCTCACGCGCAATGTTCCACGGTCGGTCGCAAATATAGAAGGCGCGACCTTCAACCTGCGTGGGGATGAATGGACATCGGTATCGACCTCGGCACGGCGAACGTGCTCGTTTACGTCAAAGGTAAGGGCATCGTTCTGCGGGAGCCGTCCGTCGTGGCCAAGGACGTGCGCACGAACAAGATTCTGGCGGTCGGCGAGGAGGCGCGTCAGATGTTGGGCCGCACGCCGAGCAACATCCAAGCGATCCGGCCGCTGCGCGACGGGGTCATCGCCGATTTCGAAGTGACCGAAGCGATGCTCAATTACTTCATCAAGAAAGTAACGCGCAGCCGCTCGTTCATCGATGCGTTGTTCCGCCCCAAACCAACGGTGATCATCTGCGTTCCCGCCGAGATCACGAGCGTCGAAGAGCGCGCCGTGCGCGACGCCGCGAAGCTCGCCGGCGCGCGCAGCGTCGAGATCATCGAAGAACCGATGGCCGCCGCGATCGGCGCCGGCCTGCCGATCGACGGACCCAGCGGCAATATGGTCGTCGACATCGGCGGCGGCACGACCGACGTCGCGGTGATCTCGCTCGGCGGCATCGTCGTCTCGCAATCCTTGCGCGTCGCGGGCAACAAACTCGACGAAGCGATCATCCGCCACATCCGGCGCGTCTACAATTTGATGATCGGCGAACGCACGTCCGAGGAAATCAAGATCCGCATCGGCAGCGCCTATCGTCTCGAACAGGAACTCGTGATGGAGATTCGCGGCCGCGACCTGATCAACGGCCTGCCCAAGACCGTGAAGATCACGAGCGAAGAGGTCCGCGAAGCGCTTTCCGAACCGCTGCAGTCGATCGTCGAAGCCGTCAAGGCGGTGCTCGAGAAAACGCCGCCGGAACTCGCGGCCGACATCATCGATCGCGGCATCATCCTCACCGGCGGCGGCGCGCTGCTGCGCGGCCTCGACACCTTGCTCGGCGAAGTGACCGGCATCCCGGTGATCATCGCCGACGATCCCCTGAGCTGCGTCGCCATCGGCACCGGCCTGCGCGTTCGCATTTGACGCTGCGCTGGGCTGGCGCGCGGTAGGCGGATCGCTTCGGGCATGCGCGTCGTGGAGGCGAAAGGCGGGACTGCCGCGCTCGTCGCGGAGATGGCGGCTCGCGTCGTCGCGCGCGGCGGGACGCTGATCTTTCCCACCGACACCGTCTACGGGATCGGCTGCGATCCGGTGCGCTCGAGTGCCGTCGCGCGTATCTTCGCGCTCAAGAATCGTCCCGCGCACAAACCGCTCTCGCTGCACTTCGCCTCGGTCGAGGAGATGCTCGAGTATGCGCCCGGTAATGCGTTCGCGCGCGAGCTCGCGGATTCGTTCCTGCCGGGCCCGCTCACGACCATCGTCCAGCGGCCCGGCCATGTCGACGCCAGCGTGACCGCCGGCGCCGCGACGCTGGGCTTGCGCGTGCCGAAACACGGGCTCTGCCGGACGATATTAGAGCGCTGCGGGCCGCTCGCCGCCACCAGCGCGAACCTCAGCGGGTTGCCGGCATATACGGGCGACAGTTTCGCCACCGAGTTGCCCGACGCGGACCTGTTCGTCGACGACGGACCGACGCCGCTGGGAGCCGAATCAACGATCGTCGACGTTTCCGGATCCGTACCCCGACTCGTCCGCGAGGGAGCAATCAGCGTAGACATGCTCGAGCACGTATTGGGCCGCATCGAGCGGCCGGCCGGCCCCGCCCGGGAGCTTGGCCGATGATCGCCCGGGTTGCCTGTCTGAGCTTGCTCGCCGCGGCGCTGCTCGGCGCGCAATCCGCCGCGACGCCGGAATCCGATGCGTCCGGCGGCACGAGCGTGACGCACCTCGCCGGTTTCGATCACATCCAAACCGACAAATTCAACTACAACCTCAATACGGGCGATTTCACGATTCCGGGACGGTTCACCGCGACGCGCCAGGGCACCGACGTGACCGCCGATCGCGCGACCGGCAATTCGAAATCGAAGATCATGCACGCGGAAGGTCACGTCGTCGTGCACCAGAACGAGCCGCCCGCCGGAAAGCCGAACGATCTGACGGGCCGGCCGTCCACGCTGACCTGCGATAAGCTCGACGTCGACGGCACGAAGAAGCTCTACACGGCCACCGGCGACATGCATTTCACGCAAGAAGGCGGCCGCGAAGCGACCTCCGATAACGCGGTGCTCGACGACGCGAGCCATCACTTGCACATGGAGGGCCACGTGCGCGTGCGCGACGGCGATCAAACCGTCGAAGCGGACGTGCTCGATTACGATACGCAGACGGGCCAACTCGACGGTAACGGCAACGTCACGATCACCGCACCCGTGGCCACGCCGCAGCCGGGCACGCCGCGGCCGGCGAAACCGAAGAAGAAAAAGATCTTGTAATGGCCCGGCCCCCGGCCGACGCGCCCGATCTCTTCTCCGGCTCAGGGCGGGGCCGCGGCGTTTCCGGCGGCGTCGCGACCGCCGATGCGCGCGGCACGGCCGGACCGCTCGCCGCGCGCATGCGGCCGCGGTCGCTCGAGGAATACGTCGGCCAAGCGCACATCGTCGGCGAGGGTCGCGCGCTGCGCAGCGCGATCGAGAACGACGCCGTCCCTTCGATGATCCTCTGGGGGCCGCCGGGAACCGGCAAGACCACACTCGCCGAGATCATCGCGAAGGCGACGAACTCGAACTTCGTCGCGCTTTCGGCGGTCAGTGCCGGCGTAGCCGATCTCCGCGCCGTGGTGGCGGACGCCAAACGGGCGCGGGCCGTCGGCATTCGCACGGTGCTCTTCGTCGACGAGATCCATCGCTTCAACAAGGGCCAGCAGGACGCGGTGTTGCCCTACGTCGAGGACGGCACGATCACGCTGATCGGCGCGACGACCGAAAACCCGTCGTTCGAAGTCAACTCCGCCTTGCTCTCGCGTTCGCGCGTGTTCGTCTTGCACGCCCTCTCCGATGCGGATGTCGAGACGCTCGTGCGCCGCGCGCTCGCCGACGGCGAACGGGGTCTGGCCGAGCGGCACGTCGTGCTCGCCGAGGACGCGCTCGAAGCCCTCGTCGGGCTGGCGAACGGGGATGCGCGCGTCGCGCTCGGGACGTTGGAATTCGCCGCCGGCGCCGCGCCCGTCGACGCGAACGGCGAGCGCCGCATCGATCGCGCGCTGATCGCCGATGCCTTGCAGCGCCGCCTCGTCGCCTACGATAAGAAAGGCGATAATCACTACGACGTCATCTCGGCGTTCATCAAGTCCGTGCGCGGCAGCGACCCCGACGCTGCGGTCTATTGGTTGGCACGCATGCTCGACGCGGGTGAGGATCCGCTCTTCATCGCGCGCCGCATCGTGATCCTCGCTTCGGAGGACATCGGCCTCGCCGATTCGCGCGGGCTCTCCGTCGCGATGGCGGCGCAACAGGCCGTGCACTTCATCGGCATGCCCGAGGGTTTCTATCCGCTCGCGCACGCGACGCTGTATCTCGCGACCGCCCCGAAATCCAATAGCGTGGGCCGCGCCTACAAGGCGGCGCTCGCCGACGTCGAGCAGACCCGGAACGAACCCGTGCCGCTGAATTTGCGTAACGCGCCGACCGGCCTGATGCGCGGGCTCGGCTACGGCCAAGGGTACCGCTACGCGCACGACGACTACGCTTTCGCGGGGGCGAGCGGCGCGCTGCCGCCGGCCGAACGTCTCGAGAACTACCTGCCCGAGAATCTCGCGCAGCGCGCCTACTTCGAGCCCGGCGAGCAAGGCGACGAGGCGAAACTCCGCGCCTGGATCGACGCGCGGCGCCACGGCTCGGACGGAGTCGAACTCTAACCGGGCATGAGAAGCGGACGGATGTATCTCGACCACGCGGCCACGACGCCGGTGCGTGAGGACGTGCTTGCGGCGATGCTCCCCTATTTCGGCGACGTGGGCTTCAACCCGAGCTCGCTGCACGCCGAGGGCCGGGCGGCACGCGCCGCCCTCGACGGCGCGCGGGCTTCGGTCGCGCGGCTCCTCGGGGCCAAGCCGCGCGAAATCGTCTTCACCGGCGGCGGCTCGGAGGCCGACAATCTGGCCATCCTGGGTGCCGCGCGGGCGCGCCGGGCGGCGGGAACGCACGTGGTGACGGCCGCGACCGAACACCATGCGGTCCTGCACGCGATGGACGTGCTGCGCGACGACGGGTTCGAGGTGACGGTGCTTCCGGTCGACGGCGACGGCCGTATCGACCGCGGCGCCTTCGAGGCGGCCCTGCGGCCCGGCACCGTGCTGGCCTCGCTGATGCTCGCCAACAACGAACTCGGCACGCTGCATCCGGTCGCCGAGCTCGCGCGGCTGGCGCGCGCGCGCGGCGTTCTCTTCCACACCGATGCCGTTCAGGCGCCGGGCCGCGTGGCGCTCGACGTCGATGCGCTGGGCGTGGACCTGCTGGCGCTCTCCGCGCACAAGTTCTACGGTCCCAAGGGCGTCGGGGCGTTGTACGTGCGTTCCGGGACGCCGCTGCAGCCGCTCGTCGTCGGCGGCGGTCAGGAAGCCGGCCTGCGCGCCGGGACGGAAAACGTGGCCGGCATCGTCGGCTTCGCGCGGGCCCTCGAGCTCGCGACGGCTGAAATGCCCGACGAAAGCGCCCGCCTGGGGCGGATGCGCGATCGTTTCGAGCGCGCGCTCGTCGCCGCGCTTCCCGGGGTGCGTATCAACGCCGGCGCGGCGCCGCGCCTACCCAACGTCGCGAGCGTCGCCTTCGCGGGCATGGACGCTACCGAATTGCTGATACGCCTGGATCTGGAAGGCGTCGCCGTTTCGGCGGGCAGTGCCTGCGCCGCCGGTTCGACCGAACCCAGCCACGTGATCGCCGCGCTCGGCGCGCCCGCGTGGGTGCAGACCGGGACCATTCGCTTCTCGTTCGGCAAGTTGACGAGCGAGCAGGACGTCGAACGTCTGACGAGCATGCTGTGTCGTGTCTCCCGCGGCCGGCGTGTCGGCGGAGACGATTTGGGTACATCATACTGCGACCCGTCCGCGGGCCGTCCGGAGGTACGTTCTTGAGTTCAGCTATCGATTCGTCGATCTACTGGTCGAGCGGGGTCGGTATTATGGCGGTCCTTTTCGGGCTCGGGTTTTTCATCGTCTGCGTCCGGATCGGCGGCTTACTCGGACGTATCGGAAAGACCCTCGACGAGATCGACCGGCAGATTCCCCTGCTGTCTTCGCCGATCGCGACGACGCTCACGCACGTCGGCGGTATCGCCGATACGGCCGATGCGACGATCGCGCGCCTCGGCGTCGCGGTGGGGCAGCTCGAGAACGTCGCCGCCGGCGCGACCCGGACGGCGAACACGATCGGCGTCGTCGTTTCCAACGTCGCGGCGGGAATGCGCAAACCCAAGAGCGAGAATGCGGCCGGCGAGCCGATTTAGATAGCATGGCGCGCGAGAGCGGAAGTTTTGTGGCCGGGTTGCTGACGGGAGCCCTCGTGGGGGCCTCCTTGGCGATGGTTCTGGTTCCCGCTTCCGGGGAAAATATGCGCGACCGGTTGCGCGCCAAGGCGCGCGAAGCTGCGAGCCGGGCGCCCGAGACGCCCACCCTCACCCCCTGACGCCCAACGGCAACCGAAGAGTAGGAGAAGAATTGGACATCAAAGTGCACGTCCGAGAGTCGGACGACGATGCATACGTCGTCGAATTGGGCGGCGAGATCGACGTCTACACGTCGCCCAAGGTCAAGGACGCGATCACCGAGTTGATCGACCAAGGCCACTACAATCTCGTGATCAATTTGGAAAAGGTCCGGTATATCGATTCGACGGGGCTCGGCGTTCTGATCGGCGGCCTCAAGCGCGTGCGCGAGCACGGCGGCACGGTCAATCTGGTGTGCACGAATCCGCAGATCAAGAAGATCTTCGACATCACGGGCCTCGTGAAGATCTTCGGTATCTACGACGACGAAGCGGGCGCCAAGAAGGCGCTGGCGTGAACGCGACCGAGCCGAGCACGGAGCACCTCGGTACGGTCGAGCTCCGCATTCCGAGCAAGCCGGAATGGGTAGCGGTCGCACGCTTGGCCGTTGCGGCGATTGCCAACCGTCTGCCGTTTTCGGTCGAAGAGATCGAGGATCTCAAACTCGCGATCGCCGAGGCGTGCACGATCTGCATCCAGCAAGGCGCGGGGATTCAAACGATCGACATCACGTGCACGGCGTCGATGTCCTCGCTGCGGGTCGAGGTGCGCGACGACCGGTATCGCGGCCGCGATGCGAACGCCCCGAAGCGGCCGTCGATGATGGCCGTGGAAGGCGAAGGGTTGGGGATTTTCCTCATTCAAGCGTTAATGGACAATCTGGAATATAATGTCGATCCACAAATGGGTACCGAACTGGTCATGACGAAGCGCGTCGGCGCGTAAGGGATGAACTCGACCCACCACGGCGACGAGGAGCGTTGGGACCGCGCACGCACTCGGGACGCCTTCGCGCGGCTGGCCGCCGCTCGCGACGGCAATGCCGCCGTAGCCGAGCGGCTGCGGGACGAACTGGTCGTCGCGCACCTGAACCTCGTGCGCTATTTGGCCGTGAAGTTCGCCAATCGCGGCGAGGCGCTGGACGACCTGATCCAAGTCGGCACCGTCGGGCTCATCAAGGCGATCGATCGCTTCGACCTCGAACGCGGCGTCGAGTTCACGACCTACGCGACGCCCACGATCGTCGGCGAGATCAAGCGCTATTTCCGCGACAAGGGTTGGGCCGTCAAGGTTCCGCGCCGGCTGCAGGAGCTCAATCTCAGCGTCAATCGCGCGATCGAGAAGCTGACCGTCAACCTCGGGCACTCGCCGACGGTCAAGGAACTCGCCGAACACCTCCACGCTTCCGAAGAAGAGATCCTCGAGGCCCAGGAGCTCGGCCAGGCGTATAACCTGCTTTCGCTCGACACCGAGGTCACGGGCGAAGGCGATAAGAACGCGCAGACCCTCGCGGACTACATCGGCAAGACCGACCCGTCGCTGGCGAACCTCGAAGACCGCACGAATCTCGAGCGCGCGTTCGAGGTGCTCTCGCGGCGCGAACGGATCATTCTATTCTTGCGGTTCTACGAATCGATTTCGCAGACGGAGATCGCGAAGCGGCTCAACGTGTCGCAGATGCATGTGTCGCGCCTGCAGCAAAAAGCGCTTGAGAAACTACGGGACGTGCTGCTGGAGAAGTAAAAGCGCTCCGGACTTTCTGTAGGCGCTTTGGCTTTGAAGGCCATGCGCGGGGTGGCTCGACGGGCACGTGGGGCCGCCGAGAACGGCCCGCTGCGCCCCGCAGGGGCGAAGCGCATCGTTTGCCCGCCAGGGCAAACCAGGGCCTTGTAGCGCGCCTGGCAGCGGCACCATCGTGGTGCCGCCGCCGGCGCGGCGCATCTCGGCGGCCCCACATGCCCGTCGACCACTCCTTGAAATGACCTGGACCTGCGGGGTCGGGTCGGGCGCTGACGGCGCCCGACCGTAGTGGGGTGGCCGTCTGGGTCGGTGGCGGGCGGCGATGTCGTGTTGAGTTGGAGAGCCGTCGGTATTTGGTCACGGTGAATTGGGTTGTGTGGCGGGTTGCCGGGGGCTCGGTTCTTTTGCGCTTGGGGCGACGGGCGGGGCCGTCGCGTGGCGTCGGTTGGTGGCTCACGGGAGCCGGCCACGATGAGCGTTCGATGGGAATGCGAGCGTTCGCAGGAATGCGAACGTATGTACGAACTACAGATTCGCGTCCCCCAAGACGGTGGGATGCACGATGCGGTTTGCGGTGCGAAGCGGAGTGGTGGGGGCGGGATTGAGGTCGGCGGCTGCGGGGGTGGGGAAACGCGCTTGACGGTGGTGGGACGTTAGAGGGTATACTACTAGGCGTGTCTGCTGAAACTACTGGGATCGTCCTGCACGTGCTGTCGCTGGTCGGCGCGCTCGTGATTTTCTGGGGTGCTTTCGTCGAGCAGAAGCGCTCGGGCCAGACGACGGGGCGCTCCTGAGAGGATAGGCGTTCTCCGGCCGGGGCCGGAAAGTCGCAACGGTCATGAGCTTCTCCAGCCAGGAATTACGGCGCTCGTTCGTCGATTTTTTCGTTTCTAAAGGCCATTCGCACGTCGCTTCCGCGTCGCTGATTCCCGACGAGATGTCGACCACGCTCTTCACGATCGCAGGCATGGAGCAGTTCGTGCCGGCGTTCTTGGGCGAGGTGCCGCCGCCCGCACCGCGTGCCGTCACGGTGCAGCGCTGTCTGCGCGTCGCGGGCGCGAAATCCGACATCGAAAACGTCGGGCGGACGGGCCGTCACGGCACGTTCCTCGAGATGCTCGGTAACTTCAGCTTCGGCGACTACTACAAGCGCGACGCGATCGTCTGGGCCTGGGAGTATCTCACGCGCGTGCTCGGCCTCGATCCGGCCAAGCTCTACGTGACGGTGCACGTTTCGGACGACGAAGCGCAGCGGCTCTGGGAAACCGAAGTCGGCCTCGATCCGGCGCGCATCACGCGCTTCGATGAAGACAACTTCTGGACCATGGGCCCGACCGGGCCGTGCGGGCCCTCGAGCGAGATCTTCTACGACACGGGCCGCGAGCACGCGCTCTCCGCCGCGGACACGGGCCCGAACCTCGGTAACCGCTTCGTCGAGATCTGGAACCTCGTGTTCCAGCAGTACAATCGCGCCGCCGACGGGACGCTGACCGAACTCAAGACCAAGAACATCGATACGGGCGCTGGCTTCGAGCGCATCCTCGCCGTCGCCAACGGCAAAGCGTCGATGTACGAGACCGACATCTTCACCGATCTGATCGCCGCGCAGCCGAGCGTCGGACATTCAACGCTCGCGATGGACGAACGGATCGTGCGCCGCCGCATCATCGCCGATCACGCCCGCGCGGCGACGTTTCTGATCGCGGACGGGGTCTATCCGTCGAACACCGACCGCGGCTACGTCCTGCGTTTTCTCGTACGTCGCGCGATTCGTAACGGCCGGCTGCTGGGCTATCCGGCCGGATTTTTGACCGCGCTCGCGCCCGCCGTCGTGCGGTCGCTCGAACCCGGTTACCCCGACTTGCCGGCGGCGCTACCGCGGATCGAACAGGCCTTGGGCGCCGAAGAAATCGCGTTCAACAAGACGCTCGAACGCGGCAGCGCGATGCTCGACGAACTGCTCGCGAACGCGAAGCAGAACGGCACGCATCTGGCCGGGAGCGACATCTTCGCGCTGCACGACACGTACGGATTTCCCTCGGAGCTGACGCGCGAGATCGCGGGCGAAACGGGCGTCGCGGTCGATCTCGCGGGATTCGAAGCCGAGATGGAACAGCAGCGCGAACGCGCGCGCGCCGACGCGCAGAAGAAACGCGCCGTCGTCAGCGTGGCCGAGCTGCCCGCGATCGTCTCGGAGTTCACCGGCTACGACGGTCTCGAGAGCGACGGCTCCGTCGTCTCGATCCTGCGCGACGGCGTGGCGGTCGATCACATCACCGACGGCGACGAAGCGCAGCTCGTCCTCGACCGCACCTCGTTCTACGCGGAAAAAGGCGGCCAGATCGGCGATCGCGGCGTGATCGAATTCATCGGTAACGACGGCTCGATCGCCACGTTCCAGGTATTCGACACGCAGTTCGCCGGTGAAGCGATCGCCCATCGCGGCATCATGCGGGACGGCGCGATCGCCGTCGGGGATACCGTGCACACCGCCGTCGATCCCGGCTGGCGCGAGGAGATCCGGCGCCATCACACGAGCGCGCATCTCTTGCAGCGCGCGCTCAAGGACGTCTTGGGCGACGAGGTCGCGCAGGCCGGTTCGTGGGTCGGCGTCGACCGGATGCGCTTCGATTTCCGCTCGCCGGGCGGCGCGCTCACGCCCGAGCAGCGGCGCGACGTCGTCGCGCGGGTCAACGCGATGATCCGCGCCGATCACCATCAGGAAACCAAAGTCATGACGCCCGCCGAAGCCGCGGCCTCCGGCGCGATTTCGATGGCCGGCGAAAAGTACGGCGAGCAGGTGCGGGTCGTGCACTTCGGCCCCTCCGTCGAATTCTGCGGCGGGACGCACGCGCACACGACGGGCGAACTCGGGTTGTTTCTCGTGCTCAGCGAAGCGTCGATCGGCAGCGGGATCCGGCGCATCGAAGCCGTGGTCTCGAAGGCCGCCGAGAACCTCGTTCTCGATCAGCAAGCGTTGATCGGCGAACTCGCGGAGTCGCTCTCCACGAAACCCGCGGAACTCGGCGAACGCGTCGAACGCCTGCAACACGAAGTGCGCGACATGCAGAAGTCGCTGGCCGACATCAAGGCGCGGCTGGCCGCGGCCGACGCGGCGACCTACGCGGAACGCGCGGAAGACATCGGCGGGAAACGCGTCGTGGCCGCCGCGGTGCGCGAAGCGAGTGCTGAAGCGCTGAAGCATCTGGGCGCGGCGATCCGTCAGAAGGTCGGCGAAGGCGTGATCGCGCTCGCCGGCATCGACGGCCCGAAGGTCTCGTTGTTGGTCACGGTCAGCAACGGATTGACGGCGCAAGGCGTGCATGCCGGAAACCTCCTCAAAGCGATGGCGCCGCACGTCGGCGGCCGCGGCGGCGGTCAACCCGGCGCCGCGCAAGGCGGCGGGAACGATCCCGCGGGCGTCGAGGCAGCGCTCGACGCGGTTCGCAAAGCGCTGTCGTGAGCGCCGCGGGATGAGCCGCGCGCGCGTGCTCGGGCTTGTGGTCGCCGTTATCTTCGCGGCGACCGCGGCTCGCTTTCCCGCGCGCACCGCGCCGTCGGAACCGCCCGTCGAGCGGCTCGAACCCGCCGCGGTGCTGGCCCGCTATGCAGAAGCCTTGGCGACCCTCAAACGGCCGCCCACGCAATCGTTCGAGTATTCCGTCGAACAGCTCGGCCTGCGCAATATCGAACAGACGCACCGCGTCTATCGCAGCGGGCTGAACGAACGCGACGAGACGCTGGTGGTCGACGGCTACACGCTCAAACAACCCGCGGTGCGCATCCTCGCGAATCGAACGAACCGGTACGACATCGCCGCGGTCGCGCCGAAGCCGGCCGACTACGCGTTCACGTTCGCCGGAGCGACGCGCGACGCGACCGGCTACGCCTACGTTTTCCGGACCGTGCCGCGTGCGACGCCGCAGTTCGCGGTCAGCGAGATCGAAATCGACGGACGCTCGTTCCTGCCCTCGATCGTGCGCTTCAAGATTTCAGGCGGCGGCGCGCGCGGCAGCGGCGCGCTCAGCTACGGCCTGGCCGACGTCTATTGGGTCGTACGGGCGGCGGAAGTTTCCGTGCACCTGACGAGCGGGGCGACCGCGCACGAACGGATCGAATGGTCGGCGTACCGCTTTCCGCCGTCGCTGCCGGCGTCCACGTTCCAAGTGCCGCGCGCGACCGCGACCGCCACGCCGCTCGTGCCGGAAGGGTCGCCCTGACGTCAGCCGCGTGAAGCGGCCGGCGGAGGAACTTACGGCGTGTCGTTCTCGCGGCGACGTGGCGGATATCGAAGGAAGCGCTATGCAACGCGTGCATCTCGGTGTTCGCCATCGTCGCTACTCTCGTGGGGCAAGCCGCGGTCGCCTGCGAGCGTTCGATCTACGCGCGAGCGCAGCGGGCGGCGCGCGCGAGCAGGAGCTCGCGGTCCCGAGCGTTGTGCGCCATGGCCGCGGCGCGCTCGAACTCGGCGCGCGCTTCGCCAAAGCGCCGGAGTTTTTCGAGAAGGTCGCCGCGAACGCTCGGCAACAGGTGGTAGGCTTTGAGCGAGGGCTCCGCGAGGAGCGCGTCGACGAGCTCGAGCCCGCTGCCGGGTCCGAAGGCCATGCCCACGGCGACGGCACGGTTGAGGCGAACGACCGGGGTCGGGTGCACCTGGGCTAGCGCGTCGTAGAGTGCGGCGATGCGCGCCCAATCGGTTTCCTTCGCCGTCCGCGCCCGCGCGTGGCATGCGGCGATTGCAGCTTGTAGCGCATACGGACCCAAGGATTGGCCCAAGCGTTCCGCGCGGCCGAGCGCGGCAAATCCGCGCCGGATCAGCATTTGGTCCCAGCGCGCCCGATCCTGATCGAGCAGCAGCACGGGCTCGCCGGAGCGGCCGATGCGCGCTCGCGCGCGCGACGATTGAAGTTCCATCAACGCGACGAGCCCGTGAACCTCGCTCTCCCCGGGCGCCAATTCGGCGAGAACGCGGCCCAGGCGCAAGGCCTCTTGCATGAGCTCGGGGCGCAGGACGTCGTCACCGCTCGAAGCCGAGTAACCTTCGTTGAAGATCAGATAGACGACTTCGAGGACGGAAGCCAGGCGTTGCGTCCGCTGCGCGGCGTCCGGGACTTCGAACGGTACGCGCGCCGCGGCGAGCGAGCGTTTTGCCCGCACGATGCGCTGCGCGATCGCCGGCTCCGATGAGAGAAACGCGCGCGCGATCTCCGTCGTCGAGAGTCCGCCCAGCAGGCGTAGCGTCAGGGCGACGCGGGCTTCCACCGGCAGGACCGGATGGCACGCGACGAACATCAGGCGCAGCAGATCGTCGGCGATGTAATCGTCGTCGAGGGCGGCGAAGATCGATTCCTCCGGCTCTTCGGTCTGCAGCTCGTGGCCGAGCAGCCGGTACTTCGTTTCGGCCGTCTCCGCCCGCCGGAAGTAATCGATCGCGCGGCGCTTCGCAACCGACATCAACCACGCTCCGGGATTGCGCGGAATGCCGTCGCTCGCCCACTGAGAGAGGGCCGCGACGAACGCGTCTTGTGCGAATTCCTCGGCGAGACCGACGTCGCGAACGACGCGGGTCAATGCGGCGACGAGCCGGGGCGATTCGATGCCCCAGACGGCTTCGATCGCGCGAACCTGTTCCGGTCGCGTCACGGTTTGGAGTTCGACGTCTCCGCCCGATTGTGCTCGCGCATGCGGGCCAAGCGGTTCGCGACCATTTCATCGCTGCCCGAGAAGTCTTCCGCTTCGAAGATCTGGCGGATCTCGAGCGACTCTCCGCGCTCGAAGGGACAGTGCGAGAAGCGCTCGACGACTTCTTCTTTCGACCGGGCTTGAACGATCCAGAAGCCGGCTATGAGTTCCTTCGTTTCGGCAAACGGACCATCGGTAACGGCGGCGCGCGCGTTCGCGAAGCTGATCCGGGCGCCCTTGGAACTCGGTTGCAGGCCTTCGGCGGCGAGCAGGATGCCGTCCCTTACCAAAGTCTCGTTGAACGCGCCCATCTCGGCCGTGGGCAGCTCGCCGTCCCACTCTTGGGTCGCCTTGACCATGACCAGAAATCGCATCGGCGTCTCCTTGTCGGATATGCTCTTACCTTCCCGTCGAACGAAGGCGGCCGACATCGACAAGCGCTCCATGGCGCGCGTCGCGCAGGTCTGCTACGTCACAGCGCCTGCGAGGCGACGTTCGCGCGCAGTTCCCGCAGATGGCCGGCGTGGAACGCCGTTACCAACGTCAGGTCGTGACCGTCGTTGTCGATGAGCGCGAAGGCGGCGTTCTCGACCGGAACCTCCCAGAAGGCGTCGAGGCTGCGGCCCTGCAGATCGACCAGCGCGCAGCGCACGACCGCATCGTGCGAGACGACCAGCATGTCGTCGGGGCGCGTCGCGAGCTCGGCTGCGGCGTCGCGCCAGCGCGCCAAGACGTCGCCGAGCGTTTCGCCACCCTCGAACGAAACGTGCGCGGGATCCTCGCGCCACGCGCGATAGCGCTCGGGGTCGTTGCGCGCCAACTCGTCACGATAGCGGCCGTCCCACGTGCCGTGCGCGATTTCCGTCAAGCGCTCGTCGGTCTCGACCGGTAACCCCAAACGCTGCGCGGTGAAGAGCGCCGTGGCCTGACAGCGCCGTAGCGGCGACGAGACGATTCGCATCGGAACGCGTTCGCTGGCCGCGAGGCGCTGCGCGAAATACTCGGCGAGCGCGAAGCCTTGTGCGACGCCGAGCCCCGACAGCGCGGATTCCATGCGTCCCTGATAGCGGCCGGCGAGATTCCAAGTCGTCTCGCCGTGCCGCGCGAGCCAGATCACGAGCGCGCGCGCCGCTCAGATTTCGAGGGCACGAACGCTCTTGATGCCGCCGATCGCGCGGATCCGTTCGATCGTTTCCGTTTCCACGCGGCGGTCGGTCGAGAGGATCATCAGCGCGTCGCCGCCCGCGTCCTCGCGCGAGACTTGCATCGTGGAGATGTTCACCGACGCTTCGCCCAAGATCGTGCCGACCTTCCCGATCATGCCGGGCACGTCGCGATGGCGCGTGACGAGCATCGGACCGCTCGGCGTCGCGTCGATCTCGAACCCGTCGATCGCCACGATGCGCGGGCCGCCGAACGCCGAGGTGCCGGCGATCGAGGTCGTCCCGCCGGTCACGCGCAAGGTCGAGGCGTAGCCGCTCGTGCGCTCCGTGTTGCGCACGTCGACGCGCACGCCGAGCTCTTCGGCGATCGTCTTGGCGTTGACGATCGAGACGCGCCGTTCCGTCGTTACTTGTAATAATCCCGCGAGAAAAGCGGTAACGACGGGTTCCGCGTCGAGCGGCGCGATCGCGCCCTCCATCACGAGCGTGAAGCTGCCGGCCGCCGTGCCGCGGCTCGCCGGCGCGGCGTCGCGCGCGAGCTGCGGGTACAGCTTCCCGATCCGGTAGCCGAGATCGACGAAGGGCCGCAGTAGTTCGGCATCGGGGCCGTCGGCGATCGGCGCGTTGACGGCGGCCGCGGCGGGGCCGCCGAGCAGCACGCTCGCGACGTCGTGCGCGAGTTCGATCGCGATGCGCTCGAGCGCCTCGTGTGTCGAACCGCCGAGGTGCGGCGTCGCGATCACCTTGGGATGGCGGTGCAGCTTCGCGCCCGAGCCGTCCGGCGGCGGCGGCTCCTGGGCGACCACGTCGATCGCGGCACCGGCGATCAGGCCGGCATCGAGCGCTTCCAGGAGCGCGGCCTCGTCGATCACGCCGCCGCGCGCGCAGTTGATCAGCAGCGCGTGGGGTTGCATCCGGCGCAGCTGCGCCGGGCCGATCAACCCCACGGTCTGGGCGTTCAGCGGCACGTGGAGCGTCACGATCTCCGCGCGGCCCAGGAGCTCGTCCAGCGACACGAGTTCCACGCCCAGGCTTTCGGCGCGGGCGCGCGAGATGAAGGGATCGCTCGCGAGCAGGTTCATTCCGAAGGCGGCCGCGCGCTGCGCGACTGCGCCGCCGATGCGGCCGAGTCCGACGATGCCCAGCGTCTTGGCGGCGAGTTCGCGGCCGATGAAGGGCTTGCGCTCCCAGCGGCCGGCGCGGATCGAGGCGACGGCGTCGGCGGTGAAGCGCGCGAGCGAGAGCATCAGCGCGAAGGTCTGTTCGGTCGCAGCCAGGGTGTTGGCGCCGGGGGTGTTGAGCACGACGATCCCGGCGTCCGTCGCGGCGCCGACGTCGATTGCGTCGACCCCGACGCCCGCCCGGGCCACGACGGTCAGCTTGGGGCCGAAGGCCAACAGCGCGCGATCGACCTTGGTCTCCGAACGCACGATGAGGCCGTCCGCGGACGACAGCGACGCGCGCAGCGCCTCGGGGCCCTGGCCCACGACGGAGACGACGTCGATGCCGGCGTCGCGCAGGACGCCGAGGCCGGTTTCTGAGAACGGTTCGGCCACCACGACTCGGGTGCCGGACAGGCGGGGTGCGTTCATTGCGCTAAAACGCGCCCTGGATGCGGCGTCGCACGGTGATCGGCTCTCTTTCGATACGCGGGTCTTGGCGGGCGGTGCCCAGCCAGTTCGCATTCTACACCCCGGCCGGCGCATCCGGCGCCGTCTTTTGGGTCACGTGAGCGATTCGGCGCGCCGGGACACACTGTTCGCGTGGGCGCTCGGCGCCGTGGCGCTCGCGGTCTACACGTACTCGCTGCCGCCTTCGTTCGCGTTCTGGGACACGGGCGAACTGCAGACGGTCTGTGCGATCCTGGGCATCGCGCATCCGCCGGCGTGCCCCGCTTTCGTGCTGCTGGGCTGGCTGTTCGTGCACGCGGTGCCGCTGGGCGAGCCGGCCTGGCACGTGAATTTCATGTGCTCGGTCGCCGTCGCGGCCTCGGCCGGACTGCTCTATCTGATCTCGCGGCGGCTGGGCATAACGCCGCTCACGAGCGCCGTCTGCGCGCTCGGCTTCGCCTTCGCCGCCATCACCTGGAAGGACGCGACGCGCGCGGAGGTCCAGGACGTCGCGCTGCTGTTCCGGGTGCTGGCGCTGCACTTCGCGCTCCGTTGGCTCGCGGACGGCCGGCGGCGGGACCTCTTCTGGACCGCCCTGACCGTGGGGCTCGCGGGTGCCACGCACGGTATCGCGCTCTTGCTCGTGCCGGCGATCGTCCTGATCGTCACCGGGCGCCCGCAGTGGCGCGACCCGCGCGTGCTCGCGCTCGCTGCGGGCGGCATCGCTCTCGGCCTGGTGCCGTACGTGTATCTCCCGCTGCGCAGCGCCTACGTGGCGGCGCACGGCCTCGATCCGACCGTAGCGCTCGGGCTCCCGCGCGGCCTGCCGTTCTGGGATTACGACCACCCCGCGACCTGGGATAATTTCGTGCGCGTGGTGCGCGCTTCCGATTTCGACACGCACAGCGGCTTCGCGGGCTTCATCGACGTCGCGCGCTACCCCGCCTACGCGGCCGCGCTCGTCCATCGCTTGGCCGCCGCGTACGGCTACGTCGGCGCGCTGCTCGCGGCCGTCGGCGCGTTCGTGCTGATCCGGCAGCACCGTCGCGAAGGCGGCGCGCTCGTGCTCGCGGCCTTGCTGCCGGTGCCGTTCACGGAGAATTATTCGGAACTGCAGGATCCCGACCGTTATTACCTGCTCGCGCTGTGGTGCGCGGCGCCGGCCATCGGCGCGGCCTTCGAGTTCGTGATCGCGCTCTTCCGCGCCGACGGCGCGCGGAGCCTCGCGCGCTTCGGCTTCACGGCCGGCCTCGTCGCCTCGTTCGTGGCGTCGTCATCGGACCGCGGCTCGATCCTCGAGCAGCGCCACGACGACTGGGCTCCGTCCTACGTTGCGGAAGTGAAATCGTACACGCCCGACGACGCGATCGTCCTGGCCGACTGGGCGTACTCGACGCCGCTCGCCTACGCGGCGTACGTGAAGCACGACTTCGGCGATCGCATCGTGGTCGTCTCCGGACCGGACCAGTATCTGAGCGACGTGCGGCGGTGGATCGGCGGTCCGCGCCCCGTCTACGATATCGCGTTCGATTCGGCGGTCAGCTTGCCGGGCATTACCGTCGTTCCCGTCAAGAGCGGCAGCTACTATGCGTATCGCTTTGAGAAGTGACGCGGCGACGCCCGGCGGCGAAGTCGGGTCGGACCAGTGGTTCTTGCGAACCGCGCTGGGCCGGTCGGTGCTCGCGGGAGCGATCGCGGTCGCGCTGACCGCGCTGCCGTCGCGGGTCGCGCCGACGCGCTACAACAACTACGTCCTCTTTGCGGAGGCCCTGTTGCACCGCCGCTTGTGGATCGACTGGCCGGGGCCCATCATCGACGCGGTGCTGTGGAACGGGCAGCGTTACATCGTGAACGATCCCGTGCCGGGGCTCTTGCTCGTGCCGCTGGTCGCGGCGTTCGGAACCGCGACGAATCAGACGGTGCTGGCCGTCGTCTTGGCGGGTGTGGCGTCGGGCGCGGCCTGGCGCCTGACCGAAAACTTCGGGTTGCCGCTCGGACGATCGCTCGTGCTCGTGGCGTTCTTTTTCGCCGGAACCGACCTCTGGTGGGGCTCGACGCTCGGCGACGTCTGGTTCCTCGCCCAGACCTCCGCGGTCGCCTTTCTGACGCTCGCGCTCGCGCAACTGACCGGAAAGACCCCGCGCGGCGCGCTCGTGGGGCTCGCTTACGCGCTCGCCGTCGGCTCGCGTTTCACCCTGGTCATGGCGCTTCCGGTGATCGCCTACGCGACCTATCGCGGCGGTTTCGGCGCCGCGGCGTCCGGCGGCGGCGCGCGCCGGCTCACGGCCTTCGCGATCGTGTGCGGGGTCTTCGCGGCGGTCTGGGTTTGGTACAATCAGGCCCGCTGGGGCGTCTGGTACGACCGCGGCCACACGATCTTCTTCCACCAGGACGCGCAGGCCGGCGCCGCGATCGGCTCGCCGTTCAGCTGGCACAACATTCCGATGCAACTGCAATCGTTCTTGCTGACGCCGCCGCTCCTCTCCGATCAGGCCCCGTTCGTGATTCCGAGCTTCAAGGGCACGGCGCTCACCTACACGAGCCCGGCTTTGCTACTGGCGTTCTTCGCGCGACGTCCGCGTTTCGCGGTGCGCGCGATGTGGGCCGCTACGGCGCTCGTCGCCGCGCCCTCGCTGCTCTACTACGTCAACGGCGCCTCGCAATTCGGCATGCGGCACGCCCTGGATTTCGAGCCGTTCCTCTTCGTCCTGATGGTTTTGGCCGCGCGGGTCGAACTGCCGCGCTGGAGCGTGTATTTGACGGTGTACTCGATCGGCATGAGCGTCCTGGGCATTTGGTATTGGCTCGCGGTGATCCGCCCCGAGGTCTTCGGGTGACGCGCCGCGATTGGTTGGAAACGGGCGGCGTGGCGCTCTTCGCGATCGCCGTGTTGCTTGGCGTCTCGCGTTTCGATTCGAGCATCTACAACAATTACGTGCGTCTGGCCGAAGCGTTTTTGCACGGCCGCGTCTGGATCGTGTGGCCCGGCGCCTACATCGACGCCCTCGGCGTCGGCGACAAGCATTACGTGATCGAGGGGCCGGTCCCGGCGGTGCTCTTGATGCCGCTCGTCGCGCTGTTCGGCCGCGAGGCTAATCAGACCGCGTTTGCGTGCGTGATCGGAGGCCTCGCCGTCGCGACGGCCTGGCACGTCGCGCGGCGCCTCGACGCCGACCGCCCGACGGCGGCGATGATGGCCACGTTCTTCGCCCTCGGTACGGATCTGACGTGGTGCGCGATTTACGGCGCGGTCTGGTATGTGGCGCACGTGGTGGCGGCGTTCTTCGCGTTATTGGCGATCGCGGAGTTGCTCGGGAAGCGCCGCGCCTGGCTCGTGACCGTGCTGCTGGTGCTCGCGGCGGGCTCGCGCTTCACGCTGATCACGGCCGCGATCCCGTGCGTCGCCTACGCGCTCTGGAAGCTGCCCGCGAACCGCCGCTTGCCGGCCGCGGGCGCGGTGGCCGTCGTGCTCGCCGTTGCGGCCGGCATCGACGTCGCCTATAATTACGCGCGCTGGGGCGTGCCGAACGACATCGGTTACGTCGCGTGGTACCACCAGGACGAGATCGGTGAGAGGACCGGCTCCCCGTTCCGCCTCTCGTACCTCCCGTACGAACTCGAAGCGTTCTTTCATGCGGTTCCGGCGTTCGTGAACCATTACCCGTGGTTCGTGCCCCGGCTCGATGCCGTGGCGCTCGAGGTCACGAGCCCCGCGCTCGTGCTGGCCTTCTTCGCGCGCGGCGGAGAACGCGGCTTCGTGCCGGCGATGTGGGTCGCCGCGATCCTCGTCGGCGCGCCGTCGTTTATCTACTACGCCAACGGCGGCGCGCAGTTCGGCATGCGCCACGCGCTGGACTTCGAGCCCTTTCTCTTCCCGCTGATCGTGCTCGCCGTCGCGCGCGTACCGCGCGCCGTCTCGGAAACGCTGATCGCGTTTTCGGTCCTCGCGGGCGTCTGGGGAATCTGGTACTGGCGCACGTTCTACGACAGTTACTTGGTTCACGTGCTGCCGGCGCAGTATCACTGACGCGTTTGCGCGACCCCCTGCGTGGGAACGGGTGCCTCCACGTTATTTTGGAGGTCAAGCATGCAAGAACGTCCGGTCATCGTCCGCGAACGCAGCGGGAGTTCGCCCGCCATGATGGGTATCATCGGCATCGTCGCCATCCTCGCGATCGCGGCGCTCTTCTATTATCAGCCTTGGAACGCTTCGCCGCACACCACGACGGTCATCAACCAGCCCGGCGGCGGAACGGCGGGTTACGGGACCTCGGGAAACGCGGCCTCCGGTTCGGGAGCCGCCGGTAGCGGTGCCGGGAACTCGGGCACGGCGGGGTCCTCTGGGGGGGCCGCGGGCGGCGGGGGACGGTAGGAACCCGCCGGCTCCGTAGCGCGCCGAGGTCCCGAAGCGGTTATACTCGGACGTACCGATGAGTCCCAAGCAGACGGAAGCGCCGCTCTCCACGTACGCCAAGAAGCGCGATTTCGCCAAGACGCCCGAGCCCTCGGGCGTCGCGGCGAAATCGAAGCCCAGCCGTGGGAAGCGGCAGCGGTTCGTCGTGCAGATGCACCGCGCGAGCCGCCTGCACTACGATTTCCGGCTCGAAGCCGACGGCGTCCTCAAATCCTGGGCCATCCCCAAGGGACCGACCTTCGATACGCGCGAGAAGCGCTTCGCGGCCATGGTCGAGGACCATCCGCTGGACTACCGGGATTTCGAGGGCGTGATCCCGGCCGGGAACTACGGCGCGGGCGAGGTGATCGTCTGGGACCGCGGGACGTACCGGCTGCTCGAAGGCGACGATACGACCGAACAGATCGCCAAGGGCTCGGTCAAGTTCGAGATGTTCGGCAAGAAACTGCACGGCGGCTTCGCACTCGTGCACATCAAGGGGCGCGGCGGCGAAGAGAACGCGTGGCTGCTGATCAAGGAGCGCGACGACGCGGTCGATCCCGATTGGAAGATCGAGGACCATCCCGAGTCGGTCAAGTCCGGCAAGACCCTGGCCGACATCGCCAAGGATCCGCGCGCGCCGCACTGGACCTCATCCAAACCCGCCGCGGCGCCCGTCCGCGCCGCCCCGAAGGGCAAGCTCGAAGCGATGCCGGCCGTCACGTCGCCGATGCTCGCGACCGCGGTGGATGCGCCTTTCGACGACAAGGATTGGCTCTTCGAACTCAAGTGGGACGGCTATCGCGCGCTGGCCCAGATCGACCGGGACGGTTCGGTTGCGATCGTCTCGCGCAACGGCAACGACTTCACGACCAAATTTCCCGAGCTCGCGGACTTGAGCGAAGCCTTCAGCGAACGGCCGCTCCTGGTGGACGGCGAGATCGTCGTGCTCGATGCGAACGGCCGCGCCTCGTTCGCCGCGCTCCAGGAACGGCTCGACCGCTTCGGACGCACCGCGCCGCAGAAGCGGCCGGTCACCTTCGTCGTCTTCGATCTGCTCTACGGGAACGGCCGCGATCTGCGCGGCGAACCGTTGGAGACGCGCAAGGCGATCCTCGAGTCGCTGCTCACGGGCCGGGGGCCGGTCATGTTCAGCAAGCACGTGGTGGGCGAGGGCAAGCGCCTCTTCGAGCTCGCGGAGTCTTCGGGGCTCGAAGGCGTGGTCGGAAAGCGCCGCGCGTCGACGTACCAGTCGCACCGCTCGCGGGACTGGGTGAAGCTCAAAGCCCTGCAACGCCAGGAGTTTGCGATCGGCGGCTGGACGGAGGCGCGCGGCAGCCGCAAGCACTTCGGTGCCTTACTGATCGGCGTGTACGAGGGCGAGGAGTTCGTCTACGCGGGGTCGGTCGGCACCGGTTTCGATGCCAAGAAGTTAGCGAGCATCGCCGCGAAGCTGCAGCCGCTCGAGCGGAAGACGTCCGCCTTCGCGAAGCCGCCCAAGACCGATACGAAGGCGCATTGGGTCACGCCGTCGCTGGTCGCGGAGGTGTCGTTCACGGAGTGGACGCGCGACGGACTGCTGCGCCATCCCGTGTTCGTGGCGCTGCGCAGCGATAAGGATGCGCGCGAGATCGTGCGCGAACGGCCCGAAGCGCGCGGCGTCGCCTGATGGCCAAGACGACCGAGACGCTCGAAGTGGGCGGCCACACGTTGTCGCTGAGCAACCGCGACAAGGTGCTCTGGCCCGCCGACGGTTACACCAAGGGCGACCTCGTGACGTATTACCGGACGATGGCGCCGCACATCGTACCGCATTTGACGGGCCGGCCCCTGACGCTCGAGCGCTATCCCGACGGCATCGCGGGCGAGTCGTTCTTCGAAAAGCACGCGCCGCGCTTCTTACCGGACTGGATCCCGACGGTCACGGTCAAGAGCGATTCCGGCAAGCGCGATTCGGTGCGCTTCATCCTCTGCAACGACGAAGCGACCCTCGCGTACGTGGCCAACCTGGCCGCGATCGTGCTGCACGTCTGGACCTCCCGGGACGGCTCGCTCGATACCCCGGAGTTCCTGTTCTTCGACTTGGACCCGGGCGACGGGTGCACGCTCGCGACCCTGGCCAAAGTCGCCCTCGGGCTGCGCGACACGCTCGCCGAGATCGGACTCGTGCCGGTCGTGAAATCCTCGGGCGGCTCGGGCCTGCATGTGGCGATTCCCCTCGTTCCCGAGTATACGTACGACTTCTGCAAAGGCTTCGGCGAGCTCGTGGCCCGCACGCTGCACGCCCGGATGCGCGACCGGACGACCCTGGAACGGATGCCCGCGAAGCGGCCGCCCGGGACGGTCTATCTGGATTACGTCCAGGTCGGAAAGGGGAAGACTATGGTCGCCCCCTTCAGCGCCCGGGCCCGGGCCGGGGCGCCCGTCTCGATGCCGCTGGACTGGACGGACGTCGAGGCGATGTCGCGAAAACGGGCCCGCGAGACCGAGGGAGAGTTTGCTCGCTTCACGATAAAGAACGCACCGGGGCTCGTAGCAGAGCGCAGCGATCTCTGGGCCGGCTCACACTGGAAGGAACAACACTTAGAACCGGCGCTCGAGAAGGCGCAACGGGCCTGGACATAAGGAGCTTTCGGGTATGGCGCACGCGATCTGGTCCGGAGCGATCAACTTCGGGCTCGTCACGATTCCGGTCAAACTGCAGACCGCGATCCGGACGAACGACCTTCGTTTCAACTTCCTCCATAAGAAGGACGAGGGCCGGATCCAGAACGTCCGGCGCTGCTCGCTCGACGGCGAGGAAGTGTCGTACGACGAGATCGTGCGCGGTTACGAGTACGAGAAGGGCCGCTACGTCATCATCGAGGACGAGGATCTCAAACGGGTTAACCCGGAGGCCACGCAATCCGTCGACATCGTGCAGTTCGTCGATCTGGGCGAGATCAACCCGATGTTCTTCGACAAGCCCTACTATCTCGAACCCGAGAAGCGCGGCCGCCACGCCTACGCGCTGCTGCGCGAGGCGCTGAAGGAATCCGGTAAGGTCGGCATCGCCAAGGTCGTGATCCGCTCGCGCGAACACCTCGCCGCGCTCAAGCCCAACGGCGACGCGCTGGTGCTCGAGCTGATGCACTTCGCCGACGAGATCGTCGACCAATCGACGCTCGAGTTTCCCGCGACGGAGAAGCCGCACGAGAACGAGATGAAGGTCGCGCGATTGCTGATCGACACGATGACCGAAGCCTTCGACGCCGCGAAGTTCACGGATAACTACCGCGAGCAGGTTCTGGCGATGATCGAAGCGCGCGTCGCGGGCAAAGAAGTCCCGGAGACCGTCGCCGCTCCATCGCGCTCCGACAACGTCGTCAACCTCATGGACGTGCTGCAGAGGAGCCTCGAAGAATCGAAAAAGGCTAAGGGCGCCGCGCCGAAATCGAAGAGCTCGGACGACGCCGAAGCCAAGCCCAAGAAGACGACGACCCGGCGCAAGAAGTCCGCGGCGTAACGGCGATTCGGCCGGGCCGCCGCCGGCTATGCGAGCCGAGTCCCAAATCTCGGCCGCTTACTTTATTTCGTACGTCACCGACACGTGCGCGGTGATCGAGATCGGGCCGCCGCTGCCGAGTTCGGTCGGCGGTTGCGGTGCCGCGACGGCCATCGCGCGCATCGCCACGGGCGCCTCGTAGGGCTGGATGTTGGTGCTGTTGGCCGAAATGCTCCGGAACTTCACGAGCGTGAAGCCGCCGCCCGCCGCCAGCGCCGCGGCGTTGCGTTTCGCGTCTTCCATCGCGGCCGTCAGGGCCTCGCGGAATGCGGCCTTGCGGTCCTTGAGATCGAAACTCACGTTACCGGTTTCCGTCACGCCCGCGGCCGTCGCGGCGTCGACGACTTTGCCGGCGTTCTCGATGGGCGCGACCGCGATCGTCACCGAGCGCGTCGTCACGTAGCCGTACCGCGGCTGCAGTTGCTCGGGCGGTAAGCCCTTGGGCGGATGCGGGATGAAGTTGACGTTGAAGTAGGTCGTCGTCAGCGCGTCGGCGGCCAAGTTCAGCGGCGCGAGCTTCGCCTTGAGCGCGTTATAGATCGTCGTGTTCTTGCCGGCGGACACGGTCGCATCGTCGTCGTTCGTGACGATCTGCACCGTGACGCGCGCGATGTCGGGCGAACGCTGGATCAGCCCGTCGCCCGAGACGCTGAGCGTCGGCGGTTGGGGGCCCATGATTGCGATCGACTGCGCCGAGGCGACGGCGGGCGCGAGTAGCAGCGCGGCCGCGGGCAAGAGCATCTTCGCGAACTTCATGCCCTCGATAACGCGCGCCGGCCGCTAAACGTGCCGCCGCATGCAAGAGGGCCCGCGCGACGCGCGAGCCCTCCCGTAGCACCTGGGTGGAAGCGCGACTTACTTGAGCGCCGCCTTCTGCGGGAGCTTGAACGTATAGACCATCGAGGCGGGCGTCACGGTCTTCAGCCACGGCACCGCCGCCATGAAGAACAGCGGCACGACGCCGCCGATGCCGACTTCGACCGCGAGATACTGCTGGCCGTCGACCGTGTAGGAGATCGGCGGGGCCGTGATGCCGCTGGCGGTTTTCTTCTGCCACACGAGCTTACCCGTCATCTCGTCGTAGCCTTGCAGCACGCCTTCCATCTGGCCGATGTAGACGATGCCGCCGCCCGTCGCGAGCGCGCCGCCGAAAGCGGGCGATCGGAAGTGCTTCTTCCAGAGCATCTTGCCGGTCGTGAGGTCCCACGCGGAGAGGCTGCCGGCAAAGTGTGCCGCGGTGAAGCCGCCGCCGAAATTGAACGCGCCCTTCTTCGGCGCCTCGTTCGATTTCTTATCGGGGATCAGCGTGATCGAGCTCTCGAGCGCCGGGATGAAGAGGATGTGGTGGTCGGGATCGTAGGCGTCGGGCTCCCAATTCTTGCCGCCGATCACGGAGGGATAAACCGTATAGGGCTGGCGCGCCTTGGCCTTGGCTTGGATATCGGCGTTGAGCGTGATCTTACCGGTCGTACGGTCGACGGTGCCCCACGTCACCTTATCGAGGAACGGCTCCGCGTAGATCAGCTTTCCGGTTTCGCGGTTGAGCAGGTAGAGGTAACCGTTGCGGTCCGCGTGCGCGATCGCGGGCACGGTCTGGCCGTTCATCGGCACGTCGACGAGCATCGGTTCGTTCACGCCGTCGTAATCCCAGATGTTGTGCGGCGTGAACTGATAGAACCACTTCTTCGCGCCGGTGCTCGGATCGAGCGCCAGCAGGCCGCTCGTGTACAGCAGGTCGCCCGCGGTGCCGTCGGCGTCGAAATCGGGGTTCGGATTGCCGGTGCCCCAGAAGAGCGTGTCGGTCTTGGGGTCGTACGTGCCGGGCAGCCAGGTCGGGCCGCCGCCGCGTTTGGCGGTGCCGGCGATCTTCCAGGAGTCGTAGCCTTCATCGCCGGGTCCGGGGATCGTGTACTGCTTCCACAGCTGCTTGCCCGTCGCCGAATCGTAGGCGGCGATGAAGCCGCGCGTCGGATATTCGCCGCCGCCGACGCCCGTGATCACCATGTTCTTCACCGGCAGCGGCGGGCTCGTGATCGCGTAGCCGTCGGCGTTGTTCGCGACCGTCGCCTTCCAGCGAACCTTTCCCGTCGCGGCGTCGAGCGCGATCAGGTGCGCGTCGAGCGTTCCGTAGACGACTTCGTCGCCCACCAAGGTGACGCCGCGGTTGTCGGAATTACAGCAGCTCTCGGGCAGCGCCGAGGCTGGCAGCGGGTAGATGTAGCTCCAGATCGTCTTTCCGGTTTTCGCGTCCAGCGCGTAGACGGCGGACTTGCCGGTCGTGACGTACATGACGCCGCCGGAGACGATCGGCGTGCCCTCCATGGAGACCGGGGCACCGAGGGTCTTGGTCCACGCCGTCGTCAGGCCGCCGACCGTCGACGTATCGATCTGCTTGAGCGGGCTGAAGCGCTGGCCGCCGAGGTCGCGGCCGTAGACGAGCCAGGAATCCGCGTCTTGATCGGCGTTCTCGAGTTGCGTGGCGCTCACGGTCGCCGGGCCGGCAGCCGCCTGGTCGGCGTACAGCGGCGCCCCCGGTAGGCCCAGGAGCGCTGCGGCCAGCGCCGCGGCGACGGGGCGAGTCACTTTTCTGTGCACGAGATCCCTCTCTGCGAACAAACGAAAGTTGGTTGCAAAACGAAAGCAAAGGGCTGAAGCGGGGCTCCAACCTTCGGAGTATAGTGCATCCGTATGATTTGCCTAGCGGTATATTGCACTTACTAGCCGCTTCTTAGCAAGCCGGGAGGAAGCGCCTCAGGCGTGGGTTCGCAGGCGGGTGGCCGTGGCGGCCCGTCCCCAGTTCATGACCGGACGCTCGAGGAAGCGCTGCGAAAGGGCGGCCAGACCGTACGCGGTGCCGATGACCACGGCGCCGCGAAGGAGCATGCCGGCCCACGGGCTCAAGTGATCGACCGAGAACGCGGTTCCGTCCGCGAAATGGTCGTAGGCATCCGTGAGCGGGCGATGGATCACGTAGATGCAGTAGCTGTACAGCCCGGTCGCGACGGCGAAGCGCGAGCGCAGGAAGCCGAGGGCCGGCGCGCCACTATAGGCCACGGCGGCGACGATGAGTCCCCCGAAGAGCGCGATCGACTGCGAAATACGGAACGCGTCGCTGAGCGTGCCGGCGCGATTCACGCCGAACGGCGCACCCACGACCGAGACGAACGCCGCGAGGCCGGCGAGCGCGAGCGCCAGCCGCCCGGCCGAGCGCCGATCCCCGTCCCATCCGGCGTACCAGATCGCGAGCAGCGAGCCCAGTGCCAAGCCGTCGGCGCGGCACCAGGTAGCTTCGATGGCCGCGGGCGTGAGCGCGCGCAGGAGCGGGGCGGCCGCGATCACGACGAGCCCGGCGCCCACGATCGCGCGCCGGCCGCAGAGCAACACGATCCACGGCCACACGAGGTAGAATTGCTCTTCGACGCCGAGCGACCAATACGGTCCCGCACCGGGTAAAATCGGCAGGCCCAAGTACGCCGCCAGGTTCGGCAGCATCGCGACCGTCAGCGCGAAGTATCGTCCGTAGCCGTGCGGGCTGAGCGCGAACAGAATCCCCAGGACCAGGAAGTAGAGCGGCCAGATCCGCGCGGCGCGCCGGATGTAGAATCGCCGGAAGTACGCGCGCGGGCCGAGCCGCTTGGCGCGCAGCAACACGCCCGTGATCAGGAAGCCCGACAGTACGAAGAACAGGTCGACGCCGAGCCAAGCGTGATCGATCACGACCCGCAGCGGCGCGGGCAGCACGTCGATCGCGGCGTCGATCAGCAGGTGCGCGACGAGGACTCCCCAGAGCGCCAGCGCCCGGACCCCGTCGAGTTCGGGGATGTGCGGGAGTTCGACCGGACCTGCGGCGCGTTCGGAAGCGGGCGCGCCGCGATTGGCCGCGGGCGGGGCGGCCGGCGATTCGAAGGTGGCGATGACGGGTCTTTCTGCGCTCCGCGACGAGAAAGGGCCGGAGCAACGCTCCGGCCCTCCGCTTCGGTAGTATATCCTATGCTTCGTCGCGCGGTGAGGTCAGTTTAAGCGCACGTATTCGTAATCGGGCGACTGCTTGTTGATGCCGCGTTCCGGGTGGGCGATCCAGCCCGCGACCTTGCCGGGTTCGGTGACGAGCACCATCAGGCTGCGCACGAACTCGCGGTCGGCTTCCGACGGCAACCACCGGTCGCGATTGGCCTCGTACTCGGCTTGCGAGATCGGGTTGCCGAGGGGATCGGTCGGGATGTTGCCCCAAGCGCCGATCGCGCGCCGGAAGCGCGTGCTCGGAAGCGTGAGCCGCACGTCGAAGCCGGCGTTCTCGATCGCCTTGTTCCAGCGCACCATGCCGCGCTCGCAATCCTTGACGTACGAGGCGCGCACGATCTCGTTCATCGCGTTGCGCATCGGCACGTGCTCGATCGTCACGCCGCCTTTGCCGTCGGGCACGGCGACCTCGTAGGTGCCGTCGATCGCCAGGTGATCGGCGTACTTGGCTTCGTCGGGCCGGCCCTTGATGCCGGTCGCGAAGTACGAGGCCGCGTTCGAGGACGCTTCGGCACCGAAGAGATCGAGCGACGAACTGAACCAGAAGTTCAAGTAACGTTGCAACGTGCCCAGGTCGATCGCGCCGGCTTTGCGGATCTTCTCCGGATCGTCCGTGCCGAGTTCTTTCATCACCTCGAGCGTGCGCCGCACGACGCGCCCGATGCCCGTCTCGCCGACGGCCATGTGGTGCGCTTCTTCCGTGAGCATGAAGGTGCAGGTGCGGGCCAGCGGATCGAAGCTGGATTCCGCGAGCGACTTGAGCTGATACTTGCCGTCGCGGTCCGTGAAGTACGTGAACATGTAGAAGCTCAGCCAATCCGTGATCGGCTCGTTGAAGGTACCGAGGATGCGCGGGTTGTCGATGCTGCCCGAGTGACGCGCGAGCAACTGCTCTGCCTCTTCGCGACCGTCGCGGCCGAAATACGCGTGCAGCAGATAGACCATCGCCCACAGGTGGCGGCCCTCTTCCACGTTGACTTGGAAGAGGTTGCGCAGATCGAAGAGCGAGGGCGCGGTGTGTCCCAGCAGCCGCTGCTGTTCGACGGAGGCGGGTTCCGTATCGCCTTGCGTGACGATCAGGCGCCGCAACGTCGAGCGGAATTCACCGGGGACTTGTTGCCAGACGGCCTTGCCGTAGTCGTCGCCGAAACCGACCCGCCGTTCGCCGTCGGGTTCGGCCAGGAAGATGCCCCAGCGGTATTCGGGCATGCGGACGTAGCCGTACGTTGCCCAGCCCTTGGTATCCACCGAGGTGGCGGTGCGCAGGTAGACGTCCGAGGCTTGGAAATCGGTCGGGCCCATCTCGCTCCACCAATTGAGAAACGCCGGCTGCCAGTGCTCGAGCGCGCGCTGCAGCGTCTTATTGGAATCGAGGCTGACGTTATTCGGAATGCGGCTCTGATAGTCGATGCCCACGGCTTACACCCTTTCCCAGTCGAATTGCGGCTTGGAGCCGCTGCCGAAAATCTTGAGCGCGCCGCGATCGCCCGTGGCGTTCGGGCGATAGAAGACCCAGTTCTGCCAGGCCGACAAGCGGCCGAAGATCTTGGTTTCGAGCGACTCGCCGCCCGCAAAGCGCAGATTCGCTTCGAGCGCCGTCAGCGCGTCGGGCGAGAGCGTCGCGCGTTCCTCGAGCGCTAAACGAATTTCGTCGTCCCAGTCGAGTTCGTCGGGCGCGAACGTCACGAGCCCGAGGTCGAGCGCCGCTTCGGCTTCATAGCTCGTGCCGGCCGCCGCCTGCAGTTCGGCGACGCGTTCCGGCGTCCCGAGGAAGCGCGTGGCGAGGCGCGTCGCGCCGCTGACCATGGGTAGCGGACCGAAGTTGAAGGCGTCGAGCGCGATGCGCGGCGCCCCATCTTCGCCGGGCGTCGCGAGCATGTAGCTGCGGTCGCAGGCGAGCGCGATTTCGAAGAAGAGGCCCGCGAACGCGGAGCCGGGGCCCAGGATCGCGTACGTGCTGCGCGAGGTGACGTCGAGGCGCGCCAGGGTGCGCCGCCACAGGCCGATCGTCTCGCGCACGAGCCAGTGGTTCGCGTACGTTTGGAGCGTCGCGCCGGCGGCCAGCACGGCTGCCGGATCGCCTTCGGATTCGATTGCGAGCAAGCCGAGGTCGAGTTCATTCGTGCGCAGGAGCATGATCGCGTCGTCGAGCTCGCGGATGAAGGCCAGCGGCCACCACGCGTCGCCGAGCGCGACGATCTCGTCGATGCTCGCAGGCTCGGGCGCTTGCGGCGCCCGCAGCGTGAGCGTCGCGCGCCGGTTGGGCCGGTCGAACGCGACGTCGAGATGGCGGTAGTGGTAGCCGGCGCCGTCGATCGTGCGCTCCAGGGGGCGTAGCTTGATGCCCGTCGCATCGGCGGGTCGTTTCGAGGACGCTGCGAGGGCGGCGGCACGCTCGGCCACGAGCTTCGCGAACTGGGCGGGCGGCGCGATCGCGTCGACCAGGCCCCACGCTTTGGCGCGCACGGCCCGGACGCCGTCGGCCGTGGTGCAGAAGATGTCGGCGAGGTCGCGGCGGACCTTGCGCTTGTCGACGACGCGAGTGAGCCCGCCCGTTCCCGGCAGCACGCCCAGGAGCGGCACCTCGGGCAGGCTGACGTTCGTGGAGCGGTCGTCGACCGTCACGATCTCGTCGCACGCGAGCGCGATCTCGTAGCCGCCGCCGGCCGTCGTGCCGTTGAGCGCGGCCAAGAACTTGAGGCCGTCGTGGCGGCTCGAGTCCTCCATGCCGTTGCGCGTCTCGTTGGTGAACTTGCAGAAGTTCACTTTCCAGGCGTGCGACGACGTCCCGAGCATGTAGATGTTCGCGCCGGCGCAGAACATGCGGTCCTTGGCGCTCGTGATCACGACCGTCGCCACCGCGGGATGCTCGAACCGAATGCGCTCGAGCGCATCGTGGAACTCGATGTCGACGCCCAGGTCGTAGGAGTTCAGCTTCAACTTGTAGCCGGGTTTGAGGCCCGCGTCCTCATCGACATCGAGGGTCAAGGTCGCGACCCGCCCGTCCACGGCCAGCTTCCAGTGCCGGTACCGCTCGGGCGAGGTGTCGAACGCGACGAGGCCGGGTTCAGCCAACGCTATGCTCATCAGGTACGCATAATACTGCATGTTGGCATGCCTGACAAGCAGTATTTTGCATATAGGAATTCCTCTCGGGGATCACGCCGGGAGCTCCGCGGCCAGCGCCTCGAGTGCGTCGTCAATGCTCCGGCCGGCCGTATCGACTTGGGCGTCGGCCTTGCTGTAGAGCGCCTCGCGTCCGGTCAGGATCCGCTCGAGATCGGCCATAGCCTCGCGGTTGTCGGCCATCGGCCGCATGTCGCCTTGGGCGATCACCCGCTGCATGTGCTCGGCGGGGCGCGCGCGGATCCAGACCGTGAAGCAGCTCATCAAGAGCTCCGCGAAGGTCCCGGCCTCGGCCACGATGCTGCCGCCCGCGGCCAGCACGAATTTGGAGTGCGTCTCGAGCACCCGGTTGAGGGTGCGCCGCTCCTGGCGCCGGAAGCCGGCCTGGCCGTAGAGGTCGAAGATTTCGCTGAGGGAGAGGCCGCTCGACTTCTCGATCTCGCGATCGAGCTCGATGAATGGGACGCCGAGCCGTTCTCCGAGGAGCCTTCCCAAGGTCGACTTGCCCGCTCCGCGCAGGCCGATGAGGGCGATGCGGCCGTTCCGGGCGGCGGTGTCGATGCCGCCGAAATGCGAGAGCAACAGGCGCCGCGCCTCGCTTAGATCCTCGGACCCGAGTCCCCGCAGAAACTCGATGGCGTGCGCGAGGTCGACCGGTGGTTCCGGGCCCTCGCGGACCAGCGCTTCCAGGGACACGTCGAGCGCCCGCGCGAGCTCGCGCAGTAGCAGGATCGAAATGTTGCCTTGCCCGGACTCCAGTTGCGCGAGGTACCGCTCGGAAACGCCGGAGTCGCGCGCGAGGATCTTGCGGGTCATGCCGCGGCGGGCGCGCTCCTCTTTGACTCGATCGCCCAAGCGCTGTAGGAAATCGATCCCGTTGTTATCCCTGGGCTGCTCTCGCGAAGCGTCACGCATGGGCACCTCTGATTTGTATGCATTATTACGCTTGCATGGGAACAACTACTGCACTATACTGCGGCGACGTCGCCGTTGTCAGATACTCCGGTTCACTTCCTAGTGTACCCGCGCAAGCGCGTCTCGCGCGGCGCACCGGCAGCGCGCCATTCCGGGAGAAGCATACAGCGATGGGCTCGATTTTCGAACGTTCCTCCGAAAATGCCGGGCATCTCGTCGCGGACGGGCGCCGCTTGGAAACGCTGCGGCTCCCGGGCCGCGACCGCGACGTACCGACGATCGTGCTGCTCCACGAGGGCCTAGGGAGCGTCGCGATGTGGAAGGACTTCCCGGTCCGCTTGCGCGAGCGCACGGGCTGCGCCGTGTTCGCCTACTCGCGCTACGGCTACGGCCGTTCCGAACCCCTCGGAGAAAAACGGCCGCTCGACTACATGCACCGCGAAGGCGAAACCGTGTTACCGGAATTGCTGCGCGCGGCGCGGATCGAGCGGCCGATTCTGCTCGGGCATAGCGACGGGGCGTCGATCGCGCTGATCTATGCGGGGTTCGCGCCCGATGCCGTGCGCGCGACGATCGTGCTCGCGCCGCACCTCTTCGTGGAGGATATCTCCGTGCGCAGCATCGCGCAGGCCAAGCACGCGTACGAGACGACCGAGTTACCGGCGCGGCTGGGTCGCTATCACGACGATCCCGATTCGGCCTTCTGGGGCTGGAACGACGCATGGCTCGATCCGGGCTTTCGGGACTGGAACATCGAGTCGTCGCTGGCGCACATCCGGTGCCCCGTGCTCGCGATTCAAGGCGAAGACGACGAATACGGCACGCGCGCGCAGATCGATGCGCTCGCGCAGCAGGTGCCGGGAACGCAGACGCTGCTGCTGGCGAAATGCGGACACTCGCCGCAGCGCGATCGTCCCGAAGAAACGCTCGACGCGATCGCGTCGTTCGTGCGCGAACGCTGCATCACTTGACCTCCATCCGGTCCACGCCGTCCCAGTTCGTCACGCCGGCGGATTCGAGCAGTCGCGCGCGATCCCGATAATGAGCGACCGCCGCGTCGTCGGGGTACCGTTGCGCTAACGCACCGAAAGCCGCCGCGGCTGCCGCGAAGTCGCCGCGCGCGTACGCACCCGCCGCGTCCGCGAAAGCGCCGAGCGACGACCGCTTGCCGTTCGCGAGCGCGGGTTCGTCGGCATCGAAACACTCGTAGAGCGGCACGCCCTCCCGTTTCCCCTTCGCGGCGACGCTGCCCAGGAGCCGCAAGCCGAACGCATCCGGCCGCGCGAGCGCGTCCCGCAGCGCGCCGGTCAACAGGATGCGTGCGCCGTAGACTTTCGTCAGCCCCTCGACGCGCGAGGCGACGTTGACGGCATCGGCGATCACGGTCGTTTCCAAGCGCCGTTCCTCGCCGATGGTGCCCAGCATCAGCGTACCGGCGTGCAATCCGACGCCGACGGCGACCGGCGGGGCGCCGCTGGGATGCGCGCGTTCGTTGAAGACGTCGACCGCGCGCTGGAGCGCGATCGCCGCGGCGAGCGCGTCGTCGGCTCCCCGCGGAAAGAGCGCCATGATCGCATCGCCGATGTACTTATCGATGAATCCGCCGTGCTCGCGCACGAGCGGGCCCGCGACCTGCAGATAATCGTTGAGGTAGTTGAACGTCGCTTGCGCGCCGAGCGTCTCGGAAATCGACGTGAACGACCGGATGTCGGAGAAGAGCACGACCATGCTGCGCTCGACCTGGTCGCCGAGACGAACGTGGAGGATGCTCTCGCGTTCCAGATACTCGAGAAACTCGCGTGGGACGAAGCGCGCGAAGGCCTCGTTGTAGGCTTGCAGCGTGCGATTGGCCTCGCGTTCCGCTTCGAGCGCGTCGGCTTGCGCGCGCAAACGCGCGTCCTTCTCCCGGTCGCGTTCGCGGTTGGCCCGGAGAATGCGGTCGGCGAGCGCTAACGCGAGCACGAGCGATTCCCACGCCGTCGCCGTCATGATCGGGCGGCCGACCAACGGGATGATGTCGAATTCGCTCAGCACCGAGAGCGTCCAACCCACGACCTGTCCGCCCGACGCGACGGCGATGTAGCCGGCTCCGGGAGAACCGGCGCGGTACCGCGTCAGGCCGGTCACGAAAACGAGCAATACGAGGACGAGCAACGCGACCTCCTCGCCGCTGAGCGTCGCGATGCGCAGCGCCGGGAACAGATCGCCGATCCAGCCCGAGGCGAGGTAGAAGACGAGCATCGCGATCAGCGCGCGATCCCAGGCACGCGCCACCTTCGGGAGATCCAAGAAACGGCGTGTGAACAGCACGAGAAAGATCGCGTACGCGTCGACCGCGATGCGATGGCCGCCCTGGAACGAAATCCAGTGGTTCGGCCACAGGTAGACCGACGTCAGCAGACCTTGCGTCGAAAACCACGCCGCGCCGCTGAAGGCCAAGCCGGCGTAGAGCAGCAGCGAACGATCGCGTAGACGGAGCCCGGTCAAGAGATTCGCTAAGCCGAATGCGAAGATCAGCCCGACGAAAAACGCGCGCGTCGTCAAGTCGTCGCGTTGGTCGATGTCGGCGTCTTCCAGCGTCGTGAGGCGCAGCGCCGGCAAGTCGGACTCGGATTCGATCCGGGCATAGAGGGTCGCGCCCGTCGCTGCGTCCGGCGGCAAGGAAACCGTCGGGCGGACGAGCGGCGGCGCTCGGTCGGCGAAGGGTAACCGGCCGCCCGCGTAACCTCCCCTCCGAACGCGTCCCGATGCGTCCGTCACGTCGATCGACAACACCGCGGGGCCCGTCTGCAGGAGCGTTTGCCCGTCTTCCGCATGCGGCCGGAGCGCGAAACGCAGCCACATGGTGCTCGGATGCAACCACGAAGCGTGGGGCGGTCGCGCCTTCGCGAGCGGCGCCCACGCACGGTCGGGCAGCGCCCGCACCGTGGCGAACGGGAGCGTGCCGGACGGGTCGAACAGAACGTCGGCGAACCGTGCCGCGGCGAACGGGGACGCCGCACGCGGCGGGGGGTCGTGGCGCGTTCCGCGATCGACGGCCAGCGCTGCCAGCAAGGCGACGCATACCAACGCGGCGCGGGCGATGACCTTGCCGAGTCCGCTTCGTGCGCCCGTTCGCATATCCGCCCCTTCGACGGCCGGGCGTATGGGCTCCCCGGCAGGCGTTACACGTTATCCGAGCGCGGAAGCCGCGAGTTCGGGCACGTCCTCGGCTTCGAAGTCGTCGGCGACGCGCGCGAAGATCTCGCTCATCGTGGGATGCAAGTGCGGCATGTCCGACACGATGCGGGTCGTCGCGCGCGCGTCGATCAGCGCGATGCCCTCGCCGATCAGTTCGCTCGCGCCCTCGCCCACGATGGCGATGCCCGCGATCGTGCCGTCAGCCGTGACGATCATCTTCACGAAGCCCTCGGGTTCGCCCGCGACCACCGCCTTACCGACGTCGCGGAACGGATGCCGTTTCACGCGAACGTCGATGCCGCGCGCGCGAGCGATGCGTTCGGTCAGACCCGCCACCGCGACTTGCGGCTGGGTGTAGACGGCGTGCGCTTCGAAGCGATCGAAATCGGCCGCAAGCGGTTCGTCCGCGAACGCGTTGCGCGCGGCGAGGCGGCCCGCGTACTCCGCGACGTGCACGAGACAGCGCCGCCCCAGCACGTCGCCCGCGGCATAGACGCGTTCGTTCGTCGTCGCCAGAAACGGATCGACCGCGATACCGTTCGCGGTCGTCTCGATCCCGGCGGCATCGAGCCCCAAGCGCTCGACGTTCGGCACCCGGTTGCTCGCGAGCATGATCGTCTCGACGCGCAGTTCGCGCGCGCCGTCCGCGTCGGCGAGTTGCAGCACGCGCGCGTCACCGTCGCGCCGGCAGCGCAACACCTCGCATCCGGTGCGGACGTCGATGCCTTCGTGTCGCAGCACGGCGCCGATCGCCCGGCCCACGTCGTCATCTTCTTTCCGCAGTAGCGTCGCCTCCGACTGCACCAACGTCACGCGCGCGCCGAGCCGTGCGAAATACTGCGCGAACTCGCAACCGACGGGCCCGCCGCCGAGGATCGCGATCGATGCGGGCGCGCGCGTCAACTCCAGCGCATCGTCGCTCGTCAGGTATCCGGTTTCCGCTAAACCGTCGATCGGCGGCGCGACGATGTGAGAACCGGTCGCCACGATGAAACGCTCCGCGGTGATCCGCCGGCCGTCGACTTCGATCGCATCCCGTGCGACGAAACGGGCCCAGCCGCGCGCCAGCGGGTAGCGCTCGAGTTCTTCGACCCGGTCTTCCGCGAAGTACTCGATCAGCTCGCGTTTGCGCGCGACGATCGCGGGCAGGTCGGCCCGCGCCGCTTCCGCGCGCACGCCCAGTTCCTCCGCGGCTTCGACCTCACTGAGCCGCTCCGTGGCGGCGAAGAGCGTCTTGGCGGGCATGCAGCCCCGCAGGATGCACGTTCCGCCGAGATCCCCGGGCCCGCTCGCGAGCAACACCGTGCGGCCGTGCTTGTGCGCGCACTGGGCCGCGGCGAAGCCCGCCGTACCGGCGCCGATGACGCAGAGATCGTATCGCTCGTCCATATTCCATCGCTATACCCGTCCGGCCGCGGTGCGCCGCTGCGCGACGAGCCCGAGCACCAGTGCGATGAAGCAGAAGAACGCGGACACCGCGCCCGTCCAGGGCGGCCCATAGGTCGCGAGCACGGCCGTCGAGAGCGCCGGCATCGCGACGCCCGACACGGCCTCGAGCGACGAGCCGACGCCCAGGATCGTGCCGCGCGAACTCTCCGGCGCGGCGTCGGCGAGGAGCGCCGCCAAGGTCGCACCCGAAACGGATAGCGCGAACGCGAAAAGGATCTGCGTGAAGAAGAGCTCCGTCACGTTGTGGATGAACGGGATGCACAAGAAGAACGCGCACGCGGCCGCGAAGCCGATGTTGGACGTCGCGCGCACGCCGATGCGCGCCGAGAGCCGGCCCACGACGCCGAGCTGGAATACGATGCTGCACACGCCGAAGAGCGCGAAGAAATAACTGGTCTGCGAGGGACCGAAGCCCAGCAACACTTTGAGCACGAGCGCGAAGACCGCGAACCACGCGTAGAGGCCGAGCGAGTACGCGAGCTTCTGCACGAGCACCGCCGAAACCGCCGGATCCACTAAGTAGCGGGCGATATCGCTAAACGTCGCGTTCTGGCCCTTCTCCGCATGGGCCGCGATGTTTTCCGGCAGGAAGAAGATCGTGGCGAGCAAGGTCAGGACTTGCAAACCTGCCGCGAGCAAGAACGGGACGCGGTAGCCGAAATGGTCGAGCAGCAGTCCGCCGGAGAGCGGTCCGAGCACGAAGCCCGCGCTGAACGCCGCGCCCACCCAGGCGAAGGCCTGCGAGCGTTGATCGGGCTCCACACGATCGGCCACGTACGCCTGCGTGACGCTGATGTTGCCGCCCGAGATGCCCTCGACCGCGCGCGCGACGAACACCCAGGCCAGCGTCGGTGCGAAAGCCAGCATCACCCAGCCGATCGTCGCGCCCGTCTGCGAGATGATCAGCACGGATTTGCGCCCGATGCGGTCGCTGACGTTGCCCCATAGCGGCCCCGCGACGAACTGGCAGAACGCGAACGTCGCGAACAGGATGCCGACCACCACGAACGACGCGCCGAAGTGCTGCACGTAATACGGCAGGATCGGGATCAGGATGCTGAAGCCGAGGATGTCGATGAACGTGATGCCCAGGATCGGGAAGAGTTTGAGCAGCACGGCTAGCGGACCGCGGCGCGCTTCGCCGCTACCGTTTCCGGCGCGCGCGAGTTCGAGTGTTGGGGCATTGGGCGCAGTTGCCCGGAGCGGAGCGGAGCTCCCTCCGCGCGGGTCGCCTCAGGAGGCTAGCGCGGCCCCCGCGATGCCCAGATACGAGCCGCTTTCCAATTCGGCTATGATCGACGGATCGTGCGGTTCCCAGCCGAGATCTTCCCGCGCACGGTCGCCCGAGATCACTTGGTCCAGCGCCACGCACTGCCCGAAGCGGCCCATCAGTTCTTCCGGCGCGTGGGTGGTCGCTCCATCGGCCCCGGCGCCGCGGCTGGCCGCGATCGCGATCTCCTTCTGTGAGAAACGATCGCCGTTGACGGCGTTGTAGGGCCGCCCCGGGCGACCGCGTTCGACGGCCAGTGCGATCAGTTCGCCCAGGTCCCGGATGCCGATCGTCGCCCAGCGGTTGAAGCCGTCGCCCACGATCGTTGCCGCGCCGCGCTCGCGCGCCGACTGCACGAACATCAGCGGGATGCCGCTGGCGCGGCCGTAGGCGATGCCGGGGCGCACGACGATCGCGCGCACGCCGATCTGGGTCATGTCGAGCGCGGCCTTTTCGATTTCGAGGCGGCGCATCAGCATGGCGGGCGGTTTCGGGCGGGTCGTTTCGGTGGCGGGTTCGTCACCGGTCTCCCCGTAGACCCACGCGTTGCTGACATAGATGAACGTCTTTTCCGTCCCCGCGAGCGCCTTGCGGACGGCGCGGAGGGCCCGTGAATCGACTCCGGCCGGATCGGCGTCGGTGACCGCGACCGCGTACACGACCGCGTCGGCAGCTTTGATCGCGGCCTCGAGGCTTTGGGGCTGCGACGCGTCCGCTCGAACGACCGCCGTGCCGCGGGCATCGAGCTTCGCGCGGGCGGACTCGCTGCGAGCGGTTCCCGTGGTGCGGTGTCCGCGAGCACTGAGTGCCTCGTCGACCGCAGTTCCAACATAACCGGTAGCGCCGATGATCAAAGCGTTCATAGTCTCTCAAGTTGTCGGGCGATCGAAGTCTCGTTGGTAGTGATGCTACCCCCAGTGAACGCGCTTCCTAGTGTAGCCACGCGCACAGTTACCGAAACCGTCGGGCACGCGAAGCGAGTCTGGTTGACGGTGAAGCCTCGCGCTCACGATCCGGCCGGCGTCGCGGTCGCGATCGGCTATATCTTCCTGTGGGCATCGGCCTACGTTCCCAGTAAGGTGGCATCGATCGAAAGCCAGCCGCTGTGGTTCTTGGTCGTGCGCTTTATCGTGGCCGGAGCGCTCTTGGCGCTGATCGCGCGAGCGCTCGGCGCGCGCTTTCCCAAAACGCCGCGCGCGTGGGCCGTCGCCGTGGCGCTCGGCGTGCTGGCCAACGCGGCCTATCTGGGCTTCACCTACTCGGCGTTGCAGCATCACCTCTCTTCCGGCATGGGCGCGATCATCGCGAGCACGAATCCGCTCGTCCTCGCGCTCGTCGCACCGCGGATCTTGGGCGAAAAGCTGACCCGGCTCAAGACGGCGGGACTGCTGCTCGGCTTCGGCGGCGTGGTCGCGATCGTGTTGGCGCGCGCGGGATCCGGGACGGCGGCACCGGTAGACGTGCTGCTCGCCTTCGCGGGCGTCTGCGCGAGCGTCGCATCGACGTTGCTCTTCAAACGCGCCGCGGTCAACGAGGACTTGCCGGCGCTCAGCGCCGTGCAGCTCTTCGCGGCCGGACTCGTGCTCGTGCCGGTAGCGGCGCTGCTCGCGGGTCCGCCGCACGTGCACCTCACCGGTGAGCTCGTCGCGTCGTTCGCGTATCTCGTGCTGGTGCTGAGCATCGGCGCGACCTTGATGTGGTTTTGGCTGCTCACGCACGGCGAAGCGAGCCGCGTCAGCGCGTTCTATTACCTGACGCCCGCGTTTGGGCTTGCGCTCTCCGCGCTCTTGCTGCACGAAGCCGTGCACGCCCGCGACCTGATCGGGCTCGGTGCGATCGCCGCCGGCATCGCGCTCGTGCAGCGAGCCTGAGCGCCGACGGCGAACGCAGCGGCGATGCAATCGCTTCTCCCTCACAGCGTGGTCTTGGTGACGGGCGGCTCGCGCGGCATCGGCGCCGCCGCGGTGCGCGCGCTGCACGCGGGCGGCGCGTCGGTCTACTTCACGTATCGTACGGCGGGCGACGCGGCGGCCGCGCTCTTAACGGAACTCGGCTCGGAACGGCTCGCTTGCCGGGCATGCGACCTCGAGGATGCGGTATCGCTCGCGACGCTGGTCGACGATTGCGTCGCGCGCTTCGGGCGAATCGATACGCTCGTGAACAATGCGGGCATCTCGATCGAGAACCCGTTCGACGGCGACGATTTCGCGGCGTGGCGCGCCGGTTGGGCGACGACGTTCGCGGTCAACGTTTTCGCGGCGGCCGACCTCGCGTGGCTCGCGTTACGCCGCATGCGTGGGAACGCTCCGGGACCGTTCGGCGTGCGCGGGCGCATCGTCAACGTCGCGTCGCGCGCCGCGCACCGCGGCGAACTCAGTTTCGCGGATTACGGCGCGAGCAAAGCCGCGCTCGTGAACCTCTCGAAGTCGCTCGCGCGCGGATGCGCCCGCGACGGCATCGTCGCCTTCTCCGTCGCACCCGGGTTCATCGAGACCGACATGGCGGCGGATTCGCTCGCGATCGACGGCGAGCGCATTCGAGGCGAGATCCCGTCGGGTCGCGTCGGCACGGCGGACGAAGTCGGCAGCATCGTGGCCTTCCTCGCCTCGGGTGCCGCCGATTACGCGTCCGGCACGACGATCGACGTCAACGGCGCGTCGTACGTGCGCTGAAAACGAGGTGGCCCGTTCGGCCCGTCGAACGTTCGGCGGTCGTGCCCTGGTGGCGGAATTGGTAGACGCGCTGGTTTCAGGTACCAGTCCTCGCAAGGGGGTGGGGGTTCGAGTCCCTTCCTGGGCATGATGAATAACGAAGGGAGCCCGCACGGGCTCCCTTCCGTCTCGACGGAAGAAATGCTACCGGGCGGTCACGACGATCGTCCCGTGCATGAAGCGGTGGTAAGCGCAGAAGTACGTATACGTACCGGCCTGCTCGAAGACGTGCGACCAGGTCGCGCCGTGGTCCATCTCGCCGGAATCGAACGACTGGTCCGACGCGGTCACGGTGTGCGCGACGTCGTCGGAATTCTCGAAGCGCACCGTGTCGCCGGCGCGGACGGTGACCGGGCTCGGTGAGTAGACATAGTTCTTCGTCTCGACCATGGCCGCCGGGGAGGCGCCCGGTGCGGGCGTCCCGTCGGCTCCGGCGAGAGCCGAGGTGAAGGCGCCGAATACCACGGCGGCCGCGAGGGTTTTGACGAAGAGCCGGACGTTCACGGGTGCTCCGATCGAGGGGCGTACTGCTCGCCTCCACAACGTGTGGAGCCGATGACCGGTTTGCGGCGACCAATGGGGCAGGCGGGCGCCGGGGAGTGCCTTAAAATGATGGTTATCGTGCAAATTTCCGAGATACGTCGTGCCTAGTACGCTGCTCGTCGTGACCCTGCCCGAGATGGGCGAGTCGGTCACCGAAGGGTCGATCGTCGAGTGGCGCGTGAAGGCCGGCCAGTGGATCGAAGCCGGTCAGACGCTGGTCGACGTTACGACGGACAAGGTCGACGTCGAGGTTCCCGCTCCGGCTTCCGGCATCGTCGCGCGCCTCGCGGCCGAGGAGGGCGCCACCGTCAACGTCGGCGCCGCGCTGGCCGAAATCGATACGTCGGCCGCGAAGCCGGAAGGCGCGGCGGCTGCGAGCGAGGCAGCAACGGGCGCTTCGGCCGCCGGCGCGCCCGCCCTCGAACCCGCCACGCCTTCGTCGTACGGCGCCTCCGGCGCTGCGCCCGTCCCTGCCCCGGCCGCTTCCAACGGCGCCAAGACGGGCGGTATCGCGTCGCACCGCGCCCAGCGCCTGGCCGAGCGCGAACATCTCGATCTGCGGACGATCGCCGGCACGGGTCCCGGCGGCATGATCCTGCACGAGGACGTCTTGAAGGCCGCGGCGGCCTGGTCCGAGCACGCCGCGAAGGGCAACGGCCACGCGGCGGCCGCCGCACCGCCGTTACCGCTGCCGGCGCTCCCCGCCGAAGCGAAGGTCACGCCGATCAAGGGGCCCGCCAACGCCCTGGTCGGCGCGATGGAACAGAGCCTGACGATTCCGACGGCCACGAGTTTCCGCACGCTCGGCGTGGGAACGCTCGAAGCCAAGCGCGCGGAACTCAACGCGGCGCTGCGCGCGGCGGGCCGCGGCGAAAAGGTCTCGTTCACGCACGTCATCGCGTTCGCGCTCGTGCGCGCCGCGCGCGAGGCGCCGGCGATCGTTACTTCCTTCCGGCGCGAAAACGGCAGCGCCGCGCGGGTCGAGGCCGGCATCAACCTCGGCATCGCGGTCGACACGCAACGGAAGGACGGCTCGCGTTTTCTCGTCGTGCCGGTCGTCAAGCACGCCGATACGCTCGATTTCCTGCAGTTCCGCGCCGCGTACGAGGACCTGATCGCCAAGGCGCGCGAGGGCAAACTGGGGGCCGACGATCTGAGCGGCGCGACCTTCACCCTCACCAACCCCGGCGGCATCGGCACGGTCGCCTCCGTGCCTCGCCTGACCGCGGGCCAAGGCGCGATCATCGCCGCGGGCGCGATCGGCTACCCGCCGGGCTTCGCGAACGCGAACCCGAGCGCGCTGCGGGCGCTGGGCGTCGAGAAGGTCATGACCCTGACCAGCACTTACGACCATCGCGTTATCCAGGGCGCGCAGTCGGGTGAATTCCTCAAGCGCGTCGAGGAATTGCTCTCGGGCAAAGACGGCTTCTACGAACAGATCTTCGGCAGCGCCGGCCTCACGCCGCCCCGCGCCGCGCACGCGGCCGGGCTCGCGCAGCAGCCGGTCGGCACGACGCCCGGCCGCGCGCTCGCGCCGGCCTCGCCGGCCGGTGCGGTCACGGAAATGGCGGCCACGCCGCCACGCGAGTTCGAAGCGTACTCGCACGAGATGCTGCGGGCGGTCGCGGCCGGCATGGCGATCCTCTCGTCGTACCGGCGCCACGGCCACCTCGCCGCCACCCTGGATCCGCTGGGCACCCAGCCACCTGGGGACCCCGCCCTCGATTGGCACAACTACGCGTTGACGCCCTCGGTGATGTCCGCGATTCCCGCCTCGATCTTCCGCACGAAGGTAAAGGGCGATACCTTGGCCGACGTCGTCGCGGAACTCGGTAAGACGTACAGCTCGACGATCGCCTACGAAGTCGAGCACATCGCCAACATCGAGCAGCGCGAGTGGCTGCGCGATTACATCGAATCGGGCGCGCACCTCGTGCGGCTCGAACCCGACCGCGCGCGCCGCACGCTGGGACGGCTGACGAAGGTCGAAACCTTCGAACGCTATCTGCGCAAGTCGTACATCGGCGCGAAGACGTTCTCGATCGAGGGCCTCGAAGTGATGGTCCCGATGCTCGAAGAGATCATCACGCTCTTCGGCGACGACGGCGTCGAGACGGCGGTGATCGGCATGGCCCACCGCGGCCGCTTGGCGACGATCGCGCACGTGGTCAACCGGCCCTACGAAGAGATCTTAGCTGAATTCGACGCGGCCAACCTGCGCGGTGAAGGCAGCAGCGACGACGTGACCGGCGACGTCAAGTACCATCACGGTGCCGAGGGCGAATACCACATCCCGGGCGGCGGCACGGTCGCCGTGGCGCTGGCGAACAATCCGAGCCACCTCGAAGCCGTCGACGGCGTCGTCGAGGGTCGCACGCGCGCGTTGCAGACCAATCACGACACGCCGATCGCGACCTTGGAAACCGGGCGCGCCGCGCCGATCCTGATCCACGGCGACGCGGCCTTCTCCGCGCAAGGCGTGGTCGCTGAAGTCCTGAACCTTCAAGCCCTCGACGGCTACGCGACGGGCGGCACGCTCCACATCATCTCCAACAACCAGATCGGTTTCACGACCGACCCGCGCGACGCGCGCTCGACGCGCTACGCGTCGGACCTGGCCAAGGGCTTCGACGTACCGATCGTCCACGTGAACGCCGACGACGTCGACGCCTGCATCGCGGCGGTCCACCTGGCGGTCGATTTCCGGCGCAAGTTCGGCCACGACGTCATCATCGACTTGATCGGCTACCGGCGTTTCGGTCACAACGAAACCGACGAACCCGCGTATACGCAACCCGACATGTACGAGCGCATCAAGTCGCACCCGACCGTGCGCGAACTCTACGCGCAGAAGCTGGTCGCGCAGGGCGTCGTGACCGGCGAGGACGTCAACGCGATCCTCGCGGATGCCAGCGGACGCCTCGCGGCCGCCCACGAGAACGTCCGCAGCGGCGCATGGAAGGGTGATTCCAAGCAGAGCGGCGCCGGCGGCGAATTCGGCAGCCAGGAACCGGTCACGCGCGTCGACCGCGAGAGCCTCCTCGCCTGGAACGAGGAACTCGTCACGGTTCCCGACGGGTTCACGATCCATCCCAAGCTCGTGCGCCAGCTCGAACGGCGCAAGCAGACCTTCGCGAACGACGGCGAGTTCGATTGGGGCCTCGGTGAGGAGCTGGCCTTCGCGTCGCTGCTCTCCGAAGGCACGCCGATCCGCCTGACCGGCCAGGACACGCAGCGGGGCACGTTCTCGCACCGCCACATCGTCTACCACGACGCGAAGAGCAACGCGACGTACGCGCCGATCCAGCACCTCTCCGACGCGGGCGCCAGCTTCGAGGTCTACAACAGTCCGCTCTCCGAGTATGCGTGCTTGGGCTTCGAATACGGCTACAGCGTCGAGTTGCCGCAGGCGCTCGTGCTGTGGGAAGCGCAATTCGGCGACTTCAACAACGGCGCGCAGATCATCATCGATCAGTTCATCGCGGCCGGGCACGCGAAGTGGGGCGAGGATTCGCGCCTGGTCCTCTTGCTGCCGCACGGCTACGAAGGCGCGGGTCCCGAACATTCGAGCGCGCGCATCGAGCGCTTCCTGCAGCTCTCGGCCGAAGGCAACGTCCAAGTCGCGAACTGCTCGACGGCCGGGCAGTACTTCCACTTGCTGCGCTTGCAGGCGCGCCAGAGCCGCGGCCTGCCGCTCGTGATCTTCACTCCCAAGAGCCTCCTGCGGCTGCGCGCCGCGTCGGGGCACATCGACGAGATCGTGGGCGGGCGCTTCCGGCCCGTCATCGACGACGCGCGCTTCGCCGAAAACCGCGCGGCGGTTCAGCGGGTCCTGATGTGTTCGGGGAAGATCTATTACGATCTGGTCGGCCACGACGACTTCGCCAAGATGAAGCACACGGCGATCGTGCGGGTGGAGTTGCTCTCGCCGCTTCCCGTGGCCGAGATCCTCACGGTCCTCGAGTCGTATCCGAACCTCGACACGGTCACGTGGGTCCAGGAAGAACCCAAGAACATGGGCGCGCGCGCGCACGTGCGGCGGCGTCTCGTGGAACGGCTCCCGCACGGCATCCCCGACATGGGCTACGTCGGCCGGCCGTACCGCGCGAGCCCCTCGGAAGGCTACGGCGGCGCGCACGCGGTCGAGCAGGAGCGCATCGTACGCGAGGCCTTAGCGGAGTAAGGCGCGCGCCGCGCCGCGATGCGGCGGGACCGCTGCCGGCACCGGCGGCGGCAGACGAACTACGAAATCGACCGTCGAATCCGGGCCTGCATGGCGATCGTGATCCACCCGAGATACCCGGTTCCGAGCCGCGCGCGGCGCAGTATCCGGTTCGAAAAGGACGAGGACGGCATCATCGACGTCGGCTGGTGCGAGGGCGTTCTCGCCGACGGTCGCGTGTTTCGGGGCGAGATGTGGGCCCAAGATCAGGTCAGCGTGCTGACGTTCTTTTTCAGCGTCGACGGGCTCGAGGAACTCGACGCGGCCGGCGTTCGCGACATCGTCGAGCGCGAACGTCTCGTCACGTTTCCGGAGTCCGGGCCGACGTATTGTGACGCCGCCGTCTTCGTCGACGACGCGGAACGCCGGCTCTGGTCGGTCAACATCGTCGTCGGCGACGATAGCGCCACGTACATTACGGGATCGGTACCGTTCTTCGGCTACTCGCGTACCGAAGCGAACACGCGGTTCGCGGCGCGCTGAGCCGCTCGGCGGCCGCTGCGCGCCGGCCCCCGTCAGCCGGCGAGGTGCGCGGCCTTGAGCTTGCGCTTGAAGAGTTTTCCCGAATCCTCGCGCGGCAGCGAGTCCACGACCTCGAAATGTTTGGGAATCTTGTAGCGCGCGATCCGCGACTCCAAATAGGCGCGGATTTCCACGACGTCGATCCCGGCTTCCGCGCTCGAGGGTAGCACGCAGGCGTAGAGGGTCTCGCCGAATTCGTCGTCGGGGACGCCGAACACCGCGCAATCCTTGACGCTGGCGTGGCCGATCAGCGCGGCTTCGATTTCGGCCGGGTAGATGTTGACCCCGCCCGAGATCACCATGTCGCGTTTGCGGTCCGACAGAAATAAATATCCTTCCTCGTCGAAACGGCCGACGTCGCCGCAGGTCACCATGCCGTCGAGATCGATTTCACGGCGGCTTTCGGGACGGCCGCGGTACGTGAAGTCGGGCAGCGATTCGGAGCCGACGAACACTTCACCGATCTCGCCGGCCGGCACGGGGCGGCGCGCGTCGTCGACGATCGCGATGCGCACGCCGGGCAAGGTGCGGCCCACGCTGCCGGGCTTGCGCAGCGCTTCGTCCGGCGCGATGCGCGTGGCCACGCCGAATTCGGTCGAGCCGTAATATTCGTAGATCACGGGGCCCCACCACGCCAGCATCTCCGCTTTGACCGAAGCCGCGCACGGCGCGCCGCCGTGCACGACGAAACGCAGCGACGATACGTCGTAGCGCTCGCGCACCTCGCGCGGCAAACGCAGCAGCCGCACGAACATCGTCGGCACGATGTGCATGTGCGTGATGCGCCGGCGCTCGATCAGGCCCAGCAGTTCTTCGGCGTCGAAGCGCGACTCGAGCACGATGTCGGCTCCGGCGCGAAGGGCCGTCATGCCGTAATTGTTCGGCGCCGAATGGTACATCGGCCCGTTCATCAGCACGACCGTCAGTTCGCCGGGCACGATGCCCCACCACGTGCGGCGCAGCGCGTCGAGTTGCACCAGTTGCTCGGCGGTCGGCGCGCTGCGCTGCACGCCTTTGGGATTGCCGGTCGTGCCCGACGTGTAGATCGTCGAGAGGCGCGGCGGCCGCGGCTGGTCGGGCAGCGGCTCGTGCGCCGCGATCGCGTCCTCCCAGAATACTTCGGTACCGATGCATTCGGGCGGCGGCCCGTGCAGGCCGTAGGCCTCGCGGATCTCGGCCGGCGTGCGCACGAGAAACACGTTCACGCCCGGCGGTACGGCCGCCGCGACCGCGCCGTAGAGGTCGGTGTGAGCGACGAGCGCGCGCGCGCCGCAGTCGCGCAGGATGTACGAGGCTTCGGCCGCGGTGAAATGCCAGTTGATCGGCGTCGCGTAGGCGCCGAGCCGGCCCGCCGCGACCGTCGCTTCGAAGAACGGAAAATCGTTGCGCATCAGGAGCGCGACCGAGTCGTCCTCGGCGATGCCGGCCGCGCGCAGGGCGCTCGCGGCTCGGGCGGCGCGCGCATCGATTTCCCTCAACGAGAGGAAACGCGCGCCGGAGCGGATGCCGGGTCCCTCGTTCATTCGTCCTCGCTTCTCGAGCCGTGCTCGTCGACGTGGTCGCCCGCTTTGACCGGCGGGGGTGTGGCTTGCAGGTCGACCGGTTTTTGCCCCGCGCTCGTGAGCTCGGCCTGCAGCGGGGCGATGCGTTCCCGCATGAAGGCCGCGTGCCGCGTGAGTTCGGGCTCCAGTTCGGCGCGCAGCGCCGCGCTCTCGCGCACTTGCGGTTCGGTCGGCGAGAGCAAGGTCGCGATGCCGATCAGCGACTGCACGCGCTCGCGCAGCAGGTCGCGTAGGAAGTCGTTGTCCTGACCGTTGACCGGGTGCGAGGTCAGGACGGCCGCTTCGCTCTGCGCTTCCGCCAGCGCGTCGCGCGCGTGCGCGGCGACGGCCGGGTTCGCGTTCGCGAGCGCGGCGATGCGCTCCGGGAGCTGCAGCTCGAGGTTATCGAGTTCGTTGAGCGCGACGTCCGTGCGCGAGAGTTCGTCGTACAGTGCGCCGACGTAGGCGACGTGCCGCGCCAATTGCGCGGCCGTCCGTCCGGCGCGCGGATCGGCCCGGATCTCGAGCGGTTGCGTGTAGGTGCGGCCGTCCACGTGCAGTCGCACGCTATAGGTTCCGGACATGAGATCGGCACCGTTATCGGGTCCGCGATTCCACTTGGGCGCGCGCAGCCAGCGCACGGGCGGGTCGCCCGTGAGATCCCACGCGACGCGGTTGAAACCGGCGACGTTGCTGACCACCGGGGTCTCCTCGTCGTCGACCTCGTGCGTGCCGGATAACCGGCGCACGATGCGGCCGGTCGCGTCGACGACGTCGAGCGAGGGCCGCGTCGCCGCCGGGTGCGCGAGCCGGAACGTGAAGAGCGCGGGTCCGTCGGGCCCGTCGCCGGAGGCGAGCGGGTTGGCCGTGGGCGTTGCCTCTTCGAACGCATAGGCGGGCTCGGGGCGGAAGAACGCGTCGCCCGCGGCATCGTCCCCGGCGCTTTCCAGCGCAGCGATATCGTCGAGGATCCAGATGCCGCGGCCGTGCGTTCCGGCGATCAGGTCGTGCCGTCCGGGCGGCACGCGCAGGTCGCGGATCGAGACGGGCGGCAGGTTCTGTTGCAGCGAGCGCCACGTCGCGCCGCGGTCGGGGCTCCACCAGACGCTATTCTCGAGTCCGAGAAAGAGCACGTTCGGATGGCCCGGGTCTTCGGCGATCGCGTGCGCGTACTGATCGGCCGGCAGGCCCGCCGCAATCGCGTGCCACGTGCGGCCGTAATCGTGCGTCGCGTAGACGTACGGCGCGCGGTCGCCGACGAAGTGCCGGTCCAAGATCGCATACGCGACGGCCGGATCCGCCGGCGACGCTTCCATCGTCGGTACGCGCGTGTCCGCATCGGCTTGCGGCATCGTGACGTCGCGCCAATGCGCGCCGCCGTCGCGCGTCAGCTGGATCTTGCCGTCGTCCGTGCTCACCCAGATCTCGCCGGCCGCCGCGCGCGAGGGCACGACGTCGAGGATCGTATCGTAGCTCTCCGCGCCGGTCACGTCCAGGCGCAGCGGCGTGCCGCTCAGGCCCTGACGCGCCTTGATGTCGCGCGTGAGATCGGGCGAAATCGCGGTCCAATGAACGCCGCCGTCGACGGTGCGGAACAGCACGTTGCCGCCGTAGTAGGCGATGCGGCCGTCGAACGGCGAGAACGCCAGCGGTGCCTCCCAATTGAAACGGTACTGAAGTTCGCGCGGCGGCACGACGTTCTGGTTGTGCACGTACGGCGAGACGTCGAGCGCGAGGCGCGTGCGGATGTCGTAACGGAACAGCTCGCCCTGATTGTCGCCGCCGCCCGAGGAGCTCCAGATCGAGTCGGGATCGAGCGGGTCGGGAATCGTCCAGTTGCCGTCGCCGCCCGAGACCCGCGTCCAATCCCGCGAAAGAATCCCCGCTTCGCTGTGATCGTCCGACGGTCCGCACCACGACCCGTTGTCTTGCAATCCCGCACAGAGATCGTACGGCACGCGCGCGTCGGCGGCGACCCGGTACACTTGGCCGATCGGTACGTTGTTGCGCCATTCGAAGGTCGCGCCGTTGTCGTGCGAGATCGCCGGGCCGCCGTCGTTGGCATCGAGCACGGTCCGGCCGTCGCCGGAGAACCAGATCGCGTGGTGATCGCCGTGCACGTGCCGCGCCGCGACGGCCCACGTCTTGCCGCCGTCCTTGCTCTGCGCGAGCTTCACCGAGACCGTGAAGAGATGGTCTTCGTTCTGCGGATCGACCGCGATCCGCGTGTAATAGAAGGGGCGTTCGTCGATCAGCGTGTTGCTGGAGACGAGTTCCCAGGTCGCGCCCGTATCGTTCGAGCGCCAGAGAATTCCGTGCTCGGACTCCACGAGCGCGTAGACGCGCTTGGGATCGCTCGGCGCGACGGCGACGCCGATGCGCCCCGTGAGGCCGGCCGGAAATCCGCCGCCCGTGATCCGCTTCCACGTGAGGCCGCCATCGACGGATTTGAAGAGTCCGTCGGCGGTGCCGCCGCTGGTCAGGTGCCAGGACGAACGCCGGAACTGCCACATCGCCGCGAACAGGACGTTGGGGTCCTTGGCGCTGCGGTCGAGATCGGCGGCACCGCTGTCCGGTGCGAGGCCGAGCGTCTTCGTCCACGTCTTCCCGCCGTCGAGCGTGCGGTAGATGCCGCGCTCGTCGGAATCGCGGAACGGGTCGCCCAGCGCGGCCACGACCGCGACGTCGCGGTTGCGCGGATCCAGCGAGATCTTCGAGATCGCGTAGGTGCCGGCCAAGCCGAGCCGGGTCCAGGTCCTGCCGCCGTCGGTCGAGCGGTAGACGCCGTTACCGTAGCTGACGTCGTTACGCGGATTGGATTCCCCGGTTCCGACCCAGACGTCGTTCTGGTCCTGCGGGTCGAGCGCGATCGCGCCGATCGAGCCCGTTCCTTCCTTGTCGAAGACGGGCTTCCAGGTCGTCGAGCCGTTGGTACTCTTCCAGACGCCGCCGCCCGCGGCGCCGATGTAGAGCAGCGACGGATCGCGATCCGAGCCGGTCATGGCGGCCAGCCGTCCGCCGGCGACGGCCGGCCCTACGTTGCGCCAGGCGAGCGCATCCATGGGTCCGGGTGAGGGCGCGGCGCTCGCCGAGGCCGCGGGCCGCGGCGACGGCGCATCTTCCGCGCGCGAGGGCCGCGCGCCGGCGGCCAGACATAGCAAGAGGACCAAACCAACAGCTTGGAGCGAACGAGTCATCCCAGCGTGCTTCGCCCCGAACGTCCCCGCGACATGGTAGGGCGACGCTGCGTTCCGCGCTCGACCGGCGACGATCCGGCTGGGATGAGGCTTGGAAATCGCGACCGGTTTCTTAACCGGATCGTCCTAAGGTGACTGTCCGATACGTTCGATGTGTATACTGCTGGCTCCGAGGCGTTCGCGCTCGAACGCCCGGGTAGAATGTGATGGAGGCGTCGCGCAGACGTTGGAACCGATGAACCTGCCCCGTCTCTGGACGGACATGTTGTACGACGACCGCGGTCAGGGCCTGGTCGAGTATTCGCTCGTCATCGCGCTGGTCTCGATCGTCGCTATCGTTGCGCTGCGACTCCTGGGCAAGAAGGCCAACAACACGCTCAACAACGCGGCAGGCGTTCTCTCTTAAGAGCCGCCGATCGGTTAGAACCAGCGAGGCACGGCGTCGCTGTAGACCCGGTATGCGTCGCCGAACTTGTGGGCCAGATAGCGTTCCTCCGGATCGACGACCGCGTGGTCCAGCAGCGCCAGCGCCACCGGCAACAGGACGAGCGCCGGGAGTGAGCGAGCGCACATCGCGATGCCGATGTACACCGACGTCATCCCCACGTAGATCGGATTTCGGCTGAAGCGGAAGACGCCGTCGGTCACGAGCGCCGTCGTCGTGTTGTAGGGATTGACGTTGGAGCCGCGCAGCTTCAGGGTGCCGATCGCGGCGCCGCCGATGGCGCCGCCCGCCGCGATCGACGCGATCCCGAGCAAGCGCGCCAAGGATCCACCGCCGTCGGAGCGCGTCGCGCGACCGAGCGCGAGTCCGGCGGCGAGCGTGGCGGCAAAGATCACGGGCGGCGGCGCGGCGACGGCGGCCGCATCTTTCTTGGTGTCCATCACCGGCGCGCTTCTCTGTAGCGGGACGGGGACCTCGCTCGAAGCCGGCGTCAGACCGCGGGCGCGATCAAGGCCAGCACGAAGGCGTAGTTGAACGCGATCTCGCGCAGGTAGTCGTAGCGTCCCGACGCGCCGCCGTGTCCCGCGCCGAAATTCGTCACGAGCAGGATCGGGCGCTCGCCCGTTCCGCAGGCTCGCAAACGCGCGACGAGCTTCGCGCCTTCCCAGTACGGCACTTGACTATCGTGGAGGGAGACCCGCACGAGCGTGGCGGGATACGCGTGCGCTCCGACGTTGTCGTAGGGCGAGTAGCGCGCGATATAGTCGTAGTCGCCTGGGACGTTGGGGTTCCCCCATTCGAGGTACTCGCCGGTCGTGAGCGGCAAGGATTCGTCGAGCATCGTATTGAGCACGTCGACGAACGGCACTTGCGACACGACCGCGGCGAAGAGATCGGGCCGCATGTTGGAGACCGCGCCCACGAGCAAGCCGCCGGCGCTTCCACCGGAAATGGCGAGTCGCGCCGGCGCGGTATACCCCTGCGCGATCAGGTGTTCGGCGCAGTCGATGAAATCGGTAAATGTGTTGAGTTTCTGCTGGAGGTGTCCCGACGTGCGCCACCGCTCGCCGAGCTCGCCGCCGCCGCGGATGTGCGCGATCGCGTAGACGACGCCGCGATCGAGCAAGACGAGTCGTGCCGGCGAGAACGTCGGATCCATGGAGATGCCGTACGAACCGTAGCCGTAGAGTAGCAACGGCGCCGAGCGGTCGCGCGCGACGCCTCGCCGGGAGACGAGCGATATCGGGATCGCCGTGCCGTCCCGGGCGGTGGCGTGGACGAGTTCCGTATCGTAGAGCGCCGGATCGTAGCCCGGAACCTCCGTCGCCTTCAGCAGCGTCTGCACGCCGCTCTGCAGGTCGACCTCGTACACGCAGTTGGGCGTGACGAGCGACGAATACGAATACCGGTACACGCCCGTGTGGAACTCGGGATTGGCCTGCGGGAATACGGCGTGCACCGTCTCGGGCAAGCGCACGGGCTCGAGCGCGCCGCTCGCGAAGTCGAAGATTTCCAAGTTCGCGAAGCCGCCGCTGCGCACGCGCAGGACGCCGCGGTGCTCGAAAACGTCGAAGGCGCCCAGGTGCACGCCGTCGCGCGCGGGCACCATTTCGCGCCAGTTTGCTTCGGCGGGATCCCGCACCGGCGCAGCCACGAGCCGGAAATCCTCCGCTCCGCGGTTGGTGACGATATAGAACGAGCCGTCGTAGTGTTCGACGCTGTACCGGTGGCCTTCGCTGCGTTCGAGGACGACCGTGGGGGCCTGATTCGGGCGGCCGGCCGGGACGTAGCGCCATTCGGCCGTCGCGCGGCTGAACGACGCGACGAAGATGTAGCGGCGGTCGTTCGAACGCGCGGCGCCGATGTCGTACAGCGCGTCGCGCTCCTCGTAGAGCAGGGTCGCGTCGACGGCGCCGAGGTGCTTGCGCCAGAAACAGTCGTGACGCTTGGTCACTTCGTCTTCGGTCGTGTAGAAGAGGGTGCGGTTGTCGCTCGCCCACACGACGTCGCCGGCGCGGGGAATCGATTCGTCGAGATCTTCGCCGGATCGCAGGTCTTTGACGTGCAGCGTATATTGCCGGTAACCGGTCGTGTCGAGCGAATACGCGAGGAAGTTGCCGTCGTCGCTGACCTGGTAGGCGCCCAAACCCAAATATGCGTGGCCGGCGGCCAACTCGTTGAGATCGAGGGTGACCTGTTCGGCGGCGTCCGGTTCGTCGCGCTTGCGCGCGTAGATCGGGTACTGCTTGCCTTCCTCGGTGCGGGCATAATACCAGTAATCGCCGAGCCGGTACGGCACGCTCAGATCGGTCTGCTTGATGTGCGAGAGCATCTCGTCGTAGAGGCGCTGCTGGAGCTCTTGGGTCGGCTCCATCACCGCGTTCGCGTAGGCGTTCTCCGCCTCGAGGTAATTCGTGACCTCGGGATCGCTCTTGTGGCGCAGCCAGAAATAGTCGTCGACGCGTTCGCGCCCGTGGATCTCCGTGCGGTGCGGACGCACCGGCGCGACGGGCGGCGTGGCTGCCGCGCGATCGATGGGCGGCGGCGGCGCGAGAGCGTTCGAGAGCTGGGAAGCCATGTCCGGCCTTCGTTTGCGCGCGGGGTGCCCGTTAACCTCGCGCGACGGAGTCTGCTTACCGGACCCTCGGTCGGGCCTCGCCTACGGCTTCGCCCGCGCCTCCGCACCGGCGACGCCGGGATGCGCGACGCCGTCCGCGGCGAGCCAGCTCTCCAGATGGCGGACGTATTCGCGACCGAACGTGTCCTCTAAGCAACGGGTGTACGCGGCGTAGTCGCCGTTACCCGACCCGGCGTGCTGCTCCAGCATGCGCCGGTGGATCGCCATGTAGCCTTCGCGCAGGCGCAAACCGCCGTGGATCAGCGCGACCAGCACTTCGCTCGGCGAACGTTCGCGGTAACGCGCCAACCGTTCTTCGAGCCATTCGTCGAGCGCGCGCGGCAGGCGCACCGAACGGACCGGCCCCATCGAACCGCTACCCTTCACGCGCGCCATCAGCGGCTCTCGTTCGGCGGCTTAATGCGTGTGGTCCGCGCCGGCATCCGGCTCGTGACTGTGCACCTTTCCGCCGTGCTCGTGATGCTCGTGGTCGTGATCGTGATCCTGGTGGCCGTGTTCGTGCACGTGCACCACGCCGTCCGCGTGGCGGTGTTCGTGTTCGTGTTCGTCGTGCTGTGCGCGTTCCATCGTCTGCGCCTCAGGCCGGAACGTACGCCCGCGCGCCGCCCGCGCGTTCGATCGCCTCAGCGATCATCTGCTCCGCAATCGCGGGATTGTGCCAGCGCGCCTGTGCGCCGGGCGAGAGGGCGTCGATCGGATCGAAGTACACGAAGTGCTTGCCGGGTTTGACGCTCGGTGCCGAATACACGGCGATGCCGTTCTCGCGGTCGTAGTGATCGAAGCTGTGCACGTCGCGCTTGCCGCCGCCGCCCGGCGCGTCGCAGATGAAGAGCGGCGTGTTGAAGCCCGCCGTGGAGCCGCGCACGGACTTTTCGATATCGACCGACGTCTGCACCGTGGTTCGCAGATCTTCGACGCCTTTGACCAAGTCGTGCATGTACACGTAATACGGGTGCACGTTGATCCAGCTCAAGCGCTTGACGAGCAGCGTCATCGTCGCGGCGTCGTCGTTGACGCCGCGGATCAGGACGCTCTGGTTGCGCACGACGATACCGCGCTCGAAGAGCACGTTCATCGCTTTCTCGGTGATCCAACTGATCTCGTTCGGCGAGTTGAAGTGCGTGTGGATCACGACTTCCTTGCCGAGCTTGCGGCCGCGCGTGACGACCTCGGTCAGCGCGTCGAGCCAGGCCGCGTCGCTGAGGATCTTCATCGGCATGACGGCCGGGCCTTTGGTGGCGAAGCGCAGGCGCCGCACGTGCGGGATGGCGAGCAGCGCGTCGCCGATCGCCGCGATGTTCTTGGCGGCGAGCTGATAGGTGTCGCCGCCGGAGATGACGATATCCTCGAGTTCCGGCCGCGAGGCGATGTACGCGAAGGCGTCCTGCCACTGCTTGGGCGTCTTCGCGAGCGACACTTTCTCCACGACGTCCGTGTCGCCGCCGATCGCGTAGGAGCGCGTGCAGAAGCGGCAATAGACCGGACAGACGTTGAGCGGCAGGAAGAGCGCCTTATCGACGTAGCGGTGCGTCAGCCCCGGCACGGGCGAATCCTCGAGCTCGTGCAGCGAATCGAGCGTCAATCGCGGATGGTCGGGCCGCAGCTTCGACGCGACGGGAATGAATTGCGTGCGGATCGGATCCGCATAGGGGTTGGACCAGTCGATCGAGGCGATCGCGTACGGCGAGACGCGCACGGCCATCGGCGCGCGCCGGAAGCCTTCGCGCACGTCGTCGAAAAAGGACGGCTCGACGAGATCCTTGACGGTCTCGAGCAATTCGTCGGGCGATTTTATCGAGTTCTGGCCCTGCCAGATGTGGTCGAGGAACGTCGCTTCGGAAATCTCGCGATATTTTGGAATCGCGCGCCAGAACTCGCCTTGGCGCACGTTGCGGTGCTCGAAGGCTTCGGGGCCGGCGGGCGGCTTGAGGTGGGGCGGCGGAATCTGTGCTTCCATGACGAGTTCCTCTTAGACCGGCTGGGCGGCGGGCGGAGTTGCGCCGAAGCGCTGGATGAAGTGCCGCAGCAGCGGCGGATGGTCGCGCAAGGTCTGCAACGCCGTGGCGGCGTGCCCTTTGGCGTACCCGTTACCGACGATCATCGTCACGTCTTTGCCGACGCCCTCGGCGCCGAGCGCGGCGGCCGTGAACGACGTGCTCATCGAGAAGAAATAGACCGTGCCGTGATCCTTGGTCAGCAAGATCGACGACAGTTCGGTGCCCGGCACGTTCACGCAGTTGACGGTTACGTCCGCGAGCCCGGGCAGCGCGTCCGGGATGGCGGCCACGACATCGAGGGCCTGGCGGGCGTCCACCTCGACGAACGCGTCGACGTAGCCCTCCTCGAGTAAGAGGCGCGCGCCCGCGCTCGAGCGGTCGGGCGCGAAGCCGACGACGCGGCCGGCCGGGCCGACGCGTTCGCGCGCCTGCACGCAGGCGAGCATGCCGGATTTGCCGTCGGCTCCGAGGATCGCGACGGTCTGGCCCGGGTGCGCGAGGCGCCGGACCTGCGCGGGCGCGCCGGCCACGTCGAGAACCGCTAACGCGACGGCGTCGGGCAGATCGTCCGGCAACTTGGCGTAAATGCCCGTGGCGAAGAGGATCGCGGTGCCGCGCACCCAGAGCCGCCCCGTGGCGAGGTCGATCCGCTCGATCGACTCGATCGAGAGCGGCGTCAAGGTCAGCGAGACGAGCGAGGCGATGCGGTCGCCGGGCCGCAGGTCCGTCTTCGGCGCCAGCTCCGCCCCGATCTCGCGCACGTGGCCGATGAACATGCCGCCGCTGCCCGTGACCGGGTTGTGGTGCTTGCCGCGCTCGCCGACGAGTGCGAGCACGTGCGCTTCGATCGCCGCGCGGTCGCCTGCATTGGCTTCGACGATCTGGCGGAACGAGGCCGAATCGATGTTGAGCGCCTCGACGTCGCAGAGGATCTCGTTATCGTGCGCGACCGGCGTGGCGTCGAGCTTCCAGGCGGCTTGCGGCAAGACGCCGGCCGGCTCGAGCACGCGGTGGCTGCCGAGGTCGCAACTCTTCTTCTTGGCGATGACCCGGGGCGTCACGACGCTTCTCCCACCGCGTGGAGTTGTGGGCGCTCGGCGCCGGCGACCAGCTCGTCCAGCGGAACGCCGTCGCGTTCGAAGGGCGTGGAGAGCACGATCGTGGTGCGGGTACGCGCGATGCCGGGGATCGTCTTGAGCCGGGAGAGGAACGCGTCGAGGTGGGCGGTCGAACGGGTGACGACTTTGAGCACGAACGACTCGTCGCCGGCAACGCTGTGGATCTCCGCGACTTCCGGCAAGGCCGAGACCGTCTCGTGAAAGCGCTCGTAGCTCACGTCGGCGGTCGTGAACGCGCTGACGAAGGCGACGAGGCCGAGGCCGAGGCGCTTCGCATCGAGCCGGGCGCCGTACCCACGCACGTAGCCGCGCGCCTCGAGCCGCTTGACGCGTTCGTGTACGGCCGGAGGCTTGAGCCCCACGTGCGCCGCGAGCTCGGCAAAGGTCGACCGGGCGTTACTCTGCAGCGCCGTGAGGAGGCGAAGGTCGAGCTCGTCGAGCTCGGAATGATCGAACATCGGGTCCACCATCGATTCCGGCCGCCGGATATTCGGCGCCGGGAGTAGATGATACGCGAAATGTTCGGCGTTGGCTACCCCCAAGCAGCGGATCGATGGTCACAGTTTCGCTCGTCCGCTCCCGTGCCGAGTCGCCGAGGCGAGCGGAACGCGCACGCTAAATCCGAAGTCGCATCGGCACCCCTATCCGGAGGTTTGAGTTTTTTGCGTTCGGTTCGTGTATCTCGTTCGGTCGTCGCCCTGATCGTCTGCGCCGTGCTCGCGGCGCTCGGCATGCCGCATGCTGCCTCCTCGCAGACCGCCACGCCGGCGCCTGCCCTGCCGGCGTCGCCGGCGGCCTCGGCGGCTCCGGCCCTTGCGCCCGCCGCTCCGGCGCCGGCCGTCGAACCGGCCGCCGCGGGGTTCAACCTGGCGAACCTGGACCGCAGCTGCCCGCCCTGCACCGACTTCTACCGCTTCGCCACCGGCGGCTGGCAGCGAACGCACCCCATCCCGGCGGCATACAGCAGCTACAGCCCCTGGACGCAGCTGTACGAGCGCAACCTGGCGCTGCTGCGCAGCGCGCTGGAAGCGGCGGCCGCCGACAAGGACGCCGCCGATAGCAGCAACCGGCACAAGCTCGGCGTCTTCTACGCTTCGTGCGTTGACGAAAGCGCGGTGGAGGCTGCGGGCACCGATCCGCTCTACGGCGACTTGGACCGCGTGCGCGCCGTCGACGACCTGCCCTCGCTGATCGACGAGATCGCCCACGTGGAGCAGGGTGCGGCGCCTGGGACGCCGTTCGATTTCGCCTCCACGCCTGATCCGAAGGACTCGACGCGTACGATCGGCGACCTCGGCCAGGACGGCCTCTCGCTGCCCGAACGCGATTACTATTTGAACCCCTCGCCGGCCTCGCAGAAGCTGCGCCAAGCCTTCACCGATCACGTGGCGCGTTCGCTTCAGTTACTCGGCGATAAGCCGGAGGTCGCCGCGAAGGAAGCCGCGACCGTGCTGAGCCTCGAGACCGAGCTCGCGAAAGCGTCGTTCAGCAACGTCGAACTGCGCGACGTCAACAAGACGACGAACCATTATACCGTCGATTCCCTCAAGACGCTCGGCACGCATATCGATTGGGCCGCGTTCTTCGCCGCAGCGGGCGCCCCGCAGACCGTCGACATCAACGTCGACGAACCGAGCTACTTCACCGCGCTCGACGGCATGCTCGCGAGCGTGCCGCTCGCGGACTGGAAGACGTACCTGCGCTGGCGCATCCTCGATACCGCGGAGCCGCGTTTACCGAAGCGCTTCGTCGACGAGCGCTTCTCGTTCACGAAGCTGCTCAGCGGCGCGCAAGAGCAGCAGCCGCGCTGGAAGCGCTGCGTGGCCGCGACCGGCGAGGCGATGGATCAGGCCGTCGGCCAGCTCTACGTGGAGAAAGCGTTCTCGCCCGCGGCCAAGGCGCGCGCGGTGACGATGGTCCACAACATCAAGGCCACGCTGCGCGCCGACCTCGCGACCTTACCGTGGATGTCGCCCTCCACGCGCGCCTACGCGATCAAGAAGCTCGACGCGATGCGCGAGAAGATCGGCTATCCGGATAAGTGGCGCGATTACAGCGCGCTCGAACCGCGCGACGATTCGTATCTCGCGAACTACTATCGCGCGCAGAAGTTCGCGTGGGAGTACGACATGGCCAAGATCGGAAAGCCGACCGATCGCGACGAGTGGGGCTTCCCGCCGCAGACGATCAACGCGCAGTACAACCCCACGACCAACGACATCACCTTCCCCGCCGCGATCCTGCAGCCGCCGTTCTACAACGAGCACAACGACGACGCGCTCAACTATGGCGCGATCGGCGCCGTGATCGGCCACGAAATGACGCACGGTTTCGACGATCAGGGCCGTCTCTACGACGCGCTCGGCAACCAGAAGAACTGGTGGACGCCGGCCGACGTGGCGCGTTTCAACGCGCGAGCGAAATGCATCGCGAAGACCTACGATCTGCTGCCGGTCCCGGGCAATCCGGACCTCGATCAGGTGGGCGATCTCGTGCTCGGCGAAGCGATCGCGGACCTCGGCGGCACGACGATCTCGTTCAAGGCGTTCGAACGCGCGCAGGCCGGCAAACCGCGGACCAAGATCCAGGGCTACACGCCCGAACAGCGGTTCTTCCTCGCCTACGCGGGCATCTGGGCCGAGAACGTGCGCCCGCAAGCCGCGCGTTTGCAAGCCAAGACCGACGTACACGCGCTCGGCCGCAACCGCGTGATCGGGACGATCGAGAACATGCCGCAGTTCGCGAAGACCTGGTCGTGCCCGGCGGGCTCGAAGGCCGTGCACCCGGCCGGCAAGGTCTGCTCGATCTGGTGAATCGCGCGCGAGCCGGCGGGACGCGTCGCGTCCTCGCCGCGCTCGCGCTCGCGTTCGGCGTCGCGGCGTGCGCGCGGAGCGGGGGCGCTTCACGGCCGGCGGCCGTACGATTCGACGTCGCGGCGGACCCCGCGAGCCTCAACCCGCTCTTCGCGCACGCCGACGCGGGCAACGTCGAGCAGCAACTCGCGCACCTGGCGTTCGAGCCGTTCTTCGACCTCGACGCGCGCGGACGCGCGGTGCCCGAATTGCTGGCGCGCGTGCCGACCGTCGCGAACGGCGACGTCTCGCGTGACGGCCGCACGATTGTGTATCACCTGCGCCCGGGCGTGCGCTGGAGCGACGGCGCGCCCGTGACCTCCGACGACGTCCTCTTCACGCTGCGCGCGATTCTCGATCCGGCCAATCCGGTGGCCTCGCACGAAGGCTACGACCGCATCGACCGCGCGCAGGCGCTCGGGCTTCAAACCGTGCGGATCCATTTGCGCAGCGCGTGGGCGCCTGCCGTCGCGACGTTTTTCACGTACGGCACGAGTCCGCAGTACGTGCTGCCGGCGCACGTTCTGCGCCGTCAGGGTCCGCTCGCGCGCGCGCCCTTCAACGCCGCTCCGACGGTCGGCGACGGTCCGTTCACCTTCGTTTCGTGGACGCGGGGCGAGCGGATCGCCTACGCGGCCAACCCGCGATATTGGCGCGGCGCGCCCGGCGTCGCGCGGCTCGAGGTGCGCATCGTGCCGGACCCGCAGACGAACCTCACGTTATTGCAGTCCGGCGAGCTGGATTTCAACCTCGTCGCGCCGAGCCAGGAAGAATCGCTACGGCGCGGCGGTGCTGCTCTGGACTACGCGTACGCGCCGACCGCGCTGATCGCCGGCATCGCCCTCAACGTCACGCATCCGCCGCTCGACGACCCGCGCGTGCGCCGGGCGCTGGCCGAGGCGATCGACCGGCGCGCCATCTCGGCGAAGATCACGCTCGGCCGGTATCCGGTGGCCGAGAGCGACCGGCCGCGTTTCTCGTGGGCCTACGATCCAGCAGTGCGCGAGCCCGCGTTCTTGCCGGCCGCGGCCGACCGCGACCTCGACGGCGCCGGATGGCGACGCGGCCCGGGCGGCATTCGACGTAAGAACGGAAAGCCGCTCGAGCTGACCTACGTGCAATTCCCCGAGACCACGACGGGTGTCCGCGCCGCGGCGTTCGTGCAGCGCCAGCTCTTCGAGCGCGGCATCGACGTGACGATCAAGTCGATCTCCAACGCGCAGCTCTTCTTGCCGGCGCCCGAGGGCGGGACGCTCGCGACCGGCCGTTTCGACCTGGCCTACGTGCCCTGGGCAATGGGCGCGGACCCCGACGACCGCTCCCTCCTGGGGTGTACGAGCGGAGGAAAGAATTACATGCGGTACTGCGATCCCGAGGTCGACCGTCTCGAGACGCAGGCGGCAGCGGAGCCGGAGCAGGTGAAACGGAAGGCTGCGTATGCCGCGATCGACCGGCGCGTTGCCCGCGACGTCCCGATCGTGTACCTCTTCAACCCCGATTACATCTACGCGTACTCGCCCCGGCTGCGCGGCTTCGCCCCGAACGCTTTCGTGCCGACTTGGAACGCTTACGCCTGGAGGCTCAAATGATCGCCGAACGCCCGACGCTTCCCGACATCGATTTCGTGGCCGTCTTCGAAGAGCAGCGCCGCCGCTACCGGGCCGCGCCGTACCCGTCGCTCGAGACGCGGCTCGAGAACCTCGCCAAGCTCGAGAAAGCGATCGTCGCCCGTCGCGCCGCCATTCGCGACGCGCTCTTCGCGGACTTCCGCAAACCCGCGGACGAGGTCGAGTTCACCGAGTACATCGTCACGCTGGCCGAATTGAAGTTCGCGCGCGCGAAGCTCGCGAAGTGGATGCAGCCCGAGCGCGTGGAGACGCCGCTGACGCTCTTCGGTTCGCGCGCCGAAGTGCGCTACGAACCCAAGGGCGTCTCGCTGATCGTCGCGCCGTGGAACTATCCGTTCCATCTCTCGATCGCCCCGCTCATCGCGGCGCTCGCTGCGGGTAATCGCGTGATCCTGCGCCCGTCGGAGAAGGCGCCCGCGACGCGCGAGGTCTTGATGGCGATCGTGCGCGAGGCCTTCGAACCGCACGACGTCGCATGCGTGGGCGGCGAAGTCGAAACCGCGCAGGCGCTCTTGAAGCTGCCCTTCGACCACATCTTCTTCACGGGCAGCACGCACATCGGCAAGCTCGTGATGCACGCCGCCGCCGACCATCTCGCGAGCGTGACGTTGGAACTGGGCGGCAAGAGCCCGGCGATCGTGGATGCCAAGGCGGACGTCGCGCACGCCGCCGCGCGCATCGCGTGGGCGAAGTACCTCAACGGCGGACAGACCTGCGTGGCGCCGGATTACGTGCTGGTCGACGCGTCGGTCGAGCGCGCGTTCCTCGATAAGACCGCGCAAGCGATAACGAAGATGTACGGCGCGACCGCGGATGCGCGCGAACGCACGGCCGATTTCTGTCGCCTGATCGACGACGGACATTTCGCTCGCATCGCGGGGCTGCTCGACGCGACCGTGCGCGGCGGCGCCAAGGTCGAGGCGGGCGGGCAGACCGACGCCGCGCAGCGTTACATCGCGCCGACCGTGCTCTCGGGCGTCGGCTTCGACGCGCCGATCATGAGCGAGGAGATCTTCGGACCCGTGCTGCCGGTGATCGCCTACCGCTCGCTCGACGACGCGCTCGCGCAGATCAACGCGCGTCCCAAACCGCTCGCCCTCTACGCGTTCAGCCGCAAAGACGACGTGGTGGAGAAGATCCTGAACGGAACGTCGGCCGGGGGCACGCTCGTCAACGACGCGATCCTGCACCTCGCCAACCCGCACCTCCCATTCGGCGGCGTGGGTGAGAGCGGCGTCGGCAGCTACCACGGACACTTCGGTTTCAAAGCGTTTTCGCACGAGCGCGCGGTGATGCGCCAGTCGCGCTCGTCGCTCGCGCCGATGCTTGCGCCGCCGTACACGAAGCTCACGAAGCGCCTGATGTCCGTGCTCGAGCGCATTTCTTGACGGTAGGGTAGAGCCCGGCGGCGGCGGGGAATAGACCAGCTATGAAACGCCGCCGCTTCGGCTCGACTGGCTTCGACGTTCCGGTGATCGGGCAGGGCACGTGGCCCGTGCCCGATCGCGACGCCTTGCGCCGCGGCATCGAGCTGGGCATGACGCACATCGATACCGCCGAGATGTACGGCGAGGGCCGTTCGGAAGAGGTGATCGCCGAGGCGATCGCGCCGTTCCCGCGTGAATCGCTGTTCCTGGTCTCCAAGGTGCTGCCGGCCAACGCGACGCGCGACGGCGTGCCGCGCGCCTGCGAACGCTCGCTGCGCCGCCTGCGGACGGACTACCTGGACTGCTACTTGCTGCACTGGCGCGGCGACGTGGCGCTCGACGAAACGATCGATGCGCTCGAGGCCTTGGTCGACGCCGGCAAGATCCGCTCGTTCGGCGTCAGCAACCTGGACCCGTGGGATCTGCGTGAAGCTGCGGGCGCGGCGAAGCGCCATCCGATCGCGTGTAATCAAGTGCTGTACAATCTGGGCGAACGGACCCCCGAGCGCCACGAGCTACCGTGGGCGCACGGGTACGATAGCGCCTTCGTCGCCTACACCCCGCTCGCGCGCCCGGCGAACCGTCGCGGCGAGGAAATCCTCGGCGAGATCGCGGCGCGCCACGGCGTCACGAAGGAAGCGGTCTCGCTCGCGTTCCTGATCCGCGACCCGCTCGCGTTCGCGATCCCGAAGGCCAATACGATCGCGCACGTGGAGGCCAACGCCGCCGCGGGCGATCTGGAGCTCGACGAAAGCGAGATCGCGGCCATCGACGCGGCCTACCCGTCCCGGGAACGGGTCGGCGCGCTACCGATGAATTAGCTGCCGAGCCGGGGGCTAGGTGCGGAACAATTGCGATCGCTAGCGCAATTCGACAGATTGCAATCGTTGTGTCAAGTTGAATTCCAAGAGCAACAATGAGGCGCACTAACTAAGCCGAAAAGTTTTAACGTCACAAAAATCAGTGGTTCATCTAAGATCTCCATGGCACCACTAAAATCGGGTCTGGCACGTCTGGCGGGCGGGCATCGCGATAGAACCTATCGTTCTGGTCTGCGTTTCGGCCAATGCTTCGAAGCGAATCGACGGCGAGCTTCCGAACGGCTCAAGCGCGATAATGGATGGGAGAATCGAAACTGGGCGACTTCTTGACCGAAAAGATCGCAGGTCGACTGTGGCAATCCCAACGATGCATACCGCGTATTGCGGTTCCACAAAGCTCATTGGCGTAACTTTCTACAAGATAGACGTCTTCGAGTAAAACTCCCATGTCGCCACCATGCCACGTTCGCAAGTGGCGTTGAGGGGAGTCCGCGTGACTTAAGTTGTCTCGTCATCTTATAAGAGACAAGTCCCGTGCCGAGGTGTGTAGTCTATCCTGACAATCATATTGTGGGGCGACTCATCCCCTCAATCTTTCTGCACATCGAGTGCAAGCGTTACGCAGGCAGACGCTAACTACTTAGCCAAGTCTACGGGAAACTGTTGCTCTTCGATACAAATGATGAACAACACGAACATCCAGTCTGGAGATCAATCGCAATGAACGATTTACAAGCTGATCACGAGTACCATTTCTACGTCGACGCCAAGCAGTACGACTGGAAGCAACGAGCCATTAGTGGTCTCGATATCAAAGTTGTGGCGTCGATCCCTGCCACCTACCAGCTTTATCTCGAGGAATCTGGTCATACCCCAGATCGGCCGATATCTGACGGTGATTCGGTTGTCTTAGAGGGAGATGAGAAGCATTTCTTTGCAGTACCACCCGCAACCTTCGGACATAAATGAGCCTTTTCGAGGATCATGAGCGCGAGCTCAAAGCAGCGCTTGATGGAATCGTCAGTCGAGTCATCTCTACCGCTCTGCCAAGCGGGGCGCATCTGATCGAGATCGACGACTATCCGCTTGTTCCAGGTTGGAATCGTGAAAAAACAAGGTTGCTTTTTATTGCACCTCCGGGATACCCATCCGCGCAGCCGGATTCGTTTTGGGTGGAGCCAGTAGGTCTCCGGCTGGCAAATGGAGACACGCCGAAGAACTCAAACGACAGCAATCCAATCCCAGAAGTTGGCCAGCGCGGTACTTGGTTCTCTTGGCATGTTCAAGACTGGCGTCCAAACCGTGACACATTGACCACCTACCTCAAAGTGATACGAGATCGGCTTGACCCGCCACGATGATTGAACTGGCCATAGCTGGCGACATGTGGCGAGAAGTTACAACGTGCCTTTTTTCTTCAAACCAGGAAGGGTGCGTAATCCTGTTTGCAAATCAGGTGCGTCGCCCAGAGAATGGAACTAGGCTCCTTGTTCAACAAATTGTCACGCCTAATGAGTCTGACTACACCAGGCGTGGCCCGTATGAGGCCGAGCTGGCCCCTCCCTTCGTCGCGTCCATAGCGAGTGCTAGCAAGAAGTCATCGCGCGCTATTGTGTTTGTTCACAATCATATCGGCGAAGCGATACCCCGCTTCTCATCGATCGACGATTATGGAGAACTGCGTCTGTCAGAGTTCCTCGTTAAGAGGTGTAATGACAGGATGCATTTGGCTTTAGTCGTGGGCACCGACGGTCTTCGTTGTCGGTTACTTGGTTCGGATCAGCAGGTTCAGGTCGTCTCTTTGGACTCGAATCGCACAGTGCTGTCCGAAAGCAACGTTTCTGGGGCGATTTCCACGCACATATACGATCGACAACTGAGCGTTTTTGGAATCGATGGGCAAAATCGTATCGCAAATCTAACAGCTGCAGTCGTTGGTCTTGGAGGTACGGGTTCTGTCATTGCTCAACAGCTAACTCACCTTGGAGTGCAGAGTTTTATTTTAATCGATCCCGATACGATCGAGACAACTAATCTCAATCGTGTTGCAAGCGCAACATTATCGGACATAGGTAAGGCAAAAACATCTGTAGCTGCGAGGTATATTAGGGCATTTTCGCCAGACGCAAGAATTAAGGAGATCAAAGGTGACGTTATTAGGGCGCGCAACGGGAAAGCATTACTTGATGCAGACGTGATTTTCTGCTGCACCGACTCGCATGGGAGTCGCTCAGTGCTGGAACAAGTGTCGTACCAATATCTCTTGCCGATGATCGATATGGGCAGCGTAATTACTGTTCTTGATGGTGCTGTTAAACAGATAGTCGGGCGCGTGCAGATGTTATCGCCCGGTCTCGCCTGTTTAACTTGCAGTGGATTGTTGGACCCCAGTCAAGTGAGGCGAGACATGATGACCGCATTCGAGAGGCAAAGTGATCCCTATATCCAGGGCATTCATGAACCGGCTCCAGCAGTTATATCTCTAAATGCAACAATTGCTTCGTTGTCTATTACCATGCTTATGTCGGCAATCACAGGACTCGAAGCGAAAGCGAGGCACATTGTTTATCTTGGTTTATCTTCGACTATGCGCGTTATATCGACGACGCCGGTAAGCGGATGTATCGTCTGCTCGCCGGAGGGCCGTCTTGCTCGTGGAGACAGTTGGCCATTTCCTGGAAGACAAGATTAGATGGCAATTCACTTACTTGAGCGCACACAACGGAACGTGGTTGCTTGGTTGGGAGGTGAGCCCGCACCTGAAACTCTGGCGCGATTCAGCGATCGTGGAGCCGTGTTGAGCAAATTAGAACAAAGTCGCCGGCACGAAGCATCGTACCTCGGTAATCTAGCCGCTCTAATAGTTGTTCTCGACGTGTCGCAAAAGTTAATTCAAACTCTAGACGTGCTGGACGACGTGTCGCGGGATGTATTGGATCACGGGGCAGACATAGTGGTGTTGGCAAGCGCCCAGGAAGTAGATCGCCTGATCGAGATTGTGAGGAAATATCACCTTCCTATTAATGGACTGCCAAGTGGAATACAGGTCGAATGGCAGGATGTGAAGGCCCAACAAAGTTCGCCTGCTATGTGGTTTTTCGAGAGGGGAACACCCTGGCTTCAGATCGCTGAGTTGGTAGTCAAGTGTGCGCCAAGCGAAAGAGCAAATTTGTCACTGAAGCTCACTGGTGATCCGGTAGATGACGAGCATGGACGCCTAATTCGTCGTGCGTTTGCGGATGTGGCTTATACATGTGCGCATATAACAGCCTTGCCGAGCGGGTATTCTGGATCCATTGCGCTTAAGGTGCAGGCTGAGCGAGCCGCGGCGAAGCCGATGCCGTATTTTGTGAAGATCGGTAAGCGCGAAGACACGATCGATGAATATAACGCCTATCTAATCGGGGTTGAGCCTTACATTCCTTATCACCTAGCTCCGCCGCTTCTTAAAGATTTGTGCTGTCTTGGAGCAAGCAAAGGAATTCTTGTCGAGCACTATGTGACGGAGTCGGAGAATCTTATCTCATGCGCAGAGGGCGGCAGAGCGGTATCTGCCATCGCGTGTCTATTTAGTCGAACGCTCAATGCGTGGCATAGGTCAACGTGTGACAAGCCACTCGTTGATTTTGTCTTAAGAATGATTCCAAGCAATGTGGACTCAGGGGTCCTCGCTCGGGCCAAGAGTGTTGGTGACCCCTTAGGTATAGATGTGCTTCGTGAACGCCTTGCTGCACTGGTTAAGGGGATTACCGTATCGTATGGCCGCATTCATGGCGATCTGCACGGCGGAAATATTCGAGTTCGCGGCAACGATGCCATAATAATCGATATGGAGAAGCATTCGGATGGACCTCTTCTGTGGGATCCAGCTTGTCTTGAGGCAAGCTTACTAATCGAAGGTTTTCAAGATGATTGTCGTGACGCAGCAAAGTGGTATCAATCGATTTTGTCATGTTACGACGGCGTGCTTTATGATTTTTGGTCCCATGGGCATTTAACGGATATGTCGTCATGGTTTCATGTAGCCATAAATCAGATTCGCCTCTATGCTCACGCAATGGAACGCAAAGACGGCGAATATGCCGCTACGCTTGCAAGTGCTCTACTTTGGAAGGCCAGCAAGGCGGTCGCTAGGAGTGATATGCCGGGTGGTGGGGCTAGCAGAGAGCGAGAAGAATGTCGACGCGGAGTTGCGTATCTAATAGCGCAAGGGCTGATCAGTAGCCTCGACCAAGCGGTAAAACCGCCGCCGAAGTGTTAAAGACCAAGCTGCACCTGTTGGAAGCGAAGTCAACCGTCACGGAAGGGATGTCTTGCCTTCGCCGTGCGGGTGACGCAGTCATTATCGAACGTGGTCGACCGCGTCATCTGCTGCTATGTTGTCCATGCGGGTGCGGACAGAAGTATCCGGTAAATCTAGATCGCCGCATTGGACCAGCATGGCGCCTTCGCGATGATAAGAAGCGGGGTATCAGCGTGTTTCCATCAATTTGGAGGCAAACCGGTTGCCGAAGCCATTTCGTCATTTCGCACGGCTCGATTATTTTGTTTGAACCTCGGGACGAGCTGGACGAAACGGCTGCGGGCTTCGGAGAGTATTATGGGCTTCTCCGGATCGAGATACTCAGTCACGTGCCCTTCGACGAATACGTAGGGGTAGAAGCTCTTCTTGACCATATCGACGCGGATCCATGGGATCTTGCGGATGCTTGTCTAGCGTTAGCTCGTGAACGGAGGTTACTTGAAGGTAAAGGGGCAAACAAAGGTCGCTATAAGCGGCGCGTGTAGGGTGAAGGTCCCGTTAGTGTAACTCGACAGCATGCTTCAATTCCTAGTCCGCGCTAGTAAACTTACGCATTGCTACAGCTGCTTGACCGCGCCCACGAGCTTGTCGATCGAGGCTTTGGCGTCGCCGAAGAGCATCGAGGTGTTCGAGAGCTCGTAGAGCGGGTTGTCGATGCCGGCGAAGCCGGGCTTCATCGAGCGTTTGAGCACGACGACTTGGTTCGCTTTGTCGACGTCGAGGATCGGCATGCCGTAGATCGGGCTCGAGGCGTTGGTGCGTGCGTCGGGGTTGGTGACGTCGTTCGCGCCGATGATCAGCGCGACGTCCGTGCGCGGGAACTCCGGGTTGATGTCGTCCATGTCGAAGAGCGCGGGATAGGGCACGTTGGCTTCCGCAAGCAGGACGTTCATGTGGCCCGGCATGCGGCCCGCGACCGGGTGGATCGCGTACTTGACCTCGACGCCCTTCTTTTCCAACTGGTCCGCGAGCTCGCGCACGCTGTGCTGCGCCTGCGCGACGGCCATGCCGTAGCCGGGAACCACGATGACCTGGCGTGCGTACGAGAGCATCGTCGCGACGTCGTCGACCGACGATTCGCGCACGACGCCGCTACCCGCATGCGCGGGGCCGCCGCCTTCCGCGGTCTTGACCGAGCCGAAGGCGCCGAAGAGCACGTTGGTGACGGAGCGGTTCATCGCCTTACCCATCATCAAGGTCAGCAACGTACCGGATGCGCCGACGAGGGCACCCGAGATGATCAGCACGTTGTTGCCGAGCGCGAAACCGGTCAGCGCGGCGGCGAGACCCGTGAACGAGTTGAGCAGCGAGATGATGACCGGCATGTCCGCGCCGCCGATCGGCAGCACGAAGAGCACGCCGAGGATCGCGGCGGATGCGATCGCGATGAAGAACGCGGGCACGGTTTCGATGTTGAGCGCCACGAGCACGAGGCCCGCGATCGAGATCAGCGCTAAGAGCCCGTTGACGACCTGCTGGCCCGGATAGACGATCGGCCGGCCCGTCATCAGTTCCTGGAGCTTGAGGAACGCGATGATCGAACCCGTGAAGCTGATCGCGCCGATGATGGCCGTCAACACGCTCGTGATGCCGGCGTCGATCGGGATCGCGTTTCCGTCGGGCCCGAGCTGCTTGAGGAATTCGGCCGAGGCGACCATCGCGGCCGCGCCGCCGCCGGCGCCGTTGAAGATCGCGACCATCTGCGGCATGGCCGTCATCTTGACGGCGCGCGCCGCGTAGATGCCGACCGCGGCGCCCGCGCCGAGGCCGATCAGCGCGACCCACCACGCGGCCGACCAATCGAGGTTGAAGCCGGTCGCGACGAGCGCGATCACCATGCCGAGGATCGAGATGTTGTTGCCCAGGCGCGCCGTCTTGGGCGTGTTCATATAGCGCAGGCCCAGGATGAAACAGATGCCCGTCGCGAGATAGGCGAAGTCGATCAGCAGTTGCTGCGTATCGACGGATGCGGCTTCAGGCATTTATTTTTTCGCTCCGTCGGCCGACGCCGCGGCTTGCGCGGGCGTTTGGCGCGGTTTGAACATCGCGAGCATGCGCTGGGTCACGACGTACCCGCCGAAGACGTTGAGCGACGCCAGAAAGACGACCAGCACCGAGAGAACCGGCCCGAGCTGCTGGTTGGCCACGACCGCGATCAATAGCGCGCCGACCAGCACGATCCCGTGAATCGCGTTCGTGGCCGACATCAGCGGCGTATGCAAGGTCGCGGGGACCTTCGAGATCACTTCGAGTCCGACGAAGACGGCCAACACGAAGACCGTCAGTTCCGTGAGGAGATGGAATGCGTTCACGCGTTGCTCCCGGCCAGCGCCGACTTCGTGGGTTCGTGGACGATCTCGCCGTCCTTGACGAGCGTCGTCCCGCGGATGATCTCGTCGTTCATGTCGAGGTTCAACGTACCGTCTTTGGCGATCAATTGCAGTAGCGTGAACACGTTGCGCGAGTAGAGGACGCTCGCGTCGAAGGGCATCGTCGAGGGAATGTTCGTCGTGCCGACGATCTTGACGCCGTATTTCACGACGGTCTTGCCGCTCTCGGTCAGCGCGCAATTGCCGCCCGTCTCGGCCGCGAGATCGACGATGACGGAGCCGGGCTTCATGCCCTTGACGGCATCTTCGGTGATGAGCAGCGGCGCGCGCCGGCCGGGTACGGCCGCCGTCGTGATGATGATGTCCATGCCGTGCATGTACTCCGCCAGCAGCGATTGCTGCTTGGCCTCTTGCTCGGCGGTCAAGGCCTTGGCGTAGCCGCCCGTGCCCGCGCCGTCGACGCCGAGATCGAGTTCGAGGAACTTCGCGCCGAGCGATTCCACCTGTTCTTTCACGACGGCCCGGGTGTCGAAGCCCGACACCACCGCCCCGAGGCGCCGCGCCGTCGCGATCGCCTGCAAGCCCGCGACGCCCGCTCCGAGGACGAAGACCTTGGCCGGCCGGATCGTGCCGGCCGCGGTCGTGAGCATCGGCAGGAAGCGGGGCGACTCGACGGCGGCCATCAGTACCGCTTTGTACCCCGCGATGTTGGCCTGCGACGAGAGCGCGTCCATGCTCTGGGCGCGGGTGGTGCGGGGGATGGCGTCCATGCTCAGCGCCGTGATCTTTCGCTTGGCGTACGCCTCGACCGAGGCCGGGTCGCCGAGCGGCGAGAGAAACGCGAGCAGCGTCTGGCCCGGTCGCGTCAGCTCCAGCTCTTCCGACGTCGGACGAGCGACTTTCGCGATGAAGTCCGCTTTGGCGAAGACCTCCGCCGCATCGGCCGCGAGCGTCGCGCCCGCGGCCTCATAGGCTTCGTCCGTGAATGAGGCGGCGAGTCCGGCACCGCGCTGCACCAGCACCGAACTGCCGGCTTTGGCCAAACGACCGATCGTTTCGGGAACGAGCGCGACGCGCCGTTCGCCCGGAACGACCTCCGTCGGGACGCCGATAAGCATGATCTCTCCTCGTAACGCGGGGCGATGACCGCTCCCCCACAGGTCCGCGCGCCGAGCATCGAATGCGGCACCGATGTCGCGAGCGCGTCGGGGGAAGCTTTTACCGCCTCACGGCGCCGTGGTCCTCGCGGACGCCTAACGTTCCGCGCGAACCAGCGCTGCGACCGCAAGTAATCCTACCGTCCCGGTGCCGTGGAGTAACAGACTAGGAGTAGCTGAGCGTCCGCGCGAGCTCGCAACCAGGCCGAAATCGCTAGCGCCGGCGAGCGCCGAAAACGCCAAGACGATGGCGAGTCCGGTACGTTCGCGGCGCGCGAGAAAGGCCGCGATCAGCAGGCCGAGCACCGCGTCGCGTGCGCCGATGGCTCGCAGATACGCGGTGGACCCCTCACCCTCGAGCGCGATGCCGTAATTCTGCGCGAGCGCCCCGGGCGCGGCGAACGAGCCCGCGCCGAGCGCCACGAAGGCCAGCGCGGCGCAGGCGGAAAGGACGGAACCGATCATGCTCGCTTAGACGACGCGAGCTCCTACGTAAGGTGCGGCTGCTCGTCTTCTTGAAGAGTCGCCGTGCGTGGAAGGCGTTCGCGAGATCCCGATCGTCATCGTCGGCGGAGATGCGCTGGCGCTGCGCGTTTGCGCGGAATTGATGGAACACACGGGGTCGCGCGTGACCCTCGTGTGGGAGCCCGATCCCGGGCTCTGCGCGAGCGTGGAGCGCATGGGCGCGGGCTTCGCGCCGATCGCGCTGGACGAGCGCGAAGCGCTGCTGGGTGCGAACGTTCTCGACGCGGCCGTCGTGATCGCGTTGACCGAAGACGATCACCTCAACCTTCGATTCGCGCTAACGGCGCGCGATCTCAATCCGGATATCCGGGTCGTCATGCGTCAGTTCAACCGTACGTTGGGCCGTAAGATCGAACAGAACCTGAGGAATTGTTCGGTCGTGTCGCTATCGTCGCTGTCGGCGGCCACGTACGCGAGCGTCGCGGTCGATCCCGCGTGTTACTACGGCGTCCAGTTTCCCGATATCGACGGTCCCCTCGTCGGGTTCGCGACCAAGAGCGCCGCCGCTGCGGGCGTGGCCGGGCGTAGCGCGTGCGAGGCCGAGCGGGAACTCGACGCGCGCGTGCTCGCCCGGGACGGCCGCACGGATTTCGAGCGCGACGCCGTCTTGCGCCCCGAGGACGAGCTGACGCTCTTCTCGGCCGTCCGGCCCGCTCCGCCGCGGACCGCCGCGCCCCGCGCGGCGGCCGGCCGGCCGGTGTGGCAGCGGCGCGGCCTCCGTTTGCTCCGCGGACTCGATCCGGTCGCGCGGGTCGCGATCGGCGCCGCGCTGCTGGTGTTTCTGAGCGCGTCGCTGTTCTTCGGTTTCGTGCTGAAGCTCGATCTCGTCACGGCCGCGTATTTCGTCATCGCGACCATGACGACGACCGGCTACGGCGACGTCTCGCCCGAACACGCCGGAACGCCGGGCGAGCTCGCGGCCATTTTCTTGATGCTGGCCGGGCTGACGTTTTCCGGGATCTTCATCGCGATTCTCAGCTCGCGGTTCACGCAGGCGCAGTACATTTCGGTGCAGGGCTTGCGCCGCATCTCGCGGCGCGGGCACGTCATCGTGTGCGGCGCCGGGAACGTCGGTTCGCGCGTGATCGAATTCCTCGTCAAACTCGGCTGTCGCGTCGTCGTGATCGAAGTGAACCCGACGCCCGAGATCGTGGAACGCGCCCGCGACCGGCAATTCGACCTGCTGACGGGCGACTCGACCAAGGATGCGACGATGGACCTCTGCAACGTGCCGGGCGCCGCGGCGCTCGTCGCGCTGACCCACGGTGACACGATGAACTTGGAAGTCGCGCTCGGCGCGCGCGCGCGCGTCCCCGATCTTCCGATCGTGATGCGCGTGCAACACGAGAGCTTCCAGAAGTCCGTGCGGCGGCACTTCGATTTCGACCGGACGTACGGCACGGCGGCGCTCGCCGCACCGGTTTTCTCGGGCTTGGCGCATTCACCGGGAGTGCGCGGACGGATCGCGATCGGCGAGCGCGAATATTCGATCGTGGAGCACGTTCACGGCGCGAACCTGACGGAACCGCCGTCGCCGCACTGCGTACCGCTCGGCGCCTGGCGCGACGGCCGGATCGTCTGCCTCGAACGCTTCGCAGACGCGCGCCCGTTCGATCGCATCTTACTGTTATATCCCGTCTGGGAGATCGCCCGCGAGAAGCTCCTCGCATCCGCCGCTCCCGCGCGGAATGCGACGCCGTGAGCCCGCTGCTCGCCTCCGTCCGGCTCGACGAGATCAACACGGTCCTCGCGGGCGCGACGTTCGTGGTGTTCCTCGGCACCGCGGTCGCCGCGCTCGCGCAGATCCGCCATCTGCGCGCCAGCAACGAACTCGAAGCGCTGCTCACCCTCTCCGAGCAGATGCGCGGGGCCGAGGTGCAGCGCGGACTGCGGTACGTGCAGCACGAACTCGGCTCGCGGCTGGAGGAGCCGGCGTATCGCGCGGAGCTCTCGGCGATTGGGTACGTCGATCCGCAGCGCCACCCGGAAATGGAGGCGTGCAACTGGTTCAACCAGCTCGGCGCGCTCGTGAAGAACCGGCTGATCGACCGTGAAACGTTCCTCGAACTCTACGCCCGGCTGGTCGCTTACTATTGGGAGCGGTTGGCTCCCGTGATCGCGTTGCTACGGCGCAGTCGCGGCGCCGCGCAGTATGAAAACTTCGAGTACCTCACGCTGTTGGCGAGAAAGTGGATAGCGGATCATCCCAGCGGCGCCTATCCGGCGGACGCGCAGCGCCTGGAGATCGCGGACGTCTGGAAGGACGCGGACGCCGCCCCGCCCTGAGCGCGCGGCGGCCGCCCGGGCCCGGATTCCCGGGTGGGGCCCGCTTTCTCGGCGCCGCTTCGCGTGGCGGCATCCTGCAGTTCTTCGAAGACCTCTCGCGCCGCTACGGGCCGGTGTCGTCGTTTCCGCTCGGGCCGCAGCGCATCGTCTTCGTGGACGACCCCGCGATCGTCGAGACGATCCTCGTGACGCGTCAGCACGACTTCATCCGCGACACGGGCGCGACGCTGTTGCGCGAGTTGGTCGGCGACGGGTTGTTGACCAGCGAAGACCCGGCCCATCTCTCGCGCCGTCGCCTGATGCAGCCCGCGTTCCATCGCGCGCGCGTCGCGGCGTACGCCGGCGCCGTCGTCGAGGAGACGCAGCGAGTCACGGACGGTTGGACGGACGCGCCGTTCGATGTCGGCGGCGAGATGGCGCGGCTGACGCTCGCGGCGGTGGGCCGGGCGCTCTTCGGAGGCGATCTGCGCGACGAAGCCCGCGCGATTTCGGAGGTCCTGGCCGGCGTCGTGCGGCGCGGCGCGGCGCTCGGTGCGCTGCTAGCCTTCGGCGCGCCGCTGCTCGGCCCGCTGCATCGCGCGTTCCCGGGGCGGGCGAGTCTGCTGTTTCCACGCGAACGCGCGGAACTCGAGCGCATCGTCGCACCGCTGATCGCGCGCCGGCGCGAGGGCGGCGAACGTGACGACCTGCTCTCGATGCTGCTCTTCGCGCGCGACGAGGGCGGTGCGGGGCTCGACGATGCCGCGATCCGCAACGAGGTCGCGATGCTGGTGCTCGCCGGACACGAGACCACCGCGAACGCCCTAACGTGGACGTGGTATCTGCTCGCCGAACATCCGGACGTCGAGCGGCGGCTGCACGCGGAACTCGACGCCGTCCTCGCCGGCCGCGCGCCCACGTTCGCTGACGTTGCAAATCTGCGTTACACCGCGGCGGTGTTCGACGAGACCTTGCGGCTCTATCCGTCGGCTTCCGTGTTCGGACGCCGGCCGCTGCGCGCGGTCGAACTCGGGGGGTACGCGATCCCACGGATGGCGAGCGTCTTCGTGAGTCCCTACGTGACGCAGCGCAATCCTGGTAATTTTGCCGACCCGCTCGTCTTCGATCCGGGCCGCTGGGCAGCCGCGCCGCCGGCCAAGTTTACCTATTTTCCGTTCGGCGGCGGCAGCAAGATGTGCATCGGCGAGCCGTTCGCGCGCATGGAAGCCGTCCTGGTGATCGCGGCAATCGCGGGCCGCTATCGCTTGCGCCGGACGGGAACGGGCTCGGTGAAGCCCGCGGCACAGGCGCTCCTACGTCCCGAGCGCCCGCTCGAGGTCCGCGCCGAACGCCGTTAGGACGCGCCGAACGCCGTTAGGACGCGCCGCCGTTCTTGACGCGCGCGTCCATGCGCCGCAAGCGGTCGGCCATGACGTGCATCACCTCGACCGCGAAGAACGGCGTGTTCTGCAAGAGGTACAGGAAGCGCTTCTGATCGATCGGCACGACGCGCGCGTCGGTCTTCGCGCGCGCAGTCGCGCTCCGCGCGCTACGGTCGATCAGGGCCATCTCGCCGAAGATGCCGCCGACGCCGACCGTCTCCAACGGGTCGCCGTGCAACGAGAGTTCGATCTCACCCTCGGTGACGACGAAGGCGAATTCGCCAGGATCGCCGGCTGCGAAGATCACGTCGCCCGCGCCGAGCGCCTTGGCGGCCGGGTCGTTGCGCAGCACGTCGATGCTCGCCATCAGCGTTACCGCGCCTGCGCGAGCACGCCGAGCGCGACGCGATTGTGCAGCACGCCGATCTTCGCGATCTCGACGTCCATGGCCGTGCCGTCTGCGAGGAACTCGGGCGGCGTGCGAGCCATGCCGACGCCGTCCGGCGTGCCGGTCGCGATCACGTCGCCGGGCTCGAGCGTCATGCCGCGCGTGAGCGACGCGATGATCTTGCGAACGCTGAAGATCATCTGCGAGGTGTTCGACGACTGCTTGATCTCGCCGTCGATGCGGATCGAGATGTCGAGCGCTTGCGGATCGCCGACCTCATCGGCGCTGACGATCCACGGGCCGATCGGACAGGAATCGTCGAGGCTCTTGCCTTTGAACCACTGTTGATGTTCGCGCTGCAGGTCGCGCGCCGTCACGTCGTTGAGGCACGTGTAGCCGAAGATCACGTCGAGCGCGTCGTTCTCGGCGACGTCGCGGCAGCGCGTGCCGATCACGACCGCGAGCTCGGCTTCCCAATCGTATTCGTTCGAGACGGCTGGCGAGAGGTGCAGGGTCGCGCCGGGATCGGCGATCGCCGTCGGCGCTTTGGTGAAGAACGTCGGCACGTTCGGCAGTTTGAGCTCACGGCCGCTGGCGCGGGCGACTTCTTCCGCGTGGCCCATGTAGTTGCGGCCGACGCAGATCACGTTTTTCAGCGGTCGCACGGGAGCGAGTAAGCGGGCTCCGTCGAGGGCTACCGCGGCTTCGGGCACGAGCGCGGCGCGTTCCGCCGCGCCGAGCGCGAGATAGGCTTGGAGGCTCGAGACCGGCTCGGGAAACGGCCGAAGCCCGGCATCTTCGATGACGCCGAAGCGCGGCGTGCCATCCTGGAGGAAGCGTGCAAAGCGCATGAGGTCACGAGGCTTCGGCGGCGCGAGAGCGCAAATCCCCCGTCATGCGGGTCGCGGTCTTCGGTGGAACGGGCGGGGTGGGCCGTTGGTTGATGGCCATTGCCCGCGAGAACGGCGATCACGTCAAGATCCTGGTGCGCGACCGGCGTAAGCTGCCGAAGGATCTCGGCGCAGTCGGCGTCGTGCAGGGCGACGTCCTGGATCCCGAAGCCGTCGCGGCGACCGTGGGCGGTTGCGACGTCGTGTTTTCGGCGCTCGGGGCGGACGGGTTGGGGCCGACGACCGTCTACTCGCGCGGCACGGCCAACATCATCGCGGCGATGCGCGCCGCGGGCCTCGCGCGGCTACTGGTCGTCTCGTCCGCGGGCGTCGACGACGATCCCAACATGAACTTCTTCTCGCGGCGGATCTTCTTGCCGCTCGTGCTCAAGAACGTGCTGGCCGACATGCGCGTGATGGAGAAAGAGATCGAAGCGAGCGGCCTGGTCTGGACGATCGTGCGGCCCGGCCGCCTGACCGACGGGCCGCGGACGGGCCTCTATCGCGCCAACGACCGCTTCGTGCCCGAGAACGGCCGCGAGATTTCGCGCGCCGACGTCGCCGATTTCATGTACCGCGTGGTGATCGACGAACGAACCCTCAAGAAGGTCGCGGCGCTGACGTATTAGTGGAAACCGGGGTTGCGGCGTGAAGGGCGGTAACGATTCCGGCGACGGCGGACGGCAGATCGCGAGCCTGGCTCGCGGGGTGCGGCTCGACCTCGTGATCGCGGTCTGCGCGCTGTTGGTCTCGTCGCTCGCGACGGCCGCGTCGTGGTGGCAGACCCGCGTGATCCAACAGCAACTCAGCGCCCAAGTCTGGCCGTATCTCGAGGTCGACGAAACCATCGAGTCGGACACGGTGCGGGTGACGCTCGCCAACAATGGCCTAGGCCCCGCGATCGTGCGCAGCATCGTGGTGTCGGTGGACGGAAAGGCGCAGACCGGCACGCTCGACTACTTGCATGCGATCCTCGGTCCCCACATCCTCAAGCGGGTGCCCAAAGGGCAACACATCGCGCTTGGCATCGATGCGATGTCGGCGGGTTCGGTCATCCGCGCGGGCGACTCGTTGCCGTTCTTCTCGCTGACGAGCCGGCACTTCGCGCCGCTCGTGCTGCGCGCGTACTCGCGTTCGGAATTTCATACGTGTTACTGCGCGATCGTGCCGGGCACGTGCTGGCAGCAAGATTCGAATTCGGCCGGCGACCCGGAGCCCGTCTCCTCGTGTCCGGAAATCGCAGGCGACTTCATGCACCAGCCGGTAAACGACGAACTCACCTCGGTGTTCTAGACTAGCTCTTTCGCCGGGTCAGGTGCCACTGCTGGCAGTACGCGCAACGGTACGTGAACAGCGAACCGGACATGCGGTTCATCGCGATGTGCGCGCGGGCGTCTTCCTCGTTGCGGTACGAATCCTTGGAGCTGCAGCTGCGCTCCATATCCTTGTCCTGTAACTCGTCGATTCCGTCGCGGCTGCGCAGCCACCACTTCATCACGTCGAATTCGCCGTCGTCCTTCGGCTTGGGATTCTTGCGCTTAAATCCACGTGACGGCATCGTCGAAACTCCGGCGCGCCTTCGGCGAGGCCGCGAGGGGCTTCACGGGATTGCCGACGACCAGGCTCGTGAAGATCTTGAAGCCCTTGGGCACGCCGAGCAGCGCGACCATCTTCTTCTGAAAACTCAAGCCCCGCGTCCAACTCGAGAAGGCGCTCGCGAGCCCGAGCGAGGTCGCTTCGAGTTGCATCGCCATCAGCGCGCAGGCGCAGGCTTCGACGGATTCCGTCAGCCCGTCGTCTTGTAAGGTCACGATCGCATAACCGTGCTCGGGCAGCACGTCGCCCGTGAGCTGGCGCTCGAGTCCTTTGACGAAGAGCGGATGGTTCAGGCGCTTGTTCATCATCGCGAAGGCTTTGCGACCCTTGAGGAACGTATCGCGCGAGGCGTTGCAACCGGCGCGTAACGCTTCGTACGAATCGCGCTCGCGCACGACGACGAAGCGCACGGGCTGCGTGTTGTAGAGCGACGGCGCGAGGCGTCCCGCCTCGACGATGCGGCGCAGCGCCATCGGCGGTAAGGGACCCGGGGCGAAGGCGAGCGCGTGCGTGGTGCGTTCGAGCAAGGCCACCGCATCGGCAACGGGTTCCGCAGCGCGGGGTTTGGTCTCGGTGGCATTCATGCGTGCTCGCTCCAGCTATGAATTACGGCTTCGGGCTCGTGATCGTCCCCAGGCTCGGGAGGCTCCCGGCGTTCTTCGCCGCGTGGGCTTTGCGGTCCAGCGCGGCCATCCGGTCGACGGCGCCGAGGGCGTTCGGGTCGACGCCGCCGGTACGGACGAGGTCGACGCTGCGCCGGACGCGCTTGCTCTTGGGATCGTAATCGTAGGTCAGCCGGAAGATGCCCGCCACCGCGCTGCCCTCGGCCGTCCGGATGAAGGCCTGCAAGGCGTTGCCGTAGGTCATCGTGTTGAAGGCCGGGTCGCCCGACGGCTTCCCGGAACGCACTTGCGTGACTTGGCCCTTGCGGTTGGTCTCGACCAGGTATTCCGTGTGCTCGGCGGCGGCGGGAAGGCGTTCGGCCGCCGGCGGGGGCGACGGGGCTGCCTGCGCCGTTGTAGCGGATAACCCAGGAACGCCCAGCGCGAACGCCAGGGCGGCAACGCGACGCATGCTCAGTTACGGGAGAGGACGACGAAACGCGTCCCGCAGGATCCGCAGGCAACGATCACTTGGTACGTCAGCCCGAGCCGGCGATAGGCGTCTTCGCGCGACTCGGCCGGCTGTTCGTTACCGCACGATCGGCACCGCACGGGCGCCCGGCGTCCTTCTCGATCCACGCTTCGCGCTACACCGCACGCGCGGGGGATGCCTGCGTGAGCCGCCGAAAGGCCAGCGGCGTGAAACGCCCGTTCTTGGTGATAGTTGCCGCTTTGGCCATGGCACTTGGCGGTGCCGGCGGTGCGGTGTCGGCGCGCGGCGACGCGGCCGATGCCACGCTCGGGTTGCTCCGGGCCGGTGAGGATATCGTGATCAAGAGCGTCGTCGTTCGGACGGTGGCGGACTCGATCGCCGGCACGAACGACGAGTACTACATCGTCAAGTTCACCTTCACCAACCATCTGGGCAACACGCTCGTGCCGAAGATCGATCACTTCGCCATCGAAGACGAGCAGAAGCGCCGCTTTCTCGGCGCCGACAGCGGCAGCCCGACGCTGATCGGCATCAGCAATTACGCGGGCCAGCTCAAGGTAGGCGATTCCCACGATTATACGGTCGGTTTCCGCGTGCCGCTCGACACGCAAGGCACGTTGTTCTACGATCCGACGTTTTAGCGTTAGCGCTCGCGCGCGGCGGGTCGTCGCGTTCGGGCTCGCGCTCGTCTTCGCACTGGCGGTCGCGCCCGCGTTCGCAGCCCGGCCGCTGCTCGACCGCGGACAGTGGGACGCGTACTTCGCGCTGTTCGCGCGCGACGTCTACGTGCCGTGGAAGCCGTCGACCGTGCGGCTCGACACGTATTCCGGCGCGCCGGTCGATTTCGCCGCGTATAACGTCGATCCGGCGGAAGTGATCGTCGCGGGCCAGAATCGCACGCCGCGCGCGATCGATACCGCGCACCGAAAACCCGTCGTGCGCTGGCGTTTCTCGCCGCCGCCGGGTTATCGCTTCACCTCGAACGACGTGACGGTGCCGCTCGGCAGCCAGGAAGGCTTCTACGTCGTCGAAGCGCGTCGCGGCGACGCGGTCCAACAGGTCTGGCTCAACCGGACCCACGTCGGTTTAGTCACGAAGGAAAGTCCGGACGGCCTCGTCGTGTGGGGCGTGGACTTGCGCAGCGGGCGCGCGATCGCGGGCATGACCGTCTCGTTTCTCGTCGGCTTGGAACTCGTCAGCAAGCGCACCGATGCGAACGGCTTGATCGTCTGGCACGATCGGCAACGGCCTTCGTTCGCGCTGGCCGAACACGACGCCGGCCGCGCCTTCGTTTCGATCCTGCCGCAGGCGCCGTTGCCGGCGTCGATCGTCGGGCTGCGGTTGGAATCCGCGGTCGTGCGCGCCGGTTCGGCGATCCGGTTCGTCGGCTTCGCCCGCAAGCGCACGCCGCAGGGGTACCGGCGCGCGCCCGGCGATGCGCGGGTCACCCTGGTCGGCCGCGGCGCGACCTTGGCCTCCGCGGTGGCGCATCTCGATCAGGCGGGCGCATTCGAAGGCGAATTAGCGATTCCGGCCGGTCTCGAGGCCGGCGACTACGCGATCCTCGCGGCGGCGGCGGGCGGCGTGGGCGGGACGACGGTCAGCGTCGATGCCGTCAGCGACGTCGCGCTCTCGATTCGTTCGGGCTGCCCGTGCGACCCGGATCACAACGTGTCGTTCGCGGTCTTCACGCGGCGCGGCGAGCTCCCGGTGCCCGAAGTCCCGGTCCGGCTGCGCGTGATCCGCACCCCGCACGTCGTACCGCCCGGCGCTCCCGAGGACGAGGCGCGCTGGGGCACGACGGTCGTATTCGACCGTGCGGTGCGCACGGATGCCGAGGGTCACGCGCACGTCGAGATTCCCACGCCGAGCGACGGCCTGGATTCGACGTACGGCATCCGTGCCACGACCCGCGGCGCGACCGCAACGACCCGCATCGTGGTGCCGAACGCGCGGCTGTCGCTGGCGATCGAGCCGGATTCGCCGGGCATCGACGTCGGTGCGCCCGCGGCGTTCGAGGTACGCGGCTTCGATCCGGTCGACGGCACGCCCGCCGCCGGGCTGAGCGTGAACGTCCGGCTCACGCACGGCGCCTCGCTGCAGGAGCAAAGCGCGGTGCTCGACGCGCGGGGCGCCGCGCACGTGGTGTTCGCCCGTCCGAACCTGGGCTCGAATCTGGCGCTCGTGGAGGCCGGCGTCGATGGACGCAAGGCGTTGGATGCTGCGGCGGTGCTCGTGGAGCCCAGCGCCCTGGCCGGACGCACCGAGTCCGTGCACGACGAAGTGGCGGTATCGACGGACAAGCCGCGCTACCGCCCGGGCGACCCGATCACCGTACGCGCGGAGGCGAGCGGCGCGGCGGGCCAGGCGCTCGTGACCCTCGACGGCGCGCGCACCTACCAGACGCGGCTGGTGCCGGTCTCGCACGGCGAGGCGCAGGCCGGCCTCGACGTGGGCGACCCGCTCGGCGCCTTCGATGCCTGGGTCGCGTTCGTGCGCGACGGGGCGATCGCGACGGGCAGCGCGAGCGTCGCGATCGACGGCCCGGGCCGCGAGCGCGTGACCGACGTCGTACCCGATAAGCCCGTATACGCGGCCGGCGAGACGATGCACGCGACGATTCGCGACGGAGGCCTCGCGGGCGCGGCGACGATTGCGGTGCGCGTGGCGGACGGGCGCGAAAGCGGCCCCGCGCTCTTCGACGACGCGCCCGACGTGCTGCGGATCGGCGCGACGAGCGCCCAAGCGCCGGCCTCCGACGATCCCGAATGGCACGCGTACGTGGCGCCCGCGCGCTCGAAAGCCAGCGACATCTTCGCGGCGGAGAAACCGCGCAAGGTCGCGACCGAGATCACTTCGATCGGCGCCGCGGCGCCGCGCACGCTCTACTGGCACGTCGATCGCATCGCGGGCGACGGCATCGACGTGCCGGTTCCGGCCGAACGCGGGCACTACGTGCTCTCGATTCTCAAGATCTCCGACGACGGCGACGTCGGCGCGGCGTCGGCCAGCTTCAACGTCCAATGAACGGTGCGACGGGCGCCCACGCGGGCGCGCGGCTGATGCTGCTCGACACCTACGGGCTCGTGTACGCGGCGTTCTTCGCGATGAAGGACCGGCCGCTCACGACCTCGCGCGGCACGCGCATCGAAGCCGCGTACGTTTTCACGACGACGTTGACGAAGTTGATCGCGGACGAGAAGCCCACGCACGTCGTCGCCTGCTTCGATAAGGGCTTGCCGGCCGCGCGGGTCGCGATCTTCGAAGCCTACAAGGCGCAACGCGAAGCGATGCCCGACGACCTGCGGTCGCAGTTCGCGCTCGTGCGCCGCATCCTCGAGGTGTACGACATTCCGGCGCTCGAAGTCGAAGGCGAAGAGGCCGACGACGTGATCGCCACGCTCGCGTGTGAAGCCGAGGAGTCCGGTGCGTCGACCGTCGTGGTGACGGGCGACAACGACTTACTGCAGATCGTCGACGAGCGCACCGTCGTGCTCGTGCGCACCCGGATGGGCGGCGTCAATCGCTACGACCGCGCCGCCGTGATCGCGCGCTACGACTTGGAACCCAAGCAGTTACCGGATTATCGCGGGCTCAAGGGCGATCCCTCGGACAACCTCCCCGGCATTCCCGGCGTCGGCGAGAAGACCGCGATCAAGCTGATCAAGGCCGCCGGTTCGCTCGATGCGTTATTGGCAAATCCGGCGCTCGCCGGAACGCCGAAGCTCGAAGCGCTGGTGCGCGAGCACGGCGAGATCGCGCGCCGTTGCCGCGACGTCTCGATCATCGGCCGCGATCTCGCCGTGACGATTCCATGGGACGCCGCCCGCTACGTCGCGCCGCCGCCGGAAAAGCTGTTCCCGCTCTACCGCGACCTCGAATTCAAATCGCTGCTCGCGAAGTTGCCCGCGCCGTCGAACGACGCGCTGCTGTTCCAAGTCGAGGACGTCGACGCGCTGCGCGGCGCGTACCGCAGCTTCGTGCCCTCGGTCGACCCGCCGGAGTTCGAGCTGTTGGCTTCGATGCTGAAGGAGGCCGCGGGTGCGGAGCGCGTCGGCATCGCGTTGCGCGGGGACGACGAGATCGGCGTCTCGATGCTGGCCGAGAGCGGCTTCGCGTTCTGCCCGGCGGCCCTGGAACGGGCGAGCGTTTCGGCCGCGTTCGTCGAATTGCTCGACGGCCGCGTGCCCGTCGCAGTCCACGACTGGAAAGGTTTCCAAGGTTTCTTGCGTGCGCGCGGGTTGACGCCCGCGGCCGACGCGGCGCTGGCCGACGATACGATGATCGCCGCGCACCTCTTGAATCCGTCGCGCAGTTACGCGAACCTCGACGATGCGGCGGCCGAATATCTCGCGAAGCGCCTGCCCGCGGATGCGTCTGCCTACGCGGATGCCGTGTTGCGGTTGGCGCCGGTCGTGCGGGATCACTTGGCGCACCGCGAGCAGACGTCGCTCTACGCCGACGTCGAAATGCCGCTGGCGCGCGTGCTCGCGCACATGGAAGCCGCCGGCATCGCGGTCGACGGCGCCGAACTCGCGCACCTCGCGCGGGACGTCGATGCGGCGGTCGCGCGCTTGCAGGACGAGATCTTCGCATTGGCCGGCGAGACGTTCAACATCGGCTCGCCGCAGCAGCTCGGCACGATCCTCTTCGAGAAATTAGCGCTTCCCAACGGCGGCCGTACCAAGACCGGCTGGGCCACGGGCATCGAAGTCCTGCAGCCGCTCGCGCGCGAACACGAGATCGTCGCCAAGGTGCTCGAGTATCGCGAAGTCACGAAGCTCAAGAACACCTACATCGACGTGATCCCCAAACTCGTCGGCCCGGACGGCCGCTTGCGCACGATCTTCAATCAGACGACGACCGCGACGGGCCGCCTCTCGTCGACCAATCCCAACCTGCAAAACGTGCCGGTGCGCACCGAACTCGGCCGCCAGATCCGCCGCGCCTTCGTCGCGCCCGAACCGGGGCGGCTGCTCCTGGCCGCGGATTATTCGCAGATCGAATTGCGCATCATGGCGCACCTCTCCGGCGACGAAGCGATGCGCGAAGCGTTCCGGCGCGGCGACGACATCCACGACGTCACCGCGCGCGGCATCTTCGGCGTGCCGCCGGGCGACCGCGTCGATCCCAACCAGCGCCGCATCGCGAAGTCCGTGAACTTCGGGTTGCTCTACGGCATGTCGGATTTCGGCTTGGCGCAGCGCTTGGAGATCGAACGCGCCGAGGCGCGCGCGATGACCGAGGCCTACTTCGCGCGCTTCCCGCACGTGAAGGATTGGATCGCGAGCAACCTCGATTTCGGGCGCGAGCACGGGTACGTCGTGACGTTGCTCGGCCGGCGGCGCTACATGCCCGACCTGCGCACCCGCAACTACGCGCTGCGTAGCGCCGCCGAACGCGAGGCCACGAACGCCCCGATGCAAGGCAGCGCCGCCGACCTGATGAAGCTCGCAATGGTCCGCATCGAGCGCGCGTTCGCGGAGGCGGGGCTCGCCGGTGAAGCCGGTTCGTCCGCATCGCCGGAACCTCGCGCGGCGGAGATGCTCTTGCAGATCCACGACGAGCTGATCTTCGAAGTCGATGCCGCGCGTATCGATGCGGTCGCGGCGCTCGTTAAGCGAGAGATGGAAAGCGCGATCGAGTTGAGCGTCCCGTTGGAAGTGACCCTGAAGACCGGCCGCACCTGGTACGAGGTGGAACCCTATGTCGCGTAAGCTCGTCGCTCTGCTCGCCTTCTCGCTGCTCGCCGCGCCGCTCGTCGCCGCTGCCGGCGCGGCCACACCGCCGCCCGCCGGAGCCGTTTCCGCCGTAGCGGCCTGCGCGAACCCGCACCTTCCCGCGGAGATCCTCGCCGGAGACGGTCCCCTCGGCGGTGTGACTCCGCTCCCCGTCATCGATGCCACGGCAGGCGAGGTGAAGCTGCGGCTCGCCGTCGCGAACGACGAGACCAACCGCGAACTCGGCCTGATGTGCGTGACGCGCCTTCGACCGCACCGCGGCATGATCTTCGTCTTCCCGCAGAGCGGCGACCAGGAGTTCTGGATGAAGGACACGTTGATCCCGCTCGACATGCTGTGGGTCGCGGCCGACGGCACGGTGACGACCGTGGCCTCGGAGGTTCCCGCGTCGACGTTGCAAACGCCCGACGACAAGGTGGCGCGACGGCGCGGCACCGGCCGCTACGTCATCGAGTTGCCTGCGGGCGAAGCGGCGGCCGACGGGATCAAGGCTCAAACGCGCATCGCACTCCCACCTCTGGCGACCGCTCGATGACGATTCTCGAGAACGCAGCACCAGCTTCGGACCACGACCGCAGTGAAGACGGTTCGTCTCTGGACGAGCACGCGGAGGATCGATGAACACCGCCATTAGCCCGAGCCCCTCGTACGTTCCCCCACCTGCGGATGCTCGCTTCGTCGAGCGCGTTGACGAGGGCAGCGGCTCAGTCATTCCCCTGCCCGATGTGGCTAAGGCCATTCCTGGAAGTAAGCGCGATGGCTGAACTATTTTGAGTTCGAAGTCCCATGCCGCGAGGGGGATGGTTCGCGTAAATCCTAGGTAGCGCTTGGTTGGTCTGACGTTTTGGCCGTGTTGCCTGATCGGTAAGGCGCCGCACGGGAGGCGGAACTTTTTCGGGCCCGCCGCTGTTACAGAACCCAGACGTGCCTGAGCTTCCCGAAGTCGAAACGATCGCTCGCGGTCTCGCGAACGCGGTCAACGGAAAAGCGATCGACTTCGCGACGGTGCTGCGGCCGAAGGTGGTCTTCCCCGAACCCGGGCGGTTCGCGCGGGAGGTCGCCGGCGAGCGCATCGTGGCGGTGGGCAGGCGCGGCAAATTCGTGGTTCTTTCGCTCGCCTCGGGCCGGCAACTCGTCGTTCATCTCCGGATGACCGGGCGGCTGATCGTCCAAGCGGCGGGGGCCACGTCTCCGGAGCCGTACTCCAACGTGCTCCTGACCTTCCGGGACGGGACGCGCCTCTGCTTTGCAGACGTGCGTCAGTTCGGCAGGATGCGCCTCGTCGAGCCTGAAGAACCGTGGGCTGCCGAGGTCGGTCTCGAACCCCTTTCGGACGAGTTTTCGTTCGAGAGGTTTTCGGATCTGCTGGACGGGCGGACCACACCGATCAAGGTGTTTCTGCTCGACCAGCGCCGTATCGCGGGCATCGGGAACATCTACGCCTGCGAGGCGCTCTGGGACGCTCGGATCCGTCCGAACCGTTCCGCCGGAACCATCTCCAAGCAGGCTCGGCGCCGGCTCCACCATTCGATCCAAGACGTGCTCCGGCGCGCGATCGAGATGCGCGGAACCAGCGTCGACGACTACGTCGATGCCGAAGGCCTGCGAGGCGGGTTCCAAAATCAGCTCAGCGTGTACAGCCGGCATGGCCAAAACTGTCCTCGCTGTGAAAAACCGATCGTGCGAACGGTCATCGCGCAACGGGGCACCTGGTGGTGCCGGACCTGCCAACGGAACTGACCGAAAAACCAGTACACACACCAAATTCAGCCCCGCCTGACGGGGAACTGCGCATCGCGCGGGAGTGCGACCGGACGCTTAGATCCGGCGCACGCGTAAAGGGGAAACACATTACCACCACCACCGACATCGCTCCGCAGCAAGCGGACGAAGAAATCGAAGACCAACTCGCGCTCGAGCAGCGCATGTACGAAGAGAGCCTCAAGGTCCTCGACGAGGGCCAGGTTCTCGTCGGCGTCATCGTCGCGAAATATCAAGACGAGTTGCTCGTCGACATCGGGGGCAAGTCCGAAGGCTTCTTGAGCTTCCGCGAGCTCTCGCTCGCGATCGACCCCAAGGAACAGAAGGTCGGCGACAAGCTCGAAGTCATGATCCATCGCATCGATGAGGAAGGTACGCTCTTCCTCAGCGAACGGCGCGCCCGCGCGCTCAAGACGTGGGAAAAGGTCATCGCCGCCCACGACAACGACGAAGTGATCGAGGCCACGGTCACCCAGGTCGTCAAGGGCGGCGTCCTGGTCGACCTGGGCATGCGCGGCTTCGTGCCGGCCTCCCAGATCCGCCGCCAGCCGGTCGGCAACCTCGAGGAACTCGTCGGCAAGCACCTGCGGCTCAAGGTCATCGACCTCGACCACAAGCGCCACCGGGTCGTCCTCTCGCAGCGGCTGGTCCTCGAGGAAGAGCTCAACGCCAAGAAATCCGAGCTGCTCGGTACGCTCGCGGTCGGACAGATCCGCGAGGGCGTCGTCGTGCGGCTGGCGGAGTTCGGCGCGTTCGTCGACCTCGGCGGCATCGACGGCCTGATCCACAACAGCGAACTCTCGTACGCCCGGATCAAGCACCCGTCCGAGGTCGTGAAGATCGGCGACGTCGTGCAGGTCGAGGTCATGAAGTTCGACCCCGACGCGAAGAAGGTCTCGCTCTCGCTCAAGCACGCCCTGCCCGACCCCTGGGTCGAGCACGCCGACAAGCTGACCGAGGGCCAGCGCCTGATCGCGCAGGTCGTGAAGGTCACCCCGAACTACCTGCTCGTCGAGATCATCCCGGGCGTGCTCGCGATGGTTCCCAAGGGCGAATTCGATCCGCAGCAGCAGTACAGCCCCGGCCAAGAGGACGTGGTCACGCTGCTCACGATCAACCACTCGACCCGCCGCATCACGGGCTCGATCAAGCACGTGGCGGACATCCCGCCCGAGGAGATCGCCGAGTACGCGGTCGACGGCGAAGTCGGCAGCGTCGGCGACGCGCTCGAACCCGTCCTCGAGTAATCTCGGCGTCACGGCGAACGAAGCACGGGCCGGTCGGCAATCGACCGGCCTTTTCGTTCTCGCGCGCCGGCTGACGAAACGCGATGCAGCATCCGCGGTATCGTAGCAGCGAACCGGACGCAACCGCAGGAGCTCGAAGATGACGTCAACGGCGAGGACGGCCCGGGTCGCGGGCGTCCTCTATTTCCTGAGCGCGGTCGCCGAAGGTGTCCCGATCCTGTACGTCCCCGGCGCGTTGATCGTCGATGGGGACGCGGCCGCGACGGCCGAGAAGATTAGGGCCTCCGAGACGCTGTTTCGCGCGGGCATCGCGAGCGAACTCGTTGGGGCGGTTCTACTGCTCTTCGTGGCTGGGCTGCTGTACCGGCTGCTGCACCGCATCGACGAAGTGCAGGCGTCGCTCATGGTGGCGTTCGTTCTCGTGTCGGTTCCTATCGCGTTCGTCAACGTGCTGAGCGAAATCGCCGCCCTGACCCTCGTGCGCGGAGCGGGCGTTCTCGCCGCAATCCACAGCCCCGAACGCAACGCCTTAGCGATGTTCTTTCTGGATCTGCACGCGAGCGGCGTCAGCATTACGAACGTTTTTTGGGGTCTGTGGCTCGTGCCGTTCGGCATCCTCGTGTTCAAGTCGCGCACCTTGCCGCGGATTCTCGGGGCGTGGCTGGTCGCCGACGGCCTCGCGCTCGTGATCGTGAGCTTCACGGCGCTGCTGGTGCCGGCGCAGCTCGAAACGGTCAGCCGCTTTGCAATCCTTCCGGAAACCGGCGAGCTGTGGATCATGCTGTGGTTGTCGATTTTCGGAATGAAGCCTCAGTCGGGTTTCGCCGGATACGCCGGCAGCGCGTAAAACAGCATGACCGCGAAGATGCCGGCGATCCCGAGTTCGGGCGACACGGCCGATAACGCGACGGTGCCGAAAAACGCCCAGGGGCCGACTTGGCTGCGGCGCCGGATCGCCGCGCGGCGTTTCGCGTCGATATCGGGGCGTAAGAGGTCGATCCGCTTCGCGTGCCAGGTGATCAGCGCGAAGCCGACGGCCGACAGACCGAGGCTGAAGGCCAAGAGCATCACGGCTCCGCGTTCGTAGGGATTGGCGCCGAAGAACGCGGTCGGAAACGGCAACAGGCAGATTGCGAACAACAAGAAGTTGTTACACCAGAGCAGCGTCCGGTCGACGCGCTCGATCGCGTTCATGACCTGATGGTGGTTGACCCAGGCGATCATCACGAAGAGAAAACTCAAACAGAACGCCAGCAAGCGCGACCCGAGCGGCGCGAGCGCGGCGGCGACCGCCGCGTATCCGGTCGCGCCGTGGGGAAGATCGGGAACTCGCAGATCGAGGACCAGCAACGTCGCGACCACGGCGAAGACGCCGTCGCTGAAGGCCTCCATACGCTCGGTGCCGCGCCGCTCTTCCATCGCCGCACAGTACGCCGCGGACTCGGTGCGGGGCCTGGCCTCGCTCGCAACGGAGGCGAACCTCGCGTCGCGCGTTGAAGCGAGGTCGATGCGCTTGCGGGTTGGCCTCACGGGAGGCATCGGGTCGGGCAAATCGGAGGTCGCGAAGCTGTTCGCGCAGTTGGGCGCGCTCGTCATCGACGCCGACGCCCTGGCCCGCGAGGCCGTCGCCCCGGGAACGCCGGGCTTTGCGCGCATCGCGGCGCGCTGGCCCGAGGTCGTCGGCGCGTCGGGCGAACTCGACCGCGCGGCGCTGGGCGCCATCGTCTTCCGCGACGGCGGTGCGCGCGACGAACTCAACGCGATCGTGCATCCGGAGGTGCGGCGCCTGGGTGCCGAACGCGAGGCCGCGGCCGGACCCGAGCAGATCGTGATCCACGACGTGCCGCTCCTCTTCGAAGGCCGCCTCTACCAGACGTGCGACGCGAACGTGCTGGTCGTCGCCGACGCGGAGACGCGGGTCGGGCGGGTGGTGGCGCGCAGCGGCCTGGACCCCGAGGACGTGCGGCGGCGCATGGCGGCGCAGATCGACCCCGAACGGGCGCGCGAGCTGGCCGACTACGTGATCGACAACGACTCGACGATCGCCGCGCTGCGCGATGCGGTGCGCGAAGTGTTCGAGGACCTCGAGAGCCGGCTGCCGTCGGTGTCGCGCGGGCGAAACGCGGCGCCGATTCCCGAGTAGCAGGGCGCATCCGGCATCCGGAGGATTTCGCGTGGATTCTACGTCCTTCGCCACCGCCTACGCCCTGAGCACGAGCATCGGCCTGCGCCCGTTTCTGACCCTGGCGCTGGCCTCGCTCGCCATGCATTTCGGGTATCTGCACCCCGCGCACGCGTTCGCGTACCTCGGCACCGACACGGTGACGTGGGTGCTGGCCGCCCTGGCCGCGGCCGAGTTCGTCGCCGACAAGGTTCCGGTCGTCGACCACGGCTTCCACGTGCTGCACTTCGCGACCAAACCGCTCGCGGCGGCGCTGCTCGTCGGCAGCATGGTGCCCGACGGCGGCTCGATCGACGCGGGGACGTATGCGCTGATGGCGCTCGGCGGCCTCAACGCCTTGGGCGTTCACGGCGGCGTGACGGCGGTGCGCGCGGCCTCGACCACGATGACGCTCGGAACCGCCAACCCGTTCGTCAGCGTCCTCGAGGACGTCGCCGCGGTCGGCGGGACGGTGCTGGCTATCGCGCTTCCGTGGGTCGCGGCGGTCCTCGCCGCCTTCCTGACCGTCGCGGTCGTGCTCGTCGTGCGCCGCTTGTATCTGGAACTGCGCCGCCGCCGCACCGCGGGCGCGACGGCCTTGGCGGTCCGCTTAGGCGCCTAATCGCGGCGCGCGAATGGGAACGCGCGCGGCTGGACCAGCACGATCGTCCGGTGCGAGACGCGCAACAGACCCACGTCGGCCAGCACGCTGAGCTCCTTCGTGAGCGTTTCCCGGCTCGTGCCGATCAGGTCGGCCAGATCCTTGTGCGTGAGCCGCAGGCCGATCCGCAGCGTCCCGTCGGGTTCCTTGATGCCGTGATGGGCGGCGAGCCGCCCCAGCGCGTCGACGAGCCGCCCTGGCACGCTCTTGCCGGCGAGCTCGGTCAGCTCGCGTTCGATCGCCGCGAGCCGCAGCGCGATGCCCCGTGCGAAGGCCGCCGCGAGCAGCGGATCGCCGCGCAAGCGCCGTTCGAAGGCCGCGGCGTCGACGCGGCAGACGTCGCCCGCGTCGAGCGCGATCGCGCTCGTGGTGCGGGTGGCGACCGGCGTCATCCAGCTCAGCTCGCCAAAGACGTCGCCGGGATTGCGGATGCCGACGATCGATTCCATCCCGCCCGCGTTCGTGCGGACGATCTTCACCCGCCCGCTATCGACGACGTACACGCAATCCGCGGGGTCGCCCGGCGTGTAGATCAGATCGCCGCGTTGCACGGCCGTGCGTTTGGCGTCGGCCAGGAGCGCGGTGCGCTGCGGGGCGCCGAGTTCGTTGACGTTCATGCGGTCAGCCGCGCCCGTGGCGCAGCGCGCGGCCCGGCCGGCGGCCCGTGGTCGCGCCGGCGCGCACGACCGCGCGACCGTTGACCCAGACCGAGTCCACGCCCAGCGGATACGCGTACGGCCGCTCGTAGGTCGCGGTATCGACGATGCGCTCGGGGTCGAAGAGCACGAGGTCGGCCATACAGCCGACTTCGATGCGGCCGCGTTCGGCCAGCCCGAATTGCGCGGCGGCGAGCGAGGTCATGCGGCGGATCGCTTCGCTGAGTTCGAGCGTCCGGCGCCCGCGAACGTAGCGGCCGAACACACGCGGAAAGCAGCCGAAGGTGCGCGGGTGCGGCACGCCCTCCGCGGTCGGGCCGTCGACGGCGCGCGCCGACGCGTCGCTGCCGATCGAGACGAACTCCGCCGAGAGGACCGTCGCGACGTCGTCTTCGCTCATGGCGAAGAAAATCGCGCCGACGTCCAACTGTTCTTCGACCAGCAGCCGCAGCGCCGCCCGCGGCGGCGAGAGGCGCCAAGCTGCAGCGATCTCATCGAGGCGCATGCCCGCGAGTCCGGCGTTACGTTCGCTCGCAACCGTCGAGATCTGGATGTCGTGCCACTCGCTTTCCTCGCGATCGAGCCGCAACCGCAGCGCGAGCGCCGTGGCGGTTTCGGGATCGCGCAGCCGCGCGAGGGTCGCTTCACGGCCGTCCAGCGTCGCGTCCTCGGGAAGGATCGTGTCGAGGCCGGTCCACATCGCGACGTACGGATACACGTCGGCATGCGCGGAGATCCCGCTCGCGCGCGCGTTCGCGATCGCGGCCAGCGAACGGTGAACCTTGCCCCAATTCTTCTTGTAGGCGGCCTTGTGGTGCGAGAGCTGCACGGCCACTTCCGCGACGCGCCCGATCTCCAGCGCCTCCTCGACGGCTGCGAGCAGTTCATCGGCCTCGCTGCGGATGTGGGAGACGTAGCGCGGCATCCCCGCATCGCGGGACGCGGCCGCGCAGGCCGCCAGCTCCGCGGCATCCGCGTAGCGCGAAGGCACGTAGATCAGGCCGCTCGACACGCCGAGCGCCCCCTGTTCGACCGATTCACGCACCAGCCGCGTCTGGGCCAGCAGTTCCTCGGGTTCCAGCCGCCCGGCGCGGTCGCCGCGCACCGCGCGCCGCGTCGTTCCGAGCCCCACGAGGGTCGCGACGTTGAGCGCGACGCCGCCGCGCTCGACGCCGTCGAAAAACTCCGCGAGATCGCGCCATGGCAATGCGGAGGCGGGCGCGATCGGCGCGACCGACGTGCCGCAATTGCCGGCGATCTCCGTCGTGACGCCTTGCCGGATCTTGCCTTCGCAGCGCCCGTCGGCGAGCCAAAGTTCGTCGGAGTGGGAGTGGACGTCGATGAAACCGGGTGCGAGCGCGAGGCCGGTCCCGTCGACGCGTTCGACCGCGTCGCGTTCGGCGAGGTTGCCAAGCAGCGCGATGCGGTCGCCGACGACGGCGAGATCCGTTGCGATCGGCGGACCGCCCAGTCCGTCGTAGATGCGCGCCCGCTCGATGATGGTATCGATCATTGCACTACAAGGCGAATCGCCTCCCGGCCCCCTTCAGGGTACGTACGGCTACGCCGCGCGAACTCCCGGCGCGGACGGCGGCAACTCGCCCAGGTGGCATCAGACAAGTTTAAGGACGGTTGAGGTGGGTACGAGCTTTGTAAGCGTTTTTACACTTCACGTTTTCGCCTGGCGCGAAAGGGTTTTTACATGGCAGACCAGCCCTCGAAGGGACCGCAGAAAGAAAAAGCGCCGGGTGGCGAGATGTCGGTTCGCGAGGCCGGCAAGAAGGGCGGCGATACGGTCCGCGAGCGCTACGGGTCCGGCTTCTACGAAACGATCGGCCGCAAGGGCGGCCAGGCCACGCGCGAGCGGCACGGCGCTCAGTTTTACGAAACGATCGGCCAAAAAGGCGGTCGCGTCGTCAAGGACAAGTACGGCTCCGACTTCTATGAGGAAATCGGGCACAAGGGCGGGCAGAAGGTCAAGCAGCTGATCGCCGAGGCGAAGAAAAACCTCGAAGACACGGCGCGCGCGGAGAAGGAAGAACCCAAAGGCTAGGGTTCCGGCTCGGCACCCGACCGGGTGAACGTACCGTAGTCTCGTTATCTGAAGCGGATTTGACCGGCGACGTTGTTCATCGCAACGTTGCCGGTCTTTACATCGAACGTTAGGCTGCCGACCGAAAGCGGATGTTCGGCGCCGGTGTAGATCGTGACGTGGTTCGAGAGCGTCAGTAATTGGCCGGCGTCGCTCCACTGCGCGGCGGTCGTGTCGAACGAGCGTCGCGGATTCGCGGCGACGGTTTCGACGTGGATCGGACCGACCATCGAGAAGTCGCGCGTCGTCGTATTGACGCTCATGTGCGCCGCACGCACGTGCAGGTAGGGTTTCCCGGAACGGAAGATCGTGCCGTCGTGGACGCCCTGGATCTCGAGCACGGTTTGATCCGCGTTGCTGATCAAGCGGTCGTAGGAAGCCGTCCAGGAGCGCGTCTTGATGCGTTGGCCCGAGACCGTTCCGCCGCGGAAAACGATATCCGTCGACCCGCGGCCTGCCGGCGTCTCATCGATGCCGGCGCGGTAAATGCCCCACGCGACGTACGCGACGAATGCGAGAACCGCCCAGGGCGCGAGCCGTCGTAGCGGAGGTCTCGTCACTTTTTGCGGCGCCGGCCCCACGCCACGACTCCCACGTAGATCGCCGCCGCCGCACCCGCGATCGCGTTGCCGCCGAGCGAATCGTACAGCGTCCGGACGCCGGGGCCGATCTCACCCGTGACGACGACCTGCTCGCCCAAGCCGCTCGCGCGCGTGTAGCGGCCGTCGGGCGCGACGATGCCGCTAATGCCCGTCGAGGCCGCGCGCACGATCCAGCTGCCCGTTTCGAGCGCGCGCATCTGCGCTATTTGCGCGTGCTGATACGGGCCGGCCGTCGTGCCGAACCAGGCGTCGTCGGTCGCGACCAGGATGGCGCGCGCGCCCGCCCGCACGTCGTCGCCGATCAGGTCGGTGAACGCGGACTCCCAACACACGATCGGCGCGTAGCGCAACCCGTCGATCGCGACGATGCCGTTGCTCGTGCCTTCGCCGAAATTCGACACGTTGCGCGTCCAGGGAATCCACGTGAAGAACGGCGCCCAGGGAAGATGCTCGGCGAACGGCACCAGCTGTCGCTTGCGATAGATCGCATCGAGGCCGCCGTCGGGCCGGAAGAAGTACAGGACGTTGAATTCGCCCGCCGGTCCCACCGACAGCGTGCCGACCACGAGCTCGCTGTGCACCCGTTTGGCCAGCGCCGCGAAACGCGCTTGCAGTTCGGGCCGTTGGTTCAGTGCCGTTGGAATGACGGTTTCCGGCCACAGGATCAGGGATGGATTGCTCGCGGCCGCGCGCACGGTCAGGTCTTCGTAGCGGTGAATCGCTTCGTCGGCGGCGCCCGGCGCGAACTTGATCGATTGCGCGATGTTGCCTTGGATCGCGGCGACGCGAACCGCCGGCGCGTCGAGCGTTCGCGCGGGCCACAACGCCCAGGCCAGCGCGACGCAGGCGACGATGCCGAACGCGCCCGCGCCGGCGTCGACGCCGCTGCCGCGAACGGCGCGCATGCGGATCGCATAGGCGCCGAATGCACCGAGCGCGCACACGAGAAACGTGACGCCGTACGAGCCCGCGAAGGCCGCGACGGGCGCGAAGGGAGAGGTCACTTGGGTGTACCCGAGGCTGCCGAACGGCACCGCAATTTCGCCCAGGCCTTCGCTGCGTAGCCATTCGCCGACGGTGAAGGCGGCGGCCCCGGCCAGCGGTACGAGCGCGCGCGCCACCCGGTCGCGCCGGGCGAGCGCTTGCGCGGCGAATGCGACGAGCGCCCCGACGAGCGCGAATCCGAAGAACGCGTCGCCGAACGCTGGGCCGAGCGCCAGCAAGAAACCGAACGGCGCGATCAGCGCGCCCGCCGTTTCGCCAAACCACCAATAAGTGATGCCGAAGAACACCGTTCCGGCAATCCAACCGAGCCAGAAGGCGCGCATCGGAGAAACCCCAAACCACGCCCAAAAGAGGGCCACCGCGCCGAGCGGAGCCAGCACGGCCGCGTTCGTCTTGGGAAATGCAAGCGCCATCAAGACGGCGCCCGCGGTCGCGGCTATGAAGGGAGCGAGAGAGGAGACCATGCTTCGACGAGTCGCGTCAGTCATGTTTGTCGTCACCGCGGCGTTCGCCGCCGGCTGCGGCCACCAAGTGACTCCGAATCCTCTCAACGACAACCTCTCCGGATCGATCCTCGTGCGCCTGCGGACCCAGGCTCCGCTCGACTTCAACGACTTCACGTACATGATCGCGATCGACACCTGCGGCACGGGCGTTCCCTATCCGCAGGCGGCGTTCACGGGGTACAAGAGCTACTCGTACGCGTTCCTGATCGGTTCCGGTTTCAACACGGCCCTGCCCGAACTGTTCGAGTACTACGTGAACCCCAATTCGGCGGGCAACATCACCTATCTTTTGGTGAACAACCTCGATCCCTCGACGACGCAGTTCGAGCCCAACGACAACGGGCAAGGGAACGAGCTCGAGCTGATCTTCCAGCGCGGCATCCTGCAGAATCCGCTCGGCATCTCGCAGCCCTGCCCGAACTCGCCAAGCCCCTCGCCCTCCTCGACGCCCTTCACGGGCTTGACGACCTGGACGTTCAACATGATCACGTTCCAGAACCGCATCCCGCAGGATTCCCTCGGCGACGGCGGCCCGACCGACACGACCTTCCCGGGTCTCGTGGTCGACACCACACAAACCGACACGCAGACCTACAACAAACCGGGCGGCTTGCCGGTCCCCGCCAATCCGTCGGCGCAGCTGATCTACGGCGAAGTCGACAACTACCTGTAGTGCGGCGCCGCAGATTCTCGCGAGCCACGGCCGCGGCGTTACTCGTACTCGGCTCCGGCTGCGGTCATCAAGTGACGCCCGAGCCGTTCGGCGACGACCTGAGCGGCCACATCCTCGTTCGCATGCAGACCGAAGGTTCGCTGGATTTCAACGACCTCACGTACGTGATTGCCGTCGACAACTACCTGTAACGGCTTCGGGAACCGCAGGACGCTCAGTACGTGAGGCCCTGCGGGATCACGCTGCTGGCTTGGCCGCCGCCGATGCCGAACCCGGCGCCTTGGCCCGGGAAGGCCAGGATCACGACGTTGAAGGTGAACTGCTTGAGGTCTTCGTTGTAGGCCAACTGCAGGTTATAGCAGTCGTCGATCGTGCGCACGAGGAAGATGCTCTTGTCCTCGAGCGCGCCCTTGTTCTTCCAGTCCACGTTGGTCGCGAGTTCGAGCGACGTATCGCGGCCGAACGGCGTGATCGCCTGCACGTTGGTCAGGCCGAAGCCGTTGCCGGGGCCGGGCGACCAGTAGCCGCCGATCACCAGATACGATTTCAACGACGGGCGGACGTTGAGCTGATAGTTGATCGGCTGAGCCTGTTCGTTGAAGTTGGTGCCGCCGGAAAGCGAGAGCGAGTAGACGTCTTTATTGTAAAAGCGGATGACTTCTTGTAAACCGTGCGAGCCGGACTGCAGGTTGTCGAGCAGCTGGAACGGCACGTCGCTCGGGCCGATCGGGTGCTGCTCGTTGTAGGTCACGGAGTTGACGAAGTGGTTGCCGATCGGCGTCGAGAGCGCGGCGTTCTGGATGTCGAACGCCTTCTCGTCGCCGGTCGAATAGTAGTCTTGGGTGATGTTGTAGTTGGCCGAGAAGTCGCTGTTGCCGAAGACCTTCGCGTAGTACGGCACGTTCATCTGGCCTTGGAAGCGGAACGCGCTGAAGTGGTTCTGCGGCTCCGTGTAATCGCCGACCGCGAACTGGAATTGGGGGGCGAATTTCGAGGCCCCGTAGTTGACGTGCGGCAGGATCGTCAACTGCGGCACGCTGTCGTAGCCGAAGGGGTCGCTCGAGTAATCGGTCTTGTCGTACACCAGATCGTAGTCGGCGCCCTTGGTGAAGAGATGCGTGTCCGTGTTGATGTGAAACGTGTCGCTCGACGAGAGCGGGCTGTTGAACTTCGAATACGTCAGGTTGATCTGCTGCTGCAGGTTGGGGCTCAACGTGATCGTGTCGATGAAGCCGATGTTGAGGTTGTCCGAGAGCGAGCCTTGCACGTAGCGCGAGAAGGTCACGTTCTCCGTGCTGGCGTTGCCCTGGTGGATGATCGATGCGTTCAGGTCCAGGGTCGCGGGCAGCGAGAGGCTCGGCCCGTAGTCGCCCTGGTACTGGATGCCGAACTGGCCGCGCAAGCGCTTCGTGAACGTTTCGACGTCGGTGATGTTGACGTTGGTCTCGCGCGCGTCCTGGATGCGGTCGTCGATCGTGTAGGCGTCGATCGTCGTGTAGCGGTGCGCGTCCTTGGCCCCGATATAGGCGGTGTACCCGAGGCCCAGGCCGCGCTTGGTGTAGTACTCGACGCGGTAATACCCGTAGTACGTGTTGGTCGTTCCGAAGCCGATGCGCGCCTTGATCCAGAACCCCTCGACGCTGTCGTATCCCAGGAGCGGCAGAAAACTGGCCTGCCGGCGCGAGTCGGACACTTCCAACAGCGGAATCACGAGCAGCGGGATGTAGAAGATGGCGGTGGGCCCCAGGAACACGACGGCTTTGCGCGCGATCAGCTTGTCGCCCGGGATCACGTCGATCGAGCGCGCTTCGACGTGGTATCCGGCGTGCGGGTTTTCACAGGTCGTGAACGAGGCGCGATCGCCGTGCGTCGTGCCGTTCGATTGCGCGGTGAGCTGTTGCGCGATGTAGTGGAGCTTCCCGTGCTGGACGCCCTCGATCGATTCGCCCTGACCGTTGAAGAGGATCGCGTGCTTGGTCTCGGTGTCGAACGAGATCTTGTCGGCGTAGAGAATCGAATCTTCGCTGCGATTGACCAGGTACGTGTGGCCCGAAACCAGGATCGTGTGGTCGCCGTCGTAATGCGCGCGGTCGCCGACGATCTGGCCTTCGGTGTAGAAGACGTGCACGTTGCCGATCAGGTCCGAGGGCTCGTGGCGGTCGCTCGAGCCGATCAGTTTGTCGGCGACCGTCACGATCTGATTCGGTCCCAGGGTCGGAATCGGGCTCGCCCCGGGCGCCGGGGGTTCCTCGCTCGGCCGGGGTGACCCGTGGAGCGGGATCGGCTCGGGCGAACCACTCGGCCGCACGATGAAAACGGGCCCCGTATCGACGCCGGTCGGCGAGGCCGACGGAATCGGATACGGCGTGACGGTTGCGGACGCGCGCGGCGTCGGCGGCACGATCTCGCCCGGACCGGCGGGCGGAACGCCCGGAATCGGAATGTACGAAGGGGCGGCGCTCGGCGGCGCGCCCGTCGGCGGACCGGTCGGGCCGGGCGTCGGCGCTTCATCGCCGTTGTTGATCGGCAGGCCGCCACCGCCGGTCGGTGCGGCCGTCGCGGCGGGCGACGGACTCGGGGTGGCGTTCGCAGCCTGGGCCAGCCGGACCGCGAGCGGCTGCACCTTGATATGGCTCGCCGCCGTCGGGGCCGGCGTCGGATCCGGCAACGCGGCGAGCAACGTGTTGATGCCGGCGAAACGGGTGGCGGCCGAGGGCGAATCGCCGCAGGTGTGGCCGTACATCAGCTTGGCCAGGCGCGCATCCATTCCGCCGGGTTCGAGCAGATCGGCCGCGCGCGCCGGCGCGAAGCAGTTCAGCAACACGACCGCGAGCGAGAGGAGCGCGAGCGCGTAGCGCGCCCGCGCCAGTCCTCTCAGTGCTCGACGCGCCGGAACAGAATCGCTCCGGCGGCACCCATGATGAGGTTCGGCGCCCAAGCCGCCAGGTAGGGATTGATCGCTTCGTTCTTGCCCAGCGCCGAGAACGCCGACATCATGATGTAGTAGATGAAGAGCAGGATGACTGAGAGCGCGATGCCCAGCGCCATCCCGAGGCTCTTGCCCTTGCGTCCGATCTGCGCGGCGAGCGGCAGCGCGAGCACGACGGCGATGAACGAGGCCAGCGGGAAGGCGAGCCGCTGCGCGAGCGTGATCTTCAGGACGTCGAGCGATTGGCCGCCCTGGCCCGTCTCCTGCATCGCGGTGATCTGCGATTTGAGCTGCTTCGAGCTGACGGAATACGGATCGTTCGTCGTGGTGTTGACGAATTGATCGATCGATTCACCGAGCGGCAGCCCGATATCCATGTCCTTGGTCACCGCGTCGCCGTTGACCTCACCCGTGGTCTTGAACGTCGTCACGCGCGCCTTCACGAGGTGCAGCACCGAACCCGACACTTGCGCGGTCTGCGCGTTGATGACGGTTTGGAACGGCGTCGTCGCGGCGCTCTGGAAGATCATGACGTTGGTGAGCGTCTTCTTGTCCGGCGCGACGTTGCCCACGTAGAAGACGTTGCCGGTCGAATCGTCCTTGCGGAAGAAACCCGGTACGATCGGTAATTGCTCGGTGTGGTAGACGATCTGATAGAACGAACGCGTGGAGAGATCGGTCGTGATCGGCGCGATCGTCTCGTTGACGTAGTACGACAGCGCGAACATGGCGAGGCCGCAGAGCAGCGGCGTGCGGCAGATCCGCAGGAACGTGATGCCCGAAGTGCGCAGCGCGTTGATTTCGTTATCCTGCGCGAGCCGCCCGAAGGCCAAGAGCGACGCGAACAGGCACGCGAACGGGAAGGCGAGCGGCGTGCTCTGCGGCACGCGGAAGAGCAGAAAGCGCAGCACCAGGAAGGGCGGCGCGTGCGCGTTGATGATGTAGTCCGCCGCCAAGAAGAAGATGTTGACGAACCAGAACAGCAGAAACGCGCTGAAGGCGAAGACGAACGGCCCGACCAGCTCGCGCAGGATGTACGCGTCCATGATCGGGATGCGCAGCGGAAAACGCAGCGGTGCCAGCGACGGCGCGCGCACGCCCGGAACGGTAGCCATGCTTTAGTTGCTGCTGGAGCGCAAGGCGGCGGTCACGCGCGACACGTAGGCGCGCGTCTCGGGAAATGAAGGGATGCCATGGGCCGCGTCGACCACACCCGGCCCGGCATTGTACGCGGCGAGCGCGAGCGCCACGTTGTGATGGTAACGCACGAGCAAGGCGTGCATGTAGCGGCAGCCCCCCGAGACGTTCTCGTACGGATCGAAGGAGTTCGCCACGCCGTAGGTGGCCGCGGTATCGGGCATCAGCTGCATGAGGCCCTGGGCGCCCGCGCGGCTGATGGCCGCCGGGTCGCCATGCGATTCCACTTGGATCATCGCGTTGATCAGCGCGGGCGAGAGGCCGGTTTGCTTCGCCTGGGCGGTCACGATGCCGCTCAGGGTCGCGGAGTCCATCGTGTGCGGCCCATAGGGAACCCACCCCCCGGCGCTACAGCCGAAGAGCGTGCAAAGCAAGAACAACGCAGGCACGAGTCTCACGTAGCGGCTCCCCTTCGCCCCCCGCGCCACGCGGCCTTCGCGCCCGGCCCGGCGCCGGCTCGCTTCGCCGTCCGGCGACGCTTCGATTTCGCGCCGCCTTCGGCCGCCGCTCCGAATCGCTCGTTCACCCTTCTGATTTCGGTTGGAAACCCGCTCGCCCATAAGGCCGCGGGATTCCGGCCCGGCGTTCTAGCGGGTGGACCGCCCGAGGGCGGCGATCCGCGCTGCCATCGCGTGGAGCTCCCGTTCGATGCGACCGTTCTCGCGCTGAAGCGCGGCGATCCGCGCGTCCTTCCGGCGCGCGTCGTCGTAGAGCCCCTTGATCGCGGACAGGGCCACGCCGTCTTCGTCGATCGTCGTGATATGGCGATCGTCTTCTCCGACGCGGAAGGCTGCGTAGAAGTCCTGCGCCATCGGGCCGATGTGGTGGACGCCGGGTTCGGTCCGGTAACTCCACTCGCTCACCGGCAGCGCGCCTACCTTGGCGAGCACGGTGGCGTCGTCGAGCGGCTGGACGCTCGTCTTCATCGAGCGGTCGCTCAGATTGCTCCACGATCCCGAGCCCGGCGCGAGCGAGGCGCCCGACGTCAAGGCGGCGCTCGTGTAGAACACGATGCCGCCACCGGCGCGCACGAGGAATTCATCCGCTCGCGTCGAGGCCAACGGTCGCGCGCCGGCCGCATGGTCGGACCAGACAAAGCTGCCGTCCGTTTGCGCAAGCGATCCATACCCCGCCGCGAAGCTCGCGACCCCGCTGGCGACGTTGCGGTATCCGCCGGGAACGGTCGCGCCGTGACCCGAGGCGGTATTGTATTGTCCGCCCCCGACCGCGGCGAAAGCCCCGGCGGCTGCGTCGTCGGCGCCGCCGGCGATCACGTCGTACGGGCCCGTCAGGACGTTGGAAGCGCCGCCGCCGATCGTGCCGTACTCCCCGCCGCCGTTGGCGGCGCCCAAGGAATTGCCCGAACCACCTCCGATCACGCCGTAGAAACCGCCCGCGCACGGCGAACCGCACGTGGTGCCGGTAAAGGACGTGATGACGTTCGTATGGCCGGCTCCGATAAACGCTGCCGTGGCCGCGATGGTGTTGTATTGACCGCCGCCGATGGTGGACGAGGCCGCCACGACGCGATTACCCTGCCCCGCGGTGACGGAGCCATACTGCGCCCCTTGAACGGTATTTGAAGCGCCGCCACCGATGAACGACTCATCGCCCGAGGCGATGTTCCCCTGGCCGGCGACCACCGCCGAGGCCGTACCCGAGGCTTGCGCCTGACTGCCGGCTCCCACGAAGCTCGACACGCCGGAGGCGGAATTGTTATAGCCCGCGACGAGCGCACCGTATTCGGCGGTCAGGGAGTTGCCGTACCCACCGCCGATGAACCCGTAGTCGCCGGTCTCGGCGGCGCTCGAGCCCAGGGTGTTGGACGCTCCGCCGACGATGGAGGCGAAGTTGGCTCCATCGGAATTGTTCTCGCCGGCCCCGATGAACGCGCTCTGGCCGTTTTGATCGGGCGGCGTCACCGCGGAAGCCGCGACGATCGTGTTGTTCACTCCGGCTCCGATCAGCGAAAACGGCGAACCGACCTGGTTGATCTGACCCGTGACGATTCCCGAATCGTGGTTCATCGCGTAGGGCGCCGCGTAGCTAACGGTATTGAAGTACCCGCCCGCGACGACCGAGTGATCGGAGATCTCGATCGCGTTTTCGAACCCGCCTGCGATGAACGACTCGTTCGACGAGGTACCGTCACCGCCGACGACGTTACCGTGGCCGCCGCCCACGGCCGAATCGGCGTCGCACGCCTCGTTGTACGTTCCGGCGAGCACGGCCGCGCTCGTTCCGTTGCTGCTGCAACCCGGTGGCGTCGGCAGGAAATTCGGATGGCGCGCCTTCCGTCGGAGGGCCGGTGCCGTTCGGTTCGGCCCGACGGCGCGCGTGGGTGCGCCCGATACCGGGGAGAGCGTCTGGCCGATGGCCAGGATGGCGACGATGCCAAGTCCTGCCGTCATGATACGTCGCATCGAGATCCTTTCCGGCTTGCATTAACTAGCCTTCGATGGTCTAGCAGAACGACGCGCGATAGCTGCAAAGCTACCGGCTAGTTCGTTGCGCGGCGTTTCGCCGTCCGCGACCGGTGCACCGCCGGTCGCACCGCGCGTCAGGACTCCGCCGATGCGCTCTCGTCGCAACCCGCGGACGCGCGGGCGAACGGTCGCATGTCCGTAGGGCCGGCGGAGCCGATCCCGTGCGCCATCGGGGCGAAAAGCCGGCTCGCGCCGGAGCGGATCGCGAGAAAAGTGCGCCGGTTGCCCATTGCGCCTGTGGAAAGTGCCAGGTATAGTGGGGCAAAGTGGTAGCCACAGGTTTGAAGTGGAGGCCTTTCCCTGACTCGCGACGTTCCCCGGTTTTTCGGTCGGACCGAGCATACGCTTGATGACAAGGGTCGCCTCGTCGTACCCGCCCGCCACCGCGAACGCTTGGGCAACCAGTTCATCCTGACGATCGCCCCGCCCGAGACATGCCTGGCGATCTACTCGTCGGCGGCCTGGGAGCAGTTCTCCGAACAGCTCGAGAGCATCGCGGTCAAGGACAAGCTCTACCGCCGCTTCAGCCGGCACATCTTCGCGAACACCGAGACGACGTCGTGCGACGCCCAAGGGCGTCTCGTCATCCCGGCGCCCCTGCGGGCTTACGCGGGCATCGAGCGCGACGCGGTCTCGATCGGCTTCTCGAAGCGGATCGAAATCTGGTCGCGCGAGCGGCTCGACAGCTCGTCGCCGTCGCCGGATGAAGTCTCCGAGTTCATGACCGCCAACGGGCTGCTCTGATGTGGAGCCGTCACCGCACGTCTCCGTCCTGCCGGTCGAATCGATCGAGGCGCTCGCGATCCGAGCCGGCGGCACCTATCTCGATGCGACCTTCGGCGCGGGCGGCCACACGCGCGCGATCGTCGCGCGCGGCGGGCGGGTCGTCGCCTTCGATCGGGATCCTCGCGCCTCCGTGCCGGACGATCTCGCGGCGTCGGTCACCCTGCTGCACCGCAATTTCGCCGAGCTCGAAGCGGCGCTCGACGAACTCGGCGTCGACGAGCTCGACGGCGCGCTCTTCGACCTCGGCATCTCGTCGATGCAGATCGACCGCCCGGAGCGCGGCTTCTCCTTTTCCCACGACGGTGAGCTCGACATGCGCATGAGCGACGTCGACGGCCCGACCGCCCTCGATCTCCTCAACCGTTCGAGCGAGGCCGAACTCGCCGACATCATCTTCAACTACGGCGAGGAACGCGGCGCGCGGCGCATCGCGCGGGCGATCGTCGCCGCGCGCGACAATGGCCGGCTGCCGGAGCGCACGCTCGAACTGGCGCGGCTGATCGCGGGCGTCGTGCACGTGCGCGGGCGGCGCGAACGGATCCATCCGGCGACCCGCACGTTCCAAGCCCTGCGGATCGCCGTGAACGACGAGCTCGGTTCGCTCGAACGCGGCTTGAGCGCGGCGATCGCCCGCACGCGGCCGCAAGGGCGCATCGCCGCCATCAGTTTCCACTCGTTGGAAGACCGGATCGTCAAGCAGCGCTTTCGCGACGACGACCGCGTCCGTGCCCTGACCAAGAAGCCACTCCTTGCCGGCGACGACGAAACCGCGCGCAATCCGCGCGCCCGGAGCGCGAAGCTTCGCGTCGCGGAGCGACTGCCGTGATCGCACGCCCCCTGCCCAGATATCCCGACGAGTTCGAAGCACCCAAACTGACCGGCACGCGCGCGGGCCGCAACGCCGTCGTGCGCCGGCGCAAGAAGACGCAGCGCTTGCGCTACGCGGGCCTCGTCCGCACGCTCGCGTTCGTCGGGGTCTCGACCGTCTGCGTGTTCGTCTATCTTGGATTGATGGCCAACGTGACGCGCATGAATTACGAGCTTTCGAACAACGCCAAGACGCGCGCGAAGCTGCTCGACGAGACGGCGCAGCTCGACGACCGGATCGCGCGCCTCGAGTCGCGCGAGCGCTTAGCGGGTTTCGCGGTCCGGCTGCGCATGCACGAGCCGCAAACGTTCGCGGAGGTCACCGTGCCGCCCGAGACCGTCGCCCCGGCGGGGCACCGGCTCGCGCTGCTCGACTGGCTGCGGTAGACGCCGTCCGTGCCCGGGGAGCGGCGGCGCCGAGCGCGGCGCCCGGCGGAAGCATCGGTCCGCGGCGAAGAGTTGCGCGCGAAGATCTCGTTCTACGTGCTGGTCACGATCGCGTGCGCGGTCTTGGCGCGTTTCTACGTCGTCCAGGTGCGCGAGGGGCCGATGCTGGCCAAGCGCGCCTACAATCAGCGCCTGACGACCGTCGACTACGCCGCGCACCGCGGCGCGATCTACGATCGCGACGGCAACGCGCTCGCGCGCTCGCTCCCCGCGCAGAGCGTCTACGTGACGACGGGCGACGTCAAGAACGCGCCCGCCACCGCGCGCGCGCTGGCGGCTCTCCTGCCCGGCCAGAGCTACGACGATTTGCTCGCGGAGGTCGAACGCAAGTCCGCCTACATCCAACTCGCGCATAAGGTCACGCGCGCCCAGGCCGACGCGATCGCCAAACTCGATCTTCCCGGCATCGCGATCGTCGCCGAACCGACGGGCGTGCGCTTCGTCCCGGCGGGGCGGCTCGCCTCGACCGTTATCGGATTCACGGGGTACAAGGACGACGGCTTGTCGGGAATCGAATCCGCCTACGATTCGATCTTGCGCGGCGCGCCGGGGCGGATGGCGCGCGAAACCGACGAGTTCGGCCGCTCGATTCCCTTCGAGCGCCCGCACGTGCTCGACGCGGCCAAGCCCGGGTATTCGCTCGAATTGACGCTCGACTCGTACCTCCAGTACGAGGTCGAGAACGTCTTGCGCGCGACGGTTTCGAAGTGGCACGCCGAGAGCGGCACGGCGATCGTCATGGACCCCTGGACGGGCGAGATCCTGGCGTTGGCCAACGCCCCGGATTTCGACGTTAGCAATTATTCGCATTTCCCGCAAGACTCGTGGCGCGATCGCGCCGTCGAGGACGCCTACGAACCGGGCTCGGTCTTCAAGCTCGTCACGGCGGCCGCGGCGCTCGACAGCGGCAAGGTGACGACGACCGACCGTTTCGCTTCGCGCGATCGCTTGCCGATCGGCGGCTACACGATCTTCAACGCCGAGGACGGCTTCCTCGCGGGCACGAGCGGCTCGGAGACGCTCGGCGACATCATCACGTACTCGCACAACGTCGGTGCGGCCGAGGTCGGCCTGCGCATCGGCAAGACGACGCTCTACGAAGCGCTCCAACGCTTCGGCTTCGGCGCGCCGACGCACGTCGGGTTGCCGGGCGAGAGCCCGGGCATCGTGCCCGACCTCGCGGACTGGAGCGAGACGACCTTGCCGACGATCGCGTTCGGCCAAGGCATCTCCACGACGCCGCTCGCGATCGCGCGGGCGTACTGCGCGATCGCCAACGGCGGCCTGCTGTTGCGTCCGCGCATCGTCGCGGCGATCGTCGCCCCGGACGGTACGCTCGCGTACCGCTACGGGCGCGAGATCGAACGGCGCGCGATCACCGAGCGTACGGCCGCGATCCTGCGCGGCTACCTGCGCAACGTCGTGTTGCACGGCACGGGCAATCCGACCGCTCAGGTTCCCGGCTACACGACCGCGGGCAAGACCGGCACCGCGCAGATCGCGGAGAACGGCGTCTACGCATCGGGCGAGTACGTCGCCTCGTTCGTCGGGCTCGTGCCGGCCGACACGCCGCGCTACGTGATTCTCGTCAAGATTTCCAAACCGCGCGGCGCCATTTACGGCGGCGTCGTGGCGGCGCCCGCGTTCGCGCAGATCGCGCGCATCGCGATGATGCATGCGGGCGTGTTGCCGGCCGCCACGCGGTTGGTCCGGGCCGGTTCCGTGTCGAAACAACGGTTATGACCGATCGCTCCCCTCGCGCGCTCGATTTGGGGCCGCTGGTCGCGACGCTCGCCGGAGCGCGCGCGACCGGCGACTTGGATCGCGTCGCGCTCGGCGTGGCGCACGATTCGCGCGCGGTGCGGCCGGGCAGCATCTTCGTCGCCTTGCGCGGCGAGCGGGCCGACGGTCACGCCTTCCTGGCGCAAGCGGTCGCAGCGGGCGCGGGCGCGGTCGTCGTCGATGAAGCGTTCGCGCGCACGAGCGAGCCGCCGCCCGGCGCGGCCGCGATCGTCGTGCCCGATACGCGGCGCGCGCTCTCGCAGTTGGCAGCAGCGTTTTACGGATTTCCCTCGAGCGGCCTCGCCGTCGTCGGCATCACCGGAACCAACGGCAAGACGACGACCACCTACCTGGTCGACGCGCTGCTCGGAGCGGCCGGAATCGTCGCCGGCCGCATCGGCACCCTCGGCGCCGAATTCGGCGGCGATTCGTGGACCCTCGAGAACACGACGCCGCTTGCGCCCGAATTGCAGAGCCTGCTCGCAGAGATGCGCGAACGCGGCGCGGAAGCGGTCGTGATGGAGGTCAGCTCGCACGCGCTCGCGCTCGACCGCGTCGCCGACGTCGGCTTCGCGCTCGGCGTGCTCACGAACGTCACGCGCGACCACCTGGATTTTCACGGCACGTTCGAAGCCTATGCGGCCGCGAAGCGCCGGCTCTTCGATCTGGCCGCCGTGGCCGTTCTCAACCTCGACGACCCGTGCGGGCGGCAATGGGCCGCGGAGCTCGGCGACGCCGGACGCGAACCGCGCACCTACGGCTTGGCGCCCGGCGCCGCGGTGCGGGCGCGCGACGTGGAGATCCGCTCCGACGGCAGCCGCTTCAGCGTCGACGGCCAAGAATTCCGGCTCCAGTTGCCGGGCCGCTTCAACGTGTCGAACGCGCTTGCGGCGCTGTGCGTCGGGCGCGAACTCGGCGTCTCCGACGCGCACGCGGCGCAGGCCCTGGCCGGCGTCGGCTCGGTCCCGGGCCGCATGGAGCGGATCGCGGGCGCCGGCATCGAGGCGATCGTCGACTACGCGCACACGCCGGACGCGCTGGAATCGGTACTGCACGCCGCGCGCGAAGGCGCTCGCGGACGCCTGATCGTCGTATTCGGCTGCGGAGGCGACCGCGACCGGGGTAAGCGTCCGCAAATGGGCCGCATCGCGAGCGAACTGGCCGACCGGGCCTTCGTCACCAGCGACAATCCACGAACCGAGGATCCGCAGTCGATCGTCGACGGCATCCTCGCCGGTATTCCGGCGGGCGGCGACACCGTGGTGGAGCTCGATCGCCGCGAGGCCATCCGGCGGGCGATCGGCGAAGCCCGAACCGGCGACGTGGTGCTGGTGGCGGGCAAGGGCCACGAGACCTACCAGATCGTCGGCCGCACGGTCGGCCATTTCGACGATCGCGAAGAAGTGCGCGCGGCGCTTGCCGCGCGGAGCTCGCCGTCGTGACCGCGGCGTCCCCCGCGCGGGCCTCCGTGGCGACCGGCGCCGCGATCGCTGCGGCGGCGGCCCGGGTGCTCCGGCCCGAGGCGCTGCCCGAACGCCTTTCCTTCTCGACGGATACCCGCACGCTGCAGCCCGGCGACGCGTTCGTCGCGCTCATCGGCACGACGTACGACGGCCACGACTACCTCGCGGAAGCGCTGGCGCGCGGCGCGGCGGCACTGGTCGTCTCGCGCGAGGAGGCGCTGCCGCCCGGCGCGCCGGCGCTCGTCGTGGCCGACACGAAAGCGGCCTATCTCGGCTTCGGAGGCCTGGCCCGGGCCGCATCGCGGGCGCGCTTCGTCGCGATCACGGGAAGCACGGGGAAGACGACGACGAAGGCGCTGCTGGCGCAGCTCCTGGCGCGCGCCGGCTCGGGCCCCGTCACCGCGACGCCGGCCAACGAGAACAATGAAATCGGCGTCGCCAAGCTGCTGCTCGGCGTGCCCGGGGATGCCGCCTACGTCGTGGTGGAACATGGGGCCCGGCACCCCGGCGACATCGCCGTCCTCGCCCGGGCCAGCCGCCCCGACGTCGGCGTGCTGACCAACGTCGGCGACGCGCACCTCGAGATCATGGGCTCGCGCGAAGTGCTGGCCGAGACGAAGTGGGGCCTCTTCGCGACCGGTGCCTCCGGGGTGCTCAACGCCCGCGACGCCGTCTCGCTCGAACGCGCCACGCGGCTCGCGGAGCCGCCGGTCTGGTTCGCGGCGGGCGAGGGTCCGACGGATCCGCGCGTCACGGGAATCTTAGCGTTCTTCGACGCGGACGCCCGGCTGTGCGTGCGCGAGCGGCCCGGTTCCGCGGTCCGAACGTTTGCCGGCCAGCTCGCCTTACCCGGCGCGCACAACCGCGAGAACGCCGCCGCCGCCGCTGCCGCCGCGCTCGCGCTCGGTTGCGATCCCGAACGAATCGCGGCGGCACTCGACGGCTTGGAACTGCCGGCGGGCCGCTACGAGCGCATGGCCGTCGACGGCTTCGCCCTCGTGTACGACGCCTACAACGCGTCGATGAGCGGCACGCTCGCCACCTTGGAGTCCTTCTCAAAGGAACGCGCGAATCGCCGGATCGCGTTGCTGGGCAGTATGGCAGAGCTCGGAGACGAAGCGCCGGAGATGCACGAACGCGTCGGATCGGCGGCCGCGGAAAGCGCCGACGTGCTGCTGGTGGGCGGCGATTTCGCGGACGATCTGGCTCGCGGCGCACGCGCCGGGGGCATGGATGCCGGCCGTATCGTCCCGTTCGCGAGCAACGCCGTCGCGGTCGAGTGGCTGCGCGCCAACGCGCGCGAGGGCGATCTGATCCTGGTCAAGGGCTCGCGGCGCTACCGCCTCGAGGAAGTCGTCGCGGGATTGCGAGCGCCGCGTGGATAGCGCCTTCCCGTTGCCGCCGGTGACGATCGGTCGCTCGGAGCCGCTGCGCCGTCGCGAACCCTTCGCGCCGCGCAGCGTGGCGATTCCGGTGCGGACGCGCCTCGTGCGCCCCGCCGACGACCTGGCCGGCGTGGTCGCCGATGCCGTCCGCGGCATCGCGCGGCCCGGCGACGTGGTCGCGGTCTCCGAGACGGCGGTCGCGATCGCGCAGAACCGCACGATCGCCGCCGAGACGATCCGGCCCAGCCGCTTGGCGTACGCCCTCTCGCGCCGCGCGGGCGCGCTCGCGACGATCAACCAGCCCGAATCGCTGCAGCTGGTCATCGATCAGGTCGGCGCCTGGAAAGTCTTGGCGGCGGCGCTGGCGCACGTCGCGGGCCGCCTCGCGGGCCGGCGCGGCGTGTTCTACCGGATCCTCGGCGAGACGATCTCGCAGATCGACGGCTACACCGGAACCCTGCCGCCCTTCGAGCGCACGATCGTCCTCGGCCCCGAGCGGCCCGATGAGGTGGCCGCCGAAATCGGCCGCCGCTGCGGCGCGCAGGCGGCGATCGTCGACGCCAACGATCTCGGCGTCGCGGCCGTGCTCGGCGCCTCCCACGGCGTGGACCGGGCCGCGGTCAGCGCGGCGCTGCGCGAGAACCCGCACGGCAACGGCGACGAACAGACGCCGATCGTCGTGCTCGCGAGGCGCGCCGGGTGACGGGCTGGGCTCTGCTCAACGTGGCGGCGCTCTTCGTCGCGTCGCTCGCGCTCTCGCTGCTCTTGGGGCAGCCGCTGATCGGGTATCTGCGCCGGCTCTCGTTCCGCCAGCACGCCTATGAGGACGCGCCCAAGAGCCACGCCGCCAAGACCGGCACGCCCACGATGGGCGGCGTGCTCTTCGGGCTCGCGTTGCTGCTCGCCGTGGCGTGGCACCCGGACCGCACGACCGCGGCGCTCGCGTTCATCGGCCTGAGCTGCGGCGCGATCGGCGCGGCCGACGATCTGCTCTCGATCCGGCGCGGCCGCAACCGCGGCTTACGGGCGCGCGACAAGTTCGCGCTCACGATCGCGGCGGGCATCGCGTTTCTCTTCATCGCGCAGGGCGCGCTCGAACCGGGCGTCCGCGACGTGGTCTTCGCGTTCGGTTCGACCACGCTGGCCGTGCCGCACTGGGTCTGGTACGCGCTCAGCCTGGCGGCCATCCTGGCCACCACGCACGCCGTCAACCTGACCGACGGCCTCGACGGGCTCGCGGCGGGAACGATCCTGCCGCCGCTGGCCGTCTTCGCTTGGTTTGGATGGCGAACGGCCTCCGGCGGCGTCACATATACGGACGCGGCGGTCGCCGCCTCGGCCATCGGATTCCTTGCATACAATCGGCACCCGGCGCGCGTTTTCATGGGTGATACCGGGGCGCTGGCCCTCGGGGGAGTCCTCGCGGGCAGCGCGATCCTCACGGGAACGCACCTCTTACTTCCGCTCGTCGGCGGCGTGTTCGCCGCCGAAGCCCTTTCGGTGATCCTACAAGTGGCATCGTTCAAAGCGACCCGTAAACGTATCTTTCGCATGAGTCCTCTGCACCATCACTTCGAGCTCGGTGGCTGGCCCGAAACCAAGGTCACGGCCCGCTTCTGGACCGCCTCGGCGCTGCTCTCGCTCGCCGGCGCGGCGATCGTCCGATGACCTCGAGCGGCGTCTTCGACGCGACCGAACGGGTCTTGGTCATTGGTCTGGGGCGGAGCGGGTTGGCGAGCTGCGCCGTCTTACGGCAACGCGGCGCGACGGTCTTCGCCACCGATGAGAAACCGCGCGAAGCGCTGGCCGGCGTGGTGGCCGATCTCGAGCGCGACGGCGTGCGCTTCGTCGAACCCGCGGAGCTCGACGCGCTCGCGCGCGAGTTGACCTCGGTCGTGCTCTCGCCGGGCGTGCCGGTCAACGGCGACCTCGTGCGCCGCATGCAGGCCGCGCGCATTCCCGTCTACTCGGAGATCGAGGTCGCGTACCGCATCAGCAAAGCGCCGATGGTCGCAATCACCGGCACCAAAGGCAAGACGACCACGACGGCGCTGGTCGGCGACATCTTCCGGCGCGCCGGCAAGACGACGCGCGTCGGAGGCAACATCGGCAACGCGCTGATCAACGAAACCGTCGATGCGAAGGCCGAGGATTGGGTCATCGCCGAGGTCTCGTCGTTTCAGCTCGAATCGATCCGCTCGTTCAAGCCCCGGATCGCGACGATCCTCAACCTCTCGCCCGACCACCTCGATCGTTACCACTCGATGGACGAGTACGCGGAAGCGAAGTTCCGCGTCTTCGCGAACCAGGGGCCGGGCGACACGTTCGTGGGTAACCTCGACGACGCGATCGTGGGCGAACTCGCGGAGGGCGAGTCGGCCAAGCGGATTCCGTGCCGCGCATGGTGGTTCGCGCTCGCGCCGCGCCGCATGACGACGGTCTACGTGCGCCACGACCGCATCACGTTCGCGCCGCCGACCGGCGATCCGCGGCCGGTCGAGATCATGCCGGTTTCCGAGATTCCGCTCCTGGGCCGGCACAACGTCTCCAACGTGCTGGCGGCCGTCGCGATCGGCTTGGCCGCCGATCTCGATCGCGAGGCGATCCGCGAGGCCGTGCGCGATTTCCATCCGCTGCCCCACCGCTTGCAGCGCGTGGCCGTTCAGGACGGCGTCACGTACGTGGACGATTCGAAATCCACGAACCCGGGGTCGGTCGTGGCCGCGCTCGAAGCGTTCGCGCAACCGGTCGTGCTGATCGCGGGCGGCAAATCGAAGCGCACGGATTTCCGCGCGATGGGCGAGACGATCCGGCGGCGCGTCAAGGCCGTCGTGCTGATCGGCGAAGCGGCGGACGAGATCGCGGAGGCCATCGGCGACAAACAGTCGATTCGCGCCGCGTCGATGGACGACGCGGTGACGATCGCGCGCGGCCTCGCGGTGCCGGGCGACGTGGTGCTGCTCTCGCCCGGTTGCGCCTCGTTCGACATGTTCGCATCCGCGGAAGCGCGCGGCGAAGCCTTCACGGCCGCCGCGACGGCACTGGCCGGCGCGCGTGGTTGACGCGGCGCCCCGTCCGCGGCCGCGGGCGGACGCCGTCGTCGTGGCCACGGTCGCGACCTTGGTCGCGCTCGGGCTGATCATGATCTTCAGCGCCTCGAGCGTCTTCGCCGTGGCCCTGCATCACGACGCGTTCTATTTCCTCAAACGCCAACTCGCGGGGCTGGTCGTCGCGCTCGCGCTCGCGTACGCGGCGTATCGCGTCGATTATCGAAAGTTGCGCGGCCTCGCGCCGTGGGCGCTGGCACTCAACCTGATCGCGCTCGCGCTCGTGCTGGTGCCGCACGTCGGGAAATTAGCCGGCGGTGCGAGCCGTTGGCTCGGCGTGGGACCGTTTCAATTCGAGCCTTCGGAAGTCGCGAAGCTCACGCTCGTGCTCTACCTCGCCTCCGCGCTCGCGGCCAAAGGCGATCGCATCCGCTCGCTCGTGCGCGGCGTCTTTCCGCTCGCGTTCGTGACCGGCTTGATGGCGATCCTCGTCATCAAGCAACCGGACTTCGGCACCGCGAGCCTGCTCGCGTTCACGGCCGCCGTCATGCTCTTCGTCGGCGGCGCGCGAGTCGAGCACCTGCTGCTCGTCGGCGCCGCGGTCACGCCGCCCGCGGTCTTGCTGATCCGGCACGATCCCTACAAGTGGGCCCGCATCGTCGCGTTCCTCGATCCCTGGAAAGACCCGCAGGACAAGGGTTTCCACATCGTTCAGTCCTTGATGGCCTTGGGCAGCGGCGGCGTGTTCGGCGAAGGCCTTGGGTTCTCACGCCAGAAGTATTTCTGGCTGCCCGAAGCGCACACGGACTTCATCGGCGCGATCATCGGCGAAGAGCTGGGCTACGTCGGCATCGTCGCGATCGTCGTGCTCTTCGTGGTCTTCGCATATCGCGCGGTGCGCATCGCGCTCGGAGCGAGCGATCGTTTCGGCTTCTTTCTGGCGATCGGCGCGATGGCGTCGGTCGTGATCCAAGCCTTCGTGAACCTGGGCGTCGTGTCGTCGTCGTGGCCCGTGACCGGCGTGCCGCTGCCCTTCATCTCGTACGGCGGCACGTCGCTCGTTACGTCGCTGGTCGCGGTGGCGCTCGTGATCAACGTCGGACGCACGCGCCGCTCGCCGCTCGAAACGCCGCCGCCGCGCGGGTGAAACTCGTCCTGTGCGGCGGTGGAACGGGCGGCCATATTTATCCCGCCCTCGCCATCGCGGAGGCGTTCGCGAGCGAACCGGCCTTCGAACCGCTACGCGTGCTCTTCGTCGGCACCCGCGACCGTCTCGAAGCCACGCTCGTGCCCAAGGCCGGCGTCGACATCGCGTACGTTCACGCCGCGCCGCTCGTGCGCGCGCGTCCGCTCGCCTTCGCGCGGACCGCGTTCGAGAACGCGCGCGGGTTCTGTGAGTCGCTCGCGATCCTGCACCGCGCGAAGCCGGACGTGCTGATCGCGACGGGCGGGTACGTGACCTTTCCCGTTGTGGCGGCCCTCCGCGCGGTCCGGCTGTTGGGCCGGTCGCGCGCGAAGATCGCGCTCTTCGAGGCCAACGCGGCCGCCGGACTCACGAACCGGCTGCTGGGACCGCTCGCGGACGAAACCTGGTTCGCGATCGCCCCCGCGCGCGGACTGCGCTCGAACGAACGCCTGATCGGAACGCCCGTGCGTTCGGCGTTGCGACGCCCGTGCTGGCCCGACGACGCGCGCCGCGCGCTCGGTCTGGATCAATCGCTAACGACGATCGTCGTGATGGGCGGAAGCCAGGGCGCGCGCTCGATCAACGATGCCGTCGCGGGCTTGGTCGAGGACGGGCTGCCGCCGGGTTGGCAGATCGTCGTTATCGCGGGCGCCCGTGATTTCGAAGCGGTGCGCGCGCGCCTGCTGCCGTACCCGCGCGCGATCGTGCTCGACTACCTCGACGATCCGCGCATCGCGTATGCCGCAGCCGATCTCTTCGTGGCGCGAGCGGGTGCCTCGACGCTCGGAGAGCTCGCCGCCACGGGAACGCCCGCGCTGCTCGTGCCTTTCCCGTTCGCCACGGGCGACCATCAGAGTGCGAACGCCCGTGCCTTCGCCGCGAACGGCGGCGCGCGCGTGCTCGCCGACGCCGACCTCAGCCCCGCGCGCTTGCGCGTCGAAATCGAAACGGCGCTCCGTTCCTTGCCGGCCCTGCGCGCCGCGGCGGCGCGCGGCGCAGGCAGCGATCCGCGGTCCGCCGTCGTCGCGCGGGTAAAGAGCTGGCAAGCTGCGAACAAGGCCAACCCGTGAGACTTAGCGGTGCGGTGCACTTTATAGGAATCAGCGGCATCGGCATGTCCGCGCTGGCTCGCATCCTGTTGCAGCGGGGGCTCCCGGTCAGCGGTTCGTCGGACCGGCGCACCGAGTTGACCGACCGCCTCGCGGCCGAAGGCGCGCGGGTGACCGTCGGCCATGCGGCCGCCAACCTCGGCGATGCGCGGACCGTCGTCGTGAGCAGCGCGATCGCGCACGACAATCCCGAGTATGCCGCAGCGCGCGAGCGCGGTCTGAGCGTGTTGCATCGCGGCGCGCTGCTCGCGCAACTCATGGCGGAGCGGCGCGGCATCGCGATCGCGGGGACGCACGGCAAGACGACGACCACCGCGATCGTCGCCCGCGCGCTCGAATCCGGCGGCCTCGATCCGACGGTGCTGGTGGGCGGCGAGCGCGTGGATACGGGCAGCAACGCGCGCGAGGGTCGCGGCGCGTGGCTCGTGAGCGAAGCCGATGAGTCCGACCTCTCGTTCTTGGATCTGCGGCCCGAGATCGCGGTGGTCACCAACATCGAGAACGATCACATCTCGAGCGACGGCGAACTCCCGCGCTTGATCGCGGCGTTCGAGAGTTTCGCGCGCAGCGTGCCGCCGCACGGCCTCGCGTTGATCGGCGCGGACGAGCCGCGCGCGGCGGCGCTCGCCGAACGCTTGCGCGGGAGCCGCGTGCGGACGTTCGGGTTCGCGGAACACGCCGACGTGCGCGCGAGCGGGCCGCGTTATGCGAATTTCGGTTCGCGCTTCACGGTGACGATCGCAGGCGAACGAGCCGGCGAGATCGAGCTCGCGGTACCCGGCGCGATCAACGTGCTCGACGCGCTGCCGGCGATCGCGATCGGCCTCGAACTGGGCGTTCCGTTCGCGACGCTCGCGCGGGCGCTCGCGGGTTTCCGCGGCGTGCGCCGCCGCTTCGAGATCCTGGCGCGGACGCCGCAGATGACGCTCGTCGACGATTACGCGCATCACCCGACCGCCGTCGCCGCGACGATCGCTGCGGCGCGCGCGGACTTCGGCGGGCCGATCGTGGTCGCGTTCCAGCCGCACCGGTATAGCCGCACGCACTATCTGGCGGGCGACTTCGCGCGGGCCTTGCGCGGCGCCGACCGGGTCGTGCTGACCGACGTCTACGCGGCCTCCGAGGCGCCGCTGCCCGGCGTCGATGCCACGGCCATCGGGGCGCCGCTCGCGGCCCTGGGCGGACGGGTCGCGTACGTGCCGTCGGTTGCGGATCTCCCCGCTCACCTGCTGGAGCACGCACCGCCGGGTGCGCTCGTGCTCCTGCTCGGTGCCGGGTCGATCACGGGCGCCGCGGCGGCGCTGGCGCGCGAACTCCATGCCGGCGCCGTGGTCGCCTCGTGACCACGTTGCACGGCGGAGCTCTGGCGAGCGCGCTCACCGGCGAGGACCGCCGCGTCCTCGAGGAGATTCTCGCCGACCGCGTGCGCTTCGACGAGCCGCTCGCGCCGTACACGTCCTGGAAGATCGGCGGTCCGGCCGACGCGGTCGCGGCCGTCGAAACGCCGGCGGAGCTGGCGCTCGTGCTGCGGCTGATCTTCAAGCGCCGGTTGCCCTGGTTCGTGCTCGGCAGCGGGTCCAATCTGCTGGTCGGCGACGGCGGCATCCGCGGCATCGTCGTGCGCCTCGGCGGCGAATTCGCCGCGGTCGAGGTCGAGGTCGAGCCGGGCACGGAGCGGGTGGCCGTGCGGGCCGGCGCGTCGGCCTCGATGCCGATGGTCGTCGCCCAGGCGGCGTCCGCGGGCGCCGTCGGCGTTGGCTCGCTCGCGGGCATCCCCGGCAGCGTCGGCGGCGCGCTGCGCATGAATGCGGGCACGGATCGCGAGTTCGGGGAATTCGTGCGCGACGTGTGGGTTCAGACGCCGGCCAAGCCCGAGCCGCACGCCGTCACGCCGCAGTACTTCTACCGCCACACGACCCTGGCGCGCGATGCCGTCGTGGCGCGCGTCACGCTCGATTTTCCGCGCGGCGAACCGGCCACGGTGCGCGACGAGATGCAGGCCCGGCTGATCCGGCGCAAGCGCACGCAGCCGTTGCAGTTCCCCAATGCCGGGTCGTGCTTCCGCAACCCGCCGGGCGACCGCGCGGGCCGGCTGATCGAGGCGGCCGGCGCGAAAGGTTGGCGCGAAGGCGGCGCGGAGGTCTCGCCGTTACACGCGAACTTCATCGTCAACCGGGGCGACGCGCGCGCGGCCGACGTGGCCGCGCTGCTCGCGCGCGTGCGCCGCGCGGTCGTGGATCAGTTCGGCGTCGAGTTGGAACTCGAAGTGCATTTCGTCGGAGTATTCGTGTGAGCAAAGGCCGCGTTGCCGTCGTGATGGGCGGGCCCAGTTCCGAACGCGACGTCTCGCTCGCCACCGGCGGCGGCGTGCGCAAGGCGCTGGAACGCCTGGGGTACGACGTGCGCTCGCTCGATTTCGACGAGCGCTTCGTGGCCGCGATCGGCGCGTTCGAGCCCGACGTGGTCTTCAACGCGCTGCACGGCCCCGGCGGCGAAGACGGTACCGTCCAAGGGATCCTCGAGTGGCTGCGCGTTCCGTATACGGGCAGCGGCCTGCGTGCCTGCGCGCTGGCGATCGACAAGCACTTGACGAAAAAGCTGCTCTCGGCCGAAGGCTTGCCGACGCCCGCCTGGGATACGTTCGATTTCGAAGGCGGCACGTTGCCGCTGTTACCGGGCTCGCTGAATCTGCCGCTCGTGGTCAAGCCGCGGGATGAGGGGTCGAGCGCGGGCGTCTCGATCGTGCGCACGCACGAGGAATGGTCGCGCGCGATGATCGCGATCTCGGAGCGGCGCACGACGATCCTGGCCGAAGAGTTCGTGGAAGGCCGCGAGTTCTCGTGCGGCGTGCTGTTCGAACAAGCCCTGCCCGTCGTCGAGATCATGCACGGCGAACGCGAGTTCTACGACTACGAAGCCAAGTATGCGCCCGGCGGCAGCACGCACGAGGTGCCGGCGAAGATCGACCACGATCTCGCGCATCGCCTGCAGATGCTCGCGCTCTCGACCCACCGCCTGCTCGGCATGCGCGACTACTCGCGGACCGACTTCATCGTGACGGCGGGGCGCCGGCCCTACATCCTGGAGATCAACGCCTTGCCGGGCCTCACGCCCACGAGCCTCTTCCCCGACGAGTGCGCGGCCGCCGGGATATCGTTCGACGTGCTGATCGACCGGCTCGTCCGTGCGGCTTTGGAACGCGGCCGGGCACTCGTGGACGTGCGCTAGGTCGCACTTTCATCCCTAACCTCGCCGCGAGCCGATACCGATGATCAGAGAGATATGGGGTATCGGCGCCGGCGTGTGTGATGGATAGCGTTCTCGTGGAAGACAAGGCGCTGACCCGCGGCCAGCGGACCGCGATCGCCGGTGGGCTCTTCATCGCGATCGGGGCGCTCGCCGTCGGTCTGCCCGAGCAGCGCTTCGCCTACGCGGAGATCGTGCCGCTGATCCTGGTCGCGCGGGCCTACGGCCTGCTGCCGAGCATCATCACGGCGGCCATCCTCGCACCGGCCCTGACCGGTCTGGAACTGCACGGTCACATCCACCAGGGCGGCTGGCAAGGCGGCTGGTTCGCCTTCGCGCTCGAGAGCTTCTTCCCGTTCTCCGTGTTCACCGCCGTGCTGGTCGTGGTCGAGCGCTACGAAGAAGTGCTGGTGCGCTCGCATCGCAGCGAGGCCGAACGTCTCTCGTGGGAGAGCGAACGTCAACTGCGCGAGCTGGCCGCGGAGCTGCCCGACGCGGTGCGCCGCGAAGAACAGGCCGCCCGCGAACGCGATTTAGCCGCGATCGCGGAGGCGATCCCGCAGCTGGTCTGGCGCGCGCGCGGCGACGGCCGCAGCGAATATTATAATTCCGCGTGGGCCGAATACACCGGCCTCAGCGTCGAGGAATTGGGCACGTCCTTCGACGCCGCGATGCATCCCGACGACGCGCCCATCGTGCGCAAGTCGTGGGGCGAATGCCTGCGCGCGGGAACGGTCTTCGATGCCGAGTTTCGCCTGCGCGGACGCGACGGAACGTACCGCTGGTTCTTGGCGCGCGCGACGCCGCTGCGCGACTGGACCGGCGCGATCGTGCGCTGGTTCGGCACGTGCACGGATATCGATTCGCACAAGCGCGCGCACGAACGGCTGGAAAAGCAATTCGAGATCGCGCACCGCGTCTCCGAAGCCTTCCAGGAAGCGTCGCTGCCGCCGCTGATGCCGGTCGTGCCGGGCGTCGTCTTTTCGGCGCTCTACAAGGCCGGCCGCCGCGAGGCCGCGGTGGGCGGCGACTGGTACGACGCGCTGCGCCTGCTCGACGGCCGCGTGATCGTCTCGATCGGCGACGTCGCGGGCAGCGGCCTCGGCGCTGCGCTCACGATGGTCGCGATGCGCCAGGCGATTCGCGGCGCGGCGCAGATCCACGCCGATCCGCTGGCGCTGCTCGAAGCGGCCGACCGCACCTTGCGGCCCGACTCGCCGGACCGGATGGTGACCGCGTTCGTGGGCGTGTACGATCCGGTCACGCGCCTGCTCAACTACGCCTCGGCGGGCCATCCGCCGCCGTTCGTGCGCGGCGCCGACGGCACGATCGTCGAGCTCAACGCGCCCGGCTTGCCGCTCGGCGTGCGCCGCAAAGGCGACTGCGAAGCCCGCGAGATCGTGCTCGATCCGGGCGCGCTGCTGGTGCTCTACACGGACGGCCTCGTCGAGTCCACCCACGATTACGCGGCCGGCGAACGGCGCTTGCGCGCCGCCATCGGGCGCTTGGAGCCCTTCGGCGGTCAGATCCTCGCGCAGAGCATCGCGCGTTCGTGCCTGGGCGGCGAAGCGCGCGACGACGTCGCCATCCTGACCTTGGCCTTCGAGCACTCGATCGATTCCAACCAATATCGCCGCTGGACGTTCGATTCGAGCGACCGCTTCGCGGCGCGCGAGATCCGCGCGGCCTTCGAAGCGGCCGTCGTCGGCGCGGGCGCCAACGAGGAACAGCTGGCCGACGCCGAGGTCGTGTTCGCCGAGCTGCTGGGCAACGTCGTGCGGCACGCGCGCGGCCCGTGCGACGTCGTCCTCGACGCGACCGGAACGCTGCCGGTGCTCAGCGTGCTCGACCGCGGACGCGGCTTCACGCACGCGGCGCACCTTCCCGCCGATGCCTTCGCGGAATCGGGACGCGGGCTGTATATCGTCCGGTCGCTGACTGCGGAGTTCAATGCTTCGCGGCGTCCAGGCGGCGGCACTCACGCACGCGCGGTCCTTTACGTCGAGCGGCTCGTGTCGCCGGCGCCGAAGAAAGAGCTCGATCTCGAGGCGATTCCGGCTTAGCTAGTCTTTCCGTGCTGTGATCGAGTCGGTGGTGCGTCGGCTACTTTTGGCGACGGCGTCGTTCGCGTCGCATGGACCCGGCGGGACCGCTGGCAAATTTCCCATCCGTGGGAAATTTGCCGCTGCTCGGCTCGTCGCTGCCCGAGCTGGAGGCGAGCCTGCCGGGGCAGCCATGGACGGCGGCCGCCCCGGCCCCGCGCATCCTGCGCTCCGCTCCTCGTCCGAGCTCCCGCCGAGTCCATGCGACGCGAACGACGCCTGCTGCCGGTAGGCGGCGCTGGCCCCCCGCCCTCGCTTCGCTTCGGTTGGGACGTGTGCCGGGCGGGCTCGAGTGCGATCGCTTTTCCGAGGGCAGCTCCGCGAGCGCCACGGTGGGGGCGGACCGCGCGCACGCTCGCTGGCTCGATTGAAGTCGCTGCGGCGAGCGCGCGCGCGTTTCAGCGCGCCTGGCGATGAAATTGGGTGGTTGGCCGCTCTCGCAGGCGACGGTTCAGCGATTTTTGTGGATGAGGCGCTTCGAAGTATTAGTGAACTCTTGGGCGCCGAGCGTTTCGCGGGGTTTGCACCTGTGCGGTCGGTTAAAGTGCTGGTCGAGGTGGGGCTCCTTTGCGGCGTGATCGTAGCTACGAATCCTAGACAAAAACGGCAGGCCGGCGCTCGCGAGAGAGTGGGTTTAGGGTGAGGGACCCCGCAGGGGCCCTCGCCCTAAACCCGGTGCATGGAAATAGCACCTAGCTTTCGAAAGCGGGGCTGAACTATGGGTTCGGCGGGTACCGTGGTCGATCGTGGGTTGGAAGGGGTCGTCGTCGGGGCGACCGAGCTCAGCCATGTCGAGGGCGCCGAGGGGCGGCTGACCTATCGCGGATACGATATTCACGATCTGGCGGAGAACGCGACCTTCGAAGAGGTCTGCTACCTGCTACTGTTCGGGACGCTGCCGAACGCGTACCAGCTTCAGGACTTGACCGTTCGCATCGCGGCGAATCGGGCGATTCCGCCGGCGATCTTGGGCTGGATGGAAACGATGCCGCGGGATGCGTGGCCGATGGACGTGCTGCGGACGGTCGTCTCGGGCCTGGCGCTGTTCACGCCGCACCTGGGCGATGGGGCGCATCCCTCGAATCCGCGCTCGGCGATCCATCTGATCGCCAAGGCGCCCACGATCGTAGCGGCTTGCAATCGGATCCGGCGCGGGCTCAAGCCGATCGATCCGCTGCCGAACCTCTCGACCGCCGCCAACGCGCTCTACATGCGATCGGGGCGGGCGCCCTCCCCCGAGGCCGAACGGGCGCTCGACGTCTACCTGGTCTTGCTCGCGGACCATTCCTACAACGCCTCGACCTTCGCGGCGCGCGTCACGGCGTCGACCCGCGCGGATATTTACGCCGCGGCGACCTCGGCGCTCGCGACCCTCGACGGCGATTTGCACGGCGGCGCGCCGGCTAAGGTCATGAAGGCGTTGACCGAGATCGGGCGGCCCGAAGCCGCCGAGGCGTGGGTTCGCGCGACGTTGCAGCGCGGCGAGCGGATCATGGGCATGGGGCATCGCGAATACAAAGTTCGCGATCCGCGCGCGCGCCATCTCGAAGCGTCCGCGCGCGCGCTCGGCGAGGTGACGGAACCGCGCTGGTACGAGGTCGCGCGCGCGCTCGAGTCCGCCGCCAGCGACGCGCTCGGCGAACACAAACCCGATAAGGCGATCTTCGCCAACGTCGAGTTCTATACCGCGCCCACGCTCTTCGCGCTCGGCATTCCCGCGGACGAATTCACGTGTACGTTCGCCTGCGCGCGGATGGCGGGTTGGACGGCGCACGTGCTCGAGCAGCTGGCCGACAACCGCTTGATCCGCCCGCAGGCCGCCTACACCGGGCCCTCGGTCGAACCATGGGTTCCGCTCGCCAAGCGTGGTCGCGCGGAGGCGGGCGGCGCGACGACGGCCGGCCGCTCGTGAACGCGCCGCGGCACGCCACGCTCTCGCGGCAAACCAAAGAAACCAACATCGAGCTGGAACTCGACCTCGACGGCGGTGCGATCGCGATCGCGACGGACGTGAAGTTTCTCGATCACATGCTCGAAGCATTCGCCAAACACTCCGGCTGCGGTCTCGTGTTGCGCGCCGCGGGCGACGGGCTCGACCACCATCATCTGATCGAAGACGTCGGCATTGCGCTGGGCTCGGCCATCCATCAGGCGCTGGGCGAGAAGCGAGGCATCGCGCGCTTCGGCTCGCAAGCGGTGCCGCTCGACGACGCGCTCGTGCTCGGTAGCGTCGATCTCTCCGGCCGCGCGTGGTTGAACTTCACGGTCACGTTCGGCGTGGAGAATCTCGGCGATCTCAAGACGGAACTCGTCTCTCACTTTTTTCACAGCCTCAGCGAAAACGGCCGCTTCAACTTGCATCTCGTGCAGCTGGCCGGCCGGAATTCGCATCATCTCTGTGAGGCGTCGTTCAAAGCCTTCGCTCGCGCCTTCGCGCAGGCGAAAGCTCCGAGCGGCGATGCATCGGTACCATCGACGAAAGGGTTGCTAGCGTAACGCTATGGCAGACTATAAGCTCAAAGACGACGCCGGGCGGGACGTCGCGAACTTACCCCTGCACAAAGCGACCTTGGGACCCGATTCGATCGACGTCCGCCACCTGCTCGACGTCGGGCAGATCACGACCTACGATCCCGGTTTCTCCAGCACGGCGAGTTGCAGTTCCTCGATCACCTTCGTCGACGGCGACGAAGGCGTGTTGCTCTATCGCGGCTATTCGATCGACGAGCTCGTCGAGAAGAGCAATTTCATCGAGGTCGCCTATCTACTGCTCTTCGGCGAACTGCCCTCGCCGGCCGAGCACGAAAAATTCGCCCGCGACATCACGCAGCACACGATGGTGCACGAGCAGATCTCCTCGTTCTATCGGGGCTTTCGGCGCGACGCGCACCCGATGGCCGTGCTGCTCGGCGTCGTGGGCGCGCTCTCCGCGTTCTATCCCGATTCGATCGACGTCTTCGATCCGCACCAGCGATTGATCTCGATCGAACGCCTGGTCGCGAAGATCCCGACGATCACGGCCATGGCGTACAAATACACGGTCGGGCAACCGTTCATGTATCCGCGCAACGACCTCGAGTATTGCGCGAACTTCCTGCAAATGATGTTCGCCGTGCCGTCGGAGCCGTACAAGGTCAATCCGGTGTTCGCGCGCGCCATGAACGCGCTGTGCATCGTACAGGCCGACCACGAACAGAACGCTTCGACCTCCACGGTGCGCACGGTCGGTTCGAGCCGCGCCAATCCGTTCGCGTGCGTCGCGGCGGGCATCTCGTCGCTCTGGGGTCCGATCCACGGCGGTGCCAACGAAGCCGTCGTGACGATGCTGCAGAGCCTGGGTTCGAAGAAGAATTTGCCCGAAGCGATTCGCCGCGCCAAGGACAAGAACGACCCGTTCCGGCTCATGGGCTTCGGCCATCGCATCTACAAGAGCTACGATCCGCGCGCGAAGGTGATGCGCCGCGTCTACGAAGAGCTCTTGGGCGAGACGAACCTCGAACACGATCCGCTCTTCGAGCTCGCGAAGGAACTCGAACGGCTCGCGCTCGAGGACGATTATTTCGTCGAACGCAAACTCTACCCCAACGTCGATTTCTATTCGGGCCTGATCATGAAGGCGCTCGGGTTCCCGATCAACATGTTCACGGCCGTCTTCGCGCTCTCGCGCACGGTGGGATGGCTCGCGCATTGGAAAGAGATGATCGAGGATCCCGATCAGCGCATCACGCGTCCGCGCCAGCTCTACGTTGGGCCCAAACGGCGCGGCTTCGTCGACATGTCGATCCGCGGGCTCAACGGCTCGCACTCGAAGTTGCCGGCGGGCCCGGCGATGCCGAACGAAAGAAGCATCGTCGGCGGGTGATCGCGGTCGTCGATTACGGCGGCGGCAATCTGGGCTCGCTCGTGTCGGCGCTGGGCCGGCGCGGTGCGACCTTCTCCGTCACCGCGGATCCCGCGACGGTAGCGTCGGCCGGTGCCGCGATCTTGCCGGGCGACGGCGCCTTCGGCGCGACGATGGCGGCGTTGCGGGAGCGCGGGCTCGACCAGGCGGTTTTAGCGGTGATCGGCGCGGGGCGGCCGTTTCTGGGCATCTGCGTCGGCATGCAATTGTTGTACGAGGCCAGCACGGAGCACGGCGCCCAGGTCGGCCTCGGCGTGCTGCCGGGCACGGTCGAGCGCTTCGCGCACGCTCCGCGCGTACCGCACATGGGTTGGAACGAACTCGAGATCGTGCGCGACCATCCCTTCGTCGCCGGCTTGCCGCCGCACTCGCACGCATACTTTCTGCATAGCTACCGTGCGGGCGTCGACGCCGATACGCTCGCGGCGTGCGAGCACGGCGAACGCTTCGCCGCGATCGTCGCGCGCGACAACGTGATGGCGACCCAATTCCATCCCGAAAAGAGCCAGGCTACCGGCGCGCTGCTGCTCGACAATTTCATCGCGCTCGCGACGCCCGCGTTGCGGTGAGCGCTGCGGCCGCGATGAGCGCATCGCCGTTCACGATCGTGCCGGCGATCGATCTGCGCGGCGGCCGCTGCGTGCGTCTCCTCTACGGCGATCCCGCGCGCGAGACGCGGTACGACGGCGATCCGGTCGCACGCGCGCGCGGCTTCGTGGCGGCGGGCGCGCGGCGGCTGCACGTCGTCGATCTCGACGGCGCGTTCGGGACGGGCGAGAATCTCGACGCGTTGCGCGCGATCTGCGCGGCCGTCGACGTGCCCGTGCAAACCGGCGGCGGCATCCGCAGCGCCGCCGATGCCCGGGCGCGCTTCGCGGCGGGAGCCGCCTTCGTCGTGCTCGGCACGATGCTGGTCGAAGCGCCCCAGGAAAGCAAGGCCCTCGTCGCAGACGCGGGAACGCGCGTGATCGCCGGCATCGATGCGCGCGGCGACGAGGTCGCGATCCGCGGCTGGCAAAGCGCGGCCCCGCTCGGGCGCGACGCGTTCGTGCGCGAACTGGCCGCGTGGGGCATCGAGCGCGTCGTCTACACGGAGATCGCGCGCGACGGCGCCGGCACGGGGTACGACGTCGCGGCGCTCGCGCACGTCGCGCGGCTGGCGGAACTGCGGATCACGGCGAGCGGCGGCGCCAAGACGCTGGCCGATCTCGAAGCGCTAACGCGCGGCACGCCGCCCTCCGTCGACGCCGCGATCGTCGGCCGGGCGCTCTACGAGGGGACGCTGGATCTCGCGGAGGCGCTCGCGGCCGTCGCTGCGTTCTCCGCCGTGAGGTCGTCGTAGACCCGCGGGATGCTCGCGGGTAGACGCGCGACGATTTCGTAGCCGATCGTCCCCGCCGCCGCCGCCATGTCGTTCGGGTCGATGCGCTCGTCGCCGTCGCGGCCGAGCAAGGTGACGGCCGTTCCGGGGAGGGCGCCCGGTACGTCGGTGACGTCGACGAAGGCCATGTTCATGCACACGCGCCCGACGATGGGCACGCGCCGGCCGCCGACGAGCGCGTGACCGGAATTGGAGAGCGCCCGGGGCAGGCCTTCGGCGTAGCCGACCGGCAAGACGCCGATGCGCGAGGCGCGGGCGGTACGGAACGTGCACCCGTAACCGACCGCGCGTCCGGCTTCGACGGAGCGCACGACGACGAGGCGGGTCGTCCAGGTCAGCACCGGTTCGAGCTCGAGGGCGGGCGCCGCGCAACGCGTCTCTTCCGACGGCCAAATACCGTACCCGGCGATGCCGGCGCGGACCATGTCGAGCCGCGATTTCGGAAAGAGCATGGCTGCCGCCGAGGCCGCGGCGTGGCGCACGACCGCGCGCTGCGAGAGAATCGGACCGAGCGGCGCGAGCGCCGCCTCGAAGCGTTCCAGCTGCGCGAGCGTGAACGTCGATTCCAGCTCCTCCGCGGCCGCCAGGTGAGTGAACGCGCCGTCGAGCGCGAGGTCGGGGTCGGCCAGGTAGGCGGCGAGCGCGGCGGGTGCGCGGTCGCGATCTAGCCCGAGACGGGTCACGCCCGTGTCGATCTTGGCGTGCACGGAGAAGCGCGCACCGCACGCGCGCGCCGTCCGCGCGACGTCACGCCGGAAGGACCCTTCGCTCCACAGGGCGAGCGACGCGCGCGCGCGATGCGCCGCCTCCAGTTCGCCCGGCTCGACCGGCCCGAGAACGAGCACGGGATTCGACACGCCGGCCTCGCGGAGGACGAGGGCCTCGTCGACCCGGTACACGCAGAACGCGTCGACGACGGGCGCGAGCGCCCGCCCGACCGGTGCCAGGCCGTGGCCGTAGGCATCGGCTTTCAGGACCGCGGCGTAGCGCGCGGGGGCGACGAGCCGGCGCAAGCGCGCCGCGTTGCGCCGGAGCGCTCCCAGGTCGATTCGCAGCTGCGCGATCATCCGGCGGCTCCCGCCTTGGAAAGCCGGGAGCTGACGACGTACGCGACCGGCACGCCGAAGAACGCGGTGTGCGCGACGATGTCGTTTCCGAGCGATGCCGTCGTCGGCAGGGTGTAAATGCCGGCCGCGACCTCGACTAACTGCATGGCCAGCATCACGACGAACCCGAAGGCCACGCCGGAGAGGAGGGGCCGGCCGAGCACCTGCGGCGTCCGAGCCGCGACGTACGCGTAGCCGATGCCCCAAGCGAGGCTGACCAGCACGTGGACCGTGATGCCGAGGTATGCGGCGGCGGGTTCCGCGTAGGCGGCCTTGCCGATGGCTCCCGAGGCGACGAATTGGTAGAAGCTTCCGATGCTCGCCGAGTGGAGTATCGCCACGAAAACGACGATAAGATACGCATCGACGATAACCGCGCCGGCGACTCCGGCCGTGATGCCGGCGACGACGACCGTGGGCATCGAACGTGTTCCAGATTGCATTCGCTGCGGATTTCGACGGGTTTCCCGGGTCCGCCCGCGAAGGAGCGTATGTGCTGAGGCTTACCCCCCGCCCCCGGCCGAAGTCCCTATTCGAGTCGAACCAATCGCCGCTCGTCAGCCTGCTGACGTCGTTGGTGACCCTGGTTATCTCCTACTTCGTCTCGGTATCGTTGTACCTGGTGGTCGTGAAGATCAGCGATATCCCGCAGGGCGACGTTTGGAACGACGGCTTCAAGGTCGCCTTTCAGTTCGTCTTCATCATGATCATCGTGCTCGGGTTGCTCGTTCCGGCCTTCCAAAAAGAGTTCGACCCGGGCCTGCGGACGTTCTCGATCTTCTCGGCGGCGATGCTCGTGGCGTACACGGTTTTCCGCGTTGCCGGACTCGACCCCGATCAGCCGCTGCGCTATCTCGCGACGCACGTGGCAGATCCGATCATCCACTGGGCCAGTACGCTGCACCCCTGAACTTTGTCCTAAAGTAGGAAAGCAAGCCGGCGGTAGGCGGCGAATCGCCGCCCATGATCAGACGTCTGGCCCTCTTCGCGGCCGTTTTTCTGCTTTTCCAGTGTTGCTGGATCACCGGGCTGCGTGCCGGTACGACGGGTTCGATCGTGGGCCGCGTGACGGATTCGGCGACGAAAGATCCGATCGCCAACGCGGCGGTCACGATCGTTTCGCCCTCGCAGTCCGCTTCGACCACGACGGACGCGTCGGGTTCGTTTCGTTTTCTGTCGCTGGCGCCGGATACGTACGTGCTGAGCGTCGAGAAGAGCGGCTTCGATCCGGTCTCGGTATCGGGCGTCACGGTCGTGGCCGACCAATCCCAGACGCTGCCGGTCGGCTTGAGCAAGGCGCTGCGGCAGATCGGGCGCATTCAAGCGCGCAACGTGACGGATCTGATCAAGCCCGGCACGACCAGCGACGTGTACTCGGTCAATCCGGCGGGCGCCGAGGCCGCGCACGCGCTGGGCGGCCCGGGCGGCCTCGATAACGCCTACAGCGCCATCGCATCGGTTCCCGGCGTCAACGTCCAGCAGGGCCAGCAGGGCTGGTTCCAGACCGTCAGCATCCGCGGCGGCGACATCGATCAAGTCGGCTACGAGCTCGACGGCATCCCCGTCAACCGCGTCTACGACAACGCTCCGCAGACGATGCTCTCGAACATCGGCCAGCAAGAGCTCCAGGTCTATACCGGCGGCACGCCGGCGACCGCCGATGCCTCGGGTATCGCGGGCTACGTCAACCAGGTCATCCGCACCGGCACCTATCCCGGATTCGTCGACGTCAACTTCGGCATCGGCGGGCCGGCGTACTACCACAAACTCTCTGCCGAAGCGGGCGGCGCCACGAACAACCGGCTCTTCACGTACTACGTGGGCCTGGCCGGCATCAACCAGGACTATCGCTACACCAATCAGTTCAACGGCGTCAGCGATCCGCTGCTGTTCTATCCGGTCTACTTCCCGGAGGGCCACTTCAACTTCTGGGACGGCACGCCCGGGCCGCCGGGATCGCTCGAATTCGCGCCCGGGGCCACGTATGCGATCGCGCACACGATGGACCGCGAGAACGTGATCAACCTGCACTTCGGTATCCCGCACCACAACGATTCGGGCAAGGACGACATCCAGGCGCTGTACCTGACGAGCGAGATCGTGGCGGATTATTTCAGCTCCATCAACGACCAGGGCGGTCCGGCCAACGTGATCGATGCGGTGGGCGGGCCCTACAACGGCAACGCGTACTATCACGACGGCTACGTCTACAACGGGCCGCTCTTCGCGACGCCGAACGTGGCGGACATCGTCACGTCGCCCTTCCCCAACGCGAACGGGCACCAGCTCAACGGCCGGCTGAGCGATAACGCGGAGGACTACAGCGACAACGGCGTCGCTCTGACGAAGATCCAGTATCAGCGGAATTTCGATGCGAAATCCTATCTGCGGCTCTACGGGTACACGGAGTACTCGAACTGGTTCATCGGCGGACCGGCCAACAGCCAGTTCACGGACTACTACGGTGCCGAACTGAACGACTACGAGTTGCCGAGCCACACGTTCGGGTTCAACGCGAACTATTCCAACCAGCTCTCCAACAAGAACCTGCTCTCGGTCACCGGTTCGTACACTGCGGCCCAAGTGCAACGGCGCTTCGGATATGGATTCCCGGGCAACACGCTCGGGTACAACTTCGCCAACTACGTGGGCACGAACGGCCTCTGCTACAGCCCCTCGACGGGCGTCCAGATCAGCTGCTATACGAGCCAGGCCACGCTTCCGTCGGATCCGCCGGGAACGCCGAACGTGGCGGCCGATCTGACGGCGCTCGAGCAGCTCTTGGCCTCTCGCGCGCCGGCGGGCTCCGCGGCCGCGAAGGCCGGAGCGCAGTGGCTCACGACGGACAACGGGTACGTGAGCAATCGCCTCAACCAAGTCTCCCCGGCGTTCTCGGCCGTCGCCGCAACCGATCAGTGGCGTCCCAACGACCGCCTGACGGTCACGTTGGGCGCGCGCTTGGAGAACTACGACGACCGGCTAGCCGATACGACGGGCTCGCCCGCGCGGCAATTCTGGTTCAATACCTACAACAACGAGAATTGCTATAAGCCCGGAAGTTCGCCGCAGAACATCGGCATCGGCAGTCCGAGCCCGTTGCCCGGCGGTGGCCTGATCACCGGGACGTCGCCGGCGCTCTGCGCCGCCTTGTTCGGCCCGGGCTGGATTCCCGCGAACCTCGTCAATTCGCTGGCACCGCACGTCTCCAACAACGTGTTCGAACCGCGCTTCGGTGCCACGTACTCGCTCAACGCCGATTCCGTGCTGCGCGGATCGTTCGGTGTCTACGCCCGGCCGGTCAATACGTCGTGGGTGCAGTACGATGCGGTGAACCAGGACCTGGCGAGCTTCATCGGCAGCAATTTCTTGGCCGAAGGCTACAACACGCCGATCCACGACCTGCACCCCGACACGTCGTACAACGCGGACTTCTCGCTCGAGCAGCATCTAAAGGGAACGGATCTCTCGTTCAAACTGACGCCCTTCTACCGCGCGACGAAGAACCAGCTGCAGCCGGTGCCGATCGGTGCGGGCGGCGTCGTCTCGGGTTTCAACGTCGGCCAGCAGACCTCGACCGGCGTCGAGTTCGCGCTCAAGAAGGGCGATTTCGGGCGCGAGGGCGTTTCGGCGCAGCTGGCCTACACGTACACGCATAGCCGCATCAAATACAACAACTTCCCCGGCGGCACGAACGTGATCGACAACATCAACTCGTACATCCAGCAGTACAACTCGTACACGTCGGCATGCGCCAAGATCACGGCCTCCAATGCCAACCTCTGCGGCCTCTCGCCCGGCGCGTCGAATCCCAATGCGGCGCCGAGCTTTCCAGCCTCGTCGGGCGGAGCGTTGATCGCAAACCCGTACTACAACAACGCGCCGCAAGCGCTCTTCGACCGGAACGGCGAGTACACGACGTATGACGAGATCCCGCAGCCGTTCACGGGCGAGAACGGCTACGAGACGCCCGACGTCGCGTCGTTGATCGTCAGTTGGAAGCACAAGGCGCTGACTTTGACGCCGAGCCTCACCTATAGCTCGGGCGCCAAATACGGCTCGCCGCTCGCGTATCCGGGCTATCTGCCCAACGCGTGCATCGCGAAGGCCGGCACGCAAGGCGCGAACGGTCTCTTCGCGGCCGATCCGTACACGTGCGGCTCCGGTTACCTGCTGATTCCCGATGCGTTCACCGGAAAGTACGACAATCTCGGCGCGTTCGACGAACCGCAGCGGTTGACGCTCAATTTCGCCGCGTCGTACCAGGCCACGAAGAGTGTGAAGTTCAGCGTGGCCGTCACCGGGCTCGTCGATACGTGCTTCCAGCGCGGCTACGCGTGGGACGACCGGAACGTCTGCGTCTACTCCCAGCTTCCCTCGGGCGGCGCGGGTCTCGGACCGTCGGGGAACTTCATCCCGATCTCGCAGACGCCGGCCCAGTTCCGTTTCCCGTATGGAGCCTTCAACAACAATCTCAACACGGGCTTCCTCGGTACGACGATCCCCGTGGACATCACCGGGAACGTCGAGTTCAAACTCTAGCTATCGTTCGGCCGGAACGTCACGCAAGTAATTGGCGCGCGTTACGATTTCGTGACGCGCGCGCGCCCACGATTCGGATGAGGCACGGCCGGACGCTTGCCTTTTGCGTGACCCCTCGTCGTTTGCTGCGCGGGCGGTAGCCCGGATCCTGGCCGGCCTCTAACCGCCGACGCGTTCGGCGAGCGACTGGAGCGTCCGCGAGAGCGCACGACGGAACCGGGCCGGCAGGGGAGCCGGCGCGGGCCGCGCGTGGGAGAGGAGCCGGTGGGCGGCGGCCTCGCCGAGCATCGTTTCGATGCGCGCGTGGGCCTCTGCCGCCATGAAGTCGTCGTTCATCGTCTTCACGCCCTAGAGCTTGGGGCCCCAGCCCTGGAAGACGGAGCGCGGACCGCCGGGCGTGTTTCCGGCTTGCCGGGGCCGGAGCTCGTCCGTACGCGGAAGGAAGGGCTGTGCTTTGGAGGCGCTGTCGATCATGGGTTTTCTCGCTTCTGTAACCAGTAAATGCTGTAACTGATGAAATTCTAACATCGGTTACAGTAACTTGTCAAACTGCTTTGCTAGTGTTAAACTGCCCCATAATGTCGAAAGCTCCGCGGCCCCGTGGCCGCGCCACCTCCCTCGCCGAGCCGCTTGGGTTCGAAGGACAGCTCGAACTCGTGAGACCGCCCGCGCCCGGTCGTCTGGAACTGGTCGGCGAGTTCCTGAACACGCTCGACGTCGATCGCGGGACCGACGCGTTGGCGACGCCCGAGGGCCTCGCGGCGTGGCTCGAAGCGCACGAGCTCGTCGGGAAGTCGGCGGTCGCGCCTACGCCGGCCGACGTGGAACGGGTTAGGGGGATTCGTGAAGACCTCCGCGCGCTGGCGCGGCGGAACAACGGCGAGAGCTGTGAGTGCCGCACTGCCGGCCTCGAGGAAGCCAGTGCCGCCGGCCGCTTCGCCTTGACTTTCGATCCCGACACGGGCACATCGGCGCTGCTGCCGACCGCGCCCGGCCTCGCCGGCGCGCTCGGCCGAATCCTGGCAGCGGTGCACGTGGCCATGCTCGACGGAAGCTGGTGCCGGTTGAAGGCCTGCGCGGACCCCACTTGCGCCTGGGCGTATTACGACCGCTCCAAGAACGGCTGCAGCCGGTGGTGCGGCGATACGTGCCTCAATCGGAGCAAGGTGCGGCGGTACCGGGAGCGTCAGGCCCAAGCCGAGCGTTGAGCGTCGTCCGCGCGAGCGCTAGCTCAGACTCGTCCGCGTCTCGGCGAGGCGGTAAAACCACGAGCTCGCTCGTAGCAAGGAGCGCGCATGGGCTGCACGGCGGTGAAGAGAACGGGCTGGCATGCCGCTGTTCATCGGCATTCACGAAGTTCCGGGCGTAACGAGCGAGGTCGCCGCCGCCGAGCATATCAAGGACATCGATGCGCAGGGCCCGTTCGCCGTCGATTACTCGAAATATTGGATCAACGAGGCGAGCGGCAAGATCTTCTGCTTGTGCGACGCGCCGACGATCGAGGCGGCGATCGAAGTGCACCGGATCGCCCACGGCGTGCCGGCCGATCGCATCATCGAGGTGACGCCGGACCTCGCGGAACTCTTCCTCGGCCCGTTCATCTCCGACGCGTCGGGCGCAGCTCTGCTGCCGCCCGCGCACGGTGGAACGCACGACCCCGCGACCCGCACGATCCTGTTCACCGATATCGTCAACTCGACGGCGATGACGCAACGGCTCGGCGATGAAGCGGCGATGGAAATCCTCGCGATCCATGACGAGATCGTTCGCGGCGCATTGGCCGCGCAGGGCGGGCGCGAGGTCAAGCACACCGGCGACGGCATCATGGCCGTCTTCGTGTCGGCTGCCGCGGCGATCCAATGCGCGATCTCCGTCCAGAAGCAACTCGAAGCGCTCGCCTCCGATCCGAGCCGGGCCTTGCAGATTCGCATCGGCATCGCGGCGGGCGAACCGGTCGACCGCAACAACGACCTCTTCGGCTCGACGGTTCAGCTCGCGGCGCGGTTGTGCGCCCACGCGCAGCCGGCCGAGATCTTGGTTTCCAACGTCGTGGCCGAACTGTGCATCGGCAAGACGATTCGTTTCGGCGAGGGCGGCGCGCTGACGCTCAAAGGATTCGAGGGGAACGTGGTGGCGCGGGCGGTAACGTGGCGCTGAGCGGGCGCGCGTTCAAAAGGCAATAATGGCTTTGCCGCTCAGGCGCTTCCCCTGCTCGAGCGAAGCGAGCAGCGCGGGGGCATCGGGCAGCGAAACCGTCTGAGCGATGGGAATTGCGAGTTTGCCAGCCGCGGCCAGATCGACGACCCGTCGTAGGTTGTCCGATTTCATGTCGGCAAAGACGAGTTTGTGAGACCGGGATACCAGAGCCTTTAGGAATTTCGACTGGGTCGGAACGATGTCGACGATAACGCCGCCACGCTTGATCAATTGATCGCCGTCGCTCACGCTCAGGCTGCCGTTCGCATCGAATACGACGTCGAACGTGCCGTTCAGCGAAGGGGGTAGCGGCTGCGTGTAGTCCAGAACCCGAGAAAGTCCGAGCAGACGAGCTTGCGACGCGGATTCCGGACCGACGCGACCCGTAATGTCTGCGCCGATTTCCCGGGCGATTTCGATGGCGGCTCGGCCGACCGCGCCCATCGCGCCGTTGATGAGCAACTTTTGACCACGCCGTAAGCCGGCGCTCTTCACCAACGCGTGCCAGGCGGTAACGCCGGCGATGGGCAGGCTCGCCGCCTCGGCAAAGGAGAGGCTATCCGGCTTCTCGACTACGAGATTGTGTTTGGTGACGAGCCTGGGCGCGAACGCCCCGGACTCCTTCATCGGCACGGTTCCCACCACGGCGTCGCCCGGTTTGAATTCGGACACCTTCGCACCCACAGCCTCGACGGTCCCGGCGAAGTCGGTGCCCATGGCGCGGGGAAAACTCGACCCCGTCATCATCTTCATCGTCCCGCTGCGAATCTTCCAGTCCATCGGGTTTATCGACGCGGCGGCCACGCGCACGACCAGCTCGTCGGCCCGCGGTTCCCGTAGTGCGAACGGACGGACCCGTACCACGTCGGGCCCGCCATACGCGTCGTATTCCAGCCTCTCCACGTGTCTTTGCCCTCTCTTGTCGGCTTGCGCGAGCCGCTCGCGAAGCGGGCCGAACGCGCGACCTCGCGCCATCAGTCCGCCGCGTGATGTCGGCGACTGACATCATGGTACCACCGATGTCAACTACTGTCATCACTGAGCGGACGGTCCCAGCCATGAGGGATGATCCCTCGCCGGGTTTCGCCGGCGCTCCCCGGCGCTCGCACGGGCCGTTCCACCGTGGGCCACGTGATCACGGTTGCGGTGGGTTGCCGGCTTTGCCCGACAAAGACGCCGTGCCCGAGAAATCGACCCGCTGCCCGAAAAAACCGGGGCCGAGGGTCGGGAGCGGATACGTTTTTTCATCAACGCATAAAGTTCACAATCCGAACGCACGTTCGCAACATGACCATGGTCTTATAAAACCGGATCTGTGCTTGTAAGGGCATGCCCGAAAAAGGGAAGGGGGAGGGACGGCCTGCTGGAATCTTCTGGCGCATGGCTCAAAAAAGTGTCGCCCGAGACGCCCCTCCGCCGGAATTAACCGCAGCTTTGGGCGCCGCGAAGAGGCAGGCTGCGGAAGCGGAGGCCAAGTTGTCGGCCGTCGAAGCCGAGATTATAGCGGCCCAAAAGCAACTGGTTGCGACCGTCGAGGAGTACACAGCTCGGACTTGGCGGTCGGTTGACGTGCTCTTAACGCAAGGCGGAGACCCTATGCTCGCCACCACGCGGGCGTATTGGGCGGTCTACAATGTGAGCATGTCCGCAGCCCATCTCCTCGACCTCGACATCAAGGAGTACTTGGAGGATTGCGCCGACGCTCCGCGCGGCCGACGCATACCTCACAGTAAGATCGCGGCGGTTGTGAGCCGCATCGTTCTGCTCATAGAGCCTCCCCGTAAGATCGGCCAGGGACAGCAATCCGAGGCTTCTCAGAAAGCGTTTTCGCTTTGCCGACAACTTCAGAAGATTCGAAAGCGTTCCGACTACATGGGATTCGAGCAACTCAGCGGGGAAAGAGCCCAAGAGTTGATCACCGCCGCCAAGGACCTTGCCACCCGAATTTGGAGATACACCCTTGACAACCACCGCAACTGAACCGCGCCTCGCGGCGGTCCAGACCGTGGCCCCCGAGGCCACGACGACGGTCCGTCAGGTGTCGCTGATATATACAGACTTCCTGAAGGAACTGCACTACGCGATCCCGCGCGGCATCATGCGCCCTCTCGTCAACGACGAGGACGCCTCGGGTGCCGACTTTGCGTTCGCGATCGAGGTCAAGCAGGCTGACTTCGAGCGGGTCCTTATGCTGTCGTCGGACCTCGAAGCGAAGTATTTCGCGGCGCACGGCGTCAACTTCATCATCGTCCCCGAGGTAATTTAGTTACCACTACGGGGCCTTTGGTGCGAGCTTGGGGTCACCTATTCCCGAACAGTGGCGGCCCCGAGTTTGCCATGTGGCATGGCGTGCGGCCCTTTTTGCGTGCGAAGGTCCATGGCGCGCGTGCCGGTAGATTCTGTTTCCAGGTCGGGCAGTAGGACTCCGATAGGGCCGCGTTTCCTTCCGTCCAGAATTGCGGCTCAATCCCGAGTTCGTAGAACGATTGGACCAAGACGCAGAGGTTGTGAGCCAGGACCTTGCAGAGCACCTCGTTGCGCTGCGCCTGTGGGGTCTTGGAGCGAACAAAGCCGCCGAACTTAGCCTTGATCATGGAGAACGTAGTCTCGACGTTGGACCGCTTGTGATACCGACGGTAGAAGGCATCGGGATCGCTGCGGAATGACTCAAAGGAATCGCGCCACGCGCTCGGCGGTCCAGCCTTGGCGTTCGATTTGAAGGCGACGAATGGAACGGCCCCAGCGGCACGGATCGCCTCAATGTTGCTGCGACCGCTGTAGCCCTTGTCGGCGCAGACCCGCGCCACATCGAATCGCCGGATGGTTGAGCCCAGGAGTTCCGTCAGGAGCGGATAGTCGTTGATGTTGCCGGGAGTCGCCTCGGCGCTCGTGACGATGTTCGTAGTGACGCCGACCATCGCGTGAGCTTTGACGTACTCGGTTACGGACTGAACGCGGCCGTACTTAGCGTCGAACCATCTCTTGTGAACGGAAGTTGAGAAGCCGGTCGAGTCAATGGCGAAATCAGCCTCGACTTCCCGAACCGGGCGCGAACTTTCCTCGATCATGGCCCGGAGCAGCGGCGTTAGAACCGGGTTGTCCAGGTAGTCGAAGATGCTGTTGTAGCTCGGGGCCTTGGCCATGTACCCGCGCGCCTCAAACTCGCGCAGGTCCGTCATGGATCGCCGGCCCGACATCGTCCCGTAAACTTTCATGACGGCTGCAAAGATGACGTCCGGTAAGGGGAGGCGAGGTCGGCCTCGACCCTGGGGAGGCGTCTCGATCGCGTTGCAGAGGTCGTGCAAAAGAGCGGCGACCATCTCTTTTTCCTGGGTCTGGGCCGAGTTGTAAGCGGGCCAATCCTGAGGATAAGTTTTGCGCGTCTTTGCGGTCGCGCTTGCATCCCCAGTGTCGGTGGAGGTATCTTGAATCGTGGACACGTCGCTAGTCCCTTCGTGTTCATGGACCGCCTCAGGTGTGTCAGCACCGGAGGCGGTTTCTAAGAGGTGGCCCGGGAGGGAGTTGAACCCTCAAAATCGGCGGTTACGAACCGCTGTGCCCCGTCCAATGGCAGCCGGGCCGCGTCTTGGTGAAACGGGGCTCAGGTGTCAGCCTGAGCCCCGTTCTCATATTCGCTCATTGCGTCGATCCAAGCGAAAAGCGCTTTGCGATCCGCTGGCGACAGGTTCACGACATTCACGGACACCGATAGCGTGGCGGTTCCGCCGCTGCGAAAATGGATCGTCTTGGCGGATGCAGCCCCTTCGGATTCCGGGGTTCCGTCACCGACTTGCGGCGGCTTAGAATCCGCCCGGGCCTCCTTCTTGGCGATCCGGACGGGCGTCTTTTTCAACGTTCGACCTGACCGCTGTCTCACGGGCTTAAAGTACGGAGACAGCGTTAGGCCAGCAAAACGAGCCATGGCAATAAAGAACGTGACAGCCTTTCGGACGGTGTCGCCCTTGATCCCCTGCTCTCTGAATCTCTCCTCTAGTTGACCCTGAGTTGCTTTCTCTAGGTTAAATCCAGAGAAAAGATACGGGTACGCTTGGCGCAGTAGCATCGCCCAAGCGCCTTGGATTTCGTCTCCCTCGATGTCGCGAAGCCGTTTGAACGATTCCGTAGGGTGCCCGTCGTCGTCAATCAGATCGAAGAACCGGAGCGCCTTTAATATACGGGCCTGATCGCCACCGGCGATGCTCCCCATGATGCTTCGATCAATCCGGGTAGGCTGCGTCCGGCGGTGCGCCTCCACGAAGTTGAAAAACGTTGTTCCGGAGAAATACGGAGGAGTTTCTTGAACCGTCCGGTCTTCATCCCCAATGGTCATGCCTAAAACCTCCCGGAGAGAAACTTGCAAGGAGAGCATAACATGGAGAACGTGCCTGGTCAACGTGCCTTAGAGAGAAAGTTTTGAAAGTACTTTCAGGCACGGGTAGAATTGAGTTATGAAAGACGAAGTGGAGCGCGGCATACGCGTTATCGTACGGACCTCTGACGACTATCCACGGGTGCGGAGGCTATGGATGGCGGGGCCTGTCGGGTGTGTGGTCGCTGAGGATGAAGCTTTTGAACGGCTGCTGCGCGGGGACGGGTCTGGCGCGGTTGGTGTGCCCTCTGAGGATGTCTTCGTGTACGACCAGAAGGTCGCCAGCGCGCTAGATCCGGGCGTACCTTTTCGCCGATGGGACCAATTGCGGCCAATCCGGCATTAGTACCATGGTTGGAACCGTAGTTCTCCCGCGCTATCCGGTGTCAACGCTTCGGCGTCTATGGATAGGTCAAGCCGAGACGCGATCTGCCACCCCCGGCCGAGGGCAGGATGCCGTGCCGTGCCTGGTGAACGACGCCGACAACGGCCCCGATCCTGGTCGAGACACAAGAAAAACCAAGGGACCCATAACGGCGCGACCCGTGGGACCCTTGGGTGTCGGGGAAAGTTTGGCAACGCCTGGTGGCAGATGGGCTACTGGGCGGTTTCCCTTTCCCTTGAACGCAGATTTCGATAGATCAGGACCTCAAATCCTGTCACGCGATGACGCTCGGCACGGCAGCCCGTCAGCGAGACGCAGCGTGTCGAAAATTGAGCGGCCCGGAAACGCTTATCCCACGGGCGTTTGCGCCTGCTTCAAGAGCGCATTCGGGACGCTGCGTCTCGCTGACGGGCTGCCGTGCCAAGCGTCATCGCGTGACAGAAAATTTTCCGGGCAGCGGGTCGATTTCTCGGGCACGGCGTCTTTGTCGGGCAAAGCCGTGGGTTGCCTCTTGCACTCTCCGTATGGGTCTGCTAACATTTCCGGTGCTGGCAGTATTCTGCCACGAGTGCTAACTCAAGAGACACCCGCATTTGCGTGTTCTAGGAGGTTCATCCGTGCATAAGCCTTTGGGCGATCGTCTGGTCGTCGAGCACGTCGAGCAAGCTGAAAAGACGTCCGGTGGCGTTTTCTTGCCCGACACCGCCAAAGAAAAGCCCCAGAAGGGGAAAGTCGTGGCGGTCGGTTCCGGCCGTACGCTCGACAACGGCACCAAGCTGCCCTTGGAAGTCAAGGTCGGCGACACCATCGTCTACTCCAAGTACTCGGGAAGCGAGTACAAGGACGACGACGGTAAAGAATATCTCATCATTTCCGAAAAAGACGTTCTCATGATCGTCGATTCGAAAGTTCCGGCTGGAGTTTAACTGAAGATGGCTGCTAAAGAACTCGTATTCGACGAACAGGCCCGGCGCGCGCTCGAGCGCGGCGCCAACATCCTGGCCGATGCCGTCAAGGTGACGCTCGGACCCAAGGGCCGTAACGTCGTCCTCGACAAGAAATTCGGTTCGCCGACGATCACCAACGACGGCGTGACCATCGCGAAGGAAATCGAGCTGCCCAACACGTTCGAGAACATGGGCGCGCAGCTCGTCAAGGAAGTCGCTTCCAAGACCAACGACATCGCGGGCGACGGCACGACGACCGCAACCGTTCTGGCGCAAGCGATCATCCGCGAAGGTCTCCGCAACGTCACCGCCGGCTCGAACCCGCTGCTGATCAAGCGCGGCATCGACAAGGCCGTGGACCTGGCCGTCTCCGAGATGGAGAAGCTGGTTCAGAAGGTCGACACCCCCGAGAAGATCGCGCAGGTCGCCTCGATTTCCGCTAACGATCAGGAAATCGGCAAGCTGATCTCCGAAGCGATGAAGGCCGTCGGGAAGGACGGCGTCATCACGGTCGAAGAGTCGAAGTCCACGAAGACCGACGTCGAGACCAAGGACGGCATGCAGTTCGACAAGGGCTACATCTCGCCGTACATGGTCACCGACAGCGAGCGCATGGAAGCGACGCTCAATGATCCCTACATCCTCGTCACGGAGCGCAAGATCTCGGCGATCGCCGACATCCTCCCGCTGCTCGAGAAGATCGTCCAGGTTCAGAAGCCGCTCGTTATCATCGCGGAAGACGTCGAAGGCGAAGCGCTCGCGACCCTCGTGGTCAACAAGCTGCGCGGCACGTTCACGACCGTCGCCGTCAAGGCGCCGGGCTTCGGCGACCGCCGCAAGGAAATGCTCAAGGACATCGCCACCCTCACGGGCGCGACGGTCATCAGCGAAGAGCTGGGCCTCAAGCTCGATAAGGTGACGCCGGACCTCCTGGGTCAGGCCAAGACGGTCAAGATCACCAAGGAAGAGACCACGATCGTCGACGGCAAGGGCAAGGAAGACGCGATCAAGGGCCGCATCGAGCAGATCAAGCGGCAGATCGACGAGACCGACAGCGACTTCGATCGCGAGAAGCTCCAGGAGCGCCTCGCGAAGCTCTCCGGCGGCGTCGCGGTCATCCAGGTCGGCGCGGCCACCGAGACCGAGCTCAAAGAGAAGAAGCACCGCATCGAGGACGCCCTCTCGGCGACCCGCGCCGCGGTCCAGGAAGGCATGATCCCCGGCGGCGGCTCGTCGCTGGTGCACGCGGTCAAGGCGCTCGAGGCGCACGTGCACACCAACGGCCATGCCGGCGCGGCCGATGAGAAGATCGGCTGGGACATCATCCGTCGCGCGCTCGAAGAGCCGCTCCGCCAGATCGCGGAGAACGCGGGCTTCGAGGGTTCGGTCGAAGTGCAGAAAGTGCGCTCGGCCAAGCCGGGCCAGGGCTTCGACGCGATGTCGGGCGAGCTGGTCGACATGTTCGAGGCGGGCATCGTGGAGCCGTTCAAGGTCACGCGCTCGGCGCTGCAAAACGCGGCCTCGATCGGTTCGCTGATCCTGACGACCGAAACCCTGATCGCCGACAAGCCGGAGCCGAAGAACAACAACGGCGGCGGCGCCCCGGGCGGCGGCATGGGCGGCATGGGCGGCGGCTACGACATGATGTAAGCTGCGACGCCGGCGCCCCTACGGGCGCGGTCGCTGCCGAATCGGAACGTCGAACGGACGGAGCGAGGGCGAAGCCCCTCACTCCGTCTTCGTTTTGCGGCGTGACCTTTACGTGAAGTGCGTCAGCGGGCGCGCTTGCGCTTCACCGTCGATGAAGATGTCCACCCGCTCGTTCAGAAAGGCGACGAGCCCCGCGACCGGCGCCAGCGCGACGGTGGGAAACGCGTAGGTCCACGCGACGTCGGGCACCAGGGTGCCGTCGACCGTTGCCGACCAGTACCCGGTGGTTCGTCCCTTATAGGGGCACGCCGTGCGCGTTGCCGACGGCGCGAGCGCGCCGAAGCGCACCGTCGTCGGATCGAGATAGTATCGCGTCGGCAGGCCCGTCTCGAAGACCATCACGCAGCCGCCGGCGTCCGCCAGGACGGCGCCCGCGACCTCGACCCGAACGGCGCGTGTCGACCGGACGGCGTCCACCCGCACGTAGGGGCTGCGGGGATGCACGAAGACCTCCTCGTCCTCCTCGAACCACCGGTCGACGGCGCTCCACTCGATGCGCACGCAACCGGTGAGACCGGGGATGTCGGAGGCCGTGATGAGCCGCGCCGCAGGCCGTTGGTCGCCGTTTCCGGTCTCGAACGTCAGGTGGCGCGCTTCGCCTTGCGGCGTCCGCGTGAGCTCGCCTTGGCGGAAGAGGTCCATCCGCACGTCGGCGCGCGGGAGGTAATACTGCGGATAATACGGCCACTCCCAGACGTACAGTGCGCGCGCGCAGTCCGCGAGGGTCGCTCCCGCTTTGATCGCGCGAACGCGCCGCGGTGCGGGCGCGGTCTGATTGAGCACCGTCAGCGGTGGCGGAAACGTCGACATGCTATCCTCTCACCCTATCCTTCACGTCAGGTAACGATTTCGCGCCACGGCCTGGATACGAAGCGCGAGGGGCACCGGCGACGTGGCTGGGAGCATGAGGTCTGTAGTTTATCATTCCGAGACGCTCGTTCGGATGCGCCGCACGCTTCGCAAACGGACAAACAATACAGTACTTGATCTTCTACACACCCCATGTGCATGATGTGGGCAACTTTATGCCGCGGGCTGGGAAGCGCAGCTGTGATGCCGGGGATGAAACACCGGCGCGCTCGCTCCGATAGTCAATTCGTGAAGCCGCCCGACGGCGGCCAACAACGGAGCGACAGAAAGCATGATCGTCGTCACAACGGAAGATGTCGCCGGACGGCCGGTGGCGCACTCGCTCGGACAAGTCTTCGGCGTCGTCGTTCGCAGCCGCGGCCTGGGCGGCAACCTCGCCGCGGGGCTGCGCACGATTTTCGGGGGCGAAATCCACGAGTACACCTCGATGGTCGAAGACGCGCGGCGCCAAGCCATCGACCGTATGGTCCAGAACGCGACCGCGATGGGCGCCAACGCCGTCGTACGGATGATGTTCGATTCCTCGGAAATAGGCTCGCTGATGAGTGAAATCGTCGCCTACGGCACGGCCGTGGTCTTGGCCGAGGAGGCCACATGAGCGCCTTCCGGGCGCTCCTGGCCGTTGGGCTGGGGGTTTTAGCCATGCTGGCCTTCGCGAACGTCGCGCTGTGGCACTCCGCCGCCTGGTTTCCGATCGGCTTTTACGCGGCGCTCTTGGCGCTCGCAGCGGCCTTCGAGGTGGGGCGGTATCGCACGCGAGCGGTCCCCGGCGCGGCCTGGCGGGCCACCGGCGAGATCTTCTACGACCCCACGACCGGGACGCCGACGGAAGTCTATTACGATCCGAACTCGGGAGCGCGCGACTACCGTCCGCGCTGACCGAGCGCGAGCCAGCCGCCCAGGGCACCGCCGGCCAGCACCGCCGCGATCAGGCGATCGTCGGAGAGCGCGAGGTCGAGTCCGAGGGTCGAGTCGAGCGAAAGCGCGCCCGGCTCGCTGAAGGCCAGCGCCGTAGCGGCAACGGCGTACAGCAAGCCGAGCTCGATCCCGCCCTTTTGCGCGAAGAACCCGTTCTTGGCGTGGACCGCGTTCTGAGCGACGACCATGACGGCAATCAGCCCCGCCGGTCCGAGCGGCCCGCCGAGACCCAGCGCGATCGCAAGGCCGGAGCCGATTTCCGTGTACGAGCTCAGGCGCGCGAAGCGGGCGCCGGGCTTGAACCCGAGCGACTCCATGAACCCGGCCGCGCCGTCCGGGCCCGGACCTTCGAACCAGCCGAAGGCCTTCTGCGCGCCGTGCGCTGCGAAGCTCAGGCCCAGCACGGCCCGCGTGGCCAACGTCGCGACGTCTCGAATCATGCGTCTCCTCTTTGCGCTCTCGTTCCCGGAACGCTTTCCCGCAACGGCGGCCCGGCTACAAGAGGGTGTCGGGCGTCCGGGCGGCGCGCGATGCGCCGTAGAGGGCGAGTGAATCCTCGCAAATCGCCACCAGGAAATCGGGCACGCCGCGCTCGGTGAGCTCGTGGCGGATCGTGTAGCCGGTCCAGGCCGAACCCGCGGCGGCCAGGGCTCCGAGCAGCAACCCGACCGTGCCCGACCCGTCGTAGCGCCGCGCGAGCGCGCGACCGCAGAGTCCGCCCGAGATCAGGCGCGCACCGAGGCCGCCCGGGCCGAGCCGCGAGGGCATGAACGGGAACTTGTCCGCGATCAGTTCCCCCGCCGCCGCGAACATGGCCGCGCCCGACCAGAGATGGCGGTCGACGCCGAGCGTGGCGGCCGGCGCGGTGAAGGTGCGCAGTCCCGCGACGGCGCCGATGCCCAGGGCCCGTGCGTAAGCGGTGTTTGCCATGGCTTGCGCTGATTTACGCCGCCGCCGTTTTCCACCTGGCGAGCGCCGTCCGGACACCGCCCGGAGGACCTCGGCAGCGACGGCGCCGCTGCTAGCAGCCCGTACGTGCGCGTTGTGAGCCGCGGCATGAGCTCACCCAGGGGGTTTGCGTTAGCCAACTGGCTAACGAGTGGCGGTGCCTCGAAGCCGAACCGCATCGGTCATGCTGGATCTCCAGCCGCATCATGCGGTCGCGCAACATTACGACGAGCTGTACGAGCCGGACGGTTCGCCGCGTCCGCACTACGCGCCGCTCGCCGCGAGCCTCGGGCGCCTGGGGCGCGACGAGATCTTGGCTCGCGTGCAGGCGATCAACACGTCGCTCCTGCAGCGGGGCGTCACCTTCACGGTCTACGCGGACGCCGCCGGCACGGAACGGGTCTTTCCGTTCGACGTGATCCCGCGCATCATTACCGCTGCCGAATGGGCGCGTCTCGAACGCGGGATCGGGCAGCGCGTGCGCGCGATCAACGCCTTTCTCTACGACGTCTACCACGGCGAGCGAATCTTGCGCGAGAAGCGCATTCCGCGCGAGCTGGTCTACTCGTCCAAGAACTTCAACCGTGAAATGATCGACGTCGACGTGCCGCGCGACGTCTACATTCACGTCTCGGGCATCGACTTGATCCGCGACGAGGCCGGCGAGTTTCTCTGCCTGGAAGACAACTGCCGGACGCCCTCGGGCATCTCGTACGTGCTCGAGAACCGCGACGTCCTCAAGCGCGGCTTTCCCGACCTCTTCCGCAACTACGCGGTCTGCCCGGTCGACGATTATCCGAGCCGCCTCCTCGACGTGCTGCGCTACGTCGCGCCGCGCGGGATGGAACAGCCCAACGTCGTGCTGCTCACGCCCGGCATCTACAATTCCGCGTACTTCGAACATTCGCTCTTGGCGCGGCGCATGGGCGTGGAACTCGTCGAGGGCCGCGACCTCATCGTTCTCGACAACTTCGTCTACGTCAAGACCACAAGCGGGCTCGAGCGCGTCGACGTCATCTACCGCCGGATCGACGACGACTACCTCGATCCGCTGTACTTCATCCCCGATTCGTCGCTGGGCGTGCCGGGCTTGATGAACGCGTACCGCGCGGGCAACGTGGCGATCGCCAACGCGATCGGCACGGGCGTGGGCGACGACAAGGCGATCTATCGCTTCGTGCCCGAGATGATCCGCTTCTATCTCGACGAGGAACCGATCATCAACAACGTGCCGACCTACGACTGCACCGATCCCGTGCAGCGCCGCCACGTGCTGGCCAATCTCGATAAGCTGGTCGTCAAGAACACGAACGCCTCGGGCGGCTACGGCATGCTGATGGGACCCTTCGCGGCCGCCGAGGAATGCGAACGCTTCCGCGGCCTGATCTCGGATAACCCGCGCGACTTCATCGCCCAGCCCGTCGTGCAGATCTCGTCGTCGCCGACCTTGATCGACGGCGGCATGGTCGCGCGGCGGGTCGATCTCCGGCCGTTCGCGCTGCTCGGCCGGGGCGTGGACGTGCCGCCCGCCGCGCTGACCCGCGTGGCCCTGCGCGACGGATCGCTCGTGGTCAATTCTTCGCAGGGCGGCGGATCCAAGGACACCTGGGTACTCCAGGGATGAACGTCGCCGGGGAGGGAACGCCATGTTGAGCCGCGTTGCCGATTCGCTGTTTTGGCTGGGGCGTAACGTCGAACGCGCCGAATCGGTGGCGCGCATCCTCGACGTGAACTACACGCGCGCGATGGATCTCTACTCGCAGCGCGACGGGCGTTCGGAGATGCTCTGGCGCTCGGTCATGCAGTGCGCGGGCTTCGTGCGCGAACCGCGCATCTCGCTCAACGGAAAAGCGGCCGGCGACTGTTTCGGGTTCTGCGCCTTCGACCCCGAGAACCCGACGTCGATCGTGTCGTCCGTGCGGATCGCGCGCACGAACGCGTTGAGCATTCGTTCGGAACTCACGACCGAGGTGTGGGAGGTGATCAACGTCCTGTACCTCTTCGTCGAGTCGCAGAACCTCCGATCCGTTTTGCGGGAAGGCCCCTCGAAGTTCTTGCGCCGGATTCGCGACGGCATGCAAGGTTTCGCCGGCATGAGCGACGCCACGATGAATCACGGCGAGGGCTGGAGCTTCCTGCAAGTGGGCCGTTATCTCGAACGCGCCTACATGACCGCGCGCATCCTCGAAGCGATCGACGTGGAGAACGAGCCGTGGCACGAGTCGCAGCGGCTGCTCGAGATGTGCTGCGCGAGCGTGCCGTTCGCGCAGCAGTCCCACCACGCGCCCGAAGCGCGCGACGCCGTCCAGTTCATCGTGCTCGCACGCGACTTTCCGCGGTCGCTGCGGTACTGCACGCGCGAGATCGACGTCTGCATGCACCGTATCTCGCGCAGTCCCGAAGGCACCTTCGCGACCGACGCCGAGCGGCGCTTGGGCCGTTTGCGCGCGACGCTGGACTACACGCCGATCGATGAAGTGCTGGTCGACGGTCCGCGCGCGTTCGCGCACACGATGGTCCGCGAGTACGAAGCGCTCTCGCGCGACGTCGAAGCCGCCTATTTCCCCCGCCTGCCGCTGACCGCCTGAGGCCTCGTTGGAATACACGATCGCGCACGAGACCACGTATTACTATCCGGACTCCGTGCACGAGAGCTACACGATCCTGCACCTGCAGCCGCGCAGCGACCAGCACCAGTTCTGCACCAAATACAATCTCGAGGTCGCGCCGCGCGCGAAGGTGCATTCGTATACGGACCGCTACGGGAACGACGTGCAGCACTTCGCGATCCTGCCCTCGCACGGGTCGCTCTCGATCACGACCCGCTCGAACGTGGTCACGTTGCTCGACCGCGATATGCCGCTGCCGACCGAGGCCACGCGCGAACTCCTCGACGCCGACCCGCAAGTACCGTCGTTTTACGATTACCAACGGGAGAGCGCGTACGTGCAGTTCACCCCCGAACTCGATGCGTTCTGGCACGAGTTGGAGGGGCCCAGCGAGAGCATCGGGATGTGGTGCCACCGCATCTCCGAGCACATCCACCGGTCGTTCACCTACGACACCAAGGCCACGAGCGTGCGGACCACCGTCCGCGAGGCGCTGGCCGCGCGCGCCGGCGTGTGCCAAGATTTCGCGCACATCATGATCGCGGTGCTGCGCAGCGCCGGCATCCCGGCGCGCTACGTGAGCGGCTACATCTTCAGCGGCGAATCGCGCATCCTCGGCGCCGAAGCCTCGCACGCGTGGTGCGAAGCCTACCTGCCGCCGTACGGCTGGGTCGGCTTCGATCCGACCAACGACCTGATGGTCAACGACCGCTTCGTGAAGGTCGCGATCGGCCGCGACTACCGCGACGTCAGCCCCGTGCGCGGCGTCTACCGCGGCTCCAAGCACAGCGAGATGAGCGTCAACGTGGCGATGGACTTACTAGCCACCGCCCAACAACAACAACAATAGGAAGGCCGCGGCTTCGCGCGGGAGCTTCGTTGCCGCCGGCCTCATGTGCATGCGCACACTTCGGCCGGCGGCGCCTCGTCCCGCACGAAGCCACGACCTTCATCATGCGGGTGGCGGCGGGGTGTCGTAGGCGCTCGTGTGCTGCGCACACTTCGGTCTCCCGCGCCTAGACCTGACGACGATCAGAACCTCCATACCTCCATTGTGTTGGTGGCGGCGGGGTGTCGTAGGCGCTCGTGTGCTGCGCACACTTCGGTTCTCGGTGAGCGTACCGTGCGAGGATTAGCCTTGGTATTTGCGATGGGGGGGCGTTAGGGGGCGTTGAAGCGTTCGTAGTCGATGACGTCGCGCAGGGGGAGGCGGTGTTCCCAGGCGGCGCGTTCGAGGTCGGGTTCGGGAGCGAATTCGGCGACGTAGCCGAGGCAGAGATAGGCCACGACGGCGTAGCGCGACGGGATCGCGAAGAGTTCGCGCAGGTCGGCGGGCTCGACGATGCTGACCCAGCCGACGCCCAGGCCTTCGGCGCGCGCGGCCAGCCACAGGTTCTGGATCGCGCAGACCGTCGAGTAGCGAGCCGTTTCCGGCATCGTGCGGCGGCCGAGACCCGCACCGCGCGCCGGATCCTCATCGCAGACGACGCACAGATTGACCGGGGCGTCCAGAATCCCGGCTAACCGGAGCTTTCGGTAAGCGGCGCCCCGTTCGTCGTCGTACGCCGCGGCCGCATCCGCATTGGCGCGTTCGAAGAGCGCGTGCACGGCTTCGCGCCGCGCGCGTTCGCGCACGACGATGAAACGCCAGGGCTGCGAGAAACCGACGGACGGGGCGTGGTGGGCGGCGCCCAGCACCCGCAGCAGCACGTCGTCGGGAACCGGATCGGACACGAAGTGGGCGCGCACGTCGCGGCGCTCTTCGATCGCGCGATAGACCGCCGCGCGCTCCTCATCGGAAAACGGCAGAGCGTGGGTTTCGCGCGGGTCGCGCGAGATCAATCCCCCGCGACCCGCAGCACGAGCTTGCCGAAGTTCTCGCCGCGGAAGAGCATCAATAACGTCTCCGGAAACGTCTCCAAGCCGTCGACGATGTCTTCGCGGCTCTTGAGTTTGCCTTCGGCGATCCAGCGGCTCATCTCGCTGCGCGCGACGTGGTAGCGGTCCGCGTAATCGAAGACGACCATGCCCTGCATCCGCCCGCGATTGACGAGTAACGAGAGATAGTTGCTCGGTCCCTTGATCGCGGTCGTGTTGTTGTACTGCGAGATCGCGCCGCAGATCACGATGCGCGCGCGCATCGCGATGCGCGCCAGGCACGCGTCGAGCGTGTCCCCGCCGACGTTATCGAAGTACACGTCGATTCCGGCCGGACAATGTTCGCGCAGCGCTTTGCCGAGATCGTCGGACTTGTAATCGATCGCGGCGTCGAAGCCGAGCTCCTCGACGACGTAGCGGCACTTCTCGGGACCGCCGGCGATTCCGACCGCGCGACAGCCCTCGATCTTGGCGATCTGCCCGACCGTCATGCCCACCGCGCCCGCGGCGCCGGAGACGACGACCGTGTCGCCGGGCTCGGGCTTGCCGACGTCGAGCAGGCCGAAATAGGCCGTCATGCCCGGCATGCCCAGGACGTTGAGGTAGACCGGTAGCGGCGCCGCCTCGGGATCGACCTTCGTCAGCGCGCCGCCCGGAAGGATCGCGTACTCCTGGATATCGAGCGTGCCGTACACGGCGTCGCCCGGGGCGAACGCGGGGTCGTTGCTGGCGACGACGCGCCCGACGCCGCCGGCCCGCATCACGGCGCCGATCTTGACGGGCGGAATGTAGGAGCGCCCCTCGTTCATCCAGCCGCGCATCGCGGGATCGAGCGAGAGGTAGGCGACCTTCACGAGCACTTCACCGGGGCCCGGCTCGCCGACGGGCTCCTCGCTGTACGTCCAGACATCCCGCGTCGGCAAGCCGACCGGGCGCTTCGCGAGACGGAACTGGTGATTGAGGGTCGCGCTCATCGAATAGCCTCCTGCGGCCTGCATTTCGACGCAGCAGCCGTCGACCTGCCGGGAAGGAGCCGTCGAGTGCAGCCGGAACGGCAACTCTCGCGGCTAGCAGAGTGTCCTTGAGAGTGCTAACATGAACGACGAATTTTTCGCCGAGTTCGACGCGATGTTCGCCGACCTCGCGCGTAAAGCGCGACCCGGCGGCTTCGAACCCAACGCGGACGTGTTCCTGACCGGCGACGGTGCGACGCTGGTCGTCAACGTCGAGATCGCGGGCGCCGAACCGGCGGAATTGCGCGTGATGGTCGAGGAGCGGCGGCTCTATATCCTTGGCCGCCGCTACGATCGGGAGCGCGCCGCCCGCGGATCCGTTCTCATGAAGGAGATCGAGTACGGCGATTTCGTCAAGAAATTGCATCTCCCGGTCGCCATCGCCTACGACGATGCAACGGCATCGTATCGCGACGGTATCTTGACCATCCGTCTCCCCGTCTCCGAGCACTCGCATCTCCCGAGGAACCGAACCGAAATCCGAATGACTGTGAAAAGGACCCCCGTCTAATGGCCGCTACCGCAAAGAAGAGCGACGTGCTCGGCATCCTGCCCTTGCAGGACGCCGTGCTGTTCCCCAATACCGTCATCCCGCTCGCGGTCGTCAAGAAGCCGGGCATCGCGCTGGTCGAAGAGGCCTTGCGGGACGGGCGTCCCATCGGCTTGGTCGCGCTCAAGGACAAAGACACCGAGGATCCCGGTCCCGACGACGTGCGGCGCATCGGGACGATCGGCACGATCCAGCGCATGATCAAAGTGCCCGACGGCACGATCCGCTGCATCGTGGGCGGCAACAGCGTCTTTCGCATCGACGAGTTCACGCAGGCGACGCCGTATCTGGCGGGTTCGTTCACCGAATTGCCCGACGTGACGCGCGATTCCGAAGAACTCGTCGCGATGCACCGCAACCTCGCGAGCCTCTTCTCGAAGCTGATCGGCTATTTGCCGCAAGCGCCGCGCGAGATGGAGATGGAAGTCAACAACATCACCGACTCCAATCTCCTGACCTATTTCGTCGCGAGTTCGATGCGCCTCGATACGGGCGACCGCCAGTCGTTGCTCGAGGAGCGCAATACCGAAAAGCGCATGCGCCGGCTCACGATGCTCCTGACCAAGGAGCTCGAGGTGGTGGAGCTCGGCCACAAGATCCAGTCCGACATCCAGCGCGAGATGGAGAAGAACCAGCGCGAGTTCTACCTGCGCCAGCAACTGCGCGCGATCCAGGAAGAACTCGGCGAGACCGATCCGCAGCAAGCCGAAACCAACGACTTGCGCAAGAAGATCGACGAAGCGAACCTGCCCGAGGATGCGAAGAAGGCCGCCGACCGGGAACTCGACCGGCTGGCGAAAGTCCCGCAGGCGTCGCCCGAGTACTCGGTCATCCGCACGTACCTGGATTGGATCGTGCAGCTGCCGTGGTCGAAAGAGACGACGGACGCGATCGATATCGCCAACGCCCGCAAGATCCTCGACGAGGACCACTACGACCTCGAAAAAGTCAAGGACCGTATCGTCGAATACCTGGCCGTCGGCAAGCTCAAGAAGAAGCTGACCGGCCCGATCTTGTGCTTCGTGGGTCCGCCGGGCGTCGGCAAGACGTCGCTCGGACAGTCCATCGCACGCTCGATGGGCCGCAAGTTCGTGCGCCTCTCCGTCGGTGGCGTGCGCGACGAGGCCGAGATCCGCGGCCACCGGCGCACCTACATCGGCGCGATGCCGGGCACGATCGTGCGCGCGCTGCGCGACGCCGGTACGCGCAACCCCGTCATGATGATCGACGAGATCGACAAGGTCGGCTCGGACTATCGCGGCGATCCGCAGTCGGCGCTGCTCGAAGTGCTCGACCCGTCGCAGAACAACTCGTTCCGCGACCACTATCTCGATCTGCCGTTCGACCTCTCGCAAGTGCTCTTCGTCTGCACGGCCAACGATCTCTCGACGATCAGCGGGCCGCTGCGCGACCGCATGGAGATCATCCAGCTCTCCGGTTACACGGAGTTCGAGAAGCTCCAGATCGCCAAACGCTACCTCGTCAAGAAGCAGCGCGAAGCCAACGGCTTGCGCGATTCGCAAGTCCAGATCAGCGATCCGGCGATCAAGGCCGTGATCAACGACTACACGCGCGAGGCCGGGGTCCGCAACCTCGAACGCGAGATCGGGACGGTGTTCCGCAAGGTCGCGCGCCGCATCGCGGAGGAGCCGCGCTTCAAGGCGCGCGTCAAGCCGGAGAACTTGGTCGACTACCTCTCGCGCCCGCGCTTTTACAACGAAGTGAAGAAGCGGACCGCGAGCGTGGGCGTCACGACGGGCCTCGCCTGGACGCCGGTCGGCGGCGACATCATGTTCATCGAGACGACGACGATGCCGGGTAGCGGCAAGCTCGTGCTCACGGGCCAACTCGGCGACGTCATGAAAGAGTCGGCCCAAGCGGCGGTCTCGTTCCTGCGCTCGCGTTCGGGCGAACTCGGGCTACAGGACGATTACTTCTCCAAGCACGACGTGCACATCCACGTGCCCGCCGGAGCGGTGCCCAAGGACGGCCCGTCGGCCGGCATCGCGCTCGCGACCTCGATCGCATCGCTCCTGACCAACACCAAGGTCGATTCGAACCTCGCGATGACGGGTGAGATCACCTTGACGGGTCAGGTGCTGCCGATCGGCGGCCTCAAGGAGAAAGTGCTCGGCGCGAAGCGGGCCGGCATCAATAAGATCGTGTTGCCCAAACGCAACGAGATGGACCTCGAAGACGTGCCCAAGGAAGTCCGCGACACGATGACCTTCGTGCCGGTCGAGGAGATCTCGGAAGTCTTCGAGCAGGCCTTCGGCAAGCGGATCATCACGCCGGTCATGCTGGGCGACGAGTCGGACCGCACCAAGGACGGCGTGGTCGTTCCCATGCGGCGCTCGACGAAGCGCCCGGCGCCCACCGCCGAACGCAAGCGCACGCCCGCGCGGCGCACGACGGCGGTCTCGTCGCGTAAGCGGTAGCGCGGCAACTTTCGCGCGGCACCGGATGTCGATATGGGCGTTGAACGCATCGACATCCGCGTTGCCACGCACGCTGAGCGTCGCCTTGGCGCTGGGCGCGGTCTACATTTTCTGGGGTTCGACGGCGCCGGCGATCAAGATCGGCGTCGCGAGTTTGCATCCCGTTTGGTTCATCGGCCTGCGCTTCGTGATCGCAGGAAGTCTGATGTGGGCGTGGTGCCGCGTGCGCGGCACGCCCTTACCGTCGTTCGAGGAGCTGCGGGGTGCGGCGGTGACGGGCGTCATCCTGCTCGTGTTCGGTAACGCGGTCTTCGCGTGGACGCTGCAGTATTTGCCGAGCGGCATCGGGGCGCTGTTCTTCGGCCTCTCGCCGCTCTGGATGGCGCTCTTCGGTTTCGTCCTCTATCGCGAGCGCATGTCGTGGGTCGCGGCGTTCGGACTCGGCCTCGGGCTCCTGGGCATGCTCTACTTGTACTCACCCAGCGGCGCGCAAAATTTGCCGCTCGTGCCGACGATCGTGGGCGTCTTCACCTCGGTCGCGTGGGCGTTCGGCTCGATGATCCAGCGGCGTTTCCGCAAGACCGACGTCGTGCAGATGAGCGCGCTGCAGATGTTGATCGCGGGCGCGCTGCTGGTGAGCGTGGCGCTCGTCTCGGGCGCCGCGCTCTCGCGAGCCGAGTTCACGCCCGCGGCGCTCGGGGCGCTCGGCTACCTCGTCGTGTTCGGCAGCATCGTGGGCTTCAGCGCGTACCTGTGGCTGATGAACAACGTCCCGACCACGCTCGGCTCCACGTACTCGTACGTGAATCCCGTCGTATCGCTCGCGATCGGGATCGGTTTGCTGCACGAGCGCTTCAGCGCGCCGCTCGGCTTCGGGGCGGCGACGATCGTTGCGGGCGTCGCGATCATGATGGCGGCGCCGCTGGTCACAGCGAAAGGCCGTCCGGCGTTCGAACGGGGGCACGGTAGCCGAACGTAGTAACGAACGGGCACTGAGAAAGGCGGGGCATGAAGAGGCGTCCGATCGTCGCGCTGGCGTGCGCCGCAGCGATATTGTTACCGGCTACGAGCGCCGCCGACCCGCCCGAGCGAACGTCGACCTTGACCGACGTGCGCGGCGTCAATCTCACGATCTACAACGGCGCCCTCGCGCTCGTGCACGACCGGCGCCGGCTCGAGCTGCAACAAGGGGCGAACCGCATCGCGTGGCGGGACGTCGGTGCCGGCATGGACGCGACCTCGGCGATCCTCGAAGATCTGAGCGTCCCGGGTGCAGTTCGGGTCGTCGAACAGAATTTCAACTTCGACCTGCTCAGACCGTCGACGGTGCTCGACAAGTTCGTCGGGCGCGACGTCACGGTCGTCCACGACGGGCCGCTACCGGGGCGCCCCGCGCGCGAGACCGCGAAATTGCTGGCCGATAACGACGGTCTCGTGTTGCAGTATGCGGATCGCATCGAAACGGGACTCTACGACAGCCACCTCGTCTTCCCGTCGTTGCCGCACGATCTGCGCGACCGGCCCACGCTCGTGCTCGATCTCGCGAGCGACCGTGCCGGAGCCGCGGACCTCGATCTGAGTTACCTGACGTCGGGACTCGACTGGCACGCCGACTACGTCGGCGTCGTCTCGCCGCGCGAAGACCGCATGGAGCTGCAGGGGCTGATCACGCTCTCGAACACGAGCGGAACGAGCTTTCCCGGCGCGCGCCTGCAACTCGTGGCGGGCAACGTGAACGTCGCGCAGCCCGTGCGACAGCTCTTCACGATCGGTGCCGTTCGCGCCAAGGCAGCCGCGAACGAGGTCACCCAGCAGAACTTCTTCGAATACCATCTCTACACGCTGGAGCATCCGACCTCGGTGCTCAACAACCAAACCAAACAAATCTCGCTGCTGACGGCGCACCGCGTGCCGATCCGCAAGACCCTCGAATTGCGCGGGTCGGATTTCTACTATTCCAACGCGAATGCGGATCTGGGCGCGAAGCTGAAGGTCGGCGTCTACGTCGGCTTCACCAACAGGGGCGGCGATCTGGGCGTTCCGCTACCCGGCGGCGTCGTGCGGCTCTACAAGAACGATGCGGGCGGCACGTCGCAGTTCTTGGGTTCCGACCGGATCGACCACACGCCCAAGAATCAGGACGTGCGCCTGCATCTGGGCGATTCGTTCGACGTGACCGCGAACAAGAAGCAGCTCACGTTCCAGGCGCTGGGCGGCTGCACGTTCGAAAGCAGCTACCGGATCGTGCTCTCGAACGCGAAGACCGAACGGGCCGGCGTGCTCGTGGTCGAGCCGATTCCCGGCGATTGGCAGATCACCGCGGAGAACGTGCGGCATGAGAAGACCTCGAGCGCCACGGCGTCGTGGCTCGTGAAAGTTCCCCCTGACGGAAAATCCACGCTCACCTATTCCGCGCGGGTACGGCTATGTCTCTGACCGGTCGCGTGCCGCGGATCGCCGCGTTCGCCTTGCTCGCGTGCTTCGCGTCGCCGTCCGCGGGCGGCGCCGATCCGGCCGAGCGGACGTCGACGCTCGACGACGTGCGCAGCGTCAACCTCACCATCTACAATGGTGCCCTCGCGCTCGTCCACGACCGTCGGCACATCGACTTGCAGCAGGGCGACAACCGGCTCGCGTGGCGTGACGTCGGCGCGAGCATGGACGCGACCTCGGCGATCCTCGAGGATCTCACCACGCCTGGCGCCGTCCGCGTCGTCGAGCAGAACTTCAACTTCGATCTGCTCAAACCGTCCACGATCCTCGACAAGTACGTGGGCCACGACGTGACCGTGGTCCATCCGCGACCGTTGCCCGGACACCCGGAACGCGAAACGGCGAAGCTGCTCGCCGATAACGAGGGCGTCGTGCTGCAGTACGCGGATCGTATCGAGACGGGACTCTCGGACGGATACATCGTCTATCCATCGTTGCCGGCGGATCTCCGCGACCGGCCGACGCTCGTGCTCGATCTCGCGAGCGACCACGCGGGGCCGGCGGACCTGGACCTGAGTTACCTGACGGGCGGCCTCGACTGGCACGCGGATTACGTCGGCGTCGTGGCTCCGGGCGACGACAAGATGGATCTGCAAGGCTTGATCACGCTCTCGAACACGAGCGGCACGAGTTTCCCGAGCGCGCGCCTGCAATTGGTGGCGGGCAACGTGAACATCGCGCAGCCCGTCGACCAGTTGGAGGGAGCGGCCACGGCGATGGCGCCGGCACCGGTGCAGCAGGAGAGTTTCTTCGAATATCACCTCTATACGCTGGAACGTCCGACCTCGGTGCTCAACAACCAAACCAAACAGGTGTCGCTGCTCTCGGCGCACGCCGTTCCGATCGTCAAGACGCTGGAGCTGCGCGGCTCGGACTCGTACTATTCGAATCCCGACGCGGATCTGGGCGCGAAGCTGAAGGTCGGCGTGTACGTGACGTTCGCGAACCAGGGCGGCGATCTCGGCGTGCCGCTGCCCGGCGGCATCGTCCGCCTCTACAAGAACGACTCCGGCGGAACCTCGCAGTTCCTGGGCTCGGACCGCATCGACCACACGCCGCGCAACCAAGACGTGCGCCTGCACCTGGGCGATTCGTTCGACGTGACGGCCAACAAGAAGCAGCTCACGTTCAAAGCCCTCGGGGGTTGTCAGTTCGCGAGCGACTACCGCATCGTGCTTTCCAACGCGAAGACCGAGCCCGCGAGCGTGCTCGTCGTGGAACCGATCCCCGGCGATTGGCAGATCACGGCGGAGAACATGAAACACGTCCGGTCGTCGAGTGCGACGGCCACGTGGACCGTACCGGTACCCGCCGGCGGCAACGCGACCCTCGATTACAGCGTCCGCGTCAAACTCTGCATCTAACGGCCACCGCTCGAGCCGATCGGTTCGGGACGGTAGGGATTCCCCCCATTGTTAAAATATGAGCACCGCTGATACGGTGGTCCACGCTGGCAGCGTCTCATTACCATCCCCTGCTACACGAACCGGTTATCAGACTGGGAGGATCCATGCGTTTCACTTCACGGCTAAGCGCCGGGGTCGTCGCACTCGCGACGATCGCTTTCGTCGGCGGTGGCGGCAAGCCGGCGGCGAGCGCGCTCACCTTCGCGCCGCAGGCGACGCCGCCGGTATTACCGGGCGACGTGTTTCACTACGCGGGCACGTCGGTGGACACGTCGACGGCGGCCGGTCAAAAGCCGGTCGTCACCAAGAGCGCTGAGAACCTTTCGATCGCGGCGACGGGAAACGCCACGTTCGACAAGCGGACGGGTCTCACGCGGCTCCAGTACGTCTACGCCGGGCTCAACGAGACATTTTACGAGTACGTCGGGTTCCCGGCCGCCGGTGCGGTGATGCAAGAGCGCGTGTACGGCGTCACCTTGACCTCGAAGACCTCGACCGACGACTCGGTCGTAACCACGACCTATCCCGTCGGAGAAGTCCTCGACGAGTATCCGGAAGCTGCCGGGCTGCGCTGGAATCCCGCCGCCCAGAGCATCTCGATCGGAAAGGACAACGGCAAGAGCGGTACGTCGGAGGGCGATTTCATTATCAACGCCGACGGTTCGTACAACGATTCCATCAGTGCGGACTCCGGCGGCTTCAAGTCCGCATTCACGAACACGCTGGACTCGACGGGAACCGCTACGATCGTGACCGAGCAAACGGATGAGAATAAAGGAAAGACCACGTACGGCCTGCCGGTGAAGGCGAAGAGCGGGTTCGCGATTCCCGTGACCACGGCCGGCGGCAACGCCTTGCCCGCCAAGCCGGCTCCGGCGAAGACGATCGACGTTCCCGACTGGTTTCCCTCGCACGATCTCGCGTCGCGGCCGCTCGAAGATGCGTCGATCGTCAACGAAGGCGTCGTGTCGACTCCCGCCGCCTGCGGCGTTCGCGCTCGCGTTCGCGCGTTCGATCTGCACGGGACCGAAACGACGCTCGACCCGCTCGCGGGAACGTACGAGATCGACGTCTACGACGAGTACGATGCGGCGAGTCTCGGTAACGTGTGCGCGATCGAAACCGATACGACGTATTCGTACGACAACGGACCGCCCGACGGCACCGGCACCGGCAAGCTCACGAATACCGACAAGACCGTCTCGGTTACGATCCTCACGAGCGAATCGGGCCCCAAGCCGCTGTTCGCGATCGCCGGCGGCTCCGCACCGTTCTCGCTCGACGTGCGGCACCCGCGGAAGCACGGCATGTTCCAGATTCCGCGTTAACGGAGGGACGGTCCCGGAAGCGATATATCGCCCGCGCAGAATGCCTCGGCAGGATGAGGTTCCCCGGTCCTCGACGAACGTACGATAGCTGCTTTTCGGCCGTACCAGCGAGGTGCGTGCAGCCTCGTTCTGTGCGAGGGGCGTATGCGGTCCAGGCTTTTACCGGTTTTGCTGCTGTCAAGTGTCTGCGTTCTCATTCCCGGGCGCGTCGGGGCGAGCGCACCTGCGGCGGCATTTTCGTTCTTACCCGGCGATACTTTTCATTACCGGGTGATGGAGACCGACCGGGAGCCCAACGGGAAGGTCTCGACGTCGGGCTTCACCTACGAGGTCGTGGCGACGGGAAACGCGTCGTTCGCGGGCAGAACGGGTCTCACGCGTCTCGACTTCATCGACGCCGGGGAGCCGGGGGAGTCGTACGCGCAGTACGTCGGCGCGACCGCGGCCGGCAACGTGCTGCAGGAGCGCTTCTTCGGCGCTAGTCAACGGATGCCGAGCGACGGGGGAACGCTGACGGCCACCACGGTGAGCCCGGAGGGTGAGATCCTCGACGAATATCCTGAAGCTGCCGGGCTCCGCTGGAACGCACTGGCCACGGAAACGAACGACATTGCGATCTCGGCTCCCGCCTATCACTATGGATCGACCGAAACCATCCATAACGACGGGTCTTCGTCGTACTCGCTCCACACCGTCGCCGGAGCGAACACATCGAGTGGAACGCGGGTATTGAATTCCGACGGCAGCGTGCGGATCGACTCTCGCCAGACCGGCTGGTACGAAGGCATCGAGACGATCGGCCTGCCATTCCTAGCCGGCGGGCGCTACTTCATTCCCATCACGACGTCCGGTGGCAATCCGTTGTCGGATGCGGCCCCGGCCCCCGCGAAGACGGTCGACGTTCCCGATTGGTATCCCTCGCACGATCTAGCGCCGCGGCCGCTCGTGAGCGCGAGCGTCGTCAATGAAGGACGCGGCAGCCTTCCCGCCGTCTGCGGACGCATCGGCTCGGCCTTTCGTCTGCACCTCGCCTACGCGAGCCTCACTCCGTACGGGGGAACCGCATCGAAGGCTTTCGAGGACGAGTACGACGTTCCGGGCCTCGGAAACGTGTGCACGGTCGAGACTTTCGCCGACTTCTACGTGCCCGACGACGGTATCGGAGGAAAGGGAGCCTTGTTGAACTCCGTCACCGGGGTGATCGTCAGCACGCTCACGGGCGAAAGCGGTCCCAGACCGCTCCTGCGCGACAGAGCATCTACGCCGCGCGTTTCCGGCGGACTGCTGCACCGTTTCCTACAGGCGCGGAGGTTCGCGCGCGCGCACGTCGTGGGCCGTTTCGACCGAACGGCCGTTACCCGGTGAAGGACGGCGAGCATCGCTAATCGACGAAGATCCCGTTACCGTTCTCGACGGCTCCGATAACGGCGCCGAGCGCCTCCGGCTCGTGCAGCGCCGCGCGCAGCGTCCCGAGGTTCTCCGGCGCGACGGCGATCAGTAATCCGCCGCTGGTCTGCGCGTCGCTCAACAACAGACGTACGTCCTCGCTCACGGACGCTGCGAACGTCGCGAACGCGGCGTGCTCGCGGGCGTTCGCGCGCGAACCGCCGGGACAAATGCCGACTTCGAGCATCTCCCGTGCCAGCGCGTGAAACGGCACGCGGGTCGAGTCGATGCGCAGCGCGACGCCGCTCGCGCGCGCCATCTCGTTGCCGTGGCCGAGCAAGCCGAAGCCCGTCACGTCGGTGGCGGCGTGGGCGCGGGCCGCGAGCATCGCCCGCGCCGCGCCGGCGTTCAGCGTCGTCATCCAGCGCACGGCTTCCGCGATCTGCCGTTCGTCGACGGCGCCTTTCTTGAGGGCGTTGGAGAGGATGCCCGTCCCCAGGGGCTTGGTCAGCACCAGGACGTCGCCGGGGCGCGCGCCCGCGTTCGTGACGACGCGATCGGGGTGAATCGTTCCGGTAACGGCCATGCCGTACTTGGGCTCGTCGTCCTTTACGCTGTGGCCGCCCAAGATCGCGACGCCCGCCGCACGCGCCACCTCCGCGCCACCGGCCAGGATGCGCGTGAGCAGATCGGGTCCGAACTCTTCCATCGGATAGGTGACGATGTTGAGCGCCGTGACCGGCGTTCCGCCCATCGCGTAGACGTCGGAGATCGCGTTGGTGGCGGCGATGCGGCCGAAATCGTACGGATCGTCGATAATGGGTGTGAAGAAGTCGACGGTCTGCACGATCGCGAGATCGTCGCGCAAGCGGTAGACTCCCGCGTCGTCGGCGGTATTGAAGCCGACCAACACGTTGGGATCGGTCTGCGCGGGCAGGTGCCGCAAGACGCCGGCCAAGTCAGCGGAGCCGACTTTGCTAGCGCAGCCGCCACCTGCCGTCAGCGACGTCAGCTTTACGCCCGTGGTCATGCGATCCATCGATGTGCCCCTCTGCGAGCCGTCGTCGTGTCATATACCGCGGAAACTCGCTGTGTGTTAGGATTGGCCCGATGGCAAAGCAGTTGCTCTTCATCCCGGGCCCGGTTACCTGTGCCCCCGCCGTGCTGGCCGCGATGGCCGAGCCGATGATCGATCACCGCGGCCCCGAGTACGCCGCCCTGCTGGGACGGATCGCGGCGGGCCTGAAGCCGATCTTCGGCACGGCGCACGAGGTCGTGTTGCTGGGCAGCTCGGGAACGGGCGGCCTCGAGGCCGCGGTCTCGAACGCGTTCTCGCCGGGAGCGAAGGTGCTGTCGTGTCCGGTCGGCGTCTTCGGGCGGCGTTTGGCCGCGATCGCCAAGAGCTATGGCTTGGACGTCGAGATTTTGGAAACACCGCTCGGAAGCGGCGTCGATCCGGCGGCGCTGGCCGAGCGTCTGGCGCGGCCCGACGGCCGCGAGTTCGCCGGCATCCTCCTGACGCATAACGAGACCTCGACCGGCGTTCAGAACGACATGGCCGCCCTCTCGCGCGCGATCGGCGACCATCCCGCGACGGTCATCGTGGACTCGGTCAGCGGTCTCGGTGCGTCGGCCTTCGAGATGGACGCGTGGGGTTTCGACATCGTCGTGACGGCCTCGCAGAAGGCATTGGCCGTGCCGCCCGGCATGGCGATGGTCGCCGTCAGTCCGCGCGCCTGGGAGCGCATGGAGGCCGCTACGGCTCCGCGCTTCTACTTCGATCTCAAGCGCGCGCGCGAGTTCGCCGAACTCGGACAGACGCCGTGGACGCCGCCGGTCTCGGTGGCCTTCGCGCTCGACGTCGCGATCGCGCGTTATCACGAAGAAGGCGCGCCGCGCGTGTACGCGCGCCACGAACGGTACGCGCGCGCGATTCGCGCGTTCGCCGCAGCCGCCGGCATCGAAGTCTTCTCGCAGGCGCCCGCGCATTCGGTCACGGTCGTCTCGATGAAGGTGCCCGCCGACCTCGAAGCGGCCGCGATCCGCAAAGCATTGCGCGAAACCCACGGCATCGTGTTCGGCGGCGGCCAGGCGGAACTCAAAGGCAAGTTACTGCGCATGGGCACGATGGGCGACGTCTCGAGCGTCGATCTCTTGCGCGGGCTCGAAGCCTTCGAGACGGTCCTGCGCGAGCAGGGCTTAGCCGTGGAGGCGGGCGCGGGCATGCGGGCGGCGCACGCGGTTCTCGAAGAACAACTGGCAGCCGCTCGCTAACGCGCGCCGCCCTACACGCGATGGCGCGCGAAGAGTTCCTGCGCGTACGGCTGCACGAATTCCGGCAGGCCGGCGCGCAAGGTGCCGTCGAGCTGCGCGTTCGGAATTTGTAATAACGAGACCAGGAACGAGCGGTGCAGGTCCGCGCGCACGTCGGGCGCGAGCTGGAAGAACAGCGCGACGTAGAGGATCGCCCACGCGAAGACGACGGCTTTGACGAGGCCGGCGAGCGCGCCGAGCAGCGCGTTCGCGGTGCCGATCAGCGGCAATTTCGCGACGGCCGATAGCGCCGCACCCAGCGCGAACACGATCGCGTACGCGGCGCCGGCGTAGAAGACCATGCCGACCACGTGCGCGGGACCCGGCGAGAGGTGCGTCCAGCCGCGCACGAAGCCGTCCCAACTGCCGGCATAGAAGAACGCGGCCGCGACCGCGAAGGCCAGCGCCAGCGCGCCGGCGAGCTCCGCGATCAAGCCGCGCTTGAAGCCTTTGAGCGTGCCGAAGAGGACGATCGCCCCGATCGCCACGTCCGGCCACGCGGGCGCGATGCCGGCCCAGTCTGCGACGATCACGCGCGGATCTGCGCTCCGCAGCGCTCGCGCAGCGAAGCCAGCACCGCCGCGATGTGCGCGTCCGCGTCGGCGTCGGTCAGGGTCGCGTCGTAGCGCTGCAGCACCACGCGCACGGCGATGCTCTTCTTGCCGCCTTCGATCTGCGGTCCGCGATACTCGTCGAAGACGCGCACCTCGGCGATCGCGCCGTTCCCGCCGGCGCGCACGGCGCGCTCGATCTCGTTCGCCGGTACGTCGGGACCGACGATCAGCGCGAGATCCCGTGCGACCGGCGGATACTTCGACGCGGCTGCGTAGCGCGGCGCGCGATACGCCGGCAGGTCCTCGAAGCGCATCCAGCCCGCGTACACCCGCGCGGCGACGTCGAATGCCGCCAGCAGACGCGGATCGACCGCGCCGATGGTCGCCACGGCCGCGTTCCCGGCGTGCAGGACGGCGCTCTTGCCGGGGTGCCATCCGGGAGGCGTTGCCGCCACGGCGTCGCTCTCGAGGCCGGTGAGGCCCCGCAGCAGCGCTTGCGATTCGCCTTTAAAGGTGAGGAAACCGGAGTCGCGCCAAGCCGGTTCCTCGCTCTTGGGCAGCGCGAGCAGCCATGCGACGCCGGCCGTCTCGAGCGGATCGCCACCGCCTTCGAAGATGTGGCCGATCTCGAAGATGCGATACGGCGCGCCGCCGCCGTGCCGGGCCGTCAGCTGCAGCAACGCCGGCAACAACGAGAAGCGAAGATAGCGCTGGTCTTCCGATAGCGGATTGAGGATCTCGACGGGCGGTTTCGGGAGCGGGATCCCGGCCTTCGCGTAGGCGCCGGCGATCGCGCCGGGCTGCAACGGCAAGGTGACGGCCTCGCCATAGCCGAGGGCAACGAGGCCGTGCGCGACGCGCCGTTCGTCGCGGTAGGCCGCGCCGGAAACCGTCTGCGCGAGCACCGGCGGCAGCGACGCCTCGATGCGGTCGTAGCCGACGACGCGCGCGACCTCCTCGACGACGTCCTCGGGAATGCGTACGTCGCCGCGCCAAGCCGGCGGCGTTGCGAAGAGTTCGCGCAGCGGTTCTTCGCCGAGCTGGTCGTCGCGTTCGCTCGACGTGACCTTGAAGCCGAGGCTGCGCAATGCGTCCTCCGCTTCGCGTTCGGTGACGTCGACGCCGAGCAGCTCGCCGAAACGCCGCGCGGGCACCCGGATCGACGCCGGCGGGTCGTCGCTCGCGCCGGCCACGAACGGCGGGTGGGCCGTAGCCCCGGCGCGTTCGAGCAAATACGCCGCTCGCGCCGCGCCCCAACTCGCGAGCCCGAGCGGCAGACCCTTCTCATGCCGGCTGGACGCTTCCGTCCGCAGCCCGAGCGCCACGCTCATGCGTCGCACGCGCGGTCCGCTGAAGGTCGCCGCTTCGACCAGGAGCTCGCGCGTCCCGGGCGTGACCTCGCTCTCGGCCCCGCCTTTGAGGCCCGCGATGCATTGCGGTTCGCGCTCGTCCGCGATCACGAGGAAGCGCGGGTCGAGCTTGCGCACCGCTTCATCGAGCGTGAGCATCGGCTCGCCCTCGCGCGCGTCGCGCACGATCAATCGCCGCCCCGCGAGCCGGTCGTAATCGTAGAAATGCAGCGGCTGCGCGGTTTCGAGCATAACGAAATTCGAGATGTCGACGAGCGAATCGATCGGCCGCTGACCCGCGAGCGCCAGCCGGACCTGCATCCAGAACGGCGCGGGCGCGGTGCGCACGCCCGAGAAGCGTTGCGCGACGAAACGCTTACAGTCGGCGCTCTCGATCGTCACGAGCGCGTCCGGCGAGCCGTGCGCCGCCGGGGCGGTAACGCTCAGCGCGGGCTCGCGTACGGCGCGGCCGAGCGACGCGGCCAGTTCGCGCGCGAGACCGACGACCGACATCGCGTCGACCCGGTTCGCGGTGATCTCCACGTCGAGCACGTCGTCGTTCAAGCGATAGGTCGCAACGAAATCGGCGCCGATCGGCAAGCCCGGTTCGAGTTGCAGGATCCCCTCCTCGAACCACGTGGCTTCCAAACCCAACTCCGCGGCCGAACACAACATGCCTTCCGAGTCGATGCCCCGCATCTTGCGCGGTCCGATCTGCAAGCCGGCGAGTTGCGCGCCGATCGTCGCGACGGGCACGACGTTGCCGGCGGAGACGTTCGTGGCGGCAGTCGCGATCGTGAGCGGACGCGGACCGTCGATATCGACGGTGCAGACTTGGAGCCGGTCGGCGTCGGGATGTTTCTCGACGCGGGTCAAACGGCCGATCCGCACGCCGCCCAGCTGCGGGCGCTTCTCGATCGCATCGACGGGAAACCCGAGCGACGCCAAACGTTCCGCCAGCGCCTGCGAGCTTTCGTCGATATCGAGATAATCGCGCAACCACGCGATCGGAAGCTTCATGACTTATGTAATCCTCAACTCAGCTGGGCCAGCGCGCGCGGATCGTTGTCGAAGAGCACGCGAATGTCGTCGATGTCCTGACGCACCATCGCGATCCGTTCGATGCCGACGCCGAAAGCCCAGCCCGTCACGCGCTCGGGATCGTAACCCGACTCGCGCAGCACCTGCGGGTGCACCATGCCCGAACCGCCGATCTCGATCCAGCCCGAACCGCCGCACGTCTTGCAGCCGCTTCCGCCGCAGCCGGGACAGGTCGTGTCGACTTCGGCACTCGGTTCGGTGAAGGGAAAGAACGACGGCCGGAAACGGACCGCTTGCGCGGGGCCGAAGAGTTCGCGAAAGAGCCCGGTCAGCATGCCCTTGAGATGGCCGAGATGGATGCCCGGCGCGACCAGCAGGCCTTCGATTTGGTGGAACACCGGTGAATGCCGCGCGTCGATCGCGTCGCGCCGATACGCCTTGCCCGGTACGACGATCGCGATCGGCGCGGGATGCGCTTGCATCGTGCGCACCTGCATCGGCGACGTGTGCGTGCGCAGCAACAAGCCGGGCCGCAGATAGAACGAATCGAGACCTTCGCGAGCCGGATGATCGGGCGGAATGTTGAGCGCGTCGAAATTGAAGTATTCGCTTTCGATCTCGTCGCCCAGGACGATGACGAAACCGTGCCGCTCGAAATACGCGCACGCGTCTTCGAGCGCGCGGCGAATCGGATGCAGCGAACCGGTTATCGGAGGCGTTCCCGGGAACGTCACGTCGATAGCGACGCCGAGCTCGGCCTCGAGGGCGCGCGCGTCGAGTTCGGTCGCTTTGGCCGCGACCAGCGCTTCGAAGCCGGCTACGGCGTCGTTGATGGTCTTGCCCGCCGCGGGCCGTTCGGCGGGCGGCAAGGTCCCGATGGCGCGCCGGACCTGCGTGATCTCGCCGCTGCGTCCGAGGAAGCGGACCCGCACCGCTTCGAGGGCGGATTCGTCTTCGGCCTCGGCCAGGGCGGCCTGCAGGCGCGCACCGAGCGCGACCAGTTGGTCGGTGAGAGATTCGATGAGCCTACTCCGTGAAAAACATGAACGCCCGGCCGTTTCGGCCGGGCGTTCGTCACATCTTTTCGCTGATTGCGATCGGCGACAGGTTTAGCTGCTCGCCGCGGCCTGGTTGACTTGGCGGTAGATCAGGTAGGCATAGATCGATCCGGTGCTCGCGAACAGTTTCCAGAAGCGGTCGTTGGTGCGCATCAGTCGGCGTGTACCCTTCTCAAGTTTATCGTCACGGCGTAGTCGCCCAGAACATTGGGGAGTATAACATAGCCCCTATGGGGCGCCAAGTCTTGACAAATCAGGGTTTTTCGAAGATTTCAACCCTAAAATTTCAGGCCCGACACTGTTGCGAAAACGTGTAAAATATGATACCGCCTGCGACCGCGGCGTTAAGGCTGTCGCCCTGCCCGCGTTGTGGAATCGAGACGCTGACGTCCCACGCCGGAAGCCAATCGGACACGCCGCGCCGCTCGTTGCCCACCGCCAGCAACGCCTTGCGCGGGAAGCGAAAGGTGGGTAGCGGCTCCCCGTCGCGGGCCGCGGCCACGATCGTATACCCGTGACGCCGGGCGGCCGCGACCGTCTCGGCGGGGTCGCCCACCCCGAGCTTCATCCGGAAGAACGAACCCATCGTCGCCCGGACGACCTTGGGGTTGTGAGCCTCGACCCCCCGGTCCGCGAACAGGGCCCGTGGGATGCCGAAAATCTCCGCCGTGCGCAACAGCGTGCCGGCATTCCCGGGGTCGGCGATGCCGGCCAGCAGGATAGCCGGCTCGCCTGCCGCGAGCAGGGCGTCCGCGCCGACGAGCGAGGACGCGAACACCGCGACCAGACCAGGCGGGGTCTCCACTTCCGAGATGCGGCCCATCGCTCGATCGGGGATCACGTAGGCGTCCGCTTCGAGGTCCAGGCCCTCCGAAAGCGCTCGTTCGAGGCCCCATTCCGTCGCGAAGACCGCTTCGGGCTCGAGGCCGGCCGAAAGCGCCTCGCGAAGCATCGTCGTTCCCTCGACGATATAGCGTCCGGCGCTTCGCCGGCCGTCCTTCGTGTGCAACGCGGACACCGCGTCCAACTTCGGGGAGTGTGCGCCGAGCGGGATGGCCATGTACCAGGATTCGCGCCGTGGTTCGGCCGAGACTGCCAAGGTGTCCGCCCGCGCCCTCGAGGCCTTCTTCATCGCCGTCATCATGCTGGCCGTCCTGGCCGGCGGCCCCTCGCTCCTGGCCAACGCCGTCCAATTCCACGGGCTCAGCGTTTCGGTGCTCGGCGGCATCGCGATCTTTCTGATCTATGCCTTTCGCCGCAACTTCCTGGCCGGCGGCCCAGGAGCGCGGCTGTACTCCACCCGCGACGCCGCCTTTCTCGCGGCGATCGCGGCGGCGATCGCCTTCGTCCTCGCGCCGGCGAAATGGTCGCTGGGCGCGGCGGTCGTGGCCTTGGAGATGGGCTTGGCCATCGAACTGTTGGCGCGTTTCAACCCTGCTCTGCCGAAAATGGAAGACCGATGAAAGCCTACTCTTCGGACCGGATCTACACGGGACGCTTCGTGAACCTGCGCGTCGACGAGATCGACCGCAAGCGCGGTGAGGGGCGGCGCATCGTGGAGGTCGTGGAGCACGCGGGCGGCGTGTGCGTGATCGCGCGTCCCTCACCCTCGCAGATCGTCTTGGTGAAGCAGCATCGCCATGCCGTGGACCAGGACCTCTGGGAGGCGCCGGCCGGGATGCTCGAGCCGGGCGAGGCGCCGATCGACACCGCGCGACGCGAGCTGCTCGAGGAGACGGGCTACCGCGCGGAGTCCCTGCGGTTCGTCTGGAGCATCTATACCTCGCCGGGCTTCTGTAACGAACGGATCCACTTCTTTGCAGCCGACGGCCTTACGGCGGGGGAGGCGGAACCGGACGACGATGAGGATTTCGAGCTGCGCACCTGGTCGATCGAAGACGCCTGGGCCCTGGTCGAACGCGACGAGTTACGCGACGCCAAGACGCAGGTCGCACTCGCGTGGGCCCGGATGCAGGACGGCGCCCGCGGGTAACGCTCGCCGCCCGCGCCGCGCGGGGCCGCGCCGATGATCCTGAGCGCCGGGCGCGTCGTGGAACTCCAGCATTTCCTGATGGACGCGGCAAAGCGCCGGCTGGTTCGCGCGGACGCCACGGCAGAACTGCTGACGCAAGCCGCCGCGCTCGATTACGCGCTGCTGCTGTCATCCGAGCACGGAACCGAGCCGATCGACGATGCGGCGCCGGTAGCCACGACGATCCGCGAGACGATGGCGCGGGCGGCCGCAGCCGCGCTCGACGTCATGGAAGCCGCGTTGGGCGCCCCGGAGGCCGTGTTTGCCGCGTTCGCTTAGCGCTGCGCGAAGCCGGGCGGGATCTTCGATACCCTGCGGGAGCTGCGGGCTTCCCGAGCCATCGTCGATGGTACGATCGATTTCCGGCTCGTGACCCTTGCGAGCGAGGTGACGGAGCGCCGGCGCCGGAGCGGCGGGCGGGACCGTTCCTGAGTTACGCGCTCGTGCGCTGGGAGTTCTGAAGCCGCAGGCGGTCCATCATCTCGCGCGACGGGAGCTTGACGTTGCGGGCCAAGCGCAGCCACGCCATCGCCTTGATGGTCCAGTACGTGGGGTCGAACTCGAACCAGCGCAACCCGTGGCGCGCGGAGAACGGGAACGCGTGGTGGTTGTTGTGCCAGCCTTCGCCGAACGTCAAGAGCGCGACCCACCAATTGTTCGTCGAGCGGTCACCGGTCTTGTAGGTCTGGTAGCCGACTGCATGTGAGGCGCTGTTGACCAGCCACGTGCAATGATAGGTGAACACCAAGCGCGCGAAGATGCCCCAGATCACCCACGACCAGCCGCCGACGAGCAGCAGCACGACGCCGAGCGTCACGGTGATGAGGACGTTGTAGCGCTCGACGGCCCGGTAGAACGGATCCTTGATGAGGTCGGCGGCCCAGCGCGGCCGGTCCTTGGGGTCGACGCGGTCCTTGTTCGTGCGGAAGAGCCACTCGATATGCGCCCAGGGCATCCCCTTGTGGCTATCGTGCGGATCGCCGTCGCGATCCGTGTTGGCGTGGTGGGCCCGATGCTGCGCGACCCATTCGATCGGGCCGCCCTGGAGCGCCAGCACGCCGCAGATCGCCAGCGCGTATTCGACGGGGCGCGGGACCGACAAGCTGCGGTGCGTCAGGAGGCGGTGATACGCGAGCGTGATGCCCATCCCGGTGAGCACGTAGAGGCCGATCGCGACGGCCACGGCGGACCAGGAGAAGAACGCCGGCAGGAACACCCCCAGCGCTCCGATGTGGATGATCGCCAGGGCGATGCCCACGGGCCAATCACGTTTCGGTTTTCGTACCAACTTCGACGGCTTCGCCGCTCGTACAGCCATAAAGTGCCCTTTCGGACCGAGTCATACAGACTGGCCGTTCAACATGAACCGGACGGACGGTGATTCGTGGCGGCGGTCCGTCCTCCGCCTCTCATCTGTATCGGACGCTCCGAAACAAAAAAAGGACGCCGGCTCGGTCGGAGCCGGCGTCCTAGCGGCCGTTCGACGTTACGATGCGACCGGTGTCGAGGTGCGCGCCTCGAGTTGCGCTTTCGCGACGGCGAGCAACGAGTCGAACGCCGCACGGTCGCTGACCGCGAGATCCGCCAGTGCTTTACGGTTGAGCGTGACGCCGCTCTTCTTGAGTCCGTCGATCAGCCGCGAATACGACAGGCCCTCGCGCCGCGCGGCCGCGTTGATGCGGCTGATCCAGAGCGCGCGGAAATCGCGCTTGCGCACGCGACGGTCGCGGAAGGCGTAGCTGAGCGAGTGCAGGAGCGCTTCGTTCGCAACGCGGTAATTGCGGCTGCGTGCCGCGCGGAAACCTTTGACCAGCTTCATCACCTTGCGGCGATGTTTGGCCTTCTGAACGCCTCGTTTGATACGTGCCATCGGTCGTTACGCTCCTACAGCAAATACGGGATCTGCGGCGCGAAGCGCTTGAGATCGCCGGCGAATACGGGCTGGTCCTTGCGGAAGTTCCGCTTGCGCTTGCGCGTCTTCTTGCTGAGGATGTGTCCGCAGCCGCTGAATTGGTGGCGGTGCGACACCTTGCCGTTCGCGCTGACTTTCACGCGCTTAGCGGTTCCTCGATGCGTCTTGATCTTAGGCACTGGAGACAACTCCTTGGGTGGCACCGTTGGGTGAGGCCTTTTCTTCGCCCGCGTCGTCATCGTCGTCGTGATCGTCGTGCGCGGGCAAGGGCGGATTCGATTCCGCGGGCGTTCCGTCGTGGTGCAGGATGGTGTACTTCGGCGGGCCCGTCGGAACGGGGCGTGGCGCCAAAATCATGAACATGTTCTTGCCTTCGAGTTTGGCGTCGCGCTCGACGGTCGCGATCGGCGTCATGTCCGCCGCCATGCGATCCAACAAGCGCTTGCCGAAGCTCGTGTAGGTGATCTCGCGGCCGCGGAACATGATCGTGACCTTCACTTTTCCGCCGTCGAGCAGCAGGCGTTCGGCCATGCGTGCTTTCGTCTCGTAGTCGTGGGTCTCGATCTTCGGCCGGAGCTTGACTTCCTTGAGCTCCCAATTCTTCTGTTTCTTGCGGGCGTCTTTATCTTTCTTCGACTGCTCGTATTTCAGACGGCCGTAGTCGCTGATCCGGCATACGGGCGGCACCGCCGTGGGCGAGACCTCGATCAAGTCGAGACCCTTCTGCCGCGCGAGGGCAAGTGCGTTTTCCGTCGGCATCACGCCAAGCTGGGTGCCCTCGTCATCGATGACGCGGACTTGGCGGATGCGAATTTGATCGTTGACGCGCAGCGGTCGTGCTATGTGGAGCTCTCCTCGAGGCAAAAAAAAGTGGCGATGCCCAAGCATCCCACATCGAGGGAACCTACCGTCGGTTCCTAATGTGCGACCGGATCGCCCACAGGCATCCGGTGAGGGCGCTCGCGCGACCCTGCTTCGGCTGGGGTATCGTACCAGGAAAGCCGGCGTAGCGTCAAATCGTGGAAGTGGTCTTCGTGAATTGGAAGGGCTGCCGACAGTTTTGTCCCAAAGGGCTGTCGGCGCGCCGGTTCCGGTTCACGGGGCGCGCATCGACTTACCCGCCGGCGACCCCTCGCCTCTTTGGAGACCCTTTCATTATGTACAGGCGGCTCGGACTCGCAGTCCTCTTCAGCGCGATTTTGCCGGTAGCGGCGTGCAACACCGGCGGGGGTCTCGTCAGCGCGAACAACCCTCTCAATCCTACGCCGGCCCCCTCCGCCGGGCCGACCGCGAAACCGACGGCCACGCCCGTCGGCCCGTCGCCCACGCCGACCGCAATCGGCCCCACGCCGAGCCCCACGCCGACGGCGGCCGCCTGCGCCGCGCCACCGCCCGATCCCAACACGTCGACGGTCACCTTGACGGGCTCGACTCAGACGGTCAACGTGCCGTGCTTCGGCGACTTTACGTCGACCGCCATCGTGCCGCCCAGCAACGCCGCCGGCTTTACGGTCGCGCTCGCGTCGAGCACGGATAACAACTTGGGCGGCGTTCCCGATAGCAACTACGGTACGCCGATCGTCTACACGAGTCTCGAACCCAGCAGCTCGATCACCTTCGCGAGCGCGAGCGCCACGATCCAGACGACGGTGACCTCGCCCTCGAAGATCTCGGCCGGGCACACGTACGCGCTGCAGGTCTACGTGCCCGCCTTCACGGCCTCGATCCAGAACGTCAAGGGAATCAAGCCGAGCGGCCACTCCATCACCTTTGGGATCGTGCCGCCCGGCGGCGCGTTCCCGTCGATTGAAGCCGTGGTCATCGTCTACCAGAGTTCGTAGGCAGCGCTCGAACCGGGCTTTGGCGGGAGGAGGCGAAGAACGGGCGCCATGCGCGTTCTCGCCGCCCTCCTGCTTGCCGCGACGCTCGGCACCGCCGGGCCCGCGATCACGGGCGCCGGCCTTGCGGCCCCGGCCCCTGCGATGCCCGTCACCTTGTTGAGCGGCCGCTCCCTGCCTTCGCCCATCACCCCGGGAAGGGTGACCGTGCTCAACTTCTGGGCCACCTGGTGTCCGCCGTGCCGGGCCGAGACGCCGGATCTCATTGCGGCCTATCGCGCCCTCAAAGCGCCGGACGTGGCGTTCCTGGGCATCGATACGACCGAGACCGCGCCCATCGTCAAGACCTTCCTCTCCGCGAAGGGCGTGCCGTATCCCGTCGCGCTGGCCGGGCCGGATCTCTACAACGCGTACGGAATCGCATATATTCCGACGACGATCGTCGTCGACGCAGCAGGCGTCGTGCGGGCGCGCTGGATCGGTGGCGTCGATGTGGCGCGGCTCAAGCAGTACGTCGCGGACGCGCGCGCCGGCAAGACGTCGGAATACGTGTCGCCCGCGCAGGCCCAGATCGACGCGCTGCTCGATCCCGCGCAGTATCCGCTCGACGGCACGCCGGCCGAGCGAACGGCTTCGGAGGAGAGGATCGTCCAGGCGCTGGCGCGTGTCGACGCGCTGACGGCCAAGGGCGACGCAGCGCCGATCGATTTCGAGCGCACCCAACACGAAGTGGGAGCCTTGCGCGTCGCGGCCGCGACCGTCGCGCGCGATGCGGCCACGTCGACGCCGGCCAAGGTGCAGGCGCTCGTGTCGCTCGCGCAGGGGAACGGCGAACTCAATCGTTGGGACGCCGCCGCGACGGCGGATCGCGACGCGCTCGCGCTTTCGCCGAACGACCCGAAACTCGTTGCCGCGCTGACCCGCGCGTATTACCGCTTGCACGACTACGGCGCGATGATCGAGCAGGCGCAGCGCTACGTCGAACTCGCGCCCGGCGACGGTGACGGGTGGTCGGAGTTGGGGCTAGCGTATCAACGCGCCAAGCGCTTCGCAGAGGCCGCTCCCGCTTATGAAAAATCGCTAACGTTGTTGGTCGCGGCGACGGACACGGCACCGACGCAAGATGCGCTGGCCGACGTTGCGGACACGTCGCTCGATGCCGCCAACGTGTACGTGGCGCTGGGCGACGCTGCCGGAGCGCGTCGTGCATTCGACCAAGCCAACGCGTACGGCGACCGGCTGGATCCCAAAGGCAGCTACGCGGAATTGCAGCGCAACGTGCGCGAGCGTACCCAGGAGGGACTCGTTGCGGTGACGCTGGCAGGCAAACGCGACAAGACGTACGTGTCGGTAGCACCGTGGAGCGGACCCGATCTCCCGGGCAGCCTCGCTTCAACGCTGAAGTATCGGCTGATCGTGGCGGCGCCCGCGGGCACGCCGGTAACGCTGCGGGCGCAGGGCCTGCGTCCGAAGTGGATCGCGTCGTTCTGCGCGGGCGGATTGTGCTCGCCGCAAACCGTGAGCTTCACGTCGCCGGAGAGCGGCGTGACGACGTACGAGTTCCAATTGGTGCCGCCGCATCCCGGAGCGTCACCCGGCCGCGTGTCGATCTCGTACGGCGCGCATGGTTCCGAGGTGCAGGTGGGCTTGCGAGCGCCGTGACGGGTCAGGCGAAAAGCCGGGCGGCACGTCTTCCGTGTCGGCGAGGCAGCGCGTCGCGATCATGTAGGCGCCGGTGTCTTCGGACGCGCCCACGGAAGAGGCCCCGCGGCTGCGGAGTTCCAGCACATCCAGCGTGGTGATCGCGTGCACGTTGAAGGATACGCGAACAGGCAGACCTTTGCGTGGCCGGTCGATGGGCGGCGATACGTCGACCCGGAGCTGGCACATCGGACGTGGTCGTATAATTATGATATTCCGGATATTGAGAACGAGCTCGCGGCGCTGGATCTCGACTTCTACGTCCCAAAGATTTGGTATGCCGCGATCGACGGCGAACTCGAGCGTTTCGTGCTGGTGCCGAGCATTCCGACCATGGCATTCCCGGAGGTCGATTTCGTGGTCGTCGACCGAGCCGGATCTCCGAACGAGCATCGTTACGAGCGAATTGCATACTCCGATGCTGTCGCCGCGATCGGCGCCTACGAGCGCGTCTTGTCACCGCTAGGCGGCGTGCGCACGATCGATTGCGGCGCGCAAGCGATCGATGCTCTCTTACCCGAGGCCGCCCCCGCGTTCACCAAGGACCAGGGTGTTTTCGAAGCGTCACTCGTCGACGATCCGGCGTTTCTGGAGCCTCGGGATTAACGACCCTCGTGCGCTCCAGCCGCCGTCGATCGGCGCCGGCCTGAACGAATTGCTCTCGTTCGACTCGTCGTGAGTGCGCTTCCGGCGACGGCGCCCTGTCCGTCGCCGGAAGCCTCACGGGTTATGGAACGTTCCGTTCCGTCTTGGCGAATCCGGCGATGACCGCCGGCGCACTCATGTCGAAGCCCACGACGTCGAGCATGCCCGCGTCGTTCGGGTCGGCAATCGAGAAGCCGGTGGAGGTCAAGCCGGCCGTTACGAGCTTCGCCGGAATTCCGGTCCGCTCGCGGTAACGGCGCAGCGCTTCGCCCGGGTGGATGGCGCCGGCCCACGTTTCGTTATCGGTGTAGATCACGAACGCGTCGACCGCCAGCCGCTGCTCGAGCGCGTAGAGCATCGGCAACGCGCAATCCGTCGCCTGGAAGGGAAGCCCGGCCGTCCGCTTCATCACCGCGCTCAAGCGCTCATCGCGCCGCAGCGGCAGTTCGACGAAGCGGTCCGAGAAGGCCATGACGCACACGCGTTCGTCCGAACGAAGGTGCGTCATGGCCAGCGCTGCCGCCGCGACGCGCGGCGTCAGGCCCGGGATCGCCGCGATCGCCCCGCTCGCCATCGATGCCGACACGTCGAGGGCGACGAGCGTGCGCGCGCCCGTGGGTTCGAGCAAGTCGAACGCGAGGTAGAAGGCTTCGTCGAGGGCTTCCACGATGGCGTCGACCGGCTTCCAGATCGCATCGCCGCGCGCGCTGCGCCCCGAACCGTAGGTTTCGAGTGCGGCGAGCAAGGCGATGGGATGCACCCGCGCGCGACGCAGCCGTTCGCGATCGCGCAGACGTTCGATGACGAGCCGCGTCTCCGGTGACTTCGGCGTCAGCAGCCCCACGCGCGTCATGGTCGCGAGGTTGCGGATCGTCGCCGTCATCGGCATCGTTACCAGGAGTTCCGCCCACACGGCGGGTTCGCGCAGCCACGCAGTCGGGATCGCCTCGCGCGGCAATCCCGATTCACGCACCAGCGTGACGCAAGCGTTGAGGTCGCTTTCGGCCGTGGCCTTGGCGGACTCGAACGCGTTGACGATGCCGAGTTCCGGCACGTCGCCGGGTCGCGTACCGCGCACGACCCACGCGTAGAGCGCGCGCCGCGCTTCATCGAGTGCGACCGGGTGCGCGAGGCGCATCAGGTCGCGGTGCGTGAAGCCGAACCGGCTCTGGTACTTCACGAACTGGTAGGCGAGTTCGCCGACCGGCTTGTTTTCGTACCAGTCGCGGATTCCGGAGCGCAGGCCACGGCCCCACCCGCGGAACTGCTCGATGTACGACGCAAATTCCAGGAGGTGCGAACCCGTACGGCAGACGCTCTGCAAGCCGCGTCCGAGGGCGAGGCGCCGCGTCGCGTCGTCGCCGAACCCCGCGCACATCGCGAGCGCGAAGATCGCCGGCGACACCTTCGGTGCGCGGCCCGCCGTCGAGAGCGCGATCGTGCGCTCCACGACGGTGCTCCCGTGTTCGCGCACCATGCGCGCGAGGTGCTGCGCGTTATCGAGGGTCAACGCGCGTTCGGATGCGTAGTAGGTTCCGCCCTCGGAACCCAGGATCAGAAAGCGTTCGACGCGCGCCCAGTCGTCGACGGCGTAGACGTATCCGCCCGCGCTGTTGGCGATCTGGTCGCGACCCGGCTGCGGCGCGAGCTGCGACGTACCGGCGGCGCGTCCGCGGTAGAGCTTACGGAGAATGTGCATGATTCGTTACCTCCTTTCGAGGTGAGTTGGAGCGGTGCGGACGAGTGTAGGGCGACGGAGTTGCGCCGAGGCGCATCGTTTGGTATGACGATAACCATCGCCGTCCGGCCCGCACCGAAGATAGCGTGAGTTGGCACGGACGAGTTGGTGCCGACGGACTGTGTCAAAGAGAACCGCCGGCGTTCGGCCCGTGCCCGAGAATGTGGTGCCGCGGACGAGTAGGAGCACCGGAAACGGGGGGCGTTCAGTGGAGACGCCGCCCGTCCGGATTCGAACCGGAGTTACCAGATAACCGGTGCGAGCCGGCCCGCGGCGGATGTGTGTCTTGCGGACGTGTGGTGTCGCGGGACGAGCCCGAAGGCTCGCGATGCTCTATCCAAGCTGAGCTACGCGCACGAACGTGCGCGACCGGATTCGAACCGGCAACCTGTCGAAAACCCGTAACGTCCGGCCCACAAGAGCCGGATTCTTAGGTGGAGATGCGCTCCTCGAGCGAGAGCGACCACAGGCCAAGATACTTGGACCACTCATCATCGGCCGTATGGCGCCGGAGCACCATGAACGGGATGTGACGCGGTTCGCGCGGCATGCGCCGGAGCGGCATGGCGGCTTGCTCCGGCGTGCGGTTGCCCTTACGGCTGTTGCAGGCCGAGCACGCCGCGACGAGGTTGCTCCACGTGCTCTTACCGCCCGCCGCGCGCGGGACGACGTGGTCGACCGTCATCGTGGAGCGATCGCCGTGCCGCCCGCAGTAACCGCACATGTAGTCGTCGCGCAACAGCACGTTCTTCTTGGTCAACGCGACCCGCTTGGCTTTGCGTTTGACGAAGTAGAGCATGCGGATAATCGACGGCAGCGGGATCGCGATACCGCCGGCCGAGCGCAAGGTGCGCGCGGTGTTGCGGATCGCTTCGGCCTTACCCGCGAAGATGAGTTCGACCGCGCGCTGCCATGCGGCAACGTTCATCGGCTCGTACGTGCTGTTGAGGACGAGAACATCGCTCATGCGGTCGAACTCCTTTCCGGGCTTAGCCCTTGACGCACACGATCTGCTTGAGCGTGTGCACGATGGCGACGAGATCGCGTTGTGCGGCCATCACGTCGTCGATGTCCTTGTAAGCGGCGGGCGCCTCGTCGATGACGCCCGTGTCCTTGCGGCACTCCACGCCCGCCGTCTGCGACTTGAGGTCGGTGAGCGTGATGCGGTTGCGGGCCTCGCCGCGCGCCATGCGCCGCCCGGCGCCGTGCGAGCACGACTCGAAGGAATCCGGGCTGCCCTTGCCGCGCACGATATAGGAACGGGCGCCCATCGAGCGCGGGATGATCCCGAGTTCGCCTTTGCCCGCGCGCACCGCGCCCTTGCGCGTCACCAGCACGTCCTGGCCGAAGTGGTGCTCCTTGGCGACGTAGTTGTGGTGGCAGTGGACGGCACGTTCCGCGAGTCCGAACTTCGGCAAGCCGAGTTTGCGGTCGCGCAGCGCGCCGAGCACCCGCTCGAGCATCAGCGCGCGGTTGGTTCTGGCGAAGTCTTGCGCCCACCCGACCGCTTCGACGTAGTCCTCGAAGTCTTGCGTCGACTCCGTGAAGTAGGCGAGGTTCCGGTCCCGCAGTCCGATGCCGAGGCGTTCCATCTCCGTCTTGGCGCGTTCGATGAAGTACGTGCCGATGCGGTTACCGATGCCGCGCGAGCCCGAGTGCAGCACGACCCAGACGGCGTCTTCCTCGTCGAGTACGATCTCGATGAAGTGGTTGCCGCCGCCGAGCGTGGCGAGTTGCGCTTCGGGCGACTTTCCCGCGATCTTCGGATGCTTGGCGCGGATGCTCGCAAGCCCCGGAGCCAGCGACTCCCACGCCGTCGCGACGCTCGCCGGCACGTGCCGGTGCGCGCCGAAACCCACGGGCACGGTCCGCTCGATTTCGTGACGCAGCGCCTTGAGATCGTCCGGCAAGTCGTTGGCGTGCAAGGTCGTGCGCTGCGCGGCCATGCCGCAGCCGACGTCGACGCCGACCGCGGCCGGCACGATCGCGCCGATCGTCGGCACGACGGACCCGACCGTCGCGCCGATGCCCACGTGAACGTCGGGCATGATCGCGATGTGCGAGTGAATGAAGGGCAGCGACGCCATTGCCGCGACCTGGCTGCGAGCGTTGTCGTCGAATTCGACGCCGTCGATCCAGGCTTTCACCGGATGGACGCTGGTCGTGATGGTTTTCATTGGTATGCATCCTTTCCGGTCGTGCTTATCGTGAAAGAAATTGGAGCCCGCGCCGAGACTTGAACTCGGTTCCTCTGCTTGGAAGGCAGTCACATCACCATAGATGTTTCGCAGGCGGAGAGCTCGACGATGGCCGCTTGTGGTCCCCGCGCGAGGTTTCGAACCTCGGACCCCCGCCTTATCGAGGCGATGCTCTGCCGGCTGAGCTACACGGGGATGTGGTCACGCGCACGGGATTCGAACCCGCGTTGGTGCGTTCGGCGGGTATCGAACCCGCTTCCAACCGGGTAAGAACCGGTAGCGTATCCTTTCAGCTTCGAACGCATGGCGGTGACGACGGGAATCGAACCCGCTCGAAAACCTGATCGACAGTCAGGCGCCCACCCGGAGAGCTTCGTCACCAGTATTGGAGGAGAGTCCGTGGACTTGCACCCGGACGGGCCGTCACCGACCCTCGGCAGTTTTCAAGACTGCTGGCTTTCTATTCGCCCAACTCTCCATTAATGGAGGTTTCGGCCGGAATCGAACCGACGATCGCTCGTTTGCAGGGAGCTGCCTTGCCACTTGGCCACGAAACCAAGGTTGGAGGGCGCCGTCTATCCACTCGACTACGGACGCATTTCTGGAGCCAGGTGGGAGAATCGAACTCCCGTCTACGGATTACGAAACCGCAGCATTGCCATTGTGCTAACCCGGCTGAGCTATGAGGGCGTTCAAAGCGCGTCCGCTCACCACTTCGCGTTCTCCGGATCAGCGCGCGAGAGGATTCGAACCTCCATAGTACGGGGTAGAAGCCCGCTGCCTCTCAACTAGGCTACGCGCGCAAAGATTGGCTGGGGATCGTGGATTCGATATGGTGCCGGCACGGGGGCTCGAACCCCGACCTGATCGCTTAAAAGGCGACGGCTCTGCCACTCGAGCTCTGCCGGCATGGTCGAGGTATCCGGATTCGAACCGAAAGTCTCTCCGTCCCGAACGGAGCGCGATGCCAAGTTACGCTATACCTCGCCGGTAGCAGAGGGCGGAGTCGAACCGCCTCGATGACGCCTTATGAGGGCGCTGCACGGCCGTTATGCATCTCTGCTAATGGTGGGGGAACTCGGATTCGAACCGAGAGTGCGCGAGCGCGACGGTGTTACAGACCGCCGTCCATTCCTACAGAACGTTTCCCCCGCGAGTGGTACGGACGAGAGGACTCCAACCTCTAATGATCTTGCGATCGACCCGCGGTCTGAGCGCGGCGCATGTAACCAGATTCTGCTACGTCCGCATGGTGCGCGCCCTCGGATTCGAACCGAGATGCCCGAGCTTTTGAGGCTCGGAGGTCTACCGATTGCCTTCAGGCGCGCATGGCTCCCAGTCTTGGACTCGAACCAAGTCATCGCGGTTAACAGCCGCGCTCTCTACCCGTTGAGATAACCGGGATTATGTGGTGGAGGCGTCCGGAGTCGAACCGGATTATAACTGCTTGCAGGGCAGACGCATGGCCGTTCTGCCACGCCCCCAATGTGGTACCCCCGACACGATTCGAACGTGCGCGGCGCAGCTTCGTAGACTGCCGCTCTTCCAGCTGAGCTACGGGGGTAGAGGTGTCACTAACGGGGTCCCGCGCGCAGCGTCCCGGAGCGCCGGGCGCGGCGCATCGTGCCGCGCCTTTGTAATGGGGTCCCGCGCGCAACGTCGCGCGGGGGCGTGCAGGGACGTTTCCGGCGCAAACGTGCCGGAAGCGTCCCGGAGCGCCAGGCGCGGCGCATCGTGCCGCGCCATTTTAAACGGGGACGGGCCGAATCGAACGGCCGGCCTCCGCGGCTTCAACGCGGCGCTGCTACCTGCTGAGCTACATCCCCGTGGCACCGGACCAGAGACTCGAACTCTGCGCGACGAGATTTGGAGTTTCGTCCGCGCCCTGCGCGCCCGGCGTTTTATTCGTCCGTAGGAGAGCAGCCGAGTCGAACGGCATGCCCGAAGGCACCCTCACGGTAGCATCGTGCGGCGTCCCCGCGGACGCGTTACTCTCCAATAATTGGGGTGATCGGAGGGAATCGAACCCGTCGTCTGCGGCTCCACACGCCGCGGTCCTGCCTTTGAACGACGACCACCATCGTTTTCGTTACGAACCTGCGCGGCCGAGCGAGATCCCCGTTCCCGCCCTCGTCTTCCATCGAATCAGCATCCGGTCGTACGGCGGTAATGGGTATCGATACGCGGTACGCGGATACGGCGCCTGAGCGGTACGTCGGGGATTCGAACCCCTGCCCCGCGCGAGGGCTTCCATAAGCGCGTGTGTGAGACGCGATGTGTTTCGATGCTCGCCTTCGATGTTCGACTACCGACTCGCTAGTCGAGCAGGTCCGTGGTCCAGTTGACTTCCTGCACCGCGACGTCCAGCAGGCGGTGACGGCGCGACAACTCGTCGACCTTATTGCGCGGCCCTTTCGGGTCGATCGTACGGACGACTTTGATTTCCGAGCGCATGTAGCGCTGTTGCAGCGCGCTCGCCGCCTGGGCGACGTTCTCGAACGGCTTGCGGAGCTTCAACAGTGCGTCGCGCTCCGCGAGCGCGTCCGCAAGCGTCTGTCCCGAGGGCAGCCGCGTCGCGACGTTCGTGCGATTGATGCGCTGAACCAGCGCGAGCGTTTCCGCCGACAGGCGCTCGATCTGTTCGAGCAGTCGCGCCGGCATGTCGGCCGCTTCCTGGCCTTCCTGCATTTGAGCGTTGGCGACCGCGCGAACTTGCAGTTCTTCGATCTTCTTGTAATTGTCCGAGCGCATGCGAAGCGCTTCTCCGAGTTTCAAGACACGTCACCTCCTTCGTGCGTGGCATGAGGAAAATAAGAGTTGAAATCGATTCAGTTCTCAAAGGTCGGCAGCGGCATGGCAAGACACGCGCAATCGAACGATGCTCGCGGCGCCGTGACGCGCGGACGAGTCCGTCGATTCGTGGCCTCGCTATGCAAAGAGGGGACCGGCATTTGCCGATCCCCCAAAGAAACCCTAACGGATCTCAGAGATCAAACAAAACCGCGAACGTCACTTCCAGCATCGAGTCTATTCGACTCGATACCCCAATCGGCGCCTCGGAAGCTCACGACGACGCACGCCGGCACTATGGAGTGCTGGCGATACGATTGTGTCGTTGGCCCGGCTAGCAGTAACATACCGCCCTATCTTATCCCGATTTTGGCGTCTGTCAAGACGTTCGCGAGGAAATCGCGATGCCGCGAAGGCTCATGTAACGTGCGACACGCCGTGGCGCGGTGAAGCGGAAGAAAACTACGGACGCTGGCGCAGTTCGACGGTTCCCACGGCCTTGTCCCGGCCCGACGGCGTGCGCTGACGCGCCGCCTGCGCGCGGCTCGCCGGCGCCAAATAGACGCGGCTCGAGCCGTAGTCCAGATAGACGGTAAACTGCTTGAGGATGTCGGCGCCGATCAGACCGTCTTCGTTGTCGAAGCCCAGGGCGCTGGGCGAAAGCGCTTCGAAGCCGGCGACCTCCGGTAGCGTGAGCGTGCCTAACTCGACCTTTCGCGCCGGGGCGTCGCGATAGGACATCGTCCCGCCGATGCCGTTGGCCACCTGCACGCGTCCCTCGCGTTCGGCCCGCACGACCTCCGGGTGGCTGCGCGCGAAACGTTGGAAGAGCACGTACGAGAACGCCGCGCCGGTATCGAGGATGAAGTCGTCGCCGGCGGCCTCGCCGATTTCCGCATGCGTCACCGGAGCGCCGGAGTTGAGACGGACGTCGAGCGCCGTCGCGCCGGCCGGTGCCGAAAGCGTGCCGGGCCGTAGCGCTTCGACGGTCCCGTTCGCGTAGTCGATCTTGAGGCCCGCCGCGTCGAGGAAATCGAAGCCGAGCAACCCGACGACCCGCGTGTCGTGTCCTTCGACCGAAGCGTAGGGCGCGGTATGCATGACGACGTCGTGCATCGTCAGTTCGCCGACCGTGACCGCGGGAACCACGACGCGTCCGGTCGTGAACGTTCCCGCGACGGTCTGGGTCGCGCGTCCGTAGACCGGGAAGCCGAGCTTGGTGACCGTATCTTCGTCGATCGTGAGCATCGACGCGCCGGTGTCGAGCAGGAAGTCCAGCCCCCGTCCGGCGATTTGCAAGCGGACGTAGACGCGATTGTTCTCGATGCGCGCCGGAAGCCGAACGACGTCGGTCCCCGCCGGGAATTCCACGAGCGCGCGGCGATCGCGCGGGACCGCGAGCTCGGCTTCGGCGTTCTCGGACAGCTCGTCGTCGCGGACCAGCCGGTAATCGTACTCGGTGCCCGGCCGTTCGTCGCCGCCGTAGTAGTGCCACGGACGCGTGCGCCCGCGTGCGTCGGTTCGGAATTCGTCGAAGATCGTGTGTGCCGTGTGGCCCGCGACCGTGCGTTCCGAGCGCAACAGATAAAACGTCCGCGGGTCGTAATACATCCGCGTTTCGTGGCCGCTGGCGAAGGTCGTGGCGAGCATCCAGGAATCGACCGGCTCGCGAACGCGTTCCACGGTCTGGGCCAGCGGCTTTTCGGTTTGCGACGGCTCCGGGCGGTCGAGGATCGTCTCGCCGTTCTCGTTCTGGTGCCAGCGCTGGCCGTGGCTGGACCCGTGCGCGGTCCGGAACGGCCCGAGCGTCATGTCGCTCTCGGTGTCGGTGCCGCGCCGCAGTATCTGCAGGCTGCCGTCGAGGCCGGCTACCCGGATCGTCCAAAGCTCCCGCTCGGCGTCGGGATGCCGCTCGTAGTTGGCGGCCGCGCGCCAGCGCGCGACCAACTCCTCCGCGGTCAAGCTCTGCGGAGCGGGCGGTGGCGGCGGCGGCTCTTGAGCCGGCGCCGTCCCTTGCAGCGACGTCGCCAGTGCGACGGCTGCGAAGGTCGCGAACGCTCTCACCTCTTCGTGGCGAGTTCCGTCGGTAAGTCCAGCCGCGGACGCGCGTCGAAATGCGGCTTGCCGTTAGGGGAAGCCGCACGCATCTGTGCGATCAGTTCGAGCGCCTTACTCATCTGAGGATCGTTGCCGGCACGGTCGTCGTGCGGCGCGATGTCGATGTCGTAATCGGGATCGGTACCGTAGTTCTCCACCTTCCAGCCCACGTCGACGAACCAGAAAGAGAACTCCGGCTGGGTCGTAATGGTTCCATCGACCAGGCGATGGTACGGATTTATCCCGATGACGCCCCCCCAGGTCCGCTTTCCGACGAGCGGCCCGAGCTTGTAGAGCTTGAAGACGTGGCTGAAGATGTCGCCGTCGCTACCCGCGAACTGGTTGGTCAGCGCGACGATCGGACCGCCCACGGACTCGGGCGGATAGGGCATCGGCGGCGCGTATCGGGATACGTCGTAGCCGACCCGCTTGCGTGCCAGCTTTTCGATCAGCAGGGGCGATACGTGGCCGCCGCGGTTGTACCGGACGTCGACGATCAGCGCGTCCCGGTTGAACTCCGAAAGATAGCCGCGGTGGAATTCCGAGAAGCCCCACGGACCCATGTCCGGGATGTGCACGTAGCCGACGCGCCCGTCGGTTTGGCCGTGCACGTAGGCGCGGTTGGTCTCGACCCAGGCGCGATAACGGAGCATCCGCTCGCTGCGTAACGCCCGCACCACGACCCGCCGTGCCCCCTTCTTTCCGGAGGCCAAGGTGAGCGCGACGTCACGTCCGGCGGTGTTGACGAGCAGCCGATCCGGCGTGACGTCGCGCGAAAGCGCGACGCCGCCCACGGCAACGATCACGTCGCCTTCGTGGACCGCGAGTCCGGGCTCGGCAAGCGGGGAATCGATATCGCGGTTCCACGAGTCGCCCCGGTAGACTTTGACGATCTCGTAGCCCCGCGCCCCTTCGTTCCAGGCCAGGTCCGCACCGAGAAAGCCGCGCCGGTATTGCGGCGGAATGCGATGGTCGCCGCCGATCTCGTAGGCGTGCGACGTACCGAGTTCGCCCAGCATCTCCCACATGATGTCGGAGAGTTCCGTGCGGGTGCGCGCCAGCGGCAGCAATTTCTCGTAACGCTCGCGCACGAGGTTCCAATCGACGCCCGACATCGCTTCGTCCCAAAACTGTTCGCCCTGCATCCGCCAGGCTTCGTGATACATCTGCGCCCATTCGGCGCCGGGTTCGACCAGCACGCTCGCGCGCGAGAGATCGAGCCAGCCGCTACGCCGGCCGGGATCGTTCGAGAGTTTGGGATCCTCGGGTGCGGCGTCTTCGGGTAACTCGCCGAGGGCGTCGATCGCGCGCATGCGGTCGTGCGACGTGTAAACCAAGGTTCGGCCGTCCGCGCCGAGGCGCATGTCGGCGACGTCCTGGGCGAGCGGCGCGACGCGCTGCTGCTCGAAGTCGTACGCCAATAACGAGCCGGTATCGTCGTCGTCGTCCCAGGTCGCACCCTCGGGTTTGATGCCGCGCAGCGCGAAGAGCGTGAAGAGGGCGCGGCCGCGCGCGGCCACGATCTGTTCGTAGCGCCCTTCGTCGACGGGAAAGCCGAGTACGCGTCCGGCGATGCCTTCGAAATCGATCTCGATGCGTTGGGGCTTCGCATCCCGCTTGCGCTCGTCGTCTTCGCCGTCGTCGTCGTGGCGGTGGTCCTTGTGCAGCGGCGACGGTTTGGGCACGAACGGGTTGGCGACGTCGTCGCGCAGGGTCACGAGAAACGGCCGGGTGGCCTGCGGGAAGCTCAGGTCGAATTGCAGCGCGTCGTAGACGGGGTTGAAGTCGCGGGTCGAAATGAAGTACAGGTACTTGCCTTCGGGATCCCAGACCGGAGAGCGATCGACGCGTAGCAGCGACGTGACGTCGTGGACGGCGCCCGATTTCACCTTCGCGATCCGGATGATCGACGTATCGGGGTTCGCCGTCGTGACGGCGTCCGGCTGGACGGCGCACGAGTACGCGAGCCACCGGCCGTCGGGCGAGAACGCGAGATCGCGGATGTGCGAGGCCGGGCTCGCGTCGATCGTGCGCGAACGCCCGTCTTCGAGATCGATTAGCAAGAGTTCGTGACGGTGGTTGGCGACGGCGACGACGTCGGCCGTGGGAGAAGCCGCTAACTCGACGACGCGGCCGATATCGGCCGTGAGGGACTTCGGTTCCGAGGCTTCGCCGTAGGCGTCGCGAATCTCGAGCCGTTCGATTCCCGTCTCGTCGCTGACGCAGACGAAGCGGCGCGAATCGTGCAGCCATTCCGAGGCGCGGTAGCGGACGCGGCTGCCCGCGCCGTGCGCGACGACGGCCTCTTCCCACAGCGGCATCGTGAAGGGCCGGCCGCGCGAAACGAGCGCGAGCGACGTGCCGTCGGGACTCGGCGCGAAGTGTTCGAGGCCCTCGCTCACATCGACGAAACGGCGCGCGAGTTGCGGGGCGCTCGAACGCGTCTCGACCGCGATGCGCTCGACGCGATCCGTCGCGGGATCGAGCAGGTACAAGGCGGCGCCTGCGGTGTATGCGATCGACGTTCCGTCGGTCGACGGAAAGCGGACGAAGTACTCGGTTTCGTTCGTGTGGCGGCGCAGGTCGGTTCCGTCGGGCAGCACGGAATAAATGTTACCGATGCCTTCGTGATCGGAGAGAAAGAAGACCCGCTCGCCGACCCACATCGGCAGCACGACGTTTCCGGGAAGCGAGATCAGGCGCGCGTACTGCTGCGAGCCGTCGCGGTCGACCCAGACGTCGCCCGCCGTGCCGCCGCGATAACGCTTCCAGCGCGCCGGATCGTCGTTGTTACGGCCGATGACGAACCGGCCGTCGGTGTGTTGCGCGAACGAACGGGCGTGGCCGAGCCGCATCGGTTCGGCCGTCCCTCCCGCAACCGGAACGCGGAAGGCGTGCGATTCGCGTGAGAACGGTGCTGCGGCGTCGGAACAAAAATAGATGAGGCCGCCGTCGGGACTCCAGCCGGTGACGTTGCACGTGTCGCTGCCCAGGAACGTCAGGCGTTCGGCGACGCCGCCCTGCGCAGGCATCGCGTACACTTCGGGGTGGCCCTCGTCGCGCCCGACGAACGCGATCGTCGCACCATCGGGGGAAAGTCGCGGCGTCGTGATGCCGCCCGTGCTGACGGTCAGCCGCCGGGCGCTCCCTCCCGCCCGGGGCACGGACCACAGGTCGTCCTCGCACACGAAGACGAGTAAGTCGCGCGCGACGGTCGCGAACCGATAGTACCCTAGCTGAGTCATCGGATTGGTGTTTAGGTACGAGCGGGTGGCCTACCCGCTGGGCCTCGTCGCCCTAACGTCGAAGGTAGTCAAGCGTGTCAGGTTTCAGGGACCACTTTCTCGACAAGTATTTCGCCTACCGGCGCCGCTACGTCGACTACATCGCGCGCGAGGCGCCCGGGCGCGCTCAGCTGGCCGTGCTCTCGGAGATCGCCCGGCTGGCCTTCATGATCGCGGGAAATCTGCTTTGCGCGGCGATCTTCTGGGTCTTGACCGCGGGCGCGGCCGGCCGGGCCGGCGGCTTCGGCACGTGGCCGGCGGTCTTCGGTTGCCTGGCGCTGCTGCCGACCGGATTCGCGCTCTTGGCGGCGCGCGGCCTGGCCAACGCCGTCGCCGACCGCCGCCGGGTTCGTGCCGCCGGCTCGGCGAATGGCGTCGGCCGATGACGGACGTGGACGCGGGCATTCTCGAACTTTTCGAGTCGCACGATCAGCGGGGCCTCGCCCGCGCGATCTCGCGAGCCGAGTCCGGCCACGGCGCCGCGCTGATGAACCGCCTCTTCGAGCGGACGGGCCGGGCCATGACGATCGGTCTCACCGGGCCGCCCGGCGTCGGCAAATCGACCTTGTGCGGTGCGTTGATCGGCATGGCTCGGCGCGAGGGCAAGACCGTCGGGGTCGTGTCGGTCGATCCGAGCTCGCCGTTCTCGCACGGCGCGATCTTGGGCGACCGTATCCGGCTGACCGAGCACTTCACCGATAGCGAGGTCTTCATCCGCTCCATGGCGAGCCGCGGTCACCTCGGCGGCTTGGCCGGCGCGACGGGGGACGCGGTGGCGTTCATGGACGCGTTCGGTAAGGACGTCGTCATCGTCGAAACCGTCGGCGTCGGACAATCTGAGATCGAAATCGCCGAACTGGCCGACACGACCCTGGTCGCCCTGCAACCGGGCAGCGGCGATTCGGTGCAACTGCTCAAGGCCGGCATCTTGGAAGTCGCCGACGTATTCGTCGTGAACAAGGCCGACCATCCGATGGCGTTGCAACTGCAACGCGACATTCGCAGCATGATGGAGATGCTGGATTTTTCCGGCTGGGTGCCGGAGTTGATCGCCACGCAAGCGCGGGAAGGCGTCGGCGTCGCCGATCTGTGGGGCGCGATCGCGCGCCACGACGCGTATCTGCGCGAGAGCGGCGCCTTGACGGTCAAGCGGCGCGAAGCTTTCGCCCACCGCGTGCGCGCGCTCGTGCTCGGCGATCTCGAACGCCGGGTGGAGACGCGCATCGCCGCGTTGCTCGCGTCCGCGGACGAAATTCCGCGCGATCCCTACAGCGTGGCCGACGTCCTGCTGCGCCGCGTGGAATCGGCGCTGCCGCGCGATTCCGGCGACGACGTCCCGGTCGCGCACGCGCTCCGCTCCAGCGTCAAAGGCATGTAGCCGGCTCTTTGGTTTTTACGTGAAACGAGTGTTTCATGTAAAATTAGTTCGCACCGTTCGCAGGGTAACGAAACCGCGGGCGCGACAGAGGCATTCTCACAGAGGGAACGACCCGCTAGAGGATGCCGATGATCGCCGAACCCGAACGCTTGAACCTGCCGTACACCGGCGACGTCGCACGAGCGACGGAGCACCTCTATGCGAACGTCGCGCGCACGGTCACGCGCGCGGAGTGGGAGCTCTACGCGCCGTACGTCGCGCGCATCGAAACGCTCAAACGCGAGCGCAACGCGATCGTGCTCGCGCACCACTATCAGAGCGCCGAGATCTACCGCTGCGTTTCCGACGTGATCGGCGACTCGCTCGCGCTCGCGCAAGCCGCCGCGACGACCGAAGCCGATACGATCGTGATGGCCGGCGTGCACTTCATGGCCGAGACCGCGAAGCTGCTCAATCCGGGCAAGACCGTGCTGCTGCCGGATCTTCGCGCGGGTTGTTCGCTCGCGGAGTCCATCACCGCGGACGACGTGCGCGCGCTGCGCGCCGCGCATCCGGGCGTTCCGGTCGTCACTTACGTCAATACGTCGGCGGCCGTCAAGGCGGAGTCCGACGTGTGCTGCACCTCCGCCAACGCGGTCGCGGTCGTCGAATCGCTCGGCGTGCCCAAGGTGATCTTTCTGCCGGACCAGTATCTGGCCGCCTTCGTCGCCTCGAAGACGAAGGTCGAGATCGTCAGTTGGCAGGGCCACTGCGAAGTGCACGAACGCTTCACCGGTGAAGAGATCAGCGCGCTGCGCGAGATGCACGCGGGTATCGTGGTCCTGGCGCATCCGGAGTGCCCGCCCGACGTGCTGGCGCAAGCCGACTTCGTCGGATCGACGACCGCGATGCTGGGTTACGTGAAGGAGCGCCGTCCCGCGCGCGTCGCGATGATTACCGAATGTTCGATGGCGGGCAATCTCGTCGACGCGTTTCCCGAGATCGAGTTCATGCAGCCGTGCAACCTCTGCCCGCACATGCGGCGCATCACGCTGCCGAAGATTCTGCGCGCGCTCGAGACGATGCAACCGCAGATCGAGATCGATCCCGCGATCGCCGGCCGCGCGCGGCTGGCCGTCGAGCGCATGACGGCCGTGCGCCGGGATGCGGCCGTCGCATGAGCGCGCGTTCCTACGACGCGATCGTCGTCGGCGGCGGCCTTGCGGGCATGCTGACGGCGCTCGAACTCGGGCCGCGGCGCGTGGCGCTGGTGTCGTATGCCTTGCTCGGCGAGTCGACGTCGTCGGCCTGGGCGCAGGGCGGCATCGCGGCCGCGGTCGGCGACGACGATACGCCGGCGCTGCATGCCGCCGATACCGTGGCGGCCGGGGCCGGTCTCGTGGAGAAGCGCGTCGCGGCGCGGCTGGCGGCGGACGCGCCGCACGCGATCGCCCGCATCGCGGCGCGCGGCGTGCGCTTCGACCGCGACGGCGGTTTCGGGTACGCGCTCGGGCGCGAAGGCGCGCATTCGCGCCGCCGGATTCTGCGCGCGGGCGGCGACGCCACGGGCGCCGAGCTCGTGCGGGCCATCGCGCTCGCGGTCCGTTCCGCAGCGCACGTGACGCTGATCGAAGGCGCGCAAGCGCGCAACGTGTTGCTCGATGCCGCGGGTGCCGTCGCGGGCCTCGAGGTGCGCCTCTTCGGGGGAACGGCGGTCCCGCTTTCCGCGCCGAACGTCGTGCTGGCCACGGGCGGACTCGGCGGCCTCTATCGCTTCACGACCAATCCGACGTCGTCGCGCGGGAGCGGGATCGCGCTCGCGGCTCGCGCCGGCGCGCGGCTGGCGGATATGGAATTCGTGCAGTTCCATCCGACGGCGCTCGACGTGCCGGCCGATCCGCTGCCGCTCGTGACCGAAGCGCTGCGCGGCGAAGGCGCGGTGCTCGTCGACGCGCGCGGAACGCGCGTGATGGACGGCGTCGATCCCAAGCGCGAACTCGCCTCGCGCGACGTGGTCGCGCGCCGGGTCTTCGCGCTGCGACGTGCCGGCGAACGCGTGTATCTCGACGCGCGCGACATCGGCGGCGAACCGTTCGCCGAGCGATTCCCGACGGTCTTCGCGGCGTGCATGCGCTTCGGCATCGATCCGCGAATCACGCCGATCCCGATCGTCCCCGCCGCACACTATCACATGGGCGGCATCGCGGTCGATCTCGACGGGCGCACGAGCGTGCCCGGTCTCTACGCGTGCGGTGAAGCCGCGGCGACCGGCGTCCACGGCGCGAACCGCTTGGCGAGCAATTCCCTGCTGGAATCCGTCGTGTATCCGGAGCGCATCGCGCGCGACATCGCGGCCGCGCTTCCGAGGATGCGGGCGCGCGCAGAACTGGGCGACGAGGCGCCGGCGCCCGTGGCGGGCAGTTCTGCCGAATGGGCGGAGCTTCGCGACGTGATGTATGCCGGGGTCGGCGTCGAGCGCGATGAAACGGGGCTCTCGGCCGCGCTCGAGCGTCTGGAGCGTTTCGCCGGCGAGTCGCCGAGCGAGGACGTGCGCGACGCCGCGACCGTGGGCTCGCTGATCGCGCGCGCCGCGCTGCGCCGCCGCGAGACCCGCGGCAGCCACGCGCGCACGGACTATCCGCAAGAGCTGGCGTCGGAGCGGCACCGGTCCTTCTCCACGCTCGCGGAACTCGCGCGGGCGGCGCAAACCGCGTGAGCGTGGCGGCTGCGGTCACCTTGTCGCCGCTGCCGCGGGCGTTATACGAACCCGTCGTACGCGCTGCGTTAGCGGAAGATCTGGGCCTGGGCGGCGATCTCACCTCGGAAGCGACCGTGCAGGCCGGCGCGCGCGCGCAAGCCGCATTCGTCGCCCGCGAGCGCGGCGTGCTCGCCGGGCTCGATATCGCGCTCGAAGTCTTTCGGATGCTGGACCCGATCGCCGCCTTCGAGGTCGCCGTCCGCGACGGCGAACGCGTGGCGCCGGGCGCGACGATCGCGCGGATCGAGTGCGAAGCGCGCGCGCTGCTGGGCGCCGAGCGGACGGCGCTGAACCTGTTATCGCATCTGAGCGGCATCGCGAGCGCCACCGCGCGGTACGTCGAAGCCGCCGCGGGCCGCGTCAAGATCTCCGAGACGCGCAAGACGCTGCCGGGTCTGCGCGCGCTGCAGAAGTACGCCGTGCGCGCGGGCGGCGGCACGAACCACCGCTTCCGGCTCGACGATGCGATCCTCATCAAGGACAACCACATCGCGCTCGCGGGCGGCGTCGCGCTCGCGCTCGACGGCGCCCACGCGCGCGCGGGCCATCTCGTGAAGATCGAAATCGAAGTCGACACGCTCGGCCAACTGAACGAAGTGCTGGCGCACCCCCAGGGCGCGGACGTGATCTTACTGGATAATTTCACGCTCGAGAACCTGCGCGAAGCCGTGCGCCGAACGGATCGCCGCGCGATCCTGGAAGCCTCCGGCGGCATCACGCTCGAGAGCGTCGCCGCCATCGCCGCGACCGGCGTGGACGTCATCTCGGTGGGCGCGTTGACGCACAGCGTCAAGGCACTCGATATCGGGCTGGATATCGCGGGCTGACGCCGGCCTCGCGGCGTTGCGGAACGTTCCCGACGACTCTTCCCAGCGGTCGGCTATGCGTTGGCGATTGGAGACGAGCGAGTAATCGTAACGGACGGCCGCATCGTGCAGAAGGTTGCGGGTGGTTTCGATCTGCGGGCCGCCCGCCCGACGTGTTCGTAGAAAGGGGCCTTCATGAGAGCGATGAGGATCTTCGAACACATCTCGATCGACGGCATCATCCAGGCCAGCGGCGAGAATGATTTCCCGTACGCTGACTGGACCGCGCCCTACCGCACGCCTGCCGGGCGGGACATGCTCCTCGCCGAGCAAGGCGAGCGCTTCGATCTTCTGCTGGGCCGCCACACGTACGACCTGTGGTCGGGGTTTTGGCCGACGGCGCCGAGGAATCCGATGGCCGACGGACTCAACGCGGCCACGAAATACGTGGTCACGCATCGCCCGGACAGCCTCGCGTGGGGCCCCTTCCGGAGCGTCGAAGGAGACGTCGTCGAGAGTCTCCGGGAGATCAAATCGCAGGAGGGCCCGGACCTCATCCTATGGGGTAGTTCCACGCTCACATCGACGCTGCTCGAACACGGACTTGCCGATGAAGTCGTGCTGCTCGTTTATCCGGTCGTGGTGGGCGCGGGGAAGCGCCTCTTCGCGCAGGGAACTCCGGGACGCTCGTTCGAGCTCGCCGCCACGAACGCGACGCCGTCCGGCATCATCCTCACGCGGTACAAGGTCGCCGGACCTCTAACGACCGCTTAGCGGAACGCGCCGGGCGAGCGGCTCGTTCAGTACCAATCGCCTGCGACGCTAAAGGCGGCCCAATAATAGGGGCTGCTCGCGAGCAGCGGCAGTTGCGCGGCGCGCAGGGCCGCGCCCGGATGACCTCCGTCGCGCGCGAGCAAGTTCTGATAGAAGCCGCGCATCAACTCGCCGGTCCGCGCGCCGTCGACGTTCCACGAGCTCGCGACGATCGACGTCGCGCCGGCGAATAAGAAGCCGCGCGTCAGGGCGAGTGTGCCGTCGCCCGCGGGTCCACACGCGTCCAATACCACGAGGTTAGCCGGTACGCGCAGGTTGTAGATGTCGTCGAGCGTGAGCACACCGTCGCGAGCCTGGCCGAAGCGGTCGTAGAAGGACAACGCGAGGTACGACGCGGCCGGCCGAACGGCGTCGACGATGCCGCGCACCGCGAGGTGCACGATCTTGTAGTCGGCGAGCTTCGCCTGCAACAGCCCGTCCTTGCTCGCGTCGAATCCGAGCAGAGCGAGTTCGTCCGGCGGCCGGCCGAGCGGCAGGATCGCGCTCGCTTCGGCTGCGCTCGACGTGAGGCGCTCGAGTTCCGGCGAGAAGGTCGCGCCCGCGGCGGACGACGGGGTCGCGCGTTCCAAGCGTTCGTCGGTGCGGCCGTAGACCGGGTCGGCCACGACGGCCAATAACTTCGACGGAAGCGTTCGCTGCGCCGCGGCGTCGCGCACGGCGGCGATCGCCGTGGCCGATGGTTCCGTGACGACTTCGTGATGGAGGATCAGCGGTTCGGTGCCGGCGCCGGGAGCCGGAAGCGCGGCGAACGGCACCGCGCTCGAGAGTACGCCGTCCGGCACGACGACGATGCGATACCGTAACGCCTGAACGGCCGGCGCCAAGAGGACGCGGCTCAGATACGCCGCCGACGGATCGGCCTCCAGCGCGGCCGTTTCCGCGCGATTGCGGATCTGCGTTTGAAAGCGTCGCGCGGCTTCCTCGATCTCGCCGCGCGGCGGCAGCGGATAGGTATCGACGCGCTCGCGCGTGATCGCCCACAGATAACCGCGTTCGCTGCCGAGCCAATAATCCAAGAGCACGGTATCGGAGTCGAGCACGTCGCGTTGGAGCGCTTCGCGGCCGACCGGTTCCGCGTTCGTCAACGCCGCAGAGGCGGGATTCGCCGCGCGCAGCTTCGCTTCCGCGGTCTCCAGCTGCGATCTGAGGCCGGCGATGTCGACTGCGAGCTGCTGCGTGGCATCGGCATTCGGAGCAGCGAGCGATAACTTCGCTAACTGCACTTCCTTGGCTTCGAGGGAGCGTTCGAGCGCGGTTCGCGAGCGCACGAGCGCTTCGTCCACGTTGGCATGGAGGCTGACGTGGGCTTGCGCCAACAGCGCGAGCAGGCTGCGGCCGCGGGCGCGTTCGCTCGCTTCGAGCGCGCGCCATTCGTATCCCAAGCCGGGTTGTTCGGCCGCGAGCCGCATCGTGAGTTCGACCTCGAGCGCGCCGAGGTCGTCTGCGAGCGAACCCCGGGTGCCAGCTGCGATCGCGAGTGCGAGTTGGACATCGCGAAGGGCGGCTTCCGCATCGCCCGAGTTCCGCTCCGCTTGCGCCAGGCGGTAGAGCGTCCGGCACCGGCCGTCGCTGCGGCGGCTCTTGATCCACAGCGGGAGCGCGAGCCGATAGTGGGCGATCGCCGCGGTCCAGTCTTCGGTTCGTGCGTACGCGCTGCCCGCCGTCTGCTCGATCGTCGCTAATCCCGCTGCGTCGTTCGAGGCCGTCGCGAGGGCCCGCCCGCGCTCCAACGTCGCTAAAGCATCCGACGTCCGTCCTTGTTCGCTCGCGATCGCGGCGCGGCCGGCGAGAACGAGCGTTTGACCCAGCGTCGCCGAGGCGTTCTGCAGCGAGTCGAGCGCCGATTCGTAATCGCCGTCCGCTGCTGCCAGATGTTCGGCCTTGAAATCGGCGGAGCGTCCGGGGCTCAAAGCCTCGCGAAGTTCGATCGACGCTAAGGCCGTTGCGGCCGACGGCGCGGCGGGAGCGTAGGTCCGCTGCAGGTCGCGCGCTTCTTTCGCGGCCGTTTCGGCAGCGTCGTCGTCGCCGAGGCTCGCGTTCGTGTTCGCGAGTTCGGTTAGCAGGCGGACCTTGGCGCCGACGTCATCCGTACGTTCCACGAGCGCGAGGCCGCGGCGGAGCAGATCGAGCGCCGCCTGCGGGTCGCCCGCATCGCTGCGAACGCGGGCCGTTGCAGCAAGAGCCGTCGCTTCCGCGGCGGGGTCGTCGAATTCGCGTTGCATATCGAGTGCGGCACGCAACGTTACGAACGCCGCCGCTTCGTCGCCACGGCCGTCCTGCACGATACCGATCTCCACGAGCGTCGCAGCTTCTCGCCGCCGGTCGCCGAGCTCGCGTTCGATCGCGAGCGCCTGCCGATAGAGCCTCTCGGCCGCGTCGAAGTCGCCGAAATCGCGGCTCACGTCGCCCTGGTCGTTCAAGGTCGATGCCTCGGCGAACGCGCTGCCGGCGGAACGTTCGACGCCGAGCGATTCCGCGAAAGCCGCCGCGGACCGTTGCCGATCGCCCTCGCTCGCCAGCACGAGCCCGATCTGATCGAGTGCTCGAGCTTCTCCCGCGGGGTCGCGAAGCGCTCGAAACCGTGTGAGGCTCTCGCGTGCATCGCGTTCCGCGGCGGGGAGCGCGTCGAGACCGGCGCGTACGCGCGATTCGACGACGAGTGCGCCGGCGCGTTCGGCCGCACCGCCGGCATCCGTCGCAAGGGCCGCGGTTAGCTGGTCCTGTGCGTTTGCGTATTGTCCGAGAGTGCAATACTCGGAACCGACCGTGACGAGGTTGGACGCGGCGGCGTCATCGTGAAGTAGGGGAGACGCCTGCAGGCTCGTTTCGAGGGCCCGCCTCGTATCGCCGGCGGCGAGATAATCGCTTCCGAGCGCCGCGAGCGCCGGTCCGAGCACGGACAGCCCGCCGGGCGCGCGCGCCGCGGCGACGGCCTCGCTCGCTGCGTCGACCGCCGCGCGCCAGTCGAATGCGCTCTCGTCGAGCGCGGCAATCGCTAACCAACTGCGCGCTTCCGCGGCGGAGTCGCGAGCTCGCCGAGCCTCGTCGGCTGCGGCACGATACGCGCGGAACGCGCCAAAGCGATCCTTTGCGCCCGCGCGCGCCGCACCCAGGGCGAAGTCCGCTTCGATGAGCCCGCTATCGGGCGCCGTCGACGATTGCGACGAAGCGGCCGGCTCGGGTTCGCGAGATGCTGTCGGCGCCGGTGTGGGCGCCGGCGAGGTGGTCGCAGCCGCTGCCGGCGGTGACGGTGGCGGGCTAGCGCTCGCGGATGACGGAGGGAACAGGAAAACGACGCACATTCCGGCACACGACGCCACTCGGGCGAAGCGGCGCGTCCGGACGAAAAACGATCCGGCGCGCCATAGGCGGCCGAACGGCAAATCTTGCAGATCCGAGTCGGATCGGCCACCCATGCGGTTCCTCCGATTCCCGGCGGGTTCGCCGCGGGGCGGCCGTTATCTTAGGGAGCGAAGAGCAATGCGCTCGCCGTGCCGCCGCGGCGCGGCATGAACGCTCGGAACGGTCGCGTAAGACGTGCTCCATGGGACGATTCGACGGCAAGGTAGCCCTGATCACGGGCGCGGCGAGCGGCATCGGCCGCGCGATGGCGCTGCGCTTCGCGGATGAGGGGGCGCGGGTCGTAGCGGTCGATCTCGCGGAGGGCGTGCGCGATACGGCAGCCTCGATCGAGAGCGCCGGCGGCCGGGCGCACGCGGTGCTCGGCGATGCGTCGTCGCCGGAGATCGTCGACGAAGCGGTCTCGATCGCCGAAAGCCTCGGCGGGCTCGACGTCGCGTGCGCGAACGCGGGCATCTCGGGCGGCCTCCAAACGCTCGCGCAGCTGGAGGTCGCAGATTGGGAACGCGTCTTGCGCGTGAACCTCATCGGCGCGTTCGTGCTCGTGCAGCGGGCCGCGGCGGTGATGGTGCCGCGCGGGCGCGGCGCGATCGTCTGCACGGCGTCGGTCGCGGGGCTGCGGTCGGGCGCGGGCGGCATGCCGTACAGCGCGAGCAAAGCGGGCGTCATCAGCCTCGTGCAGACCGCCGCGAATCAATTGGCCGGCACGGGCGTGCGCGTCAACGCGATCTGTCCCGGCCTCACCGAAACGGGCATGACGCAACCGATCTTCGACGGCGCACGGGCCCGCGGCAACGCGCACAAGCTCGGGCAACTCAATCCGCTGCGGCGCGCGGCCGGCCCGGAGGAACCCGCCGCGCTCGCGCTGTTCCTGGCCTCCGACGATGCTTCATACGTGAACGGTCAAGCGATCGCGGTCGACGGCGGTCTTTCGAGTTCGCATCCGGTCGTGCTCGGTCACATGGCGTGAGCGTCACGGCACGCGATTTCGCCGGTGTTTGGACGCTTGCCGATTGGCGCCGTACCGGCGGCGACGTGACGTACCCGTTCGGTGAGGGTGCGCGCGGCCGCATCGCGTACGATGCGAGCGGCTCGGTCGCCGCGTTCCTGATGCGCGCGGATTGGGGCGCGACGGGGCCGGCGGGCGGGCCCGGCTTCATGGCGTATGCGGGCCGCTGGCGGGTCGACGGCAACGAAGTGCGTCACGCCGTCGAGTTCGCCTCGATTCCGGGCTGGGTCGGAACGACGCTCGTACGCGAGTGGTCGTTCACGCCCGACGGCACTCTCGTGTTGCTCACGCCGTGGCGCGACGCCCCGGCGGGGCGCACGCGCGACCAACTCAGTTGGCGTCGCGAGGCGCCGGGTTCGTAGGGAATCATCGTAGCGTTCTCGCGGAGCCGCGGCACGCGCCGTCGAACTCACCTCGCCTGAACCGACACGATAGGGGAACGACCGCCTTGGCGAAGATGATCGACCGTCCCGCGAGCTCCGAAGGCCCGGGCTTCCACGAACAAGAGGCGCGCTGGGCCGCGAAATTCGCGCAGGGCAGGCGTCGCACCGATCCCGGTTCGGGTGCGGTCGACCGGACGCTCTCCGATCTTCCGCTCAAGCCGCTCTACGGCCCCGACGACGTCAAGGATCTCGACCTCGCGCGCGATCTCGCCTTTCCGGGCGAATATCCGTACACGCGCGGCATCCACGCGGGCGGCTATCGCGACCGTCTGTGGACGATGCGCCAGTTCGCCGGCTTCGGCAACGCCAAACAGACCAACGAGCGCTACCACTTCCTGCTCTCGCAGGGCCAGATGGGCCTCTCGGTCGCCTTCGACATGCCCACCTTGATGGGCTACGACTCCGACGCCCCGCAGGCGCTCGGCGAAGTCGGCAAGTGCGGCGTCGCGATCGACTCGCTGCGCGACATGCAGACGCTCTTCGACGGCATCGATCTCGGCGCGATCACCACGTCGATGACGATCAACGGTCCCGCCGCGATCGCGCTCGCGCAGTACATCGCGACGGCGGAGAGCAAAGGCATCCCGCGCGCGGCGCTCGGCGGAACGTTGCAAGCCGACATCCTCAAGGAATACATCGCGCAGAAAGAGTGGATCTTTCCGCCGCGGCCGCACGTGCGGCTCATCGTCGACATGATGAAGTTCTGCACGGCGGAGATGCCCAAGTGGAACACGATCTCCATTAGCGGCTATCACATCCGCGAGGCCGGGTCCACGGCGGTGCAGGAGCTCGCGTTCACCTTGGCCGACGGTTTCGCGTACGTTGAGGCGGCCGTCGCGGCGGGGCTCGATATCGACGCGTTCGCGCCGCGCCTATCGTTTTTCTTCAACTCGCACATCGATTTCTTCGAGGAGATCTGCAAGTTCCGCGCCGCGCGCCGCATCTACGCCCGGCGCATGCGCGAAAAGTACGGCGCCAAAGATCCGCGTTCGTGGATGCTGCGCTTCCACGCCCAGACGGCGGGTTGCAGCGCCACGGCGCAGCAGCCGGAGAACAACATCGTGCGCGTCGCCTACGAGGCGATGGCCGCGGTGCTGGGGGGCACGCAGTCGCTGCACACCAACTCGATGGACGAAGTGATGGCGCTGCCGACCGAGAAATCCGTCGAGATCGCGCTACGCACGCAACAGGTTCTCGCGTACGAGACCAACGTCACGAACGTCGTCGATCCGCTCGGCGGTTCGTATTTCGTCGAAGCGTTGACGGACGAGATGGAGCGCAAAGCCGAGGAGTATTTCCGGCGCATCGACGATTTCGGCGGCGTCGTCGAAGCGATCGAGGCCGGCTTCTTCCAGCACGAGATCGCCGACGCGTCGTACCGGTATCAGCGTTCGCTCGAGTCCAAGGACCGCGTGATCGTCGGCGTCAACGCCTTCGAGAAAGCAGAGTCGCAGGAGGCTTTAGATCTGCTCAAGATCGGCCGCGAGATCGAGCGCGGCCAAGCCCGGGCGGTTCAAGAAGTACGCGCTTCGCGCGACGGAGTTCGTGTGACGGATGCGCTAGCGCAATTGAAGCGGGCCTGCGCCGATCCTTCGCTGAACGTGATGCCGCCGCTCATCGAAGCGGTGAACGCACTTGCAACCGAAGGAGAGATCGTTGCGGCTATGGTCGAGGTTTACGGACGGTATACGGAACGTGCGGCGTTTTAAGTACGCCGCCTTCGCGGCCGTGCTGACGGCGGGCGTCACCGCGGCGGCGCTGGCGCAAGCGCCCGCGCCCGCGATTCCCGTCGGCATCAAGGTGCCGGTGGTGCTGGTGGGCACGTACACGTCGGAGACGGCTCACGTCGGCGACATCTTCAACTTCAAGACCAGCAAAGACGAAAAGCTCGGCGACGTCGACGTCCCGGCAGGCACGCCCGGGCATGGCCGGCTGGCCGTGGTCCAGAAAGCCGAAGGCAAGCAACACGGGAACCTGTCGCTCCAGGCGGACTCGATCGACATGCCCGACGGACGCACGATCTGGGTCAACATCGATACGCAGAAACCGCCCACCGGCCGCCTCTCGAAACGCCATACGACGCCCGTCGTGTTGCCGTTCGTCGGCGCCGTGGTCCAGACGACCTCGGGCGACCTCGTGTTGGATTCGGGCATCCCGTTCGATGTCGTGACGATCTTGCCGCGCCGCGCGCCCGCGCCGCTCCTGACCGCGCCGCCCACGCCGGAGCCTACGCCGCCGGCTACGAGCGCATCCGCCGCCCCGCAGGCGCCGAATGCACCCGCGTCGCCCGGAGCGATGTCCGGCACGAGCGCTCCGGCGACACCGCCGGCACTTCCGGGACCGGCGGCACCGTCGTCGGCGGCACCGAGCCCGGCGGGCTCGAGCCACTAGGCGCCCTTGGCAGCAGGGAGGCAGATTCCGTTTCTGGCAGCCGTCGCCGTCGCGCTCGCGCTGGCCGCGAGCCGGCCCGCGCCGGCCGTCGAGGGCGATTATGAGTCCGCGGTGGCTCGCGTGCCGTGTAAGCTGACCGAGCGGCTCTCGTCCCAAGACGCTCGCACCGGCGACCGTTTCGCTTTCGATACGACCTCGAGCGTCGAGATCAACCGCTCCTTCCTGCCCGCGGGAACCCATGGCCACGGCTTCGTGCGCGCCGCCGAACCGGCGCGCGGCCAGCGCCCGGGCACCTTACGGCTCGAGGCGGTCAGCCTCGATCTGCCCGACGGCGAGGAGATTCCGGTCGGGCTCGAGAGCGGCCAGCTCGATCGCAGCGTGTCGCTCGGCGGGCGGCTCTCCGCCGGAAGCGGGACGGCGACCTTCGGCGGTCAGCGCGAGACCAACGTCGTCTACGAGGCCGGCACGGCGTTCATGGTCGACTCGCCGCCTCCACCGTCTCCGGTGCCCGACGCCTCGGCCGCGCCGGCGAAGCCCGCCGGGGCGGGATAAGGCTTCCTTCGGTCGCGAAGGTTCAGGCTATGTCTACGGATCGACCGCTCCGCGTCATCGTCGCGAAGGCGGGGCTCGACGGCCACGACCGCGGCGCGAAGGTCATCGCGCGCGCGCTGCGCGACGCCGGTATGGAAGTGATCTACACCGGGCTCTTTCAGACGCCCGAACAGATCGTGCAAACCGCGATTCAGGAAGACGCCGACGGCATCGGCCTCTCGATCCTCTCGGGCGCGCACATGACGCTCTTTCCGGCCGTGCTCGACCAGTTGCGCGCGCAGGGCGCCGGCGACATCGTCTTTTTCGGCGGCGGCACGATTCCGGCCGACGACGCGCGCGAGCTCAAAGCCTTGGGCGTGCGCGAAATTTTCACGCCGGGAGCGCCGCTCGCGACGATCGTCGCGTTCGTGCAGCGGGAGTGCGGAAACCGGCGCGAGCTGGTCGGCTAGCAGAGTTCGGAGTTCATGAAGGTACGCACCCGAGTCGCGCCGTCACCGACGGGCGACCCGCACGTCGGCACGGCCTACGTCGCGCTCATCAATTATTGTTTCGCCAAGCAGCACGGCGGCGAGTTCGTCCTGCGCATCGAAGACACGGACCGCAACCGCAGCACGGCGGCCTCCGAGGAGGTCATCCTCGAAGCGCTGCGCTGGCTCGGCGTTTCGTGGGACGAAGGCCCCGACATCGGCGGCCCGCACGGACCGTACCGTCAGAGCGAACGTCTCGAGATCTACGCGAGCCACGCGCGCATGCTGCTCGATTCGGGGCACGCCTTTCGTTGCTTCTGCACGCCCGAGCGCCTGAACGCGATGCGTGCGGAACAGCGCGCGCGAAATCGCCCGCCCGCTTACGACGGCCACTGCCTGAATCTCACGCAAGAAGAGGTCGCCGCCAACGAGAGCGCGGGCCTGCCGTTCGTCGTTCGCTTGCGCGTGCCGCGCGAAGGCAGCGCGGTCGTCGAAGACCTGCTGCGCGGCCCGATCGTTTTCGAGTGGTCGGCGGTCGACATGCAGGTCCTCGTCAAGTCGGACGGCTGGCCTACTTACCATCTCGCCAACGTCGTGGACGATCACGAGATGGAGATCACCCACGTGATGCGCGGCGAAGAGTGGATTTCTTCGGCACCGAAGCATCTGCTGCTCTACGAAGCGTTCGGCTGGAAGATGCCGCAGATCGCCCACTTGCCGCTGCTGCGCAACGCCGATAAATCCAAACTCAGCAAGCGCAAGAACCCGACCAGCATCCTCTTCTACAAACGCATGGGCTATCTGCCCGAGGCGCTGGCCAATTTCCTCGGGCTCTTCTCCGTGCCGCCGGTCGACGGCGAAGAGCTGATGGACATGGCCACGATGGTCCGGCGCTTCGGCCTCGACCACATCTCGCTCGGCGGCCCGGTGTTCGACATCAAGAAGCTCGACTGGCTCAACGCCCGCTACATCCGCGAGACGCTCGACGTGCCGGGCCTCATGGCGCGCGTACGCGACTGGGCGCTCAACGAGCGGTATCTCGCGCAGATCGCGCCGCTCGCGCAGACGCGCATCGAACGGCTCTCCGACCTCGGCCCGCTCTGCGCGTTCTTTTTCGCGGGCCGCCTGGAACCGAGCGTCGACCTGCTGCTCTCGGGCAAACTCGATAAGGATAGTCTGCGCAAGGCCTTCGTGCTGGCGCTGGCCGCCTTCGACGCCTTGCCCGCTTGGGAAACGGAGGGCATCACCGCAGCGGTGCGAACCGTGGCCGACGTCCTCGGCGCGAAGCTGCGCGACGTGGTGCGGCCCTTCTACGTCGCGGTGACCGGGAGCGCGCAATCCGTGCCGCTCTTCGAGTCGATGGCGCTGCTCGGCCGCGATCTGGTGCGCGAGCGTTTACGCGTCGCACTCGAACGTCTCGACGGCGCGAGCAACGCCGAGACCGAAGCGTGGCGCAAGCTCTTGCCGAGCAACGGCAGCGTCGCGGAAGTGAGCCACGCATGAGCGTGCGCGCGATCGTGCTGGCCGCGGGCAAAGGCACGCGCATGAAGAGCGCGCGTCCCAAGGTGCTGCACGAACTCTGCGGTCGTCCGATGCTGTGGTACGCGCTGCGCGCGCTCCGCGAGGCGGGCGTCGAGTCCGTCACCGTCGTGACCAATGCGGACGTCTCCCCGCACGTCGCGGACATCGCCGGATCGGCGGGTCACGACGGCGTGGCGGCGGTGCTCCAAGAACCGCAACTCGGCACGGGACACGCGGTGCAGACGGCGCTCGCGCACATCGCTCCCGCCGCCGGGACGATCGTCGTGCTCAACGGCGACATGCCGCTGGTGGACGGGGAGTTGCTGGCTGCCGCGCTCGCGCAGCGCGCGCACTCGCTGGCGCTCGTGACCGCCCGCATGCCCTTACCGTCGTCCTTCGGACGCATCGTGCGCGACGGCGAGAGCGTGGCCAAGATCGTCGAGGCGCGCGACGCAACGGACGACGAACTCGCCATCGACGAGATGAACGCGGGCCTGTACGTGTACGACGAGACGAAGCTACGGGCGGCCTGCGCGGAGCTTGGCAACGATAACGCGCAAGGCGAATACTATCTGACCGATACGATCGCGGCCCTCGCCGCGCGGGGCGAACGCATCGTGCCGGTCGTCGCCGCGGATTACCGCCACGTACTCGGCGTGAACGACCGCGCGGAACTCGCGTCGGCCGCCGCGTTGTTGAACCGGCGCCTCTGCGAGCGGCACATGCGCGCGGGCGTCACGATCGCCGACCCGGCCACGACCTATTTGGAGCCCGACCTCGAGATCGCGGCGGACGTGACGATCCTACCCAACACCACGATCGGCCGCGCCAGCCGAATCGGCGCGCACAGCGAGATCGGGCCCAACACGCGCCTGCAGAACGCGCGTATCGGCGAGCACGTCGTCGTCACCGATAGCGTCATCGTCGATAGCGAGATCGGCGATTTCAGCTACGTCGGCCCCTGGGCCCACGTGCGCGCCGGCAGCGCGATCGGGACGGGCGCGCGCATCGGCAATTTCGTCGAGGTCAAGAAGTCGACGCTGGCTCCCGGCGTGAAGGCCGGCCACCTCACCTATCTGGGCGACGCGGAGGTCGGCGAGCGCACCAACATCGGTGCCGGCACGGTCACGTGCAACTACGACGGCGTCGAAAAGCACCGTACCACGATCGGCAAAGATGCGTTCGTGGGGACGAATAGCTCGCTGGTCGCGCCCCTCCGCCTCGGCGACCGCGCGCTGACGGGCGCCGGCAGTGTCGTGCTGCGCGACGTCGCCGACGACGAACGCGTCGCCGGAAACCCGGCGCGCCTGCTCCCGAAGAAAGGCTGAGGCGACTCCGCTCCTGCGCCCCGGCGGCTAGGCCACGACGCAGTTACGGCAGAGGCCGCTGAAGGTGAGAACCTCTCCGCCGATGCGCACGCCTTCCCGGTCGGCGATCGAGCGGAGGATGCGATCGGAGGTCGCGTACTCGATGTCGACCAGCGCCCCGCACGCGTCGCACAGCAGGTGGGCGTGGGGCGGAGCGGGCGGTTCGTACCACGCGGCCTCGCCGTGCGCGACCTCGACCCGGATGATCTCGTTCAATTCGCAGAGCCGGATCAGACCGCGGTGGACGGTCGCGAAGCCGATCTGCGGCTGCCGGGCCCGCGCCGCCACGTACACGTCGTGCGCGGTGCGATGCGTGCCGCGGCCGTCCTCGAGCACGATGTCGCGAATCAGGGCGTAGTTCTTGGGCAACCTTTGTCGTTGACCGGCCATATGCCCCATGATAGCATACTTTCCGAAACTGAAAGTCAGTCTCACAATTATTTTTCGCACCCCCCCTTCAACGTACCGAAAGGAAATCCATGGCGCAGGTCGGCCAACCGGCTCCTGACTTCAAGCTCCCGAGCACCAAGGGCGCCACGAGCGCAAAGAATCTCGGCGCCGAACTCTCACTCTCCGATTACCGCGGAAAGTGGCTGGTGTTCTTTTTCTACCCGCTCGACTTCACGTTCGTCTGCCCGACCGAGATCACGGCGCTGTCCGACCGTTACGAAGAATTCAAAGCCCTCGGCGCCGACATCGTCGGTGCGTCGACCGACTCGGTCCATAGCCATTTCGCGTGGTTGAACACGCCGAAGGACAAGAACGGGATCGCCGGCACCCAGTACCCGCTCGTGGCCGACTACACGAAAGCCGTCGCCCGCGCGTACGGCGTGCTCGACGAGAAGAGCGGCGTCGCGCAGCGCGGCCTCTTCATCATCGATCCCGAAGGCGTGCTCCGCTATTCGGTCGTGACCAACGATAACGTGGGCCGGAGCGTCGACGAGACGTTGCGCGTGCTCCAGGCGCTCCAGACCGGCGGACTCTGCGCCGCGGATTGGAAGCCCGGTAAGCAGCTGCTGTCGGTCGCCTGATGGCACTTCGCATGCGCAGCCCGCTGCCCTCGCTCGATGGCGTCGGCACGTGGATCAACGGTGGGGAACCCACGGCCGCCAGTCTCGAGGGCAAGCCCGTCCTGGTTCATTTCTGGTCGCTGAGCTGCTACATCTGTCACGATGTCGCCGAGCAGGTGGCCCAGTGGCGCGACCGCTTCGGGCCCCAGGGTCTCGCAGTGATCGCGATCCATCAACCGCGCGGCCCCGAGGAACTCGACGTCGCGCGCGTCACCGAGGATGCGCTCGGGCCGATGGCGCTCACCCAGCCGTGCGCGATCGACAACGAACACACGCTCGTCGATCGCTTCCAGAACCAATTCGTGCCGGGTTATTACGTCTTCAACCGCAAGCACGAACTGCGTCACTTTCAGGCCGGTGACAAGGGCTACGATCGCGTCGTCGCGGCGATCGAACGGGTCCTCGCCGAAGAGGACGAGGCCGCAGCCTAAAGAGCAGCCGGCGAAGATGCCGGTGCGAGGCGAAACCGAAGGCGGGCGACGCGGGAGCGTCGCCCGCTTTCGTTATGACTGCGGCGTGACCGGCGTGACCGGAAAGTCCGGGCGCGCACGCGCTACCGCTTCCAGGGCAAACATCGCGGCGAGCACGTCGCTCTCGCGCCACGGGCGCCCGACGATCTGCACGCCGGCGGGCAGGCCCGCACTTCCGAGCTCGGTGCGTACCGCGCCGCGCGACATGCGGTCGCTCGTGGCTTTGCGTTTCGTCTCTTCGTCCGGCCGCACGCGCGTCCACGGCACCGTGCCGGCCGGGTATCCGAGCACGTTGAAGAGCGGTGCGAACGCGCCCGCGGTGCTGACGTCGGCACTGGCCCCGTGGCGCAGCGCCGGCAGGCCGCACGGCGGACACAGGATGAGATCCAGCGGTCCGCCGTCGGCGGCATCGAGCGCTTGCGCGAAGCGCGCCTTATAGGTTTCGAGCGCCGCGGTCAATCGCCAATAATGCGCGGTATCCGTGAAGCCGAAGTTGCGCACGAGTCGCGCGGAACCGCGCTGGCCCGCGAACTCCAGCACGCGCTGGATTCCCGCGAGGACCGGGCGCGGCTTCGAGGCGACGAACAGCAACTCGGCCACGCGCGGGTCGCGCTGATCTTCGCCCAGCACTTCGGCGAAGCCGCGGCCGCCATCGGCGGCCAGGATACCGTAGAAGACGTCCATCGCTTCTTCGACGCCCGGCGGTTCGAACGGCACGACCGTGGCGCCGAGTTCCGATAACGCCTGCGCGGCTTCGCGGGTCGCGCGCGTCAGCGCGGGCGACGCCCCGAACCAGCCGGCGAGCTCGAAGTAGCCGGCCCGCAAGGTTTTCACGTCGCGTTCGCGCGGATCGCCCAGCGGCAGCGGCGGGAGAACCGCCGGATTGCGTCCGCCGTTGGCGATTTCCAACGCCAGCGCGACGTCGGCGACGGTGCGCGCGAGCGGGCCGGCCTGACTGAGGATCGCGCGCTGGCCGCGGAAGGGCTCCAAGCGGGTCGAGTCGTTCAGGCGCCCCGTCGTCGGCTTGAGCGATACGATTCCGCACGACGTCGCGGGCGATCGCAAGCTCCCGCCGATATCGGTTCCCAGGCCCAGCGGCGAACCGCCGGCCGCGACGAGGGCCGCCTCTCCCCCGCTCGAGCCGCCCGGCGCGCGAGCGAGATCCCACGGGTTGTTGGTCCGGCCGTACAGCGGGTTGTCGCACTCGATGAAGATCATCAGTTGCGGCACGTTGGTCTTGGCGAGCACGATCGCGCCGGCTTCGCGCCAGCGGGCGACGAACGGGTCGTCCGCGACGGCGCTATCGTTCGCGCGCGACGGCACGCCGAAGGTCGAAGGCATCCCCGCAACGTCCAAGCACTCCTTGATGCTGACGGGCACGCCGTGCAACGGCCCGAGCGGTTCGCCGCGCGCGCGGCGTTCGTCGGCCGCGCTCGCCTCGGCTCGCGCGGCGTCGTAACGCGGCGCGACGACCGCGTTGAGCGACGGGTTCACGTCCTCGATGCGCGCGATGTGCGCGGCGACGGCGTCGCTGCTGGAGATCTCGCCGCGGGCGATGCGGGCGGCGAGCTCGCCGGCAGGTAACGTCCAGAGGTCGCTCATGGCGCGCTCCTTCGCGTCCGAGAGGAGCGGGCCTTGGAAGGCGTGCGGCGAACAGCGGCACATGGCCTTGAAGGTGGTTCTGCTCTCGCACTCGCCGGAGCCCGAACGGGCGGTCGCGACCGCCGCGCGCAACTGCTACAGCCCGCGCGATATCGAGACGATCGACGAGAACTGGAGCCCCGAAGAGGTGGAGAAAATGGTGTCGCGCGTGCGCGATGCAGGCCATCTCTCGACGTTCGAACACACGATGTTCACCTTCGGCGTCTCGGGCGTGTCGCGCGCGCTGACGCACCAACTCGTGCGCCACCGTCACATGTCGTACGAGCAGAAGAGCCAGCGCTACATCAAAGTCAAAGGCCAGTTCGATTTCATCACGCCGCCCTCGATCGCGGCACGGCCCGAGATCAAGGCGAAATACGACGCGCTGATGGCGCAGATCGCGGATTTCTATGCCGAAGCGCTCGCGGCGGGCACGCCCGCCGAAGATGCGCGGTTCGCTTTACCCAACGCCGCCGAGACGCAGATCGTCATCACCGCCAACGCGCGCGCGTTACTGGATTTCTTCACGTTGCGAACCTGCAATAACGCGCAGTGGGAGATCCGCGAACTGGCCTTTGCCATGTTGCGACTTTCGAAGCGAGCTGCGCCCGCGCTCTTCGTGCGCGCCGGCGCCACGTGCGTGCGCGGCTATTGCAACGAGCCCAACGGCCCGGAGTGTCCGCGCTACATCGCGGTCAAGAATCCGGTCGCGGCCCGGCGCCGGGCCGGGCTTGACGACGACGGACCCGAGCGCGCCAATCCGGGCATCGTGGCCGACCACCAGACCGCCGCGCTCGCAGGCTAAGACGCAGAGCGACCTATGCCGTAGGCGCTGGCTCCGCTTCGGCGCTCTCAGTGGCCCAGATCTCGAGTTGACGCAGGATTGGCAAGAGGGCGTGAGCTCGCTTAGTTGCCCGGTACTCGACTCGCGGCGGAATCTCCGCGTACGCGGTCCGCTCGACGAGGCCGTCGGCTTCGAGCTCGCGCAGCGCGCCGGTCAGGACTTTCTGGCTCACCGTGCCCAGGGTGCGTTGCAACTCCTTGAAGCGCAGGACGTCGGTGCGCGAGAGTTGCATGAGAATCAACAGCTTCCACTTGTCGGCGATCATGCCGATCGCGCGCTGCGAGGGGCAGTTGCCCGCATCGAACGGCGGCGTTTCGAGTGACTGCATGCGACCGTGAACCGCCGCGGCAGGCGCGCTGGTTGCGCGCGCGCCCGCGAATGCGGTTGCTGCGAATCATTCTCTGCACCCTGCTCGTGCTGGGCGGGCTCGCGGTCGTCGGCGAGCGGCCCGCCGCCGCGGAGCAGAGCTACGTCGACCGGCGCGTCACGGCGCTGCCGGCGCGCGCTTTGCTTGCCGGACCGCCGGCGCGCTTGGTCGATCCGCGGCGCCAGCGGGTCGCCCAGCATTTTCGGCGCTACTCGCGGATCATGTTCGTGATCTGGGCGTTTTCGCAGATCGCGGCGTTCTTCTACCTGTGGTCGTCCGGCTACGCGGCGCGCCTGCGCGACCTCCTGCGCCGCGCCGACCTGCCGGTCGCGGCGATGCGAATGGCCTACGGCGCGCTGCTGGCGTATGCCGCGGGCCTCGCGTCGCTGCCGAGCGCGCTCGTGCGTTACCGGCTCGACGTTGCCTACGGACTGACCACGGAATCGACGTTCGAGTGGGTGCGCGACGGTTTTCTGGGCGTCTCGCTCGACGCGTTCCTCATCGGCGCGATCGTCGCGTTCATCTTCGCGCTGGTCGACCGCACCCGGCTGTGGTGGGCCTACGGCGCGCTCGGGCTCTCGGTCCTGACGTTGGTCATGGCCTTCCTCGAACCGCTAACGATCGCACCGCTCTTCAATCACTTCGCACCCCTGCCGGTGAGTTCGGCCGCGTACGCGCCGCTGACGCGGCTCGCCAATCGCGCCGGCGTCGTCGGCGCGCCGATCGTCGTGGCGAATTATTCGCGCCGGTCGCCGACGATCGCGGCCGATATCGCCGGCTTCGGACCGACGAAGCGCATCGTACTGGGCGACGCGTTGCTCGACGACGCGACGCTCGGCGAGGTGCTCTTTCTCACGGCTCGCGAGTTCGGTCACTACGAGCACGGCGACGACTTCCGGCTCTCGCTCTTCTGGACGCTTCTCTTCATGGTCTGCTTGGCGCTGGGCGTCCTCTGCGCAGACCGCGTCGTGTTCCGGCGCGACGACGATCCGTTGACGCGCCTCGCGCTCGTGCTGGGTTTCATGGGCCTCTTTGCGCTCGCGGCCGCGCCGCTGTACAATGCATATTCGCGCAATCTCGAGTCACGCGCCGACGCCTACGCGCTCGCGCTGACTCGAAATCCGGTGTCCGCCGTGCGAGCGTACGTGCGCATCACCGACGAGACGCTCGCGCCGTTGTGCCCGGCGCGCGCCGTCCGGCTCTATTTCTACAACAGTCCTCCGATGGGCACGCGCATCGCCAAAGCTGAGGGGAGACACGACCCGTGCCGCTGACGTCCGAACTGAGCCGCTGCCCGTGGGCGCGCACGCCCGCAGCGATCCTGTACCACGATGCCGAGTGGGGCGTACCCGTGCGCGACGATCGCGAACTCTTCGAGTTCTTGACCCTCGAAGGCGCGCAGGCCGGCCTGTCGTGGGAGACGATCCTTGCCAAGCGCGCACGCTACCGCGAGGCGTTCGCGCGTTTCGACGTCGCGCGCGTCGCAAAGTTCACCGAGCGCGACGTCGACCGGCTCTTGGCCGATCCCGGAATCGTGCGCAACCGTGCGAAGATTCGCGCGACGATCGGCAATGCGAAGGCGCTCCTGGTCTTGCGCGATGCCGAGCGTTCGACCTTCGCGGATTTCCTCTGGTCCTACGTCGACGGCAAGCCGCTCGTGAACCGGCCCGAAACGCCGGACGACGTGCCGGCGAAAACGCCGCTCGCCGAAACGCTCTCGCGCGATCTGCGCGCGCGCGGCTTCAAGTTCGTGGGCCCGACGATCGTGTACGCGTTCATGCAGGCGGTGGGCATGGTCGACGACCACGTCGTAGGCTGTTTTAAGTGCGTGCCTGCGTCGGAAGGGCGACGCAAGCAACGTTCGGCCTGAGCGCGCCGGCTTCCGACAGGAACAATCGCGAGCGCACGCTATGCCAGAGCTATGCGCTCGCTCGCGATCACGAACCAGAAAGGCGGAAGCGGCAAGAGCACGCTGAGCGTCAACCTCGCCGTCGAGGCGGCGCGCTCGGGAAAACGGGTGCTCGTGCTCGACACGGACCCGCAAGGTTCCGCGCTCTCGTGGGCGGCGTCGCGCGAGGGCGACGATCCCCGGGTCGAGCCCGTCGAGACGGCCCGCGTACCGATCCGCCTCTACCGCGCGCGTCAGGAGGGCGTGGACCTCGTCATCGTGGATACGCAGCCGCGCGCCGAGATCCCACTCGCGGCGCTACTGCGCGGCGTGGATTTCGCGCTCGTACCGCTACGGCCGAGCACGTTCGATCTCGCGATGCTGGAGACGACGTTGCGGCCGATCCTCGCCGCCAAGGTGCCCGGCGCGATCGTTCTCAACAGCTGCCCCGCGCGCGCGCCCGAAGTGGGACGCGCCCGCGAGGCCGCGCGCAGCCTCGGTTTGCCGCTGGCACCGGTGGAGCTGGGCGAGCGGCGCGCCTACATGCGCGCGGTCGCGTCGGGCCGCGGCGTGGCGGAATTCGACCCGAGCGGGCCGGCCGCAGCCGAGATCGCAGCGCTCTGGAGTTACGTGCGCGAGGAGATGGGCGACGAATCGGATGATACGGCGGACGTTCCGGTAACGCGCGGGGCGCATTTCGCGCCCGACGCGTAGCGGCTCACGCTTCGCGCGGGCCGGCGTAGCGACGCTCTTGCGGCGCAACGGCGAGCCACTCGTCGAGCAGCCGCCGCGCAAGCGCGAGCGGACACGCGAGACCGAAGTGATGCGCCCGCGCCGCAACGGTGTCGTGTCGATGTCCGCTACCGTCCGGCAAGCCGCGACTGCAGGTTTCGCATAAGTAGCGCACGCTCTTCGTCCAGTCCTCGGCCGCGAACGCGTGGGCGTCGAAGAGGTCGACGAGCGCCTGCGCATCGTCGTCGCTGGAGCATTCGACATCGACGGTGAACGTGGGAATTTCGGACGCACTCCAACGTTCGAACACATCGAAGACCGAATAGCGCGTTCCGCCCACTCGCGCTCGCCGTTCGGCGCACCGTCGTGCAGCACCACGTCGCCCCAACGGTAGTCGTGCTCCGGCAGCGGGATGTTGCGACTTCAGCGTGCGGAAGACGAACCGGCGTGATTCCGAAATCTTTCTCGATCGGCGCGTTCCCGGGCTCGATCGCGTCGATGCCGAATCCGCGCCACGCCTCGCGGGCGGTGCTCCAATCCGGTAACGCCGTAGCGGCGATCCCGAGATTCCACCAAGCCGGATCTCCCGGTTCGCTCGTGAGGCGCACCGCGTTTCGTTGTCCTTCGCGCAGGTCGAACCAGATAGCCGCATCGTTGGGCTTGCGCTCGAGATGCTTGTGATAGATCGAAATCCGGTCCGCCGGCGGCAGCTTCGCGACCTTCACCCAGTTCATGCGTTCCGCTTCGGCCCCGAGCGTCGTCGCACCGCCACGTTAGCATTACTTTCTTGGAAGCGATGGAGCTAGCGGGCTTCGCCGTCGGTATGCACCTCTTCCGGAGGCCGCGGGCTACGATTGGTTCCGTGGACGGGCGTCCGGAATGAGCACCCCCTTGCCGACGGCCGGCCATGTCGCGACGAGGACGTCAGGAGGAGCAGCGATGCCGGCCGGTCCATTAGAGAGCCGTATGGCCCGACTCGAGGGCGCCTACGAGCAGGTCAGCCAGCGCCTGATGAACATCGATCCGCGGTTCGACGGAGTCGACCGCAAGATCGACCTGCGCTTTGATGCGCTGGACAAGAAGATCGAGGCGCTCGCAGCGAAGAACGACCAACGTTTCGACGCGCTCGAAGCGAAGATGGATCAACGCTTCAAGGCGTTCGAAGCAAAGGTCGATGAACGCTTCAACGCGGTCGACCAACGCTTCAACGCGTTCGAAGCAAAGGTCGATGAACGTTTCAACGCGGTCGACCAACGCTTCGATGCATTCGAGCAACGCATCGACGCGAAGCTCGACCAACGCTTCATGTGGACGGTCGGCATCGTGATCACAACGTGGCTGTCAACGCTCGCCGCAATCTTCCTACATCACTGAGAACGCGGAGCGAGGCAGCGTGCCCCGTTGACGAACGACCGATCCCAGCTCGAGGCATCTCAGATGTCGCCGGGGCTCTTCCGGAACCATCAGACTTCCGATAAGCAGAAGAAAAACGTCCGTGGACTCAAGCGCCTTCGCGTTGATTCCAAACGGTCTATGGGACGCTTGCATTACTCGAGATAGCGTTCTGATGTCGAAAGCCCCTGCGTAGGTCGCCGACGCGAATCCTGCAAACGTCGCGGCATAGACCGCAACGACTCTTCCGATCCGGCGAAAATTCGACATAACGGCCGGAGTACGTTCGAGCCCAAACAGCAGGGCGGCGCCGAGAATGGGTGCGCAGCAACCGATCGCCAAGGAGATCAACGGGAGACGATCCAGATAGTTCGTCCGGGGCCTCGCCTTCGTCGAACGGCATCGGCGAGCGACTGCACGCCGGCGCAGGGAATTAGAGCTGTAGCGTCTTGCCCAAAACGTCGCCGATCGCGTTCGCGCGCAGGTAGCCGGCGGGCGGAGCGAAGTCGCTTGCGGGCGGGTTCGACTGCTCGAGGGTCGTGAGGTCGAGGCTCAGCGTGCTCGAGGGAATCGATTTTGTCGAGAGCGCGGCCGTTACCTGGATCGGGACGTCGTCGAGATCGTCGGCTAATTGCAGACGGCCGTGCACGTTCGTGGTGTCGCCGCCGAGCGTCGTGCGCGAATACTGGTAATCGAGCCCCGTCGCGGGATGGCCGTTGACGTTGCCGTGACCGGCGAGCGACAGCGTGACGGTGAACGCGGTGTCGTCTTTGAGCGAACGCGCGAATGCGAAGGCTTTCAACAAGTCAGCTCCCGCGCCAAGGGCCGCGTCGGCGGCGCCCGGTTGGGCCGGCGCGGTAGTCGGCGACGGCGCTCCGCCACCAACGTAGTACGCGTGTTTCGCGCTCGACCAAACCGTGTACGTCGACGCGCCGCGGTCGTAGACGACCGTGAATCCGCCGGCGGGAATCAATTGCGTCGAGATCAGCGACGATAGGATCTGGCCGGAGCCGGGAATCGCTAAGTCGAGCAGATCGAGGCGCAACTGTTGCCCGCGCGCTTCGAGTGCGATGTCGCCCGCAACCGCGAGCGGCGCGGAGGCGAGCGTCGTTCCGATCACCAGCCGGCCCTTCCCGGCATAACCCGTCGCCGGGGCCGCCGCCGAGAGCGCCGCGAACGCCGCGGCCAGGGACGCCGCCAGGATCAAGCGTTGCCCACGTACACCGCACCCGTCACTTGGGTGCCCAGATGCCGGTCGGTGAGAAATTCGACGATCGTCGCGTGCGCGACGCGTCCGTCGAGGATCTGCGCGGCCGAGACTCCGGCGCGCACGCCGCGCGCCGCAGCCCGCAGGGCCGCCCGCAACTCCGGATCGAGCTCCTCGCCGTCCGCGAGATCGAGCGCTTCGGTGGGCGTCAACTCTTCGAGGAGCGACTGGGACGTGCGGTCGACCACGCCGCCGGAGGAGTGAAAGAAGACCGCGCGCCATGCGTCGGTCGCGGCCGCGATGGCGGCGGCCACGTCGTCAGCCGCTAATTCTACGTCGGCGTCGCCAAGACCGTAAGCCGTGGGTTCGATCACCGGAATGTAGCCGGCGGCGGTCAGGGTCGCCAAGATGCCGGTCTGCACCCGGCCGACGGAAGCGGACATGCCGGCCGGCAAGAGTGCGGCATCGGCGCCCGAAAGCCCGACCGCGACATTGGTTTGGCGGTTGAGCGTTCGGACGTAACTGCGAGCCACGTCGCTCGTCGGCGCCACCACGATCGGGCGCACTTGCCGCTGCATCAGAAAGGCGAGGTCGCCCGCGAGGGTCGTGCGCTCGTCGATCGGCGAGCGGTCGATTCGTACGACGAAAGTCCGTCCGGTGAAGGTTCGCGCCATTTTCCGGTGTTCCCGAAAGTCGCTCGCGCTCCTATTTGGTCGCCTGCTCCTCCGGCGACGGATCGGGTAGCCGCCACGCGTTGACGAGTTGGACCGCGCCCGTCACATCGCCGTCGAGCCAGCGCAGCACGCCGTCCGCCGCCACGCCGATCAGGTGCGGCAGCAACTTTTCCTCCTCGCCGCTGAAATTCGAGAGGACGTAGTCGATCGTGTCGCTGCGGCCGCGCCCGATGCCGATGCGCAGGCGCGGAAAGGCTTCTCCCGCGTACTCGATGATCGACTTGAGCCCGTTGTGGCCCCCGCTACCGCCGTTCGTGCGCATACGTAAGCGGCCGAACGGCAGATCGAGATCGTCGCTCACCACGAGCATCTCCGCCGGCGGCGCTTTCCACCAGCCGGCGATGCGCGAGAGCGGCCGTCCGCTCTCGTTCATGAACGAAAGCGGCTTCACGAGCACCACCGCGCGCGCGGCCACGTGTGCCTGGGCGGCTTCGTCTTTGGTTTTCCAATGCGCCACACCGAGGCGGCGCGCCACCTCGTCGACGACCCGGAAGCCGGCGTTGTGGCGCGTGCGTTCGTATTTCGGACCCGGGTTGCCGAGGCCGGCGACGATGCGAGTTCCCGGCAACGTGACGCCGCGTTTCTAGGTCGCGTCGGGCGCGGCGGCCTCGCTCTCGGCCACGGTCGGTACCTCCGCCGCGGCTGGACCCGCTTCGGCGGCGGCCTGAGCGGCTTCCGTGCGCGAGGGCTCGATCGATACCAGCACCGTGGCCGGGTCGACCGCGAGTTTGATGCCGGCGGGCAGCTTGAGGTCGCCGGCTTTGAACGTATCGTGGACGCCGAGCGCCGAGACATCGGCCTCGATGGATTCCGGCAGGGCATTGGCCGGGCCGGTCACTTCGACCGCGTGTTGCACGACGTCCATGACGCCCGCGTAATCGCGCACGCCGGCGGCAACGCCGACGGTTACGAGCGGCAGCGAAGCCGTGATCTCTTCCGTGGCGCCGACGCGCTGCAAATCCGCGTGGATGACGCGGCGCGTGATCGGATCGCGCTGCACTTCGCGGATGAGCGCCGTGTCGCGCTGCGCACCGTCGAGCGTGATGTCGAGCAAGTGATTCTTGCCGCCGGCGTGGAGCAGTTCGTCGAAGGGACGTGCGTCGATCTCGATCGCGAGCGGTGCGGAGCCGTGTCCGAAGAGGACGGCCGGCACTTTCCCGGCTTTGCGCACGGCCGCGGAAGCGGTCGTGCCGGTCTTGGCGCGCGTGCGAACCGCAAGCGCGATGTTGTCTTGAGCCATGATTCCTTATTCTAGCGGGTCGCTGACGCCGCGGGGGTGAGGATGTTCGGAAGCCCGAGGGCGTTGGCCGGGATTGCCGGGGCGGGGACGCCCGGCCCGGCTTCGTCGTCCTTGGCGAACAGTTCGGAAACCGAGCGGTTCGCCGTGATCCGCTTGATCGCGTCGGCGAGGATCTGCGCGATCGAGAGCACTTTGAACTTCGGGCTCAAGAGCGCATCGGCACTGGGCAACGTGTTGGTGACGACGACCTTGGAAATCGGCGATTCGTTGAGCACGCGGATCGCGTCGCCCGCGAAGATGCCGTGCGTCGCGCAGGTGTACACCTCGGTGGCACCGCGTTTGATCAGCGCTTCCGCCGCTTTGGCGAGCGTGCCGCCGGTCGAGATCATGTCGTCGACGACGACCGCGATCTTGCCGTCGACGTTACCGACGATTTCCGTCACTTCGGAGACGTCGGGTTCGGGGCGGCGCTTGAAAACGATCGCGACGTTGGAGCGCAGACGCTTTGCGAAATTCTCGGCGCGTGGAACGCCGCCCGCGTCCGGCGAGACCACGACGATCTTCTCGCCTTCGAGGCCCTGCGACTTCAAGTACGTACACAACGTCGGCGCCGCGACCAGATTATCGACCGGGAGATCGAAGAAGCCTTGGATTTGCGCGGCGTGCAGGTCGAGCGTGACCAGCCGTTTGACGCCCGCCGTCGCGAGCAGGTTGGCGACCAGCTTGGCCGAGATCGGCTCGCGGCCTTTGGTCTTCTTGTCCTGCTTGGCGTAGCCGTAATACGGCACGACCGCCGTCACGCGATAGGCCGACGCGCGGCGCAACGCGTCGATCATCAGCAGCAATTCCATCAACGAGTCGTTGACCGAGTTGCCGTTAGGTGCGCGGCAGATCGATTGCACGACGAAGATCTCCGCGCCGCGCACGTTCTCGCGGATTTCGATTCGGCATTCTTCGTTCTTGAATTTGTCCACGAACGCGCTGCCCAGCCGCGTATCCATACGCTGCGCGATCTCGCGGGCGAGTTCGATATTGGAGTTTCCGCTGAAGAGCAGCGGCTTCTGGATCACCGACACAGTCCTACCTCCGGGGAGACCGCAGTCTCACGACGATGGGTCTTGCCTTCTTCGGGGTACCGAGGGTCCGCGCCTGGACGTCGTCGCTACGGTCCTCGCGTACCAGAGTACGCGTCGGACCTAGGCTCCTCGCCAGGCACGAACCCTCGGCACCCTCACGCGTGTGCCTTGCCGGGCACGAAGCCTCGGCACCCTCGCGCGTGTGCCTTGCCGGGCACGAACCCTCGGCACCCTCGCGCGTGTGCTGGTCCGGCTTTTGAGGACCTGGGCTCCCCGGTGGAATCCGAAATCCGCGTTGCTCGTATTGCGGGTGGGCGAGCGCCGGCTTTCGGGCTTCGTCTCGTAAGCTGCGGCGATACCGGGGGCGCTCGATTGAGGGCGAGTGAGCTCTGGCTTGGGGGCTCCAGGCTCCGTACGGGGCTTGAACCTCGGCAGAGCATGCCTGCTGACGATCCGTCGCTTGGCTCCTCGCCGGGCGGACATCTGCGTCCGTCTTTTTGGGTCCCGGCGAAGGGCGCTTCGGCGACTTTAGGCGGGGGCGGGGGCTCGCTGGGCGGGCTTGGCGGGGTCTGGGTGCTTGCCGTTGGCGGAGGGTGGGGCGGCGTTGGAGACGACGTGATCGGGGGCGAGCCAGACGTACACGACCGGGACGAGGAGCAGGGTCAGGACCAGGGAGCTGAAGACGCCGCCGATGATCACGATGCCGAGGCTCGATCGCGAGCCGGAGCCCGGTTCCAAGGCGAGGGCCAACGGCACGTTGCCCAGCATGACCGAGACGCTGGTCATCACGATCGGGCGGAAACGAGTGAAGGCGCTCTCCTTGATGGCTTTGAGCTTTTCTTCGCCGCGCGCCCGCAAGGTGTTGGCGTAGTCGACGAGCAGGATGCCGTTCTTGGTCGCGATGCCGATCAGCAAGATCGTCCCGATCAACGAGAAGAGGTTGAGCGTCTTGCCGGTCAGCGCGAGGGCGCCGAGGGCGCCCACGGCCGCGACCGGCACCGAAAACAAGATGATGAACGGTGCGCGATAGCTGTTGTAGAGCGCTACCATCAGCAAGAACACGAGGATCACCGAGAGGATCATCGAGGCGCCGATGCCCGCCAGCGTCTGCTGCATGAAGTCTTGCTGGCCCAGGGGTGCGGGCCGGACCACGATGTTCGAAGGTAAGTGTAGCGACGGAATCTCGGACTGGAACTTCTTCTGAACGTTCGAGAGCGACGAACCGTGGGCCACGTTGGCATCGACGTGGATCACGGTGTTGCGGTCCGTGCGCGTGATCAGGGGCGAGGTCGGCGTGTTCGTGAAGTGCGCGAAGTCGCCGAGGTGCACGATCGAGCCGTCCGAGGCCCGAATCGGGAGGGCCTTGAGCGTATCGAGTTCGTGCTGGTCCTGCAGCGGGTAAATCACCTGCACTTCCTCGAGGCCCTGCGGCGTTTCGAACTGGGTCACCACGTCGCCGCCGAAGGCCGCTCCGGCCGCGGCTGCCGCGTCCGAGAGCGAGACGTTGAGCGCCTGCATCTTATCGCGATCGAACTCGACCGAAACCTCCGGCGCCAACTGCGTGCCGGTTCCGTTGACGCTGGTCGCCCCGGGCACGCGCTTGAGGAGATTCACGAGCTTTTGCGCGGCGGCGGTCGGGTCGCCGCCCGTAACGTCGGAAACCAAAAAGTCGATCGGCTGTTTGTTACCGCCCGTGGTGCCGGTGGAGGGCACGACCACCGCCGTCGCATCGGGCACCGTTTGGGCGGCCATCTGCGCGAAGCGGCCGACCCAGTCGGTCGTCGTATATTTCCGGTCGTCCTTGAGGAAGATCGTGATCTGCGCGACGTTGCCCTGAATCACGTAGCCGCCGAACGAAGCCGAGTAGCCGCCGGCGGTGGTGGCTTCGGCCGAGACGTCCTTGGCTTTCTCGACCTTGGCTTCGAGCTTGTAGACGCCGTCGCGTACCTGCGTCAGCGGGGTGCCGATGGGATACGTTAGCTGAATGTAGATCTGGCCGCGATCCGTCGTCGGCACGAACTCCTCGCCCACCACGCCGGAGGGCACGAGCAGCATCGCGCCGACGAAGGAGACCAAGCAGAACGCCGCGACGAGCCAGCCGAAGCGCAGCGCCCACGGCAGCACGCGGTGCGCGTAGAAATCGCGCAGCCCGTCGAAGCCGCGCGTGAACCAATCGATGAAGAACGGGGCTTTCCAGTGCGACTTGAGCGCCCACAGACCCGCGAGCGTCGGGGTGACCGTGAACGAGACGAAGAGCGACGTCAACGTCGAGATGACGACGACCAGCGCGAACTCGACGAGGTTGCGCCCGACTTGCCCTTGGATGAACGCGATCGGCAGGAAGACGACCACGTCGACGAGCGTGATGACGATGGCGGCCGCGCCGATCTCCTCCCGGCCCTCGACGGCCGCCGTTTCCGCATCCGAACCGAGTTCCGTGTAATGCCGCTCGATGTTTTCGAGAACGACCGTCGAGTCGTCGACGAGGATGCCGATCACGAGCGACATGCCGAGCAGCGATACGGTGTCGAGCGTGAAGTTGAAGAGCTTCATGAACGAGAGCGCGATCGCGAGCGAGGTGGGAATCGACACGCAGACGACGATCGCGCTGCGCCACGATCGCAGGAAGAAGATCATCGCGACGCCGGTCAGCGCGATCGCTTCGAGCAGCGTGCGCGTGACGAGCTCGATCTGTTGCCCCGTGAATACGGATTGCACGTTGATGACTTTGAAGTCGACGGCCGGGAACTGCCGTTTGATCAGCGGCAGCGCTTTCAAGACGGCGTTGGAAGCGTCGACCTCGCTCGCGTTGGAAGATTTTTGGATCTGCAAGAACAGGCCGGGCTGTCCGTTGATCTGCGCGTACTGGCGGCGCGGTTCGTACCCCGCGATCGTCTTGGCGACGTCCGCGACGCGCAGCACGGCGTTCGCCGAGGTCCAGGGATCGACGGCGCCGGGCAACGCGCTCGTGCCGCCGAGGCCGAGCGGATCGGTCGCGCTACTCGAGCCCGAGGCTCCGCCTGCGGCGGTCGAGGTTACCGGCAAGGGCAGCGAGGAAACCGTTTTCAGATCCGTGATGTCGCCGCGGACGTCGATCGTCGTCTCACGATTGGGTTCGTATGCGATTCCGCCCGGCACGCGCGAATTGCCGTTGGAGATCGTGTTGATCACGTCGTTGAGCGTCAGGCTGTACGCCGCGAGCTTGGCCGGATCGACTTCGATTTCGTAGGCGGGCGTCACGTCGCCGCCGACGCTCGCATACGAGACGCCGGGGACCTGTTCGAGACGCGGGACGATGACGTTGTCGGCGTAGAGCGAGAGTTGTCCGGCGGTCAAGCTCTTGGAATAGAGCGCCATGGTGACGATCGTCGACTCGGAGGGATCGCGAATCGCGATCGACGGCGGCGTCAGGTTCGTCGGCAGCTGACGTTCCGCGGCTTGGAGATCTTTTTGGGTGAGCGCGAGGTCCGTCGCTTCGTCGGAGCCCAGCGTGTAGGTGGCGGCGATCGTCGCCTGGCCCTGTTGGATCGTCGCGTTGAACGTCTGCAGGTCGGTCGTGCCCGCCAATTGTTGCTCGATCGGCGCGACGATGTTATCGCGCATCTCCGTCACGGAGGCGCCGTTGTAGGTGACGCTGATCGAGACCGTCGGCTGGCTGACGTTGGGGAAGAGCTGCTTGACGATCGTGACGGTCGAGAGGACGCCCGCGAAGAGCATCAGCGACACCAGCACGAAGACCAGCGTCGGGCGGTGGACGAAAAGGCGGGTCAGACTCATCGAACGGCTACTTTTTCGCCATCTCCCACGCTGGTCTGGCCGTCGGATATCACCCGGGTTCCGGCGGGTAATCCGGCGACGATCGCGTTCTTGCCGTCGTCGGAGGTTTCGCTGACGTGAGCGGTCGCGACGGTGCCGTCCTTCGCAACGACCATCACGCTGTCGTGACTGTCGTTGGTGAAGGCGGTTTCGGGAATCTGCACGCCGTGCGCGGACGGTAAGGCGATCCGGCCTTGAATCGCCATGCCGGGCCGCAGCCGGTCGTCGTCGTTGGGCACGAGCACCTTGACGACGAAGTCCGTCGAGCCCGGGTTGATTTGGTTGAGGATGCCGGAGACCGTCCCGCTGCGGGTCGCGTTGCCCAGGTCGCTCGCGATGACCGTCGCCTTGGCGCCGCTCGCGATGTGCGCGATCTGCGAACCGGAGCCGCGTAGGACGGCGAAGACCGGCCGGGTCTGCTGCAACGTGAAGATCTGACGCGTTCCCGGATACTCGCCGACGTTGAGGTTCCGGTTGACGACGACGCCGTCGATCGGGGAGACGATCGTGGCCTTTGCGATCGACGTGCGGACTTGCTGGGCTTGGGCGAGGGCGACTTGCGCCGCGGCCTGCGCCTGTTGCACCGAAGAGGCTTGCAGGCCCGTACCCGCGCCGCCGGCGCCGAGCGTACCGTTGGCGTTCACCGCGGCCTGTGCCGAGGTGAGCGCCGCCTCCGCCTGCCGGACCGCTTGCTGATCGTTGCGGACGAGTGCGGTCTGCTGCGTGACCTGCTGTTCGGCGATGTAGCCGTTGGTTGCCAATTGACGATAGCGCTCGAGGTCGAGCGAGTCTTTGGCGAGCGTCTCCTGCGCTTGCCGGACCGCGGCGACCTCACTGACCGCGCTTTGATTGCCCTGCGTGATGTTGAGCGAGCCCTGATACTGCGTGTGAACCGTGTTGGCTTCGTCGCTGTTCGCCTGTGCGATGTCGGACTGGAGCTGCGCTTGCAAGTCGGCCGTGTCGAGGACCGCCAGCACCTCGCCGCGATACACGCGGTCGCCTTCCTTCACGTTGACGGTGTCGGCCGGCTCGGTCAGCGACGACTGTATGGCGACGTTTTGATACGGCGCCACGATGCCGGCCAACGTCTCGGCGGGAAAGAGCGTCGCTTCGTGAGCGACCGCGGTCTTGACGGCCGGGGGCGGCGACGCTTTCGGTGCGGGCGCGTGTCCGCCGCAAGCGGCGAGCGCAAACCCGGCCGCAGCGACGACGAGAGCACGAAAAATCCGCAACATGGCTGCACCATGGTACTCGCCCGGCATCCGCCCAGTCCTTGACCCGGCTTGGGAATACCGCAGCACCTTTCCCAGGCAAGGCCGAATTGGAGGTTGCTGAGAAATTCGGAAGCGGGTTCCCAGGATCGTACGTTAAGGTAGAGGATGTGGAAACGATCGGCGCGCGCGTCCTCGTCGTCGACGACGAGGTCGCGATTCGAGATCTTCTCGATTACGGTCTCGCGCAGGCCGGCTTTTCCGTGCGCAGCGTCGGCGACGGCCGGAGCGCCCTCGATACGGTCCGGCAATGGTCGCCCGAGGTGATCGTGCTCGACGTCATGCTTCCGGAGATCGACGGATTTACGTTGCTGCCGGCCCTACGGCGCATCACGGACGTGCCGATCGTGATGCTGAGCGCGCGCACGGAGACCGCCGAAAAGGTCGCGGGACTCTCCCGCGGCGCGGACGATTACGTGGGGAAGCCCTTCGAGCTCGAGGAACTGATCGCGCGCCTGCATTCGGCCTTACGCCGTCCGCGCATGGAGCTGCGTCAGACGTTTGCCTACGGCGACCTGACCGTCGATGTCGGGCGCCGGTCGGTGTTCCGGGGAAACCGGCGCGTCGAGCTCTCGACGCGCGAGTTCGATCTATTGCTGACCTTGGTCCGCAACCCCGAGCACGTCTTCACGCGCTCCCAACTGTTGGATCTGGTCTGGGGCGTCGACCGGGACGTCGTACCCAATACCGTCGAAACCTACATCTCTTACCTGCGGGCCAAGATCGATAGCGGGGAGCCGGTGAAGCTGATCCACACCTTGCGCGGCGTCGGGTACGCGTTGCGCACCACACCGCCCGCTTGAACGCAAGCTTCGCGCGCCGTCTGCTGATCGTCACGGCGCTCGAGATCGCGGTCGCGCTGGGCGTGCTGGTCGTGGCCGGAGCGCTGTTCGCGTTCGGGTCGTACATCAACAGCGTCCGTTCGGACGTGAACGCGACCTCCAATCAGCTGACGGCGGCGCTCGAATCCTCGCCCGAGAACGCGCGCAGCGGGCCGCAGGCGGCGGCGCTCGCAGCCGGCCGATTCCTGCGCAGCGACCTCGTGGTGCTCGTGTTCGATCGCGACCGGCGGTACGACGTCTTCCGTCCGCACCGGTCCGACCCACTGCCGATCGTGCGAGTCGCGCGCCGGACCGATCCGTTACCGGGGTCGCTTCCGGGCTCGGTGCTCTCACGGCTGGTCGTCGGCCTCGCCACCGCGTTCGGCTTACAGATCGCGAAGGTGCACGTTGGGGACGTCGACGTGTTCGTGCGTGAAAGCGATACCGCGCTCACGAACGCCACGCTCGGCTTCGTGTGGCCGCTCGCGGTCGCGTTGCTGCTGGCCGGCGCGCTCGGCTACGCGATCGCGCGCATTCTCACGCAGCAGGCGCTGCGGCCGCTCGTCGACGTGACCGACGCGCTGGAACGTTTCGCGGCCGGCGATCTGACGCCGCAGCCGATCGTGGCGGACAGCCGGCATCAGTTGGGCCAGCTCGCGGTCGCCTATAACGGCGCGGTGGAGCAGATGGAACGTGCCTTCGCCGAGCGCGAGCGCGCCAACGCCGCGATGCGCCAATTCATCGCCGACGCGAGCCACCAATTGCGGACGCCGCTGACCGTCTTGCGCGGCTTCATCGCGATCCTGCGCAAAGGCGATCTGCGCTCCCCCGAAGACCGCGAACGAATCCTGGAGACGATGAACCGCCAGAGCCTCATCATGGGCTCGCTGATCGAGAAGCTGATGCTGCTCGATCGTTGGGAAGAACAGCGCGGCGAGCGGCCGGGTCCGGTCGACGTGGGGCAGCTCGTCGAGGACGTCGTCTCGCCGATCGCCGAGTCGAATCCCGCGCGCACCGTCCGCATCTCCGCGCCGGCCGGCGAACTCGCCGCGATCGATCCGATCGACCTTACCTACGCGTTGACGAACATCGTGGACAACGCGCTCAAATACACGCGTGGCGCCATCGACGTCGCCGTGCGGCACGACGCCGACCGGCTGGCGATCACGATCGCGGATGAAGGCCCGGGCATGACGTCGGCCGAGGTCGCGCACGCGTTCGACCGCTTCTTCCGCGGCACGCGGCGCGACGTCGACGGGTCGGGGCTAGGGCTCGCCATCGCACGCCGCGCCGTCGAACGGGCCGGCGGCACGCTGACGCTCGAGAGCGCACCCGCGACGGGCTCCACCTTCACGATCGCGCTACCGCGGCTCTCGCAGAACGCGCCCGCACCGCCGCGCCGCACGCCGATTAGCGTGAAATAGCGAGCGCCGCGAGCTTCTTCGGCGCGACGAGGCCGTAGCTTTCGGCGATCCAGTCCGTGTAGATCGCCGCGGCCAAACCGCTCGCGTGCAACGGGATCACGACCCAGCCCGACTTTCCCAAGCCGTAGCCCATCGGTTCGGCAGACGGGAGCGCGAGCGCGGCGGGGTGCGATGCCCCCGCGAGCTTGAGACCGAGCTTGGCATCGTTCCCGAGGCCCTCTCCGAGAAAGACGAAGATCTTCTTGCGGACCTTCACCACGCGATCGCCCCAGGGCGAGTCTTCGTACGCCTCGGGTAAGGCGAGCGCGAAGGCGCGCAGTTGCTTCCAGTGTGCGCTCGGTTTGGGCACGCTCAGCGCGGCTCCACGCGTAAACCGACGCTTTGGAGCCAGAGCGAGAGCACGCGCGTCAAGCGTTCGCGCTCGAGCACGTAGTGACGCTCGCGGCCGTCGCGCCGGACGACGATCAGCCCCGCGCTCACGAGCAGCGCCAGATGACGGCTGGTCGTCGGCCACGAGTGCGAGAAGCGGGCCGCGAGGTCGCCTGCGGTCATGGAGCCGTCGCGCGCGTAGAGCACTTGCAATATATGGCGTCGCGTCGCGTGCGCGAGGGCGTTGAAAACATCGTCGATGTCATCGAGGTCGCGAAGCCCCTGCGGACCGTGAGCCGGCAGTCTGCGCTAATCGCCGGCCGGCTCGGCTAAGGCCACGCGCCGCCCGTACGGGAATTCGAACATCGGCTTGCCGCCGCGCGACTCGCAGAGCGTTCCGATTTTTTCCCATAGCGCGCTGACCGCGGGATGCTCGTGCGCGCGCTCCGGGGCCGCGGCGTCGCGCCACTCGAAGACTTCCATGAAGAACGGGCCGGGAATGCGTTTCTCCTCGCCGACGTAGATGCGGGCCGGTTCGTCGGTGACGAGTTCGAGCTCGTGCAGGGTCCGCCAGTGGCGCGCCAAGATGCGATTGAATTCGGGTTCGCTGCCCGCTTTGACGCGATAGTGGGCGAACGCCGTTATTACGTCTTCCATGATCGATTATTACGCTTTTTGCTAAATGAAGTCAAGGGGGTCGACGTTGCCCGCCGGCAGCGGCCGCGAAATCCACGGACCCTGCACGGCGTCGCAGTTCAGCTCGACTAGGGCGCGCCACTGCGCTTCGGTTTCGACGCCTAACGCCGCGGCTTCGCAGCCGGTGCGGTGCGCGAGCGTCACGATCGCGTCGATGAGGAGCGGGTCGCTCAGCCCGTTTGCGCCCGCGCTCACGAACGAGGCGTCGATGTTCAGCCGGCTCAGCGGCAGGCGCCGCAGGATTGCGAGCGACGAGTAGCCGTTTCCGAACTCGTCGAGGTGGATTGCGATGCCGGACTCCGCAAGCTCGCACGCGAGCGCCAGCGCGTGCTCTCCGCTCTCCGCGACGACGTTCTCCGTCAGTTCGAGCGCGAGCGAACGGGGTTCGATACCGCTCTCGTGCACGATGCGGCGCACCGTCGATCCAAAGTGAGCGTCGGCGAGTTGTCCGGCGGTGACGTTGAGGCTCATTTGCAGCGGCGGCGTGCCCCTCGCGGCGCGATCCTGCCACGTGCGCAGCTGCGCGCACGCCTCGGTCAGCGCCCAGGCGCCCAAGGCCACGCTGCTGCCGGTTTCCTCGGCGACGCCCAGGAAGTCGGCTGCGCCGATGTCGCCGCGCCGAGGATGGCGCCAGCGAAGGAAGGCCTCGAAGCCGGCGAGCCGGCGCTGGGGTGCCGTGACGATGGGCGCGTAGGCGAGCAAAAAGCGCCCTTCGCGGAGCGAACGGTAGATCGAATCGGCAGAGTCGCCCGAGCGGAGTTGCTCGCCCGGCGCCGCGTCGAAGAGCGAGAAGCGGTTGCGTCCCCGCGTTTTCGATTCGTACATCGCGTTGTCGGCGTCGCGCAAGAGATCTTCAGCGCGTTCGTGGCGGCGGCCCGCCAAGACGATGCCGATGCTGGCGGATAGGCGTTGGTCCGTTCCGGCGATGCGGAAGGGCGCATCGAACGCGCTCGCGATGCGCCGCGCGACCGCCCGTGCGGCCTCGGAATCGCTAACCCCGCGCGCCACGACCGTGAACTCGTCGCCGCCGAGGCGCGCGACCAGGTCGGCCGGCCGCACGATGCGGCGCAAGCGCCGGGCGATCTCCACCAGAACCTCGTCGCCGGCTTCGTGCCCGGCCGTGTCGTTGATCTGTTTGAAGTGGTCGAGGTCGATGAAGAGCAGCGCGAAGCCGGCTCGCGGGTTCGCAGCGAGCCGCAGTTCGGCGAACGCGGCGTCGAGCTCCGCCATGAATTGTAGCCGGTTCGCAAGCTGGGTCAGGCTGTCGTGCGCCGCGGTGTGGCGCAAGCGTTCTTCGACGGCGATGCGCTGCGCGATCTCGCCCCGCAGTTCGCTCTCCACACCGGTCTGCGAGCGCCGCGCGCGCTCGAGTTCGTCGATCGTCCGGCGCTGCTCCAGCAACGTCATCACGGCCTTCGCGGCGATGGTCAGGCCGCCGAGTTGATCGTCGGTCAAGGTGCGCGGCACGGTGTCGATGACGCAGACCGTTCCGAGAGCGTGCCCGTCCCGCGTAACGAGCGGTACGCCCGCGTAGAAGCGAATCGACGGGTCGCCGGTGACCAGCGGATTGTTCGCGAAACGCGCGTCGGCGCGTGCGTCCGGGACCACGAGCGCCTGGTCGGGCGTGACGATCGCCTGCGAGCAGAAGGAAACGTTGCGCGGTGTGGACTGCTGCTCGAAACCGACGCGGGCCTTGAACCACTGCCGATCCGAATCGACAAGGGAGACCAGCGCCATCGGCGCGTCGCAGATCCCGGCGGCCAAACGAGCGATCGTATCGAAGTCGTCTTCCGGACCGGTATCGAGGATCTCGAGCGCGTGCAGGGCCGCGAGGCGCCGGCGTTCGGCTTCCGCCGCCGTGTTGTCAATACATAGCACCTATTATTCATCGGACGGGCCGGGTGCCGCGCGTAGCAGGCCGCGACCTGTGAACCGGCGCAGCCAGGCCCTTCGCGCGACGAAACACGTGGCGCCGCTGCCGGGTTATGGGCCGTACTGATGTCCGATCGTTTCGAACTCGTTTCGCCGTACAAGCTGGCGGGCGACCAGCCATTCGCTACCGAGAAGCTCGCCGCCGGCATCCAGCGCGGCGACCGGGCCCAAACGCTCCTGGGCGTCACGGGCTCGGGCAAGACGATGGCCATGGCGCGGGTCGTTGAGCTCGTGCAGAAGCCGACGCTCGTGCTCTGCCACAACAAGACGCTCGCCGCGCAGCTGTGCGCGGAATTTCGCGACTTCTTTCCCAACAACGCGGTCGAGTTCTTCGTCTCGTACTTCGATTATTACCAGCCCGAAGCGTACATCGCACACACGGACACCTACATCGAAAAGGACAGCTCGATCAACGACGAGATCGAGCGCTTGCGGCACTCCGCGACGCAATCGCTGCTGACGCGCCGGGACACGCTGATCGTGGCCTCGGTCTCGTGCATCTACGGCTTGGGCTCGCCCGCGGACTACATGGAGATGTCGGCCTCGATCGCGGTGGGCGATTCGATCGATCGCGACGTCTTCTTGCGGCGGCTCGTCGACATGCAGTACCGCCGCAACGATCTCCACCTCGTGCGCGGCACGTTCCGCGTGCGCGGCGACACGCTCGAATTCGTCGGCGTCGAGGAAGAGCTGGTGCACCGCATCGAGTTCTTCGGCGACGAGATCGAGGCGATCAACGTCGTGAACCTCATGACCGGCGAATACGTGGAGTCGAAGGATTCGCTCACGATCTTCCCGGCCAAACACTTCATCACGCCCGACGAAAAACTGCGCCGCGCGATTTCCGCGATCGAACTCGAGCTCGACGAGCGGCTGAAGTACTTCAAGGACAACGGCAAGCTGCTCGAAGCGCAGCGGCTGGAAATGCGCACGCGCTACGACCTCGACATGCTGCGCGAGGTCGGCTACTGCAACGGGGTCGAGAACTACAGCCGGCATCTGGCCGGACGCGAGGCCGGCGCGACGCCGTCGTGTTTGCTCGACTTCTTTCCCAAGGATTGGCTGCTCTTCGTCGACGAGTCGCACGTCTCGATCCCGCAGGTTCACGGCATGTATGCGGGCGATCGTTCGCGCAAGGAAGTGCTGGTGGAGCACGGCTTCCGGCTGCCGAGCGCGATGGACAACCGTCCGCTGACCTTCGACGAGTTCTCCAAACACATCAACCAAGTCGTGTACGTCAGCGCGACGCCGGCCACGTACGAGCTCTCGAAATCCACGCAGGTCGCGGAGATGATCATTCGTCCGACCGGCCTCGTCGACCCCGAGATCGAGGTGCGCCCGACGAAGCATCAAGTCGACGACCTGATGGAGGAGATCCGCGCGCGCGTCGTCTCGGGCGAACGCGTCCTGGTCACGACGCTCACGAAGAAGATGGCCGAGGACCTCACCGACTTCTTGCTCGAGAACGGCTTGAAGGTCCGTTACCTGCACAGCGAGGTCGAGACCCTCGAACGCATCGCGATCCTGCGCGATTTGCGCAAGGGCGTCTTCGACGTCCTGGTCGGCATCAATCTCTTGCGCGAAGGCCTCGACCTGCCCGAGGTGTCGCTGGTCGGCATCCTCGACGCCGATAAGGAGGGCTATCTGCGCAGCGGCACGTCGCTGATCCAGACGATCGGCCGCGCGGCGCGCAACGTCGAGGGACGCGTCATCATGTACGCGGACGTGATCACGGAATCGATGGCCAAGGCGATCGGCGAGACCAAACGCCGGCGCGAGAAACAGGTCGCGTACAACCGCGAGCACGGCATCGAACCCAAGTCCGTGCGCAAGGAAGTGCGGGACATCCTCGATTTGGTCGCCTCGAACGAAGAGACGACCAACGCTTCCAAGCTCAAGGGCGAGAAGCTGCCGCGCGAGGTCGCGATGGCGATGGCGAACGACATCGAGAAGAAGATGAAGGAGTTCGCCGCCAACCTCGAGTTCGAAAAAGCGGCGGCCTTACGCGACGAGCTGTTGGAGCTGCGCAAACAGATCGGGGGCAACGAGTCGGTCCTGTTCCAAGGGCGCGCCCCGAAGATCTTCCAGCACGCGCTCAAGGAGCTGATCGGAACGTAGGCGAGCTCAAGCCGCTCGCTAACGCGGTTCGATGGGCGGCGAACCGCGCGGATCGACCGGGTACCGAAAGAACTTCGCGATCGTGGCGCTCGGGTTCGTTCGGTCACGTCGGAAAACGCGTACGGGAAGGTATCGCCCGGAACGATCGGCACGGCGGCCCGCGCGGCCGTCGAAACCGCCGGCGACGGCGCCGGCGTGGAAACGGCAAGAGCGAAGAAGACCGCGGTGAAATGCCCGCGTAGAAATAACTAACGATGGCTCCTTCCACGAATCCGCTAGTCGTGCCCTTCAGGCGCACGTGCGGCTCGGCTCGATCGCCGGTCGGGGCACCGGCGGCGGAGCGCCGGGGCTCGACGCGGAAGGGCGCGGCATGCAGCAAACGGTGGTCCCGGGCGTTTCGATGTGGTCGGTCTGGCAGCCCGACCGCAACCTGTACTTCAACTCGTTCTTCGTACGCGTGCCGGGCGGGAATCTCGCGATCGACCCGTTGCCGCTCGCGGAGGCCGATCTCGCCGAGATCGAGGCGGCCGGCGGCGTAGGCTGGATCGCGATCACGAACCGCGATCACGAGCGCGACGCGCGCGCCCTGGCCGCCCGCTTCGGCGCCAAGCTGGCTGCGAGCGAACTCGATGCGCCGCTGTTGAGTGCCGGAGTCGAGCGCACCCTGCGCGACGGCGACGACCTCTGCGGCGCGCGCGCGGTCGCGCTCGAGGGCTTCAAGACGCCGGGCGAGTTCGCGCTGCACTTCCCCGCGCTGGACACCGTCGTCGTGGGAGATGCCCTGTGGGGCATGCCTGCCGGTGCGCTGACCCTGATGCGCGACGACAAGCTCGCCGACCCTCCGCGCGCGGTGCTCTCGCTGCGGCGAATACGCGCGCTCTTTCCACAACATATTCTGACCGGCGACGGCGCCTGCATCTTCGGCGACGCGCACCGCGTGCTGTGGCGCGCGCTCGAGGCGCGCCGCGACGTGTTCGTCAATCGGGTCAACCGCGACGAGATTCCGTGGCGCGACTGGAACGACGAACCGCCGGGCTACGGCAGCCGGACGCTGGAACTCGACGCGTACGTCGGCGCGGAGAAACTGGGATTCCGCATCACGGAAATACCTCCGGGGAAGACGACGTGCCCGTTGCATTGGCACGCGGAAGAAGAGGAGCTCTTCGTGGTCTTACGCGGCGCCGCGACCTTGCACACGCCGCGCGGACCGGTCGAACTGCGAACCGGCGATTTCGTGACGTTTCCGACCCGGCTCGAGGGCGCGCACAAGGTCAGCAACGGGGGCACGGAAGCCTGCGAGATCCTGATGATCGCCAATAACGAGAAGACCGACGTCTGCTACTACCCCGACTCGCGGAAGGTGCTGATCGAGGCGGCCGATCTGATGCTGCGCGACCACCCGGCGCTCGACTATTGGGACGGCGAGAAGTGAACCCGTGGCGCGGTTTTCTCGCGTGCGCGGTTCTGCTGGCGGGCGCGGCCGGACCCGCGCGCGCCGACGACCGTACGGAGGTCGGCTTGTTGACGGCGCTCGTAGCCGGCACGCACGTGGGCTCGGACAACCCCAATCCCGTGAGCGGTATCGTGCCCGGCGCCGCCCTCGAAGTGACGCAGCACGTCGACCGGCTCCGCCTTCACCTCGAGGGCATCCCCACCGTCGCGGCCACGGGGAACAACGACGGGTATTACGGCCACTCGTCGGCGAGTTTGGATTTGCTCAACAGCACCCTCATGGTCGATCTCGACCCAAACGCGCGTTACCGGGTGGGGGCCGGCTTTCAGGTGGTCAACCTGACCAATAAGAACGGGAACAACGGCGACCGCAACGACGTCCGCATCGCCTCGCCGATCTATGCGGCGGGCGCCGACCTGCCGCTCCCCCGAGCCCATTTCGTGGAGCTGAACCTGATGGTCGATCCGAACCTGCGCGGGGTGCTCGACGTCTTCAACTATCTCGGGCAAGCGCGGCCCAACAAACCCGAACAGGGCGCCGAGGTCGATTACGGCGCGGCGTACGGCTGGCGGCGCGGTAACGTCGAGTATCTCGTAGGGGGGCGCGGCCTCTCGTACCACACGCGTAATACCGATAACGGCGAACTCGTCGACCGCAACGTCGGCGGGGGCGCGACGTTCGAAGTCCGTTTCTTACTACGCTGATGAAGTATCGGCTCTTGGCGGCACCCGGCGACGGCGAGATCAGCGTGTTGCGCTCGGCGGAGGCGCTCGGCCATCGCGCCGACCGCGCGCGTAGCGTCCGCTACCGTACGCGCACGGGCGCGTTGTTGCGGGTGGCCGGCGTCGTGCGCGGCGCCTTCGACGCGCGGCACGAGACGGTCACGCTCGGGCCCCACGTTCATGGCGAGGTCGCGCTCGAAGTCGAACGCCGCTCCGTTCCGTCGTCGGGCCTGCCCTCGGGCGACGGGCTGCGCTGGCGGCTGATCCTCGCGCGGGCGGCGCAGCGGCCGCAGCTCTCGCTCGACGTCGTGTCCGCCCCGCCCGAACGGGACGCGGTGAGCGCGCGCCCGCTCCGGCCGCCGCGTCCGCTCGCGCTGATGGGCCACTCGCACCTCGACGTCGCATGGCTCTGGACCTACGAAGAGGCGGCGCGCAAAGCGCAACGCACCTTCGCGACCGCAGTGCGGCAGTTGGAGCGCGAGCCGGCGTTCGTCTTTTCGCAGAGCCAACCGCAGCTCTACGCGTTCGTCGCCGAACGCGATCCGGCGTTCTTCGAGCGCGTCCGCACGCTCGCGCGCGCGGGCCGGTTCGACGCGAGCGGCGCGGCGATGTGGGTCGAGCCCGACTGCAATCTGCCCGCGGGCGAGTCGCTCTTGCGGCAGCTCGCGCGCGGCATCCGCTGGATGGAAGAGCACGCCGGCGTGACGCCGTCGGTCGCGTGGCTGCCCGACTCGTTCGGATTCCCGAACACGCTTCCGACCTTGCTCGCGCACGCCGGCATCGAGGCCTTCGCGACCACGAAGCTCGCCTGGAACGACACCACGCGCTTTCCCTATGCGCGCTTCGCATGGGACGGACCGGATGGGAGCCGCGTGCTCGCCGCGCAGATCGACTCGATTCAGGGAGGCTTCGCGCGCAAGCGGGTCGCGGCGGCGCGCAAGCGCGGCGACCTGTTGCTGATCGGTTACGGCGACGGGGGCGGCGGCGCCGACGACGCGGACGTCGCGTCGGCGCCCGCCTACGGGAGTTGGACGCGCCTCGCGGATTGGTTCGCGCGGATGCGCGCGAACGCGCAGAGCGAGCCGCTGTCCGTGTGGCGCGACGAACTCTATTTGCAGACGCACCGCGGCACCCTGACGACGCATCACGACGTCAAGGCGCGCCACGCCGTGCTGGAACGCGCGCTCGGCGAGGCGGAGACGACGCTCGCATGGGCCCTCGCTCTGCACGCGACGCCGTATTTTCTCGACGAGGCGCGCCGCCAGCTCGCACGCGCGTGGGAGATCGTGCTGCGCGCGGAGTTTCACGACGTCTTGCCCGGGACCGCGATTCCGGCGGTCTACGCGGACGTCGCGCGCGAGTTCGACGAAGCGGAAGCGCTGGTCGCGCACGTCGCGGAGAGCGCGCGCTCGGTCTTGCCGCGCGCGGGCGCGCGGCCTGAACCGCCGGCGCTCGAACCGCGCGCCGCGGCGGGCGGCTTCGTCTTCGAGTCCGAGTCGTTCCTGGCGCGCGTGCGCGAGGACGGCGTGCTCGTCGAACTGCGCGTGGCCGGCGGTCCCAACCTCGTACGCCGCGCGGCGCGCTTCGCGCTGTACGCCGACCACCCGAAACGCTACGACGCCTGGAACCTCGACCGTTCCTATCGCCGCCGCCCCCTGCGGCTGCGCGCCACGGGGTGCGAGGTCGTCGACGGCGCGCTCGAGGTTCGCTATGCGTTCGGCGACTCGCTCGCGGTCGCCCGATATTCCGCTAACGCGGGCGAGCCGTACCTGCGGCTCGACATCGCGGTGGACTGGCGCGAGCGGCACGCGATCCTGCGCGTCGAGAACGAACTGCGCTTCGCGGCCAAGCGCTTGCGTTTCGGCTCGCCGCACGGCACGGTGGAGCGCACGCCGGCGCCGCGCACGCGCGCGGAGCGCGCGAAATTCGAGGCGCCGGGCCAGCGCTTCGCGCGAGCCGACGATACGGACGGCGGCGTGGCGGTGTTGGCGCTCGATACCTATGGTTGGAGCGCCGGGCGCGCTCGCGGCGTCACGCACGTCGGCCACTCGCTGCTGCGTGGAACGACGTGGCCCGATCCCGATGCGGATCGCGGTTCGCACGCCTTCGCGCTCGGCTTCGTTCCCTTCGCGACGCTTTCCGCGGGTGAGCTGGAACGCGTCTGGCAACGCTTTACGGGCGACGGCGCCGTGCCGATGTTCACGAGCGACGACCCCGCGGTGCTGGTCGTCGCGACGAAGCCCGCCGACGACGGCGACGGAATCGTGGTCCGCGTGCGCGAGTGCGACGGCAGCGGCCGCGACCTCGCGCTGCGCTGCGGCGCGCGGGCCCGCGAGGCCGTGAGCGTCGATGCGCTGGAACGGCCGCTACGCCGAAACCTGGCGTTCGAGGAGGGCACGATCCGCGCGCGCCTCGAGGCCTACGAGATCCGTTCGTTTCGCGTCCGGCTCGCCTGAGCGCGATCCTTCGCGCGCAGGGTTCGAACGCGTGTTCGAGAAGACGTTAACGGTGGAAGCGCGCTCTGTGCCGAACGTCGTGTTTTCCGGCGACGCGGACTCGATTGTAGTCCCGTATAATGGCCACGGGTCGTCCCGTTCCGCGACTCTTTATTATCATTACCCGTGCTTCGATGGGCTCGTGTCCGCAGCGATGGCGTGGGATTTTCTCGAACATCGCGCTTCGTGGCAGATCGAGCATGCCGAAGCGGTAAATTACGATGTCGCGCGCACATGGACGGCGCAGCGTCTGCGTGAGCGCTCCGCGGTCGTCGATTTTCTCTATCATCCGCAGGCGACGTTTTGGGCCGATCATCACCCGACGACTTTCGTCGACGGCGAGTTTTCCGCCGTTGCCCGCACGGATAGGATGTTGCTCTACGATTCGGCAAGCCCGTCGTGCGCGTCGCTCCTTTGGCACCGCTTCGGCGAAACACTCTCGGACCCGCGGCGGTTCGCGGACATGGCAGGCTGGGCCGACCGGATCGATGCGGCACGCTATGAGTCCGTACACGAAGCGCTTTTCGGCGACGAGCCGGCACTGACGATCAATACGAGCTTGCTCCACGACGCCGATTCGTCCTACGGTGCGTTCGTACTCGCCGCGCTGCGAGCGCGCAGCCTCGTCGAGGTGGCGAACGCGGCGCCCGTTCGGTCCCGGGCAGAGCAGGTCTGGGCGCGAACGCAACGCGGACTCGAGCTGGTTCGCACCGCGAGCGTTTTACGTCCCGGTTCCATTGCGACGTTCTCGGTCGCCCCCGATCGGGACGCGGTCGTGAATCGCTACAGTGCGTATGCGGTCTATCCCGACGCGCGTTATTCGGTAGCGCTCGTCCGTGAAAACGGCCGTTCGAAGATCACGGCGATGCGCAACCCGTGGAGGGATTTCGAGAGCGTGCATCTAGGCGGAATCTTCCGTTCCTACGGCGGCGGCGGTCACCAGCGGGTAGCATCCGTTCTCGTCCCGCAAGGCGATACGAATCCCACGCGCATGGCCGAGCGCATCATCGACGAGATCCGCTTGGCGGATGAGGCGACCGTGGCGACCGCCGACCGCCCGGCATGATCGACCGCTTCAACTTTTACGATATCTACGGTAACCTGATTCCCGGATTCGTGCTCGTTGCGCTCTTCGCACTTCCGCATTATATACTTGCCGGTGCTTGGCCGAGCGCCGACCTGGGATCGGCGGTCTTGGTCATCGTCGTCGCCTACCTCTTCGGCCACCTGCTGCAATCGATCGCAACATCCGCTCTTTCATCGCAAGTGATGCGTGATGCCGGCGGCAGGCCGGCATTTCCCTCGATCGTGCTGTTGGATAAATCGAATAAGGTGCTGTCGACGAGCCTCAAGACGCGACTTGCGGACCTCGTACGGTCGCAATTCGGCATAAATCTGCACATCGACCTCGATCTCGATGCCGACGTCCCGCAACACCGGACGATCGCCGCGGATCGGAATACCGCGTTCTTTCTGTGTCGTCCGCTCGCTAACAAGACCAGCGCTTATACGGAACAATTTCAAGGCCTGTATGCAATGAGCCGCGGACTCTTCGTCGCCTTCTCGCTTGGCAGTCTGTACCTTATCGGCGCGTGGTTGCCGGCACCCTATACGTTCTTTGCGCTTGGCGTCGCAGGAGCGACTTCCATGGTCGCCCTGTTTCTCGCGATTCTCCGGCTCTTCGACCTGCCTCGCCTGCGCTTTCCGGGGCTCAGAATCAGCCCTCTTACGGGGGTGGGGGTGGATCGCGCGATCCTTGCCGTTGTGGGCGCACTCGCCTTGGCGAGCGGCGGAGTTGCATGGGGTTTGCCTTCACGAGATGACCGGTTCGACGCGGCTACGCTCGCCGTAGCGGGAGTATCGTTGTTCTTCGCCTTGCGATTTCTCTTACTCTACCGTTTGTTTTCGGTCGAGTTTGCCAAAGCGGTGTGGACGTACTTCAGCGTATCGAAGCCGCAGATCGACGCGGCGTGATCGAGGCCGTCCTCTTCGATCTCGACGATACGCTGCACGACGATACGCAGACGTACCGGCGCGCCGCCGAGCGCGTTGCGCAAGAAATCGCGCGGGGGAATGGCGTCTCCGCCGAGGCGTTGCGGCGCTCATACGTCGAGCAAGCCGATGCGTTCTGGGTGCAACTCGGCGCGTCGTCGCTGGGCACGCCGCTCGTGTCGCTGCGGGAGCGGATGTGGCACGCGGCGCTCGTCGCGCAGGGCATCGACGATCCCGAGCTCGCCCGTCGCTGCGCCGCCGATTACAACCGCTATCGGACGGAGTACCTGGAGCTCTGGCCGGGTGCGATCGACTTGTTGACGTCGCTGCGGAAGCGCGGTTGTAGGCTCGCGATGATTACCAACGGTTTCGCTGAGACGCACCGCGAGAAGATTGCGATCTTGCAACTCGAGGATGCGTTCGACGAAATCTTCATCGCCGACGAGGTCGGCATGCTCAAACCCGATCCGCGCCTCTTCCGGCTCGCGGCGGACCGGCTCGGCGTGGCGCCCGAGCGCTGCGCGATGGTCGGCGACCGCTTCGAGCGCGACGTGCGCGGCGGCCACTCGGCCGGCATGTTCACGGTCTGGATGAACGTGCGCGACGAAGCCGTGCCGCCCGAGGGTCCGCAGCCCGGGGCGATCGTGACGAACATCCGCGACGTCGAGGGGGTGCTTCCGCTCGCGCGGAAGCGATAGCCGATGGAGAGTCCCGCGGCCGGCAAGATCTTCGCGAGAGCGGCGAGCTTGCTCGTTCGCAATCCGGCGATCGTCGTGCCCGGTATCGTGGTCGGCTGCCTCGCGGCCCTGGTGCAGTTCGCGCTGGAGCCCGATCCGCTCGCGGCCCTCGATGCGAGCATGTGGACGCGGCTGCTCCAAGCGGTTGCGCAGATCGTCGCCGCGATCGTCTCGATCGCGTACACGACGGGCATGGCCGACGCCGCGTGGCAGACCGGGCGCGCGCGCTTCGGCGACGGCACGCGCGCGTTCCGTCGCGACGGCGGCCACGTCTTCGTCGCGATGCTCGTGCTCTTCGCGCTCGGGTTCGGCGCGGCGCTGCTCGCGCCGTTCAGCTTCGGGCTCTCGCTCGTCGCCTACATCTTCTTTTTCATCTACACCATGGCGGCGGCCGTGGTCGGCGAACGGCCCGGGTTCGTCGCGGTGCGCGAGTCGATCGAGATCGCCTTTCGGCGCCCGCTGCCGACGTTATTGACGGTCTTGGGCGTCCTGCTCATCGCCTTCGCGATGGGCGCCGTCGCGACGCTCTTGGCGGTCGCGCCGCTGATCGGCCCGCTCGTGGCCGCGCTCGTCATACAGACGGTGATCGCTTACGTGGTGCTCGTGATCGTGGGCGAATACCGTGCGCTTCGCAACCGGGGATTGACGCTCGCATGATACCGCTGCCCATCCGCATCATCATCTCGGTCGCCGGCGCGGCGATGTTACTGGGCTCCTTCGTGATCCGCAGTTCCGTCGATCGCGGGCTCGAGATCCGCCGGGACAAGCCGCCGAGCCTGCAGGTCGACGCGAGCGCGTTTACCTTGCGAATCATCGGCGCGTTCGTGCTGGCGATCGGTCTCTTGACGTGGGTCGCCGCCTACACGGCCGAGAAGCACGTCGGCATCTTCTAGCCTGGCAGGCGAGCCCGGCCGGCCTCGCCCACGTCTCGGCCCAGCTCCCGGAAGCATGCTGGAGCCGCTCGTTCGCCGGTGGTCCGACTGCGTTTCGAATAATGCTAATGAACGCATAGAGCCTGCATGTTTGTTCACAACAAGAAACTCCAGTATACGGTGCGGGTGGGTTCGCCCAACCCCGCCTTCGCCAAGTTGTGCTTGGAACAGTTCGGTGGCCCGCAGGGCGAGTTGGCCGCCGCGATGCGGTATTTCACTCAGGGTTGGGCGGAAAGCGACGTTGCCCGCCGCGATATGTTGCTGGACATCGCGACCGAGGAACTATCGCATCTGGAGATGATCGCGCAGCTGATCAGCGGGCTCGTGAAGGGCGCGCGCGGTGCCGGCGCCTTGATCGACGAAGTCGAGGGTTCGTATCTGGGAGAGTTCTTGGAAGGCAAGGGCGGCCAGTACGAGCAGGTCGCTTGGAATTCGCAACAACCGTTGCTCGCCGGAGGCGAAGGGTTGCGCTTGACCGATTCGATGGGCAATCCGTGGACCGCGGCGTACATCGACACGATCGGTCACCCGTTGTGTGACCTGCGCTCGGACATCGCCGCGGAAGCGCGCGCGAAAGCGGTGTACGATCGCCTGATCAAGCTGTGCGACGATCCGGGTGCGCGCGACGCGCTCACGTTCCTGATGACGCGGGAAGTGGCACACCAAAAGATGTTCGAATCGGCGCTCGCCGCGATCGAGACGAATTTCCCGCCGTCGAACTATCCGCCCGACGAGCGCTTCACCCACGTGTACTTCAACGAATCGACGGACGGCAAGGCGCAGTCCGATGCGGGATTCCGCATGGTCAACGCGCAGGGTCTCTGGGCGTACGAATTGAGCAACCCGCACGCCGGGGGGGCGGAACCCGACCTGCCGAGCCCGCGGCCTTCGGTCAAGAGCGCGTCCGAGCCGATCATCGACGATTCGCCGGAAACCACGAGCCGCACCACACCGGAGCAGATCGAGGGTTCGGCGCCGGCGGTGCCGCACAAGGGACGCCGCTAAGCGAGCGCCGCCGCCATGGCGGTGTTCGCCGAGATCGTGCGCTCGGGCTCCGAGGGCACGTCTCGCCGTATACGGGAAATCCTCGAAGGACGGCGCTCCGGCTGGCGCGCCGTTCTTCCCTTCGCCGGGCCCGCCGTCATCGTCTCGGTGGCGTACATGGACCCGGGGAATTTCGCGACCAACATTCAGGCCGGCGCCTCGTACCGCTATGGGTTGCTCTGGGTCGTCGCGTTGGCCGGCGCGGTAGCCATGCTGTTCCAAGCGATGTCGGCCAACCTCGGCATCGTCACGGGCCGCAACCTCGCCGAGCTGTGCCGCGCGCACTTTCCACCGCCGTTCGTCGTAGCCATGTGGATCGCGAGCGAGATCGCTGCGATGGCGACCGACGTCGCCGAATGTCTGGGCGCGGCCCTGGCGATCTCGCTGCTCGCGCACGTCGATCTGGTCGCGGCGATGTGCATCACGGCGGTCGCGACCGCGGCGATGCTGACCTTGCAGCGCGGAGGCTTCCGCCCGCTCGAAGTGGCGATCGGAGCGTTCGTCGCTGTGGTCGGCGCGTGCTACGTCGTCGAACTCGTCTTGCTTCCGCCGCAGTGGCATGCGGTCGCAAGCGGTCTGGTTCCCCACCTCGCCGACGGCGGCGCGTTGACGCTCGCGGTCGGCATCGTCGGGGCGACCGTGATGCCGCACGCGATCTACTTGCACTCGAGCCTCACGCAGGACCGCGTTCCGGTTCGCGACGGCGGCGAGCGGCGGGCCTTGATCGCGTTCTCGAATCGCGAGGTGTTGCTGGCGTTGACCTTCGCAGCTGCGGTCAACGTGGCGATGACGATCGTGTCGGGCACGTTTCTTCATGCGGACCCCGGGCAGACGGTGCCGATCGCGGGCGCCTATCACGCGCTCACGCCGCTCCTCGGCGGAGCCGCTGCGGCGCTCTTCCTGGTCTCGTTACTCGCTTCTGGCATTTCGAGTTCGGCGGTCGGCACGCTCGCGGGCCAAGTCATCATGCAAGGCTTCATCGGCCGTTCGATTCCCGTGTGGGTGCGGCGTGGCGCTACCATCGCGCCCGCCTTCGCCGTTGCCTTGCTCGGACTCGATCCGACGCGCGTGCTCGTTTTCACGCAGGTCGTGCTCAGCCTCGTCCTGCCGGTGCCCATGATCGCGCTGCTGGTCTTCAGCGCCCGGCGCTCCATCATGGGCGACCATCGCGCGGGGCCGCTCCTGCTCGGCGCCGCGGTGCTGGCGACCGTCGCGATCGTGGCGCTCAACGCGTTGCTGGTCTGGCAGACGCTCGTTCCGGCGTGAGAATCCCGCTGCGCTGCCGCGTTTTTGCCGCCGACGGACCGAGCTACAGGAGCGAGGCTGCGGCGGGTTGACGCCTGGCGGTCACGGTGCGGATCATCGGCGCGTTCGTGCGGATGATGGGGCTCCTTGCGTGGGTCGCCGGGTACACGGCCGAGAGGCATGCCGGCGCCTAGGGCCGGATTACCGGCCGCGTTCGCAGCGCTTGGCGTCGTTGCGTTCGCCTTCGCCTTCGCGGAGCCGTGGTTCGCCTACGCGCGCGCACCGGGGCGGCCGGCCGGCGATGCTTGGTCCCGCTCTCGGGTGTCGACGCCCGCGCCGCCCCCGCCGCCGGCGTCGTTCTGGTCGCGTGCGACCGGGCGCGTCGCGATCGGGCCGCTGACGAGTAATCGCGCGGACCCGGCGGAGGCGACGCAGCTACATTTTCGCATCGCGTCGCTTTCACGGCTGCCGGCATTTGTTCTGCTCATACGCCGCCGGAGCGTCCAGGACGTCGCGACGGTCGACGCGCCGGCCGACGGCCTGCACTTCATTTTGCGGGGCGTGACGGTGACCGGGAAATCGTACGAACCGCCGAGTCGATTCCATCCTCGCGGCGTATGCGGCGTATCGGTGCGCTTCGCCGGCCGCGCCGGCTATGGACTCGCGGGACCCTCCGCTTCCACCGCGAGCGACGTGCGGCGATAGATCTCCGCGAAGGTCATCTCGACGCCGGCCGTGGGAAAGCGCACGACGCCCGCGACCGTGGCTTCTTCCAAGCGCCGGCGACCGGCGGCGTCGCGCGCGTAGGAGCGGACGAAGCGCTTCTCCGACTCCACGATCGCCGGCTGTCGGATACTCGGCGTATCGCGGTATTCGAAGAGCTTTTCTTCGAACTCGGTTCCGTAGTTCGAAGGCGAACGGACCTCGACGATGATGTGCGGGTGCTTCATGAAACGGCCGCGTCCCGAATCTTCCGGCGAGCAGGAGACGCACGCGTCGGCGCGGAGTCCGTTTTCACCCTTACTCGCGACCGTCTCGACGATCGTGTCGCTATTGCACACACGGCACGGCGGTTTCAGGCGCGCGAGCAGCGCGTTGCAGATCCACGCTCCCGTTGCGCAGTCGGCGAGGGAGATCGAATCGATGCTTGGTTCCACAGTCGCCACTCCTGTGGAACTTCTCGCATGAAAAAGGCACGCGCTCGCGCGCCCGGAGGCGCCGGCCGAGCGCGTGCCCTGAGCCGGGGGACCGAGCTTCGGTCTAGGCGGCTTCGCGGCGGGGAATGGCGTCGATGCGGCTCAGCACGTACTCGCGCTCGTCGCGGCCGAGGCCCAGGTGGTCGACGAAGCCGACGAGGTTGATCGCGAGCTCGTTGCGGCTACCCACGTAGTGCCGGAAGGACATGTCGCCGTGGGTGCGAGCCACGACCAGCCGCCCGTCCAGGAGCGCCAGCTCCGAGATCACGGGCTCGGTCCGCGGCTGCAAGTCGAAGAGGAAGTCCAGGACGGCCGCGAATTGAGGGCTCGTCTGCAGGCGCGAAAAGTGGTAGCGCATCCGCTGCGTCGCCTGCTCGGCCTTCGATAAAGTCGCCATTCGTCCGTCCTCCTTTGGGGCATTGCCCCTTTTCCGGTCTATCGGTAGCGTGCGCGGGGCCGTGCAACGCCAGGGCCGGTTTTCCGGTCTATAGAGCGTGGCGTCACAGTCTGACCCGACCAGCGCGCCGCGCGGCCTCGATGCGATCGTCATCAAAGGGGCCCGCGAGCACAACCTCAAGAACGTCGACCTGACCTTACCCCGAAACCGGCTGATCGTTATCACCGGGTTATCGGGGTCGGGAAAATCGTCGCTTGCCTTCGACACGATCTACGCGGAGGGTCAGCGCCGCTACGTCGAGTCGCTCTCCAGCTACGCGCGCCAGTTCTTGGGCCAGATGGAGAAGCCGGACGTCGACTACATCGAAGGTCTCTCGCCGGCCATCTCGATCGATCAGAAGTCGACTTCGCGCAACCCGCGCTCGACGGTCGGCACGGTCACCGAGATTTACGACTACTTACGTCTCCTGTTCGCCCGGATCGGGAAGCCGCATTGTTACAACTGCGGCCGCGAGGTCAGCGCGCAGTCGAGCGAGCAGATCGTCGATCAGATCCTCGAACAGCCGGAAGGCGCGCGCATCCAGCTGCTCGCTCCCGTGATCCGTGGCCGTAAGGGCGAATACGCGAAGCTCTTCGAAGAAGTCCAGAAAGAGGGCTTTTCGCGGGTCCGGGTCGACGGCGAAACGCGCGAACTGCGCGAGAAGATCGAACTCGATAAGAAGCGCAAGCACACGATCGAGGTCGTAGTCGACCGTCTGATCGTCAAACCCGATATTCGCAAGCGCCTGACCGACTCCGTCGAAACCACGTTGCGCTTGGCGACCGGTATCGTCACCGTGCTGGTCGAGCCGGGCAAGGCCGACAAGAACGCGGGCGCACCCAAGGAGCTCACGTTCTCCGAGCAACTGGCGTGCGTGTACTGCGGCCTCTCGTTCGAGGAATTGGCGCCCCGCCTGTTCTCCTTCAACTCGCCCTACGGCGCGTGTCCCGATTGCACGGGCTTGGGCGTCAAGATCGAGATCGATCCGTGGAAGGTGATGCCGGACCGCTCGAAATCGATCGAGGACGGCGCGATCGTGCCCTGGAGCAAAGCGCTCGGCGGCGGCAAGTATCCCTCGATGAATCCCTACTACATGCAGCAGGTCGAGAAGCTGCTGCGCTCGCGCCGGGTCAAGCTCACGACGCCGATCGACAAGATGCCGCCCGACCTCGTGCAGACGATCCTCTACGGCGCGGATGCGAAGCAGCGTTTCACCTACGAATCCAAGAGCGGGCACCAGTGGAGTTACGACGCGCAGTTCGAAGGCGTCGTCAACAACCTACAGCGCCGCTATACCGAGACGTCGTCGGAGTACGTCAAGGAAGAGATCGAGAAGTTCATGTCGGCGACGACGTGCAAGACCTGCAAGGGCGCGCGTCTCAAGCCCGAAGCGCTCGCGGTCACGGTCGGCGACATCAATATCAGCACGCTCACGCAGCTCTCGGTGGAGAAAGCCGAGGCGTTCGTCCGCGGTTTCAAACCGACGCCGCGCGAGGAGCTGATCGCGCACCAGATCCTCAAGGAAGTGCGCGCGCGCCTGGGCTTCCTCACCAACGTCGGGCTCGGTTACCTGAACTTGTCCCGGTCGGCGACGACGCTCTCGGGCGGTGAGTCGCAGCGGATCCGGCTCGCGACGCAGATCGGCTCCTCGCTCGTCGGCGTGCTCTACATCCTCGACGAGCCGTCGATCGGACTTCACCAGCGCGACAACGACCGGCTCCTCGCGACGCTCAAGACCTTGCGCGACCTCGGCAACACGCTGATCGTGATCGAGCACGACGAAGACACGATGCGCGAAGCCGACGTGATCGTTGACATCGGGCCCGGCGCCGGCGCCGAGGGCGGCCGCATCCTCACGGTCGGCGCGTTACCGGAAATTCTCGAGAACGCAGAGTCGCTCACCGGCGCGTACCTCTCCGGGCGGCAATTCATCGCGATTCCCAAGCAGCGGCGCAAACCGCGCGGCTGGCTGAACGTCAAGAAGGCGAAAGCCAATAACCTCGAAGGCATCGACGTGGATTTTCCGATCGGGGTGTTCGCCGCGGTCACGGGCGTCAGCGGCAGCGGAAAATCCACCTTGGTCAACGAGGTGCTCGTCAAGGCCCTCAACCAGCACCTCCACGGTCAGCCCGCGAGCGGAACGTACGGGTCGGTCGCGGGTGCGGACCAGCTCGACAAGCTCGTCGTGATCGACCAATCGCCGATCGGGCGCACGCCGCGTTCGAATCCGGCCACGTATACCGGCGCGTTCGACCTGATTCGCGAGCTCTTCTCGATGGTTCCCGAATCGAAGATGCGCGGCTACGGTCCCGGGCGTTTTTCGTTCAACGTCAAGGGCGGCCGCTGCGAGGCGTGCCAAGGCGACGGCATCATCAAGATCGAGATGCACTTCCTGCCCGACGTCTACGTACCGTGCGAAGTCTGCAAGGGCAAGCGCTACAACGCGCAGACCTTGGAGATCAAGTACAAGGGGAAATCGATCTCCGAAGTGCTTGAGATGCGCGTCGACGAGGCCTCGGAGTTCTTCAGCGCGATCCCGCGGATTCACAGCCGGCTCAAGACGATCGCCGACGTGGGCCTCGGGTACATCAAGATGGGCCAGCCCGCGACGACGCTTTCCGGCGGCGAAGCGCAGCGCGTCAAGCTCGCGACCGAGCTCTCCAAGCGCGCGACCGGCCGCACGTTCTACGTGCTCGACGAGCCCACGACGGGCTTGCACTTCGCGGACATCCACAAGTTGCTCGACGTGCTGCAACGCCTGGTCGGCATGGGCAATACGGTGCTGACGATCGAGCACAACCTCGACGTGATCAAGACCGCCGACTACGTGATCGATCTCGGTCCCGAAGGCGGCGATCGCGGCGGTACGATCGTCGCGACCGGAACGCCCGAGCAGATCGCGGCCGTCGCCAACTCGTTCACGGGCCAGTACTTGGGGCCCGTGCTCTCCGACGCCCGCGCGCACGGTCTGATGCACGCGGATCATCGCGCGCACATGGAAGCGATGGAGCGCGAGAACCTGGCCTCGCTGCACGACCTCGCGCAGAGCGAGCGCGTGCCGGTTGAAGCCTAGGAGTTCGGTGGGCTAAGCTGCGGCAAGCCTCAGGATCGCGTCGGCGATCGCACGCACGTCGGGGCCGACGATCGCCGGTTTCTGGTCGAGCGGGTTGAGCGCGGTACCGTGGCGGGCGACGAAGGCGGCGTGCAGGCCCGCCCGCATGGCGCCCGCGACGTCCCAATCGTGCGCCGCGACGAGCATCAAGTCGCCCGGCGGCGCTTGCAGCCGTTCGCTTGCCAGCGCGTAGACTTCGCGCGCGGGCTTGTAGCGGCGCACCTCATCCGCGCTGATCAGGAGGTCGAAGTGGTCGCGCAGGCGGGCGTGGGCGAGCTGGGCTTCGGCGACGTCGAGCGTTGAATTCGTCAGGATCCCGAGCCGCAAGCCCGCATCGCGCAGGCGCTGCAGACCCTCGCGCACGTCGCCGTGCGCCGGCAGCGCGCTGAGCCCGCGCAAGATCCGGCGCGTCCGCTCCTCATCGACGTGCACGCCGCGTTTGCGCGCCGTCATTTCGAGCGCGGCCTGCGCGAGCGTCGCGAAATCCGCGTACGCGCCGACGATCGTCGCGCTCATCGCGCACTGCAACGTTTGCGCGAACCAGACACGGCGTACGCTCTTATCGCCAAAGGCGTCGGCGAACAGCGGATCGAGCGCGCTCATGTCCAGCAGTGTTTCGTTGAGGTCGAAGAGGATCGTCCGTGAGTCCACAGTGCGATATACCCGGGCCGCCTGCAGCAGTCCGCTAGCCTCGGACCAAATGCGCGCAGGATTGTGGCAGCTAGAGTAAGTAAGCGAGCGCCGCGACGTTCTGCGCGCGGCGAAATGAATGTGGCCGCGCGAGCAGAACATGCGCCGTCCCCACACACCCGTTTGAAGAGTGAGGAAGTACAGTGCCAGAGCGGCATGGCGTTCCCGAACGCCTCGGAATTCTCGTCGGCGGCGGTCCCGCGCCCGGTATCAACAGCGTCATCGCAGCAGCGACGATCGAAGCAGCTAATAACGGTCTGCAGGTTATTGGTATCTACGATGGCTATCGCCATCTCGTCGCCGGCGATATCTCGCACGTGACGGAGTTGACGATCGCCGACGTGTCCCGCGTGCACACGACCGGCGGATCGATCCTGCGCACCTCGCGGACCAACCCGGCGAAGGACGAAGCCGGTCTCGCGCGCGCGGTCGATTCGATCGAGCGCTTAGGGCTGCGCTACCTGATCACGATCGGCGGCGACGACACGACGTACGGCGCGACGCGCATCGCGGAAGCGAGCAAAGGCAAAGTCGGCGTCGCCTCGGTGCCCAAGACGATCGACAACGACCTGCCGTTGCCCGACAACGCGCCGACGTTCGGCTTCGAGACGGCGCGTTCGGTCGGCACGGCGATCGTCGAGAACCTGATGGAGGACGCGCGGACCGCGTCGCGCTGGTATCTGGCCGTGACGATGGGCCGCAAGTCCGGTTCGCTCGCGCTCGGCATCTGCCGCGCCGCGGGCGCGACCTTGGCGGTCATCGCCGAGGAGTTCGGCGAGCAGGTCGACATGCCGATGGTCGTCGATACGATCGTCGGCTCCATCGTCAAGCGCAAGGCGGCCGGCGCGGATCACGGCGTGGCCGTGGTCGCGGAAGGCTTCGTGGAACGCTTGTCCCCCGAAGCGCTGAGCGCGCTGAGCCCGAGTTCCACCGACGCGTACGGCCACGTGCGCCTCGCCGACATTCCGATCGGTATCGCGCTGCGCGACGCCGTCACCAAGCGCCTCAAGGAACTCGGCGTCGACTCGACGGTCATTCCCAAGGACATCGGCTACGAGCTGCGCTGCGCGAAGCCCGTACCGTTCGATCTCGAGTACACGCGGACGCTCGGGTACGGCGCCGTGAAGTACCTGCTCTCCGGCGGCAGCGGGGCGCTCGTCGCGCTCTCGGGCGGCCGCCTGCAGCCGATCACGCTCGACGAGCTACGCGACGAGAAGACCGGGCGCGTGCGCGTCCGCATGGTCGACACGACGACCGAGTCCTATCACGTCGCGACCAAGTACATGATTCGCCTGCAGCCCGAGGATCTCACCGATCCCGAGTTGTCGGCGCTGGCCGCGCAGACGAACTTGCCGCCGGCGCAGTTTGCGGAGGAGTTTGGCCGCCTCTTCCACCCCACCCCTGCTTAGAGCGGGAAGCTCGTAGTTCCGCCGGCTCTTCGTTGCGCCGGGGCTCATGTGCATGCGCACACTTCGCCCCGTCGCGCCTCGATCCGACGAAACTACGAGCTTCCATCGTGTTGCGAGAAGACTCGTAGTTCCGCCGGCTCTTCGTTGCGCCGGGGCTCATGTGCATGCGCACACTTCGCCCCGTCGCGCCTCGATCCGACGAAACTACGAGCTTCCATCGTGTC